>Ga0209060_10000011_pt1 | contig 935996 bp, 810 predicted proteins | sample Coa_R1_8_FD_187155 | JGI IMG/M metagenome (GOLD analysis project Ga0209060, IMG submission 187155) | Surface soil microbial communities from Centralia Pennsylvania, which are recovering from an underground coalmine fire - Coalmine... | ecosystem: Environmental > Terrestrial > Soil >... | reverse complement strand
GGTCGAGCAGCTCGGGATCATCCACCGCGTCGCACTTGTTCAGCGCCACCACGATGTAGGGCACGCCCACCTGGCGGGCCAGCAGCACGTGCTCGCGCGTCTGCGGCATCGGCCCGTCGGTCGCCGCGACAACGAGGATCGCGCCATCCATCTGCGCCGCGCCCGTGATCATGTTCTTGATGTAGTCGGCGTGGCCCGGGCAATCCACGTGCGCGTAGTGCCGGTTTGCCGTCTCGTACTCGACGTGCGCCGTCGCGATGGTGATGCCGCGCGCCTTCTCTTCCGGCGCGTTATCAATCGAGTCAAAAGACCGGAACGCGATCTTCGGATTGTGCTTCGACAAGACTTTCGTGATGGCCGCCGTCAGCGTGGTCTTGCCGTGATCGATGTGCCCGATCGTGCCCACGTTGCAGTGCGGCTTGGTTCTGTCAAATTTCTCTTTCGCCATAACTCAGCTCTCTGCTCCTAGCTCTTGGCTTTTAGCTGTCAGCTCTCAGCCTTCAGCTCTCAGTTGAACCTTGTCATCCTGAGGCGCGCACTTTGCGCCGGAGGACCCATGCATTTGCTTCCAACGCCACGCGATCAATAATACTGATACAGTCTCTTGAATTTGTGCCGCAGCGCCGTGTCCACCGTTTCCAGCTTAGACAGATAGAATTCGCGTATCTGCGCTTGATCCGACAGAGTGAGCGACTGATAGAGCTGCGCCGCGCTGACCTTGACGCTTGCCACACTTTCCAAAACTTTCCCGGCCAGCACTCCATCAAGGTCGCGAATGCGCACGTCCTTGCGATCCAACTGCTTCAGGAATTGCTCAACCCGCTGCGGCCGGAACACCTCTTCGACTGCGGCCTGCAGCACGCCGTATTCCTGCTGCTTCTCAACTTTGATCGTCGCCTGCTCGAATCCCACATTGCACCTAAAACCAAATTCTGGAGCGGGAGACGGGAATCGAACCCGCGACCAACAGCTTGGAAGGCTGTGACTCTACCACTGAGTTACTCCCGCGAAAACCCAGCTGTCAGCTCTCAGCTGTCAGCCTTCAGTCAAAACCTCAGCGGCCAAAGCCGCTTCCGAATCCGACTTCTGGCGGCACGACTAAAGTCGAGCCCTTCCTAATCTTATGGAGCCGATGACCAGGATTGAACTGGTGACCTCTCCCTTACCAAGGGAGTGCTCTACCAACTGAGCTACATCGGCTCAACACCGCGATTGGCTCTTCGCCTTCAGCCCTCAGCAACAACCAAACCTACTTCGGGTCGCTTTCGCCGTTCGGATGCATCACGTCCTTATGCATCACGTCCTTGCGGCGCACCCAGCTTTTGACCGCGAACATGGCCAGGATCGCCAGCGTTACGCCGCGAATCCGGCCGTCGTTTATCGTCGCCCAGGTCAAAATCCCGAGGGCAACATACGCCAGCAGCGCTGCGGTTAAACGATTCACAACTCAATCCATGGTGCACAGGGAAGGATTCGAACCTTCGTACCTCGCTAGGAGGGACAGATTTACAGTCTGTTGGCTTTAACCACTCACCCACCTGTGCACAAACTCTCGGGGCGAAGCAGCCTGCCGTTCACCTGCGCAGCAAAGCAACGGGGGGGCTCGCGCCAACCAGCACACTTTCGCATTTCTGATTCGCCGATGAAGCGCAAACCAGACTTTGAAGCCAGACTTCGCAAACAGTTACAAATCAGGAGAACCAGGGATCGCGCTCGCGACATTCCGCGCGAAGATCACTGCACGCCGGAACAGTTCCGAATGAAGTGCTTTGGAAAAAACCTGCTGCCGCCTGACGTTCCGCTGCCTGCCCCGCACCGTTCTGTGAAGCCCGGGTCCTGAGCTTAACTCTGGAGCTGGCGAAGGGATTTGAACCCCTGACCCTCTGATTACAAATCAGATGCTCTACCGACTGAGCTACGCCAGCATCGGGGTTTTCGTGCCCTACGGACACAAGTATACCCGTGATCCCTTCCAAATGTCCGGGACAATTAGTTAAGTTATCACAAGGGCAAGTTTGGGCGCAAGAAATAGGCGTTCCGGGTTGCGGTTTGAAATTCAGCTTTGAAATCCAGCACTGATTCCCTTTGCAGGACGTCATCCTGGGCGGAGCCGTTTTTCAGGCGGAGCGACGAATCTCCTCCTACAGCTTCTCGGCATGGGAGATTCCTCGCCCCGCTGGTGAAAGCGCGGGGCTTCGGAATGACGCCGCATTCGCAGCGATTTCAACCTGCACACTACCGCGCGCCGGCTCGCGGGCTTCTCGCCATGAACGTCTTGCCGGGCCGGAAGCTGGGTCGCCGTCGGCCGGATGGTCAGTGTTATGATTTCAAGCCTGACCGCATTTCATGCGAATAAGGCGCACCCTCCCCGTCGTGCTGGCAGTTGCGTTGATCGCAGCAGCCGTCACGCTCGCCGTCCAACTTCGCAAGCACGCCCCACCGGAGGCAGCGCGCCTGCTGCCCGGAGCTGACGCATTTTTCTACGTCGATTTACGCTGGGCGCGCAAGGCCAACGCCGGCAAGGATCTGCCCCCGGTCATCCGCGAGCCGGAATACGAAAATTTCGTTCGCGATACCGGATTCGAGTTCGAGCGCGACTTGGAAGAAGCCGCCTTTGCCGTCGAGTACCCGGGCGCGCGCATTGGCGCCGGGCACACCGGAATGGAAGCGCGCTTTTCTGAAGTCCTGGTCGGGAAGTTTGACGGAAACAAGGTCGCCGCCTACTTAAAAAATCGAGCGCACTCGGTAGAGAATTACGAATCCATCGAGATTTACAGCATTCCGATCGAAGATCGCGTTTTGCGGGTCGCGCTTTTGAACGTGGACTCGGTGGCTGCGTCAAACGTGGAGGATCCGGCAGTGATCCACGGGATGGTCGACCGCTCACGCAGGCTGGCCTCACCGTTCGGAGGACCCGCTCTGTTGCGCCGTTACTACAAATATGTGCAGCTCTCGAGCCCGATCTGGCTGGTCGCCCACATCGAGCCTTCGCTGCCCGAATTTAACGGATGGAGCAACCTGCTTCCCCGCAGCACCGATCTCGTCCTATCCGCCAGCTACAACCCGCTACATTTGCCCGGTCATCCCGGCGCAGTTCACTTTCGCGCCGATGCGTTCGCCTTGAGCGCCGAAGACGCCCATGCGATCGCGGAAAAACTCAATGTGTTTCTGTCACTCACGCATTCGGCGGAGACCTCGATCGGAGCGGAGGGGACGGACGCTGACGTGAAGGCGCTGTTTGAAAGCATCAAAATCAAGGAAGACGGTGACCGCGCGATTCTGACCGCATCGGTTCCCGTGGGATTTCTGCACAAGGCATTGTCGGGATCGCCTCCGGAACTGGTGGCGCCGCCAACTCCAACCCCGGCCCCACAACGCTCCCACTAGATGGAATGAAACATCTTGCCTGCAACAAATTGAGCTTCCGCGCGTCTGATCCAGTACGGAGAGTGAATCCGCGGTTACAATAAACAACGAATGTCGAGCCTTCCATTACCGCTTGCCGCGTTCTTCGCAGGGCTGATTTCCTTCTTGTCGCCTTGCGTGCTGCCACTGGTGCCGGGATACGTTTCTCTGATTTCAGGCGCGGGCGTGGAAGAACTGAAGTCCGCGGAAACTCACTTGATGCGCCGCGTGATGGTGAACTCGATCGGGTTCATTCTCGGCTTCAGCGTGGTATTCATCGCGCTTGGGGCGGCGGCCACCGAACTCGGCCAGGTGCTCGGCATGTACAAGCACACGCTGGCGCGTGTTGCTGGTGTGGTGATCATCCTTTTTGGACTTCACCTGACGGGAATCTTCAAGATCAAGTACCTTTACACCGACGCGCGACTGCACAACCTGAAAGGGAGCAGCACAGTTCTGGGAGCGTTCGTTGTCGGCTTCGCCTTCGCTTTCGGATGGACGCCCTGCCTTGGGCCGATTCTGACCGCCATCCTCACCATCGCGGGAGAGCAGGACACGCTGGTCAAGGGCGTGTTGCTGCTGGGGGTCTACTCGCTCGGCCTGGCCGTGCCGTTTCTGCTGACGTCGCTGCTGATGGAGCGCTTTCTGAAGTTTTACAGCCGTTTCCGCTCGCACATGCACGCGCTCGAGGTGGCGTCGGGCGCGTTGCTGATCGGGCTCGGGATTCTGCTGGTGATCGGCCGCTTCACCCTGATTTCCAACTGGTTGTCGTTTTTGAATCGCTTTGCGCTTTGAGATGTTGAACGGAGTGCGATCATGAACCGAAATCCACTCGCGCTGGTGGTTGTGGCCCTCGTCGTGGCGCTCGGGTTGTATGTTGGCTACCACCACGCGCGCAAGGCTGGGCCCACGGCCGGCGTCAGAGCAGGGTTGTCAAAACCTGCGCCCGACTTTGCTCTCGAATCCCTCGATGGCAAGACGATGCGCCTCTCCGACCTGCGCGGCAAAGCGGTGTTGCTGAATTTCTGGGCGACATGGTGCGGGCCCTGCAAGATTGAAATGCCATGGTTCGTTGATCTACAGAAGCAGTACGGCGACCAGGGGCTGCAGATTGTTGGAGTCGCGATGGACGATGCCAGCAAAGAGGACATCGGAAAATTCGCCAAAGATATGGGCGTCAACTATCCCATCCTGATCGGCAAGGAAGCGGTAGGTGACGAGTATGGCGGCGTGCCTGCCCTGCCGGAATCCTTCATCATCGGGCGCGACGGCAAGATCATGGACAAGATCATCGGGCTGAAGGGCAAGGCCGAAATTGAAGATTCCATCAAGAAAGCGCTGGAAACCCGGCCCGCGGCCGCGGCCACTGCCGGCGTAACGAGTCGGCCGCTTGCGCCTCAGAACTGACAATAGGATTTGACACCGTCGCGTCTTACGATGAGATCCATGAATCTTCGAAATCCAGCTCGAAAAATTGGCGGGAAGGTTGCGGTGGGAGTGATCAGCGCCCTTCTTGCGGCGAGCACTTCGGCCCCCGCCCAAACGCTCGGCAAAGCCCCCACCCTGACGGTGGCTCCCGTCGACACGGTGACTGCCCAGCGCACGCAGCAAACCATGGTCAAGCTGGATTTCCGCATTCCTGCCGGATATCACATCAATTCGAACACTCCCAAATCGGAGTTTCTGATCCCGACGGCCTTGAAGATGGACCTGCCGACGGATATTGTGCTGGGCAAGATCGAATATCCGGAGGGCGAAGATCGAACCTTCCCGTTTTCGCCGGATGAAAAACTCAGCGTCTATAGCGGAGACTTCAGCATCACGCTCGCCGTCCACCCGCTGCGTTCGGTGGTGCCTGGAAAGTATGTGATGCGCGGCGTTCTGCGTTATCAGGCATGTGACAACGCCGCCTGCTATCCGCCAAAAAATCTTCCGGTGAGTTTCGAGGTCAAAGTCGTGAAAGAACCTGGAACGCACCATGCCAATCCTGCACAAAGCCCGCACGTTCACGGGTAGCGGGATCGTCTCCCCTGAGATGCATGGCTGCGGCCTCCTCCCTTCCAGGGTTCGCTTCGACCAGACAATTCCGTCGACGACGGTGACGGCTTCGTACTACCATTCGACTCCTATGCGATTGCTCTGCAGAATCCTCGCCTGGATCGCTCTTGTTCCCGCGTGCACGGCGCAAGGCTTTCCGCCCGTGGTCATCCACAACGTGACTATCATCGACACGCGCAGCGGTGAAGCGCGGCCGCACCGCACCGTCATCGTGCGCGATGGAAAAGTCGTGGAAATTACAGACGCCAGCGCTCATAAGGCGCTCAAAGGCGCGGTCAACGTAAACGGCACGGCGAAATATCTCATCCCCGGCTTGTGGGATATGCACGTTCACATCATCTTTGGAGCGTGGTTCCCGCGCGCGAAAGATATTACGCTGCCGCTCTTCATTGCCAATGGCGTCACGGGCGTGCGCGACATGGGCAGCGAACTGGAACCTCTGCTGCAGTGGCGTGACCAGATCGATGGTGGAAAACTGATTGGGCCGCGCATGTGGATTGCCGGGCCGATGCTCGATGGCCCCAAGCCGCGTTTTCCCAGCTCGGTTGCCGTCGCCACGCCGGAAGACGGGCGGCGCGCGGTGGACGACCTGAAGAAACGCGGCGTGGACTTCATCAAGCTGCAATCGCTGATCCCGCGCGACGCGGTGTTTGCCATCGCCGACGAGGCGAAAAAACAGAACATCACCTTCGTCGGCCACGTACCCGATTCTGTGCGCGCTTCGGAGATGTCGAACGCGGGCCAGAAGAGTTTCGAGCACCTGATCGGGATTTTTGAAGGCAGCTCGCCGTTGGAAGACAAGTTCCTGTCCGGCAAGAAGCTGGAAAACGAATTTCTGTCTACCTACGATCCGTCGCGCGCGGCTGCGCTATTCGCGCTGTTGGCCAAAAATCAAACCTGGCAGTGCCCCACTTTGGTCTGGGAGCGCGGCGGGAATTTGATTGAGATGCAGGATTTCAGCCACGATGCCCGAGCCAGGTATGTTCCCGCTGAGTGGAAAGACGTGACATGGAAACGGTTCACCGAGGCCGTGCACGAGATGAATGTGGATGACCTGGGAACGCGCCAACGTTTCGTCGAAAAAGAGTTGGACGTCGTCCGCGCCATGCACAAGGCAGGCGTGCCATTCCTGGCCGGGACCGACACTCCTCCCGGCGTTTACATTTTCCCCGGCTTCAGCCTGCATGAGGAACTGCAACGCTTCGTCGCCGCAGGATTCACGCCACTGGAAGCTTTACAAACTGCTACTTTGAATCCAGCCAGATTTCTCGGGATGGAGGACAAGCTCGGGACCGTGGAAAAAGGCAAAATCGCCGACCTGGTTCTGCTCGACGCAAACCCGCTCGATGACATCCACAACACGCAGAAAATCGCGGGAGTGGTCGCGAATGGAAGATATTTCTCGCGGGCGGATTTAGACAAGATGTTGGCTGACGTGGAAAAAGCGGCCCTGAAGTAACCACCGTTTTCGCGGTATGAAAGATCCACGCCGTCAGGAAGACGAACCCTGCAACTGCGCATACGGCTGGGCCGCACCGCTGAAATCGGAGCGCGGAGCCGCGTGCCCAAGGGCGAGCACGGCTCCGGCAAACAGCAGCGTGTCGAAAAAGTAATTCAGGCCTTCCACCTTAATGTCCGTGCCTGGAGCCAGGAGCGACGTAATCAAAATCGGTCCGTACACAAAAATCACCAGCAGCAACAGCCATGCGCCAAGATAGGTTGCCGCCGTTCGGGTCTTCTTTGCCAGCAGGATGCAGACTCCGGCAACCAGCAGAATCGCGCCCGTCAAATATGCAATGAGCCGCGCGGGAAAATAGGCGGGCATCAGTTTTTCCAGCGGCACCCCCGGCACGTTGAAAGGGTGAAGGAAATGTTGAACGCCGTAGAAAATTGCCGTGAACCCGAGAATGATGCGGCCGATGGTAATGAGCTTGCTCTTGCCATGGTTCGCGCTTCCGCTTAAGGCTTCACCCGCAAGAATCCAGCCGCCGCCCCCGAACGACATCTCGCGAAACAGTAACACCCAACTGATGCGGTTGCGCGGCTCGGTGATTGCCCCGGGAATATCCATCGTGGCGACAAAGATAAACATCATGCAGCCCAACAGCAGCCCGGACCATTGCACCTGATTTTTGGTGGCGATACTCAACGAGGCAGCCAGCAGCGCAAAGCCGACAAAGTATGCCCAAAACAAATGCCAGGGAATGAAGTCGGGGACCATGGTCATGAGGCCGCGCGCGGCCGAAAGATGCAGCCCCCCGAACACTCCAAGCGGCAGGGCAAAACAGAGATTGCCGACGGCCAGCACTTTTTCGACGCCGCGTTCTTCGGAAACGCCGCGCTTCGCTGCCCACAAGCCGATCACAAAAAACAGAACGCCGGCGCTGCACATGGAAAATACTGTGCGAGAAAATTCGAAGAGCAACGCGGCAGGATTGGCGAAAAGAGTGGTATGCAGATTCATGCGAGACCCGTCCGCGGCTGGCCGGACGAAACATCATCCTGCCGTTAGACTGTGCAGAGCGAAAAAGGTTAGTGCACGACTGCCTGCCCGGCACACTGTGGGCAGATCATTTCTTTCCTTGCTTCTTTTCCACCTTCGCCCACGTGTCTTTGAGGGCCACGGTCCGGTTGAAAACCGGCCTGCCGGGCTGTGAATCTGGATCGACGCAAAAATAGCCCAGGCGCTCGAACTGGTAACGATCGCCTGCTGCGGCGCTGGCCAGGGAAGGCTCTAATTTCGCATCGGAGATCACTTCGAGCGAGTTCGGATTCAGGTTCGCGGTGAACTGCTGGCCCTCTTCCACGTCGTCCGGATTTTCCTTGCTGAAGAGGGTCTCGTAAATTCGCACCTCGGCTTCGATCGCGTGCGCCGCGGAGACCCAGTGGATGGTCGACTTCACTTTGCGCCCATCCGGGGCATTTCCGCCGCGCGTTGCCGGATCGTAGGTGCAGTGCACCTCCACCACTTCTCCATTTTCTTTCACCACACTTTTTGCGGTGATGAAATATCCGTAGCGCAGGCGCACCTCGCGGCCCGGAGAGAGCCGGAAATAACCCTTGGGCGGGTCTTCGCGAAAATCGTCTTGTTCGATGTAGAGCACGCGCGAGAACGGCACTTTTCGCGAACCCGCGCTGGCGTCCTCCGGATTGTTGACCGCGTCCATTTCTTCAGACTGATTTTCGGGATAGTTGTCGATGACGACTTTCAAGGGGCGCAGGACAGCCATCACGCGCCGTGCGCGCTTGTTCAGGTCTTCGCGCACAAAATGCTCGAGCATGGCCAGTTCGACGATGCCGTTGGTGCGCGAAACCCCGGCAGCGGTGACAAAGTTGCGAATGGCTTCGGGCGAGTAACCGCGGCGGCGCATGCCGCTGAGCGTGGGCATGCGGGGATCATCCCAGCCCTTGACGCGGCCTTCTTCCACAAGCTGGCGCAGTTTGCGCTTGCTCATCATGGTGTAAGTCAGGCTGAGCCGGTCGAACTCGATTTGCTTCGAGGGGAAGATTGCAAGCTGCTCGATGAACCAGTTGTAAAGCGGCTGGTGATCGGCGAACTCGAGCGAGCACATGGAGTGCGTGATTTTTTCCAGCGAGTCCGACTGGCCGTGCGCGAAGTCGTACATGGGATAAATCGGCCACTGGTTGCCAGTGCGGTGATGCTCGGCGTGCAGGATGCGATACATCACCGGATCGCGCATGTTGAGGTTCGGCGAAGACATGTCGATCTTTGCGCGCAGAACCCGCGAGCCATCGGGAAACTCTCCGGCGCGCATGCGCTCGAACAGACTAAGGTTTTCCTCGACCGACCGATTGCGATACGGACTGTCTTTTCCGGGCTCGGTCAGCGTGCCGCGATTCTTGCGGATTTCCTCGGCGGAGGAATCATCCACGTACGCTTTGCCGTCTTTAATCAGCTTGATCGCCCACTGGTAGATCTGATCGAAGTAATCGGATGCGTAGAACAAGCCGTCCCAGTGGAAGCCGAGCCACTGCACGTCGTACTTGATCGATTCAACGTATTCGACATCCTCTTTCTCGGGATTGGTATCGTCGAAGCGCAGGTTGGTATGTCCGCCAAATTCATCGGCCAGCCCGAAGTCGAGGCAGATGGCTTTTGCGTGGCCGATGTGGAGGTAGCCGTTCGGTTCGGGCGGAAAACGTGTCTGCACGCGGCCGTTGTGCTTGTTGGCCTTGACGTCGGCGGCAATGATGTCGCGGATGAAGTTGGGAGCGACGGGCGGCGCGGCAGTTTCGCCGGGCGACGCGTCAGCGGAGAACGGTTTCATAGCTTGATCTTATCGCAAGAGAAACGTGCCCCGACACCACGGCGGAACACGCGAAGCGACGATCGCAGCAGACTGCGCGACGATTCTTCGTGCCAGTTCCTGCTGCGATCGTCGGAAATGCTGGTCAGGCCATCGTCAGCACCACGCGAAACCTGGCTTTGCCGCTTATCATTTGCTGGAAGCCATCCGCCGCTTTCTCCAGCGGATAGCGTTCGATCATCGGCCGGACGCCACTGAGAGAACTGAAACGCAGCGTATCTTCCGAATCCTTACCGGTACCCGATGCCCATCCCTGAATGCGCTTGGTGCCGGCAATCAGCTGCAAAGGGGTCACCGCAAGGGAATCCATCGTGGCGCCCACCACCAGCAACTGGCCGCGAGGGCCGAGTCCGTTCACCAGGTCGGACATCGACTTGGAATCTGGAGCGGTGGCAAGAATGACGTGGGCGCCGCCGAGTTGTTGCAGCGCCTGCGCGGGATCGGCCGCCTTGGTGTCGATGTATTGGTGCGCGCCCAGCTTGGCGGCAAGCGGCTGCTTGTCGGCGCCCCGGCCGATGGCAACGGTGTGAAATCCCATTTGCCGCGCATATTGGATCCCGAGGTGTCCCAACCCGCCGATGCCCTGCACCGCGACCAGATCGCCCGCGCGCGCACCGGCGTTGCGCAGGGCATTAAAGACGGTGATGCCGGCGCACATCAGCGGCGCGGCTTCATCGGCGGGCAGATCGTCGGGCATGGCGGCGACGGCCTCGGCGGGCGCGATCATGTATTCCTGATACCCGCCGTCAAAATGAATGCCGGTAACTTTTTCATTTTTGCAGTTGACGAAGTCGCCGCTCCGGCAGGGATCGCAAGTAAAACAGTGCCCGCCGTGCCATCCGACTCCGACACGCTGGCCCTTCTTCCACTGCTCGACACCGGCGCCGACCGCATCGATACGGCCGGCTACTTCATGACCGGGCACACGTGGATATTCCAGGCCGGGCCACGCGCCTTCTTTAACCAGGACGTCGCTATGGCAAATGCCACAGGCCTCGACTTTAATGCGGACCTGGTTGCGGCCGGGCTCGGGAATGGGGCGTTCGGCGACTTCGAAGTTTCCACCTGCTTTGCTGATTTGGACGACTTTCATAGAAGGCATTTTGCTTGCGTTCCTCTCACACGTGCGGATTAGGGAGTGACGGAAAGTACTAAAGATGGGAAAGCAGGAGCAGAGGATGCAAAACACCAGGAGAATTGTTCTCCCGGTGCGATGCTGCGACACTTACCCTTCATTAGTAGACACGTGGATGACCCCGAGCTGGCAACGGTTCGGGGGTTTGCTTCGAGGTCCAGATGCGATTGAACTTTTTCTTGCCGCCAGGATCTGTATCTTCCCTTCGCGAAATCTCCCGCCCGCTGCTGACTCAGCCTTTCATCTTCTCGACTGCCTCCGCGATTCTGGCCAGCGTTGTCTGTTTGCCAAGCACTTCCAGCGTCTCAAACAGCGGCGGCGCGTTTTTGCGGCCGCAGACGGCTACCCGGATCGGCTGAAACATGGGCCCGGCTTTCACACCCAGTTCCTGGGCTGCGGCGCGCAAAGCCTGGTCAAGCGGATCATGCTTAAATTCGACGTTCGGCAGGACAGCCTGTGCCTTCTGCAGGACTCTCAGCGCCAGGGCCGCGTCGCCTTTCTGCGGGATCAGTTCGGCGGGGTCGTACGGCGGCAATTGGTCGACAAGAAAGAAATCTGCGGCGGTGAGCACGTCGCGCAAGAATTTGATGCGCTCGCGAATGAGAGGCGTGATGCGCAGCATCTTGCCGGCCGGCACGTCGAAACCTGCGGCCTGCACGATCGGCAGCAGGCGAGCGCTCAGCTCTTCCACAGATAAGCCGCGGATGTGCTCGGCATTGAGCCAGACGGCCTTGGGATCGAAAGTTTCTTCGGGGTAGACACTGCCGCCCGCCGGCGTCTGCGCGCCATCGAGGCTCGACTCTTTGAAGTTCACCACGGCATTCGAGCGGTTGATGCCCTCGAGCGAGAAAAGATCGATCAAGTCCTGCCGCGACAGGTTTTCGCGATCGTTTTTTGGCGACCAACCCAGCAGGCAAAGAAAATTCATGAAGGCTTCGGGTAAAAAGCCGGCATCGCGATAGGTGGTGACGCTGACCACCGGCCCGTGGCGGCGCTTGGAAAGCTTGGTGCCGTCGGGGGCGACCAGCAGCGGCAGGTGCGCGAAATGCGGCGGCGTACAACCTGCAGCTTCGAAGATGAGCACGTGTTTAAAGGTGTTGCTCAGGTGATCCTGCCCGCGAATGATGTGGCTGATGTGCAAATCAGCGTCATCGGCGCAGGATGCCAGGTGATAAGTCGGCATGCCATCGGAGCGCAGCAGGGCGAAGTCTTCAATGTCCGCCGCAGCCTTCATCTGAGCGCCGTACACGGCGTCCTCGAAGCGCACCACCTGTCCGCCATCTCGTGGAACGCGAAAGCGCAACGCAAAGGGCTCGCCGGCAGCAGCGCGGCGGTCGCTCTGCTCCCGCGAAAGCTCGCGTGCGCCGGGATTGAACAGCCAGGTGCCCTGCGCGCCGGATTTTTCAGCGTCCCCGGCATGAGCGGGGGTAAAGTCGCGATAGGCCAGGCCCTTCTCGCAGATCGCCCAGGCGGTCTTGCGATGCAGTTCGAGCCGCTCGGACTGCTTGTATTCCTCCTCCCAGCCGAGATCGAGCCAGCGCAACCCCTCGAAGATCGAGTCTACGGACGCCTGCGTGTTGCGCTCGACGTCGGTGTCGTCGAGGCGCAGGATCATGGTGCCGCCGGTGTGGCGCGCGTAAAGCCAGTTAAAAATGAAGGTGCGGGCACTGCCGACGTGCAGAAATCCCGTCGGGGAAGGCGCAAATCGCACCCGGGGCTTGGCGGAGATGGATTCGGGCATAAGCGGCGTAACTTCGATGGTATGGGCGAAAGAAAAATCCCGTCAAGCCAGCGGAACCGCCCTCAAAGGTCTTTGCCGGTTGCGTCGGCATTGCGCAACGCGGGTTGCCTGGGAAACTATCTCCAGTTCCACCCATGAGTTACTTTCAGCGGGGACACTGTACTTAAAACCTGTTGTGCTTCCACACGGGCGTATGAAAACATATGGTCATTCAAGATCTTCCGGGTATTTCAGCCTGACCCCACAGGAGCCTTTCGTCAACGTTCATGAATAGCATGGCGACCAGCATCGTCATTATTCCCGGCGTTGTGGCGCTGCTGTTGTGTCTGCTTTTCACCTATCTCTACGAGCAGAGCCGGCAGGCCTATTTCCGCGCCTGGCAGATCGCGTGGGCGTGCTACACGATTCACTACGCTCTCGATGCGTACCGCTATTACCATCCGCCGTCGCCGCCGGCTTTCTTTTTCAGTTCCTTATTTTCCGTGTCGATGGCGGTTTGCATTTTTGTTTCAACGCGCCTGACGCGCACCGCTTTCCGCTTCCGCTGGTACGACTGGCTCCTGGCGGCAGTGGGCTTTACGGCCGCTTGCCTGGACCTTCAGGTCCACATTCAGCGCATCGCGCACGGCACCGGGGCCCGCTCGTTCAGCCTGGCGGTGTACTTCTTGAGCGGGGTCCTGCTCTACTGTTCGGCCGTTTTTTATCTATATGCGCACCGCAAGGGATCGATCGCGTTTCAGCTTCTGGCCGTTTCGCTGGCCTTGTGGGCGGCTTTGCTCGGGTCGATTCAGTCGAGCAATCCCTGGATGGAAATGTTCGGCAGCGTAGGCCACGTGCTGGGCCCCGTGCCGCAGATGCTGCTCGGCATCGCCATGGTGATGGTGCTGTTTGAAAATGAGCGTAACGCCGTGCAGGAGAATACGCTGGCGCTGTCCACGCTGGGAGTCGATCCGCGGCGCTTGCTTTCGCCCGACGATCTGCTGCCCAGCATGCGAGCGGCGCTCGAGCGGCTGGCGGGAGCGATTTCGGCGCGGCGGGCGGCGATCTATATTGCAGAGCGCTGGCGCACTCTTTTGCCGTCGGTGGAGCGCGGATTCTCGCCGGGGTTGCTCGACGTGCTCACGCGCACGGGCGCGGGCGAATACATCTCTGAGCTGGCCTACCGGCAGGGAGGATTGTTCACGGCGCACGACATCGCGCACATGACCGAACCGCTGCCCATTGGCTCGGGTGGCACGTTTGCCGAGTTCAAGCAGGTGCTGGCGGATGCGGACATCCGCAATCTGACGGCGGTCAGCCTGCAAACGCGCGAACAGACCTTCGGCGTGATCCTGTTTCCGCACGCAGACCGGCAGGCTTTTGGCGCGTCCGGGCCGCGGTTGATGGTCGGCCTGGCGCTGCAACTCGGCCTTACGCTGGAAAACTACCAGATCACCCACGACGCGCACCGGCGCACGCAGGAATATGAACTGCTCACCGAGATCGGGCAGGCCATCAGCTCGCATCTGGATCAGGACGAGGTGCTGAGGACCATCCACACGGAACTGGGGCAGATTTTCAATACCAGCAACTTCTACATCGCGTTCCAGGAAGGCGATGAGATTCGCTTTGAGCTGGAGGTGGAAGATGATCGCGTCCTGCCCAAGCGCACGCGCAAGCTGGAAAACGCGTTCACCGAGTACGTGATCCGCACCGGGCAGCCATTGCTGATTCGCTCGGACCTGGAGAAGGCGCGAATGAAATTAGGCGTGACGTTTCGGCCGGAAAATCCCGCAAAGTGCCTGTGCGCCGCGCCCATCCTGTTGGGCAATAAATCCGCCGGCGTGATGGTCGCGATGAGCAAAACGCAGGAATATACGTTTGAACAGCGCGATCTGGACGTGCTGGTCACCGCTGCGGGCCAGGTCTCGGTAGCGGTTGAAAATGCTCGGCTGTTCGCCGACGAGCAAAGGCGGTCGCGGCAGCTGGCATTTTTGAACAACATCTCGCGCACCGCCATCTCCAGCGATGATCCGGTTCACATGCTCGGGCAGATCGTGGGCGACATCCAGGAGAACTTCAGCTTCGATCACATCGGCATCGGGCTGCTCGACTACGGAACCAAGGAAATTGAGATCAAGGCCGAGGCGGGCGCGACCGCGCATTCCATGGGCAAGCGCGTGCCGCTGGGCGTGGGAATCCTGGGGCGGGTGGCGCGCACCGGTGAACGCGCGCTGGTGCAGAACGGAATGGAAGGCCAGATGGGCGCGGTGCTGCCCGATTCGCGTTCCGTCCTGTGCATTCCGATCACGTACGGCGAGACGCTGCTGGGCGCGCTGAACATCGAGAGCCGGAACGAACGCGCATTTTCGCCGCAGGATGTGCTCATCTTGAACACGCTGGCCGACCTGCTGGCGACCGCGCTGCACAATGCGTTTGTCTTTCAGAAACTGCAGCAGCAGTCGATCACCGACGGCCTCACGGGCATTAAGACGCGGCGGTTCTTCTGGGAGGCGCTGTCGGCGGAATGGAAGCGCGCATCGCGCTCGGGCCGGCCATTCTCGGTGGTGCTCATCGACCTCGACAAGTTCAAGGAAGTCAACGACACGCAGGGCCACTTCGAGGGTGACCTGGTGCTGGCGCGAGTGGGACGCCTGCTCGAGCAAAAGAGCCGCCAGCAGAACGTTGTCGCCCGCTACGGCGGCGATGAGTTCATCATCCTCATGCCGGAAACCGGGCCGGACCAGGCAGAGGTGCTGGCCGAGCGCTTGCGGCAGTGGATGGCCTCGGATCCGATGCTGGCGGAGCACCGCATCACGGGCAGCTTCGGCGTGGCCAGCTTTCCCACGCATGGCTTCTCGATTGAAGACATCATCCGCGTGGCCGATGCGGGCATGTACGTCTCCAAGCGATCCGGCGGAAACCGGGTGTCGACCGCGGAAGAATTTGCCGGCGGCGAGGAGTTTGCAGCCCAGCGGCAGCAGATCTCGGCCTATATTGAGGGCTTTTTGCAGCGAGAGCACAACGGGCCCGAGCATCTGGAAGAGCTGCGAACCATGCTGACCAGGCTGTGCGGCGGCGAGGCGAGCTGCAACGTCGCGCTGCTGAAGGAATCGATTGAGATCTTGAGCCGGGCCGCCGAGTCGCGCGAACTGCGCACCGCGGGACACGGCGACATGGTGGCGCGCTACACCGAGATTCTGGGCCGCGCACTGCACCTTTCGCCGGAGGACACCGCAGACCTGGTCTATGCCGCGCGCATTCATGACGCAGGAAAGATTTTTGTTCCAGAGCGCATCCTCAATAAGCCGGGGCCGCTGACCGATGATGAGTTTTTTCTGGTCAGGATGCACGCGCGCGTGGGAGCGGAGATCGTTGGCATGCTGCCCCACAGCGAGAAAATGCGGGAGGCCATCGAACATCATCACGAGCGCTTCGATGGTTCGGGGTATCCCAACGGATCGAAAGGCGAGCAGATTCCGCTGTGGGCGCGCATCATCGCGCTGGCCGACGCCTACGCCAATATGCTGACGGAACAATCGTTCTCAGCGGCACGCACGTCGGAACAGGCGCTCGAGGAACTGGCAAAAATGAGCGGCACCCGGTTTGACGGCATGCTGGTGCGGTTGCTGCTGCGTGAGTTGAAGGCGGAACGCACCTCCCCGGCACGGGAAAATCTTTAATTCAAGCCATCATTGCAGCTTGGCGTACTCCGCTTTGGCTTGAATCAGGATCGGAATGCCGGCCTCGGCGTCCTTCCAAAGAGCAAAAAAATCTTTATAGGCGGCCAGGGCGCGGACGCGCGCCGCATCGGCATCTGCGCCTTGCGAAGTTTTGGCTTGCAGAGCATTGGCGCGAGCCACGCCCAGGTGAGCCAGCGCTCCCGTCCAGCAGTTCCACACGATTCCGTTGTGATCGATAATTTTCTGGAACTCGCGAGCGGATTCACTGCCCTGTCCCGCGGCAAGATAAGCCTGGCCGCGCACATAAACGTCGTACAAGCAGGACATATTGTTAACAAAGGTGATCTGCCCCAGTTCGTTGGCAGAAGCAGCTTGCAAAGCGGCGATCGCGTCCGGAGCCTTTTTCGCCTCCAGCGCCAGCTGCGCGTGGATGGCGGGAAGCCATAGCGATTGCACCTGCGTGTCGAGCGGGTAGCGCGTATTCAAATCCTTTGCGATGGAATCAGCACGAGCCGTTTCGCCCGCCATGGCGAAGGCGAGTGCGGCTTCCACGTTGACTCCCTGGCTGGCGGGAGCCAGCTTCACTCCCTCTGTCGCACTTTTTCGAGCTTCGTCGCGATTGCCGACACTGGCTTCATACAGCGCGTTGTTCTCCAGCCAGACTCCCGCGTTCTCTTTGCTGTCGGCGTGGATAGCGGCATCGACGGCTTGCTTGACCAGTTCTCGCGACTGCTTCACCCGGCCGTAATACGCCTCGGTGTCAGAGGCGAAAGCAAGGCCGTAATTTTCTTCGGGCTTGCCGTTGAACCAGTGCAATTGCTCGGCCATGGCTGGACTGTCGGAAGAATAAAACGCGAGGATGTACAGCGCGAGGCGAGTAATGTAATCGTCCAGTTTCTTGGCTTGCGCCTCGCGAAGGATCCTGCGCGCATCCTCAAAGCGCTGCAGAGCAATGTAGGCATCGGCAAGGTTGTCGTAGGGCGCGACGTTGTCGGGATTCATCTGCATCTCACCCTGGGTCAGCTCTACCGATTTTTCGTATTGTCCTTGCTCGGCGTAAACCACGCCAAGATTCAACCGCGCTCCCGGACTGTTGGGGTAGCTTTCGATTTCTTCCTGGTAGGCCTGCGCAGCCTTGGCCAGTTCGCCGGTCGCATTCAAATAATAAGTCGCAGTGATAGCGATTTTTTCGCGCTCGTTGGCGTGATCCCGCAACTGGAACGCCTTGGCCAGATACTCGCTGGCGCGACCGGTCTGAGAAAGGCTGAAGTAGCCGCTGCCGACAGCCATGTATCCCATGGCAAAGTTGGGATCGAGCTGGATGGCTCGTTGATGGTACGGAAGAGCAGCGACAGGGCCCTGCTCGCGATCGGCCCTCTGGCCTAAGGTATAAGCTTTCAGCGCCTCCAGCGAAGAAGTGGTGGCCTGCTCGAGTGGAACGTCGAAACGCTGCACGGTGGCAAGCGATTCGCCCAACTTCGGCCGCAGCTTGGAGACCGCTTCGCCGAGAGCGTCCAACACTCGCTCCTTGGTGGGCGACGTGATCTGCTCCTGGGCGAGGGTGTTGCCGTTCTGGCAGTTCACCGCCTTCAGCCCCAACACGTATTCGCTGCCCAGGCTGCCGATCGAGCCGGCGATGAAGACCTTGCTGCCAGCCCGCAAGCACACTTCCCGCGCCACCTCCGAAGTAAGTTTCGTTCCGGCAGGCCTGGTCATTTGCTGCAGGGTGCTGGAGACCGTGTTTTCGGGCAGCACATTCAGAAAAGGCGACTGGCTTAATGCGACGCTCAGCCCGGTTTTCAGCGTGTCATCGAAGACCGGATCGCCGGTGCTGTTGGAGAAGTCGGCGAGCACCACGGTATCGCGGCTGGTCAGCGGCTTGCCGCGAAACCCGCGATAGTGGTTGGCAACCAGTGCGAGCGCAGCCACCAGTGCAAGTGCGCCAGCTGCGAGCGCCAGTTTGTTGATTCCGCGGCGGCCCTGAATTTTGCCGGACTCTGCCGCGCCCACGGCAGCGGTGATGTGCGACTCGGTGTCGCGCTTCAGGCGCTGCAGATCCGCCCGGAGTTCTGTCGCGCTCTGGTAACGCAGGTTGCGGTCTTTTTCAAGCGCCTTATTGATGATCCTCTCCAAATCCGCGGGAACATCGGGATTCAAGCGCACCGGCGCGGTGGGAGTGGCATCGAGGATGGCTTTGAAAATCACGGCAGAGCTCTCGCCGCGGAAAGGAAGCGCGCCCGTGGCCATCTCGTACAAAACGGCTCCAAACGAGAACAGGTCGCTGCGCGAGTCCAATTCCTTTGCGCGAGCCTGCTCGGGAGACATGTAGGCCACCGTTCCCATCGTTGATCCGGGGCTGGTGAGATGCGGCTCCTGGGTCGGGCCCTCGGTGGGAGCGGCGGCAATGCCGCTGGCCGACGTCGGAAAAGATTTCACCTTGGCCAGGCCGAAATCGAGAATCTTGGCATGGCCGCGCTTGGTGATGAAGAGGTTGGCGGGCTTGATGTCGCGATGGATGATTCCCTGGCTATGAGCGGCGTCGAGCGCGTCGGCGATTTCGATGGCCCACTGCAGCAAATCCTCGGTTGGGACCGGACGGTTGCCAATGCGGTGCTTCAGCGTCATGCCGTCCAGAAACTCCATGACGATGAACGGCGGATCGTCCTGCACGATCTCGTGAATGGTGCAGATGTTGGGATGATTCAGGGCGCTAGCTGCCTGCGCCTCGCGAAGAAATCGGGCCAGCGACTGCGGATCCTTTGCCACATCGTTGGGCAGGAATTTCAGGGCTACAAAGCGGTGGAGAGTAATGTCTTCGGCTTTGTACACAATGCCCATGCCCCCGCCACCCAATTTTTCGAGGACGCGGTAATGGGAGATGGTTTGGCCGATCATGACGGATGGCGCGAAAATCCAGGCTGCCATCTTAGGGTTGCAAGATGGTGAAGTCAAACGGGGCCATCATTGGGTCGTGGTGCAGTTTGGCTTACGCGCGAGGCCGGCGGAGCGGGAGGTCCTTCGCTCCGCCTGAGAAACGGCTACGCTCAGGATGACACCACAAAATTTAACCGGCAAACTGCACCACTGCGCCATCATTGAACCCGTTGGTGGCCTGCCGACTTGCAAGCGCCGGCCAAACACTTGAAACTGTCTCCATGTCGATCCCTTTATCTCTTTCCGGCAAAGTGGCGTTGATCACCGGCGGCTCGCGCGGCATTGGCGCCGCGACGGTGCGAATGTTCCGCCAGGCAGGCGCGAAAGTTGCCTTCAGTTATCAGAAGGCGAAGCAGCAGGCGGACGCTTTGGCCAAAGAATGCGGAGAGGCCGACTGCCACCCCATCGCTTGCGACTTGAGTAATCCCGAGTCCGCGGAGGCGTTGATCGCCGCGACGGTAAGGCAGTTTGGGCGGCTCGACATTCTGGTGGCCAACCACGGCGTATGGCCCGTGGAAGACATCGCGGTCGAAAACATGAGCAACGCCCAGTGGAGAACCACACTGGGCGTGAACCTGGATGCCGTCTTTGGCCTGGTCAAACATGCAGTGGCGCAATTGAAGAAACAGAAGCGCGCTGGAGTTGCCGGTCACATCGTGCTGATCAGTTCCACCAGCGGCCAGCGCGGCGAGGCGTTTCATTGCGACTACTCCGCCACCAAGGGAGCCATCATCAGTTTGACCAAGAGCCTTGCGGCCGAGCTTGCCCGCGATGCAATTTACGTCAACTGTGTGGCTCCGGGTTGGGTCGACACCGATATGTCGAAAGCGGCGCTGACCGATCCCGGGACGGGCGCAAAAATTCTGAACACGATTCCTCTGGGACGGGTCGCCCGGCCGGAGGAGATCGCCGCTCCAGTGCTATTTTTGTGCACTGAATATGCGGGATTCATTACGGGCGAGGTGTTCAATGTGAATGGCGGGGCGGTGCTGGTGGGCTGAAAAAGCGGCGGTTTTGCCGGCTTCAGCGCGCCCGGCGCCAAATTGGGGAGATCTGCCTGCCCCCGCAAAGCAGCTACAATTTCTTTTTGCGCATCACACCTATCGAAACGGATGAATCGCCTGCATTGGATCGCACTTTTAAGCTTGGCATTGGCGAGTGGCACAGGCTGCACCACCGCCATCGCGCAAGCCGATGGCCAGGCGACTTCCGCAGCGACAACGACGGCCGCGGGCATTCCCTCAGATCGAGAGAATGAACGCAAGGCGCGCGAGGTCATCGATCAGGCAATTGAGGCTTTGGGGGGACAGGCCTACCTCAACATCCATGATATTGAGCAGGAAGGCAGAATCTACAGCTTTCACCACGGGCGGCCCACCAGCAACGGCGTACTCTTCTGGCGTTTTGTGGAGTATCCCAACAAAGAGCGGATCGAAATCACGAAAGAACGCGATATCGCCTACGTTTACGCCGGAGAAAAAGGTTACGAGATCACTTATAAGGGGCCGCATCCAGTCGAGAAGAAAGATCTGGAAGATTATCTGCGGCGGCGGCGGCTCTCGCTCGACGCGCTGCTGCGCGACTGGTATCACGATCCCAGCGTTGCGCTTTTTTACGACGGGGGCGCGCTCGCAGGCAATCAGCAGGCCGTGAAGGTCACGCTGATCAATGCCAAGAATGAGGCAGTCAGTCTTTTCTTCGACCCCGAAAGTCACCTGCCGCTGATGAAGAGCTATATCTGGCGCGATCCCGTGGACCGTTTCCAGAACAAGGAAGAAGAAATTTACGATAATTACCGGCCGGTGCAGGGAGTGATGACCGCCTGGGGATTTACCCGCTACTTCAACGGCGATATGCAGAGCCAACGCTTCGCCAGCGCGGTCCACATTAACCAGGGCCTGGACCAGGCCATGTTCGACCCAAATTCCGGATATAACCCAATTAAGGCAGAAGAGAAAAATAGCAAGAAAAAGAAGAAAGACAAGTAAGTTGCGGCCCCAGCCCTGGATCAACAAGCCCTGGATCAACAAGGCCTAGATCAACAAGCCCTGGATCAAACGGACAGCCGCTTCCACAAAGTCTGCTCATCCCCAACCAATTCACTACTGCGTTACTGTGGCCTGATAGCTGACGGCTTGCCAGTGGCCGCTGCGGCGGACCCACACCCGGGTATAGCGGTAAGGACCGCTAAAATCCTCGCCGAGTTGATGGCCTTTTACGTCGGCGCGTGCGGTTACGACCGCGGTATCCCCATAAAGCCGGACGACCATGTCGGTGATGTTAATGGCCTCGTAACGGAGCTGCCCGCTGCGGCGGGCGGAAACCGTGTCCTGCTTGGTCGTAATCTGGCCCAGCGGAGTAATGGCGACATAGTCTTCGGCGAGAGTGCGAAGCGAAAAATCGGCATCGCGATGCAGGCTGGCTTCCTTGGCCTGGCGCTCCATGTCGACGATCTGGCGAATCACTTCCTGCTCGCCGGAATCCAAACCCGGGCGGGGATGGACCGCCACATGCTGAGCGCAAAATGCGGGCAAGCCCGCGGCCACGCAAAACACGAACACCACACACTTGTTACGCACGATGAGACCTCCGCAGTCTGCCAGGAGACAGAGATCTGCCTTGCACTCGATTACGCACCGTTGGATGCGCGAGTTCCGTGGAAAATCTTATATTTGAGACCACCGCAGCCGGAATGACATTCGAGATACATCCGATTCATTACCATCGGATGACAACTTAGGAGCGGACCGCCCGTTTACCGCCACGTGCGAAGCGATCTTCGCCTATTTTGGCTAGCCAGTGCAAGATGGGCTGGGCTGATCATGCTCGATACGAGTCTAGTAGAATCAAACTTCTGCCATGAGCGACGTGCGCCGCGGTCTAATCATCGTAAACACCGGTCCGGGGAAGGGCAAAACGACCGCCGCCATGGGCACGGCTCTGCGTGCGGTGGGTCAGGGCATGCGGGTGCTCATGCTGCAGTTTCTGAAGGGTTCCTGGCACTACGGTGAACTGGATGCGGTGAAGGCCTTTGGCGACAAGTTCGTCATGAAGCAGATGGGCCGGGGCTTTGTGAAGGTCGGCGCGGAGAAGCCCGACCCGGAAGACATAAAAATGGTGGAGGACGCCTGGGCGGAAGCGGAAAAAGCGATCCAGTCGACCCAGTGGGACCTGGTTGTCCTGGACGAGATCAACTATGCGATCAGCTATGGCATGCTCGACCCCGCCAAAGTGGTGGCGTGCCTGAAAAATAAGCCCGAGATGGTGCATGTTATCTTGACGGGAAGGAACGCACACCCCACAATTGTCGAGGCCGCCGACACCGTCACCGAAATGCGGCAGGTCAAGCACGCGTACGAAAAAGGCGTGCTGGCGCAGAGAGGAATCGAATATTAGTTTTTGGTTTGGTTCTCAGTTCCTGAGCGAGCCTCCGGTCTTGCTGGAAACTGAGAGCTGACAACTGGGAACTACTCCTATGGCTTGGTTTAAGCGCGAATCCGGGGATCTGGACACGTCCGGGCGGAAAACTGTCCGCACCGAAGGCTTGTGGGTGAAATGCGAGGGATGCCGCCAGATCATCTGGAAAAAGGACCTCGAGGAGAATGGGAATGTCTGCCCGAAGTGCGACAAGCACTTCCGCATCGACGCCCGCGCCCGGCTGGCGCTGCTGCTGGACGATAATCAGTACGAAACCCTGGACGCCAACCTTTCCTCGACCGACCCCCTGAAGTTTGTCGATTTGAAGCCCTATTCGGCGCGGCTACGACAGGCGCAACACGACACCGGATTGAAAGACGCTGTCATCAATGCACAGGGCAAGCTGATGGGCCGCCCGGTGATTGCCAGTGTCATGGAATACTCCTTCATTGGCGGCAGCATGGGCGCAGTGGTGGGCGAACTGATCACGCGGGCCATCGAGCGGGCTGCGGATTCGAAGTCGCCGCTTATCATTGTTTCCGCATCGGGCGGGGCGCGCATGATGGAAGGGGTGGTCAGCCTGATGCAGCTGGCAAAAATTTCGGCAGCGCTGGCCCGCCTCGACAAAGCGAAGGTTCCCTACATTTCTGTTCTGACGGATCCGACGACCGGCGGAGTGACCGCCTCGTTTGCGATGCTCGGCGACTTGAACATTGCAGAGCCAGGAGCTCTGATCGGCTTCGCCGGGCCGCGAGTGATCGAGCAAACCATCCGGCAGAAGCTGCCACAGGGATTTCAGCGTAGCGAGTTTCTTCTCGACCACGGGATGCTCGACGCCGTGGTGCATCGCAAGGAAATGAAGCCCTACATTGCGCGGGCGCTGGAGTTCATGACCTCGGCAGACGGTAACCGCCGCACATCAGCGGCCAGCTAAACGCTCCGCCTGAAAAACGGCCACTCTCAGGATGACCGCCTGCAAAGGGAATCCATGCTGGATTTCGAACTGCTACAACCAAACCTGATCGCACCCCCTTCGAAATTCTCCATGCTGATAATCTAGTAAATTGGCGCCAATTGAAACTCTGATGGCAACGTCTTCGTACGAAACCGCGGTCGCGCGCATGTTCGCTCTGGGCCAGGAACTGGCGCAAACGCCGGCACACAAGTTCGATCTGGCGCACATGCGCATATTGTTGAAGGCCCTCGGCCATCCAGAGCGAAAATTTCCCAGCGTTCTGATCGCGGGCACGAATGGCAAAGGGTCGACGGCCGCGACGCTGGCTGCGATTCTCCGGGCTTCCGAGTTGAAGACGGGCCTCTACACTTCGCCGCATCTGGTGCGGATCAACGAGCGTATCCGGGTCAACGGGGAGGAAATCCGCGATGCGCGTTTTGCGGAGCTGCAGGGCGCCATCGACCGCGTGGCCGAGAGACTGGTGGCGGATGGCGCGCTACCGTGGCATCCCAGTTTTTTCGAAATGATGACCGCCATCGCCTTCGCTGAGTTTGCGCGGCAAAAAGTGGACATCGCCGTTCTCGAAGTCGGCATGGGCGGCCGGCTCGACGCGACCAATGTTGTCGAGCCGCTGGTCAGCATCATCACCGACATCTCGCTCGATCATCAGAAATTTCTAGGCAACACGGTGGGAGAGATCGCGCGCGAAAAAGCAGGCATCATTCGCCCGGGTGGAACCGTGGTGACGCTGCCCCAGCAACCTGAAGCGAACGACGTCATCGGGAACACAATTTTGGATGTGGGAGCGCGAGCGGTGAATGCCGTGCCTTATGTGCCGCCGGTGTCACCGGGAAGTTCTCAATACATGGCACAAGGGGTTGATCGGCAGGTCTACCGCTACTCTTTACAGGTGATGGGCGAACAAATCACGGTGGAGACGGCTTTAGTGGGCAGGCACCAGTTGCGCAATGTGGCGCTGGCAATCTCTGCCGCCGTGGAACTGAGCTCGCTGGGTTTCAAACAGATTACTGCGCACAGCATCGAGCGTGGCATTCGGGAAACGCGCTGGCCGGGGCGCTTTCAAGTCATCCCCGCGAGGCCTGGGTGGCCGGAGATGGTCATTGATGTCGCGCACAATCCGGCCGGCGCATGGGCGCTGCGCGCAGCATTATCGGAGCGTTACGAAGACCGGCCCCTGATTTTCGTCTTCGGAGCGATGCGCGATAAAGCGATCGCCGAGATGACCGAAATCCTGTTTCCTCTGGCCGAGCGCGTGATCGCAACTCGCCCGCAAAATCCCCGGGCAGCCTCAGGGGAAGAAATTCGGCTGGCCGCAGCGCGGACTCATACGGAAATCGAACTGGCAGAGGATGTGGGCGACGCCTTGCGGCGGGCGCGCGCCCTGGCGCCGCAGCAGAGTGTTGTAGTGATTACGGGATCGATTTATCTGGCCGGCGAAGTGATGCATAGCTTGGAACCTGCGGTTGAGGCAAGGCCGCCGAGTCCCTAGAATAGAACCGTGCACGAAGTGAAGTCATCGGTAGGTGTAGAAAACGGCACAGGGCCCGCTGCGATCGCCGAATCTCGCCGAAGTCCGCACGCCATCCCCGGAAAAACCCACGGCTGGGGCAGCCGCTTGCGTTCGTATTTCATCTTCGATCCATTGATTTGGCTGTACACCCTGATGCTAGGCATTCTGGCACTGCCGGCTGGATTTTTTGACCGCGACGGCAGCATATTGCATTGGTTTTCACGCACCTGGTCGCGGCTGATTATGAAAACCATCCTTTCTCCGGTAAGAGTCACCGGCATGGAGCGCATCGACACTTCGCGGCCCCATGTGTATGCGGCCAATCACGCGTCGGCCATGGATATCCCGGTTCTCTATGTGCACCTGCCGTTTCAATTCCGCATCGTCTTCAAGAAGGAATTGTTGTCGTATCCGCTGGTGGGCTGGCAGTTGAAGCGATCGGGGCAGGTGTGCATTGATCAGCAGAAGCCGAGCAATTCGATCGCGGCCATCCGGTCGGCGGTGAAAAGTTTGAAGGCGGGCATGCCGCTGGTGATTTTTCCCGAGGGCGGCCGCACACCGGATGGAGAGATCAAGCCATTCCTGCCGGGCGCGTTTTTCCTGGCGCTCAAGGCGCAAGTGGACATTGTGCCCATCGCGCTGATCGGAACCTACGAACTGCTGCCCATGGATACGTTCCACATCAAGTGCCGGCCTCTGGAGATGCGGGTGGGCGAGCCGATCTCGACGACCGGGCTGACGATGCGCGACCTGGAAGCGCTGTCGGCGCGGGTGCAGAAGGCGATCGAGGATTTGTATTACGCGCCGGCGCCTATCTCACGCTGAATTTTCCCCGTAACTTTTCCCCTGCCTGGCCGTTATCCCTGTGTAACACTACTCCGCGCGGAGATTAGGTTGAGGGCTCTGACGGCTCGGAACAGAGAACGCCAGGCGGACGAGCGGCTTCTGATTGAGGCGGCGCAGAAAGATCCTGCGCGCTTTGCCGAGCTTTATGAAATTAACTTCGAGCGGGTTTATGCCTACGTGGTGCGGCGCGTGGGCGACCGCGCGGCCACGGAGGACCTGACCGCCGAAGTCTTTCACCATGCGCTGGCGAACTTAAACCGATTTGAATGGCGCGGGATTCCGTTTGCGGCGTGGTTGTATCGCATTGCCGCCAACCTCATCTCGGACCGCTGGCAGCGTTCCGGCCGCGAAATGGCCGACAGCGACAGGCTGGACCAAGCCACGATTGGTCCCATCGAAGTTGAAGAGGTTGAACGCAAAGCGGTTTTGTTCCGGCTGGTCGCAACTTTGCCGGCCGAACAACAGCGCGTGATCATGCTGCGTTTTGTAGAGGAAAAAAGCATCAAAGACGTGGCACGCGAGGTCGGCAAATCAGAAGGCGCGGTGAAGCAATTGCAATTCCGTGCGCTCTCGGCGCTGCGCTCAAAAATGGAGGGTGCCGATGCCTAAGCGCTCTCTGAATCCAAGAAGTGACGCGAAAAAAATCGAGCAACTCGACCGCGCCGTGGACGTAATGCTGACGCGCGCCGACGGCCGACCCGTAGTCGATGCGGTTGCGCCGCTGGTGCGCCTGGCGGCGGAATTACGCGATCTGCCGCGAACAAGCTTTAGAGCACGACTGAAATCCGAACTCGAAGGAGGACACGCGATGTCGACAGTCGCCGAACAAGTTTCCGTGAAAAGCTCCAAGCCTGGTGTGCCAGCGGCCGCGCCGCGGTTAGCGTTCAAGAACACTGCCGAGGCCATCCGGTTCTACGAAAAAGCGTTTGGGGCGAAAGAAATTTTCCGCTTCGAGTTGCCCTCTGGCATTCCCCACGCCGAAATCCTGATTGGTGAGACGGTGATCATGCTCTGTGACGAGTGGCCCGAAGGCGGGCGCTTCAGCGCCGAAACCTGGGGACACTCCCCGGTCTCGCTCAGCCTGCGAGTGGACGACGTGGACCGGTTCGCGGCCCGCGCCGTGGCTGCTGGGCTGAAGGTCACCATGCCAATTCAAGATCAATTTTATGGAATCCGCGAAGGAAATTTCGTCGACCCATTCGGCTATGGATGGAGCATTAGCACCGTGAAAGAAGAAATGTCAGTGGAGGAAATGCATCGCCGGATGCAGGGAATGAGCGCAGGACCGGAACGCGCCACTGCGCCTGCCAAGAGCGATCCCGCCGTCGATCCCGTTCCCCGCGGCTTCCACATGGTGACGCCGTACATTGTCGCGTCCGACGGAGAGGCGCTACTGGCGTTCGCGAAAGACGTCTTCGGAGCGCAAGAAACATTTCGCGGAAGCGGCGGTGCTGGAGGACTTCACGCCGAATTGCGAATCGGTGACAGCATGCTGATGATGGGTGGAGGCACGGCCGGCAAGCCCGCCAACTTCAAGCCCAACGCAACGGCGTTGCACGTCTATGTGGAAGACGCGGATGCGGTCTACCGGAAGGCTCTAGCGGCGGGCGCAACTTCGATCGGCGCGCCACAGGATCACGAGTACGGTGAGCGGGGAGCAAGCGTGAAAGATCCGTTCGGCAATTTCTGGTACGTCGCCACGCACCAGGGAGAGAGCTTCACGCCCAAGGGCGTGCACAGCGTGAACGTGTACATGCATCCGCGGCGAGCCGAGCCGGTCATCGGCTTTTTGAAACAGGCTTTTGGCGCGCAGGAGATGGCGAAATTCACCTCGCCCGATGGCGTCGTGCATCATGCCCAAATTCGCGTGGGCAACTCCGTCGTAGAGATGGGCGAGGCCCATGGCGTGTATCAGCCAATGCAGTCCATGTTCTACGTGTACGTGCCGGATTGCGATGCGGTGTATGGCCGCGCTCTGGCAGCCGGGGCGACCTCGATCCATGCGCCATCGGTCGCGCCTTACGGCGATCGCGTCGGCGGCGTGACCGATGCTTTCGGCAACCAGTGGTGGATCGCCACGCATGTGAAAGACGTGACTTCATGAGATTATCGCAGTGCGGGAAACACTTTTGGCGATTGCGCGGTGAGCCCGGTATTACAAGTCGTTGAGCAAAAAGTCATGGTGTAATTGATAAAACACCCGTTAAACGCCAGCCTGGGACGAGGTCCCAGGGAGAAGCTTAGTTCGGCGGGGAGAAATTTGCCTTGAGATCGGGATCGTCGGGCGCGATAGTCTGCAATTTCTTCCAGGTCGCCATCGCATCGTCCCGCTTCCCGACGCCAATGTACATGAAGGCCAGGATCTTATATGGAGCGACCTGCTTCGGGTTGGCCCCGACCGCTTTCTGAAAAGCGTCGAGAGACAAATTCATTTCTTTTGCTGAGTAATAAGTCATACCCAATTTAATCCAGGCGCGCGAAAAAGTCGGGTCAAGCGCGACAGCGTGCCTCAGGGCTGTGATTGCAGGTGTGTAATCGTTGCCTTGTATCGACTTCCAGGCATCTTGTTCTAATTGAAGTGCTTCCGAATTAGTACTGCCCGGAAGCTGGGTGAGGCTCTGACGTGCTAGCTCGCCTGCGCGTGCAAGCCCTTGTGTGGGCGTGGAAACGGGACCGCTTGCAGGAATATCCGCAGGTACATGAAGGAAAATGGCGAGAGAGTGATTATCAGAAATCGATTTCTGAAAAGCCTTATAGCTTGCTAGTTGATCAGGAGTTACTTCGCTGGCCTTGATCACCAGGCGTCGCTGCGTTACCACCACATTTCCTTTCACCTCAGTGCTACCATGAAACTCAGCAAAACTCTCTTTCAATTCCAAGGGATTGGGTTGCGCAGCACTCCATCCGCTTGGCAATTCGATTTGTGACCCGTACTCCTCCTCACCTTCGTAGCCAATCCAGAATGGATTCTTTCGTTCCAGATCGCGGTCTTGTACGGGGGGAATGCTCTGGGGCGATAAGGGAACTGCAAATCGGTGATTCTCGCCTCCGGAAAAGTCTTTTAGGACGTAGTCGTATTCCAAGGTGAACGGTTCGTCCGTCTTATCCGGAGAGCTGGTTTTGACGCTCGTAATCGTTCCCCCCAGGTGCGCACCATAGAAATTCTTCTGAGCGAAATCTTTCCATTGCGACTGGGGCAGCCTACGGAAGAGATACCTGTAATTGAGTTCGTTGTTATCGCCCCGAAATGTGGCTTCGACGTGTGCTTGGAGCGTACCATCAGCACTCAGTTTGGCCGTACTCATGATGCGGTATTTCGAGGCAAAAGGGGAATTTGACGGCGTAGTTTGAAACGACACCTTATCTGAAGTGATAACGAGGGCGGGTTTGCCCCGCAGAGGATAGAAGAGATAGCCGATTGCTGTTACCTCGGGGGTGGTGTCCATCCACATTAACGTATTTCCCTTTGGCACGACGCTGATGACGTGATCGAACTGTCCGGGCGAGGGCACTTCTTCTGCTACCCTCGTTTGGGTGCTGATCAGAGCTGGATAGGCTTTCATTCCCACGGCAGCCAACAAGGACGCCAGAAGTGTGTGTTTGTCTTTGCAGTCGCCGTATTGGTTCGCGAGAACCTCGTTCGCTGAATGTGGTTGGTAATTTCTGCTTTCCAGCGCGATTCCGACGTAATGAATTCTTAGGCTGACGTAGTCGTATATCGCTCGCAACTTGGCGTCCTCATTCGTCAGACCTTTCGTCAGTTCTGCTGCTTTAGCCTTTACCTCAGGAGTCGGCTGAATTTTTTCCTGCTGCAAGCTCTCATACCAGTGCCCGACTTCGTCCCAGTTTCGAAAACTACTGATCAACACGTCCAGAGTGGGAAGCAACCCACGCATGGCTTCACTGCTCTGAGCTTCTCTTTGCTTCTCTACAGTCTGGCTGTCTGAATTCGATGTTTTCCAAGTGTAAATTCGGAGATTGCTTTCTTCACGGGTGGTTGGGTGAAGACTCTGACTGCTCAGTCTTACCTCTCGCTCTTTGGGAACACTAACTTCCAGCTCTTCGTCCAATACAACCTTGTTTTTCAAGAACTGGTGTCCAAACCAGAACTGTCCGACTGCGAGAGGCTTATCCACTCGCCACCTTATCGAAGACGTAACCGTGTCGCCGACTTCGAGTCCCTTAATGGGGACATGCTTTTCCCGGAGATCGCTGTACTCAAACGCGCGGCCATTCACTGTAAAAGGAGCATCCTGAATTTCATCCAGGGGTGTCACGACCACCGTTCCGTTGGGCTTCGTTATTCGAACGTCCTGTACCTCAATCCGCTCGATGGAGGAGTGATATGGCGGACGGAGAATTGCGTATTCTTGCACACCAGCATCAGACTGAATTCGCACTCGGGCATTTTGGTCTCGTGTGTAGGTACCGTCAGACTGGAAAATGATCTTTGTCTCCAATCGTTCGATGACAACGGCTTCGTTCGAGGAGTCGCGATCTGCGGAGGTGGACGGAATTGGGGCGACTGTAGAGGAAACGGCGGCGATAAGGAGGAGAGCCGTCAAAGTCGGCATGGAGTTAGTGCAATTGTAGTTGTGGCGCGCCTGGACGATTCATACGGCCTGCATAGTCGTCAAATGTCTTGAAGAGTGCACGCCCACACTCGACGGACTGGTTCGAATCGCAAAAGGAAGCCTGCAAAGAACTGCCGTCATCCACTCCATGACAATATGCTCCGGGGAAACACTTGCCTTTCCCAAAGATCGTAGCAACCGCAGCCACGTCAGCCCGCTCCGCGCATACGACCTCAATCGTGAGTACCTCGCCCATGCGGCCCTCATCAGTCAAATTGGGGACGGAGTGGTATTTCGGCGATGCTTCGAGCTCTGCCTTGAGAGTAGTAACGAGCTGCGTGGAAATTTTGCCGTCACACCGGGACTTGACGAATACAGATGCCTTCGGGGTGTCTGCAGCATTAGCTGCTGTTGTGGCAAGAATGAACACAAGACAGACGATCAAACGCTTCATTTGTGCTCTCCTTGGCTAGCCAATTTACCACGTTGGCGATTCCCGATTTTGGCCAAAATGGGTTGCTTTCTTACGAACAACTTGAAAAGCCCTGTCCTGCGCGCGAGCGGGCCCTGGGAGTGCTGTGGTATGGGTGTGGCAGTTTTGCCGTTCCTTCCTTCCACCCCCGCCGCGGTTTGACCCTCCTCCCCGCGCTTCTTTAGACTGAAGTGTTCATAACCTGCCTGCAGGGCTCAAATCCTATGGCTGACAGCATTCATGTGAAGCTTCCCGACGGAAGCGTGAAAGAAGTTCCCAAGGGAACGACGGCGCTGGAGATCGCAAAAGGCATCAGTCCGCGGCTGGCGGATGCGGCACTGGTCGCTAAAACCAACGGCGACCTCATCGACCTGGCGCGGCCCCTGGAAAAAGACACCGACCTGCGCCTGATCACCGAGAAAGATCCGGAAGCGCTGGAAGTGTACCGGCATTCGTCGGCGCACTTGCTGGCGGCGGCCGTGCTTGAATTGTTTCCCGAGACCAAGCTCGGCCACGGGCCGGCGACCGAAAGCGGATTTTTCTACGACTTCTACCGGTCCACTCCCTTCACGCCGGAAGACCTGGAAAAAATCGAAAAGAAGATGCAGGAACTCGTGCAGCAGAATATTCCTTATGCGCGCGAGTTCCGGCCGCGGGAAGAGGGCCTGGCGCAATTCAAAAAAGAAGGCGACTTCATGAAGTGCCACTTCATCGAGCAGTTCACCAAGCCCGATGAGAAGATTTCCATCTACCGCACCGGCAAATTCCTGGATTTCTGCCGCGGCCCGCACATCCCGTCAACGGGAAAGATCAAGGCATTCAAGTTGTTTAACATCGCCGGGGCCTACTGGCTTGGCGACGAGAAGAATCCGCAGCTGCAGCGCATTTACGGAACTTCTTTTTTCTCGAAGAAAGATCTCGACGCCTACCTGAATCAGATTGAGGAAGCCAAGAAGCGCGATCATCGCGTGCTGGGGCAGCAACTTGATCTGTTTTCCATTCAGGAGCTGGCCGGACCGGGTCTGATTTTCTGGCACCCCAAGGGCGGCATCATCCGCAAGGAGATGGAAGACTGGATGCGCGAGCAGTACGTGAAGCGCGGCTACTCGCTGGTGTATACGCCGCACGTGATGCGGCGGCAGTTGTTCTTCACCTCGGGCCACGAAGGCTATTATGCGCAGAATTTTTTCGATTTCATGGAGCTGGATGACGCCGAATACCGCGTGAAGCCCATGAACTGCCCCGGGCACATCCTGATTTACAAAAACTCGCTGCGGTCGTACCGCGACTTGCCGGTGCGCCTCGGCGAACTGGGGACGGTCTACCGCTACGAGCGCTCGGGCGTGATGCATGGACTGCTGCGCGTGCGCGGCTTCACGCAGGACGATGCCCATATTTTCTGCACGCCGGAACAGATCGAAAAAGAAATCGCCGACTGCGTGGAGTTCGCGCGCGACGTGCTGCGCGATTTCGGATTCGACAAATTTCAGACCGAGCTTTCCACCTGGGATCCCAACGACCGCAAGAGCTTTGTGGGCAGCGAAGAACAATGGAACATGGCAACGCGGTCGCTGGAAAAAGTGCTGAAAGAGCTTCACATCGAGTACAAGACGATTCCGGGCGAGGCGGCGTTTTATGGACCCAAAATTGACATCAAGCTGGTGGATGCGATCGGGCGGCTGTGGCAACTTTCGACCGTCCAGTTCGACTTCAACCTGCCGCAGCGTTTCGAGCTGGAATATGTGGCAGAAGACGGCACGCGCAAGCAGCCGCTGATGGTGCACCGCGCCTTGTATGGATCGGTGGAGCGTTTCTTTGGCGTGCTGATCGAACACTATGCCGGCGCATTTCCGGTGTGGTTGTCGCCGGTGCAGGCGGTAATGATTCCGATCAGCGAACGCCACGCCGAATATGCCAACAAAGTCGCGGATCAACTGAAGGCAGCCGGCGTGCGCGTGCACGTGGACGCGCGCAACGAGAAGATGAATGCCAAAATTCGCGAGCACGCGCTGCAGAAAGTGCCGTTCCTGCTCGTGGTCGGAGATAAAGAGGCCGAGGCGGGCAAGGTCAACGTGCGCACTCGCGGCAAAGAGAAGACCGAGGACATGGCCGCGGCGGAGTTTGTGGAGAAGATCCGGAAGCTGATTGCGGAAAAGAGCTCGGCGCTTTAAGTGCACTCATTCGCCACCTGGGAGGGGCACCCCTCGAAATTGTCGAGTTCGGAACAGCAATTGATTTCGGAGCCATCCTGAACGGAGGCGCTTTTCAGCCGGAGTGAAGGATCTCGGCCACCTGGCATTTGGGTGGAGGAGATCCCTCGGCCCGCTGCTGAAAAACGCGGGCGCTTCGGGATGACGCCTTGCTCGGGAATCGAAGTTGGGTCGTATGGTCCTGCCTGAGCCGTGCGTTACCATGGTCCCGTGCACCTGCTTGCCCACCGCGTTCTCCCGCAGATTCGGCAGCAGGAACTGCTCCGCCCCGGCGATCGCGTCGGCGTAGCCGTTTCAGGCGGGATTGATTCGGTTGCGCTTTTACGCTTGTTGCTTGAGTTGTGGCAGGAGCTCGGCGTCGTCCTGTCTGTGGTTCATTTCAATCACAAGTTGCGCGGGGCGGAGTCGGAGGCGGATGAGGAGTTCGTCGCCGAGCTGGCGAGGGAGCATGGGTTGGAGTTCTATTGCTCCCGCGGCGATGTTGCGCAGTTGGCTGCGGACTCGCGTTCTGGAGTTGAGGCGGCAGCTCGAGAGATGCGGTATGAATTTTTTCGAGGGCTGTTGATGGAAGGCACTTCGGAGGCTGAAGCCACCTTCGATGGTGGCTCGGATCGCAGTGCTAAGAGCTCTGCGCTACGGGAAGCTGAACCTCAGGGGCGCAAGCCCCAAACACCTTCGGCCGGCGACGCGGCTGGAAGCCGCGTCCGTTCAAATCTCGGCGTGCCTCAAAACTCCAGGCTCGACAAGATCGCGACCGGCCACAGCCTCGACGATCAGGCCGAGACCGTTCTGATGCGAATCATTCGAGGCACGGGACTGCGCGGCCTGGGCGGAATTCATCCCCGGCTGCTGGTGGAGCACGATTCGGGCGAAGGCCACGGGGAGATCGTGCGCCCGCTCCTGGGGCTTCGAAGGCGCGACCTGGAATCGTACCTCATCGAAATCAAACAACCGTGGCGCGAAGATGCAACCAACGCGGAATCGAAATTTACCCGCAACCGCGTGCGGAAGCTGGTGCTGCCTCTGCTGGAGCGCGAGTTCAACCTGGCCATCGCAGAAAACCTGGCGGAACTCTCCGAGATCGCGCGCGACGAAGAAGATTACTGGGACAGTGAAATTGATGGCTGGATGGGAACCACGGTGCAGCGGTCTGATCCAAGCGAGAGTCCGCTGGTTCAGATTCAACTGGGAGACTCTGCGCCGGCCCGCGGAGAGGGTCTGGTCATCAGCCGTCCCTGGCTGCTCACCGAGCCCAAGGCCGTGCAGCGGCGACTGATCAAGGCGGTTGGAGAGGAAGCCGGGCTCGCGCTGGAATTTCAGCACATCGAAGAAATTCTGCGCTTCGCCGCGGAAGATGGCCCGGCAGGAAAACATCTGTCGCTGCCGGCGGGTTGGAAGGCGGTACGCGAGCCGGAGTCTGTTTTATTCATGGCGCCCCAGCGACTCGCCGCCCTGGAAGATTACGCATATGCACTGACAGTCCCGGGGCGCATTACGGTTCATGAAACGGCCATGACCCTGGAGGCTTTGCTGGTCACTCAGCGCGACAGCGTGCCGGAGTATAATCCGCAACAACTTCTGCGAGCCGCTCTGCAGCATGAGAAGTTGACTGTACGGAACTGGCGCGCCGGGGACCGGTATTGGCCGGGGCACACGAAGGCGCCGAAAAAGGTGAAGGAACTGTTGCAGGAGAAGCACATCCCGCAACCGGAGCGGAAACATTGGCCCGTCGTGATCACGGATAGCGAAATCGTTTGGATGCGCGGCTTTGCCGTCCCCGAGAAGTGGCGCGCTGCGCCAGGAACGGAAGCGGTCATGATCCGGGAATTCCGCGCAGAAGAACTTGACCAGGAATTTTGATTTAAATGCGGGACGAAATGGTGAACCCTGCGCTCGAAATCACAATGTTGGAGCCGCAACAATTTACTTGCAACTGAAGAGACGCCAAGGAACTCTCATTTCATGAACGACCTGAAGGCTGACAGTTTACGGCAGGTGATTGGGGCCGAGCAGATTCAGAAAAGGGTAAAGGAACTGGGACGGCAGATCTCGGACGACTATCGCGGCCAAACGGTCCAGGCGCTGGCCGTGCTAGAAAATGCCTTCGTCTTTATGGCAGACCTGGTGCGCGCGCTGGAAATGCCGGTGGTTTGCCAGTTCATCAAGCCGAAATACAGCACGCCCAAAGGAAACCAGATCACCGAGATCTTCTTCAGCCACGAACCGGATATTCGCGGCCAGCACATTCTGTTGGTGGAAGGTCTTGTGCACTCCGGGGTTACCAGTGAGTTTCTTATGAACGACTTACGAGCGCGGGGCGCTGCTTCAGTCAAACTCGTGACCCTTCTCGACCGGCAGGCGGCCCGGCGCGTGGCCTTGCAACCCGATTATTTTGGCTTCCTGGTGGATGAAACCTTCCTGATCGGTTATGGGTTGGGCGCGCCAGAGCAGATCAACCGCAACATTCCCTACCTCGCGGCGTCGGCTGCGTAGATGACCGAAGTCATGATTGGACGTAGCCAGCTTTTTTCCCAGCACGATAAAATGTAGAATAGTGAGTCTAGAGCATTTCCCTAGTCGGATTTCCGCCGACCGGCATCTAATTTACGGGGAGCCCTTAGGGCTGTATTGGTGACATGCATCCCTGGCTCAGGAGTCTTTAGTGAATTCAACAGTCAAGACGGTCGTCTTCTGGGTGGTCATTGGGTTGTCGGCGCTGCTGCTGTGGACGGTCATTCAGCAGGGACGCGGCGGGCAGAAAGAGAAGGAAGTCAGCTTCTCGCAATTTATGTCGGAAGTCGGCCAGGGGTCAGTGCAGGAAGTGACCGTGGATGGCCAGCAGGTGCGCGGCAAGGCCCGGGATGGATCGGCCTTCCACACGACCGTGCCCGCGAATTATCCCGACATGTTCAAGACGCTCAACGAGAAGGGCGTGGCGGTCAACATCAAGGACGTAAACAGCGGCAGCTGGCCGCTGCAGTTGCTGGGCACTTGGGCGCCGCTCATCCTATTGGGCGCGCTGTGGTTCTTCATGATCCGCCAGATGCAGACGGGCGGAAACAAGGCCTTGTCGTTCGGCAAGAGCCGGGCGCGGCTGCTCTCCATGCAGCAAAAGAAAGTCACGTTCAAAGACGTGGCCGGTGTGGAAGAAGCCAAGGAAGAACTGCGGGAGATTATCGAATTCCTGCGCGAAGCGCAGAAATTTCAAAAGCTTGGCGGCAGGATTCCGAAAGGCGTTCTGCTGGTTGGGCCTCCCGGAACCGGCAAGACTTTGCTGGCCCGGGCAGTGGCGGGAGAGGCCAACGTTCCGTTTTTCTCGATTTCGGGCTCCGACTTTGTTGAGATGTTTGTCGGCGTGGGCGCCAGCCGAGTACGCGACCTGTTTGAGCAGGGCAAGAAGAATGCTCCCTGCATCATCTTCATCGACGAAATTGATGCGGTCGGACGCCATCGCGGCGCCGGCCTGGGCGGCGGCCACGACGAGCGCGAGCAGACTTTAAACCAGCTTCTGGTCGAAATGGACGGCTTCGAGTCGAATGAGGGCGTCATCCTGATGGCGGCGACCAACCGCCCGGACGTGCTGGATCCGGCGCTGCTGCGCCCCGGCCGCTTCGATCGGCGCGTGGTGGTCAGCCGGCCGGATGTGCGCGGGCGTGAAGAGATCCTGCGCGTGCATACCCGCAAGATTCCCTTGGCTGAAGATGTCGATCTCTCCATCCTGGCCCGCGGAACCCCGGGATTTTCCGGGGCTGACCTGGCCAACATGGTGAACGAGGCGGCTCTGGCCGCGGCGCGGCAGAATCGCAAAGCCGTGCTGATGTATGACTTTGAAGTGGCCAAGGACAAGGTTCTGATGGGCGTGGAGCGCAAATCGCTCATCCTGACCGAACAGGAAAAGAAGGTGACCGCGTATCACGAGGCCGGGCACGCGCTGGTTGCGGCAAAGCTGCCGGGATCGGACCCGGTGCATAAGGTCACGATCATTCCACGCGGCATGGCGCTGGGCGTGACCATGCAGCTGCCCATTGACGACCGCCACAACTACACCCGCGACTATCTGAAAACCGATCTCGCGATCCTGATGGGCGGACGCCTGGCGGAGGAAATCTTCCTCAACCAGATGAGCACTGGCGCGGGCAACGACATTGAGCGAGCCACCGAGATGGCGCGCAAGATGGTCTGCGAGTGGGGCATGAGCGACCTGGGACCGCTGACCTTTGGCAAGAAGGAAGAGCAGATTTTCCTGGGCCGCGAGATCAGCCAGCACCGCGATTACAGCGAGGACACGGCGATCAAGATCGACGGCGAGGTTCGCAAGCTGATCAACAGCGGCTACCAGACGGCGAAAGACATTCTCGAAACCAACCGGGAGACGCTGCAGAAGATTGCTGTAGCGCTGCTGGAGCGCGAGGTGCTCGACGCCTCCGAGGTGATAATGCTGGTCGAAGGCAAGGAATTGCCTCCGATGAAATCGCCTTCCAAGCCCGACGACGGCGTGCAGCAGGTGCTGAAACCCGAACCGGGCCGACCGGGAATCGTGAAAGGCGGAGAGAGCCCGGCAAGAGCATAACGTCAGTTCAGGATTTTTCTAAAGAGGCGGCCGCCAGGCCGCCCTTGATCTTAGTAGATGCGGATCAGTGGTTTCTGGGATTCAGTGACATTGCCGATATAGCGTGCCGGTACTCCGAGATCCTCCAACTCAAGTACGAACTCTTCGCCATCGTCCTCAGCGATCGAAATGAGAAGCCCGCCTGCGGTCTGAGGGTCGAAGAGCAGAGTCTTGAGTTCTGCGCTGATTTCCGCTTCGTACCCGACCATGCATTCGGCGAAGTCACGGTTCGCCTTCAGTCCGCCCGGCACATGGCCCGCGAGGATGGACTCTAAGGCTCCGGGCAGAATGGGAATATCGTTCGAAAAGATTCGCAACGACACATTACTGGCGAGCGCCATTTCACGCGCATGCCCGATCAGGCCGAAGCCCGTCACATCAGTCATGGCATGGACCCGGTATTCGTTCTGGCCCATCACTTCCGCGGCCCGCTTATTCAGAGTGGTCATGGATTGGACTGCGGCATCGATCCATGCAGCCTCGGCTTTGCCCTTCTTGATCGCAGTCGAAATCACGCCTGTGCCCAGAGCTTTCGTAAGGATGAGGGCATCGCCGGCCTGCGCTCCCTTGTTCGCCAGAACTTTGCCGGGATGAATCAGGCCGGTGACGGAATAGCCGAATTTGGTTTCGTCATCGCGAATGCTGTGGCCGCCGATGACGGTGCATCCGGCCTCGATCATCTTGGACAAGCCGCCCGCCAGTATGCGCTCGAGAATCTCAAGGTCGGCCTTGTCGGGAAAACAGACGAGCGCAAGAGCGGTAAGCGGCTTGCCGCCCATGGCGTAAACGTCGCTCAGCGAATTCGTAGCGGCGATCTGGCCGAAAGTGAAGGGATCGTCGACGATGGGGGTGAAGAAATCAACCGTCTGCACCAGCGCCTGCTCGGGTCCAATTTGATACACGCCGGCGTCGTCGGCGTGATCGAAGCCGACCAGAACGTTCGGGTCGTGTTGCCGGGCTAATTTCCCAAGCACCTTGTCCAGCGCCGCCGGACTCAGCTTGGAAGCTCAACCCGCAGCTTTCACCGACTCCGTCAAGCGGAATGGTTTCGTCGTTGTCACCCTGTCATTGTATCGGCCTTTGGTTCGATTCGGAGCAACCTGGATTCAAGGATGGGGTTGCGTCCCTTCCCGTCGTCCGTGAGAATGCGGATTCGAACTCGGAGGGAACTGAGAGCTACCGTACCGCGACGTCGGTGACCTGAATGTCAGGGTATTGCCGGTTCCACTGCGCGGAGATGCCTTCAAAGGTGAGCCGGAATGGCTTGCTTTGCCCGGGCGCGAGCGGCGAGACGGAGAAATCCACTGCTTCCGGATAAGGTCCGTCGGTCTTCAGCACCTGCATGGGCAAGTCATTGCGCTGGGCAAGCTGGCCCATATCGTCTTTGAAATTTACCTGCACCACGATGTGCGTAACAGTTTTGTCGCCGGCGTTGGCGACGGTGCCGTCGACGTAACTCACCGTGGCGCCGACGAAATTCTGCGCGGCGCTCATCTTCAGGTCAGACAGCTTAAGGTTGGCCGCATAAGGATGCGTCGCGGACGCCGATTTCGGCGGCGTGCGAAGAAGTAGCGCCGCGGCCACCGCGATGGCGATCACGACTGCGACCGCGATGCCGATGATCAGTCGCGAAGAGTCGCGCTCCTCGGCGGCGGGCGTTGGCTGAATCAATCCACCCATGCAAGTCGATTGTACTCTGCCGCTAGGCTGCGGTCTTGGCGAACGCGATCAGAAACAACACTCCGAACAGCAGGTCCACGCAGGCCATGGCGAAATCGCCGCCCGTGAGACGATGCTGCAGATAAAGAACAACGAAGGTGCCACCGCCGCCAAATTTTTCGATCACCGAGGGAATCATCATCGGCCGCAGGCGAACGGGATCGCGCGAGATCACGAAGAATGCGATCTGAAATGCCAGCCCGACGCTGGCGAAACCGTAATAAAAAGCGGGGTGCGTAATGGGCGGCGGATCCTGGCGGCCGATCAGGTCGAAAATAAAATACAGCGGCGTCAAAACCAGCACGCCCCAGATGGCGGCGATCAGAAAAGTCACTTTCGCGAATTTCATGGCCGCCTATTCTCCGCCGACGGTCAGCCCATCGATGCGCAGGGTGGGCGCAGCCACCGAACCGCGAAATTCCAGGTCGTTGGCCACTTCCGAAATGTTGAAGAACATCTCCTTCAGATTGCCGGCGACGGTGATCTCTTCGACCGGGTAAGCAAGTTCACCGCCGGAAATCCAAAGGCCCGAGGCTCCGCGCGAGTAGTCACCGGTGACGAGATTGGCGCCGTGGCCGAGAAATTCGGTGACGTATAAACCTTCCTTGATGTCGCCGATCAATTGCTTCGGAGTTCGCGGGCCGGGTTGTAGAAAATAATTCCCGGGTCCAATGCCGGGAGTGCCGGCGAGTCCACGCGAAGCGTTCGCGGTGGTGGCAAGTCCGAGCTTTTTCGCCGTGTAGGTATTCAGAAGATACGAGGCCAGGACGCCGCGTTCAATGACCACCGTGCGGCGCGTGGGAATGCCTTCGCCATCGAATGGGCTGGTGCCGAAGCCGCCGGGGATGGTGCCATCGTCGATGATGGTCACATGGTCGCCGGCAATTTTCTGCCCCAGCTTGCCCGCCAGGAATGACGCGCCACGATAAACCGAATCTCCGTTCACGCCTTCGAAAATGTGCTCGAGAATCGAGGTCGCCACCATGGGGTCGAAGACCACGGGAACGTGCGCAGTCTTTGCCTTGCGCGCGCCCAGGCGGCGCAGCGTGCGCTCGGCGGCAACTTTGCCGACCTGCTCGGGCGATTCGAGCTTGCTCAGCGTGCGCGCGACGGAGAACCAATAATCGCGCTGCATCGCGCCGTCGTCGGCTTGCGCAATGGGCACGGCTGCGACGGAACAATACGAGCGGCGATACTCCCCGACAAAGCCGTGCGAGTTGGCCAGGACTTTATGGCCGGTGGCAGCGTCGAACGAGCCACCTTCGGAATTCTTGATGCGCGGGTCGAAATCGAGCGCGGCCTTTTCGGCGCGGCGGGCGTAGTCGATGCGGTCGGAGCCGGGAAGCGAGTAGACGTCCTGATAATAGAGGTCGAGATCGCCGGAAAGCTGCCCGAGTTGCTCGGGCGCGGGGATGCCAGCGAAGGGATCTTCCGACGTGATCTTTGCCAGCTCGAGGGCGGAGTTGACCATGCGGTCGAGCGCATGCGGGGAGAAGTCGCTGGAATGCGTGCTGGCGGCGCGCTGGCCGCGAAACACGCGGACGCCGATGGAGCGCGACCCGGACTCTTTCAGAGTTTCGACCTGGCCGAGGCGGACGAGGGTAGAAAATTCATCACCCTCGCGCACGACGCATTCGGCGGCAGTAGCACCGCCGGTCATGGCTCGGCGCACAATATCCTGGGCGAGCGAGCGAAGGTCGGTTTCGAGTTTGGGAGTTTCGAGTTGGGTTGAGGGCATAAGAATCTTTTCACCACAGAGTCACAGAGGCACAGAGAAAACAAAAAACTAATGTTGCTCGGTTACTGAATTGCCCGGCCAACTTGCACTTCTATTATCTTATAAGCATTGGGACTTCGCATGGGCGGCGTTAAACGAAAAGAAAAAAGCGGAGAGGTCGAGCGGCGCCACGTAAGTCAGTGCCGAAGGCCCAGACCGCGCGGATAGGGGACATTCGTGATTTCTTCGGCCTGCTCGCTGGCAAGACGAAGAAGGTGGCAACGATTGAAGAAATAAATGAGGCGGCGGCAGCGGGCTGGGCCGGTGAAGTAAAGATGGGCAGTAAGTGAAAAGCCTGTGCGGCTTTGTCCGGGCGCTGAGCACAGTTTATGGCTATCGCGCGCCAAGGATCGGCGAGGCTATTTGTGTTTTGCTGGCAGCGGAGAACGTGGAGGCAAACCGCCCGGTGATCGATGCGGGGCTGACTATGCTCGATGCGGGCGGGGATTTTGCCGATGGCGTGATCGCCTACGAAGGCATGTGGCTGGGGCGGAGACGTTTGTTTCGTTCGACAAGAAAGCGGTGGAGATGCTCACTGCGCAGGGACAGGCAGCGCGGGCCCTACGAGGGGCAGGTCGGACTGAATCGTATGCAATGCCAGAAAGCGAACATCATTTCGAGGGAAATTGATCAGTGTCCCAGAGGTCCCGCTTCGAACTGATGCCCTCCCGACGGAGATAGTAGTTCCACAGGCGAAGCTCGACGAAAAACCACCAGATCGCAACAGAGGGACAAAGGAGTGCTAAAAACACCAAGAATCCCGCCCCCCGTCGCAGATTGTGGCGATCGTCATACAAGATGGAAACCACTATGGCCGCGATCGCGATAATGAAGCGCACCACAAACGCAATGATGGAAAGTGTCGGCCATCTTCCCGATACCTTCCAAAAGCGGCGCCATAAGGCGACATGGGTCCGAACACTGGGTCCAATTGTTGGACTTGACGCTCGGTAGGTAAAACCGTCCCAGGAGACCATCATCGTACCCCAGGTACTTCTAACTGCAATTACTGCATGAATCCGCCGGGATCCTTCTTCGCCGTTCCGCCGACGGTCAGCCGATCAATCTTAATCGTTGGAATGCCGACGCCTACTGGTACGGCTTGGCCATCTTTGCCGCAGGTGCCAACGCCTTCGTCGAGCTTCAGATCGTTGCCCACCATCGAGACGCGGGTCAGCACATCCGGCCCGTTGCCGATCAGGGTTGCGCCTTTGATCGGCGCGGTGATCTGGCCGTCTTCGATCATGTAGGCTTCGCTGGCGCCGAAGACAAATTTGCCGTTGGTGATGTCCACCTGGCCGCCGCCAAAATTCACGGCATAGATTCCGTGCTTGACCGAACGAATAATATCTTCCGGATTGTCCGTGCCCGCCAGCATGTACGTGTTGGTCATGCGCGGCATGGGGATGTGCTCGTAGCTCTCGCGGCGCCCGTTGCCGGTGTTGGCCATTCCCATCAGGCGAGCCGAGAGCTTATCGCTCAAATAACCTTTTAGAATGCCGTTTTCGATGAGCACGGTTTCCCGCGTGGAATTTCCTTCATCGTCCACGTTGAGCGAGCCGCGGCGCCAGGGCATGGTTCCGTTGTCAACCACGGTGCACTTCTCGCTGGCTACGCGCTTGCCGATCAGGCCGGCGAAGGCCGAGGTCTTCTTACGGTTGAAGTCCGCTTCCAGGCCGTGACCGACGGCTTCGTGCAACAGAACTCCGGGCCAGCCGGGGCCGAGCACGACCTCCATCTCGCCGGCAGGAGCTTCGCGCGCGTCAAGCTGCAAGATCGCTTGCCGGGCCGCTTCCCTGGCGAAGAACTCGGGATTTTTCTCGCCGAAGAAAAAGTCGAGCGCGACTCGCCCGCCTCCGCCAGAACTGCCGCGCGCCGAGTTGCCTTCCGTCTTGGCAATGCAGGACACGTTCATGCGGGCTAGCGGCTGGGAATCCTCGGCAAAGGTGCCATCGGAGCCAACCACGAGGATATTGCGCAATTCATCCGCGTAGCTGGCGCGCACCTCCTGAATGCGAGGATCGCAGGCGCGGGCGGCTTTATCGGCGCGCATCACGAGTTCCACTTTTGCGGTAATTTCGGCGTCGACCGAGGGCAGCGTCACCGGATACAGGCTGCGTGCTGAAGTCTTCTGAAATCCGGCCACCGGAGTCTTCGCCGGAGCGCTGGCGATCAAAGCCGCGGTTCGGGCCGCGTGCAGGATGCGAGCCGAGGAAAGATCGTCCGTATAGGCATAGCCGGTACGCTCGCCCGAGACAACCCGCACGCCGCACCCGGCCGAGATGCCCTGCGAAGCGGACTTGACCATCGATTCGTCGACCATCAGCGAGGTCGAGGAAAGATATTCGAAGTAAAGGTCGGCGTAATCGCCACCAGCGGAAAGGGCGGCCGCCAGGTAACGTTCAAGGTCGTTTTCGGTGACGCCGTAATGGTCGAAGAAGAAACGCTGACGGTCTGTAAGCGACTGTTTTTCCAAGCTTTTACTCACAAAAATTAGATGCCGCCGAGCCTCGAGCCGACTCAGTGGGGATGAGTCTCATTATCCCATATTGGGCGAGAAGCACAGGAAATTACCGTTGGAGTCATGACTCGTCACTGACGGCCCCGCCATCAAAAGCGGACAATTGGCCGTCCGAAGAGTAGCCAAAGATGAACTGCCAATGCCCAGCGTAATGCCCGAAGTTTTGACGCGAACCGTGCAGGATTTCCTGAGTGAAGCATCGGGGGCGGTCGTGCTGGAAAACGGCGCCGTCGCTTTCGACCTGGCACGCTCAAGATACGCGATTTCCGGCGAGCATAATCGCTGCCTGCTGCATATGTGGTCCGCCGAACGCAATGTGGTGCGGCGGGTGCTGGAGGCGGAAGTTAAGGATGGCACGCTGCGTCTGGCGGTACAAAGGCTGGGCCAGGCCCGGCCCTCCAAGCTGGAAATCTGCCGGGAGCGAGACCGCCGCACGCCCACCGCGAGAAAATCTGCGCGTACCGCGTACCAGGCAAAACTGCGCCACACGCTGGAGCGGCACTTTCCCGACTTTAAGCTGCTGCGCCTGACCTCGAGCGTCGACCTGGAAAAATCGTTTGGCCCGATCTACGCGCGCGGCCTGCTGCGCCAAGGGCGATCAGCATTCGCCCTGCTGGGGGTCAATGCAACGGAAACCCAGGCCTCGATTGATGCTGCCCTCACCTTCGGCATCCTCTGGCTCGACGTCTGCCGGCAGTCGCAGACCGTACAAGCGCTGGTGGAGGGCCTGAACCTGTTTGTTCCGCCTGGAACCTCCGCGCTGATTCGGGAGCGCATGGCGAACTTAAACCGCGACGCGGCGAAATGGCGACTGTTCGAGTTCGATGAACGTCAGGATTCGCTGGTCGAGGTGGACTGCTCCGATCGCGGCAATATCGACACCAGGCTCGTGCATCCACCGAACCAGCAGGCCGTACAAGAGAGATTTCAGCAATGCATTGCGAGAATTCAGCAACTGCTGCCGAGCTGCGACGTCGCCATGCTGTCCGCCGCGGAGATCGCTTTCCGCTGGCGAGGGCTGGAGTTTGCCCGGGCACGGCTGGACGTGGTCCCGGGGAGTTTTGTGAGTCGCGAAGAAATCGTTTTTGGAGTGGGCGCCGAAGAGCGAGTTCTGCAGCGAGACAATGAGGCGGAATTTGCCGCGTTAGTGAGCACGTTGCGTGACACGCGCCATCCCTATGGCCCCCGGCAGCACGCCTTGTGGCGAATGCACCCGGAGCGCTGGCTGGAGTCGCTGGTGGCCGCCGATGTGAGCGTGGTCGATGAACGCCTGGATTCCTCGGTTTGCTATTCGCAGGTTCCGGCGTTTTCGGCCGCGGATCGCGCCATGATCGACGTTCTTACGCTGACTCACGAGGCGCGGCTTGCCGTGGTGGAACTGAAAGCCGACGAAGACATCCATCTCCCTCTGCAGGGGCTCGATTACTGGGCGCGCGTTGAGTGGCACCGCGCCCGCTCTGAATTTCAGCGTTTTGGGTATTTTGAAGGGCGGGAGTTGGCGAATGAGAAGCCGCTGCTGATGCTGGTCGCGCCCGCGCTGCACGTGCACCCTGCGACTGATTCCATTCTGCGCTACCTCTCCCCGGAGATTGAGTGGATGTTTGCCGGGATTGACGAGCGCTGGCGAGAGGGAGTAAAAGTCGTATTCCGAAAGCGACCGGAACGAGGGATACGACTTGGACCCCGGTTACCCTTCGCAACAACCGCTTGAACACAGTCGAATCATCGGATCGCGTGTCTCCCTGCACGATGTTTTTCAAATATATCGATTGCAATTTTCGCGCTGGTTCGCTGTCACTGCTCCTACATCGGTTATTGCCGCGCTGGTGTTGCTGGCCACGGACTGGAAAGTCCGAGAAATCCTTGCAGCTATCCCACGCGCTAGCTTGCACCTCCCTTGGAGCGAGGTCGTACTAGCCGGCGTTTTGAGATTCATGGGGTTTTTTGTCGCGTGGCTTCTCGGTTGTTTTGCTCTGGCCGCCATAGCGACAATCGTTAACGGTCTGGACGACAAGTGGGGAGATGCCCCCTGGAGAAGCGACAGCTTTCAACGCGCTCGCGAACACTTTCCGGGGATTTTAGGCGTCGCTTTCTTCACCTTCTGGGCATTTGCGCTGGGCGTGTTGGCAATGGCCCTCATTGGCGTGGCTTTCAGCCGGGTGACCGGCCAGGCGCGATTTTACCACTACGGCAGTTTCACGGGAGCTTTGGCTTACATTCTCGTAGCCGGTGTACTGTGTTGGTATGGTATGGCAATCCCGCTCATTATCAGCCGCGAGATGGGGATTCGGGCCGCCCTTAAGCGAAGTATTAAAATTAGCAACGGCTACGAGGGTTTTCTATTTCTACTTGTGCTGGAATCAGTGGCGGGTTCGTATGTGGCCTGGTACGCCGCCCACATCGGCATCTCCCTGGTAACACCCTCCTTCCTGCGAAACACGGCCTGGTACGGCTGGATCGTCTTCTTCGCCTCAATTCTTGCGAGTGCCGCGGTCGAACCACCAATGTTTATCGGTTTTTCTCTTCTGGCGAGATTAGGTGAAGATAGCGGTGATCTAGCTCCAGGCTCCCAGCAATCGCCGCAGATCGACTAGCTGTCCGATGTGATACGCGTTGTGGTCGGCCACCAGCAGCGCTTCGCGCAAGACCGTCTGCCCTTCGCCCCAGGGAATTTTCGCGTAAAGATCCGTCTTCGGATCAGAAACCAGATCCTTCATCGCCTGCAAATCTCTCTTGAACCGTTTCAGACTTTTGTCCCACGCTTCCGCACTCGGCGGCGCTTCTTCCGGCGGCCAATAATCGTCCGGCCATTTCATGGATTCGTATTTTGCATTGCGGCTGAAGTCGAGAATGTCCCACTGCGCAATGCGAAGATGCTCCGCCAGCATCCAGGCGGTGTGCTGCAACCCGTCTGGCTTGACGCCCCGCAGATTCTCCGGCAGGTCTTTGACCGCGTCGTCAAAGCGCGCATGCGCGCCACCTCCGTCCAGCAGGTACGCCAGGTGCTCGCGCAACTGCCGGCCGCTTGAATCCGACGTTCCCGGTTTACGCTTCCCGATTTTCCTGGCTTTAGTTTTCTTGGCTTTCATTGCGGCTTCTCTCTTTTCTCGAGGTGAAATTCGAGGATCCCCTCGCGAACCTTGTTCTGCGCCAGTAAGTCTTCTTCCGGCTTTTCGCCGCGCAGCACGCGGCTGATGCCGCGCACGATCCGGCGCATCGGCAAGGCATGCTTGTCATCGGCAAGAAAAATCTCGCCCACCCGGTGGCTGCGATAGTACCAGCGCTTGAGCAGCGCGAGATGCTCCATCGTCTCGAGCGCCGGCTGCTCCTGCACCCGAGGAAACAATTCGAGAGCCTCCTGCACCCGCGACTCCATCGATTGCGATTTCGCGTGCTCCGCCGGTTGGATGCAAAACAAAACAGGATCGGAGATCGCGCCGCGCTCGATCCGGAAGAACTTCACCGCATCCGAAACTCCCGAAGGCTGAATCATCAGGGCGGAAAGTTGGTCGACACGGCGCACGATCGCGGGAAACTGGCTGAGAACCGGCTTCAGCTTCTCCAGGCGCACATGGATCGCCGCCGCATCCTCAAACGCAAGGTTGGCCGATGCGGCGTCGCGCTGCTGCGACCACTCGCGGGCCAGCGACTCGCCTCCGGAATCAAAATAGGCCTCCACCCGCGCTACTTCTTCCTTGTACTGCTCCTCACTGCAGCCCTTAAAACAGGGCGCCAGGCACATCTTCATTTCGGAGTAGATACAGCCGGGGAACTTCGGGTCGGGATGCAGATCGTCAACGCAGCGTCGCATCTTGAAAAAATCGAGCGAGTCGTTCATGAATTTTTCCGCCACGCTGCGCGACGGAAACGGGCCGTAATACAGAACCCTGCCATGCAATCGTCCGAGACGCGTGGTGATGGACGCGCGCGGATATTCATTCGCCAGGTGCAGCTTGATGAGGGGAGCAAAGCGGAAGCGCATCCGGTGGCCATAGGTTTTCGGAAATGCCTGGCGGAAGACGCGGTAGAGTAGGAAGCCGGATTCGAAGTCGGAGCCCGTGAGCGAGTATTCGATCGATCGAACGCGGTCGCGAAGATTGAGCTTTCTGCTGCGCTCCTCGGGCGCGCCCAGCAGGCGCTGCAGGCGACGGCGAAGATTGGCCGTCTTGCTGACATAAGGCTCCGCCTGAACGTCATGGCTGCGCAGCAAGAAGACAGCCGGTGCGGCGGGAACGCCCGCAAAGGCTTCGGCATCACGTTCCGGAGCAAATTCCAGCCGCTCAGTCAGCACCCAGCAATTCTAGTTGCGATTCATCCCAGATTCACGGCGACGCGAGAAAAACGTTCACAATCCTGGAGAGGCGCACGGGCTTATGCAGGCTGCAAATGAGTACGAATCGTTCCATTGGAACGAAATCTATCGAAAGCTGGCGCTGCGGAATGTCTGGCGGAAATCTTCGCCTTCCATTTTGATCACGCGGCACATTTCATGCAGGCGGGAACGCATGCGCTCGCCGATGCGGTCGCCAAGAGTTTCGGCACGGGTGGCGGCATGAACAGCCGAGCCCGACCCGTTCGCTCCAGCTGCAGGTTGGTCGGCAAAATTCGTGGTGATGATGGTCGTGCGGTTGTCGTTGTACCGCGTGTTCAAAATCAGGCTCACCGTGTCCCAAACCCACTCCGTCGGCTTCACCGCGCCCAGTTCGTCCAGAACCAGCACTTCGGTCTCGAACACCGGACGCAGCACGTCGAGTTCGGTAGTCTGAACCGTCGCGTTATAGGAATTCTGTATTTCCTTGAGCAGCTCGCGGTAGTCGTAGAACAGGCAGGGGACGCCGTTTTCGAGAACCAGCTCCTTTATAATTCCGACGGCCAGGTGCGTCTTGCCGGTGCCGATCTTGCCGATAATCAGCAACCCCGTGCCGCTGCGAGGGTCGTATTCCTGGGCGAACTTGGTGGCTGCCAGATGGGCAAATGCCAGCGACGGATTCGCCCCGGGAAAGTCTGCGGTAAAGCTGGCGAGTTCACAGTGCTCGTAGCGCTTGGGAATGCGCGCTGCCGCCAGCAAACTTTGGCTGCGCGAGCGCAGCTGGCAATCGCAGCGAGTGACGCGCCGCTCGGCCGGCCCGTCGGCGCGGGCCGCCACAGGCTTCCACCCAGTGCCTCCGCAGAGCTCGCAGACCTCCAACCGCGTCCGAACCGGCTTAACTCCCTGCACGTCCATCCTCTTCTCGAAACCTTTCTCGATGTCGTCTGCTTTGACTTTGCACCGGAAGGCGGTTTGGCCGCAAGTGCGAAACCTGATCTTTCTGTGTACAACCTGTGCAGCCAGAGTGGCTGCTGTGGAGAGTCGAGGAAAAAGGGCGGCCACGCCTGCGGCTTTGGGCCGTGGCTGCCGGTTTTCAGCCGGAGGGGGTGCAAAACAGGCTTCGGGCGCGGATTTTCACAGTTGACAAACTCTGCGGAGAGAGGAAAATACCAGCCGTCGGGTTTTCCCAACTCAGCCACAAGCTTCTGTCCTCCCGGCGTTAGGCTGGGTAGAAAGAAACCTGCGAGGAGAAACTATGAACAAGGCCGATCTGGTTGACAAGATCGCAGGCGCCTGCGAAATCAGCAAGGCGCAAGCCACAACAGCGATTGACACCGCGGTGACCAGCATTACGGGCGCGTTGAAGAAAGGGGATCGAGTAGCTCTGATCGGGTTCGGGACCTTCTCCGTTTCCCAGCGCAAGGCACGCAACGGGCGCAATCCTCAGACCGGAGCCACCATCAAGATCGCCGCACGCAGAGTTGCGAAGTTTACCCCGGGGGCGGAACTGAAGAAGGCAGTGAACAAGAAGTAGAAAGGCAATCACTTTGAAATCTCGCGAACGGCAGGGGCGGCCCTGCCGTTTTTACTTTGTGGTCTGCATTCTTGGAAGTTCGGAGCGTCCGGCTACAATGGCTTGTCATGATCGCGCATCTTCGCGGAAAACTGCTGAGCAAGCATCCCAATCAGGTCATCGTTGAGACCGCCGGAGTGGGTTACGAGGTGAACATCAGCGTGCCGACATTCTCGGCGCTGCCCGCGTTGGGAGCCGACGTCGCGCTGCATATTCACACGCATGTTCGCGAGGATGTTCTGTCGCTGTACGGATTCGCCCAGGCCGCCGAAAAATTACTTTTTGAGAAGCTGATGACGGTCAGCGGCATTGGGGCGAAGCTTGCCATCACGATTCTGAGCGGCATGGCGGCCGACGAAATGGCCGCCGCGATTCGCGGCAACGACATTGCGCGACTGACCAAGATCCCCGGCATCGGCCGCAAGACCGCCGAACGCATGGTGCTGGAACTGCGCGACAAGTTGCCGCCGGCGTCGGGAACTTCCACACCGGCCATGTCCACGCTAAGCGCTGTGGAAGAAGATGTGCTTTCTGCCCTGCTTAACCTGGGATACCAGCGTGCCGCCGCCGAGAAGGCTTTGGCAAGCGCAGTCAAGGGTTGCGCAGGCGGTAGCCAGAAGCCCGGATTATTCGATGCCATGTTCCGGGAAGCGCTGGCGGGGCTATCGAAGTAGCGCGCCCATGGGGTCCGGCCGACGTTGGATTGGGCACGAGTTATGCCCATTCTTAAGGCGGCGGAGCGCCGGCAGTGGTGGCAGCAGCCTTCCAGGCTCCGATGCGAATTTCTCCATCCGAGAACTGTGACGGGCAGTTCTGCTTTAAGATGGCAGGGTGATCCCGCCCGCCCCAGTCCGTGGGTTTCAATTCATTCTGTTACTCGCACTGCTCTCGACGCCAGCAACCTGGCTTCCAGCCCAGGCAGCGCCGCCCGCCAAAGCGGGGACGGCGAGGGTTAAGTCCGGCGAAGTTCACTTCGAGGATATTGCCGCACAGGCGGGATTGCGCATGCTTAACGTGTACGGTGGCGACACTCACAAAGAATTCCTCATTGAAAGCGTCGGTAACGGTGCCATTATTTTCGATTACGACAACGATGGCTGGCCAGACGTTTATCTTCCCAATGGCTCGACCGTGGAGGGATTCCCCAAGGAGAAGGCCCCGATCGGGCATCTGTATCACAACAATCGCGACGGCACGTTCACCGATGTCACTTCGCAGGCCGGATTGGCTCGTTCCGGCTGGGGGCAGGGCGGGTGCGTCGGCGATTACGACAATGACGGCTATCTCGATCTGTTGGTTACATACTGGGGACAGAACGTTCTATATCACAACAACGGCGACGGAACGTTTAGCGATGCGACCGCCAAAGCTGGGCTTAACACCTCTCGCGATGAGTGGAGTACCGGTTGTAGTTTTGTGGATTACGATCGTGACGGCAAGGCGGATCTTCTCGTAGTTCGCTACGTGGATTTCAGCTACGATTCTGTGCCCCGCCCGGGAGAGGGTCGATGGTGCCAGTGGAAGGGCCTTAACATATTTTGTGGGCCGCGTGGACTCAAGCCGGGCCTGAATGTCCTCTATCACAATAACGGCGATGGCACGTTCACTGACGTATCGCAAAAATCCGGCATTCTCAAGGCCACTGGATGCTACGGCTTTACATCGTTGACGGGGGATTTCGACCACCAAGGGTGGCCGGACATTTACGTTGCCTGCGACTCTACGGCCAGCCTTCTGTATCACAACAACCATGACGGGACGTTCACAGACATCGGACGGACTGCCGGCGTGGCGTACAACGAGGATGGGTCCGAGCAGGCGGGTATGGGTCTTTCCGCCGATGATTTTACTCACAGCGGATATCAGGACATCGTGAAAACCAATTTCAGCGATGACACTCCTACGCTGTACCGCAACCGCGGCGGCAACAACTTTGACGACGTCACCTACAGTGCCGGACTGGGCCAGATCAAGACGTGGCTGGGATGGGGAGTGCAATTCTATGACTTCGATAACAGCGGGTGGCCCGGAATCCTGATCGCCAACGGCCATATTTATCCGGAACTGGAAGGCAAGGGACTGGGAACCAGCTATCGCGAACCGAAGGTCGCATATTACAACCTGCGAGACGGGACATTTGCGAACATCACTGCGCAAGCCGGCGCTGCTCTGAGCGAACATCACTCCGGCAGAGGAATGGCTCTGGGCGACCTGTTCAACAATGGTCGTCAAGAGGCCGTGGTAAACAACATGAACGAGACGCCGTCGCTTTACTACAACTCTGCGCCGGTTGGGAATTGGATCAGCCTGGAACTGGTGGGTGTGAAATCGAACCGCGCAGCATTGGGCGCCGTCGTGACTCTGCTGCAAGGCAGCGATAAACACGAGAAGGAAGTGCGCAGCGGGGACGGGTACATCTCGCAGAGCGACCTGCGGCTGCATTTTGGTCTGGGTAAGTCCGCCCATGCGGACAAGATTGTGATTCGCTGGCCCAGCGGATTGGTCGAGACGCTCTCCGATCTTACAGCGAACCAGTATTACGTCGTGCGCGAAGGCAGTGGCGTGGACAAGAGCAAGACTCATGGCGTCAGCCAGGTGCAAATCCAAGTTTCGTCCCCTGGGGCGAAATAGGGACTCTCTGAAGATGTACACCGTCGGGAGACAAACCGCAGGATCCTCGCTCTGGAAGGTCAGCGTCCTCATAACCCTTGCGGGTACGAGTTTCATAGCGGCACAGAATTCCGTCGGCTCCGGGGGCGAAACGCCCAGGGTTGCTGCTCCAAAATCCGACACTGACAAGGAGCGTGCGATCGCCAGATTCAACAGGGAGGGGAACCAGTATCTTGTTGCGGGAAACGCGAAGGCGGCGTCGGAAAGTTATCGGAAGGCCCTGCAACTTAATCCTCGCGACCCCAAAATCCACTACAACCTGTCGGTCGCTTTAGGCAGGTTGGGCGACTACCCAGCGGAGTTGAAAGAGCTGAAGAGAACCGTCGAGTTGGATCCCAATGTTGCCGCTGCCCAAAATCAGTTGGGGCTACTCGCCCTGCGCAATGGGCAACAAGCAGAGGCGGAACTTCGTTTCAAGAAGGCATTGGCGATCGATCCTACATTCTCCGGAGCTCAAAACAACCTTGGGCTGCTTTACAGTCAGCAGGGCAGGAATGCAGAAGCTGTGCCCCTGTTTCAGCAGGCCATAAAGGGTGATCCCAAGTACACCCAGGCTTACGTCAACCTTGGATTGGTCATGACGCAACAGGGGGCCTTCTCGGAAGCCGAGCGACAGTTCCGCGCGGCCATCGGCGTCGACTCAAACTATCCGGATGCATATGCCGCATTGGGGGTGCTTCAACTGAAGACGGGTCACGGAGCCGAAGCCGTCCAGAATCTTCAGAAGGACGTGATGCTCGAACCCGCTTCCGCCCAGGCTCATCTGAACCTAGGCCTGGCACTGTTGGATCAATTGGACCGTGCCGGCGCGTTTAAGGAGTTTTCTGAAGCTACTCAACTGGAGCCAAACCTCGCCGCTGCTCACTACCAACTGGGCCGTTTGCTCTTCGAAACAGGCAAGTACGAAGACGGGGACAGGGAACTGGAAACGACGATTCGCTTACAACCGGATCATGGCGGTGCTCTCTACTACCTGGCAGTCAGCGCAAAACAGCAAAACCAACCGGAGCGGTCAACCGAACTCCTGCAGCAAGTGGTTGCGCTACAGCCCAACAATGCGGAGGCGCAATATCTACTGGGTCAGAATCTTGAACATTCGGGCGACAGTCTTGCGGCCATCCAGCACTGGAAAGCTGCGGTTCAAGCCGACCCGAATTATTCCCAGGCCCTGTACAACCTGGCCAAGTCCTTGAACAAGCTGCATGATCCCAGCGCGCAGCAGTATCAAGACCGTTTCGATGCGCTGCTGAAGAGCCAGCAGATCGCTGACCGTGTTGCTGAGTTGGGAAACACCGCTCTGGAAGCAGCTAAGGCCCAGAATTGGCCTCAAGCCGTGAGGCAAATGAATGAAGCTATTCAACTTTGCGGTGACTGCCCGCAAAGCGCCCACCTGCATAAGAATCTGGGGTTGTTCTACGCGCGAGCTGGCAAAATCGGCGAAGCGAAGAAGGAGTTGCGTACTGCCCTACAGCTTGCGCCCAACGACGCCGATGCGCAAAACGCGTTGGCGCTGCTTGAGCAAACGCCTGAAGAGCAGGTCAAGTAGAACTTGAACCGTCATGCCACTGAGTGACCCCCGACATTGCTATTTTCCGATGCAGAACGTGCTGAAAATCAGGTTGAGCACGTCCTCTGTCGTCGTGTCGCCGGTAATGGCGTCGAGCGGACGCAGGGCGTTATAAAGATCCATCAGCAGCATCTCGTGTGGGACTTTCGCCGCGATTGCCTTCTCGGCGGCCTCGAGCGCCGCGAGCGACTCGTTCACCAGGGCCTGGTGGCGGGTGTTCGTCAGAAATGCGGATTCGTTTTCTCCGCCGCTTGCCCCCCCGATGTGACGGAGAATTTCGCCGCGCAAAGTGTCGATTCCCTCACCCGTAAGAGCTGATACGCGGTGCCGCGCGCGGTCTTGCTCCGTGGCCGAAGGAGTTGGGCCGTTCAAGTCGCACTTGTTCGCAACCACGATGGCGGATCGGCTTTCGATCAGCGCAAGCAAGTCCGCGTCTTCTGGCGTCTGCTCTTGTGAGGAATCCATCACCATCAGGACAAGGTCGGCATCGGCAACAGCTTCCTTCGACTTGCGAATGCCGATCGATTCCGCTTCGTCGAGCGCCTGGCGAATTCCGGCCGTGTCCACCAATCGAACCGGAATGCCGCCGATGGCTACGGTTTCGCTGACCAGGTCGCGCGTGGTGCCGGGAGTCGCCGTCACGATGGCGCGGTCGCGTTCCACCAGGCGGTTGAACAAACTGGATTTGCCGACGTTAGGCCGGCCAACGATGGCGAGCGTCAGCCCCTCATGCACGATCTTTCCGTAAGCAAAGCTGGCGGCCAGCCCTCGCAGGGGATGGCGCACTGCGGCAACGCGTTCGAGAATGGCTGCATCCGGCAAAACCGAAACATCGTCGTCGGCGAAATCGATTCCCGCCTCCAGCATCGCAATCAGTTCGACCAGGCTCTTCTTGACTGGCTGCAGCCGCCTGGAGAGCGAGCCTTCCAGCTGCTGGGCCGCGACCTTCGCCTGATACAGCGTCTGCGACTCGATCAAGTCGCGCACCGCTTCGGCTTGGGTAAGGTCGATGCGGCCATTCAGAAAGGCACGCATGGTGAATTCGCCGGGCTCGGCCAGGCGGGCGCCGGCAGCCAGGCACATTTCCACGATATGTCGCAGCACGACCGGCGAGCCGTGGGCCGAAATCTCGATGATGTCATCGGTCGTGTAAGAATGAGGCTGGGCGAAGTAGGTAACGACGACCTCATCGATGCGGTTTTGGTTTGGTGTGGCGACATCCATCCCAGGCTGTCCCAGGGAGGCGAAACCGGCGTTATCGCCCGGATCGATGAGTTCCCCGAAAGCGGCGCGACCCGGCTCCAGGTCGTGCTTCATCCGCAGCATGGGCGCCGCAATTCGCCTTGCCTGTGGCCCGGCAATGCGCACCACGCCGATGCCTCCCCGGCCCGGCGGCGTGGCAATGGCCACAATGGTGTCGTCGGTGTTCACGGGGCGATTGTAGCGGGTAAGCTGGAACGACAACCAGCGGCAGAGGGAACGCAACGTAGTTTCATCTGCTGCATGGAGGGATTGCGTGTCTGTCACCGATGAACTGCTGCAAGCGAATCAGGAATTTGTCAGAAACTTCAATCTGGGCGAGCTGGCGGTTCGCCCGCGGCGCAAGCTGGCCGTGCTGGCCTGCATGGACTCGCGCATTCTGTTTGAGCGCTGCCTCAACCTCCGCCCGGGCGATGCCCACATGATCCGCAATGCCGGCGGCATTGCCACCGATGACGCGATCCGCTCCCTGCTCGTTTCCCATCACCTGCTCGATACGCAGGAATTCATCATCATCAACCACACCGACTGCGGCCTGCTGAAGGTGAAGGAATCTGAGCTGCGGGCAAAGCTGGCCGATAAGATGGGCGCCAACGCCAGCGAGCCTGCGCATTTTTACGCGTTCGATGATCTGGAAGCCAATGTGCGCGAGCAGGTGCACAAGGTAAAGTCGCACCCGTGGATTCCGAAGCAGATTCCGGTGCGAGGATTTATCTACGACGTGAAGACGGGTAAGCTGACCGAAGTCAGCGCCTGAACCTGAGGTGAGCGCCGTCGCTCGCCAATCCCGCAGCCGATTGCCCGCCATTTCGGTTTCATGCATTGACATCTTTTTAACAATCCACTACCATATGGTTGTGGATCGGTTAGGCACAACCTTTGCGGCTTTGTCGGATCCAACCCGGCGGGCGATGATCGAACGGCTCTCCCGCGGGCCGGCCTCGGTGCACGGCCTGACGGAACGGTTCGCCCTCTCGCAGCAGATGATCTCAAAACATGTTGCCTACCTGGTGCGGGCGCGGATTGTGATCAAGACCAAGCGTGGGCGAGAGAGCGTGTGCAGGCTCAGGCCAGAGGCGATCAAGACAGTCAGCGACTGGGCGTTTAGCTATCGCCAATTCTGGGAAGAGAGTTTCGACAAGCTGGAAGCGGTTGTGAATCAAATGAAAAAAGCGGAGGCCAGAGATGACAATAAACACGGTGAATGAGACGGAGCGGATGACTGTCAGCAGAATTTTTGATGCCCCACGCGAGTTGGTCTGGAAGGCGTGGACAGACCCGAAATACATCATGCAGTGGTGGGGGCCGAAGGGTTTCTCTGCGCCTTCCTGCAAGATGGATTTTCGCGTGGGAGGGAAGTTGCTCTGCTGCATGAGATCTCCCGATGGGCAGGAGTGCTGGAATGCGGTGGAATACCACGAGATTATTCCGCACGAGAAGATCGTTTCCTTGATGTACTTTTCGGACTCAAAGGGAAACAAGATTGATCCCGCGCAGCTGGGGATCGAACATGAGGCGGTCGAGGGCACGTACGACGTGACCCTCTTTGAGGACTTGGGAAACGGCCGGACGAAACTCACCCACATTGGAAATGAGCCCATGGAGAGCGCGAAGAATAGCGGTCAACTCGAGGGCTGGAACCAGATACTCGAGAAGCTTGCCGCGGTTGTCGCGGGGCTGACGCGTAAATAAAAAGCGGACGCTTGGATGAACGTCATGCGCGAGCAATCGTAAGACTGGTGGCGGAGTCCTAGTTAGAACGGGCCTCTCGTCGCTCGGCCGGTTGGCCCACCCTTTGCGCTTTTCAAAGGGTGGGTATTCCGGACGCATGCATCCTGGCCCCCGCAGCTTGCGTCGAGTTCCCGTTTCCCACTCTTTCGCAAACTGCGCGAAAGGATGGGGGCACCGAGCTCAAGCCCCAGGATTCACACGTCCGTGGTTCCCAACCTTGCTAAGTGCGCAAGGATGGGGCACCCTCATTCGTGGCGATGTCAGCAAAGTCCGGAAGATGGGCCCCGCGCCCGAAATTCAATCGTGGAGAAAGAAATGAAAAAAATACCGTTTCTCGCTATCGTCCTGCTGGCATTCGCATTTCCCGCCCATGCCCAGGACGCGGTGAAGAAAGATGCTGTCGTCAAGCCTGCCGATCCGGAATTGAAAGTTGTGCTCGATTCCTGGAACGATGTTGGCCGCAAGCTGACGGCGATGGCCGAAGATTTTCCCGAGGACAAATATGACTTCAAGCCGACACCTGCGCAGCGGAGCTTCGCCGAGCAATTGCTACACGCGGCGGGTTCCATGTATTACTTCACAAATCCTGCGACAGGGCAGAAGCCACCCGCGGCAGAAGATCCGAAGCGCGAACAGTACAAAACCAAGGCCGACATCGTTGCGTTCGTAAAGAAGTCCGTTGCCGACGGCGCCGCTGCTCTTCAGTCAAGGGGCGAGAAAGGCCTGATGCAGGCTGTGGTATACGGTGATCAGAAGGCGCGCGTGCTCGACATCGCATACGGCCTCATCGAACACAGCGGTGAACACTACGGCCAACTGGTTGTGTACTACCGCCTGGCAGGCCTGGTGCCGCCAGAATCGCGGCCGAAGAAGTAGGCTCAAGAGAGCAGGCACCCCGTCGTTCTGGCGTGCCGTTTGTGCGAATGAGCGGGGCTCATCGCCTAACGCGCCACCACTTTCTCAATCTCCGCCCTCAACTCGGCGTACGGCACCGCCCCGGGATGGTACCAGGCCACCTTGCCCGTGCGATCCAGTAGCACCAGCGTCGGCGTGGTCGAGGCGCCGTATACGTCGAAGTTGTATTTGCTGATGGGCACGGGCATATCAAGCAGGCCGGCATAAAAGCGCTGGCGCACCGCGTCGATGTATTTCAACTCGTCCGCGGGAGCGGCGTGCTCTGCTTGCGCGGTGTAGCCGTAATAGCGGGTGGGGCCGATCACCTGTAGTCCTTTCGGCGCGTATTCGCCGCGCAGCTGCGTGATGATCGGCGCCTCGGCCTTGCAGTCTCCGCACCAGTGTGCCCAAAAGAAAAGCAGCACGGGCGAGCCTTTCAGTTGCGCCAGCGCCGGAGGCTCCGAGCCCAGAAACTGCTCGCCGTTTTTCATGGCGGGCGCGGGACGCCCCTCAAACGACAGCAAATTCAGATTTTTCTGCAGCCTCTCGTGGAGGGAAGTATTGCCGTAGGTGCGCAGCGCAGCTTGCAGGACGGCGACCGCCTGGGATCGGTGACCCTGGGCAATCAGCGTCTGCGCTTGAACCTCGATGGCCGCGCCCAAGGCTAAGGGCAAGTGCGGTTCGGCGTCGAGAGGACGCTGCTTGAGCTGCTCGAGCGCCAAGCTTTTCGTCTCTTTTGCATAGGCGTTTGCCTGGTCGTACTCGTTGGCGGAGAGGGCGGCCCGGGCCAGCCACGAGTACGCTTCGATGTATTCCGGAGTGGCGCCCTGGCGGTTGCGGTACGCAGTCAGCTCCTGCTCCGCCGTGGAGAAACTATTCTGCGACAACGCGATACGGACATCATTGACGATGCCGGCCCAGGCCGGGGTGATCAGAAGGAATAGAATTGCGAATTTACCCAATGGCATATGTAAGCTTTGACGATCGTTACCGCGATAACGTCTCGGAAAAACCTCATTTCCATACTAGCCGGGACCGCGCCCGGCTGACCACTTACCTGCTAACCTGTTGATTCTGGATATGCTTATCTGCGTCCGCCGGGAAAAGTCTGGCTTTTATTAGAACATTCCTTTACAATTAAGTTGCGTTTGATCTTTAGAGTTCTTTCGCAGTACCCAGTATCTCCGCCAACCAGCGCGTGACCTGCCTGCAGAAGACACCTTCCAAAGTTTCAGCGCTACATCAACACAAAAAGGAATTTGCAACACATGGAAACAGGAACAGTGAAGTGGTTTAACGACGCTAAGGGCTACGGTTTCATCAGCCGCCAGAACGGCGAGGATGTCTTCGTGCATTTCTCCGCCATTCAGGCCAGCGGCTTCCGCAGCCTCCAGGAAGGCCAGCAGGTGCAGTTTGACGTGGTCAAAGGCCCCAAGGGCTGGCAGGCAGAAAACGTCAAGTCCGCTTAATCACTTCACACAATTCGATAAAGGGCGGCCAGCAATGGCCGCCTTTTTATTTTGTAAATTGGTCATCGGGTCCTTTGATCATTTCAAAACTCGCAGCGAACCACCTTTCCGATTACAAAATTGCCCGATGACCAAATCAACCAATCTTATTTGCCCGCGTCCCGGATCAACACCACATCCGAGTCGGTGTGCCCGCGCACAATGGCCAGTTGCTTGCCGTCGAAGGACCAGTGGAAGTCGTAAATGTGTTCCGATGTGAAGTCCGTGATGCGCCTGCCTTTCGAGCCGTCCAACGGCTGCTGCCAAAGGTTATCGACTCCATTTTCGCGTGCCGGGTAAATCACCGCCTTGCCATCGGGGCTAAAGCGCAGCAGGCCGAACGGAAATGAGTTGAAATCCATCAGCTTAGCCTTGCCGGAAGAGGTTTCGACCAGCACCAGCCTTACCTTGTGGCCGCTCTCGTGGTCGATGGTGCCGAAGGCGGCCCACTTGCCGTCGGGCGAGATGTCGAACTGCACTTCGCTCATGGGCAAGTTCGAGACGATCTGGGAAGGCCCGCCTTCAATCGGCACCCGTTCCAGCGCATGCCCCTCTTTTTGCTCGATGTAATAAACCCAGCCGTCGGCGGTACATACTCCGTGGTTCTCGATCTTGCCGTGCGTAAGCTGCTTCAGATTTCCGCCGGCAGCGTCGACGCGCCATACCTGGTTCTGGCTGTCTCCGCCGGGAAGGCCGAGATCGAAGACGATATAGCGGCCGTCGGGGCAAGCGTTAGGGTTTCCGCCGGGCTTGCCTTCCATGGTCGCAATCGGAGTTCGCGTCCCGCTCGCCACATCGATACGGTTCAGCACCGCGTTCTGGTCAGCGACCACGTTGCCGTCTTTGGTCCAGGTCAGGTTCGTGGTGGCTTCGGCCGAGGTTACGTTGCGGCCCTGCGAAACCGGACCCGACGCTGGCATCACAAACACATTCCAGCGGCTCTCGCTCAACACCGAGCCCAGGGCTTTTCCACTCGCGGCGACGCTCAGGTAAAGGTAGTTGTTGGTGTCATGAGTGATGGGAGTCAGCTTGCCGTCGCGCAAGGAGAGGTAGGCAATGCGCGACTGGTTGAAGTTCGAGCTCTGGTCGCGCACCAGGCCCAGCAAACCCATGCCATCAGGCATCCAAGTCGGATTTTCGAAGAACTCCCCATTGCTGCGGTAGGAAACCGACCGCTTGCCATCGCTGACGGAGATTTCGACGAGGCTTTCAATGGCTCCGGCGACATTGATCTGGTCGCAGAGGATGACTTTGCCGTCCGGGGACCATTCGGGATTAAACAGCGGCTCGTTTTTTGATCCGCTGGCCAGCACCCGCTCCTGGTCATCGCCTCCCTGCACTGGCCGCACGATCAGCCGATACTTGCCTGGTTCCGGGTTGTCAAAGCGCATGAACGCGACCTGCTTGCCGTCGGGAGAAAAGGTCACGTTGGAATCGACATCCTGCGCAAGTTTTTGCGGCGTGCCGCCCAGCAGCGGAGCGCGATACAGAAATTTCAGCTCTGGAGTGCCCGGATCGCTGCGCACGAAGTAGAAATAATTGCCGTCCGGCGAAAACCGCAGGCCGTTGTAATACACATCCTCGGCCGGCTGGACTTGAGCATTGCTGTTCGTAGGCACATTCCGAAGCCAGAGGCTGGCCAGCCCGTTCTTTCTCGTCATGGCCAGGATGTATTCACCATTCGGGGACAACGCTGCGATGACCGCGTCGCCGGTGTCGGTCATCTTGGTTACGGAAACGTTTTGAAAGGGCACGGGACGGGATCGGGTCACGAACGCATAGATGCCGTATGCCGCCGCGGCCAGTACCACGATCACCAGAGCCGCTACCACGCTGCTGCTGACTTTATGCTGGCTGGCTGTGGCGATCACCGCCGAACTTCCCGATTTCGAGGCCGGTGGGGCCACGCCGCTTGCCGCGGGAATGGCTGCCGACTGGGAAGGCGCCGTCGCAATGGCTGGGCTAGATTGCGTCGATTTTCGTCCGGACTCGGTGTCGCGCTTCAAGCGCTTCAGATCGCCCCGCAGATCAACGGCCGACTGGTAGCGCAGATCACGATCCTTCTCCAAAGCTTTAGCGATGGCCTCATCGAGTTTGGGCGGCAGCGCGGGATTCAGTTGCAACGGAGGTGGAGGATCCAACTCGAGAATGGCGTGGAATGTGACCGCGGAGGTTGCCCCCGAAAAAGGCAGGCGGCCGGTCGCCATCTGGTAAATGACCACTCCCAGCGAAAACAGGTCGGTGCGCGCATCCAAAACTTCGCCGCGTGCCTGCTCTGGCGACATGTAGGCGATAGTGCCTACGGTCGCTCCGGGACTGGTCAACTGCTGCGCCGGTGAGTCCAGGGTGGCTGCACCGATCGTCTCCATCTCCATCTCGGGAGACGCCAATTTCGCCAGGCCAAAATCGAGCACCTTAACCTGCCCGCGCTGCGTAATGAAAATATTGGCCGGCTTAATATCGCGATGGATGACCCCCTTGGCGTGAGCTGCGCCCAGAGCATCGGCAAGTTGAATGCCCCAATCCAGCATGCGATCCAGCGGCACGACGCCGCTACGCAGGCGCTGGTCAAGGGTTTCGCCTTCCAGCAACTCCATGGCGATAAAGAATTGGGTCTGGCCGTCCTCCGCCCGAACTTTCTCAACGGCGTAAATCGTACAGATATTGGGGTGGTTCAGGGCCGAGGCCGTCCGCGCCTCGAGCAGAAACCGATCCAGCGCATTTTGATCGGCCGAAAGCTGCGGAGGCAGAAACTTCAGCGCCACCTTGCGGCCAAGATCGATGTCTTCCGCTTCGTACACAACCCCCATCCCGCCCGCACCAAGCTGGCCAGTGACGCGGTAATGCGAGATGGTTTGACCGATCATGCGCGAGGAAAAAGCGGAGCATTCATCTTAGGAGCCAAGACTGGGGCAGTCAATATGCGGCAGACTTCGGGATGCGCCTGACGCAAACCGGCGCAGTGAGTCACAGTTGCAGCTAAGAAACGAGCGCGCTAAACTTCGTTCAATTGCATGGGGTTCAATCTTCATCATTAAGTGACTCGCGCGAGGTGGCCCGTGACACCAGAAGAACGCAAACGAATGAATGTGCTGTGTAATCGCATTCAGGAGGAAAAAGATTACACGGAGTTCGAGACCCTATTACAAGATCTGAACGAACTCATCTACCAAAAAACCAGCCGCTTTCCGCAGGCGTCTTCTACTTCTCCCCGAAACAATACCCGCCCCTGGAAAAAACTGGCCGGTTCCGTCACAAAGATTATTCCGAACCACTACCCTGACGCGCCGGAGCATGTCGAGATCATCATCGAGGAAGCTCAGCCTCTTTTCTGCGAAGTGCGCATGGACAACGCTTTTACCGATATGCACGGCCATCCGGTCGGGTTGAAGCAAGGCGCGCAGGTGGATGTGACTTTTGAAGTAGACGCAAAGGACACGGTTAAAAGAGCGAAGGCGTCCGCCTAGCTGACGGTGTTAGCAGGCTGGCGCGCTAAGCCGCGGTGGCCTGCTCCGCTGCTTCCACGGAATCGAAGAAACGAAAAAACTGTTCCACTCGAGTGACCTGCAGCGAACCGCGAACCCGATCGCTCACGGCGACCAGGGCAAGGCCGCGGCCGTCCTTCTGACGGCTCACGTAGGCGCCCACCAGCGCGCCGATGCCGGCGGAATCCACGTAGGAAATCTTGCCGAAGTCGATGATCAGGCACCGCGATTCGTCCGATCGAACCAGCTTTTGAAAATCGAACATGGTCGTCAGCACAAGCGCGCCTTCGAGGCGAAGGACACGCTGGCCGGTAGAGGCTCCTGGCTGGTCGTCGATGCGAAGAAAATCCTGCGGCATGGCCTCAGCATATTAACCTGCACGTAACAATATTTTGTTAAAGCGAGGTTAATTTGCGGGGTCACGCCTCGATCGCCGCGCTCTGGGCGCGCTGTTTGGCCTGGATTTCGATGTAGACATTCACCAGCGATACGGCTGCCGGCGTGACGCCCGGAATTCGGGAAGCGTGGCCGAGGGTGCGCGGCTGCACCCGCAGCAATTTCTCCTGCATCTCCCGCGACAAGCCGCTCACCGAGCGATAGTCGAACCAGTCGGGAATGGTGCGCTGCTCCGATTTCTTCATGCGCTCGATCGCCCGCTGCTGCTGCAGCAGGTAGCCTTCGTACTTGATCTCGGTCTCCACCGATTTGAGCTCGTTGCGGATTTCGGAAGAAATGAAGCCAGCGGAGGACGCGCCGGGCATCGTGTCGCCGCGTTCGAAAAATTGCGGCGCCGCGCTCCTCAGCAATAGTGCCAGTTGTTCAATCGTGATCTCCGGCCGCTTCAGCAGTTGGGCAAGCGTCGAACCCGCGACACTCGGTGGTAACAGCATAGCCTTCGCGACCGTCCCGGTCGCATCGTTCGAATCCGGTTCGGTGTCCAGCAACAACGTTTCAGACGTCACCCTGGTCGTTTCCAGCAGCTTTTTCAGGCTTTCCAGTCGAGTCTGCTTGGTTTGGAAATCGTTCCAGGCTTGATCGGAAATCAATCCCACGCGGCGGCCGTGCGGGGTGAGCCTGCGGTCGGCATTATCGATGCGCAGGTGCAGGCGAAACTCCGCGCGCGACGTGAACATGCGGTACGGCTCATTGGTTCCCTTCGAAATCAGATCGTCGATCAGGATGGCCGTATAGGCTTCCGTGCGGTCGAGTATCAGCGGAGCTTCCCGCTTGACTTGCAGCGCAGCATTGATTCCCGCCATCAAGCCCTGGCAGGCAGCTTCTTCGTAACCGGAAGTTCCATTGATCTGGCCCGCCAGAAACAGCCCCGCAATTTTTTTGGTCTCCAGCGTGCGCTTCAACTCGGTGGGATCGATCGAGTCGTATTCAATCGCGTACCCGGGTCGCAGCATTTCGGCGTTTTCCAGTCCCGGGATGGACTTCAGCACCGCAAGCTGCACCTCCACGGGCAGCGAAGTGCTCAGGCCGTTGACATAGATTTCATGCGTGTTCAACCCCTCGGGCTCCAGGTAGAGCTGATGCGTCTCCTTGTCGGGAAACTTTACGATCTTGTCTTCAATGGAAGGACAGTAGCGCGGCCCAATGGACTGAATCTGCCCGCTGTACATGGGCGAGCGGTGCACGTTCTCGCGAATGATGCGGTGCGTCTCCGCCGAGGTCCAGGCAATGTAACAGGGAATCTGCGACTCGTGATGCGCCACACGCCTGGTTCGAAAGCTGAACGGAGTTGGATCTTCATCTCCCGGCTGCAGCGGAAAGCGCGACCAGTCAATGGTCCGGCCGTCCAGGCGAGGCGGCGTACCAGTCTTCAGCCGGCATCCGCGCAGGCCAAGATTCTTTAAGGCTTCGCCCAGCAGCACCGCGTTGGGCTCGCCTGAACGGCCGGCAGGATACTGCTGCTCGCCGCAGTGGATGAGGCCGTTGAGAAAGGTTCCGGTGGTGATGATGACGGCTTTCGCGCCAACGGTGCGGCCGTCGCGCAGCGTGATGCCGAGGACCCGGCTTCCGGCTTCCGGCGGCCGGCTTTCTGGAGAGTCGGCATCGCCGGAAGCCGAAGGCGGGAAACCGGAAGCCACTTCCATGATGAGATGCGCTACCTCGGCCTGCTTAATCTTCAAATTCGGCTGCGACTCCAGCACTTCTCGCATTTTCAGCCGGTACGCCTGCTTGTCGCACTGCGCGCGCGGCGACCACACAGCCGGCCCTCGCGAAGTATTGAGCAGCCGGAACTGGATGCCGACTGCGTCGGTAATCTCGCCCATGATCCCGCCGAGCGCATCGACTTCGCGCACAAGATGTCCCTTGGCGATGCCGCCAATCGCCGGATTGCACGACATCTGCGCGATCAGATCGACGTTCAGCGTGTAGAGGGCAGTTTTCAGCCCCATACGCGCAGACGCCATCGCCGCCTCGCACCCGGCATGGCCGGCGCCGACTACGACCACATCGACTTGTTCGGTAAATTGCATTGTGGAAAAATTCAACGAACCCCGGAGAGCCTCTCGTGCTTTCATTCTAACAACTTAGCTTTCCATCGTGTCGAACTGCCCACGGGGCACTCCATGCCGTGACCGCAATCACTTGCTCAGCCAAAATCCCGCTCGTATAGTAAGCTGTCGTACGAACAACGGGAGGCACTCATGAAGACCGCCGAATTTTTCGAACGACTGGACTCATCCATTGCCCGCTACGATCTGCTCTGCCATCCCTTTTACAAGGCATGGGCCGCCGGCGAGCTGACGCGCGACGATCTGCGCGAGTATGCCCGTCATTACTATCACCAGGTCGATGCGTTCCCGTCCTACCTGGCGGAACTGGCACTGCGACTGAATGACGGCGAGCTGCGGCGCGCAATCCTGGCGAACATGTGCGATGAGAAGGGATCATCGGCCTCGGAAGAGTACCGCATCCCGCACTCGGAACTGTGGCTCGATTTCGCCGAAGGCATGGGATCGCGGCGCGACTTGCGCTGGCATCTGCCGGTGGCCGAAGTGCGCGAACTGATCCGCTATTTCCACGGTGTCGCCAGCGAAGGGATGCCCGAAGAGGCGTTGGCGGCGTTTTATGTTTATGAGTCGCAAGTCCCGCGAGTGGCCCGGGAAAAAGAGCGCGGCTTGCGGGAAATGTACGGCGCCAATGACAAGACCTGCGGGTACTTCACGCTGCACGCAACCGCCGACATTTACCATTCCAGCGTCTGGCGCAAGCAACTGGAAAAACACATCGAGGCGAACCCGGCCACGGCGGAGGCGGCTTTGGAGGCCGCAGAGGATACCGCCAAACTTTTGTGGAAAGCTTTGGACGGCATCGAGGCGGCGCGCATGGCGCACGCCGCGTAAGCTTTGCAGTCGCAACCCGCAGAGCCAATGATCGCAGGCGATCGTTGGCTCTTTCTACATAAAGGGAATGCTTCACATGGCCAAGCCTATTCCCATCGGTGCGCGCGGTGAAGCGCAGGAGACGGTCGAATTCCAGCACACACTGACCGCGCGCCATCCCGAACTGCCGCCGGTCTATTCCACGCCGGACATGATTCGCCTTATGGAAACCGCGGCCTTCCACGCGCTCCAGCCTTACTGTGAAGAAGGCGAGATCACGGTAGGAACCTCGATCAACGTGCAGCACCGCGCCGCCAGCGGCATCGGGGCTCGCATCACGGCTGAGGCCGTGCTCGAGTCGTTCGATGGCCGCTTTTACACCGTGCGAGTTACCGCCCGCGACGACGTGCAACAGATTGGCCGCGGCACGGTGGGACGCGCCGTCGTCAGCCTCAGTCATTTTCTTCAAAAGACCAGGCGCGCGTGACCAGCCGTCCTGCCATTGCCCTTGAGATATGCGCCGACTCGTTGGCTTCCTCGCTATCGGCCGAGCGCGGCGGCGCCGATCGCATCGAGCTCTGCAGTGATCTGGCCGAAGGCGGCATCACTCCGTCCGCCGGGCTGATCGAAATCGTGCGCTCCCGTGTTTCCATCGCTTTGCACGTGCTGGTGCGTCCCCGCGCCGGAAACTTTTGTTACAGCGATGAGGAATTTGAAACCATGCGCCGCGATATCGTCGTGGCCAAAAACCTGGGAGCCAATGGCGTGGCGTCTGGGGTGCTTGATGCGTCAGGCAACATCGACGTGAAGCGCACGCGAGAGCTGGTCGAGCTGGCTCGGCCCCTTTCATTCACCTTCCACCGGGCGTTCGACCTCGCCGCCGACCTGCCGCGCGCTTTTGACGATGTTTACGCTTGCGGCGCGGATCGGCTGCTCACATCTGGCGGCGCACCAACCGCGGTGGCGGGCGCGGACGTGATTGCGCGGCTGGTGCAGATGGCTGCCGGCAAATTGATCGTGATGGCGTGCGGCGGCATTCACGGGCAGAACGCAGCGCAGATCGTCAACCGCACGGGCGCAAAGGAAATTCACGCGGGATTGAGAACGCCGCTCCCGGATTCTTCTAGCGGCTTCAGCCGGATTCAACTGGGCACTGCGCCCGAAGCCACGCGCTTTGAGGTTCGAGAAGAAAGCGTCGTGCAGCTGCGCCGCGCCGTATCGTCAGCGGGGCGGTAGCACTCAACCAGAGATCGGCGGAGACAGAAATTTGCAGGCAAACCAGAAAAAGCGAGCGCTCATCGGCGTCATTTCCGACACCCATGGCCTGCTCCGCCCCGAGGCCGTCGAAGCCCTTCGCGGGTCAGAGCACATCATTCACGCCGGCGACGTCGGCGCTCCCGAAATCCTGGATCAGCTCGCCGCTCTCGCTCCCCTGACGGCCATTCGCGGCAATATCGACAAGGGCGCGTGGGCGCGGAAGCTGCCGGAAACTGAAGTGCTCGAAGTCGCCGGAATCTCGATCTACGTGCTGCACGACCTTGCCCAGTTGGATCTGAAGCCGCATGCAGCCGGGTTCGCGGCCGTTGTCAGCGGACACAGTCATGTTCCCAGGCAGGACGTCCGTGACGGCGTGCTTTACTTCAATCCGGGCAGCGCGGGCCCGCGAAGATTTAAGCTGCCGATCAGTGTGGGCAGATTGATTGTTGAAGATGGCGGCGTAGGCGGGGAGATTGTCACGCTAAAGATTCCGGGCTGAAACGCGCCCGCGATCGATTGCTACAATCCAAACCATGTCTGCCGACTTTCGCATCGAGGCCACGAAGGATCATGCCCGCGCCGGCCGCCTTCTTACGCCGCATGGCGAGATCGAAACTCCAGTCTTCATGCCGGTGGGTACAGCTGCAACGGTGAAGGGCATTCCGCAGCACATTCTCGAAGAACTCGGCGTTCAAATTCTGCTCGGCAATACCTACCATCTTTACCTGCGCCCGGGAGTGGAGACGATTCGTCGATTCGGCGGACTGCACGGTTTTATGTCCTGGCCGCGCGCGATACTGACCGACTCCGGAGGCTTCCAGGTTTTCAGCCTCAATGAGTTGCGAAAAGTCACCGAAGAAGGCGTGACGTTTCGCTCCCACCTCGACGGGTCTTCGCACTTGTTCAGCCCGGAGAGCGCCATGGCAGCGCAGATTGGCCTGGGCGCCGACATCATCATGGCTTTCGACGAGTGCACGGAGTTCCCTGCCGACACCGGGCGAACCCGGGCTTCCATGGAGTTGACCTTGCGCTGGGCCGAGCGCAGCAGGAAGTATTTTGAAGAGCACAAAAGTGAAGTGCCTTGGCGACCTCAGGCGTCCGACCTCGGACCTCAGCAAGAGCAGATTTCCCGCTTCGCTCGGAATGCCAACCATGGGCGAAACGAGATGGGCTCCAAGGCCGGCGACTGGCCATTGGCAACTGAGAACCGGCAGCTGCTGTTCGGCATCGTCCAGGGGGGCATGGACTTGGCTCTCCGGAAAGAATCAGCGGAACGCACCATCGAGATCGGATTTCCCGGCTACGCCATCGGCGGGCTGAGCGTTGGCGAGCCGCGCCAGCAAACTCGCGAGGTTGTGGAGGCCACGCTCGAACATCTCCCCGCTGACAAGCCCCGCTATCTAATGGGCGTTGGCACGCCGGAGGAGATCGTCGAATACGCCAATCTTGGCATCGACATGATGGACTGCGTGCTTCCAACCCGGGCGGCGCGCCATGGACTGCTGTTCACGTCCGAGGGCAAAGTCTCCATCAAGCAGTCCCGCTATGCCCAGGATTCCAGGCCGCTCGATCCCGCATGCGGCTGCCCGGTGTGCCAGCGCTATTCGCGCGCCTACCTTCGGCATCTCTATGCGTCGAATGAAGTTCTGGCCCAGGTGCTCAACACCTGGCACAACCTGAGTTTCTACCTTGACACTATGCGGCGGGTGCGTCATTCTATTCGACTTGGGGAAGAATCCCGTTTTAATTCTGGCGTAGGGTCCCGACCAGGGATGTGACCGCGCTGGAAGGCCTTCCCGATATAAGCCTGAGCGGTAGCCGGGTTCGATGAAAGGCTCGGCGGAACCGAATCCGCACCCCCGTCATAAAAGGACAGGCCAGCGGCTCCTGCAGGAGAGGGCGGATGTTCGCAGATTGAGGGCTTAAGCCCCGGGCAAGCGGCCGGGCAAAGCTTTGATCCAGACATATTTTCGGAACGACATGCAATCCTTTTTGGCATTACAGGCAGGCGGCGGGGGCGGCGGTATGGGCTGGCTGAGCATCGCCCCGCTCATCTTCATCTTTGCAATCTTTTATTTTCTCCTGATCCTTCCCCAGCAGCGCCGCCAGAAGAAATGGACCGCCATGCTGGATTCGCTCAAGACCGGCGACCGGGTGACGACGAGCGGCGGCCTGCGCGGCACGATCATGGCGCTGAAAGATGACTCCGTTCACCTGCGCGTGCCCCCGAACAACATCGTTGTAGAAGTAACCAAGGCCTCGGTGACGCAAGTGACGACGGCTGAGGATGAAGTTAAGTCGAAATAGCCGGAACAGGAATTCGTTTTTATATGGACAAGAATCTTCTTTGGAAATTAGCGCTCAGCGTCGGCATCCTGCTCGTGTTTGTATTCGGGATTTTCGGCATTCCGCAGAGCTTTTCCGGCCAGGGCCTGCTCGCGGCCATGACGAGCCGTATCCACCTTGGGCTCGATTTGCGCGGAGGAACCCACCTGATTTTGCAGGTGCAGGTCAATGACGCGGTCAACATTGACTCCGACAACGCCATCGAACTTCTCAAGGAGCAGCTCAACAAGCGCAAAGTCGCCTACGCCGACATTTCCAAGCCCGATCCGCAGAACGCTCCGGACCGCGTCGTGATCAAGGGGATGTCTCCCGATGGGCGCAAGGACCTGCTCGACATCGCCTCCGAGCGCTTGCCCGAGTACAACCTGACTTCTGGCGCGGACAATATCTGGACTCTGAACATGAAGCCGCAGATGCTGGCCGACCTGAAAAACAAGGCGGTCACGCAGGCAATTGAAACCATTCGGAACCGCATTGACCAGCTCGGCGTGAGCGAGCCGACCATCCAGGAGCACGGCCTCGGCCAATATCAGATTCTTGTGCAGTTGCCCGGGGTGGATGATCCCGGCCGCGTAAAAGACATCATGCAGTCCACCGCCATGCTGGAAATCAAGCAAGTCCTGGGCGGTCCGTATGGCAGCGAGCAGCAAGCCCTGCAGGAAAAGGGCGGCGTGCTGCCGGCAGACGCGATCTTGATGCCTGGTCATGCCATGCCCGGAGCCGCAGCCGGCGAGCAGGCCTTTTACCTGGTCTCCCGGGTTTCGGCCGTACGCGGCAAGGATTTGCGCGATGCGCAGCCCAGCTCTGATCAGAACGGCCAGCCAAACGTGCGTTTTCAGCTCACTGGGGAAGGCGGCCAGCGCTTCTACCAGTTCACCTCGACCCACGTGGGCGAACAACTCGGCGTGGTTCTCGATGGGAAAGTGCAGGAGGTTGCAAACATCAAGGAAGCCATCCGCGATCAGGGTGAAATCTCGGGCGGCAGCATGAGCCAGCAGCAAGCCAAGGATCTTTCGATGATCCTGCGCTCCGGCGCCTTGCCGGCCGGCATTAAGTATCTGGAAGAGCGGACGGTCGGACCGTCGCTTGGCACCGATTCGATTCGCCACGGCGTCACCGCCGCCATCATCGGCATGCTGGCCGTTCTCATCTTCATGCTGGTCTACTACCGCGGAGCCGGAATCAACGCCGACGTGGCGCTGCTTCTCAACCTGATCATCCTGCTCGGATTCATGGGATTCTTCGAAGCGGTGCTAACCTTGCCCGGAATCGCGGGCGTGATCCTTACCGTCGGTATGGGCGTCGACTCGAACGTGCTGATTTTTGAGCGTATCCGCGAAGAGTTGCGCAACGGCAAAACGCCGCCCTCAGCCGTGGATCAGGGATTCAGCCATGCCTGGATCACCATCGTGGATACGCACGTGACCACGATCGTGTCGGCGGCGATTCTGTTCATCTTCGGCACCGGGCCGGTGCGCGGGTTTGCCACCACGCTGACCTTCGGTCTATTGGCAAACCTGTTCACGGCAGTTTTCGTTTCGCGATTGATTTTTGACTGGGTTCTGAGCCGCAAGCAGCGCGGAGAAGCGCTGAGCATTTAGGAGAATTGAGTAATTGAGTAATTGAGTAATTGAGTGATCGGGTCATTGAAAGGCGGCGGACGGGAAGAGTTTTAATCGCCCGATGACTCAATCGCCCGATCGCTCAATCGAAACGAAATCATAAATCGGATAAAGAGGTAAGCCTGGTGGAGTTCTTTCGCAATCCAAATATCGATTTTCTGGGCAAGAAGTGGTACTTCCTTGCCTTTTCGCTCGTGTTCAGCGTGGCCGGCGTGTTCTCCATGCTGTTCTGGCACCACATTCCGTACGGCGTCGACTTCCGCGGCGGCACGCTGGTGTACGTGAAGTTCTCGCACACGCCGGACCTGAGCGCGATCCGCACCACGATGGATCGCGCCGGCTTGCACGACCCGAAGATCCAAACCTACGGGCTGCCCTCCAACAACGAGGTTCTAATCGATCTCGACGTGCAGGAAACCAGCGAGCAAGCGCTTGATCAGGGCAAGCTGAAAATTATCAACGCCCTTGAAACTGCCTCTGCCAGCGGAAAGCAGGACTTGAACAACTCGAGCTTTCTGACGGTCAAGAACTATCTGATGGATAAAGATCCCATGCACTTGGGGTCCGATGCCGACCAGAAATACACGCAGCAGGCGCAGGCAGTCGTCGATGCCCGGGACAAAGGACAGAATGGCGTCCTGAGTTCGTTCGACCAGTTAAAGGCGTCGGTCGATCCCGCGGTGGCCGCCTCGTTGCCCGACGGATTTTTTCTGTCCGACTTCGGCGTGCGCAACGTCGAAATCGTAGGCCCGCAGGTGGGGGCGCAATTGCGCAAGCAGGCGCTGCTGGCAACCGCTTACTCCCTGGCTGGAATGCTGGTGTACCTGGGCTTCCGCTTTGAGTGGATTTATGGCGTGGCAGCGGTCGTGACCGTGTTCCACGACACTCTCATCACAGTGGGCTTCTTCTCGCTGACCAAGACCGACATTTCCCTGACCGTCATCGCCGCCATTCTTACGCTGATTGGTTACTCCAATAACGACACAATCGTGGTATTTGATCGCATCCGCGAAAACATTAAACTGATGCGCCGGGAGAAGCTGTCGGAGATCGTCAACCGCAGCATCAACCAGACCCTGAGTAGAACAATCTTGACAGCAGGCTTAACCTTCCTTACCGTACTTGCACTCTTTTTGTTCGGTGGCGAGGTGCTGCACGGCTTCAGCCTTGCCCTGGTAATCGGCATCTTAATCGGAACGTATTCGTCGATCGCGATCGCCGCTCCTATTCTTGTCGCCTATCAGGAATGGCGGGTGGAAAAGGGCAAGCGCCCGACGGCGATGCGGGTCGGGGCTAGGTAAAGCCCCCTATAGTATTGGTCCCTATTTTGAGTTAAGGCTTCATTCTAGGAAGTTTACTGGGACGATTACGGATTTCGACGACGGCTTGGGGCGACCCGGCAAGGTGGCGAGTTCGGGAGCAAACATGAGGTGGCCGGTGTCTAAACTCTCGTAGCGTCCTGGAAGTAGGGAGAAACCTGTATGTTTGAAGATAGCCTTCTGGAGTCTGGTGGCCGGCTCAAGACTAAGCGGGGTTGGACGACGTCATTCGGCCTGCTGGTGCAAGTGGGCCTGCTCGTGGTGATGGTGCTGTTGCCGCTGATTTTCACCGAAGCCCTGCCGAAACAGCAGCTTATGACATTCCTGGTGGCGCCTCCGCCGCCTCCGCCGCCACCCCCTCCAGCCGCCGCACCCGTCAAGGTCGTGAAGCAGATTCAGACCGACATCGTGAACGGCCAACTGCGCACACCCACCAAGATTCCACAAAAAGTACAGATGATTAAGGAAGAAGAGGCTCCGCCGCCGGTGATGTCTTCGGCGGGAGTCGTGGGCGGCGTTCCCGGTGGAATCCCGGGCGGGCAGATGGGCGGCGTCATTGGCGGCATCATTAGCTCCACACCGGTCGCTGTGCCGAAAGTTGCAACTCCGCAGCGCGTTCGCGTGTCGCAGGGCGTGGTTTCAGGCTTGAAAGTTCGTGACGTGAAGCCGAACTATCCGCCGCTGGCGCGCCAGGCTCGCATCCAGGGCACGGTCGTGCTGCATGCCGTGATCGGCAAAGACGGTGGCATTCAAAACCTTACGCTCATCAGCGGGCATCCAATGCTGGCCCCTGCCGCCATCGAAGCTGTGAAGCAGTGGAGATACAAACCCTACCTGCTGAATGGCGAGCCGGTTGAAGTGGATACCGAAGTACAAGTGAACTTCACCCTGTCGGGAGGCTAGACTCCGGCTGGGGTCCAGTTTGCAAAGAAATTTGGAGTCGTGCGGCCCTCCCCTCCTACCTAAAAAAGGCGGCGGGGATGGTCTTTGTTGGGCGCAGCCGTCTACCTTTAGCGATTGGCGCGCAATCGTGCTTGTGATATGCGTTTTTCTGCGGTTTCGGCTCTCACAGAGCGCCGCGACCTTGCATCCAAGTCTACAGAATTTCGAGGAGGAGAAAGCAACTCATGTTAGCTAATCTGGCAGCAGCTGCAGTTCTGGTTCACACGCCCCGGGTAGCCGCCTGGATTGTTCAGGAAGGTGGCGCAGTGGGATGGGATCCGATCTCGCTATGGAAGCAGATGGGTATCGTAGCGAAGGCCGTGGTCGTCATCCTGTTTATTATGTCGGGCTGGTCGATCGGCGTCATGATCGATCGCGCCATGGCGTACAGCGCAGCTCGCAAGCAGTCGCGCGCCTTCGCTCCGGCCGTCGCCGGCGCACTGCGCGATGGCCGCATCGACGAGGCCATCAAGGTTGCCGAGCGCAACAAGAAGAGCCACCTGGCCAAAGTCGTCACCGCCGGCCTGATGGAATTCAAAGCCCACCAGGATAGCCCTGGCGCCATCCCGGGCGAGACCATCGAAGCCTCGAAGCGCGCCCTGGAACGCACCGAAGCCATCGTTCACGCCGAATTGAAGCGCGGCCTGGGCGGCCTGGCCACCATCGGCTCGACGGCTCCTTTCGTCGGCCTGTTCGGAACCGTGATGGGCATTCTGAACGCCTTCAAAGGCATTTCGGAACAGAAGGCCACCGGTCTGGGCGCGGTCGCAGGCGGCATCTCAGAAGCGCTGGTCACCACCGCGTTCGGCTTGCTGGTCGCGATCCCGGCCGTGATGATGTTCAACTACCTGACCGGCCGCGTGGAAGCGTTCGACGTGGAGATGGATAACTCCTCGAGCGAACTGATTGACTACTTCCTGAAGCGCCGCGACGTTCGCCGGTCCTAGCTCGCAGAGCCTCGGCCGTAAGTCCGCATGAGTTGCGGTCCGGCGCCGGCTTCGATCCGGCGCCGGGCTTTCTCACTCACCCGCGGAGTTTCACCGGCAAGCTGGCCGCTATCAACCGGCCGCTGCCGCAGGGAGACGCAAGCTATGTCAATGGCAAAAAGAAATGAAGGGGCGAAGGTCAACTCCGACATCAACGTCACCCCGATGGTGGACGTCATGTTGGTGCTGCTGATCATCTTCATGGTGATCACGCCCATGTTGCAGAAGGGCATCAGCGTGGACATGGCCAAGGTCAACAATCCGACCCCCATGCAGGACGCTGACAAAGAAGATGCGCTGCTGGTTTCAGTGATGCGGGACGGAACCATTTATTTTGGCTCCGATAAAGTTGCGGCCGACAGCTTGACCGGAAAAGTCAAGGACCGGCTGAGCAACCGCACGAGCAAAGAAGTCTATCTTAAGGCAGATGCGCGAGCGCACTTCGGCAAAGTGGTGGAAGTGGTGGACGCGGTCCGCGCCGCCGGCGTAGACGATCTCGGTTTGCTCACCGACCAGCGCAAGAATACTCCAAACGCACCGCCCACGGCCCCGGTGCCCAGCGGGCAGTAAAGCCAGTCCAGCCTGGAAGGGCTGAAAGAGGAGAACGACCATGGGTATGGCAGTCGGCCCCAGCGGGGGCCAGAGCGCAAATATTAACGTGACGCCGCTCATTGATGTGTTGCTGGTGCTGCTGATCATCTTCATGGTGATCACGCCGCTCACGCCCAAGGGCCTGGACGCGCTGGTCCCGCAGCCGCCTCCGCCCAACGCGCCCAAGAACAACACTCCCGACCGCACGATCGTGGTGCAACTGATCGATCGCGGCGCGGGCCAGGAACCGGGCGTCAAGATCAATCAGGAAGACGCCACCTGGGATAACCTGCAAGGGCGCCTGGCGGACATTTACAAAACGCGCGCGGAAAAGGTGATGTTTGTGAAGGGCGATGATGCCATCCCCTTCGCCGACGTGGCCAACGTGATTGACATCGCGCACGCCGCGGGCGTGGACAAGGTCGGCTTGATCACCGCCAAGATCGAAGCCGGCGGCTAGAGCAGTTTTCTGTTGAGCCGGTCACTCGCCGGCATTCCCCCGGGGGCCGTTCCACCCCCGGGTGTCCGAATTATCGCGACGCCACGCGGGCGCAACCAGGGAGGCGCTCTTCTCGTTCCTGCGAGCCGGCATTGCTGTGGGCCGCTTGTCAAATTGCTATCTCTGGGCCTAGGATGCTTTGTGGCGAGGGAGACTTATACCGCAATGAATAAATATTTTCGACTGCTAACGCTGGCAGCCGTATTAATGGCGCTGCTTTCCACCATGGGTTGCAGCAAGCTGCGCGCGCGCGACCAGCTCAACAAAGGCGTGACTGCCTACAAGAACGCCAAGTACGAAGAGGCGATCGACCACTTCCAGCAGGCGACCGCGCTCGATCCCTCGCTGATCAACGCCAAGATGTACCTGGCGACGGCTTTCGCGCAGCAATACATTCCCGGAGCGGACACGCCAGACAACAACAAGATGGCGCAGCAGGCGATCGAGCAATACCAGGCCGTGCTCAATATGAATCCGCCGCGCGATCAAAAAGTCAACGCCGCCAAAGGCATCGCATACCTGTACCTGAACATGAAGAAGTTCGACGATGCCAAGAAATATTATCGCCAGGCCGGCGAAGTCGATCCCAACGATCCCGAGCCTTATTATTCGGTCGGCGTGATTGACTGGACCGCCTGCTACCAGCCGCGCATGGAGGAACGCGCCAAGCTCGGCCTCAAGCCTGAAGAGAACCTCAGCGCCAAGAATAAAGATCAGAAGAAGGTCTGCGAGGAGCTCAAGACGAAGAACTCGCCCTTGATTCAGGAAGGGATCGACAGCCTGAACAAGGCGGTCGAGCTCCGCCCGGATTACGACGATGCCATGGCCTACCTCAACTTGATGTACCGCGAAAAGGCAGACGTCGAGTGCGATGATTTGAACGCCCGCCAGCAGGACCTCAAGACTGCCGATCACTGGGTCGACCAGACGCTGACGACCAAAAAGGCGAAGGCCGAAAAACAACCCGGCCAGCAAGGCATCACCATGGATCAGCCGAAATAAGCGATTTTTCTTTCAACTCAAAAAGCCCCGGAGCCTATCCGGGGCTTTGTGCGTTCGGCCGATTCGACAACTACTTCCTCTCATAGAGCTCCACGTTTACTTGCGAATACTGCAGGCCAGCGATCTGGCGGAATGTCTCGCCCAACGCGGAGTTGATCATCAAAGTCGTGGCATCGTCGTGCCCGCCGCTGGTGTTACTCATCAGCACCACCCAAACGCGGCCGTACTGGCTGGGAAGGGACCTGAGGAAATCACTGGATGGCTTGCCCGTCACATCCCGGTAATCGAGGCGGTCGCCGTGCTTGGGGAAAATTACTTCCGGAACGCGCGGATCGTTCGCCCGCAAAGATTTGAAATACTCGTACGGCAGGCGAGCCTCGGCGATGTGGAAGACGAGGGCATCGCCTGGGCGAGCATGATCCAGAATGTAAGTTGCCGCCGCCCTTGAATCGTCGCGTTGCAAGTCGAAGTCGTGATCGTAATAGTGCAATGTTCCCTGCAGCGAATATCCCATCAGCACAACCAGGCAAATGGCCACCATCCACGGCCTGCTCAGGCTGGCGATGCCTGCGGCAACAAGGGTCATCAGAGCCGGAAGGCAAAAGATAAAATACCGGCCCAGAAACAATGGGCGGGCGAAGGACAGCAGGAATATCAGGATGATCGGACCCAATAGCCAGATCGCCAGAAATTGCACCCGCCAAACGCTCCAGGAGGCGGGCTGCTGGAATAATTGGCTTCGCACCGGCCAGCCCGCCGCGATAACAGCGATCGCATAAAACAGCAGCAAGAGCACGCCGTCGTTCCCTGCCAGGCTTTCCGCAAACGACAACAATTCGTGCGGCCCTGGCCTGACGATCCAGCGAATAGGTCCTGCTCCCGTCTTGGCGGCAAAAATCAATAGCGGAGCGACGCCCACCGCAATGAAGATCCAGGCTCGGCGCAACCGTAGGATGACTGGCTGCTGCGCGCCTTCTATCCCGAGATTCAACCGTCGGGCGGTGGCCCATTGCGCGCCCACCAGCAAGAGTGCGTAGAGATGCGCGTAAACGGCAAGGATGCTGGCCAGCACGTAGAACCGCTCACTTCGCCGCGAGCCGTTGCGCAGCATCGCCACAAAAAAACCGCTGGAAAGGCTCGCCAGCAAAACCAGCAGGGCATAACTGCGTGCTTCCTGCGCGTACCGAACGTGATACGCGCTTACGCTCATTAGGGCAACCGCAATGATCCCGGTGCGGCGGTCATAAAGCCTGGAAGCGAGCCAGTAGATTGCGGGCAGCGTCGCAATGGAAATCAGCGCCGACAGGCTGCGGATGAAAAATGGGCTCGCGCCAAAATGCATCCAACCCCGCAGAAGCAGGTAATAAAGCGACATGTTCGCTTCCCGCCACCACAGCAAGCGGAAAAAATCGTGCCATGGCAGGCGTGCCATTTCGGCGCTGAAGCACTCATCGAACCAGAAGGGCTTGCGGTCGAGGAAAAGAAATCGGAGCTCGCTGGCCCCCGCCAGCAGCAGCAGGAATGTGACCTGGGCAATGCGCCGGGGCGCGGCGGACGCGCCTGGATCTGGGGTCATAGTGCGAATGCAAGATGATACTATGCTAACAATGCTCCACCATTAGGCTTTGTATGACAGTGGCTTCGCTCGAAGCATCCCCTCCCGACCGGCTCGCCGCAGACGCGCGGTGGCAGGGATGCGTGTCGGTGATCGTGCCCGTGTTCAACGAGGTAGACCACATCGACGAATTGCTGCAGGCGATCCACGCCTCGCCGGTTAAAAAAGAAGTCATCATCGTGGACGACGGCTCTACCGATGGCACTCGCGAGAAGCTGCGGGCCATGCCCTTGTCCGACGATGTGACGGTCGTCTTCCACGAGAAAAACTGCGGCAAGGGCGCAGCCATCCGAACCGCGCTGGAATACGCCCGCGCCGAGTACGTACTGATTCAGGATTCCGATCTGGAATACGATCCGCAAGATTATCCAGCGCTGCTGCGGCCGCTCGAAATGAGGAAAGCCAACGTCGTGTACGGCGTGCGCCCCGACCGTCCCGAGCGTGGATTGCGCTTTTTCCTGGGCGCGAAGCTGCTGACGCACCTGACCAACCTGCTCTATGGCGCCGGAATTCACGATGAGGCGACCTGCTACAAAGTTTTTCGCCGCTCGACGCTGGCGCGAATCGATTTGCGCTGCCGGCGCTTTGAGTTCTGCCCCGAGGTGACGGCGAAATTGTGCCGCCTGAACGAAGCAATCGCCGAAGTTCCCATTTCCTACACTCCGCGTTCAGCCAGCGAGGGGAAAAAAATTCGCCACTCCGATGGATGGCTCGCCATCTGGACCCTTCTCAAGTACCGATGCACTTCCCGCGGGCGCCTGCAAGCGCCTTCCCGGCGCCCAGAGCCGCCTTTCGCCGTGAGCTTCACCCGGCAAGCTCCGCAACCCAGCCGTTAAGACGCGTGTGAGCAGACGCACAGCGCGGTTTTGCGCAATCGTGTAATCTAAACGCTTCGCGCCGCCGGGCCGGTTCGCGACAGAAAGCCGCTGCACGCATGTTCAAGAAAATTCTGATCGCCAATCGCGGAGAGATTGCGGTGCGGGTCATCCGAGCCTGTCATGAGATGGGCATCGCCGCGGTTGCGGTGTATTCGGATGTGGATCGCGCGTCGCTTCACGTCCGCAAGGCCGACGAGGCGTACCCGATCGGACCCGCTGCCGCGACCGAATCGTATCTGAACATCGAAAAGATTCTCGACGTCGCCCGGCGCTCGCAAGCGGAAGCCATTCATCCCGGCTACGGCTTTCTTTCCGAGAATGCGAAATTCGCGCGGGCTTGTGTGGACGGAGGCATCAAGTTTATCGGGCCCACCGCCGGAGCGATGGAGGCGATGGGATCAAAGACCCGCGCCCGCCAGGCCATGGAGAAGGCCGGCGTACCGTTTGTGCCGGGAACGTCGCGCGGGCTCGATTCGTTCGAGCAAGCGGCTGAAGTTGCGGAAAGGATCGGCTACCCCGTCATGCTGAAGGCGGCTGCGGGCGGCGGCGGAAAGGGTATGCGGCTGGTGCATGCCGCTGATCAGCTCAAGTCCGCTCTGGAAGGCGCGCGCAGCGAAGCAGAGCGATCCTTCGGCGATAGCGAAGTCTATATCGAAAAGGCGATCGTCAACCCGCGGCACATCGAGATGCAAGTGCTGGCGGACGAGCACGGCAACACCGTTTACTTGGGAGAACGCGAGTGTTCGCTGCAGCGGCGCCATCAGAAAGTACTCGAGGAAGCTCCCTCTCCAATCGTCGATCCGGAGATGCGCCGCCGCATGGGAGAAGTGGCCGTGCGGGTGGCACAAGCTGCGAAATACACCAATGCGGGAACGGTCGAATTCCTGGTAGATCAGCAGAAAAATTTCTACTTCCTTGAGATGAATACGCGGCTGCAGGTGGAGCACCCCGTCACGGAACTGATTACGGGCCTCGACCTGGTTCACCTGCAGATTCGCATTGCAGCCGGGGAAAAGCTGCCCTTCGCACAGGAGGAGATAAGCATTCGCGGGCATGCCATCGAGTGCCGTATTTATGCCGAGGATCCGGACAACAACTATTTCCCGAGCCCCGGGAAAATCACGCTGCTGCTGACGCCTTCCGGACCCGGCATTCGCCGCGACAGCGGCATGTACGAAGGCTGGAACGTGCCCATCGATTACGATCCCCTGCTGGCGAAATTGATCGGTTATGGCACGGACCGGGAGCAGGCGATCGGCCGCCTGACCGGCGCACTCAATGAATATTTTGTCGGCGGGATCAAAACGAATATTACGCTGTTCCGCAGGATCTTCCGCGACCCCGAGTTCCACGCTGCAAAGCTCGATACGGGTTTTCTCGATCGCATGCTGAAACGCCCGGAAGACAAGAGCGTGGACGCGGATGCAGCGAATGTGGCGGCAATTGCCGCCGGGATGTTCGCTGTGCTCGGCGGCGGTGCTGCCGTGAGCAACGGCGGTCAGCGTTCGGGCGGCAAAGACATTTCTCACTGGAAAATCACCGGCCGCCGCGAAGCTCTGCACTGAGGTTCACCGCCCGGAAATTTTTATGCTCTACGACGTCGCCATCGATGGCAAGAGTTACCGGCTCGAACTGAACCAGGTCGAGACCGGGTGGACTTGTCGCCTTAACGACCGCGAGGTCGAGGTGGACGCGATTCTGGCTCGCCCCAATGTGCTTTCGTTGCGCATCGGAAACAAAGCATACGAAATCAAGTCCGAGTATGTCGGCAGCGACCTTCACCTCTGGGTGGGCAGCACGCGCTTTGCGGCCGAAGTCCGCGATCCCCGCTCCTTGCGCGGACGAAGCCGCGCGGGCGACGATCAAGGGCCCAAAAAGCTTACCGCGCCCATGCCTGGCCGTGTCGTGCGCCTGCTCGCCCGGGAAGGATCCGAGGTGGAACTGGGAGCGGGCGTGATCGTGGTGGAGGCGATGAAGATGCAAAACGAAATCAAATCGCCGAAAAAAGGAAAGATTCAGCAGGTTCTGGTTGGGGAAGGCACGGCGGTTAACGCAGGCGACGTTCTGGCGATTGTCGAGTAGAGCCGGCTACTTCAGTTGGCCGTTACTTTCCAATATCTGCCGGGCAAAGTAATTTTCTACTTTGGCAGAATCGCGCAGCATTTCATAGTAAGCAGCCTTCAGCAACTGCTCGCGCCGGTCGTGCAATTGCGACCGAATGGCTTGCTGCACTCGCGGATCCGACAAGTCCCGTTGCCCTGCCGGCTCTTTCGAAACCAGTTTGACGATCCGGAAGCCGACGGTCTGCTTCGTGGCCGGATTGCCTAACGTAATAATCGGGCTATATTGGCCGGGTTTCAGCTTCATCACCGTTTCCCGCGTCGAAGGGTCCGTATTTCGCAGGGACGATTCGGGCAACGTTCCCAAGTCGCCGCCGTTCCCCGAAGTTTCCGGGTCTTCGGAATAATTCATCGCCAGCGTGGCAAAGTCATCGCCGCTGTCGAGGCGGTTGGCGATCATCTGGATCTTCTTGCGGGCATCGGGCTCGTTTTGCGCCTTGTTGTTCTGATTGTGGACCTGCGGATTGGGCATCGGGGTCACGATAATCTGCGCCAGGTGATACTGCGGCTCAATCAGGTTGAACTCCGATTTGTGCGCGTTGAAGTAGCCGACGATATCCTGATCGGTGACGTTGATCTTCGACGACACTTCCTTGTTCATCACCTTGTCGACCGTAATCGAGCGGCGAATGTCGCGCTTGAAGTCTTCCAGCGAGATTTTCTTTTCTTTCAATCGCTGGTCGAATTCTTCCTGCGTGTAGGGAGACTTTATCTCGTTGAGCTTGCGGTCGACCTCTTCCTCGGTGGCGAGCAAGCCAAGCTTCTCGGCACGATGCATCACCATCTCGTCGTCGATCATCTGCCGCAGAATATTCAGCCGGAGGATGGTGGCTTGCTCCCCGGCAGGGGGCTGCTGGGCGCTGGCCACCTGATTGTCGTAATACTTGTCGACGTCGGAGCGGAAGATCTTGCGGCCATCCACGGTAGCCATCACGTCGCCGCTCACTCGCGACTTGCAGGCCGAGAGAGTGACCAGCAGGCCCGCGGCGATGACGAGCAGGGATGCGGTCCGCCAGGCTATTTGCGCATTCGTCTTCAAAAGAACGTCTTTCTCCACGAGACCCGCGCCCGCACCTCGGCAAGCGGCAGGTCGGAACCGGCTCAACTTTTTTACTTCGATGGCGGGGGCGTCGTCGGGGCGGGCGCGACCGGGGCGCTGGCCGATGTCTTATGATCCGGAAGCGGTAGGTCAGCATCCTGCAGCGCACGATCCAGCGCTGCCCGCACCTGGTTCACCGGCACGGCGCCATCGATTTTCTGCCCGTTAATGAACAGAGTCGGTGTCGCCTCCACGCCAAGGCTCTCCCCTTCCTTCATGGACAGCACCACGGCGCTTTCGTCCTGGGCCTTGACGCACGATTGCAACTTCGCCACATCGACGGAGTGCTTCTGCCCCTGCAGCATGGTGATCTTGTCCAACGCTTCCAGGCGCGCCGCCGGCGTCTTTTCGCTATTCACTTCCTGCTGGTTGGCGTGAATGTAATCTGCAAAATCCCAGTAAGCATCGGCGTTCTGCGCGGCCAGGCAATTCGCATCCACCGCGGCGTGCGTCGCCCAGGGATGAATTTCCGTGAGCGGAAAATCCTTGTAAACAAAGGTCACGCGATCCCCGTAGTCTTTGAAAAGACCGGGGAAAATGGTCTGATGCATGCGCGAGCAGAACGGGCACTCGAAATCGTCGAAATTCACCACCACCACCTTGGATGCTTTGGCGCCGCGCGTAGGCCGCCCTTCCAAAGTGATTTTGCCCATGGTTTCCGCGTAAGGGTCTTTGCTCAGGTCGAACTTGATCATGCGCGTCAGCGAGTTGTGATCCTTCGAGAGGAGGAACGACAGGTCCTGCTTCTTTTCGTTGCCGACCGTCACGGTTACGGCGTCGAAGTTGGGAAAATCGCTGCTGGGCGAGGGCGCACCCACCTTCACCCCGATTTCTGGTGGAACTTTGTAGTAGGAACGGACTTGCCTTTCGATCTTTTTCGCCAGGTCGGGAGGAGCCGACTGGGCCACGCAGCCCAGGCAAACAGCCAGCAATACGAGGAACGAGCGTCGAATTAGGATCACCAAGAACCGCCTTAACATTATGGGTTGAGAGTTGATTATCTCACAGCGGAATGCAACGCGTCGGCACCAGGGTAATCCCAAAAGTAGAGAAAATGCCGCAAAACAGCGCCCGCGCCCTGCTCAGCCCGTGCGCCGGAGCAGGTCCTGCGCCGGCAACAATGCATTCATCGACCCGCTGCGGAAACCCTCCAGATCGAGGGTTACATACTTGAAACCCAACTGCTTGAAGAAACGCGAGAATTCGGCCGCGATGGCGGGGTCGAGAGCCCGTTGCAGTTCATCCTTGGCAATCTCAATCCGGACGATGTCGCCATGGTGCCGAACGCGGCATTGCATGAAGCCCATAGCATGCAGCTTATCCTCGCCGGCTTCCACGACTGCCAGCGCTTCTCGCGTGACGGGCCGGCCGTACTCAATCCGCGACGACAGGCAAGCCGAAGCGGGCTTATTCCAGATGCGCAGTCCCGATGCTCGCGCGAGCTCGCGAATGTCCGACTTGCTCAACCGAGCGTCCAACAGCGGCGCAAGCACACGGTGCGCGCTTGCCGCCTTTTGCCCGGGCCGAAAATCTCCCTGATCATCGCTGTTCACTCCGTAGGCAATGGCTTCGAAGTCGCGTTCGGCTCGCATGCGCTCCATCAAGCTGAATAATTCATCTTTGCAAAAGAAGCAGCGCTGCGAATCGTTGCGCATGTACTCCGGGCGATCCAGTTCTGCCGTAGCTACAACTTCCAGGGGAATACCCTGCTCCTGCGCGAACGCCGCGGCGTCGGCAAGTTGAGTTCGCGCCAGGCTGGGCGAGTCGGCGATCACCGCCAGCATCCTGTCGCCGAGCGCCTGGTGCGCGGCCCAGGCCAGGTAAGCGGAATCCACGCCGCCGGAGTACGCCACAAGCAAGCGGCCGGCGCGCTGCAGTCGCTGGTTAAGCAGCGCCGGTTTACGGCTCAATTCTTCTTCTTTCACGATGGTCCGTCCGTTTCCATGCTAGCAGGGTCGAAGCAGTCGAGATGCGGGCGCCGCGAAAAGGGATGCCGCCTGTATCGCGGGCCCACGTCGTCAATAGAGCCGTTCCTGGCGGCGCAGGCTGCCGAAGTCTCCGATATTGGCGAGGCTGAAAGTGAAGCGGAACAGATTTTCGTTGCGGACATTGGCCACCGTGTAACTGCGGTATTCGAGCGTCATGCCACAACAGTCCCAGTTGTAGGTGGTTTGGGTGCTGAGAAATTGCAGTAATCTGCTTTCCGCATCGAAGCCGAAGCTGGTGGCCGCACTGAAGCCGCGCTTCAGCGGCCTGCCGTAGCCCAACGCCACCCGGAATTGATTGAAGCGCGTGAAGGTCTCGGGCAGCGGCGACAGGAACGGAAGTTGTGTCGGTATCTGCAGGAAGGCGTCGCCGCCGCCCACCGTTACCTGCCCGATGTGGTAGTTTGCCAACAGCGTGCTTTCGTTCACCCGCCTGCCCTGGAAATCGTAGTCGAAATCCCACTCCGTGTCCGTGCGATCGCTGGTCTCCACGCGCAGGCGCGAAACCACCGGCGACAGATGGCGGGGCTCGTTGAGAAAGGCAATTCCGGTCAAATCCACCGTGGTTGCGAAAACGTTGCGCTGCCCCGAAACCAGAGCTCCGCCAAAGGTCGGATCCAGAAAATATTTTTGCGCCACGTCCCAATTCACGACCTCGCGCACCAGCGGCCGCTCGGGACAGGCGCCGTTCGCCAGCGGGTTGCCATGCTCCCACGGAATAAGCGCCGGAGGCGCCGCGCCGCCAACCATCAACCCGCCCATGATGGGGTCGCAATCCCCGGGCTTTGGCTTGGTTCGCTTGGCGTACAGCCGTGTGGTGAAGCCGTACCCAACCTCGTTGGTATCCGTAAGGATGTCGCGTTCATCGAATTTCAGAACATTCGAAAAATTGTTCACCCCGGTGACAAATCGATAAGTCATTCGTGGCTCGATCACATGTTTCCACTTCCTTCCCAGCCACTCCTTGTCAAAGACGCGGCTGAGCGCGGGCGGCCGCAGTTCCACGAAGGTTTCCAGGCCCTGCCGGTTGATCGGATCGGTAACCGCCTGCCCGGAAGTGGTTCGGTTCTCTCCCACCAGACGGCTGGTGTAATAAGTCTCGTGGAGAATGAATTCGGGGAGTAGCGACCAGCCTTTAAACCAGAGCGGCGCCGAGATCGCCGGATTGACGTCAAAGCGCGCCAGCAAATTTCCCGTTCGAAAAGGCGGAGCGCAAAAGGTTCCGTTCGCCGAACACTGTCCCGGCTCGCTGCGCGAGAGGCCGGTGCCCGATGCGTCGAACGACCAGTACAGGGGAAGGCGGCCGAACTCCATATCCACGCTCGACCCGTCGAAACTGGGCGCGTGCAGGATTCTCACCTCCTGCCCGGGCGTCGTGCTCAGAAAATTCTCGTAGCGCTCCACGGATGCGTTCAGATTGAGGCCGTTCGCCGTCTTCGATAGAAATGCCTGCGACTTCACCTCGGAATAGACCGCCTGGGTGAAAACCTCGTTAAATGCCAGCCGGAAAAGAAACGAACTCAGGTAGTCGACGTTGGCGACGGCGCGGAAGCCACCCAGGAGGCCGGCGGCGTTTAAGCGAACATTCTCGCCGCCTTCCTTCAGGGGCGGCGTTCCAATGCCGCGGTCGATCACTCCAGAATAATTCAGATCGAGGTATGATTTTTCGCTGGGTCGCGCCCGAAACTCTCCTCTCTGCGACCAACCCCGCTTGGAAAAATATTCGGCGCCCAGGTTCGCATCCATCATCCGGTTGATGGCCCAGTAGTATGCATCGCCCACAATGTTTCCCTTGAGGGAGGAGCGCCCCACGGAAGGCATGACAAAGCCGGACTGGCGCGATTCCTTCTCCACCGGATGCGTGGCGAACGGCAGGTACAAAACAGGGATGCCGTGCAGCAGGAATGTGCTGTGGTAGATTTTCGCGTTTCCGCCGACATCGACCATGACCTTGCTCGCGTCGAATTGCCATTTCGGATGAGGCAGTTCGCAGGTCGTGATGGTGCCGTCGTAAACCAGGTAGTGTTCGGGACTGGTTTTTTCGACCTTCTTGCCTGTGAACGCGAACGGAGCCGTGGAGGTGAGAATGACGCGGTTGCCGCGGAAGCGGAGGCCCGTCGTTCCGGTTACGTCATAGAAGACGCCGGTCTCAAGATCGAGGTTGTAGTCGGCCCGAGAGGCGCGAATGTGATCGTCGTTCGGGCCGCCATCGAGGGCGACATGGCCGGTGGCCACCGCCTGCCGTGTATCGGAGTTGTATGTGACCTCGTCGGCTCGCAGCACGTAGGCGGAGTAATAAATTTCCACCGCGCCATGAAGTTCGTAGAGCGACCCTTTTTGTTCCTGCTGAATCGCGCAGATGGTATCGACTGCTCCCGGCTCCTTCTGTGCGGCGGCAGCCTTGGCGCAAGGCGTGGCGGGCGCCGCTTCGGGACTGTCCTGGCGTCGCTCCGATGTGCCCTCGACCGCCGGATTTGCAGGCGGCAACTGGCTGGTAACTAATCCCGGCGCGAGAAGAAGGTGACAAAGCAGCGTCGCCGTGATAAGCAATCTGTTACGAGGAATCATCGGGCGTTTGTTGCGGCAACGGTCGTGCTGAAACTTAGCATGCCTTACCCCGCGAAGCAAAGATGGATCGCGGCGCGTAGAAATCCAAGCTTGCAGATTTGGATTCTGATTCTGCTCCCGCCGTTATCCAACCAACAGCTCTTCCAGGTTCACTAAAAACAGGTTCACTAAAAAATTATTCATGCCTTGTTCGGTTTGTGGTGATGATATCTGCCGTTGCTCCACCGTGGAGCCCGCGCCCGCGGATTCCGCTCCCTGGAGAGAGGAAGTTGCGGCGCGCCTGAATCGCTATCAGGCCCGGCGCAAACCGCGCCCTCCCCGCTACCCATCGCTGCGCCTGCCTTTCGAGCAGGATGTCGAAAGGCCCGCGGATCGGCCCGATACTGTTCGGCCGGCCGTGGCCACGATTTCGCATCACGCCCTGGCACTCGACCCATTCGCCGAACCTGCAGTTGATCGAGTTCCGCAATCTTCGCCGCCGGCGCTGAGGATTTCCATGGCGCCCGAGCCGCAACCGGCGACTGCTGACCCCGCTTCCGAGGCAAGCCTGAGCCAGCCGCAGACGGCGAGAATCATCGAATTCCCGCGGTCCTGGACTCCCGAACCGCGCCCGGCGGACGAATTGGCCGAGCCGGTGATCGAGCGGCCGCGAATCCTGGAAGTGCCTGAATTCGTGCCGCCACCACCGGCGCTCGGTGGCATCACGATCGAAACTCCCACGCGGCCGCAGGCCGAAAAACGCCTGGGGATCGACCTGCCGCTGCAAAGCGCGGCCATGGGCCGGCGAGTGCTCGCGGCTGTGCTGGATGGATTGATCGTTGCTGGTGCCTGCGCACTGTTTGGCTTCGTCTTCTGGAAGCTCACTGCGGTTCAGCCGCCCCGCCTTCAGATCGCAGAAGTATTTGCCGGCCTCCTGACTCTTTTTTGGGCCGCCTATCAATATCTGCTGATCGTCTACTCCGGCGCCACGCCCGGCCTTCGTTTGGCGCGGCTGGAATTGGCCCGCTTCGACGGCAGCCGCGCCGGGCGTAAATTACGCCGCTGGCGCGTCCTGGCTTCCTTCCTCTCCGCCGCATCGCTCGGCATGGGCTACGCATGGGTTTTCCTGGACGAAGATGCGCTGTGCTGGCACGATCGCATCACCCGTACCTATCTGGCTCCGCGAGCCGTAGCGCCGGACCCCGCCAACTCCCCTGTTTAATCCGGGCCGGGCGCTGCCTGTGCTATCTTCAATGGGTTTACATAAATTTGTACTGCCGCACTCCTACTGGTAATGGCTACTTCGGTTGAAGGCTCCAAGCCGGCCATCAAGGTCTTCGTCGCCACCACGGTGATGTTGACTTTCATTTCGTTCTGGCGCGCCTCGGCGATCGTGCTTTCCGACCTTGCGTCCTCGGCTTATTACGCCGGCGGCGACGCCGAAAAAGTCATCGGTAAGAGCGCTCCCTGGTTCATTCTCGCGGTCATGCTGTTCAGCTACGCCGTGCGGGCGCTCTATATCGAGTCGAGCGCCATGTTCGTGCGCGGCGGCGTCTATCGCGTGGTGAAAGAGGCCATGGGCGGCACGCTGGCCAAATTTTCGGTTTCCGCCCTGCTCTTCGACTATGTCCTGACCGGGCCCATTAGCGCCGTCTCCGCCGGCCAATACTTGTCCGGCTTCCTCAAGGACATGGGCGTTTACCTTCACCGGCCGCTCTCGTTCAACGACAACTACTTTTCGGCAGCGTTCGCGGTAGCGGTCGTGGTTTATTTCTGGTGGAAGAACATCCAGGGCATCCACGAGTCCAGCCAGAAAGCGTTGCAGATCATGGCTATCACCACCGTGATGGTCGTCATCCTCATCCTCTGGTGCACCATCACGGTTTTGCGCGCGCCCGTGCAGTTGCCGCCCACTCCCTTTCACGCCGAAATCCCCCTCACGAAAGAATCCGTAGGCTGGCTGCATGGAACATTTTTCAGCCATCTGACATTCATCCTGCTATTTGTAGGCTTCGGCCACTCGGTGCTGGCCATGAGCGGCGAGGAGACGCTGGCTCAGGTCAATCGCGAAATCGAGCATCCCAAGCTCAAGAATCTGGAAAAGACCGGCCTCGTCATTTTCATCTACAGCTTGCTGTTCACCTCGCTGGTGTCGTTCTTCGCGGTGATGATCATTCCTGACAAGGTTCGGCCCGATTACTTCGCCAACCTGATCGGCGGCATCGCGATGTATCTGGCGGGACCGGAGAGCCTGAAACTGCTGTTCCACGCGTTTGTAGTGCTGGTGGGCGTTCTGATTCTCGCCGGGGCGCAGAATACCTCGATCGTTGGGGCCAACGGGGTGCTGAACCGCGTCGCCGAGGATGGGGTTCTGACCTCGTGGTTCCAGAGCCCGCACCCCCGCTTCGGGACCAGCTTCCGCATTATCAATCTCATTGTGGGCATGCAGTTGGCCACCATCATCCTGAGCCGCGGTGACGTTTATAAATTAGCCGCGCTCTATGCTTTCGGCGTGATCTGGAGTTTCACCATGAAGGCGATGGCGGTGCTGGTGCTGCGCTTCACCGAGCCCGGCAATCGCGCCTGGAAGGTGCCGGGCAACTTTCACATCGGAAAGACTGAGATTCCTTTTGGCCTGACCGCGATTTTCGCGGTGCTTTTCATCACCGCGGTGGTGAACCTGTTCACCAAGTACGAAGCCACGATCGCGGGCATCATCTTCAGCGCTGTGTTCTTTGCCATCTTCACGCTTTCTGAGCACCACGTGATGAAAGAGCGGCATGGCAAGCCGGAGCAACTGGATCAGTTCCGTGTCTATGGCAACCAGGAACTGGGCAGCGGCGCGATGGGCGTCCGCCCGGGAAATATTCTGGTGGCTGTCCGCGATCCGCGCAACCTGTACTACCTGCGGCACATCCTCGGCCACACCAACACCGTTACACAGGACGTCGTGGTCATGAGCGCGCGGCTGTATCATCGCGAGCACACTTTCAGCGGCAGCTCGGTCATGGAAGCCGCGCAGGTCTTCGATCACTACGAGCAGGAACTATTCACGGCGGCGGTCGCCGTGGCCGAAAAAGAAGGCAAGCCCATCTCGCTCCTGGTAGTGCCCGCCACCGACGTATTCGAGGCCATCATGGTGACGGCGCAGCGGCTGGATTCCACGCGCGTGGTGTGCGGACTTTCCAACAAGCTGGCCGCCGACGAGCAAGCCAAGCTGACCGGCGACGCCTGGGAGAGGCTGCCCGAGCCTCGCCCCCGCATCACTCTGGAAGTGTGCGCGCCTGATGGCAGCGTACGTGAATACGCCATGGGCCCACACACCCCGCGCTTACGGCCGCAGGACGTCGAACTGATGCATAAACTGTGGCTCGACATTACCACCGACCCGCGGTTTGCCGGGGCGCACCACTACCACATTGTCGCTCTTGCGCTCGAGGAGCTACGGCGGGAACTCACCACCGACCAGAGGACCGAACTGCTGCAGAAACTGCAGGAAGAAATGGTCCGCCGCGATAGCTCTGACCCGCCGCGGCCGAACTGATCGCGATTTCTCCGCCCACGCTTCGCAAAATCGTCCACAAAAAAGCCCGCCCTTGCCTGGCAAAGGCGGGGCATTGCCGCCGCAATCGCGCACATCGGCCGCGAAGCGATCCAAAAAAGTCCGCGATATAATGAAGGCACACGGGGGTGTTCCCACGAAAAACAGACTGAGAATTCTGGCGATCGGCGGGGTATTTGCGTTGGCTGCGGCGCTGTTAGCGGCAACCTCACCGCTTTCCCGTCCCACCGCTGCGCAGTCGCCGCAAAACGGTTCCAGCCAGAGCTCTGCATCGCCAACTCCGAGCGGCCAGGCAGAAAAATCCAGCGACGTTGATTCCCGCGGAAACAAGGGAATCGACGCTCCTGGCGGCAACGGAGACGTTCCCCGGTTCAAGGTCGGCACCAACGAGGTCAACGTTGTTTTCACGGTCACCGACAAGCACGGCAAGCGCGTCACCGACTTAAAGCAAAACGACTTTCGCTTCGTCGATGACAACAAGCCCCCGGCGGAGATTCGCAGCTTCCACGCCGAAACCAATCTCCCGCTCCAGGTCGGCTTGCTGATCGACGCCAGCAGCTCCGTTCGCGACCGCTTCAAGTTCGAGCAGGAGTCGGCCATTGAATTCCTGAACCAGACCGTGCGGCGAGGATATGACCAGGCTTTCGTCGTCGGCTTCGACGTCACTCCCGAAGTTACGCAGGATTTCACCGACGATACCGAACGGCTCGCACACGGAGTCAACGAGTTGCGTCCCGGCGGCGGCACGGCCATGTTCGACGCGCTTTACTTTGCCTGCCGCGACAAATTGCTCAAGAAGCCCCAGAACGGGCCAACTCGCCGCGCCATCGTCCTGCTAAGCGACGGCGAGGACAATCAGAGCCATGTGACCCGCGAGGAAGCGATCGAAATGGCGCAGCGCGCCGAGGCCATCGTCTACGCCATCAGCACCAACGTCAGCGCTACCAAGGGCGGAGGCGACAAAGTGCTGCAGCGCATCGCCGATGCTACCGGCGGACGCGCCTTCTTCCCTTTTCAAATCCGCGAGGTCGCCAACGCCTTTGCCGACATCCAGGAAGAGTTGCGCAGCCAGTACGCTGTTTCCTATAAGCCCGCGGATTTCCGCGCCGATGGCCACTACCGCACCATCGAGATCGTCGCCAGCGATCGCAAGAATTTTCGCGTGCGAGCCCGCCGAGGCTATTACGCTCCCGGCCAGTAGGCTGCAATCGGTCCCGCGATCTGGCGCTGCGCGTGCCTCATCGACAGAAACGCCATGCCAGGATATTCAGCAACGCCGCTTCCGAAGAAGTTAGGGATTAAACCGGGTTTCCGGGTGAGATTCGAGCATGCGCCAGCAGACGTACTCGAACAACTGCGCGCGGCGCTTGCTGATTGCGACCAGTCGAAAAGGACCGGCGAGCTCGATTTTGCGATGTTTTTTCCCAAATCGCGGGCCGAACTCGAAAAGCACTTTTCATCTCTGTTCAAGGTGCTGGCTCCAGCTGGAATGCTATGGGTGAGCTGGCCAAAACGGAGTTCCGGCGTGGTAAGCGACTTGAACGAAAATGTGGTGCGTCAGATCGGCCTGGGCGCCGGATTTGTGGATGTGAAGGTGTGCGCGGTCACCGAGATTTGGTCAGGCTTGAAGTTCGTGCGGCGGGTGAAAGACAGAAAAAAATAAGCGGCTTCCTCAACCTGGCCGGCCGGTTAGCCGGATGTGTCAAGGGGACGCCGCTTCTTCCACAACTCTTACGTCAAACTCGTATTCCGGACCAGGTGCCCAACAAAGAAGAACACCGCCATCAGCAATAGCACATGCACCAAGACGCTACCCGCGTCGAACACCAGACCTTCGGCCCAGAGCGCCGTTAAAAACACGGAAATCGCTAAAAACGATCCCAGCATTTCCGGCGCCTCCATGAATCAGAATCGAACAGCCGAACGGTACGATATGGTTTTAACCTGGATAGCATTCCGGCTGTATCGGCTAAACCCTGTAATGGCCTGATTTTTAGATCCTAGGAAAGGGGGCAAATACAAGCAAATGGTGCGGGTTGCGCTCATTGGTTTTGGGCTGGCTGGGCAGGCTTTTCACGCTCCGATGATTCGTGGCGTTCAAGGGCTGGAATTGGCTTGCATTCTGGAGAGAAGCGGCACGCGGGCTCGCGAGCGTTACCGCGATGTGCGGGTGGCGCGAAACCTGGAGGAACTCCTTTCTGACAAAACCATCCAGCTTTGCGTGGTCGCCACGCCCAACGACTCGCATGTAGAACTGACCCGCGCCTGCCTTCACGCCGGCCGCGATGTGGTCGTGGATAAGCCTTTTGCCCCGACCTTGCGCGAATCGCAGGAACTTGTGGATCTGGCCGCAAATCTTGGGCGGCTCATCACCGTCTATCACGACCGGCGATGGGATGGCGATTTTCAGACCGTCAAGAAAATCGTCGCTTCGGGCAGGCTGGGATGGATCGCCGAATTCGAAGCGCGCTTCGACCGCTTTCGGCCTCAACCCAAACCCAATGCGTGGCGAGAGCGCGCCGATTTTCCCGCCGCCGGAGTTTTATTCGATCTCGGGCCGCACGTGATCGATCAAGTGCTGGTGCTGTTTGGCGAGCCCAGGTCCATCACCGCCTCCGCCTTCTGCCAGCGCGAAACTTCCACCATCGACGACGCGTTTGACGTTTGCCTCGAATACCCGCGGCTGCGCGCGATGGCGCGCGCCCGCATTCTTGCCTTCGCTCCCGCGGCTCACATACTCATTCACGGCAGCAAGGGCTCTTTCGTAAAATATGGAATGGATCCGCAGGAAGCCCGCCTGCGCGGCGACCATGTTCCCGACGGCCTCGACTGGGGCGAAGATTGGGGCGTGGAAGCCGAACAATTCTGGGGAACCCTGAGCATTGCCGGCGAGCCGGCCGAAAAAATCAAGACCGACCGCGGCGATTATCGCGGATTCTATGAGAACGTGCGCGATGCCATCGAGGGCAGGGCAGCACTTGAAGTCACACCACAACAGGCTCTGCGAACGATGCGCGCCATCATGCTGGCGCACAAGAGCAGCCGCGAGCGCAGAACTGTCGACTGGAGCGAACCCGTTCCCTAGCCGAACAGCGCCATATAAACGGCCAGCCTGCGATTTGACAAGCTTTTGACAACTTCCGCTCGGGAATCATGTCAGCATGTTGCGTCCGAATCTTCCGCCATCCAGCCCCTGCACCAGGAGCGAATATGATTCTCCGTGCCCGCCTTTCCCGTATCGCCTTCACTCTGCTTGTTTCGGCTTCGGCGTCGCTCTGCGCCGCACAAACCTACACCATCACTGATCTTGGAACGGCTAGCGGAGACGACTATAGCGTCGCCCATGCCATCAACGCGAACGGCGAGATTGCAGGCGCAATCGGAAGCGATCGCAATAATCTCAGCGTCGTGGCCACCTACAACGCGGGCGCGTGGACGAGCCTCGGCACCCTCGGCGGCAATAGCGGCGTCGCCAACGGCATCAACAAGCTCGGACAGGTCGCAGGCTATTCCACGGAAGCCGACGGCAGCTACCATGCTTTCATCTCCGAGAATGGCGTGCTGACCAACATCGGCGACCTCGGCGGCGGCTCGGCGACTGCTTACGCTATCAACGACGCGGGCCAGGTAGTCGGTTCCGCGGTCACCAGCAATGGCAGCAATCACCCGTTCCTCTACAGCAACGGAACCATGACCGACCTTGGCACGTTGGGATCGCCCACCGGCGGCATGTGGTGGAACAGCGCGGAAGCGGTGAACGAAGCGGGCGTGGTCTGCGGCGTCTCATACACGCCGAAAAACGGATTCCGCGGCTTCGTCTGGAAAAATGGCGTGATCACGCCAGTGGGAAACATGGGCGGCTTCATGAGCGAAGCTTACGGCATCAACAACAAGAACCAGACCACCGGAATCGCCTACCTGGCCAACGGAGAGGCTCACGCCTACATCGGTACCGGTTCCAAAATGCAGGACCTGGGCGCGCTCGGCGGCCCGCAGTACACCAGCTGGGGCTTCGGCATCAACGATTCGGGCGTGGTGGTCGGTTTCGCCAACATGCCGCAGGGCGAGCATGCTTTCGTCTTCAGCGGCGGAAAAATGAAAGACCTGAACACCTTGATTCCTGCCGGTTCCGGCTGGACATTAAACGAGGCGTTCGCCGTCAACAACGCCGGGCAGATTGTGGGCCTGGGCGTGCACAACGGGCAGTCGCGCGGATTCTTGCTGACGCCGCAGTAAGCGGCGAGCTTTGAGCTGCGAGCAGCGAGCGATATGAGGGGGCAGCGGCACGTGCACGCTGCTCCCCCTGCATTTGCCGCGAATGTTAGCTCAAAAGGAATGCGTTGCGGCGTTCGCCAACCGGCCTGCCCGGCTCCAAAGAGAACGCGGTCGCATTCTTCATGACTCTTTGCCACGCCGACTGGAACTGCATCATCTCATCGCGTGTGCCGACGGTGATGCGAACATGAGTGGGCATGCAGGGCCATACCCGCCCAATGCATACCTTCTGCTCCGCCATGGCATCGATCACTTCTTTTCCCGGGCGATTCGCCTGCAGCAGGAAGCAATTCGATTCAGAACGGATGTAGGAATAACGGTTCCGGTCGAGCCAGTCAAAGGTTTCCTGGCGAATGCCGGCGTTAATGCGCCTGCGTTCGGAAACGAGGCTCGCATCTTTCAAGCTGGCTGTAGCCGCTACCATGGCGGTGATGGGCATGAAATTCCACCCCGCCGCGGCCATCAGTTTTTCCAGCAGATCTGGCCGGGCGATCGCGAGGCCGCAGCGCAGTCCCGCCATGCCGTAAGCCTTGGAAAAAGTTCGCAGCACAATTACGTCTTTTCCCGCTTTCACCAAATCGAGCGTTGACGGCGCCTGGCTGAAGTGAATGTACGCTTCGTCCACCAATACGATCGCATCCTTCGGCTTGCGCTCGACCAGGTATTCCACGTCGGCATGCGGCGTGAGCGTCCCAGTGGGATTGTTGGGCGTGCAAACGTAGAACAGGCCGGCGTCCGGCGCAGCCACAATCATGGCCTTTACGTCATGCGTATAGGACGGCGTCAGCGGTACTTTCACCACCCGCGCTTGTACCAGCGATGCCGCCTGCATGCCTGCTTCAAAGCCGGGATCGGCGGTGACATAACTTCTCTGCGGCCCGGTGAAAGCGATCACGCTGAAGTGCAGCGGGGGCGTCGATCCCGGGAAAACGTGAACCCAATCGGGATTCAAACCCTCCTGCCAGGCAAAGGTGCGAATCAGTTCGTCGGTAAGCCCATCCATGTATCGCCCGCCTTGCGGAATGATCGCGGACATCGCCTCGCGCGCCGCCTGAGAAGGCCCCAGCGGATTCTCGTTGGAATCAATCATCACCGCGCCGGCGGGCGCGGGCCTGCGCGCCGCGGCAGCCAGCCGGGGCTCGTTCAGCAGATGAAATGCTGCTGCAGCGGAAGAGAACTGAAGAAACGATCTGCGGGAAAACCAGGGATCACGATTGGTCATGGAAGACTCCGGCCTGCCAGAATGACCACCAGACTAACCGTTCCCAGGGTCGGGGCCAAGACAAAACTCGGCCGTGCGGCCGAGTTCCCCGTCGCACCCTTACTGCGGCAGGGGCTGCTTTTGCGTGGCGTAGTAGCCGGCGCGCGCCTGGATTTTGTAATTTTGCTTGTTCTTGATTTCCAACTTTCTATAGCTGCCGTCGAGCACCGTATTCAAGGGCGTATAGCCCAGGTTGTACTGGCTGCGCAGTTCGGCCGCGATCTGGTCAAAGGCGTCGCGCAACTTGTCGAATTTGTTGCCCACGTTGATGACCCGTCCTCCGGTCTGCTCGGTCAGCTTGCGCATTTCGCCTTCGCCTGAATAGCCCATGCCATACGACCCGTAGAACCCGCGATCGGCGCAAAGCAGGACATAAACGATGGCATCGGCTTTCTGCGCCGCCTCGATTGCATCTTTCAGCTTCAGGCGGCTGCCTTCATCTTCGCCGTCGGTGAGCAGAATCATCGCCTTGCGCCCGACTTCCTTGGACAGCATGTCGTGCGCGGAAAGATAGACCGCGTCGTACAGGACGGTGCCGCGCGCCATGCCCGCGGTCGGAACCGGTCCGCCCCCGGCGCCCGGAATCGGGCCGGTGGTGTAGCCGGTGTTAATCTTCACTTTGTTCAAGGCTGTTTGCAGCCGCCGCACGTCGCGGGTGTAATCCTGCACCAGCTCCGCGTCTACATTGAAGTCCATCACGTACGCCTCATCTTTGTCGGTCAGGATCTGCTTGAGGAACGCGCCGCCAACTTCTTTCTCCATGTCGAGCACCCGCAACTGACTACCCGACGAATCAATCAGGATGCCAAGCGTAAGGGGCAGATTCGATTCGGCGGCGAAATATTTGATGGTCTGCGGCTTGCCGTCTTCCAACACTTCAAAGTCGTCCTTGGTGAGGTTCGGAATCAGCGCCCCGTGCTTGTCTTTCACATTGAAAAACAGGCCGACCACATTCACATTCACCTTCAGGGTTTCGGCCGGCTCATCGTTGACCGGCTTCTGGGCGTCGGAATTCTGCTGCGCCTCGGCCGGCTTCGGTGCGGCCTGCGAGCCCTTGTCCGGACCGGCCGCCTGCGCCAATGCAAGCCCGCTCGCCGCCATGCAGGCCAGGAAGAATAGAATGGATCGAGTGAGGGTGAAACCAATCTGCCGGCTCGGTCGTCGTTGGGCGGAGAATTTCAGCATTTGAGAAATCCCTTGATGGCTTTTTGTTAGTCTAATCCTTCGGGATTAGATGCGCGAAACAGGTCTGTCCTGGCTCCAAAGTCCGGTTAGGGTTGAAAAAATCCAATGAGGCGCCTGAACATGCAGCCGAAACTGCGGGAACGACAAGCCGGAGGGCTTCAGGCCCTTTGGGTGAGCCTTGTAGTGGCAGGCTTTGTGCTCTTCAGCCTGATCGCCCAGGCACAGCAGACCGCGCCCGGCAACGATCCATCGAGCCAGTCCCAGACCTCTCAGAAACCCGACCAGGGAATTCCGGACGCGCCCTCGGCCGTCCAGCCTCCCACCACCACGCCCGAACCCGAGCATCCACCGATTCCCAAGCCCGAGGAAAAGAAGCCGGTGCAGCGCGATCCCTGGACAAATCAGCCGATCAAGCCTGCCGCCACCGACTCGGGCGAAACCCCGGACGAAAAATCGGCTCCGCCTCCCATGCCGGAGGTCAAGACCCTTCCTCCTGGTACGACGAAAAAGCCCAATGCCAACGACCAGGAGCAGCTCTACACGTTGGTCGTTCACACCAATTTTGTGCAGGTGCCGGTGACGGTGAAGGACGGTTCCGGCCGCACCGTGGACGGACTGCTGCCCTCGGATTTCGTCGTCAAAGAAAACGGCACCCGACAAAAACTCACGTTCTTCAGCGCTGACCCCTTTGCACTGTCGGTCGCCATCGTCCTCGATTTGGGGATGTCGGACCAGGCCGTGCAGAAGGTCAATGAAACCTTCCCGGCGCTGGTCGGCGCCTTCGCGCCCTATGACGAAGTTTCCCTCTATACCTTCAGCAGCACGGTCAGCGAAGTCAGCGATTTCACCGAACCCACGCGCAAGCTGGCGGCGCTGCTGAACCAAATGCGGACCGAGCGCGGCAGAAATAATGGGCCGCCGGTGCTGAGCGGGCCCATGGCGCCGAACGGACCGGTGGTCAACGGAATTCCTGTGGGCCAGCCTACCGAGCCGGTCTACACGCCGCCGAAAGAGTCGCGCGTGCTGAACGATGCCATCCTGCGCGCGGCGCTCGATTTGAGCAAGCGCAGCCGCACTCGCCGCAAAATCATCTTTGTCATCAGCGACGGACGCGAAGCCGGCAGCAAGGCCAGTTATAGCGACGTGCTCCGCCTGCTTCTTTCCAATGAAATCCAGGTGCGGGCAGTCGCGGTAGGCAGCGCAGCTCTTCCGGTCTATGGAAAAATCGAACGCCTCCACCTGCCCCACGAAGGTTACGGCAACATCCTGCCAAAATACACTTCGGCAACCGGCGGCGGCGCGCCCTACAGCGAGCTCTCTCGTAATGCCATCGAACAGGTTTACGCCGAGGCAATGAGCGAGGCCCGCAACCAGTACACGCTCGGCTACACTCCGTCCAAGCCAAAGACACCGACCGCGGCTGCCTACCACAGCATCGAAGTCGTTGTGGACCGTCCCGGCTTGAAGATTTACGCGAAAGACGGCTATTATCCCGCCCCCGCAGCCAGGTAGCCCGAGCCGCCTTTTCCCATTCCGACCTGCGTCATCCTTAAGGCCCGCGTTTTCTCCAGCGGGCCGAGGGATCTCATTGCAATCCGCGTCCCCTAGAATTGACTCTCGGTCAACGTTCGGTCGGCATACCCATCCGAGCCGCTCGCCCAGCCCTCGCGATCCGCCCACTGCGCCCATCCGTGCCCCAAACGTAACCTGGGTAACCTGCAAGCACCCCTCGCGTGTGATATAAAAGCCCCGAAGCTCCCATAGGGAAATTTTTGCGCACGGGGCGCCCGCCAAGGTGTGCGGTCCGTAAGCGATCGAGGAAAGTCTTGAGTTTCATCAACTTCGCGGCTCGCGAGATCAATTGCAAAATCGTGTATTATGGCGCCGGATTGGGCGGCAAAACCACGAACTTGCAGATGATCTACCAGAAGACCGCCGAGCAGCAGAAGGGCAAGATGATCTCGTTGGCAACCGAGACCGAGCGCACCCTGTTCTTCGACTTTTTGCCTCTCGACCTGGGCTCTGTACGCGGCTTCAAAACCCGCATCCACCTCTACACTGTCCCGGGCCAGGTTTTCTACGACGCCAGCCGCAAACTGATTCTGCGCGGCGTCGACGGCATCGTGTTCGTTGCCGATTCGCAGCAGGAACGCATGGACGCCAACGTCGAGGCCCTCGACAATTTGATGTCGAACCTGAAAGAGCACGGCTACGACTTCAACAAGATTCCGTACGTGCTGCAGCTCAACAAGCGCGACCTGCCCAACATTCTTCCAGTCGATGCGCTAAGCCAGGAGTTGCGCAAGAAAAATGAGCCCGTGGTGGAAGCCGTCGCATTCCAGGGTACCGGCGTGTTTGAGACGCTCAAGGAAATCGCCAAGCAGGTTCTGACGGAACTCAAGGCCGGCGGGTAACCTACCGTCGTGGCGATCGCCGCGCTGGTTTGAGTCTACAATTTATCTTGCGCTGTACACGGCAGAGATTTCACCGGTTCCGGCGATCAAAGCCCCAGGGCACTCCCATTTCTGAGAAAATTCCTGCATGAGGCGCGACCCCCAACCCAGCCTCCTGATTAAAGGCGGCCATCTCATCGATCCGGCGGCGAAGGTGAATGCGCCCATGGATTTGCTGCTGCGCGACGGCCGTGTCGCCGAAGTTGCGCTCCCTAACAACATCCGCGGCTCCGCCGACGAAAAATTCGACGCTCGCGGACTTATCGTCGCTCCCGGTTTCATCGACCTGCACGTTCATTTACGCGAACCGGGCCAGGACTACAAAGAAACCATCGCCAGCGGAACCGCCGCCGCCGCCGCGGGCGGCTTCACTTCCGTTTGCACCATGCCGAACACGAGTCCCGTCGTCGACACGGACGAATGGGTAGCATGGCTGCGCCATCCCGAGCGCGGCGCCGTGGTCAACGTTTTTCCCATCGCAGCCGCTACCCAGGGCTCGCGCGGCGCAAGCCTTACGGACTTCGCCTCCCTACAGCGCGCCGGCGCGGTTGCCGTCACCGACGATGGCAAACCGATTCTCGAGGACGAAATCATGCGCGCCGCTCTGAGCCTGGGCGCGGAGCTGAACTTCCCGGTCGTGCAACACGCCGAAGATACGCGCCTGACAGAAAATGCCTCGATGCACGAAGGCCCGGCCAGTTTCCGCCTCGGCTTACGCGGCATGACCGCGGCCGCCGAAGCCGCAATCGTCGACCGCGACGTTACGCTTGCCCAGCACATTCGCGACGCTCGGCTGCACGTCGCTCACCTTTCGACCGCAGACGCCTTAAAGTCGGTCCGGCGCGGCAAGCGCGCCAAGGCTCGCGTGACCTGCGAGGTCACGCCGCATCACTTCACTTTGCTGGACGAAAATGTCGGCGAGTACAACACCAATTGCAAGATGAACCCGCCGCTGCGCTCGGCCGCGGATCGCGAAGCCATTCTGGCCGCACTGGCCGACGGCACCGTCGACGCCATCGCCACCGATCACGCTCCCCACGCCGCGCATGAGAAGCAAGTCGAATTTGAGCGGGCGGCTTTCGGAATTACAGGATTGGAAACAGCTTTGGCGCTGGCTGTGACAAAGCTTCATCGCGAGGGCAAGATTCCACTGACTCGCATCGTCGACCTTTTTACCGCCGGCCCGGCGCGCGTCTTCGACCTGCGCGGGCGCGGATCGCTTGGCAAGGGCAATTTTGCCGACGTGACCATCTTCGATCCCAAGAAGCGCTGGACTTTCGCAGCCGCGAAGTCGCGCTCGTTGTCGCACAACACGCCGTTTGATGGGTGGCAGCTTACGGGGAAGGTTATGGCGACGGTAGTGGGTGGGAAGATGGTTTATCGCGCAGAGTAGCTTTGTCCGGGCGGGCGGGGAGAGTCGCGCAGCGACGGCATTCATGAGCCCGGCACGTATGTGCCGGGAAGACTTGGCAGAGCGGCCGAGTCCCGAAAGGGACGGCATTACGCGGCAAACAACTCCTCGCGATCATACGCCACACCGGATTTTTCCAACAATGCCCGGAATTCTTCCTCAAAGCCTCGTTTCGCGTGGTGCTTCTCCTGGTTGCGGATGTACGTCTGCACCGTCTTCAACAAGGATGGGCTAACGCTGAACGCGCCGTAGCCCTCTTGCCATTGGAAGGTTACGCCTTGCTCGTTGAGCCATCGCGACGAGTTGGCTTTCAGCTTCTGTACGGCTTGTGCGACGGCCATCGTGGCCGGCAGCCTTACCAACACGTGGACATGGTTGGTGGTACCGCCGACCGCAAGCGTTTTGAGATGCAGGTTGTTGGCGATTCCAAGAAGATAAGCCCAGAGATGTTCTTGTCGATCCTTTGGGATCGAATCTTTGCGGCCCTTGGTAGCGAAAACACAATGGACAAAACTGGCGATGTAGGTGTGAGGCATGGGTGCCGTCCGCTGCGCGGACTTGGTTCTCCCGACCATCGTTTCCCGGCACTCACGTGCCGGGCTAATGAATGGCATCCCTTGCGGGATTCGTCAGCGCCCGCTGCTGCTACATTCGGATGGGATTTAATGCTGGGTCAATAGAATTCCGACGGACTCTGCAGGGACATTCCCGTTTCGGGCAAGAGTCCTCGGCTGTCTCACGCAGAGGGTCTAAGTTTGAAACGCATTGCCGCTCTGCTGGCCATTTGTGTCACGCCAGAATCCCCATTCTCTTGCCTGCGCTCTTCAGCACCTCCAGCGCCTGCTGTAATTCTTCCTGCGTGTGCGTCGCGGTCATGATGGTGCGGATGCGAGCCTTGCCCTCGGGCACCGTCGGAAAAGCGATGCCCGTCCCGAGCACGCCTTCTTTGAAGAGCTCGCGCGAAAAATCCATGGTCAGCTTGCCGTCGCCGATGATGATCGGCGTGATCGGCGTTTCGCTGGCCGGAGTCGTGCGGCCGCCGATATCGAACCCGAGCAGGCCCAATTCTTTTTTCCAGAAGCGCGTGTTCTCCCAGAGCTTTTCCATGCGCTCGGGTTCTTGCTCTAAAACTTCGAACGCCGCGATGCAAGTCGCCGCCACCGACGGCGGATGCGACGTCGAGAACAGAAACGGCCGCGCCCGGTGATAGAGAAAATCAATCAGATCGCGCGTGCCGCATACATAACCGCCCAGTGCGCCAATTGCCTTCGATAGAGTGCCGACCTGAATATCCACGCGGCCATGCATCTTAAAATGATCGATGGTGCCGCGCCCGTTGCGTCCGAGCACGCCGGAGGCATGGGCGTCGTCGACCATCATGATGGCGCCGTATTTTTCCGCCATGTCGCACAAAGCCGGTAGCGGCCCGATATCGCCGTCCATGGAAAAAACGCCGTCGGTGATCAGCAATTTCTTGCCCGGCTCATTCTTTATGCTCGCAAGTTGCTCTTCTGCGTGTGCCACGTCTTTGTGCCGGAACACCAGAATCTTCGCCTTCGACAGCCGCGCCCCGTCGATGATCGACGCATGGTTCAGCGCATCGGAAATAATGAAATCGTCTTTCCCTAAAACGGCCGACACCGTGCCCGCATTCGCGGCGAACCCGGATTGAAAGACTACGCAAGCTTCGACGTTCTTGAAGCGGGCAATCTTCTCTTCCAGCTCCATGTGAATCTTCATGGTGCCGGCGATGGTGCGCACCGCACCCGATCCCACGCCCAGCCGCCGCGTCGCCTCAAGCGCCGCCTCGCGCAATTTGGGGTGCGTGGTCAGTCCCAGATAATTATTGGACGCAAGGTTGATAACTTTCTTGCCGTCGAACGTGCACACCGGCGCCTGCTCGTCTTCGAGCACGCGCAACTTGAAGTGCGTGCCCTTGGCCTTCAGTTCGTCGAGTTGATCAGTGAGGTAAGAAAGAGGATTGGTGCGGGTCGCAGTGGTCATGAGTCCTCGAACTTCAGCCGCGGCGTGACGCGGACTCGAAGTCAAATCAGTTTAATACTTCATGGAAGCAAGGGTTGCGCGGGAAACGCTCTTGCACCACCGGCTCACTCCGACTCACCTCATCCCGTTCGGATACACCAAAATCTTGCTCGCTTCTCCAGTCTTCAGCCGGTCCATGGCCTTGGAGAAATCTTTCATCGAGATGCGGTCAGTGATGGCCGGGTGCAGGTCCAGTTTTCCGGCTTTCAGCAGCGCCGTCATCTGGTACCACGTCTGATACATGCGCCGCCCGTTGATGCCCTGCACGGTGATGCCTTTGAAAATGATGTCTTCGGAAAAATTTAACGAGATCGGTTTCGAGGTCAGGCCCAGCAGTGAGATTCTTCCGCCGCGCCGCACGATATCAAAGGCGGTTCGAATCGAGTCGGGATGCCCCGCCATCTCCAGCACCACATCCACGCCGAGTCCGTCGGTCTTCTCCATCACGAACTTTGTGGCATTTTCTTTCGAAGGATCGATCACATAGTCGGCCTTCATCAGCCGCGCAATCTCGCGGCGGTGATCATTCACCTCGATGGCGAACACTGTGGTCGCGCCGACCGCGCGCGCCACGGCGATCGAAAACAGCCCGATCGGTCCGCATCCGGTGATGGCCACCGTTTTGGCAGCGATCTCTCCCGCCAGCACGGTGTGCACCGCGTTGCCCAGCGGATCGAGAATCGACGCATACTCCAGCGGAATGGCGGGATCGAGCTTCCAGATATTGGTTTCCGGGATCACCACGTACTCGGCGAAAGCCCCGTCAGCATCCACGCCGATGATTTTCACGTTCTGGCAGATGTGGGCTTCCCCGATGCGGCATTGCAGGCACTTGCCGCACGCCACGTGCATCTCCGCGGAAACAAAGTCTCCCTCTTTTACACTGGTCACCTCGTCCCCAAGCGCAGCCACTTCCCCGCAGAATTCGTGTCCGGGAATCAGCGGCGGGTGAATGCGGTTCTGCGCCCACCGGTCCCAGTTGTAAATATGGAGATCCGTGCCGCAGATGGACGCGACCTTCACCTTTACCAGCACGTCCCTGCGCCCGAAAGCCGGAATCTTGACTTCGCGAACCTCCGCGCCCGGCGCCGCTTCAGGTTTTACGACCGCAAGCATGGTAGATGGCATGACACAACCTTAGGAATCAGGACTTAAACCAAAACGTTTGATTCTAACACCGCTCGCTTGGGCGACGCCGGCAAGGCGCAACCAGAGCCTGGTCAGCCGCGGTTGCTCGTTTTCGGCGGCACCGTCTTGAACTCTTCCGACTTCCCTCGCGGAACACTCAGGGTCTTCCATTCGGACGAACGCAAATGCTTGGCCAGGAAAACAATCTGGCCGGTGTGCTGGGCATAGTGGGCGATCTGCCGGTTGATGGCTTGCATTACGGTATGCGGCTCGCCGCGAACAGTCACCGTCTTCATCACATCTTCGGGCTTCAGCGACTCTATAGTTCCCAGCACAACGGCCCAGCCGTCTTCCCATACGCGCATCACGTCGGCGCGCGTTTTCAGATCGGCTGTTTCAAATTCGCGGTCGCGAAAGCGATCCGGCTTCTCTCCATCGGTGGTCAGGAAGTTGGTGAAGCGCGAGCGCATATTTCCCGCTAAATGCTTTACCAGGATCGCCACCGAATTCGATTCAGGGTCGAGCGTGACAAAAAAATCTTCGTCGCGAAGTTGCGCCATGGCAGCCTCGCCCATGCGTTTGTGCCCGCGAAATTGCTTGCGAGCCTCTTCCAAATAATGAGCAGCAAGATCCATAAGCTCGTCCTGTCTTCCGCTCCTGGCGGAACGTCAGAGATTAGATGCCGGCGTCGGAGGAATGATCGGGTAAGGCGCGGTTAGGGTATTGGAGCGGATTTCAAGCTCCAGTTCGAAGCCGCCCACCCATTTGGCAAAGGCGTTGTAGAGCAAGGCCCCGACGGCGCCCGAAATAAATCCGATCACGCCGTACATCACGGGCATCAGCAGGGCGAAAACCACGCCGAATACTCCTGCAAACGGCGTACGCTGCTGGCCCGCCATCGACCCGAGCAGCCCGATCATCAGAAAAAACGGGGCAAAAATCAGACCCAGGCACAGGTAAATCAGGCCGGTAATTTTCGCCACTGACATGGCGCCCACCGATTTCACGATATACATGATTCTCCTTCCTATGGCTGCGCGGTCAAGACTTCCCCCATCCTCCGCCGCCCGGCGACTCAATGCGGATGCGCTCGCCTTTGCACAGCCGCGCGGTGAATTTCCCCGGCGCCCGTTCCGTGCGTCCATCCACCCGAACGACGTCAGCCCCTCCCGGTTCGCCGTCGCCGCCGCCAGACAATCCCCACGGCCCACGGGTGCGGCGATCGGATAGCAGTGTGACCTCGCAGTCGGTAAGCACTTCAATTTCGCGCACGATCCCGTCGCCTCCGCGGTGCCGCCCCGCGCCTCCGCTGCCGGCCCGAAGCGAGTATCGGCGTACGCGTAACGGGTAGGCCCATTCCAAAGCCTCCGCCGGCGTGTTCCATGAGTTCGTCATATGCGTGTGCACGCCGGAAACGCCGGGCTTGGTCGGCCTGCCACCCATGCCCCCCGCGATCGTCTCATAGTAGGCGAAGGGTTCGCCGGTGCGGGGATCGACGCCGCCGATCGTGAGATTGTTCATGGTGCCCGACGCGGCTGCCGGAATCGCTTCCGGCAGGGCTTGGGCGAGCGCGCGCAGGAGCACATCGACAATCCGCTGCGACGTCTCCACGTTGCCTCCCGCCACGGCTGCAGGAGGTCGCGCATTCACGATTGTTCCCTCCGGCGCAATCACCTGGATCGGCCGCATCAATCCCGCGGTCGCGGGAACATCTTCGGCCAGCAGGCAGCGGAATACGTAAAAACACGCCGAGTATGTGATCGCCTCCACGGCATTCACGCTGCCTTGCACCTGCGGGTCGGTGCCCGTGAAGTCGATGGTGATCATGGGCTGGGACTTTCTCCGCCCGCGGACCTTGATCGCCACCGCGATTTTCACCGGACGCTCGCTGATCCCGTCGTTATCCAGAAAATCTTCCGCCTCATACATTCCGGGTGGAAGCGGATGCAGAAACGTACGCATCACCTCTTCCGAATAGCCCAACAGCTCGTTCATGGCGCGGCGGGTCCGTGCGATTCCGTATCGCGAGCAGACTTCATTCAACCGCTCGGCCCCGGTGTGGCAAGCCGCCAGTTGAGCGCCCAGGTCGCCTTCCCGCTCCTCCGGCGTGCGCACGTTGTTCAATAGCAGCGCCAGTACATCGCGGTCCATCACGCCCGCCCGCACCAGCTTCACCGGCGGTATGCGAAATCCTTCCTGGTAAATTTCGCGGCATAACGCCATCGACCCCGCATATGCTCCGCCGACGTCGGCATGGTGGGCGCGCGAAGCGACATAAAAGTCTGGTTCCCGGCTGGAATGCGTCTTCCGCCGCGGATGACCGGCATACACCGGGGCCACCAGCGTGATGTCGGGCAAATGCGTTCCGCCGCGGAACGGGTCGTTGAGCATGACCACGTCGCCGGAGACCATCTCGCATTCGTCAATCGCCGCTCGCACCGACATCGGCATCGACCCGAGATGAACCGGCATGTGGTCGCCCATGGCGATCGCAGCGCCCGAGCCGTCGAATACCGCGCAAGAATAGTCTCGGCGCTCCTTGATATTGGGCGAAAACGCGGTCTGGCGCAGCGCTACACCCATTTCCTCGGCGATCGAGTGGAAGATATTCTTGAAGATTTCGAGTTCGATCGGATCGCGCCGCATCAGGCGCAGTCTACCCGAACCGGCCCGGCCCTCCAAGCCTGCACGGATGCCGATTCCGTGTTGTAATAGTTAATATCCATGCCCTCAACTTTGACCAAGCTTCGCCGCCGCGCCAAGGGATTGCACCGCAACCTGCGCGGGGCGGCCATGGCGGCGCGCGCGCTGGCCTCGACCGATCATCCGCTTCTGGCGCACATCATTCCCATGCGGCGCTGTAATCTCGCCTGCACCTACTGCAACGAATTCGACGATATTTCCAAGCCCGTCGCCATCGACGAAATGTACCGCCGTATCGACAAGCTGGGTGCATTGGGCACCGCGGTTGTCACCATCTCCGGCGGCGAACCGCTCATGCACCCCGAACTGGACGATGTCATCCGCCGCATTCGCGCCAATGGCATGATCGCCGGCCTGATCACCAACGGCTACTTGCTCGTCGCCGACCGCATCCAGCGCCTGAACCGTGCCGGGTTGGAATGGCTGCAAATCTCCATCGACAACGTCAATCCCGACGAAGTATCCAAGAAAAGCCTGAAAGTGCTGGACAAGAAACTCCAACTGCTCGCCGAGCACGCCGATTTTCACGTGAACATCAACTCGGTGGTGGGCAGCGGCATCGCGCACCCGCAGGACGCGCTCACCATCGGCAAGCGCGCCATCGAACTTGGCTTCAGCTCCACCATCGGCATCATCCACGATGGCAGCGGGCAACTACAGCCGCTGGGAGACGAAGAGCGCAGGATTTACCACGAGATGAAGTCGATGGAGAAGCGCAGCTTCACCCGCATCAACGCGTTTCAGGACAACATCGCGCAAGGCCTGCCCAACGACTGGCGTTGCCGCGCCGGCGCTCGCTATCTCTACATCTGCGAGGATGGCCTGGTGCATTACTGCTCGCAACAGCGCGGATATCCGGGAGTGCCTTTGGCTACCTACACGCGCGACGATGTGCGCCGCGAATATTTAACCGAGAAAGGTTGCGCCCCACACTGCACCGTTTCGTGCGTGCACCAGGTTTCGATTTTCGACTCCTGGCGCGCTCCGCAAAATCCAGCGCCCGCGTTGCCGGGGAACACCTCGGCCGCAAGCTTAGTGCAGATTAAGTAATTTCAGGATTGCAACCGGGTCAGGCGCGTTTTCTTCGCGGCGGCGCTACGGTCTCAGTCTTCCTCGGCATCGTCTTCGTCTTCGATGTCTTCGATCCGGCCTTGGCTCTCGCTTTGGGCTTCAGTTCGGAAGGCTCCAGCTTCTTCGCCGTCTTCCACAAGCGTTCCAGGTCGTAAAATTTGCGCGCCTTTTCCGAGAAGACGTGCACCACGAAATCCACGTAATCGATCAGGATCCATTCCGCCTGTTTGTATCCTTCCACCTGGGTGGGTCTGACGCCCGCGTTCTTCAGCCGGAGTTCGACTTCGTCGGCGATGGCCTGCACCTGCCGAGGGTTGGTCCCGCTGCACAGTACAAAGTAGTCGGTGAAGACGCCCGATCCTTTTTCCATTTCCAGGATGGAAAGTTCTTCGGCTTTCTTGTCGAGGCAGGCCTGGATCACAGCCGCCACCTGTCGCTTCAATTCAGTTTTCTTCATGCGGAAGATCGTTCGTTCGCCGCGAGCCATGATGTAAAGCCGGCGGACCTCCATTGTAACTGAGCGCAGGGCCGCCTTTTTCCACTCCTTGCAGTCAGCAACGCGGTGCATCTGCGCCTAGCGGCCGCTCTTATAAAGTCCGGTTTTTTTGATGTATTCAGCGATGGGCGCATCCACAAACCGGCCTAGCGGCTTGCCCGCTCGCGCCGCCTCCCGGATCGCCGTGGACGAAATCGGCTGGTAAACTTCGGGCAGCAGGTGCACGTGCACTCCCTTCAGCACGAGGTCGCCGGACGCAGCCTGCTTCTTGAACGGAATGGTCGCCTCCTGCCGGGGCCGCAGCCGTTCCGGCAGGGCATTGGCAACATCGGCCAGCGAATACCCCGGGCGGCTGGCCACAATAAATTCGCACTCGCGAAACAATTCTTCGGCCTGGTGCCACTTGGCCACGTCGTCGAAAGCATCGATCCCGATGAGCAGGAAGAGCCGGTCGGCCTGCTTGAACGACTGCTTCAGGCGGCGAATCGTGTCGATCGTGTAATTCGGCTTTTGCACCCGAACTTTCTCTTTGCCAGGGGATTTCGCCGATCCGTTGGCCTCGTATCCCTCCGGAGCCTCAAGCAGCGAAGGCAGAAAGTCTTTTTCCTCCGCCGTGGCTAGCGCGGCCATCGCGTAACGGTGTGCGAAGGCAGAAAGCGGTTCGCGCTGCTTGTGCGGAGGGGCATTCGCCGGCACAAACAAAATGCGCGATAGTTTGCAGCTTTCCCGCGCCGCACGCGCCAGCGCCAGGTGACCGCGGTGAATGGGATCGAACGTGCCGCCAAACAAGCCAATATTCATGCCGAGCTAGTGTCGTCGTTTGCGGGCCAGATTGGCAAGTTTGACCCCGCGCGACTTCTGCTCGCATGGCAATCCGGCGTGGGGCATTGGCCGATCGGGCATCGCCGACTTGTCCAGGCGGCCACTCCGGATTTGCCAGTATGACTTTGTTGATTCGAACTTGCGGGATGCACTCCTGTAATCTCGCGCGTTTGCAAACTTGTCATTAACATTCTCTAAATGCGAGTAACCCTCCCCCTACTTCGCATCAAACCTAACCGTGCGCCTGTTTTGCGCTACGGGGTCGCCGTCCTGAGCACGACTTTGGCTCTGATCCCGGCGATCCTGCTCCCCAACATCACGGAAAGCCGCCTGGCCGTGTTTGCGGTCGCGGTCATGGTCAGCGCCTGGTATGGCGGCTGGAAGCCCGGGTTAGTGGCTACCTCCTTCGCGCTCACCGTGAGCGCCTATTTTTCGTTCTCCGGTGAGCACACCCCGGCGGAATTTCGTTCGTCGATGATCCGCCTCAGCTTGTTCGTCGCGCTCGCCGCCCTGATCTGCTGGTTCAATGCTGCGTTGCGTGCGGCGCAGGAAAACCTGCGCAAGTCGGAAGTCAATTTTCGTACCCTGGTCACCGACGCGCCTTACGGCATTTGCCGCTGCAATTCCTTCGGGCGGCTGCTGGATGCGAATCCGGCGCTGCTGACCATGCTTGGCTACCCTACGGTGAAAGAACTGGCGGGGAAGCACCTGGGCGAACTCTACGCCGATGCCCAGCAATGGTTCGACCTCGCCGACGTGCTGCGTGCCGCGGAGCCATTTAATGGCCTGATCGCCGAGTGGAAACGCAAGGACGGCCTCGCCATCGTGGTGCGCGTCTCCGGCCGCTCGGTGTTGAATGGCCCGCAAAAAACCTTCGAGCTTTTTGCCGAAGACGTCACAGAGCGCCGCGCGCTCGAGCAGCAGCTGCGGCAATCGCAAAAAATGGAGGCCGTCGGTCGCCTCGCTGGCGGGATCGCCCACGACTTCAACAACTTGCTCATGGTCATCTCCGGCTACTCGGAATTTTTGCTGGACCGCCTCAGCCCCGACCCCGCCCTGCGCGGTCCGGCCCAGGAAATTGCCAGCGCCGCCGGGCGCGCCACGTCGCTGACTCGTCAACTGCTGGCATTCAGCCGCAAGCAGATGCTCGCGCCAAAAATTCTCGATCTCAACGCCGTGGTCTCCGAGAATTTGCGCATGCTGACCCGCATGATCGGCGAAGACATCGACCTGATGATGATTCCCGCGCTTGGCCTGGGCGCGGTTCGCGCCGACGCAGGACAGGTGGAGCAGGTCATCATGAATCTGGCGGTCAACGCCCGTGATGCCATGCCCGCCGGCGGCAAGCTCACCATCGAAACGTCCAACGTGTCGCTCGACGAGGAATACGCCCGCTTCCATGCCCCGCTGCGCCCCGGCAATTACGTGATGCTCGCGATCAGCGATACCGGCGCGGGCATGGACTCGGAAACCCAGTCACACATTTTCGAGCCCTTTTTCACGACCAAGGGGCCGAAGGGCACCGGCCTCGGCCTGTCCACGGTGTACGGCATCGTGAAGCAGAGCGGCGGCTACATATGGGTGTACAGCGAGCCGGGCAAAGGCACGACGTTCAAGATTTATTTTCCGCGAGTCGCGCAGGTTTCCGAAAGCGCCGTGCAGGTTGCGACGCCGGTCGAGCCGGTCGCCGCCGAACCGGGCACCGAGACCGTCCTTCTGGTGGAAGATGAGGCGAACCTGCGTTACCTGGCGCGGCAATTCCTGGAAAAGCAAGGCTATCGCGTCATCGAGGCCGCCGACGGCGCCGTCGCCATGCAGGTCGCCGTGGCTCATGAGGGCACCATTCACCTTCTGCTCACCGACGTCATCATGCCGGGGATGAATGGCCGCGAGCTCGCGCAGCGCATCTCCGAGATTCGCCCCAACGTCAAGGTGCTGTACATGTCGGGCTATACCGAAAATGTCATTGGCCGCAACGGCACCCTGGACGAAGGCGTGCACTTGCTTTCCAAGCCCTTTACCCTGCACGAACTCAAGCGAAAGGTTCGCCAGGTGCTCGACTCGACGCCCGTTCCGCGAGAAACCGAAGCGCCGGTGCGCACGGCGCAGCCCGCCTCATCGGCAACCGTGCCGTTCTCGCGCGCGCAGCGGTTTCAACTGCACTTGCCGCTCAAGTATCGCCGAGTCGATGAAGATAGCTGGCACGACGGCGTCACCCGCAACATCAGCCGCTCCGGCATGCTGTTTCAAGCCGAAGACGATCTGCAACCCAATGTGTTGGTGGAGATCAACCTGGTGTTGCCCGCCGAGATTGCCGGGCTTTCGCCTACTGAAGTGATTTGCCGCGGCGAGGTCGTGCGCACCGTGAAGGCGACCGGCGATGAAGTTCCTCCGGCCCTGGCGGCGAAGATTCTGCAGTATCACTTCCAGCACGGTGCGAATATTCCGCAGGCGTAGGAGTCAGCTTGCCTCGTTCTCCGCGTTGAGTAGCGCCTGCTCTCGCAAAGCCGCCACTTCTTTCGCAATGGCAAACTTCAATTCTTCGATGCCCTTGCCCGTGACCGCCGAAATCTCGTACAGCTTCAGCTTGTGCTTTTTGCAGTAGCGCTTGAGCGCGGCCACTTTGTCTTTGTTCGCCACGTCGATCTTCGAGGCCGCCATCAGCATCGGCTTCTGTTCCAGTCCGGCGCCAAAGCTGGCAAGTTCGTTAAGAATCACTTCCACATCCTTCACCACGTCGGGACGGCCGCTCGAATCCGAGACATCCACCAGATGAACCAGCAACCGGGTGCGCTCAATGTGCCGCAGAAACTGCGTGCCCAGGCCGGACCCGGTATGCGCGCCCTCGATGAGCCCGGGGATGTCGGCCACCACAAAGCTGATTTCATCTTTCGCGTCGCCCACCGCCACGACGCCCAGGTTCGGCTCGAGGGTGGTGAAGGGATAATCCGCAATTTTCGGCCGCGCCGCCGAAATGCGCGAAATCAATGTGGACTTGCCCACATTCGGATAGCCGACCAGCCCCACGTCGGCGAGCAGCTTCAACTCGAGGCGGTAGGTGTGCTCCTCGCCGGGACGCCCCGGCTCGCACTCCCGCGGCGCCTGATGCACGGACGTGGCGAAGCGGGCATTGCCGCGCCCGCCGCGGCCACCGCGGGCAATCACCATGCGCTGGTCGGCCGCCGAAAAATCGAACACTTTCTCGCCCGATTCCTCGTCATAGACAATCGTGCCCACCGGAACCTTCAGCAGCACATCGCTGCCCTCGCGCCCGGTTTTATTCGACCCCTCGCCATGCCGGCCGCGTTCGGCCTTATATTCGGGATTGAAGCGGAAGTGCACCAGCGTGTTGTGACGCTCGCTGGATTCCATGATGACGTCGCCGCCCTTGCCGCCATCTCCGCCGGAGGGTCCGCCGCGGGGAACGAATTTTTCCCGCCGGAAGGCCATGCAGCCATTGCCGCCGTCGCCGGCCTTGACCCGAATTGTGGCCTCGTCAATGAACATGAAAGAAAGTCGTTGGTCGTTCGTCGGTCGTCGTTGGCATGATGAAGCAGTCGCCGCCAACAGCGACCAACGGCAAAAAAATTTAGCCTCGTCCCGAAGGCGAGGCTGTGTGGCTCCTGCAACGCGGGCACTCCTGCCCGCGGCGCCAATTTGGCCGGCTTACTCTGCCACTTCCACCGGCTCAATCATCACGAACTTGCCCATCGAGCCCTTGTTCAGGAACTTGATGCGCCCGGTGATCTTGGCGAACAGCGTGTCGTCTTTGCCGCGGCCCACATTAAGGCCGGGCTTCACGCGCGTGCCCCGCTGCCGCACGATGATCGTGCCGCCGTGCACCAGTTGTCCGCCAAATGCCTTAAACCCAAGCCGCTGCGAATTCGAGTCGCGGCCGTTTCGTGATGTGCCTTGTCCTTTTTTGTGCGCCATAAAAAATCAGCTCTCAGTCTCTCAGATGTCAGTTTTAACGAAAGTTGTATGAGTCACGCCTTGGGCCGGCATCAGCGTCGCGCAGCCCCGGCTTCCGCGCTTACTTCTTTTTTGTAGACTTCTTGGCGGCTTTCTTCGGAGCCGCTTTCTTGTGCGCGGACGCTTTCTTCTTCGGCTTGGCCTCGGCTTCGTGCGTCTCCGCGTGCGCTTTGGCCTTCTTCGGCTTCGCTTCTTTCTTGGGCAGCTCTGGCGCCTTGAAGCTCTGGCCGTCGAATGCAATCTCGGTAATGCGTACGGCTGTGTACTGCTGACGATGCCCGCGCAGCTTCTTGTACTGCTTCTTGCGCTTGTAATGGAAGACGATGATCTTGGGGCCGCGCCCCTCTTCCACGATGTGGCCGGTCACGCGCGCCTCCGATTGCGGCTTCGCAATCTCGCCCGCGTTCCCGGAGACCGCCAGGATTTCGGGAAACTCCACCTGGCCGTCGGTTCCCGTGGCCAGTTTTTCTACTCGAATCACATCGCCGGGCGCCACCCGGTACTGCTTTCCACCTGCGCGGATCACCGCGTACATACGCGTGCCTCCCTCAAGATTTCTCAGACCGGCCATGCGCACACGGGCGCAACTGGGGTCGGCCGAACTGCTTCTGCTTGCTGTGTTTTCCGCCGCGGCGCTTCAGCAGCCAAGGCAGGCGTCCCCAGAACGGGTCGCGAGTACAGGCAAACTCAGTTATTCTATCGTGCGGCCTCGAAAACGGTCAATTGTTTGTGCCCGCGGTAGTGGTGCAGCTTGAAACCCCGTGGCGTCATCCGAAGCCCCGCGCTTTCACCAGCGGGTCGAGGAATCTCCCACGCCGTGACCCTGCAGGTGGGAGAGACCTTCGCCATGCCGCTGAGGACGACGTCCTGTAAGGGGAATTCAGGCTGGCCTACCTGCTCCGGCACTTTTCACCGTGTTAGAATTTTGCCAAGCAGATTCAACCCGAGCCCAGGTTCGAGACAACCTTGATTGAGCTGGCACCTTCGATTCTTTCGGCGGACTTCGCCCGTTTGGGCGAGCAGGTTCGCGCCGCCTGCGACGGCGGCGCAAGCATCATCCACGTCGACATTATGGATGGCCACTTTGTGCCCAATCTGACCATCGGGCCGCCCGTGGTCAAGTCCCTGCGAAAGGTCACCGACCTGCCGCTCGATTGCCACCTGATGATCGAGAACGCGGACGAGTTTATCCCCGCGTTCGCCGAAGCCGGCGCCGACTGGATCTCGGTCCACCAGGAAGCCTGCGTGCACTTGAATCGCACGTTGCACCTCATCAAGAACCATGATTGCCAGGCCGGAGTCGTGGTCAATCCCGCCACGCCGGTAGGTACGCTGGCCGACGTTCTCGACCTGGTCGATTATGTCCTGGTCATGTCTGTGAATCCTGGCTTCGGCGGGCAAAAATTCATTCCCGCCACGCTGCACAAAATGCGCCGTTTAGCCGAGCTTCGCAGCGAGCGCAACCTGACCTACCGCATCGAAGTCGACGGCGGCGTGGCGCTCGATACCGTCGCCGACGTGGTGCGGGCGGGCGGAGAAATTCTGGTCGCGGGCAACGCAGTGTTCGGCAACGGTGATCCAAAGAAGAATACGGAAGCCCTGTTGAAGGCCGCGACTGAGGCGGCAATGCTCAAGGTCTAGCGGCGGGAATCACGCAAGCTCCGCGGACCATTTCTTTTTCGAGGTTTTCATGCTACGTCGAATGGCACTTGCGATTGCGCTTTCCGCGCTCCTGGCTTTTTCCGCCGCCTGTTCCAACAAGAAGGCGGTGAATCCCCTCGCCAATGTCGGCTCCAAGCAGCCCGACAAGGTTCTGTTTGACAAAGCCATGGACGCCATGAAGCACAACCGCTTCGACGTCGCCCGCATGACCCTGGAAACTCTCATCAATACTTATCCCGACTCGGAATACATTGCCCGCGCCAAGCTGGCAGTGGGCGACTCCTGGTATGCCGAAGGCGGGACCGCATCGCTCGCGCAGGCCGAACAGCAATACCGCGACTTCGAAACTTTCTTTCCCAACATGCCCGAGGCGGCGGAAGCGCAGCTGAAGATTGCCAACATCCAGTATCAGCAGATGGAGAAGGCCGATCGCGATTACACTCACGCCAAGCGCGCCGAGGATGAATATCGCAACCTGATCCTGCAGTACCCCGACAATGCCAAGGTGGTGAAAGAAGGCAAGGAACGCCTGATGGAAGTACAGGAAGTGCTGGCCGAGCGCGAGTTCGGAATCGGCAAGTTCTACCTGATGCGCATGTCCTATCCCGCTTCCATTGCGCGCTTGAAAACGCTGGTCGAAAAATATCCGCTGTACAGCCGCGCCGACGAAGCTCTCTTTCTTCTGGGGCAGGATTACGAAGGGCAGATCGCGCTGATTCGCTCTCGCCCCAACTGTACTGGCGTGAACCCGACGACGAAAGCGGCGATGCCTCCAGGTTGCGTAGGGGAAACCACCAAGGCCGCCATGATTGCGCAGGCCACCAGGGATGCCTCGGCCGCGTATTCGCAAATTCTCACGCGCTATCCGGTCATGGAGCACGCCACCGACGCCAAGAAGCGCTTGGCGGCCCTGCACCAGCCCATCCCGCGCCCGACCAAGGCCGCCGTCGCGCAGAATAAGGCGGAAGAAGAAAGCCGCAAGGAATCCACCACCATGGCCCGCTTGATGAGCGTGGTGCAGAAAGGCCCCGACGTTTCAGAAGCGGCAAAAATCGGCGAGCCGACCCTGGTTGATCCCACGCCGGTGGCAGCGCGCGACGTCATCACCACTTCCATGCGGCAGGCCATGGCGCCCTCCGGTGGCAACGCTCTCAGCGTCGAGTCGGTAAAGGACACGCCACCGGGCGCGAACGAACCGGCCCCGCGTTCCGACAGCCCGGCGGTCCCAGCCACCTCCAATCCTTTTGCTCAACCTGCGGCCGCGGATCCCAATGAGCTGAAGCCAAACGCAGCACCGGTCGCTGCAGCTCTGCCGAATGCGGCGCCGGACCCGAACGAACTCAAGCCCAACGCACCCGCCGATTCTGCCGTGACGCCGCCCACCCAGGTCAACGAAATTCAGCAAGGGCAAGCATCCAACAGCGCTTCGACCGGTTCGAGTTCCAGTTCGAATTCGGAACCGGCCAGCGATCAGGAAATTTCAAGCAGCAAAAAGAATAAAAAGAAGGGATTGAAGAAGGTTTTTTCCTTCTGATCCGCAAAAGAACGCAAGCCCTGGTGCGAGAACCGTGCTGCGCCCAATGGGCGTTGGCCACTGGTAACGTGTTACCTACCGTCGGATCATTGACTTAAGGCTGGGGGCAGGTTACCTTCGCGATATCTCCCCTCATCAGAGGAATTTCTTTGGCCAGGAAGATACTGCTCGCCGACGACAGCGTGACCGCCCAAAACATGGGGCGCAAGATCCTCGTGGACGCGGGCTATGAAGTCATCGCCGTTAATAATGGCTCCGCCGCCCTCAAAAAAATTGCGGAACTCAAACCCGACCTGGTCGTTCTCGACGTCTACATGCCCGGCTACAGCGGGCTGGAGGTGTGTCAGCGGGTTAAGGAATCTCCCGATTCTTCGCGCATCCCGGTGCTGCTGACCGTCGGCAAGCTGGAGCCCTTCAAGCCGGAAGAAGCGCAACGAGTTCGCGCCGACAGCTACATCGTCAAGCCATTTGAAGCCAGCGAACTGCTCAGCGCTCTTGCCAAGCTGGAAGACAAAGTTGTGCCCCGCAGCGAGCCCACCAAGCCGGGCCGGTTTGCCCGCGCCGTGGCCGCCGCCGAGGAAGCGGATCGAGGACGCCGCAACGCCCCGGTCGATGAGGGCTGGAAGAGCCGGCTTGAAATTCATCCCAAGCACGCCGCCGAAGAAGCGGAAGACGCAAGCGCGACTTATAACCCCGTGAACCGCGACCTTCGCACCGTGGTGGAAGCGCCGGCGGAAAAACAAAGCCCTACCGCGCGTTCTGCAGAAGCGCATCCTGAACCCAGCGTAGATCTCACCGCCGTGGCGCCTCCCGGATTGCCGAAAGATGTCACGCCGGAAGAAGTCGCCGCTATCGCAGCCGCCGCGGCGCAGATTCACGTTGCCGAAGCGGCCAGCGTGGACGAACCGCAGCTCCACGTGAGCGCTGCCATCGAGCCGGCTCCGCAACCAGTTCCCGAAGTTTCACCGATTCAGGAAGCGGCACAACCATCGCAGTCAGCCGAGTTTCAAGTGGCTGCGGTTGAAGCGGAAATTCCCGCTGCGCCCGCGGTCGCCAGCGAAGAGTCCGACAGCGACATTCCCGCGACCATGGCGGCTTCGTTCGACTCGGCTGCCGAAGTGAGCACTGAAACGCGCTGGACCGCGGTGCCCGTCGCTCTCGACAGTGCGGAAGCTGCAATCTCTCTCGATCAGGAAATGCAGAAAGCGCAGGCGGCAGATCTCGCAGCCCAGCCCGCGACCTCGTCGGAAAAACACGCAGACTATCAAGCGGCGCCATCGGAACCCGAGTTTGCCATCGCTCAACCGCAAGCGGAAGATGTTTCTGAACCGCTTCAGTCGGCGCCTGTTGCCCCAAGTTTTGAAGCCAGTCCGGCGATCGCCGACGCTTCTGGGAACATTCCCGAACCCATGCCGGAAGCCGAAGCGCCGGTACCGTTCGCTCAACCGGAAGCGATGCCGGTGTCTTCCGAGCCAAGCGATTTTGTCGAGCACGCGACTTCCGCTGCGGATTCGGTCCGCGCAGACGCCGAAGCTGCTCTGGCCAGCCACGTTCACACTGACGACTCGCCAGCTGCGCCCGCCGCGTTCACGGCCGCGCTCGAAGCTCCCGCTGCTCCGGAATACTCTTCCCCAACTCCGTCAAGCGAACCTGTGATCGAAGCTGCTGCCTCCAAGGACTCCGCAGAAGCCGCCTCGCAGCCAGTCCCGGCCGAAGAAACTCGGCTCGATCCGGAAGCGGTGAAGCACGCCGCCGCGGCATGGGCAACCTGGCGTCAAATTCGTGACACGCATGCCGAGGAAGATGTGCATCCTGCTGCCGAGTCGGCACGCGATTTTGTGGCCGCCGAAACGTCGGAGCCCGCGCCTGCGGCACGCGCGGTAGCCGCCGGAGCAGAGCAGATTGATTCCGAAGTCGCTTTCGCGGATGCCGAGCCCAAAGATGTCGCCAGCATCGTCGACAGCGTCCTCGCCGACCTTCGCCCCAAACTGATGGAAGAAATCTCTCGGAAGATGAAAAAGAAGTAAGCAGAGAGCTGTCAATCTTCGCTGCTCCCGCCCCGCAAACTTTCTGCCTTCAGGCTAGCGGTCCAGAACCGAACGCACCGTTCGCAGCAAAGCTGCCTTGGTAAACGGTTTCGCCAGCAACGTCACTTCGGAATCAAACTGCACGTAGTTGTCCAGGTGCTCGCCCGCATACCCGGAGATATAAAGCACGCGGATACCCCGCCGCAACTCCTGCACCTGCTTGCCCAATTCCACGCCGCTCATCGCCGGCATGATCACGTCCGTGATCACCAAATCGATTTTCTCGGGGATCGAGCGAACCAGCTTAATGGCCGCGACGGCGCTGTCCACTTCCAGGACGTGATAGCCTCCGCTCCGCAGCAAGCTGCTGGCAACTTCGCGTAGCGGGCCTTCATCCTCCACCAGGAGGATGGTTTCCGATCCGCCCCGCACCTCCGCTTCGGGCTCCGGCCGTTGAACGCTCTCCGCTTCATCCACCAACGGAAAATAAATTCGGAATGTAGTTCCGACATCGGGTTCGCTCGAAACCGAAATGTATCCCCCATTTTGCTGGACAATCCCGTACACGGTGGACAGTCCCAGCCCGGTGCCTTTGGTGGGGCCCTTGGTGGTGAAGAAAGGCTCGAAGATGTGCGGCAGATCCTTTTCCGCAATGCCCTTGCCCGTATCTTCCACGGCAAGCATCACATAATTTCCCGCTTTGATCGCAGCCTCCGGGTGCAGGACTCTTTCGTCGAACAACACATTCCTGGTTTCAATCGTCAGCCTGCCGCCATTGGGCATTGCGTCTCGCGCATTCACGCACAAGTTCATCAGGATTTGCTCGACCTGCGCGGGATCCACCTTCGCCATGCCTAAATCAGGGGCGGCGTTGAACCTGACCGTCACGTCCTCGCCCACCACCCGCTTCAGCATCTCCAGCGTGTTCTCCACGTTCTTGTTCAGGGCGACCACACGGGCATGAATCACCTGCTGCCGGCTGAACGCCAGCAACTGCCGGATTAAGCTGGCCGCCTTGCTGGCCGCCTCTTTCATCCGCACCACATTTTTCCCGGTCGTGCTCGAAGGATCGACCGCTTCCATGGTCAGCTCGCAGTAACCCATGATTACGCCGAGAATGTTGCTGAAATCATGCGCCACGCCACCGGCCAGCCGTCCCACTGCCTCCATCTTCTGCGCCTGCTCGTACTGCGCCTCCAGCCGCTTGCGCTCCGTGATGTCTTCCTGCGTTCCGTCGTAATACAGAATTTTTCCTTCCGAATCCCGCACCGCACGCGCATTCAGCGAGACCCATCCCCGGGTGCCTTGTTTGCGCAGGAGTTCGCATTCGAAATTGCGCACCATCCCTTGTTCTTCCATCAGCCGGGTAAATTCCCGCCTGCGCGCCGGATCGACGTATTCCTGCCCTTCGATGTCGGACACCGCCTGAATCATCTCTTCCGGAGAGCTGTAGCCGTGCATCTGCGCCATGGCGGGATTCACGCTCAGATACCGCCCCGCCGGAGTGCTCTGGAAAATACCCAGCACCGCGTTGTCGAAAATCGTGTGAAACTTCTCTTCCGCCTGCCGCAATTCCTCCGCTCGCCGCTTGCGCTCGCGGATGTCGCGGCTTACATTGGCAATCGCGACCAGCCCGCTCTCCTCATCAAAGATGGGAAACGCGCGCATCTCCATGGGAATCGCTTCTCCGCTGCGAAAATGGCGGTAAAACACTTCCCCGTCCCACGAGCGGCCCGAGAGAAGCGCCGGCATAATTTCGTCAACCACAAGCGGCCATTGCTCGGGAAAGAGGAAGTCGGCAATCACTTTCGCCGCCGCCTCCGCGTCATTCTCAATCCCCACGAGCTCCTGCCCGCTTTTGTTGACAAACATCACTTTCCCTTCCGGCGAGGCGATGCCGATGAAATCCGGGCTATTCTGCGCCACCGCAATCAGCCTCTGATTTTCCTGCTCGGCCGCATGTTGCGCCGTGGTGTCGGCCACTACCCCCAGCATGCGGGTGGGCCGGCCGCCATCATCAAAGAACGGCCGGCCGCGCAATCGTAACCAGCGCGTTTCCCCGTCAGCGCGAATCACCCTCGCTTCCAGGTGCGGCGTGCGCTCGCCCGCCATGGTTTTGCGGATGGTTTCCAGAGCCTTGTGCCGGTCAGCGGGATGGATGCTTGCCAGAAACGACGCGTAGCTGATTTCCTGCCCCGCCGCGTAGCCCATCAGAGCCCGGCTCTTTTCCGAGGCCTGCACGTGGTTCGTACGGAAATCCCAGTCCCAGGTGCCCACATCGGTAGCCTCGGTCGCCATGCTCGCAATCTGCTGCGAGCGGTACAGATTGTCGCGCTTTTGCAACTGCTCGCTTCGCTCCTGCAGTTGCCGGATGCCGTACGCCAGGCTGTCAGCCAGCGACGTCAGCAACACCACCTGCGAATCGCCAAATGCCTCGGCATTGCCCGCGTAAATGCATAACACTCCAAACGCGGAGCCGTCCTGCATCAGAGGAAGGCAGCACACCGACTCGAATCCCCGCTTGCGCGCCTCTTCCCGCCACGGCCCGAAGCCGCTATCGTCCTCGGCTTTATGAACGATCTGGGTGGTGCCGGTCCGGATGGCGGTGCCCGCGGGGCCGCGGCCTAACTCGGTGTCGGACCATGTGACTTGGATCTGCGAAAGATAGCCGGCCTCGTCGCCCGCGGAGGCAACCGCGGTTACGCTCTTGTCCGCATCGTTCTCCGCAACTCCTACCCAGCAGAACTTATAACCCGCATCCACTACGATCGCGCAAACCTGCTTCACCAGCTGGTGTTCATTCCTGGCTCGTATGATGGCCTGCATGCAGCGCGTCGTAGCGCTGAGAGCTACTCGCACCTTACTTAGTTCACTCCAGGGATCCGGGGCCCTACTCGGTCGCATTCCATCCCTCTAGGTCATTTCCGAGCTTATTACTTGAAGATAGTCTGACATAGTTGGCCCACCTATCGAAATGTGTGGCGGAACCAATTTTGTTAGCTCAAGCGTGAGCACCGGTAACTTGCGCCATCATGCGACATGACCTGACGAGCGCATCAGCGCTCGGGCAATGGCGTCATTCCGAAGACCCGCGCCTTCACCAGCGGGCCGAGGAATCTCACGATTCAAAGCGCCTTCGAGTTCTATGACATGTCATCCTGACGAGCGCGCCAGCCCTCGGAGAGACCTGACGACGCGCATAAAACCACCCCGGCAATTGCGGGAGAAATCCTCTTTTGCGCGCACAGCGCACGGGCGCGTGCGCGGAACGAAGTTAGCAATGGCGTCATTCCGAAGACCCGCGCCTTCACCAGCGGGTCGAGGAATCTCACGATTCAATGCGCCTTCGAGTTCTATGACATGTCATCCTGATGAGCGCGCCAGCGCTCGGAGGGACCTGACGACGCGCATAAAACCACCCCCGGCAATTGCGGGAGAAATCCTCTTTTGCGCGCACAGCGCAAGGGCGCGTGCGCGGAATGAAATTAGCAATGGCGTCATTCCGAAGACCCGCGCCTTCACCAGCGGGTCGAGGAATCTCACGATTCCCATCACGAACTGCCAACTGCGGGCAAAGTGCTGACAGGCTGAACGCTGACGGCTGGATGCTGATTCTCCCACGGTTTGACCCCACTTTTCCCGCGCCTGTAAGATCAAACGTACCACTCAGCCCTCAGCATTCAGCCTTCAGTCTTGAGAATTCCGCAGTACACCTACCTCTCGACTGGCTGGTTGCTGACGGCTGAGTGCTGACTCTTTATGCCCGATCTGCCCAAAGCCTACGAGCCTGCCGCGATCGAAACCCGCTGGGCCGAGTACTGGGTCAGGGAGAAGCTGTTCTCCGTCCCCACGCCTGCACCGGGCGAAACTCGCCCAGTTTTCACGCTGTTGCTGCCGCCGCCCAACGTTACCGGCCGCCTGCACATGGGCCACATGCTCAACCAGACGCAGATGGACATCATCGTGCGCTGGCATCGCATGCGCGGCTTCATCACGCTGTGGCTGCCCGGGACCGACCATGCAGGCATCGCCACGCAGATGATGGTCGAGCGCCAGCTTGCCAAAGAAGGCAAGAAGCGCCGCGACCTGGGCCGCGAAAAGTTCATCGAGCGTGTTTGGGAGTGGAAGCGCGAATACGGCGGCGCCATCCTCGACCAGATGAAGCGCCTCGGCGCCTCCGTCGACTGGGACCGCGAATACTTCACCATGGACGAAAATCTTTCGCATGCGGTGCGCGAGGTCTTCGTCCGCCTGTACGAAGAAGGCCTGATCTATCGCGGGAAGTACATCGTCAACTGGTGCCCACGCTGCGAGACCGCCATCTCCGATCTCGAAGTCAAGCACGAGGACGTTGCCGGCAAGTTGTGGGAGATTCGTTATCCGGTGATTGCAGATGGTGCGTCGCTTCGCGGCGCTGGACAGCCGGGGGCGGCTGTCCCCACAGAATTCATCACCGTCGCGACCACGCGCCCCGAGACCATGCTCGGCGACACGGCGGTCGCGGTGAACGCGAAAGACGAGCGCTACGCCCATCTGCATGGCAGGAAAGTTCTGCTGCCGCTGATGAATCGCGAGATCCCCATCATCACCGACGATCTGGCGCAGCCCGAGTTCGGCACCGGCGCGGTGAAGGTCACACCCGCGCACGATCCCAACGATTTCCAGGCAGGCAAGCGCCACAACCTGCCGCAGATCGACATCATGGACGAGCACGCGCACATGAACGCGAACGCGGGCCCGTACAAAAATCTCGATCGCTACGAGGCCCGCAAGCTCGTGCTCAACGATTTACGAGAGCAGGGTTTCCTGGTCGGCGAAAAGGATTATGCGCTCGCCATCGGCAAGTGCGACCGCTGCGGTACGGTGGTTGAACCGCGCTTGTCGGAGCAGTGGTTCATCAAAATCCAGCCGCTCGCCGACCGCGCCAAACGGGCCGTGGAAAGCGGGGAGATCACCATCGTCCCCGAGAACTACCGCACCATCTACCTGAACTGGATGAACAACATCTATGACTGGTGCATCTCCCGACAGCTGTGGTGGGGACACCGAATCCCGGCGTGGACATGCGAGGGCTGCGGCGAAGTGATGGTCGCGCGCGAGGCGCCGGCGACGTGCACCAAGTGCGGCGGTAAGGTCGAGCAGGTCTCCGACGTGCTGGATACGTGGTTTTCCTCCGGCCTGCTGCCTTTCACGACGCTGGGCTGGCCGGAGAAAACCCGCGACCTGGAAGTGTTTTATCCCAACACGCTTCTGATCACCGGCTTCGACATTCTCTTTTTCTGGCTGGCGCGCATGATCATGTTCGGCTGTCACTTTATGGACGGCCACCGGCAGGACGCGGCCATCAAAAAAGCCAGCGGCTGGGGCGAGAGAAACAATGACGGTGTTCCCTTCCGCGAGGTGTACATTCATGCGCTGGTGCGCGACGCCGAGCGGCAAAAAATGTCGAAGACCAAGGGCAACGTGCTCGATCCGCTGGAGATCATCGCTCGCTTCGGGACTGACGCGACGCGATTCACACTGGCCGCCATGGCTGCGCCGGGGACCGACATTGCCTTCAACGAAGGCCGGACGGAAGGCTATCGCGCGTTCGCCAACAAAATCTGGAATGCGGCGCGGTTCATGTTCATGAATGTGGATCGAGTAGAGCCGGGACTTCGTCCCGGCCGGACGGGCGAGGTCGGCCGTCCCGATATCGGAATTGCCGGCTTCCGGGCTGCGACGCTCGAAGATCGCTGGATTCTTTCCCGCTTCAATCGCGTGGCAGCTGAAGTCAATGCTGCCCTCGAAACGTATCGCTTCCACGAGGCGGCCAACAGCATTTACGATTTTTTCTGGGGCGAATTTTGCGATTGGTATCTGGAGTTGATCAAGCCGCGGTTGCTCGAGGGTGGCGACAATGACGCTGCGCGGCTGGCTTGCGGAAACCTGGTCAACCTGTTCGACGCCGCGCTGCGCCTGCTGCACCCCATCATGCCCTTCATTACCGAGGAAATATGGGAGGCGATTTATCAGGGCAAGCCGCCGCTGAAGTCGATCGCATTGGCGCCCTATCCGGCGGCGGACGAAACCCAGATCAATCTTCAGGCCGAAACCGAGATGGCGGTTTTGCAGGACCTGATCGTCACCATTCGCAATGTGCGCGCTGAACTGAAAGTTGAGACCAAGGCCAAAGTCCCGATCGAGGTCTTCGCCCACGACCCCGGCATTCGTACGATGATCGAGCACAATCGGGGCGCGGTCGAGCGGCTGGGCAATGTCGAGGGCATAAAGTTTGTCGAGCATTCGCTGGCCAAGGTCGCCGGCGCCCGGAGCACGGCGCGCTTCGACGTGCACGTGGTATACGAGCGTAAAATCGACGTCGCGGCCGAGTGCGAGCGTTTGAAGAAGGAACTTGAGAAAATCGACAAAGGCATTGCCAACGGCCAGCGGCAGCTGGGCAACGAGCAATTTTTAGCGAAGGCTCCGGCGAACGTGGTCGAGGGCTTGCGCAAGCGGCAGCAGGAGCTGGCGGTACTTCAGGAAAAGACGAAGAGTAAGATGCAGGAGCTGGGCTGCGCCTGAAAGTGCGTCCAAGAGAGAAGCGGCAAGGAAAAGGCGGTCAAAGGCCTGTGGATGCAGCAGTAGTAAGGGAGATCCTTCGCTCCGGCTTAAGAACGGCTGCGCTCAGCATGACGCAGCCATTGGATTTCAAACGTACTTGCCACTGGCAACCGGGTACTGGCAACTGAAACAACGTTATGGACTGGAACTCACGACGGCTTTCCGCCATCATCGAAAACGCGCTGCTGGAAGACCGGGCCACGCGCGATGCCACCAGCTACGCCTGCGTCGATCCCAACCAGCGCGCTGCCGGCACAATTCTTGCCAGGCAGGACTGCATTCTGGCGGGCCTCGGTTGCGTCAGCCGCATCCTCGACGTGTACGCCGCGCTCGATGGCGCCGTGACCTCGCATTACGAGGTCACCAGTCATCCTGAAATCTTCGACGGAGTTCGGTTGCACAAGGGGCAATCCGTAGCGGTGATCCGTCATAATGCGCGAGTGGTGCTGTCGTGCGAGCGCGTGATCCTGAATTTCCTGCAGCGCATGAGCGGCATTGCGACGCTCACGCGGAAGTTCGTCGACGCGGTGGCCGGCACCAAGGCGCGAATTCTCGACACGCGCAAGACCGCGCCCGGCCTGCGGCCCATCGATAAATATGCTGTGCGTTGCGGCGGCGGGCTGAATCATCGCCTTGATCTTTCCGATGGAGTCCTGATCAAGAACAATCACATCGCGCTGGCGGGCGGAGTGGTGCCTGCGCTGGAGCAGGCGGTTCACAACCGCCGCGGCTCGCAGCCCATCGAGATCGAAGTGCGGACGATGGAAGAGCTGGAGCAGGCGCTGAACAACGGCGCGGAGGCGATTCTGCTCGACAACATGGCGCCCGAGGATGTGCGCCGCGCGGTCGAGCGCTGCGCCAAACAAGAACGCCGGATACCGGTCGAGTGTTCCGGCGGTATCCGGCTGGAAAACATCCGCGCCTACGCTGAAGCGGGAGTCGACTTCATTTCCGTCGGCTTGCTGACGCATTCTCCCCAAGCCGCGGACATGAGCCTTCGGGTGGTGCCGGCTTAGCGAATGGAGCTGCCGGCAAGCCGCTCCCGTCCAGGTTCTGAAGGGCGGAGGGGGAATTTCCGCCCAGCATTACCCGTTAGTCTCCAGTGCCGCAAGAACAGATACCAGCACCGCTGCCCACCAACTGAATGGCATAGCACTCAGCGCCGAGGTTATTGATCTCGGCGTTGCTGAGGGTCGCGTCCTGATACGTGGTCTCGGTCAGCGTGAAGTTGGTGTTCTGGATGTGAGTGCCCCAGGCACGCACGCCAGCAGCCAACGTCGGGACGCCTCCGGAAGAATTGGGGAGAGGGCATCCGCCGCCGACCGGCAGCGTCGAAACGATCTTGATGATGCCATCGGACAGAATCTTGCCAGTTTCCGGATTGCTGGTCAGATCGGTGTTGACCGACAGAGTGCGCAGGCCGTCCGGAGTGACCAGGCAAGCGCAGCATTCGCTCATTTCCTGGTGCACGTCGAATACGGCGATGTAGGCGCACAGGTTGCCGCCCGACGTACCCGGGTTGTCGATCTGCACGGTGCCGTCCGGCGCGCCGGCGGTGTTAGCGTTGCTGAAGTAATTCACCTTCAGTGTGTCTTTGGGCGGCGCTCCTTCACCGGCCCACGCGCTGGCGCTGAAAGCGACCAGCGCAAGCGATACAGCTAAACCTGTCAACGAAGTGAGGCGCATTGTTTCCTCCGATTTGAGTAACGCTCGGTTCTTTCAAAATCGCCGACTCCCGCTTCACAGCGAGACTCGACGCGCAAGGAGTGTACCTTGTCCGCCGACAATTACAATCCTGCCTGTGCGTTACTCCGTCGGCATGAATCCCTTCTTCTCTCGCCCGGAAGGTTACTTCGTTCGGATGTATGCAAGTTTTTTCCTTGCAGCTCGGGAAAAGCGCCGCTCTCCAGCGCGCGGACTCGCGAGATTTCGCATTGGATGGCGTCGTGCTGATCCGGTTTGTTGTCGGGCATGGGCTTCGCGCATAATTCCTACATCAAAAAGACAAGCACAACCCGGACGGCGAAATCCAAGGCAAGAATTTCGCTCGACTCGACCGATGTTCGGCTCGGCCACATCGTGCGGCTGCTCATGGAGCACGCCACGGTGGTGGTCAGCGGCACCAAAATCGCCCAGGAAATTTCATCCAGCCGCTCCGAAGTTTGGCGCCTCATTCAGCAGTTGCGAAGATTGGGGGTGAACGTGGAAGGGCATCCTTCAACCGGCTATCAGCTCAAGAGCGTACCCGATCTGTTGCTGCCCGAAGTTTTGCAGCCGTTGCTTCGCGGCACGATCTTCGATGATCACATTCATCATTTCTTCAAGATTGGCTCGACCAACAACGAAGCCTTGAACGCCGCTGCCAAGGGAGAGCCGGAAGGCAGCATTTTCCTGGCCGAGGAACAAACCGCCGGGCGCGGCCGCGGCTCCAATACGTGGGAATCGGCGCGCTCGTCGGGCATTTATTGTTCCGTCATCCTGCGCCCCGCGATGCCTCCCGCCGACGTTCTGGTGCTGACGCTTGCCATCGGACTCGCCGTCGCGTCGGCTGTGCGGGAAGTGGGCGAGGTCGAGGTCGACCTCAAGTGGCCCAACGATGTGCTCCTGCACGGCCGAAAAGTCTGCGGCATTCTTACCGAAATGAACGCCGAAATTACTCGCGTGCGCTATATCGTCGCCGGCATCGGCCTCAACGTGAATCAGGAAACATTTTCGAAGGAACTGGAGCACGAGGCGATTTCTTTGCGCATGGCAACGGGCCGCAATTGGTCGCGGGTAGAACTGGCCGCCGCTTTGCTAAAATCGCTGGACCGCGAATACAAGAACCTGCTGCAGCGAGCGGACGCGCGGCCCTCGATTCTGCGCCGCTTTGCCGAGAGCTCGTCGTGGATTCGCGGCAAGCACATCCGCATTGACGAAGCCGGCAGCAATCTTAAAGGCGTGACCGCCGGCCTGGACGACCGCGGGTTCCTGCAGGTGCAAACCGCGCACGGCCTGCAAAGAGTTTTGAGCGGCACGGTGCGGGAAGAAAAAGAATGAGCTCTTCCGTTTGCGTCGGGATTTCTCAGTTCGAATGGGAACAGGTTTGCTGACATGCTCTTCGTTCTCGATGTAGGCAACACCAACACGGTGCTCGGAGTTTTCGGCCGCGCGGAGAATAGCGGAAATGCTCCTCGCTATGAGCGCCTGGTGGCGCACTGGCGCGTGGCCACTCGCCAGGGCAGCACCGTCGACGAGTACGGCGTGCTGTTCCGCAATCTGTTTTCGATGGCCAGCCTTGAGCCCGCGGAAATTACCGGCATCGTCATCTCGTCTGTCGTGCCGCCGCTTGACCCCGTGCTGCGTCAGGTCTGCGAGCGCTATTTTCACTCCAAGCCGTTGCTGATCGAGCCCGGAGTGAAAACCGGCATGCCGGTCAACTACGACAATCCCGCGGAGGTGGGCGCCGACCGCATCGTGAACGCGGTCGCGGCGTTTGAGAAGTACGGCGGCCCGTGCATCATTGTCGACTTCGGCACCGCGACCACGTTCGATTGCGTTTCCGCCAAGGGCGAATATCTCGGCGGCGTCATCTGCCCCGGCATCGGCATCTCGGCAGACGCACTTTTCCAGCGCACCGCCCGCCTGCCACGCGTCGAAATTCGCAAGCCCGCGCGCGTCATCGGCACCAACACGGTTGGCAGCCTGCAGTCTGGTCTTTACTACGGGTATTTAGGGTTGGTCGACGGCATTCTGGAATTGCTGCTGGCGGACTTGGGAAAAGAAACTCGCGTCGTCGCCACCGGAGGCCTCGGCCCAATGATCGGCACTGGCTCCAAGTACATCAAGGACGTCGACGACTTCCTCACCCTCGAAGGCCTGCGCATTATCTGGGAGCGCAATCTGCGCCGCGATGCGGCGGGTCAGAATGGTGCGAGGCCGGCGCGGGAGTCGTCGCCCAAGCGCAAAAGTAACGCCACCTCGCGCACACGCTGACTCCGTGGAAAATTATTTCAACTACTTCACCGAGATCGAGGAGCACTTTTTGCGCCGGCGCGGCTCGGGCCTGCTGTTGAGCACGCTGGACTGGGCTCTGATCGAAATCTGGAAAGATGCCGGAGTTCCGCTGGCGGCCGTGCTGCGCGGCATCGACGCTGCTTTCGACCGCTACGACCAGCGTCCGTCGAAAACGAAAAAGGTCAACAGCCTTGCCTATTGCTCGCAGGAAGTTCTGGCCGCGACGGAAGAGATGAAAGAAGCCGCCGTGGGAACTGCGGAAGAGACGGCGCCGCCCAAATCCAGGTCGGGCGAGGGTTTTGAGGCAGTGACCATCGCGGCCTTCCTGCGGCGGAATGCCGACTCGCTTGCGAATGCGAAGCTGCCTAACCGCGAGGGCGTGTCGGCGCAAGCCGTGGCCGCCGAGTGCGCCGCCTCGCTGCGCCAGCTTGCGCGTGAAGCAGAAAGTGGCCAGCCGCCGAAACTTGAAGATCTGGAACGCCGCCTGACGGTGATCGAAGAGAAATTATTCGCTGCGCTGCTTGCGTCGGCGCTGGACGATGAAATCGTTGAAGTGCGCGCGCATGCGGACCGCGAACTGGCGCCCTACCGCAGCAAAATGTCTTCGTCGCAGGTGGACCAGTTGCGCAAGCAGTACGTGCACAAGCGGCTGCTGGAGAAATACAACTTGCCGCGGCTCAGCCTGTTCTACATGTGATTGGCGGGCGAAGCAGTGGTAGAATTTCAAAGAACCCCATTCGCGGCCATGCGGCAGCGAATTTCCTTCCGTCGGGACGTGGCTCAGCCTGGTAGAGCACTCGCTTGGGGTGCGAGGGGTCGGCAGTTCAAATCTGCCCGTCCCGACCATTCTTCCTGAGGTCCTTCGCTTCGGCTCGGGATTTCCCCTGCGGCCGCTTCTGCTGTAATCCGCACTCAACGTCTTAGCCCCACAGTTCCATTGGAATTTGGCGATGAACGCACTATGCTGGCAGCGTTGTTTCGCGCCTTTGCAATGAAGGTTCATGCCAAAGGGAAAGAAACCTAAAACCGAAAAACAAATTGGTCCGCGTCGAAAGCCGCTCCAGTGGCTGCGAGTCGAGCGGCTTCCCCTGGCGATTTGCGGCGCCGCCTTTCTCATTTATTTACGTTCGCTGTTTTGCGGATTCAAAGGCGATGATTTTCCGCAGATCGTGAACAACCCGCAAGTGCAGTCGTGGAAGTACTTGCCGAAACTTCTCGACTCCAATCTTTGGAGTCAATTGAGCGACCGGCCCGGCCGATTTTACCGGCCAATCTTTTCCGTGTGGATGTTGTTGCTGCACACTTTCGGCGGACTCGCTCCCTGGTTCTGGCATCTTTCGAGCATCTTGCTCCATGTTGCGGCGATCTGGCTGGTATTTGAGATCAGCCGGCGGCTGACGGCGAACGATGCGGCTGCGGCGGCTGGCGCCGCGATTTTCGCGGTCCACCCGATTCACGTCGACGCCGTCAGCTGGGTATCGGCAAGCTGCGAGATTCTCTTCACCATCTCCGCGCTGGCGGCCATGCTGACGTTGCTCGAACCGCCCGCGCCGGCCGCTGCCAAGGCCCAAAAAATCGACCGTGTCGAAGACGGCCGTAAGGGCGGCCCCTACCCAAGAATATGGCTCAGCGCGGCGTGGTTCGGCGCCGGCCTTTTTGCCAAGGAAACTGGGGTGGCCATGCTGGCGATTCTGCCGGTGATCGCCTGGATACAACTGAAAGACCGTGTCCCCGGGAGGCAGCGTCTCTGGAACGCATGCGTGCCGTATGCAGTGGTCACCGCCGGCTATCTGGCGGTGAGGTGGGCCGTGATGCACCGCGTGCGAGACGCAACGGTTGAGCACAGCTGGGCAACAGTCGTCTTCAGCGCTCCCTCGCTCCTGATTTTTTATCTCAGTAAATTGTTCTTTCCGTGGAAGCTGGCCGGCACTTACGTCAATCCGTTGCAGGCGGCGCCCACTACAGTTTTCTGGCTGCAGCTTCTTGGGCTCGCAGTTGCTGCTGCGATGATCGCGTGGCTTGTAGTTCGTTACCGATCGCTTATCGGCCTTGCTGTCGCGCTGATCGTGATCCCGGTGCTGCCGGCGCTGGCCGTAATCCGCATCTACCAGCAAGGATCGATGACGAATGACCGCTATTTGTATTTGCCATCGGTGGGGCTTTCTCTGCTGGTTGCGCTGATTGTCCAGAAAGTGTGGCCGCTGGAAAAGCTCGGCAAAAGGATGGCAACCGTTGTGGTGAGCTTCGTCGTCATGACATTTGCGGTCATGACGATTGCCCAGCAGAAGTACTACCAGGACGATATCGCTTTCAATGCCCGCGTCATTGAAGTCAGCCCGACCGACGCATTTGCCATGGCCGAACTCGGCAATGTCTATCTCGACCAGGGACATCCCGACCTTGCCGTGGAACAATTCCAGCGGGCCAACCGGATTGCTCCGGACGACCAGAGGGTCAAGTCTTTTCTCGCCCGTGGATTGTTTGCGGCCGGAAAATATCGTGAAGCCGAAAGCGTGCTCAAAGAAGTGTTGCAGTCTCCGCACATGACCCCGGCGTGGCGACAATCGATGCTGCTATGGCTGGCCAACGTCGAAATCAGCGTGGGAAACCTGAGCGCCGCGCAACGAGTGTTGGAAGAAGCTGAACACAATGACGACCGCTTTCCTCAACTCCATTGGATGTGGGGAATGCTATATCAACGCCAAGGCCAGGATTCCCAGGCGCTGGCAGAATACAAAAAAGAATTCGAAATTACGGGAAATGAGCAGGCGCGCCAGAGAGCAGCATCCATGGAGAAGCTGATGCAGTCTCATGCCGCGGGCCGATCGTTGCCCGATGAATCTTCCAAACCAATCGACGCGCGCTAAAGCCGCCAGAGATGAGAAATGAGTTGCGGCGTGGAGATCATCTTACCGCCGCCGCGACTTCTGGCGCTTTTGCCGCTCCGGTGGCGCTTCCTCGAGAACGGCGAACTGAATTTTCTTCTCCACCGGATCGATGCGATCCACCAGCACCCGAATTTGTTGTCCCAGGCTGTACGCCTTGCGTGAGCGCTGCCCGATAATTTGCCGCGTGTTCTCGTGGTAGGTGTAGAAGTCGTCGCCCAGCGAGTTCATCGGCACCAGGCCTTCCACGAACAAATCCGTGAGCTCGACGAAGAAGCCGAACTTGGTGACGCTGGTGATGAGCCCGTTGAAGTCTTCGCCAATCCGGTCCTGCATGAACTTCACCTTTTTCCACTCCAGCAGTTCGCGTTCGGCCTCGTCGGCGCGGCGCTCGGACTGGCTGGACTCCTCTGCCATGTCATGCAGTTCATCCACCGAAAGCGGTCCGTGAAGTTCCTGGCCGCCTGCCCGCAGCAGGTCTTCGCGCTGGCGGCGTTTTGACCACGGCGACGCTGCGTCACCCGGTACTGCGTGCATGGAACTGGCGGATTCTTCCGCTTGCATTTCGGCAGTTGCCTCACCGGACTCGCGCAGCACCTCTTTCAGAATCCGGTGCACGATCAGGTCGGGATAGCGCCGAATCGGCGAGGTAAAGTGCGTATAACTCGTGGCCGCCAGCGCAAAGTGACCCAGATTTTCTTCCGAGTAGCGCGCCTGCTTGAGCGAGCGCAGCATCAGGTAGCTCAATATCCGTTCTTCCGGTTTGCCCGCAATCTTCTCTGTCAGCTTCTGATACATGCGCGGCGTGATGTGCACGTCTTTGGGGATCTCAAGCGCCTGCGACTGCTTGCCCGTGCCGCGCGCCGCTCGCCGGTCGGTCTTGAGCTGCACGCGATGAATGGGCAATGGTCCCACGCCGAGCGAGTATCCGAAAGTCGCCGCGATCACTTCAAAGTCGTACACGCGCTTGGCGTCCGGCTTTTCGTGCACGCGATAGAGCGACGCGACCTGATGCGATTCCAGGTGATGCGCCACGCATTCATTCGCCGACAGCATAAATTCTTCGATCAGCCGGTGCGCGATGTTGCGCTCGGAGCGCATGATGCTCTTCATCAGTCCAAAGTCGTCGAACTCGATCACGGGCTCAGGCAAGTCAAAATCGATGGATCCGCGGCGCTCGCGCTTTCGATTCAGGATGAGGGCAAGATCCCGCATGCGCTCGAAATCTTCCGCCAGTGCCGCATACTGCTTGCGGGCCGCTTCGTCCCCTTCAAGAACCGCATTGACGGCGGTATATGTCATGCGCTCGGCCGAGCGGATCACGCCTTCGCACAGTTCGTATCGCACAACTTCACCGCGGTGGTCGATTTCCATCAGGCAGGACATCACCAGGCGATCGAGATGCGGGCGCAGGCTGCAAATGTCGGTTGAAAGCTCCAGCGGCAGCATGGGCACGGCACGATCGGGGAAATACACGCTGGTGCCGCGCAGCCGCGCCTCCTGATCGAGCGCGGAACCGGGCGTGACATATTGCGCCACGTCGGCGATGTGCACTTGCAATTCATAGTTGCCGTTGTCGAGGCGGCTCACCAGCACGGCATCGTCGAAGTCCCGCGCGGTTTCGCCGTCGATGGTGACGATCGGCAAATTGCGGAAGTCGCGGCGTCGGTTGAGTTCCTGGGGCGCGATCGCCGGAGGAATCTTGCGCGCTTCCTCCAGCGCCGCCGCGGGAAAGTGATGCGGCAGGTGAAATTTCCGGATGGTGATTTCGACGTCGACGCCGAAATCCTCCGCATAGCCGAGGATCTCGATGACGCGCCCGCGCGGGCTTTTCGTAGGCGTCGGCCAGTCGGTGATCTCCACATCCACCACGACTCCTTCCAGATCGTCCCAGGTTTCGCGGCGCGCGGCTTCGTCGCCAAGCACGCGGTCGACCGAAGCGCCCTTGCCTTTTCCCCTTTCGGCGCCACCGGCGTCTTGCGGAGCGCTGGTTTGCGGAGTTTCATCTCCGGCGGGAATCACGATCTCCTGCATCAGTTTGGAGTCGATGGGCGTGACGAAATTGTGCCGGCCGCCGTAGTGAAAGGTGCCGACCACGGTCTGATTCGCGCGCACCACGGGGCGCACAATGCGGCCTTCGGCGCGTCCATCGGATCGGAACGAGGTGATGTCCACCAGCACGCGGTCGCCGTGCATGGCGTTGCCGATGTGAGGCGGCGGAATGAATATGTCGCCCGACAGGCGCGCCTTAAGCGTGGCGTTCAGCGAACTGGCGTCGGGAATCACGAAGCCGAAACCGTCGCGATGCATGCTGAGCCGGCCGGCCACCAGATTTTTGTCGGCTGCCGGCTGCGGCATGGCATAGCGATCGGAATTGAGCTGCACCAGTTCCCCGGCCGCCACCAGCTTTTGCAGGCGCGTTTCGAGTTCGCGGCGCTGCTCCCCGTGCAGGCCGAGTTCGCGCACCAGTTGCTTGAATCCCGCGGCGCGCTTGGGCTGCCGGGCAATGTGTTTGAGAATTGAGGGATCGGAGAGCATGAAGCTGTCGTCGTTCGTTGGTGGTTCGCCGTTAGTCGTTAGTCGCTGGCGAAAACATTATGTTGGAACAAATCAATCCTAACCTAAGCTGGAGCCGCGACCGGCGAGCCCATAGCGAAAGACCAACGGCCAACGACGATCTTCTTACCACGTGTCTCCGCCGCCGCGCGGCGGCCACGCGCCCAAGATGCGCCGGATCATGGCAATCTGGCCGCAGTGATAGCTGTTGTGCGCGACCATCTGCCAAAGAACGGCTTCCAGCGTGCCGGCAACCTTGGTGTCGCCGTCATGAACGCTCTCGACAGGGCGCTGCATTTCCTGCGGGGAAGAATTTGCCAATGTAGCAAAGTCGTCGAGCAGGCCGCGGAAATGTTGCTGCAATTTGCTCCATCCCTCCTCATCGATCGGGGAGGACGGAAAGCTTTCGGAGTTGTGCTCGGGATAGCGCGGCTTCTGCCCGCGGATGCGGCGTAACTCGTAATCCATCCAAAAGTTCATATGGAAGACGAGTTGTCCGATCGAGTGCGGAAAGCCGGCAACGTGCTTTGCCGCCAGCCCGGAGGAAAGATCCTCCACGCAGGCGAAGGGATCGACGTGCGCGCCTTTGCCGCGGAGTAATTCCGCCAGAGCCTGGGAAGGCATGGACGCCGATTCTATCTCGTCCCAAAATATTTTTCTTCCAGGATTCGGCGATGATGCAATTCGTGCCCCGCGATCATGTAAGCCAGCGCCCGCACGGTCACGGGATTATTGCTGGCAGTTCCCCGGCATGACCAAGCCGCCCCGTCGAGGCTGCGAAACAGGCAAATGGAGGCACGGCGCACCGCAATAAACTCTTCGATCGAGTCTTCCAGAGGAAGGGTGGCAAACGGCCCGTTCTGCACATAACCATCCTGCTCGAAACCTTCGATTGGGGTGGTATCGCCGCGTGAGATGCGAAGCGCCCGGTAGGCGAAGATGCGCTCGGCGTCGCACATGTGTCCCAGCACCTGCTTGGCGCTCCATTTGCCCGGGGCGTAGCTGAAATTGCCGTCTTCCTCGTCGCGGCCGGAAAGCAGCAGCAAAGTATCCCGCCGCTGGCGGTCAAACGCCGCCAGAATGTCCTCGCCCTGCACCAGGGAGACGTAGCGGTCGTAATAAGGCGCATATTCGCCGGACTGGGGCCGGCCAATGGTCAACGGAACTCTTTGCATTACGGCTGGTTCGAGCATGAAGCCCCCACAAACCCCAAAGTTGGACTTTCGTTAAATATTCGACGGGCCGAGGATACGCTCGTCAACTGTGGAACGCCAAAAGAAAGCATTCTTGTTCGGGAATTGTTACACGGCGGCCGACCCAGAATGGTGCAAAAGCGAGGCCGAACAAAAGTCTTCCAGAACTCGAAGGGATGTATCAACTCAGGAAACTTCATTGAAAATAAAGGGTTTTCCACAGCGCTCATTTTGAGACGAAAGAGTACAATTCGATTTGGTCACGCAAGTGCGGCGCGTGATCCCTAATCCCAACTAGGAAAGGAACTTTTCACCCATGTGGAAGCCGACGAATCAGCCTACGACCCCGGGCCGCCCGGCCGAACCCGAGCGCCCCACCATGTCTACTCCCAGCGCGCCTGCCATGTCCGAGCCTACCGTCTCGCCACGCCCGGCCGCTGGCACCACCACCACCGCCGACCAGGCCACCATTGGCAAGTCGTTGGTGATCAAGGGCGAGGTGACAGGTTCCGAGTCGCTTTATATTGACGGCCGGGTCGAGGGCTCGATCAGCCTGGCGGGTAATCGCGTCACCATCGGACGCAACGGCGTAGTCGCGGCCAACATCAACGCCCGCGAGATCGTCGTTCTGGGCAAGGTTCGCGGCAATCTGACCGCCAGCGATCGCGTCGACATCCGCAGCGATGGTTCGCTGACCGGCGACGTCGTCGCGGCCCGCATTTCGATTGAGGATGGCGCCTACTTCAAGGGCGGCATCGATATCCGCAAGGGCGGGCAGCCCGCGCAGAGCAAGCCGAACGGCGAAGACAAGAGCGTGACGACTGCCGAGCCGGCCGCAGTCGGCGCCAGGGCCTAGTTCGCGCTCTAGTTCGGGATCCAAGCAGGTTCGTCAAAATTGGCGGCGGCGTTCGCATGCGCGAATGCCCGCCGCTTTATTTTTGCGGACGAAAACTTCCCAGTGAGCCAGGTTGCCATCTTGTGACGAACATCACTCTGAGCCTTCTTTTCCTCTGACCCTTCTTTTACTCTGACCCTTCTTTTTTCGCTCCGCGAGCGCCGTACAGACCCTTTATAGTTATCGCCGCCGACGCTTTCCGCAACTTTGCTTTTCTTTCGGAGTTCTCTTGATCATGCCACGCTCGTCAGCGCCTTTCATTGTAACGATCTGTAATCTCCTGGCCGCCAGTCTTTGCGCCTACTGTCAGGTTCCAGGTTCTGCTCTGGTCCATGGCCCCATTGACGAATCCAGACGAGTCACGATCCACGGCACCACCCATCCTTTGGCTCAGCCGCAATACGATCAGGGAGAGGTGCCCGATTCACTTCCCGCCACGCGCATGCTGCTGATGCTGAACCGGCCGCCGGATCGCGCGGCTGCGCTGCTGCAATTTCTTCGCGAAGCGCACACCCGCAACTCGTCCAGTTATCACCGCTGGATCACACCGGATGAGTTCGGAGAACGCTTCGGCCCGGCGGACGCCGACATTCAGAGCGCTTCGAATTGGCTGCAGTTGCACGGTTTTCGCGTGGCGCGCGTTTCCCGGAGCAAACGCCTGATCGAGTTCTCGGGCTCGGCCGGACAACTGCGGGAAGCCTTCCAGACTTCTATTCACAAATTTGTGGTCCAGGGAGTTACCCATTATGCAAATGCGACCGAGGTCAGCATTCCGCAGGCATTGGCTCCACTTGTAAGTGGAGTATCGCCGCTCAACAACTTCCGAGCGCAGCCCTATGCGCAGATTGCCGGCACGGCAGTCTACGCCAATGCAGCCAGAAAGAGCGCGCCGCAGTGGACAATCCCCAATCCGTTTGGCACATCGAATCCCAACGCGTACGCCCTGGCGCCGGAAGATTTTGCTACCCAGTACGATCTCGGGCCTCTTTATCTTGCAGGCAGCAAGGGCGCTGGCCAGACCATCGGCATCATCAATGAATCGAATATCGATCTCAGCCTGGTCAGCGCCTACCGGCAACTCTTCAATCTCCCCGCCAATCTTCCCAACGTAATCATCGATGGCGATGATCCTGGAACCAATGGCGCCAGCACAGAGGCGTACCTGGATGTGGAGGTGGCTGGATCGGTTGCGCCCAGCTCGACCGTGCTCCTTTACATCTCCAACGGCAGCGATTTTCAGGACCCCATATCGCTCGCGGCCCTGCGCGCGGTGGAAGATAACCAAGCCTCGGTGCTGAGCGTGAGCTTCGGTTCCTGCGAGATCAGCCAGGGAACGTCGGGAAATCAGTTCTGGTCCGCCTTGTGGGAGCAGGCGGCAGCTCAAGGTCAGACGGTGCTTGTCGCCGCCGGCGATACGGGACCGGAATGCGAGACGGATATTACGCCCTCAGTGAGCGGGCTGGCGTCGACTCCCTGGAACGTCGCCGTGGGCGGTACCGATTTCTACTATTCCGATTACGCAACCGGCGGGGCTAGCGCCACCACGCTGTGGAATCAGACAAACGATGGCAGTCTCGGTTCACTGATCGCTCCCCTGCCCGAGCAGGTTTGGAACGATCCCTTTGGCCTGGACATCATCTCCGACGGCCTGTCGCGCGGCGAAATCTTCAGCGGCGGCGGCGGTGTAAGCAGCTGCAGCGTCCGAGATGCTTCGAGCGGCCAATGCCTGTCCGGGTACGTCAAGCCCAGCTGGCAGACAGGCCCGGGAGTGCCCGCGGACGGGGTCCGTGACCTTCCTGACGTTTCCCTGTTCGCTTCCAACGGCGCGAATCTCAGTGCTTACCCGGTCTGCGGTTACGCCGGCGAGTGCGTGCCGGATTCAAACGGCGCTATCGAAATCCTGCTGGTCGGGGGCACCTCGGGTTCTTCGCCCGCGATGGCCGGCATTCTAGCCCTGGTGAATGAAAAATACGGGCGGCAAGGACAGGCTAATTTCGTCCTTTATCCGCTGGCGCAACAGCATCCTGAGGCCTTCCACGACATCGCCCTGGGCAACAACGACACGATCTGTGAGACTGGCACCCCCGATTGCATTCTGGATAGCAGCGGGAACAATGAAACCACGATTTATTCTGCCGGCCCGGGTTACGACCTTGCCAGCGGCCTCGGATCGGTAGACGCCAACAAATTGGTCAGCAACTGGAACTCGATCAACTTTTTGCCTAGCAGCACAACGCTGGCTCTGTCTTCGGCCAAGATTACTCATGGATCGCCGGTGACGGTGACTGCCTCTGTATCTGCGAGTTCGGGCTCCGGAGTGCCCACCGGCGGGGTCTCGATCGTCACCACATCTCCTGCTCCGCAAAGCGCCAGCCAAACCGTTCTCACGCTGAGCGGCGGGACAGCCAGCAGCAGCGTCAATTATTTTCCTGGCGGCTATTACAATGTCATGGCCGACTATCACGGCGATCCCATCTTCGGCGGCAGCACCTCTGCTCCGGTCGCCCTGACGGTGACCCCGGAAAACTCCAATATCAATTTCTCTGTGGTAAACAGCCAAAATCAGACAGCGATTACCAGCGGCGGCAGCGTTCCGTACGAGAACCCATTGTCATTGATCATCCAGCCGACCGGTGTGAGCGCGGCCAGCGGCCAGCCTAACGGAAACGCCACCGGCACGGCGACGTTCAAAGTCGATTCCACCAGCGCAACGGTGGCTTTGAATGCTGCGGGCGTAGCCAGCTGGACGCCTCCCGCGCTGGGATTGGGAAGCCACACCGCCAGCGCGACCTACTCGGGCGATGCCAGCTTTAATGCTTCCTCGGCGACCGCGATTGCGTTCAGCGTCACCAAAGGTCTAGTTTCCGTACGCGACAGCATCGATACGCCAACTTCCGCCGGCGCCGTCAACGTTCCGACAGGAGGCAGCCTGACGCTCACTGTGCAGATCGCGCCCTACGACAGCCCCTTATCGAGCGGTAGCGCCAGTCCCGCAGGTACGGTCGCGCCGACGGGTACCGTGAACTTCTGCTTGGGAGCTGAGGAAGTTTGTTCCAATCCCGCTTATTCCCAGACAGCAACCCTAGCTTCGCCGGCTGGAACCAACTCGCAATATGCCTCGGCCACAGTCACGTTCAACAATTTAGCCGCGGGTGACTATTTTCCGACCTATCAATACAACGGCGACGGTAACTATCAACCGCAGGGCTTACTGCATTTAGTAAATATTGTTGTGGGTCCGATCGCACCGCTGACCGCGTCCTCAACTTCGCTCAACATCACGCCGGGCAGCATTTCGGGGATTGAACTCGCAACCTTCAGCACCACCGTGACGGGATCCGGTACTACGCCAACGGGACAGGTGAACTACTACAACAACGGCATCTTCCTCACGTACATATATTTGCCGCCGGGCAGCGGCAACACGAGTTCGAGCTCGTTCGTTTTGAACTCCTCCTGGTTCTGGAACAACGGAAACAATCAGATCACGGCGGTCTACCAGGGAGACACAAACTATCAGCCTTCATCGAGCAGCGTGGTGAATCTCGCGGTCACGCAGAGTGGCGGAGATTTCACGCTCGCCCCCCAGGTTCCGCAGATCTCAATCGCCTCCGGCAAGTCGGGCTCACTCGGCTTGAATCTCAGCTCGCTCAGTGGATTCAATGGAGTCGTGAACCTGACCTGTACGCCGTCTTCGGCAAGCCTTACCTGTAGCCTCAATCCCGCGTCGCCCAACCTGAGCGGTGCAGCGACCTCGACTCTAACGATTACCGCAGCCCAAACCAGTGGCTCGAATTCGGGAGGGAGCGGCTCCGCGGCCTGGCTTGCAGCGATGGGCTTGTTTGGTGCCCTCGTGTGGATTGGCGGAAGCAGTACTCAAAGAAAACAGAAGGCGTTGTTTCCACTAGCGCTGATTGCGGCATTGGCTTTTGTAGCCAGTTGCGGAGGCGGCGGCAACAACATGACCACCTCAACGGCTGCCGGGACGCCGCCCAGTTCCCCAACCATGGAAAACGTGGTGGTCACCGGCACGGGCAACGGAATCGTGCACAACGCGACCGTACAGGTCGCGCTGCAATAACGTTTGAAATTTTGGGAAATGTGTTCAGCGAGGGGGAGGGCTAAAAATCAAGAGTTCCGAGGTGCTGTTGGGTCCATTCGTCTCGGCCAGTAGCTCGCGTTAGACCCTTGCTCGACCTGCGATACGGCTTCCCTTGCGGGGCTGCTGCATGCGATCTGTCGCTCGGGCTCCGGGCTTACCGCCAACCGGAAAAACCTACCCAACGCCTCGGAACTCTATCCTGCCTTCGTGCGTTTCTTCTTGTTCTCCTCGACCAGCGCTTAGCTATTGACCCTCGCTTGCCCTCCCTCGCCATTCGCATGTCGAGAGTGACTATGCTTGAGTCCCGGACGCCGCACCAACCGGAAAAACTTTAGAAGCTGCCGAAGAACGAGTATGGTTTTACCGGGCTGGATAAATTTCGTCAATCGAAAATCGCGATTTGTAACTTGCGTGTTTTCAGGCGAGTGCAGCGCGTTCACAGGGCGCTGACACAAACTGGTGCAGTTCATCCAGGAAGGTGCTCTCACGCCGCGCCAGAACCCGCTTTGACAATGCTCGCGGCCTGCCGGGATTTCTTGACTTCGCAAGAGCCAACCGACACTTGTGAAAAAATTGGAATTCTTTGCGCCAATCCAGCGTTTCTACAGCGCACTTCGAACGTCAATCTTTCGCGACTGGAATCGAACCCGCCCATGCAGGCCGCGGACTTCATTGCAGCGAGGGTGCCCAAGAATGAATGAAGTCAGCGCACGTCGATTTTTTCGTCGACCAGCCGCTTATCTTCTTCGGTCGATCCGGCCAGCTCGAACGAGTTGGTGATTGCCGCCTTGCCTTTTTCGACGCTGGTGATGACGTACGAGCAGCCGATCCAGTGGGCCTCGGCGAAATCGGTGGGCGACCACTGTGCCGGGTGATCGGGATGCGAGTGATAGAAGCCGACGATGTCTTCGCCGCGCTCGCGCCCTTCGCGCTGGATGCGTACCAGTTCCCGCGGATCAATGTTGTAGCGATTATGCGCCGAATCGGTGCGGGTATTGCCGCAACGCGCCGTGGAAGTTACGGTGCGGCCGTCGTCGTCGAATCGCCCCAGCAACACCCCGCAGCACTCATGCGGATACGTCTCTTCGCCGTGGCTTCGAAGGGCGGCGTAATCGTCACGAGTCAGTTTCAGCATAAAAAATTCGCTACAGCAGCACCGAGCTACAAGAAAGGATGATGGCGAACAGCACCGGGCACGAAGCTGTGGATTTTTCCCGCGATGGCTCAGCGCCTCAAGAGCCCGCGCCGCGAACTTATTTTTCCGTCCAGAATCGTTCGCTCAGGTATTTGTCACCGGAATCGCAAAGGATGGTGACCACAGTGGCCGCGCCGCCGCCCAGTTGTTCGGAAACTTTCAAGCTGCCTACGATTCCCGCGGCCGCCGAAATTCCCAGCAGCAGCCCGCTTTCCCGAGCCATGCGCCGGCACATTTCATAGGCGTCTTCGGTGGCAATGTCGAGGTTCGCATCCGCCAGGCCGGAGTCGTAAATTTTAGGCACGATCGCGCTCGCCATGTGCTTGGCGCCTTCGATTCCATGAAATGACGAATCCGGTTGCAATGAAATGCAGCGGATATCGGGATTCAGCTCTTTGAGCCGCCGCGTGGTGCCCATGAAGGTGCCGCTGGTCCCAAGCATGGAGACAAAATGCGTGATTCGTCCTTCGGTCTGCTGCCAAATTTCGTTCGCGGTTCCGTGATAGTGGGCCAGCCAGTTGGCATCGTTGGAATATTGATCGGCATAAAAATATAAATCCGGATGCTTTTCCGCCAGCTGCCGCGCCATGCGAATGGCGCCGTCGGAGCCCTCGCCCGGATCGGTGTACACGATGTTGGCTCCGTAAGCCTGCAAGATCTTTTTGCGCTCAGACGAGACATTCTGTGGCATGCAGAGCGTCACTGGAAATCGCTCGGCTGCGCCCAGCATCGCGTAGGCAATGCCGGTGTTTCCGCTGGTGGCGTCGAGCAGAATCTTCCCGGCCGTGAAGCGGCCGCTGCGGCGGCCTTCTGTAACGATGCTGGCGGCGGCACGATCTTTCACCGAGCCGCCGGGGTTGTACCACTCGGCTTTGCCCAGCAAAGTTACTTCCGGCTGAAGCGGCGTAAGATGCTCGAAACGGAGCAATGGGGTGTTGCCGATGCGTTGCAACAGACTCTGCCCCGGCCGCGCAATGCCCGCCTGAGGCGGCTGGTGCGCGGAAAACGTTCCCGAAATTTCTGGCGACCCCTCGAACATATCGAACTGCTGCCCCGTGACCAACGTAATATGCAATTAAGCCGGGAACGCGCTATGTAGTATGGTGTCTTTTAGATGAATCGACCGAGCGATCTGATGCAGGGGGAAAAAGCCGTCCCGAGGGGGCCGGGAGCTGCATCTAAAATAGCGGAAGTGGAGAGAAATGTCTAAAGCAATCGAAACGAAATCCTACGACGAGGCGCTGGTCTGGCTGCGCGACAATGGCTTCGACGTAACCGAAGCGCCTGGCACCACCGGCCGCGTATTTCTGCGTAAGTACAATGTTTCTGCCGCCATCCAGAAAACCGGCGACGACGAAGTGAAAGTCTTTGCTCATCCCGGCTACCTGATCGGCAGCGAGATTTCCAAGCTGGTCAACCGCGGCTACCAGCAATTTCTAAAGACCTCGAAGGCCGAAGTTCCGGCGACCGCCGAACACCTTAAAGCGCTGCAACAATTTTCCGAAGAGCTGAAAGTCGGCCTGGGCTTGCCCAGTTTGTATAACGAATCGCTGGGCACGGTGAGCGAGTCCTATCATTACGACCGCATCAAGGATCGTGACAAGCCGGCTGTGGAGCGGCCCAAGCGTCCCTGGGAAGTCGCCGGACGCGCCGTTGCCGCCAAAAAGGGACGGGCGTAAATTTTCCCGCGGCTTTCGTTCCTCATGCGACACTGGGTCACTTACACTCAGGAGCTTCGCATGCGCCAGAAGCTGATCTTTCTTTCCTGCTTTCTCTTATCCGCGTCGCTGCTTCACGCCCAAACCAATAAAAGCGACGGCGCGCAGCCGGCCATCGAATCCGTGCTCAACCTGCAGCGCGATGCCTGGAACCGTCACGATCTTGACGGCTTCATGACCGGCTATTGGAATTCGCCGGCGCTCACATTTTTTTCCGGGGCCACCGAGCACGACGGGTGGCAAGCGGCGCTCGACCGCTATCGCAGCGCCTACACCAGCGCCGGCCACGAAATGGGCAAGCTGGATTTTTCCAACCTCCGCGTGGAACAGCTGGGCAGCGACGCCGCGTTCGTGCGCGGATCGTGGCGTTTGACCATGTCTGACGGCAAGACGCCACACGGATTATTCACGCTGGTTTTTCGCAAATTCCCCGAGGGATGGAAGATCGTGCACGATCACACTTCGCTGGCGGAGTAGAGCTGCGGACTGCGAGCTACGAGCGAACCCTGGGGCTGGTGACTACTTCTTAATTCTTATCTGCACTCGAGTGCCTTCCGGAAGCGAGCCGTTCGTCAGTTCAATCACGCCGTTGCGGGCCACGCCCTCGAATTCCTGTCCGGCGTGAAGCGTTGTGCCGGAACTGACTGGCGCGACCGTTCGCGCACCGCGGCCCATGCCTTTGTCCATGGCCTCATTGGCCAGCCGGTCGGCGTCGCGATTGTGCTCGCGCAGCGCGTGGCCAATCGAGAACCATTCCAGCCGCGCGATTAATTCTTTGGCGCGGGCGTGGAGATCCTGCAGCGTAGGATTTTTGACTTTGTAAATGCCTTTAATCTGCCGCACCAGCAATTCCGAATCGCTAATCAGCTTGAGCGCCCTGGGCCCATGTTGCAGGGCGTATTCCAGAGCCGCGATCAATCCCTGATATTCAGCAAAATTGTTCGTCTGGTGCCCAAGATATTCGCTGAGCTCTGCGACTTTCTTTCCGGCCGAGTCCTGAATGACCACTCCATAACCGGCGGGCCCGGGATTGCCGCGCGCGCCGCCGTCGCTGTGCGCAACCAGGTAATGCGCGGGAGCACTATGAGGGGAATCCTCGCGGGGAAAAAGAGATTTGGTAGAGGATCCGCGCGGGTAGGGCATGCAGAGAGTTTACACGCGGCGGCGCGCGATCAGCGGCCGGCAGCCAGCCGCGTGGCCAGCCGGGAAGGCAAATTGGCCGCGAAAATCCGGTCCTGCGCCGACTTCAGATTGTATGGCGTGCGGTGAAAGTGCACGACCATGGCCTCGGTATCGAACAGGGCGAAGGCGGCGCGCCAATCACCATCGCGCGGCTGTCCCACCGAACCGGGATTGATCATGTAACGCGTCTTGTCTTTCAATTGCAGCGAGACCGACTCGGCCTTGCCCACAGTGCGGTATTCCGGACGAAAGCCATCCGCGCTCGATCCGTTGGCAAAAAATCCACCCTGTAGGTGCGTGTGGCCGAAAAAAGTGAGGGGGGTTGGAATGGCCAGCAGCGGCACCAGCGCATCCCCGACGGAAACCACGTAGGCGTCTTCGTCGTCCGGCGAGCCGTGCACTAATTGGGCGCTGGGAAATTCCTTTACCGGCACCGGCCCATGCGGCAGTGTTTTAAGCCACTCGAAATGCTCTTCGCTCAACTGCTCGCGGGTCCACATGGCAGCGGCCGCGGCCAGAGGATTGAAATCGTCGAGCGGCAACAAGCCGGTCGCGGCCTTATCGTGATTGCCGCGCACAAAAACGTTTCCCAGGCTTCGCGACCGGTCCACCACTTCGTTCGGAGACGCCCCGTAGCCGACCACGTCGCCCAGGTTGACGACGGAATCGTGGGCCGGGGCAGCGGCCAGGCAGGCTTCGAGAGCCTCCAGGTTCGCGTGGATGTCGCTAAGCACCAATATGCGCAAGAATCACCTGACAGAGTGCAGATTATAGAACGAGCGCGAACCGCGAGGATAGCCCAAGGCCGCTTGCGACGGGACGTTATTTCGCGTTGACCACGGGGCAGCGCGCCCAATGTCCGGCCGCAACCTCGATCAGGGGCGGCAGCGCGCGTGCACATTCCGGCGCGCGAAATCCGCAGCGCGGTTCAAACGCGCAGCCCGGCGGCATGGCATGCAGCGGAGGAACCGTTCCTTCGATCGTCGCCAGCGGCCGCGTGCGGTCGCTCTGCAAGTCCAGCATGGCGTGCAGCAGCCCGCGAGTGTAGGGATGCGCGGGGGCAGAAAAAATGTCGCTCTTGGCGCCCAGTTCCACCACATTGCCGGCATACATGACGGCGACGCGGTCGGCGACCCGCGATACGACGGCAAGATCGTGAGAAATAAAGAGCATGGCCAACCCGAATTTCGCGCGCAAGCCGGCCAGCAAGTCAAGAATTTGCGCCTGGATGGTGACGTCGAGCGCGGTGGTGGGCTCATCTGCGATGAGCAATTGCGGGCGGTTGGCGATGGCCATGGCGATCATCACGCGCTGACGCATGCCCCCGGAAAGCTGGTGAGGGTAATCCCGCGCGCGGCGCTCGGGCTCGGGAATCGCGACCTCGGCCATAGCCTGCACGGCCATCTGCGCCGCCTCTCGCCGGGGCCGTTTGCTGTGGGCGAGCACGGCCTCGGCAATCTGGTCGCCGACGCGCATCACCGGATTGAGCGCCGTCATGGGCTCCTGAAAAATCATGGCGATGCGCGAGCCGCGCAACTGCCGCATGTCCTCGTCGGGAAGGATGGTCAGATCGCGCGCCGTGCCATTTTGCGCAAAAGCAATCTCGCCCGAAACCCGCGCCTGCGGCGGCAGCAACCGCATGATGGCCAGAGATGTGATCGATTTGCCCGAGCCGGATTCGCCGACCAGGCCAAGCACTTCGCCGGAGCGAATGGAGAAGCTGACGTCGTGAACGGCAGGCAGCACCCGTGCGGGCGCAGCTTTTTCCGGCGGGCCCGCCGCACGCGAGCGGGCGACAGGAAAGCTGATGTGAAGCCCGCGGATTTCGAGAAGCGCCGCCACGGCATCATGGTAACAGCGACGGAGGCAGCGATTCGCGGCGAAGCGACGCTGCAAGATCATGCAGGCGGGTCAGCCGCGCCTCACTGCCCGAGAATCAGCGGCAGGCCGTTCTTACTGTTTCCGATCACCACAATTTTCGAGTTGGAGCTCCTGGCCAGGTTCTCGGTGGCCTCAATGCCCTTCCATTCCAACAGAGAAGGCGTGATGCCCTGCGCGACAATCTGCTGGAAGTCGCGCACGCCGGCGGCCTCGATGCGCTTGCGCTGCGCCTCCTGGGTTTCTTTCTGCAGGCGGAAATTCATGGCTAACGCTTCCTGCTCGGCTTGCTGCTTGGCCTCGATGGAAGCCTTCAGGGTGGCGGGCAGCTGCACGTCGCGCAGCAGAACGTTTTCCACCGACATCCCGCGTTGCGTCAGTTGTGTATTCACCTGCTCGAAAATTTGCTTGGCTACCATCTCACGCTCGCCGGTGTACAACGCATTCGCGGTGTGAGAAGCCGTGGCCTCGCGAATCGCCGAACGCAGGGTCGGCTCCACGACCTTCTCTTCATAGTCCGCGCCGATTTTTTGAAACACATCGGCCGCGTGATCGGGATTGAGATGATAGATGAGCGATGTATCCAGGCTCATCATGAGTCCTTCGCTGGAGGGGACGTTCGCTGACTCCTTCACCGTCTGAGTCTGGACCGACATTTCATTGTTGGTCTTTGCCGGGTTGATGAAATGGATGCCTTCCCCCAGCGTCTCTCCGGTGACCCTGCCAAAAAGCGTCAGGACGCCGACACGCCCCGTACCCACGCGGGTAACGGTGCTGAACAGCAGAATCACTATCACGAATCCGGCAATGCCGACGCCAATCAGCCGGAACAGGCCTCCCCCGCCCCCGCCGCCGTCAATGACTCTGCCTCGGGCCGGATCGAAAATCGTCATATTCAAATCTCCCTTACCCCGAGTGTAGCGGCACTCTGCGCGACGCATAAGTGCCTGTGACGGAACCGTCCCCTGAATCTTCCCTCCGCCAGCTTGCATCTTTTATCCTAGGCACATGAGCAAGATTCACATTCCGACACCGCTTCGACAATATGCCGGGAAGCAGGCTGCCGTAGAAGTTCACGGCGCCACTGTAGGCGAGGCCATGACGGCCTTGCTGGCGCTGCATCCCGAGCTACGCCGCCACCTCTATACCGACGATGGCAAATTGCGCGCCTTCGTCAACCTGTACCTGAACGATGAAGACATTCGCTACCTGAAGAAAGAACAGACCGAAGTCAAAGAAGGTGATAACATCTCCATCGTGCCTTCCATTGCCGGGGGCACGGCGTAACTTGCAAAAAGGTAAGGATCGCGCAGTCTTGAAAGCAGCCGCCACAACTCGCTGTTGTTGTCCCTCCTCCTGTTGTTAGCGCCGTTCTGACGATCCCGGCTTCCCCCAAACTATTTAATTTTCAATTGAGGATTTCATGGCCACGACCACCAACCTTCCCGAAACCCTAAATAAGGACGAAATTTTGCGCTATTCGCGGCACCTGATCATGCCCGAGGTCGGCATGGAGGGCCAGCAGAAGCTGAAGGCGGCGAGAGTGCTTTGCATCGGCACAGGCGGTCTGGGATCGCCGTTGGCGCTCTATCTGGCGGCGGCAGGCGTGGGCACGCTCGGCCTGGTGGATTTTGACGTGGTGGACTACACGAACCTGCAGCGGCAGATTATTCACTCCACCGCCGATGTGGGCCGCAAGAAGCTGGACTCTGCTGCGGAGAAGCTGAAGGCGATCAATCCGTACTTGAATCTGCGCACCTTTGACCTCCGCCTGAGCAGCGAGAACGCCCTCGATATTTTCCGCGACTTCGACATCATCGCCGACGGTACCGACAACTTTCCCACACGCTACCTGGTGAACGACGCATGCGTCCTCACGGGCAAGCCGAATGTCTATGGCTCCATCTTCCGCTTCGAAGGACAGGCCAGCGTCTTCGCCACCGAAGATGGTCCTTGCTACCGCTGCCTGTATCCGGAGCCGCCACCGCCGGGGCTGGTTCCATCCTGCGCGGAAGGCGGCGTGCTCGGCATTCTGCCCGGCTTGGTTGGCGTGATGCAGGCGACTGAAGTCATCAAACTGATTCTCGGAGCCGGCGAGCCGCTCATCGGCCGGCTGCTATTGATCGACGCGCTGGGCATGAAATTCCGCGAACTGAAGCTGCGCAAAAATCCTGATTGCCCGGCGTGCGGCGCTCATCCGACCATAACGAAGCTGATAGACTACAACGAGTTTTGCGGCATTCGTGGGGAGGAAAAAGCGGTGTCCAACGGAGTTCCCGAGATTCAGGTAGAAGAGCTGAAGCGGCGCCTCGACGCTAAAGAAGACCTGTTCGTTCTCGACGTGCGCGAGCCACACGAATACCAAATCTGCAATCTCGGCGGATATCTGATTCCTCTGAACGATCTGCCCAAGCGCGTGAATGAGCTGGATTCGAGCCGCGAAATCGTTGTCCACTGCAAGATGGGCGGCCGCAGCGCGAAGGCGGTTGCGTTCCTGCAGCAGGCCGGGTTTACGAAAGTCCACAACCTGGCAGGCGGGATTACGGCGTGGGCCGATCGCGTGGACCCCAAGGTGCCGAAGTACTGAAGAGTGGCTGTCGGTTATCAATTAAGGGAGCGTGATACGCGCTCCCTTTCATTTTTGTGGAGGAGTGGCGGCGGCGCTTGGCGGCGCGCTGGCGGCTTCTAACTTCTCGACATCTCGGAGCAGTTGTTTGACGCACTTGTCGGCAACGTCAGCACTAGATCCCTTATATTTCGCCCCTTTGCTCTCTTGCGTGCTAGTCCAGATCACATCTCCGTCAGGATTGACTAGGCGCACGGCCACCCTCGCCTCGTTGATTGTCTCAGTGTTTACGGATGAGTCGCTCGTTCCCATATGCCGGGCAACAAAGCCGCCGCTGGATGAGCCGGATATCGTTCCATTTCCGCCACTGACCTCGCTGTGCGACCCGCCACCCGCGGCACCAACCGAGGTGCCTTCTCCGTAGGCATGTAACTCCTGGGAGGTTTTTTCGAGCGCGACTCCCTTTAGGGTCGCGTCCGCACGCTCACGGTTTTCAGTTACCTTGAAGCGTTTGGTCGCGACAAGTGATGAGACAATCATGGATTGAAGCTCTTTCGAGATGATGTCGTCTCCAAAACTGTCCACATAGATTCGCTTCACCTTGAGCAGGGAGACGGGATCTGTCCCAGATTCGGTGACGACTGTCGTCGCTCCAGCGCCGGAGGCGGGCTTAGACGTCTGCGAGTTGGGAGCAGCCTGGAGGAGAACACAGGCAATCAGCATCTCAGGTAACATCGCTACTCTCCTCCGAGCCCACTCTTCCGAGCCTCATCATCTTGATAGTCAATCTTTTTCCCTGTTCTCGCCTCCAGTGTTGCAAGTGTCGTTCGAACAACAGACTTGCCTAGCTGAAACACTGCTGCGTGTTGCCTGTCCTGCTCGTCTTTCCATCCCACGGTTAGAAAGTGCTTCCGTTTTTTGGATAGCAATAGCCATGGACTCACTGCGATAGCCAGACCAACCCTCCTCCCCGCCTTCTGCCCGTACTCGAGATCATTGACCTGTTCGTAAGGGATGGAGAGGTTTCCACTTTTGTAGTCGAAAATAAATTTCTTCTCGTCTTTTGCGGAAGAGTTACCCTCCGTGCCTTCTTTAATCTGGTTTTCGGTGCCGCCGACGTACTCCGTTTTGTCGCTACCCAAGCCGGCGAACGCGGTCAGTTCAAGAAATAGTGAGCACACCAAAAGGAATGGGACCGATCGCCTCATATATTCTCCTTGTGGGGGAAACACCTAGGGAAGTCCAACGGTCGAAACTATATTCCAGTTTGACCGTTCGGCGCAATGCCCAAGTGGGGAACATCGTCGCCATTCCTGACGGCGCCGACATCGAACTTGACGGCAACTTTGTCGGCAACGCTCCTTCTGACGTGCAGGTGCAGGAAGGCGAGCACACGGTCACGCTCAAAAAGTCCGGCTTCAAGGATTGGGAGCGAAAGTTGAAAGTCAGCGGCGGCAGCAACGTGCACCTCGGCGCGGAACTGGAAAAGCTGCCCACGCCATAAACTAAGTTCTGCACCCGATCCGCGGTATCCCACGGGATTGTCGGCAAATAAAAACGGGGAGCATGCCCAATGCTCCCCAATCGTCGATTTACTGGTTTGACTGTCGAACCGCTTCGCGCTTACTTGCTCGACCCGCTCTGCATGGCAGCGCTGGGCTGTTCCAGCTCAAGAGAAAATTTCTTTCCCTGAAAGCGCAGGCTGGACAAACTGTTGGGCCCGCTCTCGTTCTTGTGCGTGACTGCAGCATCGTCGGCAGCCGGCGCCTGCAACTCGGCAATGCGCGCCGGAACTTTGGCCACCACATTCTTGCCCTGGATAAAACTCAGCTCGATGTCGGGCCCATTTCCGTCCCACTGCACTTTGTATTCGCCCGGCTTCAACGTGGTTCCATTCACCAGAACTGCGCTGCCCAGTTGCAAATTAGCCTTGGCCGCGGCAAACGCTCCGGCCGCCATCAGCACCACCAAAGCCAGAATCAAACTTTTTCCCACCGTCGCGAACTTCATGACTGCTCCTTTTTCTTCCCCGAAATCGTCGAGGAGCGGCTGGGGCGGCCCGGTTCACGACTAGCGCGAGAAAACGCTTGAGTTTTGCCGCGAATCGCCTACAATGCAGCCGTTGGGGTTGGGCCGGCAAGCCAAAAGCCCGCCGCGCTCTCCACGGGGGTTTTCTCGCCTGGGCCGCCAAACCGAAAGTGAGAAGATCCCCGAACCCCGCAAATTTTTTGCTCAACCGCCGGCGTCACCTCTGCGCCGGTCTTTCCACTCCCACTACTACGACGCTCTCCTGCGGAAAGTTCCAAACCTTTCGCAGATTTCTTCTGATGTGCTTTGGACGAATTTCTTTCCGCAGCGTTAGCGCATCCGCGCTCGATTTACTCCTCGCACAATAACGACATAACAAATGCGCGTCTGCCGCGATAGTGTCATGCACTGTCGGGATGACGAGACTTTTAACCGTGATCGTCGTCACTTGCCCGCGAGACGAGTATCACTGCCCGGCTCACTCCCCGGGACTGTAATTGAGAGGAAAAGGGTGCGATGAAAACCCGCTCGTCATTCAATACCTTCGGGTGAGGGGAAAGGTAATGGTTAACGACGATTTAGTGAAATGCCCGCTGTGCGGTGGTTTTACGCATGTCGGCAAGCCGGAATTGTTGTCAGCATTGCGCGATCCGAAGAACCGCAAACGCGTGGAAAACTTCATCGAGGAACTACTGGCCGGCGGTGAAGTCGCAGGCGTTGCAGTCGGCGTGCCGGAGAGACGCAATTTCAATAAAGATGTCCACAACTGGAACCCGAACGTTCCGGTGTGGAACCGCAGTCCCAAAGAATAAGCAGGCGCCCGGCTCACTGCGATGCTGTGGCGTCGGCCGCTGTGCGCCCGAAAAGCGCGGAAAGCGATCGAGGAGGAACACATGATTGTCACCAGGCAACAAGCTCTGGATTATCACAGCAGTCCGAAGCCGGGCAAAATTGAAGTTACACCCACCAAGCCGTGCCGCAGCCAGCGCGATCTGAGCATGGCCTACACGCCGGGCGTGGCGCAGCCTTGCCTTGCCATCGAGAAGAATCCGCACGATGCGTTCAACTACACCGGGCGCGGCAACCTGGTTGCCGTCGTCACCAATGGCACCGCGGTGCTCGGCCTGGGCGACATCGGCGCGCTCGCCGGCAAGCCGGTGATGGAAGGCAAAGCAGTTCTGTTCAAACGCTTCGCCGACGTCAATGTTTTTGATATCGAACTCAATACCAAAGATCCCGAAGAGATCATCAAGGCCTGCCAGCTGCTGGAGCTCACTTTCGGCGGCATCAATCTTGAGGACATCAAGGCGCCGGACTGCTTCCACATCGAGGAAACCCTGCGCAAGACCATGAAGATTCCGGTTTTCCATGACGACCAGCACGGCACCGCGATCATCACGGGTGCGGCGCTGCTGAATGCGCTGGAACTGACTGGCAAAGACATCGCGAAGATCCGCGTGGTTTTCAACGGCGCCGGCGCCGCCGGCATTGCCACTGCCGCCCACTATGAGCGGCTGGGCGTAAAACACGAAAACATCATCTTCTGCGATACCAAGGGCGTGATTTACAAGGGCCGCAAGGAAGGCATGAATAAATACAAGGAGCGCTTTGCGCCCGAGACGCCGCTGCGCACGCTGGCCGATGCCATGAAAGGCGCGGATGTTTTTGTCGGCCTCTCGGTGAAGGGCGCGGTTACGCAGGACATGGTGCGGTCGATGGCGGCCAATCCGATCGTATTTGCGATGGCGAACCCAGATCCCGAGATCACCTACGAAGACGCGAAAGCCTGCCGCGAAGATGTGATCATGGCGACTGGCCGCAGCGACTATCCCAACCAGATCAACAACGTGCTCGGCTTCCCCTTCATCTTCCGCGGCGCGCTGGACGTGCATGCCACGGCGATTAACGAAGAGATGAAGTTGGCCGCCACGCGCGCGCTGGCCTCGCTGGCCAAGGAAGACGTGCCCGATTCGGTGTGCCGCGCCTATGGCGTGGAGCGGCTGGTCTATGGCCGCGAGTATCTTGTGCCCACGGTGTTCGATCCGCGTGTGCTGGTGTGGGAAGCTTCGGCTGTGGCCGAAGCCGCCATGCGCACCGGCGTGGCGCAGGAACCGGTGGACATCGTGGCGTATCGCGAGCAGCTCGAGCGGCGGCTGGGCAAGGCGCACGAAGTGTCGCGCACCATGATTCACAAGGCGCAAACCGATCCCAAGCACGTCGTGTTTCCGGAAGGCGAGAACGAAAAGATCATTCGCGCCTGCCACACCCTGGTCGAGGAAAAAATCGCGAAACCGGTTCTGCTCGGCAATCCGGTCGTGATCCAAGCCACGGCAGAAGAGTTCGGGGTGAACATCGACGGTATGAAGATCATTGATCCCGCAGACTCGAAGCTGCGCGAGGCTTACATCCAGGAATTGTTCCGGCTGCGGCAGCGGCGCGGTGTGACCCTGAGCGAGGCCCGCAACCTGATCAACGACTTCAACGTGTTCGGCTCGATGATGGTGCACATGGGCGATGCGGACGCGCTGGTTTCCGGCGTGACCCAGCACTTCCCCGACACGCTGCGGCCGGCGCTGCAGATCGTGCGTATGCGCGAAGGCCTGCACAAGGTCTCGGGCTGCTATGTGATGATCACGAAGAAAGGCGAAGTCTACTTTCTCGCCGATACCAGCGTGAACATCGAACCCACGGCCGAAGACCTGGTGGAAATCGCACTGTGCACAGCGCAGATGGCGCGGCGCTTCGACATTACGCCGCGCGTGGCGATGCTGTCGTTCTCCAGCTTCGGCAATGTCGACCACCCCATCTGCAGCAAGGTGAGAAAAGCAGTGGAATTGCTGCGCTACGCCGATCCCACGCTGATTGTCGATGGGGAGATCACGGCCGACGACGCATTATCGCCGGAAGTGATCGAGCAAGCCTACCCGTTCAGCACACTGAAAGACGGAGCGAACGTGCTGATCTTCCCCGACCTGGCTTCGGCCAACACGGCCTACAAGCTGCTGGCGAAGATTGGCGGGGCCGAGACGATTGGCCCGATCCTGATGGGAATGAGCCGCCCGGTGCATGTGCTGCTGCGCAATGCCCAAGTGGAGGACGTGGTGAATGTAGCCGCCATCGCGGTGGTGGACGCGCAGGAAAACGAATCGTTTGAGCGGACGCACACCGTGGAGATGGTTGCTGTAGAAGGCTAAGCGGTAGAAACAAAGCCGCGATTGTGCAGCGGCCCCGCCGAACGCCGCTGCACACGCGTGCGCATGAACTCTTCATGGCCGCCGAGCCTTGAACGCAAACAGGGGGGGACGATGTCAACCGCATGGAAGTCGCGTTACGCGTTGCGTAACCAGCGAGTCAAAGGCTCGGCCATCCGCGAGTTATTGAAGGTTACACAGCGGCCGGAGATCATTTCATTTGGCGGGGGCCTGCCTGCGCCCGACGTGTTCCCGGTTAAACGTTTTTCCGAAGCCTGCCGCATCGTGCTGGAGCAGCACGGACCGCAGGCGCTGCAGTACGGTCCGACGGAGGGCCACGAGCCACTGCGCGAGATGGTGGCGCAGAACATTTCCCGCTACGGCATTCTTGCCAAAACCGAAAATGTCTTAATCACTTCGGGCTCGCAGCAGGCCCTCGACCTGATCGGCAAGCTGCTGATCAACTCCGGCGACCGGGTTCTGGTGGAGGCGCCCACCTACTTGGGCGCACTGCAGGCATTCAACGTGTATGGAGCGCAATTCATCTCGGTGCCGGTGGATGACGATGGGCTGTGTACCGATCAGCTGGAAAATTCGCTGCGGCGAGGCGCCAAGTTCATGTACGTTTTGCCGAACTTTCAGAATCCGGCCGGGGTCACCATGTCGGAGGCGCGCCGTGAGCAAGTCATCGCGCTTGCCGACAAATACGGCATTCCGATTGTCGAAGACGATCCCTACGGGCAATTGCGCTTCGAAGGCGAGCATCTGCCTCCGCTGGTGGTGCTGGACTACAAAACTCTGAGCAGCCACAACGGGCAGCCGCCAGCCAACGTAATTTACCTGAGCACATTTTCGAAGACGCTGGCGCCCGGGATTCGTCTGGCGTGGATCGTGGCGCCTTCGGATGTGATCGGCAAGCTTGCGCTTTTGAAGCAGGCAGCCGATTTGCATACAGCGACTTTCAACCAGATGGTGGCGCACGAGGTGGCGAAGGATGGTTTCCTCGATCAGCATGTGAAACGGATTCGCCAGGTTTATCGCGAGCGGCGCGACGCCATGCTGCATGCTCTGGAGGATTTCTTCCCGCCGGAAGTGACGTGGACGCATCCCAAGGGCGGCTTGTTCCTATGGGTGACGATGCCGGAAGGCACGGACTGCCGGCTGCTGTTCCGCGCGGCGCTCGCGGAGGATGTGGCGTTTGTGCCCGGAGATTGCTTCTATGCCGACGAGACCGCAGACGCGTGCCGCCACATGCGGCTGAATTTCTCTTATTCGGCGCCGGAGAAGATTCGCGAAGGGATTCGCCGGCTATCCGTCGCCGTGAAGATGCAGGTGCGGCACAGCTCGCACATGGAAGTGGTGCACTAACCCTCGCCTGCAGCCCGGCCACGGGCACGCATCAGCTCATGGGATTTGGGTCACGATCGGGATCCTGCTGCGCCCAAATCGCAACAAATCACCCGGCGGCATGGTTAGTTTGATTGCCAGCTCAGGAAGTCTTCGTAACCGTTGAAGATTTCGTCTAGCAGCGATTCTGATTGCTGATGGCTTCCGGCATTCCCTTTCCTCTGGGAAGGGGAACGACGCGGCGGTTCGAGGCTCGTGATGTGGGCTTTGAACGGGGTCAGCTTTCTAGAATTACCTCCAACGCGTGGCTTCTCCGGGATGATTGCGCGCATGGCTGTCTCTCCTGATTGGCCATTGTTTCTGTGCGGCGGAAAAAGGGCTATGGCGATCGACACATATCGATGTGACGGTCGCCACATAGGCGGTCGTGCGGCAACCTTACCCTTTCCGAGTCGCCGGATTACTCCGGCGTCCAGCCCAGGAATTCGTCGTGGCCTTCGAAGATATCGCGCCAGACACTTTTAGGCGTTGGCGGCGCGGATTTCTTAGGGGCTTCCTTATTGGTCTGCGCTGCGCTTTTTTCCAGATCTTCGATAGCCGCTTCCTCAACCGGTGGTTCCATTAGATCTGCCGGCATATGAGTACCTCCTGCTCGAATCGTCTTGCCGCTGGCGCGGACAGCGTCCGCGGCAAGATCAGGTTCGCGGGTTCTTTTCTAGTTGAACGCAACCGCCTGCATTACGAAACATGCGCCAGGTGGCGGTCTTCTTCCTTTTCTCCCGCCTTCGAGCGTATGCGGTCGATTTCCATGCGTTCCAGCGCCTCGGTCTTTACGATCGTGCGAGCCGCCAGCGGCTTCAGCCAGAGCAGAGCCATGAACGCTGCGACGATGTCGCAGGCGATCATGACGTAGAATACAGGAATCCACGAGCCAGTCTTCATCATGACCCACGCCGCCACGGGCGCAGCGAACAGCGATGCGGTGCCCTTGGAGGTGTAGACGATGCCGTAGTTCGTGGTCGCCCATTTGCGGCCATACAAATCAGCCGTGATGGAGGGGAACAGCGAGAAGATCTCGCCCCAGGCGAAGAACACGGCACTCGACAACAAAACGAACAGCACCGGGCGGTGAATCGACTGCAGCCAGCCCCAAATCGCCAGACCCTCGATCAGGAAGGCCGTGAACATGGCATTCTCGCGGCCGATGTGGTCGGAGATCCAGCCCCACAACGGCCGGGTAACACCGTTGACGATGCGATTCAGCTGAATGGCGAGGATCGCGGCCGAGAGGCCGAATGCAACGATGGTTTTGTCGACCTTGTAGAAACCGGCAATCTCTTTGAGCTGCGCAGTAACTACCAGGCCGCCGAAGGCCACGAGCGTCATCATCACATAGATGGCGTAGAACGAGGGCTGCTTCAACATCTCCACCCATGTGGAATCGTGGGTACTTTGCGCCACCCTGGCGAGGGGCTTCCAGGTTTTGGGCAGCCAGTTTTTCGGCGGAGCCACAATGAACATGGCGGCCAGGAACACGATCGCGCCCTGCAGGCAGCCCCAAAAGATGAAGGCATGCTGGTAGCCGGAATTCTTGATCATGGTCTCGATGGGAGCGACGGTGACGGCGGTGCCGATGCCGTACGCGCCCGAGACAATGCCGGCGCACAACCCGCGATGATCCGGAAACCATTTGAGAACGTTGCCGGTGCAGCCACCATAAACCGCGCCGGCGCCGATGCCTCCGATCGCGTACCAGATGTAGAGCCCGGTGGTGGTGGTGGCGTAGCCGGAGCCAATCCAGCCGGCGCCGACCAGCAGTCCGCCAATGCCGATGACCAGGCGCGGGCCGAGGCGGTCGATGAGATAGCCTTCGAACGGCACCAACCAGGTCTCGCACCAGATGAAGGCGAAGAAGGCGATCTGCACGGCGGCAAGCGTAGCGTGCAGCGTAGAGGTTAAGGGTTTGGTGAAAAGCGTCCAGGCATATTGAAGGTTCGCGATGGCCATCATCGCGATAATGCCGGCGCACATCTGAACCCAGCGGTTGACGATCTTGGGTTCATTGCCAAGGGTGGCAACGTTTGTGGCCATAGGGTTTACCCTCCCGGGTGTTTTGTCAGCAATGTCTTAATCCAAGCAATTCTCCTCGAACAGGTTCTGGGGAAGTAAAAAACCCGCCCTTACCAGGGCGGGTAATCTTCGCTATACCGCGTCGATTTCTTTTTGCAGCGGGATGATTCCCGGCACCAACCACTTCTCCCACATCTCGTCCACTTTGCTCTGGAAGTATTCAATGTCTTCCTCGACAAAGTGTGCGAACCGGCCCTGCTTCAGCAGGTAGTCGCGGACCGGCAGGCGTTTGAAGCGGCCATTGGCAATCTGTTCGGTCTTGCCATAGAGCTTCAGCTTGCCCTTCTCGACCTCGTACAGGGGCCAGATGCCGGTGTTGACGGCCAATTCGCCCAGCTCGAAAGATAGTACGGGATCGAAATCCCATCCCTTCGGGCACGGATTCAGGCAGTGAATGAAAGTCGGGCCGCCGATGGACAGCGCCTTGCGGATGTTGTTCATCGCCTGCAGCGGATACGAAGTGGAAATCGTTCCGACATACTTGCAGGTGGGATGTCCGGCCAGGATGAGCGGGGCAACATTCTTTTTCCAGCGGTGATGCATGATGCGTTTCACTTTTCCCGGCGTCGAGAACGAGGTATTCACGCCATAGGGAGACGTTCCAGAGATCTGGATGTCGGTGTTGGCGTAAGACTCGTTGTCGTACATGAGGATGAGCAGGTTGTAGTCGGGATGGGTCATGGTCGCGGAAATCGCGCCCAGACCCATGTCGGCGCCACCGCCGTCGCCGCAGAAGGCGATGACGTTGATGGGCTCATCCTTGATATAGCCCTTGCGCTGCTGCACGCGGAAAGCGGCCGCGGTGCCGAGGGCTGCTGAGCCCGCGCTGCCCAGTTGCGTATGCATCCAGGGCACGCCCCAGGGCGTGGCGTAGTAAGAGGTGTTGGCCACGTACATGCAGCCGGTGCTGCCCAGCACGACCGTGCGTGGGCCTGCAGCCTTCGCCAGGAGTTTCATGATCTGGGCAGACTCGCAGCCCTGGCAAGTGCGGTGGCCGGACGTGTAGTACTCCTCGTATGGAACCTTCTTCACACCTTTGAAGGCTTCCAGTTCCTGTGTTGGTTTCTCATCTACGAATGTTGTCGTCATGGTTGTCATGTCCTTTCCGGCTCTGAATAAGCGCAGAGCGCTTATCCCCGCAGCCCGATCCATTGTGTGAGGGGTTGCGTTTTGCCCTTGGCGGCATGGAAGACCGAGTCAGCGACCTTCTCCACGTCGGGCACGGTGATTTCGCGTCCGCCCAACCCGCCGATGAAGCCGAGAACTGGCGGCCGGGTTGCGGCGTTGGTGTACATCGCCGAGCGAACTTCAGTGGCAACTACGCCGCTGAGGTCGGGCGATCCAAACGAGAAATCACGATCGATCACGCCAATAGCCTTGAATTTCTCAAGGCACTTGGCAACGTCAGGACCGGCAAAGGGCCGGAACCAGCGCAGGCGCACGAAGCCGACTTTCTTGCCTTCCTCGCGCATCTTGCGGATAGCGACGCGGACCGGCGTCGAGATCGTTCCCATGCCGAGCAGAACGACTTCGGCGTCCTGGGTCATGTACTCCTCGAAGAACGGATTGCCATACTTGCGGCCAAACGTCTTCTCGAAGTCGGCATAAACTTCGCGGATCACGCCACAGGCTTTTTCTGTGACTGCGTAATTTTGACGCCGGATTTCGGTGACCCAGTCCTCGTTGGCCTGGGGCGCCACCGAGATCACGTTGTCGGGGTGGAGAAGCAGGTCGCCGCGGTCATAGCGGGGCAGGAATTTCTTGACGAGTTCCGCCGCCGGGATTTTGACCAGGGCCTGGGAGTGAGTGAGGAACGCGCCGTCGCAGCTGAGCGCCAGGGGCACCAGCATGCGCCGATCTTCCGCCACGCGATAGGCGATGAGCGCGGTATCGAGCGCCTCCTGCGCGCTATCGACCCAGGTCAGCAGCCAGCCGAGGTCGCGAACCGCCAGAGCGTCATTGTGCTCCACGCCGAAAGCGCCGGGATCGTCGAGCGCCCGGTTGCCGACCATGGCCACCAGGGGCACGCGGAGGGCGGGGCTGACGGTGAGGGCTTCCATGGCATACATCCATCCCACGCCACTGGAACCGCAGAACACGCGCGCCCCGCAAACCGAGGCGTGCTTGACGATTTCAAATTGTGAATGCTCGCCTTCGGCCGCGATGTATTCGCAATCCATCTCGCCATCTGCTACCAGCTGGCTGATGTATTGCATGACCGTGTCGTAAGGCCGGATGGGATAAGCGGTGACTACGTCGACGTTGGCCAGTTTGCAGGCAATGGCAATGGCTTCCGCGCCGGTAATCAGAGCTTCCTGCTCTTGCACTTTCTTTTTTTCTTCAACCGGTATTGTTAATGTCGCCATCTGATTCTCCTTGTCTTCTAGTCGGGCTTTCCGGTGCGGTTAGCCTTTCTGAGCAACTGCCAGGGCCTCTTCGGCCTGTTCCTTATACTGTCCGCGATAACGGAAGCCATAAGCGCGCTTGTCGAGCGGCTCGGCGGACTCGATCGTCTTCTCCAGCCACTTGAGGTAGGCGTCCTTATCTTTCTTGAAGGCTTCCCATTGGCTGGCGTTATCGCTGAATTGGGACTCGTTGACCATCTTGATGCAATCTTCGACCGGGCAAACGGCTTCGCAGATGCCGCAACCGCAGCAGGCTTCGAGATTGGCGTCGTAGGTCTTGTCGGGAGTCACGTCGAAAGACGCATCCGGACAATTGAGCCAGCACAGCGTGCACTTGGTGCAGGTGGAGAAGTTGACCACCGGCCGCTGCGTGCGCGTGGAATATTTCTTGAACAGCTCGTTGCGAGCGGGACGGAAGCCGCCGACTTCCTTGGTGACCGGGTCGGCATAGGGTCCGCCCTGCGGCTGGCCCTTGATGGAAACGCCGCCGCGAAGCTCGTGCCAGTCGGGCAGTTCGAACTTAAACGGCACTTCGGGATTGCCTTCGCCGGGCTTCACATTGATGGAAGTGAAGCGATCGAACGCGGTTTTGGCCGAGGTGACCTTCAGCGGATTCTTGAGCTTCTCATTGATGAACTGCTCGAGCGCCTTGAATCCGAAGACTTCGGGCAACACCTTGGCGATGGCGCCGAGAACGCGGACATCGGTGTGGTCATCCTTATAGACCCACATGCCGGAAAAACTGGTCACGCCTTTGAGAACGGAGAGTTTGTAAGGCTCTTCGCGGCGGTGAATGCTCTGAAGCAACGCCGGCGCATCCTGCAGGGAGATAACGATCAGAGTGCTTCCCGGCTTGAGCGCATGATGCACGGGCTGCAAACCGTACCAGGCCCAGGATTCGGCGCCCTTGCAGAGCGTGTCGTCGAGGACCACGGTGAGATCGACCTGCTTGGGCTCGTACTGCGCCATGCCGGCCTCGAGAGTCTGCTCATCGTTGGCGACGATGGCGAAACTCTTGGCGGGTATGCCATTACGCTCCGGCGCGTCGCCGTATCGGCCGAAGGAGAGACCCAGCTTGCCTTCGTTATGCGCGGCCAGGACAATGTCGCGCGTGATATTTTTCGCCAGAGTCTTCTGGAAGACTCCACGGTAGATGACTTCAATTGCGAATAATTGACCCATGTGGCAACCTCCATCCTTTTTGCAGCTTATTCAAAACGATGTCTTCGATTTCCGATAAGTGAAACTGCATGGCGGCGCCGGCGGCGGCGGCGTCATGCTGCTTGAGCGCTTCAAGAATGCGGCGATGCCCGGAGAGCGATTTCTCGCCGCGGCCCTGTTCCTGCAAAGAACGCTCGCGAATTTCGCGCAGCAGATCCATGAGCACGTTGACCAGCTTGAGCAGCACGGAATTATGCGCCGCGGCTGCGATGGCGTAATGAAACAGAGAATCTTCTTCAACGGCGGGCTCGGCGACACGAAGTTTTTCTTCTTGCCGCAGCAGGATGTTTTCCATTTCCGCGAGCTGCTCGGGAGAAATGTGCCGGGCGGCAATGCGGGCAACCGCCGGCTCGAGCAGCCGGCGCACTTCAAGCAACTCCCCGATCATCTTGCGCCGCTGCGTGAGCACGTCGGCCATCGGGTCCACACCGCAACGAAGCAGGGGATCGAGAACAACGGTGCCCACGCCCTGGCGGGTCTCAAGCAATCCCAGCAATTGCAGGCTGTGAACCGCCTCGCGCACGGAGCTTCGACTGACGCCAAGCAAGTGCGCCAAGTCGCGCTCGGAAGGAAGCCGGTCGCCGGGCGAAAGCTGCGTGAGGATTCGATCCTGGATCTGTTGAGCGACCGCTTGATAGACGCGGCTGCGAGGAATGGCTTCCAGGGCGAGATTCGCAGGAGTGCTCATAAGAGCGCGCTGACTGGTCTGAAGACGGACCAGTTCATTAAAGGACAATCCTGTGGATGCCGCAGTGAGCCCGGATACCGTTATTTGTGAGGATTCGCACCAAGCGATGTGATGGCATGGCAGGCATCGACTCGAGCCGGGCAGGCCGCAACGCAGCCAACCTTCCCAAATCGGGTATTGGTAATCACCTTTTAGGGTGACAGCGGTCACTGCACGGGTATCCGGAATTGTTGAAACTTGCAACCAAGCAGCAGGAATCGCTGCTGAGTTCTTTTACACGTGATTCGGCCGTTGTTGTAAACAGTGGTCGCTTTCGCAACCATCGCACGATCGCGAAACGGGGCCGCTGCTTTCGTGCGGTTGCACCAATTTTTCGAAGGAGATAAAGCGTAATCATGAAGACTAATAAGCTGTTAATCCTGATTGTGACGATCGCAGTTGCGCTGTTCGTCCTGATCCCGAACCTGTCATGGGCAGCAGATGACGGAGCGACCCTCTACAAGGCAAAGTGCGCGGCATGCCACGGAGCCGATGCCGCGGGCAAGCCGGCCGCAAAAATTCCGAGCCTGGTTTCCGACGACTTGAAGAAAGCCTCGGATGATGACTTCGCCAAGAAAGTGACCGATGCGGCGAAGCACCCGGCCCCGGTAAAAAGCCTGGCGGCGGACCAGGTGAAGCTGGTAGTGGGCTATATCCGTAGTTTGCAGAAGTAGCCATTGATGGTTCTTCTTGTGTCTCGGCGCTGAGAAAGCGCCCGGGCAACGCGAGGAGACGTGAGGTGTCGGATGAAGGGGTCTGATGCGTTTCGGCGCGAGAGGCGAACTTGCCTGCCGAAGGCTGGCCCGCTGGACCCTTGCCCGCGTGCTCTGACAGGAAGAACCCGCTGCCCGGGTTTCACGGTTGCCTACCGGAAACCCGGGCCTTCACCCTTACGGGTTTTCTCTACCAGGCCCGTTCCCGTTTGGCGGAGTGTCGAGACCTCCCTCCTCCCCACGCCAACACGCAGGGTTCAAGCCGGAACGGGCAGGAGCCAATTCCATGAGCAAAGCTTTGCTGTACGACGCAACCATGTGCATCGGTTGCAAGGCTTGTGAACGAGCTTGCGCCGAGCAGAACCAGTTGCCCTACTCCGACGCGGTAGCCGCCGAAGCGGTGCAATCGGAACACAAATTCACCGTAGTCATGGCGAAAGATGACAAGTACATGCGCCGCCTGTGCATGCACTGCGAGAAGCCGGCGTGCGCCTCGGTGTGCCCGGTAGGAGCGCTGCATAAGACGAAAGAGGGCCCGGTCGTGTACGACGTATGGAAGTGCATCGGCTGCCGCTACTGTATGGTGGCCTGCACTTTCGGGCAACCGAAGTACGAGTGGCAGTCGCTCAATCCGCGGGTGCGCAAGTGCATCATGTGCCCGGAGCGGATCAAGGCGGGACAGGCGACGGCATGTGCAGAGGCGTGTCCCACGGGCGCCACCAAGTTTGGCGAACGTGACGAACTGATCCAGGAAGCGCGCGAGCGCTTACGCACGAATCCTTCGGCGTATGTGCCGCGGATTTACGGTCTGACCGAAGTCGGCGGCACCTCCGTTCTGATTCTTTCCAGCGTGAATCCCGAGGAGTATGGATATCCCTCGTCGGCCAAGATCGGCGAAACCCCCATGCCGGAATACACGGGCAAGGTGATGGAGAGGGTTCCGGACTTCATACCGGTGTGGTCGCTGGTGCTGGGCGGGATCTACTGGATTTCGCATCGCCGCGAAGAAGTGTCGGCGGCGGAAGCGGGAGAGCAGAAGCACAAGAACGGAGGCGCGCAATGAAGATCAAGCTTACTTTCTGGAAAGGCGTTTTTTTCGTGATCGTTGCCGCCGGCCTGTATTCGACCTATGTCCGCTACTTCCGCGGGCTGGGCGCGATCTCGAATATGACCGACCAGTTCCCCTGGGGATTCTGGATCGGCTTCGACTGCCTGTGCGGCGTGATGCTGGCAGCGGGCGGCTTCTGCATGGTCGGCGCAGTGTACCTGTTCAATGTGGAGCGGTTGCACAGCGTGGTCCGGCCGGCGGTACTGACCGCGTTTCTGGGCTATCTCCTGTTCATCGTCGGCCTGCTGTTTGACCTGGGCCGGCCCTGGTACATCTGGCACCAGCTGATTTACATGAACCCGCACTCGGTAATGTTCGAAGTGGGCATGTGCGTGATGACCTACACGACCGTCCTGTTCTTCGAATTCCTGCCCAACGTGCTGGAGCGGTTCAAGCTGCAGGGGCCAATCAAGGTGATCAAGAAGATTTATCCGGTGCTGGTCGTGCTGGGCATCCTGCTCTCCACCCTGCACCAGAGTTCGCTGGGTTCTCTGTATCTGATCATGCCGCAGAAGCTGCATCCGTTCTGGTATTCCCCGGCGCTGCCATTCTTCTTCTTCGGATCGGCGGTAGCGGTGGGCCTGGCTATGACCATTTTCGAATCGACGCAGAGTTCGAAGGCGCTGGGACGGGAACTGGAGCGGACGGTGCTGGTGGACCTGGGCGGCGCGCTGCTGGTGGCGTTGTGGGTGAATGCGCTGCTGCGCTTCCAGGATTATTTCCATCGCGGCCTGCTGAAGCAGATCGTGACGCCGAGCTACGAAGCCTATTTCCTGTGGGCGGAGCTGATGATGGCATTCATCATTCCCATCACGCTGCTGAGTTTCAGGAAGATTCGCCTCTCCCCGCAAGGCTTGTACCTGGCGTCGGTGATCAGCTTGCTGGGCTTCATCACCAACCGGCTGAACGTCGCGCTGATCGGGTTTGAGACCTATGTCGGGCATCACTATGTGCCCAAATGGACCGAATTCTCGGTGACGCTGATGATTATTTCCGTCGGCTTCGCCTTGTTCGGAGTAGCGGCCAAATACTTGCCCATCTTCCCCCAGGAAAAACGCGCGGTGGTGGAACCACTGGAGACGATGGAGGTGCCAGCGCTGCCGGCGCTGGTGGAGAATGCCGGAGACTGAGCCAACCCGGGCTTGGCGATTGCGGCTGGCGCACAGCTTGAGCGCGAAGTTAGTGCTTTCGCTGGTGCTCTCCATGACGGCGGTCTTCGGGCTGGTGGGCTACCTGATCGTCCGCCTGCATCGGCAGCATCTGGAACAGAGCGCGCTGACGAGCGCGGAGCGGGTCAGCGACGTGATCCGGCGCAGCACGACCTACTACATGCTGCGCAACGACCGCGAGGGCCTCTACCACGTGATCCGCACGCTGGCCGACGAGCCCGGCATGCTCAAGGTGCGGATCCTGGACCGCGAAGGGCGCATCACGTATTCCACCAGCAGCGAAGAAGTGGGGCAGGTGGTGAATAAGGCCGAGGAGGCGTGCTACGGCTGCCACAGCCAGTCCCAGCCGCTGGTGCGCCTGAATCGTCCCGACCGCTTCCGAATTTACCGCGTGGCGAGCGGAGAGCGGGCCCTGGGCATCATCACCCCGCTGGAGAACCAACCTTCGTGCTCCAACGGCGCCTGCCACGCGCATCCTCCGGCGCAAGCCATCCTCGGCGTGCTGGATGCGAACCTCTCGCTGGCCAAAGCGGACGTGCAACTGGCGCAAACCACCCGGCAGATGTTCGGGTATCTATTCCTGGCGCTTTTCTCGATGGCGGCGATGTGCTGCCTTTTCGTCTGGCAAGTTGTGGGCAAGCCCATTGGCGCGCTGAAGCAGGCGACGGAATATTTGTCGAGCGGAAACCTGGGATACCAGATCACCATCGGAGGAGACGACGAGATCGGCGATCTCGAGCGCTCCTTCAACAGCATGAGCTCGCAGTTGCGCGCCGCCAATGAAGAAAGCAAGGCCTGGGCGAAGACGCTGGAAGACCGTGTAGAGCGGAAAACCGGAGAATTGCGTCGAGCGCACGAACACCTGCTGCAGGTGGAAAAGATGGCCTCCATGGGCAAGATGGCGGCCGTCGTGGCGCACGAAGTCAACAATCCGCTCTCTGGGATTCTGACCTACTCGAAGCTCTTGCATAAGTGGATCGCCGCCGGGCAGGCGGAGCACGAAAAACGGGAGGAAGCGTTGCAGTGCCTGGATCTGATTACAGCGGAGAGCCGGCGCTGCGGCGAACTGGTGAAAAACCTGCTGACCCTGTCGCGCACCGGGCCCATGAACCTGGAGGTGACGGATCTACGGGCGGTGATCGACCGGTCGATGTTGTTGATGAAGCATGCGCTGGAAATGAACGGCGTGCAGCTTCAGATAGATACCGGGGAAGGCTTGCCGCTGCTGAAGTGCGATCCGGCGCAAATTGAGCAGGTGCTGGTGGCGCTGGTCACCAACGCCATGGATGCGATGCCCCGGGGCGGGAACCTGTGGCTGCTGGCGCGCTTTGACGAGGCGGCCGAGCAGGTCGAAATCAAGGTTCGCGACGATGGAGCCGGCATTGCGCCCGAACTGCTGTCAAAAATCTTTGAGCCGTTTTTTACCACCAAAGACAGCACGCACGGCGTGGGGCTGGGGCTGGCCATCAGCCGCGGCATTGTGGAGCGGCACGGCGGGCATCTGGAAGCGCAGTCCGAGCTGGGCAAAGGCACAACGTTCACGATCACGCTGCCGGCCGCAGGCGCCGAATATGCGCTGGCCGGGGCGGGACGATCGGAACAGGCGAAAGTGAGGCGATCAACGTGAGCACACGCGGAAGGCTGCTGATTGTAGACGATGAACTCAGCGTTCGCGATTCTCTGGGCAAGTGGTTTCGGGAAGAAGGATATGAAGTGGCGACGGCGGAGAATGCCAACGACGCGTTGACCCGCCTGGCGGAGCATCCCTGGGATGCGGCGCTGGTCGACATCAAGATGCACGGCACCGACGGGATCGAGTTGCAGCGCAAAATGCACGAGGCCGATCCCAAGCTGCTGGTGATCATCATGACCGGCTACGCGTCGGTGGAAACGGCGGTGGCGGCGCTGAAAAACGGGGCCTACGACTATGTCACCAAGCCGCTCGATCCGGACGACATTTCGCACCTGGTGGGCAAAGCGCTGGCGCACAAGCGCGCGGAGCAGGAAAATGCGCGGCTGCGCGAGGCCGTCGCGGAGGTGACGCGGCCCGATGAAATCGTAGGCCAGAGCGTGGCCATGAAGAAAGTGTTTGACGCCATTGAAACCGTGGCTCCCACCGACGCCACGGTGCTGATTACGGGCGAGAGCGGAACGGGCAAGGAACTGGTGGTGCGCGCCATCCACGCGGCCAGCCAGCGGCGTTTTCACCCTCTCGTGGTGATTCACTGCGGAGCGCTGACCGAGACCCTGCTGGAGAGCGAGTTGTTTGGTCACGAGAAAGGGTCGTTCACGGGCGCGCAATATCGCAAGAAAGGCAAATTTGAGATCGCCGAAGGCGGAACCGTGTTTTTGGATGAGATCGGCGACATCACGCTCAAGACGCAGAGCGACTTGCTGCGCGTGTTGCAGGAGCGGGAAATCACGCGAGTGGGCGGCAACCAGATCATCAAGGTCGATTTCCGCTGTATCGCCGCCACCAATAAGAGCCTGGAGCAGTTGATCGAGGAAGGCAAATTCCGGCCTGACCTTTTCTACCGCCTGAATGTTTTTCGCATTGAGATGCCGCCGCTGCGCGAGCGGGCGGAGGACATCCCGGTGCTGGTCGACCATTTCGTGCGCAAGTTTTCCCTGGCGATGAGTAAGAAGATCAATCGCGTATCGCCGGCGGCGATGGCGCAATTACAGCAGCAAACCTGGGTGGGAAACGTTCGCGAACTGGAAAACGCCGTGGAGCGCGCGATGGTCGTGGGGCAGGAGCCGGAGCTGCGCGAGCAGGACTTTGTTTTCAAGCCCAGCCCGATGGCGAACGGCCACGGCAAAGCGCTGGAGGAAGTGGAGAAGGCGCACATCCTGCGGGTGTTGGCCGAGTGCGGTCAGAATCAGAGCCGCGCCGCCGAAGTGCTCGACATCGACCGGGTTACGCTTTATCACAAGCTCAAGAAGTGGGGTTGGACCCGGTCGCCGGTGGAGACGCGGTGACACGCCACCATGAAAAGGCTGCAACTGTTGCCGGTGGGAAGGATCGAGGACGAACTGCTGTTTTGGCTCGGGCCGGTGATGGAAGATGTCTTCCAGATTCCTTGCGAGGTGCTGGCACAGCGCCTGGACCCTGAATTTGCGCTGCACGGCGAACGCTGTCAGTATCACTCATCACAAGTCCTGCAACGCATGCAGAGCAACGTGTCAGAAAATTCCTGGCGCGTGCTGGGCGTCGCCGACGTCGACCTCTATATACCAATTCTGACCTTTGTGTTTGGCGAAGCGCAGATGGGCGGGCCGACGGCGATTCTCTCCACCTACCGCTTGCGGCAGGAATTTTACGGGCTGGCGGCAAATCGTCAACTCCTGCGCGAGCGAACCGCAAAGGAAGCGGTTCACGAACTGGGGCATACTCTGAACCTGACCCACTGTGAGGATTACCAGTGCGCGATGGCGCCATCGCACGCGGTCGAGTGGATTGACCTGAAGGGGAGTTCACTCTGCAAGCGATGCAGGGCGGACGCGCAGATCGGCGCTCCACCTTTGGCCCCGCCCCGGTTGGGGACGATGTGAGCCGGTCCCTCGCTGAATCCAGCGAAGGATGGGCGGTTCGGGCCGGCGACTAGCGCGGCGAAGAGGGCTTTGCCCCTTAAAAAGGGCATCTTGGCGCGATCTTACGTCAAAAAACTAGCGCCCGGATTCGGGGGGTGAGCCGAATCCGGGCGCCTTTGCAATTCCTGGTGGGTCCAGAGCGGTCCCCCCAGGGCCGCAGAGGAGGTTGCAGTTTATGACAGGAAGAATTCCTTGGCCAGCGAGGTCCAGTCCTCATCCGGCAGGTGAGCCGCGATGTCGTCCACAGCCACGCCGCCATCCTGCGCCAGCGCTCCCAGCGCCATCGGCATGCGGCGCTGCAGGCGTCCCGCAGCTTCTTCGGTCCACCAGCGGGCCAGCGCCCCACCCAGCAGGTTGCGGAAGTTCGTCTTGGCATCGGGCGCCTGCACCGTCAGCAGCCAGCCATCTCCGTAGGGATCGCCGAGCGCCAGCTTCGGATTGAGCGCGACCGATTCGTTGATATCGGAAACGGTTCCTTCGATCGGCGAAACCATGTCCACGGCGCGGTCGTCGTGGTAGATGGTGCACAGCTTCTGGCCTTGCCGGATCCACTGGCCGCGCTGCGGCAGCGAGATGCGATCGACCGTGCCCGTCAGCTTGGTGGCAAAATCATCCATGCCCACGCGCACCAGGTTGGGGCTCTCCTGCAGCGCCCAAGTGTGCCCGGGGTGGTAGCGCAGATTATCCGGCACTTGAAAACCGGCGACGAACGCAGGCTGCAGGCGGGGCCGTGTTTCCGCCTTGGCAGTTACGGCTTGGATCGTAGTTTCGACGACGTGGCGGGTCCGGAAATAATCGATCAGCAAGAATGCGATGAAGGTGAAGAGAACCAGTAGGACTGTCATAAGAGCCTCCTTGCGGCTTCTTTAATCGCTTAACACTCTCCTGAAGGCAATCTCCGTGCCAAGAGCAGAATGGAATCGACCAAGGCCGTGAAGGCAACTGAAAACAAAGGAAAAAGACTTCAAGCGAAGTTGGGTGGGCGAATTTCCTGCTGCAACTTGCATCGCATAATTGCTGCAGCTTGCAACGTGCCCGCAGGAGCGAAGTTGTTGGGAGCTGCTTCGTCGGCGGCTATCAAATTCAAAATGAACAACTTAGCGGGTAGTTGCAGGATGCAATAGCCGCCGTTCAAGAATGCAACAGCAGCTGGCACGAGCGCTTTCTAGTAGGCATTCTTACTGGAGAACAGGCGCAAGAACGTCAGAGTAATGATCTGCAGGTCGAACGTGAGGCTCCAGTTGCGGAGGTAATAGAGATCGTACTCGACGCGCTTGGCAATCGAAGTATCCCCGCGCCAGCCGTTTACCTGAGCCCAGCCCGTGATTCCCGCCTTGAAGAAGTGACGAGCATTGTAGGCATCGAATTCATTCAGGAACTGCTCCACAAAGTAGGGGCGCTCCGGACGTGGTCCTACGACGCTCATATCGCCCTTGAGAACGTTGAGGAACTGTGGCAGTTCGTCGAGATTGGTTTTGCGCAGAAAGATTCCCAGGCGGGTGCGACGCGGGTCCTGCTGTTCCGTCCAGCGCTTGTCGGCCTCTTCTTCGGAACCGACTTTCATGGTGCGGAACTTGAGGATGCGGAAGACGCGCCCGTTCAAGCCCACACGATCCTGGGAAAAGAAAACCGGCCCGCGGCTCTCGAGCTTGATGGCCAAAGCAATCAGAAGCATGATGGGCCAGATGAGCGCCAGCACCAGCAACGAGAGAATGACATCGAAGCTGCGCTTGAGAACGAGATAAGAACCGGACTCGGCCAAGGTGGGGCGAAGGTCGAGCATGTTAATGCCGCCAAGATCAATGAGGCGATCGGAAAAGCCGACGCCGGGAGCAAAGTCTATGGCGAGGCGGGTCGGAACGCACAGGCGCCCAAGCATGGGCAGAATGAGCCGGATCTCATCGAGGCGGTCGTGCGGCAGGGCAATGACGACGTCGTTGATGGTCTCGCCATTGGAAAAATCGGGCACATTTTCGAGATCAAAGATCGGCGCGCCGACGACCTCAACCGGGTGGCCGGGCATGCGGACATATCCGGCGATGCGGGCGGGCAGCACCTGGCCATTGGTGAGGGCACGGGCAACGTCCCGCGCATAGTGGCCTGTACCCACCATGAGGATCTTCACTTCGCTTCTGCCGGAGACGCGAGCCCACTCGAGAAAAACACGGAAGATGATGCGCAGCGCAGTCGCTAGGACAAAAAGGACGAAGGCGCTCAGCGCGACGACGGTGCGGGAGAAGCTGACCTCGCGATAGAGAAACAGGCCCACCATCACGATGGCATAAGTGAAGGCGAGAGCCTCAAGCAGGCGGCGAGACTTGCCTGCGGGAACATACAGCTCTTCGATATTCCACAGGCCGGATTCTTCGGCGACGATGGCCCACGCGATGGTGGTAAACAGGCCGATGCCCCAATAGGCATGCAAGCCAAAGGTACCGTGACGCGCCGACAGGAGGTTGATGCCGAAGCGGACCTTGGCGGCAATCACATAGGCCAACGCCGGCAACACCAGCATCAAGATTCGTAAATAGAAACGGGCGTAACTTAGACGACTGCGAATCATGTACTAACGCTTTCTAGCGGAACTGAAATTATTGGGCCCGTGCACCGTCCCATCACCAAAAATTCTATGTGCGCTTAGGTGCCTTTTAAGAGTAACAGGTAAGTATCTTTCATTCAGTCCCAAAATCAAACCCAGGGACTTGGCACAATCCTGGTAAACACCTCCGGCGGCAGATTTCCGGTCGTTCGCGCCGGAAGAAGATAACTTGCGGCGCAACATTTTCTTCGCGTCCTGCAGCATGGAAGTGCCGACACCAGGCGCACTCCAGATCTTCAGGTGGCGAAGAGTGAAACCAATATCGAAGTAGCGCTTGAATAGTCCCACCGTCGAATGGCGGTGGGAGTGGTAGACGCAGGCCTCGGGCTCGTAGACGATTTTCCAGCCGGCATCAAGAATCCGCTTGGCAATGCCGAGGTCTTCGAACACGGGCAAATCTTCGGGAAAGCGCACGCTTTGCCAAACGCTTCTGCGTATGGCGGAGTTGGCGTCGGAGAAATGGTAGAAGCGGTATCCCAAATCGTTGGCCAGCGCAGGATCCTTCACCAGGCGTTTCTCGCCGTAGACGGTTTCAAGCAAGTCCTGGCGTTCGGCGGAGCAACCGGGCTTCGGCACTTGCCTGCCATAGACAGCACCGACGGACGGGTCTTCAAAATTTGCCAGCATGGACTGCAGCCAGGCTGGCGACTCGGGAATCGCGTCCTGCGAAACGAAAATGATGACCTCACCCGTGGTCAAGGATGCGGCGAAGTTTCGGGTGCGGGCGTGATGGAACTGCTCCGCGGGAATGTGCTCGATGCGAACCGGAAACTGCTGCGCAATGGCCACCGTCTCGTCGTTCGAACCGGAGTCGACCAGAATTACTTCCTTGGGCCGCGCACCGGTTTGCGAAAACACGGCTTGCAGCAGGGCGCCAATATCCTGGCCTCCATTTTTAGTGAGCACGAGAATCGATGCCGCAATCACCAAGCGATAGCTATCCTTTCGAAGGTCTGGGGCAGAAGGGGCACGCGGCCAGTAGTGTCTTCATTTTTAGTAGCACTTCCACGCGTGCAGGCTGCCACGAATCTGATTGTAAAATCAACGGTTTTAAGCCCTCATCGACGGCGCGAGGAAGCTTCAGAGTTAACCGAAACGGGTTCGATGGCGAACGGATCGGGTTGGGCAGCGGCAGGCTTCCATAATGATAGCAATTTTTTCCATTTGGCGGCGAGCGGCGCACGTTTCATAAGGCCTAACAACTGCGCGTCCGTGATAGCCCTATGTTGCTGAATGGGCTTTCGATGTTTCAACGCCGCGGGTAAGAAACGAACGGCCTCAGCCTTCGCGGAAACAAAATCCCGCCCTGCACCGGCCTTGATAAAGTATGCGGCAGCGCCGAACTCGTATAACAGTCGTTGGGGCAGCGACCGCACCAGAACGCTCATCGGCATATTCTTCCAATACACCAGCTCAATGTTCCGCTGCGAATAAAAGACCTGCGTCGGGGAAAGCATCCCTATGCTGGCGCGATAGCGGTGATACACCACCGCCCCCGGGATATAAACACAGGCGAAGCCGGAAAGTTGCGCGCGAAACGCAAGATCCACATCTTCGTAAATCAGGAAAAAATCCGGGTCGAAAAAGCCGATTTTTTCCAGCATGGAACGGCGGTAGACGGCCGCGCCCCCGCAAGCGCCGAAGACCTCCCGGGGTTCGGCCCATTCCGGCCCGTCGGACTGGTCCCTGCCCACCTCCAGCGTTGCGCCCGCAAGCGAAACATCGAAGCCGCAATTTTCGATTCGGGTGCGGTCGTCGAAATATAGCATCTTGCAGGCGAAGCTGCCGGCGCGGGGAAAACGAGTGGCGGCTTTCTCAATTTGTTCCAGCCACTCAGGTTGCACGGCGGTGTCGTTATTGAGCAAGACAATCAGATCGCCGCGCGCGTGCTCGAAACCGGCATTGTTGCCGCCCGAAAATCCAAAATTGGAGCCCAACGCGATTGCGCGAACCTCGGGAAAATTCTGGCGAACATAATCGAGAGAACCATCCTTCGAACCGTTATCGACCAGGATGGTTTCGAAATCGGAGAACGTCTGCCGGCGCAAAGAAGTTAGACAGGCATCGAGAAACTGCTTTCCATTCCAGTTCACGATGATGACGCTGATGAAGGGCGAGGAGCGCGGTTTGCCGCCCGTGATAGCGTCCGCGAGGGGAACGCTCAACCGCGAAAGAGCGGCGGCTGTCGAGGTTGCGGGCGTGGTTGCGCGCGCGATTGGCTGCTCTGCTGGCGGCGCGCTTGGCCGTTCGAGGGAAGGGAACATGGAAACGGTTTCCCGCTTCCACGCAGCGATGCGGGCGGCGCGGCTGCTGAACAATCGCCGCTTCAAAGCGAGCGCCGTTTCGCGGCGGAATTCCGGCTTGCCGCCATACAGCCGGTGCTTCAGCCACCGCCCGCCGAGGCGTGCGGTACGCTCCATGCCGGCCAGCGCATTCATGTGCAGGTCCCAGAACGCGGACTCAGTCAGCAAGAGGTTGTGATAGCGCTCGGCACTCATGCGCGCATCGCGATCAAGCATGGAGAAGTGGTGGTCGACTTGGATGTTCCCGGCCACGAAAACTTTTTTTCCGTGTCGATGCAGCTGGTGATAGAGCGCCGAATCGCAGTTATCGAGCCAGAACCAGCGATTGTACCCGCCGATATCGCGCAGGGCGCTCACCCGCAACGTGGACGCAGAGTTGAACGCATAGACAGGATGCGGGGGAACGCCGACATATCCTTCCGGAAACCAGCGCGGCCATGCGCCGGCGAAAAACCAATTCGGGGAAAGCTTGCGGCCTTCGCCGGTAATCTGCGGGACGATGGCGGCGACGGAGAAATCCGGTTGCAGGGCTTCGGCATAGCCTGCAATTTGTGTCAGGAAGTCCGGCGGCAGCACCGTGTCCTGGTCGAGGGTGATGAGCCAGCCGCATCCGGCCGTTTCGGCTAGATCGAGCGCGAAGTTGAACGCGCTGGGCAGACCCTGATTGCTGCCGGCCGCGTGGTAAGCAATTTCGGGAGGCAAATTCGGGCGCTCCGCCGCGCCCGGCGTGTTGTCGTAGAGAAGAATCTCGAGGCTGGCCAGCCCGGGCGATAGCCGCGAGGCCGCGCGAGATAGCGAGCGAAGTGCGGCCGAATCGTTGGGCGCCATCTTGTAGAGGACGATGACCGCAAGAAAACGAATCTCACGCCGGGCGACGCCGCTGTTAGGGTTGGCGCCCGTCATGCAGGCAGGGCTCCGAGGGAAGCGGAGCGCGGTCGCTCCTGGGGCAAAGAAAGGATGTAGCGCTGCACTCCGGCTTGGATTGCAAGCAGCAACAACGTGGACAAGGGCATGAAGTTGTCGTTGAAAAAAATCTCGGCCACGCAACTCAGGAAGACGGCGGAGGTAAGAAAATTACGTGAAAGTCCGCGGCGCATCACGTAAGCGCAGACTGCGCCCAACGCGAAGTTGGCCATCAGCACGCCGGCAAAAGAAAAGTCGAGGAAATAGGGCGCGAGATAGGTGTGCACATTGTCGATGATGTGGCTGTTGCCGTTGATAAACGCCTCGTGCGGATCCGCCGGGATCCAGAAGGACGGCAACGCGGGATAGATAAAGCCGATCGTGGGACTGCGGAAATGGAACGTGTGCACAATCCAGCAAAGATTGGACAGCGGAATCGAGAAGTACGAAATCACCCACAGGAAAATCATGGGCCAGTCGCGATATTCCTGGCGGATTTGCAGGACCGCATAAAAACCCTCCTGGGTGGTGCGATTATTGCCAATCACATCGGCCACGATGGTGAGGCCGATAATGACGCAGGTTGCGGCCATCATCAACTTGCGCCGGTTCAGGCGCGTCGTCATGGAGAAGACGAAGAAAATCTGCAGAAGCGTGCCCAGAATGCCGCCGCGCGTAATGTAAAAAAGCTGCGCCAGCAAGCCAAACGTGCAAAACAGGACTTTGCGGCCGCGAGATGGCTCCAGAAATGAGTTGACCGTGAGCGTGATCAACACCGGAAACAACAACTGCTTGAGTCGACCATACTCCAGATAGACCTTGGTATCGAAAGAGAGCAAGCCGAAAATGGGCGGCAGCCCTTCCAGTTTCAGATTGACGAGCATGATCGCAAGAGCGATGAAGGCGAGAATGTTGTTGAGGCGCCGCAGTCGCGTCACGTTCATCACATAGTCGACGCCGCGGCTGGCCGAAGCGTCTGTTTCCGAACCGGAATGAATCCAGGCATACCCGGCCCACAGCGACAGCATAGAAACGACAAAGAGCAGGATGGGAAGCCCGATTTCGGGATAGCTGTCGTAAGAGACGCGGAAAACGAGCGTGCCCAGCATCAGCAGCCAGGAGATCACGAAAAGATTGACAGGCTTGCAATAGAACGGAAGGCTCCAATCCGGGCGAAGCCACAAATGGCGCCGCAGAGCGAGCGGGCGGTCGTCATCGGAGGGCCAGCCGGAGGCGAAGGCGGCGGGCGGCGCCGAAAAAAATTGCCCGAAACGAAAAATGGAAGCGATGAATTTCAAAGTTGTCTCGCCGCTACACGGGCCTCCGCGCGAATTCCGCACGCATCTCGGGCTCACTGCGCTGCCCTGCGGAAGACGTCGGCAAATAGCGAATTCCCAAACGGCCGGCGCGCCCATCGCGAAAGCCGCGCGCGATCATGCGAAAGCAGGCCAACTTTTCCCGGCCGAACAGTGCGATGCCGAGCATGTGCCATGCCAGCCGCTGCAGCGTGAATATTTTCACGCGCAATCCGGGATAGTGATTCCAGAGCGTGAACACCTCATTGCGGATCATGTAGTACTCGCGCCACGGAGCATGATCGGTCCAGGAAGTGGAGCGGCCGAGAAAGCGGACGCGGCGCGGCTCGCCAAGCGAATGCTGGAGCACGCTGTCGCGAACCACGGCAATCTGGAAGCCGTGACGACGGATGCGCAGGCAATGTTCGTGATCGACAAAATCCATGAAGAAGTCGGCGCGCGGCAAGCCGGCTCTTTCGACCGCATCCCGGCGAATCAACGTGCCGGAAGAAATCACGGTGTCCACGAACGTGACATCGTTGCCTGGATCAATCGGCGTTTGCACCAGCCGCCCATTGCGCCACGACATGCCGGGGCAGCTTAATCCGGTTTGCGGATGGCGGCACACCGGCGCCACGATGGCGATTCCCGGATTGCGAGTGCCATGCTTCGCAGCAGCGTTGAGCAGTTGCTCCAAAGCATCGGGAGCAGGGCAGCTATCCTGGTCGAACAGCCAGATCCAGTCGTATTTCTTTTGCAGCGCGGCGTATTCGAGCCCCGCGGCAAAGCCGCCTCCCACGCCAGAGTTTTTGGGCAGGTTCACGATCGTTATCTTTGGGTCGACCGCTGCAACTGACTTCAGGGTGTCATCGGTGGAAGCGTTGTTGACAACAATGATCTCGTCGACCTTCCGGGTTTGCTGTTTCACAGCAGTGAGGTGCCGGGGCAGGGTATGCGCGCCGTTGTAAGCGACGGTGACGCTGGCAATGGAGGCTGAATTCGCCATGGCTTAGGCTTTGGCCTCCAGTTCGGGGCGTGCGATGGCCGCGGCCGGCGGGTTCGGCTTTAAAAGATTTACCCCATGTCGGTGGAGAACGGTCCACATGGCGAGAACCACGAACACCTCAATGATGGACACCGAGATGCCCGCTCCGGTCGCGCCCAACTGGCGAATCAACGGAATCGACAGCGCGAGGCTTGCTAATCCGGCGACGATGTAGATCCGGCTCAGCAGCTTCTCCAGTTGCAGCGGAATCATCGTTTGAATCGCCAGAACGCTGCTGACCGCGATGACGAAAGGCAGAATCGCGACAGAGCGCAGCACTGGAATGCAGGCCAAAAACCCGGCGCCGAAAACCACGCGGGAGACCGGAGCGGCCAGAAGGAAAAGCATCGCCGACGGCACGAAGGAAAGGATGCCGATCCAAATCAGGCTCTTGCGCAAGAAGAGCAAAGCGCGGTCGCGCGAATCCCGCACCAGCGCGCTAATGTGAGGGAAGAAGGCCTGCGTGATCGGAGCGAGAAGGCCCTGGATTCCGCGAATGATTTTCTCGGCGCCGCTGAAATATCCGGCCTGCACATTGCCCGCGAAGATGCCCACGAGAAAGACATTGCTGTTGGTATAAGCCATGGTTGCGGCATTGGAGACGAACAGGTGCCAGCCATCGCGCAAGGTTTCCGATAGCTCGGTGGAGGATGGCAGGCGGTTCGCAATCTTGAAATTGGTAAGTGCGAGAGCGAAGCCGGCGATTCCGGCAAGGAGAAGCCCACCGGACTGAATGGCCAGTGCCACGACATAATCGGACGGCCGATGCACGAAGATGAACAGCAAGAGCGCCGATCCCATCTTGGCGCCCCCGGTCAGGAACGAGATGTAGCGCATCTGCTCCATTCCCTGAAAAAGCCAGACCGGGAAGAAAACGCTGCCCACCACGGAAATGTACGCAATGGCGTAGAGAAGGCCGTCGACGCGAAAGCGCGGGACTGCGGCCACCACCACTCCCATCACGACAGCACCGGCGATCATCATGGCCACCTTGATGAACATAACCGCCCAGAAGTGTCGGGAGACGCTTTCGCGGTCGTGCTGCATGCGGGCGATGTGCCGCGTGGCCGAGAGATTGAAGCCGTAGTCGGTGAGGATGACGAAGTATTGCGCAAACGACTGCGCAAATGCGATCAGGCCGTAGCGTTCAACGCCGAGCACGCGGATCAGGTAAGGCAGGACCGCGAGCGGCACCAGGTAGTTCAGTCCTTGCAGCGCATAAAGCCAGCTGACGTTGCCCAGGAGTTTGCGGCGAGTTGGGGTCAGAACTGGCATACGGACTGAAGCGGCTAGGACTGCTTGCGCGAACGGAGCGCGGCGATTCGGGCATGCGCCGCACCCCAAACTTCCAGCGCCAGCATCTTGCCGGGGTCGTCGGGACTGATATTGCGCCAGCGCTCCCGGAAACGCAGATAGAGGATCGCAAGAACCAAAGTGACGAATTCGCCGATGGCGATCAGCAGCATGCGCGGAGGAAACGATTTTTTCTCGGGCACGTTGGCCGGATCGAGGACCTTCACGCTCAGCGTTTCCTTGGCTTCTTCGAGCTTGACCAGTTCGTACTGCTTGGTCAGCGTTTCGAAGATGGCTTCCTGCACTTTGACGCGGCGGTACAGGTCGGCATAGGGCACGCCCAACGCCGGAAGTTCACGGATGGCGGGATAGTCTTCGTTTTCGTTGGCTCCGCCGCCGGGCGCGGGCGCTGTGCCCCCGAGCTTCTTCAATTGGCGGCGCAGTTCCTCGATGCGCGCCTCAGCTTCGCGCACTCTCACGTTGTTGTCGGTGTAAAGCTGCCGCAAGCCCTGCAGTTCCGTTTGCGTGGCGATGAGCTGGCCCTCCACGCTGGACGCCGCTTCGAGCATGGCGCGTCCCTGCTCTTTGATATCGATGGCGGTATTTTTGCTGGAGAACTGGCTGAAATCCTGTTCCGAATGTTCCAGATCGTTGCTGACCTGAGCCAGCCGCTGTTCCAGGAACACGCGCTCCTTGTGCGCCGACGAATTGTTTAGCGTGGTCACGACACGATCGAGCTGCGCAATGTATTCCTGCGCAATTCCCTGCGCGCGTTCCGGATTGTGATCGTCCACCGTGATGGTGATGATGCCGCTCTTGCGGTCGGCGGTGAGGTCGGTGCGCCCTTCCAGTTCCTTGCGCGCATCTTCCCAGCGCTTGCGGGAATACACTTTGCGCAGGTCGAACTTGGAGATGATGGCGTCCTGAATGGTGCGGCTCTTCATCACTCCCAGGAAAAGATCGCCGGAAGTTTTAATGCCCAAAAGATCAGGCAGGATCCCCAGATCGGAACTGCCGCCGGAGCTAGATTTTCCCGAGAAGGAGGCGAGCACCGCGGCCATGCCGGCGCCCGCGCCCTGTTCCGGCGGCATAAGGCGCGTGGTGGAGGTGTAACGAACCGGAATCAGGAACACGATCACCGTCGATACGAGGAGGCCGATCGCGGCCCACTTATAGATGAGCCGGCGATTTTGCCAAAGTAACTGGAGGCGCGCGATGTTGCGCTCGCGGCGGCGGCGAGGCGCGGTCAGCTGCAGCGCCAGCGCGCGCTCAAAGTCGCTGTCGCCGAAAGGCTCTTCGCGGTTTGGAATTTCTCGAGTCGCCATGCAGATTTAGTTGTCTACTCCGTCGCTCCTTGAACCGACAATCTTGTGCGCGGCCAGATGGCCAACTGAATCATCGTGCTCACATCGTGCTGCCGGCCCGTCGCAATCAAGGGAAACGTCCACGCTTCGTACTGGACCGAGGCCGAGACCGTGAAAATCGATCGCGTCCAAAAATCGGCGCGCACGCTGCCGTCGGTCACCGTCCCTCCCTCGGGGACAAACTGATAGCTCACTTTTTGATGGCGATAGGCGAACTGCAGTTTGTTTTGGGGCGTAAACCAGTAGGTGCTCCAGGCCTGCGCTCCCTGGCCCTCGCGTCCCACCCAACTACCCATCAGATGACCCGAGTTCTGAAAACCGCTGATCCAGGTGGCGTCCCAGTACATGGCGCCAAAAGCGATATCTCCTCCATTATAGGGCGGGGAGGTGTAAACGCCCTCGGCGCGAAGGTCAAGTTTTGGAATCCCAGGTAACTTCGGAAGATACAGGCCCGCGCTCCAGGAAGCGACGTCTGGGCCGAGCAGGGGAAGGACTTCGTCGTGCTGGGCCAGGCCATCCGCGTAAAAAGTGGCCAGGTTGCGGAGTCCGGGCAGGCGATAGCTGAAATCGATGCCGGCGCGCCGTGCGCCGGGCTTGTTGGCCGCTCCAGGAAGCGTGTTGCCGGTGGAAAACAGGCTGCGCACGAAATTATGCGGGGTGAGCGGGTAACCCGGCCCTCCGTAATCAGTGGTGCGTGAGATGCCAATCTCCAGGTTGTCGGTGGGCTTAAACGTGATGCGTTCGCCATGGATAAACGGCTGCGGGCTAAGGGATTGTCCCCACTGGCCCACCAACCCGGTGGGATTCAGCAGGAACTCGTAGCCGGAATACTGGCCCAGGAAGAACTCCAGGCGCATGGGGCCGAGTATGCCGAGGAAGCTGGGGAGGCGGAACGGCTTTACCCTATCCACGCGAAACATGTTGATCGGGTCGGCGTCATCGCTGAACATCATGGAACCGCCTTCACCGGGCCCCCACCACAGGCTTTGTTTGCCGTAAGAAAGCTGCCAATCCGAGAGGTTCATGCCCACGTATGCGTCGAGCAGATGGGCCTGATCGATCGAGGCGGTGTTGACTGGGGGCGGGACGTGCGCCAGGGGATCGACTCCGAAAATGGAGTCGGCGCCGAAGTCTTCGGTAGCCATGGCCTGGCGAGCGGCCAGCGGCAGCGGCGCGGCGCTGGGCGAATGCTGGTATTCGACGCGCAGATATCCAACGAAGGGGCCAGCCGAGGCCCATGCCGATCCGCCCGTGACATTATTAAAGCCTTGTTCATAGGGGCGGCCGTAATCGTTGATCAGGGTTTGGCCGAAGTGATAGCCGTCGGTCAGGGGCTTGCCGGAAATTTCGGTGGCCCGCGAATAGACCGATTCAATTTGCACGGCGGCGTTGTCGCCGCCGCCCAGTAGAGCCTCTTCCCGGGAGAATTCTTTTTGCAGGCTGTGGTACAGCCGTGAGCCTTCGTTTTCCTCGGGCGCATCTTCGTTCACGTAGTCCTGCGCTTCCACGACCAGGCGGGCGCATTCCATGCGGGTCCAGGGGCGCATGTCGGCGAAGCCCGTGTGAATGTAGCCGATGGCGATCAAGCGATCGAACGCGGCATACACCCAGCTATCGAGCGGCACGTACGGCGAAGCCATGTTTTTCTGCGCCCAGTGACCCGGGCGCTCCGGACGCGCCGCGGGTAGCGCCCAGTCCCGCCCTTGCATAGCTGGATCATGATGCTGGCGGTAGACGTATTCGCCGATCAGGTATCCAAGGGCGCTGCCCACCATCACGTCCGAATCAAAATGCTGCCTGGCCACGATGCGCGAAACGCTGATCGTCGTGGCCAGGCCGTAACTCAGGAATCGCACGAAGGGATTGGGATATTCGTGTGCCAGCACGCCGGCCACTGCCCATGCTGCCGCCGAATGCTCGGAAGGGAAACTGGTCCCGCCGCTGCGGAACTTGCCTTTGGCGTTGTCGGCATAGGGGCGCTCGCGGCCGGTGGCATACTTGAATGCTTCCGCGATGACCAGACCATCAATGCCGGCCTCCCCGCTCAAAAAGCCGGCTTCACGTTCGTGCTCATTATGAGTGGCCAGTCCCAGCACGTAGCTGCCAACGGCGGCCGTGCCCATGGCCGCCGCGCTGTAATCGGACAGGTGACGATATCGCAAAAGCGTGTTGGGATCGTTATTGAGATGGCGCGAGACATCGCTGTCGGTGGCGAAAAGAGCGGCGGTGAATCCGCCGAGCGGCACCAGCCACGTGGCGTCCGACAGCCGGGCTTTCGCGGGGCTGGTCCAGATCCCGAACTGGTCGCGAACCAGCTGGCGTGGCAGAGTGGTCACGCGGTTCTCTGACGGAGCGTCGGGCAGATTGCGTTCGTCTCCATTTTCCTGGCTGTCGGCGTCGAGCGCGCCCGCGGGCGCTTCCGCGTTTTCAATCCTCGGCGCGGCATGAGGCGCGCAGGAATTGCCCGACTGCGCCACCCCGAAGATGGAACACCCTATCAGCGCAAGGCCCGCTAAAGTTCTATACAAGTCCGCTTCCTCAGAACTGCGCGGCAATGAATGCGCTAGCCGCAATGGAGCTGATAATTTGGGCGTCCTGGAAAACGGTCTTCCAGATTCGTGGACCGCCGAGCGCCTTCTCCGGCACGACGACCATATCCCCGGGCTGCAGCGTCGTATTCAGCGGCTCGCTCCACAAGCGGGAGTTGCCGCCGATGACGGTGCCGTCGGCGCGGATCACGAAGATCGCCCGCTTGTTGGCGAGATTGGTAGGCCCGCCGCCGCGAATCAAATACCAGCGAGCGCTCTTACCCGGATGATAGGCGATGGCAGCAGGCCCGTAGACCTGGCCCTGCACCAGGACGAAGCTGGGACGCTTGGGAACGGAGAGGACGTCACCATTGCGCACGGTAATATCGCGGCTGGTGCCTTCCCAGTTGCGAAGATTGGAGGAAACCTGGATGGCAACGCGGCCGCTGGGAGGATTGCTCACCAGATTTTCCAACGCGCTCTGCCATTGCACATAGGCGGATTCATCCGACAATTTTTCACCAGGGTCGGAAGCCTCGGCGCTGGTCAGCTTCAAAGCCGTCTGCTGCTCGCGCACGCGCTGAATCGTGGAGACGTACGACTTTTCCTCGACCTGGCGAACTTCCAGGCGCGTAAGCACCGCGCCGTAGGGATAAGCCGCCGCCGAGAAACCTCCCGCGCGGCGTATCACCGAGCTTAAGCGCTCTCCGGGGCGCAAGCCGTAGGTCCCGGGATGCACGACTTCTCCGCGCAGAGTGATAGAGGAACCGAGCTCATCCCATCCCGGCTGCTGGCGAATCGACAGGACGTCGCCGTTGCGCAGAACGAAGTTGTTGTCATCCGACGCCGCATCGGACAAGGCAGAAGCCAGATTGATCTTTTCCAGATCACCCGTGACCTGAGTCTCGCCTTTCCACTCATAGCGGGTAAGATCGGCTAGTTTCGCGTCGGCGCTGGGCTGCAGGCCGCCGGCGGCGCGGATAAGGTCGGAGATCCGCATATTGGCGGCAAGCGGGTAACGCCCCGGCTGGGCCACATTGCCCTTGACGTAGACCGTAGGCGGATTCGCCGCTGCGGGGTTGCGGTGAACCAGGATGCGATCGCGCGCCGTGAGCTCGATGTTGTCGTCGGTATTCCCCTTCAGAGCGGCGCTAAGCTTCACGCTGAACACTTTCAGGTTGCTGTCGGAGAGGTAGCGAAAAATCTGCACGTCCTCGGTGTCGGCATCGGGAGCAACTCCGCCTGCCAGATGAATTGCATCACTGAGGCGAATGTCTCCGGAAGTGCGATATTCCCCGGGAACACGAACATCGCCGAGAACAGAGACGGTCGGCGGGTTCTCAAAGTCGTAGCGGCCGAAAATCACGACCGTGTCCAATGGCTGAAGCACGGGAGCGCTCGCAGGATCGGCGAGCGCCGAAGCCAGGTTGAAACTCTGCACCTGCGGACGATAATCCGGCAGGCTGAGGCGAATGATCTCGCCGTACTGGGTCGCAGGCTCGGGCAGCATGTCTTTATAAGAAGGCACCAGGTCCGTCACCCGCATGCCTTCATGAAAAGAGTATTGCCCTGGCCGGATCACGTGGCCTTCAAGGTACACCGCGTCCTGGTTGTAGGGGGCGATGGGGAAGATGCGAATCTTGTCGCCGTTCTGCACTTCGAACGACTGCAGCTTCTGGCTGATTTCGCCGGAACCATCTTTCGCCGGAATATCGAGATTCAACATGGTTTCGCGGTCATGCGCCACCACGCGTTGCACTTCAATGTGACGCAAGGTCGCGGTCGGAAGCAGGCCGCCGGCGAGATCGAGCACATCATTCAAACTTTTTTCATCTTTCACTTCGTAAATGGCAGGACGGCGGACCATGCCCTCCACAGTGATTTCGGGCCCGATGGGAGGAACCAGAATCGAGTCGCCATCTTCGAGGCGCTGCATGTTGGCGCGCACGCCGTTCAGCAGCAAGTCATAGGTGTCCACCTGTTGCACGAGCTGGTCGCCGCGATAGTGCTTCAGAATGCGCAGCGAGCCGCGGGGCGTGGGACCGCCGGCGGCGAACAGCGCGTTCAGCGGCGTGGAGAGCGAGCTGACATCGTAGGCCCCGGGATTGACGACATCACCGACGACGTAGACGCGCACGCTGCGCAAGCGGGCCAGCGAGACGTCGGCGGACACGTTGCGGAATTGCTTGCGCAGAAGCCCCTGCACGGAGTCCTGCACTTGCGCCAACGTTTTCCCGGTTACCAGGACAGGGCCTATCTCGGGCAGGTCCACGCGTCCCTGGCGATCCACAACCTGGGAAAAGCGCCGCACGACTCCGCCCCACATATCGATGGTCAGGCCATCGCCCGGTCCGACAACATAATCCGGACCGACCGGAAGATCCATGGGAATCTTGCTCAGATCGCGAGCGCCATTCTCAAACACCTGCATGCCGAAGCGCTGCGGCGACGCCGGGCGCGACGAGGCTTGCAGATACATGTCGTAAAGCGAGGGAATGCTTTCGTAAGGATTCGAGCGCAGGAACAGCCGCTGGCTGGGGCTGGCAACTTCGCGATAACGATCCTGCTGCGTAGCGTTGGCCGAAGGCGCAGGAGTAATTGCGTTCTCGGCGCCGATCGTATTGGAGAACGGATCGTAGGCGACGTTGCTTACGTCGGAAGGAAGGATGACGCTGCTGTTTTCCACTCGCGAGCCGGATTTCGAGCCGGACCGCGGTTCCAGGCCCGACGACGAGCTTTGCAGGCTTCCGGCCCCAGCGCCCTGGGATGGGGCTCGCGCGGGCTCGAACGAGGGCCCTTCCGGCGGCTGGCCACTGCCCATCAACTCCTGCATAGAACCACTCTCGTTTCCTCCGACTTCCGGCGAGGATGGCGACCCTGGCCCGCTCTTTGCCAGGCTTTGCGGAGGCCGCGCGGGCGGTTGAGAAGGGCTGACGGTGCCAGGCTGTCCCCCGCCCTCTCCGGCCGCAGGCGCGTTCGGTATTGCAGCGCAGTTTGGATCGGAGGGATTGGAGCAGCCGGCCCGAGCGGCGCCTGAATTCTGCTGTGTTCCTGAAGACCGCTGCTGCTCGGCGAATTGTGCTCGCGCGCGCGTGCGCTCCTGAATTTCCAGGGCGCGCTCTTTGGCCATCGATGAGTCGGGATTCAATTCGGGCAGCAGAAAACCGTACTGCTGAACCAGCTGGGTTGCATGCGAACGGAAGGTAACATCGTTTTCCAGGCGCTCGAAGATCGCTTCATCGGTCAGGTCGCTATCCGCGATCACTTGTCCATGATTAGCGGCGTCTTTCGCGATCCAGCGTTTGAACTCCATGAGCAATCCGGGATCGCGGTAGAAGATGCCGATGAGCTGGGAAGCCCGGGCGGCGACGCGAGTCATATTGTCGCGTTCGAGGTCGGAGGTGGCGACGCCGGAGGGCCTGCTTTGCGCGCTGAGCGCGAGGGCAACAAACACCAGAGCAACCGCGAGCGAAGAAGAGCGAAGACGCGAGCGGGCAGGAAGCGAAGGGCGGCGGGCGTTCATGACTGGGCTCCTCGAAGAAAACGAGCACTCCCTGCCGGTCGCAAAGCGCGAGCGTGCATGGGGATTGGGCGACGCCTGGCCGGCGAAGTTTTCACTCATAAATTATGCATGTCAATTATGCATGTCCAGTGCGCTTGCGCACGGGAGCACGTAATCTTCCTCTTGCTGCGAATTTTGAAAAGCCGTGAAATAAGACCCTGGAGGCGTCAATCGAGGCCGCGGACAACGGTAGCCCACGCCAGCTTTGCTGTCGGCCCACTTCACACGGCCGATGGCCCAAGATCCAGACAAACGTCCACGTAAGTTCGAGGCAAACCGCTCGGCAGCCTGGGTGAATGACAGTATTCGTTCGGTGCGGTGCAAAGTGAAAAGGTTTTCCTTAACCAACCGGGCCGAGCACGGGAACTGTTAAGTATATAGAAACACGGGCCTGAGGGGAGAAGTCGCGGTCAAAATGAATAGAGAGGCTGCGCAGCCCAGGGCAGCGATAAGAGTGATCGCTGGCTGACCTGCTCAAGACTGGATCAGCATGAGGCAGAAGCAGAAGCGGGACGGAAAGAGCCGGATTCGGTCTGGGCGCCAACGCTCCCGTGTCGATTTGAGCTAGCACTCGATCCTGGCGCTCGGCCTTGCAGGCAACGGCGAGCGCCGCTCGGAACCGCTCGCACTCCCGACTCGACGGGACGGCGGTTCCTTGCGGCTGCTCCACAGTTATCGACGGATACGATCGAAGTGCCTGGACCGCATCTCACTTACTTGCGGAGCGGCAACAGTTCCCGCAGCCGCGGCTCTCGAATAAAAATCGCACCCCACGCCAGCACTCCGAAAATGACCGGGAAGATGCATTCGAACACGGGATGCCCGATGTGAAGATTCGCCAGGACGGCTCCGCCGAGATAACCGGTGAGCACGATCGCCCCCAGGACCGCGGTCCGCGGAATCGCATAGAGGACGGTACAAACCAACATCAGAGCGCCGATCAATACGATCTGGTCAGCGGTAAAGTGGAACTCGGCGCTGGCAGCCATCACGTGCGGCTCCTGGATGACTTTCATGATGCCATCAAAGGCCGCAAACAGAATCACGATCGCGCTCAAGATGCGCCCCACCCAGATCAAGGCTTTAGAATCTGAACCGCCGACGTTGGACATTGGGTTTACTTGGGTAACTGCGGACATAAGCAATCTCCTTTTATGAAGTCAGAATTTGTTGTTCAGCAATCGCGACAGCAGGACCTGCACCAACCCTACTGCTTTCCCCCCAATTGTTCGCAGAGAAGGTGCTCCTGCTGCCGGAGTTCTGGCGAGAGGTTGGCAGCGAAGTCTTCCATCTCGTGAAAAGGACGAATCTCGATTTCCGCGCCCGCGTCGAAGGGAGCCCGCTTCAACCACTCAACCGCTTCCTCGATGGACTTGACGCGCCAAACCCAGTAACCGCCGATCAATTCCTTCGTCTCGGCGAAAGGCCCGTCGGTCACCAATTGCGCGCCTTCCGAAAACTTGACCCGTTTCCCATGCGAGCTTGGCCGAAGCCCGTCCGCCGCAAGCAGTAAGCCTGCTTTCGCTAACTCTGCGTTGTATTTCCCCATTTTTGTCAGAAGTTCCGTGCTGGGAAGAATCCCGGCCTCGGACTCCTTGTTAGCTTTAACGATCACCATGACTCGCATCGTTGATCCCTCCATCCTGAGCTCGAATTTCTGTCTTTCACTGGTATGTCGAATGGGGAATGCAGAAATCGACAGGCGATTTTTATGAAGGTAAACCACTGATTTCCATGACCGGGCGCACCTCGACGGTGCCCCAGCGGCCCGCCGGAATTTTTGCGGCGATGTCGAGGGCCTCGTCGAGATTGGCTGCATTAATAAGGAAGAAGCCGCCGAGTTGTTCGCGAGTTTCGGCAAAGGGGCCATCGGTGAAGATCGGCTTGCCTTCGCGCTGCCGGATGCTGGTAGCGGTAAGAGTTGGCTGCAACGGCGCAACGGCGAGGCATTTCCCTTCCGCGTGCAGTTGCCGGGCGCACCCCGCGGACTCGGTATAGCACTGCGCCCGCTGTTCCTCGGTGATCGAATTTTCGTCGAGATAAATCAACATCATGTATTGCATGACCTTTGCCTCCGTAAAGTCGTCGAACGGGCGACCGGGAAATCGACAGGCATCGCCCGGGAAAACTAAAATCAGGTATGCCCAACAACGCTGCCGCGGCCGTAGAAGCAGTCTATCGTGCGGATTGGGGCAGGATCGTGGCCACGCTGATCAAATCGATTGGCGATTTCGATTTGGCGGAGGAATGCGCGCAGGAAGCATTTTCCGTTGCTATCGATCAGTGGCGAAACTCCATTCCCGACGTTCCGGCGGCGTGGATTATCCAGACTGCGAAACACAAAGCGATCGATCGCCTGCGCCGGCAGGCCAACTATTCGGAAAAACTTCAGCAATACGTTCACTCCGGGCTGGTGCGGGAATCCGAGACGCCGGCTTATGACTCGGAACAGATTCCAGACGAACGGCTGCGGCTCATTTTTACCTGTTGCCATCCGGCACTCGCGGCGGAAGCACAGATAGCACTCACCCTGCGGACGCTGTGCGGCCTGGAAACAGATGAGATTGCCCGGGCCTTCCTGGTACCGGAAGCAACCATGGCGCAGAGGCTGGTCCGCGCCAAGCGAAAGATTCGGGACGCGGGAATTCCCTACGTTGTTCCAGAAATGGCGGAGATGCCGGCGCGGCTCGACGCCGTGCTGGCGGTCATTTATTTGGTGTTCAACGAGGGCTATGCGGCAACCCGCGGCCATCAATTAGTGCGAACTGATTTGTGCGCGGAGGCGATTCGGTTGGGAAGGATCGTCCGGGATTTATTTCAACCCTCCCCGCCCGCGGAGGTGACAGGCCTGCTGGCGCTGATGCTGCTGCACGACTCCCGTCGCGATGCGCGCTTCGACTCCGAGGGCGACCTGGTCACGCTGGATGACCAGGATCGCAGCCGGTGGAATCAGGAGCATATCCGGGAAGCCCTGCCTCTCGCGAAACAAGCGCTTGCAGGCGGGTCGGGGCCCTACGCGCTGCAGGCGGCGATTGCCGCGGAACACTGCCGCGCCGAACGCGCTGACCACACCGACTGGCGGCGAATCGTCTTACTGTACGACATTCTGGAACGCGTTCAGCCTTCTCCAATCATCTCCCTGAACCGCGCTGTGGCAGTGGCTATGGCGCAAGGCCCCGAGGCAGGCCTGGTGTTCATTGAGAAGCTTGCCGACAGCGACCATCTCGAGAATTATCACTTGTTGCACGCTGCCCGGGCTGACTTGCTGCGCAGGATGGGTTCGCTTGAAAAGGCGGCCGAAAGCTATCGGCGGGCACTGTCGCTGACCGGCAACGAAAGCGAGCGGCGTTATCTTGAGCGCCGGCTGAAAGCTCTCGAAAGCAGCCGAGCCGAACAGCCGCCCTAAACTGCGCCGGTAACGACGATGGCTCGGGGAAATCCTTGCCTCATCTGAAAGTTTCAGCCGAAGCTGCGGTCACGACTTCGACTTGCCCGTTTTGATGCGTGACGTCCACTCGCACTTCGCCGTTCCGACGTTCCAGAAAGATGTCCACAGAACCGTCATTCGTGCGCAGCCCTGTGATGGATAGCTGCGGTATGCCTTCCGGCAGGAAGGGACGGTCAAACACGATGCGATTGTCCCCGCCCTGAATAGAAATTCCCAGGCACGCTTGCACTAACAGGAAAACGGATGCCGCGGCCCAAGCCTGAGGCGAGCAAGCCACAGGATAGAGCGTTGGACCTTCTCCATGACGGCGATCGAGCCCGCAAAACAATTCGGGGAGTCGTCCGAGATCGACCCAGCGGCTGGTATCGAGCATACCAAGCAGGATTCGTCCGGCCTTATCTTTGCAGTCGTAATAGGCGAGGCCTGCGGCAATCATTGAATTGTCATGCGGCCAGACCGACCCGTTGTGATAGGAGAGCGGATTGTAGCGAGCCTGACCCGAGGCTACGGTGCGAACGCCCCACCCGCTGAAAGAATTGGGACCAAATAATGTCTCTGCGACCCGGCGGCCTCTTTCGTCGCTGGCGATTTTCGCAAAGAGGCAGTGGCCGGCGTTCGAGGTCGGCACGCGGCATTGCTGCTTGCGCCCGTCAAGGGCCAAAGCATACGTCGAGAGTTCTTCGCACCAGAATGCTTCTTCGAAGTTACGGCGAAGTTTTTCCGCATCGGCCGCCAGAGACTTGGACCGCGCCCTGTCGCCCAGTCGTTCGCAAACACGGGCTGCCAACAGCTTGGCGGCATACGTGTAGCCTTGCACTTCGCAAAGCGCGATAGGCGCGCTCGCGAGAGATCCGTCCTGATGAAAAACTGAATCGTGGGAATCCTTCCATCCCTGCTGAGCGAGTCCTTTGGGGGAGCGTTGCGCATATTCCACAAAGCCGTCACCATCCACGTCTCCGTATCGATCGATCCATTGCAGCGCCAGTTCGATATGCGGCCACAGCTGCCGCATCAGTTCGAGGTCTCCGGTCCGCTCGTAATACGCTCCGGCCAGCAAAATGAAAAGAGGCGTCGAGTCCACACTTCCGTAGTAATGTCCAAACGGAACTTCACCGAGAGCGGCCATTTCCCCTCTTCGCATTTCGTGCAAAATCTTGCCAGGCTCGGCTTCGGTGGCTGGGTTCAGCTCGGTTGCCTGCGTCTTTGCCAGATACTGCAGAACCCCTTTCGCCATCCAGGGGCATAGCCAGAGCGTTTGCAGTGCGGTAATGATTCCATCGCGCCCAAACACCGTGCTGAACCACGGTACCCCGGCATAGGGATAATTGGTCTCGGGATTCCCAATGATCATCATTTGCACATCGGAAACGGAACGGCGGATCCACTCGCTGAAATGGGCGTTCGAACTGCCGATCTGTGGGAAGTCCTCGACGGACGCTTTCTGTTCATTTCTGGCAGAGAAGATAGCCCCAGCGTAGTCAACCGACTGCGATGTATTTCGCCCAGCCTCGCAAGAAATCGAGAATTGGAACACTGCCGTCTGTCCCGGTTCGAGTTGCGTTTCAAATTGAATTTCGGATGCCGAAATTGCATTGGGAACGGGTTCGCACCGGATGCGAGTTTGTCGAATCGTATGATCTAACCCCTCATACGAGAGGAGCACGTTATCTCTCTCAACTCGATCTGCCAGCCGCCGGCCTTTCCTGGGCCGGTGCATGCCACGCACTTCGAAGATATCCGCAAAGTCGGCGTCAAACGTCAGGCTGAACGGCACCCGCAGAGCGGAGAGACCGTAGTTGACGAATACCAGTTCCTCGTAGCAGGCGTCCCGCCAAACAAATTTCGAGCGCTTTACGTGCAGCGTGCCACGAGGAATTGCGACCGCATCCCGGTAGGAAACATCGAGATTGGCGAGGTCGGCAGTGAAGAGGAAGTTATTTCTCTCGATGACCGAACTGAGCGGCAGTGGCTGCGCATTCCACATATGAAACAGAAAAGTGGAGAGGTGACGGGTCCCTTCGAAATAAAGGCCCTGTTCCCCCATGCCAGACACTTGCACATCCCCGAGATGATCGAAGACGGAGAACAAATTACCATACTTGAGAACGCGGGCCCGATCATCCGCGGGCGCTGACTTTGCGGCTATGTAGTAGTTTGCGGTGACTCCAAGTTGGTCCAACTGAGAACTCCATCCGAAGAAACGGTGGTGTTTGAAGCTTTTTGTCGAATGAGCTGCTTGTAGACGGCCAGGTAATCATTGGCCATGCGCTCGGCATCGAAATGGAGTTCGAAGTGGTTCCTGCACTTCGCCCTGTCCACACTGCCCAGCCTTTTCACCGCTTGCACGGCTCCATCGACGTCGGGCACGATAAATCCAGTAACGCCATCCTTTATGACTTCCGGGACGGAACCTCGCGGAAACGCGATCACGGGTGTGCCGCACGCCATGGCCTCAATCATAACCAGACCGAAGGGCTCGCTCCAATTGATGGGAAATAAAAGTCCAGCGGCGTTGCCAAGAAAGACATCTTTTTCCGGGTAACCGATCTCGCCCACAAACTCGATCAGCGGATGGTTCAGCAGCGGTTGGATGACTGCTTCGAAGTAGGGCACATCCACCCGGTCGATTTTGGCAGCAATCTTAAGCGGCATTCCGGCACGTTTTGCGATTTCGATCGCCTGATCCAAACCTTTCTCCGGCGAAGTCCGCCCCAGAAACGCAAGATACCCGCCCTCGCCACTACCCAGCGAGAACGAATTTCGCGGTAGGCCATGGTGGATGGTCGCCTGCCAGTTTGCCCAGGGCAACGGGCTCCGCTGGGCATCGGAAATCGAGATCACCGGCATATCGTGAAAATGGCGGTAAAGAGGCTTCAGATCGGGCAAGTCAAGGCGGCCATGGAGCGTCGTAACTTGCGGGATTTGTTGCCTGCGGCTCAGCGGAAAATGCAGGTAGTCAATATGAAAATGAATGATGTCAAACTCGTCCTTCTCGCTGAAAACCTGGTCGAGCATTACAATATGCGGGACCAATTCGTCCTGGCATGTCTGATCGAGTCGTAGAGCTTTTTTGCACGGCGAAACCAGACGGGCCGCCGTGAGGGAATCGCCGCTCGCAAAAAGCGTGACCTCGTGGCCCAGGCGTACCAATTCCTCTGTGAGCCAGGACACCACTCGTTCAGTGCCTCCATACAATTTTGGGGGAACGCTCTCGTAGAGCGGGGCGACCTGTGCAATTCTCATAGACTCGACGCGATCAAAAGTTGTTGTCTTTTAATCTTTTACAGGGTAGCGAGGGCCGCATCTATAGGGTGCATGCTGTAACGTCGCCGCATTTGCCGCCTCGCGCCTACGGGACGACATGAAATGTTCTAAGGTTTGAGGTCGCCGGCATAAAAAAACGGGGAAGGATCGATTTTGTTCCTTTGAGACAGTGCGCATAAAACAATGCGCCGTCGGGCTGGTTTCCGACGGTGCCGTATTCGTCCAAAATGACAGCGGAAAGCATCAAAAGCGTAGCAACTCGTAATGATGAGCTCCAAAAACTCAAAACAAAAGGCACGCTCAGCCGCCAAGGTCGACCCACTGCACCTGTTCCACGCACCCGTCCGGGCGTGGCTGGAAGAAGTTTTCGAAAAGCCGACTCGCCCGCAGATGTTGGGATGGCCCGCGATCGCCCGGGGAGACTCGACGCTGATTCTTGCACCGACGGGCTCCGGTAAAACGCTGGCTGCATTTCTCTGGTCTTTAAACCAGCTGATGTTCTCTCCCCCTCCTGACGAACTGAAGCGCTGCCGCGTTTTGTACATTTCACCGATCAAAGCCCTGGCAGTCGATGTTGAGCGCAATTTGCAATCTCCGCTCGTCGGAATTTCTCAGATCGCGCGGCGCATGAACGTCGAACATTATTCCCCCACGGTGACCATTCGTACCGGGGATACGCCTTCGGCCCAGCGCTCCCGATTTGCCCGCCATCCCTCGGATATCCTCGTCACGACACCCGAATCTCTGTACTTGCTTTTGACCTCCAACGCGCGCGAAGTGCTCACGTCGATTGAGACGGTAATCCTGGACGAAATTCATGCGCTGGTCCCCACCAAGCGTGGCTCCCATCTTGCGCTCTCGCTGGAACGCTTGGAACATTTGTGTGAGCCCAACATCCAACGCATCGGCCTTTCGGCCACGCAGCGCCCGCTGGAAGAAGTTGCGCAATTTCTGGGGGGAGTGGATACGCGCACGACTCGAAATCTTCCTGCGGGCAAGAGCTCGGCCGTTGACGCGCCGGCAGATTCGGTGAATGAATTTGAAGCCCAAGGCACCGTGACTTTTCGGCCCGTCACGATTGTGGATGCCGGTGAACGGAAAAAGTTTTCGTTGCGGGTTGAGGTTCCGGTCGAGGACATGTCCCGGTTGGACGAACTCGATACGCTTCCCAGCGGCCCGGCTTCTCAAGGGCCAGTGCGAGCCTCCATCTGGTCCGCCATCCATCCCAAATTGCTGGAGCTGGTGAAAGCTCATCGTTCCACTCTCATTTTTGTGAACAGCCGGCGTTTGGCGGAACGAATTTCCGGAGCGATCAACGAGCTCGCCGGAGAAACTCTGGTTCGCTCTCATCACGGAAGCATGGCCGCCGAGCAGCGCAAGGACATCGAGGACCGCCTGAAGCTTGGCAGCCTGCGCGGCCTGGTGGCCACATCCTCTTTGGAACTCGGGATTGATATGGGCGCGATCGATCTCGTGGTGCAAATCGAGTCGCCGCCATCGGTCGCCAGCGGCATGCAGCGCGTGGGACGCGCCAGCCATCACGTCGGCGCCGTCAGCAATGCGACCATTTTCCCCAAGTTTCGCGGAGATTTGCTGGCCTGCGCCGCATTAACGCGTGCGATGTATGACGGCGAGGTGGAATCGGTTCATTATCCCCGCAACGCCCTCGATGTTCTGGCTCAGCACATCGTCGCCATGGTCGCCATGGAACCCTGGGACGTCAACCAACTCTACCGTGTGCTGCGAAGTGCGGCTCCCTATGGCGGGCTGACGCGCTCGTCCTTCGATAGCGTGCTGGACATGTTGTCCGGCCGTTATCCCTCCGATGAATTTGCCGATCTCCGTCCTCGGCTCACGTGGGATCGCCTTGCCGGCAAGGTGACCACGCGCGAAGGCGCTCGCCGCGTAGCCGTGATTAACGGCGGCACCATTCCCGATCGTGGGCTTTATGGCGTGTTCCTTACTGGCGCGACGAGAGGCGCGCGCGTGGGCGAACTCGACGAAGAAATGGTCTTTGAGAGTCGCACCGGCGACACCATCATCCTCGGCGCAACTACGTGGAGGATCGATCAAATCTCGCACAACCGCGTGGATGTTTCTCCCGCTCCCGGCGAACCCGGCAAAATGCCATTCTGGAAGGGAGACGGGCCGGGGCGGCCGGCGGAATTTGGAGAAAAGATTGGACGGCTCACGCGCGAACTTCTGGCCCGGCCACGCGCCGTGGCGCTTTCCAAATTGATCGACGAGCACAGCCTGGATGAGAACGCTGCGGAAAATCTGATGCGCTATCTCGAGGAGCAACGGCTCGCGACTGGCCCTGTGCCCAGCGATCAGGATGTCGTGATCGAGATCGTGCGCGATGAGCTTGGCGACCGGCGCATCTGCGTCCTCACCCCCTTCGGCAATCGCGTTCACGCTCCGTGGTGTATGGCGGTCGATGCCAAGATCCGGGCCGAGCGTGGTTGGGAAGTGGAAAGCCTCTGGTCCGACGATGGCTTCGTGATCCGCCTTCCCGGCAATGAGGAGCCAATCGATTCCAGCCTGCTTCTGCCCTCCGCCACGGAGCTGAAAGATCTGGTGCTGCGGGAATTGGGATCGACGTCTTTGTTCGCAGCGAAATTTCGTGAAGCCGCAGCTCGCGCCCTTTTGCTGCCGAAGCGCCGCGCCGGACAGCGCACTCCGTTATGGCAAACGCGCAAACGTTCCGCCGACCTTCTCGCGGTCGCGGCTCGCTATTCTTCCTTCCCCATCCTTCTTGAAAGCTATCGGGAATCGGTTCGAGATACCTTTGACCTTGCCAGCACGACCCGCATTTTGACGAAGATTGGGAAAGGAGAGATTCGCGTCAAGACTCTTGAATCCGAAAAGCCGTCGCCGTTCGCTTCCTCGCTGCTCTTCACCTATGTCGCCAATTACATTTATGACGGCGATGCGCCGCTCGCGGAGCGCCGCGCTCAAGCTCTCTCCATCGACCAGTCTCAACTGGAAGAACTGCTCGGCGATACGGACCTGCGGGAATTGCTCGACCCGCTCGCCATCGAGGAAGTTGAATCCCGGCTGCAAATGCTCGACGCGGAATATCATGCGCGCCACGAAGATGTCGTTCACGACATGCTGCTTCGGCTCGGAGACCTGAGCGAGGCGGAAATTGCTGCTCGATCGTCGGACGTGGACGTCCTCTCGGTTCTGTCAAACCTGAGGAACGCGCGCCGCGTTTTGCGAGTTCGCCTCGCCGGGGAACCTCGCTATATTCCAGCAGAATATGCCGCGCGCTATCGCGACGCGTTAGGTGTGCCCCTTCCGCCGGGCCTTGCCGAAGCCTTCCTTCAATCCACCGGAGATCCAATGCACGAGATGGTTCGCCGCTATGCGCGAACCCACGGTCCTTTCACCGCTGGGGCCGTGGCCAAACGCTACGCGATTGAGATTTCTCTGGTCGAATCCACGCTGCGATCGATTCACGCGCAGGGAAAAATCCTGGAAGGAGAATTTTTGCCCGGCGGCTCGCATCGTGAATGGTGCGATCCGGACAGCCTCCAGCAGATCCGGCGAAAGAGCCTGGCCAATCTTCGCCGCGAGATCGAGCCCGTCGAGCAAAAAACCCTGGCGCGGCTGCAATCGCGGTGGCAGGGCATTCACGTTCCCCGCAAAGGGCTGGATGCTCTCCTCGACGCGATTGAGATTCTGCAAGGGGCTTCCCTCCTGGCTTCCGACCTCGAACGCCAGATCCTTCCGGCCCGTGTCGCCGGGTATCAGCCCAGCGATCTGGATGCGCTCATGGCTGCCGGGGAAGTTGTTTGGACGGGAGTGGAGCAGGTCGGCGAACGCGACGGGCGAATCGCGCTTTACCTCACCGAAGCCTTGCCTCTGCTCACCACCCCTGCGCACGCAGCTCCCGATCGCGGCCCCTTGTCGGAGCGCGCCCAACAGATTGCGTCTTTTCTGGAAAAAACGGGTGCGTCATTTTTTGCGCAGATCAGCGAGGCGCTGGGCGGCGGCTTTCCCGGCGAAATTCTCGACGCAATCTGGGAACTGGTGTGGCGCGGCGAAATCACAAATGACACCTTTCACACCGTGCGCCGTCGGTTATTTCCGCCTGACCGCAAAGCTGAGAGGAAGGAGGGGCCGCCGGGCTCGCCGGAATTTGTGCGGCGCCTGCGCAATCGCAAATCCGGCGACGGAATTCTGGCCGGCCGGTGGTCGTTGTTGCGCGCGCGCTGGTCGCCCGCGATCACCGCCACGGAATGGAGCGCCAACATGGCGCAGCAATTGCTCACCCGTTATGGCATCGTGACCCGCGAGACTGCCATCGCGGAAAACATTCCCGGCGGCTACAACACGATCTATCCGGCCTTGCGCATCATGGAAGAGAGTGGCTTCATTCGTCGCGGGATGTTCGTCGCAGGCTTAGGAGCGGCGCAGTTTGCCATGCCCGGTGCCGTCGATATGTTACGTAGCCTGCGCACAGGGCCTGCCGAGCCGGAGTCCGTCATCGTTGCGGCCAGCGATCCGGCCAACCCGTATGGCGCCATACTCCCGTGGTCGCAGACGGAAACCTCGGAGGATGAGAAGAGCAGTCCGCATGCCATGGCGCGGGCCGGCGGCGCGCTCGTCGTCCTGGTGAATGGCCAGCTCGCCGCCTTCCTCCGCCGGAAGAATCCTTCCATCAAAGTTTACTTGCCTGAGGCGGAGCCGGAACGCTCTCACGTTGCAGCAAGCCTGGCGCGGCAACTGGCGGAGCTGGCGTTGCAGCGACAGGCCATCCGCCGCTCCGGCCTGCTGATCACGCAAATCAACGACGCGCCGGCGCGGCAGCATTTCCTGGCGCGATTTCTTGAAGAGGCCGGTTTTTCCGACAGCGCTGGAGGGTATTACATGCGGCGAGTCGCCAAGCCTCTGCCGCCGGCAACGGACGCCGATGAAGAGGAACTGGCCGAAGAAGCGAGTACACCGGAGACTGCCTGAGTGCCTGAGGGCGATACAATTTTCCGCGCTGCCCGCACGCTGCATCGGGCCCTGGCCGGCCATCCCATCACAAAGTTCGAATCTGTTTTTCCGAAACTGAATCGCATCGATGCCGACCATCCCGTTTGTGGCCGCACCGTAGAGCGCGTGGAAGCGCAGGGCAAGTGGCTGCTCATGCATCTTTCCGGCGGGCTGATCTTACTCACGCACATGCTGATGTCCGGGAGCTGGCACATTTACCGCTCTGGAGAAAAGTGGCGGATGCCGAGGCACGCGATGCGGGTCATGCTGGCCACCAAGCAATTCGCCGCCGTGGCCTTCAATCTTCAAATCGCAGAGTTTCACACTGCCGACTCATTGCGCAATCGCGCAGGGTTTTCCCGGCTCGGACCTTCTTTACTCGCGGAAGGCTTCGACGAGATCCAGGCGACTACCCGCTTGATGGAAAATCCTGAATTGGAGGTGGGCGACGCCCTGCTGAAGCAGGCGATCGTCTCCGGCATCGGCAATGTGTTCAAGTCTGAAATTTGCTTCGCTTGTGCGGTTCATCCTTTTCGTAAGGTCGCGTCGTTAACGTCGCCGGAGGCGAAGCATTTGATGGCGACTGCCCGCAAATTTCTTCGTGCCAATGTGACCGACACGTCCGGGAATCAGATCGTTACCTACACCGGGATGAGGCGGACCACGTCGCGATCCAATCCCCAGGGGCGGTTGTGGGTCTATAAACGCGCAGGGGAACCGTGCCGCCGTTGCGGCACCGCCATTCAATCGCGAAAACAAGGTTTGGACGCTCGCACCACCTTCTGGTGCCCGCAGTGCCAGCCGGCGCGCTAGAAATGTCGATCTAGACTCGTGGGCGGATTCCGCCTGGTCTCGCAGCGGCGAGTGGCCCAGGTGACTGCTGCCAGGGTTTTTTCGGCTAAAAGTATTCCCCTATGAAAAAAAGGCCCACAAGCGAGTGCTTGCAGGCCCCCAGGACAGCTTCCGCTAAAACAGAATTTTCAGCGCCGCCTGTAGCTGACGCGCCGAGGTTGTGCCGTCAGGCTGCGTATAAGTAGTCGTAACTACGCCAAAGTTTGGCTGCCCCAGCAGGTTGTTGAGGTCCGCCGCATCCGTTCCCGGATTCAGGAAGTGGGGATGGTTGAGGATGTTGTACCCTTCGATCCGCACCTCAGCCTTGACTTTCTCCGTAATCGACATCTTCTTGGCGATGGTGACGTCCCAGTCCCAGAATCCGGGACCGTAGAACGCGTTGCGCACGTTGTTCGAGGGGAATCCCCACGGCGGTTCGGTAAATGCGCACTGGTTCGTGACGTAAACGAATCCGCCGCCGGGTGGGAACGGACCTGCCGAGCATCCCGTCCCCGAAGGCGGCCCGTAAGGATTGCCCACCTGGTATCCCCACGCGGCAATACCAGTGCGCTGCGTATCCAGAGTTCCGCGCACTTGGTAAGGATGCCCGGTTTCAGCCGTGAAGATTCCGTCGAACTCAAAACCTTCCAGGATTCTGCCGATGACGCCGGTACTCGCGTAGGTCTTCCCGCGGCCGAAGGGCATTTCCCAAACATAGTTCACTACGGCAACATGCCGCGTGTCGTTGTCGGAATTGCCTTTGTTCTCGGCCAGGTCGCGCGAATTGCGCGGAAACGTGTGCGAGCCAATGGCCGGCGTGATCGGGTCGACTGCATTGTCGATGGCATGCGACCAGGTGTATGCCGCCTGGACCTGCAAGCCTTTGTTCATGCGGTGCGTGAACTTGGTCTGCAGGCCGTGGTAGATGGAGTTGAACTCATTGATCTGATAGTTGGGCTGGAACAGGGCGTTGTTGTTCACCGCGTTGAAGGGCAGGTCGTCGATGCCCGCGCTCGGCGTCGCACCCAGGTAAAGGCTGGTCCCGCTGACATTGGTTTGATCGCACTGCCCCGTGGGCGTGGCAAATCCCGTGTTGTTGGGATTCCCCGGCACACAGAAAGCGAGTAGCTGCGCGACAAGGTTGGGATCGGGGGGATTGCCGTCGCGACCACCCCATACGTGCACCCCCATCGCTCCTACATAGGCAACATCGAGAACGTTGTTGCCTGGCAGTTGACGCTGGATATCGAGATTCCAGTTGTTGCTGGTCGCGTTTGGAAAGTGAGTGTCGAATACCACCGCTCCTTGCAGAGCTGTGCCATCCGGAATCGAGGCGGATGCAATCTGCGTCGGAACCTGCGCTGGATAAACTCCGCCAAACGCACCGGTCGCGTTGTTGATGGTGGTGAAATCAAAGCTGTTGAATTGCGCCTGGAAGGGCGGGTCTACGCGGGCATTGCCAAATGCATTTCCGAACGTGCGGTCGTGGAAGACGCCGAATCCCGCGCGGATGGCGGTTTTTCCATCCTTGAAGGGATCCCATGTGACACCGATGCGGGGCTCGATGTCCTTATAGTCGGGCTGGTACAGCGAATGCCCCGTGCCAGGTCCAACCAGGCTGAATACAACGGGCTGTCCCGGAGCGTAGGTACTCGGATCCTGGAGCAGGTTGGAGAAATTTCCGCTGGTCTCGTAAGGAACGCCGTTGAGCTGATAGCGCAAACCGATATTCAACGTAAGGTTTGAGCGAATCTTCCACGTGTCCTGCCCGTACCAGTCAAATTCGTGTTGTTTGAAAAATTTGATGTCGGTGGGAACGCGCGCGCCGCCTTTGTTGAAAAACTGATTCTGCACGTCGTTGATCACGAAGCCCCAGTATGCATTGGCGCCGTCGACGAGGTTTCTGTCGAAGGAATTATTGGCGGGCTCGTTGGCCACGATGCCGGGGTTGAAGCCTTCAAAGGCCGCCTCCGGATCGAGCGTGACTTGCCGGCGGGAGAAAAAGTCATCGTAACCGTTTTCCCCGACGTCGCGGAAGTCGAAGCCGAATTTCAGGATGTGATTTCCGCGGCTCCAGCTCAAGCTATCGCTATAGCTGATGGTTCCCGTCTTCCGCGCCTGGCCGTTCGCGCCGCTCAGGCCGATGCTTCCGAAACTGGTGAACGGATCCATCAAGAAGTCCCAGCCGTTGCCGAAGCTATCCGTGCCCCCGATGGAATCGAGGAACGACATCGTTGGCTTCGAGAGATAGAAAGCTGCGTAGATGTGGTTCCAGCCGAATTGGAAATTGTTCACGAGGCGATTGCTGAGCGTCGATGTCAACTGTGCGCTCAAGCCTTGGTTGATCGCCTTTTCCGCAATGTCTCCGATGCCGCCCGGCAAAAGATCCGAATGGCTCGGATTGGGATCAAAAAAGTGGTTGTACGCATAACGTATGCTCAGGATCTCGCGATCGTTGAAATGATGGTCGAGCTTGATGATTGGTGCGTACGTGCTGGTACGGGACGCGCTGGGGAAAAATACCGTGCCGACAATGCCGTCCGCGGACTGCGTTGCGGTCGGATAGTGCGAGAAAATCTGCTGCATGGTGGGATCGAACGGCAAACCCAGGGCATTGTTCGCCCCCGTCGGCGTGATGTTGATCGGAACGGTGTGCGAAACTTGATTGGTATCGGTGTAGGTGTAATTGAAGGCGCCGGTGAGAAATTGCGCCGTGGGCACATCCGCCGTATTGGTTAACGTGGTGAGAAAGCGGTCCATTTCGTCATTGAAAAAGAAAAATGTTTTGTTCTTGACGATGGGGCCGCCGACCGAAAATCCGAATTGATGCCGGATGTAGGGATTGATCGCGCCGGCGTTCGGCCCCACACCAGGATTAAACCAGTCACGCGCACCGCCGAAGCCGTCCCAGCGGCCGAAGTAGTAAACGTTGCCGTGCAGCGAATTGGCTCCGCTCTTGGTCACAACGTCGATGATCGCGCCCGTATTCCGCCCGTATTCTGCGTTGAAGTTGTCGGTGATGACGCGAAACTCCTGCGTCGATTCGGGATTCGCGGCCACCACTCCGCCCATGATTCCAGGGACGGAAGTGTCGTTATTATCGACGCCATCCAGCAGGAAATTGTTGTTGCGGTCGCGCGCGCCATTCACCGAAATGCCACCGTTGCTGCTGTCGGTTTGCGACGTGCCCGGGGACAACAACACCAACTGGTAGGGATTGCGGGTGATCAAGGGCAGGCTTGCCATCTGCCGCTGGTCGACGAGGTTGGTGAGCTGCGATGTTTCCAAGTCGATATCTTGAGCGCGATCGGCCTGCACCGTCACTTCTTCACTGACTGCACCCGGGATCAGCTTCGCGTCTACCGTTCGCGTCTGCGCCACCGTCAGTTCGATCGATGGAAGAAGGAACGCTTTAAAGCCTTCCTTTTTCACCGTGACTTCGTAAGTGCCCACCGCGAGATTGGTCAGGCCATAGGCGCCGGTGGTGCTGCTGGTCGCCGAGTGGGTTTCATTGGTCGCGGTATTGCGAACCGTAATGTCGGCGCCAGTTACGACCGCGCCACTGGTATCCGAAACTGTGCCCGCGATCGAACCTGTTTGCGCAAATGAAACCAAGGAAAGCAACAGCACTGCGAGCGCTAACGCAAAGTATGAGCGAACCGCTTTCATTTCTCCCCCCCAATGGTCAACAAACAACTGTTTTTTCTGACTCGCGCGAAGTTGGCGATCATGAAACAACGACTGCGATGACGCGATTCACCAACAGCCAATAACTCCCGTTCAATCTCGCTCTAAAACATCGACATCGGAACGAAGTCGCCGCGAGGATTCGAGAGCTGTGAGCAATGTGCGATCAGATGTTTCGCAGATGCGATGCCAAAGCGCGGCTTGGACTAGCGGCGCGGGATGGAAATGCGGATTCCTGGGACGAACGCACTTTCTGCCTGAGTGCAGTGCCCTGACGAGAGGCAATGCGCAGACAATTTCGATTCAATTCGCTACAGATAAACGGAGGGCAGTTCGAATTCTTCTAGAACTGGAAACTTGCGCTTGATCCGATAACAGAAATTCTTCCGCAACACAACATCAGACAACATTTCACGTCGACAAAAAACTTTAGAGTGATAAGCAAACAGACGATGTTTGGTGGATGGGAGCGTTTATCTTGATTGTGAGGCAGAAGTCGCATCCGCAACAGCTTCCCGCAAACAGCATCCCGCAAAACTCGACTCTGTTTTCACAGGCAGGCGTGACAAATCTGTTCGATTGTCACGCCTGCTGAAAGTTCCCTGGTGATTATGAGTTGCTTCGGGCCACCCGGTTACTTGGATTGCGCCTTCTTGGCCGCAGCCTGCTTCTGCGCTTCGACGGTCCAGGGAGGCACAATCCCGTTTTGGCGCGCGTATGCGATTGCCTGTCCGAGGTGCTCATGGGCGTCGGAGACCAGAATGTAGACGACATCGCCGGCGTTCGCCTCGGGCCCGAGCTTGGGGATGGGCTTGGCAAAGTCGCTGTTCGCCATACTCTGAATGTTCTTCTTGGCAAAGTCCCAGGACTTATTCAGGTCAGCCACGATCCGCGCCTGATCGGTCGTCGATTTTTCCATGGTCTTGAGATCGATGTCGGCAGGAGTTTGCGCCCCCATCAACGCCAAAATCCCGTAGCGCTCGCCGGCAACATGGAGGAACAACTCGGCAAAGGAGCGGGCGTCGGGCGAGGGACGCCAGTTGAATTTGTCCGCGGGAACCGCGGCGGCAAGCTCAGCAAACTTCTTTTGGACATTCTCGAGATCGAGTAGTGACTGCGGCTTCATGTCATAGCTGGGCGCCGAGTGATCGGTGGCGGATGCATCGCCACCCTGGGCGAACGTGGACGACGGCGCGAAGGCGGTCAGGAACAACAGCACGAGCGGGAACCATCTTTTCATTGTCATTCTCCTCGAGTAACTGGGTTTTAGACGGGAAAAGACGAACTTCGTTCCCCAACATTGAGCACGTGTTTCGGTGGGTTGGAAGCGCGCCACCCTCGGATCGTCCCTATGAGGAACTTGCTGGGATCAATGGAATGGGAATCACACTACCTGCGTTGCAAGTCCGGCCGCAGCCAGGGCGGCACGCGAGCGCAAGCGGGGGAAGCTATGGAACCCAGGATGGGCCGCGCGAGTGGCAGCCTTGGCAGTTGTTGAGCGGGAAGGCCACCTTATTATGGCAAGCGCCGCAGTAGCGGCCTTCGATATTCCAGAACATCGAGATATGAACCGTATCCTTCTGGGCGATTGGGAAAATATCGGGATGACACAATTCACAACCGTTCCAGATGGAGTGCTTCTGATGCGAAAAGATAATCGGGCGCACCCACGAATTGTGCGTTTGAAAACTGAAATCCTCGCGGCTCTTGATTGCGGCCTGCTTGACGGATATGCCTTCGACGAAATCGACTGGCTTTATGACTCCGGATCGTTCCGCGGCTTCCCAATCGACGCCGTAAATCCCCTTCGGAAATTTGGCGGTGAACTCGTTGTACTCATGCTTTCTTGCTCCGTGTTTTCCCAACGAATGGCAACGTTTGCACTGGTCGGTTGCAACGTCGGAGCAGGCAGCGAAGATCGGTTTGCCTTCGAATAATTTCTTACCATCATGGCAGGCGCCGCAATGAAAGCCTTCGCGATTGGTGCTCGCCCGGATCCCCGTGGCTTTCGCCTGCATGGCAAACCCGGCGTCTACGTGGCAGAGCCTGCACGTAAACAGGGAGCGGTGCAGCCAATGGTCAAATACGACTGCGCCGGGGTTGGCAGCAGAGTAAGTGTCAAGAATTACCTTTCCATACTCAGAAGCTTCCGGCACCGGTTTCGGCAAGTAAACCTGGGACGCGAGATTCGCCGACCAAAGAAGTCCCAGTAGAAGGACGCCAAAGCAACGCGCACCCTCACTTCTTCTCGTCCTTTTGCGAATTCGGCTTCTTCGCATCCAGCACATACGCATAAAGGCCCCGGCACATTCGCAGTCGCCCGCTGTAAACCTTCCGGCGTGATTCGTCCAGCTTTTCTATCTGCGGCTGAAGATCTTCACATCGGCGCAGGAGAACTGTGAGTTCATCCACGGAGAACGTCATGGCGTCCTGCGTCTTGGAGCAAACATCATCGAACTCTTTTCGCCAGGGTTCCGGCGATTTTTCCTGCACCGGCGCGGTTTGCGGTCCGCCAGTCGCCTGCGCGCCACTCTGGCCAGCGAACGCCGGCATCATCAGCACCCAGAGGAGGGCTGCCTTGGAGATCGTCTTAAGCATTGCGTGCAACATCGCCAATCGTCTAGGACACCGGCTTCGAATGGCAGCGCTGGCAATCTGCCAGAGGGAATGCCACCGTCACGTGGCATGCTCCGCACGACTTCCCTTGCGAAATGTCCACCATCGAGTACTTCGTGGTGCCGCGTTTCACACCCATAAAAATGTCTGGATGGCAAAGCTCGCATCCATTCCAGACCGTATGTTTTTTGTGAGAGAAAATAATGTCAGGCATGCCTTCGACTTTGGGGTTGAGTTCGAAATCCTTCTGCACGCTGAGGGCGTCCTTCGAGGAAACTCCCTGCAGAACGCTGGCGGGCTTGATAAGACCCAACTCTTCGGATTTTTCCCAGTCGATGCCGTTCCCCAGGCGTTCTTTAGGAAGCGGCCGGCTGAACAGGAAGAAGTCGTGCTCTGAAGCAATCTTCAACCCGTAGGAATGGCACCTCTCGCACTTGCGGGCATCGCGCGCAGTCACGACATCGCCCGAGCAAGCCTGGAACACGGTTTTACCGTCAATCACGGTTCTTCCGTTATGGCATGCGCCGCAGTAGTAGCCGTTCTCGTTGTCCGCAGCTGTAATGCCCGTGGCGCCGCTCTTCATCGCGAAACCGACATCCACATGACAGACCCGGCAGGTGAACTTGGACCGATGGATCCAATGCTGAAAGACGACCGGAGCGAGCTCTGACTTGGTGGCGTGGTTGTCGATGACGACTCGGCCATAGTCATAGGGAAGCGGACGTTTCTGCTTGGTACCGACCTGGGTCAGGGATGGGCTGCAGAAGATAGTTAAAATTGTGACGGCAAACAAAATTTTAGAGTTCATCGAGAACCTCCCTCGAGTGAACTACGCTCGCGGCATCGCACCGTACCTGGGCTCGGCGCGCTTGATTCGGATGGCGCTACTCGGCTCTGGTGGGCGACACCGGGTTCGATTCAGTATCCCTGAACGCCAGGTATGCCGCAGTGAACGATGTCACTGTGGAGGGTGATACTTGGGCCAGCGCTTTGGCTATCGGTACAACGTTTTATTCCCGAATCAGCGTTCCGGATCGTCGGTTCCGGAGCCCATCATTTGTCGCTCCATGTGGCGCTGCAAGCGGTCCCACTCGGAGCGAACCATCATTTCCTTGATGGTGAAGGCAGCCTCGTGTTTCGCGTCATCGACGCGGATGGCGAGCTCGTTTTTGCGCAGGCGAAAATCGATGGTCTGGGCAAGCGGCATCAGCTCCGTCGACTGCTTTCCCACGATAAGAAAAACCACGTCTTTTGACACCAGTGTGTACTCCGGGCACGCTCCCTGGGCTGCCGGGCCCGAACCTCCGCCGAGGGTCGAAACCAAGCCATGGCGAGACGGCATGCACTCACCCATATGCATGCGCACGACGGTGCCGCGTTGATAAATTCCAACTTGCGCCGTGAGCCGACCTGGCAAGCTGCAAACCAAAAGAAAAGTCATCAGCAGTACGCGTGCCATGGAGCGCCTCCTAAGGACCGTTGCCGGGGCGGTAATATCCGCGGCGGCTGCGAAAGTGCAGCCTGGGGTTGTAGGTAGAAAAGATGTGAACGGAGTGGAAGGCGGTCTTCGATGACGTGGGCGAATAGGTGACAACCATTGCGGAATGTAAATCGCCGATCACGTCGCCGAGGACTTTCATAGCGCCTTCGCTGATTGGAACGCAGCGCCCTCCGGAGTCGGTCGCCAGCTTCCGCAAAATCGAATTACCGTTCGGCGGTGGTTCATCACCGCCCAGATCGATGGCATAGATTTGGGCGCCGCTGATTAAAATCCGCTGCCAGGCCTGGCGAAATGATGTTTTGCTGACCGTATCCCTGCCGTCTGAGAAAAGGATGATGAGAGGCCACGTGTTGCGCGCGTCATGCTGAACGAGAAGGTCGGCTGCATCGCCAAGCGCGTCATAGAGCGGCGTCGGGCCCCCTCGTGGCAGAGAACGAATCTGATCGTCCAACTTCAGGACGGAACAACCTTTTCCGCTGCAGATCGGCGCGACTTGCGTACCGTTGAAGGAGAACATTGAAAGCCGGTCTCCGGCTCTCCAAGGCCATCGTGAAACCAGTTGCGAAACGCTTTCCAACTCCTGCTTGAGCCTGGGCAGGATCGATTCGCTGAAATCAATCAACACGATCACATCCAGGTCAATCAGGTTTCCGCGACTGAGGGAGTAGTCGCGAATTACCTCGTCATCGTCGACCACGACAATGTTGCCCTTCTGCAGATTGACGACCGGATGATTGCCTTCATCGGTGGCGAAAAATACAAGTCGAACTTCCGAGACGGAGCCGCGGTATATCGGAACTGCGGATTGTTCGTCACTTCCGATGATTGAAGAAGCACAGCTGCCGCCTCGCGCTGCAGCGGTTCCAATGAGGAGCAGTGGCACTACAAAATGAACCAAGGCGCGGCGCAGGAGCGCGATTGTCCTGAGGTTCATTGAGGCCCCTTTCGAGCCAACAAGGCTCGAATTCATTTTTGGCTGGCACGTTTCGCGCCGGAGCGCGTGCGCACCTCAGCAGGTGAATGCCAGGAAGGGGGAAACACTTACGATTTCATTTTCCGTCAGGCACGGCGGCTGCGCAGTGAGTGAGGTCACTCTTTGCAGTGATAAGCGGGCAGTGATAAACGGGCAGCGACAAACGGCAAGACAGTCCCGCGCTACGAACAAAAAGGGGAAATGCTTCCTGTCAAGGATGCTCACCGCAGCCCGGCAGGAAAGCTGATGCGAAGCCCCACACTGTAGAGAATCGGCGGACCTAAATTGACGATGGGCGTGCGCGCCATCTGGTAACGCTGGCCGGTGAGATTTTCGGCCGCGGCATAGAACTGAAGCTGCCGCGTCAGCGCCCGGCCGACTTGCAGGTTCATGGTGTAGAAGCGATTCAGGGGAAACTGGTTCTGGTCGTCCTCGAACTTCCCGCGGGAGACAAAATCGCAGAGCCCGCCTATCACAGCACGCTGTGAGCCGAATCCTTTCCCCTTCTCCCGAAAAAACCTAAATTCGACGCTTGAGGAAGACGTTCGTTATGCTGATGCGCTTCCACCATGTTAACGTCATGGCTCAGGAGTGGAGCTGCCCCTCAGCCCTTCCTCGAGAATGTGCCTTTAGGTAGTGCAAATGTGGCTTTAGGTAGTGAATGACGAGCAAGCTTCAACAATCGGCGATGGCCGTAGTATGCAGCGCTGCCGCGCTGATGCTGCCGGCGTGCTCCAAAAAGCCGGCCCAGGACCCGCAGCAAGGCAATCCTCAAGCGGTTCCCGTAAAGGTGATGGAAGCCAAGGCCGTTCCGGTCGATGATGCCAGCGATTACGTGGCCACCTTGAAGTCTCGCGACTCGGCGGTGATCATGCCGCAGGTGGATGGACAGGTCACCCAGATTTTCGTGCACTCGGGAGAGAAGGTGACAGCTGGAAAGCCCTTGATGGAGATTGATCCGCTGAAGCAGCAAGCTACGGTGAAGAGTCAGGAAAGCGCGCGAACGGCGCAGCAGGCGCAACTGAACTGGGCCAAACAGCAATACCAACGCGCAGAGGGGCTGGCTTCCGCCGGAGTGGTCAGCAAGCAGGATCTGGATCAGGCGAAGGCGGCGGTCGATACCAGCCAGGCGCAGATGGACGCGCTCGACGCTCAGGTACGCGAGCAGCAAGAACAGCTTCGTTACTACAAAGTTGTGGCTCCCCGCGCCGGCATCGTGGGAGATATCCCGGTTCGCGTGGGCGATCGCATCACCAGCACAACGCAGCTGACAACCATCGACCAACCCGGAAGCCTGGAGGTCTACGTCTACGTACCGGTCGAACGCTCGTCCCAGTTGAGAGCGAGCTTACCGGTACAGATTTTGGACAACGCGGGCAAAGTGGTTTCTGAAACACGAATCAGCTTTGTTTCTCCGCAAGTCGACAACACGACCCAGACAGTTTTGATAAAGGCGCCGATCGCCAACGGGAATGACGCTTTGCGGCAATTGCAATTTATTCGGGCGCGTGTGGTTTGGGGCACACGCAAAAGCCCCGCGGTGCCAATTCTCGCGGTGTCGAGATTGGCTGGGCAGTATTTCGCCTTTGTCGCTCAACCCCAGGGGAATGGCTCCTATGTCGCGAAGCAGATGCCCCTCACGATTGGGGAAACGGTGGGCAATGACTACGAAGTGCGAGACGGCATCAAGCCGGGAGACAAAGTGATCGTTTCCGGTACGCAGTTTCTGGTGGATGGCATGCCAGTAACTCCCATGGGCTGAGGGTGAGCGTGAACGCTAACCTTTGGCTTTCTACTTCCGGCAAGAAACTGTGCGAAGCACTCATTTGGATGGATGGTTTGTAGTTCCGCGGCCTGATCTTTCATGTTCGTTACTTTCTTCATAAGGCGTCCGGTGTTTGCCACGGTGTGCGCGCTGCTGATCATCCTGGCCGGCGCTGCCGTGATTCCTACGCTTCCCATTGCGCAATTCCCCGACCTGGCGCCGCCGCAGGTTGGGGTCTCCAGCTTCTACACCGGAGCCAGCGCGCAGACGGTGGAAAGCGCAGTCACCATCCCTCTGGAGCAGCAGATCAACGGCGCCGAGGGAATGAAGTACATGACTTCCACCAGCGGCAACGATGGGTCCAGCAACATCACCGTGACCTTCGATCTAAGCCGCAATCCTGACCTGGCCACGGTCGACATTCAGAACCGCGTCAACATCGCGCAGGGCAGGCTGCCGAGCGCCGTAAAAACAGTTGGCATCACTACCCAGAAGACGTCACAGAATTTCGTCTTCGCCGCCGCCGTCACCTCGGACAACGACAGGTATTCCACGCTCTTCATGAGCAATTATCTGGACATCTATGTGCGCGATACGCTGAAGCGCATTCCAGGCGTGGCGGACGTGTTTATTTTTGGAGAGCGTAAGTATTCGATGCGACTGTGGCTCGATCCCGGACGCATGGCAGGCCGCGGACTTACAGCGCCGGACGTGGTCAACGCGCTGGCTGAGCAGAACGTGGAGGTGACCGCCGGGCAGGTTGGCCAACAACCCGCCGTCGACGGACAAAGTTATCAAGTCAGCGTGCGCGCAGTCGGCCGGCTGAGCGAGGCCGCGCAGTTCGACAACATCATCCTGAAAACGAATAACGATGGGACGCTGGTTCGACTGAAAGATGTTGGGTATGCCGAGCTGGGAGCCGAAGATTACTCTTCCGACCTGCAATTTAATGGGCGTGAGGCCGTGGGAGTCGCGGTAACGCAGCTCTCCACCGCAAACGCGCTCGATGTGGACCGGAGAGCGATTGCTGAATTGCAGCAGCTGGCGAAAAGTTTTCCTCCCGGAATGCATTACCAGCTGGCCTTTGACACCACCGACGCGGTGGGCGAATCGATTCGCGATGTGCTCTTCACAGTCGGACTGGCGATCTTCCTGGTCATCCTGGTGATTTTTGTTTTTCTCGGCGACTGGCGGACCACGATGATTCACTTCATCGCCACTCCCGTCTCGCTGATTGGCACGTTCGCCTTCGTGAAGCTGCTGGGCTTCTCCATCAACACGTTGACCCTGTTTGGCATCACGTTAGCCACCGGGCTGGTGGTGGATGACGCAATTGTGGTAATCGAAAATATCGAACGCCACATTCACGGCGGCGAGCACGACTCCCGCAAGGCGGCGGCCGCTGCCACGGCGGAAATTACCGGCGCGGTGATCGCCACCTCCCTGGTTCTGATTGCCGTTTTTGTGCCGGTGGCATTCTTCCCGGGGACAACGGGCATTCTATTTCGCCAGTTTGCGCTGACCATCGCGTTCTCGATTGCCATCTCGGCGTTCAACGCGCTGACTCTGGCTCCGGCCCTGGCGGCAATTTTCCTGGCAAGCCCGCATGGCGGGAAATGGTGGTGGTTGCGAAAGTTCGATGATTTCATCAAGCTGGTGACCGATTGGTATCGCCGCGTCCTGCACTACACGTTGAAGTACAAATTCGCCATGGTGGTGCTGTTTCTTGCCGGCCTGGCAGCAACCTACCTGTTGCTGCGGCACGTGCCGAAAGGCTTCGTGCCGGATGAGGACCAGGGATATTTCATCATTGTGATTCAGGCGCCGGCGGGCGCGTCGTTGCAATATACCCAAGCGGTTTGTAAGCAAGTGACTGACATGCTGGCCCATGTGCCGGAGGCCGAGGAGATTTTCTCCGTCACAGGCTTCAGCTTTGCCAGTTCCGCGCCCAATCAAGGACTGATTTTTGTCGGGATGAAGCCCTATGCCCAGCGCAAAGGTGAATCGCACTCGACCGTGGCGGTGGTGGAGCGGGTGCGGCCCCAATTGTTCGGAGTGCAAGGAGCGATTGTGTTTGCCACCTTGCCGCCGGCGATCAACGGGCTGGGAGCATTCGGCGGCTTCCAGTTTGTGGTGCAAGATCACGCTGCGCATCCTCTGGAAGAGTTAGCTGCGACGACGCAAAAGTTGATTCGAGACTCGGCAGCGCGCAAGGAACTGGCAGAACTCTACTCACCGTTCACGGCCAACGACCCGCAATATCTGGTGACCATTGATCGCGAGAAAGCGAAGAGCCTCCACGTGCCGCTCTCGCAAGTCACCGACACGCTCGGCGTTTACATGGGCTCCGCGTATGTAAACGACTTTAACTTCAACAACCGTTCCTACCGCGTGTACGTTCAGGCCGACAAGCCATTCCGCTCGACCGCGAAGGATATGAAGAATTTCTACGTTCGTTCCGACGCGGGGGCGATGGTGCCTTTGGAGAATCTGATCAGCATTTCGGAGACGACGGCGCCGCAGGTGATCAGCCACTACAATTTGTTCCGCTCGGCGGAAATTGATGGCTCAGCGGCAGCCGGATACAGCTCGGGACAGGCCATTGCAGCGATGGAAGATCTCGCCAGGAAAATGCCGCAGGGATTCTCTTTCAGCTGGACGGGGCTGTCACTGGAAGAACTGCAGGCGGGAGGAACATCGCTCATTTTTTTCGCGCTAGGCACCCTGGTTGTGTATCTGACCCTCTCGGCTCAATACGAGAGCTTCGTATTGCCCTTCATCGTGTTGCTCGCGGTGCCGATGGCGCTGTTGGGTGCGTTGGGAGCGCAATGGATGCGCAGCCTGAAGAACGACGTCTTTTGCCAGGTAGGACTGGTGATGCTGGTAGGACTGGCCAGCAAGAATGCGATCCTCATCGTCGAGTTCGCGGAACAACTGAGAGAACGCGGCCTGCCCTTGATTGACTCCGCCATCCAGGCTGCGACGATTCGGCTGCGGCCAATTTTGATGACTTCGCTGGCATTCATTCTGGGCGTCGTTCCGCTGGTCTTTGCCACCGGTGCAGGAGAGAACGGTCGACACTCCGTCGGCACCACCGTTTTCGGCGGCATGATCATGTCGACCATTTTGAATTTGTTCTTCATCCCGCTGCTCTACTTGATCGTCGAGGGATGGAGAGAACGCGGGAAGGCGCCGGAACACCGGTAATGGGCCGGTGCTAAAGGTTGAACTTTCTCGCAGAATCCCGCTTCTCGCGAGATGCCCCCCACTCAGGAAAAAGATTCGCAATCGAATGCGCGACGAACGCGGGCCTCTGGCGCCGCCTCTCCCGGAGAGTGAACATGATGGCAAGCAGTAATCCGGTGAGCGCTCCAAGGAAGGCTTCTGTAATCGAAAGGTGGTTAAACGTTCGCAGCCCCTGATTCGTGAGGATGAATCCCGTATACGCCATCGATAAAGTCCAGAAAATGACCCGAAGGGTGAACATCGCGATTACCTCTTGAGTGCAAATTCTGCCATATTCTCGCGTGTCATGGGAGATTTTCTGCGAAATGGCAAAATGAGCAGGCCAAGCCAGGCGGGCCGTCCGCCAACCGATTCCGGTCGACTCAACCTGCGACAGCTGGACGAAGATGGCGGAGAGTGAGGGATTCGAACCCCCGATACGGTTTCCCGCATGCCGGTTTTCAAGACCGGTGCCATCAACCACTCGGCCAACTCTCCGCGTGACCCCTGTCTTACAGTGCTCATTTTATCCCGATTGGCCGGTTGCGTTGCCAGGCGGGCAACAAAAACGCCGCTTCCAGCCTGGACAGAGCGGTTGGAATCCGGCGGAATCGTCCCGGCCAGGGCAGCCATCAACCACCGGGGGAGACAAGAAGCAGGCAAATGAGTGCGTCGCGGAGTTAGGGCGCCAGTTCGAATGCGCGCGAATGAAACTCCATCACTTCGGCAAAATGCGAGAGGAAATAACTGAAGCTGTGATCGCCCGGATAGGCATGATATTCGTGCTTAATGGATTCTTTCTGAAGTTGCTCGTGCAAGGCGGCTGCGCCTTTTTCGAAGCCGTAATTATCATCCTGCCCGCAATTGAAGTAGATGGCCAGGTGCCGCAGTCCGGAGGCATTTTTCTGCGCCAGAAAAAAGGGGCTATTGTCTTTCCAGTGCTGCGGGACCACGGGATCGCCGAACACTGCGGCCAGGACTTTGCCGAGGGGAGCGCCTGACTTGGCGGCGGCATCCAACTGCTGCGGCGATTCCGTCATAAGGGCGGCGCTTTGTGCGCTGACCGCCGAAAACATTTCGGGATGCGCGAAGGCGAAGCGCAACGCGCCATATCCACCCATGGAAATGCCGTCGATGGCGCGATAGGAGCGGCCTTTGCCGATCCGATACTTGCCTTCGATAGCCGGCACGAATTCCCGCAGAAAAAAATCGCTATAGCGAACGCTTCCGCCGGCAGAGTTGATGTAAAACGTGCGATCGCCTTCGGGAGCCGCTATCAGGAAGTCTCCAATGCGATGCTGCTTGCGGAGATCGTCGATCAGGGTGAATCCACCGCTGTTGAAAAGGCTCTGCTCGTTGTCGCCAAGACCATGCAGGAAATAAAGGACGGGATAGGTGTGGCCCGCCGCCGTGCCGGCCTCAGCGTTGTAGGCCGCCGGCAGATAAACGCAGTAGCGGACCGGATGCTTCAGAATTTTGCTGTTCAGCGCGGAACAATCGATGCGACTCTGCGCGAGGACGCACGCAGGCAGGCAACACAGCAGCAACAGAGGGCGCAGAGCGCGGGCCATGTTGTTTCAGTTTACTCGTAGCGCAGGGCTTGCACGGGGTCGAGGCGCGCGGCGCGGCCTGCCGGATAGAGACCTGCGGCGAGACTGACGACGAAGGAAAATACCACGGCAAATGCAACCAGCCACCACGGCACCGACCAGAAATGCTCTGGCGGGAATGACTGGCGCTTGAGATACACGTTGGTGCCGAGGTTGATGACCTGGCCAATCGCCCAGCCCAGCGCCACGCCGATGACGCCGCCCAGAATTCCCATGGCGCCGGCTTCCGCGAAGAACAATCGTTTTACATCTGCGTCGCTGGCGCCAATGGCCTTCATGATGCCGATTTCGCGGCGTCGCTCAAGAATCGCCATCACCAGCGTATTGACGATGCCGACGAATGCCACCGCCAGCGCCAGGCTTCCGAAAATCCCCAGGAAAACATCCAGCACTTTGAAAAATTGCTGAATGCTGCGGCTGGCATCAAGGATGGAGAAAGTGTTGAAGCCCATTTTCTTGATGGCATCTTCGACGGCCTGCACCTGGCCGGGGTTCTTCACTCGCACGCTCACCGACGAATAGACGGGTTGATCGCCGGGCCGGCGTGAAATTTCGCGCAAGTCTGTGGGCAGCATCATGTGCAGGCTTTCGCCCAGCTGCAGCGGAAGGAACACGCGAGCGCGCGTAGGACCGCGCATGCTTTCAGGATCAAGATCGGCCACACCGACGATGGTGAGTTTTTGCTCGCGCGAGATCACCGAATAGGAAGTGCCCGCATCCGCAGTCGTCCCCGTCTGCGCGGCACCGGAAGCGGCTTCGCGTTGCGCATAGCGCATGATGAGTTCTTTGCCGAGCAGGGCCGGCGCCAATTGCTTTACGTCGCTATCGTCGATGCCTGCCTTCGGGGTTTTTCCCAGCAACTCCTCGGCAAACGATTTCTGAATGATTGCCTCAGGCGCAGTAGCACTGGAAAAAAATCGCCCCTGCACGCTTTCAAAGGCGTCAATGGTTTTGGCCGAAGCGGGCAGCGCCGCCACCATGGTCAGGTGGGGCTTGTCGTCAAAGCGCAGCTCGGTGATGAGACGAATATCGGGATTGGCTTCGGCTACGTTGGGCAGATGTTCGATTTCCTGTCGCGTAGGTTCATCCAGAACACGGCTCTCTCCCGGGGGCGGCGCGCTGCGTTCCTCGTCGCGGCCGAAATTGCGCAGGTCGCGGCGCGAAGTCACCACGACCGTGTCGAAAAGGCCCGATTTCATCAGCCGTCGCGAAGCCAGCTGCTGAAGTCCAATCCCCAGCGACAGCATGGCAACCAGAGACGCGACACCGACCGAAATTCCGATGGTGGTCAGCGAGTTGCGCAGCAGCGATTCGCGGAGATTGCGGATCGCGAGTTCGGTGAGATCAGGAAGCTTCACTGCGCCACTCCTCCCGCTGTTCGTCCCGCTTGAAGATTAATATGCATCGATGCTCCAGCTTCCTCACCCACCAGCTTTCCATCCGCCATAAAAATGAGCCGTTGCGCGTAACGTTCCGCCAGAGCGCGCTCGTGCGTGACCATGACCACCGTCATCCCCAGGCGCTGATTCAATTCGCGAATCAGGTCCATGATTTCTGTTCCGGTGTGGCTGTCCAGGTTGCCCGTAGGCTCGTCCGCCAGCAGGATGCGCGGCTGGTTGATGAGCGCGCGCGCCAGGGAGGCGCGCTGCTGCTCGCCGCCGGAAAGTTCGCTGGGCCGATGATTCATGCGCGCCTGCAATCCCACACGCGCAAGGGCTTCACGGGCGAGGCCGTCGCGCTTGCCGCGCTCGACTTCTGCAAAGCGCAATGGCAACTCGACATTCTCCGCGATGGTCATGCCGGGAATCAGGTTGAAGGATTGGAAGACCATGCCGACGGTGTGAAGCCGGTATTTCGCCAGGTCCTCGCGGGATAGTTGCGCCAGGTCGCGGTCGTTCACCCACACGCTTCCGGACGTCGGGCGATCCAGGCCCGCTATCAAATTCAGCATGGAAGATTTGCCGGAGCCCGAACTTCCCAGCAGCGCCGCAAATTCGCCGGGCCGAACTTCCAGACTGATATCATCGACGGCGCGAATCAGGGCATTTCCCATGCGATAGTGGCGGCATACATGGTCGGCGCGAATCGCGGCATGGCTGGCATTGGGCACGGCATCCATCGACATCGGCTGCGATCCGGTTCTTCCCATACCTATCTCACTTCGCCGCGGAGGACGCCCAGCGCATTGGCTTGCGCGCCACTTCTTGGGGCCGGACCGTCGCCGGTTTCTCCCGCTACCACCACATCTCCCTCCCCGGGGGCAAGAAACAGATCGTTCTCCACGCCGTGCTGGCGGTTATAAAGATCGTAGTAGCGGCCCTGCGCAGCATAAAGTTGCTCGTGCGTTCCCCGCTCCACGATCTGGCCGTGCTCCATAACAAGAATTTGATCGGCGCGGCGAATGGTCGAAAGGCGATGCGCGATCACGAAAGTGGTGCGTCCCTGCATCAGATACGACAGCCCGTGCTGGATCATCTGCTCGGATTCTGAATCGAGGCTGGAAGTCGCTTCGTCAAGGATGAGAATGCGTGGCTCGGCCAGGATGGCGCGCGCAATCGAGATGCGTTGGCGCTGGCCGCCAGAGAGCTTCACACCCCGCTCCCCGACCACGGTTTCGTACTTCTCCGCGAACGTTTCAGCGAACTCATCCACGCGCGCAATCCGGCACGCGCGCAGAAATTCGTCTTCGCTCGCGTTCGGTCTCGAGAACATCACATTTTCACGAATCGTGCCGTCAAACAGAAATGACTCCTGCAATACAACGCCTAAGCGCGTGCGGTAGGAATCCAGCCGAACCGTGCTCAGGTCGGTGCCGTCCACCAAAATTGTGCCTTTCGCAGGCACATAAAATGCGGAGATCAATCCAATGGTCGTCGACTTGCCCGACCCGGATGACCCGACCAGCGCGGTTACACTGCCCGGCTCGGAACGGAAAGAAATGTCGTGCAGCACCTCGTGAATCCCGTCGTAGCTGAAACTCACGTTGTCGAATTCAACGCGGCCTACGATGTCCGTCAACGCAACGGAACGGCGAGGGTCCTGATCTTCCGGCCGCTCGCGCATGATTTCCTGCGTGCGCTCCAGGCCGGCGAGCGCTTCGGTCAACTGGGTGCCGATGGAGACGATCTGCATGATCGGCGCCACCAGAAAACCCAGAAGCAATGTGTAAGAAAAAAATCCGCCGACCGTAAGTGTTCCTGCCGCAATCTGATGCGTGCCTACGTACATGGTGACCGCGCCGACCAGGCCGAGGAGGACCGTTGCCGAGAGGCTCATCACCGAGGTCGCGGTCAGAGTGCGCATCACGTTGTCGAGGAGCCGGCGAACCCCTCCGGCAAACACTTTCTCCTCGCGCTCCTCGGCGTGATAGCCCTTGACGACGCGCACGCCACCGAGCGATTCGGTCAGCCGGCCGGTCACTTCGGCGTTGATCTTGCTCCGCTCGCGAAAAATTGGCCGAATCGTCGCGAAAGCCTTATTGAGCGCCACGGCGAAGCAGGCGAGAGATCCCACGGCGATCAGCGTCATCTGCGGGCTGGTGCGAAACAGCAGCACCAGCGCGATACCTGAGGTCACCACGCCACCGACAAAATCGACCAGGCCGGTGCCGAGCAGGTTTCGCACGCCCTCCACGTCGCTCATGATGCGCGCGACCAGAGTTCCGGTTTTGTTGCCGTCATAAAACGCGACGGGCAGCCGCGAGATATGCATCTGCACCTGCTGCCGCAGTTCGGCAATCAATCGCTGGGCTGCTTTTGAGAGAAGCTGCGTGAGCGAAAAAGAGGTGAGCCCTTGCACCAGCGTGGCGGCCAGGACAAAAAGTACAAGGGGCCGCAACCGATCCATATGGTGCTTGCTGATGACGGTATCGATGAGAAACTTCGTGGAATACGGCAGCACCAGGCCCGCGACCCGATTGACGATCATCAACAAAAGCCCCAGCACCAGCAAGCCGCGGCGCGGCCGCATCAGCTTCCACACCTCGGGCAGCACAGCTTTCAGGCGTTCTGCTTTCTGAGGTTTTGGCGTCTGTTTGGGATCGCTACTCAACTTTTGATTGGACGCTCCCGCGGCCGGATTGGCTTCATTATTGTGCATTCTGGCTTCCGACGGCCAGCCGTTGTATGCTCGGGGCGTGGCGCGTCCGCCCTCGCCTGAGCGATCTCCAACCCTGGGCCTGTTGCTGGGGCTGATCGTTACCCTTGCCGCAGTGATCGCCTATTCTGCATATATTACTTGGCAGATCGCGGGCCTGCGCCGCCTTCAGTCGGAGCTGATCGACCGCAATCGGAAAGATTCCTTGCAATTGCTCCGCCTGCAAAATGACTTGAACGTGCTCGCGGTGGCCATGCGCGACATGGTGGAAAACGATGAGCCCTACCCGCTAAACGCCTGGTCGGCGCAGTTCGAGCGAGTCCACACCGACCTGGACGATGCCATGCGCCTGGAAACTTCGCTGGCGCCCACCACCAGAACTCCTGAACAAAGCGCCGCCCTTAGCAGCGCAATGGCGCAATTCTGGCTTTCCGTGGACCGAGTCTTTGCCCTGGCCGGCGCGGGCAAGGACAAGGAAGCGCGGGAACAAATTCAGCTCTCTCTGCAGGCGCGGCAATCAGCCCTGAGCACGACCGTGGCGCGGCTGCTGGTGCAGAACAGCGAAGGCCAGAAGCAGGCGGCGGAACGGATCATCGAGATCTACAATCGCGTGCAGGTGCGGGTGTACGCTTTTCTGGCGTGCACGCTGGCTGCGATTTTGCTGACCGGCTTTTCCATGATCCGGCGAAATCGGCGGCTGTTCGCCCGCATGGCGCAACTTTCGGCGCGGCGCAGCGAGCTGGCGCAGAAACTGATCTCCACGCAGGAGTCTACCCTGCGCCATATTTCGCGCGAGCTGCATGACGAATTCGGACAGATCCTCACCGCTATGGGCTCCATGCTCGGCCGCGCCGGAACCCATGCGCCGGAAGGTTCGCCCTTGAAACAGGAACTGCAGGAGGTCCGGCAAATCGCGCAGGACACGCTGGATCACGTGCGCAGCCTCTCGCAAGCGCTACACCCCGTCATGCTCGACGAGGCAGGACTGGAGCGGACGCTCGACTGGTATCTCCCGACCGTGGAGCGTCAGACGGGAATTGTCATATCCTATGAGAAGCAGGGACAAGCTTTTTCTATCGACGGCAACGCCGCCGTGCAACTTTACCGTGTGTTACAGGAAGCGCTGAACAATGTGGCTCGGCACTCGGGGGCCAAGCAGGCGTCAGTGCGTTTGCGCTTCTTGCCTGATAGGCTGGAGCTGGAAATCGAAGACCACGGCTCGGGTTTTACTTCGGATGGCGCGCGCCACGGGATCGGGCTGGTCGCCATGCGCGAACGTGCCGAATTGATGGGCGGACGGCTCACGTATGATCCTCCTCCCGCCGGCGGAACGCTGGTGCATCTCGACGTACCCCGGGAAAACGTGGAAGCGCGCAGGGAGTGATCGACCGAAATCAACGACCCCAGTCAACCATGACCGCGGAAAACAAAATTACGATCCTACTGGTAGACGATCACGCCCTGGTGCGGCGCGGCTTCCGAAGGATGCTGGAGGACGAGGCCGACCTGACCGTTGCCGGCGAAGCGGGGGATGGGGAAGAGGCCGTCAAGCTGGCGCGGGAATTGAAGCCGCAAGTCGTGCTGATGGATTGCGCTCTTCCAAAGTTGAACGGCCTGGATGCGACGCGGCAAATTCTGGAAGACTTGCCGGACACTGCCATCCTCATGCTCAGCATGCATGCGGAGAGCACGTGGGTGCGGCAGGCCATCGACGCCGGCGCCAGGGGTTACATACTGAAGAATGCGATCAATCTTGAATTGGGGCCGGCAGTGCGGCGCGTGGCCGCCGGTGAAACGGTTTTTGATCCGCAGGCAGAACCGGCGCCCACTCTAAAAGGACAGCGCAGCAGCCTTACCCCTCGGGAACTCGAGGTGCTGCAGATGATCGTCGGCGGAAAGTCGAACAAGGAAATTGCCGGCGTCCTCGATTTGAGCGCCAACACCGTGGCGGTGCACCGAGCTAACATCATGAACACGCTGGGCATTCACAAAACTGCGGAACTGGTTGTGTACGCCATCCGCGCCGGGTTGGTGAACGTTCCGTGAACCGCAGGTCGTTTCTGCAGGGCCTGGGCGGAGCCATTTCGCTGGCGCACTTCCCGCTTCTCCCCAAGCTGCGTGCCGCGAATCCGCCCCCCCTTGGCTTTTGCTTCACCGATGTCACTGCGAGCGCGGGGATTCATTTCCAACATAACAGCGGGGCGTTTGGGGGCAAGCTTCTGCCGGAGACGCTAGGCTCCGGTTGCGCTTTTCTTGACTACGATCGCGATGGCTGGCAAGACATCCTGCTCATCAATTCGATGGATTGGCCAGGCCACAAAAGTCGCCGGTCGACGCTCCAGCTTTATCGCAATAACGGAAACGGAACTTTTACCGATGTCACCGCGCGTGCCGGCCTGGACGTGGAAATGTATGGCATGGGCGTCGCGGTCGGCGACTATGACAACGACGGGTTTCCTGACATCTTCGTGACTTGCGTCGGCCAGAACCGGCTTTTCCACAACACTGGCAAAGGAACGTTTCACGAAGTCACTCAGGCCAGCGGCCTGGGCAAGCGCCTCGCCTTCAGCACGTCGGCACTCTGGTGCGATTTCGATCGCGACGGACTGCTCGATCTGTTTGTCTGCAACTATGTCAGGTGGTCCCCCGAGCAAGACGTGTTCTGCAGCCTGGACGGAAAGCACAAGTCGTATTGCACACCCGAGGCCTATCGTGGCGAGACTTGCTGGCTTTTTCATAATCGCGGCAACGGAACCTTTGAGGACGTGACCGCCAGCAGCGGAATTTTTGACAGCAGTTCAAAGTCTTTGGGCGTGGCCATGCTCGACGATGATCACAATGGCTGGCCTGACCTGCTGGTTGCCAATGACACGCAACCGAATAAGCTCTATCGAAATCAGCGAAACGGAAAGTTCAAGGAAGCGGCGGTGGAAGCCGGTCTCGCCTTCAGCAGCGAAGGAAAAGCCCGGGCGGGGATGGGAATCGATGTCGCCGATTTCATGAACTCCGGCCGTCCCGGCATCGCGATCACCAATTTCGACAATGAAATGATCGGCATGTACCGGCTTGCCGGAAAGAACTATGAGGACATTGCAGCGCCCAGCGGGGTGGGACTGGCTTCCAGAAACAGTCTTGGTTTCGGTTGCACTTTTTTGGATGCGAACCTGGACGGCTGGCTGGATTTGGCTGTCGCCAACGGGCACATCGACGAAACCGTGCGCAACATTCGCGGCAATGTCGGGTATGCCCAGGCCCCGCAATTATTCCTGAACGGCGGCAACGGAAAATTTCGCGACGTAGCGCAGGATCTGGGCGGCGGATTCGATCAGCCCAAAGTCGGCCGCGGGCTTGCTTATGGCGACTTCGACCGGGACGGCGACCTGGACCTGTTACTGACCACGAATAATGGTCCGGCCTATCTTTATCGGAGCGATCAAACGGGAAAAAATCAGAGCATTCGTTTCCGCCTGGTCGGCACCAAGTCCAATCGCGATGCCATCGGCGCGACCGTGCGTATCGAATCGGGCGGCCTGACCCAAACACGGATGGTCAAGAGCGGTTCGAGTTATCTGTCGCAGTCAGAGTTGCCGGTTACATTCGGCCTGGAGAAACGCGATCGGGTTGAGCGCGCAACGATCTTTTGGCCGAGCGGAAGAGTGGAGGAATCCGCGAATCTTGCAGCCGGCCGCTGTTACGAATGCATCGAAGGCAAGGGCATCTCGCCCCGGAATTCATTCTGAAAGAGCTTCACTGCCGGCTCAGCATCCCGCTTGCCACCACGTCGATGTCTACGGATTCACTGACTTTTAAAAACATTGTGCTCGGGTTTTTCATTCCCCAGTTCACATAGGGAACGGAAAAGTGAATGGTGGCGCTCCAATCATTGGCGTTCACATTCACTTCGGCAGGAACCGTGATCTCATGCTCGGCGCCGTGAATGGAAAACATTCCGTGGATTTTCACCGAGGATTTTCCCGATTGCGCCAGTGGTCCCTCGACGTGGTCCGGCCGGAACAAAATCTCGGAATAGCGCTCGCTTTCCAGAACTTCGCGATGCATCTTGCGGTCGCGCATGCCATTGCCAGTTTCGCCGCTCCGCGCATCGACCACAATCGATCCGCTGAGATTGTTCGCGGCCGGATTGAGCCGCAACTCGCCCTGCTTCAGGCCAAAAGTTCCGTGGACTGTGTGCATCACACTGCCCAAGGTGAATTTGACGGTCGTTCGGCTCGGATTCAGCTGGAAGGCAAGATCCTGGGCATGGGCAGCGATGTGGAAACAGATGAGCGCGACGACAAGGGTGAGCCGCCGGGCGCAAAATAGCAGGCTTTCGTTTTTCATGTCGCTAAGCCGTTAATAAGTCCCATCCCAGCGCAAGTCCGTCAGCTGCGAGGGTTTTTGGCGAAACCGAGCCGACGTGCAGGGCCAGCAGGCGGCTGAAAATTTCCGGATGGCGCTGAAACGCCTTCAGAGTGCGGCGCTGCAGGCGCGGGCGAGATTCCAGCGTCAGCATTAACCGAGCCATCCAGCGCGGCCTGGCGGCCAGCCGGTGGTGCGCGCGCTGGTACTCGTCGAGATCCCCTCGCGCGAAAGCTTGTGCCAGCGCCAGAGCCTGGCCGAAGCATTGCCCAAGACCTTCGCCGGTAATGGCGTCGACCGTTCCCGAGGCGTCGCCGATCAATGCCACGTTACCGCGCCAGACACTACGCAACTTGAAATTGGAAGTCACTCCGCCACGTTCGGCAGAAGTCATTTCCGCGCCGCGCAACCGCAGGCTGAGGCCCGGGAAATCAGCCAGCGCCTCGTCCATGCGCAGGCGCGGATCGCGCGAAGCTACCGCCACGCACACTTCCTGGCCGTTCACGGCGGTCGTATAGGCCTGGCTGCGCCCACTCCAGTGAATTTCCATGCAATCGCTCCACGGCGCGACCCGGTAATGCCGGCGAAAGGCGTATCGAGGGCGTTTCGGAGAGCGGTCGCCGATCCTGGCCCAGCGCCGCACGCGCGAGTTGAGCCCGTCGGCGCCCACAATCCAGCGAGCGCGAACAGTGCGGCCTCCGAGCCAAACCTCATCGCCGGCAATACCCTGCACGCTGCTTTGCCATCGCAGGTTCACGCCCAACTCCATGGCTCTTTCGATCATGAGGTGATGCAGCGCGATGCGACGCAAAGACAGTCCGCGGACGTTCCCTGGGAATGCTGCTTGTGCGGATAGCCCACCGGCGAGAAAGCGCACGCCATGGATCGGAGAACCGTCACCAGAGGGAATGGTGACGCCGAGTTGTTCAATCGCCGCCAGTGCGTCCGGCAGCAACGCTTCGCCACAGGCCTTGTCGATGGGCGGCGTGGCGCCGTCGGCAACCATAACGCGGAAGCCCGCTTGCCGCGCCGCTATGGCAGCGGCCAGGCCAGCGGGACCTCCGCCGGCCACAAGAATATCGATGGAATCCTGCAAACCTGTTTACCATTCCAGCAGCACGAGCTCTGAACAGAAGCCCGGTCCCATTGCCGCTAACAATCCCAGAGTTCCCGGCTCCGGCCGCCGGTTCTTTATTACATCCTCGAGCACTACCAATACCGACGCCGACGAAAGATTCCCTACTCTGCGCAAACAGTCCCAGGAGGCGTCAAGCTGTCCGTTGTTCAGCCCGAGAGCCGCGGCCGAAGCTTCCAACACCTTGGGTCCGCCGGTATGCAGCACCCAGCTGTTCAGGTCGCTTCGCCGCAGGCCGTTATCCGCGAGGAAGGCATCGACGTCGCGCCCGAGGTTTTGCCGGATCAGGTTGGGAACTTCCGTTGAAAGTAAGATGCGAAAACCCTTCTCCGATATGTTCCAACCCATCATTTCTTCGGTCTGCGGGTAGAAAACCGACCGTGTATTAAGAATCTTCGGCCCGGGAGCGGCTTGCATTCGAGCCGCGAGCTCGTCTCCGATAACGATGGCAGCCGCGGCGCCGTCCGCGAATAGCCCGGAGGAAATCAGGTTTGCTACCGAGAGGTCTTCGCGCTGCAAAGTAAGCGAACAGAGTTCAACTGCCACTACCGCAGCCGCTTGCGAAGGATAGGCGCGGACATAGTCTGCCGCGCGCGCAATGCCTGCGGCGCCGGCCACGCATCCCAGACCAAAAATCGGCGTTCGCCGGATGTTTGCCGGCAGCCGCATCCGGTTGATCAGCAACGCGTCGATCGAAGGGCTGGAAATGCCGGTGACGCTGGTGAACAGCAGGCAGCCCAAGTCGCTGGTCGCGAGCCCCGCGTTGTTTAAAGCTACGCACAGCGCCTTCTCTCCCAACTCCTGGGCTACCTGAATCCAGATATCGTTCGCCTGGCCCCATGTCTTGATGCCCATGTATTGCTCGGCAGGCACAGCCAGGTAGCGGCCATCCACGGTCACATTCCGGTGTAACCGGGCGAGGAGAGCGGGGTTCTGCAGTTGATCTCCCCAATAGTCTTTGAGCCGTTCAAGCAGGACGGCTTGGGTGTAGTAGTGCTTGGGAAAAGCGCTGGCGGCGCTCGCGATTCTCATGTTTCTGACTCCTGAAGTCAGCTTGGACACGGCAATGCTCCGCGAAGAGCATGGCGAAATCAGCCACCTCAGAATGCAGGGGAACTCGTGCCAGCAGGATTATAGTCGCAGAGTTCGCTCGGCGGGTTGTCAGTGGGCTGTCAGAAGCTTGTAAAACCGGTAGCCTCATTGCAACACGGCAATCGAACTTACCGTATTTCCGACACTGTATTTGAAAAGCGGAGTCAACGTAATACTGCTGCTCGGATTCACTGAGAAGGCCTGTACCTGAGCACCGGTGCCCTGATTCCCCACAAACATGTACTTTCCGCTGGGATCGACCGTCATCACCGTCGGCGTGGCTTCGGTGGTATAGGCATTCGATGTAGTCGAAGTGGTCAGCGCGGTGGGTAGGCCATTCGAAATCGAGTAGGCCGTCACATTGCTGGACCCCTGATTCGCAACATAGAGATATTTACCGGTTGGATCCAGCAACAAAGCAATCGGGGCAGTGTAGCCGTCATTCAAGGGCGAGCCTGCCACTTCCGTCAGCGCGCCCGAAGTTGCAATGGAAAAAATCGCAATCGAATTCGACGACGTGTTGGCCGCGTAGAGGTACGTCCCGCTGGGATCGATGGCAAGGCCGTCTGGATTGACACCCTCGGTACTGCTGAGCGCGCCCAGCGAAGTAAGCACGCCTGCATTCACGCTGAATCCGGCGATCGAACCGAGCGGCGTATTAGCGAGCGTGACGTACAACAAGTTGCCCGAGGGTGTGATGGCCATGTTGAGGATTGGCAACCCCACCCCGAAGGGCGAGCCGGTTACCTCGGTCAGAGCGCCGCTGCTGCTGTCAATCGCGAAAGTCGAAATGCTGTTGGTGCCAACGTTTGCAACGTAGAGATACGCGCCCGCGGGATCCATGACCAACTGCTGAGGAAGCGTGGCCGGCGAAACAGTCGCGCGCGGGGGAACCTCCGTCAAGCTGCCATCGATGCCGATGTTGAAAAGCGAAATGTCATTTTCTTCCTGACCCGGATTCGAAACGTAAAGAAACTTTCCCGAAGGATGAATCACGACGGACGAGGCGCCGTCGCCAACCGAATAAGGGCTGCCCGCGATCAGCGTGAGAACGCCGGAGTTGGGGTCCTCGCGATAGGCGATGAGCTGGTTGGCGGCAGGAATGGTAGCGTACACATAATGATTCGCAGTGCTGCCGCAACTCACAAGACTGATCACACTGGCCAGCAAGAACACCGCGACCGTTGCTTTCTGAAGCATCCCTGACTCCCGATGAAATTTGAATGCGAACAACAATAATACTGGTCGCCGAAAGATTCGGCGCGAAAACCGGATAATTTTCTACCATAGGGGGAAAGGCATCGCAAAGGCTCAAGGCGGCTCAAAACAGCGCCCGGCGTCTTCCAGACCCATGTTTCCAATGCTGCGATGCGATTCCCTGCGGGCGAGGTTGCACCTCTTGCGCCCTGGGCATGCATACAATCCACCAGGGACAGCATCTGATCCTGTAGGAGGCCTTTATGACAAAAGGACTCGTACGTTACATCGTGGCCGCGGGCGCAATGTTAGGCGCTCTTGTCGCAGCGGTGAGCGCGCAATCGACGCCCACCGACGGCGTGCCGGTCAGCGTGGTTCTCTCTGTAAAGGCGCACCACGACGTCGACCTGTCAAAGATCACCAGCGAAAATCTGGTCGTGATGCAAGGACGCGACCGCGACAAAGTCACTGAGGTAGTTCCCCTCCAGGGCGACCGTGCCGGACTCGAGCTTTACATCATGATGGACGACTCCCGTGCCTTGAGCTTTGGGACGCAGCTCGAAGATATTCGGCAATTCATTCTGGATCAGCCCCCAACCACCAAGATCGGTATTGTTTACATGGCGATCGGCGGACCGAAAATCGTTCAGGAATTGACCGCCGATCATGCCGCTGCGGCGAAGGCCGTGGAAACTCCTTTGGGAAGATTGGCGAACGGCGAGAGTCCTTACTCGGCTCTGACCGACCTGATTGCCAAGTGGCCCGCCAGCAGCAATCGTCGCGAAGTGGTCATGATCTCTGATGGCTATGACGCGACCTATTCTGATTTTCCTGGGCAGCGCAGCAACACCAACGTCGATACTGCGGTCCAGGGAGCGGAGCGCAGCGGTATCGTCGTGTTCACCATCGCAACGTCTCACCAAAATATCGAATCGCGCGAATTCGGGTCATCCGGCAAGTATTATCTGAGCGAAGTGGCTGAAGGTACGGGCGGCCAATTTTACTATTACGACTCGTCGGCCCCAGTTTCCTTCCGGCCGTACTTCCACGATTTGACGCAACGCCTGCAAGGGCAATTCCTGGTGACGTTTCTGGCAAAGCCCGCGAAGAAAGCCGGGATGCAGGCCATCAAAGTGCGGACCGAGCTTCGTCATGTCGAAGTGGTAAGCCCCGATAAAATTTACTTGCCGGCGACGACAGTGGCCGCGCTGCAGCAATAGCGGTTCTCGGGTCATGTAAGCCGGCGGCGCAACAAACGACCGCCGGCCGGGTTCATGATCGAGAACACTTCTCCGCTCGAAATGAGGCCCCTATGCGGCTGGCATGGCTCGCGCTGGCATCCCTGCTTTTCTTTTCGACCATCCCTGTCGCTGACGCGCAGCAGCAAAGCGCGTGGACTCCGCGGGCGATCGAAGCTTTGCAGAGTACCGCGTCCTCGAAGACAGGCTTCTCTTTCGATCACTGGATGCTCGTGCTGGCTTCAAAGGCCGTCCCGGGTGATGACGATCTTCGCCGCGTAATTGCAGGAGTGAGCGGGTTGTCGGTTCGCATCTATCGCTTTCAGGATGCAGGATACGATCTCGCAGCGTTGACTTCCGCGAATGACGAATATCGCGCCGCCGGTTGGCAGCGGGTGATCGAAAAGCACGAAACTTCTCAGGGCAGTGGCGTGACCGACGTCTGGGTGCGCATGGAAAATAACGCGATTGCAAATGCCGCGCTTCTCGTCGCCCGCCCGAATGAAGTGATTTTGTCAGCCTGTCTGGTTCGATCAGCCCGGCGGATCTGTCCCATCTCTGCGGGCACTTTAGCATTCCCCGCATCGAAGGCGGCATTACCGTGCCCGCGCCTTCCATCCCATAAACTTTCGCAACACCTCATAGGCCATCCATGATCAAAATTTCTAAAACAGTATTTACGTGGGCGAAAAACCTCCACCGGGGAGCCGCTCTCGACTCGTTGCGCAACGTTCTCGCCATCGTCGGAGGCGCCACCATACTGGCCGACTTCGGCACGGTAAAAGCCTGGCTCCTGGTGCCGATGGCGCTGGTGGCCTTCTGTGTGTGGCTCATTGACTACGAGCGGCATTTCCGTGGACAGAATGCAGAGGATGCGGGTAGTAGTGCGGTTTGAAATCCAGCACTGATTCGCTTTGCGGAATGAACGCCGCACTCGCCGGGAATTTCAAAACTCAGCCGATACCAGGATGTCAGCCTGGGACAGCAGTAAGGGGCGGGTATCTACCTTCTTCCAGGAGCGGAGTGAAACGGGTCCGCGCTGGCGTCGCCCGAATCTTCCGGGCTCGGAATTTCCAGGTTCACGACAATCGGCTCTTGACCGCTGCGCACGATGACGGCCTCCACTGCCTCGTCCCGCCTCGCGTTGAGCTCCTGATGAGGAACGAACGGTGGAACGTACACAAAATCCCCGGGGCCGGCTTCATCTACAAATTCCAGTTGATCGCCCCAGCGAAAGCGGGCGCGGCCGCGCACAACATAAATCACAGTCTCGAGTTCCCCATGATGGTGGGGTCCGGTCTTCGCATTGGGATGAACCACGACCGTCCCAGCCCATAATTTCCGGGCGCCTACACGGGCGAAGGAGATCGCTTCCGCGCGCGACATCCCCGGCGTTTGCGGCGTGTTCGTGTCGAGGTCGCCGCTGCGGATGATGCGCAGGCCGTGATTTTTCCAGTCGGATGGTTGGCCAGCGGAATTTACCATTACGATTTTCTCCTTGGCCGCAGCCGAGGACCGGCAAGCTCAATTGTAAGGGGAAAATGCCTTGCAGCCCGGTGCAGTTCCGACCGCTTCACACAGCCAGCTGAGTGCCGTGGAAAAAAACGGCCCGCCGTGTCCAGAGCCCTAAGGCTGGGCTGAATCATTTTGCTTTCCCCAACGCTCGCGCCAGAATCGCCATGCGTGTGGGCACGCCGTTGTGGACTTCATCGACGATCACCGATTGCGGACCATCGGCCACTTCGGCGGTCAACTCAAGCCCGCGGATGATTGGTCCCGGATGCATGACGATGGCGTCGCGTTTTGCCAGCTTTAGCCGAGCCGCAGTCATCTGGTACCGCGAGATGTAGTCTTGCAGCCGAATCTTCTGTCCCGCCAGGCGTTCCTTCTGCAACCGCAAAAGCATCACCACGTCGGCGCCACGCAAGGCTCCGTCGATGTGGCGCGTGATGCGCAAGCCTGGCACCAGGGTCGCGGCGACGTCGGGCACGAATTCAGGCGGGCCGCAAAGCGTGATTTTTGCGCCAAACTTGCTCAGCAAGTGGCAATTGGAGCGCGTGACGCGGCTATGGTAGATGTCTCCGATGATGGCCACCTGCAGGCCTTTGAATTTTCTTTTATGTTTCAAAATCGTGAAGGCGTCCAGCAGCGCCTGCGAGGGATGCTCGTGCATGCCGTCCCCCGCATTAATAATGGGAATGTCCAGATTTTTCGCCATGAGAGACGGCGCTCCGGCAGCGGGATGGCGGATGACAATGGCGTCGGCGCCGACCGCGCGCAGCGTATAACCGGTATCCAGCAGCGATTCGCCTTTCTCGATGCTGGATCCCGACGATTGCACGAGCGTGGTGATCGCCCCCAGCGACTTGGCGGCAATTTCAAAAGAAGAGCGGGTGCGCGTCGAAGCTTCGTAGAAAAGCAGCACGATGCGCTTATTACGCAGCAGCGGGCGCGCCTTTTGAGGATTCATCCGCCGCGCCAGCTTCAGCAGCGCCAGAATTTCCTTTTCCTCGAGGTGCTCGATTCCGAGCAGTGAACCGCGCGCTGGCTTGTTCATTCGCAAAAATGGCAAACGGTGCATGATACGCGGCCAGCGAGGGGCACGGCAAGGGTGGCGTGCGGAATCCGGCTACTGCCGCAATCCCATCCAACTTTCCGAAACCACCAGCGAATTGCCGGGATTGTGCGGGTCATACTTCACCGAGGTGGGCAAGCCAAGGCGGCACGAATGAAGGTTGATCCACTGCCGCAGGTAGGTAACATCCTGCGAGCACTCGTAACTCACCCCCGCCACGTCGTACTTATAGATGAGCAACACGGCGGCGTGGTGGCCGTGGCTGACCGGCAGTTCTTGCACGTCGATGACGGTTCCGTCGGTAATGCGGCCGATCGAATCGAGCCAGCTGCGGCGCTCGCGCTCCAGTTCGGCCGGGTCCTTGGGCGAACGCCGGAACAAGGCAAAGCCCGCCAAGGCGACCGCCGTTCCGGCCGCAATCAGCAGATAAAGTCTCGATGCATCCATATGCGGAGAAGCTGGGATCGCAGCACAGTTACCCGGGCGGCGTTTCAGTGATCAGCATATGACGGAAGCGCGGCCGGTGGAAGTGGCTGGAGGTGTTACGGAGGTGCCATGCTGTGGAAAACTTTGACGAAAACCTGGATGGTCGAATTGGAACCACTTCATTTTTGTTGGCAAACGAAATCTTTGGCAAGCCCTGCGAAGCCGCCTTCCGCGGATTGCCCGAACTGATCATCCCGCCGCGTCTTCTTGCTTACCACAAGCTTTCCGTTGCGATCCCGGGAGTAAAGCCACTCCCAGTTGGGCACGGCGCTTCCATTCGAGCAGTTGAAGCGAACCCGCGCCCTCAGTTCCACGAAGGATCCGCCCTGCGGGAGCGCAGTCGGTTCTTTGTACTCCACGCGCACCCAAGCCGTTCGCATCCCGTTCTTCTGGGCTCGCACTGCGCTGACCAACACTTGATCGCCGCCGGCCGTTGTGCCAATTGGGCGCCATTCGTTTGCGGCAACCGCGACTACGCCCACAAGGATGATGGGGGCCAGGATCACCGCTGCGCAGATAGGAAGCGTTTTCTTCAAGGGGAAGCGGCGCGCTAAAACATTGTCGCTCACACTTTGGGCTAAAATCTGAGTGGTGTCAAACGACGGAGAGGAAGATCGTCTCATAATGAGATTTCCTCCCCCGTGCAAATCCCACCCAACTAATTCTGCTATGTTGATGGCGGCCATGGAGACCCTTCACACAACCGTCATCGATTCTCTCGTCGGTCCCCTTTTTCTCGCGGCCTCAGCCAAGGGGTTGGTCGCGCTGGAGTTCGACCAGCGCCTGCCCGGGCAACAAACCATTCGGCCCAATCCTCGCGACCTGAGGGTCGAGGGCAAGACCTTTCACTTCGAAAGCTCTGCCCAGCTGCTGGAACCTTATCTTCGCGAACTCGAAGAATACTTTGCCGGCAGGCGGCGGGATTTTGGATTTCCCCTGGATCTGCGGGGAACCAGCTTTCAGGTTGCATGCTGGAACGCGCTGTTGGCTATTCCATACGGCGAGACGCGCACTTACGCCGACATCGCGCGCGCTGTCGGCAAGCCGAACGCCTTCCGCGCTGTCGGCATGGCCAACAATCGAAATCCCGTAGCGATCGTCGTGCCCTGCCATCGGGTGATCGCGTCGGATGGAACGCTATGCGGGTATGGCGGCGGCCTCGATGTGAAGCGCAAGCTGCTTGAACTGGAGGGTGCGATAACAGGAATGTTAGCCGCATAGCACTCGCTGGGGAACAACCAGCACTCATCGCACAACCAACGGATTATGACGCTGAGGCTGAGCGCATGGCAGACCTTCCTTCGTCTACAATGCCATCGGCCAAACCTCGTTGAGCACGACTGACATCCCGAAAGCCGGCCCGCCCTCTGCCCTCTGCAAAGCTAGCCTCTTCTATCTCGTCTTCGTAATGTTTTCCTACACCACGGGGGGACCATTCGGACTGGAAGACATGGTCTCCACCTCCGGTCCGGGCATGACCCTGCTTTACCTTCTTGTATTGCCTTTTTTCTGGTGCATCCCAGTGTCGCTGGTATCTGCGGAACTCACGACCGCCATGCCCGTCGAAGGCGGCTTCTATCGTTGGACGCGCGCCGCTTTCGGCGATTTCTGGGGCTTTCTGGCGGGCTGGTGGAATTGGTCGGCATCATTTTTGCTCGGCGGTGCGTACGCCGTTCTATTCACCGACTACCTGGTCTATTACTTTCCCGGCATCAGCGGCTGGAAGCATTATCTGGTTTCCGTCGCGCTGATCGCCGTGATCACGTGGATCAACGTGCGCGGCATTCAGATGGTCGGGCAGGTCGCGACGGCGCTCGAACTTTTTATTTTCGTCCCCGTCGTCACGATGATCGGGCTGGCCGTATTGAGATGGCATCACAACCCATTCCAGCCGTGGACTCCGACTCATCAGCCTACGTTCAAAATCTTTGGCGTGGGATTGGCGCTGGGCCTGTGGCTGTACTCCGGATACGAGCAACTCTCGACCGTCGCCGAGGAGGTGGAGAATCCGCAGCGTGCCTATCCCCGCGCGCTGGCTCTGGTAGTGCCCCTGTCGATCGCGGCGTATTTCCTGCCTACCTGGGCCGGCCTCGCATCGGCCGGCCACTGGGAACAGTGGCACACCGGATTCTTTTCCGACGCCGCCAGACTGATTGGCGGACCTTGGCTGGGAACGTGGATGACGCTGGCCGCGATGGTCGGCAATGTCGCTCTGCTGAATAGCACTGTGCTGACCACCACGCGCATGCCTTTCGCCATGGCGGAAGACGGCTACATGCCCGTCGCGCTGACTCGCCGCCATGCGCGTTATGGAACGCCCTGGCTTGCGATTGTGATCTCTACAGCAATCTACGCTTTGCTGGCGTGGCAGAGTTTAGGGCAGTTGATTTCCGTTTATATCTGGCTGCGGTCGGCCACGACGGTGTTAACCGTTCTTTCGGCCTGGAAGCTCAGGCGCTCGCGCCCCGAATTGTCCCGCGCCTTCGTAGTTCCTGGCGGGCGCGCTGGCTTGTTCTATGTGGTCGCTGCGCCGGTCGTGATGGCGATGGTTGCGCTTCTCGGCGGCGATCGCTTCGCTACCGTTGGCGGCGCAATCGGGCTCGCCGTGGGACCGCTCGTGTACTGGAGTCTGAGCAAGAGAAGATCGGCGAGGCGTTGATCCCGGTCAACTCACCCAATCCAGAAACTTGTACCATGCTCCGGCAAAGGGCAAGAACCAGGGCTTGCCGTTGTACATGCCGAGCGGCGCGCCCGGGAATGGCAGGCCGACGAAAGGATTCTCAGGCTTGCCGCCCGCTATCAACTCCGCCATCTTCTGCCCCTGATACGTGGCCATGGCAACGCCGTGTCCCGCGTAGCCGAGGGCATAATACATGCCGTCGAGCTCGCCCGCGTGCGGCATCATGTCAAAGGCGAAGTCGAGCGTGCCTCCCCAGACGAAGTCGATTTTCGCGCCCCGCAATTGTGGGTAGACCTCAATCATGCCGCGGCGCAGGATTTCGGCGCTTCTACGAACCGTTTGATCATTCTCCGGAAAGAATGCGGCGCGGCCCCCGAACAGCATTCTCCGATCGGGCGTGATGCGGTAGTAGTAAAGATAGTTTTTCGAATCGTAGATCATGCGATTGCGCGGGCTCAGTTCGCGCGCCAGCTCTTCCGGCAGGATCTCCGTAGTGATGATGAAAGATCCGATGGGGATGATCTTCTTGCGCAGCGGCGGAGTCGCGCCGCCGGTGTAGCCGCTGGTGGCCACGAAAACATCGCGCGCGAACAGCGTGCCGCGCGAAGTTAAGATTTTCCATCCCGCTCGGCCCTGCTGCGATTCTCGTTTTATATCGTGAACCTGGGTATGCTCGAAAATTTGGGCGCCAGCTCGCAGCGCAGCCGCCCCCAAGCCCGCCACGTAGGCGGCGGGATTGATTCCTGCGCTGATTTCATCCACCATTCCGCCGTAGTAAATGGTCGAGCCAATTTCCTCCCCCAGCTGGCTCCTCTGCACGACGCGCAGCCGGTGGTTGAACTCGCGATCAATCACTTCGGCCTGGCGCGCATAATCGCCAAAATGTTTTTGCTTGCAAGCCACTTCCAGGTGTCCGCAACGCGAGAAATTGCAGTCGATGGCATCCTCGGCCACGATGCGCTCCACGCAGTTGATGCTCTCCAACGAAGCCGCGTAAAGCTGGCGAGTCCGCTCGCGGCCATACATTTTTATGAGCTGGTTGACGCCGAGTTTCAGCCCGGTGAGCACCATGCCGCCATTGCGGGAACTCGCGCCCCAGCCGATGGTTTCCGCTTCCAGGACCGCTACTTTGGCTCCGCGCTTAGCCAGCGTACGCGCAGCTGAAAGCCCCGTGAATCCCGCGCCAATTATGGCGACATCGACCTGTTCGGGAAGCGCCTGCGCCTCCGGCGTGGGAAACTTTACTGTAGTGAGCCAGTAGTTCTGCTCGTGCAGGGGATCTGCTCCTGTGCGAAACGGTATGTTTGTAGCACGCCCGAAATAAGTTCTATAGTACGCCGTCCGGGTTACCGCTCAATAGTTGACTGCAATGCGTTCCTGAATTCCGATTTGTATGAAACGCGCGTCACACATTAAGCCTTCGCCCCGCTGACTTTTCTCCAGGAAAAGCCTTATCATGACAGCTGCCGCTGGCGTGGGAATCCGCCCGCCACGAACCGCGTAGGATCAAGATTTGATCGGTCTACTTTCCATACTCGCCGTCGGATTTTTCCTGGGGATGCGGCATGCCACCGATCCAGACCACGTCATTGCGGTGACGACCATCGTAAGCAACCAGCGCAACACCATGCGCGCCGCTCTGATCGGAGCCTCCTGGGGAGTTGGTCACACGCTCACCATCCTCGTGGTGGGCGCCGGCATCATCCTGTTTAATCTGATCATTCCCGTCCGCGTCGGCCTGAGTATGGAGTTGTCGGTCGCAGTCATGCTGATCCTTCTTGGACTGTGGAATGTCGCCGGCTTCCTGCGCGATGTCCCGGAGGCGGCGGTAACAACTTCATCCTCGATTCCAGTACACTCCCACGCGCACAGCCATGGCGACTACATTCACAGCCATGCGCACTCTCACCATCCTGAGAGCCACACGCATGCCACGGAGAACACGCACCTGGCATGGCTCGATCGTGTTTTTGGGAATCTCGGCGCATACCAATATCTTCGGCCGCTGGTTGTCGGAATCGTTCATGGCCTGGCAGGATCGGCAGCGGTTGCGCTGCTGGTGCTCACGACCATCCGCAACGCGCATTGGGCCGTCGCCTACCTGCTGATTTTCGGCGTCGGAACGATTGCCGGCATGATGCTCATCACGATGAGCGTTGCCTCCGCGTTCACCTTCATGGGCAGGGGAAGCAAGAAGTTTTCCCGGCGGCTCGCGCTGGCCTCGGGCCTGCTTAGCCTGGGCTTCGGAATCTTTGTCGCGTACCAGATTTGTTTCGTGAATGGATTGTTCTCAACCCACGCGCAGTGGACGCCGCATTAGCCGCACGGGAGCGGCGCGCTTGGACTTCGCCGGCCCCGGCGTTTGGCGCAACGTTCTGCCCGCAAGCGCGCCTTTCAGCACCACCCTGCACAAGGAATCGGCGAACTCCGGCGTGAGCGCCTGATGGCGAATGAGAAATCGCATGTAAATCGGCCCGTAGAGCGAGTCGAGCAGAAGGTCCATGTCACAGTCTTGGCCGAGCTCGCCGCGCGCAATCGCACGACGGAGCGTGGCGTAAGCTTCGTAACGGCGCGGCCACAAAAATCTCTCGCGGAAAGCGCTGATCACTTTGCGATCGCTCTGGCCGCCTGCCAGCATGGCTGAAACAATCCGGCCGCGCCGGCCATTAAAAACCTTGATCAGCTGGTGCATCTGCTGGCTCAGGTCCGTGAAGACGGATCCAGTGTCGGGAAAATGCAGCCTCCGGCTGGTGCTGCTGGCAAACGCATCCGCAATCAGCGCAGCCTTGCTGGGCCACCAGCGGTACACCGTCGCCTTGCCCACCCCGGCGCGCCCGGCCACTTCTTCGATGGTGAGATCCGAAAATCCCTGCTTGCCCAGCAGCTGGAGCGTGCTGCGAAGAATGGCGAGCCGCGCCTGCTCACTGCGCGGCCGGCCGGGCGGGCGTATGCTGCCGCGCTTGCGGGGACTTTGGCGCATACTCATAACCTAACATATAATTAATTTGCGTGACTGGAATCCGATACGCGGAGTATCGAATCTAAAGTTTTAGTCAGGCAGTTCCGCCGCTCCTCATTATTTGCGTTGACCTGGGTTGTTTCATTTTTCTGGCCGGACTCTGTGGGTGGTGCCTAGCTCATGTGGATTGTTGCTCTAGCCCTTAGGCGTCCTTATACGTTCGTGGTGATGGCGCTGGTCATCATTATTCTGACCCCGATCACCATTCTGCGCACGCCCGTCGATATCTTCCCCAATATCAACATTCCCGTGGTGTCGGTCGTGTGGTTTTACACGGGCATGTCGCCGCAGGATATGGCGGACCGCATCGTGGCGAACTCCGAGCGCGGCATCACCACGACCGTGAATGACATCGAGCACATGGAGTCGCAATCGGTTTACGGGCTCGGCATCATCAAGGTTTTCTTTCGGCCGGGCACCAATGTCCAGGGTTCCATCGCGCAGATTACGGCCATCTGCCAGACCACGGTGCGCGGCCTTCCCCCCGGGACGACGCCGCCGCTGATCATTTCTTACAGCGCCTCCACCACGCCGATCATCCAGCTCGGCCTAAGCAGTAAAACTTTGCCCGAGCAGCAACTCTTCGATCTGGGCCAGAATTTTTTGCGGAACTACCTTGCCACAGTTCCCGGTGCCGCGACGCCATATCCCTACGGCGGCAAAATTCGCCAGATTCAAGTGGATCTTGATTTGCAACGCCTGCAGGCGTACGGGCTTTCGCCGAACGACGTCGTCAATGCCGTCAATGCGCAGAATATTATTCTGCCCAGCGGCACCATCAAGCTTGGTCCCCTTGAATACAGCGTGGAAATGAACGGAACGCCGCAGACCATCGCGGAGCTGAACGATTTGCCGGTAAAAACGCTCCGCGGCTCGACTTTGTACATGCGCGATGTTGCCCATATCCGCGACGGTTTTGCGCCGCAAACCAACATCGTGCGCCAGGACGGCAACCGCGGCGCGCTCATGTCGATGTACAAAAACGGCAATGCCTCGACGCTGGATATTGTCAAGGGCATCAAGCGAATTGTGGGACAGGCGGCGCAGGCGCTCCCGCCGGAATTGAAAATTACATCTCTGTTCGACCAGTCGCTGTTCGTGCGCGCTTCGATCTATGGCGTGTTGCGGGAAGGCATCATCGCGGCCGTATTGACGGCCGTGATGATTCTCATTTTTCTTGGCGACTGGCGGCCCACCATCGTCATTGCCATCTCCATCCCGCTTTCGATCTTTGTCTCCGTGATCGTTCTGGGAGCGATCGGCGAGACGATCAACATCATGACGCTGGGCGGCCTGGCCCTGGCCGTCGGCATTCTGGTCGACGACGCCACGGTGGAGATCGAAAATATCGAGCGCAACCTTGCCATGGGCAAGGAGATGAAGCAAGCAATTCTCGACGGCGCCCAGCAGATCGCGGTGCCTGCTTTCGTTTCCACGCTGAGCATTTGCATCGTGTTCGTGCCCATGTTTTTCCTGTCGGGCGTGGCGAAATTTCTTTTTGTGCCGCTGGCCGAGGCCGTCAGCTTCGCCATGCTGGCCAGCTACCTGCTCTCGCGAACTCTGATCCCCACGCTGGTGATGTTCATCATGCGTGGGCATGAGCACCGCGCCGCGGGACCAAAAACCTGGATGGGCCGCTTCCAGCGCGGCTTCGAACGGAAGTTCGAAGATTTCCGCCGCGGCTATGAACAACTGCTCGAAACTACCCTGGCTCATCGCGGCGTCTTTGTCGCCTGCTTCCTGCTGTTTTGCGTGCTGTCGCTTGGACTGTTTTTCTTTCTGGGCGAGGATTTCTTTCCCCAAGTGGATGCCGGTCTGCTGCGCCTGCATGTGCGCGCCCGCCCCGGCTTGAGAGTGGAGGAAACGGCGCGCCTGGTGGATCAGATTGAGGGAACTCTTCACCAGGAAATCCCGGGCAAGGAACTGCAGACCGTTCTCGACAACATCGGCTTGCCCAACTCCGGCATCAACCAGTCGTACAGTTCGAACGGCACCATTGGAACCAGCGATGCCGAAATTCTGATCGCGCTCGATCCCGAGCATCATCATCCGACCGCCGAGCATATCCGGCATTTGCGCGAGGTGCTGCCGCGGCGTTACCCGAGCGTCGAGTTTTTCTTCCAGCCCGCCGACATCGTCACGCAGATTCTGAATTTCGGCCTGCCCGCCCCGCTCGATGTGCAGATTGTCGGCACCGACATGGATGCCAGTTATCACCTGGCGCAGCAGATCGCCAACAAGATGCGGCATATCCCTGGCTCTGCCGATGTTCACGTCCAGCAGCTGCTTTCGCTGCCGACCTTGCACCTGGATATTGAGCGCACTCGCGTCACGCAGGTAGGTTTGACCGCCCGCGATGTCGCCCAAAGCGTTCTGGTATCGCTCAGCGGAAGCTTCCAGACAGCTCCAAACTTCTGGCTGAATCCCCGCAACGGAGTTACCTATCAGATTGCGGTGCAGTCGCCGCAGTATGCCATGACCAATATGCAGGACCTGATGAACATCCCGGTCTCGTCGCAACAAGGTCCGCAGTTGATGAGCAATCTGGTGCAGGTTTATCCGGTGGCGCGGCCGGCAACGGTGAATCACTACAACGTGCAGAACGTCATCGACGTTTACGCCAGCACCCAGGACCGCGATCTTGGCGCCGTTGCCACGGATACGAACAAGGTGCTGAAGTCTTTCGAAGGGCATTTGCCACGGGGCACCAACATCGTGGTGCGCGGACAGGTTCAGACCATGCATTCGTCGTTCGTTGGGCTGGGCCTGGGATTGGCTGGAGCGATTCTGCTGGTGTACTTGCTGATTGTAGTGAATTTCCAGTCCTGGCTCGATCCCTTCATCATCATCGCGGCCTTGCCCGGCGCGCTCGCGGGAATCTGCTGGTTCCTGCTGCTGACCCGCACCACCTTGAGTGTGCCCTCTCTGACGGGGGCCGTGATGTGCATGGGCGTCGCCACCGCGAATTCAATTCTGATGGTGAGTTTCGCCCGTGAACAAATGGATCGCGGCGTCCCCGCAATCGAAGCAGCTGTTTCCGCCGGCTACACGCGCATCCGGCCGGTGTTGATGACGGCGTTGGCCATGATCATCGGCATGGTTCCAATGGCCCTCGGTTTTGGCGAGGGCGGCGAGCAGAATGCTCCCCTGGGCCGCGCGGTCATCGGAGGATTGTTGTTCGCGACGGTCGCCACTTTATTTTTTGTGCCGAGCGTCTTCGCCGTGTTTCACGGACGTCTGGAGAAAAAACGAGCACGCGAAGAGCAGGGGGCTTAGAGCGGATCGCAAACGGAGTTTCAGCCACATGAGCGTAGAAAACGAAAACAAACAACGAACCGCGGATCATTCCGGCGGACGGGAGGGAGATCGCAATTCTCAAACTCATCCCTCCGAAGAGCATCACCAGACGCAACGCGAGCGGGACGAGGAAATCGCCGAGCTTCAGCAGCATTCGAAGCACCAGGAAGCGACGATTCAGAAACCGCCCGAGGTGCCTCCGGCCCCGCCACGCAAAGCGTTGATGATGGTTGCCGTGTTGTTGCTGATCCTTCTGGTGGCTGGAGGCATCACTCTTTTCTTGCGCGCCAGCCACGAGCGCGCGCTGGCCAAGGAAACGGAAGCGGAGACCGTGCCATCGGTCGCGGTCGTTCATCCTTCGGGTGAAAAACCTGACGAGGAACTGGTGCTTCCGGGCTCGTTGGTCGCTTACGAAGAGTCTCCGATTTATGCCCGCACCAACGGGTATCTGGTTCGCTGGTATCGCGATATTGGCAGCCGCGTCAAAGAAGGCGAATTGCTCGCCAAAATCGATACGCCCGAAGTCGATCAGGAACTGAGCCAGACGCGGGCCGCGCGCCAGCAAATCGCGGCGCAGGTGGATCTGGCGAAAATCACCGCCGACCGGTGGGAAAACCTGCGCAAAACCGATTCGGTTTCCGCGCAGGAAGCCGACCAATACCTCAGCGGCTATAAGCAGGCTCAGGCCAATCTCGCCTCGGCCGACGCCAACGTGCGCCGTCTGGAGCAACTTGAAGGCTTTAAGAATGTCTACGCTCCATTTTCCGGCGTGATCACGCGCCGCAATGTGGACCCGGGCGCTTTGATCAATGCCGGCGCGCAGGCGGCGGGGCGGGAGCTGTTTGATCTGGCTCGCGTCGACCCGCTGCGCGTCTATGCCAGCGTGCCGCAGACTTATGCCCCCTACATCCGTGTGGGAGAAGAGACCTCGGTGACGTTGCAGGAGTTTCCCGGACAAAAATTCCCAGCCAAAGTAGCGCGTACAGCGGAAGCCATTGACCCGACAACCCGCACCTTGCTGACGGAGGTAGATGTTCCCAACAAGAATGGCAAGCTGCTGCCCGGTTCGCTCGGCGAGGTGCACTTTGCGGTTGGGAATGGAGTGAACAAGGTGACGGTCCCGGTGAATGCCATGCTGTTCCGCTCGGAAGGGCCGGAAGTCGCCGTGGTCGGTTCCGACAACAAAATACAACTGCGGCACATCAACATCGGCCGAGATTACGGAACTTCGCTCGAAATTTTAGGCGGCGTGTCCGCGTCGGATCAGATCGTGATCAATCCGCCAGATTCCCTGGAGGACGGCGAGAAAGTGAATGTGTCGCAGGCTCCTGCAAATCCGGCACAACCCTCTTCGCAAGGAAACGGCTCGGCCCAGCAGAAGGCGGCGGGGCAGTGATGAAGATCGCATTGCCACTTTTATCCGGGCTGCTGCTGTTTTCGGCAGCGTGCACAGTGGGCCCGCGATACAGCCGGCCCTCCGCTCCGGCGCCCGCTCCGGATGCCTGGAAGACGCAGCCGCCGTGGGAGCAGGCCGCGCCCAAGGATGCGATTCCAAAAGGCGCATGGTGGCAGGTTTACAACGATGCGACGCTCGATACGTACGAACAGCAACTGCTGAAGGCCAACCAATCGCTGGAGGCGGCGCGCGATCGGCTGAATCAGGCGCGGGCGCTGGCACGCGTTGCCACGGCGAGTCTGTTTCCCCAGGTCGCGGTGGATCCCGGCGCGGTTCGCGAACGAGGGTCGGCAAATCGCCCTCTGAATGGGGCAGCGCCGACCGTGGTAAACGGCGTTGCGCAGCCCATCCTCCCCTACACCCAGAGCGTGTACCAGGTTCCCTTTTCCTTGAATTATGAGGTTGATCTTTTTGGCCGTGTGCGCCGCAATGTCGAAGCTGCAAATGCCACTTTGCAGTCCACCGCCGCCGATCTGCAAAACGCGCAACTTGTATTGACCGCTGAACTCGCCGCTGACTATTTCAACCTGCGTGAGCTCGATGCCGAAGTGCAGGTTGTGCAGGAATCCGTCGGCTACGAGCGTAAAGGGCTGGACCTGGTGAACCAGCGTCACGAAGGCGGCATCTCCAGCGGCCTGGAAGTGGCGCAGCAGGCTACTTTGCTCGATTCAACCCTGTCGCAGCTCGCTCTGGTGCAGCAGTCGCGCGCGCAGTACGAACACGCCATTGCCATGCTGCTGGGCCAGCCCGCGCCCAGCTTCAGCATTCCCGCAACGCCGCTCAACGTCACGCCTCCGCCGGTGCCGCTGGGCGTGCCGTCCGATGTTTTGGAACGCCGGCCCGACATTTCCAGCGCCGAGCGCCAAATGGCTTATCAGAATGCAGAAGTCGGCATCGCGCGGACGGCGTTTTATCCTCACATCACGCTGAGCGGGGCCGGCGGATGGCAAAGCACCAGCGTTAGTTCGCTGATCAACGCCCCCAGCCTGTTCTGGTCAATTGGCGCCGATGCCCTGGAGCCGATTGTGCAAGGCGGACGCAACCGCGCCAATCTCGCCGCGGCGCGCGCGGCCTACGATCAATCGGTGGCCAATTACCGGCAGTCGGTGCTGACCGCATTTCAGGAAGTCGAAGACGGCATCACCAATCTCAGCATGCTGGCCCAAGCCATCACCACGCAGACCGCGGCGGTGAATGATGCGCGCCGCGCGCTCTCGATTGCCAACAATCGTTACATCGGCGGCGCGACCAGCTACCTGGATGTCATCACGGCTCAAACCACCCTACTCTCCAACCAGCGCCTGCAAACGCAATTGCTCGGCCAGCAGATGGTGAGCTCCGTTTACCTGGTAAAGGCTCTGGGCGGTGGTTGGGATGCCAAGGACATCCACAACGAACAGGTTCATCCTCAACCTGGGCAAATTCTGCAACAGTAGAAATTACCTTTCTCTTCCACACCTTCTCGCGAACATCTCCGGTTAGCGCTCGTGCGAGAATAACCCGCTGAGTGTTGGCCTTCCGTAGTATTCTCGCGTGGAAACAATCTTCCTTTCTCTGAGAAAAGGCGCGTGGTCATCAACGACAAAACCGGTTACAACCGATTTCTTCTGCTGGTCGCGGGATTAGGCGGGCTGCTCTACGGCGTCGACGTCGGAATTATCTCGGGGGCCTTGCCGTATCTGGAAGCGACCTCGGGCTTTAACGCGGGGCAACTTTCCATTGTGGTGGCGGCTGTCCTGCTCGGCAGCGTAATCTCCACCCTGTTCGCCGGCACGTTGGCGGACTGGATGGGCCGCAGGCTCCTGATGGCGCTCAGCGGCGTGCTGTTCGTCATCAGCATTCCCGTCATCTCGCTCGCACACGGCTATGGGCCGTTGGTTTTGGGTCGATTGCTGCAGGGCGTGAGCGCCGGCTTGATCGGCGTGGTCGTTCCGCTTTACCTCGCCGAATGTTTGTCGGCGTCAAGCCGCGGCAAAGGAACCGGGATTTTTCAGTGGCTGCTGACGCTCGGCATCGTGACCGCGGCGCTGATCAGCATGTATTTCAGCTACCGCGTGGAACAGGTTGCGCACCTGGGAGATGCGGCCAAGCTTTTCGCTTTCAAGGACTCGGCGTGGCGCAGCATCTTCTGGGTTTCTTTGCCGCCCGGCGTGCTGTTCGTGATCGGCAGCCTGATGGTGGCGGAATCGCCGCGATGGCTGTTTCGCCGCAACCGGCGCGAGGCCGCCTACGCCGCGCTGCTTCGGTCCCGAACCACGGAGCAAGCCGATCTGGAATTAGTTGAGATGGAACAGGCCGCCGCCTCGGAAAAGGCGCGCACCTCAGCCGGCGCGGCGGTCGCCGAATCGTTGCTGCGCCGGAAATACGTGATCCCATTCCTTCTGGCTTGCATCATTCTGGCGTGCAATCAAGCCACCGGCGTGAATTCCATCATCGGCTACAACGCCAACATCCTGCTGCAGAGCGGGCTTTCCGATGTGCAGGCGCACTGGGGTTACGTTTTGTTCACCTTCGTCAATTTTCTGATGACCATCGGCGGAGTTGTGCTGGTGGATCGCAAGGGCAGAAAATTTCTTTTGTCAGTTGGCACGGCCGGAATCATCGTGTCCTTGCTCTGCACCGGCTTCCTGTTCCGGCGAACGGAGCGCCTGCGCGTCGATGCCCGCGACGCGGTGCAACTAATGGTCAGCCCCGAACAGACGCTCACGCTTGCCTACAATCCGGCCACGGCTCACACGCTGGCCCGGGAACAGGGCGCAGACAGTCAGCCGACGTCCCTGGTTGTGATTTATTCCTACGGAGATTTTCGGACGGCCACCGATACCGTGCGCTCTGACGATGCCAGCCGCGGCTCCATCACGATTGCGCGCGATTCCTCGGTCCCCGCAAATAAAGTTGTGGCCTTCTTTTCCAATCCTTTCGGCGATCTGGAAGCCGCTCGTGCGGCCCCGCTGAGAATCGAAAATGCGCTGATCACTCCATTGCCCGGAACCGAAAACGGATGGCTGGTCGCGGCCACACTGTTTTTGTTCATGGCTTTCTATGCGCTGGGGCCGGGAGTGTGCGTGTGGCTTGCTCTCTCAGAGTTGATGCCCACACGAATCCGCTCCAACGGCATGAGCATTGCGCTCTTGCTGAACCAGGCGGTGTCGACCGGCATCGCCGCGACCTTTCTGCCCACGGTAGGCAAGCATGGCTACGCGACCATGTTCTTCGCCTTCGCCGCCTGCACCGTCATCTACTTCATCACGGCAGCATTTTTCCTGCCGGAGACGAAAGGCAAGACGCTCGAGGAAATCGAGGCCCACTTCGAAGGCGGGAAGTCGCATTAGCTACGGCTTTGCGTAGCGCTCGCTGTTCGGCCTGGAGCCGCTTAGCGCGAAGAACAGGATGTAGAGATAGCAGATCACGGGCAGGAAGAAGGCGTGATGGATGCCAATGCGATCGGCCACCGCGCCTTGCGCCAGCGGTATGAGCGCGCCTCCCACAATCGCCATAATGAGGACGCCGGAACCGTCGCCGGTCAGCGGACCGAGCTCCGCCACGCCCAGCGTGAAAATGCTGGGGAACATGATGGAGTTGAAGAATCCGACCAGGATGATGCTCCACATGGCAATGTGGCCAGTGCTCAACATGGAGATCGCTACGAGCACAGCAGCGCAGACGGCGCACAGAGCCAGCAATCGTCCGGTTCGAACCTTCTGCAGCAAACCCGAACCAATGAAGCGGCCAACCATCGCACCGCCCCAATAAAACGCGACCAGTCCCGCGGCAACTTTGGCGGTCAGTCCGCCAATTTCAGGCTGGCCAAAGTAGTTCACCAGAAAGCTGCCGATCGAAACTTCCGCCCCCACATACACGAAAATTCCCAGCGCGCCGAAGATCAGGTTCGGATGTTTCCAAATCGAGTCGCCCACTTCCTCTCCGACCCGATGCTGCGCGCTCTCGATCTTCGGCAGTTTGAAAGCGCCGATAATCACCGCGAGCAGCACAAGCGCGATGCCGAGGCCGACGTACGGAGTCTTCACCGTCGCCGCTTCGTGCAAGCGATAGGCCTGCAAGGCATCAGGAGCGAGGGCGTGAATGTCGTCCGATGATTTGGGGTCTGCCGTAAGAATCAGGAGGCTTCCGAAAAAAGGCGCGAGAAACGTTCCCAGGGAATTGAAAGCTTGCGTAAGATTCAAACGGCTGGACGCGGTTTCAGGCTTTCCGAGGACTGTCACATAAGGATTGGCGGCCACCTGCAGGCAAGTGATTCCCGCAGCCAGCACGATCAGGGCGAAAAGAAATAATCCGTACGACGGCGCGCTCGCCGCCGGAACGAAAAGAAACGCACCCAATCCCATGGTGAGCAGGCCCGCAACCATCGAGCGCTGATAGCCAATCCAGTCGACGACTTTGGCCGACGGGATGGAAAACAGAAAATACGCGCCGAAAAACGCGAACTGGATCAGCATGACGCGCGTGTAGTTCAAATCGAAGATCGACTTCAAGTGCGGCACAAGAATGTCGTTCAGGCACGTCAGGAAGCCCCACATGAAGAAAAGCGAAGTGACCACGGTGAGAGGTGCGCGATACGACGCTGAGCCGCCGGATGCGGCGGCAGGGGTGGAGTTGCTCCGCGCAACGATTGCCATTAAGCCAGTCCTTTGTGCCCAGATTCCGCGAGCTGAATCGTGGTTGCATCATAGCATCGCGGAGCGGAGATGGGCTGTGCAGCTATTTTACTGCGGCGGCATCACGCGCGCCCCGTCACGGCACCCTCAGTTCGCCGCCGGTTGCAATTTCACCAGCCAACTGGCCGGCTCGGGAAGAATCGCGAAAGTCGGCAGCTTGCCGCGCACCATCGCGACCTCATCGCAGTTGTGATACCTCGGGCAGACGTGGCAATCCTTGTAGATCTTGTCGGGAAGATCTTCGCGGCGCGCCAGCTGGAATCCCTGCCGCGCAAAGAATTCCGGCGCCCGGGTGAACAGGCAGATGCAATCCACGCGATGGCGCCTTGCCTCGAGCATGAGGGCTTTCATCAGCAGCGCGCCGCCGCCTTTGCCTTGCGCCTGCGCGCCGACGGTGATCGAACGAATCTCGGCCAGATGAGTTCCATAAAGATGCAACGCGCCGCAGCCGATGATGCGCCCCTCATGTTCGAGGACGACGAAGTCGCGCACGTTCTCGCAAATTTCCGCCAGGGTTCGCGGCAACAGCGTTCCGTCCAGCGAATACGCCGAAATCAAATCGTGAATCTGCTGAGCGTCGGGCAACGTGGCTTTACGCGTCCGCATGGACCTCCTCCCGCAGGGCTTCGATTTTTTCTTTAGTGATTGCGATGGCCTGACGTACCCTGGCCGGGGCAGTGCCGCCCTCGACGTCGTGGATCGCCAACACTGACGCGGGTTTCAGGCAATCGTAGAATGAGCGGTCGAATGCGGGATGCAAGCCCTGCAGCTCTTCGAGCGTTAAATCCTGCAGCTGACTATTCTTCTCGAGGCACAATTTCACAGCCTTGCCGACCTGCTCGTGGGCCAGCCGCGAGGGCACGCCGCGCATGACCAGATAGGTTGCGGCCGACCAAGCATTCATGAAGCCTGACTGCGCCGCATCCAGCATGCGGGTGAAATTGAATTCAACAGCCTTCATCCACACCGTAATCAGCGGAAGCATTTGCAAGACCGTGTCGGCAGCATCGAGAAGTGGTTCCTGTGCCTCCTGCAGATCTTTGTTATAGGCGAGGGGCAAGCCTTTCACGATGACCGCAAGCGCTGTGGCGCTGCCTACGACCCGGCCGCTCTTGCCGCGAACCAGTTCCAGCAGGTCGGGATTCTTTTTCTGCGGCATGGCGCTGCTGCCGGTGGAGAAAGATTCGGGCAGTTCCAGGAAGCCGAATTCGCGCGATGAGAAAAGAATCATCTCCTCCGCCCAACGGCTGCAATGCAGACTGAGCAGCGACAGCGCGCTCACGAATTCCAGAACGAAATCGCGATCGCTGGTTGCGTCCAGACTATTGGCAGTGGGTTGGGCGAAGCCAAGTTGATCCGCCATGTAGGCGCGATCCAGCGGCAACGTCGCTCCCGCGACCGCACCCGAGCCTAGCGGGCAGACGTTCATCCGCTCACGGCAATCCGCCAGCCGGGAGGCATCGCGCAGAAACATTTCCACGTAGGCCAGCAGCCAATGCCCAACCAGCACCGGCTCGGCATGCTGTAGATGCGTGTACGCCGGCATGGCCGCAGCGCCGGCGCTCTCGGCGCGATCGACGAGCTCGGCGCACAAATCCGCCAGCTCAACTCGCACTTCGTCGATGGCCGCCCGCACGTACAGACGAAGGTCGGTCGCGATCTGCTCGTTACGACTGCGGCCGCTGTGCAGCTTATAGCCTGCGTCGCCGATGAGCGCGACGAGCTGCTTTTCGACAAAATGGTGCACGTCCTCCGCTTCCGCATCTTCCGGCAAGTTGAGAGCCGCTGCGTTGCCAATTTGCTGCAGGCCTTCAAGGATGTGGATCAGTTCGGCAGGCGAGAGCACTCCAGCCTCTTTCAGAGCGCGGGCATGCGCCGAGCTCGCCGCCAGTTCGTATTGCAGCAAGCGGCGGTCGAAATCAAACGACCGCTGCCAGCGCTCGAACTGCGGGTCGAGCGGCTGCCGGAATCGGCCAGCCCACATCTTCATCGCGCCACCTCGACGCGAGCCCGCGTGCGCGACGGCAACCCGAGGATTCGAATAAACCCCGCGGCGTCCTTCTGGTCGTAGCTGTCCCCCATCGTGAACGAGGAGAGGTCAGTCCGATAGAGCGAGTACGCCGACTCGCGGCTGACAATCGAAACATTTCCCTTGTACAGCGAGAGAGTGACGACACCCGTGATCTCGTTCTGCGTATTGGCCACGAATGCGTCGAGCGCCTGGCGGAGCGGCGAAAACCATTGCCCGAAATACACCAGCTCCGCGTATTTCAGCGCGACCTGCTGCTTGAAATGCGCGATCTCTCGTTCCAGGCAGAGCGCTTCGAGTTCGCGATGCGCCGTGATCAGCAACGTGCCGCCGGGCGTTTCATAGCAGCCGCGCGACTTGATGCCGACGAAGCGGTTTTCCACCAGATCCACGCGGCCGATGGCATTCCGCGCACCGATTTCATTCAGCAGTTCAACCAGCGAAACCGGGTCGAGCTTCATCCCGCCAACTGAGACAGGAATTCCATGCTCGAATCCAATCGTCACTTCTTCCGTCTGGTCGGGCGCGTCCTGCGGCGATCGCGTCATTTGCCACGTGGAATCGAGCGGCGCATTGGCGGCGTCTTCTAATTCCCCGCCTTCATGACTCAGGTGCCAGAGGTTGCGATCCCGGCTGTGAATCTTGGCGCGGCTCGCAGAAACTGGAATGCCGTGTGCTTCGGCATAGTCAAGGCAATCCTCGCGCGATTTCAGCGTCCACTCGCGCCACGGAGCGATCACTTTCAACTCCGGCGCCAGCGCCTGATACGCCAACTCAAAGCGCACTTGATCGTTTCCCTTGCCGGTGCAGCCGTGAGCCACGGCGGTTGCGCCCTCGCGCAGTGCAACCTCCACCTGGCGCTTGGCAATCACCGGCCGCGCCAGCGATGTTCCCAGCAAATATTTATGCTCGTACACAGCGCCTGCCTGCAACGCCGGGAAAACATAGCCGGTCAGAAATTCTTCGCGCAAGTCTTCCACCACCACGTGGCTCGCGCCGGTCGCATAGGCTTTATTTACGACCGCTTCAATGTCATCGCCCTGTCCTACATCGGCGACCATCGCAATCACGTTGCACGCGTAGTGTTCCTTCAACCACGGAATGATGATGGAAGTGTCGAGGCCTCCGGAATAGGCAAGCACAATTTTTTCAGGCATGAGCGCTCCTTGCGGGCTGACGGATGCCGCTGCCCAGCAATAAATAAAGAATGGCCTTCTGGACGTGCAGGCGGTTTTCCGCCTGCTCAAAGATGAGAGATTGCTCCGAATCCATCACCGCATCGGTCACTTCCAGGCCGCGATGCGCCGGGAGGCAGTGCAGAAACACCGCGTCGGATGCGGCTTCCGCCATCAGTTCGGAATTCACCTGGTACGGCGGGAAGATTTTCATTCGGCCGGATGTCTCCGCCTCCTGGCCCATGCTGACCCAGGCATCGGTATAAATGGCATCCGCGCCCGACACCGCTTCATGAAGATCCGTGAAGAGTTCAATGTGCGCACCCGTTTCTTCAGCCAAGCCATTCGCGGCAGCGACGATTTGTGCATTGGGCTCGAAGCCTGGAGGAGTTGCGATGCGGATTGACGATCCCAGGCATGCGGCGGTCAACATCAGCGAATGCGCGACATTATTGCCGTCCCCGACATAAGCAAGGGTTATGTCTTTGACGTCTCCGAATCGTTCGGCGAGCGTGAGGTAATCGGCCAATGCCTGGCAGGGATGCTCGACGTCGCTGAGGGCATTCACAACGGGCACCGAAGCGTATTTCGCCATGCCTGCGATGAGTTCCTGGGAAAATGTACGCAGCACGATCAGGTCGACCCAGCGCTCCAGATTGTGCGCCACGTCAGCCAAAGTCTCTCGCGCGTCCAACCGTTCGTGGGTCTGGTCGACGAACATCGCCGTTCCGCCCATGCTCGCCATGCCCGATTCGAACGTGAGGCGAGTTCGCAGCGACGGCTTCTCAAAAAACATGACCATCTGTTTGCCGGCCAGCGACTTTCTGAAATCGGAGGGCCGCAATTTCATGATCGCCGCCAGATCCAACACCGCGCGCACGCCCTCCGGCCCCAGATCACAAATCGAGACCAGGTCCTGACACCAGAATTGCGGGGCTTTTGGCGCCTCCTGCCTCGCGGCTTTGATCGGCGAAGCTTTTCGCGATACGGCTACCGAACTCATGAATACGTAACCTCCGTCCCGCACGACAATTTCGTGAGAAAAAATTGCGATAGCATCCCGGCTTCGCCGGCAGGCAAGATTCGCACTCGGCCGACACCTTGCTTGAGCGCCTGCGAGCACGCGTGAAGCTTGGGAAGCATGCCGCCGCTGATGACCGCGCCGGCAGCCAGTTCTGAAGCCTGCTTCGTGGTAAGCCACGGCATCACCGCTCCCGTCGCATCTTTCACGCCGGGAACGTCGGTGAGGAAGATCAGGGTGTTGGCATGGCAAGCTGCGGCGCAGGAGGCGGCCATCTCATCGGCATTCACGTTGTAATACTCGCCGTCCGCGCCCAGAGCCAGCGAAGCCAGCACGGGGATGCCGCCCTGCTGCCACAAAGCTTCGATCCAGCAGGGCTCTGCAAAGCAGATCTCGCCGACGAAACCAAGGTCGCGGCCATTCACAAATTTTTTGCGCGCGCGAAACGACATGCCATCCCCTCCGCTGAAACCGATGGCGGGCATGCCCGCGGCCTGGATCGCCGCAACCACCTTCTTGTTGACCGCTCCGGCCAGCACCATCAGGGCCGCGTCGCGCGTCTCCGAGTCCGTAACTCGCAGGCCGTCGACAAATTCGCTTTTCTTGCCCAACCGCTCCAGCATCCGCGTGAGCATGCTTCCGCCGCCGTGCACCACCGCCACGCGGTGTCCGTCTTGCGCCAGTTCGGCAATCGACTGGGCACATTTGCGCAACATGGCCGCGTCTTCGATGGCCTTGCCGCCGATCTTGATGACCAGGATCACTGCAGTCCCTCCTGCTCGCTCCACCCGTACATCAAGTTCATGTTCTGGACTGCCTGGCCCGCGGCCCCTTTCAACAGATTGTCGACGCAGGACACCAGCACGAGCCGGCGGCCATCGGCCGCGAGGCAAAAGCCGAGGTCGCAATAATTCGTATGCAGCGAAAACTGCAGTTGCGGCAGCTTCGGAGTGCCAAATATGCGGACCCATTTCCGCCCCGCATAAAATCCCTGCAGGCAGGCTTCGATTTCGGCCGGCTTCATGGCGCAGTTGAGCCGCAAATAAATGGTCGACAGGATGCCGCGCGGAATCGGCAGCAGGTGCGGAGTGAACGTGAGTTCCTCGTCGCCGAGGCGCAACTGCTCCAGCATCTCGCCAAGATGACGATGTTCGAAGACCGAGTAGGCCGAAAGATTGTCGGCAACGGAAACAAAGTGTGTGCGCGGAGTGGGAGCCTTGCCGGCGCCCGAAACTCCGGATTTCGAATCCGCGATGATTCCGTGCCCGCGATCGATGAGGCCGGCATTCAAGAATGGCGCCAGCGCCAGGATCACCGACGTGGCGTAGCAGCCGGGATTCGCTACCAGTTGGGAATCGGCGATCTCGGCGCGATTGAGCTCGGGCAGGCCGTATACCGCCATGGCCGTGACCTGCTCGGCGGCCCGCGAATCCGAATCTTTAAATCCGTAAATCGCCCGGTGTTGCGCGCACTTCAGCCGCCAGGCGCCGCTCAAATCAATCACTCGCAATCCGTGATGGACCGCTTCGGGCACCAGTGAGCGCGAGGCTTCGTGCGGCGTCGCCAGGAACAGCAACTCCACTCCCCTCCTCTTGAGCTCAGGCCAGGACAACGGATGCAGAGGATAACCTCCGTTGCCCGACAATTCCGGAAAAATCTCAGCCAGATCCCGGGCGCCGTTGCTTGAGCCGTCCTCGGCTCGCTTGACCAGGAAAGGAGTTGCAACGCGCGGATGGCGCTCAAGAATGCGAGTGAGCTCGAGCCCGGAATAGCCGCTCGCGCCCAGAATCGCGCATTGTAGTTTCGCCGTCATTCAGTCCAGCATCTCCTCGATGCGCGCTGCCACTTTCCTGGCTGCCTCCTTGTCGGGGCAGACAATGAGAATGGCGTCGTCGCCCGCGATTGTCCCCAACACCTCGTCCCACTCCTGCTCGTCCAGCGCAGCGGCGACCGGCTGGGCGCTTCCGATGATGGTCTTGACCACCAGCAGGTTCTGCGCCGGGCGCGCATCCAGCACAAATTCCCGAACCAGGCGCTTCACCGGAGGCAACGCCAGGGCGGCTGCGCCCTCGCCTTGCGGCAGCGCGTAACCCGAGGCGGTCTTGCTCAAGCCCATGTCGCGGATATCGCGCGATAGAGTCGCCTGCCCCACCTTGAACCCGCGCTTGCGCAGGGCTCGCTGCAGATCTTCCTGATTGGCGACCGGGCCCGCACGCAGCGCGTCCAGGATCGCCCGCTGGCGCAGGGCTTTATTCATAATGAATAAATATTCAGTTTTGTGAATATTTATTCTCGCATCATACAGGCTGCGCCGAAGGTGTCAAGTGAATATTCCCGCATGGGCGATAACGGGGCGGGTGACCTCGAGGAACGGAGCCGACCGTACGCGACGCCAAACACTCGCCAGAACACGCGACGCCAAGCGCTCGCCAGGAGAAGACCGGCGGCTGATCAAGAAGCAACCGAAGGGGGGAGCGCAGAACTACTGCGCCGGTAATGGATGGTCTTGCTCTTGTTCCAGACGGTCCACCAGGCCGGGGGGAAGCGCGTGCAACAGTTCCAGAAAGGCGGCGTTGGTCCATCCGAAACCGACGACGTTCATTGGATATCCGACTTCGGCGTGGGTTTCCGACGATCGCGTCACCACATTGTATTTTTCCCGGATCGTACCGTCGCGCCGGAAATCTTCCGCTACCATCGCAAGAAACTCGTACGAGATCCGATCGGCTTCCGCATGGAAGCCATAGCGCCGCAGCCCTTCTACCGCCAGCAATTCAATGTTCCCCCACCCGTAAGGCAAATCCCATTGGGCGCCTGAAACCTGAGTGCTCATCGCCAGCCCGCCCGGTTTCTCGAATCGAGGCAAGCTTCTTACGACAGCTTTGGCTTGCTCCGGCGTAGCCAGGCCTGCCCACAGCGGGTAGAGAGTGGTGGCGTACTCGTAGGCGGAGCGCTTTCTTTCTGCGAAATTAAAATCGAAAAACATTCCCGCGGCGGGATCCCAAAGATACTTTGCCATCAAGTCGCGCCGCTTTTGACTGCGCTTCTCCCATTGGGCGGCCTCGGCAGGACGATTCAACCATTGAGCGAGTTGCTGCAGGTCTTTTTCCGTTTTGTAAAGCAAGCTATTCAAGCACACCGGCGCATAGTGGTGTGTGGCCGCGCCGAACGGGCCGAAGCGAAACGTGACATCGAATCCGGACTCCCGCATGGAGCGGTCGCCTTTATAAAAATCAGCGCTAAGGTGGTAGGGCCGCGGATCCTCGCAGGCACCGGGTACTTGGCTCGAATCCGAATCGCAGACCGTCAGGCTGAAAGAGCCGCCGTCGCGGCCGTTGCGATCACGCAAGTCTTCCACGACATAACCGTCGGCCTGAGCGGGATGAAGAAGAAAATATAACCCGGCCTTGCGATACGATCCGGACTCATCCTGGAGCGCCTCCGGAGGCGCGCCTTCGCCGAAGTCGTAATATCGCGACAAGCCCGTTTCGCCGGCCCGATGCGGATCCGCATTCCACATCTCGTAATCTTTCTGAACATCGGCGTAGGCGCGAGCCAGCCACGCCGGATCCTCTTTCCCGGATGATCGCAGGCTTTCATAGACCGCGACGACCATCGAACTCAAAAAGGGCGGCTGCGAGCGCGTCAGATAATAGGTTCGATTCGCGTTGAGCATCGCGCCGTAGTGCTCCACCTCGAAAAAGAAATTGTCCACCATGTCTTTGGCCAATTCGACCCGGCTCGCACGCAGCAGTCCGCGAATAATGAAGTAACTGTCCCAACCGTACATCTCGTTGAAGCGGCCGCCGGGTACGACGTAGGGATTTTCCAGATAGAGAAGCCCCGGAGGCTGAATCTTTTCGACGTCAATTTCGCCCAGGTGATGAATCGAAATCGGCAAGTGCTCCACGCGCAGGTTGCACGAAGCTGCAAGCTTGCGGATTGCCGCTGGTTCTTCCATTTCTTTCGGCAAGTACAGAACGGCGGGCGCGCTCACTTTTGGGTCGACGATGCTTTTGCACTCTGACATCGACCGCGTCAGCGAGTCCCAACCCGCCGAGATGTAATCGAGGATGGGCGCGAGCCCTGGCTTGGCGGTTTGAGCAGGAGTGATTGCGGCGGACTGCGCCGGGCAAACGGGGGCGCTTGCAACCAGAAACACCAGCGCGGCCGCCAGGAAAATACGTCGCGTTTGGCGCAATTCTTCTGCCCAAGTGCACATGGCCGTTTTAGTTTATGCTGTTTCGTTTGGTTTTTTCCTTTTGGGGGGCACTGTGATTCGATCTACTCTAGGTGTGCTCGTGTGCAGCCTGTTTTCTCTGTCGCCTCTCGTGTCCGTTCCAGCCGCGTCTGCACAACAAGTTCCGGATGCCGCCTATCAGGAACTGCACTGGCGCATGATTGGCCCGTTTCGCGGCGGGCGCACTCGCGCCGCCGCCGGCGTTCCCAGCCAGCCGAATATCTTTTATGTCGGCCAGGTCAACGGTGGTGTGTGGAAGTCAGATGACTACGGCCGAACCTGGAACCCGATCTTCGATCACGAATCCTCGCAATCGATCGGCGCCATCGCCGTCGCTCCGTCCGATCCAAAAATCGTGTACGTGGCCAGCGGTGAAGGATTGCATCGCCCCGATCTTTCGGTTGGCAACGGGATTTATAAATCCACGGACGCGGGAAAAACCTGGACCCACTTAGGACTGCGCGATGGCCAGCAGATTCCCGCTCTGGCGGTCGATCCCCGGGATCCTAATCGCGTGTTCGCGGCGGTGCTTGGCCATCCCTATGGCCCCAGCGCCGAACGTGGGTTATTCCTCTCCCGCGATGGCGGGCAAACCTGGGAGAAGGTCCTCTACAAAGATGAGAACACCGGCGCCTCCGACGTGGAAATGGATCCCGCCAATCCGGATGTGCTGTATGCCTCCATGTGGGAGGTGCGGGAAGGCCCATGGGAGGACGGAAACGTAGTCAATGGAACTGGGGGTGGGCTATTCAAATCCACCGATGGCGGCGCCACCTGGCATCCTCTTTCCGACGGCTTGCCCAAGGATCTTTCGCAAATCTACGTTGCCATCGCTCCCAGCAGCACGCGCCGTCTGTATGCCACCGTCGCCTCCGCGTCGGGCGCGTTGGGCGTCTACCGCTCCGACGATGCCGGCGACTCCTGGTCGAAGATCACCGACGACCCGCGGCCGTCGGGCCGCATCGGCGGCGGCGACCTTTCCGTGCCCCGCGTCGATTCCAAAAATCCTGACATCGTATATTGCGCCAGCACGGTCACCATGCGCTCCAACGATGGCGGCAAGACCTGGTCTGGATTTCGCGGCGCACCCGGCGGCGACGACTACCAGAATCTTTGGGTCAATCCCAATAATCCCGACATTATTCTTCTGGTCAGTGATCAGGGTGCGCTGGTTACGGTGAATGGCGGAGCGTCGTGGAGTTCCTGGTACAACCAGCCGACGGCGCAGATCTACCACGTCTCCGTCTCGCCGACTTTTCCCTATCGTGTTTGCGGCGGCCAGCAGGAAAGCGGTTCTGTCTGTGTCTCCAGCCGCGGCAACGACGGCGGCATCACTTTTCGCGAATGGCATCCGATTGGAGCGATCGAATACGGCTATGTGGCGCCCGATCCGCTCGATCCCGATCTCATCTATGGCGGCGGCAGAAACGAAGTTTCAAAATATCACTGGTCCACTGGCCAGGTGCAAAACATTACGCCTATTCCGGTGCGCAACCCGAAATATCGAGCCGACCGCACCGAGCCGCTGATGTTTTCTCCCGTCGATCCTCACACGCTCTATTTCGCCGCCAACGTCTTGTTTAAAACCACCGACGCGGGAAGTTCCTGGCAGGCGATCAGTCCCGACCTGACGCGTGAAGTTCCCGGCGTTCCGGCAAGCGTGGGCACCCTGGTTCCGAAAAACGCCGATAAGCAGCGCGGCGTAATTTATTCGCTGGCTCCTTCCTTCAAAGACATCAAGACGCTATGGGCGGGCACGGATGACGGCCTGATCTGGATCACGCGCGACGGCGGCAAGAAGTGGAATAACATCACGCCGCCTGAACTCACGCCATGGAGCAAAGTCACGCAGATCAGCGCTTCGCACTTTGATGAAGAAACCGCCTACGCATCCGTGAGCCGCTTCCGCATCAACGACACCAAGCCGTACCTGTACCGCACGCACGATGCCGGCAAGACCTGGACCCTCATCACCGCGGGGCTTCCCGACTTCGGCCCGGTCGACACCGTTCGCGCCGATCCTGTCCGGAAAGGCCTGCTGTTCGCCGGAACGGAAAATGCCGTCTGGGTTTCTTTCGACGATGGCGACCATTGGCAATCCTTGCAGCTGAATCTGCCTCACACCGCGATGCGCGATCTTTGGATCCATGAAAGCGATTTGATCGTGGCCACGCACGGCCGCGGCTTCTGGATTCTCGACGACATCGAACCCCTGCGCGAAACGGTGAAGTACGAAGAAGGCCACCTCTTCACGCCGGCGCCGGCCTATCGCGTGCAGCGCGACACCAACCCGGACACGCCGATCCCGCCGGATGAACCGATGGCCGCTAATCCACCCGCTGGCGTCGTGATCGATTACTTTCTCCCGCACAACGAAACGTCTCCCCTCACTCTCGAAATCCTGGACACGCAAGGCAAAGTTGTTCGCAGATTTTCCAGCGACGACAAGCCCGAAGTCAGTGAAGATGCGCTGAAGAAACAGCTCATCCCCCTCTACTGGCTGCGCCCGTTTCGCGCGCTCTCAGCGGAGGCCGGCATGCACCGCTGGGTCTGGGATTTGCAAGGCCCCGCCCCCGACGCCGTGCGCCATGAGTATCCCATCGCAGCCATCCCCGGCGACACTCCACGCATGCCGCTCGGGCCCACCGCCCTGCCCGGGACTTACTCGGCAAAGTTGACTGCCGGAGGCAAGACGCACAGTGCGACATTCGTCGTGAAGATGGATCCGCGCGTGCAAATCTCCGCCTCCGCTCTGGAAACGAAATACCAAATGGAAACGCGCCTGGCCGACCTTCTCAACCAGAACTCCATGGCGGTGGAGGAAGCAGAATCCGTTCGCAACGCCTTGGCCGCCTTACTGGACAAGGCCCCGAGCGCTACCCACGACTCTATCCAGCAGCTTCAGGCAAAACTCGCCGCCATCCTCGGCGGTGGAGGAGCGCCGCCGAACTCTGCCGACACAACTCTCACGCAAGTGAATGGACAAATCGCCGCGCTCTATGGACAGGTGTGGCAGGTCGACGCCGCACCGACTGCGGCTCAAACCGACGCGACTGCCTCAGTCGAGCGGGATGCGAAATCGGTGAAGGGGCGATGGGACGCGTTTAAAAGTTCCGAACTGCCTGCGCTCAATCGTGCCTTGCGCGAGCACAACCTGCCCGAGATCAACAGCGACTTGAAATCTCACCGGGTTGAAACCGGGCTCGACGAAGAGTAAGCGCAGGGCACCGAGTTGAGAGATGAGAATTTTCTCTGTGGACGAAAGTTAGTGACCTCGTCTGCGGTATGCAAGTTCTTGCAAAGCTGGATGTGCTTTTCAAAAAAATTGTCAAATCTCGCCTGTGAGTGGATCGAACGCTGGTGAAATCGGGATATAATCCAGCGGCTTTGAGATTTCAACACAGACGTTCTGCACCTGCCCCTTCTCCCTGCGGCGTTGCGTTGTGGGGGCGCCGCGTTGGCATCCAGGTCTCACCATTCAAAGAGAGGAATCTATGAAGGTTTCACGGACACTCGCAGTCGCGCTGATGACTCTGCTCGCGTGGTCTCTTGCCGGCGCGCAGGAACCGCTTACCGCGGTGTGGCAGAAGTTGAAAAACCAGCCGACGTTCAACACCGACACTGCTCTTTTACTCACCGACGGAACGGTCATGATGCACCAGTACAGCAGCAACAACTGGTGGCGTCTCACTCCCGACATCACAGGTAATTACGTCAACGGCACGTGGACGCAGTTGGCTTCGATGAAGTCTGGATATGCGCCGCTCTATTTTGCCTCCGCTCTCCTCGCCGATGGCAAGGTTTTGATCGAGGGCGGAGAGTACAACAACGGCATCCAGGACGAAACCAACCAGGGCGCATTCTATGATCCGGTCGCCAATACCTGGACCGTGATCAATCCGCCCAGCGGTTGGTCCACCATTGGCGATTCTCCGGCCATTGTCCAGGCCGATGAGACCTTCATGATGGGCCAGGGCGGAAGTCCTTCCGAAAAGCAAGTGATCTTCGACGAGACCACGCTCACCTGGACTGCGATTTCGAACAGCGGGAAAGCAGACGGGTTTTCAGAAGAAGGATTCTCTCTTCTGCCGAACAACGACGTGCTGGTGGTCGATTGCGAGAACGGAACCAACTCTGAGGTCTACAACCCTTCCACGCAGAAGTGGAGCAGCGCGGGCAGCACGATTGTCACTCTACCCAATGCTGGTGGCCTCGGTATCGTTCCCGAGATGGGGCCGCTCATGCAGCGTCCTGACGGCACCGTCGTTGCCTTTGGCGCCACCACACACACCTCGATTTACAGCACGCTCACCGGCACTTGGACCAAGGGACCGGACTTTCCTAATTCTGACGACATCGCCGACGGCAACGCCTCCATTCTTCCCGACGGCAATATTCTCGTCTACACCAGTCCCGGCGTCTTCAGCGGCACCGGCACGTTCTACGAATTTACTTACGGAACCAACACTTTCGTGACGGCCCCCTCCACCGCCCAGGGCGGCAAGCTGCAATCCTGGGATGCTCGCCAGTTGCTGTTGCCGACCGGACAGGTCCTGTGGATGGCCGCCGACGGCTCAACCAAGGACGTCGAAGTCTATTCTTCCAAGGGCACCATCAACCCGACGTGGGCGCCGACAATTTCATCGGTCCCGACCACGCTTACTCATGGAAACACGTACACGATTTCCGGAACCCAGTTCAATGGCCTGGCATCCGGAACGGCCTATGGTGACGATTCGCAGATGGCGACCAGCTATCCCCTGGTCCGCATCGTGAACCTTGCCACAAAGCACGTGTTTTACGCGCGCACGCACAATCACAGCACGATGGGAATCGCCACCGGCAGCGCCACGGTTTCCACCAGCTTTGACGTTCCTGCGAATATCGAAACCGGCACCAGCGGCGTCTTCGTCGTGGCCAACGGGATCGCTTCCAAGGGCGTAAAAGTCACCATCAACTAAACCTGGAACGGGCTTCTCCGGAAGCCCGTTTTCTTTTCCATTGCTTTATTCTTGCAGCTCGCGCTCGATTCTCGCAGCCGTGAAAACTTCGCTCATGCCTGCCTGGATCCACCACTGGAAATCGAACGATAACCGGCTGCTCGAACCACAGCCGTTGTGAATTTGCCCTTCTCCCTGCGGCGTTGCGTTGTGGGGGCGCCGCGTTGGCATCCAGGTCTCACCATTTCAAAGAGAGGAATTTATGAAGGTTTCACGGACACTCGCATTCGCGCTCATGACTCTGTTCGCCTGGTCGGCTTTTGCCGGCGCGCAGACCCCAGCTTCTTCGCCGAAATGGCTTAATCTCAAGAATCCACCTACTTTCAACGTTGATAACGCCCTCCAGTTGACGGACGGCACCGTGATGGTGCACCAGTATCAGAGCCCGAATTGGTGGCGCCTGACGCCGGATATCACCGGCAGCTACGTCAATGGCACCTGGTCGCAGATGCCGTCCATGCAATCGACCTACGGCCCGCTTTACTTCGGCTCTGCCGTTTTGGCCGATGGTAACGTGATCGTCGAAGGCGGCGAATACAACCTGAGCCAGGGCGGCGTCGAAACCAACCTGGGCTCCTACTACAACTCCTCGACCAATACCTGGACCGCGGTGAATCCGCCGTCCGGCTGGAGCCATGTGGGCGACGCCTCCGGCGTCGTGTTGCCCAACGGCACCTTCATGCTGGGCAATTGCGGCTCCTGCGATTTCGCCATCGAAAAAGAGCAGGCGCTTCTGGATGAAACCAACCTGACGTGGACCATCACCGGCACCGGCAAAGCCGACCAGAATTCCGAAGAAGGCTGGACGCTGCTGCCCTCCGGCGACGTTCTTACTGTGGACATGGCGAACGGAACGGAGTCGGAGCTTTACAATCCAAGCACCGGAACCTGGTCGCTGGGGGGAAGCACGATCGTTTCGCTGCCCGACAGCAGCTGCTATGAAATCGGGCCGGCTTTGTTGCGGCCCGACGGCACCGTATTCGCCATGGGTGGCGATAACAACACTGCGATCTACAACACCACCAGCGGAACCTGGACCGCCGGCCCGAAGATGCCCAACGGAGACGGTATCGTCGACGGCCCCGCGGCCTTGCTTCCGGACGGCAACGTGCTCTTGTCGGTGGCCCCGTTAACCGGCTGTTACGTAAAAGGCACCTTGTTTTACGAGTTCAACGGAACCACCTATACGTCGGTGCCGGCGCCGACTGGCGCGGCTGGCAATCCCAGCTACGTTGGACGCTTGCTGGTTCTTCCCACCGGGCAGGTTCTCTACACGCAATCGAACGCTGTGAAGGTGGCGCAAATCTACCAGCCCGTCGGGACCTATCAAGCAGCTTGGCAGCCCACCATCACTTCGGTGGCTACCACACTGACCGCCGGCAGCGCCAACAACGTCATCCAGGGAACTCAGTTCAACGGATTATCCCAGGGCGCGATGTACGGCGACGATCAGCAGATGGCGACGAACTATCCGCTGGTGCGCATCGTGAACAGGGCAACGAAGCACGTCTTCTATGCCCGCACGCACAACCACAGCACCATGGCCGTGGCCACGGGAAGCGCGGTGGTTTCGACCGAGTTCGACATTCCCGCGACCATCGAGACCGGCGCCAGCGCGCTTTTCGTTGTCGCCAACGGCATCCCGTCCAGGCCCGTTCTGGTGACGGTGAATCCGTAGTCGCTGGGATTGGCTCGCGACACTTTCCTCGCAAGCCAATCGGCTCTCAGGCCGGGATTCGTTCTGAATCCCGGCTTTTTTTCGCTTCACAATCCCGCGACCAGCGCCTGCAGTTCCCGCGCAATTTCCCTCGGGTCAGTTCCCTCTGCGAAGCGCCGCGGCGCCCCGATTCGCACTTGAATTTTGAAAGGCGCCGCAAACTTTTTTCCCGCCTGTTTGACCTCGAACAGTCCATCAATGCGCATCGGCAAAACTGGAATGCCCAGATTGTTCGCCAGCAGGCCAATCCCCGAACGAAAAGCATTCATCTTCCCATCCACCGTGTGGCGTCCTTCCGGAAACACCAGAACGCTGTAGCCGCGATCGACAGCTTCCCCGGCATAGGCAAAGCTCTTGCGGAATCCGGCCTCGCGCGGAAGCGGAAACAAATTGAGGAGCGTAACGCCCAGCATCCACTGCATCCGGTCATAGACTTTGCCAAACACATTCTTGCCGGCCTCCGGCGAACGCAACTTCTCGAGCGCTTCTCCGCCAGCTGCGGTCGCCAGCCGGTTCCGCAGGCGTGCAGGCAGCGCCGTCATCACGAATCCCAGATCAATGTCGCCGATGTGATTGCACACCACCAGCAAAGGCCCGTTCACGCCCTCCAGGTTCTCGCGCCCAACAATGCGCGGCCAGCCCAGCAGAAGGATCGCCGGACGCATCAGGAAATAATGCGCGAGCCAGCGCAACCAGGTTGCAGGCCGGCGCAGCGTCCAGCGCGGATAGTGATATTCGGCTGCGAAACGTGCTTCTCCGCGCACCAGGCGCTCGATGTCGCCGACGGTGCGCGCGGAACTGAAACGCGCTTCGCTCAAATCGATCTGGTAACGATCTTCCAGCGCACCGAGCAGCTCGACCCGATCCAGAGAACTCAAGCCCAGCTCGGATTGAAGATCCACGTCGCCACTCGCAAGCCGTGCTTCTCGTCCTGCGATTTTGCCGATCAGGGCAACCACCGGGCTTTCCCCTGCAATCCCCGTCCCCTGAGACTGCGAAAGCTCCCGTTCTGCAAATTCGGTGATCAGATTCCTTCGCGGTTTCTGCGTGCTCGTCCGCGGAAAATCCTTCTCCGGCCATCGCAGCCAAAGGCGCATGCGCTGGAACTCTGCCAGCGACTGATTGGCTCGCTCCACAACAGCCGCGATCCCGGCATCGTCACCAGCGATGACGACCGCACACGGCTCGGCATTTCCACCGCGCTGAATGCCGACCACAACACAATCTTTCACTTCTGGCTGCCGCCGCAGCGCCGCCTCCAGATCTTCCGGATAAATATTCAGGCCCGCGGGCGTGACTATAACGTCTTTCTTGCGCCCTTTGAAGTAAAGGCTCCCTGTCTCATCCAAAGCGCCAACGTCGCCCGTGTGATACCAGCCCTCATCGTCCGCAACTTTCTTTTCGCCTCCCTGGCTCCAGTAACCCGCCGCAACTCCCGCGCCGCGAATCAGGATCTCGCCATCTTGCCCCAGCTTTACGTTCCTGCCGGGAAGAACTTTGCCAATCGATCCCTTACCCAGCTTGAAAGGATGGTTGACGCTGATGAGGGAAGTTGTTTCGGTGAGTCCGTATCCCTGGATTGCCGCATAACCCAGCCTGTGCCAGAATTCTTCGGTCTCGGAATCGAGCGCCGCGCCACCGCAGATGAACGCCCAGAATTTCCAGCCGAACTGGCGATGGATTTTGCGGAACGTCCACCAGCGCCGCAGGAAGTGCTGGCTCTCGGAGCTCGCGGTTCGCCGCCGAAAATCTTCCGTCTCGCCGTGGCTTTCCAGGCTGCGCTCGATGCTTTGCTTCAGCGATTGCAGGACTCGCGGAACCGCCACCAGAACCGAGACCCGCTCCCGCCGGACCGTGCTCATAATCTCCGACGGCTTCATCTCTTCCTGAAAGATGACCGTGCCGCCCATCAGCGGCGGCAAAAACATTCCCAGAAATTGCCCGAACACATGGCTCAAGGGGAGAAGATTCAAAAACCGAATCGGATGCACCCAGCGCCCGTATTTCAGGTAGCGCCGCATCTCCTGCTCCAGCGGAGCAACATTCGCCAGAACGTTGCCGTGAGTAATCACGACGCCTTTGGGCTCGGCGGTGGTGCCGGAAGTGAATACGATCTGTAGCGTATCGCCGGAGCTGACCTGAATTTCTGGCGGCGGTGCTTTCGCCATCGAAGGTGAGAGATTATCAAGGATGATCGCGGGACCGGCGGAGCCGACATCTTCATGCAGGCGCGAGCGTATCCAGCATTTCGCCTGAACCTGAGCGGCGACGCGCTCGGCGAAATCCGCGCTCGCCCCGTCATCCATGGGCACAACGATGGCGCCATGCATCGCGCATCCAATAAATGCCGCCACCCACTGCGCGCTATTCCTGCCCCACAGCATGACGCGGTCGCCTTTGGCCACGCCAATCTCTGCCAGGCTGGAACGAACCGCAAACCCCATCTCCAGCACCTGGCCATAGGTGAACCACTCCATGCGATATCCACGCCGCTGCCCGTAGGCACGCTCCTCGCGGTGCGCCTGAAAGTTCGCCAGAAAAAACTCTGCTAACGATTCAGCCATGGAGTGAAGAGTGGAGGCGGCAGAGAAAAAACCGGAGCTGCGTGAGATCGCCTCTGACCCCTGAAAATTCACTCCCTCCCCACACCCAGTGCATCCGCCACCCGATTAATGTAGTTAAACCAAGAAGCAATCAAAGTGATCTGCAAGATCCCGCGATCGTCAAACCCTGCCGCGCGCAGGCCCTCAATATCGTTCTTCCAAACGCGCGTCGCATCCTTGGTCAGCTTCACCACATAATCCACCATCACCCGCTCCTGCGGCGTGATGGGCGCCGTGGTGTAATCTTTTTCCAGCGCCTCCACCAGCTCTTTATCCAGCGTCACCCTACGCAGAAACTCTGCGTGCGACTCGATTCAATAGATGCACCGGTTGGTGACCGAGACCATGGTGGCGATCATTTCGTGATGCCGCCGGCTCAGCGGCAGGTCCGGCGACATCAGCGCACCAAAGGTCGCGAAGGCGTGGTGCAGCGCCTCGGGAATCAGGGTGTGCGAGCCGACGATCGTCGATCCCCCTGATTCGTCCGGGTGGACCGGCTCGGCATACTCCCTGGGGTACAACGAATCCTGAGCCTTGATCGCCTGGAGTAGCTTCTCGTCAGCCTCTGACATCGGTATGGTTCGAATCCAAGTCATAGGAATGAGGTTTGTCCTTATCTTTAATTTTTGTCTGTATCTTTGGAATTGCTCGATTCGATATCGATAAAGACTACAACGCAGCCGCCTCTGGCGCGCATCCGGCGGGGTTGACTCGACTCGATTTATGAATGACTTCAGCTTTAGTTCCCATGGTAACCCGTTCGTACACTCCCTTTCGGTAACCCTTGGTAACCATGCGCTCGCCGCTTTCCAGCCGTACAATTGCCCTTGTCCGACCGGCCATCTCCAACACGGGAGTTCGGCCAGCAGCGTTTTCGACAGGCAAGTTGTCGCATGGCGCCTGCTCCGGTCGGCGGGACCTGCGGTGGAATGGATCTTTGCCGATGTTAAAGGGCGGATCGTTCCTGGAAAATCGCAGGGGCTGCATTCAGTTAGACCAGGCTCTGGAGTTCGTACTCATATGGCGTTTGGTTTCGGCTTCAACAAGCAAAAGACTCTCAGCGCTGCGGAGAAGTATGTCCAGCAGGGCAAGATACAAAACGCCATTTCCGAATACGAAAAGGTCCTCAAGAACGACCCCAAGGACCTGACCGTAACCAACACCGTCGGCGATTTGTACTCCCGTTTGGGCGAAGTCGATAAAGCCACCGAATGCTTCAAGACGGTAGGCGAGGCCTATGCCACCCAGGGCTTCACGGTCAAAGCCATCGCCATGTACAAGAAAATCAGCAAGCTCAAGCCTTCGCTGGAGAGCGTGCTGAAACTCGCGGAACTCTACACCCAGCAAGGCCTGTTCAACGACGCCCGCGCCCAATATCTGCAGGTGGCGGAAGAATTTCTCAAAGCCGGCGAACTCGATAACGCCGTCCGCATTTTCCAGAAGATTCTGGAGATGGATCCGGAAAACACCAGCATGCGTATTCGCCTCGCCGAGGTTTACGTTCGGCTGGGCAAAAAGAACGAAGCCTGGCAGATTTTCTCGGCTGCCGCCGAAACTTTCCGCTCCAAAGGCTCGCTGACTGGCGCCGAAGAAGTCCTGCAGCGCATGTTGACGCTCGATCCCGGCAACAGCTATGCGCTCCTTCTGCAAGGCCGCAATCTGCTGGAGGCCGGCGACGCCGATGCCGCCATCGAAGCTTTCCAGAAAGTTCCCGATCTCGATTCCAATCCCGACGGCTTGCGCGACCTGCTGAAGGCCTATCTGAAGACCGGGCGCTTATCGGATGCCGGTACGCTCGCCAGCAAGTTGATCACGGTTCACAACGATCTGGCGGCGATCTCCACTCTCGCCGATGCGCTCATGCAGGCCGGCCAGTTCGAAAATGCTCTTCAGGTGTATGACCAGCACGCCGAGCGCATGCTGGCCGAAGATTCGGAGAGAGTTCTCAAAAACCTGCACAGCATTATCGGGCACGTGCGCGAGAATCCCGCTTCTTTGGAAAAACTTCTGGATCTTTTCCAGAAAGCCGGCGACACCAGCCACATCACGGAAGTGATCGAATTGCTGGCGCACGCGTCGGTGCAGGCGGGCGACCTTACCCGCGCGCGCGATCTCTACCAGAAACTCACGACCATGGAGCCGGGCAATCCCCAGCACATGGACAACTACCAGCAGGTAGTCAGCCAGCTGGGCGGCGCTGCTTCTACCAGCCTGATCACGGCCGAGGAAGCCGCGGTCATCGTCGACGAACTGGAAGCCACGGCCCCGGCCATTCACCAGCATTATTCCGACGCGGTGGCCTTGGCGGTGCGTTCTGCGCTCACCGACGCGGAGCTTTTCATTTCCTACAACATGCCGGCGAAGGCGTTAGGGCCTTTGCTGGCGGCGTTGCCGCAAGCTCCCACCGATCTTCGCTTGAACCAGCGGCTGGCGGCTCTGCACACCCGGGCCAGCCGGTTTGCCGAAGCCAGCGTCTGCTGCCGCACTTTGCAGAATCTCTATTCCGAGGCCGAATATCCCGACGAGGCGACCCGTTACGGCGAATTAGCCAGCCGTTATGAAGAGCGGGCTTCTACGTCCGCCGTTGCCCACCACGAGGTGGCGAAAGAAGCTGCGCTCGTCGAAGCCTCCGCTGCGGCGGTCGCGCCGCCGTGGCCGGCTGCGGCGCCGGAAGCGGCCCAGGAGGATGAGTTCGCCGTAGTTGACGAACAAGCCGCAATCCAGGACTCCTCGCAGGAACAGGCCGCTGATTCCGAGCCCGAGGCGCAAGCCGCTCCCGCGGAAATCGATCTTTCTTCCGAGTGGGACGATTCCATCACCATCGAATTGGACGAAGTCCCCCCGCAGGCGCACGAAGCCGAAGTTGAGGCAGCGGTTGGCGCCCACGACGTTCCGGAGATCAGCGCGGAACAACCGGCTCGAGTCGCTTCGGCGAAACCAGCAAAACAGGCCGACCCTGAAAAGATCAAAGAAACCGTCGAGGAAGTTCGCTTCTACCTCGAGCACGGCATGCCGGAACAGGCTTCGTCGGCGTTCGACAAGCTTCTTGAAGTGACGGATGACGAGTCCATCTTGACTCCGCTCGAGGCGGAAATCAAAGCTGCTTCCCAGCCGGTCGCGTCGGAAGAAATCTCGACCGTCGAGGACATCTCGGAATTCAGCGGCGAGGAAGCGGCGGCAGAACCGCCCGCCGAAGCGGTCGTTCAGGAAATGCCAGTCGTGCAGGAAACGCCGGCCGTGCAAGAGATGCCGGTCGTTGCTGAGGAGCCGCCACTACCGGAACCAGCCGTTTCCGAACCGGCAATTGCTGCCGCAGAAGTGCACGTCCCGGCTCCGGCTGCAACCGTCGAGCCCACTCCAAGCGTTCTTAAAGAATTTGTTACCGACCTCGAGTCTTCTCTGGGCGACAGTTTCCTTCCGCAGACCGTCGCGCAGGAAGCCGCACCCGTTCAGTCTGCCGCCGAACCGCCCGCTCGGGAACAACTCGAACCAATCGGACAGGCTCAACCAACTCATTTTGGTGTCGCGCAGACGGAGCCGCTCGGTGAATTCGTTGCCGACCTGGAATCTTCGTTGGGCGATGATTTCCTCAAAGGCGCTCCCGGGGTTGAAGCCGGGGTTGAAGCCGGGGTTGAAGCCAAAGAAGTTTCGCCTCAGGCGCAAGAGGTAACTGCCCAGGCGCAAGTACAAGCGCCGGTTCCTGCGGCTCCCATTGCAGCCGCGGCTGCCGCGTCGGCAGGCGCTCCGCTCGCATCGGCCGCGCCCGTTGTGCCGGTCGCGCCAAAAACTGACGCGGCTCCGCTCGTCCCGGGCAAAGCTTCGGCCAAGGCCGATATCTTTGGCGAGGATGCAGGCGTGGATCTTGCCGAGATGTTCGGCGAGCTGAAACAGGATCTCGAATCCGGCGCCTCCGCGGCAGAAGAGGATCCCGAGACCCATTACAACCTTGGCATCGCGTTCCGCGAAATGGGCTTGCTCGACGAAGCCATTGGCGAGTTGCAGAAAACCTGCCAGGCCGTCGATCGTGGCCATCCGTTCCCGCAAGTCATCCAAACCTACACCTGGCTGGCGCAATGCTTCCTCGACAAGGGCGTCCCGGAAGCCGCAGTGCGCTGGTACCAGAAGGCTTTGACCGCTCCCAAAGTCGACGAGGAGACTCGCACCGCCCTTTACTATGAACTGGCTGCCACCTATGAGACCGCGGGCGACAAATCCTCCGCCCTCAAGAATTTCATGGAGGTTTACAGCCGGAACATCGACTACCGCGACGTCGCCGAGCGCATCAAGGCCCTGAAGTCGTAAAATAGCCCGATGCGTTTTTTCCCGAATCCTCCCTGGCCCTCAAACCCTTTGTCTCCGCTTTCCAGGGTCGACGATTTTGTTCCCCGGGATTTCACTCCGGTTCTGCGGAGCGTGCCGTGAATTATCCTCCCAAGCTTCCTGTCGAAAGTGGTGGGCCTCCGCCGCCGGCTTCCGCGCACAGCGACGCGGGAGGATTCGTCGAACCTTCTTCCCGCCCGCCCCAGGTCCATCGCGGAACGCAACTGTGGATGCATCGCACTTCGGTCTTCCTGTTCGTTTTGGTCAGCGCCGTCGCGGGAGTACTTCTCGTCATCCTCCCGTGGACTCCGGAGTGGACCGACAATTACCTGCTGATGCAATTTCCCTGGCTGCGCAGCATCGTGGCCGCCGGCTTCTTTCGCGGACTTTGCAGCGGCCTTGGCTTGATGGATATTTGGATCGGTTTCTGGGAAGCCCTGCACTATCACGAGCACCAGGGATGAATTCGGCGGCCCGCGGCTACACGCTGAGCATCGTACCTATTTTTAGAACTGGGGTTGTTCCGCAATCTTGTTAGGACGTGACTGAAAAAATGTCTGAGAGACTCAAACCTGCTCCGCTGGCGTATCAGAACGAGCCATTCCTCAACAGCCCGGATGGGCGCATTCTCCGCATCCTTGCCGAATACCAGGAACCGCTGTCGCGCTTTCGCCGCGAGCAGATCCAGGATACCGTCGTGTTCTTCGGCTCGGCCCGCTTCCAGGGCCACGGCGCCGCCAGGAAGCACCTGACCACGGTCGAAAAAAATGACGCCAAGGCTCCCGCCAGCCAGCACGAGAAAACCATGAAGAGCGCCCTGGCGGCGGTCGACATGGCTCGCTATTACGAAGACGCGCGCCGCCTGGCGTTTCTTCTAACGGAATGGTCGATCCAGATTCCTGCGCGCCGCCGGCGCTTTGTGGTGACGACCGGCGGAGGGCCCGGCATCATGGAAGCCGCGAACCTGGGCGCGCACGAAGCCGGCGGCAAAACCATCGGCCTCAATATCAACCTGCCTTTCGAGCAGTATCCCAACCCCTACATCACGCCCGCGCTCAATTTCGAATTCCATTACTTTTTCATGCGCAAGTTCTGGTTCGCCTATCTCGCCAAGGCGCTGGTCATCTTTCCCGGCGGCTTTGGCACAATCGATGAACTCTTCGAAATCCTGACCCTTGCCCAGACCGACAAGCTCGCCAAGAAAATCCTGGTCGTGATCTACGGCAGCGAATACTGGAATCGCATCATGAACTTCCAGGCCTTTGTCGATGCCGGCACCGTCTCGCCGGAAGACCTCAATCTGTTCAAGTTCGTCAACAATCCGGAAGAGGCATTTGAATTTCTGCGGGACGGGTTGACCGAGTACCACCTGGGCGGTTCGCCGAAGAAACAGAAAGAACAGGAAGTGATGCCCGAGATCGCGAAAACCAGGCCGTAATTTTATTCGGCACTTCTCAGGTTTGTGTTTGCCCACCGAACGCGCAAGCGATGGCAAAGAGCTGCCTGCTTTACTACATTACCGACCGCAACGCCTTTTCGGGCGATGAACGAACTCGCCGCAGCCGTCTCCTGGATAAAATCGCGGAAGCCAGCCGCGCCGGAATCGACTTCATTCAACTTCGCGAGAAAGATCTTTCGATCCATGAACTGGAAGCGCTGGCGCTAGATTCGATGGAGACGGTTCGTCAGGCAAGCACTCGGGCGCCCGGCCGCGCCTGGACCGCGCTGCTCATCAACTCCCGCACCGACGTTGCCCTTGCCGCTTCTGCTGACGGCGTGCATCTCCGCGGCGACGACGTCTCTCCCCAAGATGTTCGCAAAGTTTGGCAGTCACGGAATTTCAACTCCGCGCCGCTCGTCGGAGTTTCGTGCCACTCCTCATCGGACGTGGTTGAAGCCGCAAAGAACGGCGCGACCTTTGCCGTCGTTGCTCCGGTATTCGGCAAGAAAGATGCTCCCGCAACTGCAACTCTCGCGCTCGACGCGCTCAGCCAGGCTTGCCTCGCGGAAATTCCCGTGCTCGCCCTCGGCGGCGTTACTTTGCAGAATGCCGCCTCATGCCTGAATGCCGGCGCATCCGGGATCGCGGGCATTCGGTTGTTTCAGGAAAACGACATCGCTGAAGTCGTTCACGCGCTTCGCGGGCAATAAAAAAGCCACGCTGCCGGGCAGCGTGGCTAGCATCACAGGTGCGTTGTTACTGCGCGGGCGTTCCAGCCTCTGCACTCGGAGCAGCGGCCGGCTCCGTCGCCGCGGTCTTCTCTTTTTCTTGTTCGATCGGACTGATCTTCACCGTCGCCATGATTTTTTCGAGCTTCTGGAAGACCTTGTCGCGATCAATGTGTTTCATGCCTCCATCCGTCTGCGCCGCCAGTGTGTTCACGTTAAGCGAGAACTCGTAGCAAGCGCCGTTCTGATACACGTGGAAGTATTTGGCATCGCTCTGCCGGCTTCCGTCTCCCGCGACGGCTTCCGTCTTCTGCATTTCCAAATCTTTCAGCATCAACGAAGCCGCCGCCTCTGGCGCCGGAGCGTTGGAATTTCCGTTCACCGTCTTATCGTTCGCGGGGCTAGCCTCGATCGAGGCTGCGGACTGCACTGGCTTCTCAGCCTCGGTCTTCGGCTGGTCCACCGCAGGAGTTTCCTGGGCGGTCTGCGCCACCGCCTCAGCCGGCACCAGCGCTGGGCTGGAAGTCGCTGCGCCCTCTGGCACGGCAAACTTCCCGCATTCTTCGGCCGACATGTTCCGGTTGACGCTCACGTTGAAAAACGCGGACGAGAAATCGGTATTTGCGAAGCCCGTCTCCGGCAGTTCAACCGCGGCCAGCGCCGTGCCTCCCGGCACCACAAAGTTCATCGGCAGCACGTTCGAGCTTGCCGCCTCCTGGGCCGCGTCTCCGGTCTCGATCGCGTAGCGCCGCGGATACTCGAACGAGACGCCATAGTTCTGGTTCACGTAAGCCACCGTGGCCGGGCGCTTACGGGCGGTTTTCTTCGGAACCGGCTTGGCTTCGGGCTGCACCGGAGTTGGCGGTGCAACATTCACCGGCATTTGCGGCACTTGGTTCTGAGCGCTCAGGCTCGGGTTGCTGGAACCGGATTGCTTTGCACTTTCGCTCGAACATCCCACGGCGATCGAGCAGGCAATCAGGGCCGCGGCAAATATCGCCGTGCTGGCCGTCTTCTCAAAGTTGCTCTTGCCCCACGCGACGGAACTTGCCGCACTGGAGTTACTGCGATCTTTCATTCTGCGATACAGGTTGATACGGGTCATGGTCGGTCGCCTCCTGCTGCTCAGCAGCGCCTGTACCCATGCACCGCGGGAGCCAACCGGGCAACGACTGATCGGGAAGGACTTATCGCTTCGCGTAGAAAATCGATCTGTCGGCGCGGCGACACGCCTGTGGGCAGACCGCCACAATCACCAAAGTCACGTCCTATTCCAGCTGTTTCAATAAGGACGCGAGTTGCTGCTGCATCTCCGCCAGTTGAGTTTTCACTGCGGACAACTCCGCCTCCACTCGTTCCAGCCGGTCTTCGCCTTTGGAGCGAACATGGCCTTGCTGAACCGGCGCCGCCTCTGCCGGAGGCGCTCCCGCAAAAAGATGCACATAGCGCGACTCTTTCGTCCCAGGCTGCCGCGGCAGAACCGCCACCAAAGCCGGTTCGCGCTGGCTTAGCCGGTCGAGCGTGGCGATTACATCGTCGAGCGCCTCGAATTTATACATGCGCTCGGTGCGGCCGCGTAACTCGCCCGGGGTCTGGCCTCCGCGCAATAAAAGCACGCATAGGACTGCGATCTCGCGCCGGTCAAAATTGAAAACTTCCTGCATGCGGTGCTCATATTTCGTCACGCGGCTGTCGGCGCCGCTGGCCGGTCCCGCCACGCGCTTTGCTTGTAACGAATCCAGCGCGTCCCGCACCGCGCCCTCATCGAGAGTCATGACCGGTTCGCGATTGTTTTTCTGATTGCACGCATTCACCAGCGCGTTCAATGACAGCGGATAGTAATCGGGAGTCGTGATGTCTTTCTCGATCAGGGCTCCAAGCACGCGCACTTCGATCTCATTCAAGAGTTCCACAATCACCGCCGGCTCAGTTTTATAGAAAGGACTGGTGAAATTCTACAGCCCCGACAGCGTATGCTATCTGCAACAATGGGGCTTGAACATCCGATCATATTGAATTCGTCGCTCGCTGCTCTGCTCGCCGCCCATAACACCTTCTCATCGCTATTTAAATTCCTGAAGCCCATCGCGATCGTTGCCGCTGTCACCTGCCTGCAGATACGCTTCCCCCGCCTATGGTCCGCGCTCGGCTTGGAGCGCATCGAGCGGTTCGGCATAAAAATCGCGCAAAGGCGCGCGCTGAGCGTAGCGCTCATTGGCTTGGTTGTCTTTGCCGTTCGTCTGGCCGTCGTTCCTGTGTCTGGCATCCCGCTGCCCAACTATCACGACGAATACAGCTACCTGCTCGCCGGCGACACCTTCGCGCATGGCCGCCTCACCAACCCTCCTCATCCCATGTGGATTCACTTTGAGACCTTCCACGTCATCTGGCACCCGACGTATATGTCGATGTATCCGCCCGGGGAGGGCTTGGTGCTGGCGTTGGGGCAAATTCTGGGGTGCGCCTGGATTGGACAACTTCTGTGCTCCGCCCTGATGTGCGCCGCTATCTGCTGGATGCTGCAAGGCTGGGTTTCGCCGCGATGGGCTCTCCTCGGTGGCGTGCTGGCCATTCCCCGCCTCGGCCTGCTCAGCTATTGGACGAACGGATATTGGTGCGCCTGCCTTCCCGCCGTCGGAGGTGCGCTCATCCTGGGAGCCCTGCCGAGGATCCAACGGCACACTCGTCCGCTCCACGCCGTCCTCATGGCGATCGGCCTGTTCATTCTCGCAAACAGCCGCCCCTACGAGGGCCTGGTGCTCAGCGCGGGAGTTGCCATCGCGCTTCTGGCATGGATGTCCGGCAAGAAGCGCCCACCGCTGCGCTCTTCGCTGGCAAATTTTGTATTGCCTCTCATTCTTGCCCTCATTCCGCTGGCCCTCTGGACCGGCTACTACTACTACCGCGTCACCGGCAGCCCATTGCGGCTGGCATACAGCATCAATCGCGAAGCTTATGCGATGGGGCGCTACTTCGTGTGGCAGAAGCCATGGCCCCAGAAGACTTATCATCACGCCAAAATGCAGGCGCAGTATGAGCGTGAGCTACGGGAAGCCACAGAAAACCAGACCCTGCGCGGCTTTGTGACTCGCGCCCGCGGCAAGCTTTATTACTACTGGCAGGTCTATCTCATCCCGCCGCTTCCGTTCGTGTTGATTGCCCTTCCTTGCGCCGCGCGCGACCGCAAAATGCGCGTGCCCTGGATGATTGCGGTGTTGTACGTGGTCGGCATCAGCGTAGAGGTGTGGTTTATGCCGCACTATTCGGCGCCTGCGACCGCGCTGCTGTTTCTCATTCTGGTGCAGTGCATGCGCCATCTGCGCCTCTACCGCCGCCGCGTGGATGGGGCTGGCCTGGCGTTCGTGCGCGCGGTTGCGGCAATTTACATCGCCACCGTCGCTTTGCGGATTCTGCTCGCGGTCGCCCACATTCATCCCGAGAAGGAATGGCAGCACGGCGACCTGCAGCGTGCTTCTCTCGTTCACCAGTTCGACGCCATCCCCGGACAGCACGTCGTCTTCGTGCACTACGCCCCCGACTTTGATCTGGATCGTGCCTGGGTCGTCAACGGCAGCGACATCGACGCGCAGAAGATTGTTTGGGCGAACGATATGGGCGCGGAACAGAATCGGGAATTGCTGGCCTACTATCCGGGGCGGCGCTTCTGGATCGTTCAGGCCACTTCGTCCTCTGCTCCGCCTCAGATCGACCCGTACCGCGAATCGCCAGGCAGTCCTTGAAGAGGTTTGCATATAATGGCGTGGAAAATCGATCGCTCGGAGCCAACATGCGATTGCTGTTGAATTGGATTTTAAGCGCGCTGGCGGTATGGATCGTCGCCCACGTCGTTCCCGGCATCTACGTCAGCGGGCCGGTGGCTGCGCTGATCGCGGCTCTGGTCATCGGTTTTGTGAATGCCACGCTGGGCGCCATTCTCAAGGTTCTCACCTTCCCGCTGGCCGTGGTCACGCTCGGCTTGTTCTGGTTGGTGATCAATGCGCTGATGCTCAAGTTCGCCTCCGCCCTCGTAACCGGTTTTGTCGTGCGGAGCTTCGGCGCCGCGTTCATCGGCGCGATTGTGCTCAGCCTGGTCAACATGCTGCTGAAATGGCTGGTGTATCCTCCGCGCGACCGCGCCTGAAACTGCTGCTACACTCATGGATCAGCCTTGGCGCGCAGCGTGCATGGCAACCCAACCATCTCATTCCGGACCCGCCCCGCTTCTCGAACCCATCCTCGTCGAGATTCCTCAAGGCTGGTTTCTCATGGGATCGCCCGCCGGCCAGGATTGCGAACGCCCGGTGCATCGAGTGTGGATTGACCGCTTCTGGCTCGCCACGACTCAGGTCACTAATGCCGAGTACAAAATTTTTGTAGAGGCCACTGGCGACGCACCTCCGCCTTTCTGGCTCGACCCCAACTTCAATCATCCCCGGCAGCCCGTCGTCGGCGTTTCCTGGTTTGATGCGGACCATTACTGCACTTGGCTCGCGGCGCAATCCGGCAAATCCTACCGCCTTCCCACCGAAGCCGAATGGGAGCACGCCGCGCGCGGCCATGTCGATCAAAGAGATTTTCCCTGGGGCAATGAGCCGCCGCAATCATTGCCGGACTACGCATCGCGCTGGCAGACGGGGCCCGAACCGGTGGCTGGTTACGCGCCCAACGACTTTGGCCTTTACAACATGTGCGACAACGTTCACGAATGGTGCAGCGACTGGTACGATCCCGGATACTATGCCGTTTCTCCCAGCCGCAACCCGCCGGGGCCGGAGCAGGGTCAGCGCAAGTCCTCGCGGGGTGGATCGTGGCGCCATCACGTCAAAATCGCTCGTTGTTCGGCTCGTTCCAGCATTCCGCCGGACTTTCATTATGCCGACTACGGCTTTCGCGTGGCGTGCGGTCGGATCGCCAGGTGATTTGATAATTTGGTATCCGGAAATTTTGTAATCTGATCCTTGGCGCAGCATCGATTTTCAAATTACAAATTTTCCGATTACACAATTCCCATGTTTCGCACTGATCTTCTCGCTTCCAAGCGCATCCTGATTACCGGGGGCGGCACCGGCCTGGGCAAGGCCATGGCGCAGCGGTTCCTCCAACTGGGCGCATCCGTGCACATTTGCGGCCGCCGCGAAGAAGTCCTCGAACAGACCGTCGCCGAGTTGTCCGCCGCAACCAGGGGTTCCATTCACGCGATTCCCTGCGATGTTCGCAAGCTCGAGGCTGTCGAGGCCATGATCGACTCGATCTGGAGCGAGGCGCCGCTGGACATCCTCGTGAACAATGCGGCCGGAAATTTTATCGCCCGCACCGAGGAGCTTTCGCCGCGCGCCTTCGAATCGGTGATCGGCATCGTGCTCATGGGAACGTTGCATTGCACGATGGCCTGCGGCCGCCGCTGGCTGCAATCCAATCATCGTGGCACGGTGCTCAGCATCTCCGCAACGTATGCTCCGGTGGGCTCCGCTTATGTGGTGCCGTCGGCCGTTTCCAAAGCTGGAGTGGAAGCTCTTACCCGAAGCCTTGCCGTCGAATGGGGCGATCGCGGCATTCGCATGAATGCCATCGCTCCAGGTCCCATCCCCACCCAGGGAGCCTTCTCCCGCGTGCTGCCCCGCCCCGACCTTGAAACCCTCGCGCTCGATCGCAATCCCATGCACCGCTTCGGAACCACCGAAGAGCTCGCCAACCTCGCCGCATTCCTTGTCAGCGACGGCTCGGGCTACATCAACGGCGAAGTGATTCGCATGGACGGCGGCGAGTTCCTGCAGGGCGCGGGCGAATTTACTGCCCTCGGCCGCATCCTTTCCAACGCCGACTGGCAGAGCCTGAAGCCGAGAAAGAAGGCTTAATACCCGCAACTCTTGCGAGTCCTCTCCTGACCCCCGGCATCCAACAACGTCATGGAGGCTCACATGTACGTTGTATTAGGAGCAAGTGGCAATACCGGCCACGTCGTGGCCAAGAATCTTCTTGCCCGCCAGCACAAGGTTCGCGTCGTCGGCAGAAACGCAGCGCATCTGCAATCGCTCACATCCGCGGGCGCCGAAATTTTCGTCGGCGATATCACCGATCCCACCTCTCTCACCAAAGCATTCAGTAATGCGGACGCCGCCTATGTCATGATCCCCCCGAACCCAACCAGCCCCGACTTTCGCGTCTTTCAGGAACGCGTCAGCGACTCCATCGCCTCCGCATTGCAAACCGCCGGAGTCAAGAACGTGGTCGTGCTCAGCAGCGTCGGCGCCGACAAACCCAGCGGAACCGGCCCCGTCGCGGGCCTCCACAACCTGGAACAGAAAATCAATCAGATCAACGGCCTCAATGCGTTTTACTTGCGAGCCGGCTACTTCATGGAAAACACTCTGCCCCAGGCCGCTGCCATCCGCATGGCCGGCGCCGCGGTCGGCCCGGTGAAACCTGATCTCAAGCTGCCCATGATTGCCTCCCGCGACATCGGAGCTGCGGCGGCAGAGATTTTGGTGCGCCTCGACTTCCAGGGCAAGCACACGCAGGAACTCCTCGGCCAGCGCGACATCACCTACAACGAAGCGACGGCGATCATCGCCAAAGCGATTGGCAAGCCCGATCTCAAGTATGTCCAGGCTCCGGACGATCAGGTGCGGGCCGCGATGGTGCAAATGGGAATGTCGGAGAATGTTGTGAATGGCATTCTCGAGTTGGCGTCGGCGCTCAACTCCGGCCACATCAAGTCGCTTGAGTCGCGAACTCCTGGCAACTCAACACCAACGTCGTACGAAACCTTTGTCGCAGAAGAATTTGTGCCCGCTTACCAGCAGAAGGCGGCAGCGTAATCTTGCTTCCGGATCGGCCGCGGTCGTAGTGCAGTGTGGAACAGCATTGATTCACTCTGCAGCCGGGCCGGGTAGTGGTGCAGTTTGGCTGACGCGCGGGGCCGGCGGAGCAGGAGATCCTTCGCTCCGCCTGAGAAACGGCTACGCTCAGGATGACGCCACAAAATTTAAACGGCAAACTGCACCACTACCCCGGGCCGCGACCACTGCCCGGCGCGGCCGTCCTCCTGCTATACTCGGCTGTTTTCAAGGTCGTCAACCAGGAGGACGCATGCCTCCGCCGCCGGAACGACGGGAAGACATCCGCGTGAAGGTGAAGGCTCCGGTGGAGATTCTCGTCGAAGGAACTTCGTCGCCCATTCGGGGCGCAACCTCAGACTTGAGTCTTCATGGATGCTACATCGAGTCCATCTTTCCGTTCCCGGTCGGAACGGAACTCGAACTGAAGTTGCAAGCCAATGCCACCCTTCTGATTGTTGCCAAGGTGGTCGCTTGCGACCCGCAGGTCGGCAATGGCATTCACTTCACGCGCATGCTTCCCGAGGACATCGAGGACTTGCGGACTTTTCTTGAAGCCGCTCAGAAGGAGGCTTCCGAGGGCAAGGAATAGGGCCGGCTCTCAGGGTCGATTTTTTTACCGCCAGGTCGTTCGCTCGCCGATTGAATTTCATCATGGAACTCGAACATCCAACGCTTTCGGGGCAGCATGTTCGCCTGGAACCGCTCACTCATGCCCACATCTCGGGCCTCGCCGCCGCATCTTCGGGAGACGCAGCCTTATATCAATGGAGCCCCGTGCCGCGCGGCGAAGACGAGGCCAAAGCCTACATCGATACCGCGCTCGCGTGGGGAAAGGCCGGTACAGCCGTCTCGTTTGCGATCGTCCGCTCCGATAACGGCAAAGTCGTCGGCTCAACTCGCTTCTTCAACGTGGAGCGCTGGGCCTGGCCGCAAGGCCATCCCCGATATGGCCGCCGTTTCCCCGACGCATGCGAAATCGGATACACGTGGCTGGGGCATTCGGCCCTTCGCACCGCAACCAACACCGAAGCGAAGCTCCTCATGCTCACTTATGCGTTTGAGACCTGGGAAGCACTTCGCGTCTGCCTGCACACCGACGCTCGCAACGCCCGCTCGCGCGCGGCTATCGAGCGCATTGGCGGAAAATTTGAGGGCATCCTGCGGGCCGACCGCATGGCTGCCGACTACATCGCTCGCGATTCTGCCCGATTCTCCATCCTGGCCGCCGAATGGCCGGAGGTGAAGCAGCGGCTGCAACGACTTCTCGATCGCAAAATTTGAAGAAGCGTGAAAGCGCGCGGCTTCGGAATGACGCCGCTCTCGCGGGGTTTCAACCTGAGCCACGACCGATTTTCACGGCACTGCGGAAGGCTGCATATCGCGCTGCTATAATAAGAAATTGCGCTCATGAGCACGAAGCGACTGATACGTTCCACCACAGTTTTATCCATCCGCCGCAATGACAGCGTTGTGCTCGCCGGCGACGGCCAGGTCACGCTGGGCGAATCCGTCATCAAGCACACGGCCAAGAAAATCCGCCGCCTCTATAGCGACAAGATCCTTGCCGGCTTTGCCGGGTCCACCGCCGACGCCTTCACGCTGTTCAGCCGTTTCGAAGGCAAACTCGAGCAATATCACGGCAATCTCGGCCGGGCCGCGGTTGAACTCGCCAAGGACTGGCGCACCGACAAATTTTTGCGCCATCTCGAGGCGCTGCTGCTGGTTTGCGACAAGCAGCAGACCTTTCTGCTCAGCGGCCAGGGAGACGTCATCGAACCCGACGGCGGTGTGGCGGCGATTGGCAGCGGCGGTCCTTATGCGCAAGCCGCAGCCCAGGCGCTGGTGCAGCATACGCAGCTTTCCGCGCGCCAGATCGCCGAAGAATCTATGAAGATTGCCGGCAAGATGTGCATCTATACCAATGACGCGGTAACGATCGAAGAACTCTAGGCCGCTGGCCCAAGGTTGGCACGGCGATTGGCACGGCCGAGCCGAGGCCCAGGGTGTGCGGTCCGAAGTCCGAATTCTTATGGCCATTTATCTGCCCAGCTCCGCCGAAGAGGAACAACTGGCTCTCGACGACCTCACGCCGCGTGAGATCGTCGCCGAACTCGACAAATACGTTGTGGGGCAGAAGGACGCCAAGCGCGCGGTCGCCATCGCTTTGCGCAACCGCATGCGCCGCCAGAAGCTGACGCCCGAGCTCGCGGAAGAAATCATTCCCAAGAACATTCTCATGATCGGCCCCACGGGCGTGGGTAAGACTGAAATTGCCCGCCGCCTCGCCAAGCTGGCCAGCTCGCCTTTCCTGAAGGTGGAAGCCTCCAAATTCACCGAAGTCGGCTACGTCGGACGTGACGTGGAATCCATGGTTCGCGACCTGGTGGAGATCGCCATCGACAACGTCCGCGAAGAAAAACTGGAAGACGTCGCCGATAAGGCCGAACTTAACGCCGAAGAGCGTCTGCTCGACATTCTGCTGCCTCCGTCGCCCGCGCCGCGTCCGGCCGAAACCAGCACGGCGGGTGGCGTCGTCATCGACGGCAACACCGCCCTCGCCGAATCCTCCTCGCGCACGCGCGAAAAACTTCGCCAGCAACTGCGCGAGGGCAAGCTCGACGAGCGCCAGGTCGAGATCGACGTCCGCGAGCGCAATTTCCCCAGCTTCGAAATCCTCAGCAATCAGGGCGTCGAAGAGATGGACATCAACATCAAGGAGATGTTGCCCAACATCTTCGGCCAGCGCACCAAGAAACGAAAAATGAAAGTCAACGAGGCCTTCGAGTATCTGATCCAGGAAGAAGAACAACGCCTCATCGACATGGATCAGGTCACGCGCATGGCCATCGAGCGGGTGGAAAATTCCGGCATCGTCTTCCTCGATGAAATCGACAAGATTGCCGGCCGCGAAGGCGGCCACGGCCCCGACGTTTCGCGCGAAGGCGTGCAGCGCGACATCCTGCCCATCGTTGAAGGCACCACCGTCAACACTCGCTACGGCATGGTGCGCACCGATCACGTTTTATTCATTGCGGCCGGCGCATTCCATGTCTCCAAGCCCAGCGACCTGATTCCCGAACTGCAGGGCCGTTTCCCTCTTCGTGTCGAGTTGCAATCGCTCACCATGGAAGATTTTGTGCGCATTCTCAAGGAGCCGAAATCTTCGCTGGTCAAGCAGTACACGGCGCTGCTCGAAACTGAAGGCGTTAAGCTGGAGTTCACGCCGGAAGCTCTGGAGGAGATTGCCAGCTTCGCCTTCCGCGTCAATGAAAATACGGAGAACATTGGCGCACGCCGCCTCCACACCATCATGGAACGCGTGCTCGACGAACTCAGCTTCGATGCGCCCGAAAAAAAAGGCCAGCAGGTTACCGTCGACGGGGAGTATGTCCGCAAAATGCTGACTGACATCGTGAAAGATCAGGACCTGTCGCGGTACATTCTGTAGAGCTCTCGATTGCTCACCGCATGAACATCGCAAAGGGTGCTTGGCTGGCGGCGCTTGGTCCTTTGTTTTGGCTGGCTGGCTGCGCCTCGGTGGGGCCGCCTCTGCCGCCCTCGTTGGAGCTTCCCAAAGCGCCTTCCGATCTGCGCGCCTCCCGTAAAGGCGACGTGGTCACCCTCACCTGGACCGTCCCCTCTCGCACCACCGACCGGAAAAATGTCCGCTACCTGGGCAAGACGCGAATCTGCCGCGGCACCTCAACTCTGAAGCAATGTGGCACCCCGGTAGGGGAAGCGCCCGCGCCTGAGTCTCTTCCGCAGCAGGCCAAGGGTTCCACGGGAAAAAAAGCCGCCGCGACCTTCACCGACACTTTGCCTTCCTCCCTCGAAGCAGCAAATCCCCGGGGCTTCGCTACCTATGCCGTCGAAGTGCTGAATCGTTCCGGGCGCAGCGCTGGAATCTCCAACCAGGTGCACGTCTCTCTCGTTCCAGTGCCGCCGCCATTCGCGGATTTTTCCGCCCAGGCGACCGCACAAGGTGTGCTGATTCGCTGGCGCTGCCCGGCCAGCTCGCACCAGGTGGACGATGTGCGCTATCTTTTCCGCATTTATCGCAAAGAAGAAGCGGACACAAAGGAAACCAGGATCGCTGAGGTAGACGTGAATCAATGCGTCGCGGCGCAATCGAACGGCTCGCAATCCGAGGCATCGGACGCGCAAACTTCGTTTCTTGACCAGTCGTTCACTTGGGAAAAAACCTATGCCTACCGGGGCGCCGTTGTCAGCGTGACCTCTTCCGCCGGCAAATCCTTGGCGGAAGTGGAAGGCGACGATACGGCTTCGATCAAGCTGTTTGCTCACGATGTTTTCCCGCCCGCGGTTCCGGCAGGTCTGCAAGCCGTTTCTTCCGGCCCAGGCCAGCCGCCTTTTATCGACCTGATTTGGGCGCCCGTGATGGATGCGGATCTCGACGGCTACAACGTGTATCGCCGGGAAGAGGGCGCGGCAATGCTCAAGCTCAACTCCGATCCCCTCAAGACGCCCGCCTATCGCGACACGCACGTCTCCAGCGGCAAAACATATTCCTATGCGGTTTCCGCCATCGACGAGCGCGGCAACGAGAGCTCACGCTCCGCCGAAACCAGCGAAACGTATCAAAGCAGTGACCATCCCGCCCCGCCCAGATAACTCCTCAGATACCTGTGTTTGGGCCATTTTGGAACGCATATCGCGAAAAAACCGTGTAAAAATGCACCTCCGGCGTGTTTATATCTCGAAAACCCGCGTAAAATGTGGTGTTTTCCACAGGCCCGTGGGTATAAGATCATCCCCGCTGGACTTAAACTTCCACAACTAATCGAGGAGGAACTATGGCATCAGGTTTGACCAAGACACAACTCGTCCGTCATCTGGCCGAGAAAACCGAAATCCCCAACAAGACCGCAGCCGCATTTCTTGAGGAGCTCGCCGATGTCGCTGTGAAAGAGACCAAGAAGAGCGGCGTGTTCGTTGTGCCCGGCCTCGGCCGCCTGGTGAAGGCGCACCGCAAGGCCCGCGTTGGACGCAACCCGCAAACGGGTGAACCCATTCAGATCAAGGCCAAGACCGTCGTCAAATTCCGCGTGGCCAAAGCCGCGAAGGACGCGATCGCGCCCAAAAAGTAGTCCTCCCCGTTGAACAAAAAAGGCCGGCGACAGCCGGCCTTTTTTCTTGCATCAGTCGCGATCCATACCTTCGCCCCCTAGCCTCCCGGCCCGTCATTCGAGACGTACTGCTCGAGCGACTCCAGTTCCCGGCTCAGGTCGTCCACGCGCCACTGCAGCAGGTTTCGTATCGATAAAATTCCCAGCAGCTTGCCATTGTCGTCGGCCACGGGAAGATGCCGGAAATGCCGCTCCAGCATAATCGTCAGCGCTTCCCCCGGCCCCGTGCCTCGTGTCGCCATCTCCACCGGCGTGGTCATCAACTCGCGGATGGAAGTCGTGCGCGGATCGGTGCGGCTGAGGGCCATCCTGCGCAAGACGTCGCGCTCGGTAAAAATTCCGGCCACGCGGTACTCGGAATCCACCACGGCTACCGCGCCCACATGGTGATCGAGCATTTTATTGATGGCATCGGCGACGCTGGCGTCGAGTGATACCGAAGCGATTTCGCGGTCGCACAGCTCCAATACGCTCATACAAACCTCCCAAACATCTCGATAGAAGCTCCTACGTTTCGTTGGAAACCTGAAATCAGGATTGAGAAATTATGCTCGCCGCCGACCCGCTGTCAAGAGAATTGACCAGATTGTAATGATCTTTATTTCCGATTACGGAAGAAACCTTCCGCTCATTACTTCCCCGCCAGTTCCCGCTTCACCAGGTCGCTGACCATTTTTCCATCCACCCTCATGCCGGCGCCGGAAAAGCGGGCCATCGCATTTTTCATGACTGCCCCCATCTCTTTCATGGAGGGCGATCCCATTTCCGCAATCACCGCCTTCACTCCCGCCAGAACTTCCACTTCACCCGCCTGCTTGGGAAGGTACGTCTCAATCAGTGCGATTTCGGCCGCCTCTTTGTCGGCCATCTCCTGACGCCCGCCCTTGGTGAACTGCTCCACCGACTCTTTGCGCTGCTTGATCAGCGTGGCCAGCACGGCCTGCGACTCTTTTTCGTCGAGCGGCGCCATTTTTTCGATTTCGCGATTTTTCAGCGCGGTTTTCACCATGCGCAGCGTCGACAGCCGTTGCTCTTCGCGCGCTTTCATGGCGGCGGTTATGTCACTCTGAATCTGTTCGATCAGGCTCATGGGTGGATTATACGAGGCCGGCGGCGATACAGCCTGTTCCCGCTCTGTGACCGTCATCACTGCGCCATCGCCGCCCTGGCGATACCCTTTAAGCGCCAGCGTGTTCAGGCAAGCGCAAGCTCGCCCGTCCTCCGAAGGCTAGGTGAGGTAACGCAAATGCGAATTCTGGTTGCATACGCAAGCCGATTCGGCTCCACGGCAGGGATCGCCGAGCGCATTGGAGCGATTCTTCGGCAGCAAGGCTTGGACGCTGCCGTGGTGCCGGTGGAAACTGAAATCAATCCTGACGAGTTCGACGCCGCCATCGTGGGCAGCGCCGCGTATTTCGGACGCTGGTTGAGCACGGCAGCCAATTTCGTCCGCCGCCACCAGCAGGCGCTCGCCAATCGCCCGCTCTGGCTGTTCAGCAGCGGCCCACTCGGCCTTGCCCGGCAAGACTCAAAGGGCCGCGATCTGTGCGACGTGGCGGCCCCACACGACTTCCGCGAATGGAGTCGCCATCTGCATCCTCGTGGCTGCCGCGTTTTTTTCGGAAGGTTGAATCGTGAAACCCTGCCCGCGTGGCAGAAATTCATCATCAAGCTGATGGGTCATCGCGCGGAAAAGCTCCTCCCCGAGGGCGACTTCCGCAATTGGCTCGAGATCGAATCCTGGGCCCGTGAGATCGCCGATGGACTCAAAACACAGACGAAGAGGCTCGAGCCTTCGTTGCTGCAGGTAGTGTGATCGCATCCTGCCAACACATTCGCAAGCTTCGCCGCGCACCGTGCTTTTCAAAGTGCGCTCCGGTACACTCAACATGATTCGGGAATAACGACCTTATGTTGCGCAAAAATCGACTTTTCACTCCCGGGCCCACGCCGCTTCTTCCCGCGGCGCAAACCGCCATGGCTTCCTTCGCCGCGCATCATCGCACCGCCGACTTCCGCGCGCTTTTTCATCGCGTCCTCGCCGATATGCGCGAGTTTATCGGCACCAAAAACGACGTCCTGGTGCTGGCTTGTTCGGGCACCGGCGTAATGGAAGCCTCCGTCTCCAATCTCACTTCGCCCGGCGACAAAGTTCTCGTTCTGACCGCCGGCAAATTCGGCGAGCGTTGGTCGGGTCTGGCCAAGGCCTTCGGCTGCAACGTCGATGTCGTCTCGGCGCCCTATGGACAGACGTTTTCGCTCAACCAGGTTCAAGCCCACCTCACTTCCGACGTGCGGGCCATCTACGTTCAGGCGACGGAAAGTTCCACGGGCACGCGGCACGATATAGAAGCCATCGCTCGATCGGTCCGCGCCGCGGGCAATGACACTCTGCTGGTGGTCGATGCCATCACCGGCCTGGGCACCACTCATCTCGACGTCGATGGCTGGGGCGTGGACGTGATCATCGGCGGATCGCAAAAGGCGCTCATGATTCCACCCGGCCTCGCTTATTGCGCCGTGAGCGAGCGTGCCTGGGCGCGCATGGATTCCACGACCAATCCCCGCTTCTACTTCGATTTGCGCAAGGAGCGGAAGTCGGCAGCCAAAGGCGAATCCGCGTACACCCCCGCGACCTCCCTGTTCGCCGCGCTGGGCGCCGCGCTGGATTTCGTTCGCGCCATGGGCCACGGCGATCTGGCGAAGGGACGCGAAACCCTGGTGGACAACGCCGAAGTCTGCGCCGCCATGACCCGCGCCGGCGCGCATGCCCTGGGCTTGAAACTTTACTCCGCTGCGCCGGCTGCCGCTCTTACCGCCATTTCCAGTCCCAACGGCATCGACTCCGGAAAATTCGTGAAAGAATTCCGCGATAATTTCGACGCGGTCGTGGCCAATGGCCAGGGTGAAATGAAGGGCCAGATCTTTCGCATCGCCCACATCGGCTACTACGATTATCTCGACACCATCGGCATTCTGGGCGCGCTCGAGCATGTGCTGGCTCGCGCAGGCAACCTGGCCGTGGAATACGGTTCGGCCGTGCGCGCGGCGCAGGAACTCTACGCGCGCGCACTCTCCGACAAACGCGACCTCGTGAAGGCTTAGCCAGACCAGCTTCGGCGCCCCCGGCGCGTTTAATTTACGGTAAAGGTTGCGGGCTGGGATGTTTCCGGAGCCGTGCCCCCGCCATAAGTGCCGCCGGTTGTGCCTGGATTCGTTACCGTCACTTTCGCAGTGCCGGAAGCGGCCGTGTCACTATTCGGTACCGTGGCGGTCAACTGCGTCGCGCTCACGAATGTGGTGGTCAGCGGCGTGCCGTTCCAGTTCACCACGGCATTGCCATTAAAGCTGGTACCGGTGACCATCAAACCGTTGGTGCCCAGTGAAGTGCCGGCAGCTGCGCTGTTGGGAATCAGGGAACCGATGTTCGGCATGTTGCCTGCTGCCGGAGGGGTGGTGGCAGGCTTGCTGTAGCTGCACGCAACGCCCAGCGCGAGCAGCGTCAGCAAAGCGATCGTTTTTGCATTTTTCATGACTTTGTCTCCTAACGGGCCGTCGGGCTCCGATGGTTGAAGTCTAGGAAAATGCCGGAAGCCAGGTGTCCGCTGGTTGTCATATGTTTGTCAATGTTCTGTCAGGCAGGAATTGGCCGGAAAGACGGGTTTTTCCTTGAAAATCATAGTTGCTGAAAAGATCTCCGCCACTGCCGTTGAGCAGTTAAAACAACCGGAGTGGACCGTCGTCACCGCCGAACAGCTCGACGGAAAACTCCCCGAGCATCTGGCATCGGCCGACGCCCTGATCGTGCGCTCGGCGGTGCAGGCCGATGCAGCGCTGCTCGCCCACGCCCAAAAGTTACGCGTGATCGGCCGCGCCGGGGTTGGCGTCGACAACATCGATCTCGATGCTGCCACCCGCCAGGGCATCGCCGTCATGAACACTCCCGGCGCCAACGCCGTCGCCGTGGCCGAACAGACGTTGGCCATGATGCTCGCGATGGCGCGCCACCTTTGCCGCGCCGATGCCCTTATGCACGCCGGCAAGTGGGAGAAGAAATCCTTGCAGGGCACGGAACTGCGCGGCAAGACGCTGGGCATCGCCGGCCTCGGCCGCATTGGTATGGAAGTGGCGCGGCGGGCTCGCGCCTTCGGCATGGAGATCGTGGCTCATGATCCCTTCGTCTCTCACTCCATTGCCAAGGAACAGGCCATCCGCCTGGTGAGTCTCGACGACCTTTACGCCACCGCGGATTACATCACGCTGCACGTAGGCCTGACGCCGCAAACCACCGGAATGATCAACCAGGCGGCGATCAGGAAAATGAAAAAAGGAGTCCGGCTGGTGAACTGCGCGCGCGGGGAACTGGTGCACGAGGCCGACCTGGCGGCTGCACTCAAAAGCGGTCAAATCGCCGCGGCCGCCCTCGACGTTTTCTCCGAAGAGCCTCTCCAGCAATCGCCGCTGCAATCGCTGGAGAACGTCATCCTCACGCCTCACATTGGCGGTTCAACCTTCGAAGCCCAGGAGGCCGTTGGCGTTCAAATCGCCCAGCAGGTTCGCGAATACCTGCTGCATGGCGTCATCCAGAACGCCGTCAACGTGCCTTCCGTTTCCGCCGAAGAATATGCCGAGATGCAGCCTTACATCGTTCTCGCCGAGCGCATGGGGGCGTTTCTCGCGCAGATTTGCGAGGGCTCGATCCACGAGATTTCGCTGCGCTACAGCGGGCACATCGCCGAGTGGAAAACCGACCTCATCCGCAACGCGGCCATCAAGGGCATCCTGAACCAGGCTCTGGAAGAAAAGGCCAACCTGGTAAACGCCGCCTCGCTCGCCGAGCTGCGCGGCCTGCGCCTGCACGAGTCGCACAAAACCAAGGCTTCAACCGGCGGCGCCGGCAGCGTGCTTTCCATCTTCCTGAAAAGCTCCCGCGAGGAACACATGGTCAAGGGCGCCGTGCTTCGAGGCAGTGCACCGCGCTTGCTGCACATCGACGACATCGACGTCGAGGCTCCGCTGGAGCGCGATCTGGTCTACCTGCGCAATCGCGACGTGCCCGGCGTCATCGGCAAAGTCGGCACCATTCTGGGCGAAGCCAAGGTCAATATCGCTGATTTTTCCCTGGGCCGCCGCGCCGTCGAATCCTCTGAGCCGCGGCAGGCCATCGCCGTCGTCCACGTCGATGGTCAGGTGCCCGAGCCTGTCCTGAAAGCATTAAGAGAGATTCCCGCAGTGCAGGAAGCAAAGGCGGTCAGGTTGTTCTAGGAATGTTCCGCGACCCGCGGCTGCAGCGTGCAGCCGGCGCTACGAGTTCATCTCTTCCCGCCGCAGCTTCCGGCTCTCTGCCAGCAGAGCCATGGAGTGCATCAGGTTCTGCAGCGTCACAATGCCCACCAGCCGCTCGTCTTCCACCACCGGGATGATGCTCAGGTTCCGCGAAGTCAGCTTGCGGAACGCTGAGGCCAGCGATTCCTGCCGCGCGGACACTTCAAACAGCTTGTTCATCACTGCCTGCACGTAGCCGTTGCCTTCCACCCGCAACGCTTCCAGAATTCTTTGCCGCGAAATCACGCCCACCATGTCGCTGCCGCGCACCACCGGAAAATCGTCCTGCAGCGAGTGCACCGCCTTGTCCAGCGCATCCACCAGCGTATCCGCCGGAGACAGCGTGGCAAACTCGGTCAGCATCACCTCTTCCAGCTTCACGCTGTCCAGCACCGACTGGAAGATGACCGTCCGCTCTTCCAGTTGCGCCGCCGAGAAAATGATCAGCCCTACCATCGTCAACCAGGTATTGCTGAACAGGCCCGCCACCATCAGAGTCATAGCCAAGGCGTGGCTGATGGATACGGCTCGCCGTGTCGCCGCCGCCGGATCGGTGCGCTTCCCCAGGTACGCCCGCAGGATCCGTCCTCCATCCAGCGGATATGCCGGAAGAAAATTCAGGCCGCCAATATACAAGTTGGCCCAAATGACACTGCGCGGAAGATTGACCGATTGCAGGAATGGCCACTGCAAAGGATGAGCCGAGGGTAGCACGGCCCATACGATGCCCGCTGCCAGCAGCGCCAGTACCAGGTTCACCAGCGGACCGATCAATGCAATCCGGATTTCGCGTTTCCAGCTCGCCGCCCGCGCCTCCGGTTGCGGCAGCCGCGATTCGTCATAAACCGTGACCCCGTTCAGCGGCAGTAGGATCACCGCCTTCGGAATCAGTCCCGCGCGTCTCGCCACCAGCATGTGACCGGCTTCGTGCGCGCCCACGCACAGCAGCACAATGCCTGCCAGCGCCAAATCGCGCCCTCCGTTCACCGCGTGGTGCGAATTGTATTCGGTCCAGAAGATAAACAGCGGCAGGACGAGAAAAGTGAGATGCAGTCGAACCTCAACTCCGAACAGGCGCCCAATCGCGATGGAAAAACTTCTCATGCCTCGACTATTTCTATTTTACATGGTCGAATAGGGTGGCTGCGTTACTCGAAGGGTCGACTCCCATGCGTGTGATTGCAGGCAAATACGGCGGGCGAACGCTGCGCTCGCTGCGCGGCACCGACATCCGTCCCACCTCGGACCGGCTGCGCGAGACTTTATTCAACCTGCTGGCTCCCGGCAACCCTCAGGCTCTGCACGGCACGGTTTGGCTCGATCTGTTCGCCGGCACCGGCGCGGTGGGCATTGAAGCCCTCAGCCGTGGCGCCGCCAAAGTCTACTTTGTTGAAAACGCGCCCGCGGCCGCGAAACTGATTGAGCAGAACCTCAAAAATCTCGCCATCTCCGCCGGATACGACATCCTGCGGGACGATCTCCCAGGGGTTCTATGGCGCCTGCAACGCCAGCATGTCGCCGCCGACGTCGTTTTCCTCGACCCGCCCTACCGCCTCCAGCACGCCTACGAAACATCGCTCACCGCGCTGTCGGAATCGAACGTGGTCTGGGCCATGTCTCTGGTCATCGCCGAGCACGAAAAGAGGTTCGATCCCGGAGAAGAATTCGGCTCGCTGCGGCGCGTGCGGAAGCTGGTACAGGGAAATGCGGCGCTCAGCTTCTACCGCATCGGGGGACAACCCGATCTGAACAAGTGATCTGAACAAGTGATCTGAACTAGTGACGATGGCGGCTCGCGCGATTTACGTCAGCAATTCGCCGCTGCGCCTCATGATCGGATGCTGCATTTCCTGCAGATCGTTCTTCACCATGTTCAGTCCGTAAACGCAGGCTTCGAAATCGCGGGAAAGGTGCGCAAACAGCGGCGCCACCTTGGCGTACTCGAAGTGCTCGAACTTCGACACGATGTAGTAACTTTCTTTTCCGGCCTTGACCCACTCGACCATGTTTTCCAGGCGATGCCGCCGCAGGCGGATGTGATTGATGCTCTCGGGAAACATTCCGGTGAAGAACAGCGCGTAATCTCCGATATGCTTGCGCACCTGGCGCTCGCGGTCAAAGGAGGGTGCCGGGCCATAGACGGGATCCGATTCAAGCAGCATTTCGCCGACATCTGCCAGCGGTTGTCCGGCGGCGTCCCGAACTTTGAAGAGCTGTTCGGCCTCGCAAAACTCAGCCAGCAGGTGCGAGACGTACGCCACCACTTCGGGATCTCGTATTCCGATCTCTTCGGCGTACCTGCGCCCCACCAACTCCTCGAACAACTGCCGCAACGGATGCGATTCCGGAATCATGCTCGGGCTCCTCGAAAGCCGCCCCCTGCGCGGCTTTCCCACGCTCGTGAGGTAACTGTTACCTCACATTGGAGGCAAACGCAAGTGACTTTTGTTTATCACTCGCATTCGCGTCACAAATAGTTAGAGGTTCGCAAGGTCTTGCAAGGTTGTGACGCCCGGATGATTGGCACTTGGCAGTGACGGCTGCCAGAATCTCGCGAATGCCGATGAATACAGGCCTTTCGCCTTCCAACTAAAGTGTGGACATTAAGCCTTACTTACTTCTTTGCAGTTCCCGATACGCCTCGCTCTTGGAAATCCCTCGCTCTTTCGCCACTCTTTTCAACGCGGATTTCTCATCGATCTTCTCCGCATCCATGATCTCTTGCATGCGCTTCCGGATGGGAACCCGCACCGCAGGCGCGTTTGCGCCACCCTCTTCTGGATCCGCCCTGCCGATCAGCAGGGTAATTTCTCCCTTGATCCCGTCGCGGGATTTCAGCGTTTCCAGCACCTCTCCCGCGCGCCCGCGCAGGAACTCCTCATGCAGTTTGGTCACTTCGCGCGCCATCACCACGTTGCGATCCGCGCCCAACAAATCCACAACGTCCTCCATGGCCTCAATCACGCGGTGCGGCGCTTCATAAAAGACCTGGGTGCGCGGCGAGGCCTTGATGCTCTCCAGCGCTTGCCGCCGCTCGCCGCGCTTGGCTGGCAGAAATCCGCTGAAGCGAAACGAATCGGTGGGCAATCCGCCGGCTACCAGCGCCGCCAAAAACGCCGCCGCGCCCGGAATTGGAATCACCGGCAAGTGATGCCGGATCGCCAGCGATACGAATCGGAACCCAGGATCGGAAATTCCGGGCATGCCCGCGTCGGTTACCAGCGCGACGCTGGCGCCCTCTTCCATTTCCTTGACCAGTTCGGCCGCGCGCGTCATCTCGTTGTGCTCGTGGTAGCTGATCGTCCGGGTTGCGATGCCGTAATGGCCCAGCAGTTTCTGCGTCTGCCGGGTATCTTCGCAGGCAATCAGGTCCACCTCTTTCAGGATCCGCAAGGCGCGCAACGTAATATCTTCCAGGTTCCCGATGGGCGTGCCCACCAGATAGAGCGCGGGTCCTGCGGCGCGAGGCGGGTTTTCCGGCGCGCCCGGTTCTCCGCCGGCGGCCTGCTTTTTCTGCTTCATGGGCGGAGTCTACCACCGATAAATTGACGCCGCAGAACTCGCACCCCTAGAATCAATCTGACACTTTTCGATTCGTTCCATATCCCATGCCTCTTTACGAATATTTGTGCAAAAAATGCGGCCATCGCTTCGAAAAAATTCGGAAATTTTCCGATAAGCCCATCAAGAAATGCCCCGAGTGCGGCGGCACGGTCGAGCAGGTCATTTCTGCGCCCGCCGTGCAATTCAAAGGCTCGGGATGGTACGTCACCGACTATGCCCGGAAATCCCCCGCATCCACCGCGTCGGAAGCGGGCAAGGACTCGAAGAAGGACGACAAGCCGAAGTCGGACGCCGCGTCCGACTCCACCAAGAGCAGCGCCAAGGATCACTCGCACAAAGAGTCATCCAAAAAATCCAGGAATCGCTAGCCGGCGCCGCCGGCCGCAGAGCGCGGCCCGCCGCTGCGCCTGTCTCTTACTTCAACTCCCGCTCGAAGTGATCCTCGATCATGTGGAACAGGTGATCGCGCGACTCCGGTCCCGCGATGCTGTGCGTCTTGTTGGGATAAATCATCAGCCGGAATTGCTTGCCCGCCTTGATCAGGGCTTCGATCATCTGCATGCTGTTCTGGAAGTGCACGTTGTCGTCGCCCGTGCCATGGGCCAGCATCAGCGCCCCATGCAGATGGGCCGCATCCGCATTCACGTTGGATTCGGCGTATCCCTTCTTATCTTCCGCCAGCAGCCCCATGTAGCGCTCGGTATAGATCGAGTCGTAGTTCACCTGGTCGGTGACCGGCGCCACGGCCACGCCCGCCCGAAAGCGGTCGCTGTGAGTCATCGCGTAGAGCGTCATCGATCCGCCATTCGACCATCCCCAGATTCCGATATGCTGCGGATCGAGCTGCGGATATTGCGCCAGCAACTGGTCGAGCGCGCTCAGTTGGTCCTTTAACTCGATGGCACCGAATTCGTGCCGGATCGCTGTCTGGAACTTGCGGTCCCGCCCCGGCGTGCCCCGGTTGTCCACCGAGAAAATGGCGAAGCCTTGCCGCGAGAGGATTTCGTCAAACGCCTCGGGCGGCTCTTTCATCACCATCTGTTTTGCCGGCCCGCCATAAACATTCACAATCAGCGGAATTTTCTTCTGCGAGCCGCTGCTTTCGGCAGGCAGCAGCAGGCGCCCGTAAAGAACGGTGCCATCCTCTGCCTTGAACTCGAGATACTTGGGCGCGCGAAGCCCATACTCGGCAATTGCATCGCGCGATTGCCACGCCGGGAAGCATTTTCCTCCCACCTCGCACACCGAAACTTTCGGCGACACCGTCGGGCTGGCGAAGGTCTGCTCGTAGTGTTTGCCGTCCTCGGAAAACTTGCTCATGTACAAGCCTTCCTCGGGCGTCACCTGCCGCAGGTTATTTCCGTCAAGCCCCACAGAGTAGACGTGCCGCTGCCGCGGGTCATCTTTGTTGCTGGCGAAAAAAATCGTCCCGGCAGCTTCATCCACGCCTTCCACGCTCTCCACTTCAAACTCCCCGCGCGTCAGTTGACGCTCCAGCTTCGCTTCCCCCGCGAGCGGGTTTTGCTTGTCAAAGCTGTAGAGATACAGGTGCGTGTGCCCGTCCCGCCAGCTGGACCACAAAAACTTGTCGCCGGACTTCAGCACGCGAAAATCGTCGTTCACGTTCACCCACGCTTCTGGCGCGGTCTCCGTCAGAACTTTCGTCGATCTGCCGGATTTCGCATCGATGAAATACAACTCCATCTTGTCCTGGGCGCGATTCAACAACTCCGCCCAGACCACGCCATCGCTGACCCAGCCAAAGCGCGGGACGTAAGTTTCTTCATCATTGCCCAGCGAAAGCCAACGCACTTTGCCTTTCTCCGCTTCAACCACGCCAATTTTCACCGTCGGGTTGGCATCGCCTACCTTGGGATATTTTTCGTTGTCCACGGTGGGATGCGTCGGGATCAGGTTCGCAATGGGGTAGGTCGGTACCTTGCTTTCGTCCATGTGCAGAAAAACCAGCTGCTTGCTGTTCGGCGACCAGAAATAGTTGCTGCGCACCGCCAGTTCTTCGGTGTAGACCCAATCAATGTCCCCGTTAAACAGATCGTCTGCCGTATCTTTGGTCAGCTGCCGTTCGTTCTTGCCGTTTACCGGGCGAACATAAAGATTGTGCTTGCGAATGTAGGAAACGTAGTTGCCGTCCGGCGAAAACTTCGGGTCTCCGCTCGGGTCCGGAGCCGATGTGAATTGCACCGCCGTATTGCTCCCCAGGTCAAACAGCCAGAGCTGGCCTTGAGAATCAAAGATGAGGTGCTTGGAATCCGGTGCCCAGACGTACGCCGCAACGTGATACCGCGTCAGCCGCTCGCGCTCCCGCTCGTCTTTCACCTGGTTGTAGTCGGGCGCCAGCGACGCCAGCTTGGCGGCGCTGACCAGCACCTTCTTGTCGCCGGTGGCGGCGTCCACAAACCATAGCTCTCCGTGCTCGCCCTGGTCGTCTCGCTGCACAAACGAGAGCTTGGTGCCGTCCGGGCTCCAATCCAGGTTCTCCGGACCTCTTCCGCCCAGGCCGCCGGGAGCAAAAATTGCTTCAATCGTGAGCGGCTTCGCCGGCGAAGCGGCCTGGCCGCTCAACTGCGCCGTGGCGCAGGCGATTCCAGCCAAAAGACAGAGACAAGCCATCAGGTTCTTGATCACGTCGACTCCAGGGCAGCAGAAGTATGGAAAACATTCTCGCGCGAACGAAAGAGTTTACACCCGGCAGCATTTTCGTGAACGAGTAAGAATCCCCGGCTCCCGCAATCGCTGCGCAGATCGGCCTTTTCGACGCTTTTCAGCGTGATAGAATCAAAGGCGAGTCCTGGTGGAATGCTTCCCGAAATAGAGAATTTATTGCGCCTGCAAGATGCGGATAAGGAAATCCGCCGCCTGCGGGAGGAAATCGCCGAACTGCCCCGGCGCGTCGCCGCCATCGAAACCAAACTGGCCGGCACCAAGGCCCAACTGGAGAAAGCTCAGTCGGCCGTCAAAGCCGATGAAGCCGCCCGCCGCAAGCACGAAACCACCATCTCCGACCTGCGCGGAAAGATTTCCAAGTATCGCGACCAGTCTCTCGACGTCAAGACCAACGAGCAGTACAAAGCGCTTCTGCACGAAATCCAGTTCGCCGAAAAAGATATCGCCGGCACCGAGGACAAAATCCTCGAGCTCATGGTGAACGCCGACGCCCGCGATAAGGAAGTCAAAGCCGCCCAGGCTGAGTTGAAGGCCGAAACCGCCGAAATCGAGAAAGAAAAAGCCGATGCCCGGGACCGCACCGCCCTCGACGAAAAACAGCTCGCGGAGTGGAAAGCCAGGCGCGATCAGCTGCGTTCCGGCATCAGCGAAGACCTGCTGCGTCATTTTGAGCGAGTCTCGAAATTCCGCGGCAGCGGCATCGCCGAAGTTCGCGACCATAAATGCATGGGCTGCCAGGTGATGTTGCGCCCGCAAACCTATAATGAGATCCGCACCGGCGACCATACCGTCATCTGCGATTCCTGCCAGCGGATTCTTTTCTTCAATCCCGCAAACGAACTGAAAGCGGCGGAACCGGAAAAGGTCAAGCGCCCGCGCCGGCATCATCCCAAGATCGACGCACCGCAAGCCTGGTACTACCGCGAAGAATACAACGGCGCCGGCGAAGCTCTTCTCTGCCTGATGAACGCCAGCGGTCAAGCCACCCGCCGCGTCTTCGACTTCGGCACCGGCCGCCTGGTCGGCGACATCCTCAACCGCGAAGGCGATTTCCGGCAGGCCTTTCCCGAAGACATCACCGGCGCCATCCGCCTGAACGGCTCTTGGGATGAAGAGGAAATGGAAACCTGGGGCACCGAAATGCCCATGACCGTCCTCGATTCGCTGCACCTCGATCTGGAGGCCGCCCGCCGCGAGATGAACGGCCACGCTCCTTCCGCGCCGGTCCCAACCGGCCAGGCTGCCAGCTAACACACTTGCAGGCTCCCCGTCTCAGTTCCTTATATCCTTGAATTCTTAGTCGTACTCTCTCGGAGGCGCGCATGCCCGCATCGGTGGATTCTTACTCCGTGGCCGGAAAATACTACGACGCCGCCTACGCCACCATGCGCGACCTCAACGACGCGCCGTTCTATCTGGCTCTGGCGAAGGAATGGGGCGGTCCCGTGCTCGAAATCGGCTGTGGAACCGGTCGCGTCCTGCTGCCCATCGCGCGGGCAGGAATTGAGATTCATGGTCTCGATAACTCCACGCCGATGCTGGCTGTCCTCCGCGGACATCTTGCGCGGGAAAATCCGGAAGTAAAAAACAAAGTAACGCTTCACGCTGGCGACATGCGCGAATTTCATTTGAACCGCAAATTCCCTCTGGTTACGATCCCTTTCCGCCCGATGCAACATATGCACACCCTCGACGACCAAGTGCGGGCGCTGCAATCGGCTGCAACCCATGTGGCGGAAGGTGGCATTCTCGCCTTCGACGTCTTTTACCCGAAATTTGAGATCCTCCATCTCGGCATCGGGGAGGAGCGTCTGGAGGCGGAATGGCCTTCGCCGTCGCAGCCGGGAACTGTGATTCGAAGGTACTATCGCAAGGATTCGGTGGACAAGATCAACCAGACCTACAGCCTGACCTTCCTCTTCCGCACCTACCGCAACGGCGAACTGGCGCTGGAAGAGAGCGACACTCTGAAAATGTCCTATTACACCTACCCTCACCTGCATGCCCTGTTTCGACTCGCCGGCCTTCGGTGCGCCGCCGAGTATGGATCTTTCGAAAGAGCTCCGCTCGACAACTCGTCGCAGGAAATGATCTTCCTGCTTCGCCCCGTGCCGCGTTAGCGCGCTTCGACGCGCAAGCAGAGACGTGTAGTAACCAGTTCAAGCCGGAACTTCCATCCAACCCCACTGACCGGTCCCATTGTCGTGTTCGCAAAACCTAACCAACAACACTTTCTTGTTCTGTGAGTGCTGCGGGTGGTGTATCTTGCTGAATTCCCCTTCCCGCGCCGGGAGAGGTGTGAGGCAGGATTGCGTTCGGGTCCAGGTCGAGAGTACTTCCTGAAAATTCGGCGGATTTTGCCGGCGGCTGTTTTAGCGCCGGCGCTGGCGACGTTCTCCTTCGCAATGCCAAGCCCGCAGGCAGCGCAGGAAAAGACTGCCGTAACGCAGGAGACTTCACCGTCCAGGGCCGCGAGCGCACAGAATCCAGCGGCGGGACAACAGAATCCGCAGACGCCGCCGGCAGGCAACCAGGCGCCGAAAGGCGAGACCACGCCCCCGGCGCAGCAGAACCCGCCCCCCTCGGCGCAGTTGCCCGAGCCTCCGGTAAAAAATCCGCAGACGCAGCCCGGACAGCAGGCGGCGATCGCGCCGCCGGCGTTGACGATTCCCCGCCTCGCGCATGGGCCTTCGCTGGAAGACTTCCTGGAAATGCGCCCCGCGAGCGAAGTGGCGCAGCAGATGGCGAAGGTGACCGGATTCGTGCAGCGCAATCCGCACGACGGGCGAAAAGTTTCCGAAGAGACGGCGGCCTACCTGGGATACGACCAGAAAAATCTGTACGTGGTGTTCGTGTGCTTTGACGATCCCAGAAAAGTGCGGGCGCGGATGTCGCGGCGCGAGGACATCTACGACGACGACCAGGTCGAGGTGATGCTCGACACGTTCCACGACCGGAGGCGGGCGTACGCCTTCCAGACAACTCCGCTGGGAGTGCAGTGGGACGCGATCTGGACCGAGGCTTCGCGGTCGGAGGTCAACGGGAATTTCGATACTTCGTTCGATACGGTGTGGGACTCGCGCGGAAAGGTGACCAGGCAGGGCTTCGTGGTATGGATCGCGATTCCGTTCAAGAGCCTGCGCTTCCCGGCGACCAAGCAGCAGGAGTGGGGAATCATTCTTTATCGCGGGATTTACCGCAAGAACGAAGACGCGTTCTGGCCGGCGATTTCGCTGAAGGTGGAGGGGCGGCTGGGGCAGGCGGCAACGCTGTATGGGCTGGAGGGAATTTCGCCGGGACGGGACATCGAATTGATTCCTTACGGAGTGATGCGCGGCTTCCGGGGGCTGGACACGCGCGATCCTTACAACCCGTTTTTTCAAAAAGCCACGGTGCAGGGGCAGCCGGGGATGGATGCGAAGTTTGTCATCCACGATCATTTTGTGCTGGACCTGACGGCGAACCCGGATTTCAGCCAGGTCGAGTCGGAGGATCCGCAGATCACGGTGAACCAGCGGTTCGAAGTGTATTTTCCGGAGAAGCGGCCGTTTTTTCTGGAGAATGAGGATTACTTCCGCACGCCGTTCGATCTGTTCTTCACGCGTAACATCCAGGACTTGTCGGCGGGAATTCGTTTGACGGGCAAGGAAGGACCGTACTCGGTGGGGCTGATGGCGACCGACGATCGCGCGCCGGGGCTGGCGGTGCCGAGCGTGTGCCCAAGCACGTCGCCGATCTGCGCCGACAATCTATTGGGAACGCGATCGTATTTCACGATCGCGCGAGTAAGCCGCGACATTTACCGGCAGTCGAGCGTGGGCGCGATTTATACCGACTGGGAATGCCCGGCGACGGGCGAGTTCAATCGCGTGGGCGGCGTGGATACGCGGCTGAAGTTCAGCCGCAACTGGACGCTCGATGGCCAGGCCGTGATGAGTTCGAGCAACCTGCTGGGGCTGACGGCGAGCAACCTGCAAGGGACGTGCGAGGCGAACCTGTACCCGTTCAACTCGGGCAACGCCGGCAATGGCAACTACTACGCGGGGCCGGCCGACCGGCTGGACCTTCAGCGCAATGGCCTGCACTTCACTTATACGGGTTCGTATCAGGACGTGAGCCCGGGATTTGTCACCGTGCCCGGGTTTGTGAATCGCGTGGACATCCGCGACAGCGAGCAGCAGGCGCAGTACCTGTTTCGCCCAAAGAAAGGTTGGATCACATCGTGGGGGCCGGCGCTGTACAACCGCTTCACGTGGGATCACGAGGGAACGCGGCTGGATACCGATTACGAGCCCTACCTGAATATTCAGGCGCAGGGGCAGACGACGGTGCAGGTGGTTCCGTACGAAGAATTTCGCGAGCGATTGCGGCCGCAGGATTTTGCGTTTATCGGATTGGCGGGCGTGACCGGCGACCAGGATTACCACGAGCACCGCATGGGGGCGAAATTCCAGACGGGATATTTTCCGAAGGTGACGGTGGGGACGAGTTATTTCTGGGGAGCGGGCGCGAACTTCGTGCCGTCGGGATTGTCGCTGCCACAGGACCTGCTTTCGAACCTGGATACCGGGACGGCGATGCTGGCGTTCCGCCCGATCAAGCCGTTGAAGATCGAAAACACGTACCTGTTCGAGCGGCTGCGAGCCAGCAATGCCGGATACCTGGCGGCGCTGGCGCAGACCGGGCTGCCGCCGGGAAGCATTGGCCGGGGAATTTTCAACAACCACATTGTGCGCAGCAAGTGGAACTGGCAGTTCACGCCTCAGCTTTCGCTGCGCGTGATCCTGCAATACAACTCGGTGCTGGCCAATACGCCGAACGACGCGATTTATCCTTACACCTACCTGCCGACGCAAAAGCAGTTCAACGCGGACGTGCTGGTGACTTATCTCGTGCATCCCGGGACGGCGATTTACCTGGGATACAACAGCGACCTGCAGAACCTGGACGTTATGCCCGGGGTGGGCCTGTTTAACACGGCGAAGGGATACATTAACGACAGCCGGCAGTTTTTTGTGAAGGTGTCGTACATGTTCCGGTTTTGAGAGCGGCGTGTGATTTGAGACGCTTGGATAAACTCATCGGAGTCTGTTTATGAATGAGATCTTTCGCTCCGCCTGAAAAGCGGCTACGCGCAGGATGACATCCGGGGGCGAGTTTGGAGCGGGAAGGCTGGCGACTGCTCCGGCCGGGATTGCTGAATCCTGCGGCAATCCGGTAGAATCTAAAGGTTCGTGTAGGATAGGAATCCACTATGAAAGCAGCTATTCATCCCGGTTATAACGAAGTGCGTGTGCATTGTGCCTGCGGCAATACCTTTAACACCCGGTCGACCCATAGGGGCGATATCGCGGTGGAAATCTGTTCGGCGTGCCATCCGTTCTTTACCGGCAAGCAGAAATTGATGGATACGGCCGGCCGCGTGGAGCGCTTCCGCCGCAAGTACGCCAAGGTCGGCGAGGCCGCGAAGAAGTAAGCGGAATTTCTGGAATTTGCAATGGCCCCCGCTGCGGCGGGGGCTTTGGTTTGTGCGGGCACGTAGAATAGAAGCGTGAAGAAGCACTGGGACAACTCGGGCGGCGGGCCCATGAACGCGGGCAGGAGTGCCCGCGCCACACGGGTTGTGCCGACGTCGCTCTCGATCGGCGGGGTGACAATTTCTCCGGCGACCGTGCTGGCGCCTATGGCCGGCGTGACCGATACGGTGTTCCGGCGGTTCATTCGCAACCTGGGCGGGTGCGGGCTGATCATGACCGAGTTCACCTCGGCGGACGGCGTGCTGCGCAAGAAAGATCAGAAGGCCAAGCGCTATCTGCACTTCTACGAAGACGAGCACCCGATTTCGGCGCAGCTTTTCGGCAGCAATCCAGAGGTGATGGCGGAGGCGGCGCGCATGGTCGAAGGGCTGGGATTCGACCTGGTGGATCTGAACCTGGGCTGCCCGGCGAAGAAAGTCGTCAAGTGCAACGGAGGCTCGGGGCTGCTGCGCGATTTGCCGGCCATCGGCAAGATTTTTGAGGCGGTGCGGGCGGCGGTTTCAATTCCCTTCACGGTGAAGTTTCGCGCGGGATGGAACGATGAAGAAATCGTTTGTGTGGAACTGGCTCGCATGGCGGAAGGGTGCGGATTAGCGGCGGTCGCGTTGCATGCCCGCACCCGCGAGATGGGTTATAGCGGCCAAGCGCGCTGGGAGTGGATTGCCGCGGTGAAGGATGCGGTGAAGATTCCTGTGATCGGCAACGGCGACATTCGTTCGCCCGAAGATGCTTGCGCCATGGTTGGGCAGACGGGGTGCGATGCGGTGATGATCGGGCGAAGCGCGCCATCGAATCCGTGGATCTTCCGGCAGATCGAGCAATACGGCCGGGGGATGGGAAATGCTGTCATTGGGAGTGCTCATGTGGGGACAGCCGCCCTCGGCTGTCCGGTCGAGCGAAGCTCGACTGATTTTGATGCCGGCAGTGACCTGGATGGAGAGGCCTCGGGCCTTCGGCCCGACGGACAGCCGAGGGCGGCTGTTCCCACATGGCCATTGCCGAAAACCTCTGCAGCTTTCAAGCCCTACGACGAGCCTACTGAGGCCGACCGTTACCAGATGATCCGCACGTACTTTCAGATGCTGATCGAAGAAGAACTGCCGGACGCCATTGGCAAGATGAAGCAGTTTGCGTCGTGGTTCACGCATGGCGTGCCCGGCGGAGCGCATCTGCGCAAGGAAATTTACGAGTCGAAAAGCGACGTGGAAGTGCTGAGAAGAGTCGAGGATTTCTTTGAAGCAAGGTTGAATACCCAGCACCTCGTACCCAGTTCCTAGGATTAGCGCTGGCAGATTGACTGCACTCGGTACAGGGTCCTCGCTACTTCATCTGATCGAGAATCGATCCTACAATTCCTCCCACCACGCCGCCCTGCACGGTTTCGGTTCGCGTCTCATGTGGCATGTATTCGGAGAGGGCATGCGCGAGCTTGGTAATGGGCAACGTTTGCAGCCAGATTCTTCCCGGGCCGGTGAGTACCGCGAGGAAGATTCCGTCTCCGCCGAAGATCATGTTCTTGATGCCAGGGACGGTCGTGATTTGAAACGACACGCTGGACTCGAAGGCGCCGACGTGTCCGGGATGCACGCGCAGAGTTTCGCCGGGCTGCAGGTCGCGCATCACCAGTTCGCCGGATAGCTCCAGCCAGAAGGTGCCCTGCCCGTTGATACGCTGCAGAATAAAACCGCTGCCGCCGAAAATTCCCGCACCGAGGGATTGCTGGAAGCCCAGGCCGATCTGAATCTGCGGAGTGCCGCACAAGAATCCGTGACGATGAATCAGGTACTCATGACCCGCCGAAACCTCTACAGGAACGATGTGGCCGGGGAGCTTGGTCGCGAACGCCAGTTCGCCCGCGGCGCCGATGGCGCGATACTCGGTCATGAAAATCGATCCGCCGCCCGCCACTCGCTTAAGCACGCCAAACAGGCCTCCGCCGCCGGCGAACTGAGAGTGCGTGGTCATCTGAATGGAGCTGCCCATCCAGGAAAGCTCTCCGGCTTCGGAGATGATTGACTCGTTGGGCTCGAGGGCGAACTCGAGCACGGGCATAGTGGTGCCGGTGATGCGGCTTTGCACGGGGGACCTCGGTGGAAAGTATACAATCCTTGGCATCCCGCGCTGCGGGCGCTGTCGCCCACAGTGTCATATAATCGTGCCCACCCATGGCTCTGAACCGCGGCACGAAACTTGGTCCTTACGAGATACATTCCTCCATTGGCGCAGGTGGAATGGGCGAGGTCTATCGCGCGCGCGACGCGCGTCTTAACCGCGACGTCGCCATCAAGATTCTTCCCTCGTCTTTTTCCGCCGATCCGGAGCGTCTGAAGCGTTTTGCACAGGAGTGCCGCGCGGCAGCGGCGCTGAACCATCCAAACATTCTTTCGATCTTCGACATTGGCGACGACCCGCAGGCGCCGTATGTCGTCTCGGAACTTCTGGAAGGGGAAACGCTGCGCGACCGGCTGGCGAACGGCGCTCTGACTTCGCGAAAAGCCATCGAGTATGCGCGGCAGATTGCGAGCGGGCTGGCGGCGGCGCACGACAAGGGGATCGTGCACCGCGACCTGAAGCCAGAGAACCTTTTCATCACCAACGACGGGCGCGTCAAGATTCTCGACTTTGGACTGGCCAAGCTGACCCGGCCGGAGGATGTCTCGGGTGATGCGCCCACGCAGCAAATTGCGACGGACGCAGGAACGGTGATGGGCACGGTGGGCTACATGGCACCGGAGCAGGTGCGGGGCAAGCCAGCCGATGATCGTTCAGACATTTTTGCCTACGGCGCGATTCTATACGAAATGCTTTCGGGTAAGCGGGCGTTCCATGGCGATTCGCCGGTCGACACGATGAGCGCCATTCTGAAAGAAGATCCGCCGGATCTGGTGGAGACGAACCGCAATGTGTCGCCGGCGCTGGAACGGATTGTGCGGCATTGCCTGGAAAAAAATCCTGCGGAGCGGTTTCAATCGGCGCGTGACGTGGGATTCAATCTGGAAGCGCTGTCGGATATTTCCACGCCCACCCGCGGCGGCATGCGCGCATTGCCGGAAGAGCGGGCTTCCCGCCGCTGGCTCATGCCTGCGCTGGCATCGTTGCTGGTGGTGGCCTCCTGGGCCGGAATCTATCGCCTGGCGCATCATGCGGCGCCCAAAAATCCTACCTTCCACGAAATTACTTTCCGCAACGGCACCATATGGGACGCGCGCTTTGCCCCCGACGGGCAGACCATTGTTTATGGGGCAGCGTGGGATGGCCTTCCGCAGGAAATGTTCTCGACGCGCTTCGACAGCTCTGACTCGCGCTCGCTCGGGCTGCCTTCGGCCCAAATTCTTTCCATCTCTTCAAAAGGGGAGATGGCGATTGCGCTGCATCCCGTATCGTTCGCCCACTTCACGCAGCTCGGCACGATGGCGCAGGTCCATCTGGCGGGCGGCGCGCCGCGCGAAGTTCTGGAAAATGTCTTGTGGGCTGATTTTGCCGCCGATGGCGAGTCGATGGCCGTGGTTCGTCGCGGCACCTCAGCCCTTACGCACCTGGAATATCCCATCGGCACCGTGATTTACGAGCCCGAGGGCTGGGTGAGCCACGTGCGCTTTTCTGCCAACGGGGATTTTCTCGCCATCGCCGATCATGTGCCGGGCGGCGACGATGGCCGCGTCGTCATCATTGACAAAAAGGGAAATCGCAAAGCCAGCTCTTCTTTCTATTCCAGTGTAGAAGGATTAGCGTGGGCTCCGAGCGGCAAGGAAGTGTGGTTCTCCGCCGTGCCCGCAGGTTCGGCGCGATCCGTTTACGCCATGGATTTTTCCGGCAACGAGCGCCTGATTTACCGCGCCCCCGGCGGCCTGATCATTCATGACATCAGCCGCACCGGCCTGGTTCTTTTGACCGCGGATAAGACTCGCCTGTCGTTATTCGCGCTGCCTCCCGGCGAAACGCACGAGCGCACACTCTCGTGGTTCGACTGGTCGCTGCTGGCCGATATATCTGACGATGGCAAGACAGTTATTTTTTCGGAAACCGGCGAAGCCGTGGGCACGCACTACAGCATGTTCTTGCGCAAGACAGATGGCTCGCCCGCCATCCGGTTGGGCGATGGCGGCTTTGGCAGACTCTCTCCCGATGGCAAGTGGGTCGTCTCCGAGGATGGTTCGCCCGCAAAACTGATGCTCTTGCCGACCGGTGTCGGCCAGCCCCAAGCGCTCACTGACGATAAAATCAATCACTTCGACTCAGGTTGGGTGCCGGACGGAAGGTCGATTGTGTTCAGCGCCGCCGAGCCGGGCCACGGCAGGCGCACCTATTTACAGGGTATCGATCCGGCCACTCCAGCGCGGCCCATCACTCCGGAAGGCGTGCTGGGAAGCATTGTGTCTCCCGATGGCCAGTATCTGCTTGCGGCGGATGAGAAACGCCAGCGCTGGCTTTATCCGATTGCAGGGGGCGAACCGAAGAAAGTGGATCTGTCCCTCAGCCCAGAGGAGGGCGTCATCGGCTTCTTTGGCGATGGCAAAAGTGTGCTGGTACGCGACCGGGGCATCCCAATGAAAATATTTCGCATCGATGTTGCCACAGGGCGGCGCGAACTGTTCAAGGAAATCGTTCCCGCCGATCCCGCCGGCGTACAAAGCATACCCAACGTGTGCTTCAGCGCGGACGGTAAATCGTACGCATACACGCTCGGAAGATTTCTCTCGGACCTATATGTGGTTGATGGCCTGAATTAAATCGCTCCGTGCTTAGTATGAGTTCGCGTGAGCGATCCTGAATCCTTCAAAACTCGAATCGTGACATCAGGCCTGCTGAATGACCATCTTCCCCACGTCATCCTTCTGGACGTAAGCCCAGGGAGTCTTCGGATCGTGTGTGAAAACCGTCAGCCATTTCTCGGCGATTGATCTTGCGTAGTACTGCTTCTTGCTTTCGATTGTCTGCAGCGGGTAGAGGTCGAAGCCCATGCCCCAGGTGACGTCGATGTGCGCGGTAGTGGGGATGAGGTCGGAAATGTAGCAGGCAGTGCGGCCTCCGCTCTCGACGATCACGGCTTGCATGTGCGCGGTGTGCCCAGGGAAAGTTTTCACCGAGATTCCAGGAATAACTTCTTCGCCGCCTTTGAGCAGCGTCATCTGGCCGCTTTGGACGAGCGGGTCGTAGTTGTCGGGGATGTAGCTGATCGCATCGCGTTCGCTGGGCTTGCGGGCATACTGCCACTCGCCTTCGGGCGCGTAGTACTTCGCGCGTGGGAATGTCGGGACGATCTTCCCGTCTTTACGGACGGTGTTCCAGCCGCAGTGATCGAAGTGCAGATGGCTATTGATGACGATGTCGATGTCTTCGGGAGCGATGTTTGCCGCGGCGAGATTGTCGAGAAGCCTGGCCGGCATGCCGTAGAACTTGATCATGCGCTCGGAGAGCTTGTTGCCCATGCCGGTTTCGACCAGCACGGTCTGCTTGCCGGTGCGGATGAGGAGCGAGTTGAGGCCGGCGGTGCAGTAATTCTTTTCATCCGCGGCCACCTTGCGCGACCACATGACCTTGGGGACGACGCCGAAGAACGCGCCGCCGTCGAGCGGGTAGGTGCCGTCGGAGAAGATGGTGAGTTCGAAATCGCCGAGGGTGAGGCGGTGCATGCAGCAATGAATTTACCACGCCCGGTCGGAATGACAAGAAGCGCCACCTCGGCCCGCTCGGAATGACAAAAATCTAAAACATTATCTCGCCTTCACTTTTTCTTTCTCCCCGACGCGCTTGCTGATCTCGAAGGTCATCTTGCCGGCTTTCTTGTCGGCGTCCACGACGATGTGATCGCCGTGCAGGATCTCGCCGTCGAGAATCTTGAGCGCCAGCGGATCCTGGATGAGTTTTTGAATGGCGCGCTTCAGCGGCCGGGCGCCGAAGTTAGCGTCGTAGCCCTGGGTGAAGAGCAGATCTTTCGCGGCGTCGGTGAGCTCGATGGAAATCTTGCGATCGGCCAACAGCCGGCGCACGTCTTCAAGACGCAGTTCGACAATCTTGATCAACTGCTCCTTGCCGAGCGGGCGGAAGACGATGATGTCGTCAACGCGGTTGAGGAACTCGGGGCGGAAATGGGAGTGGAGCGCGTTCATCACCTGCTCGCTGGCCTTGTCGAAATCCTGGTCGCTGCGCAGGTTTTCAGCCTGCAGAAATTGCGACCCGATGTTCGAGGTCATGATCAGGATCGTGTTCTTGAAGTCGACGACGCGGCCTTTGCCGTCGGTCAGGCGCCCGTCGTCCATGATCTGCAGCATGATGTTGAAGACGTCGGGATGCGCCTTTTCGATTTCGTCGAAGAGGACGACCGCGTAGGGGCGGCGGCGCACCTGCTCGGTGAGCTGACCGCCTTCTTCGTAGCCGACGTATCCCGGAGGCGCGCCGATGAGGCGGGCGACCGAGTGCTTTTCCATGTATTCGGACATGTCGATGCGCAGCAGGGCGCGCTCGTCGTCGAATAAGAATTCGGCGAGGGCGCGGGCGAGTTCGGTTTTGCCGACGCCCGTGGGCCCGAGAAAAATGAAGGAGCCGATGGGGCGCTTGGGATCGCTGAGCCCGGCGCGGGAGCGGCGAATGGCGTTGGAGACGCGTTCCAGCGCGGGATCCTGGCCGACGACGCGATGGCGCAGACGCTCTTCCATGGTGACCAGCTTCTTGACTTCACCTTCCAGCATTTTCGAGACAGGAATGCCGGTCCACTTGGAAACGATGAGGGCGATGTCTTCTTCGTCCACTTCTTCTTTCAGCATCCGCGTCGCGCGGGTTTTATCCGAATCTTTTTGCGTGAGCCTGGCGAGTTCCTGCTCGGCCTGGCGGATCAGGCTGTAGCGAATTTCGGCCACGCGCTGCAGGTTGCCCTTGCGCTCTTCCGCCTGCTCTTCGATCTTGAGCTTGTCGATTTTTTCCTTCAGGTCGCGGATCCTGGCGATCGATTCCTTTTCTTTTTTCCAGTTGGCCTTGAGCGTGTTGGATTTCTCGCGAATTTCGGCGAGCTCCTTCTCGATGACCGCGAGGCGGTCGCGGGAGTTGGCATCGTCTTCTTTCTTCAGCGCCTGCTTCTCGATTTCGAGCTGCGTGGCGCGGCGTTCGAGCTGGTCGATGTCGGTGGGCAACGAGTCAATCTGGATGCGCAGCGAGGCGGCGGCTTCGTCGACCAGGTCGATGGCCTTATCGGGCAGGAAGCGGTCGGAGATATAGCGATGCGAAAGCGTGGCAGCGGCGACGATGGCCGAATCCTTGATACGGACGCCGTGGTGAACTTCGTATTTTTCTTTCAGGCCGCGGAGGATCGCGATGGTGTCTTCAACGTTGGGCTCGCCGACGAAGACGATCTGGAAGCGGCGTTCGAGAGCGGCATCTTTTTCGATGTACTTGCGGTATTCGTTGAGAGTGGTCGCGCCGATGGCGCGCAGCTCTCCGCGAGCGAGCGCGGGCTTGAGCATGTTGGAGGCGTCGATGGCGCCTTCGGCGGCGCCGGCGCCGACCAGCGTGTGCAGCTCGTCGATGAAAAGAACGATTTGGCCTTGCGAGTCTTCGATTTCTTTTAAAACCGCTTTCAGGCGATCTTCGAACTCGCCGCGATATTTTGCGCCTGCGAGCATGGCCCCCAGATCGAGGGCGACCACGCGCTTGTTCTTGAGGATCTCGGGGACGTCGCCTGAGATGATGCGCTGGGCGAGGCCTTCCACGATGGCGGTTTTGCCCACGCCGGGCTCGCCGATGAGCACGGGATTATTCTTGGTGCGGCGGGACAGAACCTGGACTACACGGCGGATTTCTTCGTCGCGGCCGATGACAGGATCGAGCTTGCCGCGGCGAGCCTGCTCGGTCAGATCGCGGGCATAGCGTTCGAGCGCCTGATATTTGGCCTCGGGATTCTGGTCGGTGACTTTCTGCGAACCGCGGACGGCGGTCAAGGCCTTCAGGATGGCATCGTAGGTTGCGCCATGGGCTTTCAGAATCTGCTGCGCAGGATCTTTGGCGTGGGTGGCGGCGAGCAAGAGATGTTCCGTGGAAACGTACTCGTCCTTGAAGTTGGAAGCCTCTTTGAACGCTTGTTCCAAAAGCTTGTTGGCGGCGCTGGAAAGGTTCGCCTGCGAGGCTTCGCCGGAGACTTTGGGCAGCTTCTCGATGTCGCGGTAAATCTCGCTGAGAACGGCTTGCGGGCCGATGCCGATTTTCTCCAGCACGGGCGGAACGATGCCTTCTTTGTCCTCGAGCAGCGCGGCGAGGATGTGGATGGGCTGGAGCTCAGGATTGCCATGCTCGCTGGCGAGCTGGCTGGCGCGCTGGACGGCTTCCTGCGCTTTTACGGTGAATTTGTCCCAACGAATGGGCATGGGAACCTCGATTTGATAATTGAGAAATTTTGTAATTTCGTAATTTGAAGGCTTTTGGTCTTATCAGATTACAAAATTGCAAAATTGGCAGTCACAAAATTAACGGGAGGCGGTCACCTCTGCCGCCTCCCGCACCTCAGGGGCTAAAGCCCTTTCGAACCGGCTTCTCTAACGCTGCGCTAAAGCGCCGCTCTTCCACGGTCAAGCCGCTCGGGCTTCGCCCGGAGGCGGACAGGAGTGTCCGCCCCACAGGAGCATCGCCACACTTACGCGGCTTTGCCGGGCTGCTTGCTTTCCAGGGTCTTCTCGGAACCGGACCCGACGTTGACCTTGATCTGCTTCGGCTTGGCTTCGGCCTTTTTGGGCAAGCTGACCTTCAACACGCCCTTGTCGTAGTTGGCCGAAACATGTTCAGAATCCACGGTCTGGGGAAGGGTGAAGGTGCGGGTGAAGCTGCCATACTGGCGCTCTACACGGCGATAGTTCTCTTCTTTCTCTTCCTTCTCGATCTTGCGCTCGCCGTGAACGGTGAGAGTGTTGTTCTCGAGGTGGACATCGATGTCTTTCTCGTCGATTCCCGGGACTTCGATCTTCAGAGTGACTTTGTGCTCGTCCTCGTACACATCGACGGCGGGCGCGAAGGTGCTGGTAGTGAGGGATTCGTCTTGGCCACCGCTGTAAGACTCGCGGAACAGGCGGTTCATGCGGTCCTGCAAAGTGGAAAACTCACGGAACGGCTCCCAACGGGTTAATACGGTCATGGCAAATCCTCCTTCAGAATTCGATTGATTCAAGATCGTTGATTTCGCGACCGGCTCCGGGAATGCTCTCTGAGCGGCGGTCACTTCATTGGACGCATAATTAGCGTAAAAGAAGCATAATAGTTGAGTGTGTTGTTGTCAACAATTGAATTGCTTTTATTTTCATTAACTTACTGACGCCAAGATGCACTTCAGATAGGCTGTTTCAGGCACGTTAAGCAGGACAGGGTGGTCTTGGGCTTGGCCTCGAACCTCGAGGAGGCGCAGGGTTCGACGGGCGTCCTGGGCGGAGGCGGCCAGCATTTGCAGGAAGTCACCCTGGCTGACGTGATAGGAGCAGGAGCAGGTGACCAGCAAGCCCCCCGGGGCGAGCATCTTGAGGGCGCGGAGGTTGAGCTCCTTGTAGCCGCGGAGGGCGGCGTCGAGATCGCGCCGGGTTTTGGCGAAGGCGGGCGGATCGAGGACGATGGTGTTGTATCGCTGGCCGCAGGCGGAGTAATCCTTGAGCAGGTCAAAGGCGTTGGCTTCGATCCATTCGATTTCGCGATGATTGAGCGCGGCATTCTGGTCGGCCACCTCGAGAGCGGGGCGGGAGCTGTCGATGCCGGTGATGCGCGAGCAGCGAGGAGCGAGGTGAAGGGCGAATCCGCCCTGGTAGCAGAAAACGTCGAGTGCGGCGCCGTGAGCGTAGCGGGCGGCGGCGGCATAGTTTTCGCGCTGGTCGAGGAAGGCTCCCGTCTTCTGGCCTTCGAGCACGTCAAAGTGGAATTGCACGCCGTTCATCGAGAAAACCGTGGATGTCTTTGCGCCCTGGAGTAAAGCGGACTGACGAGGCGGAAGATCTTCCAGCTGGCGCACGCGAGGATCGACGCGCTCGACGATGGAAGCAGGCTGCAGGCGTTCCGTGAGTTCGGCAAACAACGCCTGGCGAACGGGGTCGACGTCCATCGCCTGAGTGAGGATTTGCAGCGAAAGGATGTCGTGGTAGCGATCGACGATGAGGCCGGGCAGGAAGTCGGCTTCGCTGAAGACGAGGCGATAGGCGTCGGTGTCGTGCACCAGCGATTCGCGGTACGCGATGGACTCGGCGACGCGCCTCCGCAGCAAGGCCGGAAAATCGGCGACGGAATCGTGGGAAAGCATGCGGATGGCGATCTGCGACGCGGTGGAGTAGAGGGCGGTGCCGAGGATTTTTCCGCGCTGGTCCGCGACCTGGACGACGGAGCCGGGCGGAATGGAGTCGGCCGAAAGGACGTCGGAGCGGTAGACCCAGACGTGGCCGGACTTCAGGCGCGCCACGCCGCGTGAGGAAACGGTGATCATAAGACCGCGATCCACGGCAGTCGATTTGCCGCCCATACGGCTATGTTAACGGTTGATGGTTGATCGCGGTTCGCCGGCTCTAGAACAGCGAGCTCTGCCTGCGGCTGGGCGTGATCTTGAAATATTCATACGCCAGCTGCGTCGCCACGCGACCCCGCGGCGTGCGGTTCAAAAACCCGATCTGCATCAGGAACGGCTCGTAGATTTCCTCGATCGCGTCCGGCTCCTCTGCCAGCACTGCCGCCAGCGTGTTCACTCCCACCGGCCCGCCCTGATACTTCTCGATAATCGTCAGCAACAGCCGCCGGTCGACTTCATCGAAGCCGTAATGATCGACTTCCAGCATTTCCAGCGCCGCCTGCGCCGTCGGCAAATCGATCTTGCCCGCGCCCCGCACCTGCGCATAGTCGCGCACCCGCCGCAGCAGCCGATTCGCAATGCGCGGCGTCCCTCGCGACCGGCTGGCGATCTCCTTCGCCCCGGCATCGTCCACCGCCACGCCCAGAATCTCCGCCGAGCGTTCCACAATCACCCGCAAGTCCTCCGGCGTATAAAATTCCAGCCGCAGCACGATGCCGAACCGGGCCCGCAGCGGCGCCGAAATCAGCCCCGCGCGCGTCGTCGCGCCCACGAACGTGAATGGCTTCACCTCCAGCGTGTGCGTCCGCGCCGAGGGCCCTTGCCCAATGATGATGTCCAGCTTGTAATCTTCCAGCGCCGAATAGAGCAGCTCTTCCAGGACCGGCTGCAGGCGATGAATCTCATCAATGAACAGAACCTGCTTCTCCTGCAGGTTGGTGATGATCGCCGTCAGGTCGCCCTTGATCTGCAGCAGCGGGGCCGCGGTCGGCTGAAAATGCACGCCCAGTTCGTTGGCAATGATATTGGCCAGCGTCGTCTTGCCCAGCCCCGGAGGCCCATACAGCAGCACATGATCCATGGCCTCGCCGCGCGACTTCGCCGCCTCGATCGCCACTGCCAGGTTTTCTTTGACTTTTTTCTGCCCGATGAACTCGCTTAACCGCTGCGGCCGCAGCTTCAGCTCAAACGAAGAATCGTCTTCCACCGGCGCCGCCGAAACCAGCCGCTCCGCGGGATAGTTGGGATTGAGATTGTTTCGCGCCGTGGCCACTGGCCGGATAGTATCAGTTCCCCGCCTCGCGCTGCCAGATGCAGTTCGGTTCATGCTCCCGGCAAGAAAATGGCCGCCCCTCATCAGGGCGGCCATCAAAGTTGAAGCTTGCATACAGTCGTTTCTATTTTCCATCCTCGCGGTACGGCGTGGTCCGCGCGGGATGATCGGAATGTGCATTCGGGACCGGCTTGTCGTTGGCGGAGCTGAACTCAGGTCCGTCCGCAACGTCGGCCAGGCCCGGTGTGTTCGTGAACATGGCCATGTTGAACGTTGATCCCACCAGCGGCCGCGCCAGCGGAGTGACAGCGTGCGTTTTTCCACCCGACAATGCCACCGTCTGGTAGTCGCCCGCCATCTGTCCTGAAGTGGTGGAAGGCAGCCAGCTGGGGCTCATGCCCTTTCCCAGCACTACCTCTTTGCTCCAGGTCGCGCCGCCGTTTTTCGAGGTGACGTAACCCACTCCCAGGCTGCAATTCGAACAATTCGCCTTGGGGAAAAAGTTGAAGGTGAGCGCCAGACGCGCCGTGCTGCCCGACGTCGCCGGATCGATCACCAGGCCCGGGGTAAAGTGATCCACGTTGCTGGTTACCGGATCAATCGGAATACGCACTGGCGTCGTCCACGTCGTCCCGTCCGTCGAAGTGCTCATGATGATGTCATTCGCCGAGCATCCCGAACGGAACCGGCAATCGGCCCACACCACATAGACTTTGCCGCTCGCATCCATTTGTGCCGCCAACTCCGGCAACGCCCTCATGCTGCCGGCCACGGCGTGTTCGTTGATCGCCGAGATGGTGATGGGCGCGGTCCAGCTGGCGCCTCCGTTGGTGGACTGAAATGCCTGCGTGCTCGATAAGAACTGGTCGTCGATGGGAACGATGACTGTTCCATTCGGCTGCACCATCGGCAAGCCGCCATTGCCGAATCCTCCGCCGGCCTTCACCTTGGCGCTCCACGTCGTTCCCCCATCCTTCGAGGTACTCATCTGAATGAGGTCTCCCTGCGAAAAATCATCCCATTCCACGTAGCAGTTGCCGTAAAACGGGCTGCCGCTGTTGTTGTCGCAGCCGATCCACGGCTTATCGTAGTATCCCCCGCTCTCCACGATCGACACCGTAGCCGGGTTATTCCACTTGATGCCATCCGTCGAGCTGCTCACCAGAACCGCCGCGCCGTGCACGCCCCCGGTTTCCGAAAGAGCCAGCGACTCCGCCAGCCACAGCTTGAACTTCTGGTTGTAGATCACCGACGTATCGCTGGCCCGGTCGTACGGGCCGGTGCCTTCGAGCTTGGTGATGCCGGGCAGATTGCCGTGCGTCCAGGTCGCCCCGCCATCGGTGGACGTTGAGAAACCAATGTCGGAAGACCCGCCGTCGGTGAACCGGCCTACTTGAAACACCGAAACGATCGTCGACCCGAAGGCATACGAAGCCGGCTCGACCTCGGTTTCATGCTGGCTGGTTGTGTTGGTGAACGTGTCCGTGCTGATCTGCGTCACCGGAACCTGCGCGTTCACTAGACTCGCAGTCACCAGCAGCAGGGCAAAAAGAAGAGCGCACAATGCGGACCGATTGCGTAGCATCGTAATCCTGGGCAAAGGAAAGCCTCCTGGGTTGAGAGTGAAACCAAAATACACAAGGCGCCTGTATCCGCTTGCCCAGCGACCGTCAACGAAACCGCCCGCCCGGTGTGGGTTACAGGGCCATCAGTGATTCGCTGCCGGTCCGAACTATAGCCCCGGGAATAGGGCGAGTCAACGTGCAGGAACTTGCATATCCGAAACGAATGCAGGGACAGCCGCCCGGGCTCGTGTGGGAACGGCCGCCCCAGCTGTCCGGGCTCGTGTGGGAACAGTGGTGAGTTCGCTTCTCAACCGTGGCGTCATCCTGAGCGCAGCCGTTTTTCAGGCGGAGCGAAGAGCCTGCCCTGAGCCGCACGGCGAAGGGATCTCATGCTGCACCGGCGTTGCGCGTAAGCTCGAGAGCGAGCATAGAGCCTGCCCTGAGCCGCATGGCGAAGGATCTCACACTCCACCGGCTGCCACAGACAGAAGATGGGTGGTAGTGGGGAGTTTGCTCTTCAAGCGGTGGCGTCATCCTGAGCGCAGCCGCTTTTCAGGCGGAGCGAAGGATCTCATGCTCCCCCGGCCTCACGCGTAAGCTCGAAAGCATTTGACATGTGACACATAATGTGTCACATTGCAACTATGCCCTCTATTAACATGCGCCAACTGCGCGATACCCGGCGATTGAAGGCTCTGCTGCGTGCAGGCAAGACCGTGGAACTGCGGGAACGCGACAAGCTGATCGCGCGCATTGTCCCAGAAAATCTGCCGACGGCGCAGGGGAGCTGGCCGGACTTTGACGCCATCGCCAGGGAGATTTTTGGCGACCGAATCATGTCCGGCTCCGAGCTCGTAATCAAGGAGCGGGGCCGTTATTGAGCACCTACGTCGACACCAGTTTTCTCACGTCGTTGTACATCAGTGACGCTCATTCGAGCGCGGCACGCGCCCGCGTAGCCTCCGCCCCTCCCTTGTGGTTTACGCCCCTTCACCACGCTGAATGGGAGCATGTCATTGGCCAACACCTCTTTCGCGGAGAGATCTCGCTCTCAGAAGCGCAACGGGTGACGGCCAAGCTTGAGGAACATCGGTCTGCGGGACGCTGGATCTCCGTGCCAATTCCCGAGCAAGCTTTTGACGTATGCCGCGAACTCGCTCGCAAATATGCGCCGAAGCTCTGGATGAGAACGCTCGACACCCTCCACGTAGCCTGCGCCCTGGAACTCAAGGCCGAGCGCTTCTGGACCTTCGACGAACGCCAAGCCAAGCTGGCCAAGGCGCAAGGGTTGAAGGTTTCCGCGCCCTAGTCGCCTTGGCCGATAGCAAGAGCGGCGATTGCCACAGACCGCCTGCCACAAACAAAAGATGGTGCTAGTGGCGAGTTTGCTCTTCAACCGGTGGCGTCATCCTGAGCGCAGCCGTTTTTCAGGCGGAGCGAAGGATCTCATGCTCCACCGGCCCTGCGCGTAAGCTCGAGAGCGAGCGAAGAGACTGCCCTGAGCGGCTTGGCGAAGGGAGCTCATGCTCCACCGGCTGCCACAGACAGAAGATGGGTGGTAGTGGTGAGTTTGCTTTTCAACCCGCGGCGTCATCCTGAGCGCAGCCGTTTTTCAGGCGGAGCGAAGGATCTCATGCTCCACTGGACTCGCGCGTAAGCTCGAGAGCGAGCGAAGAGCCTGCCCTGAGCCGCATGGCGAAGGATCTCACACTCCACCGGCCTGGCGCGTAAGCCAAACTGCACCACTACCAGATGGGCCAGCGCTCACTTCTACCATTTAACGTCAACCGAGACCGCAACGAGGCGCGATTCTCGCGTTCGATGAGCGGCAGGAAAAGCTGCGAAGGCAGGGGATGAAGGCGAAAGATCAACTTGTGCATTCCTCATAGGCGGCGGCCAAGACCCAGGCGACTTTGCCTTGACTATGAGAATAAAACGAAAGCCAATATGGGCGGGTGATGATGACCATGTATCTCTTCTTTCCCTTCGGATGCCACTCAAAAATTATCTTGCCTTGCGACTTTCGCAACTCTTTTACTGCGATCGTCGTCCCATCCACCTTTAGCAATTTCGCAAGCCCTTCGATAGCTACGCGCCGTGGGTCATCGAAAGCCCAGAATTCTTTCCCTCCCTCCGCATTTGTCTGGGCCGCCAGCATATCCTGATATGGAAGGACTCCCGTCAGGTCGCGGTAGCCACCACAGTTCAGCTTGTCTACGTCCGGCTGGTCCACGTACGATTCGTAATCCAGATCGTTTCGATCGTGGGGATCGACCGCCAGCACTTGCTGTATGACGAGCAAGCTGCAGCATCCCATGTGTCCGTACCCACCCCAATGCTTGCCTTTCGGGTACGAGATTTCACGCCCGGAAAAGAAGCGGCCAAGGAAAGTGGCATGAGCGATCGCATAGTGGCCCGGAGCTTGCAGAAGCCCGTCAAGCTTCCGAAAATTGTCATCCTCTATCAAGGGAATTGATATGTTCTCGACCTTTATCTCCTTAGGTCGACTTCGCGCACCCGTACCGCCGCAGCAATAGACGGTTCCTGAAGCAGCTTTTCCGCCATATTCGAGCCAAATGTCGGGCCCAGCGACACAGCTAGGATCCAGCAGCGTGAAATCCTCGAAACCGTGCGACAGGAAGGAAGTCACTTGTATCAGTTTATGGTTGAAACTGGCGGGGTCTGCCGTCAGTTGGCAAACGGAAACCTTCTCGGGCTCTTCGGAAAAAACAAATGTCGACAAACCAGCTAGAACGAAGATGACTTTCCACGTTCTGGGCAACCGGCAGGCCACAGCCCCCTACTCTTCCTCTTCCTTCACCTCGCCCCGCTCCGCCTTGGCCTTCTCAATAATTTTTTCCTGCAGCTGCCCCGGCACCGCGTCGTAATGATGCATCTCCATGTTGAAGCTGCCGCGGCCCTGCGTCATCGACGTCAAATCCACGCCGTACGTCAGCATCTCCGCCATGGGCACTTCCGCCTTCACCACCGTGTTGCCGGCCTTGTTGTCCATGCCCTGGATGCGACCGCGCCTGCTATTCAAATCGCCCATGATCGATCCCGCAAAATCGTCGGGCACCGTGATCTCCACCAGCATCACCGGCTCCAGCAGCGTGGGCTTCGCCACCTCCATCGCCTTCTTGAATGCAATGCGCCCCGCCATCTGGAACGACAGATCATTCGAGTCCACGTCGTGATACGAGCCGTCGTACAGAATCACCCTGAAATCCACCACCGGATACCCCGCCAGGTACCCGCGCGACGCCGCATCCTTAATCCCCTTCTCCACCGCAGGAATAAAGTTCTTCGGAATCGCGCCGCCAAAAATATCGTTGACGAACTCAAATTGCCCGCCGCGCGGCAGCGGCTCCATCTTGATCTTGCAATCGCCATACTGCCCGTGCCCGCCCGTCTGCTTCTTGTGCCGTCCCTGCACGTCGGCCTTGGCGCGAATCGTCTCGCGATACGGCACCTTCGGCGCCTTCAGCACCACTTCGGTGTGATACCGCTTCTTCAGCTTCGAAACGATCACCTCGATATGCTGCTGCCCCGTACCCGCAATCAGAAATTCCTTGGTCTGCGGATCGCGGAAGAAGCGCAGCATGGCATCCTCTTCCATCAGCTTGTGGATGCCCGGGCCCAGCTTGTCTTCATCGGCGCGGCTCTTGGGCTCAATGGCAAACGTGATCGCCGGCTCCGCCAGCTTCACCCGCGGATACTGAATCGGCGCTGCCTTGTCGCCCAGCGTGTCGCCGGTCAGCGTGTCTTTCAGCTTCGCCACCGCGCCAATATCGCCGGCATGCAACTCCGGTACCGGGACCGCCGTCTTGCCCTGCATGATCGAAATATGCGACAGCTTCTCCGCCGACCCGCGCGAAAAATTCTGCGCCGTCGATTCGTTTTTCAGCACACCCGAAAAAACTTTGAAATACGAAATCCGGCCCGCAAATGCATCCGACACGGTCTTGAACACATACAGCGACATCGGCTCCGCATCCGTCTCATGCCGCTTCGGCGCATCGCCATTGCCCGAGGCTGCGGCCTCGCCCTGCACCCACTCGTGCTCCGAAGGCGCAGGCGTGTAGTCGACAATAAAATCCATCACCCGGTCGGCGCCAATGTTGCCCAGGCCCGAAGAGAAAATAACGGGAAAAATCTTGTCTTCGCGAATCGCGTTGTGCAGCGCCGGAACCAGGTCCTCTTCTCCCAGCGTTCCCGCCTCGAAGAATTTCTCCATCAGCTTGTCGTCGCCTTCGGCCACCATCTCCACCAGCTTCTCGTGGGCCGCCTGCGCCTGCTCTTTCAGGTTTGCCGGAATTTCCGTCTCTTTCCCTTTGCCGTTGCCGCCCATGTCGTAGGTGTAAGCCTTCATGCGGACCAGGTCGATCACGCCCGAAAGATTTTTCTCCGCCCCAATCGGCAGCTCAATCGGAATCACATCCCGCCCGAACGCCGCCATCAGCGATTCCAGCACGCGCTCCGCATTGGCGCGCTCACGGTCCATGCGGTTTACCACGATCAGCCGCGGCGTCTTGTATTCCTCGCAATCGTTCCACACTTTCTGCGTCACCACTTCCACGCCGGCCACGCCATCGACCACCACGATCGCGGCATCCACCACCGGCAGCACCAGCTTCGCCTCATGGACGAACATGTTGAACCCGGGCGTGTCGAGAATATTGATCTTGGTCTTGCCCCACTCCGCATAAGCGGCTGCCGCCGAGATCGACATCTTGCGGCCAATTTCTTCGTCGTCGTAGTCCGTCGTCGACGTCCCGTCATCCACCCGCCCCAGCCGCGGCGTCGCCCCCGCCGTGTACAACATGGCCGAAATCAGCGTGGTTTTGCCGGCCTTGCCGTGGCCGACAATCGCAACATTCCTGATATTTTCTCCGGAATACACTTTCACGAGAGGCTCCTTCGCAGGCGTGGAAAAAGAGAAGGCCCAGAATAGGATTAGTGCAGGACAGGCCAGCCCAACATCACCCGCCAAAACCTAGGATGCTAACACACGCGAATTGGCCTCTCAACCGCCTCCCCGCCGTTTTTCCCGCCCTCGCCGCAGGCCCCCAAAATCCCATCTTTTCCCCCGCCAACCGGCCTTTTCTGTTGTAAGATGTTGCCCTCTCCCGCACGTACCCCGGTCAGTCGGAGGTTGTTGATGTCTGACGTAGCTCTGTCGTCCACTGCGCCTGCCGCCGAGAGTCCTGAACCTCTGCTGACACATCCTTCCTCCTCCACATCGCCCGCCTCCGCCCCCTCCCCTCACGAACCGTGGAAGCTGTTGGCGCTGGCCGCGCTCGGCTCGACCTTCGGATTTCTCACCGGTCTGGGCCTGTGGAACCAGATTCATTTCCATAGCGTGGAGTTCGCGCTGCTCGTCATCCCACTCGCCCTGGCCGCCTACGTTCTGTTCGACCCTCTTCTCGATCTCATCCATGGCAAGCAGGAAAAACAGCGCGCTCACGACAAAAGCGACGGCTCCGCGGAAAAGCGCGGCCTGGTTGCCTTCGCCGTCGCCGCTCTCGCCACGATTCTGGTTTCGGGCTTCGATCACTCGCTCGATATCGCGCTCGACGTCGAGAAACTTGCGGACTATCTGAACGGCGAGCAGTTGCCCGAGGGCCTCGACATCCCGGTCAAGGTTCTGGCAACCGATCTCGGCAATACCGCCCACGCGCTCGAGCATCTTGGCGGCTTCGCGGTCGCAGTCATCGCTTTTTTGTGCGTGGGATTGGCTTCCCTCGTGATCACCTACTTCTGGATGCGCGGAGCGCGCCGCCAGCCTCCTCGCGCCGCGCACTGGGGCGGCACGGCCGGCCTCCTGGTGGGCTTGGCTGGCGTCACCGCCATGGTGGCCTATCTCTCTCATCGCCAGTTACTCGGCGCCGGCACGTGGTGGGTTTTGGCTCTGGTCCTCGTCTTATGGTTCTTCGTTCCAGGATTTCTCGGCGGCCTCGCCGTGCACCGCCGCCGCGCCAACGGCAGCGCCACGCATAACATTCTCGCCTACCTCCTGGTCTCCAGCGTGGTCTCCGCCGTCATACTCCTGCTCTTGGCGGGAGCCGTTTTCCGCGAGCATGCGGACCTGGTTTGGCTCCCCATCGCCGCGCTTGCCTTTCAGAATCTGGGATGGGCCGCCGGTCCGTTTTTCCGCCGCGACGCTTGCGACCACCATCTGGCTGCGGCCGGCGCAACTGTAAAACAACCCGAGGTGTCTCGCGAGTACACCAACTTGATCGCGATGCCGGTTCCGGAAGGCGCGCTGCATGGCGGGGCGCTCGCCGCAACTCAAACTCCCGCACCCAGCCCATCGCAACTCCTGCTCAAGCCCAAAGGTGATCGTTTGTGGGCCACCGCTGCGCTGGTGCTCGCCCTGGTCACATCGGCCTTTGCCTACAAACTGGGCACGCTCCGGCCCGATTCCGACATCGACGCCAACATTGACAACCAGTTCAAGCAGGATTCCGGCCTGCAAACCCAGGATTTGAAAGTTGTCAGCGCCGGGCGGGTCGTGACGCTGTCGGGCTCGGTCGCCGACGAAGCCGAACACGCCAAAGCTCTCCGCGAAGCTTCTGCCGTGAGAGGCGTAAAGCAAATCATCGATCAGATCCAGGTCGCGGGCGCCGGCATTTCTCCTGCATCGGGGTCGGCGCCGGCCGCCTCGGGCTGGGAACTCGCGCCCACGCCCGGCGACACGTCGCCGGCGGCTCCGGCCATCAATGCCAACGTCTCCATCTCCAAGGGATCGTCGAGCCCCGCCAAGGCGCCGGGTTCCACGCACGCAAAAGCCGCCGATACCCAGAAGCATCACGGCATCTTTAACGTTTTCAAAAAGAATGCCCAAGCCAAGACGCAAGCGCCCAACAGTCAAAAGCAGTCGGCCGCGGCTCCAGCCCAGGGTGCGAACCAGCCCGCCGCAGCGGACGAGGGCAAGAAAAAAGGCTTCTTCCACTTTTTGAAAAAGGACAAGAAGGACAAAAACAACACCAACAAAACCACCACGCCGCAGTGATTGGCGAAGCGCCTTCGCAAGTTGCAAGGCCTTCTCGATGCGCCCACCTCGCACCGGATGCAAAGGGCATGCACACTTCGCGAACGCGACATGCGCTTGCGTGATTCTTAGTCCTGCGCACTCCACAACCGCCCGCACTAACGTGGAAGAGCGGCGCTTTAGCGCCGCGTCCAGCGCCCGCAGAAAAAGGGGCTTTAGCCCCTGCATCCCGCTATGCTGGAGACATGTCCGCGGTCTTTCTCAACGCCGAATGGCGCGACCTCCTCATGCTGAATTACGAGGTCGATCCCGCCCTGCTTCTCCCCTTCGTTCCTTCCGGCACCGAACTTGACCGCTGGCAAGACCGCGTCTTCCTCAGCCTGGTCGCCTTTCGTTTTCTCCACACCAGGGTTTTCGGCTTGACGTTCCCCTTCCACCGCAATTTTGAGGAAATTAATTTGCGCTTCTATGTGCGCCGCGTCGAAGGGGATGAAATCAAGCGGGGCGTCGTCTTCATTGGCGAGATCGTGCCCCGCGCAGCGATCGCCATGATTGCCCGCGCTTTTTACAACGAAAACTATCGTGCCCTGCCCATGACGCATCGAATCGATCGGGACAACGGCGTTCCCGCGGCGGTCGAATATGCGTGGAAATCCGTTGGCCAATGGAATCGCATGCGCGCGCGCCTCGCAGGTTCCCCTGCGTTGCCGGTGCCCGGCTCGCAAGAGGAGTTCATCGCGGAACACTACTGGGGCTATGCCGCGCAACCCGATGGCGGGTGCGTCGAGTATCGTGTCGCTCACCAGCAGTGGAAAGTCTGGCAGTGCAGCGCCGCAAGCTTCGAAGCCGGTGCCGATGAAATCTACGGCCCAGCCTTCGCCGCCGCGCTGGCCCAACCGCCGGCCTCCGCCTTCGTCGCCGAAGGATCCCCGGTCGTCGTTTACCGCGGCAGGAGAATAGGATCGATGGCCCTCCACGACTTCAGCCAGAAAAAAACTGGCGAGTGGATTCTCTACGACAATCAATGCGGGTTCTGCTCGCGCTGGGTTCGCTTCTGGCAGCCCACGCTGGCCAAACGCGGCATCGGCATCGCCGGCTTGCAGGAGCCCTGGGTCGTCGAGCGCTTGCCCTTCAATCAACAGGAACTCTTACATGACATTCGCCTGCTGCGCGAAGACAATTCCCACTTCTCCGGAGCCGACGTTTATCTGCAGGCGGCGCGACAAATCTGGTGGGCTTGGCCCTTCTATGCCGTATTCAGCCTGCCCGGTTTCAATCACTTCCTGCACTTCGGATATCGCTGGTTTGCCCGCAACCGCCATCGCATTTCCCAGGCTTGCAAGCTCGAAAGCCCAGCCCAGCCGGACAAGCGCGACGACCATCCGCGCCGCTAGCCCGATCCTGGTGTATCATCCCGGCATGCTGGGGAACCGCAGCAGCGCACAGTGGATCGCGCAGTACGCCTCGAGCCACCAGCATCCCGTCAACCGCACCTGCCATACCCTCGGCATTCCGCTGATTCTGCTTTCCGTCGCGATTTTTATTGCCAGCATCTTCGTGCACAAGCTTTGGCTGTATGCGTTGGCATTGTTTGTCCTGGGATGGATTTTTCAATTCATCGGCCACGTCTTCGAAGGCAAGCCACCCGAGTTCTTTCACGACTGGCGATTCCTGTTCGTCGGCGTGCGCTGGTGGTGGGCAAAGATGCAGGGCAAGGCGTGAGAAGAGCAGCCGTGAGAAGAGCAGCCGTCAGCAGTCAGCCGCCAGCTATGAGATGCGTGCCTGGCGGATTGGTTTGCGGGAGCCGCGACTTTAACATCCGACCGCCTGGCTGAGTGCTGAATGCTGAGCGCTGACTGCTGAGAAAGTTCACCATGCTTCCACAACTGGCACGCTTTACCGATCTCGCTCTTCTTCTCATGCGGGTGATGGTGGCGGTGGTTTTTGCAACCAGCGGCTACAACCATCTCAAGGATCCGACCGCGCGCGCCAAGAGCATCGGGATGTCGAAGCCGTTTACCATCTTCCTCGGCATCGCGGAAGTCGCCGGCAGCCTGGGCGTTGCTTTTGGAGTGCTGACCCAGTTCGCCGCCCTGGGCTTGATCCTCCTCATGCTGGGCGCCATCCAGAAGAAAATGTTTGTCTGGCATACCGGCTTTTGGGGAGAGAAATCCTCCGGCTGGCATTACGACCTGATGATTGTCCTGATGAACCTGGTCATCGCCTGCACCGATGGCGGAGCGTATGTGTTGATGAAGTGAACCCTAAACGGACAGCCGATTTTTTCGGACTCAAGGCGGACATCGTGGCGAGATAAATCCCACGTGTTACATAACTGGGCCGGCCGCGAACGCAATCCGCGGCCGGCCCGCTTCTTGAAGATTTCCTTGGCAACAGATAAGCTTCAGGCGGGGTTACGGTCGCATGCGGCGGTGGGTCGCATTCTTTTTGTTCACGGCTGTGGTCACGGGCATGATTGCGCCCGTGGCAGCGGCAATCTCCGCGCCGCCGCCGCATGCCTGCTGCATCCGCAAGTCCGCTCATCCCTGCCATGGCACAACGCTTTCCAGCGGCGGGGTGACCATCGGAAATTCCAGTTGCTGCCAGCAGCCTTGCGGCCACGCCGTCGTCATCCCGCAACAGAGCTGCACTCCCCTCGCGGAACTCGCGCTCGATAAGATCGCGGTTTCCGGTTATGTGTCAGCGCGCGAATCGTTTCCTGCCGTGAGCGGCATCTCCACACAGCAAAGCTCTCGCGCCCCGCCCTCCTGCTGAAACTCCACAATGCTGCGTTGAATTGAGCCCGCGCCCGTGTGCGCGATCGATCCGTTTCCGCCTGAGGAAAAAACGATGAAGGGAAAGATATCTCTCGTTGCGGCCTTGTTCTTGACCGGCGCGGCGGCATTTGCCGCCGTCTTCGGCTCGGTGCGCGGCATCGTTCATGACGCGCAGCACCGCCCCGTGGAAAACGCCATGGTCATGCTGCGCGCCAACACTTCCGACTGGGGAGCCTCGGCCTACACCGACGCGAACGGGCAATTTGTTTTCAATGCGGTCGGAATTGGCGAATATACCGTGACCATCGCCGCGCCCGGATTCAACCAGATGGAGCAGAAAGTGCAAATCGCCGCCGGCACGCAACCGGTGCTGCATTTCCTGCTGAGCGTCGCCTCCAGCCGCGAGACGGTAGACGTTTCCGCCACGCCGGAAGCCGTCGCCACCGACACAGCCACGCCCACCACGCTGGTTAGCCGCGGCGAAATCAGCCGCACGCCCGGCGCTGACCGCAGCAACAGCATGGCGATGATCACCGATTTTGTGCCCGGCGCTTACTTGACCCACGATCAGGTGCACATGCGCGGGGGCCATCAGATGAGTTGGATGGTCGACGGCGTGCCCGTGCCCAACACCAACATCGCCTCCAACCTGGGCCCGCAGTTCGATCCCAAGGACATCGACTACCTGGAAGTAGATCGCGGCAGCTACGGCGCCGAGATGGGCGACCGCACCTACGGTGTGTTCAATGTCGCGCCCCGCACCGGCTTCGAGCGCAACCGACAGGCCGAAGTGGTGGTGAGCGCGGGAAACTTTTATCAAACCAATGACGCTTTCAGCCTGGGCGATCACACCCAGAACTTCGCCTACTACATCGGGCTGAATGCGAACCGCAGCAACCTCGGCATTGAAGCGCCGGTTCCGCGCGTGGTGCATGACGCCGAGAACGGCTTCGGCGGCTTCTCCTCGCTCATCTTCAACGTCGATCCCGCGAACCAGTTGCGGCTGGTCCTGTCGCTGCGGCGGGATTTCTACCAAATTCCTTACGATCCCGATCCCGGCGACATTGAGAATGCGCCCATCGCGGCCAACGGCTTTCAGGCGCAATATCCCAGCCTTGATTTGCGCGATGCCGATCGCGAATCCGACGCGCTGGCGAATTTTTCCTGGGTACACACCTTCAATTCCAAGCTGCTGCTTACCATCTCGCCGTTTTTTCATCGCAACAGCGCCGGCTACTCCAGTTCGAATAATGATCCAATCTCTACTACGCAGCAGCGCACTTCGGATTACGGCGGAGGGCAGGCCAGCGTCAATGCGACGTTGCCCAAAAACAATCTGCAGGCGGGCGTCTACAGTTTTTACCAGCGAGATGAGGAGTTGCTGGGAGTGCTGTTCCACCCGCAGGTGCAGGCGCAATGCATGACGCCGGAAAATCCCGCGGGCGAGTGCGTCGGCATCAACCCGCCAGCCAGCGATCAAGTTTCGGGCAGCTTGGAGGCGTTTTTTGTCGACGACAAGTTCAAGCCGTTTTCCTGGCTCACGCTCACCGCGGGCATGCGGCCCACGTGGTTCTCCGGCGGCGTTGCCGAAAGCGCGATCAGCCCGCGCTTTGGCGCGGCCGTGACCGTGCCGCGGCTGAACTGGACGTTCCGCGCATTTTACGGGCACTACTATCAGGCTCCGCCGCTGACCTCGGCTTCCGGCCCGCTGCTGCAATTTGCCGGTGCCAACAGTCTCGGATTTATCCCGCTGCGCGGAGAGCGCGACGAGGAACATCAATTCGGCGCAACCATTCCCTGGCATGGCTGGATTCTCGACGTGGATAACTTTGCCACGCGCGCGGTGAATTTTTTTGATCACAATAACATCGGCGAGTCGAACTTGTTTTTCCCGGTCACGATTTCCCGGGCCCTGATTCGCGCGTGGGAGGCGACTTTACGCACGCCGCGCATCGGCCATCGCGCGCAGATTCATCTTGCCTACTCCAACCAGATCGCCGAAGCGGGCGGCGCAATTTCCGGCGGCCTGACTGATTTTTCCCTGCCGGCCGGCCTTTCTCCGCTGGATCACGACCAGCGCAACACGCTCAACGTGGGCGGCGACATCCTGCTGCCGCGGCGCGTGTATGCCTCCACCAATGTTTATTATGGTTCCGGCTTCAGCAATGCGTTTCCCGGCCAGCCTTATCCCGGCAATTATCTGCCCGGGCACACGACGTTCGACGTCACGCTGGGCAAGGATTTCGGCGAGAACATTTCGGCCACGCTGAATGCGATCAACCTGGCCAACCGCCGCGTCGAACTGGACAACAGCGTGACCTTCGGCGGATTCCACTGGAACAATCCGCGGGAAATTTATGTCGAGTTACGTTATCGTTTCCGGTACTGAGCGCGTGGCCACGCGCGATAATAGGGAGTTTATGGTGAACAGACGGTCAACCCGGATCGCATTCTTTTTCGTCGCGGCGCTTCTGCTGGCCGCCGGAGCTTGCCACCGCAACAAAAGCGGCGATGATACCGCCCACGCCAAGCGCTATGCCCTCAAAGGCGTCATCGTCTCGATTGACAAGAACGGCGGCACGACGAACATCCACAATGATGAAATTCCCGGCTTCATGGATCCGATGGTGATGCCGTATAACATCAAGCCGCCGCAGATGCTCGACCAGTTGCAGGTGGGCGACACGATTACCGCCGACGTCGTCGTGGAACCGGACAAGTATTGGCTGGAAAACGTGAAGGTCACCAGCCATCCCCAAAGCCCGCCGGCCAAGCCTTCGGCGAGCGTGCACATTCCCGAGCCCGGCGAAGAGGTTCCGGATTTCCACTTTGTGAATCAGGATGGCAAGCGGATTTCGCTCCACCAGTACCGCGGCGCGACTCTGCTGCTCACCTTGATTTACACGCGCTGTCCGTTTCCAGACTATTGCCCGCGCGTGAGCCACGAGTTTGCCGGCATCGAGCGCGAGGTTCGAGCCGACCGCAGCCGCTACGGCAAGACGCACCTGCTCAGCCTGAGCTTCGATCCGGCCCACGACACGCCAAAGGTGCTGCGCGCCTACGGCTTTTCCTGCGCGGGAAGCAAGGATCCGGCGCTATTTACCGACTGGGAATTTGCCGCCATCCCGCAGGATGAACTGCCGCAATTTGCCGGTTACTTCGCGCTGACTTACAAGGAAGAAGGCGGGCTGATCACGCATTCGCTGAGCACGGCGGTCATCGGGAGCGATGGAAAAATCCTGCGCTGGTATCACGGGGCCGACTGGCAAGCGTCAGACCTGCTGAACGATATTGCCGCCGCGCACGCGACGAGCTGAGCGGCACCGGTGCCTGGCTCACCAGCCCCGCTTGCGCCGGCGCGTAAAGACGCGATGCGTTTCTCTTCGAGTGTCACGAAGAGGCGCTATGCCCGGCTCCCGCCTGCGATGCCACCTCACCGCCCGTCAGCTGTTCCAGAATTCCGCGCAGCGCACGCAGCACTTCTGCCGCCGCGGTGGCCTTCAGTGCGAATTTCAGCGTCCCGTCGGGAGTGAACTGCGCGCCGCGCTGCGCCGAGACGAAGCGCGCCAGCTGTTCGGGATCGACCGCCGCGTTCTGCTGGAAGCGCAACGACAGCACGTCGCGCTTGCGTTCGATCGCATTCACTCCGACTTTCATGCACAGCAGCTTCAGCGAAGCATAATCGAACAGGTTCCGCACCGCCGCGGGCGGCGGGCCGTAGCGATCCTGCATTTCCGCGGACACGTCGGCAAGCTGCGATTCCGTTTCCACCCGCGCCACGCGCTTGTACATCTGCAAGCGCTGGTTTTCCTCCGGCACGTAGTCGCCCGGAATGCGAATGTTCAGCCCCAGGTTGAGCTGCGTTTCTGCTTCTTCCGGCGCGGCCTCGCCCTTCATCTCGCGCACCGCCCGCTCCAGCATTTGCGTGTAAAGCTCGAAGCCGATGGCTTCGATGTGCCCGCTCTGCTCGCCGCCCAGCATGTTGCCGGCGCCGCGCAATTCGAGGTCGAGCGCCGCGATTTTAAATCCCGCGCCCAGGTCGGAAAATTCTTTCAGCGCCGCCAGCCGCCGCCGCGCAATCGGCGTCAGTTCCACCTCCGCCGGAAGCAGTAAATACGCATACGCGCGCCGGTTCGACCGCCCCACGCGCCCGCGCAGCTGATATAACTCCGACAATCCCAGGCGGTCGGCGCGGTTGATGACGATGGTGTTGCATAACGGAATATCAAGCCCGTTTTCGATGATCGTGGTCGAAACCAGGATGTCAGCCTCGTGATGCATGAACTTCAGCATCACTTTTTCCAGTTCGCCTTCCGACATCTGCCCGTGCCCGACGGTGATTCTCGCCTTCGGCACCAGCGCCTGAAGTTTCGCCGCGATTTCCCAGATCGTGTCCACGCGGTTGTGCACAAAATACACTTGCCCGCCGCGCTCCAATTCCTGCTCGATGGCCGTCTGGATCAGCTTCTCATCCCAGTTCGCGACCACCGTCTGGATCGCCATGCGATCCTTGGGCGGCGTTTCGATCACACTCATGTCGCGCAGCCCCACCAGCGACATGTGCAGCGTGCGCGGGATCGGCGTCGCCGACATGGTCAGCACGTCCACCTGCTTGCGCATCTGCTTGATGCGCTCCTTGTGGCGCACGCCAAAGCGCTGCTCTTCGTCCACGATCAGCAGGCCGAGCTCGGAAAACTTGATGTCCTTCGACAAAATGCGATGTGTTCCGATCAGGATGTCGATCTTGCCGGCTTCCGTTTTCTGCAGGATTTCTTTTTGCTGCTTGGCGTTGCGAAAGCGGCTGATCATTTCGACCGTCACCGGGAATGGCGCGAAACGATGCCGGAAAGTTTCGTAGTGCTGGAAGGCGAGCACGGTGGTGGGCGCGAGAACGGCCACTTGCTTGTTGTCGCTGACCGCCTTGAACGCGGCGCGCATCGCCACTTCCGTCTTGCCATAACCCACGTCGCCGCAGAGCAGGCGATCCATGGGCTGCGACGATTCCATGTCGCGCATCACGTCGGTGATGGCCTGCGCCTGGTCGTCGGTCTCGGTGAACTCAAATGCATCTTCGAATTCGCGGAACCATTCGTTGGCCGCGGGAAAGGAGTGCCCGACAGCCATTTTGCGCGCCGCATAGAGCTTGAGCAACTCGTCGGCCATGTCTTTCATGGCCTTGCGCACGCGCGCCTTCGTCTTCGCCCAGGCCTGCGTTCCCAGATGGCTCAGCGCCGGCTTGGCGCCCTCCGACGAACGATACTTCTGCACCAGGTCAAGCCGCGTCAGCGGAACGTAGAGCCGCGCCGCCTCGGCGAACTCGAGCAACATGAATTCCGCCGGGCCGTCGCCGTGATTGATCTCTTTCAATCCCTGATACTGGCCAATGCCGTGCTCCACGTGCACGACATAATCTCCGACTTGCAGATCGCGAAAATCGGAAAGAAACGCGGAAACTTTGGATTTCGATTTCTGCGGCCGCGAGCCCACCGCCTCCGATTCATCGAAAAGATCGCGCGCGCCGAAAATGGCCAGATTCGCCTGCGGCAGCAGCACGCCATCGGGCACGTAAGCCGTCGCGAGCGTGGTCGTAAAAATTTCGCCCGCGAAATAGCTGGTCTCGTCGGCATAGCTTTCGCCGCCACGGGTGCGGCTGCCCAGTTTGAATGAAACGTTGTACTCGGTGAACACGTCCGCCAGGCGCTCGACTTCGCCGATGTTGGGCACGGCCAGCAGCACGCGCTTGCCATCTTTCGTGATCTTTTGCACTTCTTCGAGCATCGCCGGAACCTGCCCGTGGAAGCGCGGCGAAGGCTGCGAGAGAAAGGCGATTGCGTTTTCGTCCCCGCCGCGCGTGATGCCGAGATGCTCGACCTCTGCGCCGGCAAGCCCTGCGATTTTTTTCCACCAATCCTCGGGGACGAGATACAAATCTTCCGGGCGCACCAGGTTGCCGACGCCGCTGCGCTCGTGCACCTCTCCGACACGCGTCCAGAAGCGGTCGAATTCCTGGCGCAGTTGATCGGGCTCGTCGAGCAGAACCGCGGAACGCGGCAGCAGATCGAAGATGCTGCTGTCGGCGCCGGCCACGGGCGAGAAAAACTCCCAGCCGGGAAAAACCGTGACGCCGCCGGCGCGCACCGCGGCCTCGATCACTTCTTCCTTGCCGCTGATGCGCTTGCCGCTGAGCCGCGCGTGAATCGCGCCCAGCAAATGCTCGTTTACCGGAGTCTCGGTTAACGGAAGAAGAAGGGCTTCATCCACCGGATTCGACGATCGTTGCGACGCTGGATCGAACTTGCGGATGGAGTCGGCCTCGTCGCCGAAGAACTCGATACGCAGCGGACGGTCCGCCTCGGGCGAATACACGTCAAGGATGCCGCCGCGAACCGCATATTGCCCCGGCATTTCCACCACGTCGGTCGAGGCGTAGCCGACCGTGTTCAAGTGCGCCAGCAGCGACTCCAGGTCGAACGACTCGCCGCGGCGAACGGCACGGGCCAGATCCTTGTAGTATTCTGCCGAGCGCAGGCGGATCGCCGACGCCGCAATCGGCGTGACCACAATCGTCGCCGCGCCAGTCGAAATCTTCCACAAAGCGGTCGCGCGTTCTTCCTGTAACTCGGGATGCGGCGAAAGATTCTGAAACGGCAGCACATCGCGCGCCGGAAGCGGAAGCACCGAGCCCGGATCGCAGGCCCCGGTCAGCTCGCAGAATCCGCGCAGCACGGGAATCAAGTCGTCAACCGCGCGATTGTCGTTGACCACGTAGATCAGCGGCCGCTGCGCCGCACGCTGGAAAAGCACGAGCAGCAAGGCTTTTGCCGTGGGCGTCAGTCCGGAGACACGTATCCGCCCCGTGCCCTCTTTCAGATGGGAGGCCGCACGCGCGAACTCGGGAAGATGTTCTACGTCCGTGAAGAGTTCGCGGACGAAGGGAAGAAGCATTGCCTTTTTATTTTAGCAGGGAGCGGGAGGAGCGAAGGCCGGAATGTGTGCTCACTTGTACGCCTTACAGCACAACACTCGCTCTTAGCAGCGGCCGCGTCAAACATGTCGGCCCGCCGCTGCCGTTGATGCACAATTCGCTCCCTGGGAAAGTTCGCACGTCAAATCCCGCGTCGCGCATCAGCGCATTGGTCTTGCGATTCTCTTCGATCGCCAGCAGCCGATTGTTTCCCAAAGCGAGCACATTGCACGCCAGAGTCTCGCGCTCCGAGGAATCGATCTCGATGAACTTGTATCCACGCGCCTTCAGCAACTCCACTGTCTCGACTGCAAGCCAGGGCAAATCCACCAGCGCCGTGCGTTCGTCGAGCAAGCTGATCAGCGACATCAGGTGCAAACACTCCGCCGGCCCCGCACCGTGCGGCAGCGGCGCCGACAGAACCTCAATCCCCTTCGGCGCCAGCATCTCGCGCATCTGCCGGATCCCCTCGGCATTTGTGCGGTATCCGTGGCCGATCAGCAGCGTCTTCGCATCGAGCCAGACCATGTCGCCGGCCTCAGTCGTCCCCGGAGTTGCAATCGCGCCGAAAATCGGGATCTCGAGTTTAGCGCAGAACTCGCCATGCCGCGCGCCTTCCGCCACGCGGTTTGCCTTGCCCGGCCGCATCACGATCAGGCCGTAATCGGTGGCGAGCGACGCGTCGTGCGTGTAGACGGCATCCAGCGAGAGATCATCCGCCGGCGCCAGTTCCAGAACCTCAGCGCCCATCTTTCGCAACTCGTCGCACAATCTCTCATGCTGCGCCTGCGCCACCTGAAAATTCGCCGCATGACGAAATCCCAGTTCCCGCCAGCGAGCCACGCGTTCTGCGCGATCCCATCCCGCGCTTCGCGGCGAACACACCAGCACGCGCTCCAGCGCGCCCGTCATCGAATGTCCGTTGAATTTGATCTGCGTTGTCGGTTCCATGTCGACCTTCAACTTAACTAGCAAGACCTAGCAGGCTACGGAAAAATGGACTCCGCGACTTAGATTCTCTCCGGTCCCAGCGATTGCGTGATTCGGAAGGGTTCTGGCTGCGTCCGCTGGTCCCCGCAGATTCATTTTCCGGCCTGCCATCTCACAGCGACCTCGTGCTTACATTGTCTGCATCTCTAGATTCCTCATACCGACTAAGTTATAATCCGCGGCCGCGAAGGCTGAAGACGGTCTCGCTGTTCTGCTGTGGAAACAAGAGACGTTTCTAGTACTGCGGATTGCTGTGGGGTCACCACATGCCGTTGGGAGAAAGCAAAAGCGATATCTGCCCATCGTTATTGAGCCATTGGTACGTGCTCGCCTCCGCAGCCTCACCGAAGGGTTCCGTCAACGATGCCACATCGGCCCATCGCGCCGGCGTGAGGTCGCACTCAAATGTGAACGGCCCCTTTTGAACGATCCCGGTATCCCCATTCCCAACCCGCAAGTTCAACTGACATCCATCAACCGGCTCGATGTCTTGTTGTTCGTGCAGAGATATCTCCGTCCGTGAACCAGCGGCAAGGGAGTCGAAGAGCCCCTTGAGTCGCAGGACGTCTGCCGCCTCAAAATCGTACAGCCGAATCAACGGACAATCCGGAGAGCCGTCGGGAAGAAATTGCAGCTTCATCACGGCTATCCTACATTGTTGCCACTCCATGATTGGGTTTTCCCGCAGGCTGCTAGAACTCCACGTGCGCGCGAAAGGTCGGCACCGTCACCGGACCGCGGTCGCGGTTATAGCCGGGATCGTTGATGTGCTGCACGCCCGGCGCCAGGTAAATCCCGCGCCACACATGCGCCGTGTAGTACGACTCGAATACGGTTTCGCGCCCGTAATTCAGCCCGCCATCGCCGAGCAGGAAGCCCAGGCCACCATCGGCAAGATATCTCTGGTGATCCTTGCAGATACCGTTCGTCACGAATGCCACGCCGGCACGATCCTGCTTGCGATGCCACCATGCCCCCTTCGCTCCCAGGCCGCCGGAAACCGTCTGGTCGGCTTCGGTGTAGGCGAACGACTCGGTCTTGCCATTGTCCCAGCCGAAGCGGCCGAAGGCGGTCAGGTAGCGCGACAGGTCTTGCTCCACGTTCACGCCGAAGCCGTACTTGCGCGTGATGTGCCAGGGATGCGCGGTGATGTCGGGAACCGGCGTTAACCCTGCCTCGAAATTCGCCACCGCCTGCCGATAGATGCCCATGTTGGCGTAGTTGGTGTAAGCCAGCAGCCGCACCACGCCGGATTTCTTCGGAATCATTCCCCGGCGCAATTCGTATTCGAAATTCTCCGCGTGCGCCTGCCACGGCTTCCACACCAGGTCGATGCCGTTGGCAACTTTCGGCATCAGGGCCTCGCCGAAACGAAATCCCCAGTTGCGGTCTTCGAAATCGGCGGTCACGCCGACCGTGTAACCGCGCGTGTCCGCGGCGTAATCCCAGGCGCCGTTGTTGTCGATCGTCCAGTTGGCGAATTGAAAGTGGGTATCGCTGCCCACCGAGTTGATGTCAAAAAAATCCGGCATGCTGAATTTGCCGAAGCGCACTTCCAGCCGGCGCCGCGGAAGCTCGTCGAACAAAGAAAGGAAATTGCGCGAGTTTTCGATTTTGTCCTGGCTCAGAGCAAACACTTTGTGGATCATGCCGCGCCCGAGGTAAGGCGCCTTGCTCAACAGCGGATTGCGCACAATGTCGAGATCCGTGTTGCCCGCCAGGCCGAAGCCCATACTGAGCGCGGATCCGCCGGCTTCTTCAATGTCCACCAGCAGTTCGGTCGAATCGTTCAGGCGCGCTCCGGTATAAAGCGTCAGCACACGCGAGGTCGCCTTCTCGTAGTTCGGGCCGAGGCTGTGCGCACCGCTATAGGCCGCAGGAAAAGGCGGAAGCGCCTGGAAAATAAAATTGGCCTGCCCCGCCAGCCAGAAACGCGTGTCCCGGAAATGCGGCAACATCGCTTCCGTGCCTTCGTCGGCGGCCGCATTGTCGGCAGGATCGTGCTCCGCCAGCTTCTCCGCCGCCGGCTCGCTTCTCTGCGGAGACGGCGGCGGAATATTGCCCGGAGCCTGCTGCGCGTACGACGCCGCGGCCCCGAGGGACGCCAATATGCAGAGCGCCAGCCCGCCCGCGCACAGTCTCGAAATTTGCATCTGCCGCTTCATGTTCGTGTTGCGCGAATCAATCGTTCGCTCCGCGAGATCGACAGCAAGGTTGATCAGCTTCCGTTGAAGACGCCGGAAAATGCCCTGACGCTTTCCCGCCGGCATTGGCGAAGGTGCGCTTCGCGCAGCGCACTTTCGCCCGTCCCTGAGCCTATGGAATGCCGATTAAAGGAATGTTACAGGGCCGCCCTTACGCGCAGCTCATCATGCGTCTACAGCCGCGCTCTTCCAGTGCACGCGAAGCCGGCGGCTGCCGTTGTCGTCGGTGGCCACGATCCAGTTCATGCGCAGCGCAGTGTGATCCATCTTCCCATCTCGTTCCCGGGGCAGCGCCTGCGGGTATGGGAGTGCGCGCGTGAACTGTGTCGTCGCCATCGTCAAGGCCGGGGCAAGCAAAGTGATGCAAGCCATGGCTGGGTCCTCCTTTCCGGAGCATTTTCTCGGCCTCCTTTTCTGCTGGCGCCGCCGCGGGCAAAAAACGCCGCCCGTCCGGGCGCAAACTCCGTATAGGATACCCCCCTATGGTATACTTGGCAACGACAAAAACCCGATTCGGCCAAAAAAGATGAAAGATAAGCTGCCGGAAATCTCCAAGGAAAAACAGAAACTCTTCTCACGCATCAAGCGCCTGGGCGGGCAAATCTCGGCTGTCGAGCGGGCGGTGGCTGACGGAGATGAGTGCGCCGACATCCTGATGCTGCTGGCCGCCATCCGCGGCGGCACGAACAGCCTCATGGCCGAAATCCTCGAAGATCACGTCCGCCTGCACATTACCCACCCCACCCACGGCGCCGAGTCTCGTGAGGAGTTGACCGAGGACCTGATTTCGCTGATTCGGGCTTATCTGAAGTGAGGGGCGAGCTTTCAAGTAACAAGGTTGCAAAGCAGACCTATCACAAGTTGGATGAGCTTGAATCTTTGCCTGCGCCAGGTGCCTTGGAAGCGGGGACGGCCGTGAAATTCTGAAACTTCGACTCTTGGACCTAAAGTCAAAAAAAGAGACAGCTCGGAGCCCCCGAAGCCGTCCCTTAAACCCTCCCGGTTAGAAGGGCAACTTGTTATGACCTCCACGTTACCTGGGCCACATTGCATCCACATGTCGAAACGATGAATATCTGATTAATTCAATTTCCCCGGTCGCTGCTATAGTAATGCGGTTGTGGCAAAGGCTTTGCCCCGACACGCGGCCAGGTAAGCGCGTCATCGTCGGGCACAAGCCATCGTTAAAACGCGCATTTCCAAGGTCAGTTACTGAGGACAAAATGCCCTCCACAACCACACGCAAGCTCGAGCAGTCGCGCCGCCTGCAGCAGCGCGCGGAAAGCATGATTCCCGGCGGCGTCAACTCGCCAGTGCGCGCTTTTCGCTCGGTCGGCGGCGATCCTCCGTTCCTGGTGCGCGGCAAAGGCCCTCGTGTTTGGGACGCCGATGACAACGAATATATCGATTACGTCGGCTCCTGGGGCCCGCTCATTCTTGGTCACGCCGCCCCCGACGTTCTCGACGCCATTGTGAGCGCCGCCTGCAACGGCACCAGCTTCGGCGCCTCCACGCCTTCTGAGGCCGATCTCGCCGAACTGGTTCTGGCCGCGTTTCCTTCCATGCAGAAAGTTCGCTTCGTCAGCTCCGGCACCGAAGCGACCATGTCGGCCATTCGGCTGGCGCGCGCCTACACCAAGCGCAAATACATCGTGAAGTTTGAAGGCTGCTATCACGGCCATTCCGACGCCCTGCTCGTCAAAGCCGGCTCCGGCATTGCCACGCTGGGCATTCCTGGCTCCGCCGGCGTTCCTGAAGAGTTCATTCAATTCACGCTCGCCTTGCCGTTCAACAACGTCACGGCCATCGAGCATGCGTTCCAGAAATTCAAGCATCAGATTGCGTGCGTGATCGTCGAGCCGGTCGTGGGAAACATGGGATGCGTTCCGGCCGCCGACGATTATCTTGTCGCGCTCCGCATGCTCACCGAGCGCGAACGCTCCGTCCTGATCTTCGATGAAGTGATGACCGGCTTCCGCGTCTCCTTTGGAGGCGCGCAGGAGCTTTATCACATTCGCCCCGATCTCACGACGATGGGCAAGATTATCGGCGGAGGCCTGCCCGTCGGGGCTTATGGCGGCCCGGCTGAAATTATGAACCTGGTGGCGCCGCTCGGCCCCATGTACCAGGCGGGGACACTCTCGGGCAATCCTCTCGCGATGGCTGCCGGGTGCGCGATGGTCAAGCATCTCCGCGATCACAAGCAGGAACTTTATCCGCAGATCGATAAGTTGAGCGGCCAGCTGGTGGATGGCGTGGCGGCTGCGGCAAAAGAGGCTGGCGTCGCGCTCTGCCACAACCGCGTCGGCTCCATGTTCACGTGGTTCTTCACGCCGGGACCGGTGACCGACTGGGAATCGGCGTCGAAAGCCGATACGGAGTCTTTTGGAAAATTCTTCCGCGGCATGCTCGACCAGGGCGTTTACCTGCCCCCTTCGCAATTCGAAGCCGCCTTCTTCGGCGCAACCCACACGCAGGAAGATGTCCAGCAGACGATTGCCGCCGCCAAACAAGCCTTCGCCGGCATGAAATAACTTTACGCCCCGTCACGCTGAGCGCTGTCCGTAGAAGCTCGGATGGGCAAACATAGGGAAAGCAGCATCGCGAGATCGAGCAAGTACTATGGTGCGATAATGCCGCAGAATGATGAGTCGCTGCTGCGCGATGACCTGGGTCTTGAGGCCCAGTTGCGAAGCATCGGGCACCGAGTGAGAGCGGTCGGCTGGCTGACAGCGTGCTTCTTTCCTGCTGTCTTCTTAAGCTTGGGATTGACCCAGAAAGGAAACATTGCATTTGCAAGCTGGGTGTTCTTTGTCTATCTGGACTGCGTCTTCGGGTTCCGGCTCTTCAGGGAACGATCGATCATCCAAAATCAAGCGACGGCAGTCGCGACAGTCGTTAGGGCGTCTCGAACGCCCCTCGAGTCCGGCTACATATACTCAGTCCGGTACCGTTTTGTTGCCGCCGATGGAAAGACATACACAGGGAAATCCGGGTGGACAGGCCGCGCCCTGCCTCATGTCGGCCAGACAATCCCTATGCTCTACAAACGGAAGGACCCCTCTCGTAATCTGGCATTATTCGATTTCAGGTTCTACACGTTCAACTTCACGGGTCTGGGAGCCTAGGGCCTAGGAAACGTGCAGAACACCTAAGCTCCCTCGGTCCCGCTTGCACGCTCCTCAGGATGACACTAGGGAACGCAAGCTTAGCTGGCCGCCTGCGGCTGAAAGCTGGCAGCTGATTTCATCATCTGCTCCACCGTCACAAACTCCCGCGCGCTTTTATAGCGCGCGATCATGCGACCGGTCGCGGCCACCGTGCGACTGCGATCCGCGCCCATCCCGAGATGCCCGCCATCGTGCAGCAGAATCACATCCCCGCCGCGCAGTTGCCGCGCCACCTTTTTCTCGATCGCCTCCGCTGACGGCGCGTTCCAATCGTAGCTGGTCACATTCCACATCACCGGCTCGAATCCAAGCTCGCGCGCAATGCGCAGCACGGCCGGCCGCCGCCCGCCAAACGGCGGACGAAACAACTTCGAGTGCGCTCCCACCGCATCTTCCAGCGCGGCCCGGCAGTCCAGCAACTCGCGCCTGATCTCAGCTTCGCTCTTAAAAATCAGCAGCGCATGCGAAAAAGTGTGATTTCCCACGAGGTGGCCGGCGCGAACGATCTCTCGCACAATCTCCGGCCGCGACCGCACATAGCGTCCGATCAGGAAAAAAGTCGCGGGCACGCCGTGTTTGGCCAGCACTTCGAGCAATCGCAACGTGTGCGGATCGTTCGGGCCATCGTCATAGGTCAGCGCAATCTGCCGCGCCCCGCGCCCGAGTCCGGTGAACGTCCGGCCATACCATTGCCCCGCGGGAGCCATCGACTGATAGCCCGCGGCAACCGCGCTTGCCGTGATTGCTCCCGCGACCAGCGGCGCAAACATGGAGGAATTGTAAACGGAAGCACCGAGGCAGGCGGAATGCGGAGCCCAGGTTGGCATGACGTCACCCTCTCCAAATTTCCCGATTACAAAATGTCCTGTTAACTTTTCCCTCAATTGTCACGCGCGCGCATCCGAGCTATGCTCGAACTTCCGTTTCACCTGCGAGCCCATGGCCAATCTTTTTGAGCTGCCCCGCTACATTGCAGTGGAAGGTCCTATCCGCGTCGGCAAAAGCACGCTGGCGCGCATCCTCGCCGAACGCCTGAATGCGCAACGCGTCATGGAGCCGGAATCGAATCCCTTCTTGCCTGCGTTTTACGAGGGTGAGCAGGGTGCGGCCTTTCAGGCGCAGTTCACCTTCCTGGTGCAGCGCTTCGAGCAATTGCAGGGGCTCGATCTCGGCCCGCGCTCGCAGAAAACCGTCGTCGCCGACTACATTTTCGAAAAAGACAAGCTCTTCGCCTGCCTCAACCTCACCGATCCCGAGCTCGACACTTACAATCGCTACTACAACTATTTCCGCAACCAGCTGCCCACGCCCGATCTCGTCATTTACCTGCAGGCCACGCCCGAAGTGCTGAAAAAGCGCCTGAAGAAAAAGAACGCGCCCGGCGAGCGCTCCGTCAGCGACGAATACCTCGAAGAAGTCGTCAAGGCCTACGAACACTTCTTCTTCCACTACACGTCGTCGGATTTGCTGATCGTCAACACGTCCGACATTGACTTCGTCGAGCGCAACGAAGATTTGCAGGAACTCCTGCGCAAAGTAACCACGCCCATCAAGGGAACGCAATACTTCCTGCCGTTAGGCGGACAAGAAGCGGTGGGCGCTTAGGAAGGTTTGGACTTTAGTGTTGAAAGGTCACGTGGGGACAGCCGCCCCCGGCTGTCCATCGAGCGCAGCTCGAAAGGTTTTCGCGTCAATGGCCACTGCTCTTCGGCCTGCGTCTTCGTGCCGTTCGACCGGGGATCCACGGTTTGAACTATTTCTCATGTCTTGGCAGCGAATAAATCGAGAGCGTTTGTCCGACTTTAGAGAACTCCGGATCAGCCGTGACCAGCCATGCGTTGCGTTCGATCGCCAGTTCGGCGGCGAATGCGTCCGCGTATGCTAAGCCGTGTTTTTGCTTGAGCGCAGCGGCGCGCGTGGCACGCTTCAAATCGGCCTCAAAGATTGTGATCGGAAGCTGACCTAGTTTTGTCTCGGCCTCCCGCGCCTTTGCCTCGCCGTGGCGCCTCCAGGAAACATAGAAGACTTCTCCCCAATTCACCGCCGACATAAAAAGCCGCTGCTCCCGACGATAACATTCCTCCAGCAGACGTCTCACTCGCATGGCCGCACCGGCGCGATCCTCAAAGAGGCTGATGAGGGCGTTGGCATCCAGCACATATCGACGGAAGTGGCTGCGCAACAAAGCCGTCCTCACCGCTTCTCCCGCTGACGCTCACGTTCCCGGTCTTTCAAATGCTCCTCGAACATTGAGGGTTCACCGGGACGAGGCTTCAGAAACCCCTGAATTTCGTCCAGGAGTTTCTCCGTGATCGGAGTGAGCACCAACCGACTGCCCTCTCGCGTCCAGGTTGCCTGTGTGCCCTTGTCGAGGCCGAGGTCTTCCCGTAATTCGGCAGGAATGACGACTTGTCCTTTCGAACTGATTGTGATTCGATAGCTTGCCATACATCCATCTTACCATGTAGTAAGACAATATCAAGCGTGCCTTACTTCATTGATTTTCGGACGAAAAAGCCGTCGACTGGCGGGCGTTTTGGCATTACAATACCCCCAGCATCCATCCGATGCGCACAGGCTCTATCCGGCTGGCCGGAGGGGCACTGGAGGACCCATGAGCATCACCCCGATTGGCGGGCCGCTGGACGATTCCCGCTCCGGCAAGCCCATTCAGAAAGTCACCACCGCTTCACTGCGCGAGCGCAAGCTGCGCCGCGAACCCATCACCTGCCTGACCGCCTACGATTACCCGACCGCCCGCCTCGTCGACGAAGCCGGCATCGAGATGATTCTCGTCGGCGACTCGCTCGCCCAGGCTATTCTCGGCTACGAGAACACGCTGTCGGTCACCATGGACGAGATGCTGCACCACACCAAAGCCGTGCGCCGCGGCGTCAAGCGCGCGCTCCTGCTTGCCGACATGCCTTACGGCTCGTATCATCTCGACCCGCAAACCGCGCTCGCCAACGCCACCCGGTTCGTCAAAGAAGGCGGCGCCGAGGTCGTCAAAATCGAAGGCGGCGAAAAGCGCGCTGATCTCATCCGCCGCATCATCGACGCCGAAATTCCCGTCTGCGGCCACATCGGCCTCACTCCGCAGTCGGTCAATGTCATGGGCGGATACAAAGTGCAAGGCAAGACGCTCAGCGACGTCGAGCAGCTCATGCGCGATGCCGTCGCTCTGGACCGCGCCGGCGTCTGCTGCCTGGTACTCGAAGGCATCCCGCGCGAAGTGGCGGCGATGATCACCGCCGAAGTCAACACGCCCACCATCGGCATTGGCGCCGGCCCCGAGTGCGACGGCCAGGTACTCGTCTTCCACGACCTGCTCAACCTGACGTTCACTCCGCCCGCCAAGTTCGTGCGCCGCTACGGCAACGCCGCCGCCGTGATCAGCGAAGCGGTGCAGGCTTTCAAGGCCGACGTGAAGTCGCTGCAGTATCCTTCCGACGACGAGTCGTATCATCTCCCGAAAGACACGCGCGCTTCGCTCGAGATGGTATTGGCCCGCAAACAATCCATGCGGGGATAAGAAATGTTGCGTTGTCATTCCGGCGCGCGCGAACGCCCTTGGCATTCCGCAATATGCCATTTTCATCCTGCGATCCGCCACATTTCACTCCCGCAGCCAACAGTGCTAGCCTATTTGCAGAGGTAATCGTATGCCGCTTCCAGCATTCTTTCTCCCCTTCTTCGGATTCGGTTTCGTGATGTACTTCCTTCCGTCTATCATCGCGCTCGCCCGCAGCAAACGCGACATCACCGCCATCGTGCTGCTCAATTTCTTTCTTGGCTGGACGATGATTGGCTGGGTCGTCGCTCTGGTGTGGGCCTTCAAGAATGACATGCCCATGGTGGTGCGGTGATTTTGTCCGCGGCGCGCCGCCGCCACGGGCTGCTCCTCATCGCCGCTGCTTTACCCCTCGCCGCCTGCACGCGCCCCGCTGCACCGCCGCCCGATCCCGCCGTGCGGCTGCAATCGGTTGCCGCCGCCGATCCCGCCAAATATCCCAAGGGCTCGCAACCCTGGTCGAACCCTTACCTCATCCTCCGCCCCAACGAAATTGCGCTGATGAGCAGCGCCGCACCGAACGAAGAGCAAATTCTGAAGCCCGGCGAAGTCCTGAACACACTTTCCCAGCTTCCCGCCTCGGCGTGGCCGTATGGCCGCGCGGTCGCGATTCTCGTCGACGAAAAACCGTCCGCACCCGAGCCCGATAAAGTTTCCCTGCGCCGGGTTCGCGGCATTGTTGCCGGAGATCTCGCCGGCGCGCACGTCGCCATCCATTGGGTTCCCGCTTCCTGACCATGAACATCTGCCGCACCATCGCAGAGATGCGCGCCGCGTGCCGCGGCCTTCGCCACGGCGGCCGCCTCGGCTTCGTCCCCACCATGGGCGCGCTGCATGAAGGACATCTCTCGCTTGTCCGCGCTGCGAAATCTTCCTGCGCGGCAGTCGCCGCCTCCATCTTCGTCAACCCCACGCAGTTCGGACCCACCGAAGATCTCGCCAAATATCCGCGCAGCTTCGAGCGCGACTGCGAACTGCTGCAAAAAGAGAAGGTGGATGTGCTGTTCGCGCCTTCGGTGGAAGAAATGTATCCCGCCGGCGCCACCACATGGGTCACGGTCGAGGACCTCGGCAATAAACTCGACGGCCGCTCCCGTCCCGGCCACTTTCGCGGCGTTACGACCGTGGTCGCCAAGCTGTTTCATATCGTCGAGCCCAGCGCCGCCTTCTTCGGCCAGAAAGACGCCGCGCAGGTCGCGGTCATTCGCCGCATGGTGCACAATCTCAACTTTCCCATCGAAATCGTCGCCTGCCCCATCGTCCGCGAGCCCGACGGCCTCGCCCTCAGCTCGCGCAATGTTTATCTGAATCCGCAACAGCGCAAGCAGGCCCTCATCCTGAGCCGTTCGCTGCAGCGAGTGAAGAATGCCTGGGCAAATGGCGAGCACAATGCAGAAAAGTTGATCGCACTCGGCCGCGCCGAGATCGCCGCCGAACCATCCGTGCGTCTCGACTATTTTGAAATCGTCGATCCCAACACGCTAAACCCCACAGCAGTCGAGGCTTCCGGCACTCTCATCGCCGTCGCTGCCTTCGTGGGCGCCACTCGCCTGATCGACAATATTTTGCTGTAAGGACGCCGGCAAGCCCGAGCACGGCGAAACGATCGTCGCGCGCAAGAAGAATTTTTACTCACCCAACCCGATGCGCCGCAGCAAGTCCTTGAATCGCGCATCGTTCCGCAACGGGTCATAAATGGGGTCTACTTTGATTGTCGCCAACATGTTGGAGTGGTCGGCATACGCTTGGTTCAGCAGATCAATCGCCCGGTCGATGTCGCCTGTCCTCGAGTAAACCGTCAACAACAGCGCGGTTCGATCCGCCTCCGACGCGGGCAGCCGTTCAAGTTTTTGCACGATCACACGCGCCTCATCGGGATGACCCAGGCGAAAATCAACCGCCGCTTCCCATGCCATGGACCAAGTCTTTTCCCCGTGCTGGGTCCAGCGGTTCAGGACCTCCCTCACGTCGTCATATCTTCCCAGCTGCAGATCACAAGCGACCATGCCGCTCCCGGCATGACCAAAATCCGGGTCCAGTTCCAGCATCGAGGCGTATTCTTTGCGCGCCGCCGCAAACTGGCGCGTGTAATACACAATCGAAGCGTGATCGCTGGCGATGATCAGCGACAGCGGGTCCAGTTGCCGGGCGCGCTCGCTCTCGGCGAAGGCCTCCGAAAATCGTCCTTGCCAGGCCAGGAACTCGGCATACCATTGGTGCCCGGTCGCATACTGAGGATTCAGTTGAATCGCCCGCCGGAATTCCTTTTCCGCGCCCGCCCAGTCGTACTCGTAATTCTCTTTGATCAGCGCCAGCGAGGCGTGCGCCTCGGCCAGTCCCTCGTCCAGTTCCAGCGCCCGCAAGGCCGCCGTCCGCGCTCGCGGCATGAGTTCCTGCTGCGGACCCAGGTACCACGTGCTCATCAGGCTGAAAGTATCCGCCAGGCCGGCATACGCGGGTCCGTAATTCGCATCCTTATCAATGGCCTTCTGAAAATAATCTGCCGCCTGGCGAAATCCGTCAGCCGTCCTCTTGTTCCAGAAATACCGCCCCTTCAGATACGAGTCATAGGCGTCATACGAGTTGGCATCGGCCTTTGCACCCGCTGTCGCAACTGTGCCCGCTCCTGCCGCCTCGATCGGCCGCCGCCCGCTCAGGCTGAATTCCAGTTCATTCGCCACTTCGCGCGCAATCTCCTCCTGCAATTGCAGAAGATGGCTCAGATCGCGGTCGTATTCCCGCGCCCACAAGCGGCTCTGGTCGTGCACCAGGATCAGCTGTGCCGTAATTCGCACCCGCTCCGAATCCCGCCGCACGCTGCCCTCAATCACGTATTGCACGCCCAGGTCTTTGCCGATCTGGGGAATCGGCGCCGGGGAGTGCTTGTAGCGCATGATCGAAGTTCGCGCGATCACTCCCAGATGCGCCGGATCCAGGTTTCCCAGCTGGCTGATCATTTCTTCCGTCAGCCCGTCGCTGAAATAATCCTGGCCCGCGTCGCCGGTGAAATTTTCAAAGGGCAAAACCGCGAGCATGATCTTCATGGGCGGCTCGGCGGAGGCGCGCCGCGAACGCCACAGCCCAACGCCCGAGACGACGATCAGCAGGGCAAGGGCGCAGGCGGCGACAACCGGCCTCCAGAATCTTGTGCCTGAGGTCCGCGGCCGCGGTTGGACCTCGGCGATCGTCCTTGTCTCCACCGCTGGCGTCTCAAACGCCGCGGCCTCCACCGCCGATGTGGGTATTTCTTCCGCCTCGGCGCCCGACGTTTCCGTCACGGGAACCAGGAACCGGTAGCCCTGACCCTGGACGTTGCCGATGTAGCGCCGATCGCCGGTTTCCTCCAGCGCTTTCCGCACCATAAAGATGGTCTGCGTCAGGTTCGACTCTTCCACGAAACTGTTCGGCCAGACGGCATTCATCAGCTCCTCTTTGCTGACAATCCTTCCCCCATTTCGCACCAGCACCAGCAAAACCTCGAAGGCCTTCGGGGTAAGCGAAACGGCCGCGCCAGCCCGCTTCAGCAGCCGCGTTTGCGGATCGAGGCTGAATTCGCCGAACCGGTACAAGTTGCTGGTCAGACTGGACATAACAGGGCTTTGAGAAGTTTTGAGAACTTTTGAGCGCGTATTTCAAGACATCGGACGGAAACCCGAGTAGCGTTCTCGCCGCAGGGGGAACGGAACAGCGTGCCCAGAAGTTGGCCGCATTTTACCACGGCTGTTCCAGGAACCTGATCGCGGATTCCCGGCAAAAACCAGTCGCCACTTTGAGGACACTTTTGCCCCATTGTGAAAGCTCGCGAGAGCACACCGCTAAGGAGAGGATTATGTCCGACAGTATGCAAAAAGAAGTCCGGTCTCGATCATGGCAACGTCTGGCGGCGCGGTTTTGGCCTCGCAAGGCTGTGGTGCGCTGGCTGCTCGCCCTGGGCGTTCTTACCAGCGGCTCGGCCATCGCCGACATCTACCTGCCCAACCTGTTCCCATTCCTCGATCTTTCGGGCCTTTCGGCGACCAACAGCACGACCGGCTCCGTCGATTTGAGCGGACCATTTTTCCAGAGCCTCGGAACCAACGGCCGCAGTTGCGGAACCTGCCACGCACCCAGCGACGGCTTTGGCCTCAGCGCCGCCGACGCTCAGTTCCGCTACTTCATCACCAACGGCAAAGATCCGCTGTTTGACCAGGTCGACGGCTCAACCTGCCCCACCGGCCCCATCAACAACAGCCTCGTCACCAACAATGGACTGATCCGCATCGGCATTCAGGTTCCTCCCAACCTTACCGATTCCAGCCCCGCGCAATTTACCATCACCGCCGTGCAGGATCCTTATGGTTGCGCGTTGACCACGAATTCGCAGGGCCAGCAGACTGCGTCCATGTATCGCCGGCCGCTGCCTACCACCAATCTCGGTTTTCTCAGCGCGATCATGTTCGACGGCCGCGAATCCTTCTTCTTTCCGCTGAACAGCATTCCGACCTTCCCGGCAAACCTGAACACCGACCTGACCCAGCAGGCGATCGACGCCACCCTCACCCACGCCCAGGCGACACAGCAGCCCACGGCCACGCAGTTGAGCCAGATCGTGGGCTTTGAAATGGCTCTCAACTCGGCGCAGTCCTACGACTTCTTCGCGGGAGGTCTGTACAACCAGAAGGGTTCGCAGGGCGGCCCGCAAGTCCTGCCCACGCAGCAGTACTATCCCGGCATCAACGATTCGCTGGGCGGCGATCCTTACGGCAAGCAGTTCAATCCCGTCGCGTTCACCATTTACTCTTCATGGCAGAATGTGCGCAACTCGCAACAGGCATCGATCGCGCGCGGCGAGACCATCTTCAACACCCAGGTTGTCACCATCAGCGATGTACCCGGCTTGACCACGGGCACCGAGACGATTGCCGGCACCTGCACCACTTGTCACGACACGCCCAACGTCGGCAATCACTCGTTCCCCCTGCCGCTCGACATCGGCACCGGACGTTCGCTGCTGTACGAGACCGATCCCAATATCATCGCGGGCCTGCAGCAGTTGCAGCAGCCGCAACTGCCCGTCTTCCAACTCGTCTGCACGCAAGGCACCGAGGCCGGACAGACCTTCTACACCACCGATCCGGGCAAAGGGCTGATTTCCGGCCAATGCACCGACATCGGCCGCATCAAAGGCCCGATCCTGCGGGGTCTGGCCTCCCGCGCGCCGTATTTTCACAACGGGGCCGCCGCCAACTTGACCCAGCTGGTGAATTTTTATAACAAGCGCTTTCAGATCGGGCTCACCTCGCAGCAGATGCAGGATCTCATCAACTTTCTGCAGACGCTGTAGGCGGAGATGCGGTTGGATTTTTGCTGAGTCGTTGCGGTGAATTCGAAGCTTGTGATCCCTCGAAGCGCGGTGTCGCTTCGGGGGATTTTTCCGGCCGAAGCAGCGTCAGCGGATACCCTCGCGATGGCAAGCCGCCCTGCGCGCGGCCTCCTAGTTTTTCTTAGCCAAATAATAAGTGTTGCTTCCCGAGTCGGCGTGAACGTCGGTCAGTTCAAAGGCGTGGTCGGCCAGAATGCCGCGGTAGCGCTCGACGCTGTAGGAACAATACCGGAAGGTCACGCCGTTCATCGTGCCCTCGGTGCCGCGAAGGTCATCGCGATCGCCCGAGGTGAACAGAAACGGCGCGCCTCGCTTCACCATCCGCGATACTTCCGCAATCGCTCGAATTCCGTCCTGCGGCTCGAGATGGAACAACACACCCCACGCGACCGCCGCGTCGAACGTGCCACCCCGAAACGGGCACGATTGCACCAGCCCTTGCACCGCCGGCGATGCCGCACAATTCTGGCGGAAGCGGCGAAGCATTTCGCAGGAACTATCCAGCCCGATGACGCGATGCCCCGAGTCCGACAAGGCGCGCGTGATGGGAATGCCCGTGCCGCAGCCAACGTCCAGCACCAGCGATCCGCGCGCGAGCGACGCAGCCAGCGCCTTCGCTTCAGGTACGCCGGTTTGATCGCTTCGCTCCGATGCGTACCAGTCTGCGATGAGGTCGTATTCGCGCATGCAGAAATTTGAACATTTTACCCCGCGGCTTAACCGGTGTCGAAGACTGGATGGAGTAAGCCTCCCGCGGATTCCGGATCATGAGTTCGCTCGGGAACTCACCGCTCGGCATAAGGTCGAAAGGCTCATGACAAGTTCCGGCAATCGAGACTACGATGTGTGCGGCGCAGCGACAGAAAATTTGTGCATCGGAGTACGCCATGACTCGGAATCTTGACCCGCGAGAAATCGCGGATACTTCGGTTAGGCGGAGACAACCGCAGGCGCTCAATCATTCGTCCGCCAAGCGGCTGCTGGCTTACGCCAGCGTCGCCGGCGCGAGTCTTGCCTTCGCCCAATCCGCCAGCGCGGAGGTCGTTTACACTCCAGTCCGCACCGCCCTTTTCCCTCGCTACGCGCTCGATCTCAACCACGACGGCATCATCGACTTTCGCATCTTCGGTAATGCTGTAAGCAATTACGCTTCGCTCGAGGTCGAACCAGCGGTCAAAGGAAACCGTATTCGATCCGCTCACTCCGGAGGCTGCGCTCCCAGGCTGGCTGCAGGCGCGTTGCCGGTCGGCTCGGTCATCGGTCCCACCGCGTCGTTCACCAAGGCGGCTTCCTGCATGTTCGAGGGCTATAGCGGAGGTTACGACGGGCCCTGGGTGGACATGCAACATCACTATCTGGGCCTGGCGTTTGTCATCGATGGAAAGATGCATTTTGGCTGGGCCCGGATCAGCGTGAGTTCAAATTGTTCCATTGAGTGCAGGGCTCGCATTGAGGGTTACGCGTACGAAACCGAACCCGGCAAGCCGATCATCGCCGGCGACCAAGGCGGCTCGGCCGACGCCGAAGTTGTGCCCGGCAGTCTGGGAGCGTTGGCGCTGGGAGCGGCTTCGCACACCGATTCGGCAACCGCGACCAAGACCGAAACGCCTCGATGAATCGATGGATGTCGCGAGCGTGGTAAACCACCGAGGCTTGTCAAGGCACGATTTCTAACGGGTGGTTCGCAGCGAAACTTCGAACGCGCCGTTGAATACGAGGGCTTTATCGTCCAAACGCCCAGGCCACCATCCGCGGAAACTCCTGGCGCCAGAAGGCGCCACCGTGCGTACCGTCTCGCTCTTCCAACACAACGTCGGCATCGGCGGCGCGCAGGGCCAGAGCCCACTTCTTGGCGTTTTCCAGGAAGAATGGTTCCTGCCTGCCGGCGACCAGGTAGGTGCGCGGCAGCGGGCTCGGCATCACCGCCGGCGGCTTGTAACCCGCGCCCGGCGAGGCGCAAAAGATCGCTCCGTAAATTTGCGGATGCCGCACCCCCAGAGCCAGCGCCAGCTCTCCTCCCGCCGAGACACCGCAGACCGCGGTCCGTTCCGGGCGCAGCGCCACGCCGAAGCGCGACTGCGTCCAGCCCCGTACGTCCTGCACAAAAAATTTCTCGGGCGCCGCGAAGCGCTCCGGCTGAAAGGCCGGCGAATACTCATGCAGCCGCTGCATCTCTCCGGCGAGCCCGTGCACGCCGACGACCATGGTAGGCGGCACGCCGGCCCTCTCGAGCAACCGGCCCCACTTCGCGATGCGTTGCCCGTCGCCGGCGAAGACCACCGCTTCGAGCGGCTGCGGCGGTACGTACACCGTGACCTGCCTTCCCCCGTCGAAATCGAAGGTCTCGGTGACGAATGTTCCCGAGGCTGCGCCGGGCGCAGCATTGCCTTCGCCGGATTCACTGAGCCCACGGTTGTCGGGATCGCGCATCAGTTCCGTCCTGGCCTTGCCCTGATTGTAGAACGCCGGGATGCCCGCGCCGGCAGCCCGCTTGCCGCGCGGCGTTAGTGCGGGCTGGGCGGAACGGGATCAATGCGACAATTGCAGGCATCGGTACGACGAGCGAGGATTGCGTCAGAAAAGATGCCAGGCGAAATGCGCAATCAATAGAAACATCGCAAGCAGAAACAAACCGATCCAGACCATGAAATTTGCGGTCAGCTTCGGCGATTCGATCTCTTTTTTATCCAATTCGCTCAACCTCCTTGCACCGGGAAAATCTGATGAATGCAGGATGTTGGGGGTTGCCGGAGTCTTGCAGCGATCGTCTGGCTGGATCACTCTTTCCCGTTCAGAAAGCTCCGGCCATGATGCTGAAGCCCGAAATGTTCATGGCAAAGGTCGTCTGTGGCTCAGGAGTGCGCTCCATTACAATCTCCGGGAGCGTCCATGTTGCCACCGAGCGAGACTGCACATCGAAACACGTTAGCCCTGGCCGGCTTGCGAATCGCTATCGGCCTTCTGTTCCTGATCTTCGCCCAGTACAAAGTGTTGGGCACGCAATTCACGCTGGGAGGAGGATTTCAGTGGTGGATTCACCGCTTCCTGAACGACGGAGAGGCGTACCCGTTCATGATTCCAGTGCTGCAACGCTGCGCCTTGCCGCACGCAACCGCAATTGCGTTGCTGGTGGCTTACGGTGAGCTCGCGATTGGACTGGCGCTGGTGTCCGGCCTTTGGGTGAAGACTGCCAGCGCGTTCGGGTTCCTCTATATGCTTGCTTTATTGTTCGCTTCCAACTACCCGGGGGCACACGTTCCTGTCTGGCAGTATTTCGGGGCCTCACTGGATCATTCCGTGCTCGCCCTGTGCTTTCTCACATTCTTGAGCAGCCGGAGTGACGAGGTGCTCTCACTCAGGCATCTGCTGCGGCGCCGCTCCAAGCCATGAAGCTTCCACGGACGGTGCGCTTGCACTCATCATCCCTCTTCCATCGCCGATGCCTGGGAATTTCGCAATGGAAGCAGCAACCGTCGGATCACGGTTGGGGATTCGTCGCGGTGGTCACCACTGCCGAAGTGGACGATGGCGCCAGCAACTCCCGCACCAGCTTTTCAATCTGCGACCACACGTGCCCGTCGCACTCGCTCTCGATGTGATCGGGCGTGAACAGCCGGTCGGCCCACGACGTTCCTTCGCATCGCACCGGGGCCTTGCGGTAATCGAGAAGATAATTTCCCAGGATCGCCGTCTTCGCCGGATCTGACGCCTTAATTCGCGCCCGCCCGTGCACGATGCCGTGCGTCTGGTAAAAATTCACCGCCTCAGCCACGTTGGCGGGAATCAGGGAATCGTTTTGCCAAAGCTTGGCCACGCTATCCACCTGCGCGGTCAGCAGCACCGGCACGCCGATGCGCTGCAGGTCGCGCGCCAGCTGCACCGCCGCCGCCGCGCCCCAGCTGTGCCCGTAAATCACAATGCGCGCCCGCGCTTTTTCCGCGTCCGAGAGCTGGCCGTCGCGATCGGAATCGAGCAGACGCATCACCGTCTCGTAGGCCTGCCGCCGGCGCCGGTTTTCGAACACGCCCACGTAGGTTTCCGGCGTCACTTCTTTGCGAATGGTTTGCGCCAGCCGCACCGGGCCGTGATAAGGATTGTCGTGCCTCACGAAGCCACCCACGAATCCAATCACAATGTTCGACGCCGAAGCGGGTTCCGCGCGCAAGGGCGTCGCATCGACGGCATGCAGGCGGGACGGGGTCGCCGTTAGAAGGAGGGTAAAAGCGAGAACAGCCCAACGAGATGGAGCAAGCCTGCGCACCCGGGCTCCTGCCTCTCAGATGACTCAATCCCCGCGCGGGATGCTGACAAAAATTCGCAACCTGCTGTGGCGGTGATCGTTGCGCTCGTTTTCGCTTGCGCTCGTTTTCGCTTGCGCTCATTTTCGCCCCGCCGGCAGATGTCCAGCAAGAGCGGCCGCCAAACCGATCTCCGCAGATCCCACGCAAGCCTTGACCGGCGCAGCTTTCCGCGCCTCAAGCCCAAAGGATTCTACACCCGAATGTCAACTCACGCGGCAGCGTGGCGTGAATTTTTCGCGGGCGGCTCCAATTTTTCCCGGGCACCGGAGCCTTTCGACCCCTTCCGCGTTTCGACAATCCCGAACCCGATCCTAACGTGGACCCGAAACCGCAGGGGCTAAAGCCCCATACTTCTCGGGCATCCTGACGCGGCCCCTTCGGCTTCGCTCAGGGCAGGCTCTGAAGGGCCGCTCTTCCACTTCACTGCCGGCAGTTGTGGAGACCCGCGGCGTCCTTCAAATCGGCGGGCTTAACACTCACCGTCCTCATGCCATCTTCCTGCCCGAGACGAAAGGGTTGCCGGCCAGGAAATAGCGCAGCGGCCACTCCGCCGCCTTGTTGATGCCGATCCGCGGCGTGACCATCACTTTTCCCCGGCGAAAACCGTCGTCGCCAATCCACAAGCCGCGCTTGCGCGAAGTCAGGTCGACGCCGTTGTCGCGCGCGCGCGTGATGCCAAACGCCTCGGCCATCCTCCCCGGACCGGCCGTCAGGCGCACCAGGTCGCGCGGCCCATGCACCTCGATTGCGCGCGCCCGCGCCATTTCTTCGATCCCTTCCAGCGGCTCGACTGCGCGAAACAGCACCGCGGCCGCCACGCCATCGCGCCCGCACGACACGTTCAGGCAATAGTGCGCTCCATAAATGAAGTACACGTAGGCGAATCCTGCCGGCCCGAACATCACCGCGTTGCGCGGCGTCAGCCCCGGCGCGGCATGCGACGCGGGATCGTCCTCGCCCAGATACGCTTCCACTTCCACCACGCGCGCCGTCAGCCGGACGCCGCTGCCTTCGCGCACCAACACTCTTCCGAGCAGATCGCGCGCCACTTTGCGCGGATTCCGCGCAAAAAACTCCCGCCCCAGCGTTGAAATGGATCTTTTCACTTGAAAGGATTCCCGCATGTCAAAGGGACGCACCGCGGCGGAAGCCGGCCCCGGAGGCCGAATTACGCTGCCTGCTTCAGATACTGCAGCACCTCGTCGGCATGGCCCTCCGGCTTGACCTTGGGAAAAATATGTTCAATCTTCCCCTCCGGCCCGATCACAAACGTCGTCCGTGCCACGCCCATCACTTTTTTCCCATACATGTTCTTTTCCTTGAGCACGCCATAGGCGATGGCGGCTTTTTTGTCGGCGTCGGCCAGCAGCGGGAACGGCAGCTGGAACTTCTCCTGGAATTTTTTCTGCGCCCTGGTCGTGTCCGGCGACACGCCAAGTAACACGGCGCCGGTTTTCTGCATCTGTTTGTAGGTATCGCGGAATTCGCAGGCTTCGACCGTGCACCCGGGCGTGTCGGCGCGCGGATAGAAATACAGCACCACGGTTTTGCCCCGCAGCCCTTTCAGCGAGACTTCCTGGCCATTCTCGTCCTGCAAAGTGAACTCGGGCGCTTTATCATGAAGCTTGAGATCCATAAGTTTTTTGATTTCCGTTTCCGATTAAAGTTGCGCTTGACGAAGGCTGAATCGACCACCGTGATCGTGCCACTGACAATTCCGCTCAGAACGCGAGCCGCCGCGTGTGAGCCGGCCGCGCGCCGCAGTTTCCCTCGACTCTTCTCTCGACGCTTCGCTCGACACTTCGCTCGAGTCTTCGCTCGATTCTTGGCTCGACACTTCGCTCGACTCCACCTAGGATACGCCCTCGCCTGCGTGCTCGCCTTTTCGCCGCTCGCGATTCAGCGCGCGCCCGCGCAGATGCCGGAGCTCAAGCGGCCCTCCAACGACAACGAGCAGAAGCCGCCCGAGCCGCCCAAGAAGAAAAAAGTCAAAGGCCCGCGCGCCCTGGGCGTGTTGCGGCTCTCGAACGGCAAGGCCACGCTGGTTCCGATCACCATTCTGGTCGAGGGCAAGTTTTACGATGCCAGTGCCTATAAGGCCGATCCCGTGCCCATGGCGCTCGAGCCCGGCACCGTGTATGAGGCCGAACGCGCAGGCGATTCCGACGGGCTGTTCACCATCGGCTCGGCGCTGCACAGCAAAAATCCAAACACCGATCCCTGGATCGGCAGCGGCACCTATCTTCCGCCCGGCGCCAAGCTGGCCGAGGATACGCACAAAGCTGAAGACAGGCCCGCCGGCATTCACAAATCCGCCGGGGATGACGATCGCCCGCGCCTCACGCGCAATCCCGGCGCCAGCAAAACCGCGGCCGCCGACAAAGCCGCGGGCAAGGCCGCGGACAAGCCCTCGGATAAACCGTCGTCCGACAAAGCTCCGCTGGACAAAGCTTCGCAGGACAAGGCTCCGCCGGACAAAGCTTCGCAGGAAAAAGCTTCGTCCGATAAAGCCGGCGCTCCCGCTGGATCATCGGGTGGAACCAGCTCGGAAGCACCCAAAACTTCATCACCGCCCAACGACGATCCCGATCGCCCCACGCTCTCGCGCAAAGATCCTGGCACGCCCGATCAGGGCGCCAAGCAGTCGACTGCGGCCACGCCGCCGGCCGCGCCCGCTCCGGCGAACTCGCAATCGGCTCCGCCTGCGGAAAATTTCTATCGTCCCACGCTTCGTCGCGGCAAGCCCGTGCAACCAGCGCCCGACGAAATGGACACCGCCGCCTCCACGCCCGCGACTCCCGGCGCAAAAACCACTGCGAGCGGAGCGCCGATCGAGCTGATCCCCGCGATCTCCGATGACGGCGGTCCCGATCCTCGCTCCTACCAATTTTTCTGGAAAGAAGGCGAAGAGGCCGAGCGGCGCACGCAGATGCTTGCCCTCGCCGCCGACCAGGTGCGCGCTTACATCGCCGCGCGGCAGAAAAACTTGATTACGGCAGCAGATCCCAAAAGCGGAACGCACGCTGGCTCGTCGGTCGTTGCGCAGAAAAATGCGCCGGCCTCAAAACCTTCCAGCGGCGCATCCAGTGCAGCGCGCAAAGAGAAAAAAATCGATCCCATCTTCGAAGATGTTTCCTTTCGCGCCTACGATGTGTGGGTCAACAACCAGCCAGTCATGATCCTGACCGCGCAGGCGCACATGCCGCCCGCTCCCAAGGCGACCACGACGCCGGAAATTTATAGCGTCACGCTGGTCGCCCGCACCGACATTTACGGCGAACTGCGCAAGCTCTATGCCGGCGTCACCGACAAATTCCATCTTGACGTTACGCCGCAACTGGAGCTGATCGACGCCGTCGACGTCGATGGCGACGGGCGCGGCGAACTGCTCTTCCGCCAGACTGCCGACCTGGGCACGGGCTACATCGTCTATCGCCCCACCGGCGACACGCTCTACAAGATGTTCGACAGCTTGAACGCAAAGTAGGCGGAGCCCGCCGATTGCGCTTTCTGTTGCGCCATGGGAAGCCGCAGCTCCGCCCTCAAGTACACTTACCTGCATGCTCGAAACAGCGGAACGCGTCCCAAATGCGGAAAAAACGTCTTCGGTCGACAAGGCACTGGCGCGCCGCTTCGAGGCTTGCGAGGAAATGCCGCAGGTGCTCTATGCGCGCGTTTATCAGAAGACACGCCCGGAAATTGGCGCCGCCGAGGAGGAAATTTGTGGCGGCCACGTGATCTTTGCCGGCTTAGGCTCGCCGATTGGCCACGCCGCCGGCCTGGGGCTCGATCGTCCGTTTCCCGAAACGGAACTGGATCGCGTGGAAAATTTTTATCGCTCGCACCACGCTCCCGCGCAAGTGGATTTAACCCCGCTGCACGACGGCTCGGTTTTTGAAATGTTCAAGCAGCGCGGCTATGCCATTGCGGAACTGAACAACGTGCTTTTTCGCCGGCTGGACCAGAATGAAACTTTTCCTCCGCCACCTGCCGGCTGCACCCTCCGCCGCGGTCGCGCCGAGGAGGCGCGCGAGTTGGGAGCCATCGTGGAACGCGCATTTTTTCCCGACGGCACGCCCGAACCCTACAAAGACCTGATCACGCCGCTCTACTCGATGGAAGGCGCGGTCACGTTCGCGGCCTCGATGGATGGCGCGCTGGCGGCCTGCGGCGCGGGGCTGGTGATTCCCGAGCATCGCGTCTTCGCGGTGTGCGGCGCGGGGACGGCGGCCGAATTTCGCGGCCGCGGCCTGCAGACTGCCTTGCTGCGCGCGCGCCTGGCGGCCGCGGCTGAGGCCGGATGCGAATATGCTGTCGTGGTTACGAACGGGGGCACGATTTCGCAGCGCAACTGCGAGCGCATGGGCTTTCGCGTGGCCTACAGCAAGGTCACCGTCATCAAGAATCTCGACGCTCCGCAGAGTCATCCGTGATCGTTCCAGAAATCGGCGAACAGGATCGAGCGCGAGTTCTGCGCGGCGCTCAATATCCGCATGGAGCGGCTCTCTAGACTTCCATCCCGACGTGGCAGACTCGTCCGACGAGGTAATCGCCCACTGACTTGCCTTCGTCCATCGTCATCACTTCCACAGGAAAAGAAGGGTTGTTCGGCCTCAGGATGAGGTGGTTGCCGGCGGTCTCCACGTAGCGGATGGTGCAATCGTCATCCTTGCGCACGGCATACATGTTGAACTCGCCCTTGCGGTACGGTTTGAGCGAATTGTAGTGGCGGTCGATCAGCAGCGTGGCCCCGGGCATGAGGCGAGGCTGCATGCTCGTGCCTTCCTGCCCGTCGATCTTCACGATCACAAAGCGCTCCCAGTGGCGGCGATCGCCTTCGGTTTCGGGACGCAGCTTCTTGAGAAAGTTTTTTTTGAATTTCAGGATGTCCTGGACGTGCATGCTGGTGATGAGGGCCTGGGTGGCCGCAATCTTGCTGCCGGTCATCAGCACATTCTGGAACTCGTCGTCGCTGGGCGGCAGGATGGAAGCCCGCTTGTTGACTTCGTTCGGATCCAGCAAATCAAGAACGGAGAGGTGTTGCACGACCAGCACCTTGTCCATGCCTTCCAGGCTGAGGCCGCGCTTTCGATTCAGGAAGTTAGAAATGTGCGCCTGCTTGAAGCCGGTCTGCTGAGCCAGCCGGAGTCCGGTCAGCTGTCCTTCGTCGATGCGTTCCCATAAAGTATTGCGCAAGTTATCCTGCAAAACACGAAATTTCATAGCGCAGGGGAGTATAGCAGGCTATAGCATTTCGCTATTTAAAAAAGATTTCCACAGGGCCTTAGTGACGGACAACCTTGACTCGAAAAAAAATCGTGCATACGATCGCTATAACAAATCGCTAAATCGCCGTCCCCGGGGAGTTACTAACTCATGGTTAGTTCGGATAACTTCAACGAGGAGAAGTGCTTCGTCGAATTCCGCAGAAAGGTCCGCAGCTCCGAGATACTCTCGGCGGCAGTGGAGAATCTGCTGAAATCACTGCACTTTAGTGGCCGTGTGAGTGTCGTGTTGCAAAACGGGCGCGTTCTGAAGTCGGGATACGAAGAAGCATACTTTCGGCAGCGAAGAGACTCCGTGCTCGACCAGGACCCGGCGATGGAACGGTAAACGCTTAGCTCAGGGCCAATGACTGCGCTTATCGAACCCTGACGCTGAAGCCTTAGCTGTAAGTTGTAAGTTCGTCAACTAAATAGCTTAAGCAGGTCATCGTAAGAGAAACGAGCCCTGCGTCCGGCGCCGTGCTGATGCGCGCGCGCCGGCGCAGGGCTTTTTCGTTTTGCGCGCGCCCGCTTCGGCGGCGGAAAAGTGCCGGCTAACAATCCGGGCAATGTTTCGAAAACCTGGTGTTTTGGAGGAGCAATGAAAACCGATGCAAGCGAGAACAGCGGCGCTGTGGAAGTGCAGCTGGAACTGAAATATTGCGAACGCTGCGGCGGATTGTGGCTGCGCATGGCAGGCGCGCTGCAGATCTATTGCACGCCCTGCGCCCGCGAAATGGCCAAGCTGCCGCCTGCGCACCAGCGGCCCGAGCAGCGGCGAAGCAGGCCCGGGCGCAAGTGGCAGCTCGAAGGTTTGATTTTCGAGCGCCCGGAGGAAATGAGCGGCGATCAATCGGGAGGTGAGTGATGAGCAGCTATGTGGCATGGATCGGGGCGCAAGCGGATGAATCGCGGTTGGCGGATGGATTCCTGAAAAAGCAGCCGGCCCGGCCGGTCGAGAAAGAGAGGAATGCCCAATCGGGCACAGCTGAGCCAGGGCCGTTGCAAAACTTGCCGGCGCATAACTTTCCCGCGCGGCCGGCAGCTCCGCCGCAACCTGCGTGGGGCGAGGATCCGCTCGATCGCAATCCGGACTTGTGGCTGTATCGCGAGCGCACGGCCGGCCTGCTACGGCGCTACTTGCGGATCTCGCTCGAAACCGGGCGCGTGCCTTCGATCCTGGGCCTGGAAAACTTTTTCCGGGCGCGGGTCACCGCCTATGGCGCGACCACGTTCGAAGATCGCGTGATCTTCGTCAGCGACGTAGAAACGTGCCTGAAAAAGCTGGAAGCATGGGACCAGCAACTGATCGCGCGCGTGATCCTGCAGGAGCATTCCAATGAGGAGGCTGCCCGCTTGCTTCATTGCGCCAAGCGCACGATTCTGCGCCGCGTGCCGGAAGTGATCGATTTGTTGAGTGAAATATTTCTGGAAGCTGGGCTTCTTATGGCTCTTCCCGCGAAAGGAAAGAGAACGCAGTAGCAAGGTAGCTGGCGGAAGTTACGGCTTGCGGGCCCGCGATGCGGGCCCGATTCTTTCAGGCTGAAACAGATGAGCGCTGAGTCACGGGAGGCTTATCTGGTAGACGGTGCCGTAGCCGCGCACCGGCAATTTGGAGAAACTTCCGGACGGTTGGGACGGCATAAGTTGCCTCGCTGACTCACCTTGGGGGAAGGAAGGCTCGGCTGGAAACGCACTATTTTCCGTCCGCACAAATAAACGGGCGTAACCCCATTGTAGATAGGGCTGAAATACCCTAGACGCGGAGGGGTTTTTTAGCTCCCGGCCACTGTCCGGTTGGCCGACCGTCTGCTCGCTGTGTGGTGGACCGGCGCAAAAAAGTCGATGTAACGAGTCAATGCAGCTTCTGGTACTCGGTCCTTACTTGTTTCAGAAGAGCGATGTCTGGGTCCGCGTCCTTCCAGATGGCAAGAAAGTTTTTGTAGTCGTCGAGAGCCTGCGCACGTGCAGCATCTGCGCCGGTTCCTTGAGAAGTCATTGCGAGCAGAGCATTGGCCCTTGCGGATCCCAATCGGGCCAGCAGCCACAATTTGGGAGTGCCAAGCGGCGATACGTAGTCCCCTTGAACGTTCAAAATAACTTCGCGATGCTTAAGGATTTTCGCGAATTCGGAGATCGCGGCGCCCGGATCATTCGTACTCAAATACGCGAGGCCGCGCACATAGGCTGGATAAAGTTCCATCCCCAGCTCCACCGATTTCGCGGGTTCCAGCAACGTGATTGCCTGGTGCGGATTTCCTTTTGTCATCTCGATTTGTGCGCGAACCATCGGTACGTAGCCGCTCTGGATCATGGTGTCAGTTGGATGGTTCTTACTGAACGTGTCGACTAACTTTCCTGCTCTGCCCACTTCTCCAATTTCCGCCAGCAACTGCGCCGCTCCCATTCGCGCACGTTCTGCCGACAAAGAAAGGGCAGCGTCGATCAGTTTGCGCCCGCGAGAAGCATTGCCAAACCCGATCTCCACCGAGGCCTGCTCGAGCAGGAAATCGGCGGCAGAAACTTTGTCGTTCTGCCCCTTCGCCATCTGCACCGTGCGTTTCCACAGTTCCCGGGCTGCCGTCATGCGTCCGTAATAGGCTTCGGTTTCAGCCGCAAGGAGCAGCATCGATTGCTCCTGCGGCTTGCCCTTGGACCACTCCAGTTCACCCCGCATACCGGCTGGGTCGTTGCGAAAGAAAGCGATCTGATATGCGAGCTGGTGAAATTGGAAAATGCTAAGGTTGCGAGAATAACCGGCATCCAGCGTCGATTTCGCGTCGTCCAGCCGACCGGTTTCGAGGTAATACTGCGCCAGGTTCTCATAGGCGATCGCGCTGTCGGGATCGACCTTGAGATGTTCACGTGTCTCGGTGATGGCTTCTTCAATCCGCCCCAATTTTCCGTAGTTCACCGCCCGCAACAAGTGCGGATAGTTTTCGTCGCGCGGGTATTCCGAAATCCAAAGCTCTAGCCCCCGGTCGGCCTTGTCGAGTTCGCCGGTGACGATCGAGTAATAGCAGGCTTCGATGAAATTCTTTTCGCGCTCACTTGAATGCTCACGCGCTTCAAAAGCCTTGCGGAGAGGCTCAAGGCCTTGGGCGGTTTCTCCCAAGTTGACGTAGGAGATTCCTAGGTACCCGTACGCGATAGCGAAACCGGGATCCAATTCCACCGCTCGCTGGAAGAAAGGTATGGCTTCCGCGTCGCCCTCGCGATCGAACATCCTTTTGCCCTGGGTGTAGGCCTTCAGTGCTTCGTAGGATGAGGTTGTCACCTGCTGCAGAGGCTTGTCGAATTTCTGCACTGACGCGAGTGATTCACCCAGTTCCGCGCGCAGCTTTGCCGTCGCTTCACCAACGCCATTGAGTGCCTTTTCCTTCGATTCCACGGTGGCTTGCTGCTGGGCCAGCCTGTCTCCACTCTGGCAGTTGACTGCTTTCAAACCGATGACATAATCGCTGCCCAGCGTGCCAATCGAACCTGCGATGTAAGCCTGGCTGTTGGTGCGCAGGCAAACTTCGCGGGCCAGTTCAGCAGTCAACTTCGCGTCCACTGACCGCGACATCAGTTGCAGCATCTTGGCAACTTTGCTGTCAGACAGCACGTGGAGGAACGGCGACTGCTGCAGAGATACACCCAGCGCCGTCTTCAGCGTGTCGTCAAAAATTCCATCACCGGTGCTGTTGTTGAAGTCGGCCAGGACGATCGTGTCGGCCGCGGCGAGATGTTCGGGCTGCCGATGCGGACGATAGTACAAACCGATCGCAATCAAGGCCCCCACCGACAAGAGAGCAAGCCCGCCAAACATGAGATGCCTGAGCCGCGCTTGTTTGCCTGCGTAGTCTAAGGATGAGTGTTTCGATGCCGCGATGGTTTTTGAAGCTGCGCCGAAAGCTTGTCCGCTCTCGGTGTTGCGTTTCAGGCGCAGCAGATCCGCCCGCATCTCCGAAGCGTGCTGGTAACGCAGCGCAGGATCTTTCTCCAGCGCTTTAGAAATGATCTGTTCCAGATGAGGCGGCACTTGGGTGTTCAATCGGGTGGGCATCTCCGGCGATTCATGAAGAATCGCCCCATATGTCGCCCCCTCGGTACCTCGATCGAAAGGCAGGCGGCCGGTAGCCATTTCATAGAGAGTTACCCCGAAAGAAAACAGGTCGGTGCGTTCGTCGAGCGGCTTTCCCGCTACTTGTTCGGGCGACATGTAACTCACGGTGCCCAAAGTCACATTGTCCTTGGTGAGATGGTTCAACGAGATCGTGGGATCGTTTGAGCCTGAATCCGATTCTCGCGCGGTTCCCAGGTATGTCCTCTTGGCCAACCCGAAGTCAAGAACCTTGGCGTTTCCACGCTTAGTGATAAAGATGTTCGCCGGCTTAATGTCGCGATGAATGATGCCAACTGCGTGCGCTGCGTCCAGAGCGTCCGCAATCTCAATCGAAAACGATAAGAGCGTGTCGATTTCCAGCGCGCGCCCGGTGATGCGATTCTTCAGCATGATGCCGTCGAGATACTCCATGGCAATGAATGCAACGCCATTCTCGTCGCCAATATCGTGGATCGTGCAAATGTTGGGATGATTCAGAGCGGAGGCAGCCTGGGCTTCTCGCCGAAAACGGGCGAGAGCGGCTGCGTCGTTGCCTAGATCTTCGGGCAGGAATTTGAGAGCCACATAACGCTGCAGCCGAGTGTCTTCCGCTTTGTAGACCACGCCCATTCCCCCGCCACCAAGCTTCTCGACGACGCGGTAATGGGAAATGGTTCGTCCAATCATAACTGGGAGTCAGTGCAGAGGCTAATGGTAGCAGACGATCTCTGCCTCGACGTGAGAACTCAGTCGGACGCTCGTAGCAACGCGCAATGCCGGGTTTCATTTCGAGGAAGCATACGTGGCTTGGAGAAAGTGAAAATCGCCGGGGCCCCGTAAAAGCGGCTTCTTACGCGTTGGCAAACAGAAATGCAGATTCCGGACGGTTGACGGGCTACTCGGAAGTTGGCTCGGCGGGTGAGGACGCGCCCGAGGAAGGCTCGGCTAGAAACCTACACTTTATCGCTCAGTGGGCAAGGCATGTCAATCATTTTGTGGGGCGGAGAGCCGGATGCGAGCGCGGTTGGAAGCCGATTGGATCTGCGGCCGGTCCGCGCGCTGCGCCGGAAAAAATCTTGTCAAGAGGGCAAAAATTGCAATTATTCTCTAAGCTGTTCAGAACACGGCGAATAAAGTTTTCGGCAAAATGTCACTTTTGCCCTCTTCAAACTGCTATTCTGGAAATAGAGAGTAAGAAAAAAGAAAATCTCTGTGAAGGGCGCGCTTGAACAGCGCGCCTTTTTTATTGGCCGCGCCCGGGTGCGGCGAATTTTTTTTGGCGAGGCCGGCGTTTGGAATGAAGAAAGCAAAGAGCAAGGCGCAGAAAAGGACGGCAAGCAAGCCTGCGGCGAAAAAGGAAAAGCAGGTGGACATGGTGAAGGTGCGCCAGGAGATCGGCAAACTGGTGGGCGAGTCGGCGGGAGACATTGCCAAGGGCATGATCGAGATTGCCAAAACGGGACAATTGGCGTTGGCGAAATATTTGTTCGAGGCCGTGGGACTGTATCCCGCGAGCGAAGAGACGTCGGGAAAGCCGAAGGGCGTTTCGCTGGCCGAAACTTTGCTGCAGCGCCTGGGCCTGCCGCTGGAACCGCTGAAGGAAAGCGAGGAGCCGAGCCCGGCTGCAGGCTTGGGGGTTGAGGACGCCGAGGATGACGATGAGGATGACTTTCCCGAAGAGGACGAGATCACGAAGCCGGCGCTATGAGCGCGGCCTCGGGCGGATGACGTGCGCAGCGCGGGAATGAAGCAAGAAAGATGCCTTAGAATGAAAAGCGGAAACGATTTTGAGAGAAGCGCTGGGGCTGGCGGCATATCGATCTCGCCGAGCATGCCGCGCGCGCCGCGCGAGCGAGTGCTGGTGAGCAAGGCGGTCCGGATGGCGCGCCTGCTGCGCGTGGTCCCGATGGAACGCGAGTTTGGACGCAGGGGGGGAATGGACATCACGTGGCTCACTGACCGCATTGCGGTTGGCGGCGGGATCTGGAATGCGGAGAACATGAGCGCGGTGGCACGAGCCGGCGTCACGCATATCCTGGACATGCAGATTGAGTTTGACGACACGCCGCTGGCGCGGGCGCAGGGGATCGTAGTGTGCTGGAACCCGGTGGACGACGACTTTGAGCCGAAGCCTCCGGAGGTGTTTCAAAGGGGCGTGGATTTCGCGCTGCGGGCGCTCGAGGACGATACGGCGAAGCTGTTTGTGCATTGCGCGGCGGGGGTACACCGCGCGCCCATGATGGCGCTGGCGATTTTGTGCGCGATGGGTTGGACGCTGGACGATGGGATGGATTTGATTGAGGGGCGGCGCCCGGTGGCGGATTTTGCGGATGTGTATGTGAGGAGCGTGGAGAGCTTCCTGGCGGGGCGGTAGGTTCGCTGTGCCTTGCTGCACGCGGGAATGCTATTGGCGCCGGGGGGAATGCGGTCGCAGGGTCAAGAATTTTAGGTCGTTCGCGGCGCTCAGGATGACAACAGTCACATCATGAATTTTGGTTAGACAGGTTTGAGGGAGGAAGTATGAGGCAGGCATGCCGCCCGGCAGGGCGGCTTTTCTATTTGGCGCTGATTTTTGTGATAGCGAGCTTCCCTGCGGCGAAGCCGGCAATGGCGGGAGAACCTGCCCGCGCGGCTTCGCCTGCTTCCCCAGGCGGGCTGGGGCTGACCAGCATTGCGGAACAGATTGAAATGGGAGGCGCGCTAGAACTGCAGCACGGCGATGTGAGTTTCGCAGCGGCGTCGCGGGGCGTGATAGGAGGGCTCTACGCGGGAGGAATCACGGCGGCGGGATGCCTGGCGGGATTTCAGATCACGCCGTCGGGGAACGGATCGAACATCCAGGCGCTGATCAGTGGCTCGCTGAATGGATCGGCGATGGCGACGACGGCCGGACACCGATATTTTTTTACCACCTATTTGTATGCGATGGAGGTGACACGAGTCGGGGAGAAGTACCACTCATCGCAGCATCCCGCGGGAAACGGAAGGGGCGGAGCAGCGGTCGCAGCGGATTTGCGGGTCGTGCTCGAAGTGCAGGACATCAATCCGAACGATCCCGCGACGATGGTGGCGCCGGCAACCGTGCTCTTTGATGGCGTGATCAGCGCTGCGCCAGGATATTGCACGTATGCGCTGGTGAATGCGCAGACGATGCAGTGCAGCATCGCGTACACCTATGTCGCTCACATCTCGCTGGCCGAGGTGAGGACAGCTTTGCAGACTGCGCCGAACCAGTATGCGCCTTACGTCACGCAGCTGGTGGGAGCGCTGTCCGAGGGAGGGCAGTGCGAGATTACGAGCGCACCATCGCTGGATTTCTATCCGCAATATGTGCCGGCGTTGAACCAGCTGATTGTGGCGAGCTATCGTGGCGCGGGACGGGCGGTGGCCCTGGTGCAGAATGCCGCGAGCGTGGCGGCGCTGGCGAATGGAGCGGATGATGGAACGCGGGGCGCAGTGCGAGTGATGAAAACATCGCGCGCGCGGACAGCGGTGGATTGCGAAAATGCCGCGCTGGCGATTCTGGATGATTCGACTGGACAGGCCTGGTCGGGAGTGTACGAGACGTGGAGCGACTTCCTGCCGGGGGCGGCGCAGGATATTTTTCCCGGTGATGCAATTGCGCTGAATGCGCCGTCGCGAGGCGCAGTGTTCAGCGCGATCGTGCGCGAGGTGCGGATTGAGATGGCGGATCCCGCGAACGATCGCGGCTTCTACTGGATCGGATTTGCGAACGATCTGGAGGAGCCGCTGGGGATGGAGTATGCGACGAGCGCGACGGTCATCCCGTTGCAAGATCTGCCGGCGTTGCAGGCGACGACGCAGGTGGGAGCGTTCTACCAGCAGAATCTGACGGAGGCCCAGATCACGTCTGTGAGTTCGACCACGGTGCAGGTGGACGCGGGGCAGGCGCCGGGAGCGGGTTGCGGAATCGAAGTGCGGGCGCATGATTTTGGCTGGGGCCAGGCGAATGACCGCAACCTGCTGGGACGATTTACGGCGCAGACCTTCACGCTGCCGCGCGTGGCGCGAACGCAGAATTATTTCCTGCGGCTTTATGACGGATCGAACCCGCCGAAATATTCGCGCTACGCGGCGGCGCTGCACGTGGATTATCCGCTGTAAGAATTGCGAGACGAGGAACTCATGGAGACTACGGGTTGCGAGTGTACGAGAAAGGTGCGGGATGACATTGTGTTCCAGAGCGCTGTCCTGGAAAAGCTGGCGCGGCTGGAGACGAAGATGGACACGCTGGTGGGAAATGGCCAGCCGGGGCGGATGAAACTGGTGGAAGACAAGGTGGAGAAACTGGAGCGGAGCGACCAGCGAAACAATTTTCTGAACCGGATCGTGAACGGAGCGATCAGCGCAGCGATCAGCGTGGCGATCGCGTTGCACAAATACTGGTTGAGATGAAGAGGAGAAAAAAGCGATGAGCACGGTACCGAGCACGACGATCATTACCAACCTGAAGACGTTGACAGCGTCGACGGCGAACACGCTGAAGAGCGCGAGTTCGGGCGGAGTGGATATGCCGGGGATGCTGACGCTGGCGCTGAGCAAGGCGCTGGAGTTGAAAGCTTGCCTGACGCTGCTGGCACGGGAGACGGATGGAGCGGATGGAAACCTGGCGACGATCAACAACATTCTGGCGAGCTTGAGCTGAGGGTTCGCCAAGGCGGCGCAGCGGCTAAAGCCGCACGGGGAGGCGGTCTTTTCGGCGCAACTGGAGTTGCGCCCTTTCAAAGCAGCTACACCAAGGCAAAGCCACTCGATCCAGCCAATCAGAATTAAACCCGAAGAAAACAAAACCGATCAAAATCAAGCGAACATCTGAGGAGTCGTTATGAATTTCTTGTCGCAGTTGCTGCGCGGGATCGCGTTCGTACCCGCACTGGTAAGTGGCATCGAAGGCCTGTTCGGCAATAAGGCGGGGTCCGAAAAAAAAGATGCGGCGATGTCGTTTTTGACCAACGCGCTGAATATGACGGACGCCATCGCGGCGCGGGAGATTGTCGATCCGGAGCAGTTCAAGAGCGGAATCTCTGAAGCAATCGATGGCATCGTGAAGTGCCTGAACGCGAGCGCGTGGGCGAAGCCGAGCGCGGGGCCGACTGCCGCAGGCCAAAAGCCCTAACCACAGGGTACACGGGGTTACACAGGGTCCCTTGGCTTCCGGATCCAGTTCGTCGATTCTTTCGCAGCCAGAAAAGGCAAACCCCAGGGGCTAAAGCCCGCGAGCTTGGAGGAACGTTCCCAAGACGGTTTATGAAACCGGCTCCATCAGACTAACCGACTCGTCTTTAGCCTACGTCCTCGCTCCACTGCTCCAGATTCTTTTTCACCTGGGCCATGAACTGGTCGGCGACGGCGCCGTCGATGAGGCGGTGATCGTATCCAAGCGTGAGATGGACCACGCTGCGGATGGCGATGGAGTCGTTGCCCTCTTTGTCGGTGACGACGAGCGGCATTTTGGTGATACCGCCGACGCCCATGATGGCAGAGTTCGGCTGATTGATGATGGGCAGTCCGAAGACCGCGCCGAACTGGCCGGGGTTGGTGATGGTGAAGGTGGAACCTTCGACGTCCTCGGGCTTGAGTCTTTTGGTGCGGGCGCGCTCGCCGAGATCGGTGATGCCGCGCTGCAGGCCGAGGAAGTTGAGGTCGCCGGCGTTTTTGAGGACGGGGACGATGAGGCCCCAGTCGAGGGCGACGGCGATGCCGACGTTGATGTTGCGGTGGTAGCGGATGTTCTCGCCTTCGATGTTGGCGTTGATGATAGGCCACTGCTGCAGCGCCATGATGGCGGCGCGGACGAAGAAGGGCATCATGGTGAGGCGGACGCCATGGCGCTGCTCGAATCCGTTTTTCTGCTTGTTGCGCAGGTTGACGATGCGGGTGAAGTCGACCTCGTACATGCAGTGCACGTGCGCGCTGGTGCGGCGCGATTCGATCATGTGCTTGGCGATGATCTGCCGCATGCGCGACATGGGGACGAGATCGCCGGGATAAGGCGCGGGGCGGGCAGGTGCGGCGGGTGCTGGAAGTGCCTCGCCGCGCGAGGCCTGGGCGGGCGGAGCGGCTGTGCCCGCACGTGCGGATTGCGAGCCCTGGCTCTCGATGAACTGCATGATGTCCTGCTTGCTGATGCGGCCGCCGAGTCCGGTGCCGGTGATTTGCGAAAGGCTGATGCCGTGCTCGCGGGCGATCTTGCGGACGAGCGGGGAAGAGCGAGCTTCTTCATCATCCTGCTCGACGGGGGCAGCGGGCGCAGGCTGCGGCGGGGCCGCGGCTTCGGCGCGGGGACGAGGCGCTTCGGCGGGCGGGGCAGCAGGGGCGCTTTTCGCCGACGCGGGTTTTTCCTGAGCAGGAGCAGCGGCGGCGGACTTGGCCGCGGCAGCTTCGCCATCGCCGGAGATGGTGCCGACGACGGTATTTATACCGACCGTCGTGCCTTCCGTGACTTTGATTTCCTGCAGGACGCCGGTGGCGGGCGCGGGAATTTCCGCGTCGACCTTATCGGTGGAGATTTCGAACAGAGGCTCGTCACGCTGTACTTTATCTCCGGGCTTCTTGAGCCACTTGGTGATGGTGCCTTCTACGATGGACTCGCCCATTTGGGGCATGATGATGTCAGTCGCCATAATTGCCTTCCAGCGCCCATGCTTAAACGACGGGCTGCATGCAAACGAATATTATAGCGGGTGCGCGGAAAGGAAGCAGGTCGCCTCAACCGGTGGTAGTGGTGCAGTTGGGCTTACGCGCGAAGCCGGTGGAGCAGGAGATCCTTCGCTCCGCCTGGAGAACGGCTCCGCTCAGGATGACGCCACCGGTTGAAAAGCGAACTCATCACTACCACCCATCTTCTATCTGTGGCAGCCGGTGCAGCATGAGATCCCTTCGCCATCCGGCTCAGGGCAGGCTCTTCGCTCCGCTCTCGAGCTTACGCGCAAGGCCGGTGGAGCATGAGATCCCTTCGCCATGCGGCTCAGGGCAGGCTCTTCGCTCCGCCTGGAGAACGGCTGCGCTCAGGATGACGCCACAGGGTGAAAAGCAAACTCACCACTACCACCCATCTTCTATCTGTGGCAGCCGGTGGAGCATGAGATCCCTTCGCCATGCGGCTCAGGGCAGGCTCTTCGCTCGCTCTCGAGCTTACGCGCAAGGCCGGTGGAGCATGAGGTCCCTTCGCCATGCGGCTCAGGGCAGGCTCTTCGCTCCGCCTGAAAAACGGCTGCGCTCAGGATGACGCCTGCAATTAAAGAAACTTTTTACGCAGACAGCTGAAGTCTCAGTCCTTGTGATCCTTGCTCTGGCCCGCGTCCTTCAACGGTTCCTTCTGCTCCGGCTCTGGTCCTGCCCCGAAATTCGCCTTCCAATAATCCTGCACTCCGGGCGGCAGCTTTTCCATGTGCGAAAGCAGCATGGTGATCTGCCACATATCTTTCTCGCTGAGCACTTTTTCCCACGAGGGCATGGCGGTATAGCGAACGCCGGTGCGGATGGTGTAGAAGATGTGCCACTCGGGATCGTCGGGTGGATGCGAGATGAGGTTGGGGGCCGGCGGATAGAAGGAGTTGGCGAGATCGGCGGGCTTGTGGTCGAGACCGCCGTGGCAGAGGGCGCAATTCATCGTGTAGGCCTTCATGCCGTCTTCAAAATTCTGGTCGGTGGGATTGAGCGGGTTGTTCACGCGCGGCGCGTGGCGTTCCATGGAGGCGTCGACGGCGCTGTTGGCAATGCGCTTCTCGAAACGCGGCGGGGCGACGTTGGCGTTGGTGGGGAACAGACCCAGCATGAGAAAGCCAAGGCCGCCGAGAATCAGCACGAGCAAAGTAATCACGACGCCGGTCAAGAATTTGCCCACAAGTTCCTCCGAGACAAATATTGTGGCAGATGCAGGCAGCGGACGCCACTTGGAAGGGCGCGCCTGACCGAAAAGCTGACTGCCATGCCAAAAATGGAAATTACCGAATGGGCGTCGAAAGCGAGGCCGGCACGTTCAGTCTTCCACGTGGAATAACCGGGCAGTTTGATATTTATTCCCGCGAAAGGGTTGCAAGGTAAGCCATGCGGATCAAGGTGCGCTCGCCGAACGGGACATAGAGCAGCGCGGCGGTGGCAGCAAAGGCGGCGCCGAGGCCGATTTTCTGCAGCAATAGGAATGGTGCGATGGCCCAAAGCTGATCGAGCGCAAGAATGAAGGGGAAGATGGCGCGGAATTTTTCGCCGAGGCGGCGGTAGTCGAAAGCGACGGCGGAAATCAGATAGCAGCGCAGCGGAATGCCGGCGCCGGCGGTCACCATGACGGCGCCGGCCAGAGCGGTCGCGCCCCATGCCGGCAGAAATGATTCGCCGATGGCGATCACCGCGTGCAGGCGAAACAGCGCCGAGAGATAGAAGACGACATACATGATCTGAATCAGGATGAAGAGGCCGCGCGTGAGGGCGCGGTGGGGGATGGGAACCTCGAGATCGGGATGAAGAGGTATGGCTTCTGACGCGGGACGGGCAAGAGTGCCCGTCGCCACACGAGCATCTGCATCTCCACGAGTATCTGCAGCCACACGAGTATCATCCAGACGAGTATCTGCATCTCCATGAGGTGGGTTCGCGGTTGGAGGGGACTGCACAGGGGCGATGAAGCGGTAGCCGCGGCGGGCGAGGGTTTCGATATAACGCGGGCTGGAAGCGGAATCGCCCAAGGCCTCGCGCAACTTGTTGACGGCGGTGTTGAGGCTGTGGTCGAAGTCGACGAAGGTGTCGGCCGGCCAGAGGCGCTGCCGCAGTTCCTCGCGCGTGACCACGCTGCCCGCGCGCTCGAGCAATAGAGCGAGCACCTGCAGAGGCTGCTCCTGCAAGCGCAGCTTGACGCCGTTCTTGCGCAGCTCACCGGCGGCGATATCAAGTTCGAAGACGCCGAAACGCGCGATGCGGCGCGAAGGTTCAGCAGGTGCGGGCATGGCAGACGAGGCGTAGTGTAGCACCGGCGCAGAAATGGACACGGCGCGCCGGGTGCTTCTCCATCCTACGATCTGCGAAAAGGTTCGCCCCGGCGGCGCGGCCCTGCCCCGAATCCACACCATCAGCTTTCCGCTTTGAAGTGCGCCAGAAGATTGACGGCGGCGTACAATCATCTCGTGGCTTCCGCTCAACGCCAAAAAGATTCCAGCCACAAACAGCAGCGGCATGCAGCCTACGCTACCGAGACTTCGGGCCTGCTGTTCATCGCCATTCTTTTGCTCGTGATCATCCTGATCCGCTACTGGCACGCCATTCACTGGAGCTGGCGCTGACGGTGGCGTCCGACGCCCTGCCGCTTCTTGTGGTTGTCCTGGGACCCACGGCCAGCGGGAAGACCGCGCTGGCCCTGGCGCTGGCGGAGCGCTTCCACGGGGAAATCGTCAATTGCGATTCAGTGGCGATGGTTCGCGAGTTTGACGCCGGCACGGCGAAACCCACGGCCGCCGAGCGAGCACGTGTGCGGCATCACTTGCTGGATTGCGTCGATCCCACGAGCCCTGTGACGGCGGGAGAATATGCGCGGCAGGCGCGGGCCATTCTGCAGGAAATTCAGGAGCGGGGGCATCTGCCCATCGTGGCCGGGGGCACGGGGCTTTACCTGCGGGCTTTGCTGGACGGCCTTTTTGCCGGACCGCAGCGGTCGGAAGCATTGCGAGAGCGGCTGCGGGAAGCGGCCCAGAGGCGCGGCTCGTCCTATCTTCACCGTGTGCTGCGGCGGCTGGATGGAGCGGCGGCGGAGAAGATTCATGCCAACGATGCTCCCAAGCTGATTCGCGCGATTGAGGTGTGCCTGGCGTCGCGGGAGAAGATGAGCGAGCTGTGGCGGGTGCGCGGGCGCGACCCGCTGCGCGGTTTCCGGATTTTGCGATTGGGGCTGAACCCGGAGCGGCAAGCGCTCTACGAGCGGATCAACCGGCGAGCGGGGCAGATGTTCGACGCCGGGCTGATCGAGGAAACAAAACAATTGTCTGAGAAGTATGGCTCGCGCGCGGGCGCGCTTACGTCTCTTGGATACAAGCAGGCGGGGCAGTTTCTGGCGGGGGAACTTTCGCGGGACGAGGCGCTGGAGGCCGCGCGGCAGGCGCACCGCAACTACGCCAAGCGCCAGATGACGTGGTTTCGCAAGGAGCCGGACGTGCAGTGGCTGGCGGGTTTTGGCGAGGATGCCGAGATCCAGGAACAAGCCGCGGCCATGGTGGCCAGCGCGGCGGGCCGAAGGTCCTGACCGGATACCGGATTTGTCTAAATCTTCGTTTTCAGATCATGGAACCAACCGATTTCGATCTGCGTATACAAGACAGGGGATACACCTTGGCCGGGGCTGAGCGCGGTTGGGCGAAGCTTCCGGCTCGCCAATGGAGGTCGCCATGATCAAGCCCATGTTCCCCAAGTTCTGGGCCGCACCGGTGTGCGCGGCGGCGCTCGCGCTGAGCGGGTGCAGCGTCAACGTAAAGAAAGAGGCCAACGGACAGGACAAGCAGGTGGACATCAAGACGTTTATGGGCGATGTGCACGTCAGCAAGCAGGCCGACGTGGCCGACGTTGGGCTGGCAGTGTACCCGGGAGCGCGGTTGAAGGAGAAGGATTCCGATGGCAGCGACAAGAGCGCGAACGTAAACCTTTCTGGCTTCGGCTACGGCATCAAGGTCGTGGCGCTGGAGTACGAGTCCGACGACGCGCCGGCGAAAGTGCTGTCGTTTTACCGCGAGCAGTTGAAAAAATACGGAAACGTATTGGAGTGTCACACCTCAGGGCTGGACCTGAATATGAAAATGGGATCGCGCAAGTCCGATTCCAACGAATTGAGTTGTGAGGGCAACAGCGGCAGCAACGTGGAATTGAAGGTGGGGAAGAAAAGCGAGCAGCACATTGTTGCGGTCGAGCCACAAGGGAAGGGATCGGGATTTTCGCTGGTTTATGTGCGGACGCACGGCAAAGACGCCGACATTTAGCTGCGCGCGGTCCAGGGGTGCGTGAAAAACTGAGAGAGGTGCTTATGTTTTCGAAGCCGGTATTTCGACATCTCGCGATCGCGCTGGCGGTTGCCGCGCTGGCGTTGCCCGGGCTCGCCCAAGATTCCGGGCACGACAAGGACGACAAGCTTGACGTGAGCAGCTCGATGGGCGATCTGCATCTGGGCAAGGACGCCAACGCGCAAAAAGTCGGCCTTCCGCTGTATCCGGGAGCGCGGCCCCAGCAAAAAGGCGACAATGATCCGTTAAATTTCGGGATCATGACCGAGGCGTTCGGCTTCAAGATCGTCGTCGCCAAGTACGAGTCGGATGACGCGCCCGGCAAAGTACTCGACTTTTATCGCGACAAGCTGAAGAGGTACGGCAAGGTTCTGGAGTGCCATACCAAAGAGCACGGCGGCGATGTTTCGATGAATGATGACGACGACAAGGATTCGGAGAGGGCCAAGCCGGTAAAGTGCGACGGCGACAACACGGGCCCGGTGACCGAGTTGAAAGTTGGCACGGAGGATCACCAGCGCGTGGTCGCGGTGGAACCGGGAAGCAGCAAGGGCGGGACGACGTTTGCGCTGATTTATTTGCACGCGCGGGGAAAGCAGGGAGACATTTGAGAAGGGCTGGCCCCGCCGCATAGTGACATCTGGCCCGACGGGCCGGTTGCGTGGGGATTCCTCGCCCGCTGGTGCAAGCGCTGGGCTTCGGAATGACGCAGCGGTTCCTGGGACTGCAAAATGAACTGCAAGCCAGCCGTTTCCTTTCTTGCACCCTCTGCCAATCGTGCGATACCTTCAAAGCGAACCTCAGATCCTCGCTCTGATGGACCATTCCTGTCATAAATGTGGGCACGCGGTGGCAGAGGGCAGACCATTCTGCCCGGAATGCGGCGCGCCGCAGATTCGAGTGCTGATTCCCGAACCGGTGTCAGGGCCTGGTGCAACTGAGGCTGTCACCGGAGCCATGGCGGGAGAAGGCGTGTTCTCGCCGATTCCCTCGGATGTTTTGCCGGTGCATTTGTCGCACGGCATGCTCTCGTGCCTGCTGGCGGCGGGAATTTCAATCGGGCTGATGTTCGTGGGATTGAACCCGCTGGCGGCGTCGCTGGGAGCGGGAGTGCTGGCGGTGGTTTTTTCGGCGCGCCGCAATCCTGGCGTGCCCATTCGAACCGGTTGGGGAGCCAGCCTGGGCGCTCTGGCCGGGCTCGTGCTTTTCGGGCTGACGGTGATCCTGGAAACGCTTGCCGTGGTGTGGCTGCACAAGAGCGCGGAAATTCGCGACGCGATGATCGAAAAAGTGGAGCAGGCCGCATCCCGCTACCCTGGCCCCGACATGCAGCCGTTTCTGGAGTATGTGAAAAGTCCGGACGGCTTCGCGGTCATGATGGTGGCGTCGGTGGTGTTCGGGCTGGTGGCGTTTGTACTTCTCGGCAGCGCCGGGGGAGCCGTGACCGCCGCGTTCCTGCGCCGGCGCAAGTAGAAACAGCGCAGGGACTTTTAGGTCCGCCGCTAGATCTGGTAATCGTCCAAAAACAATTCCTGGGGGGAGATGTTGGTGGTGGGCGGAGTTTCGCCGTCGATGGAGATCTCCGGCTCGGCACCCAGCGCCTCGTGCGAGTGCTGCTGAAATTTTTCGCGCAGCTCGTGAACTTCCGAGGCGAGTTTGATGATCACGTCGGAGAGAGGATCGCGGATGTCCTTGGGATCGGTGATCACGACGCGCTTGCCTTCGCGCAGTACGATGTGGCCGGGGACGCCGACGATGGTGGAATTGGCGGGAACATTGCGGAGGACGACCGAGCCGGCGCCGACGCGGCAATTGTCGCCGATGGTGATGTTGCCCAGCAGCTTGGCGCCGGAGCCGATCTGGATGTTGTTGCCGAGCGTGGGATGGCGCTTGCCTTTTTCCTTTCCGGTACCGCCGAGGGTGACCCCCTGGTAGAGCGTGACGTCGTCGCCAACGATGGCGGTTTCGCCGATCACCGTGCCCATGCCGTGATCGATGAACAGGCGGCGGCCAATCTCGGCGCCGGGATGGATTTCAATTCCAGTGAGAAGGCGCGCGACCTGCGATGTGAAGCGGGCGGGAAAACGCATGCCGTGCCGCCACAGCCAGTGGCTGAGGTGATGAATCCAGACGGCGTGCAGGCCGGGATAGCAGATGAGGACTTCGAAGTAGGAGCGCGCTGCCGGGTCCGACTCGAAGACCGCGGCGATGTCCTCACGCACGGAGTGAAAGAAGCTGGTCATTTCAGTTGCCAGTTGTCAGTTCCCGGTTGCCAGTCGCCAGTTGCCAGTTGCCGGTAAAGATCTTCGCACTCATCGTTTTCTCGGCGAGCGCGAAAGTCCTGACGCCTATTGTAGCTTTGCGAACTCGGCTTTGGCTTGCTTCAAGATTGGAATATCAGGGTCGGCGTCTTTCCAAAGGGTGAAGCATCGCGATCCGCGGGAGAAATTTCATCGTGTGGCGCGGGCACTCCTGCCCGCGAGGCTGCTAAAGTTTCCACGCTTGGACGGGCAAGAGTGCCCGTCCCCACATCCATCGTGTGTGAGATTCCTCGCCCCGCTGGTAAAAGCGCGGGGCTTCGGAATGACGCCGCCTGGTCATCGTCATCCAGATCCTTCGCTCCGCCTGAAAAACGGCTGCGCTCAGGATGACACTACCATCTGGATGACACTACAAAATGGATTGCAGAATGATTGATTGCCGGTAACGCCGCGGCTTATCTAGCTGCCGGTCTGGAAGCCGCCGGAGTGGGCGACGGTCATGCGCAGGTACTTGTAGGGATTGACCGGAGTGTCGTTGATACGAACTTCGTAGTGAAGGTGAGGGCCGGTGGAGCGACCGCTGGAGCCGACGTAGCCGATGGTATCGCCGCGATGAACCTGCTGGCCGGCGGTGACGGCGAATCCGGAAAGATGGCCGTAGCGGGTCGAGATGCCGTGGCCGTGGTCGAGCATGATGGCCTTGCCGTATCCGCCCATGAAGTCGGCGAAGGTGACAACGCCGTCGGCGGGAGCGACCACCGCATGGCCGTAGCTGCTGCCGATATCCACGCCGCTGTGGAATGCGCCTTCGCCGTTGAACGGGTCGATGCGCTCGCCAAAGCTGGCGGTGACCTGGCCCTCGATGGGCCAGAGATTGGGAGCAGAGTTGGCGCGGAACCAGTCCGCAGTAGTGGCGTTGCGCGTCAGGCCAAGACCAATACCGACGGTCGCGGCACCGGTCAGCGCCGAGGTTCGCAACACGTGCAATTGATCGAGGGACGACTTAACGTCCGCATCCTGAATTTGCGGTTGCGCGGCGGCCAGGCTGGGCTGCGATTTCAATCCATAGAGGGCGGAAACTTCACTGGCGATCGAGCCCAGGGATGCAACCTGCACATCGCGCTCCTTGGCTACTTCCTCCAGGCGGGTATAGCGATCTCGCAACTGCTCCTTTTCGGTGCGCAGTTCGTTGTAGCGCGAGACCTTCAGCAGCATGCGGGCATAGGAACTGGCAATGCCGGTCAGGCTGAGGAATCCGATTGCGGCACCCACGACGAAAATATAGAGATATTGGACGGGAATCGAGATCTTGCGCAATTGGCCGTCGTCGCCGCGAGCCACAAAAAGGATGTAGAAGCGTTTTCGCAAATGATGTCCTTCTCAGCTTTTGAAATCAGGACCGGAAATCCAGGCAAGATCTGAGGTTGCAGAGAGCCTGTGCGGACGCCTGATCTTTATTCGGGCTGCGCTCCCATTTGGGAATGGAAATTTTCTAACGCGCCCTTTTTTCTACCAGAACCTGGCCATGCTGGCCTGCCGCGTCTGCAATTGCAACTGGGTGCAGTACTTAGCGGAACATCGTTGGGCCAAAGGTTTGTGTAATGACTGATAAAAGGTAGCAAACGTGATTCCCCCTGTCAATGATGCGGGGCACGTTAAGAGGTTACTTAAGACTTGAGTAACCGCCGGTCACAGTCAGGTAAGGTTACGGGGGCTGAGGGTCAGATTACCTACCGTCCGAATGGCCGCCGAGTTGCTTGGCGGCGCAGCCTGTGGAGCGCGCATGTGGGAGCGCGAAGTCGAGACGCGTGGCAAGTTGTCTCGCTTATAGTAGAGCCGTGGCGACTGGCGAAAAAAAATTGATCGCCGAAATTCGGCGCATGGCGGCTTCGGCAAAGAGCTCCGCGGTGAGGAAGGGCATTGGCGATGACTGCGCCGTGCTGCGCCTGAAGCCGCAAAGCGACCTGCTGGTCACCACTGACTTCAGCCTGGAAGGGGTTCACTTCCGCCGCGACTGGCACTCGCCGCAAGTGGCCGGACGGCGCTGCCTGGTGCGCGGTCTCAGCGACATCGCCGCGATGGGAGGAACTCCGCTGGCGGCTTTCCTATCGCTGGCCTTGCCTCGATCATTGCCACCCGGCTGGGTGGCGCGATTTTTGAAAAGCATGGTTCATCTGGGAGAACGTTATGGATGTCCGCTCGCGGGGGGCGACACGGCGGAATCACCGAGCGGCATTCTGGCGGACATTATTGTTGTGGGCAACGTGCCGAGGGGTAAGGCTGTGCTGCGGTCGGGGGCGAAGGCGGGAGATCGAATTTTCGTAAGCGGCCTGCTTGGCGGCGCGGCCGCGGCGGTTGAAGTGATGCGGCGACAGCGCAAAGTAAATCCGCGGGAGTACGAGCGGCATTTCGCTCCCGAGCCGCGCCTCGAAGTGGGCCGGATACTCCGGGAGAAAAATCTGGCTTCCGCGATGATTGATACCAGCGACGGCCTTTCGACCGATTTGGCGCACATCTGCGAGGAGAGCGGAACCGGGGCGGAGTTACGGGCCGATGCAATTCCGCGGGCTCACGTGGGAAAGTGGCGGCGGGAGATCGACTTGCCACTCGCGCTGCACGGCGGCGAGGATTATGAACTGCTGTTTACGGTCCGGCCGGGAAAGAAAATTCCTGCGACCATCGCGGGCGTGACTGTCTACGAGATTGGGCGGATTGTTCGCGGACGCAGAATTTTTTTACTGGATTCCGATGGAAAATGCGAAGAGTTGAAACCCGGCGGCTGGGAGCATTTCGCGGCACGATAGAAGGTCATCGCAAGGGGTCTCATATAAACAATGATGATGAGGGATATGTTTTATTTATTTCATGCGCGATCGAGTGGCAGCCTGTTCGTTCTCCTCGCGTTCGCTGTGACTCTTCTGCTGGGAACGCGTTGCCCGGCCCAGGAACGCGGCGTTCTGACACTGGACGCCTCCATCGCCCTGCCAGGCGTAAAGGGCCGGATCGACCATCTCAGCGTCGACCTCAAGGGTGAACGGCTCTTTGTGGCGGCGGTGGAAAATCACAGCGTGGAGGTGATTGACCTGAAGGCTGGCCGTCGCGTGCACACCATCGCCGACCTCCCCGAGCCGCAAGGGGTGTTGTATGAGCCCTCCAGCAACCGGCTGTTTGTCGCCTGCGCGCTTGATGGCAGCGTAAGAATTTTCGACGCGAGCACGTTTGAAGAGGTTGCGACCGCCAAGTTTCCTGACGACGCCGACAACCTTCGTTACGACCCGCACAGCCAGCGCGTGATTGTTGGTTTCGCCGGCGCAAAGCAATTAAGAAATCGCGGCGAAGGTTCGGGAGGATTGGGCTTCATCGATCTCAACGGCAAGATTGCCGCCGAGATCGTCGTCGACGCCCACCCGGAATCGTTCCAGGTCGAGCAAAACGGAACGCGAGTCTTCGTGAATGTTCCCGACAAAAAAGAAGTGCAGGTTTTCGACACGGTGCGGCGTGCCAGCATCTACCGCTGGCCGCTAACCGTGGAGGATAACTTTCCCCTGGCGCTCGACGAGGCCCACCACCGTGCGCTGGTCGGCTGCTGGCAGCCTCCGCTGTTGCTGGTCTTCGATACGGAGGATGGAAAGCTGATGGGATCGACAGCGATTGCCGGTAAATCCGACGACCTTTTTTATGATGCCGCCCGCGGCCGCGTGTATGTACTGACCAGCGCAGGCTTCCTGGAAGTTTTGCAGCAGAAAGATACCGATCACTACGAACGCACAGCCCGCTTCCCCACGCCGCCCGGCACGCAAACGGGATTATTTGTGCCCGAATGGAGCAAGCTGTTCGCCGCCGTCCGCCGTCAAGGGCAAGAGAACGCCGAGATCCGCATCTACCGGGCGCACTGATCCTTATATGTTGGTAGCTCGGGTGCACCCGTTACCTCCGTTACTATCCCGCCGCGAAAACAGGGGACTAAAGTAAAGCCATGTCGGTCTCCCAATTTCGCTCTCACGTTCTTCTCGCTGTTTTGATGATCGCAGCGCTGGCCGCGCATGCCGGCGAGAAGAAGCAGCCGCCTCCGCCTCCGGCGCGGGCCAAGTCGCCCGTGCCCGCGGTCACCAACGAGTACGTCCACAAGGAATTTGGCGACAATTGTTCCGTACTGCCCGGGCCGCCGCAGTTCGTCGGCGACCTGGATGGCGATGGCATCGACGATCTAGTTTTTGCCGGGCGCTGCAAGAATCCCATGGCCGACCAGGCGGAATACGGCTTCCAGGTTTCCGATCCCTACAATCGTTTTCTTGGCTTTGGCGACGTGAAGGTCACGTCGACGTTCGCCTCCGACGCTCCCGACCGCAAAGGCGTGAGCCTGCTGATTGTGCACGGCGTGGGCAAGGATGCGTGGCGCTCAGAGCAGACCAAGCAAAAGTTCGTGTTGATCAACCTGCCTTTCAAAACTCTGACCGTCAAGCGGCTGGCGCTGAAGAAGCGGACCATCCTGGGCGTTTACATGGAAGAACAGGGCGAAGGCGAGTCGACGTCGTCCGCCGTGTTTTGGGATGGAAAGAGATACCACTACGTGATTCTGGGGTCAGACCTGGAATGATCGAGCCGCAATCCTCGTTTTGTGAAGTTCATTCCCTTGCCGCCAGCACCCTCGGCGGCAAATTCTTTTTAAGCTGTGATCCGGCGCACACGCGCTTCCCATCGCACCCGCTATAATCCTTGGCGCCATGAATCTCGAAGAAAAAATTGCAGAACTGAAGAAGCGCAACCAGCTGGCCGAAGATGGCGGGGGCGAGAAGCGGCGCGAGCGGCAGCACAAAGAAGGCAAGATGTCGGCGCGGGAGCGGATCGAGTTCCTGCTCGACGACGGCACGTTCGAAGAGACCGACAAGCTGGTCACGCATCGCTGCAACGATTTCGGCATGGCTGAGCAGAAATATTATGGCGACGGCTTCATCACGGGCCACGGCCGCATTGAAGGCCGGCTGGTTTACGTATTCGCGCAGGATTTCACTGTGTTCGGCGGATCGCTCTCAGAGGCGAATGCGGGAAAGATCGTCAAGATCATGGATCTGGCGGCGAAGATGGGCGCGCCGGTGATCGGGCTGAACGATTCGGGCGGCGCGCGCATCCAGGAGGGCGTGCTGTCGCTCGGCGGCTATGCCGACATCTTCATGCGCAACACGATTTACAGCGGCGTGGTGCCGCAGATTTCCGCCATCATGGGACCATGCGCGGGCGGAGCCGTCTATTCGCCGGCCATTACCGATTTCGTCCTTATGGTGGATAAGACTTCGTACATGTTCATCACCGGGCCAGACGTGATCAAGACGGTAACCATGGAAGAAGTCACGAAGGAAGAGCTGGGCGGAGCCATGACGCACAACGAGACGTCGGGCGTGGCGCACTTCCTGGCGCACGATGACGCCGAGTGCCTCTCGATGGTGCGCGAGCTGCTCAGCTTTATGCCATCGAATAATCTGGAAGATCCGCCGCGCAAACCCTGCACTGACCAAATCGACCGGGCCGATGCCGCGCTCGACAAGATCGTGCCCGCGCAATCGAACCAGCCGTATGACATCAAGGACGTGATTCATGCCGTGATCGACGACGGTTACTTCATGGAAGTGCAGGAGCACTACGCGAAGAACATGGTTGTGGGATTCGCGCGGCTGGATGGACGGAGCGTGGGCATAGTGGCCAACCAGCCGGCGAACCTGGCGGGCACGCTCGACATCAATGCGTCGACCAAGGGCGCGCGCTTCGTTCGCTTCTGCGACTGCTTCAACATTCCGCTCGTCACGTTCGAAGATGTTCCAGGTTTTTTGCCGGGAACGGCGCAGGAGTACGGCGGCATCATCAAGCACGGCGCAAAATTGCTGTTTGCGTTTGCCGAGGCTACGGTGCCCAAGGTGACGGTGATTACGCGCAAGGCTTACGGCGGCGCGTATTGCGTGATGGCGTCGAAGCACATTCGCACGGATGTGAATTATGCCTGGCCGACGGCGGAAATTGCGGTGATGGGGCCGGAGGGCGCGGTGGATATTGTGTACCGCCGCGAACTTGACGCGGCCAAGAACCCGGCGGAGCGCGACGAGATCCGCCGCAACTACATCGAAGAATTCCGCACCCGTTTCGCCAGCCCCTACGTTGCCGCCGACCGCGGATTCGTGGATGCGATCATCCAGCCGCGCGAGACGCGCAAGCGGCTGATCCAGGCGCTGGCCATGCTGGAGACGAAGCGGGACAAGAACCCGCCGAAGAAGCATGGGAATATACCGCTGTAACCATGATGGCTATTGCGCTAGGAGCGATTTCATGGCAGAGTCATATAGCGAATAAAAGGCGAATATATGCCCGGACCGAGAATTGATGAAATCGGGCCTTGGTCGGAGGTCAAACTCGACATACTCAAGCGCTATGCAGTTGAGTATTCAAAGATTCTGTCGAATCAGAGAAATCCATCATTCTTCCACGTATACATAGATGCCTTCGCCGGAGCGGGCTTCCACCTTTCCGAAACAACCGGAGAGATGGTCTTGGGCAGCCCCCTCAACGCGCTCTTGGTTCAACCGCCGTTTCGCGAGTTTCACCTTATTGATCTAGATGGCGACAAGGTAGACGGATTGCGCCAACTGGTCGGAGGCCGGAAAGATGTGTTCCTCCACAAGGGGGATTGCAATCAGGTGCTGCTCCGGGATGTGTTCCCGAAAGTGCTGCGAGAGGACTACAAAAGGGGACTATGCTTGCTCGATCCCTACGCGCTGACACTCGATTGGAAAGTAATCCAGCGAGCCGGAGACATGCAGTCGCTCGATATTTTCATCAACTTTCCGATCTACGCTATCAACATCAATGTCTTGCATCACGATCCGGAGACCGTGTTACCCCAACACATCGAACGGATGAATGCCTATTGGGGCGACGAATCGTGGCGGGACGTGGCATACGAAAAATCCCCGGGCCTCTTCGGGCCCATGGAAGAGAAAGTCACCAATCAACGCCTCGCGGAAGCGTTTCGAGATCGCCTCAGGAGGGTTGCGGGATTTAAGAAAGTCCCCCAGCCTTTGGCGATGAGAAACAGTAAGAATGCGGTCGTTTACTACCTCTTCTTCGCATCGCACAAAGACACAGCGGAGAACATCGTCGCATACATCTTCGATACTTTTGGCAAGCGCTGAAATACGCAATGTCACTGAACTCCCATATCGAATGGACCGACGCGACCTGGAACCCGGTCCGCGGCTGCACCAAGATCAGCCCCGGCTGCAAGCACTGCTACGCCGAGACCTTTGCTGAGCGCTTTCGGGGCGTGAAAGGCCATCCTTACGAACAGGGCTTTGACCTGCGCCTCGTCCCTGAAAAACTAACCGAGCCATTCGCCTGGCGGTCGCCAAAGCTCGTCTTCGTAAACTCGATGAGCGACCTTTTCCAGGATGGAGTGCCCGATGACTACATCGAAGCCGTTTGCCGAGTCATGGTCAAGGCAAACTGGCACACTTTTCAAGTCCTGACCAAGAGATCGCAGCGGCTAAAAGAACTTCTGGGCACTAGCCTGCGCTTCGCAGCCGTGCAGCCGCACATCTGGTGGGGAGTCAGCGTGGAAGATCGCAAGTACGGTCTTCCCCGCGTCGTCGATCTTCAAGTGGCGCCTGCAGTTGTCCGCTTTCTATCCATCGAGCCGCTTCTTGAAAACCTTGGGCAATTCGACCTCTCCGGCGTTAGCTGGGCGATTGTCGGAGGCGAGAGTGGTCCGGGTGCGCGTCCAATGAAAGCGGAGTGGGTGGTCTCGATTCGTGACCAATGTCGCGAGTCCAAGGTCCCATTCTTCTTCAAGCAATGGGGCGGTGTTCGAAAAAAGAAACACGGGCGGCTGCTCGAAGGCCACACCTACGATGAGTATCCTGCCCGCGTCGCCTCGCCGATCCCTGAACGCGAAAGCTGTGCACACTACGCACGCGAATTTTTGAACTCGTTTCGCGAGGTCTTCCAGCATCCGCTGGTGCAGGTTACTCTCTAGCCGAGCTCTCCAAAATTTGCTACGGCTGGGTTCCCGCTCCCAGAATTTCTTTGCTCTGTCCTTCGGCCACCGCAGGGTAGGCGGCTTTGCGGCGGCGGAGATCATTCGGCAACTCGGACTTCAGCAGCCAGAGGCCTACGGCCGTTGCGGCTGCCCATGTGACTGAGATCAGCGCGAGTTGCATCACGTCGGCGGTGCGCGAGCCTTGGACCGCCAGCAAAGCGGTCGCTCCCCTCGCCACTTCCAAACTGATGACAGCGGCGGCCACGGCGACGACCAGCGACTTTGCCAACTCTCCCCAGCGCAAGCCGCCCAGCCGTACCATCCCACGCCAGTGCAGGAGAAGTGCAAGCGCCAACAGGTTCGCGCCAATGCCAACATCGGACGCGAACGCCAGCCCGACCACGCCATAGACGCGAAACAGCACCGAGTAAATCGGCAGCGATGCAGCCGTGATGATGGTGACGGCGGCCATGGGCGTGAGCGTGTCGCCGGCGGCGTAGAATGCGCGGGCGTAGAGTCCCTGCGCCGACCACAGGGCCAGCGAAAGCGAGAACCAGAAAAAATAAATGGCCGTCGTCTGCGTGTCGGAAAGCAAAAAGCGCCCGCGGCGGTAGACGAGATCGATGAGCGGAAAAGCCGCGGCCATCATCCATCCGGAAGCAAGAAATGACGCCGCGGCCACGCGATAGACGGAGTCATTCACCGTCGCGGCAAATTCCTTCAATCTTTTTTCGTTAAACAGGCGGGCGAAAAATGGAAGTGACGCCTGCCCGGTCGCCTGCCCGAGCACCGCGATGGGAACGGCGAACAGGCGCTTGGCGTAGTTGAGGCGGGCAATGTCGCCGATGCCGCTCGAGGCATAGTGGCGCAGGATCCAGTCGTCGGCAGTGACCAGCGAAACTCCGAGCATCAGCGGAATCGAAAGCCGCACCCATTCGCGAAAGGCGGGATTGGTCACGTCGAAGCTGGGGCGGTATCCCGTGCCGATGCGCGCGGCGCCGATCACGCTCGCCAGGAATGGACCGGCCACGCTGCCGGCCAGCGCGCCGTAGGCGAGCGACGCGATGCCCAGCCGATGCCCGGCGGCGACGCCTCCAAGAATAATAAAGATGTTGTAGAGCAGAGGCCCGAACGCGGGAAACAGGAACAGGCGATTCGAGAGCAGCACCGCCGAAACTACGCCACCGACGTAGAAGAAAATTTGCGCCGGCAGGAGGATGCGGGTGAGGTGAACCGTCAACTCCACCTGAGCGGGAGAAAAGCCGTGAAACATCCAGCGCACGAAAGGCCGGGTGAAAATTTCGGTCAGGACGGTGCCGATAATCATCACGGTCGACATGACCGTGATCACGATGGAAAACGTTTTCTCGGCTTCCTCTTCCCTTTTTTCGGCCAGAAAGCGCGTGTAGATGGAAATGAAGGTGATGGAAGCTGCGCCGCCGGCCACGATGTAGTTCAGCCAGTCGGGCAGGGTGAAGGCGGCAACGTAGGCGTCGGTCTGCACGCCCGCTCCGAATGCGTACGCGATGTACGCCTCGCGGATGTAGCCAATCACGCGCGAGGCCATCACCGTGCCCATCAGCAGCAGGGTGGCGGAAAAGGCCGTGTGCTGGTGCGAAGGGCGAAAGAAGCGCAGAAGTCTGATCATGGAACGCAGATTTTCGTGGCAGGCCCGCAGCGTGCGAATCTGCTCGATAAAAAGGCTATCAGAGGCCCACTGCACCGACGCCGTTTATCAGCCGAGCTTTTGCACAAAGGTTCCCTTATTGATACTGAGAAGCAGGCTAAGGAGTCCATCCGCGCCGCAAGGCATAGTACTCGTTGATGGGGCGATCGTCGCTGAGCGCAGGCGTGGCCGGAGCTTTCGACGTCATCTGCTCAACGGTCAATTCATTTTGCAGAAGCTGGGCAAAGCGTGCCGTCGGATCGGGACGAATGTCCCATTCCACCAGGTCTGTGGCCGCGGCTGCAGGCAGGCGCCCCGCCAGTTCGGCCGCGGTGCGATTGGGCAGGGGACGATCACTGGCCACAAAATGGAATCCCCAATTTTTTCCGAAGGCAAACACGCGCAGGTAAGGAAAGCTGTGCCGCAGGGCGAGCGTCACCGACGCCTGCGTTTCGGGATCGCCGATCGGTAACCACTGCTGGAAGACGCCTCCCGGGCGCAGATGCTGGCGAATCACGGTGTAGAAATCCTCCGAGTAAAGCAGGCTGGAGCCGGCAGCTTCAACCGGCGGCGGAGGATCGATGGTAATGACGTCAAACTGCTCGCTGGTTCGCTCGAGGTAGCGGCGGCCGTCGTCGATGACGACGTGCGACAAGGGCGAGGCCAACACCGTGTTCGCGTCGCTGTGAAAGTAGGCGAAGAGCCGCGGCACGCTCGGCACCAGTTCCACCACGGTGACGGGAATATTCCAGGAGTGCAGCGAGCGGAACGTGGTGCCCATGCCAAAACAGATGACCAGCGCGTTCTGCGGCTGGCGATCGAGGAAGGCGAGGGGCAGGTGCGCCATCATCTTGGTGATCGGGGTCAGCGACGTCATGCCATAACCGTTGACCAGCAGCATCTTGCCGCGGCCTTCGCCGGTCGCGATCACGGTCGCGGTCGAATCGCGCAGCACCCAGCTGGCTTTTCCATATTCATGCTCATAGCCGCGGCTCGTCATATACAAGATGGCGCACAGCGGCAGCAGCAAAAAAGCGGCATAACGGGCGGTCGATCCCTTCGGCGTCAACTCCAATTTCCAGATTGGCCGGATGCCCATGAGCAGCCAGGGTAGCGAGAGAAGGATCAGCGACCAGCGCTCGCTGATCCACGGGAGAAGGCAGAAGCCGGCCAGCAGCGGTCCGACGTTGCAGCCCAGGATATTCATGGCATAGGCTGTTCCCGCCCTGGCGGGATCCCCCGCCGCCCAGCGGTCCACCAACATGGGAGTGAGAAACCCGAGCATGCCGGTGAATGGCGCGATGCCCAGCAGCAGCCGCACGTGACCGTCGAGAGTGAAGCCGGGGCTTGCCGCGGCCAACGGCAACAAGGCAAAGAGCCCAAGCAATGTCCACGGCAGGCTGCCTTCGCCGCTGTGGCGCGTGCTCCATGAGCGGTAGATTCGCGAGCCGATGACAGTGGCCGTCAGATAAATCGCAAGCGTGGACGCGAAGGCGTAAACCACAGTCCCGAGGTAGGGCGTAAACTCCCGCACCCAAACGACCTCCATCCCCATGCTGGTCAGACCGGTGGCAAACAGCAGGGCGAGGATCGAGTCGCTGCCGCTGGCGGCGCGAGCGGGCGCGGAAGCAGGCGTCTCATCCGCTGATACATTTGCACTCTTTCCGACGACCACCGCTGAAAGGAGGACGGCCATCGCGGCAATCAATCCGTTGCAGGCTGCGCCGACTTTCAGCGTCCCGTGGAATCCAAGGCGCTCGATCAGGATCAGGGGAAGGATCGTGCCGGCGACCGCGCCGGCAACGTTGGCGGTGTAGAGAAAACTGAATGAGCGCGCGGACTCGCGCGGCCGGATCTGCTCGATCGCAAGCATCCCGACGGGGATGGTGGCGCCCATCAAAGCGCACCATGGGATCAGCGACAGGGCTGCCCACAATCCGGAAAAGACGTAATACCCCACCGATGACGTGGAACCCAGCCGCTCCAGCAAAGTGTGGCCGAAGGCGAGTTCTTTAGTGACCAGAATTCCCGACGCGCCAATCAGCAATTCGATCAGCGCATAAAGACGCAGAGCGCGGGCGCCGGGCATGGTTCTCCGGCTGCGAATCCACGCCCCGCTTCCCCAGGAACCCAGGCCGAGCCCCGCCATAAAAACCGACAACACAATCGAAACCATGGCGGTGGTGACTCCGAACTCGGCCATCGACAACCGCAACCAGACCAGTTCGTAGAGGACGCTGCAGAATCCCGAAAGAATGAAGAAGATCAGAAACCAGCTCACGCCGCCTCTTTCTGTGCCCAGGATCGCGGAAGTTTATCGGCGGGCGGAGGCCCGCAAACTTAAAATACACCCTCTGCGCCGGGGAAAATCGGCCACCTCGGCCGATGAGCCTCACTTGTAACTGTTCCATTCTTCAATCGTTTACGAGTTGAGAGAGAGATGAGCCGCAGTGCATTGCCGACGGGTCCGGCGCCGTGGGAAGTTTGCCGCACAAGGAGGATCCATGGCTGCTTCGACTGTTTCCACCTCTCATTTGCGAATCCAGGAGAGCTACCTGGCCGGCGTCGAGAAAAGGGCGCTGCTGTGGCTGGCGGCGCGCACTCCGGCAAAAGTCAACGCGGACCACCTGACGGTGCTGGGCCTGGCCTCGCAAGTTGTCGCGGGTGCCTGCTATGCGCTCTCCGGCCGCCATCCGTATGCGTTGCTGGGAGTGATTGTGTGCCTGGGGCTCAACTGGCTCGGCGACTCGCTCGACGGTACGCTTGCCCGCTATCGCCGGCAATTGCGGCCGCGGTATGGATTTTATGTGGACCACATGGTCGACAGCTTCGGCGCCGTCGCCTTGCTGGGCGGCCTGGCTCTTTCCGGATTTCTGCACCCCGCCGTCGCTGTCGCCATGCTGGTTGCTTTTCTTCTTCTCTCCATCCAGTCGTACCTGGCCACGTTGGCGCTGGGAGAATTCCGGCTTTCGTTCTGGGGGTTCGGTCCAACCGAGTTGAGAATCCTGTTGGCAATTGGAACTTTCGCATTGCTGTGGAAACCGCGCGTGAGGGTCCTGGGCTTGCGCCTGCAACTGTTCGACGCCGGCGGGGCGATCGGCAGCGCGAGCATGATCGTGATGCTCATCGTCTTCACGGGGCAAAACACGCTGCGGCTGTATCGCGAAGAGCAGGTGAGATCGTGAGCGAGGAACAAAAAGGCGAGAACACGCATGATGCACCAGGCTGGCGGCGCGGCAGACTGGGATCAAGGTGGTTGAAGTTCAACGCGGTGGGGGCGCTCGGAATTCCGGTGCAGCTCGCTGCCTTTTTTGCGTTCAAAACCATATTTCACCTCGGCTACATGCTGTCCACGGCCCTCGCGGTGGAAACGGCAGTGCTGCACAATTTTCTATGGCACGAGCGCTATACCTGGGCCGATCGCGTGCATCCGGGTCAGAAGCCGGTGAGGCGTCTCGTGCGCTTCAACCTGACCACTGGAGCAGTTTCCATAGGCGGAAATCTGGCGATCATGCGAGCGCTGGTGGGGATGGCCGGAGTCAACGACATGATCGCCAATGGCATCTCAATAGCATTGTGCTCCCTGGTCAATTTTCTGGTCAGCGATGCGTGGGTGTTCGCGCATCAAAGCAAGCATCCGCGATCGCTTGCTCCGCGCCATGAATAAATCGATACTCGAACTATGCTTGGGCGAAGTGCGTTGGTGAAATCGTTTCTCGCGCTTGCGCTGCTGCTCGCGGGGATCGCCTTGCCCGGACAGAATCCCGTAGCCGTGCCTGGCGGCCATGGCACTGAAAAAGGCGCTGCGCCCAAGCTCGCCATCACGGTCACCGACGAAAACGGCGTGGCCGTGGGCTCCGCGCGAGTGCTGTTGACGCCGCCTCCGCCCGGCCTGCCGCTTCGCTGCGGCACCGATTTTTCCGGCCGCTGCGAATTTCTGAACCTGAACCCCGGCAGTTACGAGTTGCGGGTGGAGAAGGCTGGCTACTACGCCGCGGTGCAAAGCGCAATCCAGGCGGGGGCGACTCCTGCGATCGACGTCGCGCTGGTACGTCAGAAGGAGACACACGAGGTGGTGAACGTGGTCGAATCGGCGCCTGCGATCGATCCGGCGCAGGTTTCCACGAAAGAGGAGATTACTGGCAGCGAGATTATCGACATTCCCTATCCGGAAACGCACGACTATCGGAATTCATTATTTTTCATGCCCGGGGTTACGCCCGACGCCTTTGGCCAGCCCCACGTCGCCGGCGCCGAAACTTACCAGACCATCGTGCTGCTGGACAGTTTCAACGTGAGCCAGCCGACCAATGGCCAGCTGCTGGTGCGGGCCAGCGTGGAATCGTTTCGCTCCATCGAAATCACTCCGAGCCGCGAACCCGCCGAGTTTGGCAAAGGTTCCGGCGGGGTGCTGGCGTTGAACACGCGCATGGGCGACGACAAATTTCACGCCTCCTCCATCGACTTCATCCCCGGCCTGCAAACGGTCAAGGGCATTTCGCTTGGCGAGTGGAATCCCTTGCTGACGCTGTCGGGTCCGGTCCGGAAGGGCAAGGTGTGGTTCCTCGACGCTCTCAGCGGGCAGTACAACAACATCATCGTGACCCAACTGCCATCCGGCGCGGACAATGACCACGTCTGGCAAGTCGACAACCTGGCCAAGCTGCAATCCAATCTGACCACGCGCAACATCGTGACCGTCAGCTTTCTGTCGAACTATTACCACGACCGCTACGCCGGACTCTCGTTGCTGCAGCCACAGGCCACCACGCCCACCGACGCGGAAACGGCCTACCTTGGTTCGCTGAAAGACCAGTACTACTTGCGCGGAGGCGCGCTGCTGGAAACTGGTTTTGGCGTGGATCAGTACTCGGTGGTGCTCACTCCACAGGCCGCCGGGCCATACATTCAGCTCGCGCCCAGCGCATTCGGCAACGGTGGCGCGGGAGGAAATTACTACCTGCACGAGAACACTCTGGCGCGCAGGATTCAGGGCCTGGCAAATCTTTATTTGCCGGCGTTGCAGTGGCACGGGCGCCACGACTTCAAAATCGGCGCCGATATCGACCGGCTGAACTACAACGCGGAATTTCTTCGCCAGCCGATTTCGTTCCTGCAGCCGAACCAGCCGCCGCCGAACCAAGCGCCGCAGCCGTGTCCCACCAACGCCAGCGGCGTTCCCGTCGCTCCTTATATCTGCACGCGCTACTCAGTTTTTTCCGGCGGAACATACAACACCCTCTTCAACACCGAGACCAGCGCGTACGTGGAGGATCGCTGGCTGATCACGAACCGGTTGCTGCTGGAGCCCGGCGTGCGCTTCGATTGGGATCAATTGGTGCGCCAGCCGCTGTTCGCTCCCCGCCTGGCGGGAACCTACGTGCTCGACGACGAAGCCAACACCAAGCTCTCCGCCGGCATTGGCATGATCTACGACGCGACTACTCTCGGAATTATTCATCAGCCCTTCGAAGGCCAGCGCGCGGATTATTTTTTCCAGTGCCTGCCGCCCGGCTCCAGCACGTGCACCGTGCAGCCCACGAATCAGGGTGGCAACCCGACGGCCCTGCCCACGCCGGTGACCACTACGTTTTTAGCCAACCGCAACAACCTGGCGGCTCCGCGCTCTGTGAATTGGAGCCTTGGCCTGGAAAAAAAATTGCCACATGCCATTTTCTTGAAGCTGGAATTCATTGAGAAACGCGGCGTGCGGGGCTTTGCCTACAACACCCTGAATGGCGCAGTGGATGGCAACTACTTACTCGAAAACCAGCGCTCCGACCGCTATGACGCCTTCCAGGTGAGCGCCCGCCACCGCTTTCGCCAGCGCTACGAAGTTTTTGGCGCCTACATCCGCTCGCGCGCCCACACCAACCAGGTTTTCGATTTCAGCCTCGACATTCCCCTGCTGAGCCCGCAATTGCCCGGGCCTTATCCTTGGGATTCTCCCAACCGCGTCATCGGCTACGGCATCCTGCCCTTCGTCAGCTTGCCCATCATTCACAAACTGGATGTGGTGTACTCCGGCGAGGCTCGTACTGGCCTGCCGTTTTATGAGACCACCGATCAGGGAGAACTTTATCCCGGGCGGCCTCCGGGCTCGGTCCGCCTGCCTGCGTACTATACGATCAATTTTCAGCTGGAGAAGCGCTTCCACTTGTTTGGGCGCTATTGGGCATTGCGCGGCGGCTTCGACAACGTCACCAACCACGCCAATCCGGCATTGGCCAATGGAGTTATCGACTCGGCCCATCCCAGTCCGACTTTCATCGATGCGAATGGGCGCGCCTTTACGGGAAGAATCCGATTCCTGGGCAAAGAGTGAGACCTGGCGGTTTTTCAAAAACAGATAAATCGCGCCTTAGATCTCGATCACCAGCTTGCCGTAGTTCTGGCCCTTCTCGAGAAGCCGGTAGGCGTCGGCGGCGCTGGTCAGCGGAAACACCTGGCCGACCACGGGCGCCAGCTTTCCTTGCTCCACCCATCCGGAAAGCTGTTTCCACGCCGGGCCCATGATCTCAGGCTTCTGCGAGAGGTAGGTGAGCCACAAGCCCTGCAGCATGCCCGACTTCGCGTACATCGCGCGCACATCCAGTTGCGGAGCCTTGCCCGTGGCCGAGCCATACTGGATGACGCGGCCGAAGTCGCGCAGGCAGCGCAGGCTCTTGGCCGTGTGTTCGCCGCCCAGCATCTCGAAAACGGCATCCACGCCTTCGCCCCCGGTCAGCTTCTTGACGGCTTCCTCGTAATCCTGCTGTTTGTAGTTGATGCCGTGCTGCAGGCCGAGTTCGCGCACCCGCGCCAGCTTCTCGTCGGAGGAAGATGTGCCGAACATTTCCACGCCAAGGATTTTTCCGATCTGCACCGCTGCGGTGCCCACTCCGCCAGCCACGGCATGAATTAACACCCGGTGCGTCCGGCCGGCCGCAGGCGGCTGCGTCATTCCCGCCTGCCAGTAGCCGAGGTATGCAGTGAAAAAGTTTACGGGAAAAGCGGCTGCCTGCTCGTCGCTCCATCGATCGGGAACGGTCCAGAGGGCGTTCGTGTAAGCCGCAACTTTTTCCGCAAATGCGCCCCACTGAATGTAGCCCATGACGCGGCGGCCCGAGCTTACTTCCAGGCCGGCGAATTCTCGTCCGGCAATCATCGGCGGAGTGGGCGTGCCGGGATAGCCGCCAGTTGTGGTCATCAGGTCGGCAAAATTCAGGCCGCCGGCCGTTACCTGGACCAGCGTCTGTCCTTCTTTCGCCGATGGCTCCGGCATGTCGCGGATATGCAGGGCGTCCGGCCCTGTCAAACTGTCTATCACCAAAGCTTTCATGTGGGGAAGTGTAACAGCGCTGGATCGAACGTGACCGAGTAAGCCGGGTGAAGTGGGAAAGGAAGACCGTGGAGAGGCGGGACAGCCTCCCCACGGGAAAACGGTTCGCTCAAAACGTGGCTACTCAGAAATGACGTACACGACCGTTTCGCCGGGATTCGTGGATCCAGCGTAAACCATCCGAGAGACGGGGTTGACGTCAAGATAATTGGCGCTGGCGTTTACGCTGCCGACGACCTTGTTGTTTGAGCCATTGATGGCAACGACGGTCTGGCTACCGGGAACAGCCACGAAAATCATGTTCGACAGGTAGTCCACACAAACGCCGAATGGACTCCCTCCGACCGTGATATTCGCCACATTTTTGTCGTTGGCAAGATTGACGACGCCGAGCGTACTACCCGCGTTATTGGTGACATAGGCGAGGTCGGTGAAAGAGTTAACAGCCACCGCCTGATTAATCTGGCCGACCAGCGCCTGCTTCATCGCATGCGTGGCGGGATTGTAGATATCTAAGGCACCGCCGCTCGGAGTGATGAGTAGCTGGCCGGTTGTGAAATCGACCGCCAGGCCAAGTGCCTCGGTATTGTGAGTATAGATATACGAGACCGTGTTGGTGACGCCGTCGATGGCTGCGATCTCGTAATTGTTGTCGTCTGAGACATAGATTCGGTTTCTGAGCGAATCGACGGCAATGCCCTGAATTCCGATGGCGGGGGAACCCGCGACGGTAATCGTGTCCAACACTTTGTCGGTCGTCCCGTCAATCACCGTAACTGTGTTGGAGGATGCGCTGTAAACGCGTCCGGTTACGATATTCACTCCAACAAAATCGGCCGCACCAGCGGGCAAGGAGATGGTGTCGATTAGCGTGTTGGTGTTGCCGTCAATCACGGCCACCGCTGAACCGCCAGTGGAAAGGTTCGGGATGGCAGCGTACACGCGGTTGTTATTAGGATTGACTGCAATTCCGTTGGGGGTTCCGGGGACAGAAATACTGGTGATCAACGACTGAGCATTCATTGACAGCGTGCAAATGCACGCCAGGGAGGCAATCACAAACCAGTTGCGGTACCGCATAGGGAGCCATCCTTTGGAAGTTGAGATCGCACATCAGGGCGGCTGAGGTGGCGCGTCTTAGACAGCAGACTCAAAAAGAAAGGTTGCCGAAAGCCGCGCCGACTAAGGTGTTTGCCCCTGAAACATAAAGGCGGCCTCTCGGGAGCCTTAATCCGGCAGAACCGGACCCTGACTCGGAGAGGCCGCCTTTCCTAGACGAACCGGGACCGTTGTTACATCACAACGAAAACCGCGATTCGTATTCCGGGATGGAGCAAGTCGAAAAGAAAATATTCGCCATCGATGTAATCGATGTAGCAGTCGTCGGTGTAAGCCCAATCCGCGGGCCAGGCATCAACCAGTTCAAAGGTGTAGCCGCCATACTGGAATTGCGGCTGGCCAGAAACGATGACGGTCTGAGCCCGGAAGCTGTGGCTGCGGCCAAAGTGGGCGTGGAACTTGTCGTCGGGAATGTGTCCGCCCTTGCCGGCCGGACGCGCTGCATGCTCCTGACCCTGGGCAGGATGCATTTCCTGATGCTCGGCCTGACCTGCGTGGTCATGCATGTCCTGGTGTTCCGGCATGGCCTGGCCGTTGGATCGCTCTTCGCTGCGGCGCTCTTCCTGCTGCTTCTGTTCCTTGGAGGGCTTGGCTTCTTCCTGCTTTTCTGGCTTGGCCTCTTGCGGTCTCGCCTCGGGCCGGGCTTCCTCTTGCCGGGCGGGTGGCTCTTCCTTCTTCTCTTCCTGGGCGTACATCGCTGCCGCGCTTCCAACCAGCAGCGCAAGAACGGCTAGATTCAGAAATCTGAATGTTTTCATCGCATCCTCCGATGCCACTAGACTTCGGCTTCAACAAAGCGATCCGGCCAGTGATGGTCCGAATCGGACCGGACTCGTTTGACCGGAACTAAGATGCGATTGAGCTTTCGAACAGGGTGAAGAGAACACTGTAGCCCACTGGGAAAGTAACCCTAGGCTTACCGAGCGGTCGAATGATAGTGAAGGTATCCCAGGCCCACGCGCAGGTGGTGGTGCAGGGCGTCGGGGACGCAGATGGAGAAGCACAAGCCCAGGAGGCCTTGCGCGAGTCCGAGCGCCCACACATTGCGGTAGCGGAGGAAGGCCGAGCAGGAAGCCAGGCCCCAGATCAGCGTGGCCGCGGTCAGAGTGAGGTTGGGCAGGTGCGCCGCGGCAAACAGCGCCCCGGCGACGCTGACCGCGGCACCATCATTCAGCAAAAGGCGGCGAAGGCGCGGCACGAACAAAACCTGCAGCAGCAGTTGCTGATAGATCGTCCATAAGACGTAACCAGCGATGTGCCTGAAATCGGCCTGGTAAAGCGGGTGCAGCAAGCCGAATTTCGCGGCTACCCACATGCTGACCAGCGCCAAACCGATCGCAGCAGGCAGAATCCACAGCGACTCGACCAGCCCGCGACGCCCCAGACCCAGATCGTCATAGCCCCGCCGCCGAGTGAGTACGAGCGCAAAAGTGATCACAAAAACGAAGGGCGTGAGAATCTTCTGCAAATGTTCGGGCGACCAGATCACGCCGACGATCAGGCCGAAGCCGACTACTACCTCGAGCAAATCACGGCTGCGAGAGCGAGCGCGCATCCCGGTCACAGCCAGGGGCTGGGACAAAGGAAACGGCGACGCTGTCATTTTAGAGACGGAACTCACGAACGGGTCATTATCTCCGGCGTGGCCTCGAGCAGAGACCGTGTGTAAGGATGCTGCGGCTGGCGAGTAAGTTGTTCGCTCTGGCCCACCTCCACGATTTTCCCGCGGTACATCACGGCAATGCGAGTCGAAAGATAACGCACCACCGGAATGGAGTGGGAAATAAAAAGGTAAGTCAGCTGAAAATCGCGTTGCAGCTGGGCCAGGAGGTTCACGATCTGCGCCCCCACGCTGACGTCAAGCGCGGAGACGGGTTCGTCGGCAACGATGAACTTTGGCCGCAAGGCCAAGGCGCGTGCAATGCCAATGCGCTGGCGCTGCCCGCCGCTGAATTCGTGGGGGTAGCGGCGCAGCACGGACTCATCCAGCCCCACCGCGCGCACCAGTTCGCCAACCCGGGCGCGCACCGCACCGCTGCCGTTTCCTCCTGCACTCGAGGTTCGGTGAATGATCAGCGGCTCGGCGATGATGTCTTCCACCCGAAAGCGGGGATCGAGCGAAGCGAATGGATCCTGGAAAATGATTTGCATGTCGCGCCGCGCTCGCCGCATCTCTCCGCCGTTCAGCGCCAGCAGGTCGCGCCCTTCGAAGCGAATGCTCCCCGAGGTTGGCTCGATCAGGCACAGGATCAGGCGTCCCAGAGTGCTCTTGCCCGAGCCCGACTCGCCGACCAGTCCCAGAGTTTCGCCGGCGTGGATGTCTAGTGTGACATCGTCGACGGCGCGCGTGCCTGCCGTTTCGCCGCGCCCGGCAGGCTCGCTGCGCGGAAAAATCTTGGTGAGGTTTCGCAGTTCGACCAGCGCCATGTGCAATTTCCGATTGTAGCGCCCGCCGGCGATTATCCCGCCGCAATCAGCGGCACCGCCGCCAGCGCAGCCAGCAATCCGACAAATTTCCAGCGCGTGAAATGCTCTTTCAAGAAAATGCGCGCCAGCAGCACCGTGATGGCCGGGTATAGCGAGGCAATGACGACGGCTTCGTCGAGCCGCCCGGCCTGGCTGGCGAGCAGAAAAAACATGGTGCCGCACGAATCGATGCCGCCGGTCACGGTGGCCCAACGCACCGCGGGAAATGAGATGTCGCGAAGCGTTCCCTGCCACAATACGATGGCGGCGGTTACGATGAGCCCGCCGGCGCGGCTGAGCGTGGCGAACCACAGCACCGAACCGTTCCCTGCCTGGCGCGAGCACAAATAAAATCCGGCAAAACCAATGCCCGCCGCCACCGCCAGGCCAATGCCTTCCGGCGTGTGGCCGTCTTCCGCGCGAGTGATGAGCCATAGCCCGATGACCGCGAGCGTGAATCCCGCCATCGCGAGCTTCCCCGGGAAGCCCTCGGTGAATATCGCGACGACGGCGGGAATGGCTGCTCCCAGAACCGCTGAGATGGGCGCAATCAGGCCCATTCGTCCGGTTGAGAGCGCCCGAAAGAAAACCGCGACGCCTGCACTGCCTGAAATTCCTCCGGCGATCAACCAGAGCGCTGCGCGCTGCGATGGAAACGCGGCTCCGCTCAAGACGGCCGCTGATCCTACCAGCACCATTCCACCGAGGTTGAAGATGGCGGTAAAAAGGAACGCGTTAATGCGACGGCTCGCGTAGCCGCCAAGAAAGTCGCTGGTCCCCCACGCCAGAAAAGCGGCAGTGCCGTAGGCGGCGGTACCGAATTGAGGATGAGCGAGCATGGAATTCGAGGGTAACACGCGTCGCTGCAGCGGTGGCTGGTGGGCAGAGCGGGCAGCACCGGCAGTTGATTCGCGGCGGCCCATCGGTTAGCCTGTTGCCGGTCAAAAGCCGCAGTTGCGGTCTTACAGAAGATTCCCGGAGGAATCCCAACATGAAGCGCATCTCTACGGTTTCTCTCCTCGTACTCGCGCTGGCGATGTCCTGTTTTGCGCAAACGTCCAAGCACGCCAGCAAGAAGTCGGCGACGCCCGCTCCCGACAAGGCGCACTTGCAGAAAATCTGGGACGCGTGGGCGACTCTCGATCCGGACAATGCCGCCAAGTTTTACGTCAGCGGCCCCGGCACATTTTTCGACATCGCTCCCCTGAAATACGGCAGCTGGGAAGAGTACGACAAAGGCGCCAAGGCGCTGCTCGCCGACTATAAAAGCGCAACCTTTACGGTGAATGACGATGCTGCCATCCATTCTCATGGAGATCTGGCCTGGGTCACCGCCACTGTGAAATTTGCGATGACGCAAAAATCCGGCAAGGTGGGGATGGGCAATATGCGCTGGACTGCGATCTTCGAAGACAAAGACGGCAAGTGGAGCATCGTGCACGAACACGTCTCCGTGCCCATGCAGTAATGCCAGGACACTGTTTCGATTCGCTCACGGGTTACCTCTGTAATACGGGTAACCCGTGTTTGCTTGCAGAAACAACTTCACTCCCGCAGGGTTTATATAAATTACTGTGGGGGATTAAGACTATGCGCAGCCAGATTGCATCGATTGTCGGCTTATTGTTTCTTGCCAGCGTCGCGTGGGGACAGCAGGCTCCAGCCAGCAACCCCTCGAGCATGCCCGGTATGGACATGCCGGGCCACGATATGTCTCAGATGCACGACAAGTCCGCCAGTACCGACGGAGGCGGCGAAAAAGATTCCGACGCCAGTGCGCACGTGATGACCTCGATGGAAGGGCACATGGATATGGGCCCACACATGAAGATGACGGCGCTGCGGCCGGCGAAGCCGGGAGATGAAACGCGCGCGAAACAGGTCGTTGAGGCTGCGCGCAAGGCTGCCGACAAGTATCTCGACTATCACACGGCTCTCAACGACGGCTTCCAGATCTTTCACCCGGAAGTGCCGCAGAAAATGTATCACTTCACCAACTATGCTTACGCGATGGAGGCAATCGTCCGTTTCAATCCCGAGCACCCCACGTCGCTGCTCTATGAAAAGCACGGCGAAGATTACAAGCTGATCGGCGTGATGTATACCGCGCCCAAGCGTTTGAGCGAAGAGCAACTCGATGAACGCATTCCGCTCAGCGTTGCACAATGGCACGAGCACGTGAATTTCTGCACCGCGCCTGCGGGGCGCAAAGGCGAATACCTGATCCCGCATCCGCAGTTCGGACTGCGCGGATCGATCACTACCCAGGAAGCTTGCGACGCCGCTGGAGGTACGTTCCATCCCGTCATCTTCAACTGGATGGTGCACCTGTACCCGTTCGAGAAAGATCAGGCCAGCATTTGGTCGGTTTCGCGCCAGCACGGCGACGGAGACTGAGCGAATCCAGAGTTATCGCCGTTCACCACTCCCCCGTGGTGAGATATTCGTGGATCGAGGCGGCCGCGCGGCGACCAGCACCCATGGCGAGGATCACCGTCGCTGCCCCGGTGACAATGTCCCCTCCCGCGAAGACGCCCTTGCGCGTTGTGCGCTGTTTTTCTGCATCCGCCTGAATGTAGCCGCGCTTATCGGTGCCCAGCCCGGGCGTGGTGCTCTGCACGATCGGATTTGCCGTCGTGCCGATGGCCATGATTGCGACCGATAACGGCAGGTCGAATTCCGAACCTTTGACGGGAACGGGCCGGCGCCGGCCGGAAGCATCGGGCTCGCCCAGTTCCATGCGCACGCAGCGCGCGGCGGTCAACCAGCCTTTGCCGTCCGAGAGAAATTCGACGGGAGCGGTGAGCATCTGAAAATCAATGCCCTCCTGCTGCGCGTGGTGCACTTCTTCGGCGCGCGCGGGCATCTCGGCTTCACTGCGCCGGTAGATCACGTAAGCTTTGCCCGCGCCCAGCCGCAAAGCAGAGCGAATCGCGTCCAGCGCCGTGTTGCCCCCGCCAATCACCGCCACATTCTTCCCATGCAGATCGAGCATGGGCTCGTCATAGACGGGAAACTTGTACGCCTTCATCAGATTGATGCGCGTCAAAAACTCATTTGCCGAATACACGCCGTTCAGATGTTCGCCGGGAATGCCCATGAACTGCGGCAGGCCTGCGCCGGTGCCGATGTAGACCGCATCGAAACCTTCCTCGTTCATCAGTTCATCGATGGTGACGGTGCGGCCGACAACGACATCGGTTTCGAACTCCACGCCCATGGTGCGCATGGCGTCAAGTTGCTCGCGCACAATCTGCTTGGGCAGGCGGAACTCCGGAATGCCGTACACCAGCACGCCGCCAAGCTCATGCAGGGCTTCGAAGACGCGCACCTGGTGGCCCTTCTGAATCAGATCGCCCGCCACGGTCAGGCCCGACGGCCCGCTGCCCACCACTGCCACCTTTTTTCCCGTGGGCGCTGCTTTCGGCGGAAACTGAATGCCCACGCGCTGCTCGTAGTCGGCGACAAAGCGCTCCAGGTAGCCGATGCCGAGCGGCTTCACCTTCTTCGACAGCAGGCACGAGCCCTCGCACTGATCTTCCTGCGGGCAGACGCGGCCGGTGACCGCGGGAAGCACATTGGCTTCGCGCATCTTGAGCGCCGCACCCAGGTAATCTCCGGCGACGATGAGCTGAACGAATTTCTTCACATCCACGCCGACCGGGCAATGATCGGTGCAGGTGGGCTTGGCGCATTCCAGGCAGCGCAGCGCCTCCTGGCGCGCCAGTTCCGCGTCGAAGCCGAGGTTGACCTCGGTGAAATTCTTGTTGCGCTCGCCGGCGGGCTGCTCGGGCATGCACTGCCGCGGCACCTTGATGCGTTCTTTCGGCGAAAGCGGGTTGAGAGATTTCGTCGGGCTCACCGGGCGCCTCCTTGCGCAAGCGCGCACTGCTCATCGGTGACATGCGCGACCTGTTCCGCGGCATGAGCCTGGAAGTCGGCCAGCGACTTCTGCTCGGCCTGGCGATACATGCCATTGCGCTGCACCAGAACTTCGAAGTTCACCTTATGCGCGTCGAATTCGGGGCCGTCGACGCAGGCAAACTCGCTTTTCCCGTCGATCAGCACGCGGCAACCGCCGCACATCCCGGTACCGTCAATCATGATCGGATTCAGGCTGACGACGGTTTTGATGTTCTCCTTGCGCGTCAATTCGGCGACGGCCTTCATCATCACGATGGGTCCGACGGCGAGGACGAGGTCGATGCGCGTACCATTCTGGATGAGTTGCCGCAGCTTGTCTGTGACGAAGCCTTTGTCGGCGTAGCTGCCATCATCGGTCGTGATCAGGAGCGCGTCGCTCACGTCGCGCATCTCTTTTTCCAGGATGACGAGTTCCCTGTTGCGCGCGCCCACGATGGAAATGACCCGATTGCCGGCGCGCTTGAATGCGGCTGCCGACGGATACGCCATCGCGGTCCCGACGCCCCCTCCCACCACAACGACCGTCCCGAATTTCCCAATTTCCGACGGCTTGCCCAAGGGTCCGACGACGTCGCGAATGCTGTCGCCGGTGTTGAGCGAGTTCAGCAGCTGCGTGGTCTTGCCGGCGGACTGTACCACGATGCTGATCGTGCCTTTGGCCGGGTCGGAATTCTCAATGGTGACAGGAATGCGCTCACCTTCCTCGTAGATGCGCAGAATCACGAACTGGCCGGGCTGCTGCTTGCGGGCGATGCGGGGGGCTTCGAGCACGAAACGTTTAATGCCAGGCGCGAGAAATTTGGCTTCCAGGATTTTGAACACAAGGCGCTCCAGAGGGGGCAACCCCCACCTATCGATTTTGGCGAGAGGGTGTGGGAGCGGCAGTGACGACCATCACAGCGAGGTGTGAGATGGGATCGGCCGCTAAGTCCTTGCTCAGGAACTGCGTGCGAGAAGGTGGGCAGCAAGGTTTTCGGTTCGTTCGGTCTCGGGGTGGGTGGCGGAGATCACGACCAACGTGGCATCGTCGGCAAACTGGGAGGCGCAGAAGCGGCCCACAACGCCGCCTAGATGGCGACCGCCACGGCAATGTAGGACTGCTGGCGGTGCAGAAACTTTCGCAGCCAGGGATTGGCGACGATCTTCCTTAGCAACACGCGAGTGCTTCCCCTTCGTTGTTCCCGTTCCATGCCCCCGGTCGTCCGTTCAAGAGCGCACGGTCAGCACCGGGCACGGCGATTGCGCCACCACGCGGTGCACGGTCGACCACGGGACGTGGGTGGTGCGCTCGCGCGGCGACGCGCCCAGCACGATCAACTCCGCGCAACGTTCCACCGCGGTTCGCAGGATGCACTCCCACGGCGAGCCGAACTCCACCACGATCTCCGGGGAATCCGCCAGAGGCGCATCGTGCGCGAACGCCTGCAGCCGTTCCACCGATTCTTCGATCGGTCCCGGACGGGAACCGAGATTCGCGTAGTTCTCCAGGACATGGAGCAGCGTGAGGTGCGCGCGGGTTTCTTCGGCCAGGGCCAGCGCCACCGTTCCCGCCGGCTGCGAGGCGGACGTGAAGGCGGCGGCGTAGAGGATGCGTTGCAGGTTCAGCTCGACCGGGGCCAGCGTGCCTCCGTCGGAGTCGAATTCGGGAAGCAGCCGCCGGTCGCTCACGTTGGGGCCGACTGTGAGCACCGGGCACGTTGCATGGCGCAGAATCTCTTCCGCCACCGATCCCAGCAGAAGCTTGCCCAGGCCGCCGCGGCCGTGCGTGCCGACGACGATGAGATCGATTTTGTTTTTCGCTGCGATCGTATTCAGGTTGGGCCAGACCTTTCCGTACTCCGTGTAGCACTGGCCCGGGATCGTCCCCAGGCGCTGGCGGATGTGCTCAACTTTTGCGAGCGCTCCAGCCTTCGCTTCGTCCAGCAACTTGTCCATGGTCATGTAGTCGACGCCGCCCGCCATCATCAGCAGGCTGGTTTCCGACAGGACGTGGGCTATGTGAAGCATGGCTCCAAAGCGACGGCAGATGGCCGTGGCATAGGGCAGTGCCGCTTCGGAAGTCGGAGAAAAATCGGTTGCGTACAGAACGTTCTTGAACGAGATTGCAGCAGGTTTCGCGGTTTCGGGTGGGCGTTGCTTGAATTCCAGGACTGACATGAGGACACCTCCGCACCCATCACCAGCGTGACACCGCGCGCAGATTTCAGCTATGGCAACTGTCACGGTGCCGGGTGATGGTGGTCACGAAGCATTCAGCAGTCAGCGGTCAGCAGTCAGCCGAGGCAAGAGGAGCAGAGCAGATTCCTCCTCGCTCCTTTCGGTCGCGCGTCGGAATGACAAGACTCATTGGTGGTTTCGGCTACGTGCGGCCTGTGGGCCTCACGCGAAGCCGTCGGGCTGGCTGACCGGGCCCAAACCGCCCTGATGGTCGACGGCATCGCTGCCAGCGACAATGGCTTGCAGGTCAATCTGCAGCAGCGCCGGATTCTTGACTTTGGCTTTCAGGAAGCGCGCCGCCGCCGCCGGCTCAAAGCATCCGGTTTCCTCCAGCATGGCGCCCATCATCACGATGTTGGCGGCTTTTGCCGAGCCCAGCCTGTCGGCGATCTCCGACGCCGGAATGCAGCACACCTGCGCCTCGGGCGTAGGGAAATCCGTCGGCAGGGTTCGGCCGTTGTAAAGGATGAGGCCGCTCGCCGGCACCTGAGATGCGAACTTGCGGAGGGAGATTTCGTTCATCGCGATCAGCACATCAGGCGACGAGGTGAGCGGCGATCCGATACGTTCGCGGGAGAGCGCGACGATGCAGTGCGCACTGCCCGACCGCATCTCAGGGCCGTAGGACGGGAGCCAGCTGACTTCCAGGTTGTCCTCCGTGCCCATCTCCGCCAGCAACTGGCCGAGCAGCAGCACGCCCTGGCCTCCAAAGCCGGCGATGTTGATGGTGAGGTTGTGGAACGGACGCTTCTGTGCGGGCTCGAGCTTCGCTTCGCGATTGCTCTCGCCGATGCCGAGAACCTCGGCGATCGATTTCTGCGGCGGCGCGCTGCCTGCCGGCAGCGGCTCCTTGCGGTCGCGAAAGACATTCAACGGAAATTCGGGAGCCATTTTTTCCAGTACCCACTTGCGCGCGGCAATGGGATCTTTGCCCCAAATCGTCGGGCAGGGAGAGAGGATTTCGACAAAGGTGAAGCCGGCACCGTCGCGCTGCAATTCCAGCGCCTTGCGGACGGCGCGGCGCGCCCGCATGATGTTCTTATTGTCGCCGAGCGCCACCCGCTCTACATACACCGGCGCCTGCAGCGTGGAAAGCATCTCGGCCATGTGAATGGGGAAGCCTTCGTTCCCCGGCCGCCGGCCGAAGGGCGAGGTCGTGCTCTTTTCGCCGACCAGCGTGGTGGGCGCCATCTGCCCGCCTGTCATGCCGTAGATTCCATTGTTGAGGAAGAAGACCGAAATGTTCTCGCCGCGGTTGGCGGCGTGGACGATTTCGGCGGTACCGATCGCGGCCAGGTCGCCGTCGCCCTGGTAGGAAATCACGATCTTATCGGGGCAGGCGCGTTTCAGGCCGGTGGCGGCTGCGGGGGCGCGCCCGTGAGCAACCTGCACGTTTCCCACATCGAAGTAGTAGTAGCCGAAGACGGAGCAGCCCACCGGGCTGACGAAGATGGTCTTATCCTGCAAGCCCAGATCTTCCAGCGCTTCGGCAATCAGCTTGTGTGCCACGCCGTGCCCGCAGCCCGGGCAATAATGCGTCTGATGTTTGAGGTCGGACTTGCGCTCAAACACCGGATAGAAAACGGACGACTTCGAGCGGATGGCAGCGTAGTCTTCGGCGCTGCCTGTTTCGTTGTTTTTCACTTCGTCCAGTACGTCGGTCGCCATTGCGTCTGCCTCCGGCAAAATCTTTTATCCTCTGAGCGCGAACGCTTCGCTGCGCGAAGAAATGCGCGCTTCCACCTGCCCGCGCAACTCTTCGACGGTGGGAACGTTGCCGCCCATGCGCCCGTAAAAATCGACGCGCTTTTTTCCGTTCAAAGCCAGCTTGACGTCTTCCAGCATCTGGCCGTTGCTCAATTCCACGACTAGAACGTTGTCCACCCCGGCCGCTGCCTTCGCCAGGGCCTTCGACGGGAACGGCCACAACGTGATGGGGCGGAACAGGCCGACTGGCAAGCCGTCGGCGCGCGCCTTCTGCACCATGGAGCGCAGCACACGCGAGACGATGCCGTACCCCACCACCAGAAGCTCCGCGCCCTCGGTGCAATATTGCTCGCAGCGCACCTCAGCGTTCTGCGCGCGAATATACTTGGCTTCCAGCTGGCGGTTGTGTTCCTCCAGCTCATCGCACTCGAGGTAGATGGAGCTGACAAGGTTGGCCCGTGTCTCAGCCGTGCCCTTCACCGCCCAAGGCTTGGCCGGCGCGGCGATTTCCTGGTATTCGAGGTCGAGCGCTTCCATCATCTGGCCGGTGAATCCGTCGGCCAGCACCACGGCGGGATTGCGGTACTTATCGGCGAGATCGAAGGCGAGCATCGTGAGCGTGGCCATTTCCTGCACGGACGCAGGAGCGAGCACGAGGTTGCGATAATTGCCGTGGCCGCCACCCTTGACGGTAGCGAAGTAGTCGCTTTGCTCGGGCGCGATGTTGCCCAGGCCAGGACCCCCTCGCATCACATCGACCACCACGCAGGGAAGCTCCGCACCTGCCAGGTACGACATGCCCTCCTGCATGAGGCTGAGGCCGGGGCCGGAGGAGGCTGTCATGACCCGAACCCCGGCAGCCGCCGCGCCGTACACCATGTTGATGGCGGCGACTTCGCTCTCAGCCTGTACAAAGGTTCCACCCACTTGCGGCAAATATTTGGCCGCGGCTTCGGCGATCTCGCTGGCAGGTGTGATGGGATAACCGTAGTACGCGGTGCAGCCGGCCAGAATCGCGCCCTTAACCACCGCAACGTTGCCCTTGCAGAGCTGCCGCATGATGATGAGCCCTCCTCAACTTTTCGTTCGCAGCATCCCCGCGGGCGAGGCGCTACGCTTATCCATTCAGCGAAAAAATGACAGTAATGGTCGTCTCCACTTCCACTGGTTGCCCGTTCAACAGATAGGGCTTGTAACGCCACTGCCGGACCGCTCCGATCGCCGTCGGCACCAGCATGGGGTGACCGCTGACGAGTTGCAGATCTTCAATCAACCCATCCTTGGTAATGATGGCTTTCAGAACCACGTCCCCGGAAACGCGCGCGGCTCGCGCCAGCGGCGGATACGCTGGCTCGACTTTGTGCAACAGCAAGCCCGAGGTGACTCCTTGCGAAACTCGTACTCGCTGCGGAATGACGGGCTGCAATTTCGGCACATAGGCCAGGTTTGATGTCGCATTGACGATGCCGCCAATTACTCCTCCCAGTTGGCCGCCGGGAATTCCTCCCGGGACGCCGCCCACTACCCCTCCCGCCGCCATGATCGGTGGCGGAGCTTCTTCTTCTTTGATCATTTCGACTTTCCGGGGAATGCGCGTCGGGGTGCGCAGTTGGCCCGTCGAAAGCATGTCGGTCTGGATTTGCTTCATGATCTTCGCCACCTGCGCCTGCGCCGGAGGCGGCGGTGGCGGCGGTGGCGGCGGAGCCTCGAGGAAGGTGAGCAGCTGCGACTTCGGCAGTTCCTGCGTGAAGTACAGCGGCAGCAGCAGCAGGATGCCGAGCATCATGCACTGCACGACAAACGATCCTGCCGTGGCCAGGGTCTGCCGGCCGGCTTGGCCTTCGTAGCGCAAGATGCTGTCGGCGAACATGGGACGAAATTGCACCGGCCCTGCCGACACGCGCTGCACCGACGCATTCAGAACCTCCATCCGCCGCAGGGTTTCCTTGATTTGCGGATCCCTGATTTCGATTGTGCCTTTCATCGCTACCTCCTTTACCTCAGCGGGAGATTCCGCTTGGCTTGCTGCCCGCAATCACCTAGGCCGTGGCCAGGGCCGGGGCCGTGGCTTTCGCCGGCGCCACCGTGCGGTACACCGTGATCGCTCCCGGCTCCGGACAGCAATAAAAACAGATCCCGCAGCCGGTGCAGTCTTTCCCCGTGTAGCGCGCGGGATGCACTCCGTACGAACTCAGTTCGCTCTCGAGCTCCAGGCACTTGGGCGGGCAGGATTCCACGCACAGCCCGCAGCCTTTGCACTCTTCCACGTTAATGGTGACTTTGCCTCTGGGTTGAGCAGCCATCATTCACCTCGCTGCCGCACATTCGGCCCCTTGCGGCCGCTGCAGCCATTTAGTTTTTTCGCAATACTGGTACAGCTCTTCACGGAACTTCGGATCGGCAATCTCGATCAGCGCCTTCGCCCGCTCGCGAATCGATTTGCCATGCAAGTACGCAACGCCATGCTCGGTGACCACATAGCGCACCAGCCCGCGCGATGTCACCACGCCCGCTCCCGGGCTGAGCATGGGAACGATTCTGGAAACCGTTCCCTCTTTGGCCGTCGACGAAACCGCAATGATGGCCTTGCCGCCCTTGGAATACGAAGCGCCGCGCAGGAAATCGACCTGCCCGCCGATCCCGCTGTAGAAGCGGTTTCCCAGCGAGTCCGAGCACACCTGCCCGGTGAGATCGACCTGCAACGCGGAATTGATGGCCACCATGTTGTCGTTGCGGCCGATGGACACGGGATGATTGGTGTAAGCCGTCGGATGAAATTCGAAAATCGGATTGTTGTCCACGAAGTCGAACATCTTCTTGGTGCCCAGGGCGAAGCCGACAATGATCTTGCGCGGCTTGAAGTTTTTGCGCGCGCCGGTCAGCACGCCGGCCTCGATCAATGGGATCACGCCTTCTGAAACCAGTTCGCTGTGCACGCCCAGATCTTTGTGATGCATCAGGAAGGGCAGCACGGCGTCGGGAATGCCGCCGATGCCGGTTTGCAGCACGGCCCCGTCGTCGATGAGCCCGGCCACATTTCGCGCGATGGCGACCTGGATGCTGCCAATCTTAGGCTTCTCGATTTCGCACAAGGGCCGCGACGACTCGACGATGGCATGCAGTTCGTTGATATGGATGAAGCTGTCGCCAAACGTGCGCGGCATCTGATCGTTGATCTGCGCAATCACGTGCCGGGCGCACTTGGCCGCGGTAAGCGATGTGTCGACTCCGACCCCGAAGCTGCAATAGCCGTGGGAATCGGGCGGCGAAAGTTCGAGCAGCGCGACGTCGATGGGCATGGCGCCGCTTTCGAAAAGTTCTTCGATCTCGCTGAGGTTAATGGGCGTGTAATCGGCGCGGCCGTCATTGATGGCGGCGCGTACGTTTCCCCCGATGAACATCGCATTATGCCGGAAATGCCCCGCCATCTCGGGCGCGGTATACGGCGCGCAACCCATGGTCATCATGTGAACGATTTCGACGTCGTGCACTGCCGGCCCGCGCCGCATCAGCGCCTCGACCAGCGTTTCCGGCTCCGCGCAGCCGGGCTGAATGTACACCCGCATGCCCGACTTCACCCGTTCTAATGCTTCGTCCGCGGATTGCAGCCTGCGCTTGTATTCACTTTCCCACGACATGAATCCCCCAACTATCCGGAAGCCTGCTTGGTGGCTAGTTTGTTTTCGTTGTCCGTGGCCCACTCGTACCCCACAGCAGCCGAGTGCATGGCCCGATCAAAGAACTGATCCAGCAACTGGAGCAGTTCCTGCTTACCCAGGATCTCGACGGGGCGGTCAGGATAAGCCTCGTCCAGGATGAATTCCCAAAGATTCTGTTTGGTCAGAACAATCGCCCAGATGACTTCGCTCAGCGGCACTCCCTGCTGGGCCCGCCGCGCGCCGATCTCGGTATAGCGCTGTTCGATGTCGGCTTCGTTTTTGTGCAGCAGCCACTCTCCCAGGTGCCGGTAAATTTCATAGACCCGTACCTTGAGATCCTCCGCCGGAACTTTCTTGAAGTTTTCCATCCGGTTGGATTGCCGCACTTTGATAAGGAGACTGTTCGCCAGGGCGTCGGAGTGGTCTTCGATAAGGCGGACGAACCTGTAGGTAATAATCATGACGCCTCCGGTCTCTAAAGTGATTTTCGGCTTGGGTGGCGAGAGCGGCCATGATATTGGGCACATCCACATGTGATTTGCGTCACAAAGAGGAATGACCGAAGTTTGCGCCCGTTCTGGGAGGTCCTCACCCCGCGGGAGCCGCTACGAACCGATTGACAAGCAAATTTGAAAAGTGAGGTATAATCGCTGACCTTCGCAGCTGCCCGTCCCGCTTGCCTTTTGGAGGTACTTATGTTCCGCTCGCATCGCATTTCGACCTTGATCCTGTTGGCTCTCGCTTTCACCGTGCTCACCGGCTTCGGTCACGACCAGGCGTTCTGGTCGCAGTGGGGACGCACTGCGCAACACCAGGGAATGGTGAACGTCGCAGCCCAGCCGCTGAACCGCAAACTCGCCGACATCGTCTACGACCCGTTCGCCATGCAGGAGGAGGCGGAGATCAAAGTGATTGGCGGGGAGTACGCGCTCACTGCTCACTATCAGGCCACGCTGATCGACGGCAACAGTTTTTATATGGTGCTCAAAAGCGGCACTTACGATCTCTGCCAGCCGCTGGCCGAATGGTACAAAGGCGGCAACTGCGGACCCAACGCCTGGGGCCAGTTGATCTGGAACGTGGTGCGGTACGACTGGCAGCAGGAAAATGTTGCCCCGGCCTGGACCTTCACCACCGATTGGAAGCCGGAGCCCAGCGGCACCAATGTGCTGCAAAGTTCCAACGGCTTGTTTGCCTCGGAACCCGTATTTCATCCCGCGCTCGCCAACGGATATCTTTATGTTCCCGGCGCCGGAGGAACGGTCTGGAAGGTTGACGTCACTACGGGCCAGTCGCAAGCGCCCATTAATCCCTTCGCCGGAACGGGCATTAATCCCGCGGCAACGTTCGTAGCCGGGCCGCTCACCGCCGACGCGAGCGGCAACATTTTCTACAACGTGATCGAACTCGATCTCAGCAATCCGTGGTCGAACGATGTACTGGGCGCATGGCTGGCGAAAATCTCGCCCGATGACAGCTCGGCGACCGTGACCTTCGCCAACCTGGTGCCCAACGCTCCGCCGGGAAACTCGACCAATTGTCCTGGAACCTTTCTCGATCTCGCGAACAGCCAGTCGTACCTGCCTTGGCCGCCGGGGCCGAACGCAGTGCCTCCGACGGTGCTCTGTGGATCGCAACGCCCCGCCCTGAACGTAGCCCCCGCAGTGGGGCCAGATGGAACCGTCTACACGGTAAGCCGTGCCCACCTCGATGCCATGGTCGCGTCGCTTGTGGCCGTGAACCCTGATCTGTCCTTGAAGTGGGCGGCATCCCTGCAGAACGTGCTGAGCGATGGCTGCGGCGTCTTGCTGAAGATCGCGCCGCCGCACGTCGACGACCTAGCCAATTCTTGCCGCTACGGTACGACCGTGGGCGTCGATCCCACCACGAATGCCAAAGGCTCCGCCGTTCTTAACGATGCGGCCTCTTCCTCGCCCACTGTCCTGCCGGACGGATCGATCCTTTATGGCACGCTGGATAATTACAACTATGATCGCGGTCACCTGATGCACTTTGACGCGAAGGGCAATTTCGTGAATGCCTACACCTTTGGCTGGGACACCACTCCCGGCGTTTACCAGCACGACAATACGTATTCCATCGTTTTAAAAGACAACTCTTACGGCGTACCGGCGTATTGCTTCTTCGCCAGCCCGGTCTGCGCGTTCCCTCCGCCGGGTCCCTACTACATGACGCAGCTCGATGCGAACTTGAACGTGGAATGGTCGCTGCAGAACATCACGATTGATTCCGAGCATCCCAACGGCTATGAGTGGTGCGTGAATGCGCCCGTGATCGATAAGAATGGAATCGTATATGCGGGTAGCGAAGACGGGCACTTGTACTCGATCCCGCAGGGAAACAAGGGTGTATTCAAGAAACCAAAGCAGAGAATCTTTTTGCAGGAAATTCTGGCCGCGGCCTATACGCCGCTATCGGTCGGGGAAGACGGCAAAATCTACACCCAGAATGACGGCCACTTGTTCGTGGTAGGAAAGTAGGCCCCGGGCTTACTCGGTCTGCATGGTATTGATCGAGAGCCTGGCGCCACTGAGTGTGCCAATAATCTTTACGCGCTCGCCGGCAGCCCGCTTCAGCGCAAGTGGATCGCCGTCGAGCGTGTAAACGGCCTCGCCGTCGATCAACACGAACTGTTCCCCAGCATGTACACAAACACGCGTGCAATCCGCGGCGGACTTGTTGATCTCGCTCGAGTGCTTGGCGCCGCAATGGCTGTCGCTGATGACGCCTTCGTAAGTCTGCGTCTGCAGGTCCGCCGCAGGTTGATTCGCCTCGGCCTTCTGCGTGGTAAATGCCGCACTGAATAAGGAAAAGAAGACGGCAACCAAAACCGTCCCAGTCAGCCCCCATCCCACCCAACTCGAGGGAGCCACTCCTATGTTGATAAGGCCGACACGCTCGGTGAATCGCGACAGCTTGGCAGCGAGCTTGGTCATCAAGCGGTTCCTTTGGCTAAGAAATTACCTCGATGTTGATAATGCGCAGGCGCCGTCCGGAAGAGTCGACGGTTCCATCGACGCGCACCTGCTTGCCCTCGTAACGTTTGGCGCGTTCCTGGTCATCCAACTGCAAACTGTTCGCGCCTTCCACCGATAGAACAAATTCGCCGCCGTCTCTCTTGATCAATCCGCGGAAGGTGCGCGCCGCCGGATCCTGTGCTTCTTGCTGCGCTCGTCCTTCCTGCGATTGCGGATCGGGCTGTTGCACACGATCTTGTGCGCCCGGCATGGGCTGCTGAATTGGCTGTGGCTGTTGCATCTGCGACCACGCGATCAGCTCCGGCCCGAGAATCTCAAAACGCGGACTAGCCTCGCGCTGCGCATCCTGAGCGAAAAGCGGAACTGCGAAAATCGTGACTGCAGCTAGAATCCGGATCACTGGCCTCACGGTCCACCTCCCGGCGACGAAGGGCGGGAGACATTTCAAATCGGTCGAACATGTTTTCGAATCTCTTATGTTTGTAAATTCTTGACAACGAAAGGTCTATACACGCGTTCCTGTACACCTGGAAGATGGCATAGGGCGGTTCGGACGGCATCGAGGGAAGAGAGCGAAAGGTCGAGTTTTCCGCCAGATGCGGTTTTTCTGCCCGCAAATATACCGAATTCACAGTATGGGCAGGTCTCACTCCCTCCCATAGTCTGGGTTCCTACTCGACAAACGCCCCCATCGAGCAGGTGCTGTTCACTGGGGAATAGCACCTGCTCCCTTCTCAAAAAATTCTCCACAGACTACAGGGCCGTTGATAGCCACATACAGATTGCAGAGGATTCGCCCGAAGCTTCGGCGCGACTATTGTCGTTGGCGGGATCATTTCTCAAAGGAGGAATCATGCTGTACTGGACAATCGTTTTCCTGGTGATCGCGCTGATTGCTGGAGTCCTCGGCTTTACCGGCGTGGCCGTCGCCGCCGCCGGAATCGCGAAGCTCCTGTTCTTCGTATTTCTCGTGCTGTTTGTGATTTCGCTCGTCACTCATCTTTCGCGACGCGGAGTGTGACTTGGTTACGCGAGCGCAACAGCATGGCCCAAAAAATCACGAACCACAGTTCGTGATTTTTTTTGCGCGGCACGCAATCCGCCTAAGGTAAGAATTTTTCCCAACCTTCGCAATTGCTTGCGGCAACTAAGTTTCCAGTGGCGAGGAATTCAATCCAGAAGGCGCGATGCAATCACAGGTTGCGCTTTCCTTAGGAGATGAACATACATGGCAGACGATATGGAAAAGAAAGGTCAGCAGGGAAACTTCGGGCAAGGCCAACAGTCCGGTCAGGGTCAGCAGTCCGGTCAGGGTCAGCAGTCCGGTCAGGGTCAGCAGTCCGGCCAGGGTCAGCACGGCAACCAGCCGGGTCAACAGAGCGGCCAGCCTGGACAAGGCCAGACCAGCAAGAAGCCGGGCCAGGGTATGGAAGATGAGGACGAGAATCGCGACCGTCAGCGCCGCGCGTCCTAACCTGGTTTCGCAGTTTTAAACGAGGCACGAAGAAGTCCCGGTTTTTGGCCGGGACTTCTTCTTTATGTTTTAGGTGTGAGATACTCCGGCTGGGCAGGCGAAACGCGAGGAGCTCGTCCTATGGCCAATCGAAAACAATCCCGGGAAGAAGCCCTTCTGAATGCAGTCGCGCGCAAAGTGGGCCGTGCTGCGGGCGCCATCGCGAAGGTAACCAAGAGCCTTGCCGCCAGTCTTCCCGTCAGTCGCGATCATCCCGAGTCACAGCCCGCGCGTGCAAAAAAGAAGTCGCAGTCGAATGTGGCGAAGAAAAAACGCGCATCCATTCCGACCGCTCGCGCTACTCCGCGAAAAACCCGAGGCGGCGCTCGCCATGCTGCGCGCCCGTCCTCTAAGAACGCTGCCCCAAGGCGTTAAGCCTCCATTAAATCCCCAAGCGCGTACAGAATGCGGGGTATTGCGGCATTGCGGCGCGACGCCCTACCTTGAAGTTGAGCGAACAAAATTTAGATCAATGGTTTCCGACCGGATCTTATTCCGGCGAGACCGATTTTTCAGGAGAGTAGATAATGGCGAAAAATTCGTTGCGCGAACTTTACGTGGAAGAACTTCGTGACCTTTACAGTGCCGAAACCCAACTGGTGAAAGCTCTGCCGAAAATGGCCAAGGGCGCGGCTAATGGCCAGCTGCGCACTGCCTTCGAGGAACATTTGCGGGAAACCTCGGAGCACGTGTCGCGACTGGAGCAGATTTTCGAGCAGCTCGGCGAAAAAGCTACCGGCAAAAAGTGCATGGGCATGGAGGGCCTGGTCAAGGAAGGTTCCGAAATGCTGAAGGACAGTGACTTCGAAGAGGAAGTCAAAGACGCAGGCATCATAGGTGCGGCGCAGCGCGTGGAACACTACGAGATCGCCGCCTACGGCACCGTGCGCGCCTTCGCAGAATTGCTCGGCGAAGACGAGCACGTCTCGCTGCTGGAGATGACGCTCGACGAGGAAAAGCAAGCCGACGAAAAACTGACGAAACTGGCGGGAGAAATCAACCCAAGAGCCTCGGAGGGTGATGAGGCCGAGGAAGATATGGAACCGCAAGCGACCGGCAAATCGAAAGCGCGCCGCGCCGCCTAAGGCTACCTCTAAGCCAGTCTGTGTCCTATACCATACAACAGGAAGGGCTTAGCCCTTCCTGTGCCTTTTTTATACGGAATTTACCCGATGGCCCTCCCCTTAGGGCCAAAATAGAGTAATAGCAGTGAATCCTGTAGTTCTTACTACCCCTATGGACATTGAGGTAGCCATGCAGAATCCAACGTTGTCGTTACCCCTCATGCGGAACTGGCGCGATCTCTACACTGCCGCCTTGTTTGAAACCGATCGCAACGAAATTCCTTCGCGCATCGCCGAAGCGGAAAAAGCCATCATGGCCCGGGCACGTGAATTGTTTTCCGCCGGCGCCGACACCATCGAGGAAGATCAGGCCCTCGACGACGCGCTCTATGCGCTTAAGGCGCTGCAAAACTGCCTTGACTTCCGCAACGCGGCTTAAAGCAAATTTTCTTTGCACGCGCGCGTGGGATTCGTGTCCCCCGCATGGACGTTGTCTGTCTCGTTGCGGCCGTTTGCCCGTCACTTTGCAGCAACCGCTGTATTGCTTCCGGTCGCGGACGGTGCTCTGCTCATGGAGTACGCAGGAAAGCTCCGTAGACCACTGTCCACTAACAGATGACTGCCAACAAGATCCGCCGCTCGCCGTGGAAGTGGATCGCGGTGGGAAGTGTCTTACTGCTGGCAGGCGCCGTTATCAGCGCGCGCTTCGTCATACACCGCGCTGAGCCCATCGTTCGCACCCGCATCATCGAGACGCTCTCCAACCGCTTTCAGAGCAAGGTCGAATTAAGACACATCTCGGTCTGGGTCAATCATGGGCTCGAGGTAACGGGCGAGGGCCTGAAGATTTTTGGCGCCACCGACCCCAATCCCTATGAGAGCGGCGTGCAGCCTCTTCTCCGCATCGGCGAATTTCGTTTTCAGTCGACCCTGCGCAGCCTCTTCCGCACGCCCATGCACATCGATACCGTCTTCGTGAAAGGGATGGAGATCAACATTCCTCCCAGGGAGGATCGCACGCAGTTCAAGAATATGGGAATGAAGACGGGCAAGTTGAGCATCTACGTGGAGAAATTCGTCTGTGAAGACACGGCGCTGCTTATCAATACCTCCAAACCCGGCAAGCCGCCGCTGGAGTTCGCGATCTCGCGGCTTAACATGAAAGACATTGGATGGGGTCAGCCCATGCAATTCGACGCCACCCTGATCAACCCCAAGCCCGTGGGAGAAATACAATCGCATGGCTTGTTCGGACCTTTCCGCACCGATTCGCCGCGCGAAACTCCCGTGCAGGGCGACTACTCTTTCAACAACGCCGATTTAAGCACGATCAAGGGCATTGGCGGAATCCTGGCTTCGACCGGAGCATATTCGGGAAGTCTGGGCGAAATCACGGTGCACGGCGAAACCGATACGCCCGATTTCCGCATCGCCATCAGCGGCCATCCCGTGCCCCTGCATACCGAATTTCATGCCGTCGTGGATGGCACCAGCGGCGATACCTACCTGCAGCCGGTGAAGGCACGGTTCCTGCACACATCGTTTACCGCCCGCGGTTCGGTGGTGCGCACCCTTTCTCCACGAGGCCACGATATTGAACTGAACGTGCTGATCAACCAGGCTCGCATCGAAGACCTGCTGCGGCTTGGTGTTCGCACCGATCCTCCCGTGATGAGCGGCCCAATCGAGATGCATACGAAGCTGAGCTTGCCGCCAGGAAACGGGACAGTGACCGACCGCATGGGGCTGGCCGGTAATTTTCACGTTTCAAGCGCGCACTTCGGCAATCCCCAGGTGCAGGAGAAAATCGACGGCCTCAGCCTGCGCAGCGAGGGCAAACCCAAGCTGGCCAGGGAACACGTGGTCGAGGATGTGCCCGTCGATCTGCAGGGCGATTTCATCCTCAAAAATGGAACTCTCAGTTTTTCTTTTCTTCATTTCCTCATTCCCGGCACCCACGTCGACATGAAGGGGGACTACAGCCTGGATGGCCGCAAATTCGATTTCCACGGCAAGGCCCGCATGGTAGCCAAGGTCTCTCAGATGACGACCGGATGGAAGTCGATCCTGCTCAAGCCGGTGGATCCTTTTTTTAGCAAGCACGGTTCCGGGACGGAGGTGCCGGTGAAGATTACCGGGACCGAATCCGCTCCGCATTTTGGCCTCGATTTCCACCATAAAGAGGAAGGTTCGAACAAGGCTGAATTAAAGCACGAAGACCGGGTACAATAGCCGGACGTTGTGGAAGGACATCGAGAGACGGGGGGTCTCTAATGGCAGAAAAACCTAGCACCACCTTGCCTGCAACGGTGGAGAAAGTCATCAAGCCGGTGAATCCCAGTGAGCCGGAAAAGGCCCAAATCACAGTCGAAGGCGCCGATCACCTGTACCGCGAGCTTCGCATTGAGAACGCGTTGGTGGATGAGGATGGCCGAAAAGTTCGCTTGAAACCCGGAGCCGAGGTCGAGGTCACGATCGAGGCCGACGCCCAAGCCACCGTTCCTAAGCCCGACTAAGAGACATCGCCACTTTCCTGAAGCGAATGAAGACGCAGAGGCGCGACAATCCTCTGGGTCGTTGAGTTCTGCGCGGTCGGCCCCGGCGCGGCGCAATTACTGTGTTCCGCCGGCCAGCAGGATCCGGCTGAGTAACATCCACCGCCGCACGTTGGTCGTCATCAGGAAATTCTCCCGCACGTGCTCGCGTCCGTTCTGCCCCAATTGCCGCGCGAACTCGGGATGAGTGAGCAGATACCTCATCTGGTAGGCGCAGCCATCCACCGAGTGCACCAGACTTCCGGTCAGCTTGTGGATGATCTGGTTGGGAATGCCACCCACCGCTCCGGCGATCGTAGGCTTGCCCTTCCACAGAGCTTCTGTCACGGTCAGGCCAAAGCCTTCGCGAATGGACTTCTGTACGATCAGCGTGGATGCGCGCTGCAAGGCATTAATTTCCAGCGCACACCATGGCGGCAGATCGAGAATGATGACGTCAGGATCGTCCCCGGCAGCCTCTTTCACTTCTTTCAGCACGGCCGCGCCCTCAGGATCGTCGCTGGCCCCGCCTCCCGCCATCACCAACTGGCAGTCGACATATTTCCGGGCCTGCTTGAACGCCTGGATCACGCCCACCGGATCCTTGGCACGGTCGAATCGTGAAACCTGGGTCACGATCGGCCGCGAGCGATCGATGCCAAAATCGTCGCAAACGTGCTGGATGAAACTTTCTTCCAGTTCCTTGTTCTTCTCCGACAGTGGGTCGATGCAGGGGTAGAACAGGTATTGCGGAATCGGCAGCTGCCGGGTGAATGACTGTGACGAGAAGATGGCGGCGTCGTATTGCTCGACGAAGGGCCGCAAAAAGCCCCACACGTCGGGATTGGGATTGGACAGATCGATGTGGCAGCGCCACACCCAGCGCCGCGACCGGTCTCGATCGCGCACCAGCGCCGCCGGCTGCGGGTCGTGGATAACGATGACGTCTTCCGAGAACTCGATGCGCCGCCGGTTCTGCTCGTTGTGCATCATGAAGATGTCGCGGAAATTCTGCGGCAGCTTGAATTCGCTTCCCTGCAGCGCGTTGTGGAACGCCTTGGTGACTTCGAAAAAATCGTTGCCGCCGGTGATGACATCCCAGTGGGTCTTGACCTCGAGCTCGTTGAGCAGGGGCACAAGCTGGTTGAGCATCTCGGCGACTCCGCCTCCTACCGCGGTGGAGTTCACCATCTTGATTTTCTTGCCCTTCACCGCTTCTGCCAGGTATCGCAATTCGTCGACCGCGGCATTGCCCACGATCGCGCGATAGTCATCCAGACGCGGCGGCGGGACCGGCGCCGGCGGAGTTTCCCAGGTGCGTGGTTTCTTGCGTCGTTCCTCGCGCACTGGAGCGGCGGGATTGGCGGATGCCGGCGAAGCATGTGCCGGCGATGTTTCCGGGGCCGTGGATTCAGCTGCAGTTTGTGCTGTCACAGGTTCCATATATGAGTTGCCGCCTCTAGGTGAGTGCTCGTTCGACTACACGTATGATTTGGTCGCGCACGTCATCGAGCGTGACCGTATAAATGTCGATGCGATTTAATTGCCGGGCCGTTTCCGTCAGCCCCAGGTCCTCGTACAACCACTGGGAAAAATCGTTGGACATCAGCTTCAGGCGCAGCCGCGCCTCAATAAAATGGTGATGAATGGAGTGCAGGCTGACGCCGCGCAGCCCCTGGGAAAATTCGGGCAGGGTGCGCGCAACAAAGTTCGTGGGAATGATCACCGTATCGGAAGCGCAGAAATAAAAAGGCTCGCGCGCCTGCCGCGGTCCCGCCGCGGCATTGCGGCGCAGGAAATTTTCCACGATCTCGACGAACCGCCCGCGTAATTCCCCGACCGATGTGAACTCCCGCACATCCACGCTGGCCAGTCCCTCGGCGAGGCCCGGTTCGTTGCAGGCAAACAACGCCCAGTGAGCGAAGTCGTTGGAAAACCCTTCCCGGATGAAATGATGTTCCTGCAGCGTGCGGAAGCTGTGCTGAAAAATCGATCCTTCCGGGCACTGCTGCAATCCTTCCAGGAACTCCGTCAGGCTGTTTGCCTTGAAGCGGGTGATGCGCAATAAATGGGCGGACGTATTGAAGTAAAAAGGCTTCACCGCGGCGCGAGCCGTGGGCATGGTCTGCGTTGCTGTGCTCATAAATTGATCCTCAGGGACGAGTCCGGGCTCCAGGAAGAGGGCTGCTCCACCGCCTGCAGCCACCACATCAGGAAATCCAGCAGTTCGTCCGGCGGCTTCAACCACACTTGCGCCGCTGTGGTCCGCTTGCGCGGGCGCACCAGCACGCTCAAGCCACGGCCCTCGATGGCTGCAAAGGCATGCTCGTCGGTGGTGTCGTCGCCCAGGTACGCGGCGGGGGTTTTGAATTTCATCTCGCTCAGAATGGTGCGGACCGCATCGCCCTTGTCGGCTTCGGTTCCGCGAATCTCGACTCCGCCATCGAATTCGAACAGCTTGAGCGGGCTGTGCCGCGCGATCGAAATCCATCCCATCAGCGCGCGCCCGCGGATCGATTCCGCTTCGTTCTCGCTCAGCCCGCGCCAGTGCACGGCGATGCTGCCGGTCTTGAATTCCGCGGCCGAAACCAGGTTCTGCTCGCGCAGCCAGTTTTCCGCGTTGGCCAGCGCTGAAATCGTGCGTGGATCCAGCGGCGATAATTCCAGGCAACCGTCCGACATCAGCCGTTGCAGTCCGTGAAAGCCCCAGATCTCCGGATGCGGATCGATATTGATCAGCCTCACCAGGTCGCCGGCATCGCGCCCGGAAATGATCACCACCCGGCTCTTACCCGAACGGATGATTTTCTCGATCACCGAAGAGATCCCAGGGTAGGGCGTGGCCTGGTCGCGCTCCTTGCGAAAAGGCGCGAGGGTGCCGTCGTAGTCCAGCATGAGCAGCGATCGCGGCGAACGCGACACGGCTGTCAGCAGTTCTTCGATTTGACGCTTGGCGTTCGGCGTCACCCTACTCCTCCTTGATGAATCCCCGGCCCCGTTTTTATGCGGCATTTACGCCGCGGCGGTAGGGCGTGGGCTCCGCTTCGAGCCGCAACTCGCAAAGCTCGGTAATCAGTGTCCCCGCCCAACGGTAGATATTGTTCTCCCGGATCACTCGCCGCATCCGGTGCATGCGCATTTGCTTTTCTTCCGGCTCCATTTCGATGGCCACGCGAATCGCTTCCGCGGTCTGGTCGATGTCGTATGGGTTAACCAGCAACGCGTCGGTCAATTCCCGCGCCGCGCCGGTGAACTGGCTCAAAATCAGCACCCCGCGCTCATCGTGCCGCGCTGCCAGAAATTCCTTGGCCACCAGGTTCATGCCGTCGTGCAGCGACGTCACCAGGCACAGGTCGGCCGCGCAATAGTATTGATTAATCTCTTCGTGCGAGTGTTGCCGCTTCAGAAAAACAATGGGCTTCCATTTCCCGGTCTGGAATCGCCAGTTGATGCGCTCCGCCTCCGCTTCCACCTCCGCCAGCAGATCGTGGTAGCGCTTGATGTGCGTTCGGCTGGGCGCGCCAATCTCGACGAAAGTGAATTTCCGCTGAAACTTCGGATGCTTTTCCAGCAGGCGCTCGATCGCGCGGAAACGCTCCAGTATCCCTTTTGTGTAGTCGACGCGGTCTACTCCGATGCCGACGATCGACGCTTCCACTCCCAGGCTGTGCAACAATGCCGGACGCTCCAGGTAATTCACCCGCGCCCGCGCCGCCGCTACTGTCTCTCCCTCGGTCAGGTGCACGCTGATGGGGAACGGCCGCACCATGGTGCGATGGCTTTGCCGCAGCACCGAAAAATGTTCCCAGTCCACTCGCGACTCAACCGTGCGGTCCACGGTGTTCAGAAAATTATTGCAGTGCGACTGAATATGAAAGCCAATCAGGTCGGCGCCCAGCAGGCCGTCGATTAATTGCCGCTGCCACGGGCAAATCCCGAAGGTCTCGGGATTGGGCCACGGAATGTGCCAGAAAATCGCCACCCTGGCGTCTGGCCGCTTCTCCTTCAGCATGCTCGGGAGCAACGCGAAGTGGTAATCCTGCACCAGCACCACCGGCTTGGGAATATCTTCAATTTCCTCCAGGACGGCGTTGGTGAATTTGCGATTCACGTCCTGATAGTGCTGCCAATCCTGCTCACGGAAAATAGGGCGCGTGTGCGCGATATGGCACAGTGGCCACAGGCCCTCATTCGAAAATCCGTAGTAGTAGCCTTCTTCCTCTTCCTTGGTAAGCCACACGCGCCGCAACGTGTAACGCGGATCCGACGGCGGTACGCGCAGGCGATCGTGAGCGTCCACAACGTCGCGGTCGGCGTCGCCGCTACCGTGCGCGATCCACGTTCCATCGCAGGCATCCAGCACCGGTTCCAGCGCCGTCACCAGCCCGCTCGGCGGCACGATCACTTCCAGTTCCTTGCCATTGCGCTGGTGAGAATACGGCTCGCGATTCGATACCACGAAGAGGCGACCGCCCTCCAGCCTCGTCTGAATCTGGATGGCAAGCCGATCCGCGGTCCAGCTCGACTCGGAGGCGTCGCGGAGGCGCGCTTCATTTTCGGCCGCGTTGCGGGCCTGGCTCAGGCTTTCCGCCAGCGTCACAACCTCCCAAGCCAGCGGCCTGAATAAATCAAGATCCGGCATCTGCTGTCGCGAGGAAATTCTCCCCATGCGCAGCGCCCGCATCCATTGCGCCGCGCGCGCGATCGGGCCGGCAATGCTCCAGCGCACGATCAGAAGAGTGATAAAGACGATCAGGAAGACTTCGACCAGGATTTTCAGGAACGCGTCGCGCCATCCCTGCATGCTTTGGGCGCGAATATAGCTGGCATCGTGCACCAGGGCCAGGCCGCCGGCAATGTCCTCCTGGCGGTGTAGGGGAAGGGCAAAGACGTTGACCGGATCCTGTCCCAGCCAGATAAAAGCGCTGGACCCGTGGCCTTGCGCAATCGCCTGGCTGGCGGCGTTCGGAATATGAGTGAGAATTTTCCCCAGGTCCGGGGTGATCGCGATGGTTCGGCCCTGCTTGTCGTAGACCGCAATGCCCAGCAGGTGTTCGCGGTTGCCGAAGCGCTGCACCAGCTTCTGCAAGCTTCGCTCAGATCCGCTCTCCCACGTCTTCTCTACGTTCGAGGCTACGCTTTCGCCCAGAACTTCGGCCCGCCGTTCCAAGTCACTGCGCAGCGCACGCTTCTGGGCAACCACCTCATAATAGGAAAAGCCCAGCGATACCAACGTGATGCCGACAATGAGGGAGACGATTAGCCGGACGCTCAACAGCCGCATGCAGTTTTATTCCGATCAATAGGCTTGCGAACCCAGACTAGAGCTTAATGACCACTGCCAAGGACGGAACATACTGGAATCACCGTAAAGTTGGGAAGAACCTACGGGGCTTAAGACCCCTGAGAAAGGAAAGGGCCTGATTGCCGATCAATGGATATTAGATGAATGGGAGATTAAAAATGCTCTAAGACGCAGTCGAAGTTCCTTCTGCTTTTAGCGGCAGGCTCCCGGTCACTACCGTACCGGTCTCGTCCGATTGAATCTCGAGCGTCCCGCCGAGCTGGTGAAAGCGTTCGCGCATCCCCCGGAAACCGACGCCGGTTCTGCCCGTCGAACTGATTTCCAGCTGCTTTTCCACCGGAATTCCCTTGCCTTCGTCTTTCACCTCGACACAAACGTGGCGATCTTCTTCGCGCACTCGAATCGTTGCCGCATCCACGCCTGAATGACGATGAATATTCGTCAGGCACTCCTGCACCATGCGGAAGATCGCGATTTCCATTTCCGGAGAGAGGCGGCCGAATTCCTTCGGCACTTCCAGCGCCACTTGAATCCGGCTGCGCTCAGAAAATCCGTCGACGTACCAGCGCAGAGCCGAGGCCAGGCCGGCGATATCCAGCAACGGCGGGTGCAGCAGGTGCGAAATAGTTCGGATTTCGCGGCTGATCTGGTCCAGCGTCTGGCTTGCCTGCGTAATCGCGCCAACGCCCGCCGGGTCCAACTTATCCGTCTGGCGCTGCAGCGCGCCCAGGCTCATGCCCAGCGCAGCCACCAACTGCCCAACGCTGTCGTGCAGCTCGCGGGCGATCTGCCGGTGCTCTTCATCGCGCATTTGCTGCAGCCGGCTGGAGAGATCGCGCAGGCTCTCGTTGGCCGCATTCAGGTTGGCGGTTCTCTCTTCCACCTTCTTTTCCAGCTCATTGTGCGCTTCCCGCAGCTGGGCCTCCGCCCAGCGTTGTCGCGCGACCGATCGCCGGTTCGCCTCACCCAGCGCAATGATCAGGCCGGAGAAAAACAAAAAACCCAGCATGCCGGCAACTTGGCTCCGCGGCTCATTCAGCGAAAAAGCGTGCGCCGGGACCAGAAACCAGTACCACACCCCGATCAGCGACAGTACCATCGTCATGATCGATGGCCCCAGCCCGCAGTACCACGCCGCAAATACAACCGCGGCCCACACCGTGTGATAGGGATTGTTTTCCCCCAGCAGGGGAGCCAGCAGTTGCCGCAGCATGAGCGCCACGATGGCCGCCAGAACGGCAAGCGCATACTCGCGCACCGCCGGTTTCGGATAACTTCTTTGGCTTTGGTCGCTACTCATGCAGGTCCCGCTCGCGGAGCAGGGCGAGCGGCGCCTCCAAAGAACATAGTTTGAGCATAGAATGCCCCGTCCAGTTAATGGGGAAAATTAGAAGGGCGCTTTTCCGGGAAACTACACTCGCTCCAGCTGGGCGTGAGTCCGGTCGTTCACCACATTGCCCGTGTTGAGCGTGGTCGCAGGCTCGAACAGCAGCAGCCAGCATTCTTCGTCCGCCACCGGGCGGTGCTCCACCCCGCGCGGCACCACGATAAATTCGCCTTGTTCGATCCACTCATGGTGGTCTTTGAACTCCATGCGGAACCGGCCTTTGACCACCAGAAACAACTCGTCCTCATGTTCGTGGTGATGAAAGACGAACTCGCCTTTCAACTTGTCGAACTTCACCATCTGGCCGTTAAGCTCGGCGCCCACATAGGGTTTCCAGTATTCGTGAATCTGGGCGAATTTTTCAGCGATGTTGACCTTATACATGGGGCTCCGTGAAAGGATCAGGGAATTACCTTACAGATGGCTGGGGGCCGGCATCGGTCGCAGAAAAAGTGTAAAGAAGTGTGTTTGGAATCTTGCCAGTGGACCCCATTTTCGCGTGCTAGAATCCGCGCGAAAGGAGATCTTCGATGAGGTCAGGATGGGCCAGGCCGTTCGCCCTCGCCTTTATGTTCGCCGTAATACGCACGGCCGGCGCCCAGGCGCCTGCCGCGCAGGTCAAGCTTTCCGTCCACTGGGAGGAACTCACTGCCGCCGACTTTCGCGAAGGCATCCGGCGCGCCCAGGGAACCTGCCTGCTCCCCTTCGGCATTCTCGAAAAGCATGGCCCGCACCTGCCGCTCGGCACCGACCTGCTGGACGTCCGCTATGCCGCGCTGCACGCCGCCGAGCAGGAGTACGCTCTTGTTTTCCCCGAATACTATTTTGGCCAGATCGCCGAGGCGCGGCATGAGCCTGGAACGATCTCCTATAGCCGCGACCTGCAGCTTGCGCTCTTGCAGGAAACCACCGACGAGATGGCGCGCAACGGCTGCAAAAAGATCGTCATCGTCAACGGCCACGGCGGGAATGAATCGTTGCTGCCTTATTTTTGCCAGACGCAGCTTGAAAAGCCACACGATTACGTGGTCTACGTCTTCGACAAGCGCGCTCCCGATACCGGAGGCCCGCCCAAAAAGAGCTCCATCACCAACTGGCACGCGGGCGAGGACGAAACCGCGAAGATGATGATCGCGCGCCCCGACACGGTACACATGGATCGCGCCGCCAGTGAGTCAGGCGCCGACCAGCATCGTCTGAGTCTTCCCGACGACGTTTACACCGGCATCTGGTGGTATGCCCGCTGGCCCGGCCACTACTCCGGCGAAGGCGCCGCCGCCACCGAAGAACTGGGCAAATTTCAGATGGACTGGTGGAGTAGCGAAATCGCAAAAATTATCCGCGCTGTAAAGGCCGACGACGCCAGCCTGAAGCTGCAGAACGAATTCTACGAGAAGAGTAAGCATCCGCTGGAGACGCAACCTTGAGCAGTCGCTTTTCCAGGTTCCAGTGCCCCGCTGGCGAGCTGTTTTGCGGATTTTAGATTGCTAAACGCTGATTGCCCTCACGAACTCCCGATCAGAACTCCCGTCACGAACACCAGCGCGCCTCCCAGTCCGACCTGCAACGCCGCCGTAACCCACGGGCTATCCATGTACCGCCGTCGAATCCAGGTAATAATGCCGAGTTCCACCAGCACCACCGCGCCCGCGGCCCACAGCGCCACGCGAAAGTCCTTGAGCAGAAAGGGCAGGGTGTGCCCGATGCCGCCCAGCGCGGTCATCACGCCGCAAATCAGCCCGCGCACCCATGGGTGCCCTCGCCCCGTCAAGCTGCCGTCGTCCGAGAGGGCCTCGGCGAAGCCCATGGAAATGCCGGCGCCAGCCGAGGCAGCGAGGCCCACCAGGAACGCATCGTTTGAACTTTTCGTGGCCAGCGCAGCCGCGAACACTGGAGCCAGCGTCGAAACCGAGCCGTCCATCAGGCCGGCGAGGCCGGGTTGCACGATCTGCAGCACGAAGAGCCGACGCTGCGCCAGCTCCTCATCTTGTTTTACGTTGGCGGGAAGCTTTTCTTGATCAAGTTCCTGGGCGCGTTCCTCGTGCTCGCGCTCTTCGTTGATCAGGTCGTCGAGCAACTGGCGAATGCTGGCATCGCTGGTGCGCTCGCGGGCGCGTTCGTAGAACCGGCGAGTTTCCACCTCCATGGTGCTGGCTTCCTTGCGCACGGCCTCGATGCGCATGGGCCGGCGAAGCCACAGGGCGGGGCGTTCGACGAATCCACGCACGTCCTGGCGGCGAATCAATGGAATGTGCTCGCCGAATTTCTGGCGGTAGAGATCGATCAGCTTGCGGCGATGACCCGATTCCTCTTCACGCATGCCTTCAAACATGGCGGCTGAGCCGGGATAATCCTGCCGCAATCCCTCGGCGTATTCCGAGTAAACGCGCTCATCTTCTTCTTCCAGGGAAATGGCGAGGGCGAGCACCTCGCGTTCCGTCAGTTCCTGAAACTTCTTCATGGCCGATAGATTACCTGCACGAGCGCAGTAGGACAAATCGAAACTACAGCCGGGTCTCAGCGGCGGCGAGCGTCCCATGGCGGGTCACTCCCATGCTGAGTCGCGCGATGCTACCATGCGGGGATGGCGCCACGAAGAGCCCCTGGGGAGCGGAAAGCAAGAGGACCGCGCAGCCGGAAAAGGCGCGCAGTCACGCGCGACGCGCCCCATGCTCCCGAACTGGTCATCATCACGGGCATGAGCGGGTCGGGGAAGGCATCGGTCCTTAAAGCGTTCGAAGACCTCGGCTTCAACTGCGTCGACAATCTTCCCGTCGAGTTGATCCGGCGCTTTGCCGAGATGGCGTCGTCGGACACGCGCCGAACCGCACTGGTGGTGGATGTACGCGAAGGCTCCAAGCTCGATCAACTGCCGGGAATTCTGAAAGCCGTACGGCGAGCGATTCCCACCAAGATCGCTTTTCTGGAAGCCTCGGACGCGGTGCTGCTGCGGCGTTTCAGCGAAACTCGCAGGCCGCATCCGCTGGGAACCGACGCTCCGGTAAAGGCATCGCTCAAGGCGGAGCGCCGCCGGTTGGCCGGCATTCGCTCGCTGGCCGATATCGTGATCGACACCTCCAAGTTCAACGTGCATGAGCTGCGCGCTTTCATCACCGAGCGCTTCGGCGAGCAGGCCGCCGGCAAGAGCATCCTGGTTTCCTCGGTGAGTTTTGGCTTTCGGCAGGGAGTTCCGGAAGATGCGGACCTGGTGTTCGACGTGCGCTTTTTACCGAATCCGCATTTTGTGCCCGAGTTTCGGCCGCTTACCGGCCGGCATCCGCGGGTGGCGAAATATATCCGGTCGTTTCCGCAGACGCAAGAGTTTGTGCAACGCATCTCCGAATTGCTCATTTATCTTCTGCCGCATTACATCCACGAGGGCAAAAGTTATTTGACCATTGCATTTGGCTGCACCGGCGGGCAGCACCGGTCGGTGATGATGGCGGAAGAAGTTGGCAAGCATCTGCGCAAAGCGGGATATCACGTGAAAATCGCCCACCGGGACATGCCGAAATAAAAGCTTTGCCCGCGCAGGCGGGCGAGAATCGAACAACGACAAACGATCGTAAGCGCAGTAAAATAAGGCCTTGCAAAACCTGCTTATGCCACCGACCGTAAGCCACTGCGGCCTGCTCGGAGCGGTATGCGCCAACTGACCCGCCTGGTTCGATACGCGCTTCCTTACTGGTGGCAAATCCTGTCTTCCGTCGTGCTGATGGCTTTGGTGGGAGCGCTGGATGCTTTCAAATACCTGCTGGTCCGGCCCATCTTCGACCGTGTTTTAAATCCTGCCACGGGATCGAAGGACATTCTGCTGTTTGTACTTCCCAAGCTCCAGCATCCGGTGTACCTGAAGACATTCGTTCCGGCGCGTTTTACGAATGCGTGGACGGCGGTCGCGTTCGCGCTGGTCGCCTCTACGGTGTTGAAGGGGATTTGCGATTACGCGGGCACATACCTGGTGAATCACGCCGGCTTCGGCACCATCACCGACCTGCGCGACGATCTATACAACGCCATAATGCGGCGCTCGGCTGCGTTTTTCTCCCGGCACACGACGGGCACGCTGCTTTCCGCGATCATCAACGACATCGAGCGGGTCCAGTACGCGATGTCGACGGTGCTGGCGGAATTCCTGCAACAGGTGTTCACGTTCCTTTTCGTGGCCGCAGTGGTGATCGTGCTGGGCGGAAATCTGGCGTGGGCGCTGCTGCTGTTCGTGCCTATCATTATTTATTCATCCCGCAAAATCGGATCGCGGGTGCGCAGCACGACTCGGCAGGGACAGGACAAGCTCGCCGAAATCCAGAATATTCTGCACGAAACGATTACCGGGAACCGGATCGTCAAGGCGTTCAACAGCGAGAAGTGGGAGATTTCGCGCTTCCGGCGGGCGGCGCAGCGATTGTTTCACGCCAACCTGCGCTCGGTGGCAGCCACGGCAATCAGCTCGCCGTTGATGGATATGGTCGGCATGATTGGCATTGCGTTGCTGCTGCTGCTGGGACGCGACCGCATCGCGCACAACCGGATGACGCCGGGCGCGTTCGTCGCCTTCATCACGGCGGTATTCAGCCTGTACAACCCGGTACGGAAATTTGCCCTTTTCAATAACAATTTTCAGCAGGCACTAGGGGCTTCCAGCGAAATTTTTAAGTTCATGGACATCGAGGACGATGTCCGTGAGAAACCGCACGCTAAAAAGATGCGGCCGTTTTCCGAGAGCGTGCGCTTCGATCACGTTAGCTTTAGCTACAGCGGCGAGGATGCGCGCGTGCTGCACGATATCAACCTGGAGGTGCGGCGCGGAGAAGTGCTGGCGATTGTCGGCTCCAGCGGCTCGGGCAAAAGCACGCTGGTGCACCTGATCCCTCGCTTCTTTGACGCGACGGATGGCCGGCTGCTGATTGATGGGCTGGATGTGAGGGATGTGACGCTCGCGTCGCTGCGGGAACAAGTCGGGATCGTCACGCAGGAAACGGTTTTATTCAACGACACGGTGCGCAATAACATCGCGTATGGGCAGCCAAATGTGGCGCTAAAGGATGTGGAAGCGGCGGCGCGCGCGGCACTGGCTCACGATTTCATCCAAGCGCTGCCGCGAGGCTACGATGAGGTGATTGGCGAGCGCGGGGTGCGGCTTTCGGGAGGCGAGCGGCAACGCATTGCGATTGCGCGGGCGATTCTGAAGAACGCTCCCATTCTGATTTTGGACGAAGCGACCTCGGCGCTGGATAGCGAGTCGGAAGCGCTGGTGCAATCGGCCTTGCATAACTTGATGAGCGGGCGCACGGTGTTTGTGATCGCGCACCGCCTGTCGACGGTGCGGCGGGCGGACCGAATCGTCGTGATCGAGAATGGCGCCATCGCCGACATCGGCCCCCACGAAGACCTGATGGCGAAGCTGGGAACGTACCGGCGGTTGTACGATCTACAGTTTTCCGATTTTGAGCCGAGGGTGGAATCCGCACCGTCCAGTTAAACTGGAGAGACGAAACTATGCCGCTCCGCTCCATGACGGGCTTTGCGCAGGTGAAAGGCGAGGTTGCCAAGCCGGGCGGGGCTGCGCCCGCGGCGTCGAATGGTCGGTTGCTGTTCTCGCTTTCGCTCAAGTCGGTGAATCATCGCTTCCTCGATCTGCACTTTCGGCTGCCATCGAATTCCGATTCGCTGGAAATGAAGCTGCGCCGCCTGCTTAAGGAAAAGATGGCGCGGGGCCACGTGGAAGTGACACTGAGCCTGGATCGCGGCAGCGGTGAATCCTTTTCCTTGAACCGGCCGCTGGTGGGCGCGTACCTGGCGGCGTTCCGTGCGGCTTCGGCCGAGTTCTCGGTTTCGGCGGATCCCGACCTGAATGCGATTCTGCGCATTCCCGGTGCGCTCGACACGGCGGCCATTCCCGACGATGGAGCGCTGGAGACGGCCGTGATGGCACGCGTTGACGAAGCGCTCGATTGCCTGAACCAGATGCGCGAGCAGGAAGGCCGCAGTATCGAGCAGGAATTGCGGCAGCGCATGTCCCATTTGCGGGAAGCGGCACAGGCAGTGCAGTTTTATCGCCGCACGGTTCAACAAAGCTACACGGAACGGCTGCAAATGCGATTGCAGGAATTGATGGGATCGATGGCCGACCGCGAGCGCGTACTGCAGGAAGCAGCTCTGCTGGTGGACCGCAGCGATATCCAAGAAGAGATTGTGCGCCTGGAAAATCACGTGCAGCATTTCCTGGGCTTGCTCGACGAAAATGGAGAAGTGGGGAAGAAGCTCGACTTCCTGCTGCAGGAAATGAATCGCGAAGCCAACACGATGCTGTCGAAAACCTCTGGATTGGCGGGTGAAGCGTTGAAGATTACCGAGGCCGGACTGGCCATGAAAGCCGAGATCGAAAAATCGCGCGAGCAGGTGCAGAACCTGGAATGAGATCTTCCCGCCAGCCTATCGTCTACATTATTTCGGCGCCATCCGGCTCCGGAAAGTCCACCCTGGTGAACGAGATTCTCAAAACAATCCCGGGGCTGGACTTTTCCATCTCCTACACGACCCGCAGGCCGCGCGGCAGCGAGCGCAACGGCAAGCAATATCACTTCGTCACCCGGCAGGAATTCGACGGCATGGTGAAGGCGAAGGAATTTCTTGAGCATGCCGAGTTCGACGGAAACTGCTACGGGACCGCCCGGCGATTTCTGCGGGAAGCGGAACAGAAGGGCACGGACTTGCTGTTGGACATTGATGTACAAGGCGCGGCCCAAATCCACCACGAACTGCCAGATGCGGTCAGCATTTTTGTGCTGCCCCCTGACAAAAAGACATTGGAATGGCGGCTCGAAAAGCGCGGCGAAAACTCCGAGCAGGATATTCGGCGGCGGCTGGATGCGGCCAAGCGTGAAATTGAACAATACGATTGCTACAACTATGTGCTGGTCAACGATCAACTCGAGAAATCAATTGGCAGGCTGGAAGCCATTGTTATCTCCGAGCGCCTGCGCCGCGAGCAGCGGGTTCTGACCGATGCGGAGAATGCGATCGTACAGCGCGCCGAGCGCCTGCGCCTGGCCAACGTGCGGGACCTGGTGAAGCCGATTCTGGCTTCATTTCAAAATACCGGCACGTCGGTTCCGGGATAGTCTTCGGTAACCAGCGATAGGCGGGCCCTCGCCCCCACGATGCCGCGTTTCGTGGCAGAATAGTAGAGCAGTTCTTGGCTTCCCCGGCAAAGAACCTGGCGAACGAGCTTCGGCAAATCAAAATCCTGCATCGCGATCGCGGAGGAATAAACTCCATGAAGTTGATCGAAGGCTTCGACAGCAATTATCGCTACATTCTGGTCGCCGCCCGGCGCGCACGCCAACTGCAATCCGGAGCTCCACCGGTAGTGCCAACGAATTCCCGCAAGCCATGCCGCATTGCGCAGGATGAAATTCGCGCAGGGAAGGTGAAGTGGGAGATTCCGGAAACACGCAGCGTCTCGGAGCAGGCCTCCGAGGTTCTGGATAAGGCGCTCGGGCAGGACGCTTAAGACCTGCGCTCACGGCCTGTATCCGGGCCGCGAGTATCTTCGCGCGCCAGGCCATTGCCGAAAAATCGGCTGGCCGGGCGGCGCTCACGCTATGAAAGTCGCACTCGGAGTTACCGGCGGCATTGCGGCGTATAAATCGGCGGAGATCGTGCGCCTGCTGCAGGACCGCGGCATTCGCGTGCAGGTGGTGATGACACGCGCGGCGCAGGAATTTGTCCGTCCCCTGACGTTTGCTGCGCTTTCCGGCGAGAAAGTGATTACCGGCATGTTCTCGGCGGGCGAAGAGCAAGCGGCCAACATCGACTCGGCCATCGAACACATCGCGGTAGCGCAGTCGATCGATGCGCTGCTGGTCGCTCCGGCAACGGCGGACGTGATCGCGCACTTCGCGCAGGGCATCGCGAGCGACTTTCTCACCACTCTTTACCTTGCCACTACCGCGCCCGTGGTGATTGCTCCTGCCATGAACGTCAACATGTGGAACCATCCGGCAACGCAAGCCAACCTGGAAATTCTTCGCAAGCGCGGAGTGGGCATCGTCGAGCCGGGATCGGGCTATCTAGCTTGCGGCATGACCGGGGCGGGACGGCTTGCCGAAAATGAAGCGATCGTAGCCGCTGTGCTGGGAGCGCTGGGCGCGTCGCAGGATCTGGCGGGCGAAACCATTCTGATTACGGCGGGGCCGACACGGGAGAAAATTGATCCCGTGCGCTATCTCACCAACCGATCGAGCGGGCGCATGGGATATGCACTGGCGGAGGCCGGCTTGCGGCGCGGCGCGCGCGTCCTGCTGGTGAGCGGCCCAACGGGGCTGACACCGCCGGGCGCGGCGGAGCTTACGCGCGTCGAGTCGGCCGACCAGATGCGCGCGGCGGTGATGGAATTACTGCCGCAGGCGACGATTGTGATTAAGACCGCCGCGGTATCTGACTATCGCGCCAAATTCATGGCGGATCAGAAGATCAAGCGGAAAGCGGCGATGAGCCTGGAGCTGGAGCCAACCGCCGACATTTTGAAAGAAATCTCGGTGCGCAAGAAAGAACAGATTATCGTGGGCTTCGCCGCAGAGACGGAAAACGTTCTGGAGAACGCGCGCCAGAAGCTGTCCGCCAAGAAGCTCGACGCAATCGTGGTGAATGACGTTTCGCGGGAAGGCATTGGCTTTGATTCCGATCGCAACCAGGTCACGGTCATCACGCACGATGAGGTGGTCGATGTTCCTGAGAGCAGCAAGTGGGAAGTGGCACAGCGCGTGCTGGACCAGGTGGTGCGCCTGCGTGACCGGCGCAAAGCTTCGGTGAAGGCCTGAGCGGTATCTTCCATAAAATATTCGATGGCCGGCGGGAAACTGCCCCCGCGCGCGACGGCGCAGGATACAATTCTCCAAACTAATTTCTGGAGCTGCAGATGACACAGAAAGTGATCGAGGTGGTTGGCACTTCAAAACAGAGTTTTGCCAAGGCGGCGGAGAGTGCGGTGGCGGAGGCGGCAAAAACCGTGCGCAACATCAAGTGGGCGCACGTCGATTCCCTCGATATGGAACTCGAAGGCGGGAAAGTATCGCGCTATCGCGCCACGACCAAAATTTATTTTGACGTGGAGAAGTAGGCATTGGGACGTACTCTCGACCCGGCGACGCGCGCTGCTCTGGCAGAGCGCGTCCGCTACTACAACGAGCTGGGCATTTACGACTTTTACCGCCGAGATGTGGCACTTGCATCGGCGGGGCTGCGGACGCAAGCCGATGAGCCGGAGCTCGCAGGCCTGGCGATCGCCGAAGCTGAGCCAACCGGATCCCCTGACGAAATGATTCCGAGAAAATCCGCTGCAATTCCCGTTGCCGCTGAAGATCGAATTCAGCCAATCACGACCCCGAGGCCGGAGCACGGTGTGGCCGATGCCGTGGCGGCGCTAAGGATAATCCGCGAGGACCTGGGCGACTGCACGCGCTGCAAGCTGCACCAGCAGGGCCGGAAGCAGATTGTGTTTGGCGTGGGAAATCCGCATGCCGAGTTGATGTTTGTGGGTGAAGGGCCGGGCGCCGACGAAGACGCGCAGGGCGAGCCTTTCGTGGGACGAGCCGGCCAGTTGCTTAACAACATGATCAAGGCTATGGGACTGCGGCGCGAGGACGTGTACATCGCGAATGTGGTCAAATGCCGGCCGCCGGGAAACCGCACGCCCGAGCGCGACGAGTGCGACACCTGCTCGCCGTTTCTGATGCGGCAGATCGCGGCCATCAAGCCGAAGGTGATCGTGGCGCTGGGCGCGGTGGCGGCGAAAAATCTGCTGGCCATGAACGCGTCGATGGCGGAATTGCGCGGACGCTTCTATGAGTTCACGCCCGCGGGAATGTCTCGGGATGGGTCGTGGAGGGGCGCGAGACTAGCCGTCACCTACCATCCAGCGTTTCTGCTTCGCGATCCGCGCCAGAAAGGCGAAGCCTGGAAGGATCTGCAAATGGTGATGAAGGAATTGGGATTGAAGCCGCCGCAAACTGCTTCCTGAGCGAACCTCGTTTTAGCGAAGACAGGCTTATGCGCGGAGAGCTGGGCCTCCACTTTATTCACACGACAGAATGCTAGCATCGTCTTTCACTGGCGCAGCTGGCGCCTTTTCTCATGCCCGAATTCTGCGATGTCGCGGTTCCCGTGCCGCTGGATATGGTGTTCACGTACCGCATTTCCGGCGATGCGATGCCGGTTGTAGGCGGGCGCGTGCTCGTGCCTTTTCGCCAGCAGAGAATGACGGGTGTCGTCTTGGAAGTACACGACCGCAAGCCCTCGGTTGCGGTCAGGCCGATCCAGCGCGTGCTGGATGGTGCGCCCGTGTTCGACGGGATTCTGCTGCGGCTTGGAAAGTGGATTGCCGATTACTACCTCGCGCCCATTGGAGAGGTCTTCCGCACGATGCTTCCCTTGCATGCGGAATTCAAGCGTACGATCGCGTACCGCATCACGCAGGAGGGGAGCAAAGCGCTGCATCTTGCCGGTATGACCGGATCGCCGGCGCGATCCCGCCGCACGCCTGAGGAAGAAGCTGCGGAGTTCCGCGTGCTTGACTCCCTGGCGGCTCGCGCGTCGATGCATGCGGAAGGCGCCATCACCGAACCAACCCTCCGAGCGGCAACCCGCGTGACGCGAGCGGTTCTGAACGGCATGGTGCGCAAAAAATGGATTGCGCGCGAAGATGTTTCCGACACCCGCGACGCGACCCCGATGATTCGCGTTGCTGTGCTCAAATCGGTTGAGGGAAGTCTCAACGAAAACCAGAAGAAACTGATCGAATCGTTGGCCGCATCCGGAGGCAGGATGCCGGTGCGCGTTCTGCAGAAACTGGATGTGCCGCGCTCCACGCTGGGCACACTCGCCCGGCGCGGAGTGATTGAGATGGTGGAAGAGCCTGCGGATTTCGCGCGTTCCCGCAGCAAGCCGCGAGTTTCACCGTTCGCGTTTGACTTCAATCCGGCGCAGAAGTCCGCGCTTGCCCGTTTGCGAGCGGCCGTGGATGCGAGAAAGTTTTCCGGGATCCTCATGCATGGCGTAACCGGCTCGGGTAAGACCGCGGTGTATCTGGCGGGAATGCGCGCGGTGCTGGATGCGGGCCGGGCGGCCATCCTCCTGGTCCCGGAAATCGGCCTCACACCGGCCGTGGCCTCAGACCTGCACCAGATTTTCGGCGATGAAGTCGCCATCCTTCACTCCGCCTTATCGGGCAAGGAACGCGCGCAGCAATGGCATCGCATCAAGCGCGGCGAGGCGCGAATGGTAGTGGGGACGCGCTCGGCCGTGTTCGCCCCTGTGGCCGACCTCGCGCTGATCATCGTGGACGAGGAACACGATGCTTCGTACAAGCAGGAAGAGACGCCGCGCTATCACGCCCGCGATATTGCTGTGATGCGCGCGAAGCTTTCCAATGCGGTGGTAGTGCTGGGCTCGGCCACGCCGTCGCTCGAATCCTATTTCAACGCGACCAGGAACAAATATTCGCTGGTTGAGTTGCCGGATCGCGTGGAGCAGCGGCCGCTGCCGCAAGTCGAGATTGTGGATATGCGGCAGGAATTTCAGGAGACGGGGTCGGAACAGGTCATTTCGCGGAAGCTCGCGCTGGAAATCCGCGAGCGCCTCGCGCGCAAAGAGCAGGTCATGGTGCTGCTGAACCGCCGGGGCTATGCGCCGGTGGTGTTGTGCCGCAACTGCGGCAAGACACTGGAATGCCGCAACTGTGCCATCGCACTGACCCATCACAAGCGTGCGCACAAGATGGTCTGCCACTATTGCGGCTATATGGCTGCGGTGCCGACGGCATGCGGGCATTGCGGCAGCGAATACATTTACTTCCTGGGCACCGGCTCAGAGAAGCTCGAAGAGTTGCTGCACGGATTATTTCCCACGGCGCGCATCGCGCGGCTCGATCGCGACACGGTGCGAGGGCATGAAGACTTCGAGCGCACGCTGAATGCGCTGAGCGAAGGCGAACTCGACCTGCTGGTGGGCACGCAGATGATCGCCAAGGGCCATGATATTCATGGCGTGACGCTGGTGGGCGTGATTGGCGCCGACAGCGCGCTGGGCCTGCCGGATTTCCGGGCCGCCGAGAGGACATTTCAGCTACTGACACAAGTGGCGGGAAGAGCCGGGCGCGGACAATCGCCTGGCAAGGTGATCCTGCAGACTTATTTTCAGGATCACTACGCGGTCCAATACGCCGCGCACCACGACTTCAACGGCTTTTACGAAAAGGAGCTGCGGTTTCGCAGCTGGATGCACTACCCGCCCTATTCCGCGCTGGCCAACGTGCTGATCCGGAGCAACAAGCTGGACGATGCGCTGCAGTGGTCTGGCACTTTGGGGACTTGGTTTGAGCAAACCCGCCACGAGGGCGTGCGCGTTCTCGGCCCGGCCGCGGCCCCCATTATGCGGCTGAAGAGCGATTATCGCTATCACTTCGTGCTGAAGTCGCCCAGCCGCGAAAAGTTGAACGCGACTCTGCGCGCCATGCTGGCCCATGCCAGCACGCGTAAGATTCCCAGGACCAATCTCATCGTGGACATGGATGCGCTGTGGTTGATGTAAGCGAATCCCCTGAAAGCCATGCTATAATCTAACTAACTGGTTAATTAGACCATGGCAAAGGTGTTTTCTCACCGCCGTCACGCCCGCATGGGCTCGCGCAACCAGCCGGAAGAAAGCCGCGCCGCGATTCTGAAGGCAGCGGCGCAGCAGTTTTCCAGTCATGGCATCGCCGGCGCTCGCATAGACGACATCGCTCACGAAGCCGGCGTGAACAAGGCGCTCCTTTACTACTACTTCACCGACAAGGAGCGGCTATACGGAGCGGTGCTGGATCACGCTTTTTCGGGAATGAAAGAAAAAGTTTTTGCCGCACTCGACAGCGATCTTCCTCCCCGCGACAAATTGCGCGCCTACGTTGGCGCATATTTCGATTTCATCGCGTCCAATCAGGTCTATCCGAGGCTGATGCAGCGCGAAATGATGCGCGCGCGCGAAGGGCATTCGGAGCACATCGACCGGCTGGTGAAAACGTATTTCCAGCCCATCTACCAGCGCATCGGGCGGTTGCTGCAGCAGGGCATCGCCGCTGGTGAGTTTCGCAAGGTGGACCCGGCACACTTCGTTCCTTCGATGGTGGCGATGATCGTGTTCTATTTCAGCAGCGCGCCGGTCATGCAGAGAATCGTTCGCTTCAACCCGCTGGCGCCGGAGCGCGTCGCGGAACGGCGTGCGGCAGTCCTGGATTTTATTTCAGCGGCACTGTTTGAACCCGGCGCGAAAGCGCCGCAGCATTCAGGAGTTCATAAATGAGCGCCCGCAATCGTTTCTTAATCTTGCTCAGTATTATTTTTGTCATCGCTGCCGTGTATTACTTTTTCTCGACGGACCACTCCAAAGATCTGGTGCTGATTGGAACCGTCGATGCCAACCAGGTGATCGTGAGCGCGCAGGTTGAAGGCCGGATTCAGAAGTTGCTGGTGGATGAAGGCACGCCGGTGAAAGCCGGCGACCTGCTCGCGGTGCTGGACCCTTCGGAACTACAGACGCAGGAGGCAGCCGCCAGCGCCAACATCGCCAGCCTGGAGCATAAGGTCGCCGAGATGCAGCACACGGAGGAATCGACATCGGGTTCGACTTCCAGCGATGTGGCGAACGCGAAAGCCAAAGTGTCGTCGGCCAAAGCGCAGTTGCTGCAGGCGCAGGCGGCGCTGGACCGCACGCAAAGCGACAGCCGCCGCACGATCGAACTGGCGAAAGCCGGCGTCGCTTCCGATCAGGAACGGGTGCAGGCTGAAACCAACTTGCAGGCGGCGCTGGCCACGGTGCAGGCGCAACAGGAATTGGTGAAGGCCGCGGACGCCGACTTGAACGCAGCGGTCGCGCGCACGCATCAGGCCAATGCGGCAAAAAGCACCGTGGCCTCCACTGAGGCCGATTTAAAGACAGCCATCGCCCAGAAGAATCAGGCAGCGGTCCGCCTGGGTTATACAAACGTGTATGCGCCGGTCACTGGAACGGTTTCGGTGCGGGCCGCGCGGCAGGGCGAGGTGGTGAATATCGGCGCGCCCATCGTCACCATTGTCGATCTCACCGACACCTGGGCGCGGGCTGCGATCCCTGAAACCTACGCCGATCACATCGGCTACGGCGATGTGCTGCGAGTGCGCATGCCGGGCGGATTGATTACCAGCGGAAAAGTATTTTTCAAAAGCGTCGAAGGCGACTTTGCCACGCAGCGCGACGTGAGCCGGCGCAAGCGCGACATCCGGACGATTGTGCTGAAAATTCGACTGGACAACCCGAAAGGCGCATTCGTGCCCGGCATGACCGCCGAAGTTCTCGTCTCGCCCGAGCAGATGAAGGGCGACAACAAACCGCAGAATACGGCGGCTGCGGGGCAGCAATGACTGCGAATGTGAATTCGAAAACAAACGGCACGCAGGCTGGGGCTTCGGCGGCTATCGCGGTGGAACACATCGTAAAGAAATACGGCGATTTCACCGCTGTAGATGATGTTTCGTTCGACGTGAAAGAGGGAGAAATTTTCGGGCTGCTGGGGCCGAATGGCGCGGGCAAATCGACTCTGATCCGAATGATGACCACGCTGATCCCGATTACCGCGGGCCGAGCCCTGATCGCTGGCTACGACGTGGCGAACAATCCCAACGAAGCGCGCCGCCTGATCGGAGTGATTCCGCAAGCGCTGACCAGCGATCTCGATTTGACGGTTGAAGAAAATTTGCACATTTACGCCAAGCTTTACGATGTCCCGGCGAAAGAGCGCAAGCGTTCCATCGACGAGTTGCTGGACCTGGTGGACCTGACCAAATGGCGCGACGCGCAGACCAAGACGCTCTCCGGCGGCATGCGGCGGCGGCTGGAGATTGCGCGCGGCCTGGTGCACCATCCGAAGATTTTTTTCCTGGACGAACCGACCACGGGACTGGATCCGGTCTCGCGCGTCGCGGTTTGGGAGATGCTGGGCAACATCAAGGCGCAGAGGCAATTGACGATCCTGATCACCACGCACTACATGGACGAGGCCGACCGCTTGTGCGAACGCATCGCCATTGTGGACCACGGCAAGCTTGTCGCGCTCGATGCGCCCATGGCGCTGAAAGCCAGCGTTCCGGGCTCAAATGTGATTGAAGTGCAATTCGACAAGTCGCCGGCGGACTGGGAGCAGCGGCTGCATGGGCTTGCCGCCGTCACGTCGGTGCAGCATGAAGGTGCCGGCATGTACCGCGTTCTTACCGGCGACGGCTCCCGCACGACCACCGAACTGGTGGAGATGGCTGTGCAGGCTGGAGTTCCGGTGAAGTCGCTCTCGGTGCAGAACACCACGCTGGATGATGTATTTGTGCACTACACCGGACGGCAGCTGCGCGACGAGCTGCAGAAAGCCTATGCGTTCGTCATGCCGCAACGGCCCCTTCAGTCTTGAGTCAGGAGTCCTGAGTCCTGAGCGGCGAGAGTGGAAAGACTTGATTGCTTGGCAGAAGGGTATGGAGTTGACTCGCTATGAATCGAATGATGGCCATTGTCGAGCGCGAAATGCGCAAGTTTTTCCGTTCTCCGGCCCTGATGCTGGCGTCGATGATCTTTCCGCTGGTGCAGCTCATTATTCTCGGCAATGCTTTTGGCGGGAAGATCCGCGATGCCCGAGTGGCCATCGTGGATCAGGACGGTGGGCCGCAGGCATTGCGTGTGCGAGAAGCCTTTGATTCGGTGCGTTCCAACATCCGCACCTTTGTTCCGATTCCTTATGACAGCGAGCGGCAGGCCATGGATGATGTGCGCAATGGAAAGCTGCAAGGCGCGGTCATCATTCCGCCGCAGTATTCGCGGCGCGTCTACGAAGAGAATCATCCCCAGATCGCCGTGGTCGTCGACAACAGCGACAACTTCATGAGTTCGGCCATCGAGTCTGAACTCACCGACCTGACGGCGACATTGAACCAACCCACGGTTTCGCCGCGCATTCTGCAGCAGACCGCACTTTCGATCGTCGAGCTTTATCCCTACATCGAGTACATGAAATATCTGCTGCCGGGATCGCTGGTGCTGGCCATGTTCGTGTCGGTGATGATCGGCGGCGGCATGCTCTACATCGATGACAAGGCGCGTGGCGTGCACGAGGGCTACCTGGTCACGCCGATCACGAAGCTGGAACTGGTTCTGGGGCTAAACCTGGCGGGGGCGATCAAGGCGGTGATGACGGGCGTCATTATTGTAGTGATCGGATCGTTGCTGGCCGGAGTGGGGACGATCTTCAATCCGGTGACGGCGATTGGCCTGGTCGTCATGATTGTGCTGACGTCGCTGGCGTTCAACACGATGATGTTCTTGCTGATGGTGCGCATTGAAGATCCGCTGGTGCCGCGGGCCATGTTCGGAATTCTCAACACGCTGCTGTTTTTTCCCAGCGGTTCGGTATATCCGATCCAGGCGTTTCCTAAATGGCTGCGCGCGATTGCCCGGGTCGACCCATTCACTTACGCCGTCGACGGATTCAAATGCCTGCTGCTGAAGGAAACCACGCTCTCCGCGGTGTGGACGGACATGCTCTTCCTGACGATTTTCGCGGCCGTGACGCTGGGCATCGCCATTCCGCTGTTCAAGCGCACACTGTAAAATTGGGCTATGACCCTGCTCGACGCGAAAGAATACCATCCCGAAAAAGAGCGCAGGAGAAGGGCCCGCATCATGTATGCGGTGTTTCTGGTGCTCTTAATTGGAGTCGCGGTCTGGTTCAACCGCTTTTGGCCGGAAAAACGCACCGCGGACAAATTTTTTGCGGCGCTGCAGAAACAGGATTTTGAAGACGCGTACGGCATCTACTTTCACGATGCCGACTGGAAGCAGCATCCGCAAAATCACTCGCAGTACGCGCTGAATGAATTCAAACAAGACTGGGGTCCTGGCGGGGAGTGGGGCCTGATCAAGAGCTACCGAATCTACGGCGAGAGCAATTGCCCAGGGGGCGGAACGGGAGTCGTGGTCGATGTGATCGTCAACGATCGCGCACAGCACGCCCAGGTGTACGTGGATAAATCTGACAAGACAATCAGCACGCCGCCTTGCGACCTGGAATTTCACTGAAGCGCGATGGCGGCTTCACTTCACCTCATGGATGGTTCGAATCTGCGGCGGCTGGCGTTAAGCCGCCGCTTTCCGAATTGATCAGGACCGAAGCTCAGGTCGACGTCATGTCCGAGCATGCCATGGAGCAAACACGAGAGCACATACGAGAATTGCTCGACTCCCTGTATCGCATGGAGTCGGGGCGAATTCTGGCCACGCTGATTCGCCTGCTCGGCGACTTCGATGTGGCCGAGGAAGCGATGCATGAAGCCTTTGCGGCAGCCTTGGACTCGTGGCGGCGGGCTGGCGTTCCGGAGAACCCGCGGCCATGGCTGATTTCGACGGCGCGGTTCAAAGCGATCGACGGCATGCGGCGGCGGGCGCGGTTTGACGGCGCGCAAAAGGAGCTCGCGCATTATCTCGAGTCGCGCGTGGGCGAGGCGCCGCAGGAAAATGACGAGATTGAAGACGACCGCCTTCGCCTGATCTTTACCTGCTGCCATCCCGCATTGCCGCCCGAAGCACAATTAGCGCTGACGCTGCGGGAAGTTTGCGGCCTGACCACCGAGGAAATTGCGCGGGCGTTCCTGACTACGCCGGCAACGTTGGCCCAGCGCATCGTGCGTGCCAAGGCGAAGATTCGAGAGGCAAACATCCCTTACGAAGTGCCAACGCCGGAAGAATTGCCGCCTCGGCTCGGAGTTGTGCTCCAGGTTGTCTACCTCGTCTTCAACGAAGGGTATTCGGCTGCGGCGGGGACAGAGGTGACGCGGGGGGACCTGACCGGCGAAGCGATTCGTTTGGGACGTCTGCTGATGGAACTGCAGCCGGAGCCAGAGGTCATGGGACTGCTTGCGCTGATGTTGCTGCAGGAGTCGCGCCGCGCCGCAAGAACTTCCGCGACCGGAGAGCTGATCTTGCTGGAGAACCAGGATCGATCGCGCTGGAACCGGGAGCAGATTGCGGAGGGAGTGGCATTGGTGGAGCGAGCCTTGAAGTCCCGCCGCTTCGGCGCATACACACTGCAGGCGGCGATTGCAGCCGTGCACGCGGAGTCGGAATCATCCGCGGCAACCGACTGGAGGCAGGTGGCTGCGCTTTATGACCACTTATTGCAAATCCAGCCTTCGCCGGTGGTGCAGTTGAATCGAGCCGTTGCCGTCGCCATGTGCGATGGTCCGGAGGCCGGCCTGGCGGAGATCGACGCGCTGCTGGAACAAGGCGAATTGGCGAAATATTACCTGGCGCACTCCGCCCGCGCAGATACCTGCCGGAGGCTCGGCAGAACAGAAGAAGCCCGGGCGTCGTATGAGAAGGCGCTGGCGCTGACTCAACAGGAACCGGAGCGGCGGTTCCTGCAGGAGCGGATTCGGCGCCTCAAAGAGCTATAAAGGATCCGGCAGCTCATCCCGTGAGCAGGCGCCCATCCTAACCGCATCGTTCCCTACAAGAATTCGGGCCTGAAATAAAAATCGTGCCCCTGTCGATTCTTCGTCTCCCGAACGACTATAGGACGAAAGGACGATGAGAAACGGCTCCTGTTTTAAGAAAAATGAGTAAAAACGGGAAAACGAGTCATCGATTACAAACTACAAGCAAGGAGACGAATTCATGCCACAGTATCTGGTTGCCAGTTACCTGCCCGACAATTTCGACCCGTCCCGCGTGACCGAAGCGATGGTGGAGGAGATCCACGCGCTCAACCGCGAAATGATTGCCGCCGGCGTCAGAAAGTTTGCCTGCGGGATGGCGCCGCCGGCGAATGCAAAAACCGTGCGCAAGCAGACCGACGGCAAGGTGGTGGTCACCGACGGGCCGTACACCGAGACCAAAGAGCATATCGGCGGTTTCTGGATCCTGGAATGCGCCAACATGGAAGAGGCATTGGCCTGGACGCGCAAGGGAGCAATTACCTGCGATGCGGTGGGCGAGGTACGCGAGCTTCTTTTCTTTCCGTCTCCCGAACAAGGTTCGCCTGAAGCCAAGTAGCCGCTTGGCGGTCAATCCGCCTGGAAGCTGGAGAGCAGGATCATCGAACACATGTCGCTCGACGGCATGATCCAGTTTCGGAAGGTGTTGAGGCTAAATAAATCGATGGCAATCGAATTGAGATAAGAAATTGTCTCGGCTGTCGATTTTCTCCTTGGGCGACGACTAATTGCAGGAAGCACTAAATCAAAGGATCGGTCAGAATAATTCAATGAGAAAAGTAATTTACTCAATCAACATTACGCTCGACGGCTGCTGCGAGCACACCAAAATGATTGCGGACGAAGAAATCCTCAACCATCATGCGCAACTGCTGCGGGAGGTCGACCTACTCGTCTTCGGGCGTAAAACCTATCAATTGATGGTTCCTTACTGGCCTGATATCGCAAAAAGCCAGTCGGAGACAAAAGCCGAGAATGAATTTGCTCGAATATTTGATTCCCTCAATAAGGTTGTCTTCTCGCGAACAGTGGACAGCGCCGCGTCCAACACAAGAATCGTTCGCACGAACCCTCAGGACGAAATCCTTAAACTAAAAAAAGAGTCGGGCAGAAGTATCTTGGTAGGCGGCGTCGCGGTGCCTTCGCAGCTGATCGAGCTTGGCCTGGTGGATGAATTTCGTTTTGTCGTTCAGCCGATCATTGCTGGCGAAGGCAGACGATTGTTGGAAGGGGTCAGCCTGCAGGAGAAATTGCGATTAAAACTGGTTGAGTCAAAACCTCTGAAATCGGGCTCGGTTGCAGTGCGTTACGAGAAACAATGAATCCGAAGCTGGGACCGGCCGGAAAACAAAGGAAGCAGGAACGTTTCGGTTTTTTAGACGTTCTCCGCCGGTTCCCAGAGCTCGATTTTGTTGCCGTCGGGATCCTTCACCCAGGCAAAGTTGCCGTATTCGGGATACTCCGCGGTCTTATCGATAGTCACGCCTTTGCTCTTGAGATGGTTGAGGGTTTCCTTCATGTTTTTGACGCGATAATTGATCTGGCCGGTTCGCGGCTTATCCTTGATGTCCTGATCCGTGGGCATAATCGCCCAGGCCATTGTTCTCTTGAGCTCTGGATTTTCGATGTCGCGGGAGTCGAACGTTGCATAGACAGAATTGCACTCCGCGTCCTGGCCGGCCGCTTCAATCCCGAGGCAGTCGCGATACCAGGCCGCCAACCTTTTTGTGTCGTTGGAAAACAGGAAAACGCCGCCAATTCCGTCGATCATCATTGCCTCCCGAAAATTTTATGTTGACGCAATCTGTGCCGGTTTCCGAACCGGCAGGCATAGCTCCAATTCGAAGTGCGACCAGTCCATCGCGCTTTCCTTGTCCAGGAAAATTTCAAGTGCCGGCGCATGCTCAGGCTCGTAGGCACTGTGGACCAGCCAATCCCGGTAAAGGTAGTCCCAAGCAGTAGCCACTTTATGAATATCGCCGGAAACGGTAATTGCAGCGTAGCGCATGGCAGGCATTTTCAACTTTGACAGACCTTCCCTGCACCGGAAGGGCGTTGACGATGCAAGACAGACTTCGTAGCGGTAGAGATGGCTTGGCGTCACGTGCGGATCGTCTACGGTCATTCCGAAAAGCGTTCCTTGCGAAAAAACATCTACGGACTTGGCCCATTCGATCAAAGTCTTGAGGGCGGCTAGCACCCGGTCCATTTCGAAGGCATTCGTCACTCTGATATACGCGACCTGGCGTTCGGGAATGTCGATCAATCGAACGGGAAACGCGGCTCTTTTCTCCTCCGCGCTCATCGCTAGACCATATGCATCCTCGGGAAAGAGTTCTTTGCAAATCTTGCTTTTTTTGATCTTGCCGCTCTTTCGAAAGTGGCTTGGCGAGGTATCGTAGCCGGTGCGGAAGGCGCGGGAAAACGTGGCCGACGAGGAAAACCCGCAGTCCAAGGCTATTTCAGTGAGGCTTCGTTGAGAATAGCGAAGAAGACGGGCAGCCTTCTCCAGGCGAAGCCGGCTGGTAAAGCTATTCAGGGTTTCTCCAGCAACCGCGGTGAAAATCCGATGGAAGTGAAATTCTGAGAAGCAGGCAACACGGGCGAGTTCAGCCAGTTTCACTGGGCGATGGAGATTTCCCCGGAGATGGTCGATGACCCGATTGATTCTTTGGGCATATTCGCCGTTCGTCTGGATTATTGCCTCCGGCACGGACTGCAATTGTGCCACAGAAACGACACAGGCGGGGTCAATCCGGCCGACGAACTCCATCAAAAATAATTCTTCTTTGGCTGTCGATTTCCTGGGCGCGCGACGACTAAAGAATGAACGATCCAGCGGGGCAGGCTGCGTAGTCAGGGCTCACCCATAGAAGTAGAGGGTGCGGACCGGAAAATAAATAGAGGGGAGAGGAAACCATGAAATACATCTGTTTGGGCTACTACAACAAAAACAAATTCGAGGCGATGCCCGAGAGCGAGCGAAATACGATGTTCGACGCGTGTTTTGAATACGACGAGCATCTTCGCGCCAATGGTCATTGGGTTGGCGGAGAAGCACTTCAGGGTCCAGAGACTGCGTTGACCGTTTATTGGAAGAACGGCAAGGTTGCGACCACGGACGGTCCCTTTGCGGAAACCAAGGAACAGATTGGGGGCATTCTCGTGCTTGAAGCGCGAGACATGAATCATGCTCAGCAGCTTATGGCGCAGCACCCGGCCCTGAAGTTCGGCAGCATTTTTGAGATCCGGCCAGTAGGGGACATGAGCGAAATCAAGACGGCCAGCGAGCAACGCCGGCGACAGAAGAGCGCCCGCTGATGGAGTGCCTCACAAAAACTTTCAAAAAAGGAGCGGATATGAACCGAATTCTCGACGGAGAAAAAACCAGGTTTGAACTCACGATCGTTTTTGTGCTGATGCTAATGGCCGCCATCGTGTGCAGCGTGCCGAAGGCCGCGGCGCAGTCGGATCCATATCCTAAGATGGCTCCCATCGACCAATACCTGATGGAGAAGAACGCCGAGATTGAGCTGGCGCGAAGTGCTGCTCCAGAGTCAATTTCCCGCGAAGCGACCGTTCTGGTTCTGGGGCGGCAGGGATACGAGACCGCGGTCGAAGGCAAAAACGGCTTTGTCTGCATGGTGGGGCGCGGCTGGATGGGAATGTTCGACTGGCCGGAATTCTGGAGCCCGAAGGTAAGGGCGGCGGACTGTATGAATCCGGCAGCAGCGCGTTCGATCCTGCCGATCGCCGAACTACGAGCGAAGATGGTGATGGCCGGCAATTCGAAAGCGGAGATGGTGGCGGCTGTTAAAGTGGCGTTCGAGAAAAATCAGCTGCCCAAGCTGGAAAGCGGCGCGATGGATTACATGATGTCGAAGTCGGCATATCTCACGGACGGCGGAGGGCACAATGTGCCGCACGTGATGTTTTATAGCCTCGTGGAAGATCCTAAAGATTCGGGTTTGAGTGCGGCGGGGTTGCCGGTCATGGCGGCGCCCTATTGGTTCATCTCGCCGAACGAGCCATCGCAGACGAAGGGCTTGCCGCCTATCCTTGTGTCTCTGGTGATGGTCGCAGATTGGTCTGACGGAACGCCTGCTGGACAGCACAAGGACTGAAGCGGCGAGCAATCCGCGGATGGTGTAAGAGGTGCACGCTTTTGCGCGCCAGGGGGACGGCAAACATTCTTACGCGGCAAACTGTTCGAGCGCTCTGTTCAAAGAAGCTTCGTCGCTGACGTTGACGCAATTTTTTGAGCGGTCGATTTGCCGCATCAAGCCGCATAAAACTTTTCCCGGACCGATTTCAACGAAAGTGTTCACGCCCTGCTCGATCAGCAGGCGCATGCACTGCTCCCACTTTACGGAGCCTGTGACTTGGCCGACCAAAGTTTGCCGCGCCTTCAGTTCGTCGGTAACCAGGGACGCTTCCAGGTTGCAGGCCACAGGATAAACCGGCTTCTGCATTTTGAGCGCATTCAGATCTTTTTCCAGGCGGTCTTGCGCCGGCTTCATCAGCGAGCAATGGAATGGAGCGCTCACGGGTAACAGTTTGGCGCGCTTGGCGCCGCGCTCGTCGGCGAGTTTTGCCCCTCGCTCGACCGCGGCGGTATTGCCGGAGATGACGATCTGGTCGGGCGAATTGATGTTTGCCGGCGAGCAGACTTCGCCCTGCGCGGCGTCGCGGCAAACTTCCTCGACCTTTTGTGACTCCATGCCGAGTATCGCTGCCATCGCCCCGACTCCGACCGGCACCGCCTCCTGCATGTATTTTCCGCGCTGGCGAACCGTGCGCACCGCTTCGGCAAAATCGATGGTGCCGGAGGCGACGTGCGCCGAATATTCTCCCAGGCTGTGGCCGGCCACAAAACTGGCGCGCGGCATACGGCTATCGATGACGCGCAGGGCGGCGACGGAGGTGGCCAGGATCGCGGGCTGGGTGATTTCGGTCAGGCGTAACTGATCCTCGGGCCCTTCGAAACAGACCTGCGAGAGCTTATAACCGAGAGCATCGTCAGCTTCGTCAAAAGTGTGGCGCGCCGCGGGATATTTCTCAGCCAGGTCCTTGCCCATGCCGACCAGCTGCGAGCCTTGGCCCGGGAAGATGAAGGCAATGTGATTTACGTTTTTTGATTCGCTCATGTCGGATTGTGATTAATGCGCCGGTGCCGTCTCGGCTTCCGGCAGCGCGGGTCGAATCCCCGCTAACCCGTGCTCGATCGCTTCATTGATGCGCCGCTCTGAAAACTCCGCCGCCACGCGAATCGCATTCTTGATCGCGTTGGCGTTCGACGATCCGTGCGTGATGATGCACACACCTTTGACGCCGAGCAGAGGGGCGCCGCCGTACTCGGTATGGTCGATGCGCTTTTTGAAATCGGAAAACGCGCTGCGCGAGAGCATGTAGCCGACTTGCCGCGTGATCGTCTCTCTCAGCGATTCTTTCAGCAGGGTGCGAATCAGGTTGGCCACGCCTTCGGAAATCTTCAGGGCAACATTGCCTACAAAGCCGTCGGCCACGATGACCTCTACATGGCCGTTGTAAAGGTCGCGACCCTCCACGTTGCCCACAAAGTTCAACGGCAGCTGCTTCAGGAGTTGAAATGACTCGCGCGTCAGTTCATTGCCCTTGGTTTCTTCCTCACCGATGGAAAGCAAGCCCACGCGCGGGCGGCTGGCAGAACGGCCGACGATGGAGCGGTAGTAAATTTCGCCCATCACAGCGAACTGTTCCAGATTATGCGGCTTGCAATCGACGTTCGCGCCGACGTCGAGCAGGATGGCAGCCGTGCCGGTGGCCGTAGGAAAAACTGCCGCCAGAGCGGGGCGATCCACGCCCTGCAGAGCGCCCAGGACCATCTTGGCAGTCGCCATGGCTGCGCCGGTGTTGCCGGCGGTGACGAAGCCGGCGGCGCGCCCTTCGCGCACCAGGCGCAAGCCCACACGCATGGAGGAGTCGCGCTTGGCGCGGACTGCCTGCACCGCCTTGTCTTCCATGGTGATTACTTCGCTGGCGTGAACGATCTCGATCGGCAGACGCGACCAGGAGGAGTGACGCTCGAGCTCCTGGCGGACGGTGGATTCAGGGCCGACCAGCAGCACGCGCGTGCCGTAGCTTTTCGCGGCGTGAATGGCGCCTTCGATCTCGGGCTTGGGAGCCCGGTCCGATCCCATCGCATCCAGCGCTATGACGCTAGGCATTGGTGGCAGGAACTAGCTGGCTTCTTCCACGCTGACCACTTCGCGGCCCTTGTAATAGCCGCACCGCACGCAGGCGCGATGGGGCATTTTCTTCTCGTGGCAGTTGGGACACTCGGCGAGCGAGTGGGCCTTTAGGGCATCGTGTGCCCGGCGGGTCGAAGTGCGCTTTTGTGAATGTCTGCGTTTCGGATTCGGCATGGTCTGTGAAATTCCTCTCGCTGGTGGTTCCAGCCTGATCGTGGCTTGGCGCTAAGTCCGCCGTCCACGCTGGCCTCAGTGCGCCAGCTTACTGCGAATGTCCTTCAATGCGGCCCAGCGCGGTTCTTCCTGGGTCACGTTGCACGAGCATGATCCTTGATTCAGATTCCTGCCGCAGTGCGGGCACAAACCTTTGCAGTCCTCGCGGCAGATCGCTTTAAGCGGAACCGCCAGCAACACTTGCTCGCGCAACACATCCTCGAGCAAAACGCCCTGGCCTTCATAATAGCTGATCTCGGCCTCCGCATCGGTCACCGACATCTCATCGCGGCCAGCGTCGACGCCGAGCGGGCGATACAGCAGGTCGAACTCCCGCCGCACATCCTGCGTGATCGGCTCCAGGCATCGCGCACAGCTTACTTCCAGGCTGGTGGCCAACTGGCCCTTCACCCGGATGTCCTGAATCACTTTGTGCTTGCCGTGGTGCTCTTCCACCAGATCGGCGCGGCCGCTGGTCTCGATCGGCGTTTGCTGCCGGTAATCGATTCCCAGATCAAGAACGCCCGGGGCAATGCTCTCCGCGAAATCGACGGGACGAACTTCTAAGTCTTTGATCTCAAACAACATCTGGAACCTCCGCGCCCCGGTGATGGCCGCTTCAGGATCGCGGAGCGCTTAGGAAGGCGCAAGTGCCGCAAGGAGCAAAATCTAGGATAAAGGCGCTGGGAATAGGTGTCAACCGTGCGGGGGCGCTCGCCAATGGCAGCCTGCGACGAATCAGGCTGTGATTAAATTGTCGCACCATGATTGTCGCCGGGTTCGCTCCGACGCTGGCAGAACTGCGCGCTTCGGAGGTCTGCAGTTGATGCGATCGACCCAGCAATCCGCTGGAGGCTGGCTGATAGGGTATGGGGATCGCGCGGCGGTAGTCCTAACGGCGCTAGCTTTCCTTACGCGCCTATGGGCTGCGCACGGAATCTTTCTGAATCCTGACGAAGCGCTGCATTTCCGCTTGGCGAATCAGGCCTCGTGGCGTCTGGCCTATCAAGCCAGCCTGACTGCTTCGCACCCTCCGCTGCTGACGTTCGTCCTTTACGGATGGCGCTGGCTGGGAACCTCGGACCTGTGGCTGCGGATGCCTTCGGTGTTAAGCGGAACCGCGTTTTGCGGTTTTTTCTACCATTGGCTGAGCCGAGCGGCCGGCAGACTGGCAGGGTTGCTTGGGCTTTTGTTCGCGGCGTTCCTGCCCCCGGTCGTTCTTCTGGGGGTCGAGCTTCGGCAATACGGCCTGCTGATCGCGTTTCTCGCAGCCGCGCTCTATTTCCTGGACGCCGCCTTCACAACCCACTCGGCGCTGCGAATGGCGGCGTTTTCGCTATGCCTGTATCTAGCGATGCTGTCGCATTACTCCGCTTTCCTATTCGCCGCAGCGTTAGGCATGTATTCGCTGTACTGGTTTTATGTCGAGCGGCGGAAGGCAAAGCTAGTGTGGACGTGGATGACAGGGCAGCTATTCGCGTTTGCCTTGGCGCTCTTTCTTTACAAGACCCACCTTTCCAAACTGGGCCAGGGCGAATCGAGAACGCCGCTGCAGGGCTGGATGAGCGAGTTTTTTCTGAGTCACTCCTATTTCGATCGCGCTCACGATCACGCCATCGTTTTTCTGATCGGCCACACTTTCGGAGTATTCCAGTATTTTTTTGGCCAGCTCGCTGTTGGCGACGTCATGGGGCTAATTTTTCTAATCGCGATCGTGATCCTTCTCCGTGATAAGAATTCGCCGGCGTCGCGGCGCCTGGCCGTACTGTTCGTTTCGTCATTTGCGGTTGCGGGCGGAGTCAGCCTCCTCCACGTTTATCCGTATGGAGGAACGCGGCACGTCGCGTTTTTGTTGATTCCCGCACTTGGCGCGGTGAGTGTGGCGCTCGCGCGGTGGTCGAGGCAAAGCGTGGCGCGCGGTATCACGATCGCGGCGCTTGTGCTGATCGCGTGCCTTGTTTTCGGAAAGGCGCGCCGGCCCTGGATCGATCGCGCCGCCCAAAGCAGCGCAAACATGACAGCCGCCATGAATTTCATTCGGCACAATGTTGCGCCGTCTCAGCCAATTCTTACCGACTATCAGAGCGACCTGATCCTCGGCCATTACTTGTGCCGGCAAGCGCCGATTACATTGGACGAATCTCTGCCGGGTTTCGAACGATTCTCCTGTGACGGCTTTCGCGTCGTCTCGGCCAATTACAAGACAGCCACCGCTTTTACCGCAGAAGGCTTCGCCGCTGTGTGGAATGACGAAATCTGGAAACCATCTGCGGCGGATGCAGTGAACAATATTTGGGTGTTCCAGGCCGGCTGGGACACGGATCTTGGGGAAAGATTGAAGGAGCGCGATTCCCGAATGGGCGCCATACCGATCGAATCGTTTGGCAACAGTATTAGGATTTTCCAGCTACCTGCGGGCCAGGTAATCTCACCAGGCGCTCCAACGCCAGCTGCCCATTGATCCGCTCCAGCAATTAACCCAGGATCGGCAGCGAGCGGATCCGCCTCTTCGTCCCCGCGAAAATTGCATTGCAAACCGCAGGCGCCAGCGGCGGCACCGACGGCTCCCCGATGCCGGTGGGCGCTTCCACGCTGGGCACAGCATAAACCTCAACCGTCGGCGTTTCGTCCATCCGCAACGGCGCATAATCGTCGAAGTTGCCCTGCACGACGCGTCCTTTGTCGATGGAAATTTTCGCGCGCAGCGCATTCGACAATGCGTAGACGATGCCACCTTGGATCTGCTGCTCCAGGATGCTCGGATTCACCACCTGGCCGCAATCCACGGCAGCCACCACCCGATGCACTCTCGGTGTATCTTTCTCCATGCTGATTTCGACGACTTCCGCCATATACGACGAAAAACAGGCGAAGCAGGCGACTCCGCGGAAGCGTCCCGCCGGCAGCGGAGTTTTGTAGCCCGACTTTTCCGCCGCCAGTTGCAGAGCGGCCCGCATACGCGCAGTTTTCCAGGTGGTTGCAAAGTATGCGATGTCCTGATCCTTTTCAAGCATGTGCAGCCGGTACTCCAAAGGATCTTTCCCGGCAGCGGCCGCGAGTTCGTCGATAAAGCTCTCGCTGGCAAATGCCACCTGCAGCGCGTAGACCGACCGCATCCAGCCGAGAGGCACCGGCGTCTCCGCCGGAACATATTCGAGGGAGACATTCGGCAGCGCGTAAACGAAGGCGGCCTCGTCCTGCAAGTCCGGATCGATCCCGTTCGTTCCCGCCTGACCTTTTTGGCCGCTGATGGAGGGCGCGACGATGCGGTGCGAGAATGCCACCGGCCACCCTGCGCCGTCCAGCGTTGCGCTCAATTGGTGAAGGCTTGCCGGACGGTAGGTTGAGAATCGCATGTCGTCTTCGCGCGTCCAGATCACCTTCACGGGCCCGCCATTCCTGGAGTCGTAAAGCGCCTTGGAAACCTGCGCCGCCTCCACCGCGTAATCGTGCTCCAGTCGCCGGCCAAACCCACCGCCCATCAGAGTTACGTTCACCTTCACCCGATCCGGGTCGAGTCCCACAGCTTGCGCCACCGAGTCGCGGCAGTCCTGCGGTACCTGGGTGGGCGCCCACAATTCGCAGGCGCTTCCGGAATAATTGGCGGTGCAGTTGCCCGGCTCCATCGGGGCGTGAGCCATGAACGGCAGCTGATATTCCGCGGAAATTCTTCGCCCCCCAACTTTGTTGACGTCTCCCGCCGAGTAGAGGCTTGCGCCTTTCTTCAATGCCGCCTGCTTCAAAGAGGCGATCACTGCGGCATCATTCAAATCCTTGTTCGGGCCTTCCTCCCAGTTCACGCTGAGAACGCGCCGTCCTTCGAGCGCGCCCCAAACGCTATCCGCAACCACCGCAACGGCGCCGTCGCCGATTTTGCCCACAAACCTGACGCCGGCGATCTTGCGCGAATCCTTATCGTCGAAGCCGGCGACTTTCCCGCCAATGCTCGGCGAGCGCGACAGCGCCGCATACTTCATTTCCGGCAGATGAAAGTCGATGCCAAAGACGGCTTCCCCTTTCACCTTCGACGGCGTGTCGACCCTCGACAGCCGCTGGCCGACAATTTTGTAATCCTTGCTTTGCTTGAGAGGAATATCGGTAGGAATCGGCAGGGTGGCAGCCTTGGCAACGAGTTCTCCGTAGCTCAAGCGCCGGTTCGACGCCGCATGCACCACAGATCCAGCCTGCGCAGTGCACGACGATCGCGGCACTCCCCACGTTAGCGCTCCAGCTGAGATCAGCACTTCGCGCGCCGCCGCTCCCGCCCGTCGCATCGGGTCCCACGTCGATTTCACGCTCGCGCTGCCGCCGGTGGTTTGATCGCCAAACAGCGTGCTCGCTCCCGCCTGCTCGATCACGATTTGCTTCCAATCGGCTTCCAACTCTTCAGCGAGAATCATTGGCAGCGCCGTACGCACGCCTTGCCCCATCTCCGACCGCGCCACCACCACCGTCACTTTATTGTCCGGAGTAATCCGCAAGTAAGCATTCGGCGAGAACCCGTGCTGTTCGCCGCGTTCGCCATGCGGCAAGTAAAAGCCGATGATCAGCCCCGCTCCGGCGGCTACGCCTGCCGCCACGAATTCACGCCGGCTTAAAGGGCTCATCGCGCACCTCCGGCGACCGCACGGTGGATGGCCTTGCGAATCCGCTCATAGGTTCCGCAGCGACAGATATTTCCGTTCATCGCCCGCGTAATGTCGTCATCGCTCGGGTTCGGGGTCCTGGCTAACAAGGCTGCCGCCGCCATGATCTGTCCCGTCTGGCAGTAGCCGCATTGCGGAACTTCCTCGGCGATCCAGGCTTGCTGCAGCACATGCAGGCCGTTCGCTCCCAAGCCCTCGATGGTCGTAACGCTCTTGCCTGCGACCTGCGACACCGGCGTGGAGCACGATCGCACGGGCGATCCCTCGACATGTACCGTACATGCTCCGCATAAGCCGGCACCGCATCCAAATTTTGTACCGGTCAGCTGCAGGGTGTCGCGAAGCACCCAAAGCAGCGGCGTTTCCGGCGAGACGCTCACTCGCTTCTCGTTCCCATTCACTCGCAAAGTGAAATCCGACATGGCCTTCCCCGCTCCACTGGAATGACAGATCATCCTACTCAAGCTGCGTGAAAAGTGGAATGGAAATTGGCCGATTGAAGCTTTGTCAGAATCATGCCGATGGGAGAAGGTACGACAGTGTGGGCGGCCCCCACCAGCCCGGGGGAAGTCTTCTTCACAGATGAACTCGCGAAACGCATCAACGGGCGCCGCTCCTCGCCGAGTGGAAATGCGCCGGCATCCCCGCCACAGAATCGAGGTGGATATTGTCGTTCATTCTCCGACCTGCGGCCGGCTGCGAGGACATAGCGTGGATCTCAGCGAGTCTGGCCTTGCGGCGATGCTCACCATGGAGGCGCCAGTTGGAGAGTTGGTGGAACTGGAGTTTGAACTTCCCGGGGGCAAGGTGCGAGTCTATGCCACCGTCCGGCAGCGCACGGCCTTTCGGTACGGTTTCCAATTTCTCGACCCAGGCTCGAATGCTTCTATCCACGAAACGTGCCGGCAATTGGCAATCGCGGAATCGATCTCTGGCAGTCGCTGACAGAATGTAGACTTTATTGCCCAAAGCGGGCCAGAGCGAGGGTTCTACTTCAGTTCCGACAAGCGCTGATTCACCAATTGCGTCGCTTCGGGGCCCGGGTTTTCCCGCTTGATCTGCTCATAGAGGCGCTTGGCGTCAACTGGCTGGTTGTTGGCCTGATAGAGCTCCGCCAATTGCAGTTCGGCGGTGATTTTGCTCACGGTCGGGGTCGGCTTGTTGATGATTTCCTGGTACAGCGCGATGGCATCTTTGGGACGATTGACATCGCTGTAATAGCCGGCAAGCGCCAGTTTCGCCATCGCCGCCATATCTTTACTTCCCTCTGAAGCAACATCCTTCAGATTCTTCTCAGCCGCAGAGCTATCGCCCATGCTCTCCGAGGTCACCCCGACAAAATACTTCGCCATGTCGGCGGTTTGGGTATGCGGATACTTATCGACGATCGCCTGAAACTGTTTCCTGGCCGCCTCTGCCCGCTCTTTCACGGATGCGAAGCTGGGAACGTCGGGCTGCGGAGTGGCGCCCGGAGCGCGAATCTGCGCGTCCAGGGTGCGCACGGCCTGTGCCAAATCCAGGCTCGCCTTCTCGTTCTGCTGGCTCATGTAATACCATCCGCCCAGCGCAAGCGCCGCCAGCACGGCGACAATGATGCCGGCCACGATCAGCGTGTTTCGGTGTTCGACGCTCCAGTGTGCGGTTTTTTCCGCGGCCCCAATGGTCACGCGGCTAAATGCGTCGGCTTTCAGTTGATGGCGGGTTTCTGCGCGCACGACTACCTTTCCCTATCGTCTGAGTTTCTCTCTGGCGGGACGAACTACCAGTTTATCAGCGCGAAAACCGCACCGTCAAAGCAAGCGAAGTTACCGCGGCGCCTCTTCCAGCAAACCCTGCTCCAACTTTTCCTGGCACTCGATGCAGTGCCGCGCCCAGGGGACCGCTTCCAGCCGTTTCACGTTAATCTCTTTGCCGCAATGGATGCATTCGCCGAAACTGCCTTCGCGAATGCGCGCCAGCGCCTTTTCCACCATCTGCAGCAGTTGCCGCTCGTTGTTGCTCTGGCTGAACAGGAACTCCTTGGTATAGGAACTGGCAGCACGATCGGCAATGTCCTGCGCCGTGTCTTCGTCGGCGGAACGTCCATCGGCCTGCGTGCGGGATACGGTGCGGCGCAAATCCTGCTGCCGCGTCTCGAGCCGTTTTTTGAATACGTCCAACTTCTTCTTGTCCATAGGTATGCTTCTAAAATTCTTCGACGGCCCCTCGGGAGCCGTCTGCGCCTTAAAGCCAAACGAAAATGATAAGCGTCCCACTTGAGATGCGTCAACAGGCTCTCCGGTCACATTAATCCTTGAGCGGATCGGGGAAAACCGCAGCCTGGCGCTCGGCAACCTTTCCGGTTCTGTCTTCCATCTCAGAACCCCGTCTTGAATGTTGGCGATTGCGCCCGCCTCTCAGTGTTGAGTTCGTGCCTCTTGGACGACTTTCGGTTCGCCCTGCCGTCGTCAAGAAGAGGACTCGGTTCGCAGTCTCTGTCTAGCGGGTCGGACTTTATTTCTTAGGGCGAACCGTCACGTTCAGCCGGGCGGTTTTTTGCAGCGCACCGCTGGTAGCAACGAGAGTCGCGCGGTAGGTGCCAGACTTCGCGGTCTTGAGGGCTGAGAGCGTGAGAGTGCTGCTGCCGGAGCCGGAAATCCTCGCTGGCCTGAATCCAGCGCTCACTCCAGCTGGCAACCCTGCAACGCTCAGATTGGCCGCCGCATTGAAGCCGCCGCTCCCCATAATGTTCACCGTCATTGTGCTGCTGCCACCGGCGGAAACCGACAAGGAGGTTGAGGAGGAACTCAACTGAAATGCGGGTGCAAGGTTAGCGTCGCTCCAGTGATGGATCAGCAGCCACGCATCCACCGATCCCAGGCCGGTCGAACGATCGTAGCCGCGGGTTGCGTTGAACCCAACCTGTCCCGGGACCGTGTTGTTGCCGCTCGTGATGTCGTGAAACACGGCTGCACCACCTGACGCCTGCTTTGCCGCCAATGCATAGAGCGCTGTGTCGGCGTTTCCCTGGCGCGCGTTGGCATTTTGCACCACCATTGCCATCAATCCGGCAAAGGACGGCGCTGCCGCCGAGGTTCCGCCAACCACAACCAGGCCCCCCTCTTGAACAACGAGATAGCCGTCGTGCCCAGCCGCGGCAAGGGATACGTCGGGCACGTCGCGCCTTGCATCCGCCGGAACCCCAGCCCCGCTTTGCCACCAAGGCTTGCTGTAAATCGCGCTGGCGCCGCCTCCGGTCGCCCACAACCCGTATCCGCTTTCATTCCACGCGACCTCCGGAATGTAGCCGAGCGCCGACGCCTGCGTTCCTGCCGCGTTAAACGAAGCCCAATAGAGTGCGGGATTGGCGGCGTCGTTGAATTCCGTTCCACCTACACAGGTGTCATAGATCGTGGAACAGAGACCGTTGACGGCCAGGCCATTCACCGCACGTGGCGCCGAAGCCGAGTCGCATCCCGCCGCGCCGCTGTCGCCGGATGAAACGAATACAGAGATGCCTTGCACCGCCGCCTGCTGCCACAAGCTGTTCAAGAACGCGTTGCCCGGCGTCCCAACCCACGCTTCGCACAGCCCGAAGCTCACGGTGATGACCGAGGCGAGGTTGTGATTTACCGCGTACTGTGCGGAGAGATAGACGCCGTCGGTGGAATTTGTCGATTGCGAAACCACGAAGTCAATCGTCGCGTTGCGCGCCACCGCTCCCGACCATTCCACGTCGAGGTCGGCTTCTGTCTCTTCGCCTGAATCGTAGATGCCTGGATCTGGCCCGTTCAACAAGATTCGGGGATCGTTTGAGGGAAGCCCGAACAGGCTGCGGAATTGCCGCACATCCGTCAGCTTCAAGTTCGACCGTCCTAGAACCGCAATGGTCTGGCCGCTGCCAGTGAGCGTCTGCTGGTAAGCCGGGCCTATGTCATAAATGGTGGCAAAATCGGCAGGCGTTAGATAGTGCGAACTTCCGCTCGAAAATTGCGCATCCACTTTCCTCACTCCCGAATGCGCCGGATGGCTGCGAAAATCGTGCAGCGAGACGACCCCGGCCACCACGCTCGCCAGCGCCTCGGGAATCTCTGCGTCTTTCACATTCGCATGGTGGTATTCGTCGCCCGACAGGAAGCGGTGAATTTCGCTATGGAACGTTTCCTGTACCTTGGCCTCCGTGCCGCTGAAGATGATCAGATTTCGCCCGGCCGGAACCTCTTCCAGTTGCATGCCGTGACTTTCCAGCCAGCGCGTTACCTGCGCTAAATCGTTCTCCGAAACGCCAAAGCGCTCTCCGTATTGTTCAGGCGTGAGCCACTGATGGTAGAAAGGCGAACTGGGATCGTGCTGGGCCTGCGCCAACCTGGTAAGCGCGCGTTGCTGCTCCGCATCGGGCGAGAGTGTCAGGATCATCCGCTCCATCGGGAACTCTGGCCGGATCGCACCCAGATCATTTTGTTTCGTTGCCAGCGGGTGGGTGCTGCCGTGCAGTGTCAGTCGGCGCTCTTCGTCGATAAAGCCGGCTACTCGATCGCGCGGCTGAGCCGAAAGAGGACTGACGGAATCGTCGGCTTGGGCCGGAAGTCTGACGGCAAAACACGCGCAGATTAGAAAAATCAAAACCAGACTTTGCAAGAGATGGTTCCGCGAAACACGGGTTGGCAACATGGTCCCTCCGAGGAAAAACAGGTTCTCGAAGGTCCATCGGACGTAGCGAAGGCGCACTTGAGGGCTTATCCCAAGCCAGAGAAGGGATTCGCTGTGCACACTTCGGTGCTCGCTTAACCAGCCGGCGCCGGGTGGGCTTAATTGCCGCTCTTCAGCTTACTTGCAAGTTTCTTTATCTCTTTTTCCCGCGCGATATTCACAATGCCTTTTGTATCGTCGAACAGGCTTTCGCGCAGGAGCGTAATAAGCCGTGCTTTGAGCCTTGCCCGGGCAGCGACGGTCGGAGGCACTTGTAACGTTTGGGACTGCGAACACGCTAGAGTGCTCCCAAGGAACGCAGCTGGTCGATTAAGTCCGGGTAATTCGGAGGCCGGTTGGGAGTTTTGCGCGCCAGCGCATACAGCAGCCAGCAGGACGACAAGCACAGCCAGGAAACTTTTTGCCACATCTCTACCCCCTTTGCGTTTCCGCAAAGCCCGAGGGAATCGGTCGAACTTCCCACACGGACGGGAAAGATGAGTTTTTCTCACAGCTCCGTTGTCGGCTACAGGAAGCGAATTTTCGCTTTACTGCATTCCCGGTATCACAAGGCTTCAGCATGGCTGCTGAGTCGAGATGTCATCGCGCCAGCGGATCTTTCATATTAGTAAGAGCGTAAGCCAGCACGGCCATGGCGGCGGCATCCTCGCGTAACTCCGAAGGCACGACCTTGTCGAGCGTGTCCGCCGCGGTGTGGTGGTAGTGAAAGTAGGTGCGCCCATCCGGCATGAGGCCAAATGCAGGAACCCCGGCATTCGCCATGCCTTCAATATCCGCTCCAGGAGGGTATGGGCTGGGCTGCAACATCGTCGCCCCGATGCTTTGCAGGGCCATCTGCACGGGCCGCAAGGTTTCCATCGCCGCAGGCGCAATTTTCACACGGAAGCCTAAAGGGTGAGCCGCGCCCTCATCACTTTCGATCGCCGCAATATGCCGCGGCAACTCGTTCGAATATTCCGCCGTGTAAGTCCGCCCGCCCGCACCACCAGTCTCTTCGTCCATCCACGCGATCACGCGCAGTGTCCGCGCCGGCCGCAGGTGCAGGCGCTGCAGCACTTCAGCCGCCTGCATGGCGACGACTACCCCCGCACCGTCATCAATCGCTCCCGTGCCCAGGTCCCAGGAATCCAGATGTCCCGATACCACCACCACCTGCTCGGGGTGCTCCGCACCTTTGAGATCGGCGATCACGTTGTAACCAGTTTCATCGGCCAGCTTCTGCGGAGTCAGGGTCAGGTGCATACGAACCCGCCCCTGCGCTGCGAGGTGCGCGATCAGGTCGCCGTCTTCTGCCGCGACAGCTCCCGCGGGAATGCCAGCCGCAAAACTAAAGCCGGTGTGCGGCAGCCGAAAATCCGCGCTGCCGACCGAACGGATCAGGCACGCCGCCGCTCCCATGTCGGCGGCGATCTTTGGGCCGGCGCCGCGATAGCGCACGGCGTCGCCATACGCCGCAAAACTCATCCCGGCGGCAGCCTTTTGCTTGTCATACAACTCGTTGAAAAGGACAATTTTCCCTGCCACCTTGTCGTGGCCCAGCGCCTGCAGTTCTTCAAAGTTGTCCACCACCACCACTTCCGCGGTCATGCCTTCCGCCGGCGTAGCCGTGCTGCCCCCCAGAGCGGTGAGCACAACCTTTTGAGTAGTCCCCGGAGTCATTCCCGCCCATTCGATCAACTCCGCCGTCTCAGCCCCTCGCACCCAGTGCGGCACAGTCACTGGCTCAAGGCGCACCTCGAGGCCCAGCTTGCGGAGTTCGCCGGCCACATACTCCACCGCGGCGCGTGCCTGGGCCGACCCGCTCGGGCGCGGCCCAATGTTTTCCGTCAGGTGTGACAGCTCCCGGTAAGCATAGTCATCGTTCAGGCTGGCTGCCTTGATCGCCGAAAGCTGCTGGAGCAGCAGCGAAGGAAAGTTAGGGTTCGACGCCGGCGGCGGCGTCAACCATTCCGGCACCGGCGGCTTTTGCGGGTTCTGCGCCGTGGCGAGCGCGGAAGAAAGAAGAGCGAGTGCAACCAGGACGACCGGCATAAGGAACGCTTTAAGCATGATGTTAGGCAGTGTATCTGAGGAACGCGGGTGCCGAAAAGCGTGAGGGGAGGAGCAGGGAATCGACGTTGGTCTAGGACGTCTGTCTGGGGCGTCGGTCTCGGACGCAGGCCGTCGGTCTCGAATCGCGAGTGCGCGCGAGTGCAGATGTCACATGCTCACAGCCTTGGCCTGTGGAAAAATTTGGGATAGGAAAGAGGATCCTTGCAAGAATTTGCAACTCCGCTCTTTTCCTGTTCGGATTTCGTAGTAGCCGCTGCCTTCGCGTAACTTTTCCTTGACACGTCGTCGAACTCGGGAGAATATGTCCAACTCCCCGTCCCCGTATTTTCCTTTGGGGGTTCCGTAATTCATGAAGCCCATCGGTTCAGCAGCCCTACTACTTCTCTTGCTCTCGGTCGCTTCAACAACGCCGTTACTGGCGCAAAACGCAGGCGGCTCTGCTCCAGCTCCGTCGCCCGCTGCGTCGAATCCGCTGAAGATCGCTTTGCTCAAATGGTACGACGTCAACATAACCACGTCGTTCACGGTCGGAACGCAGCCGCGTGGAGTGTGCTTCGACGGGGCGAACATCTGGGTGGCGAACTATGGCAGCGGTACGGTGACCAAGCTGCAGGCGAACGACGGGACGGTGCTGGGAACTTACAACGTTGGCCACGCACCCGCTAACATCGCCTTCGACGGGGCCAATGTCTGGGTAACAAATTATGGCAGCGCCAGCGTGACCGAGTTGCGCGCCAGCGATGGCACGCTTGTAGGCACGTTCGCAATCAGCGGTCAACCATTCGGGATTGCGTTCGACGGCGCGAACATATGGGTCGGCAACGCTGGCGGGAGCGCGATCGTCACCAAACTGCGGGCCAGCGACGGCAAGAATCTAGGGACGTTTGCCGTCAATAGCGTCGGTTATGGCCTGATTTTTGACGGGACTTACATTTGGACGACCAATGGCGTCGGTACCGTGACACGGCTGAAGCAAGATGGATCAAACGCCGGGGTTTTCAACGTTTCACAAAATCCCTACGGAATGGCATTCGACGGTTCGAATATCTGGGTGGCAGACCTCACGAACAGTCAGGGCAGCGTCACTAAGTTAAGGGCGAGTGACGGAACCGTGCTGGCCACGACCACGATCGGCGGTGCGCCCTATGGTGTTGCCTTTGACGGAAGCTCCGTGTGGGTGACGATAGGCTTCTGGGTCGCTCAGGTGCGACCCAGCGATGGCAAACTGCTGCGTACAGTTCAGCTGTCGTCTGGGTCTGCGGGTATCGCTTTTGACGGCGCCAACATATGGATCGCGGGTTATGACGGCGGGGATGTTTTGAAGATGTAGATGTGTTCCCACGATTCTGAAGGAAAGGACTAACACATGAAGGCCCTCCTCCAGTTCTTCGCCCCGCATGCTGTTTTTTTTGGTTTCGCTTGCATCGTTCGCGCCCCCGGTCTCGCAGGGGCAGACCGGCGTCTGGACTTGGCACAATGACAACTGGAGGACGGGCCAAAATACTGGCGAGACAACTCTGACCCCGAGCAACGTGAACAGCAGGAATTTCGGGGAGATCTGCTCGTACGGGGTGGACGGCCAGGTCTTCGCGCAGCCTTTGGTCCTGCACAACGTCACAATCAATCAAACCCCTTACGTCGGTCTCGGACGACGGTCGTCGGTCTTGAATCGCGAGTGCGCGCGAGTGCAGATGTCACATGCGGGCGGTGGAAAAATTTGGCGCGGCAGAGGCTACCGCTGGGCGAAGGCGAGGGTTTCCGCTACCATGTTCGGTCCCAGTGAAACCGAGCCGTTCGGAATCAGCGTTCCTTCGCTGCTTATAAGGTATTGAGAAACGATGCCGTCTACTCCCGCGGCGAAGAGGAACCTGCCGGACGGGTCAACGGCGCCCCAGAGGATACCACCCGTCGGAGCCGGTGTCGTGCCATTGCTAATGAGAGTGCCAGTGGTGCCGTCCACCGTAAATTGTGATATTTCGGCCCCGCTGCCGACATAGGCGTAGGTTCCGGCGGGATTGAAGCTAATCCACAGCGGGCCCCCACCGGGAGAGTAGCTATTCACTAGAGAAAGCGCTCCCGTCGAAGCATTCACCGAAAACTGAGCGACCGATCCGGGACCATTCACGTTCGCACAGTAAAGAAAGCCCGCTGGGGAAACCACGACAGTAAGCGGATCGTACCCCTCTGTAGCAATGGAACCGATTGCCGCCAAGTCGCCACTGCTGGAAATCGTGTACTCCAAGATTTTGCCGTCGTCTGTGTCCGATACGTAGGCGAACTTTCCTGATGGATCGACAGCTACGTACTGGGAATAACCGCCGGTAGCCACTGAGCTAACCGGTGTCAGCGCTCCCGAGGAGCTTAGGATGTACGAATTGAGTGTAGCGTCCGACGGAGTCGCAATGAGAGCCAAGCTTCCCCCAGGCACAAAAGCGATTGAAGTGCCCGCGGCCGTCGGAGCCGAAGTCGTGGTGAGTGTTCCGTCGCTGCCAATCTCAAACTCGCTAATGGCGCCGTTGGGAAAAAAAAGATACTGATTCGAAGGAGTAACCTCCGCGGCAAAGTAGGGCACTGCACCACCCGTGCTGGCAGTGTTCAGAGCGGTGAGCGTTCCGTTGTCCTCTACTCGGAACTGGGCGACAAGGCCGGCCGGAGGAGCGAAAGGATTGCTCGGAAAAGTCTCGCCAATTCCAACGTAGAGATATGTATTTGGCGGCGTCGCGGGTGGCGTGCCGGGTGACGTGCTGGGTGGCGTGCTGGGTGGCGTGCTGCTACTGGCACCGCAGCCAAGCATAGTTAGCGACGCGGCTGCGAACCCAGCCGATAACACCGCTCTCGCTGTCCAGGACTTAGTGTGCATAGCACAATTCCAAGGGAACCAAAGCGCTCCAGGAGCACCTAGTCGCTTAGGATTTCCTCATTAATCGAAAGACTACGCACTGAGCGACGGAAACACATAATTACGGAGGTACTCAGAGCAGCAGCGCCCGCCATTGTGTCTCGGGTGTCGAGGAGCGGGCCGCGGGCAAAAAAGCGGCCCCATTTCTGGGGCCACATTTCAAGAGGTCAGAATTTGGAAGGTGTGGTCAGGATAGGCGATGCAAGTAACCGCTCCAGCGAGCGGAGCGGCACTTCGGGAAATGGTGACGAGACGACATTGTGGAGGTCATGCTTTTTGGGTTGCGGCCTCTTAATACTCTTAGAAATTGCATTTGCCCCGCCAAAGGTCCGCGACCCCAGGCGGGACGAGTGAGACTGCACCCAAGTGCTTGAAAAGACGTCATTTACATGGATTTTCGCGTTCTTCAAGGCCGTAGGATTGTGAAGTAATATAGAAGGCTTAGTGCATAACCGTGCACATTGAATGCAGTTGGATGGCTTGCCCCAATAAGAAAGCCGCCACCTTGCGGCAGCGGCCTTCAAACGCCTGAAAATTGAGCGCCCTAGCTGTTGCCAGCCACCGTCCGCAGCTTCCCCGGCAGGAAGTGGTATGGAGGCCAGGGGCCACTGATCGCGACTTCGCAGTTCTTCAGTTGCTTAGCGGCGGTATTGTACCGGTTCTGGTACTTTTCCACCGACTTGGAATCGATCAGGTGGGCGATATCAATCAACATGCCCTGCGGGGCTACCTTCTTACAGCTCACTTCCTCTTCCAACGGATTGAACAGCTTGTGCACTTGTACGGACAGGGCACGCGCCTTGGTCTGGCGCTCGCGCTCGCGCGAGGCCTTTACTCGCAGCTTCGACAGGTAGTCTCCCCCAACGGTGTCGGGCAGCACCACCTCGGTCATCGCCTCGCGCAGCGAGCCGTCTGTAATGGTCAGCTTGATGTGCATTTCCGACTTGCCCCGCAATTTCTCCACGCTCTGGCCAAATGCCCGGCGATTTACGCGCACGGCCTGGCGCAAGGCTTCATCGCTGTCGAAGATGGTTCCAAAACGGAACGGGAGCACGGTCGAACTGCGGAAGCAGCCGCTCACTACGCGGGCATGCTCAATGGCGGCTTTGTGGTCGAGCGTTCCTGTGCTGGGGTCGAATTCGCTCACAATCACAGCAAACTCACCGCTGGGATAGCTGAGGACGGGGGCTCCGCTCACGCCTTGGACGTTTTCAAGAACAAAGGGGCGTCTGGAACGGGTACCGTTGGGAAGAGTCTGGTGCTCGGTAAGGCAGTATGCATACCACGCCATAAAGAACTCTCCGAACCGGGACGGAGGCTGACAGGCGGCCTCTGCTAGTTGTTTTGCACAATTCGTACTGCAGTTGGAAGTTAGCGAGCAGTAACAGGGTCAAAAGCCTGGGAAAACGGCTACCAAGATGGATAATACGTTGTCCCTAGTGAAAATTGCAACTTTTTTGTAACACACCGCATCTGGGCGGACTTTTTCCACATAGGCCGGCCTCCTCAACCCCAGCAGTCCCGAAGCGGTAGAGCCCTAACTCTTTGTCGGGATTAAACTTGCTCTGGCGTCCGGCCGTAGCGTTAAAATTGCCCCGCCATGAAAAGACTTCTCTCCTGCTCGCTGTCAGCTTTCTTTTTGGTGCTGCTTTTCAAAGCCAGTCTCATCGCATCCGCTCCGCCTGCCGCTGGCGCGCATGCCGCACAGGCGAGCGAGCAACTCTCCGCCGACACGCCAAGGACGACCGTCATGGGCAATGCCTTCATCGCCCCAAAAGACTGGTCGATTCGCGTCAAGGGTCCGGCAACCATCCTCGAGGCGCCTGAAGGCGACTCCTGGATCGCACTGGTTGACGTGGAAGCGAAGACACAAGGCGAAGCCTTAGCAGCGGCATGGAAGGCTTACAAGCCCGATGCAAAGTGGCCGGTCAAGGTGAGCAACGATTTGCCGGATCGCGACGGCTGGAGCCGTCGCCGGGCTTACGACTATTTGACTTCGCCCAACGAGAAACGCGGTGTCGATGCCGTTGTTAATTATTCCGGAACCATCTGGACGGTCGCCATCACCGATTTGAGTGATGCGGTCGCCGGCAAGCGCGGGGCCCAGCTTTCTCTGGTGTTCAGTCGCCTGCTGCCCAAGGGCTACAGCCGGGAAACGTTCGCCGGAAAGAAGGCGAATACCCTCGATCAAGCGCGCATTAATGAGTTGGGCCGTTTTATCGAGCAAGGGCAGAAGCTCCTGGGTATTCCCGGAGTCGGTCTGGGCATTGTGCAGGATGGCAAGGTGGTATTCGCCGGCGGATTTGGCGTGAAAGAACTCGGCGGTTCGGAAAAGCCTGACGGCGACACGTTGTTCATGATCGCTTCCAACACCAAGGCGATGACCACGCTGCTGCTGGCCAAGCTGGTGGACGAACATCGCATCACGTGGGAAACGCCAGTGACCAAGCTGCTTCCGAGTTTCAAGCTGGGAGACGCCGCCACCACGAATAGCGTCCTGGTCAAGCACCTGATCTGCGCTTGCACCGGAATGCCGCGGCAGGATCTGGAATGGATCTTTAACTACGGCAAGATGACGCCCGAAAGCACGATGGCCATGCTCGGCACCATGCAGCCGACATCGAAATTCGGTGAACTGTTCCAGTATTCCAATTTAATGGCCGCGGCCGCGGGCTACACCGGTGCACACGTGATCCATCCCGATAAGGAACTGGGGGCGGCCTACGACAGCGCCATGCAATCGTACGTTTTCGATCCCCTGGGAATGAAAGAGACAACATTCGACTCGAAGCAGGCTCTGTCGGGCAACCATGCCGGCTCGCACTCGCCCGACGCCGACGGAAAGACCGCGAAGGCGGTGACCGCCATCAATGACGCGATTGCGCCTGCGCGTCCTGCAGGCGGCGCGTGGAGCAGCGTCAACGACATGCTGAAATATATCTCCATGGAACTGGCGGAAGGGAAGCTTGCTGACGGCAAGGCCTACATTTCGAAAGAGCCCTTGCTTGAGCGCCGCGCACCGCAAGTAAACATCGGCAAGGACGTCACCTATGGCATGGGCCTGATGGTCGACACGACCTACGGTGTGCCGGTGGTTCATCACGGGGGCGACCTGGTCGGGTATCACAGTGACATGATGTGGCTGCCGCAACAAAACGTGGGCCTGGTAATCCTTACCAACGCCGATCCTGGCTGGCTGCTGCGCGACCGCATCCGCCGCAAACTGCTCGAAGTTCTTTTTGATGGGCATCCGGAAGCGGAAGCGCAACTCAGCGCCGATGCCAAGAGTTTCTATGCCGACCTCGCCGCCGAGCGCAAATTGATGACGATCCCCGCGGACAAGGCGGAAAGCGCTAAGCTTGCCCGGCACTATGCGAATGCCAAACTTGGCGGCATTACGGTCATTTCCTCGGAAGCTTCGACCAACTTCGATTTCAGCGAATGGAAGAGCGATGTCGCCAGCCGGAAGAATCCCGACGGCACCATTTCTTTTATCACCACGGTTCCGGGTGAGCTGGGCTTTGAATTCGTGGTCGGAGGCGGGGCCAAGCGGACCCTGACCCTACGGGACGCCCAGCACGAATACGTCTTTGAAGAACAATGATCGAGCCAGCCGGATAATTCGGCAACTCTTTCCCCCGCGCCCCGAATCATATTTGCGCCCTCACCAGGGACAGCGCGGAGGCAGTATGGAAAGCGTTACCGGAATCTTTCGATCGTTGAATGAAGCGCAGCAGTCGCTCGAAGAATTAGTTCGGCGCGACATGTCGCGCGAATCTCTTGTCCTGCTGACCAGCCAAAACCCGGAAGGTTCGACGTCGGAAGCCACGCGAGAACTGGATCAAGTCCGGACGGAAACCGCACCTTCGCAAGGCGAAGGCAAGCGCCAGGGCGCCGCCATCGGCGCGACCATCGGAGGAACTGCCGGATTTACTGCTGCCGCAACGGTCGCCGGCCTGACCGTGCCCGGACTTGGGCTCGTCTTTGCCATCGGCTTGGGTGCTGCCGCCGTGCTCGGTTTGGGCGCAGCCGCAGCGGGCGCCAAGCTCGGCGAGACCGTGGAGAACAACATCGATACCGGAGTGCCGGCTGGCCGCGTCGAGCTTTATCGCGAGCTTTTGCGGCGCGGCTACTCGTTGGTCATCGCCAACGTCCGGAGCGGCGCGGAAACCTCGATGGCTCGCGAAGTGTTTCAGAATCACGGCAGCGAAGACTGGGATCGTTTGCGAGGCGAAATCGGTAAGGCTGCGTAGATTCGGCGACCTGACCGAGGCCCGACGCTCGAAATTCCGGCCGGCTGTCACGCCAAGCGACTTACTCGTAGCGCAAGCTTTCGACCGGGTCGAGTTGCGCTGCCCGAGTCGCCGGCACCGTCCCAAAAATAATTCCCACGACGGACGACACGATAATGGCGATAATCGCCGACCAGCCGGAGATGGGCACGCGGTACTCGGTCAAGAAGCGCACCGAGTAGGGGATCGCGAGGCCAATCACAATGCCGGTGAAGCCGCCAATCAGCGAGATCAGAATCGCCTCCGCCATAAACTGAAAACGAATTTCGCGGTTGGTCGCGCCAATGGCCTTGCGGATGCCAATTTCCCGGATGCGCGACGTCACCGTGGCCAGCATGATGTTCATGATGCCAATGCCGCTGACCAGCAATGTGACCATCGAAATCAAAAGCAGAACCCAAGTCAGGCCGCTCGCGATACGGTCGGCGGTAGTCAGCAGCGCGGTCAGGTTCTGCACGTCGTAAACCGATTCGGAGCGATGGCGCGACTGCAGCACGCGCTTGATCTGCGCCGTGGCTTCGGGAACCAGAGAAGCATCCTCCATCGAAAAATACATCAGCTTGACGGTGGGCGTTTCCTGAAAGTATCGGCTGACCGAGTAGGGAATGGCCATCGAATTCTCGGTCACTTCTGTTTCTCCGAAAGTTTCCGCGCCTTCTTTAAAAGTTCCGATGACACTGAAAGGCAGGCCGTTGAGCTTGATGATCTTGCCCACGGCCGCCTGCTGCGATCCGAAAACCTCCCGCGCCATTTTTTCGGTGATGACCGCAACCTTGTTGTGCGCCATTGAGTCTTCGCGGTCGAAGAATCTTCCCGCCAGCACCTTCAGGTTGCGCACGTTGCGATACTCGTCGTAGACGCCGAGAATCTGCACGTCTTTCTCATCGCCGTTGCCCACCGGGATGCGCTCGCCAAGCGTGACCACGGGCGAGGCGGCAGCCACGCCGGGAACCTGCTGGCGCACGGCTTCCAGGTCTTCGATCGTCAATGGATCAAGCGTGGTGTTGCTGATGTGCTGCGCGCCCTGGTATTCCGCCCAGATTTCGTTGGTGCCGATGGCCTGGATCTGCGCAATGACCCATTGCCGTCCGGTCATGCCGATCGTGACCACGAGAATCAGCGACGCGGTACCGATGACCATGCCGAGCGCAGTCAGCGCGAAGCGCACCTTGTTGGTGCAAAAGGTGTCGTAGGCAAAATTGAGGACCTCGCCCAGCGCAAAGCTGGGGCGGAGCCGGTCGGGGACGAGGGCTGCTGCCATGATTCCCTTAGATGCTACGCAGGGCCGCCGGGCACCGCAAGGTCCTTGCCGCAGCGAAGCTGCCGCACTTGCCTTGTCCGTCTACGGTCTATCCATCACTGACGGCGGGGCCTTCCTATGGCACATTAAATGGAGTGCCTTTAACCGCCACTGCCAGCCGGCCGCAAGTTAAGGTTCCCCTCCCGCGGCGAACCCGCACACCCCTTTTCTGGATGGTCGTGAGTGCGCTCGTTGTGCGGCTGGTGGCGATGTGCTTTCTTTATACGGAGCGGACCGATCCCTACCGGGATCATTGGCGCTTTGGCGGCGAAGCTGGCCGCATTGCACGATCGATCGTGCAGGGCGAGGGATTCAGCAACCCTCTGTTCGGGAAAACCGGACCAACATCGTGGCTGTCGCCGACTTACCCGGCCGTGCTGGCAGGAATTTTTAAAGCATTCGGGGTTTACAGCACGGCGTCGGCGATTGTGGCGTTGGGGCTCAATTGCCTGCTCTCGGCGCTGACCTGCATCCCCATTTACTTCATCGCACGCAAACATTTTGGCAGGCCGACCGCACGGTGGGCGGGGTGGGCGTGGGCGTTTTTTCCCTACGCCATTTTCTTTTCCGCAGATTTCATCTGGGCAACCACGCTGACCACGCTATTGATGACGCTGATCTTTCTCTGTGTCATATCCCTTGAATCTTCCGAGACGATGTGGCCATGGCTTGGATTTGGCGTTCTGAGCGGGCTGGGCGCACTCACGGACCCCGTCGTGATGTCGGTCGCTCCGGCACTGGGCGCGTGGGCGTGGTATCGGCGTTACCGCAGCGGGCGGCCGTGGCTGGCGCCGGGGCTGACGGCGGTGCTGGCGGTCGTGCTCGTCATCTCTCCGTGGTTCGTGCGCAACTACGAAACGTTTCACAGGGTCATTCCGTTTCGCAGTTGCCTTGGCCTGGAAGTTTACTTCGGCAACAACCAGGACTCCTGGCACTGGGGACCTCCGGGCTATCACCCATCGGATAACGAGCGGGAGTGGACGGAGTATCAGCAACTGGGCGAGATCGGCTACGTCGATAAAAAATTCAGCCAAGGGGTGGCCTTCATCGATTCGCACCGGCTGCTTTATGTAAAACAAACGGTGCGGCGCGCCGTGTACTTGTGGACTGGATTTTGGAGTTTTGATCCGCGCTACCTGCGCGAGGAACCAGCGGACCCGTACAATATGGTGTTTTGCACCGGGTTGAGCGTGCTGGCACTGGCGGGGCTTTGGCGCTTGTGGAAGCTCGACCGCGTAGTGGCATGGCCGTATGTGCTGGTGTTTGTGTTCTTTCCCATGATCTACTACCTGACGCACCCGGAAGATTATTATCGAAGGCCGATAGATCCGCAGTACGTGATACTGGCCGCGTACGCGATCGTGGCATGGAGAGCGGCCGCGCAGAGGAAGCATGCTGGCGGGTAGCGTGCCCGTCGAAGGACCTCGATCCTGAAGGAAAAATCGAAGACGCTTCTGTTCCTGCTGATGTTAACGGCGGCGGCGGTGATGCTGCATGGCTATCATCCGTTTGCCGAAGATGCGGAGATTTACCTGCCCGGCGTGGAGAAGATTCTGCATCCTCAGTTGTTTCCGGCGTGGCAGGAATTTTTTCGATCGCACGCCCGCATGACGTTGTTTCCGAACCTGGTGGCGTTTTCCTTACGCGCGACCCACCTCCCCTTTGGCTGGGGATTGTTACTATGGCATGCGGCTTCGATTTTTCTTTTGCTGCTGGCCTGCTGGAAACTGAGCGGATTGTTTTTCTCAAGCGTGCGGGCGCGATGGGGCGGAGTGTGCCTGGTCGCGGCGCTGCTCACGATTCCCGTCGCGGGCACAGCGCTGTATCTTGCGGACCAATATCTGAATCCCCGCAATTTGGCGGCCTTCGCCGGCGTCTTCGCACTGACGCAAACCTTGCAGAAAAAATACGCGTTGGCCTTCGCCTGGCTGGTTTTTGCGGCGTGCGTGCATCCCCTGATGTGGGTATTTCCGTTTTGCTTCTGCGTCCTCGTGGCGATCATGCAATGGATGGACGGGCCGTGGACGCGGGCAGCCTTCGCTTCTCTCCTGCTGTGGATCCCATTTGCGCCGCCGTCTTCCCAGGCGTATCACGAGGCCGCAAAGCACCATGCCTACCACTACATTCAACATTGGGAGTGGTACGAACTGGTGGGCGCCGTGGCGCCGCTCTTTCTTTTCTGGTGGTTCGCGCGCGTTGCGCGTGGCCGGCAATGGCCAAATGTCGAACGCGTCAGCAAAGCATTTGTCGTTTACGGAACTATTTTTCTGCTATCGGCGGTGGTGGTCGATTTGCCGGCAAGGTTTGAAGCCTTGGCGCGCTTGCAGCCGATGCGCAGCCTGCATTTTCTTTATCTTGTGATGTTCGTCCTGATTGGCGGGTTTCTGGGCGAATTCGTTTTGCGCCATCGCGTGTGGCGCTGGCTGCTGTTGTTCGTTCCGCTCTGCGCTGGAATGTTTTTGGCGCAGCGCGCGCTCTTTCCCGTGACCGCGCACCTGGAATGGCCGTGGGCCACTCCGGCGAATCCGTGGGAACAGGCATTTGTGTGGGCACGCGAAAACACGCCGGTGGATGCGGTGTTCGCGCTCGACCCGGACTTTATGCGGATCGATGATCAGATCGGCTTCCGCTGCCTCGCCGAGCGCAGCCGCTTGGCTGACGACGTGAAAGATAACGGCGTGGTCAGCATGTTTCCTCCGCTAGCCGAGCAGTGGTGGGCGCAGGTGCGGGCGCAGCAACCGTGGAAGACCCTGGGCGTCGAGGACTTCCGAATGTTGCGAGCAAAATACGGAGCGACTTGGGTCGTACTGCAACAGCCCGGCATTTCCGGGCTGGATTGCGGGTATGATAATTCTGCGGTGCGAGTGTGCCGCATTCCTTGAGGCGCGGTTGTGGTTTGCGAAAAACTTCCAGCGTGAGGATGGGTTTTCACAGTTACACCGCCTGCGAGTTTGTTCCAAAGCAACGGTTTGATAGGAGATTTTGCTTTCATGTCCACAGCGCGAGCCATTCGCGTCCCAAGCCGGCTGTTTCCGTACGAACGATGGGAATCGAGTCTCCCCGCGCTGGCGCGCCAGTATCAGGCAAACCCGCCGTGCCCTCACATTTTGCTGGCTGATTTTCTGGAAGAATCGGTCGCTGCCGCGATGGAGCGCGAATTCCCGCGTTCGACCAGCCACGCCTGGACGCAATACAAGCATGCGAATGAAAATAAAGCGGGCATGCCGAAGCGGGAACTTTTTCCGCCCACGCTTGGCGCCGTCGTCGACGAGCTGAATACCCCGGAATTTGCCGCCTTCGTTTCACGGTTGACGGGAATTCCGAACCTGCTGGCCGATCCGATGCTGGAAGGAGGAGGACTGCACCAATCGGGGCCCGGTGGATATCTGAACGTGCACACCGATTTTTCCATGCACCACTTTCACACGCACTGGCACCGGCGCGTGAACCTGATTCTCTATTTGAATGAAGGATGGCGCGAAGAGTGGGGTGGAGCTTTGGAACTTTGGGAGAAATCGGCGGCAGGGAAGATGACGCGATGCGCCGCGAAATATCCCCCACTGCTGAATCATGCGCTGATCTTTACGACCGACGAGCGATCGCTGCACGGATTCCCTGATCCCCTGAAATGCCCCGAGGGCACATCGCGCAAGAGCCTGGCGTTGTACTACTACACCGTTGAGCCAGGCAGAAGCGTGCCCGTACATTCGACTGATTATTTTGCGCGGCCGCAGGATGGTTGGGCTAAGTCGGCTGCGATCTGGCTCGACAAAAAAGCTGTCGATCTCTACTCGCGGGCGAAAGCGCGGTTCGGCTTCTCCGACGAATTCGCGAGCAAAGTGCTGGGATTCTTGTCCGGAAAAAAGTGAAACGCACGACAACCCGTTCCCCCAGGACTTCATGCCTCAGCCAGTAGCGCTTGCGGTCGGGCTATAATCCTAGCGATTCATCCCACCCTTACTTCTAACTGGTTCCCGCGAAGCCCTGCAGGCGGCCGCATTAAATCCGGCCAAATTCCTGGAAGCCGGAAAAGATTACGGAACCGTCGAGGCAGAAAAGTAGCGGACCTGGTGCTGCTTGACGGGATTACATTCGCAACACGAAAAAGATCAGCGCTGTGATTTATGGCGGAACGCTGTTTGAAAAAGCCGCGCTCGACAAAATGCTGGCCGATGCAGAAGTGCTCTCTTCGCTCGGCGACACGATGATGAAGACGATTCAGGAAATAGACGCCGAGGCGGCGGTGAAGCGATACCGCGAATTGAAAGCTGCGAATCCGGCGGCGTACCGATATACCGAGAGCGAACTGGTGGCTCTCGGGTATGCGCTACTTTCCGGTAAGAAGGTGGAAGACGCAATCGCGGTTTTCAAGCTGAGCGTGGACGAATATCCCCGGTCGTACAACACGTGGGACAGCCTGGCCGAGGCCTATATGAATCACGGCGACAAAGCGCTCGCCATTCAGGATTACAAGAAATCGTTGGAGCTCAATCCGGCGAATGCGAATGCTACGAAGATGCTGGAAAAGCTGGGAGCGCCGTAATCTCCACGTTCTTATGAAGCGAGAAATGCGCGCTCGGCCATTCCGACTAGGTAGAGACGACCAGCCGTGACACGTTAAGAGACCACGGCTGGTCCGTTTTACTTAGCCTACTTGCTCTCGGCCTGCAAATTCGCTTCCTGCACAGAAACCAGCGACGCATCAGACACCTTGCTGCTGTCCAGCGGTTTCAGCTTCGAGGACTTCATCTCGTAGCTTCCTTGCTCGGGCGCCACAAGGACCAGGCGGCCGTGGCCTTTCATTACTCCGGCCACGAGTTCCACGCGGATGAAATACTGCTGCCCGGCCTTAAGATCGAGCTCAATGCCGGCTTGCTTGTCGTTGGAGTGAAAGACGTGCTTCCCCGGGCTGACTCTCACCGTGAAGTAGCGGCCGTTTTCCATCCTGGCGAGCTGTGACTCATCGCAAAAGACGGAAGGCGCGAGCGCCGAGCCGGTGAACTGCTTGTAGCGATAAACATAGACTGTAGCTTTCGTGTCGCTTTGATCTGAGGCCGGCGCAGCCGGCGAAGCCTCCTGGGCCATTGAGAGTACAGCGAGAACCGCGATCGACAACACAACTTTCAGCGTGGACAAGGACGATCCCCTTTCGCATCCCCTCTTTTCCGCAGACAAAGAAGGAGTGACGCATAAAGCATAGGAATCGAGGAGGGAGGACTCAAGTTACCGCAGTGCACCGCCCCGGCATGTCGCCAGTCAATTACGCGATGTGAGCGCTCTCGCGCGCATAATACTTGGATTCGCCGAATTCCAGCTTGCGGCCTTTTTCGCTATAACGTGGCAAGTGAATGAAACCGGCGCGCTGCATCGCGAACTGCAACGTGGTGCCCAGCACGCCCAGGCCGTATTTCACGCTGCGGCGGAAGTTGATGGAGGAAGCTTCCTCGAAATATTTCGTCGGACACGACACTTCACCGATGCGGAAGCCGAAGTGCACGCACTGCGCCAGCATCTGGTTATCGAAGACAAAGTCATCGGAATTTTCCAGCAGCGGCAGTTCAGTAAGGACTTTGCGGCTGAAGGCGCGATAGCCGGTGTGATATTCCGACAGCTTCACGCGCAGAAAAAGATTTTCGAATGCGGTCAATGCGCGATTGGAGACGTATTTCCAGATCGGCATGCCGCCGCGCAGGGCGGTGCCTCCGATGATGCGCGATCCCAGCACCACATCATAGACGTCGTACGCGATCATGCTGGCCATGGCCGTAACCAACAGCGGCGTGTACTGGTAATCGGGGTGGACCATGATGACCACGTCGGCGCCGGCGGAGAGCGCCTCGCGGTAGCAGGTCTGCTGGTTGCGTCCGTAGCCGTAGTTGCGGTCGTGCTGAAAGACGAGCAGGCCGAGGCGGCGGGCAAGGTCGACGGTGCGGTCCGAGCTGCGGTCGTCGACCAGGATGCGGATGTCGACCAGGTCCGGCAGTTCGCCCACCGTGGCTTCCAGCGTCTTCTCCGCGTTGTAGGCGGGCATGACGACCGCAATGCGCTTGGAGTTGATCATCTGTCCTGAACGTACATGATAAATGACGCGGCAAGGGCGGAAGGCGCTAAACACAGAGTACACAGAGGATCACGAGGTAAACCTTCTATCTAAACGAGGCGGGAAAAACCTTGCGGCCCGGTGAAGCCGGGCCCGCCGCTGGACAGCCGAGGGCGGCAGTCCCCACATGAGTCTTCAAATGCAGGCAAAATTTCTAGCGCGTCACTTCGTAGATGGTTCCGCAGCCCTGAGCGGCGCTGCAACCGGTGTTTCCGCCGGCCTCGGTCGTGCCGAAAATATGGCCCAAACCATCCAGGTACAGTGAATTCTGCGGGACCGCGCCGTCTTTGACCGTGCCTCCGGCGAACGCGTGCAGAATCTGTTCCGCCCACACGCCGTTGACCAGGCCGAGTTTGAAGACGACGCCATATTTGGCGGTTCCGCCGTAGCTGGCGGTGCCGTAAAGATTGCCTTGCGCGTCGAGAATCAGGCCGCCTTCGGGAAAGTACCCATCGTGCGTGCTCGTGTAGTTGAAGGCGTGAATCACCGTACTGGTCCAGCCGCCCGAGCCATTGGGAGTGAGCTTGAACGCGGTGCCGCTGAAATATTTGCCACCGGCCTGGTTGGTGCCGTAGAGGTTTCCGTCAGCGTCGAAAATCAAGTCGCCCATGGGATTGCTGCCGTCATCGTAGGTGAACGTGTACGCTGCGGTCTCGGTCCATGTGCCGTCGCCGTTGGGCGCGAGCTTGAAGACTCCGGTTTCGTTCCCGCCGTAGAGGTTGCCGGCGGAGTCGAAGATCAATCCGGTCTGGGGACCGTTGCCTTCGCTGTTCAGGAAGTTGTGGAGCACGGTATAGGTCCAGCCGCTGGCGCCCGGGCTCAACTCGTACGCCACGCCCTGATCGCCGCTGCCGCCATCGTGTGCTCCGCCGTAAATGTTGCCGGCGGCATCCATATTCAGCGTGTACGACGCGTGCGCGCCGGTAATGCAATCGAAGTTATAAATAACGGACAGCGTCCACGTTCCGCCCGAGCCAGGCGAAACTTCGTACACATAACCGCAGCCGCTGGCGCCGCCCTGCCAGGTTGCGCCGTAGAGGTTGCCGGATTTATCGAGGGCGAGGTTGCCGCCGGCGAAATCTGCCGCGCCGCCGGTCATCAGTGCAAGGGTCTGATACTTGTAGCCGCCAGCGACTGGCGAAAGCTTATAAACCGCACCGCTGGTGACGCCGTAGAGATTACCGGCGCTGTCGGGAATCAGGCCGGAGGCCGGATAGTCAACGGGAGCACCGTTGAAAGTACGGAGGACCTTGTAGTTGATGGCAAAAGATGCCGGGATAGAGGCAGAAAAGAGAAGAATGACAATAACCGCGGCCAAGGATAATCGGGACGAGATCTTCATTGGAGCACCTCAGTTGGCAGAAATGGAGGACAGCACGAGCGCTCCCCCAAGGCAGGCGCAAGTTTAAACAACTCCGGGAGTGTGGAGGAAGAGTAAAAAGACCCTATTTACGGAGATGCCAAGGGCACACCGCCTAAAGCATCCCGGTCGGGCATACAAGTCTTGCCGGGTGTTCCCGCGGTATGAAAAACTGATGACTCAATCCCCGCCCATGGCAGAGAAGCGCACACTTTTCGAAAAGATTTGGGACGCGCACGTGGTGGCGTCGCCCGAGGGACGTTCGCCCATCCTTTTTATTGACTTGCATCTGGTACATGAGGTCACGTCGCCGCAGGCATTCGATGGCTTGCGCGCTGCGGGGCGAAAACTGCGCCAGCCGTCACGCACCGTGGCTACTGTCGACCACAACATTCCAACTGAGCCGCGGGGAACGCCGATCACCGACCTGATTGCGGCCAAACAAATTTCCACGCTGCAGGCCAACTGCAAAGAGTTCGGCGTGCGCCTGTTCGATATAGATTCTCCGGAACAGGGCATTGTGCACGTCATCGGCCCGGAACTGGGGCTGACCCAACCGGGCATGACGATCGTCTGCGGCGACAGCCACACCTCGACGCACGGCGCGTTCGGCGCGCTGGCGTTTGGCATTGGAACCTCCGAGGTGGAGCATGTGCTGGCGACGCAATGCCTGGCTCAGCAGAAGCCGAAGACGATGCAGATCCATGTGCGCGGTCGGCTGCCGGAAGGGGTTACGGCAAAAGATCTGGCGCTGGGAATTATCGGTCAAATCGGAACCGATGGCGCGACCGGCCACGTCATCGAGTATGCAGGGGACGCAGTGCGTGCGCTATCGATGGAAGGCCGCATGACGCTGTGCAATATGAGCATCGAGGCCGGTGCTCGCGCGGGAATGGTGGCGCCCGACGACACGACATTTGCCTATGTCCGCGGAAAGAAGTTTGCACCGGCAGGCGCGAGTTATGAAAAAGCGGTGGCGCAGTGGCGCGAGTTTACTTCCGACGCCGAGGCCGAGTTCGACAACGTTGTGAAGATGGATGCGGCGCAGCTCTCGCCGTTCGTCACGTGGGGCACGAATCCGGGGATGGTCGCGCCCGTGACCGGGCGCGTGCCGGAAGTAGGCTCGATGAAAGATGCGGACCGCCGTGCCGCAGAGCTGGCCTTGCAGTACATGGACCTTGAGCCGGGAAAGCGAATTGAAGACATCGGAATCGATCGCGTGTTCATCGGATCGTGCACGAATTCGCGAATCGAAGACTTGCGGGCAGCAGCGCGCGTGGCGCGCGGTCATCAAGTGAGCGGCAAGGTGCGCGCGATGGTGGTGCCGGGATCACAGGCAGTGAAGCGCGCCGCCGAAAAAGAAGGACTGCACCAGATTTTTCTGGATGCGGGATTTGAATGGCGGGAATCGGGCTGCTCGATGTGCCTGGGCATGAATCCCGATATTCTGCAGCCAGGGGAGCGTTGCGCTTCCACCAGCAACCGCAATTTCGAAGGGCGGCAAGGGCGCGGAGGCCGGACGCATCTGGTGAGCCCCATGATGGCGGCAGCGGCCGCGATCGCCGGGCATTTTACGGACATACGGGATTGGAAGTTTCGATGACGGAACTCTTCCTGCTAGCGTCGAGCGGACTGAGATTTCGCTCCGGCTTAGAATCGCCTGCGCTCAGCATGACGCCAACGGAGGCCGAACGCCAACATGGAACCATTTACCGTACATCGCGGGATTGCGGCGCCGCTCGATCGCGGCAACGTCGACACCGATCAGATCATCCCCAAGCAGTTTCTCAAGCGAATCGAGAAGACGGGGTTCGGGCAATTCTTGTTTTATGACTGGCGCTTCGCCGCCGACGGAAAGAAAACTGCCGGCTTCCTCCTCGATGAGCCGCGCTACAAGGGTGCAAGCGTGCTGGTTGCCGGAAAGAATTTCGGCTGCGGCTCATCGCGGGAGCACGCAGTGTGGGCACTCGCGGACTTCGGATTTCGCGCGGTCCTCTCTTCATCCTTCGCCGATATCTTCGCCAATAACAGCGCAAAAAACGGCCTGCTGGCGATTCGTATGAGCGAAGCCGAGATCTCTCAGTTGATGCAGAAGGCGAAAGACATCCAAAACTACCAGCTCACGGTGGACCTGGAGCGCTGTGAGGTGCGGGACGATCAGGGTTTTCTGGGCAAGTTTTCCATGGATGAATTCGTGCGCCACTGCCTGCTGAAGGGGCTCGACGATATTGGCTTGACCTTGCAACATGAAGCCGACATTTCAGCTTATGAAGCGGCACATCCGTCTCCGTGGTAAGGCGCGCAGAAGCTTGCAACGTGGGTTCGGGCGATCACGCCGGACCGCCTTTTGACCCCCGTAAACAAGTGTGCGAGGCGGGTAAAGATTTGTAAAACCTTCGCCTCAGCCTTGACCCGCCCCCGCGCTCCAGTTGATGCTGAAATGAAGCAGTTCTACTATTAAATCGGCGTTGCGGATCCCGCCTGAGCCGCACCGGCGGGAATGGATTAAAAGAAACTTCGCTTCTTCCAGACAGGCCGCAACCGACTTCCATATGGAAACGTCTAACATTTTGCAGTTGCTGGGAAATGTTTGCCAGCGAGCAGGTCAAGAAAACACGGTGACACCAACCCCATCAACCGTTCAGGCGATAAGCATATCCCGCTGTTTGCTGGCCGGCGTTCTGGCGATCTGCGCGGGCGTCGCTGGTTGCAGCAGCAACGACGTCAAGCAACAGAAAGCGCAGGCTGCGGCACCGCGAGCCGTCTCGGTGGCAGTGGCACAAGTGCAGAAGCAGGACGTTCCCGTCTACCTCGGCGGCCTGGGTACCGTCACGGCCTTCAACACGGCGAACGTCAAAAGCCGCGTCGACGGCCAGATCATGCGGGTCAATTTCAAGGAAGGTCAGATGGTGAAGCAGGGAGAGCTGCTCATCGTTGTCGATTCGCGACCCTTTCAAGTGCAGCTGGAACAGATGCAGGCGCAGCTTTTCAAAGACCAGGCGACACTGCGCGATGCCAAGCTCAATCTGGACCGCTACACCACTCTGATTCCTTCGGGCAGCATTGCGCAGCAGCAGGTCGATACGCAGAAAGCGACCGTCGACCAGCTCGACGGCCAGGTACGAAACGATCAGGCGCTGGTGGACAATGCCAAGCTGCAGATCGTCTATTGCAACATTACGGCACCGTTCAGCGGAAGGGTCGGGCTGCGGCAAGTGGATCCAGGAAACATCGTGCACGCCGCCGACACCACCCCGATGCTGATCCTGACGCAACTGCAGCCGATTGCGGTGATCTTCACGCTGCCGGAAGACCAGCTGCAGACCGTTTCCCAGCACATGCGCAATACCACGCTGCAGGTTGATGCTTACAGCCGTGACGACCAGACCAAGCTGGCCTCAGGCAAACTGCTGACCATCGATAACCAGATTGATCAGACCACCGGCACCGCCAAGCTGAAGGCGGTGTTCGACAACAAGAACAACGAGCTGTGGCCGAACCAGTTCGTCAATGCGAACCTTTTGCTGGAGACGCGCAAGGACAGCACGGTCGTGCCCACGGCTGCTATCCTGCGCGGGCCACAAGGCGCCTACGTTTACGCCGTGAAGCCCGACAAGAGCGTGGAAGCGCGAAACATTGGAATCTCTCTCAGCCAGGGCAATTCGACGATCGTAACCAGCGGACTGATTGTCGGCGAGACTGTGGTGACCGACGGCCAAGACAAGCTGCAAACCGGCAGCAAAATTGAACCACGCAGCCCCGCGCCAGGAAATGCTCAGGGCAACAGCGGCAGCGCCCCGACTGGCAACTCGGTCTCGGGATCTTCCAAAGGCCAAGCCTCAGGAAGCGCCTCGCCATGAGTCCGTCCCGCCTGTTCATCCTCCGGCCAGTAGCTACGACGCTGTTGATGGTGGGCGTGTTGCTGGTGGGGTGGGTGGCATTCATGCAGTTGCCGGTCTCGGCGCTGCCCGAAGTGGACTATCCCACCATTCAGGTGGTCACGTTCTATCCCGGCGCGGATCCTGATGTTGTGGCTTCGTCGGTGACGTCGCCGCTGGAGCGGCAGTTCGGGCAAGTGCCCGGACTCAGCCAGATGACCTCGACGAGTTCGTTTGGCAGTTCCGTCATCACGCTGCAATTCGCGCTCGACCAGAATATTGACGTGGAAGAGCAGCAGGTGCAGGCCGCGGTGAATGCGTCCGCCACCTTCCTGCCAGCCGACCTGCCGAACCCGCCCATTTATAACAAGGTCAATCCGGCCGACGCGCCGATTCTCACCTTGGCTCTCAGTTCGGATTCGCTCGCGCTTTCCAAAGTGGAAGACCTGGCCGACACGGCGCTGGCGCAGAAGATTTCGCAGCTGCCGGGGGTGGGACTGGTTTCGATCAGCGGTGGGCAAAAGCCGGCGGTGCGGGTGCAGGTAAATCCAACCGCGCTCGCCTCGTACGGGCTTGGACTCGAGGACGTTCGCACTGCGCTGGCTCAGGCCAATGTCGACCAGGCCAAAGGCGTGATCGACGGTGTTCGCCAGTCTTACACCATCGGCGCTAACGACCAGCTTTTTTCCAGCGAACAATACAAGCCGATCGTGGTCGCTTATCGCAACGGCGCGGCGATTCGCCTGAGCGATGTGGCGAACGTAATCGATGGAACGGAAAACACGCTGCTGGCGGCGTGGATGAACACCACCCCGGCTGTGATCGTGAATATTCAGCGCCAGCCGGGCGCAAACATCATTAGCGTCGTTGACCGCATCAAGGCGCTTTTGCCGCAGTTGCAGGCTTCCCTCCCGCAAGCGGTGAAGATGCAGATTCTTACCGACCGAACCACGACGATTCGCGCTTCGGTGAAGGATGTGGAATTCGAGTTGTCCCTGACCATTGTGTTGGTGGTCATCGTCATCTTCTTCTTTCTCCGCAACCTGCGGGCGACAGTGATTCCCAGCGCGGCGGTCCCGCTTTCGATCATCGGGACGTTCGGAATCATGTATCTGCTGGGATACAGCCTGAACAACCTTACGTTGATGGCGCTGACCATTTCGACAGGGTTTGTGGTCGACGACGCCATCGTGATGATCGAGAACATCGACCGCTTCCTGGAGGCGGGGGACTCACCGCTCGAAGCGGCGTTGAAGGGATCGGGGCAGATCGGCTTCACCATCGTTTCGCTGACGGTTTCTCTGATTGCCGTGCTGATCCCGCTGTTGTTCATGGGCGACATTGTCGGCCGGCTGTTTCGCGAATTTGCTGTGACCCTGTCGGTGACCATTCTGGTTTCCGCCGGCGTTTCCCTGAGCCTGACGCCGATGATGAGCGCCAAGCTGCTCAAGCACCGCAAGGAAGGCGAGCAGGGCCGTTTCTACGAGGTCACAGAAGATTATTACAACCGCGTCATCGCTTTTTACGGCCGCACGGTGAAGTGGGTGCTCAAGCATCAGACCGCGACGCTCCTGGTCACGTTCGGCACGCTAATCCTCACGCTGTTTTTGTACGTGGTTGTGCCCAAGGGATTTTTCCCGGTACAGGATACAGGCGTCATTCTCGGCATCTCAGAAGCTCCCGACGATGTGTCGTTCGATGCCATGGCGCAGCGGCAGCAGGAGCTGGCCAAAGTGATTTTGAAAGACAGCGACGTGGAAAGCTTATCGTCGTTCATTGGCGTCGACGGAACCAACACCACTCCGAACAGCGGCCGCATTCAAATCAATCTCAAGCCGCGTGACCAGCGCAAAGAAGACGCCTCGGCGATTATCCGGCGGCTGCAGCCCGACCTCAACAAGGTTGACGGCATCACGCTCTATATGCAGCCGGTGCAGGACTTGACGGTGGAGGACCGGGTCAGCCGCACCCAGTTCCAATACTCCATTGAAGACGCCGATGCGCAGGAGTTGGCGCAGTGGACGCCGAAGCTGGTGGATAAGTTGCGGCAACGATCGGAACTGCGAGATGTGGCCACCGACCAGTTAAACGGCGGGCTGCGGACATCGCTGACCATCGACCGCGACACGGCTTCGCGCCTGGGCATTCTGCCGCAGGCGATTGACAACACACTGTACGACGCCTTCGGGCAGCGCCTGGTCTCGATTATCTTCACGCAGTTGAACCAATATCACGTGGTGCTCGAAGTGCTGCCCAGCTTTGCCCAGTCGCCGGACGCGATCAACAATATTTATATCCGGCCAAGCAGCGCGGCGCCGACCACGGGCGCGCCCACGGCGAATGCCGCCACCTCGGTGAGCAGCGGATCGCCAGTGCCGCTTTCAACCTTCACCCGGATGCGCTCGACCACCACCACCCTGGCCGTAAACCATCAGGGGCAATTTCCCGTGGTCACGCTGTCATTCAATCTCGCTCCCGGAGCGTCGCTGGGTGACGCCACCAAGGCGATCCAGCAGGTCGAAAAAGACATTCAGCTTCCCGCCAGCATTCATGCGTCGTTTCAGGGAACAGCGGCGGCCTTCCAGAATTCGCTGGCCTCCGAGCCCTTCCTGATTCTTGCGGCGATCATCACCGTCTACATAGTGCTGGGAGTCTTGTATGAGAGCTACATCCATCCCATCACAATCCTGTCGACGTTGCCTTCCGCTGGCGTGGGCGCAATTCTTGCCTTGATGGTCACGGGCAACGACCTGACCGTGGTGGCACTGATTGGGATCATTCTTCTCATCGGCATCGTAAAAAAGAACGCCATCATGATGATCGACTTCGCGCTGGAAGCTGAGCGCGAGGAGCACAAGCCGCCCGAGGAGGCGATCTATCAGGCATGCCTGCTGCGCTTCCGGCCCATCATGATGACCACCATGGCGGCGCTGCTGGGCGGGCTACCCCTGGCGCTGGGCACCGGCACCGGCGCCGAGTTGCGCCGCCCGCTGGGCATCACCATTGTCGGAGGCCTGCTGCTCAGCCAATTGCTCACGCTCTACACCACGCCGGTCGTTTACTTGTGGTTTGACCGGCTGGCTGCGCGCTTTTCGAAGTACAAAATCGGCAACCCGATTCCGCATGCGGCCTCTGGAGATATGCCCGCGGATTAGACGATGAGTATCTCGGCTCCATTTATCCGGCGACCGATTGGCACTTCGCTGCTGGCGGCGGCGCTCCTGCTTTCAGGAATTCTCGCCTTCGATTACCTGCCGGTGGCGTCGCTGCCCCGCGTCGATTTCCCCGTGATCAGTGTGGGCGCCAGCTTGCCCGGCGCCGACCCGCAGACCATGGCATCCGCGGTCGCCACGCCCCTGGAGCGCCAGTTCGGCCGCATCGCCGCGGTCAACCAGATGACTTCCTCGAGCCAACTGGGATCCACCAGCATCACCATGCAGTTCGACCTGAACCGCAATATCGATGCGGCGGCACGCGACGTGCAGGCAGCCATTAATGCGGCGCGCGGCCAGCTTCCTGCCAACTTGCCCAGCAATCCTACCTACCGCAAAGTGAATCCATCGGATTCGCCTATCTTGATTCTCGCGCTGTCCTCCGACACCATTCCGGTGCCCCAAATGTACGACGTTGCGGATTCCATCCTGGCGCAAAAGCTTTCTCAGGTCAGCGGCGTGGGGCAGGTTTTCGTGTGGGGTTCGTCGCAGCCTGCCGTCCGGGTGGAAGTGAACCCGATGTTGCTGAATAAGCTCGGCGTCGGGCTCGACACCGTTCGCAATTCGTTGAACGCAGTCAATTCAAACGGCGCCAAAGGCTCGGTAGCAGACGGCACCAGAGCCTACTCACTCACCGATAACGATCAGCTCTTTAAAGCCGACGAATACAAGCCGCTCATCGTCGCCTACAACAACGGCGGCGCGGTGCGGATTTCCGACGTTGGGGATGTGACCGACAGCGTTGCCGACGTGCGTAACATCGGACTGGCCAATGGCAAGCCGGCCATCCTCATCCCCATCTTCCGGCAGCCCAGCGCGAACATTATTGATACGGTCGATCGCGTCCGGGCCATCATGCCTTTTCTGCAGTCCTCCATCCCCCCCGCCATCAACCTCACGGTTGCGCTCGACCGCACGGTTACCGTGCGCGCCTCGGTCAAAGACATTGAGACCACTCTGCTGATTTCCATCTTCCTGGTGATCCTGGTGGTCTTCGTCTTCTTGCGGACGGCGCGCGCCACCATCATACCCAGCATCGCTGTGCCCATGTCCCTGATCGGGACCTTCGGCGGGATGTATCTGCTGGATTACAGTCTGGATAATCTTTCGCTGATGGCCCTGGCAATCTCCACCGGTTTCGTCGTCGACGACGCCATTGTGGTGCTGGAAAACATTACCCGCTACATCGAGCACGGCATGGACGCGGTGCAGGCAACTTTCAAAGGCGCGGCGGAAATCGGCTTCACGGTCGTTTCTATGAGCGTGTCGCTGGTCGCGGTCTTCATTCCGCTCCTGTTGATGGGTGGGATTGTGGGCCGCCTGTTCCGCGAGTTTGCGGTTACGCTCAGCATTGCCATTGGCGTGTCGCTGATGGTTTCTCTCACGGTCACGCCGGCCATGTGCGCCAAGTTTCTGCGCGCGGGAAAAAAAGAAGAGGAACACAACCTGTTCTACCGCACCAGCGAATGGTGCTTTGAGCGCATGCTTTTGGTCTACACCCACGGCTTGCGCTGGGTGCTTAGGCACCAGTTCACGACGCTGACCGTAACCATTCTGGTAGCGGTTCTAAGCGTCTTCCTCTACATCAAAGTGCCAAAAGGATTCTTCCCCCAGCAGGACACGTCACGAATCGGCGGGTCCGTGGTGGCGGCGCAGGATACTTCGTTCCAATCCATGAGCGGTAAGATGCGGCAGTACGTGGCAATTGTGATGAAGGATCCGGCCGTCGATACGGTCGTTGGCTTCGCGGGCGGCGGCTCGCCTTTGAATCAGGGGCGGTTCTTCATCATGCTGAAGCCGCTCGAGCAACGCGGTTCGTGCAAGAAACAGCATTTCTGGCAAACCTGTCGATATGTAACCGCCGACGACGTGATCAATCGCTTGCGCGGGAAGCTAGCCGTTGTCCCCGGAGCGACCCTGTTTATGCAGTCCTATCAGGATTTGACGATCGGCGGCCGCTTTGGCAATGCCCAGTATCAATACACGCTGCAGAGCGCAAATCTCGACGATTTGAATACCTGGGCTCCCCGCCTGCTGGAGAAATTGCGATCGCTTCCGCAGTTGCGCGACCAGAACTCGGACCAGCAGGATAAAGGTCTGGAGGCCAGGTTGGTAGTCGACCGCGACACCGCGAGCCGCCTGGGAATCACCGCGGCTACGCTCGACAACGCTCTTTACGACGCTTTTGGGCAGCGCCAGGTTTCGACCATGTACGAGCCGCTCAATCAATACCACGTCGTCATGGAGGTCGCGCCGCAGTTCCAGCAAAACCCCGAAGCCCTGCAGAATATCTACCTGCGCTCGACTGCAGGCACGCCCGTGCCGCTGTCCGCCTTCACTCATTACGTGCCCTCAAACACGCCGTTGGCTGTCAGCCACCAGGGACTGGTGCCGTCGGTCACCATTTCGTTTAATCTCGCGCCCGGGGTTTCCCTAGGCGACGCGACAGTGGCGATCCAGAACGCGCAGCGCCAGATCGGCATGCCGAGCACGGTGGAGGCCAGTTTTCAAGGCACCGCAGCGGCATTTCAGAGTTCGCTTTCCAGCGAGCCCATCTTGATTCTCACGGCGCTGATTACGGTTTATATCGTTCTCGGCATGCTGTACGAGAGCTATATTCATCCCATTACCATCCTTTCGACGTTGCCTTCTGCTGGAGTGGGCGCTCTCCTGGCCCTGATTCTGACTCACAACGAACTCAACGTGATCGGAACCATCGGCATCATTCTTCTAATCGGCCTGGTCAAAAAGAATGCCATCATGATGATCGACGTGGCGCTCGAGGTCGAGCGCAATGAGAACAAAAAGCCGGTGGATGCAATCTACGAAGCCTGCCTGCTGCGCTTCCGGCCGATCATGATGACGACCATGGCCGCGCTGCTCGGCGGATTGCCGCTGGCGCTCGGTACCGGCACAGGATCGGAATTGCACCGCCCGCTCGGCATCACGATTGTTGGCGGATTAATTGTGAGCCAGGCGTTGACGTTGTTCACGACGCCCGTCGTGTACGTCTACCTTGATCGGCTGCGCATGGCATTGACAGGAAAAGAGCGCGCCGAGCCTTTAGCAGATGCGCGCACGCCCAGCCCGGCGCGCTGAACCCGTGCCGCTCGCTACTCCCGAGGTCGCTTCAGTGCCAGGCGCGCGTCTTGATGACGTAAACCAGCAGCGCGATCGGTCCCAGGAACAACAAGGCCACCACCAGGCAGGCGGCGATCACAAACAACCAGTCTTTCCAGGTGTGCCGCTGCACCGACTGCCGGTCGCGCATCAGCAGGTTATAGTTGCGGCGGTTTGCCTTCCACGCGACGTGGGCAAAGTCCCCGATCAGCGGGATCGCACCCAGCGCATTTTCCACGGTCAAATTCACCATCATGCGCAGCACGGTGATGCGCGCGGCCCCGCGCTTCCAGGCTGAGACCACAATGAACATCGAGGCCAGCGCCGCCAGCGCGTCGCCGATGCCGGGAATCCAACCAATCAGCGCGTCGAGCCCGAACCGAATGCCGAGGCCGGGAACCTCGAAGCGATCGTCGAGCCACGAAGCGATCAGGTTGAGGTCGGCGTCGGAAGCGCCCAGAAGGCCTTGTTCGCGCCGCGGCACCTCCATCCCCTGCGCAGCCGGGGGCAGGATTTCACCGCGAATGTACGTTGGACGCGCCATATTCGATTAGACGACGACATGCCCTTTCCTGTTGCTAGCGCGTTTAGGCCGTAACGATCACGGCGGTGCAGGAATTCTTGCCTGCGCGATGGTAGCTGTGACGGACGCCGGAGTCGAAATACACGGCGTCGCCCGCTTCGAGTTCATGGGTTTCCGAGCCGATGGTCATTACGAGATTGCCGGAAATCAGGAAAAGCAGTTCTACTCCGGCATGCTGGTGCGGCCGCACTTTGTCTTTTGCCACCGGCTCAAACTCGGCAAAAAAGGCATTCAGCTTGCGCTCGGTGGCCTTGAAATCAAGGCTTTCGAAGTTATAGGCGATGCTGCCGCCGCCCGGACTCTCCGGAAAGCGCAGCCGTTCTTTCTTGCGCGCGATGGCGACCACATGGCGCTTACGCTCATCACTGAAAAAATATTCCAGGCCTACGCCGAACACCATGGCGATGCGCAGCAGCGTAGGCAGCGTGGGAAACAGCTTGCTACGCTCCAGCTTTGACAGCATGGCGGCTGACAAGCCGGTGTGGTTGCCGAGTTCCACCAGGCCCATACTTTTGCGCAGCCGAAGAGTGCGCAATTTCTCTCCCAGCGCGTAGGGCCGAAGCCCATCCGAAATCGTCTTGTTCATGCCTCACACCTCCCATTTTCTTCGCGGTATACAGCGCCGCCGCTTTTTTGACTGACGCTCACGCGGAATGCTCGTAGATTTGCATTTTCTTACTAAGTCAATATTTGTTCTTTATAGTTAACACATCAGAACGTGGCAAGCAAACATAAACGCGCATGCGGGCTCGAAACGGACGACGAAAAGAAGGAGGAAACGATGAAAGCACTCAATGTGATTGCAACCATTCTCTTGGTGGTAGGCGGGCTAAATTGGGGACTGGTAGGCGCGGCCCACTTCGATCTGGTTGCCGCTATCTTTGGAATGAAGTTCGGGGAGACTTCGGCGCTGAGTTCGGCGGTTTACATCCTGGTTGGACTGGCCGCGCTGTACCAGGCCATTTTTTTCCGGCCACAGCAGCGCCATTCGGGACGCGAAGCCGTGACGGCTCGCGCGCGGTAAGAGGGGACCGCGACCGGCCGGGGGAGCGGAGCGGCTTTCCCGGCCGGGAATAATAAAAAGCGCCGGAATCAATCGGGAGCAAGCACGGTCCTAGTCACTTTAGTGATCCCGCTGGCCACGGAACGATTTTTCAATTCACGGTCTGGCGCAGCGATGCTGAACTGTCTGTGAAGTCAGTGCTGGCTTCGAATTTCGCTCCAATGTTGTGCACCCCTTGCGAGAGCGAGGAGGTTGTGAAGCTCGCCGTTCCCCCGTTTACAACGACCGCGTGGCCCAACGAAGTTTTGCCATCGTAGAAAGCCACGCTGCCCTGAACGGTGCTTCCAAACTGCGCGACAACTGTCGCAGTAAAGGTAACGGGTTGCCCGAAATTCGACGGGTTCTGCGATGACGCCAGGGTAGTGGTAGTTGCGGCGCGGTTTACCTGCTGAAGCAGCGGTTTGGAACTACTGATGCCAAGCTGCGCGTCTCCGGAATACATTGCCACGATCCGCATCGAACCGGCTCGCAGCATTGACGTCGTAAAAGTCGCCACCCCAGCGCTCAGCGTTCCCGAGCCTAAGGTGGTCGACCCTTCCATGAAAGTGACGGTCTCTCCATCGGGTGGCGGTCCGAGTTTCGATGTGACCGTCGCCGTAAAAATAACCGCCTGTCCATAGATAGAAGGATTCAGGGAAGAGGTGAGAACGGTCCGCGTGGGTGCGACGTGCATGTTGATGCGATACACGTTGCCGCCGTTATATGCGCCGTAAGAATCGGTAGCGCCATAGAGATTGCCGGAACTATCGAGAATCACACCGCCGAAGGGCCCGGCCCCATCGGCAAAGTTGAATGCCCACAGAAGCTTCTCTTCATAGTTGCCGGAGCCAGGCTGCGGCATCAGCTCAAAAATCGTTCCCGAAGTACCCGAATTAAAGCTGGAGGGGGTCGTGCCGTAGAGATTTCCGGCTGCGTCCAACACCACGCCCGCCCAGGGAATTTCGCCATTCGAGCCGCTGCCCCCGAACGAGTACAGGACTTTTTCCGACCACGATCCGCCGCTGCCAGGAGTCAGTTCGTACACCGTCCCTAAATTATTCGCGCCTCCATTTGTAGTTGTGCCGTAAAGATTTCCGGATCCGTCGAGTGCAAGCGTGCCCTCAGGATAGTAGCCATCGCTTGGAGCGCCCGCAAAAGTGTGAATGATGGTGGCTGGATTCCAGCCGCCGCTGCCGTTTGGGGAAATTTCGAAAACTTCGGAGAGGAAGCTGACGCCGAAGAGATTGCCGGCGCGGTCCATGGTTAACGCGGCGTGAGTACCGCCGCCGCTCTGATATAGAGTTTGAAAATTCCAGTTACCGCCTGCCGGGCTTAGTTCAAAAACGGCTGCATTGCTGGAACCGTACAGGTTTCCCTGTGTATCCATGATCAGACCGGAGGTTGGATTGATTCCATCCGAGCCGCCCGTGAAGCTATGCAGCACAGTTTCCGTCCATGTACCGCCTGCCGGAGTCAATTTGAAGACGACGCCGTAGTTAGACGCTCCGCCGTTCTGTGCCGTGCCATAAAGGTTTCCCTGGCTGTCGAGCAGCAAAGGCGCTACTGGTTCGCCGCCATCAGCCCCGCCTGTGAAGGCGTAAAGTACCGTCTCTGTCCAGCCGCCCTTGCCGTCGGGCATAACTTCAAAAACGGTACCGCGGCCGTACGCCACGGCAACGCCGCCGAACTGAGTAGTGCCGTAGAAATTGCCATTGCTATCTGCAATTAGGCTGGAGGAAGCATCTTCGCCGTCCGGGCAACTGGTTCCCGCCGAACAAAAACTGTAGAGGACGGTCTCGCTTTGGGCCTGCGCCCGGTGGCTCGCCACCAAGATGGGTGCGGCGAGCAGTGCCGCTACGACCAGACTCGAAGCTGGGATTTTTCGTGTGTGCATTACTTCCTCCGGATGGGGCACGATCCGCTCACAGCAACCTTGGGGACTGCGATTGTCCCTTGATCATCCCCTGTACGTCAACGAAAAGGCGTCTGCATCGAACAGTGTGCCGGCCCCAAAGAGCCAGAGCACCCAGGGCGAGGCGGCAAAAAAAAAGGCGCCGGAATCAAATCCAGCGCCGAAAACTCTCGCGAGATGCGGTCAAGCGAGGGGTCTTACCCTACCGAAAGCTATTTGCTCTCCGCAATGGGGCTAGCCCCGAAATCGCGGCGATTGTTGACGGCGGTGCGCGCGGCGCGGGCAGCAGGCATGTTCGCCGCAGCGGCTCCGTAGCGCTCCAACAGTACCGGCGCCATGGTGTTTTCTGCTTCCTTCACAAAGATCATCTGGTTCTCGGAAGCCATGTCCACGCGAACAAAGTCGCCCAGCTTCACCTGGCCGGTAGCAACCAGATTCGCCAGCGGGAACACCAGGTGGCGCTCGATGGCGCGCTTGAGATGGCGCGCTCCGTAGCGCGGGTCCGTGCCCTCGCGGAGCAGAAACTGTTTTGCGCCAGCGGTGCAGCTGAACACAAACTGATTCGTGCCCGAGGCCATGAGCACGCGCTGCTGCACCATGCCCAGTTCGATCTCCAGAATTTGGGTGAGGTGCTCGTCCCGCAAAGTCTTGAAGACGACGGTCTTGTCGATACGGTTCATGAATTCCGGCGTGAACTTGCGCCGGGCCGCATCCACTGCGGTGCGCTGAATCTTGTCGTCGAAATTGTTATCGACTTCCACGGCCTTCGGAGCAAAGCCAAAGCCGCCGTCGACCAGGTTCGTCATCTCGCTGGCCCCGAGGTTCGACGTCAGGATGATGATGCACTGCGACAGATCCACGCGACGGTTGTCGCCCAAAGTCAGCGTAGCCTTGTCCAGGATGCCGAGCAGCAATTGCCAGAGCGAGTCGCTGGCCTTTTCAATTTCATCGAACAGCAGGATCGAAAGCTTCAGCTTCTCGGTAAACCACTGGTTGATGGCTTCCTGCGTCAGCAATGGATGCGTCTCGCGGTGCCCCAGGTAGCCCGGAGGCGAGCCGATCAGCTTGGCGATCTCGTGGGAGTGCTGGAACTCGGCGCAGTCGATCTTGATACAGGCCCGGGCATCGCCGAACAGCGACTCGGCGATCGCTTCCACCACGCGCGTCTTGCCGGAGCCGGTCGGTCCCAGAAACAGAAGATTCCCCACAGGACGGCCGGGAGCGTTGAGGCCAGCCAGGAACATCTGGTAAATCTCGGTCACCTTTTCGATGGCCTGGTCCTGACCTACGATGCGGCGGCGTAATGCCGTTTCAAATTCTCCGGCATCAGCGCTGCGGCGGTTCGGATCGAGCACAGTAGCGAGATTCGTTCTCATAATGAAGTTTCCGGCGTTGCCGGAGGATCATCCCTTTTCCAGGCCGTATTCTCGGCCTTGCTGCTGCTTTCTCCCGATCCGCTCAGGCTTTTTTGGAGAAGCTTTGAGACTGACAAAATATGTCAATCCCAGGCTGCCAATTTGCCTGACCCCTACGCGGCCGGGACACCCGCTAATGGAGCAAGCCTTTGGCCATGACTCGACGCTGTGGCGGCCGCCAAAAAACCCAATATCTAACAGGATTTAGATGCCAGGCGACGATCTTAGTCCAGATGGCGGTGGAAAGTTAAGAGACGGGATGGGAAATAGTTTGCGCAAGGAAAGAAACGACTCCGAATCGAGCCCGCATTGGCAGAGAAGTTTGACTCGGGGCTTCCGGACTTCGTCACTTCGGAGATGTCCTGGCGCGGGCGTGCTGGGAACTTCGCTGACGCAGTAGCACGAAAGGGGGAGATGACCGTGCGTAACTAGCGAGCGCAAAAACTGCGGGGTAGCATCGCACTCAAACGCGCTACTTCGGAGGAACTTTGCGCCGCTCGTCCGCTCTCACCATCGCCGCTGTGTCTTGTGCCGCATTCGGAGTCGCGGCCTTCCGCATTTATCCTGCAATGTCATCCGCGCTGGGCGCGCCGCCGCAACAGATCGCCTCGGCCGATGTCGCATCGCCGGCCGGGGGGCAAGTTTCCCAGGCTGCAGCGCACATACAGCCGGTGAGCGCAGGCACGTCTTCAATCAGTGGCACCAAGCTGGCCCCGGCCGCGGCTATTGGGACCGAAATTTATACAGCGAAGCGCGGTGAAAGTCTTCCAGCGGTCGCACGCCAATATCTAGGGCGCACTTCGTACCTCACATCCTCGGAGCTTGCCGACGCCATTCGCCACATCAACGGCGATCGGTCCGGCAATATCCTGAGGGCGGGCGAGCAGATCGTGATCCCTGGCATCTTGCCGGCGCCCATCGTCGAGAAAACCGTCCCGGTGGCGAAGGATTTTGAAGTCCGCGCCATTTACCTGACCGGGATCATGGCCGGCAGCGACCACGGCGTGCGCATCATCAAGCACTGGCGAGAAGTGGGCGGCAACTCGGTGGTCTTTGATATTAAAGATTCGGACGGCAGCGTGACCATTCCCTTCCAGCATCCGCTGCTCGGAAAGCATCAAGTTTATATTCGCGATCTGCCCAAGTTTATCCACTTTCTGCACTCGGAAAACATGCATGCGATTGCCCGCATCGCGATGTTCCGAGACCAGCGCATGGTCACCGAGCATCCCGAACTGGCGGTGCAGTCGCGCAAGAATCATGCCCCGTGGCGCGAGAACGGCAAGCTGGTGTGGAGCGACCCATCGAATCCCGCCATGCAGGCTTATAACATCGCCTTGGCCAAGTTCGTAGCCCAATCCGGCGCGGATGAAATTCAGTTTGACTACGTGCGCTTCCCCGCCGAAGGCGACCAGAAAGACGCAATGTTCGTCTTCCAGAAAGATCATCCGGCAGAGGATTCCCAGCCCGAACCCACGGTTGCGAAAACACAACCAGACTCTAATCACGATGTCGTCCCGGCGACGGCGCAAGCCGGCGACGGGACCATACGACAGCCGCAAGTTCACCTGCAGTCAGCGGGATCGCAACCGAAATCCGCCAGCGGCAAAGTGGCGGCCGGAACCCGGAAGCCGAAAGCCGAACCTGCTCCTCGCGGCATGCAGCGCTCCGATGTGATCACAGGATTTCTGCAGAAAGCTTATGCGGAACTGCATCCCACCGGGGTGCTTCTCTCGCTCGACGTTTTTGGCGTGATGGCCTGGCAACGTCCGGTCGACCTCTCGCACACCGGCCAAGATATCGTCGGCATGGCGAAGTATTGTGACGTGCTCAGCCCCATGATTTACCCTTCGCACTTCTTCGGCATGGATAACATCGAGCATCCCGGCGATGCGCCCGAGCACTTCATCGGCGAATCCATGGACCGCTTTGAATTGATCACCAAAGGCAGCGGTGTGGTGATCCGGCCCTGGCTGCAGGCCTTCCACTGGCGCACCAAGACCTACTCGCCGGAATACATCAAGGTGCAGGTGGCGACGGCGAAAGAGAAAGGCGGGATTGGCTTCTTGTTCTGGAACGCCGCCAACGACTACTCGAAGCCCTTCGTAGCCATGCCCGAAATGCATGATGCCGATATGAAGTCGGGATCGAAGGACAAAGCCAAATTCTTCCGCGGGGATGAACTGCCAACGTCCTCGGTCCGGGCCGCGCTGACCCCAAGCAGATAGCGCCCCGCCGCATGTGGGGACAGCCGCCTCGGCTGTCCGGCGGCGCAGCCTCATCGCGCCTCCTTACTTTCCTCGCCGGTTCCGAATCGTTGGTAGCCGCGCAGCGGCGGCGACGCGCGCGGAACCACCTTTGCGCCACGCCTTCCAACAAACTCAACCCAGCTTAACGCCTGACCATGTGTAGCAAACGCCGGCCCGGCACTTTCAAGGCCCCATCCTTGGCCGTGATGGACCGCCTTCAAATAGGGACGGAATGCTCTCTCGGCGTGCTCCCCGTCAGGCTATAATGTCCCGTAACGTGGGTTGGGTTCTGTGCCTCCTCCTGCGGAGGAATCTTGAGCCGCGTTGCGTCGTAACTGCATCCAAGAATTCGATCTGTACGAGTTCGCATCAAGGAGTCCGCATGGCGATCCAGAAGTCAGAAAACATCTGGCACAACGGCAAGCTCATTCCCTGGGATGACGCCACCCTTCACGTAATGTCGCACGTCGTGCACTACGGGTCCTCAGTGTTCGAGGGAATCCGGTGCTACGCGCCGCCTTCCGGCCCGGCGATTTTCCGAGCTTACGAGCACATCCAGAGACTTCTCGATTCCGCTAAGGTTTACCGCATCGACGTGCCTTACTCGCGCGAAGAACTGGTCAGCGCCATGCTCGAAACCGTGGCCAGCAACAATATCGCTCCCTGCTACGTGAGGCCGGTGATTCTTCGCGGCTATGGCGAAGCTGGAGTGAACCCGTTCAACTCGCCCACCGAGGTTTACATCATTAATTATCCGTGGGGAAAATACCTGGGCGGAGAAGGCGAGGGCTGCGACGCCTGCGTCTCTTCCTGGACGCGCATCGCGCCCAACACGCTTCCGGCCATGGCGAAGTCGGGCGCGAACTACATGAACTCGCAGCTCATCAAGATGGAAGCCATCGTGAATGGCTACGCCGAAGGCATCGCCCTCGACGTGAATGGCTTCGTCAGCGAGGGCTCGGGCGAGAACGTTTTCATCATCCACCGCGGCAAGCTGATCACCGCGCCGCTGGGCAATTCCGTGTTGCCCGGCATCACTCGCGACTCCGTGTTGCAAATCGCCCGCGATCTCGACATTCCCATTCTTGAGCAGATGATCCCCCGCGAGATGCTCTACCTTTGCGAGGAGGCGTTCTTCACCGGTACGGCCGCCGAAATTACCGGCATCCGCTCGGTGGATAAAATCAAGATCGGCAAAGGCGGCGTTGGCCCAGTCACCCGCGCTATCCAAAAAGAGTTTTACGCGATTGTGCGCGGCGAGAAGAATGACCGCCACGGTTGGCTCACGCCCGTCCCGGTGCGCAGCAAGCAGCCGGTCGGCGTATAATCCGTTCGTAATTCGATCCTGAGGGGCGCCCCGTGCGCCCCTTTCAACGTCTGAGCCCGGAAAAACATAACAGTCCTACCCAGGAGGATGACAATGTCTGAGCAAGGTCTCACGTCGGAATTTGCCCAAGGCTATCGCGCCATGATGCTCGACGGCATCGTGCGCGAAGCGGAAATCACCAAAAAAATTATCGCTGCCGTACCCGATGCGGCGTGCAGCTACCGGCCCGATCCCAATGCGCGCACCGCGCGGGAACTGAGTTGGCACCTGGCCAACAGCGACATTCAATTTCTCGATGGCATCGCCGACCTGAATTTCGGCATGGAAACGCCCGAGCACAAGCCGCAGACCTCGGCCGAAATTGTGGCGTGGTATGACGAAAACATTCAGCGGGGCGTGGCCCGCGTGCAGGCCATGACGCCCGAGCAGTTGCTCACCCCGATCAACTTCTTCGGAGTGTTCAACCTGCCGTCGGTGCTGTATCTCGGTTTCCTGAACAACCACAGCATCCACCACCGCGGCGAACTGGCGACGTATCTTCGCCCCATGGGATCGAAGGTGCCGTCGATCTATGGCGGCAGTTACGATGAGCCATTCCAGCCACCGGTGCCAGCCCAGACGGCAGCGTAGTCTACTGGTTCAGTCCAAAAGCCGCCCCCAGGGCGGCTTTTGGTTTTCTGATGTGTGTCTGTCGATCCCCAGACACAGAAAAAGCGCGACCGCGAGCCTGTCTTCGGATGAAGCTAACTAAACCGGTAGGCTGAAATGGTCACTCCCGTCACCCGATCCTGGAAGATGCGCGTTCCAACATCCACCCCGGCTGCGCCTGCAGCCACCATCAGCGGAAGCAAATGCTCTTCCCGCGGATGAGCCAGCCGGGCATGAGGCGCTTGCTGCCAATGTTCCAGTCGGCGATTTCGCTCGCCGACATCGGGCGCACACACCGCTTCGGTAAGCCATGCGTCGAACTCATCGGAGGCCGGCCCGAATTCGTCGCCGAAGCCGCGCAGATTGTGATAGCTCATGCCACTGCCTACGATGAGCACTCCCTGTTTGCGCAGCGGCTGCAACGCTCGTCCAATTTCCAGGTGCTCGCGCGGATCGAGCCCGCCTTTCAGGGATAGCTGAATGATGGGAATGTTGGCCGCGGGATATACCAGCTTGAATGGAATGAAGACACCGTGATCGAAGCCGCGTTGAGCATCGATGCTGCACGGATACCCGGAGTTCTTAAGCATCTCGGCGATGTTCCGCGCCAATTCTGGATCGCCCGGGGCATCGTAGCGTAGCTGATAGGTGTGCGGAGGAAATCCGTGATAGTCGTAGATCAGCGGAGGATGGGCCGCGCCGGTGACCGCGAGTTCCGGCTGCTCCCAATGTCCCGAGATCGCGAGAACGGCTTTTGGCAGGGCGCCGATCGAATTTCCCACGCTCTCCAGCCACGCCCCCATCTTCTTCCAGGTCTGCGGCGGATTCCAATCCATGAAAAAGCAGGGACCGCCGCCGTGCGGAATAAACAATGTCGGCAAAATCTCCGGTCTAGTTTCGTTTTTCATCGCGTTTTACTTCCGGTTCCGGTCGAGGCTCCACGGTCCCGATCCGGTCTGGGTAAAGAATAGCGCTGCGCCCAGCATCGAGAGATTCTTCATAAACATGACAAATTGGATCTGCCGCGCCATGGGGTCGGCTACCGCCCAGAAGTTGTGCATGAGCGGAGTGACGCCTGCCAGGAAAAACACGATCATCCATGCGCCGAGCCTGGCGCGATAGCCGAGGATCAGGCAAAGCGCTCCCGCGAGCGCCAGAACCCCGGATAAGGGCACAGCGATCCTTGCCAGCGGCACGCCTTGCGCCGCAGCAAAGGCAATCGTCTGGCTCAGAAAATGCCGCGGACCCGACATCAGAAAGATAAGGGCGAACAGGATTCTCCCCAGAAGCGCGATAGGGCCGGACTGAACCGCGGACGCGGTCGCAACGGGCTGCGTCGAGCGTGAATACAGGGCGGTGCTGGTTGTTGCCATGACTGGCCTCCAAGAATGTAAAAGTGCCGGGGAGGCAGGCCGCCTTTGCCGATGGGCCTAGCCGTCGCCGCGCGCTCCCCGGTCGACTTTGTTGGATGCGGCATCTCGAATTTGGTTACATTAAGTAACTTACTTTGATTTACATATTGCGTACTTTTGGGTAACCTAGTATCGTAGGCTGAACATGAAAGCTACGGTTATGGCCAAACGCGGCAGCGCTTTAAACACACCTTGCAAGATCGGCGGGCTTCTCGAACTGCTCAGCCGCCCCTGGACGATGCACGTGCTCTGGGCGCTGAGTAATCACGGCCCCATGCGCTTTGGCATTCTCAGGAAAAACATTGCGGGAGTTTCGGCTCGCGTGCTGACCGAGCGCCTGCGCACGCTGGAGGCCGCCGGCTTCGTCTTTCGCCACTATGAGCAGACCATCCCACCCAGCGTCACCTACGGCATCACCGGTCGAATGAAGGACATTGAGAAGGTGCTGGTGCAACTGGAGGCGCTGGCGAGGAAGTGGCAAGGCGAAGCCAACATGGCAAGCGCGGCGCGAACGAACTAGCCCTGGTCCTCACCGGCGAGATTTGCGCGGCAGCTATCCTCGACCTGCCCCAGCGCCCTTTGCGCGCGTGAAAGATGATGGAGCGGGCGCAACGCATTCCTTCGCCGCAAAGCGCGGATTCTTTTCGAAATATCTCGCGCACAACTCCAGCCGGGCCTGGTGGTCGGCCGCGACATGTTCGAATTCCAGCCCGTAGAGCGTGTTGTCCCCCTCCTTGCGTTTCCAGACCACGCGGGCGCGCATCTGCAGCGGTTGCTGGCGCTCGTACTGTGCCTGCGAATCGCACGGCGTCATGATGTCCAGAAGCCAGGCGGCGCCAGCAGGAACCGCGGCCCCGGCGTGCATGCGCAACGGCAAGCCGGATAGGCTGAAGTCGGCGGTGATGCCGGAAGCCTGCAACTTGGACCCCTCCTCCGAGACCATGACCAGCAAACCGTGCTCCGAGCGCGGATCGCGGCGCATTTCGTTGGGCGATGGCGCGATCGCAGTATTGGTTTCGAAGGTAAAATTGGCCATCAGCTTCAGGATTTCCTGGCTCACCACATTCAGATCGGCACTGATGTTTGAAGTGATGCCGACTTTCGACCCGCTCTCCTTCAAGGTTTCAAACAGGGAATCCAGCGAATCCTGCAGGTGCTTCAGCCGCTTGCGGTTTGCCGCGCAAGGCGGAACCGCAGCCAAAATTGGCTGCGACGGGCGCGCACCAACAGCCGTGGCCCCTTTCCAGCCACCGCCGTTACCTAGGTCATCTTGGGCCAGGTGACGATTCGAGTGATCATACGGAGAGCTTGGAGGCCGGGCGCCTCCCAGGAAACTTCCGCAATGAATATTGACGACCTGCTGCGTATCGCCACGGAGAAGCGCGCTTCCGACTTGCATTTGAAAGTGGGCAACTATCCCCACATCCGCGTCGACGGCGAACTCGCGCCCTTGACCGACCAGCCCCGCGTCAGCGCCGAAGACATGCTCAACATGGCGTTCAGCATGATGTCGGCGCGCCAGAAGCAGAAGTTCAAAGAGACCACGGAAATCGACATGGCCTACGGCGTCGCTGGACTGGGCCGCTTCCGTGTCAACATCTTTCAGCAGCGCGGCAACGTGGGACTTGTGCTCCGCGTCATTCCCACCAAAATTCGCGCGTTGGACGAATTATTTCTGCCCAAGGTGGTCGAACAGATTTGCGAAATGCCCCGCGGGCTGGTGCTGGTCACTGGCGTGACCGGCTCCGGTAAATCCACGACGCTGGCCGCCATGGTCGACCGGGTGAACTCGACCCGCGCCGAACACATCATTACCATCGAAGACCCCATCGAATTCCTGCACCGCGACAAAAAGGGTTACGTGAACCAGCGCGAGATCGGCGTCGACACGCCGTCGTTCAGTTCCGCGCTGCGCGCCTCTCTTCGTCAGGATCCGGACGTGATCCTGGTGGGCGAAATGCGCGACCTGGAAACCATCTCGACCGCGCTGCACGCCGCCGAGACCGGCCACATGGTCTTCTCGACGTTGCACACTCTCGACGCGGTCGAAACCATCAACCGCGTGATTTCGATTTTTCCGCCGCCGGAGCAGAAGCAGATCCGGCTGCAGCTTGCCGCCGTCCTGCGCGCCATTGTCAGCCAGCGCCTGGTGCGCCGCTGCGACGCCGACGGCCGCGTGCCCGCCGTCGAGGTCATGATCAATACCGCGTTCATTCGCGAATGTATTCTCGTCCCGGAAAAAACGCGCTCCGTGCGCGACGCCATCGCCGCCGGCACCTCGCAGTACGGCATGCAGACCTTCGACCAGTCGCTGTGGGATTTGTTCCAGGCGGGCCTGGTCAATTACGAAACCGCACTCGAAAACGCTTCCAACGCCGACGACTTCAAGCTGCGCATGCAGGGCATCGCCTCCACCGCCGACATTTCGCGGCAGTCGATGCAGTCCGCCGGATTCGGAGGTCGGTAGATCCGCTTCAATTCGTCGCCCCAAACTGCGCGAAGGTCACGAAGTGCCCGCCAGGGTCTTTGATCCCGACCTCGGTGGCGCCATAGAACGTGGTTCGCTTCGGCACCACGACCTCGGCTCCATTCATCGCCGAAATCGTCGCCTCGAGATCATCCACTTCCACGTAAAGAAACGTCGGGCCTTTGCGGGCTAGCTGGGAGAATGCCGGCGCGTCCTTGTCGGCGCTGGCATAGCTCTGGTACATCAACTCGACGCTGCCTCGTTGCAGCATGGCGAAGGCGAGTTTGTCGCCATCAGGAACCTCGGCGACGCTCTTGAAGCCGAAGCGCTCGACCCAGAACTTCACGCAAGGCTCGACTTCCGGCACAAACAAGACTGAGGTGATCTTTTTCACGGTCATGGCGTCTGATTTCTCCTTAATTTCATGGTTGCAATTTCTCAGTAGTCTAATTTAGACTAGTCAACGATACGGAACTTTGAAGCATCTGTCAAGGAGAACTGTGATGACGGTTCCTCATCGTCGGTTAAAGGACCTGATATCCGTTGGACCAGCCATGATTCGCGACTTCGCCAGCCTGGGCGTGCGGACCGTGCCACAACTGGGCCGCCGCAATCCCGAGAAGCTTTACGAGCAGCTTTGCATCGCCACGGGCAAGCCGCAGGACATTTGTTGCCTCGACGTTTTTCGCGCTGCGGTGGCCCAGGCGCGAAATCCGCGGCTTCCCCTCGAGCAGTGCCAGTGGTGGTACTGGAGCCGGCAGCGAAAGGCGCGCGATGCCCGCGGCTAGAAAACGCAATCTCACCACGCCCGACCTCGTACTGCTCAGCCTCCTGGCCGAGCGCCCAATGCACGGCTACGAGGCGAACCTGGAACTGGAGCGGCGCGAGATCCGCGATTGGGCCGCCGTCTCGCGACCGCAGGTCTACTATTCGCTGGAAAAGCTGGCATCGCTGGGACTGATCCGCGCCGCCGAGAACGATCAGCCGGTAGCCGGTCCGGAGCGGAGCGTTTTCGCGACCACACCGCGCGGCCGCGCCGCGCTGGCCCAAGCGCTCGAAAAGGAAGACTGGGCTACCCAGCGCGAGCAACCACCCTTTCTCACGTGGATTGCCCTCTCCTGGCTCGCTCGCCCTGGCGTCTTCGAGCAGCAGTTGCGCCGGCGCCAGGCATTTCTGGAGATGGAACTGGCGCGCGAACAAGAAACGCTGCGCTCAATCCGCTCCGAGGTCGGCCACCGCTTTCACGAGGCCATCTGGATGGTGAGCCTGATGATCGAGCAATTTCAGACCGAGTTGCGCTGGCTCAAGAAGTTATCGCGCGAATTGCACCGCCGCTCTCCCGCCAAGCGGCCTCGCTACGTCGAGAAGGGTTGAGGAAGACATGGCCAGCCAGACAACTGCTCCGTCGCCATAGCGACTAGAATGGTCTTGCTGTGCCATTTCCTCGACCTAAGAAAAAGTTCTATTCCGAGGATGAACTCTACGCCTATGCGGTCGGAGCCCTGGCGCGCCGCATGCGTACCGTCGCGGAACTCAAGCGCCTGCTTCGTCTCCGGGTGGAAGCCGATACGGAATACGGCCAGACGCTGGTCGAGCTCATCATCCGCCGCCTCAAGGACAACGGCTATTTGAACGACGGGCAATACGCCGCATATTTTTCCGGGCTGCGCCGCGACAATCAGAAGTTTGGCCGCCTGCGCGTCATTACCGATCTGAAAGCCAAAGGCGTGCATGGCGACGTCATCGACAAGGCGGTGGAATCCGCATTCGCCGGCGTGCCGGAAGAAAGACAGGCTCGCGAGTTCCTGCGCAAGAAGCGGATGACGAAACCAAAGGATCAGAAAGAGGCAGCACGTATTTTCCGCCAGCTGGCACGCGCCGGCTTCGGCAGCAAGACTATCTTCTCCATCCTGAAGCGCTGGAATGTGGATGACGAAACGCTGGGAGCGCTTGAAAGCGAAAGCGCCTGATCGCTCGGCAGATGGGACGCGAGGCCTCTCCAGCGCGCCCCAAGGCATCGAATCAGTAGTAGTGCAGTTTGCCGTTCAAATCTTGTGGTGTCATCCTGAGCGTAGGCGTTTCTCAGGCGGAGCGAAGGATTTCCTACGCTGCCGGCCTCGCGCGTAAGTCAAACTGCACCACTATCTCGAATCAAATGTACTTGCCACCGCGCTCGGGAAGATTGATACTCCACAATCGACCGCAAATTTCATTAGGAGGAAGCATGACTTTCCGCTCAAAGGCATTGCTCGCAACTCTTTTGCTTAGCGCTGTATCGTTCGCTCTCGGCCAGGACGCCAGTTCTGACATGAAAAAGGCCGGCAGCGAGACCAAGGCCGCGGCCAAAGACGCCGGGAAAGGCACGGAGAAAGCCGCCGACAAAACCGCGTCTGCCACCGAGAAGGACGCCAAAGCGACTGGACACGAAACCAAAAAGGTCGCCAGTACGGTCGGCAAAGACACGGAAAAAGGCGCCAAAGCCACCGGACATGAAACCAAAGTCGTGGCTAAAGACACCGCCCACGGCACGGAGACCGCGGCAAAGAAAACCGGAAGCGGCGTGAAGAAAGGCACGGAGGCCACCGGCCACGAAGTCAAGAAAGTCGGTGAGAAAACAGAAGACGCGGTGAAGTAAGCGCCGACGCTAAGAATTGTCATTCAACCACGGAGTCACAGAGGCGCGGAGAAACCGGTGGGTTTTCTCGGCGCCTCCGTGTCTCCGTGGTCCTTTTCTGCGATGCTAAAATGAACTTTCGCGCATATGCTCACCGGCTCCGAGATTCGCCGCAAATTCCTCGACTTCTTCATCCAGAAGGGTCATAAAAAGGTGCACTCGTCGTCCCTGGTTCCGGCCAACGATCCCACGCTGCTATTCACCAACGCCGGAATGAACCAGTTTAAAGACGTCTTCCTCGGCCTGGAAAAGCGCGCCTACAACCGCGCCACGACTTCGCAAAAATGCGTGCGCGCCGGCGGCAAGCACAACGATCTCGAAAACGTCGGCTTCACCAACCGCCATCACACGTTTTTCGAGATGCTGGGCAATTTCTCTTTTGGCGATTATTTCAAAAAGGATGCCATCGCTTACGCGTGGGAGCTGATCACGTCGCCCGAATGGTTCGGCATCGATAAGAACAAGCTCTACGCAACGGTTTTCAACGGCGAAGGCGGACTGCAGCGCGACGCCGAGGCCTACGATCTGTGGGCTGCCCAGGGCGTGCCGAAAGATCGCATCTTTGAGATGGGTCTGAAAGACAATTTCTGGCAGATGGGCGACACCGGCCCCTGTGGCCCGTGCAGCGAGATTTACTACGACATGGGCCCGGCCGCATCCGAGCAGGGACACACCGATTGCCGCTTCCCCTGCGACTGCGGGCGGTATGTCGAAATCTGGAACCTCGTCTTCATGCAGTTCGACCGCGATGCGAGCGGCAAGTTGAATCCGCTGCCGAAACCTTGCGTAGACACCGGCATGGGGCTGGAGCGCACGACTGCGGTGCTGCAGGGCGTGATCTCAAATTACGAAACCGATTTGTTCACGCCTCTGATCAAGAGGGCAGCCGAGTTGACGGGCGCCAAGACGGCAGGCGAGCTACGCTCGCACGGACAGCCGAGGGCGGCTGTCCCCACACAAGCAGGGAATCCAACGGGCGATGTGGAGAGCACAGGTCCTGTGGGCACAGACGCCCCCGGCTGTGCAGCCGAGCTACGCTCGGCAAGCTCTCCCAGCCACAAGTCCGCTGCGTCACTTAGAGTCATCGCTGACCATTCCCGGGCCGCGACGTTTTTGATTTCGGATGGAGTGCTGCCATCGAACGAAGGCCGCGGCTACGTGCTGCGCAAGATTATTCGCCGGGCGATTACGCACGGGCGGCTGCTTGGGCAGACCAAACCATTCCTCAATCAGATGGTTTTCGCCGTGCGCGACCTGATGAGTGATGCCTATCCGGAGCTGAACGAAACTTCGGACCGTGTTGCGAAAGCTGTCTTGGTCGAGGAGACGAGGTTCGCTCACACGCTCGACGTCGGCCTGGAAAAACTCGAAGGACTTCTGAGCGCGGGGCGCCTCAGCGGGCAGGAAGCGTTCAAGCTTTACGACACCTTCGGCATGCCGCTCGACTTCATGCACGACGCGGCCCGCGACCGCGGAGTTGAGTTCGATCACGCCGGCTTTGATGCTGCCATGTCCGAGCAACGGACCCGCGCCCGCGCCTCGTGGAAAGGTGCGGCCAAGCAAACCGCCAACCCCGCCTATCAACAGTTGCCAAAGTCCGAATTCGAGGGCTACCGTCAAACTCGCTCCGAGAACTGTGAAGTGCTCGCCATCATCAAAAACGGCCAGGGCGCACAGGAACTCGAGCCCGGCGACGACGGCGAAATCATCCTCGACCACACTCCGTTTTACGCTGAATCTGGCGGCCAGGTCGGCGACCGCGGCTGGCTCTACTCCGGCGACCACAACACCGTTGTCGCGGAAGTGAAGGGAACGTACTACCCCATTCAAGGCGTGCGCGCGCATCAGGTCACTGCCAAGCAGCCGATTCATGTCGGCGATCACCTCGATGCCGTCGTCGATACCGGCATTCGCGAAGCCACCATGCGCAACCACACGGCCACGCACTTGCTCCACGCTGGATTGCGCGAAGTGCTGGGAAAGCACGTCAAGCAGGCCGGTTCTCTGGTCGCGCCCAATCACCTGCGTTTCGATTTTTCGCACTTCACTGCCGTCGAAGACGAGGAATTGCAGGACATCGAAGACATCGTCAACAGACAGGTCCTGCGCAATACGAAAATCGATGTCATCGAAAACGTGCCCATCGACGTCGCCATCAACGAGTACCACGCCATGGCGCTGTTCGGCGAAAAGTACGGCGACAAGGTGCGCGTCATCAAGATCGGCGATTTCTCCACCGAGCTCTGCGGCGGCACGCACACTGCACAAACTGGCGAGATCGGCCTCATCAAGGTTTTGAAAGAAGGCAGCGTGTCCTCCGGCGTGCGCCGCGTCGAAGCCGTCACTGGGGAGGGCTCGCTCTCTCACTTCCGCAAGGATCATCAACTGGAAAACTTCGTCGCCAGCGTCACGTCGCACGGTGAAGGGGCGAGCCCCGCCGACGCGCTCAAGTCCGAACTCGAAAAGAAAGATTCCGAGATCAAGCGCCTGACCCGCGAACTGGATCAGGCGCGCATGAAGTCGGCTTCCTCCAGTGCGTCCAACATCGGCGAAAAAATAAAAGAGGTGAAGGGCGTAAAGGTTCTGGCCCACCGCGCCGACAACCTCGAACGCCCGCAGTTGCGCACGCTGGTCGATCAGCTCCGCGACAAGATCGGTTCCGGCGTCGTCGTTCTCGGCTCTGCCAGCAATGGAAACGTCTCGCTCATCGTTGGCGTCACCAAAGATCTCACCGGCAGACTCCAGGCAGGCAAGGTGATCGCGCCGGTCGCGCAGAAAGTCGGCGGCAAAGGCGGCGGCCGTCCCGACCTGGCCGAAGCCGGCGGCAAAGATTCGGCCGCGCTCGATGCCGCCCTCGACAGCGCCTACTCTGTGGTAGAGTCTCTGCTGCCATGAGCGCCAACAATCCTCCGCTCGACCAAAGGCTGCAGTTTCTCAAGCACAAGGGACGGGTTATCTATTCCATCGACTTCTCCAACTGCTCGGCGAAAGACATGCTGCTTCTGCTCGACCAGATTCGCCTCGACATCACCTCGCAGCAGCGCAACTCGCTGCTCGTGCTCGCTAACTTCTCCGGCGCCGCGGTCGACAAAAACGTCGCCACTCGCATGAAAGAAATTCTCGTGCTCGATCGCCCGTTCGTAAAGAAATCCGCATGGGTGGGTGTCGACAGCGTGCCGCACGTTTTTTACGAGCACTTCAAGAATTTTTCCCGCCGCGACTTCCCCGTCTTCGATCGCCGTGAGGATGCGCTCGAATGGCTGGTGCAAGAGTGACTTCCAGGGAAAGAAATAGGCCGTAGTTTAGTCCGCCCATTCCTACGTGGGCGTAGGGCTGTTCTGAATCCTCAACTCCTCCACCGTAGCGTCACCGGCCCGCTCATCGGGTGCTTCATCTCCCCGCCGGTTCTCTTCGCCTCCACATGCGCCGCTTTGAGCTGGAAATACCACTTTGCCGGGCGATCGGCGTCATCGATCAACATCAGGTGGGGATTGTGCCGCAGGCCCTCCGCCTGCAGCTCCATCGTGCGGCGATCCTGCTCCACGAATTTCGCGAAAACAGATTTCAGCAGTTCCGGCCCAAACGGCAGCCAACGAAAAATATTCCACGCAGCGACCACGTCAATCCGGCATTGATTTCGCCAAATCGGAGTGACCGTCGTCAGCGACGAAAACCAGTATTTGCCCGCGCGAATCACCTCTCGCCGCAGGTTTGGCAAGACAAAGTCAATCGTCGTGGTAATCGACTCTGCTTCCGCATACAGCCGCAACAGCCTGTAGGGCGCTGAGTTCGAACTGGGCGTGTGCGCGCTCATGCGGAACCCGTTCGGGATCGGTTCAAAATTCTTTTTCTTCTCGTGAATGCTGTGCCGGGTCCGCCACCACCACGCCTGGTGCACGAACGGGCCGTGCGCGGGATCCATCAAGCCGATGATGCCGTGATCAATGCTGACCGGCATGTTCGCCGTCAGATACGCGGTTTTAAATTGGTCGCTGAATTTTTCGATCTGCGGCGCGGCTTCAGGCGCCTCGCCTGGCGCCGTAAAACCTGCGCCCTGCGGCCCCGCGTCCGGAATGAATGCCCACACAAACCCATCCTGTTCCTGGCAAGGAAAGCTGCCTGCGTAAATTCGATCGACTCGCAGGTTCTGGTCGGAGGTCAAGGATGGAATCGCCTGGCATTGCCCATTGTGCACATCAAACTGCCAGCCGTGATATGAGCACTCGAGATTCTCGCCGTCGAACCGCCCGCAATGCAGCGGCATGCCACGATGCGGGCAGGCATCTCGCAGCGCGAACGCCCGGCCGGCGCGGTCGCGGCCGATCACCAACGGAATCTCAAGCAGCATCGCTTTCCGCACCTGGTTGCGATGCACCTGGTCGGCAGGCAGGGCGCGATACCAGAAGCCGGTAAGCATCAGCGTATCGGTCGCCTGGCGCTGCGGGGCTTCAAATTCGGCCATGAGAAGTCGCTCTGGATATTCGCTAGTGATGCAATATCCCTTTTTAGTCTGCAGTGTCATCCTGAGCGGAGCCGTTTTTCAAGCGGAGCGAAGAGCCTGCCCTGCGCTGCATGGCGAGGGGATCTCCTGCTTCACTGCCCCAGCGCGCAAGCCAAACCGCACCACCACTGGATCTCGCTGACTCTTGATTGTTATGGAACCTTCTATGCTAGCATCCGCAAGACGTTTCGACTCCGGTTCCGGAGGCCGCTGTGCCCTTCATCGGTCACTTTCGCCGACTCACGCCCGTGCAGCGCAATACCTTCGTTGCCTGCTTTCTCGGCTGGTCGCTCGACGCGTTCGATTTTTTCATCCTCACCTTCTGCGTCACCGCCATTGCCGCCCAGTTCCACGCCAAAGTTTCCGAGCTGCTGGAAGGCGTCTTCCTTACGCTCGTGTTCCGCCCGCTGGGGGCCTTCCTGTTTGGCTTGATGGCCGATCGCTGGGGCCGCCGCCCCACGCTGATGGTCGACATCATCGCCTACTCCATCTTCGAACTTTCTTCCGCCTTCGCTCCCTCGCTGAAAATTTTTCTGATCACGCGCGCTCTGTTCGGCATTGCCATGGGCGGGGAATGGGGTGTGGGCGCGGCCCTGGCCTTTGAGACTTTGCCCGCGGAAGGCCGCGGATTTTTTTCGGGCGTGCTGCAGGAAGGCTACGTGGTTGGCAACCTGCTGGCGGCGGTCGTATACGGCCTTTGCTTCCGCTTTGTCGGATGGCGCGGGATGTTCGTCATCGGCGCTCTGCCTGCTTTTCTCGTCATCTATATCCGGACCAAGGTCGACGAATCGCCGGCTTGGCGCAGCAGCGGGAACTCGTCGCGACCCGAGCGTCATTTTGGCCAGGACATCCGCTCCTACCTCAGCGCGTTCGCCTTCCTCGTGGTTCTGATGTTCGCCTTCAACTCCTTCAGTCACGGCACGCAGGATCTCTATCCGACGTTCCTGACCAGGGGCCTGCAGTTCAGCCCGCCGACCGTCATGCTCATCACCATCGTCGGCAACATTGGAGCGTTGCTGGGCGGCATTCTGTTCGGCACCTGGTCTGAGCACATCGGCCGCCGCCGCGCCATCGTCATCGCGGCTCTGCTCGCCATCCCTGCCATTCCCCTGTGGGCGTACTCGCATACCGTGGTCATGCTCGCCGCCGGAGGCTTCCTGATGCAATTCATGGTGCAAGGCGCATGGGGCGTCATTCCCGCCCACCTCAATGAGTTATCTCCGCCCGCGGTGCGCGGCACCTTTCCCGGATTTGCCTACCAGCTGGGAAATCTATTGTCGTCGCGTAACGTCGTCATCCAAGGGAAACTCGTGGAAAGCCGCTTCCAGGGCGCGTATCCGCCGGTTCTCTCCTGGACGGTCGGCCTGGTCGCTGCGTTGGTCGCGCTGGTTACGTGGTTGGGCAAAGAACGCAGAGGTTCGGACCTGACCACTTCGGGGTAAGCTGTCGAGTGTGCAAGATTCGGCATACCCGGCAGTTAGCACTTTGGCATCATTGTCACCGGCACTCACCTGTGATACGGTATTTGGAAATTTCACGCCTTCGTTCAATACTTTTTCCGAATCCCGATCAGCGGTAACTCGCGAATGCGTGTGCAAAGGTGGCGCCACATGAAGGAAACGATGGAACCGATTTCCGCCCAGTCCATTGACGAGAACTTTGCCAATCGCAAGCTGATCCGGCCAGCCTTGCCGCGCAACGAGCACAATCACGGCAATCATACCAACCACTCCAACCACATGCAGAACGGCGACCGCCGCCCCGACCGTCATGACCGTCCCGAGCGCAGCTTCGATCGCGGTGAGCGTTCCTCAGCCGGCGCCGGCCGCAAGTCTGCTCCGCCCGAACAGACCAACGCCGAAAATTTCTACTACCAGAAGCAGATGCAGTCGCGCACCCCCATGGTCATCGTGCTGCAGGATGGCGAAGAGGTCCACGGCGTCATCGAGTGGTACGACAAAACCTGCATCAAGGTCGTTCGCGAGGACGGCAGCCCCAACCTCATGATTTACAAGCCCGCCATCAAGTACATGTTCAAGGAAGACGAACGGCGCTAGAGATTTTGTAAGTGTGAAATGGAAAATCTTTTAACCTGCAGCTCGCCCCTCTTCCGAATCGCCTGTTTATAAGTTATTTAATACCCGACTTTAAAATTACAAAAACTCCCTCCCGTGCCTCTCCGGGTGCCCCCGTTGACAATCCCCGTTATCTCCCATAGCATCAATCACTTGAGGCTTTCCCTCAAGGCATAGCGGGAGCGTTTCGTGATCAAGCTCGACATTATTACGGAAGTGGTCGCCAGAACCGGCATCACCAAGACCAAGGCCGAACTGGCCGTGGAAACTGTTTTCGAAAGCATGAAGCAGGCGCTGGCGCGCGGGCAGCGCATCGAACTGCGCGGCTTCGGCGTCTTCAACGTTCGCCCCCGCAAAACCGGCATCGGGCGCAACCCACGCACCGGCGCCGAAGTCTCCATTCCCCCGGGCAAAGCGGTGCGCTTCAAGCCCGGCAAGGAACTTCAGTCCATCGACTAAGAATCGGCTCCTGGCTGCCAGCCACCAGTTGCCAGCGCCAGCAGGAGGATGCAGGTTTCCGTTCCTCTGTCCCATCCGTTTCACGAAATCGTCGCGACTGCGGATGTTGATGACTGGCCCCGGGCCACTGGCCGCTGCTGCCGTAGTAGCATCTATAAAAGCCCATGTCGGACCCCTCGCCAGTCACTTCTTCCACGCTGGAATACTACCGGCCGCTTCCCGCCTGGGCTCCGCAGCGGCCTAAGCCACGCTATTGGCTGCATCTTCTGCTGTTGCTCGCAACCTGCGCCACTACCCTGATCACCGGCGCGCGCATGCAGTTCCAGTACGAACACAACCGTCCCGCGCTTTCGTTCAGCGACGATCCCATCAACGGGGAAGTCGTTTCGTTTTTCCCGGTGGAGTGGGTCCGCTCGCATCCCGACCGCCTGGTTGGCGGACTGCCCTTCATGGCGACGCTGATGCTTTTTTTCCTCGCGCATGAAATGGGCCACTATCTTTACTGCCGCCGCTACGGCGTTTATGCGACGCTGCCCTTTTTTATTCCCATGCTCACACCAATCGGAACTATGGGCGCCGTCATCCTGATTCGCTCTCGCATCCGCTCTCGCACCGCGCTCTTCGATATCGGCATCGCCGGCCCCATCGCGGGATTCGTCGTCGCCATCGTCGTCTTGTTTTCCTCGCTGCTCTGGTCCAAGCCGATGCACTATTCGGGCGGGGCAGAATATCAACTCGGCTACCCCCTGATCTTTCACCTTGCGTATCGCTTGCTCACCGCCGCCGGGCTTTTGCACTTGCCGCCCTCATTGCCCATAAGCCGCATCCTGCTCCATCCGACCGCGATTGCCGCCTGGGTGGGCATGCTCGCCACTTCCCTCAATCTTCTTCCCGGTGGCCAACTCGACGGCGGCCACATCGTGTATGCCGTTGCCCCCCGCGCTCACAAACTGGTCTCGCGCCTGACTATTCTCGTTCTCTTGCCCATGGCTTATTTCCTGTGGGTGGGATGGTTCATCTGGGCGGTGCTGCTGCAGTTGAGCAGCCTCCGCCATCCGCAAGTCGCAGAATGGCCCCGCGTTTCCGGCGTTCGCCTATGGCTCGCGGCTTTTGCACTGATCATGCTTGCCCTCACCTTAACTCCCGCCCCGTCCGCCCATGCCTCGCTGGCAGAAGTCCTGCGCGAATGGGGGCGCTAGCACGGCACTGTCGCTCTTGTGAGGATGCTTTTAAGCTTGCAGTGTCATCTGAGCGTAGCCGCCTTACAGGCGGAGCGAAGGATCTCCGGCTCAAGCCGGCCTTTCGCGTAAGCCAGGAATGCGCCACTATCACCATCTATTGCCGAATGACCTTCGCTTGATTCTTTCGTATACTCCCTTATTCAATCGTTTTAATACACCGGAGGTCTTCGCGCGATGAAACCATTTCCCGCGCTCCTGCTTCTCTGCTGCGCCGCCGCTGCACAAACCATTCAAGTCGATCTCTCTCATCCCACGAATCACTTCATTCCGAATCAAACTCTCGGCGCCGGCGTGGATCGCATCGCCGTCGATGCCATCGACAAAGACTTGATCCAGCCCACCCTCGATCAAACTCTCGCCTCCGGCTGGCAGCCCGTCACCTACCGCCAGAATACCGAACTCGCTGTCGAAGCCTGGCACTGGAATCCCCAGGGCACGTGGAGCGCTGCCGGCGGCAGGGGCTACTTCACCGGCTCCTCCACCCCCACCGAAATGCTGCGCTATTCCTACGGCTACGCGCTGCCCCGCCGCGGCTTCACCCGTAACGACGGCACCGATAACGTCGGCTTCTCCCGCCTCGATGACGGGGACGAAAATACCGTTTGGAAAAGTAATCCTTATCTGACCGAGCGCTTCACCGGCGAGAGCGACACGCTCCACCCGCAATGGGTCTTGCTCGATCTCATGCAGCCGCAGCAGGTCTCGGCCATTCGCATCGCATGGGCCGAACCCTATGCCACAAGTTATGTCGTGCAATATTTCACCGGGGACGATCCCATCAAAGCGCAGACCAAAGGCGTCTGGCAGACGTTTCCGCAAGGCCTCGTCTCGACCGGTAAGGGCAGAACCGAAACACTTCGCCTCATCTCCACCCCGATCCCGGTGCGTTTCGTGCGCGTCTGGATGACGGCATCCTCGAACACCTGCGATGCCGATGGCCCCGGCGATCCCCGCAACTGCGCCGGCTATGCCATTCGCGAACTCTACCTCGGCACCATCACGGCCGACGGTGCCTTTCACGACATCATCCGCCACACTCCCGATCAGGAGCAGACCACAACCTACTGTTCCTCGGTCGATCCCTGGCATCAGGAGTCCGATCTCGGCTCAACTAGGCAGGCGCAGATGGGCTTCGATCTTTTCTACACAAGCGGCGTGACGCGCGGCCTGCCCGCCATGATTCCCGTCGCCATGCTTTACGACACGCCCGACAACGCCGCCGCCGAAATCGCCTACATCGAAAAGCGCGGGTATCCCATCTCCTACATCGAAATGGGCGAGGAGGCCGACGGACAGGTCATGCTGCCCGAGGACTACGCCGCGCTCTACCTGCAATGGGCCACCGCAATTCACCGCGTCGATCCTGCGCTCAAGCTCGGCGGCCCGTCGTTTCAGGGTGTCAACAAGGACATCGAAGTCTGGCCCGATGCCAATGGCAAAGCTTCCTGGACCGGCCGCTTCATCGATTATTTGCGGCAGCACAACCGCCTCAACGATCTCTCTTTCTTTTCCTTCGAGCACTACCCCTTCGATCCTTGCAAAACACCGTGGGGCATGCTCTACGACGAGCCCGAACTGGTCAGCCACATCCTGGATGTGTGGCACCAGGATGGCGTCCCGCGCGACCTGCCCATGTTCATTACCGAAGGCAATCTTTCTTCCGGCGCGAGTGAAACTTATCAGGATATTTTTTCCGGAGTCTGGCTCGCCGACTACATCGGGTCCTTCCTCAACGCCGGCGGCAAAGGCGTTTACTTCTTCCACTATCTTCCGTTGCAGATGGAGCCGGGCTGCAACTCATCTCCCGGCACGTTTGGGATGTTCGCCATTGATGCCAGCTACCACATTCAGCAGCCGCTGGCGCAGTTCTTTGTCGCGCAATTGATCAATCTCGAATGGGTGCAACCCGGATCAGGCGATCACCAGACGTTCGCCGCCGCCAGCGATGTGAACGACGGCGCCGGCCACGAGATAGTGACCGCCTATGCCGTGAAGCGTCCCGACGGCCAATTCGCCGTGATGGCCGTCAACCGCGACCAACTGGTGGCGCACAAGGTTCGCATTGTTTTCGCGGATAGCGCGGACCACGAGTCGAATTTCGCCGGCCTGGTCGAACTTTCAATTTTCGGCAGTGCGCAATATCAGTGGCATCCCGCGCAAACCCGCTTCATGGCTCACGCGGAAAGCAGCGGCCAGCGCACCATCGTCACCACCACGCCCGGCCACGCCGACCCCGACGGCCCCATCGTGCACAGCAAGCTCACCGCCACAAAAGACGCACTCTACGAAATCCCCGCCGCGTCCGTAGTCGTAATCCGCGGCAAAGTCAGCCTGCAGCCGTTGAGGTGAAGCCGCTTATAAATCGTGCCGCGAAGGACCTTACGACGGCAAGGGACCCGATGCAGCCTGCGGCATCTCAGTTAGCCCTCACGGCATGGCGTTCATCGCGGATGAGGCCGCGCAGGGGCAATCCGCCACGAAGTAAATTTCGAATCAAGAAAAGCCAGGAGAAACGGAATGCACGGCGGCCGCAGGACGCGGCCGCTGGTTTATTTCAGGCCTTCCACCAAATACAAGTCCGCCAGGTTGCGGTGGTAGCCGAAGACGCAGGTTTTGGCGTCCGGCGTCATCAGGATGGGCCCAATATTTTCCACGCCGGCGGGATCGGTCGGCATCAGATCTTTCCACAACGAGCGCTGCCCCGAATTCACGTCGACGCGATAAACGTGCGCCGGCAGCTCGCCCGGTTGATACACATAAAGAAAATGCCCGTCCGCGCTCCAGGTGATCGGCTGCTCGCCCGCGTTGAGGCCGGTGATCACCCGGCTGCTGCCCCCGTTCACAGAATACAAATATCCTTTTTGATCGGGCCCGATGGCGGCCACGACCTGTGAATCGGGAGAAATTGCAAACGCGTTCCCGTTCACGCCCTGCGGGGTGATGACCCGCGACTTTGCCGAGTCCATGTCATAGACGTAGAGCGCCTCGCCCTTGTCCGGCTCATTGCCGGAAAACAGAACGCGCTTGCCGTCGCTGAACCAGTGCGCCCAGTTGTGGTTGATGTTGTCGTGGGTGAGATCTCGAGCCTGCCCCGCGCCGGTGGGCTGCAACTTTAACTGCGCCGGCGATACCTGCGTTTGCGTGATCGCCCACTTGCCGTCGGGCGATAGCGCCAGCGCGCTCCCTTCGCCCAGCAGCACCGCCGGCGAGCCGTCGGTCGAGCGAATGTAAACGCCGTAGGTGTAGCCGCCCGACTTGGAGTACGCCAGCGAACCGCCGCCGCCCTCCTCATCAAACAGCAGCGTCTTGCCATCATTCGAAAGTTCCGCCGGATAACTGTAGTCAAGCCACGAGAGCTCATGTTGCTTGCCGTCGGGACCGAAACCGATCAGTTCGCGCCGCCAGCTCGCCCGCACCAAAAGCACGCGCCCGTCTTTCGCAATGTCATACAGCATCAGCGCGCCGGGCAGCCGCGCGATGGTTCGCATTTTTCCATCCAGCGTTTCGGCATAGAGCGTGCGGTCGGTGCCCGACTTGCTCGCCGTAAACCAGATTTCCCTTCCATCCGGCGACCATGCCATGCCCTGAATGGTGAACCACTGCTCGGAGAGCACCTTCTTCTTCCCGTTCAAATCGATCACCGACAAGTCGCCGCTGTCATCGCCTTGCAAAGGATGATCGGCGAAGGCGATCAGGTCGCCTTTCGGCGAAACTCGCGGGTGCCCGATCCAACCCCCGGTCTGGTAGAGCGGCTTGCCAATGGGATACTCCAGCCGGTTCATTCCGCCAAAGTCGCGCACCACGGCGAAACTCGAGCCGTCGGGAGACCAGTCGGCCCACTGCACGTTCTCCAGGACTTCGCGCGGCGCTCCGCCCGCCAGCGGCGCGCGCGCCAACGTTCCCAGCGTCACCCAGGCGCCAATGGCTTTGCTGTTCAGCAGCACCGCCATCTCCGCAGTGGAGGAGACCGACATCAACTGCGTGCGACTCAAGCCCATCGACCGCGATTCCGGCGCTTCCGGGCGCGCGGTGAAAACGTCGGTGGGATTTCCTTGCCACGCGGCGCTATACAAAATCGTCTGGCCATCGGGAGCGAAGCGCGCTGAGCGGATGCTTCCGCGGCGGAAGGTGAGTTGACGGTACAACGGCGGCTCCGCCGGGGCTACCGCCAAGAACCTTTTTCCCGCATACAGTCCGAGCGCGGCGGCCGCGACGAGCCCGAGAATAAAAATCGGGATGAGTTTCGACGATCTCTGCGCCGCAACCGGATACGCATTCGAAGACGCCCTTACGGCGCCTGAAACCGGGCCGCTGCCTTCCTCCAGCGCTACGCTGCGCGAGGACTCGATCGACCGCTTCAGCCGCTTCAAGTCGGCGCGCAACTCTGCCGCGCTTTGGCATCGCAGATCCGCATCTTTCTCCAGCAGCTTGTTGATGATCTCTTCCAGCTTCGCCGGAGCTTTCGGATTCAGTCGAGCCGCCGAAGCCGGCTGCCGGTTCAGGATCGCCTCGGTCACCACTGCCGACGTTTCGCCGCGGAACGGCGGCGTACCAGTCGCCATCTCGTACAGCACAACTCCAAACGAGAACAGGTCCGTGCGCCCGTCCAGTTCCTTGCCGCGCAACTGCTCGGGCGACATGTAGGCTACCGTGCCCACAGCCGTGCCCGGGTTCGTCAAGTCGAGCGCGGTTGCGTCCGCCATCGTCTGCGAATCGGCGCTGGGAGCTTTGCCCGAGCGGCTCATCTTTGCCAGACCAAAATCCAGCACCTTCGCATGGCCGCGGTCGGTCACAAAAATATTGGCGGGCTTGATGTCGCGATGGATGATGCCCTTGTTATGCGCCGCATCCAGCGCATCGGCCACCTCGATCGCGACGGTGAGCAGCGTGTCCAACTCCAACGGGCGGCCCACGATCATGTGCTTCAGCGTCTGGCCGGTCAGGCATTCCATCACGATGAACAGATGCCCTTCGTGCTGCCCGATTTCGTGAATGGTGCAGATGTTGGAGTGGTTCAGCGCAGAGGCTGCGCGCGCTTCGCGGCGAAAGCGCTCGAGCGCCTGCGGATCCTGCGAGGAATCGTCGGGAAGAAACTTCAGCGCCACAAACCGGCCGAGGGTCGTGTCCTCGGCCTTATAGACCACACCCATCCCGCCGCCGCCGAGCAGTTCGAGAATCCGGTAGTGCGAGACGGTCTGGCCGATCATGGACGAGGGGAGCCGTGGCTTGCGAAACCGCCTGTAATCTTAGGTTCAACGGCCGGTTTCGTCAATGAGTTCTGCGGAGCGCAGGATTCATTTGAAATCGGGCGCGAAGCCTTTTTGGAGGCTTCATCCGGAGCGAGCCGTTCTTATGCGGATTCCCTCTTTTGAGGCGTCATCCTGAGCGGAGCCGTTTTTCAGGCGAAGCGAAGGATCTCATAAATTACCGGTACTTGTGGCGATCCGTCGCCTCCCCCGTGGCATTTGAGGCGTCATCCTGAGCGGAGCCGCTTTTCAGGCGAAGCGAAGGATCTCATAAATTACCGCTCCTTGTGGCGATCCGTCGCCTCCCCCTGGCATTTGAGGCGTCATCCTGAGCGGAGCCGCTTTTCAGGCGAAGCGAAGGATCTCATAAATTACCGGTACTTGTGGCCATCCGTCGCCTCCCCCGTGGCATTTGAGGCGTCATCCTGAGCGGAGCCGTTTTTCAGGCGAAGCGAAGGATCTCATAAATTACCGGTCCTTAGGCGATCCGTCGCCTCCCCCTGGCATTTGAGGCGTCATCCTGAGCGGAGCCGCTTTTCAGGCGAAGCGAAGGATCTCATAAATTACCGCTCCTTGTGGCGATCCGTCGCCTCCCCCGCGGCATTTGAGGCGTCATCCTGAGCGGAGCCGTTTTTCAGGCGAAGCGAAGGATCTCATAAATTACCGGCCCTTAGGGGCGAGCCACCGCTTCTGTGGCAAAGGGCTTTTCTCGCCGGCAATCCCAGCGTCAGGCCTGCACCATCGGCTTACGCCCGGAAACCACGGTCCCAGCCAGCGCGAGCAGTGTGATCACTGCAATGTTGCCCAGCGAAATCACGCAGTAGATACACCACACGCCCAGCACATGGGCCTCAATGTGCGCCAGGTAAAGAGAATAGCCAAGCCCGAGCAGCGCCGCTCCCAGAACCAGGCCGAAGGCGCGACGCCACGCCAGCGCTCCCATCAGCAGATAGCCGAGCATGCCCACAATCGCCACCGGGATGCCGGTGCCTTTCACGACCGCGTAGGGACTGTGGTTCACGATGCCGCAATCCCAGCGTTCGTTGATGCTGCAGGGCGAGTCACCCTCGGTGCGGTAGTGCTCGCGCAAAGCCAGAGCCGAAACCACAATGCCAAAAACTGCCAGCAGTATTAGAGCGAATTTCATAACTTCTCCTGCAGACTTGGACGCGCGAAGGCCGCGAATGGCAGTGCCCAGAGGCCTGTACGCGATCTGTCGCCACCACCGGCTCCGCCGTCAACCATGAGCAATCCATTGCGACCGAAAATTGTACTCCTGGCAGGTTCGAACGCTGGTTCCAAGCTCAAAAAAAACGTCTGCCTCATGATATAATCAAAACAGCTTTAAAAGAGCCTAAGTACAATAAATATCAAGCACTTGAAGTGATTTTGACAGGTCCATCCGGACCTCGCTAACAGGTTCGCAGCGAGGCCGGGTTTTGGGGTTACTCCGAATCAGTTCCAGCAATTCGGACAGTCTCCACGGAGCGGAATGGCCACCAGAGAGATCAATACTCCCATCGCAGAAACCAAGACCAAAAACGGAGCCGTAACTCCGATCAGCAACAACGGCGGAGGCAAGAGCGACTACAACGCCGACTCGATCAAAGTCCTCGGCGGCATGGAGGCGGTGCGCAAGCGCCCGGCGATGTATATCGGCTCGACCGGCGAGCTTGGGCTGCATCATCTGGTGTACGAAGTTGTCGACAACTCCGTCGACGAGGCGCTCGCTGGCTTCGCCACAAAGATCGAGGTCACGATCGAGACCGACAATTCCATCACCGTGGTCGATGACGGACGCGGCATCCCGGTCGATGACATGGACATCGAGGGCGAAAAAATTCCGGCGGCGCAAGTGGTGATGACTACGCTGCATGCCGGCGGCAAGTTCGACTCGTCCACCTATAAAGTTTCCGGCGGCCTGCACGGCGTGGGCGTCTCCTGCGTGAACGCGCTCAGCGAAGAATTGGAACTGGAGATCTGGCGCGACGGCGCAACCTGGGAGCAGTCCTACTCCAAGGGCGAGCCCACCAGCAAGCTCAAGAAAACCGGCGTGGCCAAGGTGAAGACCGGGACCAAGGTTCACTTCACGCCCGATAAAACCATCTTCACCGCTACTGAGTACAACTACGACACGCTGGCGCAGCGACTGCGCGAGCTCGCCTTCCTGAACAAAGGACTGGTCATCACGCTGACCGACGAGCGCACCACCGACGCGAAGACAGGCGAGGCCAAGCGCACTGAGTTCAAGTACAACGGCGGCATCGCGGAATTCATCAAGCACCTGAACCGCGGCAAGCAAGTGCTGCACGACAAGCCGATTTACATGGAGGCCGAGCGCAGCGGCGTCAACATGGAAATCGGCATTCAATACAACGACGGATATTCCGAGTCGCTGTTCAGCTTCGCCAACAACATCAATACCGTTGACGGCGGCACGCACCTTTCCGGCTTCCGCACCGCGCTAACCCGCACCATTAATTTCGCCGGGCAACAGATGGGCCTGTTCAAGGACGTCAAGGAAAATCTGAGCGGCGATGACGTGCGCGAAGGCCTGGTCGCCGTGATCAGCGTGAAGCTGCCGCAACCGCAGTTCGAAGGGCAAACCAAGGGCAAGCTGAATTCCGACATTGCCGGCGTCGTGACCGCGTTCGTTAACGAGCGGCTGGGCGCTTTCTTCGAGCAGAATTCGACGGTGGCGCGCAAGATCATCAACAAAGCCATCGATGCGGCGCGGGCCAGGGAAGCGGCGCGCAAGGCGCGCGACCTGACGCGGCGCAAGGGCGCTCTCGACTCCGGCGGCTTGCCGGGCAAGCTGGCCGATTGCTCCGAGCGCGATCCCAATCGCTGCGAACTGTTCCTGGTCGAAGGCGAGTCCGCCGGTGGAACCGCCAAACAGGGCCGCGACCGGCGCTTCCAGGCGATCTTGCCGCTGAAGGGAAAAATTCTCAACGTAGAAAAAGCGCGATACGACAAGATGCTGGCGCACGAAGAAATTCGTGCCATGATTACCGCGCTCGGCACCGGCATTGCCAAGGACGATTTCGATCCCACAAAGGTGCGCTACGGCAAGATCATCCTCATGACCGACGCCGACGTGGACGGCTCGCACATCCGCACCCTGCTGCTCACGTTTTTCTTCCGGCACATGCAGGAGCTGATCAAGCGCAATAACGTCTACATCGCGCAGCCGCCGCTGTACTCCATCAAGAAGGGCAAGTCGATCCAATATGTCAAAGACGACGAGGCCTTCGACAAAATCATGCTGAAGCGCGCCGCCGATGGGCTGGTGGTGCGTTACGGCGAAGGCGCCGCCAAGCTGGAGGGATCGGACCTGACGCGCTTCATGAGCGTGCTGAAGGAATATCTGGCCTTCTACGACAAGGTCGACAAGCGGCTGCGGGACGAGGCGGTGACAGATCTGCTGCCGAGACTCGACTTGTCGAAGCACGCCGATTTCGAAGGCGACAAGAAATCGCCGCCGAAAAAAATCGAGAAGCTCGAGCGCGAGTTGAAAAAGCTCGAGAAAGAACGAAAATTCAAGAACGTCCAGGCGGCCTTCGACGAAGAGCACAACCTGTGGGAAGTGCGCTTCACCAACGCCCAGGGTTCGGAGCACGTGATCAACTGGGAGCTGGCGTCGAGTCCGGAATGCCGGCAGATGATTGCGAAGTTCAAACAGATTGAGCCGTACCTGGAGCCGCCGTTCGTGGTCGAGGCAATTGCCAAGGCGGGCGCGAATAGCAACGGCGATGAGGCGGCGGACGACACCGACGAAAAAGCCGGCAAGAAAGACGCGAAGGCGAAACCTGCTCCAGTGAAAGCAAAAGTGCTGGCCGAGCCGGTGGAGAAATCCACCGCGAGGGAACTCTTCGAGTACGTGAAGAAAGAAGGCAGCCGCGGTTACGACGTGCAGCGCTACAAAGGCCTGGGCGAAATGACGGCTCCGCAGTTGTGGGAGACAACCATGGACCCCGAGCGGCGTACGCTGCTTTCGGTGAGACTGGAAGACATTGCCGAGTGCGAGACCATCTTCACGACGCTGATGGGCGAGGACGTAGAAGCGCGGCGGAAGTTTATTGAAGAGAACGCGCTGGATGTGAAGAACCTGGACATCTAAGCGGAGAGCTTTTGGAATGGGAGGGCGCGGCCTATGCGGCCGCGTCTTTTGCTTTTGGGTCAAGATGCGCAGCCTCGCCCATCTAAAAGCATTGTCATCCTGAGCGCCGGCAAAGCCGGGGCTAGAGCCCTTACGACCGCGAACGCTGTCCATGCTGCCAGTGAGGACTAACTCGCTGCATGCGTCGCAGCAGAGCTCTTCGGCAGCATCAAACGCGGAGGCTGACGTTAGGTCCCTCGGCCGCTGTTGCACTCCTCAGGATGACACGTCTTTTCAGCAGGTATCTCCAACCGTTTTTCTCTTCTCCCTCAACCGCCGCAATACTCGCTGCAAGATCGCTTTCCGGCGACGTTCTTCTGCTGGAGGGAGCCAAATGGCTACTTACACTGCGCTGCTGTCGAAGCAGAATCGGGCCGTTACCCTTGGATTTGCCGGGATCGGCGTTGTGCTAACCGTGTTTGCGATCGGAAGATCGAATTTGCTGCGCTCCCGGTACGAGGCGAGCAGCAGCAGGACTGTCGCGCAGCATGCGTTACGACAGGAGTCGGCGACGCTGCCTGCGTTCGCACCGGCAAAGGCAAAATCGCAAGGCATTCTTGGTGGCACCGCTCCCAGTCAATCCTTTCCTGACGCGCCGGCCTTCGGACAAAAGCTCGTCCGCACCAGTTCGATGGACCTGGTAGTAAGCAATCCTTCTGAAGTAAGCGAGCAAATTCGCCAATTGGCCGAACGCATGGGCGGATTTCTCGCAAGCGCGGAGATGAACGGCGGCTTGAGTGCGCAGGGCACGCTCACCGTGCGGGTTCCGGCCGCACGCTTCGAGGAAGCGCGGGAGGCGATTCGCAAGCTGGGCCTCCGCGTTGAAAGCGACAGAATATCCGCACAGGATGTGACGCGGCAATACGTGGACGATGACGCGAGCCTGCGCAACCTGCGCGCCGAAGAATCTCAATATCTCTCGATTTTGAAGCAGGCTCGCAGTGTCAAGGACACGCTGGCGGTGAGCGAGAAGTTGGGCGACGTCCGCGGGCAGATCGAACAGCAGCAGGCCGAGTTCAACGCGCTCTCGAAGCAGGTTGAAACGGCGGCAATCACCGTCTCCGTCCGGTCCGAGGCGCAAGCTCAGGCTTTTGGCATCCACTGGCGGCCCCTCTATCAATTGAAGAGTGCGCTGCGCGATGGCCTGGACGCCCTGGGAACTTACGCGGCGGCGATGACTTCCATCTTGTTTTACCTGCCCGCCATTCTGTTGTGGACGGGGACCATTCTGGCTGCGGCCGTGATCGGCTGGCGCGTCAAGCGTCTGGTGTCGCGAGCCATTTCAAATTGGCAGAACAAGCAGGCTGCGTAGAAACGGATCGTCCTCCGAGAGCTGGCGCCACAGTTGCAGTGGCGTCAGCTCATCCGTTTTCCGGACACTAGCTGCCGGACTCAAGGTCCCTCAGGTCGGCATGCAGGGCCTTCGCCACTTTTTCACGATGTCCCGCTGTCAATTTCTTGCCTTCGGACGTCAGGTAGAACGTGTCGATCGCCATCTGCCCCTCGGTGTCGATCAGCGCGATCTCGATATTGCACTTCTGCTGCGAAAGGCAGGAAGTAATGCGATGCAGCAGGCGCGGACGATCCTGGGCAATCACCTGCAACAACGTGCTGGTGGAGGAGGCTTCGTCATCGAAGTCGATGCGGGTTTCGACCACAACCTTGATGCGCGCATGCTTTTCGCCGCGTTGCCGGTCGCGCAACATCTTCTCCAGGTCCGCCGAGCCCGCCAACACTGCCACCGCGCTTTGCTTGAAGCGCTCCCACTCGGACAAGTTCAGCTCGAGCGTGCGAAAGCGGTCGGTGAAGTAAATGGTATCGACCACCGTGGCGGCGTCGTTGGAAAAGGCGTTGGCCTTGACGATGTTCATTCCCCACGCGGCCAAAACCCCGGTCAGGCTGGCGAATAACGACGGCCGATCCCTGGTGACCAGCGTGAGCTCGTACCAGTGCCGGCCGCGGCGAAGATCGACTTGCACCGCGTCACGCCCGAGCCGGTCTGCCATTTCCATGTGCCGCAGAATTTCTTCCGCCGAATGCACACGCAAATAGCGCTGAGGAAAGCCCTCGACAAATTCCTTGTACTTCGCGCCCAGAACCGGCGCCAGGCTGCGCAGGCGCGCCAGTTTTTCCCCGTTCGCATCGCCGTGCACGCGCTGGTCGGCGCTGCGATTCAGGTAATTGGCCGCGCCAATATAAAGCTGCCAGACGTTCTCCGCCTTCCACGGAGTGAGCGCTTCGGGATTCACCGCCTTGATGTCGGCATATGTCAGCAGGCACAGCATTTTCAGCCGCTCGGGCGTGCCCATCTTTTCGGCGAAGGCGGCCACGGTCTCCGGATTGAAGATGTCGCGCCGCAGATTCGCCGACATCTCCAGGTGATTCCCAATCAGAAAGAGAACCGTCGAGCGTTCCTCCGCCTCGACATCGAGCCGGTCGAGGCAGTGCCCGGCGATTTCAAGGCTGGCCTCCACGTGGTTCGTACTGGGAACGCCTTTGCCCGTGTCGTGCAACAGCAACGCGAGGTAAAGAAGTTCCGGATCTTCCAGTTCGCTGAGCAGCTCCGCGTATCGCCGATCCCACTCCGACTGCGATTGATTCAGCCGATGCAAGCTTTCGATGGCGAGAATCGAGTGCTCGTCCACGGTGAAGCGATGATAGAAATCGCGCACCACCAGGGAGTCGATCGCCTTGAGTTCGGGCAAAAGCAGCGTGAGCACGCGCAACGAATGCATGGCTCGCAATGCCTCGGGGGCATGCGGCTGCAGCAAAGTTTCCTGCAGGTACAGCCAGAGCTCCGCGCCGCGAGGCGGCGCGACGGCCAGCGCGGGCAGGGCTTGCTCCAGGCTGTGTTCCGTGGTCGCGCTCAACTTCAGGCCGTGATGCGCCATGAAATGAAACAGGCGCAGCAGCATTTCCGGATCTTGCAACGACGACGATCGCTGCAGAAAAATCATGCCGTCGACCACGGAAAAATCCGGGCTCGACGGCCGCGACCGCCAATTCCGAACCTGACTGCGAATCGACGACCACGCCTCGGGAATTTCTTCGAGCAACTGGGCGACGGCACGCTGCACCGCGCGCGCGTGCCCGAAGTAGACGCGCATCCAATCGGCGGCAGTGAGGGGCTCATGCTGCGGCACGCCAATCCTGCGCGCGGCCGCCTCATCCTGCGCCTCCCAACTCAGCGAGTTGTCGTCCCGCCCGTGTCGAACATGCAGGAAGCAGCGCGCCGCCATCAAAAACTCCACCGCGGCCTCGAGCTGCTTGCGCACCGGCCCGCGCAGGGAGTTTGCGGCCGGCCAGTCGCCCAACTTGCTCATGGAAGAAATCAGCGCCAGCCAGCCGGCCACGTTGCAATCGCGCAATCCGCCCGGTGCCTCTTTCAAATTCGGCTCCAGGTGAAAGACCGTGTCTCCGAATTTGGCGTGGCGCTCGCGAGTCACTTCCGCCAATCCCTGCAACAGCGGCTTGGCTTGCCGGGCCACCAGCCGGGGGATCAGCTGGTCACGCAGGCGCGCAACCAGATCGCGATCGCCTGCCAGGTACCGGGAATCGAGAAGCGAGATGGTGAACTCGGTATTTTCGGGATCAAAGCGTTCGCACTCGGCGAGGGTACGCGACGCCGGGCTGAGCTTGAGCTTCAGGTCCCACAGCTCCTGCGAGAGTTGCCGCACGGAGTCTTTGTGAGATTCTTCGCTGCCGCGATCGGCGTGCAGAAAAAGGATGTCGATATCGGAATAAGGAAACAACCAGCCGCGGCCAAAGCCTCCGGTTGCGACCAGCGCAAAGCCGCACGGACCGGCCGTTTCGGCGGACACCAATTCGTGCCATGAGCGCTGCAGGATTTCTTCCACCAGGCGCGTGCGCTGTGAGACGGCGACCCGTCCGTCTGCGGTCCGGGAAAAGTCGTGCGCAATGCGCGCCGACTCCTCGGCGAGAAAACTGCGCAGTTCACCGATTAGGGAAGACGCTGCCGTCATGGCATAAAAACAATTTTGGCAGGAACGCCGCTCGCGACTTCAATTCTCGCGCAATCGCGTTCGCGCCGCCTACAGCGCGCCTTCGCCGCGCTCTTCATTCCGAATGCGAATCGCTTCGTCCACGCGGGTCAGGAAAATTTTGCCGTCTCCGATCTTGCCGGTGCGGGCCGAGACCAGAATTGCCTGCACCGCCTTTTCGACGATTGCATCCGGCAACACCATCTCCAGCTTCGTCTTCGGAATCAGATCGACGCTGTACTCGCGGCCGCGGTAGACCTCGGTGTGACCCTTTTGCCGGCCGTGACCGCGCACCTCGAGCACCGTCATGCCTTCGACGCCAATTTCCTGCAACGCGGTTTTCACCGCGTCCAGCTTGGAGTTTTGAATAACCGCTTCCACTTTTGTCATGTTCTCAAGCGCCCGCCCCGGAGCTGCAACCGAATTCTACGCCGGCGTCTCCCAGTAGTAGCCTTCCTCGCCGTGCTGCGAAAGGTCGAGGCCCTGGGTTTCTTCCGCCTCGCTCACGCGCAAGCCGATCGTCATGTCGATCACTTTCAGAATCGCGAGGCTGCCGACGATGGCCAGCGCCCACGAGATCGCAACCCCAACCACCTGATTCATCATCTGGTGCGCATTGCCTTCGAGCAGGCCGGAGGGCAGCGTCTTGCCGGCCGCGTCTTTGAAGATCGGATTGACCGCGCTGGTCGCAAAGACACCCGTCAGCAGCGCCCCCAGGGTTCCCCCGGCGCCATGCACACCGAAGGCATCCAGCGAATCGTCGTAACCGAAGATCGCCTTCACCCTGGCCACCATCCAGTAGCAAAACAAGCCGGCGATCAGTCCGATCAGCAGCGCTGGCATCGGAGTCACAAAGCCGGAAGCGGGAGTGATCGCGACCAATCCCGCGACGGCGCCGGAGATGGCGCCGAGCGTGCTGGGCTTGCCGTTGCGCAACCACTCGGCCGCAGCCCATCCGATGGCTGCGGCGGCCGCGGCAAAGTGCGTGGCCACAAAGGCGCTGGTGGCCAGGCTGCCGGCGTTGAGCGCGCTCCCCGCGTTAAATCCAAACCATCCCACCCACAGTAAGCACGCGCCGATGAAACTCAGCACCACGCTATGCGGCGGCATCGCCTGCTTGGGATAGCCGAGGCGCTTGCCCAGGTACAGCGCGCAAACCAGCGCCGAAACGCCGGACGTAATGTGCACGACGGTACCGCCGGCAAAATCGAGCGTGGGAAATCGGCCGCCCAGCGCGGCATTCAGCAGGCCGCCTTTACCCCACACCATGTGCGCCATGGGATCGTAAATCAGAATCGACCACAGGACGGTGAATGCCATCATGGCGCTGAATTTCATGCGTTCGGCGAACGCGCCCGCAATCAGCGCGGGCGTGATGATGGCAAACATCAACTGGTAGACCATGAAGGTCTGCAGCGGAATCGTCGCGGCATAGTCCGCGTCGGGCGCGGCGCCCACTCCGCGCAGAAACAGGTGCTGCAAGCCGCCGATAAAACTGTTCCCCGAACCAAAGGAAAGACTGAAGCTGAACAATCCCCAGAGCACCGTCACGACGGCCATCAGGGCGAAACTTTGCATCATGGTGCCGAGGACGTTTTTCTTGCGCACCAGGCCGCCATAAAACAGTGCCAGGCCCGGCCCGGTCATCATCAAGACGAGAGCGGAACTGGCCAGCATCCATGCGTTGTCGGCGGAGCTTTTGGCGTCGGCGGCCTGCTGCTCCAGCCGCGCCAGGCGAGTGTTCGGGTCAGGAGCGCCTGCCGCAGTTTGCGGCAGAAGAGACGGTGTAAGCAGAAATAAGAAGAAGACAAGGATGAAGCTGGGAATCAGCCGTTTTCCCATGAAAAAATTTGTTCGCTCCTCGACGCGAGTTCGGCGGACACACTGCAACCGCCATTCACTCTACCCGCTGCCCCTTCTTCGTGGAAATGAAAACTATCTATGGCTCGGATCAGAAATTATGGTCCACCCGCTTTCAGTGGCCGTGCCCGGTCGTATCGGGAGGTCCGGCCGGCTTCACGAATTTGGCATCGTCCACCGGAACGTTTTCCTTCACCTCGCTCAGTTGAATGGTGAAGCGGCCGTTGGGGCGCGCCAGCGTCCAGCGATACGGCACCTTCACCCCGCCGGCATCGCGATAGTCGGCATAGTCGATCTGTGTCGGCATCCGGCCAAGAGCAGTCTCGCCGTACCGAACCAGGCGCACCAGCAAGCCCGACTCCTGATCGAAGTAAAGTTTCAGCGGGGTCTTCGTGCCGCGCTGTCCCTCGACCACATAGGCTGCATGCCCGTCGACTTTCTCGATCCCCTGCGTTTCGGTTTTGCTGAACATCGTTTTCAGGTGAACGGGAAAATGCAGGTCGGCATCCATGGCGGCTGCGTCAATATCGGGCCCGTGCATCTCGCGCACCGGACGGCCGGGCGCGCCCAGCCAGCCTTCCTGCCCGTTGAAAGCGGTGACGCTGTCGCCGTCGGGCGTGTGCGTGAAGGAGATGCGCTTTTCCGGATCCTTGGCGTAAATATCGATGGGGACATTGCGATCGCCGAAAGTGATCTCGCCCTTCATCACGCGGCTGGTAATCTTCTCGATCGCCGCGCTTCCTCCGGCGGCTTGCAGATACTTCGCCAGCAGATCGTCCGCCGAAGGGCCGCCAACCACGGCCGTTTTCGCCCCCTCCGCTTCGCTCTCCGCATTTTTGCCGGTAGCCGGAAGGGAGCCCTCCGCCATCACCGGTGGCATTCCCACTGGTATCGCGCTGCCGCGATGGCACGAGTAGCAAGTCACTTCGCGATGACCGTCGAAATTCTCCTGGTTGATGGTTATCATCATTTCCATCATTTTGCGCGCGGTCTGCTTGGTTTTCTTGTCGTCCTTTTCAAACGCGCCCTGCACGTGGCAGAACTCGCACTCCACTCCCAACGACGTGGAAACGAACTGCATCGTGGAAATCAACTGGTCGGCCGGGATGCCCTTCAAGACCTGGATGTTTTTGAACTGCTCTTCCGCTTTTTTAGGCGCGGCAGGCGAGCTGCCGGACTGGCCGCGGGCGGAGCCGAGTACGGCTCCGCACAGCAAGATCGCTCCCGCCGCCACCAGCGCTTGTTTTGTAAGCATCATCGAATTTAGGCCTCAGTTTTAAAATTGGCAGTGCTGCTTCTTGCTCCCCTGCCGCGAAACATATGTCAAGAGTAGGAATTCACGGACGATTGCTATACACATACTTCCCGGAAAGCTCGGCTATCACAAATCTTTGCGGCAGCATCGCATCGATTTTTGCCTTTTCATACGGCGGCACGAAAAGGAATACGCGCCCAGGTCCCGCCCAGTCTCTTTGCAAGTCGGCGTCGCCCAGGTAAATCCTGGGCGCATCGGCGAAGGTGGACCCGAACCACATCGAAGTGGTGCGGCCCTCCACCAGGTCGATCGGCCGCCGCAGGTAAAACAGCAACGATGACCCGAAGGCCTGGTCGCCGTAAATCATAACTTGATCCTGCGGGCGCGCGCGGGACGCGATGTCTTTCGCGAGCTCCTTCGACGAAAGGTAAGGCCCAAAGCGGCCCAGCGCAATATGCGCGGCCACCAGAAACACGGCCATGCCCAGGGCGAGAGCCCACGTCGCAGCATAGTGCCGCCGATACACGCGCAGGGCGAAGGAACAAATCGGCGCGAGCAGCAACACGGTCGCGGCCAGGCCCGCGGGCAAGCGCAGCGCCGCGAACGAGGCGTAACTCAAATCCAGCATGTGCGAGGTCGACAGCGTGTAGGCGCTGATGTCTTGCTGGCTCAGCACCGTTCCGATGTCCGGCTGAAACGGCAGTTGCCGCGACTGCCAAAGGCCCGCGATCAGCGCCACGCTCGCCACAATCCCAATCACCGCCAGCGCGCCCGCCGAAAGCGTCAGCCATCCGGAGCGCGTATGCGTCGAGCATTCCTTCGCTTCACTGCGCGCCAATCCATCCGCCAGCAGCATCAGCAGCGGCAAGTACGCGGGGAAGGTGTAGTACTCCTGGTTGGTCGAGCTGGCAAAGAAAATCAAGACGACTCCCGCCCAGATCCAGCATAGAAGGCGCGTGCGTGCGGCAAAGTCAGTTTGCGGTTTTGCGGCCGGCACGAGGTCAGGCCGCCGCCACTGCTCCACAGCGGTTCGCACCGCCGCCGGCAAGTAGAAGCTCCACGGAAACAGCCACACGAAATGCAGCGTCCAGAACAGTGGCGCGGGAAGCTTGTTGTAATCTTTCGGGTAGCGCTTGCCCAGAAAGCGCAGGAAGTGCTCGTTGACGAAATAAAACCAGAGAAATCCGTGATGCTCGGCAGTGCCGGGATTTCGCAGGCCGGCCAGAATGTGCCACGGTGCCGCGATCAGCAAAAATAACGCCAGGCCGGAAAGCATGCGGAATTCGCGCCAGCGCCGCCATTCTCCCGTCGCGAGCAAAAAGAAGAAGGCCGCGCCGCAAGGAAACACCAGCGCGATCAGGCCCTTGGTCAGGACGCCGAAAGCCATCAGCGCGTATCCGGCATACCAGCGCCAGGACGCCGCGCCGGGCTCAAGCGCCGTAAGAAAGCAATAGAGCGCCGCGCCGATAAGCAGGCTCAGCAATACTTCGGGAATCAGGATGCGCGTAAACAGAAACATTCCGGCGCAGGTGTAGACAAACAGCGCCGCGTACAGGCCCGCGCGCTCGCCGAAGGCACGGCGTCCCCACATCAGCCCCAACGCGCCCAGCAGCATCACCGAGAGCGCCATCGGCAAGCGCGTGCTGAATTCACTCACGCCGAATATCTTGTAGCTCGCCGCCACCAGCCAATACGGCAGAGGCGCCTTCTCCAAATACCGCACGCCGTTCACATGCAGCGTGACGTAGTCTCCGGTGGCGAACATTTCGCGTGCGGCCTCGGCATGTGTCGCGTCGGCATCGTCCAGCAGTGCGGGCGTAAACATCGCGCCAACATAGACCGTCAGAAAAATTACGGCCAGCGCCCAGTAAGCCGTGCGGAAGCGCTGCGCACCCTCTCTCTGTTCGGTTTTAAGGACGATCGGATTCGTGGTCAAAGAAGTGGCTCAGCCAGTCCCAACGTTAAAGTCAGACGGAAAATAAAAAAGAAGCGGATGTTCAGTGCGGCTTCTCCCTAACGAAAAACTGCCACTTGTCCAGGGCCGCGGGAACCGCCACGTCGAAGAAGCCGACCATCATCTCATCGGAAGTCTGGTCGCCCCAGGTCACCATTTTCTCAGGATCGGGGTTGTGTGGATTGTTTTTCGAATTGTCATACCAGGCCACCGCCCGCAGGCGAGTTCCCGCTTTCAACTCGCGCGGCTGCGCCAGCTTGTAACTCAATTGCCAGTGAAAATGATAATTCACGCGCAGCAGAGTCTCCACCGTGCGATCGTCGTGCACGATGTCGTATTCAAACCGCTTGCCGCGCAAGTGCATGTGGGGAAACATGCTCAACAGCGTCGCGTTGTTCGGCAGCGTGCCTTCGACTTCCACGCGAAATTCATCCGCGCCTGGCGGAATCATCAATGCATGATTATTCAGCTGCAGTGTAATTACGCGTTGTTTTGGCGCATCCTTGGCGAACACCAGCCCCGCGCTCGTCTGATCCTGGCCGGGCGTCCCGTTGGTCGTATAGTGCATCTGGAACACCAGGTCTGATCCTGCCGGAATGAATTTTGCCATTCCCTCGGACCAGCGGTCGGGAGCGCTGCCCGGCGCATACACCAGCAGCAGGTCGCTGGTAGTTTCGTGGGCCTGCCGCCGTTCTTCCGGATCGGACAACGTCGATGCCGTGAATGGCTGGCCAACGGGCGCATGCCGCAACCAGGTTGAATCCGGCGGCCGGATGTAGACCACCGCGTGATGCACATGCTCCGCGCTCGACGGCCGCACTTCCACCATTTGCACCCAGCGGTCTTCGGCAAAATGCGTGGGCACAATTTCGTAGGTGTACTCGACCTCGCCATGAGATGGAATCTGCACCGCCTTCGGCATCCTCACCACCACATCGGGCTCCGGAATCTGCCAGCCTTCATTCCATTGGCGCGCCGGTGGCGCATCCTGCGCCTTTCCGGACGGCGCGTTTGTGTTGGCCCACGCCACCATGGTTTCGATCTCTGTCGCATTCAATGATGGATCGTTGGCAAACTTGCCGAAGGAGGGATCGGCAAACCAGGGCGGCATCATCTTCTTTTGAACGGCCGAAGCCACTTTCGCCGCCCACGGCCGGGTCTGCTCGTAGGTCATAAACGGCATGGGCGCAGGCTCGCCTGGCCGGTGGCAACTTTGGCAGTGATCCTGCAAAATCGGCAGCACATCTTTATAGAAGGTGGGTGTGGGCGGGCCAGATTTTTTTGCGGCGGCGGCACAACAAATGGCTACTCCCGCCACGCTCAGCAGCCCCCACGATCCAAGATGCATGCAGCAATTTTACAAGCAGGCGGTTCGAATCCCGCGCGCCGGGCCGGCGAGGTCATCAGAAGCTCCACCGCATCACGGCGCATCCGCCTCAAAAATGCTACAGTATTCGGTTCATGTCCGCGCCCGATTCCATCTTCGTTCGCGCCTGCAAGTCGCAACCGACCGAGCGCACGCCCGTCTGGTTCATGCGCCAGGCCGGACGCTACATGCCCGAATATCGCGCGATCCGCAAAAAGCATTCTCTGCTCGAAATCTGCAAAAAGCCTGACACTGCCGCGCAGGTCACGATCGAAGCTGCCGAGATTCTCCAGGTCGACGCGGCTATCATCTTCGCGGACCTGCTTCTTCCCCTCGAAGTCATGGGACTGCCTTTTCATTTCGCAGCCGGGGAAGGCCCGGTGATCGAAAAGCCAGTTCGCAGCTCCGAAGACGTCAATCAGCTTCGCACCGACCGCGCGGCCGAGCTGGGCTACGTGTCGGATGCGGTCGCGCTGGTCGCGAAACATTTTGCCAATCGCGTGCCCGTGATCGGCTTCTGCGGCGCGCCCTTCACCCTGGCCAGCTACATGATCGAAGGCGGCGGATCGCGCCACTACCTTCACACAAAGAAGATGATGTACAACGCGCCCGCCGACTGGGACGAACTGATGCGCAAGCTGGTCGCCGTCACCGCGGAATATGCGGCAGACCAGGTCCGCGCCGGCGCCGACGTCATCCAGATCTTCGACAGTTGGGTCGGCTGCCTCAGCGTGGAAGATTATCGCCGCTACGTTCTGCCCCACGTCACCAGCATGGTGCGAACGCTACAAAAGACCGGCGCGCCCGTCATTTATTTCGGCACCGACAGCGCCACGCTGCTGCCCGCGATGAACGAAACCGGCGCCGACGTGATCGGCCTCGACTGGCGCATTCCGCTCGACCAGGGCTGGGCCGCGCTCAACTACCGCTGCGCCGTGCAGGGCAACCTTGATCCCGTGCTGCTGTTTGCCGAGTGGAAGGAATTGAAGTCGCGCGCGGAACAGATCCTTCAGCTTGCGGCGGGGCGTCCCGGCCACATCTTCAATCTCGGCCACGGCATTCTCCCCGAAACCCCCGTCGATAACGTGAAGAACTTGGCGCGCTTCGTACAGGAGCATTCGGCATCGAGCTCCACCATCCCGTCGTCCGGAAGCCGCAGGCCGGGGGCCGGAACCCGGAGATGAAGCGCGTCGCCATCATCGGCGGCGGTATTTCCGGACTCACGGCTGCCTTTTCACTCGAAGAACCGCGGCGCGCCGGCGCCATCGATTACATCTTGTACGAATCTTCGCCGCGCCTGGGCGGCGTCCTCCGCACCGAGAAAATCCAGAACTGCGTCGTCGAAGCCGGGCCTGATTCCTTCATCACGGAAAAACCCTGGGCGGCGGACCTGTGTCGCACAATCGGCCTGGGCGATCAGCTGATCGGCTCAAACGACGCCGACCGCGTCACCTACATCCTCGTCAATGGCCGCCTCATTCCCATGCCCGACGGCCTGATGTTCATGGTGCCGACCAAAATCTTGCCCACCGGGCTGTCGCCGCTTTTTTCCTGGAGCACGAAACTGCGCATGGCGCGGGAGTTCTTCCATCCGCCTCACGCCGCCACTGCCGATGAAAGCGTGGCCGCGCTGGTCGAGCGTCACTACGGACTGGAGATGGTCGACCGCCTTGCCGATCCTCTGCTCTCCGGTGTGTACGGAGGCGACGCCGGCAACCTCAGCGTGCGCGCCGTTCTCGCCCGCTTTGCCGACATGGAGCGCACTCACGGCAGCCTGGGCCGCGCCATGCTGGCCGCGCGCAAGAAGATGAGGCAGAATGCCAATCGCCCGGCTCCGCCGCTTTTCACTTCGCTCAAGCAGGGCATGCAGCAACTGGCCGAAACCATTGTGCCGCGCCTCCAGCCAACGGCACTGCTGGTGAACACGCCGGCGCGTTCGCTGCAACGGGAAGGTGCGCAGTGGAAAGTATTCGCGGCCGACAAGTCAGAAAGCTTCGATGCCGTGATTCTCGCATTGCCCTCGCATGCCAGCTCGCAGATCCTGCAAGGGTGCGCGCCCGAACTCTCGTCCGAACTGAAAGGCGTGGGATACAGCTCTTCGATCACGGTCGTGCTCGGCTATGATGGCGAGGTTCGCGAATCGCTGCCGCCGGGATTCGGATTTCTCGTGCCGCGCAGCGAGGGCAAAAAGCTGCTCGCCGCCACATTCGTGCACAACAAATTTCCTCACCGCGCCCCGGAAAATCGCGCCGTGCTGCGTTGTTTTTTTGCCGGATCCAACGCGGCCGATGTCTGGCAACTCTCCGACGACGCAATCATCGCTGTCGTGCGCAACGAACTGCAGCAGATTCTGCGCCTGCGCTCGGAGCCCATCTTCGGCCGCGTTTACCGCTGGCAGTCGGCGATGGCGCAATACGGCGTCGGCCACCTGGAACGCCTCGACCGCATCGAGCGCCTGCGCCGGCAACTTCCCGGCCTCGAACTCGCCGGCAACGGCTTTCGCGGCATCGGCGTTCCCGACTGCGTCCGCACCGGGCAGGATGCCGCCAGGCAGGTGCTCAGTTCCAATTGACCTCAAGCCGGCAAGTCTTGCTTCAGCCTCGCCGCTTCCCGCCGCAATAAAACCACGACCATGCGAATTTCGTCGTAAGTAATTTCCGGCGGCACGATCTCCTTGATCGGCTTCAGCCACTCGACGCCAACCTTCGCGCACGCAGCCCGAATCACCGCCTGCTTCTCCTCGCTCACCCATCCCGGTTGCATCTCGACCGCGCCTGCGTCCAGCAGTTCCACCACCGCCTTCATCACGGTCGAAGGCTGCCGCTGGCGAATCTCGGCGATCTCCGCCAAAGTTTTCCCTGCGCGCAGCAGGAGGAGGGTTTCGTCCGCCGGCTTGCTCTGCCGTGCGGCGACAGCGGCTCTCGCCCCGCTGCCGAACTTCTTCAACGCCGCAAGAATCGCCGGGCCGTACTTCTCTACTTTCTTCTCTCCCATCCCGGAAATTTCCAGCAACGCTTCCGGCGATTGCGGCAGCCGCCGGCAGATTTCGTCGAGAGACGAGTCGTGCATCACCACAAACGACGGCATGCCCATCTCTTTCGCCGTGCGCCGCCGCCATTCCCGCAGATATTCCTTCAGTTCTTCATTCACCGGCGCCGAGGGCAGCCCGGCAGTTTTTCTGGACACAGTCTTGGTTTCCGCCGCCGGCTCCGTCACCCATTCCGCCGTGGCCCCGCAAACGTCGCACGCATCACAGCTCTGCCACTTCGGGCTTTCCCCAAAATGCGTGCAGATCTGGCGATGGCGGCAGCGCTTCGACTCCACAAATTCGCGCACGATGCGATAGCGCTCCCACGCGCGGTCGCGCTCCTGCGCGTCGAGAATCTGGTTGGCGAAAAATCCCAGCAGGCCTGCATCCTTTTTCTGCCACAGCAGCACGCAATCGGCGCTCAGCCCGTCGCGGCCGGCGCGCCCTGCCTCCTGGTAGTACTGCTCGATCGATTTCGGCAGCGACAAATGAATGACCGCCCGCACCGCCGCCTTGTTGATGCCCAGCCCAAACGCGATCGTCCCCACCAGCACCCGCACCTCATCCGACATCCAGCGCTCCTGGTTGCGCCGCCGCTCTTCCCCTCCCATCTTCCCGTGATATCCCACCGCTGCAATGTCGTGATCGCCGAGATAATCGACGGTCTCCTCGACGCGATGAATGGTGGGTGAATAGATGATCACGTTGCTGCCGGAATAACTGCGCAGCGCCGCCAGCAGCAAATCCATCTGCTCATATCCGCTGCACTCGCGCACAAGGTACCGCAAGTTGGGGCGGTGGAAGCTGGCAATGTACTTGTCGGGATTGCGCAGCTGCAGTTGCGCGAGGATGTCGTGGCGCACGGGTCGTGTGGCGCTGGCGGTGAAAGCCGCGATCGGGCGATCCGGAAACGTCCCGCGCAAGCGGCTCAGTTGCCGGTATTCCGGACGAAATTCGTGCCCCCACTCGGAGATGCAGTGCGCCTCGTCGATGGCAAAAAATCCCACCGGCACATTATGTAGCCAGCCCATGGTGTCGCCGCGCGCCACCCGCTCCGGCGAAACGTACAGCAGCCGGTACGCGCCCCTGGTCGCATTCACCATCACCTTCGACTGGTCCTCGTCGCTCTGCATGCTGTTGAGCACTGCGGCCGGAATTCCCATTTGCGCCAGTTGTGTCGCCTGATCCTGCATCAACGAAATCAGAGGCGAGATCACGACCGCCGTCGTGCCAGACATCACCGCCGGCAACTGGTAGCACAGCGACTTGCCACCGCCCGTCGGCATCACCACGCAGGTGTCGCGACTGGCGAGCAGGCTGCGCACGATCCGTTCCTGCAGCGGCCGGAACGCGCTGTATCCCCAGTAGCGTTTCAGCGGCGTCAGCAGATCGAGGTCGGTGCCCATAAATTCCAGACTAACGTTGAGAGGGCCTGTGGGAGAGAAAAAAATGTTGCGAATCGAACGGGTATTCCAAATCAGGAGTGGGAAATCGGCGTCACGCGCGGAATGCCCGGTTACTTTGCGGCCAACGCGCCATGCTTCTTCAGGATTTCCATGGTTTCTTTCAAGGGCAAAGCTTCGATGCTGTGGCCGTTCCCCGTCACATCGTGGGCGCGAAACAGCGAATTCAAAATCGCTTCCTCGGTGGCCTCGATCACCGCCTCGAACAGCGGGGACATTCCTTCATTGTTCACCAGTGCCTTAGGGCGATACAGCGGCTGCGTAGGGTCGATGCGAACATCTTCCGCGCTGGAAAATGCGATCACGTAATCTCCGCTGCCGTTGCTCTCGCTCGATCCCGCGCGTGCCAGGCCAGCCATCGCCCGCGCCGCCAGCCGGTACAAGGTGCGATGATCCAGCGGAGCGTCAGTGGCCACGACGATCATGCACGAACCATCTTCGTCGTGCCGCGCGCCGGCTTTCGCCGCGGTCATCTTGGGATAGGTCTTACCCAGCTCTTTTCCCACCGGGACGCCGGCAACGATCAGGTTGCCGCCAAAATTCGTCTGTACCAGCACGCCCACGGTATAGCCGCCATACTGCGACGGAAGCTTTCGCGAAGAAGTCCCAATGCCGCCTTTCCAACTGAACACGATCGTACCCGCGCCCGCGCCCACCACGCCTTCCTCCACGGCGCCCGCCTGCGCATTGTTGATGGCGGCGAACACATCGTCCGCCGTGATGGGCCGGGAACGTATGTCGCTCAGCCATCCGTCGTTGGTTTCGCCCACCACCGGATTCACCGACAGGACGTTCTCATTCCCCTTCTGATTGAAAACGTAGGTGGTCACCGCGTCGGCGACTCGCGGCACAGAATCGGTTGCCGTCAGCAAAATGGGCGTTTCGATCTCACCCATCTCGTTGACCTGCGTCGATCCGGCCAGCTTTCCGTAAGCATTGCCCAGAAAGATTGCGGCCGGCACTCGCTCTTTATAAAGATTCCCGCCATGCGGCACGATTGCCGTCACCCCGGTCCGGATATTCGCGCCGCGAATCAGCGTGGTCTGGCCCACCTTCACGCCGGCGACGTCGGTGATGGCATTCAGCGGGCCGGGCGGCAAAACGCCAATCTCAATGCCAAGCTCGCGCGCCCGCGGACGCGCCTCCGTCTGCGCCAAAACGCATGGCAAGAGACAAGCACCAGTGACCACTACCAAGGCTGCAAATCTCATCAAGATTTACCCCGAGTAACCCCGTGACCTCTGTGTTTAATTCTTTTCAGCCCCAGCCCCAACGGCATACCGAACCTCGGGATAGAAACGAGCAAATACCACCGCCGTCACCCCGATCACCACAAAACACAGCGCGCTTCCCTCCGGCCCGACCATCCCTCCAGTCAGCCAGCGCGGACCGTGCAACGATGATTTCAGCAGGTGGCCGGGAAACATCGTTCCACTGTCAGGCACGGAATATAAATAGGTCTCGCCCCAATCCCACGCCGCATGAAATCCCACCGCGAACCACAAGTCGCCGGTGCGCCGCAGGGTCAGGCAGAAAAACAAACCAATCACCACCACCGCCAGCAAGCCCGGCCACTGTTCGCCGGCGTTCTGCAGGTGCATCAATCCAAACGTGCACGAAAACAGCACGGCGGCGGGCCAGAAACCAATCGCGCGCGTCAGTGTAAACTGCGCGTAACCGCGCAACAGGAATTCTTCAAAAAATCCCACCATCAGGAAAAACATTCCCCAGAACAAGGCGAAGCGCAGCATCCTGCCGCCGTGAATGGCAAGATGCCCAAACTCGAAGCCGTGAAAGCTGAACAAAAGCGCCAGCAGCAGCGTGATGCTCGCCAGCCCCCACAGCGCGCCAATCCAGAACAATCTGCCGAAGGCCCGCCGCGCCGATAAGCCATACGCGCCCCACGGACGCCGTTCCACTCGCATCAGCAGCAGCGCCGGGAGCACCGCCGCGCTCAGCAGCCCGAATTCTTCCAGCATCATCGCCCACAAGCCCTCGGCTCCCAACTGCAGCGAACCGACCCAGCGGCTCACGACGAACTGCAGCGGATAGAAAATGGCGAAGTAGAACGCTAATCCCCATCCCGGCCGCAGGCCGCCGGATTCAAAGAAGAGTGTTCGCGCATACGACGGCTGCGCCACCACGGCAAACTCCGGCGTGGCATGGTCCGGCGTCGGCGCCGGGCTGCTCGAAGTTTCGGTTGGATGATCCATACTCGGTTGCCAGTTCTACACGGCGCAGCCGCTTCTCAGGCCGAGTGCACCTTCTCGTGCTTTTTTGACGCTCAAATAAACTCTTTCGCCACGCCAGTTTCCCTCCGACCGCTCGCTCATGGTAAAACACTCGGCTCCCCTCTATGAGCCGATTTTTCACCCGCGAACGTTTTGGCCGCCATCGCTTGCTCGCGGGACTGCTGCTGCTCGCCTTCTTCGCCCAAGCACTCTGGCTGGTTCATTCCGAGCTGCGCCTCTCCAACATCAACGGCGCCGATGCCATCGAGCAGCTCCGCATCGCCTCCGGCTGGCGACAGATTCAGGGCGGCCCGATCGCCGGCGCGCCTTATCCCGAACCGAAAGAACAACTCCCCGCTGAAACCGCGCTCGATCACGGCTTTGACGCGGAACACTCGCCGCTGCTTCCACTGGTGACCGCGGCGCCGCTTCTCGCCATGCCGCAGCGCTTGCTCGACTCCGGCTTCTCCCTCTATTGGCGCTGGCTGGTGCGCCTTCCCTTCCTCGCGATCGGACTCATGCTGGGCGCTTCGCTCTGGTATGTCGCCCGCCGGTTGTGCGGCAACGCCGGAGGCCTACTCGCGCTTTCCCTCTACTGCTTTTCTCCTTCCATGATCCAATCTTCCGCGGTGTGGCATACCGAGCCGGAAATTCTCGCTGCCTGGGGATGCTTTGGCGCCATCTTCACTGCCATCGCCGTCGCTCACACGCTCTACGCCCCGCGCGAAGTCGTGCTCTGGAACTGGCGCCGCATCGTTCTGCTTGGCATCTCGCTCGCCATCGCCGTCGGCTCGCAATTTTCCCTGATCGTGGTCGCGCCCCTCGCTCTCGCCTTCCTTCTCTATCTTGCGCCCATCCGCCCGCTCGCCGCGCTCGCCATCTGGACCGCTTCGACCCTTCTTGCCATGTTCCTTTTATTTGCCGTCTACTTTTTTCATCCCCACATTTTTCTGGACGCACTCCGCCACGCCTCTTTCTGGGGAGCGACCTGGCGCAGTTTCACCGTCCTCGCCGTCTATCGCGGAACCGCCGCGCAGATTCTGCGAGCCTGCCCTGCGCTCACGCTGCTCCTTCCCGCCGCGCTCGCTACTTATGTTCTCTGGCCGCGCACCCGCTACTTCGGCAATAGCGCTCCCGGGCTTATCGCACTACTCTTCATCGTTCTGGGCATGGCCCATCCCCATCTCGCCGGCGCCGGATTTCTTCTCGCCTCGGTGCCTTTCCTGTTCATATTCGTCTCCGGCTTGATCGCCGAGCTCATGGAAACTCGCTACTCCGCCCTTGTTGCCGCCTGCGTCTGCGGATTGATGGCGGCCTATGTTCTGTGGAACGTGCTCAGTCTCCTGAAGGTTTGAGCACTCGCGCTGCTGCTTACAATTCTCTACAATTCGCGCGGCATCCAGGCTCTTCCGAAACGATCTAAAATAGGTAGAGAGGTGCGCCATGACGTGCTTAGGCCTCCCCCGAATTCTTTGGCTTCCCGCTTCCCTTGCGCTTTTTGCCGCGTGCTCCATTTGCGGCCAGTCCCAGATTTCTTCGGCGCCCGCACACTCCGCCGCACCGCCCACTTCGTCGTTCGTGGCTCCTCCCACCGGCGTTGTTTCCCCGCGCACCGGCGCAGTGGCGCCACCGACCGGCTTTCCTTCCGGCCGGGTGAACTCCGCGTCGCGGTCGTTCCAGGGCTTCGGAACTCATTCGTCTACGCACCATCATCACCGCGGCGGCACGGCACAGGATTTTTTTCCGTACTACTACCCGTACGCCTACTTCGTTCCCGTTCCATACGGCGCGGATGCGGAAGATGATGTGAACGCGGAGGACGATGCCGACTATCAGGGCGGGCCTACGGTGTTCGACCGCCGCGGTTACGGCGAACAATCCTACATTCCTCCGTACTATTCCGGGCCGGCGCATCCACAGCCACCGGCCTCCGACGATCGGCTCCAGGCTGAAAACTCTGCGCCCGCCGACCTGCCTTCGCCCCAGCCGCCCACGACGCTGGTTTTCAAGGACGGCCGCCACTTCGAGATTTCTAATTACGCCATCGTTCGCCAGACTCTTTACGACCCCACGCCTGGGCACGCCCGCCGCATCGCCTTGGCCGAGCTCGATCTACCCGCCACTCAGAAGGAAAACGACGATCGTGGTGTAATATTCCAGTTGCCGGCTCCGGCGCAGGCCAACTGATATGCCCTCGGGATTTCACATGCGACGCGAGCTCACCAGTCGGATTGCAGCGCGCGGCCTCGCTGGTTGCAAACCGGCCTTCCCCGCAGTGCGCTTCCTCGATTGCCCGCCGAGCCTCAAAGCTCGCCACGCTACTCTGTGGCTGGTGCTTTTGGCTTTGGCGCCTTGCTCTTTCGCACAGCATTCTGCTGGCGGCCATGCCGCCGCACCTTCCCACGCCGGCATCCCGCGCTTTGCGCCGCCCACCAACGCATTCGCCCGCGCCGGCCATTCGTCGCGCGGTCCGCGCCGCGCCGATCGCAACTCGCTGCCTTTTCCGTTTTTCGCTGATTTCCTCGGCTCGGGCGACGTCTATTCCACCGGCTATCCCGTCGCCTCCGAACCGCCAGCCTATCTGCTCGAAGCCGCGCGGGGCCTGGGCGGCATTCGCCCCGAGACCGCGGCTCCCGCATCCCCAAATGCGCCGCTGATGATCGAGTTGCAAGGCAACCGCTACGTCAAAGTCAGCAGCGCTCCGATCGACGGCGAAGCTTTGCCTCTGGTGCCTTCGTCAACGGGATCGCACCCGCCGGTTCCGCAAGCCGCCGCGCCCCTGCCGCCCGTCACGCTCATCTACCGCGACGGACACAACGAGCAGGTCCGCGACTACACCATCGCCAACAACACGCTCTACGCCCGTGGCGACCTCTACACCGAAGGCTACTGGAGCAAAAACATCGATCTCGCCGACCTGGATCTCCCCCAAACCCTGCAGGCCAACGCCCGCCGCAACGTGAAGTTCGATCTGCCTGCCTCGGCCAACGAAGTCATCGCCCGCTTCTGAACGCACTTCGCATCCTGAGAAATAAATCCTGTCCTTGTCATTGAGCCACGCGACCGAAAAGAGCGACTGAGGGATCCGCTGTTCGAGGAGCTACCAGGGAAGGGGGTCGCGCTCAGTACCCGAGAGAAAGAAACCGCAAGAGTTGAAATTTCCTGCAATCACTGCCGCTCAGCTCTCAAGAAACCCCTTGATCGACCTCCAATATTTCCTCACCACCCACTCCGTTCTCACATGCCCGCCGCGCGCAATGGCTCGCAACTTCACTCCTGTCTCTTTGGCAAACCGCGCGCTCCCCGCATAGGGGACGTAAGGATCATCCTTTGCATGGAACATCAAGATTTTCTTCGCATCGATCTCCGCCCGCCGCGCCCACGGGCTATAAAACTTCCCGCCGCGCAATTTTTCCCAATTCGCGTCCGAGAGCCGGTATCCGTTGCCGAACGCCTCGCGAATGTAAGCCGCATAGCTCGCATTCGACGTCTCCAGCTTTTCTTCGCGATGCAGAATCGCCCAATCCGTCACCGGGCAATTCGCCACCACTCTCGTGACCCGCGCGTCCAACGAAGCCAGAACCGCCGCCGGCCCGCCAAAACTTCCGCCAATCACGAAGACTTGCTCCGGCGTCAAAGTGAACCGCTTCCCGAACGCAAGCTCAGTCAGTCCTTTCGGCAACTCCTCGACCACATCGAGTATGTCTTCGTGTGGCGACCGCCGCAAGAATTCTCCGCCACTCTCCCACGCTCCGCGATACCGCGGATAAATAACCCAAAATCCCTGCCCAGCCAAAAACTCGCAAAGCCCTTGTTTCCGCGGAATGGAAGGCATCCCGTCGCACAAAATAAGGACGCGCGCATTCTTCCACGCCCGCGCCGGCGGCAAAAACTCCGCCACGATTTCGTTCTTGAATCGAGTACGAAACATGATCAACGCCTCACCTTCCCGTATTCTGTCATCCTGAGCACATTGCGCTCCGGCAGCCGGACTTCAGTCTCTCTGTTATGCTTGCTGCCGGTCGCGGCCGACAGGTAAATTCCTATGCGCTTGCCTGGTACATTTTTCTTTGTTCTGCTTGTCTCCCTTTCTGCTTTCAGCCAAACTCCGCGGCATCCGTTCACCATCGCTGACGCCGCTGAACTGCACAGTGCGCACGCCGTCGCCGTTTCACCCGATGGGAAAAGCGTTCTGTACCGCGTCATCCATGGCGAAAGCAAGGGCCCCGACAAGACCGAGTGGCACATCCTGCCGGCCGAGGGCGGAGAGTCACGCCCAATCGGGGTTCCGGAAAGCTTCAAGCCTGCCGGCTTTACACGCGACGGATCGGCACTGTACGGATTGCTCGAAGTGAACAAGCAGGCGCAGTTGTCCACATTTCCGCTCGCGTCGCCCAATACAGCGGCAGCCGCGGCGGCTACGCCGGCGCCTTTGACTGCGCTGCCGCAGGGTATCCACTTCGCGGCTATTTCGCCCGACGGCGCGCGTTATGCAGTTCTGGGCGATGCCCGCTTGCCCGATCCTCGCAGTGATGTTCACACCGTCATTGAAGACGCCCCCACAAGCTTATACGTGCTCAACGCCGATGGCTCTGCAGGAGCATGGTGGTGCCCTTCCTTGCACGAAATTTCACGGATTTCCTGGTCGCCGGATGGCTCCTCGCTCGCCATTCTGTCGCAGACACCGAAAATCGGCTTCCATTACCTTCACACTTCCATCGATGTTTGCAGCTCTTCGGGTGTGCGCCACGTCACCACGGTGGAGAACGCCTCCGTTGGCATCGGCTGGATCAACGGCGGTAAAGATCTCATCTTCCTGAGCACTTCCAATTCGGTGCTCACTCCAGACCACGTCTATACCGTTTCCGCTGCGGGAGGCGATGCCATTGACCGTACGCCGAAGCTTGCTGCCAGCGCTTTGGATTTAGCGGTCGATGCAAAAGGAAATGCCTGGGTGACGGTGGCGCGGGGTGTGCAATCCGAAATCGATGCCTTTCACGACAATGCGCTTTCCACCGCTTTTCGATGGAAGGACGGCACGATCGACAACATTAAGTTTCCCGAGATTGCCTCGGCGCCGGACGTGCGGATTTGCACCGTGACCGATCCGCAACATGCCGCCAATCTGGCGGTGACGCATGGCAGCGAACTCCAGAAGATTACTCGTGAGGGCGACGATCAGCTGGCAAAAGTCGACCTCGGCGACGTTCGCGCCGTCCATTGGACTAGCAAGGAAGGCATTGCACTCGAGGGCATCGTCACGTTTCCGGCGGGTTACACACCGGGCCGCCCCTATCCGTTCCTGGTTCAGCCGCATGGCGGGCCCGAGGCCAATGATTCTCTCCGCATGGAAATGTTCACCCGCATCATCGCCGGCATGGGCTATGTCATCATGGAACCTGAATATCGCGGGTCCACAGGATATGGCACAGATTTCCTGAATGCCATTTACCAGCATTTCGGCGACCGCGCTTACCGCGATGTGGATAGCGCGACCGATTACGCGATCGAGCAGGGTTGGGCCGATCCCAACCGCCTTGCCATCTTTGGCTGGAGCGCCGGCGGATTTATGACTTCCTGGACGGTGACCCAGACTCATCGCTACAAAGCGGCCATTGAGGGCGCGGGCATCACCGACTGGCTCACTTTTATCTGGACCAGCGATGTTCAGCAGTTCGATTTCGACGCGCGCTGGCCCGATAAGGATCCTCAGGCGTTTCTGGTTTTCTCAGCGGCCATGCACTCCGAAGGTGTAGCCACGCCGCTGCTGATTCTGCACGGGGCCGCCGACGAGCGCGTCCCAACCTACCAGGCGCGGGAACTGTTTGAAGTGCTCGCTGCCAGAGGCAAAACGACTCGCATGGTGACCTACCCGGGTTCGCCACACTTCCCCACAGTTTGGGAGCAGCGAGAAGATGTATTTCGTGAAATCGCAGCCTGGCTCGCCAAGTACAACCCGTAGACCTCGGAGACGTCGCAGGCACCTGGCGCAAGGATCCGGCTTTCGTCAGCACCCTGCCCGCGCAAGACATCATCGGCCGGTTTTTCGCTACGAATTCGACGGTGAGCTTGAACCATCTCCAGCTCACGCGAACCGAGGTAGCGCAGCGCGACCGCACCTCACTCGGCAACAAGGTTCGCCCCCGGCATGGTAAAATAACATCATTCGAGATCAGATTAACCACCTGTAAATGCAATTATTTAGCCTAGATTCGCAATTTGCGACTGTAGCTTAGCGAAGGATCTCATTCTCTAACGAACTGACCTATGGCAGACAATCCAGACGATCAACAACTCCCCCTGACCCCACCGCCCGGCGGCGAAGGCGGCGGAGGTCCCGGCGCGCTCCACATCCAGCCCGTCAACATTGAAGACGAGATGCGCAAGTCGTATCTCGACTACTCCATGTCGGTCATCATCGGCCGCGCCCTTCCCGACGTGCGCGACGGACTCAAGCCCGTCCACCGCCGCATACTTTTTACGATGGCCCAAATGGGGTTGCAGCCGAACCGGGCCACGCGCAAGTGCGCTCGCATCGTCGGCGACGTGATGGGCAAGTACCATCCGCACGGCAACCTCGCCGTGTATGACGCGCTGGTGCGGCTGGCGCAGGAATGGTCGATGCGCTATCCGCTGATATTCGGCCAGGGAAATTTTGGGTCGCTCGATGGCGATCCGCCCGCCGCTGATCGATATACCGAAGCCAAGCTGGCGCAGGTTTCCACCGCCCTGCTCGAAGATCTGGATAAAGACACCGTCGACTTCCGCCCTAACTACGACGGCAGCGAAGTCGAGCCCGACGTTCTGCCCACGCGCATTCCCAATCTTCTGGTCAATGGCTCCGACGGAATCGCGGTGGGCATGGCGACCAAGATTCCGCCGCACAATCTCACTGAGATCGTGGATGCTGCGATCACGCTGGTCAACAATCCCAACGCACAACTTGCCGAAATCCTGAAGCTGGTGCAGGGCCCTGACTTCCCTACCGCCGGCGTGATTCACGGCCGCGCCGGAATTTTCGAAGCCTACAAGACCGGCCGCGGGCGCTTCACCATGCGCGCCAAGGCGGCCATCGAAACTCTCACCAAGGATCGGCAGGCGATCATCGTCACGGAAATTCCTTACCAGGTGAACAAGGCGATGCTGATCAAGCGCATCGCACAGCTGGTCAACGACAAAGACATCGAAGACATCTCCGATGTGCGCGACGAGAGCGGGCGCGAAGAGCCCGTGCGCATTGTCATCGAACTGAAGCGCGGTGCTGAACCGCAGATTGTGCTGAACCAGTTGTTCAAGCACACGCAGATGCAGGAAGGCTTTTCCATGATCCTGCTGGCCGTGGCGAACGGGCAACCGCGGGAGATGGGGCTGATTGAAGCGATCAAGCACTTCATCAACCACCGCGTGGAGGTGGTGCGCGGGAGAACCGCGTACCTGCTGCAGAAGGCGCGGGACCGCGAGCACATTCTCGAAGGCTACCTCACGGCGCTGGATCATCTGGACAACGTGATCGCGATCATTCGCGGCAGCACCAACCGCGCCGACGCTCGCGAAAATTTGGTTGCCTATTTCGGCGGCAAGAAGATCGACATCAACACCACAGGTCGCGCGCCCAAGGTGAACCTGGAAAAACCTTTCACGGCAAAGCAGGCGGATGCCATCCTCGAACTGCAATTACATCGCCTGACCAAGCTTTCGATCGACGAGATTTCCAACGAGCTGAAGGATGTACGCGAAAACATCGCCGAGTACGAATCCATTCTGGCCTCGGAAAAGAAACTGCGCGCCGTCATCATCAAGGAACTCGAAGATGTGAAGAAGGAGTACGGCGACGAGCGCCGCACGCGCATTGAAGATGAGGCGGCGGAAATCGTCCTGGAGGACCTGATCGCGGACGAGCAAGTCGCGGTCACTTTCTCGCACTCGGGCTACATGAAGCGGACGCCGATTTCGACGTACCGCATGCAGCGGCGCGGAGGCACCGGCCGCACCGGCATGAAGACGCGCGAGGAAGATTTTGTTGAGCACCTGTTCCTCGCCTCGACGCACGCGTACATCATGATTTTCACCAACAAGGGCCGCGTGTACTGGCTGAAGGTGTACGAAATTCCCGATGTCAGCGCGGCGGGGCGCGGCAAGCATATCGGCAACCTCATTGGCCTGCAGCCGGGCGAGAACGTTCGGACCATGCTGGCGGTGCGCAATCTCGAAGAAGAGAACAAGTACATCTTTTTTGCCACGCGCAACGGCCTGGTGAAAAAGTCGGGGCTGCGCGAGTTCATGCACGTGCGCTCGAACGGGATTAACGCCATCGGGATCGAGCAGGGCGACGAACTGGTGGCCTGCCGCGTGACCGACGGCAACCAGATTGTCTTCCTGGCTTCCCACGAAGGCATGGCCGTGCGCTTTGACGAATCGCACGTGCGCCCGATGGGCCGCGCGGCATATGGCGTGTGGGGGATCGATCTGGACAAAGACGATTACGTCGTGGGCATGGCGGTGACGCCGAAACCGGGCGTCCCGGCTGCGGCAGCGAAGCCGCTGGCTGGCGAGGGCGAAGCCGTCGACGTAGCGGTGAAGGGCTCGCTGATTCTTTCCGTGACCGAGAATGGATTCGGCAAGCGCACGGCAGCGGACGAGTATCGCCTGACCAATCGCGGCGGCAAAGGTGTCATCAACCTGAAGACGACGGAGCGCGTGGGCAAGGTGGTGGGCATTGCTCAGGTGGATGAGTCGTCCGAAGTCATGCTGATCAGCCACTACGGAAAGATCATTCGCATGGACTCGAACACGATTCGCGAATCGGGCCGGAATGCGCAGGGCGTGCGCCTGCTGCATTTGGAGCCGGGAGATCGCGTCGCGGCGGCGGTGGTGATTGCACCCGAAGAAGAGCAGAACGGGAATGGCGGGACGCTGATTCAGTAGGTCCCCAGGGGCTACAGTCGGGTTGTCTTTTTCGGGCGCCGGACGCGGCGCTCAAGCACAGCTCCACCACGTTGCGCACGCGTCCACGGTCCCACGTTTGCGCAGGCCTCCCGCTTGTAAGAGGAGCAAAGGAATTCTGCGAGCATCGAGGGCAACCAAATTATCGGCGGACTCCCTGCTTGCGGTTAATCTCGGTAGAGAATTCGGTGATGAGGTTGACCAGCGATCCGTAGCCGGCCTGGCCGAGAACGGCCCAGGCGCCGTTGGTCCAGGCGCTACCCGTGCCCGGCTTCCAGGCAGTGACCATCAAGCCTCCGCCATACGCTCCGCCGTAGAGAGCCCACTGCGGGCGCAGATTCTCCTCTGTGCGGTCGTAGGTCATGAAGTTGCGAAGAATGGCGTGCTCCAGGCGAGGCTTGAAGCCCGTACATTTGCACTTGTCGTAGCGAACCTCGTAGCCGAGCTTTGCGTTGCCCAATGCGGCTAGCGAATTGGAGGTAAAGAACTGGCCTTCGCGAGAAGCGAAGCGCTCAGCGTAGCCGCCCCAGCCATCGTCCCATTGGTAGGGAACGCCGCGGGCCTGGTCGATGCCGGCGGCGAACATGCGCTTCATGTAGGCTTGGGGCGTGGTGAGGGTCTGGCGCAGGTAATAATCGAGGCGCTGGTCGCGGGTGAGCGGCACGAGCTTGCGATTTTTACCGACATAGATGCCGGCAATCCATCCTGATTCCCAGTCGCGGGCGCGCTTCAAGCCTTTGGTAGCTGCGTCCTTGGTCATGGCGGCGGCCTGCTTGGTGGCTCCGGCGACGGCAGAGGCGGGATTGGAAGAGTCCTCTTTCTTTTTGCTTTCGCCGGGCGACTCGGGAAGCGAAGAGCCGTCGCTGGGCTGCTGCGGAGATTTCTGGTCGGGGGCAGTGTCGCCTGGCTGAGGCGGATTTTGCGGCGCTTGCGAGCTTGGTTCGGACGGCGGATTTGTAGACTGCGAACGGGCTGAGGCAGGCGACAACAGCGCAAGCGCCAGGAATACCGCCGCGGCGGGCCAGCTGAAACTCGAACCGAAACTTTGCTTCATTGCCGCACTCTGCATTTTGCTTTCGTCCCGCCTTGTTTTGTTGATCGTCTGTTAATGCGAAACTCTTGCGATCTGATGGATGAAGGAGTTTCAGTGATTCGATGCAATCGAGCAGAGTGCGGAAAAACTTTTCAGCGGCAGGGCTGAGCCGCGATCTCAGCCGCGCTCAAAGGCATGTTTTCGATCCAGTTCTTCGAGCGCGGCGCGCGTCTCGCCTTCAAAGCGCTCGACTTGCCGCATCAGACCCGGAGTGGGCTCGGCAAATTCGCCATCCATGCGGAGCAGGCCGTCGCCCGCGACCAATCGGGCGGCGACTTCCAGCACGTGGGCGGGAGTCGTCTCCAGATACTGCGCCTCGGCCGGATCGCCGATCCAGAAGCGATTCGCTTCGGGCCCTGTGGCCTTCGCTTCACGGCTGCTCCAATAAACCTTCCTTTCGACAAATCCGGCGATGGCCTCGTCGCTGGCCTTGCCGAAAACCCACTTGCCGCGCTTGAAGTCATAGTGGCGGCTGGAGAAAGAAACCGGTAGCAGCTTACCCGACTTGGCGAACTCGATCTGCCGGCGGTCGACTTCCTTGCGCAGCGCGTTGATGACGGGCGACTCGGCGTCGTTCGGCTCCAGCGACGGCAGTACTTCGCGGACGGTGGCAGAAAGGTTGACCGATACCAGCGCGTGCAGCTCGGTGGCGGCGATTCGCAGATCGCCGTGCAACACCCAGAAGTCGGCGCCCGAGCCCGAGCGGTGAAAGGGCCATTCCAAGTCGATGGTGAGCGGCAGGCCGCTCAACGTCACCCAAATCTTTTTCTGCTCCTCACCTGTCATCATTCAGTCCTTACGATTTTGCCCGGCTATGAATCGGTTCGCGTCACGTTGCGGGCAGTGGTTGCGCCGGGCTTGCCAACTCAAGCGGGCTGAGCGCGGTCGCAGCTTACCAGCCTGCGTGGCCCTATTCTAAATAAAGTTCGCTACCGCACTACCTTCATTTCTTTGTGAAGTTACAGCACTCGTCCGATACATGGCGAGGGCTGCGCAGTTCACCGTAAGAGTTTGGGTGTGCACAAATCGGCCGGGCTCGCGTGGCAGCAGTGCGCGGCCGGCAAAACGGAGACCTTGCATGAAAACACTTTCGACAATTTTTCTCACCCTGTTGCTCGCGGCGGGCGTCGCCTGCACCGAGAACGCGAAAGCGCCTGACGTCAAGGCGAACATCGAGAACGGGCTAAACCAGGCCGGCCTTAAGGACGTAAGCGTAAGCCAGGACCGCGATAAGGGAGTAGTGACACTGGGCGGCTCGGTCGCGTCCGATGATGATAAGGCGCGCGCGGCTTCGATTGCGCAACCGATTGCCGGATCGCAGGTGTTGGCCAATGAAATCGCCGTGCGGCCGCCAAATAATTCCGACGCACGCACCGTCGACTCCGATCTCGACAAGGGAATCGACAAGAACCTGGATGCCAAGCTGGTGCAGATGCATCTGCAGCACGCGGTCCGCTATGACGTGAAGAACGGCGTGGTCACCTTGAAGGGCGAAGTCGCGAGCCAGCAGAAGCGCGAGATGGTCGAGAAGACCGCGGCGGGCGTTCCCAACGTGAAGCAGGTGGTGAACGAACTGCAAGTGAAGAATCAGAAGGCGACGTCGACTCAGGGAATCTGAGCGGCGCGAGCAGTGGAGAAATTTGCCGGGGAGGCGGGCAGTTGCGCCCGCTTCCTTCGGCGCGAGTTTTTTCGGGGACGAATCTGGCTAGCTGGCCTTTTTCCGCATTTTCGTTCCCATGCGCAAAAGCTTCCGCACGGTGCCGGTGGGGAGGCGTTTCATCTGGTCGTGGAGTTCGGTGACGGCCTCGAAGAATCCAGCCATCGCGGCCAGCCGTTCGCGGGTAAACTCGGCGCCGGGTTCGGATAGATCCAATTCTTCCAGGCTGCGGCGCAGCATCTCGCGCGTGGGGTCGATCTCGCGGCGCTTGCGCTGTTCGATGACCAACCGGAACATCTCCCAGACGTCCTTCATCGATTCGTAATGCTCGCGGCGGTCGCCCAGCACGTGCACGGCGCGGACGATTCCCCAGGTTTCCAATTCCCGGATGGAGGTGCTGACGTTGGAGCGAGCCACGCTGAGGGTTTTGGCGATCTCTTCGGCAGGCAACGCTCGGGGCGACAGGTACAGGAGTGCATGGATTTGCGCCACGGTGCGGTTGATTCCCCACCGCGTGCCCATTTCTCCCCAGTGAAGGATGTACTGCTTTTGGACGCCGGTTAAGTTTGGCATGACAGTACTTTCAGTCTGAAAAGAAGTAATTTCGCGCGGAACAGAAGGTACTGAAGTTTCGATCGAGCTGTCAAGGGCGGGATCATTCTGTCTGCGCGTGAGTTCTGCTGCCAGGCTCCAGGTGCAAGAACCATCCTGATGCACAGGAGTAGCACCTGCGAAGGGTTGGCGCCACCTGAAGCAGGACGCGGGATGATATGGTCTACAATCGGACTCCAGCCATGGAGCCTGCCCGTATCGCCGAACTGCTCGCCCCTTTTTTGGCATCCGCTCCTGGCTACCCATTAAAAGCCGACGATCTAAAACATATATCGATGTATATCGATATGCTGGAACGTTGGAATGCGCGTGTGAATCTCACGGCCGTGCGTGATGCCGAGGCGATGGTCACGCGCCACTTCGGGGAGAGTCTTTTCGCCGCTCGCCACTTGTTTCCGGGCCGATCGTCCGCCGGCGTCGCTTTGGCAGATGTTGGATCCGGGGCGGGATTTCCGGGAATTCCGATCAAGCTGTGGGCCAGCGATCTGCAGCTTACCCTGATCGAATCCAATCATAAGAAGGCCGCTTTTCTGCGCGAAGTATCTCGCGCCCTGGCGTTCACCGATATAGAAGTGAAAGTCGAACGCGTGGAAGCGCTGCCGATCGCTTCCTTCGACGTCGTGACGCTGCGAGCCGTTGAGCGGTTCGTCGATGTCCTTCCGGTTGCAGCACGACTGGCGCGCCCGAAAGGCCGCCTGGCCTTGCTTATCTCTTCCGCGCAACGCACAGTTTGTGAAACTGCCTCCGGCGTCCTGTGGCAGGAACCGATTCCCATTCCGCTTTCCGCGTCGCGGATCTTATTGATCGGATCGCGGGAATAAGACTCGTTAACAGGTGGGAAGTGGAAGCCATTTGGGCGGGTCCAGCACGCGTCAATCTTCTCGTTGCGTCGTTATCGACAACCAAGAGTGGAACAATACTGGAAGATTAGCCCCAAAATCTGAGTAGCCGAAGGTGTCCGGCCCCGTGGACGCCAAGATGTTCCGTACGGAACATGAACCAGGTGCAGATGATTCTTCCAGTTAGAATCCAAGCTGGAATTCACGTTCCGCGCGGAATGGGGAAACGCTCTTAATAAGGCAATCGGGCCGATTCCAGATGTGTCCAGAAGCTCTAAGTAAGTATAAGTAAGAGTGTCGCTCATTTCTCCGCGCGCGCTTTCTGCGATGACGATGTTCCGTACGGAACATTCTATGACGCGGAATATAGGGGCTCGCCACTTAGAGTTCGCCAGCGCCAAGTTGGGTATCACCCTTCGAATGCAGGTTGATGTTCCGCACGGAACATCGGGCTTGTTTTTGCACACGAATTCTTAATGTGCACAGCGATTCAATCTTGCCTTTGCTAAAACTTCGCCTTATGCTGCCTTAAGCTCTGGCTCCTCGACAATTTATGGGACGTGTCATCGCAGTTGCCAATCAGAAAGGCGGCGTGGGGAAAACTACGACTGCCATTAACCTGGCGGCGTCATTCGCCGCCGCGGAAGTCAACACGCTGCTCATTGACTGCGACCCTCAGTCGAATGCATCGAGCGGCCTCGGGCTGGTGAAAAATCCCGACAGGGTTTCGACCTACCACGTGCTGCTGGGCGAGGCCACGAGCGAGGAAGCTCTCACGGTGACGGAACTGGAACAGCTGTGGCTGCTCCCTGCGCACAAGAACCTGATCGGGGCGAATCTTGAGCTGGTGGAAGCAGAGCGGCGCGAATATCGCTTGCGGGATGCGATTGCGCCGCTGCGGGACCGCTTCCACTTCATTGTTCTCGATTGCCCGCCTGCTCTCGATCTGTTGACACTAAACGCGCTGGTGGCAGCGGATTCCGTCTTGATTCCTATGCAGGCGGAATACTTTGCGCTGGAGGGAATCAGCGAGTTGCTGGATACGGTCGAGCGGATCCGCGCAGAGCTGAATCCGGGGCTGGAGATCGAGGGCGTCGTCTTGACCATGCTGGACGAGCGGACCAACCTGGCGCAACAGGTGATGGCCGAGCTGCGGCGGTTCTTCGGAGAGAAGCTGTGCGCGACCACCGTGCCGCGGAACATCCGGCTGGCCGAAGCGCCGAGCCATGGTAAGCCGGCACTGGCCTACGACCCTCGGTCGAAGGGAGCGGAAAGCTATATACGGCTGGCCAAAGAGTTGATTGAAAAGCAGGCGACGGCGGCCCAGCAATCGAATTCGACCGAGTCAAATGCGGGGCCGGAACAAGTGGCAGCCGAAGCGGCGCCGGAGACGATGGACAAGACGGCATAATAGATCGACATACGTAGATCTATAGATTCATGACAATGAATCTATGAAATTGGACGAGATCCACACAGAAGCCTCGGTTTGCGTCAGTAGAAGAAGGTGCGCAAACGAATCGAGAATGCTGGTGGCGGCAAAAAGCTCTCAAAGGACAAATTGATGACCACTTCGGCGGCTGAAAAATTAGCGGGGCACACTGGCGACAAGAAGGAAGAGAAGCCCGAAAAACGGCGAGCGCTCGGGCGCGGGTTGGAGTCGCTGTTGCCGGGACCGAGAGCGGTGCCGAAGGTTCAGAATTCCGCGCCGGCTATCCCAAACTCCGCGCCCAGGGAAGACGCGCAGGCACCGGGCGGAGTGTTGCGCGTCGCCGAGATCGCAAGCCCGACCCAAAACACAGCTGCGATCTCACACGCAGAGTCGCCCTACACGCGCCCGGAAGACTTCGACAACGGTCGAGCAGCGCGGGGTCTGTCCCCATCCGACGCGTCCAGCCCAGCGCACTTCGTGGCGCAGATCCCCGTGGACGCGATCGACAAGAATCCGTACCAGACGCGATACGTGTTCAAGGAAGAGGACCTGATCGAACTGCGGGACTCGATCAAGGCGCACGGGGTGGTGCAGCCGGTAGTGGTGCGCCCGGCGGAGCAAGAGGGGCGGTACATCCTGGTGCTGGGCGAGCGGCGCCTGCGCGCGTCGAAGATGGCGGGGAAGGATACGGTCCCGGCGCTGGTGAAGCGGCTCTCCATGCAGCAGGCGGCCGAGATGACGGTGCTGGAAAACCTGGTGCGGCAGGACCTGAACCCGCTGGAGCAAGCGCAGGCGTTCCGCGTGCTCAGCACGGAGTTCAAGCTGACGCAGGCCCAGATAGCGGAGCGGACGGGCGTGTCGCGCGAATCGGTGTCGAATTACATGCGGCTGCTGCGCCTTCCGGAAAAGGCGATGAACTACTTGCTGGCGGGGAAATTGACCTTCAGCGATTGCCGGGAAATTCTGGCGCTGGAGAGTCCGGAGCAGATCGAGAAACTGGCGGAGGAGATTGTTGCCAAGCATTTGAAGTGGGAAGACATTCAGATGAGGGTGGGGCAGATTCAGGGTTTTTTCGCGGCACCGGGAAAAACCAAACAACCGCGGGGAGCGCAGTGGCAGGATCCGAACGTGCGGGCGGCGCAGATGGAGATGGAGCGAACACTGGGAATGCGCGTGCGAATCCGCGACCGGGAAGGGAAAGGGAAGATCACCATCGAATACGCCAGCGTGGACGACTATGAGCGCGTGATGGAGCTGTTCCGCGGCAAAGGTTAGGGGGAATCAAGTTGGTAATAGTGGGAGCGAGCGTCGGCGAGCTGGACTTAATGTCGTCTCCTGCTGGTCTTCCCCAGGGGGAAGTGGGATTTAAGCGAACAATATTCCTTTCTGAATTCGCGCGCCGCCGCTGAAGCAACCCTTCGGCGTGAGTGAGGGATGTCGCAGTTTTTTTACCACGTGCGTTCGCAAGCGGCTTCCGAATGACATTCCTGGATTGCCTATGCCTCAACTCGTGGCCCGCTCTGCCTCGCGCCACACGGAGCGCTCTCAGATGACAGGGGAGTCGTTCGGGATTAGTCTTGACTGTCTTTCACCGGTCGAGATGTCTGCTTCATCTGGAGGAATTATGCGAGCAGTGTTGCTGGCGGTGGTGATGTGCGTGGCGGGGGTAGCGCAGGGGCAGCTGGGCGACATCCTCAAGAAAGCGGACGAGAGCCTCAATCAGCGAAGCACGGAGGGATTGAGCGAGGACAAAATTATCGCGGGGTTGAAAGAGGCGTTGCGCGTGAGCACGGGCAAGGCGGTGGCGCTGGTCGGGAAGCCGGATGGCTTTCTGAAAAACGAGGCGATCAAAATCACGTTGCCGCCCAGGCTGGAGACACTGGCAGGTGGATTGAAGATGCTGGGCATGGGTGCGCAAGTGGAAGATCTGGAAGTGGGGATGAACCGGGCGGCGGAGCAGGCGACGCCCGAGGCGAAGCAGATTTTTATTGCGGCGGTCCGGAAAATGACCTTTGACGACGCGCGACACATTTTGACGGGCGACGACACGGCGGCGACGGAATATTTCAAGAAGGCGAGCTCGAGCGATCTGACGGCAACGTTCGCGCCCATTGTGAAGCGAGCGATGCTGCGGGTGGGGCTGGCGGCGAAGTATAACCAGGCGCTGGCGAGCGCTCCGGGGGGCGCCGAATTGAAGGAGCGTTTTGATCTCAACGCGTACGTGGTGGGCAAGACTCTGGATGGCTTGTTCCACATGCTCGGGGAAGAAGAGAAGAAGATCCGGAAGGATCCGATGGCGCAGACGACGTCGCTGCTGAAAGAAGTGTTTGGCAGGAAGTGAGTACGTTCTGAGTTGTCAGATTTGGATGGACAGATGCCTGCGCCTGAGCGAGTTCCGTGTCGTCAGGGGCCCGCCGGCGGCACGCGCAGCGCATGCTGACGTAAGGCTCTTCACCGCTCGCCTGGGCGAGCAGTTCAGAATGACATCATCCATCCTGTCCGGCCACCAATGTTGTCCTGCCACGCCCTCCTGCCCTTATCTAGTTGTTCAGGCCTACTCCCGTTAACGACAAAGTTGCGGAATTGCCGGCACTATTGGCGACGGACAATGTCGCGTTGTATGTGCCGACATCGGGAGGCGTGAATACGAGGGTGAAGGTGCAAGTTTGCTGCACGCCGAGCGTTGCCGGGCAATTGTTGGTCTGCGTGTAGGTCTTGTTCGCGGGCGAGATTGCGATGGTGGTGATGGTGACCGAGGACGATCCGTCGTTGGTCAGGGTCGCAGTCTGTGTCGTGCTGGAGCCCGGGGTCACGCCTCCGAAATTAATCGAGGAGGGAGTAAACGCGAGGGCGAGAGCTTCGCCGGTTCCAGTGAGGGAGATGGTCTGGCTGGAGCTGCCGGGGCAATTGTCCTTGAGAGTGATGGCGCCGGCGCGGGTTCCGGAGGCGGTAGGTTCGAAAGTAATGGTAAGGGTGCAATTGGCTCCCGCGGCGAGAGTCGTGGGGCAGGTGTTGGTTTGGGAGTAGTCGCCGCTGGCTGCGATGCTGGTGAAATTGACGGAGTGGCTGCTGACGTTGGTGATGGTCACGGTTTGCGGCGGACTGATGAGACCGACTTGCAGCAGGCCGAAATTCAAGCTGGTCGCGGAGAAGGTGAGGCTGAGCGGCGTGTAGACGGACGCCGTGTTTTCGACGGTACAGCAGATGCTGGTGGTGGCTTCTCCCCCGTTTTCAAGAGCACGGCCGGAAGTGAGCATGGTCATGGAATGAAACGCCAGCGACTGGCTGAGCGCGGTGGCAGCGGTGAATGTGCCTGTGGCTTCGTTAAAGATATCGACCTTACTGGTGGGAATGTAGCTGGTGCAATCCTTGCCGCAACTGATGGAAGTGCCGATGCCGCCGGCGACGACCACAGTGCCGTCGGTGAGAAGCGCAGCAGTATGAGCGTAGCGGACGTTGGTCATGTTGCCGGTCAGCGTCCAGGTATTGGCAGTGGGGTTGTAGATCTCGGCGGTGTTGGTGGGATAGCGGCCGTTGGCGCCGCCGGCAACCAGGACCTTGCCATCGGAGAGAAGCGTGGTGGTATTCAGATAGCGGCCATCGTTCAGCGTGGCCGCGGCACTCCAGATACCGGTAGAGGCATTGTAAAGTTCGCAGGAAGTGAGCGGGCCCGAACCTCCGACAACGAGGACTTTGCCGGTTTTGAGTAGAACGGCGGTGTGGAAGTAGCGGGCGGTGGCAAGGCTTCCGGTGGTGGTCCAGGAATTCGAGGTCGGATCATAGAGCTCGCTGACCGCGGTGACCGTGCTGCAGTCGAAGGCAGAGCATCCGCCGGTGACGAGGACTTTGCCATTGGGAAGCAGGGTTGCCGTGTGAGCAAGGCGGGGAACAGACAGCGATCCGGCCGGAGACCACGTGCCGGACGCGGGATCGTAAAGTTCGGCACTCCCGAGTGCGACGTTGCCAAAACCGAGACCACCTACGACGAGGACTTTGCCGCTGGAGAGCACGACCGCAGGAAAATACTGGCGAGCTTCCGACATGGCGCCGGTGAGCGTCCACTTGCCGGTGCTGGGACTGTAAAGTTCGGCGGAGGAGAGGAACGCGTTGTTGTTATCCACGCCGCCCACGGAAAGAACTTTGCCGCCGCTGATGCGCACCTGCGCGTTGTACTCGCGGGCGGACTGCATGGTTCCGGTAGTGGCCCACTGTCCCTGAGTTTGAGCGGAGAGCGGCTGAAGGCTGACGAGAATGACGGTGAAGAAGACAACGGTCGAGAGTCTTTTCACGGCGGATCCTTTCTTACGGATTCTGAAATTGTGAGTTGCGGTCTGGAATCAGCGACGGATGGCGCGGATGGGAGCCCCAGTTGGAGAGGGAGTATACAACAGGTGGAAGGGCGGACCAACGCAAAAATTCTGAACACTCAGAGGGTGTGACGAATGTTGCATAAAGGTGATCGAATTTTGCATAGCTTATGGGCAGCGGACATCTAAAACAGAGTCATGTTCCGGGCAAACGCGCATTCCTCCAGCAAGACAGCTTCCTCCGGCCGCCGGGGCGCGGGCCCGCATCTTAAATCGTCGCAACCAACGGAAAATCATAAGGAGAAATCATGCAAAAGCGCAGGCTAGGAAAAAGCAATCTTGAAGTTTCGGCCATGGGACTGGGCTGCATGGGAATGAGCTATGGATTGGGCCCGGCCGCAGACAAAAAGGAAATGATCGCGCTGATCCGCAAGGCTGTTGAGCGAGGGGTGACATTTTTCGATACGGCGGAAGTGTACGGGCCCTTCGTGAATGAAGAACTCGTGGGTGAGGCGCTGGCGCCGGTGCGAGAGCAGGTTGTGATCGCGACGAAGTTCGGGTTCAAAATCGATCCCAAGTCGGAGCGATCCAGCGGAGTAGACAGCCGGCCGGAACACATCAAAGAAGTGGCGGAGGAATCGTTGCGGCGGTTGAAAGTCGAGACCATCGATCTGTTCTATCAGCACCGCGTCGATCCCGAGGTACCGATTGAAGATGTGGCCGGCGCCGTGAAGGAACTGATTCAGCAAGGCAAGGTAAAGCACTTCGGACTTTCTGAAGCGGGAGTGCAAGTAATCCGCCGCGCCCATAAAGTGCAGCCGGTGACGGCGCTGCAGAGTGAATATTCGCTGTGGTGGAGGGAACCGGAGGCGGAGATTCTACCGACGCTCGAGGAACTGGGCATTGGCTTCGTGCCCTTCAGCCCGCTGGGCAAAGGTTTCCTGACGGGCACGATCCGCAACGACACGAAATTCGACGAGAAAGATTTCCGGAACATTGTTCCGCGTTTCGCGCCGGAAAACCGGAGGGCGAATCAGGCGGTGGTGGATCTGCTGGGACGATTCGCGCAACAGAAGAAGGCGACTCCGGCGCAGATTGCGCTGGCGTGGCTGCTGGCGCAGAAGCCTTGGATCGTACCGATTCCGGGAACAACGAAGTTGCATAGGCTGGAAGAAAATATTGGAGCGGCCGATGTGGAGCTGACGGCCGACGATCTGCAGCAGATTAGCAATGCGGCCGCAAAAATTCCGGTTCAGGGGGCGCGGTACCCGGAAGAATTCCAGAAGCTGGTGAATCGCTGAGTGTGGGGTTATCGCTCGAGCGAATTTCGTGAGGGCCAGCCGCGATTCAGCCAGGGAGTTGGCGATGACGGGGCACATTCGTGCTCCGTCGTCCGCCTAAGATTTTGGAGATCAGGAAGGAGCAAGTATGCCAGCCTCAAATCATTCTTTGAAGGATCGGCTCGACAAATCGAGCGAGATCACGATCAGTGTGACGGGAAGAAAATCGGGCAAGACGATCTCGAACCCGGTTTGGTTCGTCCTGGAGGACAATACGCTCTATTTGCTGCCGGTAAAGGGATCGGACACGCAGTGGTACAAGAACGTGATGAAGAATCCGGCGATGAAAATTGCGGCGGGAGGAACGCATGAGGAGATCAAGGCGACTCCGGTGACGAATGCAGCGGAGGTGAAATCAGTGACGGAGAAGTTCCGCGGGAAATACGGAGCCGGAGACGTGAAGAAATATTATTCCAAGTTCGACGTAGCGGTAACGGCGCACGTGGCGTGAGAATCACAGTCTGGAACCACAGGCAGTACGAATCAGAACAGTAATCGGTGGAATGGCAGGCGCGGCGGCGGGGGCCGGTCGCAAGCTGACTTGCTTATCGGGGGAGATTGAGTGGCGGAAGTGGGACAAATGCTGGGATCGGTGGCCGAGCAGATGATGAACGGCGAGGAAGTGACTGTGGAAGGGCAGAAGATTCCGGTAAAGCGCACGGGCAGGACGAAGCTGCGGATGGTGCAGTTCAAGCTGAATGGGAAGATGATCGAGGCGCTGGAACAAAATGCGGAGAAGCCGAGCCGATGGGGAAAGCTGGCGCGGGAAGGGCACCGGGTGGTGCAGTTTATCGATGCGGAGACACACCACTACATTGCCGTGGCGGTGGATGGAAAGGCGCGGGAATATCTGAGGTAGGCGGTGGCGTCATGGGAGCCGGTGGCGCGGTGGGCTGTTGCGGATCAGAAGGTTGCTGCGCGACGGCAAGGAAGGCGACCAGAAAAAAAGCTGCAAGAAGCGACAGCAACTTATAGAGACGGCTCACTTTGCAAAGAAATAGTCGAAGGACTTCACGGCGGTGAATTCGTCGTCTTTCACGTCGAAGACGGTGTAAAGCTTGGTGACGTGGAGAACGTCGTGGACTTTTTGCGTGAGGCCGAGGAGCTTGAGTTCGCCGCCGGCGTTGCGCACGGTGGTGTAGCCGCCGACCAGTTCTCCGACGCCGGAGGAGTCGATGTAATCGACCTTGGCCAGGTTGAGGATGATCTTCTTCTTGCCTTCCGCCACGAGCTGGCGGATGGTGTCGCGAAGCTGGCCGAGTTCATCGCCAAGGATGATGCGGCCGTCGATGTCGACGATGGTGACGTGGCTGACTTCGCGGGTGGAGATGGTCATGAGTTCTGCGTCCGGCTTCCGGCGCCCGATGAAGAGCGAGCCGAATTCGGGCTTGGCGGGAATGGTAGTGGGCCGGGAGAATTAAGTCAATTATGTATCTCGGCGCTGGCACTCGAATCGTACTCGCCGTTTTCGCCGGTCCGGATCAGTAGCTTAAGGAATTGACCGCGGCGGGCGCTGGCACGGGCTGGGAATCGCGAATTTCCTGAATGGGCGAGGTGATGATGGGGGCGTCGTACTCAGGGTGGTGAAACTCGAGATGCATGCCGCGGCCAACATATTGCAGCTTGAGCATGGAGCCGCCCCAGGTCGAGCCCGCGATGGCGACCTGTACCGGATCAGGGCAAAACTCCGGGTGGCCCGAAATCAGCGCTTCGCTACCCCCCAGCAAAACGGCCGTATAAAGGTGGTGCATGGTCTGGATGTGCAGGACGGTGGAGGGCGGCAGGTCATGAAGAAACACTCCCCCCTCGATCTCGGACTGGATGATGGCGTGGTTGACTTCGTCCGCCAGGTTGGGGTGCGGGGTAAACATAGCCCAGACTAGTGCATAGGGTAATGGGTTTCCGGTCCGGCGGCAAGGGTTGTTTGCCGGGCGGCGGAAAACCTTGGGGGAGGGCCTTTCGGGGGCGGGATTGGGTAAACGGCCTCGGCCCGATTGCTAGCGCTGGGCGCTGGCTTTGGGCTGAGCGTCAGGATCGGCGCCGATGGCGTCGCCGGAGAGGATCAGCTCAACGCGGCGGTTTTGCTGGCGGCCTTCTGAAGAGTCGTTGGATGCAATCGGCTCAGTTTTGCCATAACCGTGAGCTTCGACGCTGGCCGCGTTGATGCCCTGCTGCACAAAGTAGTCGCGAACGGCCTGCGCGCGGCGCTCGGAGAGCTGCTGGTTATATTCGTCGGAGCCGATGGAATCGGTGTGGCCTTCGATGGTCACGTGCAGAGTCGGATAAGCGAGCACGATACCGGAGACTTTGGCCAGGCGCTCGCGCGCGCCGGGCATCAACTCGAAGCTTCCGCTGCGGAACAGAACGTCCGACATGTTGGCGACCAGTCCGCGGGCAGAGTCGCGCGTGGCCAGAATTGAATTGAGCTGCTGCAGCAAACGGGCGCGGAGTTCCTGCTTCTCGTCTTCCGCCTTTTGGCGCAGCGCTTCCGACTGCGCGGCGGCCTGATGAGCCTTCTCGGTTTCGGCAGCTAGAACCTGCTGCTGGGCAATGGCTTCTTCGCGGGCTTTTTCGGCTTCCGCTTTCTGGCGCGCGGCGTCGGCAGCCGCGGCTTCCGCTTCCTGCTTCATCTTCAGAGCTTCCGCCCTGGCTTGTTCGGCGGCAGCGCGGGCTTGCTCCGCCTGCAGGCGGGCGGCCTCAGCATCGGCGCGGCGCTTGGCTTCGGCATCGGCATCGGCGCGGGCTTTGGCTTCGCGAGCGGCAGCGGCGGCCTGCGCGTCATCTTCCGCCTTCTGTTTCACCGCCATCAGGCGGGCTTCTTCGGCGGTCTCGGTCGCTTCCTTGGCGGCGGCTTCCACGACTTCCTTCTTCGCCTTCTGGCGATAGATTTCTTCCGCGTGCATCAGCTGCTGGCCGGCTTTCGAAATGATGAAGGCGGCGTACTTGTCCGCGGCGGCGATGCGGGCGATGCGCATGGCGTTGCGAGCCTCAAACAGCTCGAGCGGCGTTTTGCTGTCGATGCCGAAGATGGCGTCCTGGATGTGCGTATTGGTGGAAGAGTACGTGCCCCGGCTGACGAGATCGTACTTCGCCTCGATGTTCTCCGTGCCCGCATCGGCGACGGGCGCGCTTTCCATCACGACCATGTTGCCCGGCGCGGTCACGGCGAAATACGGCTCGGCGGTGACGATCATGCCGAAGGTTTGCAGGTCGGTGGACGCTTTCACGCGGGCGTTGCCGTGATCGAGCGTGACTTCGCCCAGATTAACGGGGCGGCCCTGCGGGGAGACGGCCCACAGGACGTAGGTCAGGTATTCCAGGCCGAACTTGGTGGCGTCTTCCAGGTTTTGAAAACGAGCTTCAATCTGGAAGTTCGTTTTCTTGCCTTCGACCTTGGCTTCACCGGTCGCGCGCTGCAGAAGGTCGGTCCCCTGGAAATCGACTTTCGTGTTGCCGCCCTGCAAGCGATAGTGGACGGCTTTGGTAGTGCGGGAAACAGTGGCAGCGGATGCCGCAGCCGGCGCAGGCTGCGTAGCTGGGGGCGCGGTTTGAGCAGACGAAATGGCGGCAACGAGGACGAGGGCCAGAGGTAGAATTTTCACGGAATTTCTCAGTCTGGGGGAGACGATTAACTACCCCTTATTTTCGAGGCGCGCTCACTGCTGGACTAGAGATAGAAAGGACTAGGCGGGAATAGAACTTTGGTCACCGCCGTCTAGGGCGGCGACGAGGTGGACATCCTTCAATGACGGTTTCGCGTGCGCGACCTTCGCAATCACAGGGGAATTTTGATGTCGCTCAGCACCGCGTCCTAGTCGTTGAGGCAAATGCGGTAGTACCAATAGTGACTGAGGTAAGAAAGGGCGAGCACAAGCCCGATCGACAACAGGAAGCCGCGAAGCAGGCCGAAGGTGCTGACCGGCGACTCGCCGATGGGCACGTAGGCGTTGGCGTCGGGAAGCGTTTCTGACCGAGTGCCTTCCATCCAGCAGCGCCCGATGGCGAGGCTGGTATCGCCTAAGATGAGCGGCCACTCGGCGAGAGAAGCAGCTTCGGCGATTTCCAACATTTCCGCGGCGAAGCGTCGCCGGAAAGCCGCCGGATAGAGCTGCAGCAGCAGGCGATAGGCAAATATCAAAAAACGCTGCGCGTTCATGCGACTTTCCTTCCTTAGTTCTCCGCGAGGTGCGCTCAGGCGCCTTTTTCGCCGAGTTTGCCGAGGCGAGAGCGAGCGACGTCGACCACTTGCCGCAGGCGGCGCACTTCCTCGCGCAAAATTTTTTCGCCGCCCGTCGTCAGGAAATACTCCCTTCGGGTCTCGCCATCTTTGAGCTTGCGCTCGCTCTCGCCGACCAGGCCGCTGCCCAGCAGGCGGTCGAGGTTCGCATACAGGGTACCGGGGCCAAGCTTGAACGAGCCGGCCGACTGGCGCTTCACCGACTGCAGGATCCCGTAGCCGTGCAGGTTAGACTCGGCGAGCGCAAGAAGGATATGCACGGCGGCGGGCGAAAGGGAACGGTCCTTGACATTCATCATGGCGTTTGATATATCCACATTAGATATATCACATTTTGATATATCTAAACACGAGGTCTTCTGCGAAAGGAAAACTCTACCATGAAGCGGCATCGGATGCGTGCCTGGTTTCTGGTCTCAGCCATCGCATGGTTCATGAGCGCAGGATGGCTCGCCGCGCAAACCCCCACGCCCGTGCGCAGCCGCGCCGAAGAAACTCTAGATCGCTGGAACGACATCGGCAAGCGCCTGGTCGCGATGGCGCAGGATTTTCCCGAAGAAAAATATGACTTCAAGTTGCAAAAGGACGAGCGCACGTTCTCGGAAAATCTTCTGCACGAAGCCGCCTTCGATTTTGTAGTGATACGGCTGGTCTCGGGAACGAGAGTGGGCCCTGATTTCGGAGACGGGGATAATCCGCCGCGTTCGCAATTCAAGTCCAAGGCCGACGTGGTGAAATTCGTGCAGCAGGCGGTTTCAGAGGGCGCGAAGGCGATCGAACAGCAGGGAGATGCGGGGCTCGATAAAACCACGCGCTGGGGAAAGCGTATGGTGCATAACTCTTATTTGTGGACGTTCGCCATCGAGCACAGCGGCGAACACTATGGGCAGCTGGTGGTGTACTACCGGGCAAACAATCTGGTGCCGCCGGCTTCGCGGCAATGAACCGCCGAGGCCTGCGAAATGCGAAGGAGTGATAAATGCGCAAGGGCCTGGCGATTCTGGCCGCATTGTTTTTCGTACTGCCCTCAATCGGGCGAAGCCACGCACAATCGCATCCCGAAGTAACACTGATAAGGGCTGGGAGACTGCTCGATCCCCGGACGGGAAATGTGCTTGCGCCGGCGGCGGTGCTGATTGAGAACAACAAGATCAAGGAAGTGGGCGCGCCGGCGCGCGTGCAGGCCAGTGCGCCCGCCGGGGTCAAGACCATCAACCTGGGCAGCGCCACCCTGCTGCCGGGATTGATTGACAGTCACACGCACCTGCTTCTGGATGTGATTCTGCCGCGGGAAGCCGAGAGCAGGCAAAGATTCAACGGGGATTTTCTTCCCGGGCTGTTGCTGGCCATCACCATGTCGCCCAGCGAGCGGGTGCTGCGCGGTGCACAACTGGCACGCGAAGACCTGGAAAGCGGGTTCACCACGGTGCGCAATGTCGGGCACTCCGGCATTGATGGCGATACTGTCCTGCGGGACGCGATCAATGCCGGCCGAGTTCCCGGGCCGCGAATGCTGGCCTCCGGGCGTAAGCTGATCGCTTCGGGCGAGTACCTCCGCAGTCTCAATCCTGCCCTTGCCGACCCTATTGTGCAGCAGGAATTCCTGCCGATTGACAGCGCTGACGGGGCGCGACGGGCGGTCCGTGCCAATCTTTTCTACAACGTGGACCTTATTAAAGTCGCGATCGACGACGACATCACACCCGCGGAGATGATGGCGGTTGTGGATGAGGCGCACCGGCAACATCTGAAGGTTGCCGTACACGCATTTAGTCCGCTCAGTATCCAAATGGCGATTGACGCGGGCGCAGACTCCATTGAGCACGGCAATGGCGTGACTGACGAGCAGCTCAAGGCGATGCGGGAGAAGGGGATTTTCTTCGACATCACGCCCACGTTCTGGGACGACTTTTTTTCCAAGATCGCGGAGCCTTCCACAGAACCTTCTCCGGCCAGGAAGGCGGAACTGGCAGCGTCGGCGGAGCGCAGGCGGCAACGAGTCAGCAGTCTCACGCAGAGGATATTGCAGTCGGGGGTTAAATTCGCCGCCGGATCCGACATGTGCTGGTTTTACCCCGGCAAAACGCGCGGTCAGGCTTCGGCAACGATTTTTGTGAAGCTGCGCGATGCCGGGATGCCGCCGCTGGACATCGTTCGCGCGGTCACAGTCAATGCTGCCGAATTGCTGGGTTGGCAGGACCGTGTGGGCACGATTGAGCCGGGCAAGTTTGCCGATCTCGTGGCCGTGGGAGGAGACCCCATCGCCGACATCAGCGAACTGGAGCGGGTGCGATTCGTAATGAAAGACGGGACAGTAATGAAAAATGATCTGGGTCGGCCTGAATGACGATTGAGTGAAGGAGGAGAGATGCGGATATTGCAAAGGATTCGGACGAGCGCGTGGATGCGGATCGCAATTGTGGTGTCGAGCGCGGTGTTGCTGGCGGCGCAAACGGATTCGGGCGGCGCAAAGGCAAGCGGCTCCGCGGTCACTGCCGAGCGCGACGGGCAGCACGACTTCGACTTCGAGCTGGGCAGCTGGAAAATTCACTTGAAGCGGCGGCTGCATCCGCTGACGGGATCGAACACCTGGGTCGATTTTGACGGCACATCGGTCACGCGGAAAGTCTGGGGCGGGAAGTCGCAGATCGAAGAATTCGAGACCGATGGCGCGGGTGGGCACATCGAAGGACTGACGCTGCGACTTTACAATCCACAGACGCACGAGTGGCGGCTGTACTGGGCCAACAGCAAGGACGGCACGCTGGTTGTGCCGCAGATCGGCAAGTTCAAAGATGGAGTCGGCGAGTTTAATGCGCAAGACACCCTGGACGGGAAAAATATCTTTGTACGCTTCATCTGGTCGAAGACCGAGACGAGCGTGCCGCACTTTGAGCAATCGTTTTCCGAGGATGGGGGCAAGACATGGGAAGTGAATTGGATTACCGACCAGACGCGGGTTGCAGAAGATGAGATGAAAGAGCGGTAAACACGACTACACCGTGCCGATTCAGCGCTCGCTGCGCTCGCGGGACGGCCGCGGCGGCCGTCCCCACACACTCAGCAGTTTACGGAAGGATCGCGATCGTCCCCTTCGGTCCCGCGACCAGCGCGCCGCCATCGGGAAAGGGGCTGACCGCGTTGAACTGCGCACCAGACTTTTTGCGCGAGCTGATGCGCTCGGGATTCCGGGGCGGGCGAAAATCGTAGATGAACTGAGGGCCGACAATAAACAGGCGCGCGCCCAGCTGATTTTCGTTTTTGTCCTTGAACTTCGGGCTGTGCGCGCGGGGATCGTCATACTTGCGGTCGAAGGCGACTGCCGAATAGTAGTACTGGGGAACGAAGCCCGCGAGCTTCCAGGTTCTGCCGCCATCGCTGGTAAAAGCGAGATTTGGACCGTCAACATCCGGATGCTTGTAGTCGCCGCCGGCAATCACTCCGTGGAGCGAATCGCGAAAAGCGATGGAAAAAATTCCGGTCGAGTCCAGGCCGTGGTTGATGGGCGTATCGAACACTTCCCACGTCCCGCCGCGGTCTGCAGAGTGAAACACGCGGGCGGCTTTGCCACCGGTAGCGAACCAGATATCTCGATTGGAAGCCAGATCTGATCGCAGCAGCGCGATGCAACTGTTGCTCGCGGCGAAGGCACCCTCTCCCTCCAAGGCTGAGGGAAGCTGCGCCTGCGGAACACGTGCCCAAGTGTCGCCGTCGTCGGTCGTAAGCAATTCAAATTTCATCTGTCCCGATTCATCGGGGACCGGATCGCCGAGCACGACTCCGTGAGTGCGATCCCAAAAGGCCATCGAATCAAAAAAACTCTTGGGATTTTTGCTGGTGTATTGCAGCTGCCAGTGCCGGCCAGCGTCGGCAGTGTGATAAATGCGGGACTGATCGCCGGGCCCGGCCGACAGCAGGAAGGCCTCATCGGCGGAGAACGCCACTACACCGCGAAAATCGAGGTTGTCGGCGCCGGGAACTTTTTCCGGCGTCCAGATGCGGCCGCCGTCGGTCGTGCGCAGGTAGGTGCCGTGCGTTCCGGAGGCCCATGCGACCTGGCGCGAGACCGCGCTCACCCCGCGGAAGCTTTCTGTGCTGTGCGTGGAGACAACCTGCTGAGAGAACGCGGCGAGAGAAAACAGCAAAGGGACGAGCAGGAATCGCATGCCAAGATTGTCGCAGAAAAAAGGCGCGAATCAAGAGGCGGCAGTCCGCGAAGGAGGGTAGATTCGATGCCGCTTACTTGGCGGTGAATTCGGCGAAAGATGCGGCCTTGCCAAAGACGATGCGCAGCGTGCACTTGTTGCCGACATGGGCGAAGGCCACTTCCAGCGCATCGCCGGACTGAGGAATCTGATCGGTTTCAATCGGCGACCGGGCGATATTTTCCTTTTCATCGTAGGCGGCGCCGGGCGTGACATTCTTATTGACTGCAAGGCTCCAGCGGCTACGGTCGGGGAATGGATAGACGCTGTAAGCGCCCAGGGGAATGCTCGCCCCGCCGAAAGTCAGCGGAGCTTCCGTAAATAGAGTCATGGCTGTACCGCCGGGAGTCCAGGGCCGTCCGTTGGCGGGGTGGTCGGTTTTGGTGCTGGCTGAGTTGAAGCGGATATAGACTTGGCGGCCGTCTTCCAGCGTGCAGGTGGTGGTGTTCTGCTGCGCGAAGCAAACCCCGGCAGACACCAGGATAAACATGGCGACAAAGTAGCGAGCGGAGACCATGGCAGACCCTCGGGCACAGTAGTTTAGCGCTGAATCTGCCGCGTGGGGAACTTATTTTTGGAGGATACAAATGAGGACACAAATAAGGATGCCGGTCGTCGTATGCCTTCGGTGATGTACTCATCCCGTCAGGCGGTTGCTACCGTGAGTGGCGTGCCGGGCAGCATTGCCGGTACCAACGAGGCTTACACTCATGGCGAAGTCAGCAAAGCTAAAGATCCTTTATGGCGAAGGGGATGCCCAGGAACAGGCGGCAACCGCGGCAGCCTTTGAAAAGGCCGGGCACACGGTAGAAAAAGCGATCGGGCGCAAGGCGGTGCAATCGGCGCTCGACAAAGGCGGATTCGACCTGATCGTGCTGGGACCGAGTTTGACGCGCAACGACCGTCACCATCTTCCGTACATGGCGAAAAAAGCGCAGGCGGAAATCAGCGTCCTGGTGATGCACGCCGACGGAAGCCGGCATCCTTACGTGGATGCGTGTACCGATACCGGGGCGAGCATTGAGAACGTGCTGGCGCGCATCGAGAGCATGACCATCGCAGGCATGATGCCGCGAACGGCTGGGGCAGCGGCTGGACGATAGGGGACTGCCTGCAAGCTAGATGCAGAAATTAAGGACGGCCAAGGGGCCGTCCTTTATTCTTTTCGCTCGACTCTCGCTCGCGAGCCGCGAATCCACCTGCATACGAATCTAATGAGTTAACAGGTGGGAAATCGGATCAATTTTTGCTCTGTCAATTCTTTCCCGCTGCCCAGAATCCAGCCGGAGTGGAGAACGCACGCCGGCTGGCGTTGCGATCTATTCCAGGTTCACATTCATGTTGAGGTTACGGCCGAGGAACGCCCAGGTGTCGGCAGTCTCGTCGATGAGCTTGGTCACCGATTTCCCCGCGCCGTGGCCGGCTTTCACCTCGATGCGAATCAGCACCGGCGCGGGACCAGCCTGGTCGGCCTGCATAGTGGCGGCGAATTTGAAGCTGTGGCCCGGAACCACGCGATCGTCATGATCGGATGTGGCGATCAGAGTGGGGGGATATTTTGTTCCCGGCTTCAGGTTGTGCAGCGGCGAGTAGGCGTAGATCGCTTTGAATTCCTCGGGATCGTCGGACGATCCGTAGTCCGAGGTCCACGCCCAGCCGATGGTGAACTTGTGAAAGCGCAGCATATCCATCACGCCAACCTCGGGGAGCGTGGCGCCGAAAAGGTCGGGGCGCTGGGTAACGCAGGCGCCGATGAGCAGTCCGCCGTTGCTGCCACCGCGAATGGCGAGCTTGGGCGTGGAGGTGTACTTGTTGGCGATGAGCCATTCGGCGGCGGCGATGAAATCGTCAAAGACGTTCTGCTTTTTTAGCTTCATGCCCGCCTGGTGCCACTCCTCGCCATATTCTCCGCCGCCGCGCAGGTTCGCTTGCGCGTAGATGCCACCCATCTCGAGCCAGACCAGGTTCGACACCGAGAAGAACGGGGTCATGTTAATGTCGAACCCTCCGTAGCCGTACAGCAGGACCGGATTTTGCCCGTCAAGCTTGATGCCTTTGCGATAGGTGAGGAACATGGGCACGCGGGTGCCGTCTTTGCTGTGATAGAAGACCTGCTTCGTTTCGAAGCGCGAAGCATCGAAATCGACTTTCGGCTGGCGGAAGACCGCGCTCTTTCCCACGCCCGGCTCGTAGCGGTACACCGTGCTGGGATTGATAAAACTCGTGAACGCGTAGAACGTTTCCTTGTCCTTGCGCTTGCCGCCGAAGCCGATCGCGGTGCCGATGCCGGGCAGGTCGACGCTGCGCAGCAACTTGCCGCTCAGGTCAAAAACGCGAACGTCGGTGCGGGCGTCTTTCAGGTAACCCAGCAGGAAAACATTGTCGACGACGTTGGAGAAATCCAGCTTGTCTTCGCCCTGGGGAACGATCGTCTTCCAGCTGGTGCGCTCGGGATGACGCGTGTCGATCGCAATGACGCGGCCGCGCGGCGCTGCGAGATCCGTCTGGAACCAGAACACAGGGCCGTCGTTGTCGATAAAACTGTATTGCGCGTCGAAGTCGTCGAGCAGCCGAACCACCTGCGAATCAGGCTGAGTCAGGTCTTTGTAATAAAGACGATTTTTCGGAGAAGTGCCCTGCCAGACGGTGATGATCAGATAGTGCCCGTCATCCGTCACGTTGCCGGAGAAGCCCAATTCTTTGTTGTCAGGGCGCTCGTAGATGAGCTTGTCGTCGGACTGAGCATCGCCGACGCGGTGATAATAAAGTTTGTGATAGTAGTTCGCTTCGCGCAGGGCCGCGCCCTTGGGCTCGTCATAGCGGCTGTAAAAAAATCCTTTATTGTCCTTCGTCCAGGAAGCGCCGGAAAACTTCACCCATTTCAGATCGTCCGTGAGGTCTTTGCCGGTATCGATATCGCGCACGTGCCACTCGTTCCAATCGGAGCCGGAAGTCGCGATGCCGTAAGCCATCAGCTTGCCATTTTCTGAAACCGCTGTGCCCGCCAACGCCACGGTGCCGTCGGTCGAAAGCGTGTTGGGATCGAGCAGGACGCGAGGATCGCCATGCAGCGATTCGGCCACCAGCAGCACGTTCTGGTTCTGCAGGCCGTCATTGTGCTCGTAGAAATAGCGGCCGCCTTCCTGGTGAGGAACACTGAAGCGCTCATAATTCCATAGCTTGGTGAGGCGCTCGCGGATCGACTTGCGGTAAGGAATTTGCTCGAGATAGCCGAAGGTCAGCTTGTTCTCGGCTTCCACCCAGGCCTTGGTCTCGGCCGAATCGGTGTCTTCGAGCCAGCGATATGGATCCGCGACCTTGGTGCCGTGGTAGTCGTCCACCTGGTCGCCGCGGTGAGCCTGAGGATATGCAAAAGGTGATGCGGGAGTTTGAGCTGGAAGCATGGTCAACGTCGAGCATAGCAGCGCGGACAGGATCGTTGCGCGAGTTGCGAATCGCATGGAGGCCTCGTTACGTTGCTGAGATCGAGCGATCTATTGTGCCTGAATTTGGACGGGCGATCACAGGTTTCGTTACGAAACGCCGCCGGACGGGGTTGAAACCCGCCCAGCGGCGCTCGATCGGAACGAAAGCGGGAATGCTCTCAGTTTTGCCAGCTCACGCCGTAGTACAAACTCGGAATGCGGTACGTGCGATAGGAGAACCCGCCGGTGATATCCATCTGCCAGACGATTTCGGGTGAACCGGTCTGCGACACTTCCATGGCGCGCGAGCCGGTAGTTGGGATGGGGAAAGGTTCCGACATCTCGAATTCGATGTTGCCGTTGGGCAGCTGCGTCGCCGTGCCTCCCCAGAACGAGTAGAAGCCGGGCAAATACGCCCAGTTCAGCTGCGCCGTTTTCGCCTCCTGATCTAGCTGAAAAACCGTGGCGCGGCTGTAACACGCGGGGTAGGGCGTGTTTCCGCAATTCGATCCTCCCATGGCCTGCCGGTAATCTCCATTGTCGAAAATCGCCAGGGTCATCTGCGATCCGGCGATATTGATGAAGCTGGGATAGTGCTGGGCCGAGAACCACTGCGAAGGATCGTTGCTCGAGAGCGTGAAGTCTCCCTGATATCCGAGAGTCCACAGAATGTCGCCCGCGCCCGTGCCGTTGGCGTAATCGATGTAAATGATCCAGCTCTGGTGGCGCATGGATAGCATCAGGTTGCCATCATTGGGGTTGTAAAGCAGCGCGTTGCTATGCGTCCAGTCAGGGAAGAACATGGGATGACGGGTCACTTTGAGGTGATCGAATCCAGACCAGAACCAGACCGGGTTCCAGTTGGGATCAAGATCGATGAGCACGTCGCCGATGACGGACGTCGTGCCGGGATAGCCTGGCAAATTATCGAAATTCTGATTATCCGTGCACAGGATCACCGTGTGGCCATTCTCCATGGGAACGAAATCGTGAGAAATGGTCGTGAGGTTGGCGTTGTAACCCAGCGCGACCAATTGCGTATTCAGGTCGGCGAGGTGCAGTTCGCGGATGGTGCGCCCGGAAAGATCGATTTCGCGAAGGATGTAGTCGGGACTGCCGCTGGTCTGGTTGAGCACACACACCAGCACGTGTCCGTTGGGCATCACCTTGAAAAATTGTGGCGCTTCGAAGGGCGGGGCGTAATACCAGAGCGGGACGCCGTTGCGGTCGGTCACCATAGCCTGGATGGCCGGATTGGCCGAAGTGGGGAAAAATACCACGGACTCCACGCCGGGATTTTCACTCGCCGCCAGCATCGGATCGGTGGTGCGGGTGACGGTAAGAGATGGTGCTGGTTGCGGCGTCGGAATGGCTCCGGTGGTGAAGACACGATCCTTGTCGCTCCACACCACGCTGCCGCCGCTCTTGATTTGCGCCTGCATGTGATAGGTGGTCGAGGGCATCATGCCCGCGACCTGAATCGTGGCCGTGCCTGGGAGCACGGGATACGAGGCGGTTTGCCGGCCATACGTGGTATCGGTACCGAACTGCACGGAGACGGTTCCGCTGCGATCGGTGGGAACCACGTATTCAGCGACCAGTGGATGCTGCGTCGACATCACCGAAGGACTGGAGACGCCACATCCGAGGAAGCAGCCGCAGACGGCCGCAAGCAGAACTGAGCACAACGTCAAACGCACCAAACACGTCATGTCAGACAAACCCCTTCTCTAATTATTTGGAAGCGAAATGGCGAGAAATGAAAGTATAGGTATGAGCAGAAGCCGGCACAAGCGATTTTTTGTAATATTCTGACAGCCTGCCGGGCCGCGAGGCTAGGGCAGGGTACGACGCGAAGGCTTGCCGGCGGGCTTGTAATCGGCCGGATAAAGCACCACCGAACGCTGGAAGCCTTCGCCATCGCTTTCCGTGCGCAGGTCGGTTTGATCGCGCAGGGCGAGATGGACAATGCGGCGCTCGCGCGATGACATGGGCGCAAACGTGTATGGGGTGCCGGTCTGGCGGACTTTTTCTGCCGCCACGCTGGCCGCCATGCGCAGCTCCTGCAGCCGCATGGACCGCTGGTTCTTGCAATCGAAGGAAATCTTTTCGTGCTCGTTAGAGGGCAGGTGCAGAATCTCGAAGGCGATCTGCTCCAGGGCGCGCAGCAATTCGCCGCCTCGGTCCAGCAGCAGCACCGAATCCGGGCCCGAAAAATCGACGAAAACTTCGGGCTTCTCCCAGTCGCTCTGCGCCGGGGGATCGACCACGATGCGGTATTTGAGATGAAGCCCGCCGTCGGTCACGACGGACTGCAGAAATTCATTGATGCGATTGGCGGCGGCGAGTTTATCCATAAGTCTGCCCTTGATTGCGGTCGGTCTATTTATCTTTTTTTCGTGCGCGCTTTTCCAGCATCTCGCGCATTTCGCGGCCCAGCTTGCTGCGATTCATGATGGCCTGCTGCGCAATCGATATCAGATTGCTTTCCGTGTAGTACAGGTTCAGCCCGGCCGCGAGATTAAAGAAGATGAAGCCCATCATGACCGGCATCATCAGCGTCATCATGCGCTGTTGCGCCGGGTCCATGCCGGTTTGCGGCGTCATGCGCTGCATCAGGAACATGCTGACCATCATGACGATGGGTAAAACGAAATAGGGATCTCGCGCGGAAAGATCGCCGATCCACAGCCAGTGCGCGTGGCGCAGGTCGATCGCCACGCCCAGCATGCGGTAATAGGCGATAAGGAATGGGAACTGGATCAGCAACGGCAGGCAGCCGCCGGCAGGGTTGACACCCTCCTTTTTATAAAGCGCGCTGATCTCTTCGTTCATGGCCGCCTTGCGCGGGTCGCGCAGGCTGTATTTCTTGTACTTTTCCTGAATGGACTTGATTTGCGGAGCGATGCGCTGCATTTTCAGCATCGACTTCATCTGCGTGATGCGTAGCGGCAGCAACGCGATGGTGATGATCAGGGTCTGTAGGACAATCGCCCATCCCCAGTTGGGCACGATGTGGTTATACGTCCACTTCAGCCATAAAAACAGTGGGCGCGACAAGATGCCCCACCAGCCGTAATCGACCGTGCCGCGCAGGTCCGGATTGTCGGTATGAATCGTGGGAACGTGCACCGCGTCCAGGACGGCGAGTTCTTTTGGACCGACGAAGACGCGCTCAACATTAGGCCCGCGCAGGTTGGCGACCGCGGCGCCCAGCACGTCCACATTGGTAGTTTCCGTCGCGCCCGGCTTCTGCGGAACCTGCACAGTTTTGCGCAACGTGACCATGGCTGCGTTCGCCGGATCATCCGGAATAAAGATGGCCGCAAAATATTGGTCGCCGGTGCCCGCCCATTCGAGCGGACCGGTGATGGTCTTCTCTCCGGAGACACTTTTCACGGGCACGCGTAAAACGAAGGTGGGGAAGACCAGCGCGGTGCGGTCGGTGGAAGCATCGCTGTGATAGTCGATGCGCGCCGCGGCGTAGGATGCCGGCGAGGCCTCGTCGCCAAATCCGGCCGGCCACGCGGGCGCAGCGAAAAGCGCCGCTCCTTTATATAAGACCGATGTTTCAACACCCAACACGTAGCTGCTGTCGAAGCGGAACGTCTTGCGTACCACCAGCTCGCCGTCCGAATATTCGAAGCTGAGCGTAGCGGGAGCGGTGAGGGTGCCTTCGTTCGAGGCAACGTACAGCGCGGAGTTCAGCTTGTTGCGAATCGACTCGTCGTAGGTCCACAGCGACAGCGGGTAACCATACTTTTGCGAGGCGGCGGCATTTACCAGGTCAAGCGGGCCGTTCTGCGTGTCGTTGTCGAACTTCTTCAGGATCCACGATTTAACCTGCGCACCGCGATTGGTGAACGTGACGCGGTAAAGGTCATTCTCGATGACGGTGTCGGATTCTGCCGAAGCCTGCCGGGCGGCAGCGGGAGCAGGAGCAGCCGTCGCCGCCGGAGCACTCGATACCGCCGCCGGCGCCGCCGGTTGCGTGGCAGCCGGCTGGTTCTGCGCGGGCTGTGCCGGTGGCGGACCATACTTCTTCATGATCAGCTGATAGCCGGCCAGGAACACGAAGGTCAGCAGAAATACGACCAGCAGGCGGCGCTCGCCGCCGGACTCTTGTTGAGGATTTTTGAATTCGGCCAAAGTATGGTTACCGTGCTTGCATTACCGCGCCTGGGCGCTTTCCACTTGCCGCGAACCTGATCTCACCGCGAACCACAACTCCCGGCTATTTGTCGGCGAATCCCATGCTGACGCCGGTGACCTCCTTCACCACGGGATCGTAGCCCGAACCGCCCAACGGATGGCAGCGCAGGACGCGGCCTGACGCCATCCACACTCCGCGCAGCGCGCCATAGCGCTCCACCGCTTCCATGGCGTATTCCGAGCAAGTCGGCTGGTAGCGGCAGGCGAGCGGCAGCATCGGCGAAATCAATCGCTTATAGCTCTGCAGCAAGAAAAGGATGATTCCGGCCGCGCCCCTCACGAAAGCCCTCCGGCAATCTCGCCCGCTTCGCGCGATCTTTTTAGCGCCGAGCCGGCTTGCTTCGCGATCAGCGCAAACGCACGCTCGATTTCGCCGCAAATCCGCGAGAACTCCGCTGCCAGCAGCGACTTCTTGGGATTGATCACTATATCGACGTCGGCCATGGGCGCCGCCGTCAGCCGAACCGCCTCGCGCAATCTGCGCTTCATGCGATTGCGCTCTACCGCGCCGCCCAGCGCCTTGCTGACCGTAAAGCCAACTCGCACTCCGTGAACTGCCGATCCGGGTCGCGAAACGTCGTCGGCGATCGCCGACCGCTGGCAAAAGAAAACGGTCATGGTCGCTGAAAAATGCCGCCGCCCTTGCTTGTAAACGCGCTCGAAATCGGCATGGCGCAACAGCCGCTGCGCGCGTGCGCCTTCCGTTCCGTCATTGCCAGGCAGGGTAGACACCGTTTGAGGCTCCAGCAGGGCAGAGGCCATCATGCCCGCGCAGGTCCGCGAGCTATCGGCCTCAACTGTGGAAGAAAGTGCCACCAGAAAATGCTACTCGCGAAATCCGGGCTTAACGCTGACCCGCTTGCGCCCCTTGGCGCGGCGGCGGGAAAGTACCTTCTGGCCGCCCTGGGTCTTCATGCGCACGCGGAAGCCGTGCTTCTTGCTCCGCTTGCGCCGGTTGGGTTGGAATGTACGCTTCGGCATGAAAAATCCGTGCTCCTAGTTGGCTCGACAGTGTATGGGCAAACGATAAGTATAAATGAGGGACGCGCCTTAGGGCAAAAGCGAAGCTGGGATCGATGCCAGCGAGATCGGCCTGAGATTGAAAGTGGAGAGGCTCTTTTCGATCGGCTGATTTTGAATGCGAAGGATCACGCAGGAAAACTTTCGCCGAATTTGCCGGTGCGTCGTGCTCGTGCGAGGCGAATTTTTCTTCGCTGTCACGCCGCGTTGCACCGCGCTCGCGACAGTTATATTCGCGGTACTTGACAGCGATGATGCTTCGGGTTCCGAATGAGAAGCGAGAAAATTTTTCGCGCGAAGATTTCCGCACGAAGAAAATTTTTTGTGCTACTATGCCGCACGGTCGCTTTTCAATTCTCTGAGAAATGACAACCGCGCGTGATCAACAAGGCGCATTCCGCAGTACACTAAGAGTTCCATCAGCACGCAGGTAAACGCACTTTTTAACAGGCGCCCTCAGCCAGCCGCCGGGACGCCGCGGCGGGTATTTCATAAATATGTCAGCACAAGGCACAACGCTCTCCCCCAATCCGTGGACGCGCATTCTGGATGCGCTGGAAAAAAAGATCAATCGACACTCCTACGACACCTGGCTGAAACCCACGCGCTACAGCCACGCCAGCGGGGGCATCTTGTTCGTGCGCGTGCCGACAGCGGAGTTTCGCCACGCGGGCGATAAGTACGCGGACCTGATCCAGGAAGCCATCGACAATCTCGGCATGGACTTCAGCGACGTGAAGTTCGTGACCCCCGACGATGATCCGGCGGCCACCGCGGTGCGCCACAACGGCGGCCTCTCGGCGGCCACGGCCACCGCCGCCTCCAGCGGGCCGTCGCAATCGCGCTTCGACTGGGACGGCGCCGCGCAACTGAATCCGCGCTACACCTTCGACGCTTTCGTCATCGGTTCGGGCAACCAGTTCGCCCACGCGGCCTGCCAGGCCGTCGCCGAGCGCCCTTCCAAGGCTTACAACCCGCTGTTCCTGTACGGCGGCGTCGGCATGGGCAAAACGCACCTGATGCAGGCCATCGGCCACGAAATCAAGCGCCGGCAGCCGCTGGCCGCCATCTGCTACGTATCGAGCGAGAAATTCACCAATGACATGATCAACTCGCTGCGTTACGACAAGATGATCACCTTCCGCGACAAGTTCCGCGGCGTCGACGTGCTGCTCATCGATGACATCCAGTTCCTCGCCGGCAAGGAGCGCACCCAGGAAGAATTCTTCCACACCTTCAACGCGCTGCACGACACCATGAAGCAGATCGTGATCGCCAGCGACCGCCCGCCCAAGGAGTTGGCGGAAATCGAAGACCGCTTGCGCAGCCGCTTCGAGTGGGGACTGATCGCCGACATCCAGCCGCCGGATCTTGAGACGAAAGTCGCCATCCTGCAGAAGAAGGCGGAGCAGGAGAAGGTGACGCTGCCCACCGAGGTCGCACTTTACGTGGCGCAGAACATCCGCTCCAACGTGCGCGAACTGGAAGGCGCTCTCATCCGCCTGGTGGCGCACTCTTCGCTCATCGGCGCCGAGATCACCTTGCCCTACGCTCAGCAGGTGCTGAAAAACTTCATCGACTCGCAGGCGCGCAAGGTCACCATCGAATCCATCCAGAAAATGGTCGCGGAGCAATTCGGCTTGCGCCTGGTGGAGATCAAGGCGAAAGATAACTCGCGCGCCATTGTTTATCCGCGGCAGATTGCCATGTACCTGGCCAAGCACATGACGGAAGCGTCCCTGCCGGAAATCGGACGCCAGTTTGGCGGCAAGCATCACACCACGGTCTTGCACTCCGTCGAGAAGATCGAGGAGCTGCGCAAGACCGACAAAGATTTAAACAGGCTGCTCAACAAATTGACCGAGCAGCTGGGCGGATAAACACCGCTCGATTTCTGGTTTTGCACGGCTGGGCGAAGTCTTCCTCTTGCGGCGTTGTGAATGGCATGTGGAATCTGTGCAAGGGGGACGCAGTTCGGCAGAAGGGTTCCGGGGATTCGCATCGCACCGAAGGTTTAGGGTACGATTTCCCACATCAGGGAAATAGCCGGAAGGCGCTGAGGGCGCGGGGTTTGACAAAGATTTCCACTTCCCCGCATCGCCTACGGTTACTACTGGTTTTATAGGTTTTGCATTTGATATAAGGAAAGTAAGAAAAGTAGCGAGCGGCAGGAGAATACGTTTATGCCGGTGGAAGCGGCCGTTGCGGTGGGGACGATGGAGATCACGGTCAGCAAGTTTGAACTGTTGCGCGAGTTGACAGCCACCCAAGGCGTGGTGGAGCGCAAGACCACCATTCCGATCCTGTCGAATTATTTATTCGAGGCGTCGGAAGGCCGGCTTGCCCTCACGGCTACCGACCTCGACCTGAGCCTGCGCACATCCTGCAATGCCAAGGTCAAGAAGGAAGGCTCCTGCACCATTCCGGCGCGTAAGCTCCACGATTACGTGAAGCTGCTGCCCGACGCCGACATCACCATCAAGCTGCTGGAAAATCATTGGGTCAGCATTCGCTGCGGCCGGTCGAACACCAAGATGGTGGGCATGGCGAAATCAAATTTCCCCACCCTGCCCGTATTTCCCACCGCGGGCGTGGTGAAAATCCCCGGCCAGGTGTTGCGTGGGCTGATCGCGCGCACCGGCTTCGCCATCTCGAATGAAGAATCGCGCTACACGCTGAACGGCGCCTTGATGGTTCTTAAGCCCGAATCGATCACCATGGTTGCCACCGACGGCCATCGCCTGGCTCACTGCGAGCGCAGCGGCGAAAAATTTGAGAACGTCTCCGGCGAAATGAAGACCCTGGTCCCCAAGAAGGCGATGGACGAGCTGAAATCGCTACTCGATTCCACCGACGCCGAGGTCATTGAATTTGCCAAGGACGAATCCACGCTATTTTTCCGTCTCGGCTCGCGCCTGCTGACTTCGCGCCAGCTTACCGGACAGTTCCCCAACTTTGAAGCAGTTCTTCCCAAGGACAACAACAAGATCATCACGCTTAACAACGACGAACTGCACTCGGCCGTCCAGCGTGTCGCGCAGTTTGCTGACGAGCGCTCCCGCGCCGTCCGCCTCAAGCTGGAAAAAGGAGAGGTCAAGATTTCCGCATCCTCCACCGAAGCCGGAGAATCGGAAGATTCCCTCGAAGCTCCTTACGATGGCGAGACGCTCACCATCGGATTCAATGCAGTCTACTTGCTCGACTTCCTCAAGTCGGTCGGAACTTCCGAAGTGCGCCTGGAGTTGAAGGACTCCCAGTCCGCCGGCCAGCTCCGTCCTGCCGAAGGCGATGATTACAAATATCGATACATCGTCATGCCTATGCGGATCTGAGCTGCACCCGAGCCAATCGTCTCTGCCCAGTCCAGTCCAGTCCAGGCCGTGCCTCGCTTGACCTTCCCATCGCACTGACATACCCTTACCTGCCAAACCCTGTTAGGAGGAATTTATGCTCGATGGGTTCAAGAAGTTCATTCTGCGCGGAAATGTTGTGGATATGGCGGTGGGCGTGGTGATTGGCGCGGCCTTTGGCGGTGTGGTCACGGAAATGACCAAGGCCTTTCTGACTCCTCTCATTGCCTTGCTCGTCGGCAAGCCCGATTATTCCAACATCAAGTTCACCGTGAACGGCACCGTGTTTCCCGTGGGTGAATTTATCAACGCTGTGATTTCCTTCATTCTCATCGCGGCCGCAGTTTACTTCTTCGTCGTGGTTCCCATCAACCTGCTGATCGCGCGCATGCACAAAGGCGACAAGCCGCCCGATCCGACCACCAAGAAGTGCCCCGAATGCTTAAGCGAGATTCCCATCGATGCCCGGCGCTGCTCGCACTGCACGCAGCCGGTGATGGGGAGGGCGGCCTGAAGGTGTTCCGACTGGCGCCACTGACGGTTGTCTTGGCGGTTTTATTCGCGGGCGCATGCTGGCGCGGCCTGACTAACGTGCATGCGGCATTCCTGCAAACCCAGCAGGAGGCGCCACGGCGCGTGCGTGTGTCGGCAGACGTTGCACAGAAATTGGTGGCAAAGAGCGTACCTCCTCACTATCCGAAGGAGGCTCGGGAGCAGGACATTCAGGGCTCGGTGCTGATGAATGTGATCATTACCAAGGATGGAGACGTGGCCAAGTGCGACCTTGCCTCCGGACATCCTGCCCTCGCCCAGGCGGCAATCGATGCCGTTAAGCGCTGGAAGTACAGGCCCTACTTGCTTAACGGCGAGCCTGTCGAAATCGAGACACAAGTGAAGGTGAACTTCACTTTGTCGGGGCACTGATGCGGACTGTTTCGCGTAACATGAGGGCATGAGTTTTCGCCCGCTCCTGTGCGCTTGTCTTGCCATCGCAGTGTCAGGACCAGCCCTGCGGGCCCAGTCGTCCTCATCGTCAAACCAGGGCCGAAAGAGCTCGCCGGCCACCAAACCTGCACTGGACCCCGGCGCGGTCGTCGGGGGAATTTACCGCAATACGTCTCTCTCGTTTACCTGCAAGCTTCCGCCTGCCTGGGTTCTGCGCACGGACGAGATGAATGCCGACCAGGGCGAGGCTGCCGGCCGCGTGCTGTTCGCGGCCTTTTCCCGGCCGCCCCAGGCAAAAGGGGAAGACGTCAATTCCTCCATTGTGATTGCCGCAGAAAGTGCCGCCGTATATCCCGGCTTGAAAGACGCTGCCCAATACTTCGGGCCGCTGACGGAAGTCGCCAAAGCGCAAGGCTTCGACGTAGTGGAAGAGCCCTACGATTTCGCCGTCGGCAGTAAAACCGTGGTGCGTGGCGACTTTGAAAAGAATGTCGGCTCGCGCGCGATGCATCAGTCCAGCTTGGTCATGCTGGCGCGCGGCTACGTGGTCTCATTTACCTTCATCGGAGGCACCGAAGATGAAGTCGAAGATTTGATAGGAAATCTGGCGCTCACAGCGCCGGCGAAACGCTAGCACTCTTTGTCACTCAGCGCGCCGCGCCGACCGGCTGCCGGATCTCGATTGCGATCTTGGGCGGATGAAGCAGCGTATTGTGAATCAGGCAATGGTGGACCGCCGCTTCCACTCCTGCCCGGTGTTGCTCGCTCAGCTCCACCGGTGTTTCCACCTCGATGCGAAAGTGATCCACGCGCGCCGGATCTTTCATTTTCTCGGCTGTCACGCGCACGCGGGTTCCTTCCGTTGCCAGCTTGTGCTTGCGCAAATATTGCGCTGCATAAAAGCCGGCGCACGAGCCCAGCGACGCAAGCAGCAATTCCGGCGGCGTCATGGCCTCGTCGTAGCCGCCGTTCTCCGGAGGCTGGTCGCACGAGATCGTGTGTTGCCGCGCCTTGATTTCAAACTGCACCGCTCCCAGGTGTTCCACTGTGACTTCCATAAGTGCCTCTCTGCTATCCACTATTGGTTGTTCGAACTCTCCCGCGCCAGCGCCGCATCCAGGTGCGCCCGCACCAGATCGCGGGCGCGATGCAGCCGCGACTTCATGGCCGGCCGCGATATTCCCAACTCTTGCGCCACTTCATCCCCGCTCCGGTCCTGCACATCGCGCAACTCATATACTCGGCGGTATAAGGCCGGAAGCGAGCCAATGGCATCCTCTAGCAATTGCTTCATCTGGCGGCGAGCCAGCTCGTGTTCCGGCGTCGGCTCGCTGCCTGCAATCTCCCGCCCCTCATCCTCGAGGGTTGAGAGCTGAAGCAACGGCAGCAAGGCTTCCCGCTCCTTCAGTTGCCAGCACACCCGTTTGGCGATCTGCGCCAGCCACCCGCGAAACGCCGCCGAGTCGCGCAACTGGTCAAGATGGCGATACGCTTTCAACAGCGCTTCCACCAGCACGTCCTCGGCGTCTTCGCGATTGCCGCAGACCCGGATCATCTGCCGGTAGACCGAATCCTTGTATCTTCGCGTCAGGGACTCAAAGTCGCTTGCTTCGGAATTCATGCCTCCATTGTTTCACTATCGGCCCTCCCGCCCCGCACTTAACCCCGGATGCACTCCTTCCAATTCTCCGTTTGGGTGGGTTCGTTGGCAGCGCACTTGGCCATTCCACGGCATCTTCGCCAGCAGGATCGCCATCGGGCACAAATCGGTGATGCCGGCAAAGGTCAGCCCGAGGCCGGCAAACGCACTCAGAAACATCCACGCGGGGTGAACCGCGAACGCCAGCCCAATGCCGATCAGTACCAGCAAGCCTGCCCCAAGCCGGACCTGCCGCTCCAGCGACCAACGCGTCTTCACGCTGGCGACGATGGGAAAGCCGGCCTGTACCCAGGCAGTCGTTCCACCTTCCAGCACAGACATCTGGTACGAGCAAGGCTGCAACAGATGCGCCGCCATTTCTGCGCGCTTGCCAGCCTGGCAAATGAGAACGATCGGCAATGCGGCATTTAAATCGGCAAGCCGCGCTTCAATCTGCTCCAGGGGAATGTTGACCGCGCCCGGAATATGCCCGGCGGCGAATTCGTTGGCCGAGCGAACATCGATCAACTGGGCGCCTGCTGCGCCCTGTTCTCTCAGTTTGCCGGCGGCGATGGTGGTTGTCACAGTTGCTCCTCTATGAGAGAGGAGCGTGAATTTCAGGAAAAGGATTCAGGCGGATTTATGCTTGCTTTGGAATCACTTGCGGGGCTGTGCAAGCACGCTTATTCGAGCGGTTCGGGCTCGAGGCGGATGTTTTTCTCTCCCGCGGCCTTCTTCTCCGCATACCTCTTCATCCACGCCTCCCAGCTTTTGCCGGCGGCGGTATCGCGTCCGCTGAATGCCAGGGCGGCAATATCAGCGTACGCGACCGAAACTTTCTGATTCGAGTCCTTGGGATAGAGGCGAACCGCTGATTCCCGCAGCGTGGCTGCAGTACGGCGGTCGAACACATAGCCCTCGATCTTGTCGCCGTTCTTGCACGTGATCGTGACGTCGCCGCGGTAGTCGAATGCCTTTTCCAGCGCCTGGCGGATTTCTTCTTCGCCGGCCAGCCGCGGAATCCAACCTTCCAGCTGCTCGTGCGCCGTGCCCGGGGCTAGCTCCAGCGCGTCAGGATTTGGCGCATTCGCATGCGGAGGCATCGCGGTCTGCGAAGCATGATCGATATGTCCGGCTTCTTTGCCTGTCATAGCCGCTCCCTCTTCTTTGGAGCACCTGTGAATGGATGCACTGAGCCGAGCCGCTCGCTCGGAACCCAGACCCGCGCCATTCCCCAAGCTCCGTTGCAGTCCCTGCCAGAGCTGGCGATCTTTTCTACGCGCGCGTTCCCTGCAGTGACGATTCGTTGGTGGGAGCAATCTGGACCAGCGGGTGGATCGGCGCCGGCGGCTCTTCCAGCATGCGCAGCGCCTCTTCATCGCGATAGCGCGTGAACAGCGTGGCCTTCACCGTCGCCAGAAATCCTCCCAGCGAACTGAAGGTCGCATTCACCGCCGAAGCTTCGTATCCGCTGTGCACCATGCAATTGGCGCAAGCCGGATTGCCCGATTCTGTGCCGTATTTGTGCCACTCGGTCAGCTCCATCAGCTCGCCGAAGGTTTCCGCGTATCCGTCCTGCAGCAGGTAGCAGGGCTTTTGCCATCCGAAAATGTTGTACGTGGGCATACCCCACGGCGTGCAGGGATAAGTGCGCTTCCCCATCAGGAATTCTAGAAATAGTGGCGACAGGTTGAACCGCCAGTTCGGCTTGCGGTTCGAAAGAATGGCGCGGAACATGCGCCGCGTGCGCGCGCGTCCCAGAAAATGTTTCTGGTCCGGCGCCTTGTCATAGGAGTATCCGGGCGAGAGCATCATGCCCTCCAGGCCCAGGTCCATCATCTCATCGAAGAAGGCGCGCACCGATTTCGGATTCGCGCCGTCGAACAAGGTCGTGTTCGTAGTTACCCGGAATCCGCGGGAGATCGCTTCCTTCACCGCATCCAGCGCGATGTCGTATCCGCCTTCGCGGCACACCGCCAGGTCATGCTCTTCGCGCTGGCCATCCAGGTGAACGCTAAAAGTCAAATACTTGCTCGGCTGAAACAGATGCATTTTCTCTTTCAGCAGCAGCGCGTTCGTGCACAGGTAAATGTATTTTTTGCGCGCCACCAACCCGGCTACGATTTCGGCGATCTGCGAGTGCATCAGCGGCTCGCCGCCCGGAATCGACACCATGGGGGCGCCGCACTCCTCCACCGCGCGAAAGCACTCTTCCGGCGAGAGTTCTTTTTTCAAAATATGCGCGGGATACTGGATTTTGCCGCAGCCCGCGCACGCCAGGTTGCAGCGGAACAGCGGCTCCAGCATGAGCACGAGCGGATACCGCTTGCGCCGGGCAAGTTTTTGCCCCAGCACATAGGACGCAACCGTCCACATTTGCGAAACAGGAACAGCCATCTTCTGGTCAGAATCCCCTTTTTCTTATTTTATCAGGGATTGCGCCCCGGGTTTGCCCTCAAATCGATTCCTCGTTCACGACTCGGCACGTGTGCTGCAGTCGTCAGGGAAAAAAAGAACCTGTACAATTTATCCGGCAACTCCGAGCCGGACACGAACGACCAACAACCTGCACTCCCACGACCCTCATGATGAAAGTTCGCAAAGCTGTGTTCCCCGCCGCCGGCCTCGGCACGCGCTTCCTGCCTGCAACCAAGGCTCAACCCAAAGAGATGCTTCCCCTGGTCGACAAGCCCATCATTCAGTACGGCGTCGAGGAAGCCATGGCCTCCGGCTGCGATCAGATCATCATTATTACCGGCCGCGGCAAGCAGGCGATTGAAGATCACTTCGACGTTAGCTACGAGCTGGAAAAGATGCTCGAGGAGCGCCAGAAAAACGATCTCCTCAAAATCGTCCGTTCCATCTCCGACATGATCTATGTCGCGTACGTGCGCCAGAAGGAGGCACTCGGTCTCGGCCACGCCGTGCTCATGGCGCGCGAGCTGGTCGGCCACGAACCTTTCGCCGTATTGCTCGCCGACGACGTCATCGACAATCCCGTGCCCGCGCTCAAGCAGATGGTCGACGTTTTCAACGAAAAACAAGCCTCCGTGATCGCCGCCCAGGTGGTCGAGGGCAAAATGATTTCGTCCTATGGCGTCTTCGATACCGCGCCCGCCAACGGCTTCAACGGCCGCCTGTTCGAGATCAAGAACATGGTCGAGAAGCCGAAATTTGAAGAAGCACCCTCCAACCTCGCCATCATCGGCCGCTACATTTTGACGCCTTCCATCTTCGACTGCCTCGCCAACACGCAGGCCGGCGCCGGCGGCGAGTTGCAGCTCACCGACGGCATGCGCACCTTGCTGAAAAAAGAAAAAATGTACGCCTATGTGTACGAAGGCCGCCGGCACGATACCGGCGACAAGCTTGGCTTTCTCAAGGCGACCGTCGAATTCGCCCTCAAGCGCGACGACCTCGGCGAGCCTTTCCGCGAGTATTTGAAAGGACTGAAGCTTTAACGCTGCCCGGGGCGGGACCTTACTCCATGGCGCGCGTGAGCAGGAAATCGTGAATCCAATCCTGCTTTAATCCCTGCTGGCGTAGAAACGTTGAGATCTGTGCCCAGTGACGCATGCTGTGCGTGAGAGCCTGGGCCACCAGCTTTCTCTTGCTTGCCTTGATGCCAAGTCGATCCAGCTGTACCGTGCGTGCCCATTCCTCATCTGTAGCCTTGCGAAAAAAATCCTTGTAAAGCGCAGCCGCCTGTTCTCCAATCCCGAACATCTCGTCAAGGGTGCTTGCTGGTAGCCGCGCTGGATCGATTTTCTCCAGCCCGGAAAGTTCATGCGCAAAATGGAGTTCGACCGCGAAAATGTGCCGTACCAGCCCGCGCACGTTTCCTGCAATGTCGAGCGGCAAGTCGAGCGCTTCTGGATGCTTGGCAAAGAACTGCTTCCAACGCCCGCTTTCCTGTTGGGTGTAGTCCAGCAGTTCCGAGAATTGTATGCCGTTCTGCATGCGCTTTTGCCGCGGCTAGCCCAGCGAACTTTTCAACTTCTTCGATTTGTCCTCCACGCCGCGGGCAAGCTTTTCCTTATGCGAGTCGAGCTTCTTTGCTACCGATCCATCTGCCAGCGCAATCATCTGCGCCGCCAGAATGCCCGCATTCGTCGCGCCCGGCTTGCCAATCGCCACCGTGGCCACGGGGATTCCTGCCGGCATCTGCACCGTCGCCAGCAGCGAGTCGAGCCCATTCAGCGATGTCGAAGGAATCGGCACTCCAATCACCGGCAGCGTGGTATGCGCGGCGATCACGCCCGCCAGGTGCGCCGCTCCGCCCGCCCCCGCGATAATCACGCGGATCCCGCGTTGGGCCGCCTTGCGCGCGAAGTCCGCGGTTCGATCTGGCGACCGGTGCGCCGATGTCACATCGATCTCGTACGCGATCCCAAATTCGTCCAGCGCCTTGCCCGCTTCGCGCATGATCTCCAAATCCGAATCACTGCCCATCACAATCGAAACCTGTGGCTTACTCATTGTCCCCCTCATCATGAAATTAGAGTTATTGTCACCCTGAACGGAGCGAAGGATCGATGCAGCCTGCCGCAAGCAAAATCACGGCTTCGATTCTTCTCTGTGCCCGCAAGAAAAGCTCAACCCCTCTTCAGCGCTCTTCCCGCAATATCTTTCCGGTAGTGTGCGCCGTCAAACGAAATCTTTCCGCAAGCCTTGTACGCCTTTGCCACCGCTGCTTCCAGCGAAGCCGCGCGGGCCGTCACTCCCAGCACGCGCCCGCCCGAAGTATAAAATTCGCCATCGCGCCGCGAGGTTCCCGCGTGAAACACTTTCACTCCATCCAACTCCGATGCCGCGCCCAGACCGGCAATCTTTTTACCCACATCGAACGTCCCCGGATACCCTCCCGAAGCCATCACCACGCAAACCGCCGCGTCCTTCGACCAGCGCATCTCGGCCTCGCCGATTCGCCCGCCCGTGGCGGCTTCGAGCGCATCCACCAGGTCGCTGTCCATGCGCATCAGGATCGGTTGCGTTTCCGGATCGCCAAACCGGCAATTAAATTCCAGCACCATCGGACCGCGCGCCGTCATCATCAGGCCGCAATACAGCACCCCTTTATATTCCGTTCCCTCGCGCTTCATGCCTTCCACCACCGGCCGCGCAATGTGGTTCACCAGCCACTCGCGCATTTCGTCCTCAATAATCTCCGCCGTGGAATAGGCGCCCATGCCGCCTGTATTCGGCCCGGTATCTCCGTCGCCCACGCGTTTGTGATCCTGTGCCGCGACCAGAGGCGCGACATTTTCGCCGTCGCTCAGCACCAGGAACGACAGTTCGTCGCCCGTCAGGTACTCTTCCACCACTACGCGCGACCCGGCGCTGCCTACCATCTTGCCGCTGAACATCTCCGCGGCAACGCTGGCAGCTTCGTCTTTGCTGGCCGCGATCACCACTCCTTTGCCCGCCGCCAATCCATCCGCTTTCACCACCACCGGTGCATGGAAGCGCTTCAGCGCGTCGCGGACTTCCTCCACCGATTCGCAAATCGCATAATGGGCCGTTGGAATCCGGTGGCGTTCTAGGAATTCCTTGGCAAAACTCTTGCTCGACTCCAGTTGTGCCGCCGCGCGGGTCGGCCCGAAGACCCGCCAGCCGCGGCTCGCAAATTCATCCGCCACTCCCAGCGTCAGCGGAAGCTCGGGGCCAATGACCGTCAGGTCGGGGCGCAGGCGCTCGCCCAGGGCAATCATGGCGTCCACACTTTTCAAATCCACCGGCAGGCATTCCGCATCTTCAGCAATTCCGCCATTGCCCGGCGCGCAGTAAAGCTTGGTCACCCGCGGCGATTGCCGCAGCTTCCACGCCAGCGCATGCTCGCGCCCGCCGCCTCCAAGCACCAGAATTTTCATAGCGAAGAAAGTTAAGGGTAGGGGACCGTGCGCAACCTGTCAATCGCAGTGGGTGGAGAAGATTTCATTTCCTTAGGGGGAGCAGTACGCAGACCGCTGCGGACCCTGAGCAGTGTGATCGTAGCGCGCCCGCTCGACCGGTGTTAACCACGCTTAACTCCGTCGTATAATCCCGGGGAGATGATCACCGTCTCCAAAGAAGATTATCTGAAAGCCATTCTTGAGGCCGAGAGCGAGGGCGAATCCGTCATCTCCGCCCGCCTCGCTGACTGGCTGAAAGTGTCCGCGCCCGCCGTCACCATGGCGATCCGGCGCCTGAAAAAAGATGGCCTGGTCCGCGTCCAATCCGATGGCCACATCCGCCTCACCGCTTCAGGCCGCAAGATCGCCCGCAAGCTCACCCTTCGCCATCACCTCATTGAGCGCATGTTATCGGAAATGTTTGGCCTGGAATGGTGGAAAGTTCACGACGAGGCCGAGCGGCTGGAGCACGCTGTCTCCCCGGACTTTGAAGCCCGGCTGCTCGCCAGGCTGGGCCGGGGCGGCGTCTGTCCTCACGGCAATCTCAGCGAGATGGAAAGCCCCGCCAGCCGCCGCCATCGCGGCCTGATCCTTCTGGCCGACGCCGCTCCCGGAGCGCCCTACGCCGTCAGCGGAATTTACGAGCGCGACCGCCAGCTTCTCGAATTTCTTGAAGCGCGCGGCATTCGCCCCGGCGCCCGGTTGCGGCTGCTTGAGCGCAACTACGACCAGACGCTCACGCTTGCCACCACCGCCGGCAACGTTTCCCTCGGCCGCGCCGCCGCCGAGCGCGTCTGGGTTTCCACAGCCGCTCAATCCCGCAAACCCGAGCCCCACGCTTAATCTGGCCTTAAGTTAACCATAATTAACACCCTCATGTATACTTAGGCTAATCCTTGCTGGGGAGGTTTCTGCCAGACCATTCGCGACCCGCACCTGATGAGCCTGTTCTCCACCCAAAACGGATCAGAGACTGTCGTCATTACGCACGAGGATATCGATCGCGCCCACGACCGCGTTCGTGTGCTGTCGGCTCGTTCCCGCCCGGGATTTTCCTCTAAGGCCCGTCTGCTTTGGCTGCTCGTCGGCCCCGGCGTGCTGGTCATGCTCGGGGAAAACGATGGCCCCAGCATGTTGTCGTACGCCGCCACGGGCGTGAAGTTCGGGATTGGCTTCTTCCTCCCTTTTGTCGTTGCCACTTTTTGCATGGCGATCGTAGTTCAGGAGATGACTGTTCGCCTGGCGGCCGCCACTCACCGCGGCCACGCCGAACTCATCTTCGAGCGCTTCGGCCCCTTCTGGGGATGGTTCTCGATGATCGATCTCGCCCTGGGTAATTTCCTTACGCTCATCACCGAATTCATCGCTGTTCGCGCCGGCCTTGGCTACTTCGGCGTGCGCCCTTGGCTCGCTATCCTCATTGCGCTCGCCATCCTGTACGCCGCGCTCATGACCCACCGCTACTGGACCTGGGAGCGCATCACCCTGGCAGCCGCTTTACTCAATTTGATTTTTATTCCTGCCGCGCTTATGACCCATCCTCATTGGGAGCAAGTCACCCGCGCCTTCTTCACCTGGCAGCCGCTGCCCGGCTTCAACAAAGACACGCTGCTGATTGTGCTCGCCGACATCGGCGCTACCGTCACTCCCTGGATGCTTTTCTTCCAGCAGAGCGCCACCGTCGACAAAGGACTGACCACGCGCGACATCCGATTCGGCCGTGCCGATACGGTCATCGGCGCAGCGCTGGCCATGGCGGCGGCGATCGCTACCATCGTGGCAACCGCACCTTTGGCCGCGCGGCACATGTCCGCCGAACATTTCGAAGCCGCGCAATTTGCGCAGGCCCTGCAGCCCATCATCGGCCGCGTGGGTGCCTCGCTGTTTGCCCTGGGCATGGTCGAAGCTGGCATCGTCGCCGCCATCACCATCTCCACTTCGTCTGCATACGCATTCGGCGAAGTCGCCAAGAAACCGCACAGCCTGAACCTGCCCATGGGCGAAGGCAAGTCGTTCTACGCGGTGCTCACGCTGTGCGCCATGGCCGCGGCGGCCATTGTTCTCATCCCAGGACTGCCGCTGGTGTACGTGGTTCTCCTCGTGAACGTGGTAGCGGTTCTCGCTATGCCGCCGGCGCTTGTGTTTCTCTATCTCCTCGTCAATGACAAGGAAATCATGGGCGACCTGGTCAGTCCGCTGTGGGCTAACATTTTTTCCGCAGGAGTCGTTTTCGTTTTGATCGCCGCCGGCGTTCTGTTCGGCATCAGCATAATCGCGCCCAATGTTTTCGCCGCGATCGGAGGAGGCTCACATTAGATGACTAAGGAAAATCAGCCCTCGCTCGCAACCGATCAGTCCTGGGTGCTCTCCACTCTTGAGCACGATCAGCTGGCCAAGGCCAAAAAACATCCCATCCCGCGGCGCCGCCTCAAGGGATTCGAACTTCTTATTCTGTGGGCGTTTCGCCTCTATCTTCTATTCATGATGGTGGTCGTCGGCTACCAGGTGTGGACGGCGGCGCGCTAGGCGCGAACGAAAACCGCTGCACTTCAGAGTGCGGGCCGACGGGTAACTTCCCCAGGAATTCTCCAGTACAGAGTTAAGCCCTGCGAGCCTGGAAGTTGGGTTTCGCTTCCATAGCAGTTACACTCCCCGGGCGCCGCGGCAGCAGCCCAACCAAAGCCGCCCCAATGATGGCGAAGATAGCGGTTCCAATGAGCAGGTGCATGCGCTCGCCCGCATCATGCCGCGACTGCACCGCCATCACTCCGGCATGGACCAGGCTCGACCACCCTGCGAACCCAATCAGGCTGCGATGCTCCGACGGATTCCGCGAGGCCAGCAGCAGAAAGACTCCCAGCGTCACATAGACGCTCAGCATCATTTGCAAGTCTTCCGCCAGTTGCATTTGTAAAAGCGGATAGATCGTGGCCTGGAAAACAATTCCCACTACCACCAAAGCAACCTTCAGTGTTCGTTCGCGCACCATGGCTTCCTCCGGGTTGGGCACGCTGCTTGCCCGCTGTTTCACTGCCCCTGGATCTTTTGCAGCATTATGACGCCATTCTTGTTCTTCGGGTTCAGCTGTATCGACTTCTCATAATTTGCGACGGCCGGCGCTTTCTCGCCGTTGTCAAAATATGCCTCGCCCAGGCTGTCGTATGCGTTGCTCGACTGCGGGAAAGCTTCCGTATTCAACTGCAAAATGCGGATCGCGTCTTTGAATTTCTTCTCGCGCATCAACTGGTAGCCGAGCGTGTTCAACTCCTCTTCATCGAAGTTATAAATCGCAGGCGCGTTGGCTTTGAGCTCGTGATATTGCCGCACGGCTGCGTCAGCGCCGCTCGCCTTGATCGTCGATGAAAGAGTTTCGGTAATCGATCTCCGCGGATCAAAGCCCGCTTTCACCTGCGGCGCCCACGAACCCATGGTGACCCCGATCAACCCCGCGCCCATTCCGATGGTCAGCACAAACAGCAACACCGCCATCGCGGCCCGTGCCGCCGTGCCGCCGCGATGTTGCGTAGCGAAATACAATTCCAGCACGCCCAGCGGCAGCAGATATTGCGCAAACGACAGGAACGTTAAATAAGGGCCCGTAAACGTCGTCGGATCGAATCCCACCGGGCCTTTAAAAATCATGAACGTCAAAAACATCATGATGCGGATGAACCACGACCCGCTCACCACCAGGAACAGGCGCAACGCCCAGCGCCGGTGCGTGCGAAAGTCCCGCGCCATCGCCGTCCGCAGCGCCAGCGCGGCAAATCCCCAGATCAGCACCGCGTTCAGCGTGCTGCCCAGATGTTGCGGCACGTCTCCCACGCTGCCGCGAATCCACGTCATGTAAAGCCCGGCCACGCTCAGCGCGACCGCCGCCGCCATGTAAAGGCGCCCGTTCCAGCGATGAAAAACCGGAAAGCGATTTCTGACTTGCGGCGCCAGTTGCACCGCTCCTGCCAGCATGATCACTGCGGCTGTAGCCACATGCATCACCACCGCCCAGTTGCCCCGCGTCACGCCCGGCGCGAAGCCCCCGGTAAATCTCCAGCCGTGATAGTCGCCGCGCAGTGCCGTCATTCCGTAGAACGTTGCCACGGCGGTCGCAAACCCAAGCTGCCCGATCACGGTGACTCCGTACCAGAAGCGCGTCGCCGCTTTCAGCGCCGTGTCGGCAATGGAGCCGAATGCCCAGCGATGGGTCCATGGTTTTGGCAGAACTGCGGTGCTCATGACGCGTCTCCTTCCGTGAAACTCAACGCACTGCCAGCGATTGCGCGGCAGCGGGCGCTGCCAGCGCGCCCTTTCGATACCGGCCCGCGAAGCGCACTCGAATCATCCAGAAAATCAGCAACAGCAGCGGCATCACAGACAGGACGATCAGCACTTCCTCGCGCAGTAGAGACCGAAAGATCGGTTGGCGCAGGCCGACCGTCGAGAGCAATCGCAGAGGGCGGTTATTCGGCCCAAGGAAGAACGAACCGGAAGCGACGAACCATCCGAAACACATGCGCCATAGGTGACGACTGATCCGCGCCCGCCCGGAAACGCCGCGAAAAATCATGCGCAGATCTCCCGCCGCGGCGAGCAGAATGATCGATCCCATGAAAAATGTCATGAAGTTCGGGGCGCCGTCATCGCCCGCACGGCCTGTGACTTTTTGCCAGCCATGAAACATGGTCAGGCTTCCCATCGCGAGAGCGAAAAGGAAGCCGCCCCAGTCGAACCAACTTGTGCGCCGGCCGTCATCGCTGCGTCGCGCCGTCCACCACGCCGTCGAAACTACATAGATGGTGACGAGGCCGGCGACCAGGTTGGGCATGTCGTTCTTCATCAACGCCAGCGGAACCGCGCATCCGCCCATCACTATCATGGATACGACAAACACATCGCCCACCAGGCGGTGCCGGCTCGAGCCTTTACGAAAAGCCATGGCGACAAATCCCGAAGCCACGCCGACAATGCCGCCGAGAATGTGTAATACCAAGAGTGACGTATGCATGGTTGCACCCCATCCCCACAATGACCCGCGATCCGGTTCCCCAACCGGTCGCTTAAAAAGAGGCTGAGCCGTAAGCGTGGCGTCCCTCGCTGGAGAGACCGCCGTTTTCGCCGTCCTTCGGTGCGCAGAAGTTCTCGATGCACTGCCGGAACTTTTCCCGGTCTTCGGGCGTCATTTGATTCCAGCGGTTGCACATGCGCCGCCACTGCCGGCCTCCGCCGGCGTGCCCGCGGAAGCCTCCAAACAAAATCTTCCCCAGCAAAACCAGCCCCAGCGCCTGCCAGAACGAAATCAAGCGCAAGCCAAAGATGGCGGGCATCAACCAGTTCCACAGGCTCATCACCACAAATCCGAAAACGCCCAGCCCAAGAATTCCAAACGCCACGATCTTTGCCACTTTCTCGATACGATTCTTTTTCATCCCAGCCTCCAGCTTTTCTCTGAACCAACCTTCTTCATTGCCGTGCCGCGCTTTCTCGTTCTGTCCGCGCCAGGTTCGTCAACAACAGCCAAACCATGAGCGAACCTTCGCACAGAATTCCCACGGCTGTGTTGTACGGTGTAAGCGCATCAGCGAAGGGCGGCCAAAGGGCTGTCAGCCAGCACAGTGCCGCCGCCAGCATCGCCTGGCTCAGAATGCGCGGAAGAAAATTGGATCTTGATCCCAGATATGCGATGAGCAGGCACGACGCTCCGTGCAGCGCGATGGCCATATGCACTCCCCACGGATTCCACTGCAACACTTCGAAGCCGCCGCCCACGAAATTCAGCGTTGCCGCCAGCGACGCCAGGCTGGCGTTGACCGGCTTGAAAATTTCATAAAGAAAATACGTCATTGCGACGTAACCGCCGGCTGCCCCCAGCCCCGCCAGCACCACCAATCGCCCTCGCACCAGCGCCTCGGCCAGTGCCGCTGCGAGTACTGCCGCCATGTAGAGGATTCCCGCCAGGCTCGCCTTCGAGCGCGGCGAACTCGCTTCCATCGTTTTCGTAACCGCTGCCGTGCCCATATCTCCCTCCAGATCGAGCATTGCGCCTCAAGCAATCCAATCACTGCCCATGCGAGCGCAGCAGCCTAGAGCGGTCCCCGATACCTGCGCTGCCGCACCGCCATCGCCAGGAAGATCGCCGCCACCACCAATCCCAGCCATACTCCCGGCGTGCTCAAAAATCTTCCCGGCGTTAACGTACTCAGCGGATCCGCCGGAGGCGGCGCATTGTCGGGCTGAGGCATGAACGCCAGCGGGAACCATCCAAACGCGCGGTACTTCAGGAAGTCGCGGAAGTACAGCGTGTTGAACGAAATCTTCTCCAGCACGGCGATCGCAAACGGCGGCAGCATGGCCCACAAAAACGCCGCCTTGCGCACCCAGCCGGATACCAGCAGCAGCCATGCATAGAGCGGAGCATGCCACAGCGCCAACACCGCTAACGCATACAGCAGCGCGATCCACATGCGGAACAGCGGCAACTCCGCCCACATCGTTGCTGCGCTGAAACCTCCGCCTGGCAGAATCACGATTCCCATCACCAGGATCACCACATGCGTGGCCACGATGATGGCGAACGTAATCAGCGGCAGCACCACCAGCGGAATGCTGATTTTCGAAAGCACCGTCGTGGTGTCGGAAACCGGCAACGACTTCCAGAACAGAATGCTGCGTTCGCGCCGCTCTCCATAAAGCGCATCCAGGCAATAGAACGCGGCGGTGATGACCGCCGTCACCAGGATCAGTGCCGCTGCAACGTCGTACGGCATCTGCACCGCCATGCGCTGGTGCTCGGGATCGACTAACGCCTGCCGCAAATGCGAAAGCGCGCGGAGAGCCGCGATCAGAAATCCAACCAGGATCACCACCGCGACCGTCACCGGCGCAATAATCAGCGACCGGTTCTCCCAGAGTTCCCGGCGCACCGACCAGTACAGCGGCCGCGTCGTTGTTACATTCGCGGTTGCCACAGCCGGCATGCCCGCCGCCGTCTCCCGCACCGCATCCGATTGCGTATTCATCCCCTGCTCCTCGTCGCTCTCACCGGCGGTCAACGTGCCGCCGCACTTCCTTCCACATTCGCGCCAGTTACTGCGGATAGTTGTTGCCCATCACCGCGACAAACAAATCCGCGATGCTCGGCGTCCTCACTTCACCAAGCGCCGCCAGCTTTTGCCGGTCCACGCCGTCATACAGCAGGATGCTTCGCCCGAAAACCTGCCGCTCCTGGATCGGCTGCAGCGCGCGTGCCGCCGCCGCCTGCTCCGGCTTCACCATCACTTCGGCATAGCGCAACTCGAACTCTTCCATGCTGCAACTCAGCGCAATGCGCCCGTGGTTGATGAACATCAGGTCGGTCAGCACGTTCTGAATCTCTTCCACCTGGTTGGTCGTCACCACGATCGTACGGCTGTGATCGAAATAATCATTCAGCAGCGAATCGTAAAATTGCTTGCGAAACAGGATGTCCAGCCCCAGAGTTGGCTCGTCCAGCACCAGAAGTTTCGCGTCGATCGCCATGATCAGCGCCAGGTGCAGCTGCGCCACCATGCCCTTCGAAAGTTCCCGCACCTTGCTCGTGCGCTTGATCTGCGTCTTGGCCAGAAATCCTTCCGCCTTCGCCCGGTCCAGCCGCGGATGCACCCCCGTCACGTAATCGAGGGCCTGCGAAACCCGCATCCACCGCGGCAGCACCGCTACGTCTGCGACGAAGCAAACATCCCGCATCAGCTGGTCCCGCTCCTGCCACGGATCGCGCCCCAGCACTTTCAGGCTTCCCTCGTAAGCCGTCAGGCCCAGCACTGCATTCAGCGCCGTCGTCTTGCCCGCGCCGTTCGGTCCCACCAGCCCCAGGATTCGACCCTCGTCCACGCGCAGGTCCACACCGTCAAGCGCGATCGTGGTGCCGAAAGCTTTGCGCAGTCCCCTTGCTTCAATGCATGCCATGGCCTAGTGCTCCCCCCTGCCGGATCCGTTTTTGCCCAGCAGTTCTTCCGCTTTCAATCCCAGCCGCTGGATCGTCGCCTGAATTCGCGGCCACTCATCCGATAAAAATTTCTGCCGCTCTCCCGAGAGCAGCAGTCCCCGCGCGTCTTCTTTAATAAACATCCCCAGTCCTCGCCGCTTCTCCACCAGTTGTTCGTCCACCAGTTCCTGATAGCTCTTCAGCACGGTCAGCGGATTCACCCGGTACTCCGCCGCCACGTTGCGCACCGAAGGCAGCGGGTCTCCTTCTTTCAGAATTCCGTCCAGGATCATCGCCACGACCCGATCGCGAATCTGCCGGTAAATCGGTTGACTGTCGTTGAACTCGAGTTCCATCCCTGATTCCGTCCCGTCTTATGTGCGCTGCTCGTCCTTAAATCTAGTGTTATAGTTAACTACAACACTAAAATCTGTCAAGCTTTTTCTTGTAACCTTTTCGGGAGAGACCTGAAGGCCTGCGATCAACCTTGGAAATGTAAGAAAGGTAGATACTTAGGTGCGGAGCGGATCGCCGTGGGGCTTGAGCTCTTTCCCCAGATCCGGCTGAACCGCTTTGCTGACTTGGCCGATAGCTTCTGGGAACGGTCTTCTTTATAGGCTCAATGGACGCCGCCGCCAGCGCCTTCCCGAGCCTCTTTCGCGCCGCTCGCGAGCGTCAGTTGAAACCCTGGGAAGCCGCGCATCCCGGCTCACCGCGCAAAGCCGCCCAATACCTTCATGCACCGCGGCCGGCCGCAGGCGTGCCCACTCCTTTCCCGACAACCTCGCAGGGAGAGGGTGGGGTTTTGATCTTGACGCCACAATGAGCCATGTGGAGACAGCGCCTCGGCTCCGCCAAGATTCCACCGCAGCACCCTCCTCACACCGCCGAGTGACCACGACTACTGACACGAACAGCTACCGGCGGTAAAAAGAGATTGCAAGATCAGGCCCCTGTTTCTCCACCGAGTTCGCCGTTCGTTTCCTAAGCGTTTGTTTCCCACCGAGGAGGGCCGCATGACACAGACACCGATTTTTCATTCGAGCCTTAAAAAAATCTTCTCAGCAGTCTGTTCACCCTTGATCGTCACACTCCTGCTGACTGGCCCTTGCTTCAGCCAGGCGGCGGTGACGGTATCGCCGAAGTCGGGTCCGCCCACCAGCAAGGTTTTGGTTTCGGGCGGCGGTTTCTCTGCGGACGCCAAGATTGCCATTTACTTTGATCGAACCTCCGCAGGCTCAACCACCACCGACAGCTCCGGCGCATTCTCCAACCTGACCATCAAGCTTCCCGCTTCAGCCACGCCGGGCCAGCATCAGGTGAGTGCCCAGGAATCCGGGGGGGCCAGCGCGCACGCATTGTTCGGCGTAAACACCAACTGGCCTACCGTCGGCTTCACGCCTGCAGGCGATCGCTGGAATCCCTACGAAAACACTCTCAACGTCAGGAACGTTGGCAGTCTGAAGATGCTGTGGAGCTACCCTCTTGATACTGTGCCTACCTCGGTCACCGTAGCGAACGGGGCGGTTTATTTCGGTACTTACGAGCGGGTGTGTGCGCTGAGCACCCACACCGGTACCCTGCTGTGGTGCTTCCAAATCGACGGACCCGGCTATGACGAGTTTGTGGATAACCCGCCCACGGCGGTGAATGGAGTGGTTTACGCCCCAGCCTGGACGGGCTACGACAGCGGCCACGTGTATGCGCTACACGCCAACACCGGCGCCCTGCTGTGGAGTTATCCAACCGGCGGAGAAGTATTGTCCTCGCCGGCGGTGGTGAATGGGGTGGTTTATTTCGGCTCAGAGGACGCTAACGTGTACGCCCTCAACGCCTCGACCGGTGCCCTGCTGTGGATGTATCAAACCGGCTACCCCGTATATTCGTCACCCGCAGTTGTGGACGGAGTCGTCTATACTGCCTCGGGCGACAATAATGTGTACGCACTGGACGCCTCGACCGGTGCTCTGCTGTGGATGTATCAAACCGGCGACGAAGTGTTGTCCTCCCCCGCGGTGGCGGACGGAGTGGTGTACATCGGTTCGTTCGATGCTAACTTGTACGCCCTGAATGCCTCGACCGGCGCCCTGCTGTGGAGCTTCCCCACGGGCGGCCTTGTCTGGTCCTCCCCCGCGGTGGCCAATGGGGTGGTTTATATCGGTTCCAGTGAATACGTGTACGCGCTGAACGCCAGCACCGGCGCCCTGCTGTGGAGCTACAATGCCGGCTACGGAGTGCAGGAATCCCCTGCCGTGGCGCACGGAGTGGTTTTTTTCGGCGCGGGCGCTCTGAACGCCAGCACGGGTGCCCTGCTCTGGCATGCCCCGATCAAATATCCTGCGGCGTCGCCCACCGTGGCTGATGGGGTGGTTTTCTTGAGCATGTGCAACGCCGACTGCTGCAGCGGACCCGTCTATGCCTTCGGCCTGCCTGCAGGCGAAGATGCCGCGCAGTCGCCGCGTGCAGCTCCAACCCAGGTCCACTGAGGCGCGAAACGACCCAACGCTGCTTGAGGCGCTTCGGCAACAATCGCACCGGCGCAAAACAGAACCAAAACCGGCGCGCCGTGAAGCTTTCGCTTTGCGGCAGTCCCACCGGCAATAGCGAAATTTGCTGGTGCAAGGCGGCGGGCATCAGCCGCCGCCTGCCCCCACTCAATTCGTAAACGCCCCGCTCGCATTATTCGAGGGATTGCTCCACGAGCCGCTGAAAAGATAGGGTCCGGTCCCCGTGGTGGGCGGCTGCGAAGTGTTCGCGGTCCCGGTCCACGTTGAATTCCCCGCAGAGCCGGTAAAGGTTGTGCCGTACACCAGCGCGCCCGCAATCGTTCCGGTGCCGCCCTTTCCACTGCTGGTGTAGGAACCGGTTACGTTTCCGCTCGCGTCAATGGTGATCGTCCATGTGCCGGCATCGCCCCCGCTGTAGCTCCCGGAATAGCTTCCCGCCACGTTGGTCGCAACCGTGCCGGTCAGTTCCGTCGTTGCCGTGCCCTGCGTCGCCAGTGCCTGCCCCGGGTTCACGGTGCTCACGGCCGACTGCAGATCCGCTTGGCTCGCGGTCGTGAAATCCAGGGTCATGCCCGAGGCGGCCTGGAGTTCGGCCGACGTAATCGTCAACGTGCTCATCGAGCCTGGCGTGCTTCCCACCGGCGTGCCGATCGAGATCACGAACTGCGCCGTCGCCACCACCGATGGCGTCGAAGCGTCGGCCGATGGATCTCCGTTGGCCTGCGCGCAGGTCACCGGCGTCATGAACGCCTGCACCGGCGCGGTGCAGATCACGATTCCTCCCACAGTGAATGTCACGGTGCTGCTCTTCGGGCAGGTGAAGGCTCCTCCCGATCCGGTTACGCCGGTCGTGCTTCCGCACGAGTAGCTCAATCCCACTACTGGCGCATCCGCGAAAGTGCCGTTTACGTTGTTGCTGTTGCTGGTCGTGCTGGTTTTCGAAGTTGAGCTGCAACTGGTTAGGAACATTGCCGTCATGCAACACAATGCGAGTAGAAGCTTCCGCATCTTCATGGCTCCCTCCTTTGTCATCGGAATGGGTTAGGTAGCGCAACGCATGCTGGCTCGAGAGCCAGTCGTCGCGGAGCTCGGCGCAGTTTCCCGATGCTTGAGATTTCCAATCTCATCGTGAGCCGCGCGGGCCGGTGCTCTCGCCCGTGGGGGATGCGGTCCTGTGGTGGTGGGCGCCTGGGAAGGCGAGAAAATCGACCGCCTCATCGTACCTTCGACCCCAGGCACTGTCAGTGAAATCAATCACCGCCATGTGTGATGAATGCAGCTGGGCAGCCTCTCGATCTTGCAGTTCTTGTGCTCAGAGGAATTATTATTGAAACGATCGTTTCATTTATACTGTGTTGATGTCTCGCCCCGTCAACCCGCAGCGCCCGGCTGAGCTCGAAGAAGCGATCGCTGGTTATCTGGTGAAGCGCGGCATCGCCGGGCTGTCGCTTCGCCCCTTGGCCAAAGCGGTCGGCTCGAGCCCGCGCGTCCTTCTTTATTATTTCGGCTCGAAAGAAAAGATGGTCGCCCGGGTCCTCGCTTCCCTCCGTCGGCGCCAGCATGCCGCCTTCGATCGCATGGCAGGCCCAACCATCCCAGCCTGCCGCGCCGTCTGGAAGCAGATGAGCAGCCCCGAGTCCGAGCCGGCGTTCCGCTTATTTTTCGAGATTTACGGGCTGGCTTTGCGCCATCCGCAGCGCTACCGCGACTTCCTGCGCTTGACCGTGCAGCACTGGCTGGACTATATCGCCGCCGGCCTGCGCTCAGATGGTTTCCAGCCGCGCCAGGCCCGCCTGCTCGCTTCCTCCATTCTCGCCGGGCTGCGCGGCTTCATGCTCGACTATTGCGCCACTCACGATCGTCGCCGCATCAATGCCGCCGTCGACTTGTGGTTGCGCGGTCTCACCCTCATCCCGCACAGCAGGAGTTAGTCATGCGTAACGTGCTTGCCAGCCTTTTCGTGGTCGCGTCTCTCATCGCCGCGGCCCGCTCCCAAACCCCGCTCGCTTCCGGCACACTCGACGTACACTGGAATGCCGGCGCGCCCGATTGCGCCAGGTCTCCTCAGCCGCCGCTCCAGGTCCATCCGTACAATCCCCAGACTTTCATTCTCCGCGAGAATCCCTGCGCCACCGCCGAAGCTCCATTCCTGTATCTGCTCCTCGGGTCGGAGCGCGCCCTTCTGCTCGACACCGGCGATATCAGCGATCCCAGGCAGATGCCGCTCGCCTCCACCGTCATGAATCTTCTGCCCCGCTCTGCCGCCGGCGCCGCCCTGCCGCTGCTCATTCTCCACACCCACGGCCACCTCGACCATCGCAGTGGAGACTCGCAATTTGCTTCGCTACCCAACGTCGAGATCGTTCCCACCGACCTCGATCACGTGCGCCAGTATTTCCGGTTCACGGACTGGCCCAACGGCGTCGCCCACATCGACCTCGGCCACCGCACTGTCGACGTTCTTCCCACGCCCGGCCATTACCCTTCCGAATTGTCCTACTACGATCGAGACACCGGCCTGTTTTTCTCTGGAGATTTCCTGCTTCCCGGGCGCCTCATCATCGACGATGCTCACGCCGACCTCGCCAGCGCCGAACGCGCTGCCGCCTTCGTCAAAGATCGCCCGGTCGCCTGCGTGCTCGGTGGCCACATCGAACTCGACGCATCTGCCGGACAGCTCGAAATCGGCTCGCACTTCCATCCCAACGAGCACGTTCTCCAGCTCGCGAAGCAGGACCTCCTCGGGCTGCCCGCCGTTCTCGCCACCTTCAACGGCGTCTACAGCCAGAGCGGCATGTATGTCATGTACAACCAGACGAGAATTCTTCTCGCGCTCGCCGCCGTTCTCGTGCTCGGTCTCGTCTTCTGCGGCCTCTTGCTGCGCTGGTATCTGCGCCGTAGGCGCATGTTCAAGTCGGAGAAGCTTGCGGCTTAGAAAGTGAATCAGCCAGCCCCCGGTCGGGGCAACTTTATACATGGTTCCGAGCGCGTCAGTTCCCCGAGCCCGCGTGGGGACAGCCGCCTCGGCTGTCCGGCGGCGCGGGTGTATAGCGTCGCTGCGGTTCACAAAATGTCTAAAGCCGCGGGCCCGCCTTCGCAAGAAACCGCGATGGCGAGGCACCCCAGCGCCTCGAAAAGGTTACCTGCTGATGAATCGTAAGCCACCTTACAGTCTGGCGCGTCCAACCCATTGGACAGTGCGGGACCTCGCTTCGGCTGCCATTGCTCCAGAAAGGTAACCCAACAACGATGAAACGAACATTTCTGACATTTCTACTGCTAGCCGGACTGTTCAGCCCTCGAGCTGTTCTGTCATATGCCCCGGCTTCGGAGGAAACTCTGATGTGGTCGGGCCCAAAGCCGCATGGCCCTCTCAAACCGTTCGTTCTGGACATGATGGGCACGCCTAAGAAGGCCGACGGCGCCCTCGATCCGCCAACCGTGTTTCATGACACCTTGGAAAAGATCGACTGGCACGGGCACAAGGCCATGCGCCGTATCGCGGCTACAACCAGGCCAGGAGAAACGGAAATCACCCGCTGGTCAACGGTCGTCTTCGATGAGAAGACGCTGTTGCCTTACTACACCGAATTTCGAGTCGCGGACGGTCGCTTCTCACGCCATGAATTCGAGGGCGTGCACGTGACCGAGACTCGAACTGGCGGGGATTTCCGCAAGCCCCTGTCTCCCGGCGAGAAACCGGAGATCACGACGACAAAATTTGATCTGTCCGAGCCCGCCATCGCCTGGCATGAAGGGGTGGGGTTGCCGGTCTTGCTGGGGCTGCCTCTGCGGGAAGGCTTGGAAGGATCGGTGCCGGTGATCACTGGAGCTCCGTCCGGGATGTCAGCCTGTTTCATGGGGCCGTGTTATGTCGCTCGCTTGACCTATCGAGTCGTTGGGAAGGAGAAAATCGATGGCATTTCCGGTACCCGAGTGCTCACTTGGAAAGTGTACGTTCCGGAGACGGACTTCTTTTTCTGGATAGCCTGCGATGATCCACGTCTGGAGGGAGTCACTTGGCCGCGTGCGACAGGGACAACGACTGCGGGCCAACCGGATGCCAGGTTTTCGATGGGGCCACTCGTCAAGAAGTGAGGTTCGAGGTCACTCGCGGTCCAATCGACCACCCGCTGAAGCAGGGCGTCCGAAGAAGAGAGTGAGGGATGTCCGCCGCCTGATCTTTGTGGCGTGAGTTTCGGGACGAAGAAAAATGCGGATACTACTCTCTCAGGGTTGCCGGCGTCCTATGTGTAGGCCGCGCCGTCCAGGGTCGCCCGGAGTTTTTTGACCGTGCCGAAGCGGCGGGCGCGAGCCTATAATGGCGCGCATCCATGACCCTCGTACCCGGAACAAAACTCGGGCCCTACGAGCTTGAGTTGCGGCTGGGCGCCGGCGGCATGGGCGAAGTCTACCGCGCGCGCGACACGCGCCTCGACCGCAAGGTCGCGGTCAAGATCCTGCCCGCACATCTCTCCGAAAGCGCGGAAGCGCGCCAGCGCTTTGACCGGGAAGCGCGCACCATCTCAAGCCTCAGCCATCCCAATGTGTGCCAGCTCTACGACGTCGGCTCGCAAGCCGGCACGCATTTTCTGGTCATGGAGTACCTGGAGGGCGAGACGCTCTCAGACTACCTGCGCAAGGGCATGCTGCCGCTGGAGTCGATTCTGAAGTATGGCATCGAGATATGCGAAGGGCTGGCCAAGGCACACAAGCACGGCATCATTCATCGCGACCTGAAACCGGCCAACATTTTTCTGACGCACGACGGGCACATCAAGCTGCTGGATTTCGGCCTGGCGCGCGGTTTTGCGGCTTCGAGCGGGACGCTCAGCGGTGAGGCCAACACGCTGGCCACAGAGATGAACCTGACCAGCCCGGGAGTCACACTGGGAACCATTGCATATATGTCGCCCGAACAGGCGCGCGGCGAAGCCATCGACGAACGCAGCGACCTGTTTTCGCTGGGCACGGTTTTGTATGAGATTGGGGCGGGGCGGCGGGCGTTTGAAGGCGCGACCTCGGCGGTCATCTTCGATGCCATCCTGAACCGGCAGCCGAAACCGGCGACGGAACTGAATCCGCAGCTGCCATTTGCCTTTGGCAGCCTGCTCAACCGGCTGATGGCAAAGCATGCCTCGGAGCGGTGCCAGTCGGCGCGGGAAGTTGTCGAGTCGTTGCGCGAGATGGAGTTGGCGCGACAATCGTCCAGCGGGAAGGTGCGCACCGGAAGAAAGATTCCCTCGATCGCGGTGCTGCCCTTCAGCAATCTGAGCCCGGATCCGGAAAATCAGTATTTCAGCGATGGCCTGGCCGAAGAGCTCACCAATGCGCTCTCACGGTTGCACGGCCTTCGGGTGGCTTCGCGAACGTCGGCGTTCCGGTTTCGCGGGGGCGATGTCGATATTCGCGAGATTGGACGCATGTTGAACGTGGAGGCAGTGGTAGAAGGCAGCGTGCGGCGCTCGGGCAAGCGGCTGCGAATCACGGCGCAACTGGTAAATGTGGCCGACGGCTATCACATGTGGTCGGAGCGCTATGATCGCGAGATCACCGACCTGTTCGAAATTCAGGACGAAATCACCGAATCCATTCTGAAGATGCTGGAGCCGGCGCTGGCCGGCCAGCAATCGCGGCTGACGCGGCGCCACTCGGAAAATCTGCAGGCTTATGAGTTGTATGTGAAAGGCCTGCGCCTGTGGGAGCAGCGCGGAGAGAGCGCGTTGCGGGCAGGGCTGGAGTGTTTTCGCACCGCCGTGGAACTCGATCCGGAGTACGCATTGGCGTATGCCGGCATCGCCGACTCGTATTCGATTCTTTCCGTGTACGGCTACGTCTCGCTGAAGGAGACACGGCCGCGGGCGTTTGCGGCGATCCACAAGGCTTTGGAACTGGATCCGACGCTCGGCGAAGTGCATTATTCCATGGGCAATGCGACGGCGATCCTGGGCGAGCGAGTCAGCGACGCGCTCGGCCACTTCGGGCGCGCGCTCGACATTCAGCCGCGCTCTTCCTATTTTCACGCCTACTTGTGCCTGGTGCTTGCCGGACTGAACCGGGCGGAGGAGGCGGCAGCGGAGGCGGCGCGGGCCACCGAGCTGGATCCCCTGTCGCCGTTTATCCACGGATTGACGGCGCTGAGTTTGAATGTGGCCAACCGGCAGCAGGAAGCGGTGCGCAATGCGCAGCGCGCGCTCGAGCTGCACCCGAATTTCGTGCTCGGGTTGTGGTCGCTGCACAAAGCCAAAAGCGCGCTGGGACTGTGGGATGAATCGATTGCCATTGCCGAGAAGCTGGCTTCGATTGCCAGGCGCGGCGCCACCTTCGTGGGCCAGCTGGGGCTGGCTTACGGCCTTTCGGGACAGAAAGAAAAAGCGCGCGCGCTGCGCGAGGAGCTACAGATGCGCCGGGAGAGCGGGGAATATATTACTCCGGCGGCATTGCTGGCGATCGATATTGGCCTGGAAGACGCCGAGGCCAGCCGCCACGACCTGCTGGCTTACATTGAGGATGGGGGAAACGGGTTTGGGAACATTGTGATGCTGGGCCCGTTTTTCTACCGCCTCAACGCATATCCAGGTTGCGTCGAAGTTCTGCAGAAGGCGGGCTTCCCCAAGACACCGACGTCGCAGTGGTAGCTCTGATCGTAGCTGGGTTCAAGCTGGACGATGCCGTGAACCGTGAGAATCAATGCTTCGGTCGTATCTTCACGATTCGTATCTTCACTCGCACACGATCCCGTGGTTGGCGCCGTTCGCTCGGCAGCGATCAGGAACGAGAGAGTTGACTCGCGCGGAAGTTATACCTCGATATACCTTGCGCCACTGAAGAAATATTCTGGGTTGTGCATTTGGCGCAGGACGAGCCGCGGAGTACCATTCGCCACATGCGAGACCATAAACACTGGCTGCACCTGTGGTGGGCGATATTGCAGCACTTCGGAAGGGAGTGCAAGAAAACATGGGGTGCGGAGGTGATCGCCGTAGCGGTAGGAGGCATCGCCGGTGCAGCTACAACGTACCTAAGGTCGCAAGGCCACGCATCGTTTACGGACGCCCTCGTAGATGGCTTGCTAACTGCTTTGATCTTTTTTGCGATCTATGTGTTCGTCCATCTATTGCGATCTCCCTGGCTGGAGCGAAAAGCCGAAAGTGTCCATCCTTCGCTTGTAGATGGGGTGATTGGGTCTGTGTTGTTCTTGCTGTTGGTCGCTGGGGCAGTCTTCACTTGTCGATTGCTCGCCCATGACTGGCAGGCGGTCATAACACTCAAAGCTCCGGCTGATGCAGACGGGAGAAAGAGCTCGGAACTTATGGAGTTAGAGCAATGCAAGACTGACCTGGCACGCTTCACTTCGCCCGAGCCAAATGATTCGCTTCGGCGACGAACACTTAAAGTGGCAGACGAATATTTCCAGTTTGTACGTAAGCGATTTGACAATCATCCCCCGTATGGCAATGCGAATGATAAAGAACCAAGCGAAGCAACCAAGAAGATGCTTGCGACCGATAGACAGTACGATCAAGAGACGGCTGACCAGTACAATCGGCTCTACCGAGACAGGCTTGTCGGCATCATTCGTGAGTACCAGCACAAGGGAGTTCCGGTGGGTTGGCTTGAGGCATCGGCTCAAAATGGCAACTTAATGTGGATTCTTCCCGGCGGCTCATGGGAAGGCAGTCCGAGCGATCAACTGACAGCATTCCGCAATCTTGCATATCGGGTAGATGCTAGAGATCAGCTGATCGTGCTGACGCACTAGGCGGCCTAGTTCTTGGGTACTCTCTTCCCAAGATTATCGAGATAATTTGCTGCAGCAATCATGGCACTGCTGGGGCACAGGCTCGGTTCCTTTGCAGCATTAGCATTGTCCACTAGTTGCTGGAATGTCTCATCTTCCGTGTTATCTTCAATGATCTCTTCCCCTTTAGGAATTCTGAGTTTAAGAACCCCACGAAGGCTGTTAGCCTGTGCTGCCGCATGCGCGACCTGCCCGCTGTACTTCTGGTTGAGCAGTTTTATCTGAAACTCCACCTCATTCGCGTGTCGCGTGCGGTCAGCCAGAGACTCTACATCATTTGTGATGGCATCGTGTTTCTGTGCCTGTAGGCTATGCTCCTCGGACTGCCACTGCGCACATACGTCGCGCAGTGCTTCAGTCACTTGTGCAAGCGTTTGGCCTAACGCGTCACTGGATGACAGCGACCCTGGCGCCGGGGTGGTTGGTTGAATCCTTTTGGGTGACCGATGAGCAGCCGGGGCTTCGGCAGGTTCAGCCACCTCAATCGAAGCTGCTTGCTGCGCCTGTGGTTTCCTTACCAAGGCTGTGACAATGAGTCCGATAGCAAGGAAAACAATGAGCGACAGCGCCAATCTAATTGGGTGAATAAACTTACCCACCTTTTCGTGGAATCCTCTCAGCCATTCCTTCTCAATCTTCGGATGACTGATTAACCACCAAACCCACAGAGCACCAGACGCGGCCCAAGCCCAAGGTGCAAGCCATGTGAGCGAATTGAACCAGCCAGCTTGTAGCCCGATTTGAAAGGCAAAACTCCCTATTGTCATGGCTGAAGCAGCAATGAATGTTCGCATAACGCGGAATGCTACTCCGCGTGCTGGTCCTGCGCCAAATGCCTAACACCGTTTTTTTCCGGCCTACCTTGAGGCTCTTTCGAGTCATGTTTTGCTCGTGCCTGTCAAGCGATGCGCGGCACTTGCGTGCCATATCACATCGGTTGAAAGTCTTTCCAATTTCCAGCCACGTACAGGCCAGCCAAACAACTGAATAAACGGCGGAGATGAGCAAACCGCTAGGCTCAGCGGCCTTAAAAGCCGTGAAACACCCGCACGCCCCTTCCGCATCCCCACCCAAACGACTAAACTGATAGGTTCCGCCATCTTGCCCCAGCCGGGCAGGTCTCCCCTGCATGGGATCGGCCGCCGCCCGCGAGCATCAGGAAGGAAATCATGTCCCTCAATAGCTTCAACTCCCGCTCCTCCCTCAAAGTCGGCAACAAGGAATACGAGATTTACCGCCTCGACGCCCTCGACCAGCAAGGCGTCTCCACCCGGCATCTTCCCTATTGCCTGCGCATCCTGCTCGAAAATCTCCTCCGCACCGAAGATGGCCGCAACGTCAGGAAAGAAGACATCCGGTCGCTGGCAGCATGGAACAAGAATTCCAAGCCGGACAAAGAAATCGCGTTCACGCCCAGCCGCGTCCTGCTGCAGGATTTCACCGGCGTTCCCTGCGTCGTCGATCTCGCCGCCATGCGCGATGCGATGCAGGCCCTCGGCGGCGATCCCGCCCTCATCAATCCTCTCCAGCCCGTCGAGCTCGTCATCGACCACTCCGTCCAGGTCGACGAGTTCGGCGACAGCAAGGCCTTCGACGTCAACGCCCTGCTCGAATTCCAGCGCAACAAAGAGCGCTACTCCTTCCTCCGCTGGGGACAAACCGGATTCCGCAATCTCGCCATCGTCCCTCCCGACACCGGCATCGTCCACCAGGTCAACCTCGAGTACCTCGCCCGCGTCGTGTTCGTCAACGATCCCGCCGCCGGCAGCGGCGGCAACGGCCGCCCTTCCTCCGCAAAACGCACCGCCTACCCCGACACGCTCGTCGGCACCGATTCTCATACCACCATGATCAACGGTCTCGGCGTTCTCGGCTGGGGCGTCGGTGGCATCGAGGCCGAAGCCGCAATGCTCGGCCAGCCTGTGTCCATGCTGATTCCGCTGGTCGTGGGCGTGAAGCTGACCGGAAAACTGAAAGAAGGCGCCACCGCCACCGATCTCGTCCTCACCATCACCGAGATGCTGCGCAAGCACGGCGTCGTCGGAAAATTCGTCGAGTACTTCGGCCCCGGCCTCCGCGACCTGCCCCTCGCCGACCGCGCCACCATCGCCAACATGTCCCCAGAATATGGAGCCACTTGCGGGATTTTTCCGGTCGACAAAGAGAGCCTGAAATATCTAAAGCTGAGCGGGCGGAGCGCGGAGTCGATTGCACTGGTGGAGGCTTATTGCCGCGAGCAGGGACTGTTTCATGACGAAAAAACGCCGGAAGCGCAATACTCGGAATTGCTGGCGCTCGATCTCGCGACGGTGGAACCGAGCCTGGCCGGTCCGAAGCGGCCGCAGGATCGAGTGGTGCTTTCGCAGGCCGGAGAATCTTTCAACAAAGCGCTGCCCTCGCTGATGAAGCCGAAGGCCGCGGCGGCGCAGGGTGCGGCGCAACCGCACGCGGCGGCTTCGCCGGTGAGCACAACCAAGTCGTGGGAGGGTGAAGGCGGCAGCCCGGCCGCGATCGGCGTGGAAGATCCGAACGTCGAGGAGCACGTGCCGGCGAGCGTGAAAAATTCGCTGAAGCACGGTTCGGTCGTCATCGCCGCGATCACCTCCTGCACGAATACTTCGAATCCTTCGGTGATGATTGGCGCGGGCGTGCTTGCGAAAAAAGCAGTCGAGAAAGGATTGACGGTTCCGCCGTGGGTGAAAACATCGCTGGCGCCAGGATCAAAAGTGGTGCGCGATTACCTGGAGAAAGCCGGGCTTACGCCATATCTGGAAAAGTTGAAATTTCATATTGTCGGCTACGGATGCACGACGTGCATCGGCAACTCGGGTCCGCTGCCGGAAGAAGTGTCGAAAGCGATCGACGAAAAGGATCTCGTGGTCGCGTCGGTGCTCTCGGGCAATCGCAACTTTGAGGGCCGCATCAACTCGGAAGTGCGCGCGAATTACCTGATGTCGCCGCCGCTGGTGGTGGCGTTCGCGCTGGCGGGACGCATCGATGCCGACCTGCGCAAAGACGCGCTGGGCAAGGGCAAAGACGGCAAGCCGGTGTATCTGGCCGACGTGTGGCCGACGCAGCGCGAAGTCGACGAGGCGATGGAGAGATCCATCGACGCCACTATGTTCGCCAACAGCTACAGCGACGTCTTCAAGGGCGACGAGCGCTGGCGCGGGCTGCTGGTGCCGAAGGGGCAGACGTACGCGTGGGAGAGAGATTCGACTTATATCCGGCGCGCGCCATATTTCGACGAGATGAAGATTGCGCCGCCGGCGGTGGGCGAGATTGCGCACGCGCGCGTGCTGGCTGTTTTGGGAGACAGCGTGACGACCGACCACATTTCTCCGGCGGGCTCGATCAAGAAAGACAGCCCGGCAGGGAGATATTTGCAGGAGCACGGTGTGAAGCCCGCCGACTTCAATTCGTATGGATCGCGGCGTGGGAATCATGAAGTGATGGTGCGCGGCACGTTTGCCAACGTTCGGCTGCGCAACAAGCTGGTCGCGACCGAAGGCGGATTCACGCGGCATTTGCCGACGAACACCGAGATGTCGATTTTCGATGCGTCGCAAAAATATATTGCCGAGGGCACGCCGCTGATTATTCTGGCGGGCAAGGAGTACGGATCGGGCTCGTCGCGCGACTGGGCGGCGAAAGGGCCGCGCCTGCTGGGCGTGCAGGCGGTGATCGCGGAAAGCTACGAGCGCATTCATCGGTCGAACCTGGTGGGCATGGGCGTGCTGCCGCTGCAGTTTCCGGCGGGAGAGAATGCGGAATCGCTGGGGCTTTCGGGCGAAGAGATTTTTGAGATCACCGGGATTCGGGACGTGGTGGAGCATTTCGCCGCGGGGCGCAAGGTGAAGGTGCGGGCGCGCAACGTAGAGTTTAGTGCGCTGGTGCGCATCGATACGCCGCAGGAGGCGCTGTACTACGCCAACGGCGGGATTCTGCAGTATGTGCTGCGGCAGTTGCTGGCGGGGAAGCCGGAGGCGGTGGGGGTGTAGGCTTACCCCGGGGCTTACGCCCCGGGCTGCATTCTTTCGCCGCTTCGCGGCTGGGTTCGTGGTGGCTGCAGGGGCTGAAGCCCCGGTTCCTCTATTTCAACGCTTGACGCGGCCCTGAAGGGCCGCTCTTCCACCAATACTCCGACGCTTGACGCGGCCCCTTCGACTTCGCTCAGGGCAGGCTCTGAAGGGCCGCTCATCCACCAAGATCGAATTGCGGCGCGGCTTGAAGCGTGTAGGCCGCATACGAACAGCAGGTCCCTCCACTCGCCGTCGCATTCGCTCCGGCTTCGGTCGGGATGACAGAGTTGGAGCGACTGAAAGTCGTGCCCTGCCGGCCGTTCCGTTCACGCTGCCTGCGGAGCGGTTTGTGATTAAGATGGAGAAAGCAGTCTGGGGAGGAAGACGAATGAGAAAGCATCGGGTTGCGATTGTGGCGCTGGCGCTAGGCGCCGCGCTGGCCTGGGGACAAACCACGGCACACAAAGGGGCGAACACAAGTGCTCCGACGAAAGTGACGGGCGAAGGAACCAAGACCGCGTCGGGGCTGGTGTATTGGGACATTCGCATGGGCAATGGCGATGTGGCGAAGGAAGGCAGCCACGTCCGAGTGCATTACACGGGTTGGTTGACCAACGGGAAAAAGTTCGACAGTTCGGTGGATGCGGGCAAGCCCTTCGATTTCCGGATTGGCAACGGCGAAGTGATTAAAGGATGGGAAGAGGGCGTGACCGGGATGCGGGTGGGAGGCAAGCGGCAGCTGAAAATTCCTCCGGCGCTGGGATATGGAGCGGAAGGATATCCGGGAGTGATTCCGGCGAACGCGACGCTGATCTTCGATATTCAGCTGTTGGGCGTGCAATAAGAAATAAGGAACACCGCAGAGGACGCGGGGGATTCAGGCCGGCAACTGCCCCGATGACGAATTACGGCGCTTCAAACCTGGCCCTGATGGATGAAGTCGCGGTGTGGGATCAGGCCTTGACGACTTTGCCGCTGCGGAGGCAGGAGGCGCAGACGCGCATGCGCTTGGTGGTGGCGCCGACGCGGGCGTGAACGGGGCGCAGGTTAATATTCCAGCGGCGCTTGGTCACGTTGTGGGCGTGGGAGATGCGGTTTCCGAATTGCGGCTTTTTGCCGCAGATTTCACATTGTTGAGCCATGACGGCGACAGATCCTTTCAGCGGGGTACGCGGAAGCTTTTATTATACGGGATTGCGCGCGGAGGGGGCAATGAGTGAACCCGGCGCCTTACCCCGGCGCAGCCGCATTTGAGGACCGGTGGCGGTGCTTGTGCCGAGCGCGACTGACGGCTAGAATGCCGTCGCGTCCACGACAAGGGGTGAATGATGGCAGCCGCTCCGCTTCCTCCAGCAACTTCGCCCGTACCTGAAGCAGCGCCGCTTTCCGAGCCGGCGCGGATCGCCAACATATTCATCGCGCCATCAAAGACCTTCTTCGATGTGCGTCGGAATGCAAGCTGGTGGGGACCGTGGCTGGTGATATCGGTGTTTGCCTTGTTGTTCGTAACCGCGATGGACCGGCGGATGGGTTATGACCAGGTCAGCCGCAACGAGATCGCCCATTCGTCGCGGGCAGATAGATTTGATCGGATGTCACCGGACCAGCAGGCGCAACAAATCAAGGCTTCGAGCGCCGTCATCCGGTACCTGTCGTACGGAATTCCAGTCACCATTCTGATTTATATGGCGCTGATGACGCTGGTATTGTGGGCGACGCTGAAATTCGCTGCCGGAGCGGAGCTCTCGTTCAAGAGGGCGTACGCAGTCGGGTTCTACGGCGGATTGCCACAGGTGATCGGCAGCATCCTGGGGATCATCGCGATGTTCGCCGGCGTCGATCCGGAAGGATTCAATGTGAACAACCCGGTGGCTACGAATCCGGCCTATTTCATGGACCGCGGAGGAAACAGGTTTTTGTATGGCATCGCATCGAGCCTGGATGTGCTGGTGATCTGGAGCATCATTGTGATGGGAATCGGATTTGCGGTGACGGGCAAAATGAAACGGGGGACTGCGATCGGGATCGTAGCCGGGTGGTACCTTGTTTATAAGGTGGGAATGGCGGCGCTGGCCGCAGGGTCGTGAGGGTGGGGCCAAGTCCGGAGTTATCGGTGCACAGCGAATCATTCACAGAAAGCCAAGGAGACAATCAATGAAACGCATTCTTGTGTGGGTATGTGCGGTGGCTTGTGTTGGAAATGCGGGTTGCATGTGGGGGCAGGCGGCTTCGGGCGGCGCCAGCGCGGCGCCGGTGAAGGATCCGGTGACCACGGGGCTACGAACGTTATATGACCGGTCGCGCACGAACACGCTGGGAGCGATCGGAGCGATGCCGGCGGACAAGTTCAACTATAAGCCCACGCCCGACCAGAGCAGCTTTGGGCACCTGGTGGCGCATATTGTGGGCTTCAACAATTCTTTCTGTGCCAAGGTTGCGGGCGTGGCGGAGCCGAAAGTGGAAGAGGCGAAAGAGACCGACGCAAAGGATAAGCTGGTGGCGGCGGCGACGGCTTCGTACGATTTTTGCAATGAAGTGCTGGGGAAAATGGATGACTCGAAGATGGGGGAGAGCATAGAGATGTTCCATGGGCGGCAGGGACCGCGAGCGCTGGCGGCGCTGATTCTGGCCAGCGGATGGGCGGATCACTACTCGACGGCGGCGATGTATCTGCGCCTGAACGGAATTGCGCCGCCCTCGGCGCAGCCGAAGAAGTAACCAGACCTCGGGCGCCGGAGCTCAGACCTCGGCAAAGACGCCAGAGGCATGGGGTCTGGCTGCGTGATCGCGTTTCTGTATCTGTGCAGATGATCTGTGCAGGTGCCAAAGATTTTGCTGAGGTCCGAGGGCTGGGGCCGGGTTTGAAGATCAAGATCGTCTGGATTGGGAAGACGAAGGCTGCGGCGATCGAAGCGCTGACCGCGGAATACCTGAAACGGCTTTCGCGCTATTGCCAGGTCGAAGGCCTCAGCGCGCGCGATGAAGATTCCTTGCTGCAATGGTGCGGCCGGGCCTCATACAAATCGGGGACGTCCGGGAAGGCGGCAGGCTTGAAGTCGACGCTGGTCTTGCTCGATTCCCGCGGCAAGCAGTTGTCGTCGGAGGAGTTCGCTCGTTTTTTGGGAGAGTATCAGGATCGCAATCCGCTTCCGCTGGCGTTTGCGGTGGGCGGGGCGGACGGATTTAGCGAGGCTGCCAGGGCGGCGGCGCAGCATACGATTTCTCTGGGCAAGATGACGCTGGCGCACGAACTAGCGCGGGTGGTACTTCTGGAGCAACTCTACCGGGCGTTCACCATTTTGAAAAATCATCCTTATCACACGGGGCATGCGGGGTGAGGGGTGGCAGACACAAGGCCTCTGCACTCGCCGCCCCGGCCGAGCCAGGAAGCTTTTGCGTCGCGCTTGCTTACCGAGCAGACTTGGCTGAGAATGGTGCCGGGCTGTGTACCTCTGAGTTTGTGCCGGCTTTTCGGGATGCCTACAGTAAAAAGACACAAAAACTTAAACGTCAATTTTGGGAGTGGAACTGTGAGAGATGTGATGGAGTTGTTGCACGCGAAGGAACAGGAACTGCAAAAGGTTCGCCGGCAGGTGGAAGCGCTGCGGATCGCGGCGCCGCTGCTGACCAACGAGGACGATGCCGAGGGCGCCGGGCAAAAGAATTCAAGGCGGAATGAAAAAGCTGTTTAGGGGAGAGCGCCGCGGCGGGTTCCTGTTCACTGAATCGACATAGCCGCGAATGGATGTTGCACGTCTAGTAACCCGGGACGCCAGTCCTGCGGGTGCGTTTTTGCGCCACGGAGTGTGGCTTTTTAGCCACAGTCGACAAACGGGCCTTGGGCTGTAATCTATTCATACTTCGTAACATATCAAGAGCCCCGTTGATTCAAGAGCAGACACTTCGCTCGTCCGTGGAATGCGCCGGTGTGGGTCTTCATAGCGGCGCACCCGTGCGTCTACGCATAGCGCCGGCGCCTTCCGGAACGGGAATTGTATTTCGCCGGGTGGACCTGGATGGCTTTGAAGTGGAAGCCACGGGCCGCAACGTGGCGCGCGTGAGCTATGCCACCAGCCTGATGAAGAAGGGCGTGCTGATCTCGACCACCGAACACCTGCTTTCGGCGTTCATGGGGATGGGCATCGATAACGCCACGGTGGAGCTGGACAATCTTGAGCTGCCGATTCTGGACGGCAGCGCGCTGCCATTCGTGGACCTGATCGAGGCGGCGGGAATCCGAAAGCAACGGCGACCGCGAAAATACATCAAGATTCTGCGGGAGCTGGAGCTGCGCGAGGGGGACAAGGTCATCTCAGTGTACCCGGCCCAGCGCTACCTGGTTTCGTACTCCATCAATTTTCCGCATCCGCTGATCGGCAAAGAGACGCTGCAGGTGGAGCTGGGCAACGGGAACTATGTGCGTCAAATTGCGCCAGCGAGGACGTTCGGATCGCGGGAAGATGAGAAGGCGATGCGGAACATGGGGCTGATCCGAGGGGCGTCGTCGGAGAACTGCATCGTACTGACGCGCGAGGGAGTGGAGAATGGCCCGCTGCGATTTCCCGACGAATTTGTAAGGCACAAAGTGCTGGATCTGGTGGGCGACCTGGCCCTGCTGGGCAAGCCAGTGCTGGGCAAAATCGTGGCCGACCGCGCCGGGCACGCCATGCACACGGCGCTGGTGTCGCGCATCCTGCGCGACCGATCTCTGTGGGAAGAAGTTACGGTTTCCCAGGACGAGCGCGAGAGTTTGGAAGCGCCTCCGCTGCGCGCCGCCGTGAGTTCCTCCTATTAGGTTCCATCGTATTAGGTCCCCTCGTATTAGGTCCCATCTGCGAGCCAATCCCAAATCAGCTGACGCTTCGGCCATTCTTCGACATTCACTTTACGTACGGTGGCGAACATACCTGATTTGCGGAATGTTGTAATACTTCCGTTTCGTATGGACAAGGCCGAGAGCGATCGCATTCACCAATTGTGTGCGGAGATCGTGGCGGAACAGGATCGCCACAAGTTTCTGCGCCTGGTCGAGGAACTGAACCGGATTCTGGAATCCCAGCACCAGCGTCTGGAAGATGACAAGAAATAATTTCGATCTGCGCCGTGGCGCAGTTACGAGTTAGTCATCAGGTCGCCGCGACGCCGGAGTAAGACGGAGCCTGAGGCAAATCTGGGGAAGAATGTAGCGCGGGCTACAGATTTTGCGGAAATCAAAGGTAGTCGGGCAGGGCATCCAATCGAATGCGATGGAGATCGGTTGGGAAAAAGAAATCGTTATCGGTAGGAAGATGAAGACGCCGATGAATGCGGTTCCAGCGCGTCCGGGCGCGCGATCCGATGCAGGTGGCAAGGCGATCAGCAGCGTGATCCTGCTATCGCTTCCCGACGAAGAGTACGACCTGTTGCGGCCACATCTGGAGCCGGTGGACCTCCCGCAGTATCGCGTGCTGCACGAAGCGGGCGAGAAGATCGAATATTCGTACTTCCTGAATCACGGCATGTGCTCGCTGGTGGCGATGGCGCGAGACGGGCGCAGCGTGGAAGTGGGAATCGTGGGCAAAGAGGGCATGGTGGGCATGCCGCTCATGATGGGAATGCGCCTGGGAACGTTTCGCGCGATCATGCAAATGGCGGGCAGCGGAGTGCGCATCCGCTCGGAGGCCTTCGAAGAAATTTTGCCGGTGGCGCCGACGCTGCATTCCGAGCTGAGCCGGTTCGCGCTGATGCACGGTGTACAGGTGGCGCAACTGGCAGCCTGCAACCGCCTGCACGAAAACGGGCAGCGGTTGGTGCGATGGCTGCTCATGTGCCAGGACCGCATGGATTCGGCATTTCTTCCGCTGACCCATGAATTTATCGCGCAGATGCTGGGCACGGGGCGCCCGAGCGTGAGCCTGGCGGCCGCCGCGCTGGAAGATGCGGGGCTGATTCAGAACGATCGCGGGCGGGTGACGATCCTGAACCGCAAGAGCCTGGAACAACTGGCCTGTGAGTGCTACGGGATTATTCAGAATTTCAATGGATCGCTGGGGCTGAAATAGCGGCCGGCGCGTTTCCGAAAATTCCAGAAATTTCTCAGTTCATTACTTCAGCACTTCAGCGCCCTGGTTGTAATTCGCCCAGTTGTCAGGTCGCGCTGCCAGCATCGGCTGAGCGAGATGGAGACTGTGCAGGTTCGCCCCACCGATTTTCCAACAGCTCATTCTGATCGCGTAGCATCCCGACGCAGATCTAGGCCTTTCTGAAAGACACCAAGCAATTGCCCGCTAGATCTTCTGCAGGCGCTGGACTTCATGCACGCCGGGTATCTTCTTCAATCCCAACATAATGGTTTCAAGGTGCTTGAGGTCGGAGATGTCGAGAACGATCTCGACGCTGGCCTGGCTGTTGGCGGTGTGCGCGCCGATGTTGCGGATGTTGCTTTGGGCGTCGCCGATGACACTGGTGATGTTTTTGAGCATGCCGAAACGATCGTCGCAAAAGACGGTGAGCTTGACGGGGTAGGAGGTAGGAGTCGATTCATCGCGGGCCCACTCGACGTCGATGCGGCGCTCGGGCTCGTACATGAGATTGGTGACGTTGGGGCAACTGACGGCGTGGACGGCGACACCTTTGCCGCGGGTGATGTAGCCGACGATGGTTTCGCCGCGAATGGGATTGCAGCAGCGGGCGCGGTAGACGAGCATGTCGCCCTGACCTTTTACGGTAATGGCGTTGTGGTCGCCGAAGACGCGGCGCACGACGTTGGCGAAGGCGCCGGGCTTGGAGGAAAGGCCTTCGGCCTCGATGTCGCCGGTGATGGACGGAGTGGCGCCGGCGGGAAGGACGCGGGCGAGAATCTGGCGGGCGGAATATTTTCCGTAGCCGATGCCGGACATGAGGTCATCGACTTTGCCGAGGCCATAGCCGCCGGCGACCTTGAGCATGTCCTCATCCTTGATGTCCTTGATGGCGATGCGATATTTACGAGCTTCTTTCTCGATGAGCTTGCGGCCGATTTCAATGGAGCGCTCGCGCTGGTGAACGTTGAGCCAGTGCTTGATCTTGTTGCGGGAGCGGGAAGACTTGACCAGGCCCAGCCAGTCGCGGCTGGGCTTGTGTCCGGCCTGGGTGAGGATTTCAACGATGTCGCCGGAATGAAGCTTGTGGCGAAGCGGCACCATGCGGCCGTTGACCTTGGCGCCGACGCAAGTATGGCCGACTTCGGTGTGAATGGTGTAGGCGAAGTCGATGGGAGTCGCGTCGCGGGGAAGAACCACGACCTTTCCCTTGGGGGTGAAAGTGTAAACCTCTTCGGGATAGAGATCGACTTTGAGGGATGAGAGAAATTCGGCGGGATCGCTGACGTCGCGCTGCCATTCGACGACCTGGCGGAGCCAGGCGAGGCGTTGCTCATCCTGGGCAGAGACGGGGCCATCTTTATATTTCCAGTGAGCGGCGATGCCTTCCTCGGCCATCTTGTGCATCTCTTCGGTGCGAATCTGAATTTCGAAGGGAGTGCCGTCTTCGGTAATGACGGAGGTGTGGAGGGACTGGTAGAAGTTGGGCCGGGGCATGGCGATGAAATCCTTGATGCGTCCCGGGACCGGCCGCCAGATGTTGTGAATGATGCCGAGAACAGTGTAACAATCCTGCAAGGAGCGGGTAATGATGCGCATGGCGAACAGGTCGTAGACCTGATCGACGCCGATGCGCTGGCGCTGCAGCTTTTTGTGGATGCTGTAGAGGCGCTTGATGCGGCTGTCGACGGTGGCGTGGATGTTGGCCTCTTTCAATTTTTCCTTGATGATGGCCTGCATCTTGCCGAGAAAAACTTCGCCCTGCTTGCGGCGGGCGTTGACCGCTTTTTCGACCTGCTCGTAGCCGGCGCGATCGAGAAAGCGGAAGCCCAGGTCCTCGAGCTCGCCGCGAATCTTGCCCATGCCGAGGCGGTGAGCGATGGGCGCATAAATTTCGAGAGTCTCTTCGGCGATCTTTCGCTGGCGCTCGGGCTGGAGATGCTCGAGCGTGCGCATGTTGTGAAGGCGGTCGGCAAGCTTGATGAGGACGACGCGAATGTCGTCGACCATGGCCAGCATCATCTTGCGCAGGTTTTCTGCCTGAGCTTCCTCGCGGGTGGCGAAGTCGATCTTGCTGATCTTGGTGACGCCTTCCACGATATGGGCAACCTGCTCGCCGAATTCCTTGCGGATGTCGACGATGGTAACCGAGGTGTCTTCGACGGAATCGTGAAGCAGACCGGCGGCGATCGCCACCGGATCCATTTTCATTTCAGCGAGAACGAGAGCGACCTCGAGCGGGTGAACCAGATAAGGCTCTCCCGAGGCGCGGGTCTGGCCTTCGTGATGCTTGAGAGAGTAATCGTAGGCTTTCTTGACGATGGAGAGGTCGTCTTGCGGGCGGTTTTCCTGAATCCGCCGCATGAGCTCGCGGAATTTCGTGAGCGTGAGAGCGGTGGTCGCGATCTGTTGGCGCAGAGTCGCCATGCGGGATTATACCCATTGCGCGCCCCGGAGTCGCGCGCTGATCGCGGCAACCCGACCGAATCAAAATGGAGAAACGGCCGCGAACTGCCGGAGAGACTCAGGTGGGAGTGAGACGCGGCGCTGGCTTACTCATCATTATAGCGCCGGGCTCAGGGCTGATCGGAGCGATGATGCGGAGCCTTGGTGGAGAAACGGGGAATCACAAATTCCTGCAGGATGTTGGTGGCCGCATTGGAAGCGATTCCGATGGCAGTATTGTCGAAAGTGAGAGCGGCGCTGTTGCGGTCGGCGCCGGGATAATAAAGATTGGAAATTCCGCCGGCGGCCAGGCTGCCAAGAATTCCCGAATAGTTTGGCTGCCAGCGGCCATTGTCGCCTTTGCAAACCAGGGCCATGGAGATGGCGTAGAGAAAGCGCGAGCCAAAGCTGCCGGTGCCTTTATAGAAGTAGCGAGGGTCCTGCTTGAGCAACGAGGGCAGGATGGCGCCGCCGATGAAGGTGCTGCTGACAGTGTCGGCATAGTTGGCGGCAAAGCGCTTGGAGTAGCCCTGCATGCCCTGGCCGTATTCCACAAAGTGGTTCTGCGCCTGCTGCAGTCCCGCCGTGCCGCCAACTACCAAAAAAGTGAAGGGATCGACGACGCTGCGGGCTGCGAGCTTGAATTTCTGCCTGGAGGTCAGCGCCACGGCGTTGGGAACATAACTCACATAAAAATTGGGAATGACGCCAAGGATGCGCTGCTTTTCCTCCATATGAATTTGATCTTCAGCGACCTCGGGACGCGTGAGGCCAACCTGCACTTCGACGCGAGCGGAGGCGACACCCAACACGATCAAGGGAAGGGTTGCGGATTCCCCGGAGTGGACTTCGCCGGAAACGGTGTGAGGCTCAAAGCCCGAGTTGGTGATGACGAGCTGAAAGGTTCCGGGATCGACGCGAGCGAAGGCAAATTGACCGTTGCTGTCGGTCAAAGTAAGTTGATCGGGCGACTGGGGTCGTTCGATAAGCTTCACCTGGGCTCCGGCGACAAGAGCCCCCGTCTGGTCGACGACGGTGCCGGTTACGCTGCCTGGGAGAGGCTCCGGTTCATTTGCGCTGGCGGCGGTCCAGAAGCTTGCCGGATCAAATAAAAATGTGGCCGATTGGGATTGCCCGAGGCAGGGGGAAACGAGCAAGCTTGCGAGAAACACGCCAATGGCGAAGCGGGCGCCGAACCGCGGAAACATGGATTCCCCCGAAAAGGCCAGACTGCCAGATTATGAAGCGGCGGGTAGTCACCTGCCAGATTACTCCTGCATACGGCTTTCGTGTGCGAATGCGAACTTGGTTCGCCCACTCTCAGGTATTTGACCGAAGGCAGGCGTCAAAACCACCTTCAGATTCTCTTCCCTCACCCTTATTTTGTTTGCTCTACGGTATGTTCCGTATCGAACGAGACATAAGGTTCCGGTAAGAATACAAGGGTGCCCACCCTTACAGATGCTCGAATCGACGAATTGTGTGCCCGGATCCGCGCTTTATGCCGGGGACCATTCTCGCCTCCGCGGGAGGTCGAACTGAAAGTCCTGGCGCGCAAGTTGAGGGAAGCCGTCAGCCACCATGTGAACATCGCTCGAAGCAACCTGCGATTGAAGAAGAGTGCGATTGACCAGCGGGATCCCGACAAGAAAACCACGCTTAAGGCGTCATAGCCCGGGAACGTCTTTCCACATTGCCTGAACAACTCTCGGCGAACACCTTCTGAAAATTCAGATGTTACAAACCATATGAAGTCTGCGGCCAGTTGGTGGGCCACTCGCCAAACTGGTAGAGTGAAAACTGCCCATGAACGCCAAAGTTCTTGTCAGCGGAGCGTCCGGCCCGATCGGTACCGCACTTCTTCCATCCTTAAGAAACAGTGGTTGGACGGTGTATCGGCTGACGCGCGGGCCGGCGCGTGAGGAAGGGCAAATCAGCTGGGATCCAGCCCAGCCGCTGGCTCCGGGCCGGGTGTCCGGCTTTGATGCCGTGATCCACCTGGCAGGCGAGAGCATCTTCGGGCGCTGGACCAGCTCCAAGAAAGCGAAAATTCGCGACAGCAGGGTTACGGGCACGCTGAACCTGGCGCAAGCCCTGGCGCAGGCGGAGGAGAAACCGCGCGTGTTGGTCTGCGGCTCGGCGATCGGGTATTACGGGAACCGCGGAGACGAATTGCTGTCGGAAGACAAAGCGCCGGGGGCGGGATTTCTGGCGGAGGTTTGCCAGCAGTGGGAAGAGGCGACGATGCCAGCCGTGCAGGCCGACATTCGCACCGTCCATGTGAGGACTGGAATCGTACTAAGCCCGAAGGGCGGCGCTTTGGGGGCGATGCTGACGCCCTTCAGGATGGGATTGGGCGGGCGCATTGGCGATGGGCGGCAGTGGATGAGCTGGATCGACGTGCGCGACATGGTAGGCGGAATTCATCATGTAATGAAAAACGACCTGGTGCAGGGGCCGGTGAACATGGTGGCGCCGCGGCCAGTCACGAATGAGGAGTTCACGCGCACGCTGGCGGCAGTGTTGTCGCGCCCGGCGATTTTCCCGCTGCCCAAGTTCGCGGTGAAGGCCGTGTTCGGGGAAATGGGCGAAGAACTGTTGCTGGCCAGCCAGAAAGTGGAACCGGCCAAGCTGATTGCCAGCGGATACCCCTTCCGCTATCGCGATCTAAAAGCCTCGCTGCAGGGGCTGCTGAAAGCTGATTAGCGGCTCTCCGCCGCGTGCGCCGGGAGGGCGCAGACGGCCCCTTCCGTGAAGTTCTCCGATTCGATGGCGAAAGCATGGTTGAAGCGCGCGCGGTAATTTTCCCAGGCAATACAGGACGTTAACTCGACCAGCTGTGCGGAGTCGAATTGCTCGCACAGCCGGTTGAAAAAGGCGTCGGGAACTTGCACGGGAGTGAGTGTCATTCGATCGGCGTACTCGACAACCAGTCGTTCCGTGCTGGAGAAATGTGGGCTGGTGCGATAGTTGGCGAGGTCGGCGATCTGCTCCTGCGAGATGCCAGCCGTTCTGCCCACGGCAGAACCGATATCCATTCAAAAGGGACAACCGACCAGGGTGGCGGCGCGTAGTTGAGCCAAGCCCTTCAGCCTGGCATCGACCAGGTGACTGCTGACCTGGGATTGTTCCATCTGGCCATAGCCCCAAAGAATGGCGGCATGATGCGCGGTCACTTGTACGGGCATGACGATCTTGCCCACTTTGCGGCGGGTGAGTGCGTAGACCAGGCGCACGAATAAGTTGCGGATGGGGCCACCCTGGGTGGTGGAAGCACCGGCAATGCGGGCCATAAGAGCCTCCTGCCTTTTGGATTCAGGGAAAAGCCGGTGGACGCACAGTTTTGGCAGAGGGATGGGCGCGAATGGCGACGTGATGCCCGTCACAGACAGGCGGTTGGGCGCCAGCGAGACTCTTTAATGATGAATGTGTCGGGCGCAAGGCGGACCTGGAGGAGATCAGAATGAAGATAAGGATGATGATATTGGCGCTGGCTTTCGGGCTGGCGGCGTGGGGGCAGAGCGGAGCGCAGGAAAGTTCCTCCGCGAAGGCAAAAGAGGCGACGGCAAGTGCGTGCTGCGCGAAGGCAGCCAGCATGAAAGAGGGGCACAGCTGTCCCCATGCAATGGCGGGCGATGAGGCCGAGGCGGGGTCCGGGTGCTGCGGGCACATGGCGTGCAATCATGCCAAGGATCAGGCGAAAGGCGAGGATAAGGATAAAGGCGAAGCCGGCGAAGGCATGGCCTGCATGAAAGCCGGATCCGACAAGGCGAATTCCTGTTGCGGTGAGGACTGCTGCAAGGATCATGGGAAGGGATGTTGTGCCGAGGAGAAGGAATCGGGCACGAAGGCGGAAAGCTGCAAGCACGGAGAGTGCTGTGAGCATATGGCCGCGAATTCAGGTGCGGGGGCTGCCAAGTAACAAAGAGGGCAAATAGACCTTCGCGTAACAACTAAAGACCAAAACAAAGCCTCAGCCTCGAGCTGAGGCTTTCTGCTGTGACGATTTTCGGGCTGAGCCCGGGATGCAGGCGGGCGGAACATTCTTTAGAATCCAACGTAGAATAATAAAGAGGGGTAGCGTGTACAGGAAGCCCGGGTGTGTCTCTATGAGAATTTTACGACCAGCCTTGCTGGCGCTGGTGATGGCCGGCGCATTTTTCTATTTCACGACGTGGCGATCGAACTCGAAGTTCGCGGGCGTGAACCCGGTGAACTGGATCAGCCAGCCGACGCAAGTGGAGATTACGGAAGCTTCGAGCGGCGAAGCGCTGGACAGCGAAGAGCAGAACAACATCAGCGTTTACCGCAAGAATATTCCCTCGGTGGTGAACGTGACCTCGCGCGCCATGGCGTTCGATTTCTTTTACGGGCTGGTGCCGCAGGAGGGACAAGGATCCGGTTTCGTGATCGACCGGGACGGGCACATTCTGACGAACTACCATGTCATCGCCGATGCGCGCCAGGTCGAAGTGACGATGCACAACCGCAAAAAGTACAAGGCGACGGTGGTGGGCACGGACCAGGCGCACGATCTGGCGGTGATCCAGATCAAGGCGAGCGACCTGGTGCCGGCGGTGCTAGGCGATTCGCGCAATCTGCAGGTTGGCCAAAAGGTGTATGCCATTGGAAATCCTTTCGGGCTTTCCGGAACCATGACGCGGGGGATCGTGAGTTCGATCCGGCCGGTGAAAGAGCCGAACGGAGCCATGATCGACGAGGCGATACAGACGGACGCGGCCATTAATCCGGGAAACTCGGGTGGGCCGCTGATGAACTGGCACGGAGAGGTGATCGGGATCAACACCATGATCCTGTCGAGCGTGGGGCAGAACTCGGGCGTGGGCTTCGCCATCCCGATCAATACGGCGAAGGCGGTGCTGAACGATTTGATGACGCTGGGGCGGGTGCGGCGGCCGGCGCTGGGCGTGCGTACGATTCCGATCAGCCCGGAGCTGGCCGAGGAAATGGGGCTGCCGGCTGACTACGGATTGCTGATCGTGCAGGTAACGCCCGGAGGATCGGCTGAGCGCGCCGGGCTGCGCGGCGGGACCGAGCGCGCCTACTTGGGGAATGTGCCGATCATGCTGGGCGGAGATCTGATCGTGGCGATTGACGGAGAGAAGGTGGAGAACGAGCAGGACCTGTCGCAGATGATGAACAATCACCGGGCCGGCGACACGGTGAAGCTGACGATTTTCAGGAACAAGAAAAAACAGGATGTCGACGTGCAACTGGGAGAAGCCCGGGAGCAGGTGTGAAGCCGGGATTGCGCTGGCTTAGGGTTCGGACACGGTGCGAAGACCGGTCATGGACACGACGTCGACGCGGAAGAATAGAGGTTCGATGGCGAGATCGCCGGTATGCTCGCGGCGCTCGGCGAGCGGAGTGAGCCACCACTGCGCGGTTTGCGATAAGAGTTGCCGGGCGTGTTCCTTCTGCTCGGTGTATTGAGGCTCCTGAAGTTCGACGAAGGTTCCGTTCACCAGGACGCTGGTCCAATGGTTGGGGCTCACGATCTCATCGGCCTGCACGCAAACACGAGGATTTCTTCGCATGCAATCGATCTTTTTTCCCGCCGTCGAGAAAAAGTAAAGGCAGGCGGCTTCGTAGGCGAAGGAGATAGGCACGACGTACGGCTGATCGTTGAGCGAACAGGCGATTCGGCCGATGGAAACACGGCGCAGGAGATCTTCGCATTCCTTCAACGATGTAGAAGTAATCCGCACTGATAGTTCCGCACTGATAGTTGGTAAGGATAACAACAATTCCGGCCGCCGCAAGTGAATTTCATGTTCGGGAACCACTGAGTCAACAGTTGAGGAAATTTTACAAATGGCGGCTACTGCAGCGTAGTTTTGTGCCGAATTGAGTTATGGTTCCGGCATCCGCCGCTGGGTTTCGCTAAATGAACGTCGATTCCATCCGCGAATTTTGCCTGGAGTTTCCGCAAGCTACTGAGAAACTGCAGTGGGGCGACGATCTATGCTTCAAGGTGCGAGGCAAAATTTTTGCGATCGTTGGGCTCGATGACCCGCAACTGTGTTTCAAGTGCGCGCCCGAAACGTTTGCGGAGCTGATTGAGCGGGAGGATATCCGTCCTGCGCCATACGTGGGCCGCTACAAGTGGGTCATGCTGGATCGGTTGAACGCGCTGCCATGGGATGAACTGCGCGAACGGATCAAAGAATCGTACGAAATGGTGGCGGCGAAGGCGCCGGGGAAGAAAGCGGGGACCAAGAAAAAAGCGAGCCGCAAAAAGAAGGTTGGGCGCTGACGGGGAGTGGGTACAGATTGACCCAATACCGCTGACATCGTCATTTGACGGGACTCGCCGCCCTCAGCTAGCCTGAGAGATTAGCCCGATCTGCGAATGCCTCTCGATGGCGCATGCAATTCCGGCATAAATCATTAATTTTGTTGCTGATGGCGGCGGCCGCCGCGATTGCGCCGAGGCTCGCATGGGCGGCGGTTGAGCCGGTGCATGCCGCGCACGGCATGGTGGTGAGCGTGCACGAGCTGGCGTCGCGCGCCGGGGTTGAGATGATGCGTGCGGGCGGCAACGCGGTCGATGCTGCCGTGGCCACGGGATTTGCTCTGGCGGTGGTTCACCCGCCGGCTGGAAATCTGGGCGGCGGCGGATTCATGCTGATCCGCATGGCCGACGGCAAAGTGCATTTTGTGGATTATCGCGAGACGGCGCCGGCGAAAGCTACGGCTGGGATGTACCTGGATGCGCAAGGCAATGTGATCGAGGACGCGAGCATCATCGGATACAAGGCGATTGCAGTGCCGGGTTCTGTGGCGGGTATGGTGTATGCCGAACAGAAGTACGGCAAGCTCGGCCTCGAGCGTGTGATGGCGCCGGCGATCCGGCTGGCCAGGGAAGGCTACGCGCTGGCCTGGAACGAGGCGCAGGATTTTCAGGACCGGCACCTGAGTGAATTTGCCGAATCCAAGCGGATCTTCCAGCGCAACGGCAACTACTACCAAGCGGGTGAAGTTTTCCGCCAGCCCGACCTGGCGCGGACTCTGGAACGGATCGCGGCCAAACCCGGCGATTTTTATCACGGGGATCTTGCCCGCGAGCTGGCCGCGGCGATCCACAAGGGCGGAGGTCTGATCAGCGTCGACGACCTGGCGCGCTACGAAGTGAAGGAACGAGAGCCGGTACGAGGAACGTATCGGGGGTATGAAGTGATCAGCGCGCCGCCTCCATCGTCGGGCGGAACGGTGCTGTTGGAGTCGCTGAATATTCTGGAAGGGTACAACCTGGCGGCGATGGGCGACCGCTCCGCGCAGTCGGTGCATTACACGACGGAAGCCTTCCGGCGCGCGTTCTTTGATCGAGCGGAGTTTCTGGGCGATCCGGACTTCGCAAAGATTCCGGTGGCACAACTGGTGGATAAGAAGTATGCCACAGCATGGCGGGAGTCGATCGCGGCGGATCATGCCAGCGCCAGCAAAGCGTTGAAGCGGCCGGGCATTTTCAGCGAGCTGGAGCAGTATGCAGCCGAGCATCCTCAGCCGCAAAGCTTTCACGAAGGCACGCACACCACGCATTATTCGGTGGTGGATGCCGACGGGAACGCGGTTGCGGTGACGACGACGATCAACGACTGGTTCGGATCGCGGGTGACGGCGGATGGCCTGGGATTTCTGCTGAACGACGAGATGGACGACTTCTCCGCCAAGCCGGGCGTGCCCAACTCGGATGGATTGATTCAAGGCGCGGCCAATGCGATCGGGCCGGGGAAGCGGCCGCTTTCTTCCATGACGCCGACGATCGTGGCGCGCGACGGGAAGCCCGTGCTGGTGCTGGGTTCGCCGGGAAGTTCGAAGATCATCACGACCGTGGCCAACGTGCTGATGGGCGTGATCGATTATGGGATGAACATCCAGGAGGCGGTGAATGCCCCGCGGTTTCACAACCAGTGGCTGCCGGACGTGCTGAACGTGGAGCGGTGGTTCTCGCCCGATACCGTGCAGATTTTGCGCAAGATGGGTTACACGGTGCAGTACGGCCTGTCGGATTCGGACGGCTATTGGAGCGACGGGGAGTGCATTGCCGTGGATCAGAAGACGGGCGAGCGGCTGGGAGCGCCAGACGGGCGCAATGGCGGCAAGGCCGTGGGATATTGAGATATTGAGGGGATAACGATTGCCGCCCGGGGTAACCGGCGCGGCAGTCGCAGTGAATTCATGCGGCAAGGATGACCATGGTGAGAGCGGTATCAACTTATTTATATGTGAAGGAGCGGCTCCATCCGGGGATTCTCGACGGATTGCAGCGCACCGGGGTGCAGGCGATTGAAATTTTTGCCGCGCGCCAGCACCTGGACTATGCCAACCGCAAGGCGCATTTGCGCGAGATTGCGGACTGGTTCCGGGGCAACACGATTCCGCTGCACTCGGTGCATTCGCCGCTGTACTCCGATTATGAATGGGGCCGGACCGGGTCCCCGCCCGTAAACCTGGCTTCAACCGACCGAGCCGGGCTGGTGGAAGCGATGGATGAAGTCAAGCGGGCGCTGGAAATCGCGGAGCACGTGCCCTTCCGCTTTCTGATCCAGCACCTCGGCGTTCCCAACGAAAGTTTCAGCGAGAAGAAATTTGAATCGTGCCTGACTTCGATCGAGCACCTGCGCGCGTTCGCCAAACCGCTGGGCGTGCGGATCTTGCTGGAAAATATTCCGAACGAGCTCTCTACGCCCGACAAGCTGATGGAGATGATTCACATGGCGCACTTTGACGACGTGGGAATCTGCTTCGATTTTGGGCATGCGCACATGATGGGTTCGGTTCCCGAGGCGTTCGAACTTGTGCGTAACCAAGTTTGCTCGACCCACGTGCACGACAACAAAGGAGTGCAGGACTCGCACTTGTGGCCGGGCGAGGGGACGATTGACTGGAAGCAGGCGATGGAACTGCTGCGCACGGCGCCGCAACGCCCGCCGCTGCTACTGGAACTGGAACACGATGACAAGGTGAACCCGCTGGAAAAACTGGGCGGCACGTTTGACAGATTGGAAACGGCGTAACGCGACCTGTCAGGGTTGACCTTGGTGATTGGTGGAACGAGGGGAGCAAGCTCCCAGCATGGCTTGGCCCTTTGCGCAGCATTTAAGTTAGGAAATTTCCCGACGACTTCTATGAAATCCATGTCTGCTGTGACGACCATCGCGGAAATCGGCAAGCACGACGGGCAGAGCGTGACGATTCGCGGCTGGCTGTATAACTTGCGCGAGAGCGGAAAGCTGCTGTTCCCGCAGTTTCGCGACGGCTCGGGAATCATCCAGGGCGTGGTGCCCAAGAACGCGGTGGCGGCGGAAGTGTTTGACGCGATCAAGACGCTGACGCAGGAATCGAGCGTGATCGTGGAGGGCAAAGTTCGCGCCGACAAGCGCGCGCCCGGCGGATACGAACTCGATGTCTCGAACGTGAAAGTGGTGCAGCGCGTGCCGGAGTCGGATCCCTATCCCATCACGCCGAAGGAACACGGCACGGAATTCCTGATGGAACACCGGCACTTGTGGGTGCGCTCGCAGCGGCAAGCGTCGATTTTGCGAGTGCGGGCGGAGATTGTGAAGGCGGTGCGCGATTTCTTCGACGAGCGCGGGTTCACGCTGACCGATCCGCCGATCCTGACGCCGGCGGCGTGCGAGGGCACGACCACATTATTCCCCGTGGACTACTTCGAGGAGCAGGCTTACCTGACGCAATCGGGCCAGCTCTACATTGAAGCGACCGCGATGGCGCTGGGCAAGGTGTATTCCTTTGGACCGACCTTCCGGGCGGAAAAATCGAAGACGCGGCGCCACCTGACTGAATTCTGGATGGTCGAGCCGGAGATTGCTTACGGCGAGCTTGACGACCTGATGGAACTGGCGGAGCAATTCATCAGCTTCGTGGTGAAGCGGTGCGTGGAACGCCGGCGCGCCGACCTCGCGGCGATTGGGCGGGACGTGACGAAGCTGGAGAAAATCGAACCGCCGTTTCCCCGCATGAGCTACGACGATGCGGTCAAAAACCTGCAGGAAGGTCACGCCAAAGGCGCGCTGGAGACGCGGTTTGAGTGGGGCGGCGATTTCGGTTCTCCGGACGAGACGTATCTTTCGGCGCAATTCGACAAGCCGGTGATGGTGCATCGCTACCCGGCCAAGGTCAAAGCATTTTACATGGAGCCGGATCCCGAGCGGCCCGAGCTGGCGTTGTGCGTGGACGTGCTGGCGCCCGAGGGATACGGAGAAATCATCGGGGGATCGCAGCGCATGGCCTCGCATGATTTGCTGGTGCAGCGCATCAAGGAACACGGGCTTCCGGAAGAGGCGTTCAAGTGGTACCTGGATTTGCGCAAGTATGGCAGCGTGCCGCACGGAGGCTTCGGCATGGGCATTGAGCGCGCTGTGGCGTGGATCTGTGGCCTCGAACATGTGCGGGAGACGATTCCGTTCCCGCGCATGCTGCACCGGCTGTACCCGTAAGCAACCAAGAAAACCTACATGACTACCGATTCGATTTCTACAGCGCCTAAGAAAATTCGAGTGATCGGCGTGCCGCTGGACCTGGGGCAATCGCGGCGCGGCGTCGACATGGGGCCATCGGCGGTGCGAGTGGCCGGCCTGGAGGCGCGCCTGGAAGCGTTGGGCCACGAAGTGGAAGACGGCGGCAACGTGGCCGTGGCCATCCCCGAGCAGAAAAAAGAAGGCGACACGCACGCCAAGTACCTGAAGGAAATCACCGCGACCTGCACCAAGCACGCGGACCTGGTGCTGAAGACGCTGGAAGCGGGAAAGATTCCGCTGGCTCTGGGCGGCGATCACTCCATGGCTGCGGGCACGGTTTCGGGGGTGGCGGAATATTACCGACGGCAGAACCAGCGGGTGGGGCTGATCTGGATTGATGCGCACAGCGATATCAACACTCCGGAAACTTCCCCGAGCGGCAACGTGCACGGCATGCCGCTGGCGGCGCTGATGGGGCTGGGCCCGGCTGAACTGGGCAACATATTCGATTTTTCTCCGAAGGTGAGGCCGGAAAATTGCGTGCTGGTCGGAGTGCGCGACATTGATTCGATCGAAAAGGAAAATGTGCGGCGCACCGGCATCAGCGTGTTCACCATGCGCGATATCGACGAGCGCAGCATGCGAACCATCATGGAAGAAGCCTTGCGAATAGCGGGGCGCGGCACCGCGGGATATCACATTTCGCTCGATATGGACTGGATTGATCCGGAAGACGCGCCGGGAGTGGGAACGCCGGTGCGCGGGGGCGCGACCTATCGGGAGGCGCACCTGGCGATGGAAATTATCGCCGACCACGGGCGCATGACCAGCTTCGAGATTGTGGAAGTGAATCCCGTGATCGACGAGCACAACCAGACGGCGGACCTGGCAGTGGAACTGGCGCTGTCGGCTTTTGGAAAAAAGATCCTGTAAGTCCTATGAACAAGATTCGAGTCGGCGTTCTTTTCGGCGGGCGCAGCGGCGAGCATGAAGTGTCGCTGCTATCGGCCGCGTCGGTGCTCAACGCCATTGACAGAGATAAGTACGACGTTGTGCCGATCGGCATTACGAAGGATGGCCGCTGGCTTACAGCGGAGCATGCCGAGAATTTGCTGCAGGGCAAACTGGTGATTGAACCGCGGCAGCTGCGCGCAGGCGATCCAGACCTGACGCAGCCGGCGGCCGTGTTGTCGCGGGGCGAGGCGGTGGTGGTTCCACCGGAGCCGGTTCATCGCGAGAGCGGCCTGGTGCCCTTTCAGACCGATCCGGCGATGTTGCGCCGGGCCAGCGACCGCGCCATCAACGTCGACGTCATCTTCCCCGTGCTGCACGGCACTTTCGGCGAAGACGGCACCATTCAGGGCCTGCTCGAACTCGCCGACATTCCGTACGTTGGCGCGGGCGTGCTGGGTTCGGCCGCCGGCATGGACAAGGACATTATGAAGTCGCTGTTCATCGCGGCAGGCTTGCCCATCGTGAAGCACGTAACCATCCTGCGCGGGGCGTGGGAGAACGATGCGAAGGGCACGGAGAAGCTGGTCGAGAGAAAGGTCAAGTATCCGGTGTTTGTGAAGCCGGCCAATCTGGGATCGTCGGTGGGCATCAGCAAGGCGCATAACCGGAAGGAGCTGGGGCCTGCCATTGAGGAGGCCGCGAAGTTCGACCGGAAAATTGTGATTGAGCAGGGCGTAGGCGGAGCCACGAAGAAGGCGCGCGAGATCGAATGCTCAGTGCTGGGCAACGATGATCCGGCGGCGTCGATCCCCGGCGAGATCGTTCCGATCAAAGAGTTTTACGATTACAACGCCAAGTATCTCGATGAGGGTTCGGAACTCATCATTCCGGCGAAGCTGACGAAGGCCGAGACGAAGAAGGTGCAGGAACTCGCGGTCCGCGCTTTCAAGGCGGTGGACTGCTCGGGACTGGCGAGGGTCGATTTTCTGATGGATGCCGCGACCCGCAAAATTTATTTGAACGAGATCAACACCATGCCGGGCTTCACCGCGATCAGCATGTATCCCAAACTGTGGGCGGCCTCGGGGGTGGAGTATGCGGAGCTGATCGACCGGCTGATCCAGTTAGGCATCGAGCGCCATCAAGACAAGAAGAAGAACCAGTACAGCCGCTAGGGAAGGGTAGTAGTTTGCCCTTGCGAGTTAGTGTTCCCTCTCGTCCGAGTGGAGGAACGCACCCTCCCATAAGTTTTTTTTCAGAATCGGCGAAAGGGCGGCATTCGGCCGCACTCACTGCAGAGCAACGTTTCTGTGCCGATGTATCAGGCATGAGCTGCAGCGGGCTCCAGTACCTGACGCCGAACGACTGGGTTCTGATCCGAGCCAAGGGACAGAAACGCATGTTCCGACTGGGAGAAGAGATTATCCACCAGGGAGACTGGTGCGACAGTCTTTTTATTATTCGCGATGGCGAGGCCTCGGTGGAGGTGGCTTCGACGGGGGCGAGAACGATTTTGGCGTGGCTGGGCCCCGGCGATATTTGCGGCGACATGGCATTCCTGGAACAAGGCCGCTACACGGCCGCGGTGGTGGCCAAGGATGAGCGCGTCGAGGTGGATGAAATCAATGCCCACGAACTGCGCGGCCTGCTGGATGGTTTCGCCGGGCTGGCTTCGCGCTTTTATCACTCCATGTCGCTGGTGCTGGTGCAGCGGCTCAGGGCCACCTCCAGCGAGCTGGCGCGCGAGATGGCTTTGCGCGACAAGTTCAGTAATTCTTCGCAAGAATAGCGTAGTCGTGCAGTCCGAAATCCAGCGCTGATTCCCTTTGCAGAACGCCGTCTGAGCGGAGCCGCTTTTCAGGCGGCGGGAGGGTTCTTCTACTGCAAATAATTCCCCGTTGACGAGCCATCGGCCTCGATGTAGGATCATGGGGACAAGTTCGCTCTTCGGAGCGGACCCGATTTCATGCAGAGTGGCTGAGGGACGAGCCCTAAGACGCCACGGCAACCGCACCGCGATCATCTATCGCGGCGGCTTGGTGCCAACTCTCTCCTGGAAACAGGGAACATGAGATACGGATGCGAGCAGTTTTGCATTCCGATAGCCTCTTTTCCTTTTCCTGGAAAAAGAGGCCTTTGTTTTTTAAGGCCGCTTTTTCCGGCTCGTCCTCAGCTATTCGCTGAAAGAAGGCAAGTTTCAAAGTTTCGGGTTTCAAAGACCTGAGGTTCCGTCGGGTCGTGAACTTTGCAACCTTGAAACTTTGCAACTTTGAACTTTCAAGAAAGCGAGTAGCTCCATGCCGACACACGACGCCCTATACCAGCTGCGTTGCCGCGAATGCGGACGACTTTGGGTAAACCAGCCGCGCTCCTATTGCGAAGAGTGCTTTTCTCCGCTCGAGGTCATTTACGACTACGATGCCATCCGGCCTGCTCGCGCGAACGGCGCCGGACCGGGAATTTTGCGGGAGCGCATCGCGCAACGGCCGGCGAACATGTGGAGGTACGCGGAGCTGCTGCCGCTTCCCGCGGGATTTGAACCACGACTGCCGGTAGGGTTCACGCCGTTATTCCGCGCGCCTCGCCTGGCGGAGCGGCTGGCGGCGGGCAACGATGCGCAGGCCGCCGCGCAAAATCTCTACATCAAGAACGACGCCGTCTGCATGCCCACGCTGAGCTTTAAGGATCGCGTAGTGGCCGTGGCGCTGGCGCAGGCGCAGGCATTCGGATTCGACACGGTCGCGTGCTCGTCCACGGGCAATCTGGCGAATGCGGTGGCGGCGCAGGCCGCCCGGCTGGGACTGAAAGCGCGGATTTTCATCCCGGCAGATCTGGAGCCCGCGAAAATTCTGGGCACGCAAGTGTTTGGCGCTACTGTCGTCCGCATCGGCGGAAACTATGACCAGGTCAACCGGCTGTGTTCGCAGATTGCCGAAGAGCGGCGGTGGGGATTCGTGAACGTCAACCTGCGCCCGTACTACGCCGAGGGGTCGAAGACGGTGGGCTTCGAGATTGCCGAACAGTTGGGCTGGCGGCTGCCCGACAACGTGGTCGTCCCAATGGCGGGCGGATCGCTCATCACGAAAATCAAGAAAGCCTTTGACGAGCTGATCAAGCTCGGACTGGTCGCCGAAAAGCCGGTGAAGTTTTTCGGAGCGCAAGCGACGGGATGCTCTCCGATATCGACCGCGGTGAAGACGGGCAGCGCGGAGATCGAGCCGCAAAAGCCGGCGACGATTGCGCGCTCGCTGGCGATCGGCAACCCCGCAGATGGGCTCTACGCGATTCGCGCCATCAAGCAGAGCGGCGGCTGGAGTGAAGACGTGAGCGATCCCGAGGTGGTCGACGCCATTCGCCTGTTGGCCGAAAACGAGGGCATTTTCACCGAAACGGCCGGCGGCGTGACCGTGGGCACGGCAGCCAAGTTGTACCGGCAGGACCGCATTCTGCCCGAGGAGACGACGGTGCTCTGCATCACGGGAAATGGATTGAAGACGACCGACGTGCTGGCGGGAGTTTATGAGGTAGAGCAGCCAATCGCGCCCAAGCTGGCGGAGTTTGAGAGTTACCTGCAGCAAACGCTGGAAAAGGACAACGCTGCAACCGAACGGCATGCCGCCGCCGCGGTGTAGGGATGATTCAGGGGCATGGCGTGACGCGCCAGAACTGGGGAACGGCAACAGCGGCACAAGCCGCGCAAAAAGGGGGACTCAATGTCGATCCATGTACAAATTCCGACCGCGCTGCGACGGCATACCGCCGGAGTCGCAACCGTTGCCTGCACTGCGAGCAACCTGCAGCAACTGCTTTCAGCTCTGGATGAGCAGTTCCCCGAACTGAAAAGCCACATTCGAGACGACAAAGGGCAGCTGCGCCGTTTCCTGAACATTTATGTCAATGAGGAAGACATTCGCTTTCTCGGCGGCAACGACTACGTGTTCAGCGATGGCGACGAAGTGCTGCTGGTGCCATCGATCGCGGGCGGATCCGCTCGCTTGTAACTGATGCGGCGCGGATTTCCCGGATCTCATTTGCCGGATGGATCTCCGGTCCGCGCGGTGAATTTTCAGGCCGCAAGATTGCAGGCGCTCGATCCCTGGCCCCACCTTCGTCTGGCTCCGTCGAATCCGAAGTGCTACCATCCATACGATTCCAGGGAGCAATATGACCAGACTGCGCCTTTCGGTATGGATCGCCGTACTTGTTTGCCCATCGCTGCTGCCGGGCGCCTTTGCCCAGGCGCCGGCTGCTAGTTCGCATGCGATCGTGTTGCACGCGGCACGTTTGCTCGACATCAAGGGCGGCAAGATTGTGAAGCCCGGGGAAGTGCTGGTGCAGGGCGAGCGGATTGTCGAAGCCGGAACTTCGGTGAAACATCCCCCTGACGCGGAAATCATCGACCTTGGCGATCGCACGCTGATGCCGGGATTGATCGACGCGCACGTTCACCTCTTTCTGCATCCGGGCGCGGAGGATCTGCAGACAGTGCAGGAGTCGGTGCCGCAGCGCACGATCATGGCGGTGCTGGCGGCCCGCGACGACCTGATGGCTGGCTTCACGGCCGAGCGCGATATGGGCACGGAGGGTGCGGGCTCGGCCGACACGGCCGTGCGCAACGCGATCGACAGCGGCGCGGTGCCCGGGCCCCGGCTGCGCATCAGCGGCAACGCCATTAACATTCTCGGCGGCCACGAAGACGCGATTGGCTACAATCCCGCGCAGCACGTGCTGCCGAATGCCGACTATGCCAACAATGCCGGCGAATTAGTCGCGGTCATCCGGCAGCAGTGCAAAGAAGGCGCGGACTTTATCAAGATTTACGAAACCGGCGCCGATACGTTACGCAACGGCCAGCCGGCCACGGTCTACCAGTACACGGAGCCGGAACTGAAGGCGGCGGTGGACGAGGCGGCGCGCCTGGGCAAGCGTGTCGCGGTGCATGCCACGGGAGAGCCAGGCACGCTGTTTGCCGCGAAGGCGGGGGTGGTTTCGATTGATCACGCCAATCGCCTGGGCGAAGAAACGATGCGCCTCATGCGGGAGAAGCAGATCTTCGCCGTGCCGACGTTCACGATTTTCGAATATTTCGCCGAGCATGCGGCATCGCCCGCGCAGGCAACGCGCGAACATGCACTGCTCGATCTGAAGATCGAAGATTTTCGCAAGCAGATCGCCGCAGGAGTGCCGATGGCAGTGGGATCCGATGTAGGACCGTTTCCCCACGGTACACAGGCGCGCGAGTTGGTGTTGATGGTGAAGTACGGCATGTCGCCGCTCGCAGTGCTGCAGGCAGACTTTTTGAACGGCGCGAAGGTGCTGGGCTGGGAAGGGCAGATTGGATCGCTGGAAGCCGGCTATCTTGCCGACATCGTCGCCGCTCCCGGCGACCCGCTCGCCGACATCGGCGCGGTCGAACATACGACGTTCGTGATGAAGAACGGAGTGGTGTACAAGAAGTGACCCGGAGAAGGGATTACGGGCAAAACTCTTGACCGGCCCGGTCGAAACGCTTCCTGTGATAAACGAATGAAGAGGCTAGTCCTCTGCGTCGAGGGATGAGTTGTCGGCGAATTCTTCTTTGTGCCATTCGCCGCCCGCGCTATCGAAGTCGCGCGTCTGGTTGCGCTTGCGATAGCAGATGAAGACGAGGCCGAGGCTCATCAGGGTGGGAGGGGCAATCAGGATCAGGATGCCGCTCTTGAGGGCCTCGATCATGCGGTTGCCCGATTGCGCGGCCTGCGTGTAGCAGAGCGAGCAGCTTTGGGCAAAAGCGGGAAGCGGCGCCAGCAATACCGCCGTCACGATCACGGCTGCCGCCAGCAACGGTAATAACTTCGAAATCTTCATCGCATTCATGCCGCGCATCCGCCGTTCTAGTGAGCCCAGGGCACGCCGTTGTACAGCCGCAGCGCGTCTGGCCACCCGTATTGCAAGCCAAGGATCACGGCGACGGTGAAAATGATCACGAATGACATGAGGCCGCGATTCTCCCAAAGGTGCATGAAGAATAGCAGCGCGAGCGCTCCTTCAACGGCGGCTACGCAAAGCATGCGAACCGCCATCGAACTCACGTCGATGTTCTGGTAGGCGATCATGAACTGGAGTCCGGCGAGAACCAGCAAGCAAACGTAGACGGCGACATCTTTTCCCATTCCACCGGTTTTTGCATCAGTCGTGGCAGCCATAATTTTGCTCCTGCGTATCAGTTAGTGGGCCAGGTTCAACAGGTAAACCAGCGGGACAACAAACATCCAGACCAGATCGACAAAGTGCCAGTAAAGGCCGGTGATCTCGAGATCGTCGGCATTGTAGCGGCCGCCCTTGTAGCGCAAGCCGACGGCGAGCAATGCCACCACGCCGCCCAGCACGTGGGTAAGGTGCAGGCCGGTGATGCAAAAGAACGACGCACCGAACAGGGGCGTGCCCCAGGGATTGTGGAATAGGGTGACGCCTTCATCGATGAGGCCCATCCACTCGCGAAGGTGGAGGACAGCAAAAGCGATGCCGAGGACGACGGTGATCATCGTCCACATGAACGCTTTCGCCTTGTCGCCGAGATGGGCCGCGCGCACGCCGATCAACATGGTCAGACTGCTGGTAAGCAGAATGAACGTCATGATGGCCACATTGGTGATGCCGGGGAAGGGCCGAGGCCAAGTCGGCGTGGCGGTGCGGGTGAAACCGTAAGCGAAAAGACAGCCGGCGAAAGTCGCCGAGTCGGCGATGATGAACAGCCACATGGCCATTTTCTTGGCCGGGATGGAAAAAGTCGGCTCCGACAGCGCCGAGGAATGGGAGTGCATCGTCAGATCAGCTTGGCTCACGTCGCCTCCTACAAGGTGTTACAGCTTCATCCAAAGCAGCAACAGCAGGTACAGCCACAGAATTCCCATGAAATGCCAATAGCGTGCCGTCGCATCGAGCGTGCTTTTCTTCAGCGTGGAGCGGTTCAGCTTGGCCATGACCCGCACCAGCCCGCCGAGGCCGCCGAACACGTGCAAAGCATGAGCGACGGTGATGACGTAGAAAAATGAATAACTGATGTTGGCGGCAAGGCCGAAGCCCTGGGCGCGCAACTGGAACCATGCGTACGTCTGGCCCGCCACGAACAGCAGTCCCAGTCCCAGCGTGGCGTCGAGCCAGCGGGTTGGATTGCCGGCTTGTGATCTGGTCCCGCCCATGAAATTGGCGATGCGGCGGCGCGCCATTTCCAGGGTCACGCTGCTGGCCAGAATGATCAACGTGTTCAGGTAGAGCACCGAGGGCAGTGTGATATGCCGCCAATCGGTCGAATTTCCTTGGCGCACGATGAGCGCGCTGGTGAAAGCCGCGAAGGTCATGGTGATCGCGGCCAGGCCGACCCAGATGCCGGTGCTGGCAGGCGGAGGAGAAGAATCTTTCACGCGGCGCAGATCGCCGCCGGCCGGGACCATGTTGCGCCAGCCGCCGTTGCCGGAACCATGGCTGGGCAGGCGCTCGAGATCGACTTTTGGCGGTTGAACGGTTGTCGCCATACTGCTACTTCCCCCTGACTGCAGATCCATTTCTAAAGAACGTGACTACTTTTCCTCGTCGGGACTGTGAACGGCCTCGGTCGAGGTTTGCATGATGAAGTCTTTGCTGGCGCCTTCCACGCTGTACTGATAGGGATCGTGGTGGACGACCGGCATGGTGTCGCCGAAGTTGTTGTGCGGCGGCGGAGTGGCCGTGCTCCACTCGAGCGAGGTGCCTTCCCACGGGTTGTCGGAGGGGGCCTTCTCGCCGGCGAAGCGGCTGTGAATCAGGTTGTAGACGAAGATCAACTGGACCAGCCCGGTGCACACGGCGGAGACGGTGATGAACTTGTGCAGCGGAATCAGCGGAACCAGGTAGTCGTCGGTAAAAGCCTGATAGCGGCGAACGTTGCCCGCGATGCCCAGATAGTGGAACGGCATGAAGATGCAGTAGGCGCCGACGAAGCTCAACCAGAAATGCGCACGGCCCAAAGTTTCATTCATCATGCGGCCAGTCATCTTGGGGAACCAGAAGTAGGTTCCGGCGAAGATGCCGAACATGGCGGCTACGCCCATGACCAGGTGGAAGTGGCCCACGACGAAATAGGTGGCGTGGAGCATGATGTCGGTGGAGGGCTGGGCGAGGAAGAAGCCGCTGACGCCGCCGCTGATAAACATGGAAACGAAGCCGAGGGCAAACAGCGAAGCGGAAGTGATTCGAAGCTTGGAACCGTAAAGGCTGCCCAGCCAGATCAGCACCACGATGGTGGAAGGAATGGTGATGACCAGAGTCGGGAAGGAGAAGGCGATGGCCGACTTGGGATTCATGCCGCTGACGAACATGTGGTGGCCGTACACCATATAGCTGAGAACACCGAGCGCAGCCATGGAGTAGATGAGGACGCGATGACTCAACATGGGCCGGCGCATGCTGGTGATCAGCACGTGGGAGACGATGCCCATGCCAGGGATGATCGCGATGTAAACCTCGGGGTGCCCGAAGAACCAGAACAGGTGCTGCCAGAGCAGAGTGGAGCCGCCGGTGTGCGGCAGGACCTGGTCATTGATGACGGTGTTGGTAGGAACGAAGAAGCTGGTTCCAGCGACGTGATCGAGGATCAGCAAGATACAGGCAGGCATCAGCACGGCAAAGGCAGTCAAGCCCATGACCGAGGTGATGAACCATCCCCAGGCGCTGAGGGGAAGGCGCATCAGCGACATGCCCTTGGTGCGCATGTCGAGCGTGGTGGTGATGAAATTGAGCGAGCCGAAGAGCTGGCCCACGCAGAAGATGGCAATGGATGTCGCCCACAGGACCACGCCCCAACCCTGTCCTGGCCCGCCGGCGGAGCCGACGGCGCTGAGCGGCGCGTACTGCGTCCAGCCGCCAAGCGTGGGACCGTCGCTGACGAAAAACGATGAGACCAGAACCAGGAAGGCGACAAAGGTTACCCAGAACGACATCATGTTGAAGTGGGGGAAGGGCATGTCTTCCGCGCCCGTCTGGATGGGGAGGAAGAAGTTGCCGAACGCGGCAAAGGGCGCGGTGGTTAGCACGAAGAAGACCATGATGGTTCCATGCATGGTCATGAGCTGCAGATAGTATTCGGGCGTCATCACATCGCCGGGCGCGCCCGTCTTGGAGAGCAGATGCAAGCCGGGAATCGCATAGCTGCCCCATCCCAGGTGAATGCGCATGAGCCAGGAGAGCACCATGCCGGTGACCGCAGCGACCAGGGCCAGCGCGTAGTACTGCTTGCCGATCACTTTATGGTCCAGGCTGAAGACGTGCTTCCGGATGAAGCTGGTAGGAGCTCCGTGATGTACGGCATGAGAAGACATGTCATGCATAGTGCTCACCTCGAACGATGTCGTTAGAAACGCCCATTGCGCAGCGCCGCAGGCGGCGCTGCTTCAACCATTGTTTTTCCAGTCTGGTACTGCTACTGCAATGCCGCCTGCTGCTTCATCCAGTTATCAAAATCCTCGGGAGACAGGACATTGAGATACGCCTTCATGTTGTAGTGCCCGAGGCCGCACAGCTGGGTGCAAACAATCTCGTACTTGCCGACTTTCGTGGCCGTGAAATGGACGGAGACGTCCAGGCCGGGAACAAAGTCCTGCTGAATGCGCAACTCGGGAACATAGAAGGAGTGACCGACATCCTTGGAGTGCATCAGCAGATGGATCTCGCGGTTGACAGGAATGGCCATCTCGGCGGTGACCACGTCGTCTTTCGAATCCTGATCGTTGGTGGTGTCAATGCCGAAGAAATTGGCGTTCGCTTCGCTGATCTTATCGGCGTGAAGCGGGCCAAAAGTGCCGTCGGGTCCGGTGTAGCGGAAGTAAAAGGCGAACTGTCCCGCCTGAACCTGCACGGGGAGCGCGTTGGCCGAGGGGGCATCGAAGTAGACGGCGGACCAGGCCTTCATGCCAAACACGCCGAGAGCGAGCACTTCGGTACCGACCAACAGGAAGGCTGCGATCACCAGACCGGAGGCGCCTCCCGGGAAACTCTTGACCTTCTCGCCGGGCCTGGGGCTGGAAAAGCGCCAGATGAAGAAGGCGAGGAGGAACTGCGAGGCGAGGAAAGAGATGCCGGCTTCGGCCATGGTGTCGGAGTATTGTTCGTCGATGAGATGGCCGTGCGTGGAAATGTCCTGCGGCATGGGCCACATGTGGGCCACGATGGGAATCGCGGAAGCGATTGCGATCAGGACAATGGTCACCGCAAATATCTTCGCCATAAGTTGCGCCCCTCGGCCGGGTTGGCCGCTGAAATCCTGAAATCGCCGCTACTGGGAGCGGCGATTTCGTGGTGAAACGATAAGCGACTGGGTTCTACTTTGCCTTGAAAGTGAAATTGGCCGAGGCTGATGCGCCCGCGGCGACCGTCACTTTCTGCGTCTGGGTCTCGTCCGGCTCATGCCACGCCTTCACGGTGTAGCTTCCCGGAGGAACGTTGTTGATGGTGAAGTTGCCGTTCGCGTCAGAGACCGCGTACGGTCCCTTCACCACGACAAAAAAGCCATGCATCCAGGGATGAATGTTGCACTGGACTGGAATGACTTCCGGATTCTTCCAGCTCTTTTCGACATCGGGAGCGCCCGGCGGCTGCGACTGGTTCCAGCCCACGTTGGTCATCGGATTGGGCAGCGGGTGAATGTTGTGTGCGGTCTGGTCGCTGGTCTTCACCTTGAAGTTTTGCGCGGTGTCCAAAGCCAGCACGTGCGGAGTATACATGCAGTTCTTCTGGTCGAAAACCGGAACATTGGTTTCGACAGTGGCGTTGCCGCTCCAGCCATCGATGGAGAGAACGACATTTGCTAATCCGCCTCCGGAGCCGACAACATAAGTTTCGAGGTGCTGCGGGGTCGGGTTGGCTTTGACGCAGTAGGGGTCTTTCCCCATGTCAATGCCCTTCATGTGCGGGGCAGCTCCGTCGAGCTTCACCGTTCCCGTAATCTTGCCTTCTCCGGCCGCATTCACCTTCTGGCCAAGGATGAGAGCCGCACAACAGACTAATGTTGCAACGGCGGTGAGAAACGCTACATTGGATCGATTCTTCATTGAAAAAATCCTTTCGTTGGCATCAAGCATGTTTGCGATGCCTGTTATGGCTTCACTGTTGTCCCGGTGCCGGAGCATTGGGATCCACCGGCTTGAGGCCCAAGCCCTTGGCAATGGTCTTGGCCTTGCTGGGCTGCGCCATCAGAGTTCTCAGGTAAAACACGAGATCCCAGGCCTCGTCGGGCTTGATGTTATCTGCGAAGGAAGGCATGGGCGTGCCGTCGAGACCGGTCATGAAGATCTTGTAGATATCACGATCGGTGTCGCCGCACTTGGGCCGCGATCCCTCGGTGAAGTTGTACGGCTGAATGGGACGGCCAAGATCATCCTGCAGAGTGGCGGCGGAAGGTCCGTTGGCCTTGCCCTCCACGCCATGGCACTTCCAGCACTGGACGCGGGCAAACACTTCGCGGCCGGCCTTAATGCGCTCGGGAGTGACCTCGGGCTCGGGAGGAATGGTGATCGGGGTGCCGGGCTTATCGCTCACAAAGCGCGGAGAGAAGTGCTTGACCCAGGCGACGAGATCGGCTCGCTCCTGCTTGGTGAAGGTGCTCCACTGCGGCATGTTGGAACGGTCGAGGCCGCGAGCGATGGTGTCGAACAGATCCTCGTCGGTGGGCAGCGTTCCAGTCGGAGTGGAACGGCACTTGAAAACCCCAAGCTGAAAATCGCGCGGCTTAGGGTCGACCCAGGGGAAGCTTTCGCCGTTGCCATCCCCCAGCGGGCCATGGCAGACGACGCAGTAGCGGCGATAGTCAGCCTTGCCTTGCTTGGCGTGGCCGGTGAGGTTACCAATGTGACTTTCCATGCCTAAACGCGAGTCGATGTCGACGGTCGAGAGCTGCGCCCCGGAACTCAGCGGAAAAGCCAGAAGTACAGCCGCGCCGACAAACAGCGACCATTGGGATGAACTTGTTCGCATGTCTATCTCTCTCCCTAGAAGTCGAAGTCAAAGCCGAGCAGCAACTCGCTCGTGTTGATGTTGGTGGTGTTGAGACCGATCATCGGCCCGGTCCCGTCCTGATGGAGCCAGTTGTACTCGTTATGCCAGGCAAAGCCGGCCCGGCTGGTCATGAAAGGGTTGTAGCGATAGCCGATCGTGTAGGTGGAGATGTTGCCCAGGTTGGTGGGAGTGCCCGGCGTTGACTGCTGCGACATGCGGATGGTCTCGTAACGTCCGATGAAGATCAGCTGCGGGCTGTAGACGTAGTGCGGCTCGAACAAGACGCCGTTCCACGTCGGGGCTCGAGAGCCCGGAGGCAACGCGGTGCCGGGAGTGTTGTTCAGGGCAGCGTTGCCATCGGGAATGTCGCCGTAGCCTTGTCCGAACCAGGCGCTATCCCAGCCATGCTGGGTCACAACCTGAAGGTCGATGTGTTGGCCGAAATAGAACTGGCCGACAAAGCCTTCGCGGTTAAACGACTTGTTGCCGAGAGCGGAGGGTCCGGTGCCGTTGGCGCCGCCAAACAGCGCGCCGCCTTGCGTGAGCCAGTAGGTGGGCGCTTCGCCGACCATGGCATAGGCGCCGATGCGCTGCACTCCCAGCTTGCCGGTGTCGAAGGCCTGGCTGACGGTGAAGAACCCGGTGTAGCCGTTGCCGTAGGGCATTCCGACCTGGCCATCACTCGAGCTGAGCACAGCTGCCGAATATCGCGTCCGGTCATTCCAGGAGTGGCCCATGATCTCGGCGCCGAGCTGATTGTCGCCCATCTGACCGAAGATGTTGCCATCGCCTACGGGAACAAAGTGATAGAGCTGATAAATGCCGCCGTTGCCGGTGAGCGTGAGAATGCGCTTTTCGGAGAGCAGGTTGTCGAGTTCGAACTTGCCCAGCTTGACGTTCAGCCAGGGGCTGCCGAATAAGTTATCCAGGCGAGCCATCACAGTTTCGAAGTGGAAGGACGCAGTGTTGTCCGAGGAAGGTAATACGTAGAACGAAAAATTCTTTTCCAGTGTGCCACCCGTATGGAAGTCCAGTCCGCTGAGGTCGAAGCCGGACGAGGTGACGCGCTGAATGGTCGAGCCGGTAAGCACTCCGCCGCTGTAGGTGTCAATGGGAACCTTGCCAGTGCTGACGCGGTGCCAGATGGGCGTGATGCGGAACGTGACCGGCCAATACCCCGGATTCTGCCAGATCGGAGCGTCGCGGTCATTCATCAGCTGATAGCCGTTGTCTTTGAACTTCTGGCCAAAGTAATTCAGCATAGGCCAGGATTCGTGACAAGCGGAGCAGCGCAAGCCGTATTTGCGGGCGAAAGCTGGCAACGCCTGCGCAGGCTGGCTACCGAGAATTATCAGGAACGACGCAACCACCAGTGACGAGACCGACGAAAGAACAAGACGACGGAAGGCTTTGCGGACACAGGAACTGCCCAGCAAGTGCATAGCAGGACTCCTCGGCAAAGAAAAAGCGTTGAGTTTTATGAACGATCCCAGAGCGTGAAAACCAGCGTCAGCACGGCAAGAGAGACTACCCACAAAGGTTCTACCACCGTACCGCGCACGAATCCTACTATGGGCGAAATGCGGAGTTCAAGCTTTTTTGACAAATTTTTTACAATGTTGTGATTTTTTACGAGCCGTGCCTGGCGCCTCGGGCTCTCACCTTGCGAATTTGACAGCTTCGTGCGCGCGGGATGAAACTGATCGGAATCGAGAAGTCGTCACGCCTTACTAACGTGGGCACGCAATCCTTCAGGCAAAAATCGGGTACTGGATGGCTCCGCCGAGCCTTGATGCGGAAGCATGCTGCCATTCTCCTGCTCTGCCTTGCCGCGGCGACGCCCGCTCATGCCGCGAAGGAGAAAGTTCACTACGGCGAGGGACTCATCATCAACGTGCCTTACCCGGAAAGCGAAGTCGAGCAAGTGGTGGGAGATATAGCGCAGAACGGGATCATTCGGGGCACGAAGGAATACAACAAAGACGAATTTGTGGCTCACGCCGAAGCCGCGAGTTCGTCCCGGGTGTTCCCGCCCTGGACTGAGGCAGGCAAGGTTTACTACAAGGTGCGGCAGCATGCGCTCGATCCCCGCGGGTTCAAAGAAAGCAGCGATGTGGGCACGCTGGTGGTGCGCTACGTCCTGCAACCGCAGGGCGACAAAAATACGGTATTGCGCATTGACGCGCTGTTCGAGGAGGAGTTCCGCCACGTCGTGCATGCTTCGGACGGTTCCGTCGAGGGTGCCGAATACAAGGACATTCACGATCATCTGGAAGCCATCAGCGTGATGAAGCAGCAAACAGAGGAAGCGGAAAAAGAGCGGCGGGAAAAGGTCGAAAAACGCGGAAACGACGCCGCCGTGATGCAATCGTCCTCGCGTGCAACGCAACTGCAGAGCGAACCGGAACCCTCGCGGGTGGAAGTGCAAGCGAATCCCGAGCCGCCGGCCCAGGCACCGCCAGCGCAGACGCTGGAAGCGCGCGTGAAAGATCTGCGAAGCCAGGTGGAGAGGCTGGTGAAGGCCCCGGGGGCTCCGCTGAAGTCGGCGCCGTTTCACACCGCAAGCACGCTGCAGTCGCTAAACCCGGGCACGGAAGTCTTGATCTTGATTTCGACGCCATACTGGTATGGCGTGGAAACGCACGAAGGGCAGCACGGCTGGATCATGCGCGACGACTTGGAGCAGCCATGAAGACCCGCGGCCTTTCTATCCGTCGCCTCGCAGGGCTCGCTCTGGCATGCGGCATCGTCCTGGGATGGGGTGTCTCGCTGCGGGCCCAGAGCAAGACTTACGAACGCACGTTCGCGCAATCGAAGGCGGCCATCGAAAAAGCGCTGAAGGAATTGCAGCCCGCGGCCTCAGGCCGGCTGCCTGTGCTGGAAGGCTTTGCTGCGTCCTCAGAGCACCCGCTGGACCAGTACCGGCGGGGCTTCTACCAGGCGAAATTCGAGGTGCGGTCCACGGCCGCGGGGGGTTGCGTGGTGCGCGTCAGCGTGCAGGTGACTGCCTGGCTGAACGACGCGACGGGATCGAAGTCGGGATATCAGGCGCTGGCTTCGAATGGCCGGCTGGAAAGAGATCTTTTAGATCAGCTGGCCGAGCAGGTCGGTGGGGGATCGGCTCCTTCGCCAGAAATCACGGCGGGGAGCGAGCACAAGCCGTTTCCTGCCGAGAAGAGTCCGGAGTCGGCCGCTGCAGAATTTTCCGTCGCCGTTGCGCCGCGCAGCAAAGCTCCGGCAAAGATCGCAAAAAGTGAGGGTGCGTCGGAGGCCGCTCCTTCTGCGCCGTTGCCGCAGATTCCGGAGACTGGAAGATTGTCCGCGCCACTTTCGCAAGGGCTGAGCGAGACCTCGAGCAACTCGCCGCGCGTAGTGGATTCCGAAAAAGATGCAAGCTTGCGAGCTGAGGCGCAGAGCCTCGAAGAGATTCTGAGAAATCAAGCGCATCCCAAGAATCTGGTTGCAGTGAAGAAATCCGGAACACCCGTCGTCGGCTCGGCGAGCCTGAGCGCCAAAACCTTGTTTCTGGCGAGCGCGCACGATGAATTCGAAATGCTGGACTTTAATCGTGACTGGGTGCACGTGCGCATCTCCGGGCTGTCGCGAGGATGGATCTGGCGCAACAATCTGGAAATGCCCGACAGCGTGCCCGACGCCGATGTAGCCACGGGGCCGGCGCCCGGGCCGGTGGCGGCGGAACTGTTTCACGTGACTCGAGAGGAAACAGCGCCGTTCCCGGGAGACTGGGCGCCGCTGCGAGGCAAGAGCGTGAAAATTGTCTCCGTAGAAAAAATCAATGAAGCGAAAGAGGCGGGGCCGCGACTGCGATTGGAGTTTGCCAAGTCGGTGCTGGAGAAAGAATATGGCGATGTGGCCAAAGACCCGAAGCAACTCGGCGGCATCGTCCTGATTTTCGATTCTGTGGATGGAGGCATGGTTGCGGCGACGCTCGATTCGTTGCAACAATGGAAAGCCGGCACCTTGTCGGACGCGGCGCTTTGGCATCGATGCTTTTTCGATCCGCCGGAAACTTTCAACGAATCGGCCGCGAACGGCACGCAATAAACGGCCGCAGAGGACGCGGCGCAAGTACAATCGAAGAAGCTGACAGCGAGAGCTTTGGGAGTTTCAACTTGACTTTCGTCGGCCAGAGTAGTACCTATGCAGTCCTTGGGTATCTTGGCGGCTTTGTGGGAGCTGCACTTCTGGACTGAACTCAAAGAGCCTCAAGTCGTGTTAAGGGCGGTACGACAACCACACCACTGTTCGTGAGCGCAATGACCCAACCTTTGATGCTGTTCCGCAAGCAGGCAACGTGTCTGCTGCGCGATTACGCCGAATTGATGAAGCTGCGAGTCACGACCCTCATCGTGATGACCGCATGGTGCGGGTACTATTTCGGAGCGCAGCGAGCCGGCGTTTCTTCGCTGTCCTGGGGACTGTTTCACGCGTTGTTGGGAATCGCTCTGGTGTCGAGCGGAACGGCTGCTTTGAATGAAGTCATGGAGTATGACGTCGACGCCAACATGCGGCGAACGGCGATGCGCCCGATTCCTGCCGGACGCATGAGCGTACTGCACGCGACCGTTGCCGGAGTGGTAGCTGCGGTCGGAGGATCGATTTACCTCGCGGTTTTGACCAATCCTCTGACGGGATTGCTGACTTTTCTGACATCGGTGGTGTACCTGGCGGCTTATACGCCGCTCAAGAAAATTTCTCCTATCTGCACATTTGTGGGCGCCTTCCCCGGCGCCATGCCTGGGGTGCTGGGATGGACCGCCGCTCGCGGACAACTGGAGTGGGGCGCGCTCATCCTGTTCGCGATTTTGTTCGTATGGCAATTCCCGCATTTCTTCTCCATCGCGTGGCTCTATTGCGAGGATTACGCGAAGGGCGGCATCCGCATGCTGCCGGTGGTGGAAGAAGACGGGCGCTCGACCGCGCACCGCATCATCGGCTACTCGCTGGCGCTGATTCCGCTGAGCCTTCTGCCGACCTTCTTCGGCATGGCGGGGAGGATCTATCTGGTCGGAGCAGTTGTGCTTGGCCTGGGTCTCTTTTATTTCGGGGCGCGGCTTTCGCTGGTGCGGTTGCCGGTGGCGAATCCGCGATCGAAAATGCTGGCTCGCCACGTACTGCAGGCGACCGTGATCTATTTGCCGCTGCTTTTTGTGCTGATGATGGGCAACTCGATTCGCCCGTAGATCCCTAAAAAATCCTCCCTGAGCGAACGCGCGATGCGGCGCTGGAGTCCTTTGACCATTCTGGCTGGAGGAATGCATTCGTAGTAGACTGTCTCTCCCCTGCCCTCCAGGGAAATCGAGTATTACTCCATGAGTAAACCTGTTGCCAAAAAAGTACTGCTGATCGGCTGGGATGCTGCCGATTGGAAGATCATCAATCCGCTGCTCGATCAAGGCCTGATGCCGACGCTCGATGAATTTGTCAATCACGGCGTGATCGGCAACCTCGCGACCTTGCGGCCAATTCTTTCTCCCATGCTGTGGAACTCGATTGCCACCGGGAAACGGCCGGACAAGCATGGGATCCTGGGGTTCATGGAGCCCGATCCGCAGACCGGCAGCGTGCGGCCGGTCACGAGCACGTCGCGCAAGGTGAAAGCGATATGGAACATCCTGACGCAGAAGGGGTACAAAACCCACGTCCTGGGCTGGTTTGCGGGGCATCCGGCGGAGCCGATCAACGGCATTTCCGTCTCGGATCTGTTTCCGTACGCGGTGGCGCCGATCGATAAGCCGTGGCCATTGCCGCCGGGCGCGGTGCATCCCGAGCGCCTGCGCGACACATTTGCCAAGCTGCGCATGCATCCCTCGGAGGTGACGGAGGCGGCGATCCTTCCCTGGATTCCGCGCGCGGCTGAAATCGATCAGGAAAAAGACAAGGGGCTGCAATCGTTCGCGAAGATCCTGTCGGAGAATTGCTCGATTCACAACGCGGCGACGTGGATTCTGCAGAACGAAGAATGGGACTTTCTCGGCGTTTACTACAACGGTATTGACCATTTCTGCCATGGCTTTATGCATTTTCACCCGCCGCGCATGGAAGGCATTGCGGAAGACAAGTTCGAGATTTACAAGGACGTGGTCAACGGAGCGTATCGCTTTCACGACATGATGCTGCAAACCCTGCTCGACCTGGCGGGGCCGGAAGCGACGGTCATTCTGGTGTCCGATCATGGTTTCCATTCCGATCACCTTCGCCCGCGAGGCATCCCGATGGAACCAGCCGGACCTGCCGTGCAACACCGGCAATTCGGCGTCATCTGCATGAAGGGCGAACAACTCAAGCAAGACGAAAGGATTTACGGGGCGACGCTGCTCGACATCACGCCAACCATTCTGACCATGTTCGGCCTGCCGGTCGGAGAAGACATGGACGGCCGCGTGTTGGTGCAAGCCTTCGAGGAAACTCCGCAGATCAAGCGCATTCCCAGTTGGGAGACGGAAGCCGGCGAGTGCGGCATGCATCCGGCGGACTTGAGAATGGATCCGGCGGCGGCGCAGGCGGTGCTGCAACAATTCGTGGCGCTTGGTTACATACAACCGTTGTCGGAAGACCAGGAAAAAGCTGTGGCCACCGCCGTGCGCGAGCAGCAATACAACGTGGCGCGCGTGTATCTCGATTCCCGCCGTTACAACGAAGCCGTCACCATCTTTGAAGAACTCGTGCAGAAGTGGCCGGATGAAGCGCGATTTATGCAGCACCTGGCGCAGTGCTACCTGGCTCTGGGCAAGCGCGCGGAAGCGAAAGACCTGCTGCAGAAGCTGATGACGCTGAAGCCGAAGCCGCGTCCCCGGCCTGCGGCTACGCCGGAAAATGCGGAGGCTCAAGTACCCCAGCCCGAGGCCCCGCCGGAAGCTCCGGTCGCCCAGCCTGCTGAGGAACCTGCGGCGGCGGAAACGAACGATGAATCGAAGCCGCGTCCGTGGGCGGATTTGCTGCTGGGCATCATTCAGTTCGAAGAAGGCGACATGGATGGCGCGCTCAACTATCTGCTGAAAGCGGAGAATGCCGATCCGCACTTGCCCGATCTGCACCTGCGCATTGGCGAAACCTATTTACGGCAGAAGCGCACCGAGGATGCCGGCCGGGCTTTTCAGCGCGCGCTTGAAATCGACGGCGACAGTCCGGAAGCCCATTTGGGGTTGGCCGTGGTTCGGCTGCGCCAGCGGCGCAACGAAGAAGCCGCGGAGCAAGCGCTTCTGGCGGTCGGACTGCAGCACTTTCTGCCGCTTGGGCATTTCTACCTGGGGGTTGCGCTGGCGCGCCTGGGACATCGGGACCGCGCGGCGCTGGCGTTCGAAACGTCGCTCAGCATGCTGCCGGGGTTGATGGCAGCGCATCGCTGGCTGGCGGCGCTGTACACGCATCCCGGTGGGGACATCGAGAAAGCGACGCGCCATCGCGAGATTTTCCTGCGCATGCGGCGGCAACGGCAGACGAGAGTGCACGCGTGATCACGGTGGTCTCCGGCCTGCCGCGCTCCGGCACTTCGCTGATGATGCAGATGCTGGCTGCCGGGGGGATCCCGATTCTTTCCGATGGCGAGCGGGTTGCCGACGTCGACAATCCTCGCGGCTACTGCGAATGGGAGCGCATCAAACAACTGCCTCAGGAGCCCGCCTGCATCGAGCAAGCCGAGGAAAAGGCGGTCAAGGTGATCTCCCAGTTGTTGTTCGCGCTGCCGGCAGGCCATCTCTATCGGATTATTTTTATGGAGCGGCCTCTGGCTGAAGTTGTGGCTTCGCAGGCGGAGATGATCCGGCGGCGGGGCAGTTCCGGGGCCGCGCTTCCTGAGTCTGCCTTGATCGCTGCATTGAAGATGCATCTCAACCAGGTGAACGCGTGGCTGACGCAGCGGCAAGAAATTCCCGTGCTGCGCGTGCCCTATCACGACGTGGTAAGCGATGCGAAGGGGACGGCGGAGAGGGTTGGCAGATTCCTGGAGCGAGAATTAAATCTTGACGCGATGGCGAGCCAAGTCGATCCAGCGCTTTACCGGCAGAGGAAAACGAGTTAAAGGAGAATAGGGCGCTCTTTGTGAAGTGGCGCGGAAAGCCGAGCTTACTGCAGAGAGCTGCCGACGTTGGAGAAGACGTTGCCGGCATTCGAACCGATCAGCCGAACCGTTCCCACGACGATAACCAAAACGACCGCCAACATGATGGCATACTCAGCGACGTCCTGCCCGGCTTCGTCGCACCAAAGCGTCTTCAGAAGATAGTTCATAGGTTACTCAGTTCGACCCCGATACAGCCGAGGAACTCAGGCCAGGCTTGGCGGTCAAACCCCACAATTCCGGTTCTCGCGAACAAGCCGCAAGCCCTACTTGAAATTCATTTTTTCCGTCCAGTTGCCTGGTCCAGATCACAGTAAAATCCGTGCGCCGCTGCCGGTAGACGACGCTCAATTTTTCGAGCGTCTTAATTTCGCGCCGTATTCCCCCGACGCGAGCGCCACCCGCGGTCAAATCGAGCGTATAGGCCAGCTCGTCAAAGATCGCTCCGTGAACGTCAGTGCCTCGAACGCGGACGGGCAGAACGCCCTGCTTGCGATCGTGCCGCCTGCGATTGTTTTTCGAATGTGCCGCCTGCATGTACGCCCCAACAACATTGTGCGGGAAGCAGAGGTTGGCGGGAATGGCCCTGACGAGCTAGGCACAAAAGTAACTAATGAGGGCACCTGCGACGTGGGCAAAGCCGGGAATGTATATTGGAAATTGCAGTGTTGGCGCGGTCGCGCCGCCCGGACCCAGTAATTGGCTCATTTACTCCTATATTTCCTGCTCGCGATCGCGGTCGTCGGGACGCTTTCCTCGTGCGTTTTTCTTGGCCTTGTCATCGCGGGGGTGATGCGTTTTCGGATCGATGCCCGCTCGCAGGCAAGGCAGTTGGCTGCGGCGGCGCAGTTGCCACCGGTTTCGATTCTGAAACCAGTGCACGGCATGGAGGCGCAGCTCGAGAAAAACATCGAGAGTTTCTATCGCCAGGATTATCCCAATTACGAAATCCTGATTGCCGCTGACGAGGCCAACGATGCAGCCCTGGAGGTCGCGCGGCAGGTCAGCGCCCGCCATCCGCACATTCCTACTCGAATCCTTGTGACCGGAAATCCGTGGCCAAATCCCGTCGTGCATTCGTTTTACTGCCTGGCGGAAGCGGCTTCGTATGACATCCTGGTAACAACCGACAGCGATGTCGAAGTGGAGCCGAATTATTTGCGCGAAGTGGTGGCGCCGCTTCTGGATCCGAAGGTTGGCATGGTGACCTGCGTCTATCGCGGCAAGAACGCCGCCGGACTCTGGTCCGGACTGACCGCGATCGGTATGTCGGTGGAGATGACGGCGGGGGTGCTGGTCGCGAACCTGTTGGAAGGCATGAAATTCGGATTGGGACCGACGACGGTGGTGCGTAAGGATTCACTGGCGAGCATTGGGGGATACACGGCGCTGCGCGACTACATTGCTTACGATTTTGCGATCGGCAACCTGATCGCGAAGGCTGGATACAGGATTGTGCTGTCGCAGCACGCGATCCATCACGTGGTAAACCAGGGATCGTTCCGAAAAATGTGGCAGAACCAGTTACGCTGGGCGCAGACCACGCGCTACTCGCGGCCAAAAGGGCATTTCGGAAGCGGACTGATCTTCGCGATACCCTACGGCTTGCTGGGGCTCGTTGCCTTGGCCGGCCTCGGACACTGGGCCCTTGGTTTGGCAATGCTCGCCGTCGCCATTGTGAACCGGTTGGTTGAGGCGTATATGGTGGGCTGGGGTGTCGTGCGCGATCCCACGATCCGCCGCGCACCATGGCTCTACCCGATCCGGGATTTGCTGGGCTTTGCCGTGTGGTTTGCCAGCTATCTGAATTTGCGTTACGTGTGGAGAGATAGCCGGTTCGAGTTGAAGGGAACGCGCATTGCGCTGCGCCAGAGTTCTCCGGACGGACATTGAAATATTCCGCTGCCGTGGCGCAAGAACGTTTGCGCCTTCTAACTCGCGAGATAAGGGGAGATTGATTGCACATTTTCGTCACCGGTGCGGCCGGATTCATTGCCAGTAACCTGGTGGACCGGTTGCTGTCGGTTGGACACATCGTCACGGGCTTCGATAATTTTTCGACTGGGCAAAGGCGATTCGTTGAACCAGCGCTGGCCAATCCCCGATTCACACTTCACGCGGCGGATTTGCTCGATCGAGTACAACTGACGTCGGCGATGGCCGGCGCGGAACTTGTGGTGCACTTTGCGGCGAATGCGGACGTGCGCTTTGGCACGCACCATCCCCGCAAAGATCTGGAGCAGAACACCATCGCCACCTGGAACGTGCTCGAGGCCATGCGGGAAGTGGGCTGCAAGCGCATCGCTTTTTCGTCCACGGGATCGATTTATGGCGAGCCGCAAATCTTTCCAACGCCTGAGACCTGCCCGTTTCCAGTTCAGACGTCGCTCTATGGCGCGTCGAAACTGGCCGCGGAAGGGCTGATTCAGGCCTACTGTGAAGGCTTCGACATGCAGGGATATATTTTTCGATTCGTCTCCATTCTTGGGGAGCGATACACGCACGGGCACATTTTTGATTTCTACCAGCAGCTCGCCGAGCACCCCGATCGGCTGCACGTTCTGGGCGATGGGCACCAGCGAAAATCTTATTTGTATGTGCAGGATTGCATCGATGCGATCCTGATGGCGCTCGAACGATCTGAGGACAGGGTGAACATATTCAACCTTGGCACCGACGAATATTGCGAAGTGAACGATTCGATCGGGTGGATTTGCGAATTTCTCGGCGTGCGGCCCAAGATCACTTATGGCGGCGGAGTTCGAGGATGGATTGGAGATAGCCCTTTCATCCTGCTCGACTGTGCCCGCATCCGCGCCCTTGGTTGGCGGCCGAAATTGACGATTCAACAAGCGGTGCGGGCGACCATCAAGGATGTCAGCGCGGCGAGAGCGATCCAGCCGTCGAAGCCTTAAGCTGCGGGCGGTTATATACTCTTTCCCGATGAAATCTCACAACAATGTCCCGGCGCGGACTGCGTTTTGCATCCTGGCGCTGATTGCCTCCACCTTCCTTTCCTGCCAGAAGCTCATGGCTGGATCTTCCAGGGCCGCCGAAATTCTCGATTCCATGCCTCATGCGAAGCAGATTGGGCAGGTGGCTCTTTCGCCCGATGGAACACGGCTTGCGTATTTCGCCGGCCACCAGCTGACGATCGCAGGCGTCGATGGCAGCCAACCGCACGTGGTCTCTGTGCAGGGCGACCTCGCGCTACGGGACGTGAGCTGGTCGGTCGACAGCAAGCAAATTGCGTTTATTGCTGATCTCGCCGGAGAGACGCCGGTCTCGCAAGTTTGGACCGCAGCTGCAGACGGCAGCGGCCTGGCCAAGCACACGGAGATGCAGGGCTACGTTTCGACGCTGCGTTTTGCGCCCGACGGGTCAAGACTGGCGCTGCTTTTTATTGAGGGCCTCCCGCGGATCGCGGGACCGCTGCAGCCAATGCTTCCGCTGGCGGGAGAGATCGGAGAAAAAATCTTTGAGCAACGCATTGCGACCATCGAACTGAGCACCGGGCAACTGCGGCAAATGACGCCCGACGACGTGTACGTCTACGAGTACGACTGGACGCCCGACGGCCACTCCTGGACCGCGATTGCGGCTCACGGTGACGGCGACGCCAACTGGTACGTGGCGCGGTTGTACCGGGTGAGTGCGGAAAACGGCGAGCTCCACGAAATTTACAAGCCCAAGTTGCAGATCGCCGCTCCTCGGGTTTCTCCCGATGGCAAGGTGGTGGCGTTCATCGAGGGATTGATGAGCGATGAAGGCTCGACAGGCGGCGATGTATTTATGGTCGCGCTCAGCGGGGGAAGCGCTCGCAACCTGACGCCAGACATCAAGGCGTCTCCCTCCAACATTGCCTGGGCGGGTTCGGGCCGCATCGTGTTCGCCGAAGATCTGGATGGCAGTTCAGGTTTTGGCGCCGTGGACGTGGCCACGGGCAAAGTCGAACAAATCTGGCAGGGTGAAGAAATCGCCAGAACCGGGGATGAAGGATGGATCTCCGCTCCCGAGGGCGGGAAAGTAACGACTGCGATCGAACGGGAATCATCGCGTGCGCCGGGTGAAGTGTGGGCTGGCCCGATTGGGGAGTGGAAGCAGGTGACTCACCTCAATGAAGGCGTGAGCGCGACCTGGGGTGAAATGCGTCGAGTGCACTGGATAAGCGGCGGCCTTCGCATTCAAGGCTGGCTGATGTTGCCTAAGGAGGTTGTACCCGGGACGAAGTATCCGCTCATCGTCGACGTGCATGGCGGGCCGTCATCGGCCTGTATGCCGCGCTGGGATGAACGGCTGATGACTGCGGAATCGCGAATGGGATACTTCGCGTTGTGTCCCAACCCGCGCGGCAGCTACGGCCAGGGTGAGCGATTTACGCAAGGCAACGTCAAAGATTTCGGCGGCGGCGACTTCCGCGACATTATGGCTGGAGTGGATGCAATCGCCAAGGAGTATCCGATCGACGGCCGGCGCATCGGAATTTGGGGTCACAGCTACGGCGGCTACATGACCATGTGGGCCGAAACGCAGACGCACCGTTTCGTCGCCGCGGTGGCGGGCGCGGGCCTTTCTGACTGGCTGAGTTATTACGGCGTCAATGACATCGATCAGTGGATGATTCCATTTTTCGGCGCGTCCGTTTATGACGATCCCGCGGTCTATGCCAAAAGCGATCCGATGCATTTTGTGAAGGCAGTAAAGACGCCGACGCTGATCCTGGTGGGCGATCGCGACGGCGAGGTGCCGATGGAGCAGTCGGTGGAATGGTGGCATGCGCTCAAAACCATGCACGTGCCGGCAAAACTCGTCGTCTACGCGAACGAGGGCCACGTATTTTTCAAGCCCGCCGACGCGCGCGATTACTCGCTCAGGACGCTGGATTGGTTTGAGCAGTGGTTTGAGAAAGCGAAATAGCGACGATCAACGCGATCCGAATTCATAGACGGTGATGCTATGAAAAATTGCGCCTGGCTTGAGTTCCGTGGAAGGAAAATTGGCATGGTTGGGCGAGTCCGGGAAATGTTGCGTTTCCAGGCACAAGGCTGACCTGACGTTGTACACGCGGCCATCCTTGCCCTGGAGCGGTCCTTCCAGATGATTGCCAGTGTAGAACTGGAGCGCCGGTTCAGTGGTGAGCACGCGCAAAGTGCGACCGGTCGTGGGCTCGTAGACTTCTGCCGCCTCCGATAGCTTCCCGGCAGCATGATCGAGTACGAAATTCTCGTCATAGCCCTTGCCGTAGTGCAGTTGCGCGTCGTCGGCATCGATGCGTTCGCCGATCGCATGCGGGCTGCGGAAGTCGAACGGGGTTCCGGCCACGGATTTCACTTCGCCCGTGGGAATCAGCGCGGCGTCGACGGGCGTTATTTGTGAAGCATCGATTTTCACGACATGGCCAAGGATGTCGCCGTTTCCTTGTCCTTTCAAATTGAAGTAGGAGTGATTGGTGAGATTCAGGACCGTTGTTTTGTCGGTAGTCGCCGAGTATTCGATGCGGAGTGAGCCGTCCGTAAGCGTATAGCGGACCGTCGTGCTCAAATTCCCGGGAAAATTCTGGTAGCCATCTTTGCTGACGTAGTGAAGTTCGACGCCGTTTTTGATGGCCGTGGCGGACCAGACCACTTTGTCGAAGCCGCCTACGCCTCCGTGGAGGGCATTGTCGCCGTCGTTCTTGGGAATGGAATAGGTTTTGCCCTCAAGCTGGAACGATCCATGCGCGATGCGATTCACGTACCGGCCCACGATACCGCCGAAGTGTGCATTTTGCTTTTCGTACTCTTCCACCGTGTCGCAGCCGAGAACGATATTTTCCACCCGCCCTTGTCGATCGGGTGTGCGTAGAGAGGCCAGAATTGCGCCGTAGGTAAGAATTCGCGCCTCGATTTTTCGGTCGGCCAGCACATAAACCTCAACCGGCGTTCCATCAGAAGTGTGCCCGAACGGCTGCCTGCTCACGCGAGTCGAGGAGGCAAATGCAGAAGTTGCGGTCACCACAGCGAGAAAAAAGAAAGGCAGGAAGCGCTTGAGGAGCATAGGTTTCGGCCGGCGAAGATTTTCGCGGTTTCAGGCATTGTAATGTACGCCATTCCGAACGTGGAGATGGCGGATTTGCGGGGGCTCGGGTGTCGGCTGAATGGTTCGATGGCAGACACGCCGCTTACTGGCAGAACTGGTTCTTGAATCGAGGGCTGGCTTTCTGCTACAAAGAACCTATCGCCGCTTCATTCGCAACCTGCCGCTTGGGGAATATAGATTGAGGCAACCGCCTCCCTAACTGTTGTCTCTAAGAGAGACGCACTCTTATTGACGCCGGCGAAATGATGAGAACATCATCGTTGGCGTAAACTTCGAACCTCCTAGCCGCCATTTTTTTGGAGTTCGGATGCGGTTGAGTTGCAGAAGGAAAGTCACTGGACGTATCGCTCGCCCGAGCGTCGCTCCAATCCTGCCGCGCCTGAGCTTTGCTCTACGAAGTGCCTACCCTGGGTGCATTCCCGACACGCACATAATTCAACCCCCCGCCGGAGGAAGCTATGGCGACGAATTTCGTCCAGATTGAGAAGGAAGCGGAAATCAAGCAGCGACTGGAAGCCGAACGAGCGCGCCTGCGCAAGATCGCGGGCCTGGATCAGCCTTCGCATTTTCACCGCCCTGTGGAGCGCGCCTTTACCGCGGAGCAGCGGCCGCACACGACAATTCTGTTTGGCGGCTTCACCTGGAAACACGAGGATCTGATTCGTGCCGTATTCCAGGGCTGCGGTTACCGCTGCGAAAAGTTGCCGGTGCCGGATGTCCCCGCTTTCCAGACAGGAAAGGAATTCGGCAACAATGGCCAGTGCAATCCGACGTATTTCACCGTCGGCAATCTTGTGCAATATCTCCAGTTCCTCGAGAAAGAGGGCGTTCCACGCCAGCAGATTCTGGACAACTATGTCTTCTTCACGGCCGGCTCGTGCGGACCGTGCCGTTTCGGCATGTACGAAGCCGAGTACCGCTTCGCCCTGAAAAACGCCGGCTTCGATGGTTTCCGTGTTCTGTTATTCAAAGACAGCGACGGCATCAAGGCCGCGTCGGGCGAGCCGGGATTGAAGTTCACGATCGACTTTGGTTTCGGAATGCTGAACGCGATGCATCTGGGCGACGTCATCAACGACTTGATTTACCAGATACGGCCTTATGAAGTGAATCACGGCGAGACGGACCGCATTTTCCGCGAGATGGTCGACGGCCTGTGCGAGGATTTGAAAACCCGCAAATCGTTCGAGATCGAACAGAGCGCGCCCAACTGGCTGAAGCCGAAGGTCAAGAGCAATAAAGTCCTGCGTAACACCTTCAACGTGTTCGGCAAGTGGCATGAGCACATGTGGGGCAAGGACTATTTGAACGCCCTGCAGGCGGCTCGCGAAAAAGTGAACACGATTGAGGTTGACCGCACCCGCGTGAAGCCGCTGGTGAAGATTACCGGCGAGTTCTGGGCGCAGCTTACCGAAGGCGACGGCAACTTCCACATGTTCGAATTTCTCGAACGCGAAGGCGCCCAGGTACTGGTTGAGCCTATTGCGACATGGGTCGCCTACCTGATGTATCAGGCCAAGGCGCACGCCATTGCCAAATGGCCCGTGAATCGTCCGCATCGCAATCCCGAGTGGCATGAGTTCAAGAAGCAATTTGCCAATTACATCGGTCTGCGAAAGAAACTCTGGGGCATTGGCGCGGGCGAACGCATGTGGAATTTCTTCTATCACCGCACCATCAAGAACATGGGCGGCATCACGCACCATCTTGCGCCGCAGAAGGAGCTCGCCGAGCTGGCTCACCCCTTCTACAACCAGTTCGCGCGCGGCGGCGAAGGTCATCTGGAAGTGGGCAAGAACGTCTACTACACGGTGCACAAGCTGTGCCACATGGTGCTGGCGCTCAAGCCGTTCGGTTGCATGCCATCGTCGCAGTCGGACGGCGTCCAGTCGGCGGTCATCAACAAGTTCAAGGACATGATCTTCCTGCCCATCGAAACGTCGGGTGAGGGGGAAGTCAATGCGCATAGCCGCGTGCAGATGGCGCTCGGCGAAGCCAAGGTAAAAGCTAAAAATGAGTTCGAGCAGTGCCTGAAGTCCACTGGCAAGACGATGGCTCACATTCGCGAATACATCGACGAGCACCCCGAGCTGAAGCGGCCTTTCTATCACGTGCCGCACCGCGAGGGCGTGGCGGGCACGGCGGCGCAGTTCATTTTGCACGTCAACGATCGCATCAACAGGGACACGCGCTTCCGGAAACGCTCGAGGGTGAGCGTCGAGGCCGCGCCTGCCATGTCCGGCGATTAATCGGCAACGGTGTTTCTGCTCCCGGGTCCGCCGCGTGTTTCGGCCGGGCGGACCCTGGCGGCCTGCAATCCAACAGTTTCTTTTTCCGGAGAGAACTGAATGCACGATCATCACGATCATAAAGGCCCGAAGCTGATTCAGATCGCAGGGCTCGACGGGCTTGAGGCGCGCAAAGCGCCGGCTCAGCCGGCGGTAAAACCGCACGATCATCACACGGAGTTTCTGGTGGGGCTCGACGTGGGCTCAACGACGGTGAAGGCCGTCGCGGTGGACGCTGCCAGCGACAAGGTTTTGTGGCAGGACTACCAGCGCCACGAAACCAAGCAGCCAGAAAAAACGCTGGAGTTTTTGAAGCGGATGGAAGGGGACGTGGGCATCAATCGCCATAACACGCGCATGTTCCTGACCGGTTCCGGCGGCACGGGCATTGCTGAGCAGATTGGCGCGAAGTTCGTGCAGGAGGTCACGGCAGTTTCGCTCGCGGTGGAGAAACTTCATCCCGAAGTGTATTCGGTGATTGAGCTTGGCGGACAGGACGCCAAGATTATTGTTTTCAAGGATGACGACGAAACCGGCCGCAAGAAAAAAATCCCGTCGATGAACGACAAATGCGCCGGCGGCACGGGCGCGGTGATCGACAAGATTAATGCCAAGCTCAAGATCCCCACGGAACTGCTGGCCGAGCAGCAGTATCACGGAATCAAGTTGCACAAAGTTGCCGGCAAGTGCGGCGTGTTTGCCGAGACCGATATCAACAGCCTGCAAAAAGTCGGAACGCCTTCCGACGAACTGATGGCGTCGTTGTTTGAGGCCATCGTGCTGCAAAACCTGAGCGTGCTCACTCGCGGACACACCCTGCGGCCGCATGTCCTGCTTTTGGGCGGGCCAAACAGCTTCATCAAGGGGATGCGCGAAGCCTGGCAGGCTAACATTCCGCGCATGTGGCAAGAACGGAAGGTTCAAATTCCCGACGGCGCGAAGCCTGAAGATTTGATCAAGGTGCCTGCGAACGCGCAGTATTTCGCTGCCTTGGGCGCGATCGAATTCGGGCGCAGCGAAGACGATTGCATTGGCTGCTACCGCGGCTACGAGCAACTGATGCACTACATTGAATTCGGGCGGCAAGAGGAAAAGGCAAAATCCGGCGGCAAGGGCCTGGTCGAAAAGCCGGCCGACCTGGACGTTTTCAAGGAAGCCTACAAGCGCAAGAAATTTACGCCCGCTGTTTTCCAGAAGGGCAGCACGGTTGGCGGATTTATCGGCGTCGACGGTGGATCGACCTCGACCAAGGCGGTCTTGTTGAGCGAGAGTGGAGACATTCTCTGCAAGTCGTATCAGCTCTCCAACGGCAACCCGATTCAAGACACGATCGAGATGTTTGAGGACCTGCGCGGGCAGGTAGAAGCGCAGAATGCAAAGCTGGAAGTGCTGGGCGTAGCCACTACGGGCTATGCGAAAGATATTCTCAAGGATGTGCTGCAAGCCGATGTGGCGCTAGTGGAGACGGTGGCGCACACAGAGTCGGCGTTGAAATTTTATGAAGACCCGCACGTAATTGTCGACGTCGGCGGGCAGGACATTAAGATCATCATCCTGCATGACGGCCGGGTGAAGGATTTCAAGCTCAACACGCAGTGCTCGGCGGGCAACGGATATTTCCTGCAGTCGACGGCGGAAGGTTTCGGGCTCAACGTCAATCAATACGCGGATCTCGCTTTTTCGGCGCAGGCGATGCCGGTGTTCGGCTACGGCTGCGCCGTTTTCATGCAGTCCGATATCGTCAACTTCCAGCGCCAGGGCTGGCGCGCCGAAGAAATCCTGGCCGGACTCGCGGCGGTGCTGCCGAAAAACGTTTTCCTCTATGTGGCCAGTATTCCGAACCTGGCCGCGCTGGGCTCGCGTTTCGTGCTGCAAGGCGGGACGCAGAATAATCTTGCGGTGGTGAAGGCGGAAGTCGATTTCATCCGCAACAGCTTCCGCGCGACCGGTAAACAGCCTGAAATCATTGTTCATGAGCATTGCGGCGAATCTGGCGCGATCGGCGCCGCCCAGGAAGCGCTGCGCTTGTGGCGAAACGGCAAGCAGACGACCTTCATGGGCCTGGATGCCGTGCGCAAGATCGAATACCGCACCACGCGCAACGAATCCACGCGCTGCAATTTCTGCAAGAACAATTGCCTGCGAACTTTCATCGACGTGCGCACGGAGCCAGTCAAAAATTTCGTTCCCATCCAGCGCGTCACCAAAGTCCCGCTCATGCAAGGCGAACAGCGCCTCATCATCGCCACCTGCGAAAAGGGCCTGGTCGAAGACATTGAGGAGATGAAGGACATCAAGGCCGGACTGGACAAGATTCGCGATCAATATCCGAACTTCGTCGACTTCGCCTCCAAGGAAGTGTTCCGCCCGACCAATGCCAAAAATGTCGCCGATCCTTTGCCGACGAAAGGCTGGGCGGGATGGCGCAAAGGCGACAAAGAACGACGCGCGCTCATGGAAAGCCGGAGCAAGATCCGCGTCGGCGTTCCCCGCGTGCTTAACATTTACACGTATGCGCCGCTATTCAACGCGTATTTTGAAAGCCTGGGCGTGCAGCCGGAAAACATCATTTACTCCGACTACACAAGCTCTGAACTCTACCGCGCCGGCGCCAGCCGCGGAGCGATTGATCCCTGCTTCCCGGCGAAGATTGGAATCTCGCACGTTTACAACCTGATTCAGGAGAAGCATCGCAAAAGACCGCTGAACGCGATCTTTTTCCCTATGTATGACGTTCTGCATTCGCCGTTGGTGAAGATTGTGGGGGCCAATGCGTGCCCCACTGTGACTGCGACTCCGGAAACCGTGAAAGCCGCGTTCACAAAAGAGAATGACGTTTTCGCCGAGCACAACGTAAAGTACATCGATCCGGTGCTCAACTTCGCCGATCGCAAGCTCTTCGCGCACCAGATGCTGCAGGCCTGGCAGCCGGTGCTTGGGCTTTCGCAGGAGGAAAACGATCGCGCCGTCGAATCCGGGTTCGCCGCGTTGCAGGATTATGAGTCCGATATTCGCAGCCGCGCCCGGCAGGTGCTCGATGAACTGGAACGCGATGATCGAATCGGCATTGTCATGCTCGGGCGGCCGTATCACCACGATCCCGGCCTGAACCACGAAATTCTCGATGAATTCCAGAAGCTCGGTTATCCCATTTTTTCGCAGAACACGCTGCCGCTGGATGACGACATGCTGGACAGATTATTCGGCGACGAGGTGCGCGCGGGCGTGGTCACCAGCCCTCTCGACATCACGGATGCGTGGAAGAATTCGTACTCGTGCAGCACCAACCACAAAGTGTGGGCCGCCAAGTTCACCGCGCGGCACCCGAACCTGGTCGCGCTGGAAATTTCCAGCTTCAAGTGCGGCCACGACGCGCCGATCTACGGCGTGATCGAAGGCATTATCGAGCAATCCGGAACACCCTACTTCTGTTTCAAGGATCTCGACGAGAACAAGCCCACGGGCTCGATCAGGATTCGGGTTGAGACCATCGACTATTTCCTGCGCCGCTATCGCGAGGAAGTGATTCGAAAGCGAAAAGCAGAACAGGATATCCAAGCGCAACTTGCTGCCTTGGAGGCGCAACTGCGTGGCGGTACTTTGGGTTCTCAGGATGCACCTTGTTCACTAGAAAAGTGGGAGCCTGAAGCGCAGGGAATGGCTGCCGACTGAGGGCAGCACCACTTTTTCTTTGCTCTGCACCGTATGAGCGTCGGCCGTGCGGCTGCGGCAGTATGACTGTCTTCCAAACAGCCTGACTCCTGCACAGAATCTCGCCCATCCCGTCGAATATCTCAGCGCCCGTCGCTGGACGGAACTCTGGACGAACCGAAGCCCTTCCTTGAATCTTCTGGACAAACGAAAGAAAGCGATATAAAAAGAAAGGTCAATCAAAAGGGGATGAAAAGCCCCCGAGGAGACGCTTGCTCAACGAAGAACGTCGCCGCGCGACCCTTGAATTGCTGGAGCGAAACGGCCGCGTGCTGGTGACGGAATTAGCTCGCCACTTCCGCACCTCGCAAGTGACGGTGCGCAAGGATCTGGAAGTATTGCACGCACAAGGGCTGGTGCACCGCACGCACGGCGGCGCTTTGCCGGCCCGCGAAGGCGCACTGGAAGATCCCACGCTGCGGGAAAAAGAGGAGTTGCAGCGGGCGGAGAAGCTGCGGATTGCGGCCGCGGCGGCAAGCCTGGTCAAGGAGGGCCAGGTGGTTATTCTCGATTCCGGGACGACCACCACCTGCGTGGCCAGGGCGCTGCGATTGTTGCGGAACGTTACGATCATCACGAACGCCGTAAACATTGCCGCTGAACTGTCGGCTGCGCCGGTAGAAGTCATTCTTACCGGGGGCACGTTGCGAAAGAATTCGTTTTCTCTTGTGGGTCCGCTGGCGGAGGAGTCGCTGCAAAAGTTGAACGCAGACATCCTGTTTCTGGGTGTGGATGGTTTCGATGTGCATTACGGCCTGAGCACGCCCAATCTTCTCGAGGCGAAAGTGAACCGCATCATGATTGAAGTGGCGAAGCGAACGGTGTTGGTGTGCGACTCGACCAAGTTCGGCCGAAGGAGCCTGTCCTCGATCGCCGCTACCAGCGCGTTACGGGAGGTCATTACCGACCGCAATATTCCGAAGGCCGATCTGCGGGCTCTGCGCAACCTGGGGATGGAGGTGACCCTTGTCTGATCACGGGGGAACGATCTCGTCCATCGCAACCGGCGGATCGCATTCGCTGGCTGAAATTCTTTCACAGACGCAGTACTGGGGGCGCTGCCTGCAGGAAATGCGGCGTCACGATGTCGCAACAAAGTTGCGGGATGCGCTCGGGGACCCACCGGAATGGCTGTTCATCGGCTGCGGTTCCAGCTTTTACATCGCACTCGCGGCCGCCTCCTGTTGGAACACCCTGACCGCGCAACCCGCGAGAGCCATCCCTGCGTCCGAACTGCTGCTGGATCCCGGCCTGGTAAGCCGTGGTTCCGAGAAACTGGGTGTCGTTCTGATTTCTCGGTCCGGCACGACCTCCGAAACGGTGAAGGCCGCGGAAATACTGAGGCCGCTGAAAAACATTGGTACGTTGTCAGTCACGGAAACGCAGGGCGCAGCGCTCGACGGCCTGACAACCGCTGCGCTGGGGCTGCCGCCGTGCGAGGAAGAGAGCACGGTGATGACGCGTTCTTTCTCCTCCATGCTGCTGAGCCTGCAATATCTCGCCGCGGGCTGGGCCGGGGACAAGAAGCTTCGAGAGGCGTTAGAACAATTACCCGCAGCGGCGGGATCAAAGTTGCCGGCTTGGCAACCGCAAATCCAGGAGTTCGTGGAAGGACGACAATTCGCCGATTATGTTTGCCTGGGGCAGGGACCTTACTTCGGGTTGGCTTGCGAAACAGCGCTCAAGATTACCGAGATGTCGGTTTCGTACGCGCAGCATTTTCACACGCTCGAGTTTCGTCACGGACCCAAATCGATTGTGAGCCCCGCGACCTTGCTGGTGTTCTTGTTGTCGGAGTTCGGCCACAACTCCGAAGTCGACGTCCTCGAAGAAATGAAAGGGCTCGGCGCGACCATCCTCACGGTGACCAATCACGCCGACAAGAAGATACGAGCGTCCTCTGACCTGGTGCTGGAGTTGGGCCTTGACCTTCCCGAGCTGGCGCGGATCGTGCCGTACGTATTTGCGGGTCAACTGCTCGGTCTTTACACTGGGATCAAGAAGGGGCTCGATCCAGACAACCCGCGCCATTTGAGCCGCGTCGTGATGCTCAGGTAAACACAAGCCACGTGCCACGCTTCGACGTCACCATCGCCGGCGAACTGAATCTGGATCTGATCCTGTATGGCCTGCCGGAAGAGCTCCCCCGGGAGCGCGAACTGCTGGCCGACGGCATGATGCTGACCCTGGGCAGTTCCTCGGCCATTTTCGCGCATAATCTGGCAGCTTTGGGTGCTCGCGTGGGATTCATTTCGCGCATCGGAGACGATTCGCTCGGACAGATCGCACTCGACCGTCTGGCAGCGGGAAGCGTCGATGTTTCGAAGGTCCAAAAAATGACAGGGCCTGTTAAAACCGGCTTGACGGTTCATTTGCAACGCGAGAAGTGGCGCAACATGGTCACCTACGCGGGAACTATCTTCGATCTTACTGTGGAGGATCTCGATCTCGCTTATCTCACCGATGCGCGGCACTTCCATTTCTCTTCGTTTTACCTGCAGCGCGGTTTGCGCGGCCAGATCGCGCCGCTCTTTCAGAAACTGAAGGGCGCAGGCTTGACCATTTCACTCGATACCAATGAGGATCCCGACGATCAGTGGCAGGATGGGCTGCAGGAAGCGCTGCGCTTTGTGGACGTATTTTTGCCGAACGAGCGGGAGGCCCGAAAGATTGCCGGAAGCGACAACGTTGAAACGGCGATCCAGCGGCTTGCTGAGATCGTTCCCCTGGTTGTAATCAAGTTGGGGCCGGAGGGTGCGATCGCTCGCCGGGGCCGAGAGAAATTTTCAGCAGCGGCTGTGCCCGTGAATCCGATCGACGCGGTCGGCGCCGGCGACAGCTTTGACGCGGGCTTCATTTTCGAATACCTCCACGGATCGGATCTCGCCACTTGTCTGAAAATGGGGAATCTTTCCGGGGCTTTCTCGACCACTTGCGCCGGCGGAACAGAAGCCTTTCGAAACCGGGCGCTGCAGGAAGAGTTTTTCCGTTCGCACTCGATGACTTAACTCGGGGACACCGCTCAATCAGAAGTGCATTACTGCTTCGATATCTCGAGCAGTAAATGATCTTTGAATTCCACGGCCAACCTGGGCGGCTTTCCGCCCGCGCTTTCGATGCGGCCGTAATCCTTTCCTTCGGCATAATCGATTACGTGGTAACCGCCCTGTGCCAGGCCGCGCAGTTCGACTTCACCCTTCCACGCAGCCGACGACGGCGCAAAGAATGCGTAATACATGTTGCCGTCCTTTTCAATCGCATATGCTTCAGGAATGTCATATCCGTAGACATAGAGGTCGCGGAAATCGCCCTTGGAGAGCATTTTATCGTTGTAGATTCCAACCCATTTCTTCCAACGCGCTTCTTTTTCCGCAGTCAGGTTCACGGGCTGAAACTTCGGTCCGGGATCCGGCCAGACAAATTTTGTTCCCACAACGCCTCCGGTCCCAATGGTCGAAGCGAAATCCTGTCCATGCTCTTTCCAATCCTTGCCGACCCGTGTCATCTCCGACAATTCGACGTGGTCTCCATACACCGCAGCCTCAGGACCAAGCAAGGCTTTGTACACCTTGATGCGCCGCCGCACCTGCACAGCGCCTACGGGATCAGCGGTCACAGCCTGATCTAAATACGGAAGCCAGGCCAGCGACGGCGGAGTTCCGCACGGGCAGCTTTGCGTGACGCTTTGCGGCTTGATCGCGCGCGTGGTTTCAAAAATCGTTTTGTATACATCCGCCATCGCATTCACCGAATCCTGCGGAGACTTGTGATGATGAGCGGGGTTGTAACACATGGGCACGCTGTAGATATTGTCGAGCTTTGATCCGTCGAAGCCCCAGTCACGAATAAACTTTTCGGTAAGTTGTTTGTAATAGCTTTGCACTTCGGGCACGGCGGGGCACAAGGCCGCAAGGTCGCGCGTCATGCGGGCATGCTCGCCATTCTTGTCCAGAATGAACCAGTCGGGATGCTCCTTGGCGACCTTCGCAACAATGTATTTGTGCGATTCCCATTTTCCCTTGCCGTCCTCGGCTCCGAGGGGTAGCCACCAGAGTTGCACCAGTTCTCCCTGCTTGTGAAAGTCGTCCACCATTTTCTGGATGGAATCGCCGGGAAATGTTTCCGTTCGAGGATTCCAGTCGCCGTAGGTGTCGAACCAGCGGTCGTCCAGAGTGGCCCACTTGATGCCAAGCTCCTTGAGCTTGGGAATCGTGCCCACCATCTGCGCGGGCGTGACATTGAATTCGTATCCCCAGCCGCACCAACTGACGTTGTAGGCTTCACTCGAAGGCTTGGGCAGCTGCCATCCTTCTTTTTGCAGAACGCTCGACCATAGCCGCAGCGGCTCATAGAAATCGCCTTCGAATATGGCGAGGAATGTGCGCGGCGTCGAGTAGGTTTCTCCCGGTTTCAGCGTCGCGCCGGTAAGGCTCACCGCCGCCGCGACTCGCTCGTCCTTTTCCACGTTCACCGGAACCGACAGAGACAGCGGCAGCGTTTCCACGTGGCCGATAGCTTCGCCGACTGACGCGGTCCAGAATGCAGCGACCGGGATTCCGCCGCCGTAGCCTCCCTTGACCGCCGCGCCCATCACGTTCGGTCGGTGGAAGGCCTTCGTCAGGTGAACAACATCGTCCTCTCCCCAGTCGTAGCTCGATCCCTGATAGGACCAGAGATCCCACGCGTGCGCGGAATCATGCGAGGCGAAACGATGCTGTTGCTCCACGATCTGATCGACGACGTAATCCGCGCTCCCGCCGTTGGTGTAGGAGGCGCTGGCCAGCACAAGATTTGGAAAATCGTCGTAAACCTCGACCTGAAGCAACCGCCGCACCGGTACGGACGCGTCGGATGGTCTTGCTGGAATCATGATCCGGACGCCGCGGCCCAACTTGCCCGAAGCCCCCTCAATTTTTGCCTGGCTGAAGTCGAGAAGGAATTGTGTCTGTTTTCCCCGCTGCACAAGGTAGCTGCCCGTGCTTGCCTGATCGGGATCATCGAGGCTTCGACTTGCGCTTTTCCCCAGCGAGGCGCGCACATATCCGGAGCGCAGGATTTGAAACTCGGCCGTTGCGGTAGTGATGACCATCGGGCTGTCGCCGTTGACGGTCACAGAAATCTTCGAACTCACCTCCGGCGCGGGAGCCGGCGAAGGTTGCCTGGAGCAGCTGAGAATGATCATTGCCGTAAGAAGCATCGCACTCCAGGCGATGGGCACCGATACTCGTCGTGTCCGGGTCATGGCTTGCCTCCGGTCAATTGGGCGGTTGCGTTAAATTGCCGGAACAGGCGTTCGGCATTCAGGTGATAGATTTTTTCCAACACGCCGTCGGGCAGTTCCATCCCATAAATCTTCCACCGGCCCTGCCCGGGATATCCCCAATAATCGAAGTACTCATCGGCCGTCTCCAGCCAGCGAAAATGGTTACGATACATTTCCTCTTCCATGCCATTGTCGGTGCCAAACATGATGCGGTCCTGGTACTTGATGAAAAATTCCCGCGCGCGGCGCGGCTGGCGGCCCAATTCGGCTTCGCGGGCGCCGAATTCAACCATCATGTTGGGAAAGCGATCCAGCTCGCCGGAAACATAGTCCAGGTTTTCGGGCCAGTTCGCCAGATGCAGGGCCACAAAGGTCGTGTGAGGATGACGCGCGATCACGCGGTCGCGCGCTTCCAGGATGGCAATCTTGCTGGGAAACTGCGGCCCGTAAAAGCTCCAGTCGGGATGTTCGATCAATTCCTCATACCGTTCATTCTTGTTGTCGGTGGGATGAAAGAACGCCTCGGGATCGCTGACGTGCAGCGATACCGGAATTCCGAGCCGCCCGCACTCTTCCCATACGGGATCCATTCGGGGGTCATCGACTTTGACCAGGTTGCCGGTCTTGTCCTTGACCCCGAGACCAAAGTCTTTCAGGATTTTCAATCCTCTTGCGCCGCGGCTCACCGCGTCATCGAGTTGGGCGACCATTTTTCGGCTGAAATCCGGATCGTCAATTTTTGACCAGTCCATCTGCGAGAAGACGATGAACCTTCCCGGATAGGGTTTCACCATCGTGTCGATCACCTTCTGCAGTTTGTCCCCCCACATGCCGGTGAGAATCACGACCGTCTTGACGTTCGTATTGTCCATAATTTCGACGACACGCTGAGGAGGCATGCGCTCTTCAATGCCCTGGGCGTCGTTGACATGATTGTGGACGTCGATGACATAAAATTTGGCGCGATCGATTTTGTGCTGCGGCGCGTGCAGCATCGAAACGGGAGCAAAATCTCTCAACAGAAGAGTTTTCTTCTGATCCGCGTCGGCGGCGGACTGGTAACCGATTTGAGATGGCTGCTGCGCCGTCGGAGTAGGTTGCTGCGCGGTGAGAACGGCGCAACTCGCGATCCATAAGGCCAAAAATCGAGCAAGGGTCATGGCGTTCCTCCGCAAAGCCGTGCGTTTTCGCCTTGACAAACGGTATAGAACGAAAGTAAAAGTAAGCGTTCGTAACTATACAACGAAACCCGTCTGGATCGCAGAGAAATCTCCGGCGCAGAATCGCAGCCCGCAAAAACCTGGGAGGTGTCCAGTGATGAAGCGAAGTGGCGAGTTTCCCTTAACGCAGGCATGCTGGCTGCTCGTCCTGGCAGCGCTATTGGCGGGACGCCCCGCCGCCGCGCAAGCCTCCTACACCGCCCAGGTCCGCGGGACCGTAACCGACCAGAGCGGTGCGGTCGTTGTCCATGCCACCGTAAGCATCATCAACGACGCCACCAACATCACCCAGACCGCCCAAACCGACGAGCATGGTCAGTACTTTCTTTCCGGGCTGCGGCCGGCTGTCTACACGGTGAAGATCCAGGCGGCGGGCTTCCGCCCGATCGAAAATAAGAACGTCGTTCTGCAGGTGGATCAGCAAACGACGGTCGATTTTCTGCTGCATCCAGTCGGCGTGAGCGAGACCATGGAGGTCACCCAGGCCGCACCGCTGCTGGATACGGAGAGCGCAACTCTCGGCACCGACATTACCAACGAATACGTAAAGGACATTCCTCTCATCAACCGGAGTTTTTTTGGGCTGACATTTCTTTCGGGCGGCGTTACCGAGGTGGCGGGCTCCGGCACCAGCGATAACTATCCATCCGGCACTAACTTCACTTCCAACGGCCAGCGCAATGCAACCGCGGAAGTGCGGCTGGATGGCGCTCTCATTAGCGCCCCGGAACAGGGAGAAGGGGGAAACTCGAATATTTATTACGAGCCGCTGGTGGAAAGCGTGCAGGAGTTCAAAGTTCAGAACAATAGCTTTTCCGCCGAATTCGGCAACAACGGCGGCACCGTTGTGAACATGGTTCTGAAAAGCGGAACCAACGCGTTCCACGGCAGCGGCTGGTACTTTTTGCAGCGGCCGCAAATGGACGCCCGCGATTTCTTCAACCCCGAACCGAACCCCAAGCCGAACAGCCGCCGCGATCAGGGTGGATTCTCTTTGGGCGGACCCATTCGAAAGAACAGAACATTTTTCTTCGTGGATTTCGAAAAGGTTCGCTTCAATTCCGCCTTCAATGGCATCGCCACCGTGCCGACGATGGCCGAACGGCAGACGAATCCAGATTTCTCAGGCACAGCGACCACAATCTATGATCCGACCAAGCCGCTGGTCGCCTGTTCCTCCGGCTTATGCCGGCCGCAGGTGCAGAACGGCGGCGTTGCGAACGTAATCCCTGCATCGGAAGTGGACCCCATCGGGCGCGCCATTTTGAATCTTTACCCTCAGCCCACGATCGCAAACCAGGAGTTCAACAACTACGTGTTCAGCGGCGTGGCGCAAAGTCCTGATTACCAGTTCGACATCAAAGTCGATCACCAGATTAATGACAAGCAGCACATCAACGGCCGCTACAGCCAGTCGAAAGCGGACAGTCATGTTCCGGAAATTCTGGGCGACGGTTTCGATAACAATGGCTCCGGAGATGGAATCGGCTCCTCTCCCACCCGCGCGCAGAATGCAGCGCTGGAATACTCCTGGGCGGTGAGCCCGAAAATCGTGTGGACCGTGCGCGGATCCGTGGATCGCGTCCACGAACTGGAGACGTCCGGCATTCCGACCATTTCCAGCTTCAACGCGGCGCAGCAGGCGGCGGGATTGCCGCAGTTGCCGGCTGTCTACGAGCAAGCCAACGGCCTGGATCGAATGCCCGCGTTCTATATGGTGGGCGCGGCGATTTCGTCCGACGCATCCACCACCGCAGACCTTTTCGATCAATGCTGCGTGAACACCACCTTCGCGCATACGCTGGTCAGCTATTCTTCGCAGTTAGTGGTGTCGAAAGGGGCACACCTGCTGAAGTTTGGCGGAGAGCAGCGTCTTTTCTATAACAATTTCTTTCAGCCTCCCGATCCGACGGGTGTATTCAATTTCAGCGACTACGTCACTTCCCCAACTGCCAACAGTGAAACCGACGCGAGTGGCAACCTGACGGGAAATCCGTTCGCCAGCCTGCTCTTTGGTTACGGCGATAACGTCAACCCGTATCCATCCGAGCCCACTTCACTGATTGTTTATCCTTCGGTCGCGAACAAATCGAAGGAAACCGGTTTCTATGTGCAGGATGACTGGAAGGTAACCTCGAAACTCACGGTCAATCTTGGCCTGCGCTACGAGTGGAGTACGCCTTACGACGAGCGCTACAACCGGCTCCAGTTCAGCAACTTCACCGCCAATTCCGGGGTGAGCATCGACCTCACCACGGTTCCCGGTTCTGCGCCGCCGGGCACTCTAAGCGGGCAGGCGGCAATGCAGTCCTACGGCCTCAATCTCCCATCGACCCAGCAGATTATTGGAACCACGCAGTTCGCCAATTCCAATATGCGAAGCGTTCCCGTGTATCGCAGCGACTTCGGACCGAGGCTCGGCTTCGCCTACGGCATCAATCCCAAAACCGTGATTCGCGGCGGAGCCGGCATCTACTTCGGCATGAGCCCAGCCACAAACTTTCAATATCCCGGAACCGCATTTCGCAAAACGGCCAGCATCTTTTTTACGCAGACGAATTTTTCCAACCTGACTCCGCTGGCAACGCTGGCGAATCCTTTTCCGTCCGGCTTTACCGGTCCGCAAGGAACGCAATACGGAGCATTGGCCGATTGGGGCTACTCGAACAACAACGACCTCGGCGTCACGGCTGCGCGCGACGCCGATATCTACCAGTGGAACATTGGCGTGCAGCGTGAGCTGCCGAGCCAGATCGTCGTCGGCGTCGATTATGTGGCTAACCGGAGTACGCACCTGCCCTGGTCGGGTACGAATAATCGTGATTTCATTCCGTCCTCCCTGCTCGCCAAAGTCGCGGCTGCAGTGACTCCCACAGACCCAACTTGCCAGAACGACAGCTGCGTCAGCTTCGCCCTGCAATCGCAGGTGGGCAACCCCTTCTACAAAATGTTCAACCCTCCTTGCGCCACTGGGCCCTGCTTTAACGAGCCCGATTCAATCTACACGCAGCCGACGATCCCTTTGGGTTATTTGCTTTCGCCCTTCCCTCAATTCACCGGAGACTTTGAAGGCCTGATGCTCGAGGAAGCCAGTTCGTGGTACAACGCGTTGCAGATTCGCTTCCAGAAGCGGACGACGCATCACGTCAGCTTCGAAGGCAGTTACACGATCTCGAAATCGACGGACGATTCTTCCGCGGGGCGCAACAACTTTATCGGCACGCTCAGTTCCGGCTTGCCGCAGCAACTGGACCATTTAAACCTTGAGCACAGCATTAGCGCCAACGATACGCCGCAACGGCTGGCCGCAGCGATCGTGGTCGATCTGCCTGTGGGCCGCAAGCGTTGGATCGGCGGCGACATGAATCGGGCGCTGGATGCGGTGGTGGGCGGATGGTCGATGGCCACGTTGATCACGGAGCAATCCGGCCAGCCCATGGCGATCACGGACGCGTTTGGACGCCTCGCCAACGGAACCCAGCGGCCGAACGTGATCTGCTCTCAGCTCAAATCGGGATACAGCATGAAGCAGGTCGCGCTGAGTGCGCAGTCAGGCGCGCCTCTTTCTTACTTCAATCCCAACTGCTTTGCCGATCCCGGCGACCAAGTTCCCGGCAACGCTCCTCGCTACATTTCCGGGTTGCGCGTGGATGGCATCCACAACTTCGATCTGAATCTCTACAAGTCGTTTATCCCGAAGGAAGACATGAAGATCGAAATCCGCGCGGAGATTTTCAACCTGGCGAACCATCCGCGCTTCGCCCCGCCGAACACCGCTTTCGAGGACTCTGGCTTCGGAACCATCACCGGCGACGCGAGCGGCTATCTGCCTCGCTATTTCCAGTTCGGCCTGCGATTCGAGTTCTGAGCTTGTCATGGTGCGCCCGCTTATGAATGCGCGCTCGAGGCTTGCGGTTTGTACCTTGGCAATTTGCAGCTGCGTTCTGCTCGGGCAGGGTTCTCAGGATGCCAGCAACGAGAGCGGGCAGGACTGGACCAATTACGCCCGCATCGGCGCCTACGGCCTGCAGCGAAATGACGCTGCCAAGATTGTCCGCATGGCGCAAGACAGCGGAGTGTTCGGCATTGAGGTCGACAATGACATTCCCGGACGCTACGAAAGCTTCCTGCATCCCGAAGAAAAGCTGAAGGCGATTCGCGCGGTGGCGGAGGAAGCTCACCGCAGCGTCAACTTTGCATTCGTCTACATCGCGGGCACCGAGTGCATCACGGCGAACGCCGAGCAGAGCCCGCACACGCTGGCTAAAGACCATCCTGACTGGCTGCAGCGAAAAATTACCGGCGAACCCGCGCTCTTCGGAGGTGGCGCAGCCTTCTGGATTGCCAAGGGCGACGAGGACGTGTGGGTCAGCCCGTATGCCTCAGAGTGGCGCAAGATTTATATGGAACGAGTGCGCCAAATCGCCGCCACGGGGATCGACGGCATCTATATCGACATTCCGTATTGGATGACGCACTTCGATGGCTGGGAAGATACCTGGGCCAGCTTCGACGACTCCACCGTTGCAGCGTTCAAAGCGCAGACAGGCTTGGATGCCAGGCACGATTTGAAACTCGGCGACTTTTCCGACGCCAATTTTCGCCGGTGGATCGACTTCCGCATTCAAACCTTTACCGATTTTCTGAGCGAGATCGGCCGCAACGCAAAATCCATCAACCCCGCGATCAAGATTATTCCTGAAATTTATCCCGGCATTGAGGAAGAGGCGGTGCGAGTGGGGGCCGATGTCTACAGTCTCTATCCAGTGGTCGATGTTGTGACCCACGAGTATGAATTTGGCGGCGGCGACCACATGGCATCCTCGCGTACTCCGCTGGCCTGGTTTGAGTACCAGGTCGGCATGCATTCGTTTCGAGCCTTCGCGCAGGGAAAGGCGACCTGGATTCTGAATTACTCCTGGGATGGAGATCAGAAGGTGAGCGCTCGTGAATCGATGATGAACCTGGCCATGTCGGAAGTGATGGCGGGCGCGAATTTCTGGGATGCTCCTGGCCACTCCATGGCAGGATCGAACGATTTACCCACGCGAAAGGCAATTTTTGACTGGATTCACGCCAACGAAAAGGAATTTTATCTGCCGCGGAAGCCGTTCCATCCGATCGGCGTCTACTTCTCCGCCGCCACGCGCAACTATCATGCCGACGATTTCATCCGGTCCTACCGCGGCATCTTAATTTTGTTGATGCAGAGGCACCTGGAGTTCCAGGTCGTCACGCCGCGAACCCTGGGACAGTTTACCGGCTCGACTCTCATCTTGCCCGACGTGCGCGTGCTGAGCGACAGCGAAGAAACGCAGATTCAGAAGTTTGCCGGCGATAGCAAGAATCGGCTGATCGTGACAGGAGAAGATCCTACGCAGCTAGCCAAAAAGGACAATGTCCTTCATTTTCCCGATTGCCCGGGAAAGCGCTACATGCGGTCGCTCGAAGCCGATTTTGACGGGACCAATCCAAAGTCGGAGGAAAGTTTCCTGAACTCGCTCGTCGGCCCGGATGGTCCCTTCATTGAGGCCTCGCCACAGCTGGCGACATCGATTGCGGTGGTCGATGGAAAGCTTCATGTCTTCCTGGCAAACTTCGCAGGACTGCGCGGAGGTGCGAATCCAGTTCAGACGCCTCAATCCGGAGTACGCGTCACGCTGGCGCCGGGCTCGAGCGGCAAAGCGTTTTTCCTGCCATTTCTCGGGAAAAGGGAGGAATTAAAGCCTGAGAAATCGAAAGACGGCAATTCCTGGCTGCTGCCGCCAATTTCCAAGGGCGCCGTGGTTTGGTTTGAGCCGAACCGATAGCCGCATCCCGTTTCATCGCGTCTTTCGTCGCGTCTAAGGTTATTTCCGACAAACCCAGTCTCAACCGCTTGCAGATTCCTTTCATCTAAGACTCATGACGTGGGCCGGATTCAAAGTTGCCCTAGGGTCGGCCTACGACGATTTGGGCCGTCACCACACTTTGCAGGTGGCAGCCGCACTTTCCTATTACTTCGTTCTCGCCATATTTCCCGGCTTGATTCTGCTTTCCGCGATTATGGGCTCGTTTCCTCTGCCGGACCTCTTCGTGCACGTACTCGACCTGATGTCGCGGCTTCTGCCACCGAGTACGATGACGACGGTGCAATCGGTTTTGCTGGCCGTTCTGACCGAGAAGCAGACCGCATGGGTCTCACTGGGGACGCTGGGCCTGCTTTGGGTGACCTCGGCGGCGTTCGATGCCCTCATCGAGGCACTCGACATCGCCTACGATGTGCGCAATTCCCGGCCGATGTGGAAGACTCGGCTCCTCGCGCTCGGGCTGGGGGGCATCATCGGCAGCTTCCTCACGGTGGCGCTGGCCGTGATGATCCTCGGGCCGCGATTCGCATCGTGGCTGGCCAATTTCATGTATCTACCCCAGCTTTTCGTAGTGATATGGCCCTTCCTGCACTGGGCCCTGGCGATCGCGTTCGCGGTGGTTGCGGTGGAAACGATGTATTTCCTCGCGCCCAACGTCAAGCAGCGATTTGCCGCGACCCTTCCCGGCGCGATTCTTTCGGTTGCCTGCTGGATTGGCCTGTCGTACCTGCTGGGCATTTATTTCCGGCACTTCGCCAACTACGGCCACGTCTACGGAACACTGGCCGGGTTCATTGTCTTTATGGTCTGGCTGTATTGGACTTCATTCGCACTTTTGGTGGGAGCCGAACTCAATGCTGAATTAGCGAAGCAAAGTTCCAAGGGCCCCATCCTCACCAAGCCTTCGCCCGCGGTTATCGGTCGCATCGACAGGGCAGCATAAAGCTCAAAACTTCGTGTGCAACCGTCCGGCGACGGTGACGCCTCCGAGCTGATCGCGAGTAACGTTCACCGACCAGCGCTTGTTGATCTGATAGTCTCCCTGCACAATTTCCGCACCGGGCTGCGAAACGTCGGTAGAGAATGTGAACAGGAAATTCTTGGAGACTCGTTGCTGCAAGGCGATACGGGCCGAGGGATTCTGATTGTTTCCGCCCAGCAGCGGATCGATCTGGATGCTGGAGAGACCGGCGAGTTTTTGTGCGCCGCTGCTCAGCCCCGCTCCCAGCGCGCCGGAGGCCAACATGGAATCGGTGCTCTGGCTGGCGCTGGACGCGGCGGCTTCGGAAGTAGTGTTGCCGAAGGCCAGCAGATGAATCACGTCGGCCGAGGACAATGGCGGATCGGATTGGTACGTCGTCGTAAGACGGTCGAGCGTGCCGCGCATGTTGACCGTCAGGTTGTACTGTTCCACAGTGGTTGCGACCGACACGTTCAAATTGGGATTCGTCCGGTTCGGATCGGCGAAGGTGATCACGCCCCGCTGCAGCTGGTAACGGTTGCCGCGATAAAAAAGCTCGCCCGCGGTTAACTCAGTCCTTCCGGTCACAACCGGATCTGCCGCTGTCCCGCTCACGCTCAAGTTCGCATTGCCTTCGATGCTCACCTGAGAGCTTGTCGCACTCAGGTTGTCCTTGGATTGAATCGCGATATTCAGGCGGACGCTATCGGCAAATCCGGGCTGCGAGGGTGTTGCCGCACTGCTGCTGAACTGATCACCGAACGTCGCGATGTCAAAGTCAGGAGTGAAAGAAAGGCTGTCGACCAATATGCGTCCGGCTAGAGTCGAAGCCTGCAAATTCCCGTTGAGCCCGAGATTTCCGTCCAAAATTGTTCTCAAACCCGTTGGGTATCGCAGGCGGATGGACTTGCTCTGCAATGCCAGCGCGAATTGCACGCTGGGCTTGTAAGTGATCGCGCCTCCCAGGGAAACCTGCCCACCACCCACTTGCGCCGTCATGTTGGAAATCTGTACGCGATCGCTGCTGAGGTCCAGCGTGCCGTTCAGTTTTTCCATGCCCAGCGGCCCGGCCGTGGTGCTGATGGCAACATTTTGCAGGCGTACCTGGCCTTGCACTTCCGGCGCTGACGATGATCCCGCGGCGCGCACATCAAGCTCGACCGTCCCCGAACTTTCCAGATCGGGCTGCATTAACTTCAAAATGCGCACGTCGATGGTCCCCTGCGCGGTCAGGTTTGGAGTACCGGACCCTCCAAATGGAACGCTTCCGCTTACCTTCAACGACGTTCCCGTTCCGCGGATTTCGGCAGGCTGCACCGTCAGCACCGAGCCCGCGTAATCGGCCTGGATGGGCTTCGCCGCTCCAATCTGCAGTTGCTGGTAACTGACATCGAACTTGGATACGGTCAGGTGCGCTTCCATCTTTGTCTTTTCCTTCAGCGGTCCGCGCAACGTCGCGTGTAACTCCGTCGCGCCTTTGAGACCCTCGGGGGCGCTGCTGGAAACCGCAGCCAGCAGCGATTCCAGCGGAATCTCACCCGTGTCGATGGCCGCCTCGGCTGGATAGTCGCCCGTGAGGCCGATCAGAGCGTGACCGCGAACCGTGGCTTGCGCCACCTGAGAATCGAGGTTCAACGTTGCCTTCTGGTTCGCCACCTTCACGTCGGCTTTCAATCCGGCAATCGATTTCTGTTGCACTTCCAGCTTCGGAATTTCGACCGTCGCGGCAAGTTGCGGGTCGTCCACGGTTCCTTCGCCGCTTACCGACGCGTTCAGCGTTCCCTTGACATCCCGACTGGAGGCAAGCGCATGTAGTTTTTCAAGCGTGATGGAATGGGCGTCGAGTGAGACTCTATATCGCTTCGACTTCGGAGAGTAGGTCAACGAAGAATTCAACGTGCCGGCAGGTGCGGACACCGTCAGGTGCGATGTAATCGAGCCGTTCGCTCCCTCAAACTTCAACTCCAGGGTTTTGAGCGGCTCGCCGTAGATATTCGCATTCACAACACGTGCCGAACCTGATCCCGAAGGGTCATTCTGCGAGCCGTGCATCGTCACTTTGGCCGACAAATCGCCGCTCGCCGGGTAATGCACGTTGGCGAGACGCTGCAAGTCGTTGATAGGCATGCGATCGACCGAAAGGTTCGCCTGAATCGGGCTATTTGGCGAGTAGGACCAGTCGCGCAACGAAATCTTCGCGTCGAAAGTTGCCTGCCCTTGCTTTGCGCCTTGCAGCAAACCGTTGCGGACATTGATCTCAGACGGGGATGCCGTGAAAGATGCCGCAACTTTCTTCCATTCGCTGGCTTGCAAGCTGACATTTTGCGCTGTCAATTGTCCCGAAACTTTCGGCTGGCGTAGCGATCCTTCTACACTCGCGGACAGTGAGGCGGCGCCGGAAATGGCGGGTGGGGCAGATGCGTTCGGGCTGAAGCTTGATGCGAGCTTCACCAACTGCTGCAGATCGTCCGATTGTGCCTGAATTTGTAGCCTGGAATGCTTGCTGATCTGCCCTTCCGCGGTGACGGTGAGAGACGTCGTGCGAAGGCTGGTCTGGCGAAGCGTGATGGTATCGGATCGTCCATCGTAGGCCGCATGGATAGCGGCATCGACCGGCACGTCGCCGGAATTTCCCGCGTTGTTTTTCGCTCCCCCTCGTACATACAGGTCGGAGCGCCCGCGAAGATTCGCAAAGCTCCCAATCCAGGTTGCATCGGCGCTGCCATCCAAGGTACCGGAGAGCGCGACTTGCTGCCTGAGCGCCTGGGGAGCCGACATTTGCAGCGCCCGCAATGAAACCGCATGAATGCCGGCATGAATGCGTCCTTGCGGAGTCGCATCCAACTCGCGCACGTCCGCCTCCGCGGTGATCTGCCCGCCCAACGAGCGGACATCCACGTTGTAGACGCGAAGGTTGCCATTTGCCAGCTCATAGCGGGCATTGAGCTTTTGAATGTCCAGCTTTCCCTGCGCTGTGAGCGCTGCAAACCCCCCGCTCTCAAGGTCTCCCGACAGGGCCAGGCTTCTCAGCGCTGATGGTTGGCCTTCGCTCTGATAGTGCAGGCTTCCCGTCGTGCGAATGTCGCCCGACGGCTTCATGCCCGGCGACATCGCCGCAAAATCCTGCGCGTGAATCGACACTTCGTAATTTCCCACAACCAGCGGATTCGCAAAATTCGTCACGTCCGCCTTTAGAGAAATAGAAGAAGCCCCGGTTTGTAGCGAAGCGGAGCTGAGCGAGAATTTTGACGGGCTGGCCGCAAATTCCAATCGTGCCCGGTGCGTCAGCGGCGCATACTGCGCGTAATGGAGACTCCCATTTCCGTAGCTCAGATTGCCGTGATAGCTGGTCGTGAGCGAGTTGAAGGCGATCTCTGACTCGACGTCGTCCAAGCTGGCGTCCATTGGAGTCTTCTGGTCGTTGTAGTAGATTTCACCTTTGGACAGGACGAAGTGCCGAATCGCCAGGTCAAACACGCTGGTATTGCTGCTGCCCCGGTTTGGCGGAGGCGTGGGCAGATTTGTGTTTCCCTGGGCATCCACTTGCATGTGAACAACCGGACGCCGGATGTCCAGTTCACTCAGGCTGAACTTACGATGAAAAACGGACAGAATCTTGACCGACACTTTCAGTTCGTCGACATGCAGAAGCGGCGGTTGTGCATCTCCCTCTTTGCCCCGCAGCACAATGTCATGCAGGTCCGCCGTTAGAGTGGAAAAGTTCCAGTCAAGCGAACCAATCCGCGCCGCCGCGCCGGTGGACTGCGCGGCTTGCTCTTCAATTTTGCGGACCGCGTAGCGATGGAATGCGTCGCTGCGCAACAGAAGCCATCCGCCCACAAGCGCGAAAACCAACATTGCAGCCAGCGCAATTCCTATCCATTTCAGTATCCGTCCCCACTGCACGATTGGCTCCTGTCGCCCTAAAATGCTTGCCCCAGCGTAATGTAGTACTGCACCGAACCAATCCCGGTTACAGGATTTAGATTCTTTCCGATATCAAAACGTACAGGCCCAATCGGTGTGGAATATCGTAAACCGACTCCGACCGTGTTTGTGTAGTTGCTCACGAAATTGTTGAAATTGATGGCGCTGTACACATTGCCGCCGTCGTAGAAAACTACGCCGCCAAGTGCTTTCATGATCTTCAGCGGAAATCGGGCTTCGGAATTCAGGATGAAGAGCTGCGGCCCGCCCACGGGAACGTTCACATTGACGCAGCCGGTTTGCCCCTGCAGGACGTTGCAAAAAGGCACCAGGCGCTGCGGGCCTGCCTCATCAATCGGGAAGCCGCGTAGAGAGGTTCCGCCGCCGGAGAAAAAAAGCTGGCTGGTGGGAACAAAACTGCCGGAAAAGGCCTCGGCCAGGCCCAGGCGGACACTCTCGGCAAAAACGACCGAATGAACTTCCTTGAAATACGAATACTGCCCGAACAGCTTGGCAAAACTGGCGCTGGATCCGAACGATGTAGGCGTGAAGGCCAGATTCACCGTGGCGAATTGCCCGCGATGTGCGTCCAGCGGCTTGTCGCGAGTATCGCGAATCAACGTAGCGGAAATCGTGGACAAGTGAACGTTCAAATCCTGCGGCAGGACGAGCGCCGGTACAAGCAAGTGCGACAAGTAGGTTTTGTTGAAATCGTAGCGCAGCTGGAAACGGGTGTTGCTCTTGCGGCTGAGCAGTCGCTCCACCTGGAACGACACGTCGCCCAGGCTCGCCCCGAACAGCGGATTCTCGGTGTTGCGTTCAATGGAAAAGCTGGTAAGCGAACTCCATTGAGATCCTATAAAGTGCGGTTGCGCATAGGTCGTGATGGCGCGCTGATCCAGCCGAGCCAGCGACAGCGAAGCACTCGCCGTCTCTCCCCTGCCCCGCATGTTGCGCCGGTTGATTTCGATCGAGCCCTGCGGGCTGGCGAAGGTGGACTGGCTCGGCGCCACCTGGAATTTCCCCAGCTGCACCGGCGGAAGCCCGGGCACGGCGACAGTTCCAGTGGGAATGTTGCCGCCTCGATGCGAAACCTCGAATCCAAACCCGTAAACAATGTCGGTGCGCTTGGCCTCGTGCACCTTCACCAATGCGTCCTCTTCGGTCTGGTCGGTGATTGGCTTTCTCGGTCCGACGCTGGTCCAATCGAAGATATTGAGGTCGTACAGGCGGCTCTCCGCCTCCAGTAACTCTCCCCGCTTCATCGGAGCTTCGGTTGGAATCTTCGCGGTTTTGTGCAAAAGCGAAAGCCGGGTGCGCTTTTGCCCGAGATAAACCACTTCGCTGACCCGCAGCAGTTGGTGCTCGGTGATGGCATAAGTGATGGAGACATGCAGCGGGTCGCCCGGTGCTCGCTGCACACTGGCCTTTACTTCCACGTTCAGATAGCCTCGGTTCAGGTAATTTGCCGAGATGCGATTGCGATCGTCGGCAAGAAGCCGGGGTGAAAACGGCTTGCCTGCCTGAAGTTGAAAGCCGGCGGGAGCCGTCAAGTCTTTTCGCGCCACGTTCTCATTTCCGGTGACGTCTACCTGGCTCACCAAGGTCTGCCCACCCTCGGTGATGTGGAAGATGACTTCAACCGCGGGCTCGTGATCAATCGCCTCCGGCGTGACTTTCGCGTGCTCAAATCCGTGGTCGACGTAGAACGCCTCCAGATTTTTGGCGCTCTGCGCCAGAAGCTTCTGGCTCACGCTTCCCCGCGTGAACACATGCGCTTTCTTCACGACCACCTGCTGGGCAAGGTCGTGCTCCGGCAGCGCGCGATTGCCGCGGAACGAAATGCTGGTCACCTTGTGCTTCTTCCCTTTATCGATCGCGTAGGTGAGGATGATCTTGTCTGGATCGCGCTGAAAGTTGGTGGCAACTTTGGCGTCGTAGTAGCCTTTTTTCTGGAAATAGTCGATCAGGTTTTGCTGCCCTTCCTGCACCAGATCGCGATCAATGGTTCCCTCCGAATAAATCGGGATCGCCTTTTTCATTTCCCGCCCGGCCAGAAAAGGAATCCAGGTCAGCCTCGCGCCGGTCGTACGCACGATCACCAGCGGCCCCAGTTCGATCTTGAAAGCAACATCGACGAGGTTTTTATCGGGCTGGTAGTTTGGCGGGATTTCCTCCACCTTGCTTGCCAGATAATGCTTTTGCGCGAGCGCTCGCCGAATGGACGCTATCGCGCTCTTGATTCGCTCCCGGGAATACGGCTTGCCTCGCTTTAGCAGCGCGCCACTAAAGCGGGCGCGCAAGGACTGGACCGCGTGGGTCAGCTGTGCATTTTCGGCCGGCGGCGTTCCTTGAAATGTCAGGCCGCCAATCCGCGCCTGCTTCCCCAAGGTGAGGGAGAATCGCACGCTGACCAACTGGTGAGCATCGTCAATGTCCGTTTCGCTTCTGACCGTCGCCTGAAAATATCCACTGTGATGGAGAAATCGTTCCAGGGCTTTGCTGCCCTCGTTCAGGCGGTCACCATTAAAGGGGTCCTGATCGGAGAGGTTGGCGGCCTGCAGCAGGCGAGTGTAGGAGAATTTCTCGCCCCCCGGAAAACTCACGACTCCAAGATAGTAGGCAGGCTCCAACAGAAAATTCAGGCGCAGTCCCGTAATTTCGGGAACGATGCTGACTTCCACCTTGGGAAACTGCCCGGTATGCTGCAGCGCCTCAATGCTGGCTACGACTTTGTCCTGGGAATATGGCTCGCCGGCTTTCTGCTCAATCAGCGGGCGCAACGGCTCGATGTCGCGATGCGGGTTGGCGACGAGATCAACGGCGGCGACATTTTGCCCGTTGTAGGTCGGCTGCGGCCCCTCGATGGCGAGTTGCGCCCAGCTGGCTGTTGCCCATAATAAAAAGAATGCGGCGAACCATCGCATAACAGAATTCCGTAGTCGACACCATCGCTTGGTCGGCCCTCCCTTCGGAAGAAGAGGCATCAGCAAGCCAAAGCCCTACCTGTGGGCAGCATCGTGGGATGCTCACCGTTGCCCGAACGTTGCCGCTTCCGAATGAACGGGCAATTCGCAGCCGGAGCAGCTGACATCGCCCGGTTGATGTAGCCTAGACACATGGCAGTTCAGGCGCGCCAGCCTCGCTGGTACACGATCCCCGTCCGGGTGCTGCTGGTGACATTTGTCGGCACGCTGCTCTCGTTCGCGTTGAGCCTGCTGCTGGGCATTGTAGGCACGGTTGTGATGGCCGCCATCCGCGGCGTGCATCCTCGCATGGCCGATGCTTATCGGCAAATCGCTCTGCCTGCGGGCATCACAGCAGGCTGCATCATCTTTGTTCTTGCCCTGGTGATGGAAATCCGCCACCATCGCCAGGCGAAAACTTTGGCTGCCATTGCGAGAATGAGCTGACCGTGCCGCTTCCCCGCATCGCCATTCCCATGCCGCATTCGAGTGATCAAGCCTATTCCGAGCGGGCGATCCCGGCTTACGAGCGAGCGCTGGAACAGGCGGGCGCCGTAACCGTGCGCATTCTTCTTGATCGGCCTGCCCGAGATATCACTGAAACGATCGCCGGGTGCAGTGGCGTGCTCCTTCCCGGGAGCAATGCTGACGTTGATCCTGCGAAATTCAATGCGCCCCGATCCCTCCACACTGCGGCCGCCGACCCGCTGCGCGACTCCGTCGACCGATTGCTTCTCGAGGATGCCCATTTGTTGCGAAAGCCCCTCCTCGGAATCTGTTACGGCCTGCAAAGTCTCAATGTTTTTCGCGGCGGATCGCTCATTCAGCACATTCCTGACTTTTTGCCAGAAGAACTGCGCGCCAAAGTCAACCATGATGCAGGAAAAAGCGTGGCCATCGCCCACGACGTCGATATCGACCCGGCATCGCACCTGGCAGAGGTGATCACCTCACCCGCGAAGGCCGGTCGCAAGCGGGAATCCAACGCCCGTGTCGTGATCCCTGTGAATTCGTCGCATCATCAGTCCGCGGAGGCCGTTGGCGCGGGTCTGCGCGTTTCCGCCCGGTGTCCCGATGACGGCATTATCGAGGCTATCGAAGGACTGGACTCCGACCACTTTGTGCTGGCGGTGCAATGGCATCCGGAGCGTTCCACCGAGAGCGATGAACCCTCCCGGGCCATTTTTCGCGCGCTGGTTCAGGCGGCTGTGCGCCTGTCGAAATAGCTACTGTCGTTTTCTCTTTGTGCCTGGCTTTGCTCGGCGCGCCGACTTTTGCAGCAGCACTACGGCATGGGCTACCGCGGCTTTTTCAAGACCTAAACCTTCCGGCGTTTTTGCCTTCAGTCCCGCACAGTCGCCCGGAATGCCCAGCAATTCTGAAAGACGCTCGCGGATTTCTGCCGTATGAGGCGAGATCTTCGGGGCTGCCAGGATCAGGCTGGAGTCGACATTGGTCACTTCGTAGCCCGCAGCCCGCACCCGGCGCAAGGCCTCCCGCAGAAAAATGACAGAATTCGCATCTTTCCATTTGGGATCGGAAGGCGAGAATAGCGATCCGATATCGGGGGCCGCGATGGCGCCCAGTAGCGCGTCCGTAATTGCATGCAGAAGCACATCGCCGTCCGAGTGGCCGCCCAAGCCCTGGTAGTGCGGGACCGTGACGCCGCCAATTTTCAGCGGAATGCCGGGACGGAATTCATGCGAGTCGAATCCGTAGCCAATTCGTTGAGTTGGGGATTGCTTGTTCTTCGTCGGCATTCGGATTGGCGGTGTTTTCTTAGAGTTGGTTACTTGGTATAGGTGGAGCGCTGTACTCGATTCTCAATGCTCCAAATAAAATTCCGCCAACTCCAGGTCCGCCGGAGTCGTGATCTTGATATTGCGAGGCGCGCCCATGACCACCGCCACCTCGTGTCCCGAGCGCTCCACTAGCGACGCTTCATCGGTGCCCGTAAACCCATCCGCGGAGGCTTCGTCGAAGGCTTTCTTGATCACTTCATAGCGAAAACCTTGCGGCGTTTGCGCCATGACAATGCCTGCTCTCGGGATCGTGGCTTTGATCAACGCGCCTTCCGCGGTGCGTTCGACTTGTTTGACCGTGTCAACCGCCGGCATGCCTGCGATAGCCGCTCCATACTTCTTCGCCGCCTCGATTACTGCCCCAATGACCTCGTTGGTCACAAATGGCCGCACCGCGTCATGCACCAGGATAATGTCGTCGTTGCTGGCAGCGATGGCGTTCAGCGCATGTTCCACCGATTGTTGCCGATGCTCCCCTCCCACCACCAGCTCAACTTTTTTCTGGCGCAGTTGCTCGTCCTGCTGCAGCCTCGACCGTACGCCGTCCATTTCGCTGTCGCGCAGCGCCACCCAGATCTCGCTAACCCCGTCGGCAGCCGCGAACCTCCGCAACGTATGAATCAGAATGGGTGTGCCGCCCAAGTCGGTGAATTGCTTGGAAGGAGTGTGCTTGCCCTTGGAGCTTGCTACCGGCGCCATGCGCGTACCGAGTCCTGCGGCGGGGATGATTACGGCAACCTTCATGCGGGCAGTCAGTATACGGGGCAGGAGGGATCAAGTTCAAATCACTTCGAGGCGATCAGCCGGCACGGGACCGCGCCCGAACCTTCAGCCAGGGCAAAAAAAAGAGGCGCGGAAAAGTTCCGCGCCTCTTCCTCGAGTCTCTCTTAGTTTTGCGGCTTGGTCTCCACCAGCGTAGTCTGCGGCGCGGCGGTTGGCCCCGGCGCGGTGGTAAGCGGGACCGCAGCCTGAACCGTCCCGCTCGACCGCGCATAGGCCCGCTCATCCCACTTGCCGAAGATCATCTTTCCCGCCGTTGTTTGCAGCACCGACGTTACCGACACGTCAATGTTTTTGCCAATCATCTTCCGCGCGTTATCCACGACGACCATCGTGCCGTCATCCAGATAGGCCACACCCTGGTTGTATTCCTTGCCCTCTTTCAGAATGAAGACCTTCATGATCTCGCCAGGAAGCACGATCGGTTTGAGGGAATTCGCCAGTTCGTTGATGTTCAGCACGGCCACGCCCTGCAGTTGCGCAACCTTGTTCAGGTTGAAGTCATTGGTGATGATTTTGCCTTCGTAAACCTTGGCGAGCTCGATCAGCTTGAGATCGACTTCGCGCACCGCCGGAAAATCATCCTCGACAATCTGAATTTGCAGCGTCGCCATCTTTTGCAGCCGCTGCAGAACGTCCAGGCCGCGGCGTCCACGATTGCGTTTCAGCGAGTCAGCGGAATCGGCCACCAGCTGCAGTTCTCGCAGGACGAACTGCGGCGCCACGATGATGCCGTCCAGAAAGCCGGTTTCGGCAACGTCGGCGATCCGTCCGTCGATGATCACGCTGGTATCGAGGATCTTGTAGCTTTTCTTGCCTTGCTTCTCCCCGCCAAAGACTCCCCCAAGGGCGGCCAGGTTCAAAAGGTCGCCTTTGTTAGCGCCGACGATCAGGCCGACGTAAGCCATCAACAGCATGACCAGAATCTGCAGGAAGCTTTGGGTTGCGCCGGGGGGAACACTGCTGCGAATCACCAGCGCGAAAAGGTAGGCTCCGCAGATACCGAGAATGCTGCCAATGGCGGCTCCGATCAGCCGTTTCAGACTGACCGCTCTAAGCTGCCATTCGAAGATGACGATCGCCGCTCCCACCAGAGCGCCGATTCCCGCATCTACTTCAGGGCTGCGCCCGAAGGGCGCAATTTCGTAGCAGGTGACCGCCACCACGATTACAAAAAGAAGGCGTATGAAAATCAGGTTCACGGTAAACCTCCCCCGCATGCACCATGGCCCAAGCGCGCAAGATGCAGCGGTTGCCGTGCTCTCGCCGCCCCGGCGGGATCCGGCCTTACGTTATGCGGGGCGTGGAATTAGGGGGATGAAGAGACGCCCCGTCCCGGCCCCTGGAGGCGCGGCCGGGATACCTAACAGTACGACCAAAGTATATACCTGCCCGCATAGAGCCGGAAAACCGTGGTCATGCCAGGCCGAACCGCGGGGCTGAAAACCTTCGGTGGCGGCGAACCAAGAAAAGTACTTTGACCCCGGCGCGCATTCGTCCACAATCATGCGAAGTTCTACCGCGCCACGCTCGTCGGCACGCGCTCGTCCAGATCTTTCCAGTAGATAGCCAGTTCACCATCGGGGGATTGTTATGTCCGGGCAAGTCATTCTTTACTTTGAAGATCAAGCCGATGCCCTGCGCTTCGCTCTAGCCGCTGGATCGGTCATGGCGGGAGATGCAGATCGCATGAGCGACAATCTGATTCAGGAAACGACACGCGTCAGCCGCATTCGCCTCGACGCCGCAAACGCCGGCAATACCGGCAAGACGAAGAAACCCAACGGCGGACACGCTGCCTGAGACGGCTTGAATTCTAGAAGCTGAGGGGCACGCGGTCCGAGGGAATCCCCGCCCGCCTAACCGGTCCGCCGAGTCGACAACAGAGTCAAAATTTCCCGCAAGCCCTGGCGAATCCGCTGGATGTCCGCCGGCGCCTGGGAAGGAAATGGAATCGCGGATTGGGTTTTATCGGTCTTCGATTCCGAACGCAATTGCTGGCGCGCGCCCACGATCGTGAATCCCTGCTCGTAAAGCAGTTGTTTGATCCGCAGCACGCTTTCCACATCCCGCTTGCGGTACATGCGCTGCCCAGTACTGCTTTTGACCGGTTTCAGCTGCGGAAACTCGCTCTCCCAGAAACGCAAGACATAGGCCGGCAAGCGGCAAAGGTTCGCGACCTCGCCAATCCGAAAATACAGCTTGTCGGGGATGATGATTTCATCGGCTGCGATCTTGCCGGAGATATGCTTCTTAGGAGTCATGTTGGCTCGTAGCGTTGGATCATTGTGACACAGGCGGCACGGCGGCGTAGAAAAATATGAACGCCGCTCCCGCCACTTGGGCCGCCAGTGGCCATTCTTCACGTTTGCGCGCAAACGGAAACGCCTCTCAAGAGCGTCTCTTGAGAGGCTTGGTTTAAAACCTGGCCCATTGCGAAGTTTCGTTTCGCATACGGTTAGTGTTTCTTTTTCTTCTTGGCTTTCTTCTTCGTTGCCATCTGTTTGCCTCCGTGAGCGATTTTCCCTAAATGCTTCAACCGGACAAAACACCACCAAACTCTTGGGCTAGTAGCGTTCCTACCCCAAGATATTGCGGCACGATGAACGCTGTGTCAACAAAATTTTGCAGAGTTGTGAAATTTTTCTGCGCGGTCAGTTGACGGCGCCGGCTCTCGCTCAGTCTTCGATGGACTTGCGAACTGCCGCGCGCGCCAGCAAGCGCGTGGAATCGAGCGTTGGCACCGGCGAGGACTCGTCGCTAACGAGCAGAGGAATTTCTGTGCAGCCCAGTACCGCGGCGTCACAACCTTCCTGCTTCAGTCCGCGAATCACCTCGATGGAATATGCCAGCGAGCCGGGAAGGAAAATGCCATTGACCAATTCATCGAAGATGATGCGGTTCACCTCCGCGCGCTGCTCGGAGCGCGGGATGCGGGATTCAATTCCTGCTGCTTTGAGCGCCTCGGTATAGACCGGACCTTCCATTAAATAACGAGTTCCTAACACCGCCAGCCGGCGGAACCCGCGCTGCTGCGCTTCTCCGGCAACCTCCCTTGCAATGTGCAGCCAGGGCCGCGGTGACCGGTGTTCTACCAGGTCGAAGGCCTGGTGAATCGTGTTGTCGGGGCAAATCAGAAAATCCGCGCCCGCCCGCGCCAGCTTCTCCGCCGAGGACAGCATCAACTCCGCAACCCCCGCCCAGTCATTCGAATCAATGTGCCTCATGTATTTTGCCAGCGAGTGCGAATGTAGCGAGACTTCCGGATGGTCATGCCGCCCGAGTCGTTGCGCGCCTTCCTGGGAGATGGTGCGGTAACAAAGTGCGGCTCCTTCGGTGCTGCAGGCGACGATGCCGATGTGTAACATTCGGGGTTCTCTTTTCCGGTAAAGCGACTCAGGCGGAGGACTTCGTCCAAACTTGGATGCGGCCGGCGGGTGATAGATTCTGAGAGGCTGCTGGCCGCTAACGGGCGGCTGCTGCATCGAACAGGTTCAGGAAGTCGAGCTTTTTTTCCGCCGGCAGAAACGACGCCTCGAAGGAATTGCGCGCCAATTCGCGCAGGTGCTCGTCGGTGAATCCGAAGGTCTGCTGGGCCAGCTGGAATTCGCGCGCCAGCGTGGTGCCAAACATCGCCGGGTCGTCGCTGTTCAAGGTGATCATGATTCCCTGTTCGAAATAGATTTTGGCGGGATGCTCGCTCAAACTGGGGCACAGCCCGGTTCGCCGGTTGCTGGTTAAGCAGATCTCCACCGGAACTTGCCTTTGCGCGAGCTCATCCACCAGGTCCGCGTCATGAAAGGCTGTCAGCCCGTGTCCAATGCGTTCAGCCCGCAAATTGAGAGCTCCCCAGACCGATTCCGGCGGACCATTCTCGCCCGCGTGCGCGGTCAGCCGAAGGCCTTGATTGGCGGCCCACCCGTAGCAGTCGCGAAATAATTCCGGAGGCGCCTTCTGCTCATCTCCGCCGATTCCAATGCCGATCACGTGCCGGTCCTGGTAGCGCGCCGCCAGCTCGAAAACCTTTTGCGCCGCCTCCGGGCCAAATTGTCGCACGGCATCGAAGATCCACAAGAGCGAGACACCGAAATCGCGCGCTCCTCGCGTGCGGCCGCGTTCCAGTCCTTCAAAAATCGCCCCAAATTCCTGCTTGCGCCACAGGCAAACCCCCACCGAGACGTAAACCTCGGCGTGTAGCACCGCCTCATCCTTCAATTGCTGCATCAGCCGGTAGGTGATGAGCTCATAGTCATCCGGCGTGCGCAAATGCTCGGTGATGTTCTTGAAAGCCAGCAGGAAACCGGGAAAGTCCTCATAGCGGTAGAGCGCTTCCACTTCCGCCGCGGTTACTTGCTCGCCATGATTGCGTCGAAGTTCGAACAGCGTTGCCGGCTCGATGGCGCCCTCAAGATGAAGATGCAACTCTGCCTTGGGTAGCTGGCGGATGAAGCTGGAGGGCCGCTCTGTCGTAGAAGAGGACACTGCCCTCATTGTAGATTCTTACTGCAAGATTTACGAGGACCCGGAGCGCTTCACTGCGGCAGCGATGCCGCCGTTACCTTCACTGCTTCCGGCAGATCATCGCGGATCTCAATTTCGGCTGCATCTCCGGCATAGGAAGCATCGCTCGGGGCTCGGTAGCGGATGATGGCGCGCAGCCCTTCAACGTGATGGCACAAGCTGAAATGATCCCCTCCAAACCACAACGTGTCGGAGTAGCCCGACACGAAGCCGCCCTTGCGACGGAAAGTGAGCGTCTTTCCGTCATGGTTGAGATTCAGCTCCCATTCATCCTTGCCGCAGACAACATTTTTAACTGTGCCCTCCACACTCTCGGTATCGGCGGGCACTATTTCCACGATGCTCACTCCTGCCGGCCGCTGGCGGTCCGGGATTTTATTCCAAAGTTCTACCGCTTCATCGTGATCGGGCCCGAACCAGCGGTCGGCGACGAATTCGGCCAACGACGCCGCGTCCTGGCCTTTCCCCATTCGCTGCAAAATCTGCCCGGTCAACAGGTGATAACCAGCTCGAGTAGGTTCCAGTTCCTCTGCCTTTCGCGCTACTGCAAGCGCTGAATCGAGGTCGCCCTCCCGCACCGCCAGCCGTGCGAGCTGGACATAGGCTGCGGCGAAATTGGGGTTCGCCTGCAACACCTTTCCGAGCGACGCTCCGAACGCATTCATGTCATCGATACGATTCGAGGTCGCCTGTGGCGACAGCATCGCACCATAGAACAGCGAAAGGAACAGCTTGTCGTCGAGCCTTGCCGCTTCGGCGAACTCCTTGCTTGCATCTGCTGTGTTCCCATCCTGGAATCGAAGGAATGCCATGTTTTCGTGCGCCAGCCCCAGCTTGGGATCGTCACGTAATGCTTGCTCTGTAAGTGATCGGGCGGTTTCAAGGTCGTGAATCCATAAGTGATATCCGCCCAACTCAGCCTCGGTCTCGGCTACGCTCAACGGGCGGCTGGAGAATGACTTCTCATCGATCACCGGCGCATTGTTCAATATCGTAGTAGCGAAGGTTGGCTGCAGCATGTAGGAAGCGAGCTCTTTGTTCAGCTTCCCGAAATCGCCGAAGACCTGCTGGAACACCGCCTTTTGGTCGACTCGCTGCTGCTGCAGAAGCGTAAAAAATTGATCCAGCTTTTTCCCGTTCTCCATGCCCGGCCCATAAATCAGGAAATGAACGAGTGCCCATGATTCGGCATAGAAAAACTCCGTGGCGTAGGTAGAATTCCGTTGCGTGACGGAAATAATTTTCTCAATCGGATCTGGCATCCGTCCCCGCAAGACGCGCACTCGGATCGTCGGAGCCCCCAGATAAATCTTGTGCTCCTCGAAACGAGTGTAGGCGTAGAACTCGGCTATCCCTTCATCCAGCCAGGAAGGAGTCCAGCGCGCGTTCAGATGCTCAATCGTGTGCGCGTACTCGTGGTAGACAACTTCTTTCGAGCCGTTTCCGCCAAAAGTATCCAGCCGGATCAGTGCGAATTGCTTTTCCCAGCTATGCCGAAAAAACCCTGCCAAATTTCCCTGCATCAATTTCCAGCCCGCAGGCTCGAGCACCTTGGCCGTATTTTCGTCGGTCGTGGCGAAGATGAGCAGAGGTGCGCCGGTATCTAAACGTGCGCCAGGAAACCGGCTCGAGAACACCCAGCGAAGCTGTTCGAATTCGCGCGCCACCTTTCGCGCCTGACCCGGGCTTCCATTGGTAAGCACGCGGAAGTGTTGGCTGCGTACTTCGTTCCATGGCTGTTGGTTTGCCTCAGCGGTCGAGGTGGTGAGAAGAGCAAGGAAGCAGAGCGCAAATCCTCGGCGATTCATTTCGCCGAGATTCTGCCCGACTTTCGGGTACACGTCAATTCATTTTCTGAGGAGATGCGCTTACTTGCGGGCAAACTCGCTTCGGTGCCGGCTGTAGAAGAAGTAGATCATCAGCCCCAGCACCAGCCACACGACAAAGCGAATCCAGGTGATGACCGTCAGCCCCGTCATCAGCCCCCCGCACAGGACGATGGAAATCAAGGGAAACCATGGCACCAGGGGAACGCGGAAGATTCGTTTGCGCTCGGGTTGCGTGCGCCGCAAGATGATCACGCCCAGCGAAACCAGCGCGAACGCAAACAGCGTCCCGATATTCGACAGGTCCGCCGCATCTTCGGTGGCGAAAATCGCGCCCGGAATGCCCACCGCGAATCCCGCAATCCATGTGGACCAGTGCGGGGTTTGAAACTTGGGATGGATCTTCGAAAACAGCGCCGGAAACAGCCGGTCGCGCGACATCGCATACCACACGCGCGCCTGGCCGTACTGAAATACCAGCAGCGATGAGATCATACCCGTCAGTGCGCCCACCACGATGATCGATCGCGACCAGCGGCTCGCTCCCAGCTTTTGCAGTGCGTACGCGACCGGCGCTTCCGCTGCCTCGCCCGAGACAAACGTCGTGTATTTCATCATGCCAAGCAACACCAGCGACACGCCCACATACAGCAGAGTGCAGACGATCAGCGACGCGATAATGCCAAAGGGCAAATCCTTCTGCGGATTTCGCGCCTCCTCCGCCGCCGTCGACACCGAATCGAATCCGATATAGGTGAAAAAGACAATCGCCCCGCCCGTCACGATTCCGCCAAACCCCGACGGCGCAAACGGCCTCCAGTTCGCCGTGTTCACCAGCGCGCCGCCAACGACCAGAAAGACCAGGATCGCGCCAATCTTGATCGCGACCATGATGTTGTTCGCTTCCGCCGATTCCCGGATCCCGCGCACCAGCAGCACCGTGAGTATGAAGATGATCAGGAATGCAGGAACGTTAAAGTACGATCCCGTCCAGTGCCCAGACTCCCACACCGGCGTCGACCATTTATCGGGGAGATTGAGTCCGAACGACGCCAGTTGTGCCTTGGTATAGGCCGCGAATCCAATCGCCACAACAACATTGCTGACGACATACTCCAGGATCAAATCCCAACCGATGATCCAGGCAAAAATTTCGCCCAGCGTGGCATAGGAATAGGTGTAGGCGCTGCCGGCAATCGGAATCATCGATGCCAGCTCCGCATAACACAGTCCGGCGAAGCTGCAGGCCAGCGCCACCAGAAAGAATGAAATCGCGATCGACGGACCCGCTGCCGGGCGGCCGTGCATCAGCACCTGCGCCGTCCCGCCGCCGCGCAGGAAGTTCACCATAATATCCAGAACCTGCGCGTGCAGGATCGACGGCGCCTGGAAGTATTCGCCGGCTGCCGCAGTTCCGGTCAAGACGAAAATTCCCGAGCCAATGACGGCGCCAATGCCCAGCGCCGTCAGCGACCACGGGCCCAGCGTTTTTTGCAGCCGCTGGCCCGGCGCTTCCGACTCTGAAATTAGCTTGTCAATGGACTTGCAACAGAAAAGCTGGTTGTCGGATGTGCGGACGACCTTGTCCGCCGGAGGCTCTGGGGATGCCGGTTGTGACAAAGGGTTAGGTTCTCCGATCAAAGCCTCGACAATCAGCCGCAAGCATCAGCCAGGTGCCTGTAGAGAGCGGCCTGGCTGAATGCTGAGCTCTGAATGCTGAGCGCTGTTAGCGTTTTGACTGGCCGCGCGCCAACTTTTTCACTTTGCGCTTCTGCGATCCGCGAGCGTACTCGCGAGGTTTCAGCGGATGCTCTGCTTTACGCTTCTTGCGCGCCGCTCGTTTTGACTTCTTGCGTTCGTCTCTGCTTAACGTTGCTGTGTTTGCCATGAGTCCTTTTGGGTTTGTAATTACAAAACTACCAGATTGCTTCTAGCCCCGCTCCAGCTGCGCGTATTTCTCCACCAGCTTCTTCAAGCCGAAGCGAGGAAATTGTACCGTAAGCTTGGCATCTTCGCCTTCCCCTTCGCGCCGGAAGACTGTTCCTTCGCCATATTTCGGGTGGCGCACCTTTTGTCCGGGGCGAAAACCGCGCCTGCCCGTTGGTTCCTCCACCGGAGTTTTGGTCAGGGAAAATTTCTTCCCCCGGCTGGCGAAAAATTCGGCAATGTTGTCGATCGAGTTGTAATGTTCCGCCACGGCCGCTTTCTGGCGCCCCGCCTGCCCACCGCTTTTGCTATCCCAGCCAGCGCTCTGGTCTTCATCCTCGTAGGAATAATGGCTTCGCTGGTTGCCGCCCGCGGCACGCGCGTTTACAGCCGCTCTCGTATATCCACCGGATCGACTGCCCGCGCGACCGGCCCCTAAATCCTCGACCAGTTGCCCCGGCACTTCTTCCAGGAACCGCGACGGCACGCTCGCCTCCGGCAAGTCCGTGCCATAACGCCGCCGGTACACCGCGCGCGTCAGGACTAGCCGATCCATCGCGCGAGTCATGCCCACATAGCAGAGCCGCCGCTCTTCTTCAATATCGTCCGGCTCGATCAACGTCCGCGAATGGGGAAACAATCCTTCTTCCAGCCCGCTCAAAAACACCAGGGGGAACTCCAGCCCCTTGGCCGCGTGCAGGCTCATCAGAGTTACTTGCGACCGCTCGTCGTAATCGTCGGCATCGCTGATCAGCGCGGCGTGATCCAGGAATTGATCCAGCGTCTCGCCACGGTCGCGCGAGTCCATCGCCGCATTGACCAGTTCGCGCAGATTTTCAATCCGCGAGTACGCTTCCGGCGTGTCCTCTTCTTCGAGCAGCTTGATGTAGCCCGTGCGGTCAATCAGAAACTTCAGCACGTCGGCCGTAGAGACCACGGGCGCGGGGAACACATTGTCGGCAGCTTCGCTCGGCGTGCATTCCACCACCGCGTCCGCCGCCAGCTCCCCATGCTCGCCAGCATTGTCATCCCGAGCGGAAAGGGAACGCTCGCTTGCGAGCGTTGCATTGGAGTCGAGGGACCTTCTGTCTTCCGCGCTCGCCCCGAAATCAAACGAGAAATTCTCAAACTCCTCCGGTTCAAACGCTGTCGCATCTGCTTCACTCACAACGCTCTGTTCGCTCCGTGCCTCCGTGCTTCCGTGGGGATCCTCAGCCTGGCCGGCCGCCGACTCCTGCAGCTTTTCCTCAAACGTTCCCGCCAGCATCGCCCGCGCATCTTCAATCAACTGCTGAAAATTCTTCAGCGAAGCCAGCGCGCGCGGTGGCAGCAATTGACGTCGGGTCGCCTCTCCAATCGTTCCCCACAGCGAAAGCCCCGTTTCCAGCGCCAGTTGTTCCAGCGTGTCGATGGTTCCCTTGCCGATTCCGCGCGCCGGTGTATTGACCACCCGCAGCAGCGCGATCGAATCGTCGGGATTCAAAATCACCTTCAGGTAGGAAATCAGGTCCTTGATTTCAGCTCGCTCGTAAAACGAGAACCCGCCCACCACGTGATATTTCAGCCCGTAACGCCGCATCGCCTCTTCGAATAATCGCGACTGCGAGTTCGTGCGATACAGCACGGCGGCCCGTGGCGTTTCGCCACGTTCGCTCGCCTCGCGCGTATAACGTGCAATCGAGTCGGCAGCGAACAGCGCCTCATTTTCGCCATCAGGCGCCTCGTAATAGCCGATCTTGGTCCCGCCCTGCCGCGACGTCCACAGGTTTTTTCCCTTGCGGCGCACATTGTTCGCCACCACTGCCGACGCGGCCTGCAGAATATTCTGCGTCGACCGGTAATTTTGCTCGAGGCGAATGATTTTCGCCTCGGGAAAGTCCTGCTCGAACTCGAGAATGTTGCGAATGTCCGCCCCGCGCCAGGAATAAATCGACTGATCCTCGTCGCCTACCGCGCAAACGTTGTGGCGCGTTCCAGCCAGCATGCGCATCAGCTCATACTGCGGGCGGTTCGTGTCCTGGTACTCGTCAATCAGCAGATATTGAAACCGGCGGTTGTAGTATTCCCGCACCTCCGCCGACGACTTCAGCAGCCGCACCGCCTCCAGCAACAGGTCGTCAAAATCCAGCGCGTTCGCCCTCCGCAATTCCTTGCGGTATTCCTCGTACAAGTGCGCGATCTTTTCATTCTTCGGATCCGCCGACTGCAGATACAGCTCTTGCGGATCGAGCATGTGATTCTTCGCCCAGGAAATCCGCCCCAGCACGATGCGCGGCGTCAGTTGCTTGTCGTCCAGACCCAGCCGCTTCATGATCGACTTCATCAGCGACTGCTGGTCGCCGTCGTCATAAATCACGAACTTTTTCGTGTGCCCGATGGGCGGCTGCCCGGGCACGGCCGATTTGATCTGCAACGCTTCAATGTCGCGCCGCAGAACGCGCACGCAGAAAGAATGGAACGTCGAAATCACCGGCTTGGCGATGCTCAGGCCGCCTACAAGTTTCTCCACGCGCTCGCCCATCTCCGCCGCGGCCTTGTTGGTGAACGTCATCGCCAGGATCGACTCCGGCATCACCCCCATCTCCTCGATGAGATACGCGATTCTGAAGGTAATGACGCGCGTCTTACCGCTGCCCGCGCCCGCCAGGATTAGCACCGGCCCCTCTGTTGTTTCTACAGCCTCGCGCTGCTGCGGGTTGAGTTGATCGAGAAAAGACACTGCGGAAGCGGCTCCAGAGCTATAGGTTGATTTTACAGGAGGGCGCAGTGTAACTTGCTTGCCTCGACCCGTGCTTTACAGGTCTGCAGCTTTACTTGGCCGAAGCTTGTTCCTCGGGTAGAAGCCGCACTGAGGCTAAGAAATCTTCGAAAAGAGAAATGTCGTTCGGTTTGAATCCTGCCTTCGACAAATGTATCTCGGCGCAAAGATCGCGGCTCCCAAGATAGGCGTGTACATTCTTCTGCTGTACTTTGACTCCGCCAAACTCCTCGACCATATACTCGGCCCGCGCGATTCCATTCCGCGCCGGTTTTTCCTGAATGTCGGTTTTGGGTAGAGGCGATTTCTTGCTGTCCGGCCACCACGCGCTAAGGCATTTATCCGCCGTTGCGTCGAAATCCACCCGCTGAAGGAACGCGGTGATCTCCAGTCCGTCCGCCCGTCCAAACGCTCGCAGCTGCACCTCTTTGCCATCCCGTCGAACCCGGGTGTCGAACTTTGCGCCGACATCAAGCTGCAACACGCCCTTAACGCTGGGGATAGACATGTGCGCGACATGTTTGCCGGTCGCTTGTGCCTGCAAACTCGCTGAGAGAAGAACGATACAAAAACTAACACGTTTCATTTGTGTGCGAGTTAGTGCCGAACTTCGCAAGCCGAAGGTCCCTGATAGAGTGCACCGCTGCCTCAAACGCCTCCGCACTCCGCGCACGGGCATACTTCCCGCAGATATTTCCACGAGTAAATCCCGAGATCGTGCCCGTCATTCCACTTGAACCGGATGGCGTACTTTCCCATGCCCTCGGCCGACTCCGGTTTCGCGGAAGCCTTGAACATCGGCAATGTCCCGGGAGCGGGTTTAGCCGGCTCGCCCGGCTTGCGCCGAGTTTTCTCGCGTTCTTCGTTACACATCGCGCAGGGGCAGGCGTCACGCAGGAACGCAAATGAGTAGTGCGCCACATGGCCGTCCATCCAGGCGATGTCCACACCATTGCCGGTGCTGATATGAACTTTTACGGATTTCGGCTCGGTGGCTGCGCTGGGTGCCTGAAGCGGAGACTGCATGGCTTCAGTATCGCACAGCGAAATGGACTGATCAGGTGAAGCGTCCCGAATCCCACGCCGCACCCGCGTCAGGCTAGTGCGCGGCTGTGGCGGCCGGCTTCGGGCTGGTAGCCACACCGACGGCCAAGCCGCCGATCGCGCCCGCCAGAATTCCCATCAGCGCCAGTAACAGCGCGCTTTCCACAATAGTCGCTCTTCCACGTGCCATGATGTTTTGGCCCCCACGTAGACTTCCTGCCTTTAAGTGTACCCCAGCTTCCTTCGCGACAGCCGCGAAATGTCAGGCGGGAAGCCGAAATCGCACGATTCTGCAACTCCCGTTTAGGATGTCGCTATGCAGCACCTGACTCATTGGGCAATCGCCGCTTTTGCCCTGGAACTTGCCCCCGCCATCGCATTCGGCCTCGCCACCGAACGAATGACTCGCATGATCGATCGCTGGCCCCTGGCCGTGCGGGTCAGCGTTCCCGCCGTTCTGGTCGCGCCCTATCTCCTTGTGAGCCTGTCGGAGCGCATCTTCCGTTGGGATTGGTTCGCCGTGTACGCGTTCCTTCCGGTCGCTATGGCTTGGCTGCTTTCTCATGCAGTCACCGCGGACCCCAACCAGCGCGGCAATTGGCGCGACGCATTCATCCTCCTCGTGCTCGGCCTGGCTGTCGACCTGCGCTGGTTCGACAGCGCCTGGCCTTCCGGCCTGCACGCCTTGAATGAACTGTTTCTCGTCGATTCCGGCCTCTATGCTTTCCTCGCCATCCGCAAAACTACGGGCACCGGTTTCGATTTTCATCTTCGAGCCGGCGACTGGAAGACAGGCTTTCGGGAACTCCTTTTCTTCGCACCCTTCGTGCTCATACTCGGCCTCGTCCTCGGATTCATTCATCCCCATGCCAACCGTCCGGGCATCGCCTCCGCCTTTCTACGCTGGGTCCTGATCTTCTTCTTCACCGCCGTACCGGAAGAGCTGTTCTTCCGCGCCTGGGTGCAGAATCTGCTGGAACGCCGCGTCGGGCGCGGCTTTGCCCTGGTGATCGCGTCCATCCTTTTCGGCCTCTCCCACTTCAATAAGCGCTCCACTCATTTCAATTGGCCATACGTCCTGCTGGCCACGCTCGCAGGTGTTTTCTACGGCCGCGCCTGGCGAGAGCAACGCCGCGTCCCGGCCTCCGCCATCACCCATGCCAGCGTCGATTGGCTCTGGAGCCTGTGGTTTTAGGATTGAGACGGGCAGAGATGCTGGTATGCGTGATTCACGAGATGAATCGTCTTCTCGACAGCGGTTCGATCGGCACCGCGCTGGAGGTGGAGTTGCCTGAGAGCCGACCGCCCGATTAGCCTCCACGCCGCGCCTGCCATCGCCGCCATGACGTAGAATCCACTCTTGCTTCTCACCATCGAGAAAATGGTCTACGGCGGCGATGGGCTGGCTCGTCTGCCCTCAGCCGACCCCGGTCGTAGTCAGGCCGTTTTTGTGCCCTTCGTTCTGTCCGGCGAAAAGATCGAAGCCTCGCTCACGGAACAGAAATCGAGCTTCGTCCGGGCCCGCGCCAATTCTGTTTTGGAAAAATCCCCCCACCGCGTCGAACCTTCCTGTCCTTATTTCGCCCGCTGTGGGGGATGCGACTACCAGCACGCTTCTTATCCGCACCAGCTCGAAATCAAGCGCGACATTCTCCGCGAAAACCTCCAGCGTATCGCCCGCCTCGAGCTTTCCCGTGACATTCAGCTTCATCCCTCTCCGCCCTGGAACTATCGCAATCGCTCGCGTCTGCAGGTGCGCGCACTCCCTGAATTCTCCGCGGGATACTTCAAGCGCGGGTCCCGCGAGGTGCTTGCGATCGAGCAATGCCCCATCAGTTCGCCGCTCATCAATCGTGGCATCGCCGCGCTATGGGATCTCGGGCGAACGGGGAAGCTGCCGGCCGGAATTGAAGAAGTCGAATTCTTTGCGAATGCCGAGGACACTCGTCTTCTCCTCGAACTTTCCTGCGTCCCAAACCTGCATCGCAAGCAGGCTCGTGCCGGCGCGGAGGAATTCGCCGCTTCGCTGCCCGAGATCGCAGGCGTGACCGCGTTTCGCCATTCTGGGAAGTCCGCGCCAGAACCGCTGGTCACGGTGGGAGATTCCAGCCTGAATTACCAAATCGGGAACGCTTTTTACCGCGTCAGCGCTGGTTCCTTCTTCCAGACCAACCGCTTTCTGGTCGAGGAACTCGTTCAGATTGTTGCGGATGGCCGCTCCGGAGATCTCGTACTGGATCTCTATGCCGGGGTCGGACTGTTTTCCACAGCCTTAACCAATTTTCGTCACATCATTTCCGTCGAGTCGTCACAGACATCCACGGCCGATCTGACGAAAAATGTTCCTGCTCATGCAAAGACGGTCTGCGACTGTGCCGAACATTTCCTAACCGGGAGCGGCGGAGCGCAGGTCGGGAAGAGGGGAGCACTCCCCCATCGGCTCGCCACTCCCGACTTCATCGTCGTCGATCCGCCGCGAAGCGGCCTGGGCGCTCGCGTCACTGGTGCCCTGGCCGCTTTGCAGGCGGGCAAGATCACTTATGTTTCATGCGATCCGGCCACTCTGGCACGCGACCTGGTGCCTCTTCTGGCCGCGGGCTATCGCGTCGGGGAGGTGCATCTCGTCGACCTTTTTCCCCAGACCTTCCACCTGGAAACGATCGTGCACCTGCATCGGTCGTAGACTGCGCCGCCGCTGCCGTCGCCTGCTCAGAAATACTTTGTATGGCGCGACGTCGTATGGCGCGACGTCCTTCGCTCCCGCGCGCAGGTGATTCGACGCAACCATGCCGCCGCTCACTTCCTCTCCGCCGCATTTCCAATTCAAACCGACACGCCAACCCTTGCTCTGGGCCGCGCTTGCCTACTCTGCCGGAATCGCCGCCAGGATGCAGCGCCCAAACTTTTTGTGGATTGTGGCGGCGATTTCGTTTCTCTCCGCTGCGTTGTACTTTCGTGGCCGCCGCCCACGCCTGGCGGGCATGCTCGTACTCGGCGCTTTTTTCTTAGGCGGATCCTGGCACGCTCAGCTTCATCGTCCTCCTGCGGCCGATGCTTCCCTCCGCATCTTTGAAGGCCAGCAAGTTGATTTGACCGGGCACGTCATCCGCGCGGGCAAAATGCGGCAATCCTCGCCCAACGAAACGCGGCAAAGCCTCGACTTCGAAATCGAAGAAATCACTGCCGAAGATGGCACCCGCATTTCCGCTCACTCCGGCGTTCGCCTGGGTATTTACTCTCCCGCAAGTCAATCCATCTTCCACTACGGCGAGCGCATGCATGTCATAGCCAGCCTCCGGATGCCTCGCAACTTCCGCAATCCGGGAGCGTTCGACTATCAGGGCTACCTGGCCTCGAAAGGCATCGCGGCCCTCGCCTCCGCCAAGGCGGCGGATGTGCAGCTTCTTCCTGGCTTCGTCGGAAGCCGCCTGGAGCGCTTTCGCAGCCGCGCCCATTCCAGCATCATCGCCAAGATTCATGAGCTTTGGCCGCCGCCGCAGGCCGCGCTTCTCGACGCCATGCTCATTGGCGAAGAGGCTTTTCTCGAACGCGACACGCGCGCCGATTTTCAGCGTTCCGGCACTTACCACGTCCTCGTCGTCTCCGGCATGAACGTCACCATTTTGGCCTTCGTGATTTTCTGGATGCTTCGCCGTTTCCGGTTCAGCGAGCTTCCGGCCACTCTCATCACAATTCTTTTTTGCGTCGGCTACGCTCTGCTGACCGAAGAAGGCGCTCCGGTATGGCGAGCCACGTTGATGTGCGCGATCTACCTGTGCACTCGCTTGCTTTTTCGCGACCGTGCCATGGTCAACGCGCTCAGCGCCGCGGCTCTCGGCTTGCTCGTCTTCGATCCCCTGCAGCTTTTTATGGCGAGCTTTCAGATGACCTTCCTCTGCGTGCTGATCGTTGCCGCTCTCGCCATTCCGCTCACCGAGCGCACTTCCCAGCTTTATCGCCAGGCCCTGTCAGCCACGATGAACGAGCAGTATGCCACTGCTTTACCGCCGAAGGTCGCGCAGTTTCGCCTGGACTTGCGCCTCGTCGCGGGTCGCCTGAGCCGCTTTCTCGGAGAAGAATGGTCCTTTCTCTTGTTGCGTCGTTGTTTTTGGCTCGCCTTCGCTGCCTTCGACTTGATTGTCGTCTCCGCCGTTATGCAAATGGGCTTGGCTCTGCCCATGGCTTACTACTTTCATCGTGCAACTTCCATCGGCCTTCCCGCCAACATGGCCGTGGTACCGCTGATGCAAGCACTCATGCCTGCGGCCCTCGTCGCAGTCGGCCTCGGATATGTCTCTCCTCTGCTCGCTAAAATTCCGGTCATTCTCACCTCCTTCGCTCTCGCCGGCATCACCGGAACCATTCGTCTTCTCGGGGGATTTCGCCTGGCCGATCTCCGCGTCGTCACACCTTCGGTCCCCATGATCACGGCCGCCATCCTGGCTCTCATCCTTGCCTTGCTGTGCGCCCGCCGGCGCGCCTTCTTCACGTGCGCCGGACTGGCTGCACTCCTGTTGGCATCGCTTGCCCTCGCGTTCGTTGCTCCTCGGCCGATGGTGCAAGCGGGAGTCCTCGAAGTCACATCGATCGACGTCGGCGAAGGCGACTCCATTCTTCTCGTCATGCCGCAGGGAAAATCGCTGCTGGTTGACGCCGGGGGCCCCACCTTCGGTTCTGGCACGCAACTCGATTTCGGCGAAGACGTGGTTGCGCCCTACTTGTGGAATCGCGGCATTTCTCATCTCGACGTCGTGGCCATCTCCCATGGACATTCCGATCACATTGGAGGGATGGCTGCGGTTCTAAAAGATTTTCACCCGCGAGAATTGTGGATCGGGCTCCTTCCTCCCAGCCGCGCTCTCGAAGCGCTGGTTGGGGAAGCTCAGTCGCTCGGCATTCGCGTCGTTCGCCATTGGGAAGGAGATGAGATCGTTTTCGGAGACGCGAAAATTGATGTGCTCTTCCCTCCGCAGGATTGGCCCGCGGGATCGGAGCCCAAGAATAACGATTCGATGGTGCTGCAGGTCAGCTACGGCGGGACCGCCGCATTGTTAGAAGGAGACGCTGAAAAGGCCGTGGAGCGCCGCGTTGCCCGCCTGCATCATCCGCGCGCCGACCTCCTGAAAGTCGGCCATCATGGCAGTGCGACCTCGACCACCGCCGAACTGCTGCAGTCCGTCAGGCCGTCGTTCGCCATCATTTCCGTGGGATGGCGAAACTCCTTCGGGCTTCCCAAGGCGGAGGTGTTGCAGCGCCTGCAAAATTCCGGGACGCGCGTTTTTCGGACCGACGTGGACGGCGCATCCACTTTCTACCTCGACGGCCATTCCGTCGCGCCGCATTTTGCCTGGTTCGATCCGTGACGCAGAATCAAGCCTGCGTCTCGTCGTCATCGGGAACGATGGAATCCTGCGCAGCGGCTAAAGCGGCCGCTCCCGCCGCTCGCGATGTGATCAGCGCGCGCGCCTGTTCCGCATCTTCTTCCCGCACCAGAATGATCATTCCCCCAAGTCCTGGGAAGGCATCCTGTAAGAGGCTTGCCGACTGAAGGTCGCTCTCAATCCCCGCCGAATCCAGCAGACCCTTCACCACCATCGCTTCGGATTCTTCTTCACTGTCAAACACCTTGATCAGCTTCTCGTTGGGATTGGGCTGGCTTCGCTCTTCCGTCCTTGCATCGGTTGGTTCAGGCATCCGTGCTCCCTTCTCCTCTTCGCCATTTGTGTATCGTCCGATTTTAACTCTCGCCGGCGTCTCTGACTCGATTGGGATGACCTTTCTCCTCTAGCAGTTGCAGCCCGGCGCGCGCGGATTGGCACTTTCGGGCCGTTGCGTTCCATCGCGGTTGGCGCACAATGCATGCCATTAGGGGCGCAACGCGGCTCGCGCCGGAATCATCCAAGGTTGTGGAACCGAAGTCGCCGCGCTGGTTGTGGGGAAAGAGGGCAGCATGAACGTGGGGGAACCGGAAGACCATCGGAAGCATTCACCAATCGGAAGCGAAAAACTTTCTGAGGCGCAAGACGAAGCCCGCCGCATTCGCCGGTTACAAGTCATGATGAGCATGGTCAGTTCAGTGATCAGCCAGGATCCCGGCCTTACCATCGAGGAAGCTTCGGAACTGGCTGCCGGAGCCAAGCGTGCCGCGCTGGCTATGTTCCCCGACAAGGAACTCGCCTACGACCTTCTTTATAAACCGCGCCTGCAGCGGATCATGCGCGAACGGTTCCGGCTGCAGTAAATCCGCCAACACTTAGGTGGAGTTGCGACGAAATTCTCGGATTTGGCGGAACTCGCGCCATGAAGCGGTCGTCAAAACGCATTCGGCATTACTGGGCGCGGGATTGTTTTTCAGGAAATCCTCGGCGAGCACATTATTCACTCGCACATAGTCAGGCCAGCCTGCTTCTTTCGTATCATCCTTCAGAAAGAGGTCGTAGGTTGAAACATTGAGCCCAGGAAAAATCTCAACTGCCAACACGGCAATCTGCGCTGCGGTGCAGGCTGCGACCAAGTCAGCAGCGCTGTGGCGCGTAAAAACCATCTCGCCGTTATCGAGCTTCCGGATCACGGCGGCGCTCACACCGGGAACGCCTCCCAAGTCTTGACGCGTTGCGACAGAATTAGAATTCCTCATCCACCACCGAATTGCGTAGCGTCCCCACGCCCTCGACGGAAATTTCCATCACGTCTCCCGCCACCACCGGGCCGACTCCCTGGGGCGTGCCGGTCGCGATCAAGTCTCCCGGAAAAAGCGTCATCGCCTGCGCGATATGACGGATCACAACGTCCAGGGGAAAAATGAAATCGCGGGTATTTCCCGATTGTTTCACCTCACCGTTGACCCGCGTTTCCACGCCGACCCCGGCCCAGGGATCGAGCCCGTCGGCCACCACCGGCCCGACCGGGCAGAACGTGTCGAAACTCTTGGCCCGCGTCCACTGGCCGTCTTTCACCTGCAGATCGCGCGTGGTCACATCGTTCAGGCATGTGTAGCCGAGAATGTATGGCCGTACGTCCTCGCCTTCGCCAACGTGATAGCAGGTTTTGGCGATGACCACGCACAATTCGCCTTCGTAGTCGACGCGCTGGGAAATCTTCGGCCGGCGCACGACTCCGCCTGGCGCCAGCAGCGCCGAATTTGGCTTCAGGAACAGCACCGGCTCAGTCGGGACGTCGTGCCCAAGTTCCTTGGCATGTTCCGTGTAATTGCGCCCCACGCACACAATTTTTGAAGGCCGCACCGGAGGCAGCAAGATCGCCTCTTCCAGCGCAATGGGCTCGATCCGCCGCGTGCGCAATCCTTCCACATCTCCATCCGATTCTTCCGGCGGGGTCAGCAGGATGCGCACGATAGCTTCGCGCCCCGCCACTGGCTCAACCAATCCGTAATGGTCCTGATCGTTCAGGCGAAACCGGCAATATTTCATCGCAATCTATCTAATCATGAGCGCCGCAAATCGGGCCACACTTTTCAGCCCGGCTTGCCGCTAAATCGCCGTTGCGATGCCATAATGGCTAAGGGAGAGTCCAGAGTTGGCCTGCGCCATCTGCGAAATTCGTAAGGAAAAACGCTTCTGTCCCGCGGTTCATGGCCGCATCTGCCCGCAGTGTTGCGGCGAGCAGCGCGAGGTGACACTCGACTGCCCCAGCGAATGCCCGTACCTGCAGCAGGCACGCGAGCACGAGAAGCCCCGTTCCGCAGATGAATTTGATCGCGACGCTCTCTTTCTCCAGGTCGAGGTTTCCGAGCAATTCACTTACGAGCGCGAGCACTTGCTGATGGGCTTGAGTTATGCGCTGATCAAGGCTGCCCGCGGCGATCGCACCCTGAATGATCGCGACCTGATCGCCGCGATTACCGCCATGGCGACCAGTTACGAGCGGCTGGCGAAGTCAGGCCTGCATTACGAGCAGCCTCTGACCTCTGCAGCCCAGCATGCGGTCGCGGCGCAGGTCGAACAGATGGTGAAGGAGTATCGCGAGGCAGAGCAGAAGCAGATGGGCTATTCCAATTTGCGGGATACCGACGTGCTGAAGGCGCTGGTATTTCTGGTTCGTCTCGGTCAGGGCCGCACTTCCGGCCGGCCCAAATCACGCGCCTTCATCGATTTCCTTTCCGCGCAGTTTCCCTTGCAGCAGTCCGGCGTGATCGCGCCGCAGGAAGCCAGTCGAATCATCGTTCCGTAAGCGCAGGCGTATTTCCGCGGCCAGGCGTAACAGTCTAGTCTGCCGGTTCGCAGGGCGGGTCGTCCGTGTCCGGAACCGGTTCGGGATGTGCCTGCCTCAGGCGGTCAAGCTCCGCCCTGGTTTCGCTGATCAGGGCGGCAGCGAATTGCCGCGCGGACTTCTGCCGTTCCGCTGACAAATCTTTTACCCGCATGTTGAGCAGCGGGATGTCTTGCTCGAAATACTGCAGCGATTTCTGAATGCGGCTGATGCGATAGGAAGCAGGAAGCATGCGTTTCTCCGTATTCAGCCAGAGTTACATACGGTCCCATACGCTGGGAAGTTACAAGCTGGATTCGAGCGGGGTTCCAGAACTTTGCAGAAAAAAGCCGCCACCGGCCGGTACCGCAAATTGCTACAGGATGGGAGGATTCTTGCGGCCAGGCGAACTTTCTTTTGCAGTCGAAGATTGACCTTCCAGCTGCTGACTCAACCACTGATCCAGACGTTCCTGTGAGCTTTGCGGCACGTTCAGGAATCGCAACCCGGCGTGACCCTTGAGGTCCGCCCAGGCAATCTGGGTTTCGATCTCCATGCTTTGGTGCGTGTGTGGCAGGGTGAACTTCACCCGCGGCGCGGCATCCTTCGGCAGCGCCTGGTGCAGCAGGATGGCCATGCCACCTTCGCTGATATTGGTTGTGGTCGCTTGCTTCTGGCTGTCGCCGAGAATCATGGTGACGGGCACACGAAGCGGCTGGCGATAATAACGGCGGCGCTCCCTCATCATAAAATTGAGCGCGGCATGGAAGCAGCGCGACGCGTTGAGAGCGGTGATCGGCTTTTGCAGGACGAAATTGGCGCCCATGCCGAACGCTTCTTGCGTCGTCGTTTTATGGCCATTCAGCACCGCAAACGCCACCGAACTTTTATTGCTTGGGGTCACGCGAAGTCCTTGCAGCACTTCCAAACCGCCCTGCAAATCATCGCAATCCACAATGATGGCGTCGAACTTCTCCGAGATCAGGATCTCCGTCGCCTTCCGCGCCTCCTGGCAGATTTCGACGTCGATGGAAAGCCTCTCCAGCGTGGGCCGAAGCACATTGAGCACTCCTGCGTCGTGGCTCAGAAGAAGAGACTCCAGATTCATGGTGTAATTCTAACTTTCGCCGATACGCGGCGAAGGTGACTAAAGTACCATCGTTCGACGCCAGGGAAGGCTGGTTGGCTGGTGACTGATCCAAGGCTTCACACCATTTATCTCTCGCTCGGCTCGAATGTTGGAGACCGTGAGCACCAGCTGCGCGAGGCTATCCGCCGGCTGGCAACAGTAGGAACCATTTCTGCCGTCTCTTCGTTTTATGAAACCGAACCGGTGGAATTTACCGAGCAGCCATGGTTTATGAATGTCGCAGCAAAGTTCGAAAGTTCACTCAGTGCTGCGGCGTTGATGAGTGAAATCCTGAGCATCGAGCAGGGCATGGGGCGCCGTCGAGTACAGAAGAAGGGGCCGCGCACGATCGACATCGACATCTTGTTATTTGGCGACGATGTGCTGCAGAGCGAAGCCGTAACCGTCCCTCATCCGGCGATGCAGGCGCGGCGCTTTGTGCTGGAACCGCTGGCCGAGATCGCTCCCGACGCCGTGCATCCCGTGCTGCACAAAACCATTCGCGAGCTCCGCGACGCGCTTGGCAACGATCAGCAAGTGCGGCGCGTCAATATTTCAGCCTAACTTCTGCCGTTCGAGCGCCCCCGCTGTTGCCCCTTCGGTCCGCGTTGGCAAAGAAAGGGCTTCTTATCCGCCCTTCAATTTGCGCGCAGCCCACGACGCGCTCTCGCGCACAGCCGCGTTTTCGTCGGCTTCCAGTTTTCTGAGCAAAGGGAGGAATTCTTGATTGCCGCTGTTGCCCATGGCGATGACCGCGTTTCGGCGGAGGCCGTGGAGCTTGGCTCGCTTCACCGGCGAACCGCGAAATTTCTCGCGAAATTCTTCGGCGCTCAATTGCGCCAGCCACTCAAGGCCCGGATTGACGAACTCTGGCCTCGGCTGAAATTCTTCCAGGTTCGTCACCGGCGCTTTGCGATTCCACGGGCAGACGTCCTGGCAGATGTCGCAGCCGAAAACATGGCGTCCGATGCCTGAGCGAAGATCGTCATCGCAGGCAAGAGTTCCTCTCTTCTCGATCGTCAGATACGAAATGCATCGGCTGGCGTCGAGTTGGTAGGGCGCGACGAAGGCGTTGGTCGGGCAAGCGTCCAGGCAGCGAGTGCAGCTTCCACAGCGATCGGGAGCAGGAACAGTTGCGATGGCCTCAAGCTCCAGAGATGTGAGGATGACGCCGAGAAAAAGCCACGAGCCCATCTTCTGATTCAGGATGCAAGTATTCTTCCCGATCCAGCCGATTCCGGCATATTTCGCTGCCACGCGCTCGATGATCGGCCCGGTGTCGACATAGCAACGTGTGACTAGATCGGCGCCGGAATTTTCTTTAAGCGCAACTTCGACCTGGCGAAGCCGTGGCATCAGGATGTCGTGGTAGTCGCGGCCGCCCCAGGCGTAGCGGGAGATCCAGCCCCGAGTTGGGTCGTTCGTCTGGGTCGAATAAGGCTGCTCCGTGTTGTAGGTGAGGGCGCAGACCACGACGCTCCGCGCCCACGGCGCTGCATGGGCAAACGACGCCCGCTTGAGCCGCCCCTGCTCATCGCGGGTTTCCATGTATTTCATTTCGCCGGCGTGGCCGGCGGCGATCCAGCGCGGAAAATATCCAAGCTCGCGGAAGTCTTCAATCGGAGCGATACCGGCAAGGTCGAAGCCGGCGGCCGCCGCGAATTGTTGGACCATCTCGTCCGCTTGAGAAATGGAAGGCATGAATTATGCGCGCTGGGACAGCGTAGGTTCACTCCGATTCGGGATCACCAACTTCTTTCACTTTCTCCAGGATGACATGCTTACAGACACGCAGCGGAGTGTTCCAAATCGGGAATGCACGCGACATTTTTGGCGAGGTGAACATGATTTGTTCTTGACCAGCGTATAGGCTTTCAGTCGCAGAGTCACGCAGCACCTGGCGCGCCTCGCAGTGGTTTCTCAAAACAGCATTCGGAGAAATCATACGTAAACCTAATCCCGCCGCCTTCACACAACCATAAGAGGCGGCGGACTGAAAGTTTCCTCTGAGGTCCCTTCACTCGCGGCCCCGCGTGCAGAGCGCGGGGCTTTTTTTCGTCGGCTGGAAGCGACAATGTATATGCTGGAAATGGAACCGTAGCATTGGAGGGGAAGGGACATCGCGCTTACTACGGCAGCCGTTGTGTGCATCATTTTCATCGCCACCGCGCAGGAGTTTTCTGAGGCGTGCTAGGAGTTAAGCGTGGAGGCTAGCGGGATTTCACTTTTTCGGTGACGCGCTCCAGATGTCGGCGAAACTGATCGGCCGGTGGGTTTTGCGCCTGGGTGGCCAGTTCGATCGCTTTCTCATACTCCTGCTTCGCCAGGTCGAACTTGCGGGCGTTCTCATACGCTTCGCCCAGGCTGTCGTGCCCGTTGGCGGACGCGGGGCGCAGCGCCACATTGCGCTGGAATGCAGCGATGGCTTCGTCGAATTTTTTATCAGCCAGGAATCCGTAGCCGAGGCCCGTGAGCACGTCTTCCGGCGGGGAAATGGCATAGCCATAGCGCCCACTTAATTCGCGAAAATGTTTTTCGATGGCATCGAGCCCTGCAGTGGAATTATTCGCTGCATCGCGCGGCACTTCCCAGTCATAAAAAACCGACCGCAGGCCGGCATAGTGCGCAAGCAGAACTGTCGAGTCATGCGTTTCATCCGGATAACGCGCTGAGTCCCAATGAAAGTTCCTGGGTGCTTTCTTCTTGAGAGTATTGCGCAGTTGATCGAAGGCATCCCCCATTGGACTGAGTTGGTTCCCCTCGTTGGCGAGAGAGAAGAACAGGCGCTTGTTCAACTCGGGGTGAGCGGCGAAAAATCTCTGTGCCTGATGCAGGATGCGCTCGTCCTCCCATTGCAGGCTGGGGCTTACCGCGATATAGGCCTGAAACATTTCCGGCCGCGTAATCAGGATGTAGATGGCGGTCAGGCCGCCGAACGAGTGGCCGGCGAAAACACGAAACGGTGCAGTTCGATAGTGCTGGTCGATCTGCGGGATGACCTCGTTCTGGATGAAATCGATGAAGCGGTCGCCGCCCCCGCTGGTGGGATACGCGACGCTGCCATCGTCATTCTTTTCGTTCGAGCGAGTCGGAGTAAGGTCGCGCGTGCGATCGGTGTTGCCGATGCCGACGACGATCAGCGGCGGGATGCGCCCCTGTTCTGCCAAAAAGTCGATCGTGCTGCCGATTTCGTTGATGTGATTCGGGCCGTCGGTGAGGTAAAGGACTGGAAGCGGGTCTTTGCCTTGATCGTAATTCCGCGGGGTGCGGATAAAGATGTAACGATCTTCATTGAGGGCGCTGGAATGCAGAACGAAGCGTAGCGGCGCTGGAGGAGTAAGGTCCTGCGCTGCGACGCCCCCGCTGAGAACGATGGAGAGCAAGGCGACGGCGGCGCAGGCGAGTTTCATGAAGCACTATGCTCAGGGACGTGCGAACTGTGAGCCAGTGAGCGTAAGTGGCGGCAAACCAATCGAGCGGTTAAAAGCCAAGCTTCTTCACTTCCTCGTTGTAGTACTTGCGGTAGAGGATGTCCCACTCCTGTGAACCCTCAAGGATGGTGCGTTTCTGACTTTCGATTTTCTGCCGCGCGGATTGATCGATCCTGGCCTCGCCGTTGAGCAAATCTTCCAGGATCTTGCGAGCTTCCTGCCGGATGGTGTTGGGGTCTTCAATGAAATCCACTTCATCCATCTGCTTAAGGGCATCGCTGACCGAGCGGGCGAGCACGTTGACCTTGTCGCGCGAGAGTCTCACAGCACCGCCTTATACTTGCGAACCAGTTCGCTCTTTACCTTGCGGAACATCTCCTGGTAGTTCGCACCGGTCTTGCTCATCTCCTCGGAGTAGGCTTCGAGAATCACGCGCACCTCGTCGTTGATGCGGTCTTCCAGGGTCAGTTCCTCGAGCAGGGCGGCGTGTACGCGCTCAGTGACTTTGGCCACGGCGTCAGTCTCGATGGCCTTGGCGGCGATCAATCGCTTAGTGACTTCGCGGGCAAGGTAGCCCACATATTCCTTGGACAAGAGCATGTGCGGATCGAGGGTCCTGTAAGTGGAGGCGCCTGTATGAAGTAGAGAGTTTAACACAAGAAAAACGAAGCAGGCGCACGATGGCGAAACCGTTGCAGGCGAGAGTTTTGCCTGAGGCCCGGGTTCATAAAGCCCAGGCAATCATAGCCGGTTGAAGGAATGCGCAGCAGGGCATCGTTGCCGCTGCCTGCGTGGGTACACGCGACTGGCCGTCAGCTTATTGTGTGAGAGGAAGCGATGAAAGCATTCTGCACCTGGGCTCTGCGAACTGTTCTTCCGATGCTGATTTTTGCGGGAGCGTGTCTTTCGCTGGCGCAGGATCGAGGCGCTCAACCTTCGGTTCTGCACATCCAGCAGTCGGTGACAACGTCCCGGCCCGGCTTTCCGCAATATCTTTCCACCTATCAGGTGCTGGGAGGAGCGCAGTCGAGCGCCGTAGCCCTGGCGTTGGAGGGAACGATCTCCCTGAAAAACTTCACGCCCACCTTCAGCGAAGTCTTATGGCTGCTGGCCTATTGGAAAGGCAAGTGCCCCGAAAATGATCAGAGGCTGATCGGCGCGAATTTCATCTGGAGCGATATCCTGAAGAATCCAGCGCTTGGCGATTCCGACCTGCACATCGATCTTCAATTTCCCCACCCCTTGCCCATGACGGGATGCGTGGGCCTGGTTTTCGCGGGCGGGCCGTTGCTGGAAGGCGGCTCCACCATGTCAGCCGATCTGAATCTCACGTACCAGGCTTCCGGTCCGATTGCCAATACAGTGCTCGATGTGTCCGGCGAATATTGTTTTGGCCAAAGCTGGGGTTGCCAGAATGCCACGCCTGACGATGCGATGGGATTCGGCGTCCCCGTTCAGCTGCCGGCCGGGCATCTGGTCGAGTTGTTCGGCGACATCAGCGACAGCACGTTTGACGGCACCCGATATTACGGCCCTCTTCCCTCCGGCAAGTCGTGGGGCGCCATCAACGACTTTTACCTGCTCCCCGGAGGCTGCGGCCAGTTCGGACAGAACCTGAACAACATGGGATTCCCGAATCCCGCGTTGCTCTCCGTGATGTACGGTTGGCTTCCCGATAACGCCGTGCTCCTTGCTAGCGTGCCTCTCGAATATCAGATTCCCCAGGGGCAGTCCAAGGCGGCGCTACAGAGCACGGTCGAGAAGATATTTCCGACTCCGATCGCAGTGAACGCCGGAGATTGTCTGGTCGTGATCTATGGCAGAAGCGGCGACGGCGCCACCGATAACGAAACCCAGGTGCATGCGCTGATGGCGCCCTAGCCCGCGCGTTGGATTGAATCAGTCAGAAGAAATGCGGTCCAGGTGCTGTCTGGGAACTATTTTTGGCCCGCTCGAGTTAACGAAAACCCGAGTGGGCCCGTAGTTCCTGCTCAGCAATTTCTGCTATTGCTTCTTCCAATCCACGACTTGGTTGCTGCCCGGGGCGGACGGATCACTGAAGTCGGTTTGCATGGTCGTACCGTCGGCGGCGACTTGCACCTTCATAATGCCCACTACTTTTCCCGCGCGATTTTGCGTTACTTCGATGGTGCGATCGTCGACCTTCTTCAGCGTAACCATGGTGTGTCCAGGGTCTTTCATCGCAGCCACTGGCTTCCCGTCGAATTTCGCATCGAAGCCCCATCCGTTGGGATCAGTCATTTTTATCCCGTTGGGAGTGCTTTGAAACGTCAGCGAGGACTCGTTGCTGGTAACGTTCGAGATTTTGGTGGCTCGCCACTCGCCGGAAATCTTATGAGCTCCCGCCGGCCCGGCGCTGACGCGGGTGAATTCCCACTCATCTTTGGCCGGGTTCGCTCGGTCCTCCGAGTAGTCGGCGTTTTTCTGCGACATGGAATTGCCGTCGGCTGAGACCGTGTCGTCCTCCTCGCTCATCACCTGGCCCTTGAGTTTGTAAGTGAAGTTCACCGAATTTTCATCGACAACTCGAACGTTGACGTGGTCGGCATAGGCCGATGAGGTGCCGTCGGACTGTAACGGCTGATCCTTCCCGTCAGCCTTCACGTTGATCTTCATGTGCACACAGGACACGCATTGGAACATGCCGTTCTGCAGCAGGTAGTGAGTGGGCCTTTGCTGAAACTTGGCCGACTCCAGATCGATCTTCCAGGTTCCGTCAAACGGACTTTGCCCGAAGGCGAGCGCAGAAAACGAAAGCATACATAGGGACAACAGAACACGTTTCATGGATCTCCTCCTTTTTTCTGGTGACGAACTTTACACAGCCGGACGCTCCCACGCCGGCAATAGATTAAGCAGCGCCAGGCGGGTGCTTGCGGGACCCACTATTCTGCGCCGGCTCTTTTTAATCGTCGCCTGTTGGCGAATGAAATAGGGTCCTTACCTTAATCACTCCGGTTCCGATGCGTGCAGGGCCCCTTGCTATATCGTGATACGATATATAAGAGAGAAAGCCGCTGGATCGCGGCACGATACAATCGGCGGCATGAAAAAGCTCACCTTGTCGGACTATCAGGCGCTGGCGGAGTTCCGCTACCAGATCCGCCGCTTCCTTCATTTCAGCGAGCAGGTGATCAAGAAGGCAGGGCTCGAGCGCGGTCAGTATCAGCTGATGCTGGCCATCAAGGGCATGCCTGCCGGAGTGCGGCCGCGCATTCGAGAATTGGCGAACCGCATGCAAATCCGCCACCATAGTGCGGTTGAGTTGGTGAATCGTCTGGAGGCGGGAGGGTTCGTGCATCGCGCCCGCGCCAACGACGACCGCCGCGAAGTGTTGCTCGCCCTGACGCCCAGGGGCGAGAAGGTTCTGGGCGAGCTTGCCCTGCATCACCAGGACGAATTGCGCTCTGCCGGCCCGGATCTGGTGTCGGCACTGCGCCGGGTCATGCGCGAGAGCGGCGACGGGTCCGCCCCTCATGAGGTCGGGCATAAGGCAAGGGAAAAAGTGAAATGAAGTCTGCAAGTGCAAATGTAAGTGGAAGCGACGGGACTGGAAACAGCAGAACGCCCGTCCGCCTGGGTGATGCGGCTGCCCCGGCATCCTTCCGCATGCTTCTGGTCTCGCTATTATCAGCCGGCATCGGTCTCGTAGCCGGGATCGTGGCTTTCGCGCTGTACAAGCTGATCGGCTTGTTCACCAACCTGTTTTTCTTCCATCGCTGGTCGGCGGATTTTTCCAGCGCGCAGCACAATCACCTGGGCTGGATGGTCATCGTGACCCCCGTCATCGGCGGCCTCATCGTTGGCGTGATGGCCAAGTACGGCACGTCCAAGATTAAGGGCCACGGCATTCCGGAAGCCATGGAGGCGGTGCTGTTCAATCGCAGCCGCATCGCGCCGCGCGTGGCGATTTTGAAACCAATCTCCGCCGCCATCGCAATCGGAACCGGCGGTCCCTTCGGCGCGGAAGGCCCGATCATTCAAACCGGCGGCGCCATCGGATCTCTGGTGGGGCAGGTGTTTCACACTACGGCGTCCGAGCGCAAGGTTTTGCTGGCCTGCGGAGCCGCGGCCGGCATGTCGGCAACTTTCAACACTCCCATCGCCGGCGTCATTCTTGCCATCGAGCTGTTGTTGTTCGAGTTCAAGTCGCGCTCGTTCATTCCGCTGGTAATTGCCAGCACTCTCGCGACCGCCGTGCACATGCAACTGCTCGGCCTGGGCCCCATGTTCCAGGTGAGCGCCATGGATTTCGCCATCCCGCGCGCCTTGCCCTTCTACCTCGTATTGGGTTTGCTCAGCGGCCTGGCGGCCGTGGGATTCAGCAAGCTGCTCTACTGGGTGGAGGACCAGTTCGACAAGCTGCCGGTCGATGAGTTGTGGTGGCCGGCGATTGGAGCGCTGGGCCTGGGCATCATCGGGTTTTTCGTGCCGCGCGTCCTCGGCGTGGGATACGACACCATCGGCGACATTCTCAACGGCAGCCTGGCATGGAAGCTCTTGCTGGTGGTGATGCTCGCCAAAGCCGCCGCCTTGGTGATTTCGCTGGGTTCAGGCACCTCCGGCGGACTTCTGGCCCCGTGCTTCATGTGGAGCGCGGCCATGGGCGGCATCTTCGCCATCGCGGGAAATTCTGTGTTTCCTTCCGCCCATCTTTCGCCGGGCGCATTCGCGCTGGTTGCCATGGGCGCGGTTTTCGCTTCGGCCTCGCGGGCGACCTTCACCTTCATCATTTTTTCCTTCGAGATCACGCGCGACTACAACTCCATCTTGCCGCTGATGCTGGTCAGCGTGATTGCCGACGGCATCGCCATGCTGTTCATGCCCGACAGTTCGATCATGACCGAGAAACTGGCGCGGCGCGGCCTGCACGTCCACCAGGATTACGAGGCCGACATTCTGTCACAGGCCCGAGTGGAAGAAACGATGGAGCGCGACGTGCCGGCCATTTCGGCGGACACAAAAGTGGGCGTGCTGGCGGAGCGCATCGCCCGCCACGACCCGGCGGTCGCTCGCCATGAGGCGTTGTTGATCCTCGATGACAACGGAAAGCTGGCCGGCATCATCACTCGCGGCGATTTGTTACGCGCGCTCGACAAGGATTCGACCGGCGCCATGAATGTGCGCGAAGCCGGCAGCAGTAATCTGATCGTCACCTACCCGGATGAGCTGGTTTCAGAAGCCGCCGCCAAGATGCTCGGGCGCGACATCGGCCGTCTGCCGGTGGTGGATCGCGCAGACTCGAAAAAAGTGCTTGGCTACCTGGGGCGCAGCAGCGTGATGGCCGCCCGCCTGCGGCGATATGAAGACGAACACGTGCGGGAGCAGGGATGGTGGCCGGTAAAAACGATTTAGGACGACGTCGCGCCGCAAGGTCTGCTTCGCACTCTCACTCTGCCGGGCCGGCAAACAGAAGTTGGTTTCCATCCGGGTCGCGAACGATGAAATTCCGGGCTCCCCACGCCTGCTTTTTCAACTTTTGATCAAACCTGACGTCCACTGACTGAAATTCAAGAAATAACTTTTTGATCTCCTCCGCGGTTGCCACCGTCAACGACGCGGCGATCAGTTCCTCCTCTTCCCGGATGGCCGCTTCCATTGCCGCCCGCTCGACGCGTCGCAAATTGATGTAAGCTGCATCGCGGGCCACCTGCGCATAGTACGGTGGCTTCCCATAACTGAAAACCAGCGAGAATCCCAATTGCTCGCAGAAAAACCTGCACGACTGCTCAATGTCGGCGACGAACAGTTGCGGCTCCGCACGCACGATCGTCACCTTGGACGGCGACGCCTTCACCGGTTGCGGCCCCTGCGGAATTCCCGATCGCAGAGCTTGCCAGCTCTCGAAGCCTTGTTCCTTCGCAACCAACTCCTGCGCATCGCTCAGCCGAAAGCCGGCAGCCAGAATCTCGAAATCAGACATGTTTTGAAACCGCGATAGTCGCGCACGGATTTGCGCGGCGACCGGATAGTGGCCTTCACGATGCTGGCGCAGGATCAGCTTCGCTTGTTTCTTAAGATTTTCGAGATTTGGCATGCGGGCCTCCACGAGTGAGATCGTAGGTGGGCATGGCCCTTCGGCGGAGCGCCGTTGCATCCTACATGCGCAGGTTGCAGTATCCGCGACGATTTGTTGGTTGTCAATTGGATGGATGCTTGGGTAATGTATCAGTTTGAATTTTGATGGCCGCTGGCTTGAGCGATCACGTTTGGGCGCTTGAAGAAATCGTTCAGATGGCGGACAAGTACCTGCCGAAACCAGCAAAGCGCGGCCCGTTACAAGAGGCAGAGAGTGCATAGACAACGGAAGCAGGAAGAATGGCTGCGGGACGTGGATGCGCGTCAACGCAACGTCGTATTTCCTGACACCGTTGAGAACGAGACTCGTTTCTGGCGCAATTTAGGGAAGCAGCCGTTCACCACTAATACCAAGGTGGGCTTGGCGCTATTGGTTCTGCTTGGATGGGGATTCTTAATTCGCATCGTGGTTGCGCTCTTTCAAGAAAAATTAGTTTGGCCCTTCATCTTGGGAATGGTTCTGCTTTGGGGGCCCTTCTTCGGTGTTATCGCTTGGGCTACTCGCCGTGCGCTGCGGAATATCCAGAATGCCCGTCGCAAGCGTTAAATTCAAACTGATACATTACCGATGGTTGCGCACGGTTGCAGTTTGCTGCTTTCATTTTGCGGCGTCATCCTGACCGTAGCTGTTTCCCAGGCGGAGCGAAGGACCTCCTGCACCCCTTGCCTCGCACGCAAGCCAAGCTGCTCCACTACCGATGGTTGTTTTCAACGCTTCTGCGCCGCTTCCACCAGCGGGCGAAGCGCCTGCACGGAAACTCCGAGCGTGCCGCCCGAAAAGCCGTCGATATAGGCCGAGTTGATGCCGATCACTTCCGCATTCGAATTGAAAACCGGGCCGCCGCTGCCGCCGTGCGCCGTGGGGGCGTCGTAGATGAGTTTATGCCCGACGATATCGCCAAGATGGCCGCACGTCGTCGAAGGGCGAATCAGGGAAAGTGCTGCCAATTCGCTGGCCGCCGTGATGTCGTTATGCCGGTACGCCAGCCGCTGATAAATGCCGCTGGGCGACTTCGCTACCATGCCGGCGATCCCCATGGGATAGCCGATCACGGTGACCAACTCTCCAGGAGTCGGATCGAGCTTGGCCATCGGCAATACCGGAAGGTCGCGCACTGCGTCTTTATCCTCGATGCGCAACACCGCCAGATCTTCCGTCGAAGAAACCGTGCCGGGAATTACGTTTACGGGCGTAGGCGATCCGGGAAAGAAAATGACCAGGTTTTCAAGGGCTGGCGTAGCGCCACGGCCGATGAGCGCTTCAGCTTCGCTGTCGCCGTACCAGGGTTCGGCTACGTGACGGTTCGTGGCAAGAAGTCCGTCGCCCACCAAAAAGCCCGTGCCCGAAACTCGCGCTCGGATCTTGGCCGGCTGGCCGTCGAATCCCACCTGGTAGATCCCGTAAATGTACCCAATCGAATTTCGATAGCGGCTAAGGACGAGAGCAGGCATTTCCTGCTCCCGCTCCAGTTTGTCCACCTGGTCGGTGAGCTGCGCCACTTTTCGCTGCAATTCGTCGGGGCGCGCCGGCGGCTCAGTAAGCGGCGCGTAATAATGAAACATCGCCGCCGCCGCTACCAGCAATAAGATCGCCAGAAGCCCCTGCACGAGGTGCTGCCAGCTCTCCGTTACGTCGCTGGACTCCTGTGGAATCTGCGGTTCCGGCATAGATGAAATGGCGCTCTCGATCCGGCAAAAGGCTTAAACAATTCTTATGCCGGACTGCTCGGGGGAACTTTATCTTGCTGTCCCCACGATGCCTTTTCTACGGTACGGAAGATGATGTACAGGGGATACCGACGTGGCGACGAGCGCTGTTCCGCTCGCGCCAAATTACGCCGCCAAGTGGGAAGAGTCGCCGTTTTGTCGCGGAAATGGCTTCAATACAGGAAACACCCTAGGGTCATCTTAGGCGAATCCGTGTTTGAATTTAGGAGTTAGCTCGATTTTCCCCAGCTTTCATCCATTTGCATCTTTCTAGGCTGCGACATGATTTTTAGCGAGAGGGACTGGCACCTCCTGCTTGATTCGCCCACCGAACTGATCAAACCAATCGTGGGTCGAGCCTCGTCCGCAGTTGAATTTTTGCAAAACCACGCGAAGGCAAGAAAACCGCATCCGCGGGCACACCGCGGTTGCAGGAGATTCTGATGAAGCGAAACACGCAAACCACCGCGACGGTCGTGACCGACGCGCCTCCCGCGGAAACCCTCAAGGGCAAAAGCGGCGGCGAAGAAGCGGCGAAAAGCAAGAGCAACGGCAATGCCGCGCTGGCCCAGCCGCCCTCCGATTCGGGCGATCTCAGCGTCATTCTCGCCAGCCTGCAGACCATGCGCGAAGGCGACTTTTCGGTGCGCTTGCCGGGGAATTGGACCGGCCTGCCGGGAAAAATCGCCGACACCTTCAACTCCATTGTCGCAGCCAACCAGCAAATGGCGCAGGAGCTGAAACGCGTCGGCCAGGTGGTCGGAAAAGAAGGAAGAACGCGGGAACGTACACGCTTTCACGATGCCCGCGGCGCCTGGGGCGAAATGGAAGTCTCCATCAACACGCTGGTCGAGGATCTGCTGCGGCCGACCGAAGGCGTCACGCGCGCCATCGCCGCCGTGGCCCAGGGCAACCTGACGCAGACGGTGCGCCTGGACGTGGACGGGCGGCCGCTCGAAGGCGAGTTTCTCCGGTCCGCCAACATCGTCAACACCATGATTCAGCAGCTGGGCGTGTTCACCGCGGAAGTGACGCGCGTGGCTCGCGAAGTGGGAACCGACGGAAAACTGGGTGGCCAGGCGTTGGTGCCCGGCGTCGCCGGAACGTGGAAGGACCTTACCGATTCCGTGAACTCGATGGCCTCGAACCTGACCGGCCAGGTGCGCAACATCGCCGAGGTCGCAACCGCCGTGGCCAGCGGTGACTTGTCGCGCAAAATCACCGTCGACGTGCGCGGCGAAATTTTGCAGTTGAAAGAAGCTATCAACACCATGGTCGACCAGCTGCGTTCGTTCGCTTCGGAAGTGACGCGCGTGGCTCGCGAAGTGGGAACCGACGGAAAACTGGGCGGCCAGGCCGTGGTGCCGGGCGTTGCCGGAACGTGGAAAGATCTCACCGACTCCGTAAACGCCATGGCCGGTAACCTCACGGCCCAGGTACGAAACATCGCGGAAGTCACGACGGCCGTGGCCCGCGGCGACTTGTCCCGCAAAATCACCGTCGACGTCAAAGGCGAAATTCTCGAATTGAAAGACACCATCAACACGATGGTGGACCAGCTCAACGCGTTCGCCGGCGAAGTCACCCGCGTGGCTCGCGAAGTCGGCACGGAAGGCAAGCTCGGCGGACAGGCCAACGTCCCCGGTGTGGCTGGAACCTGGAAAGATTTAACCGACAACGTCAACTTCATGGCCTCGAACCTGACGGGCCAGGTACGAAACATTGCTGAAGTCGCAACCGCTATCGCGAATGGCGATTTGTCCCGCAAAATCACAGTCGACGTGCGCGGCGAAATTCTGCAGCTCAAAGAAACGCTCAACACGATGGTCGACCAGTTGAACCGCTTCGCTGGCGAAGTCACGCGCGTGGCTCGCGAAGTCGGTACCGAAGGTCGTCTCGGCGGACAGGCTAACGTGCCCGGCGTCGCCGGAACCTGGAAGGACTTAACCGACTCGGTCAACTCGATGGCCGGCAACCTTACCGGCCAGGTGCGAAACATCGCCGAAGTCACGACGGCTGTGGCTCGCGGCGACTTGTCGCGCAAAATCACGGTCGACGTGAAAGGCGAAATTCTCGAACTCAAGAACACCATCAACACGATGGTGGATCAGCTCAACGCGTTCGCCGGCGAAGTCACCCGCGTGGCTCGCGAAGTCGGCACGGAAGGCAAGCTCGGCGGCCAGGCGCAGGTGCCCGGCGTCGCCGGAACCTGGAAGGACTTGACCGACAACGTCAACTTCATGGCTTCCAACTTGACCGGCCAGGTGCGAAACATCGCGGAAGTCGCGACCGCCGTCGCCCGCGGTGACTTGTCGCGCAAAATCACCGTCGACGTGCGCGGCGAAATTCTCGAGCTGAAAGACACGCTGAACACCATGGTGGATCAGCTTCGCGCCTTCGCTTCGGAAGTCACCCGCGTCGCACGCGAAGTCGGCACCGACGGAAAGCTCGGCGGCCAGGCGCAGGTGCCCGGCGTTGCCGGAACCTGGAAGGATCTTACGGATTCGGTGAATTCGATGGCTTCGAACCTGACCGGTCAGGTTCGAAATATCGCGGAAGTTGCGACCGCGATTGCCAGCGGCGACTTGTCCAAGAAGATCACCGTGAACGTGAGCGGCGAAATCCTGTTGCTCAAAGACACCATCAACACGATGGTGGACCAGCTCAACGCGTTCGCCGGCGAAGTCACCCGCGTGGCTCGCGAGGTGGGAACCGAAGGCCGTCTTGGCGGTCAGGCCAGCGTGCCCGGAGTCGCCGGAACCTGGAAGGATTTAACCGACTCGGTCAACTCCATGGCCGGCAACTTGACCGGCCAGGTGCGTAACATTGCCGAAGTCACGACGGCTGTGGCTCGCGGCGACTTGTCGCGCAAAATCACGGTCGACGTGAAAGGCGAGATTCTCGAACTCAAGAACACCATCAACACGATGGTGGACCAGCTCAACGCGTTCGCCGGCGAAGTCACCCGCGTAGCTCGCGAAGTTGGTACAGACGGCAAGCTGGGCGGCCAGGCGCAGGTGCCCGGCGTCGCCGGAACCTGGAAGGACTTGACCGACAACGTGAACTTCATGGCCTCGAACCTGACCGGCCAGGTGCGAAACATCGCAGAAGTCGCAACCGCCATCGCCACCGGCGACTTGTCTAAAAAAATCACGGTCGACGTGCGCGGCGAAATCCTGCAACTGAAAGAAACGCTGAACACGATGGTCGAGCAGCTCCGCTCTTTCGCGGCTGAAGTCACGCGCGTGGCTCGCGAAGTCGGAACCGAAGGCCGTCTCGGCGGCCAGGCCAACGTGCCCGGCGTTGCCGGAACGTGGAAAGATCTTACGGACTCCGTCAACGCCATGGCCGGTAACCTTACGGCGCAGGTGCGAAACATCGCCGAAGTGACCACGGCTGTGGCCCGCGGCGACTTGTCCCGCAAAATTACGGTCGACGTGAAGGGCGAAATTCTCGAACTCAAGAACACCATCAACACGATGGTGGACCAGCTCAACGCGTTCGCCGCCGAAGTCACCCGCGTGGCCCGCGAAGTCGGTACCGAAGGCAAGCTGGGCGGCCAGGCGCAGGTGCCGGGTGTTGCCGGAACCTGGAAGGATTTGACCGACAACGTCAACGTCATGGCCGCCAACCTGACCGAACAGGTCCGCGGCATCGTGAAAGTGGTGACCGCCGTCGCCAACGGCGAACTCACGCAGAAGCTGACGGTGAACGCCAAAGGCGAGGTTGCGGCGCTCGCGGAAACCATCAACAACATGACCGACACGCTGGCCACGTTCGCCGATCAGGTGACCACAGTGGCTCGCGAAGTCGGCGTGGAAGGCCGTCTCGGCGGTCAGGCCAACGTTCCCGGCGCCGCCGGAACCTGGAAAGACCTTACCGGCAACGTCAACCTGCTGGCCGATAACCTCACCAACCAGGTCCGCGCGATCGCCGAAGTTGCGACCAACGTGACCAAGGGCGACTTGACCCGATCGATTCAGGTCGAAGCCAGCGGCGAAGTGGCGGAGTTGAAAGACAACATCAACACCATGATCGACAACCTCCGCCTCACCACCGACCGCAACACCGAACAGGACTGGCTCAAGACCAACCTGGCTCGCTTCACCGGCATGTTGCAAGGCCAGCGCGACCTGACCACGGTCGGACGCATGTTGCTCTCGGAGCTTGCTCCGCTGGTCAACGCGCAACAGGGAGTCATCTACCAGATGGGCGGCGAAGAGGCGGAGATGACGATGCTGTCCGCGTTCGCCAGCGACGGCGAAGACGGTCACCTGCGCCGCCTGAAACTGGGCGAGGGACTGGTCGGGCAATGTGCTGCCGAAAAGCGGCGCATGCTCATCACGGATCTGCCGCCGAATACCATCGCCATCCGCTCAGGGCTCTTCGAAGCCGTACCGCGCAATGTGATCGTGCTGCCGGTGCTGTTCGAGGATCGCGTCAAAGCCGTCATTGAACTGGCGTCGCTCGGCGCTTTCACCACTTCCCAACTGGCGTTCCTGGAGCAGCTCACGGCCAGCATCGGCATCGTGCTCAACAGTATTGAAGCCACCATGCAGACCGAAGGTCTGCTCAAACAGTCGCAGCAGCTGGCGACCGAGTTGCAAGTCCAGCAGAAAGAATTGCAGCAAACCAACGAGCAGCTGGCGCAGAAAGCGCAACAGCTCGCCGAACAGAACGTCGAAGTCGAACGCAAGAACCAGGAAATTGAGCAGGCCCGCCGCGCTCTGGAAGAGAAAGCCAAGGAGCTGGCTCTGACCTCGAAGTACAAGTCAGAATTCCTGGCGAACATGTCGCACGAGTTGCGCACCCCGCTCAACTCCATCCTCGTGCTCGGCCAGCAACTCACCGACAACCCGGACGGCAACCTCACTCCCAAGCAGGTCGAGTTTGCGCGCACCATTCACGGCGCGGGAACCGACTTGCTGAACCTGATCACCGACATTCTCGACTTGTCGAAGATCGAGTCGGGTACGGTCTCGGTCGAGGCCGAAGAAATCTTCTTCGCCAGCATGCTGGACGCGGTGGGACGGCCGTTCCGTCACGAAGCGGAGAATCGCCACCTTACCTTCGAGGTCAACACCGACCCGCAGTTGCCGCGCAGTGTGGTGACCGACTCGAAGCGCTTGCAGCAGGTGCTCAAGAATCTGCTGTCGAACGCCTTCAAGTTCACCGAAGTGGGTGGCGTGCGGCTCGCGGTCTCGGTCGCCAAGGGAGGCTGGAGCGAAGATCATCCGGTGCTCGGAAAAGCGGCGGCGGTGGTGGCGTTCGAAGTTTCTGATTCCGGCATCGGCATCCCGCTGGAGAAGCAGCGCATCATCTTCGAGGCCTTCCAGCAGGCAGATGCCGGCACCAGCCGTAAGTACGGAGGCACCGGATTGGGCTTGGCCATCAGTCGCGAGTTGGCCAGCCTGCTGGGCGGAGAAATTCAGCTGCGCAGCGCCCCCGGCCGCGGCAGTACTTTCACGCTGTATCTGCCGCAGACCTACGTGGGGCCGTCGGGGGCCTCCAGCGCGGCGAATGAGCGGAAGTCGCCTTCCGTGGCAGCGCCCCTCCCGCTCTCGGTGGTGGAACACCCGATCGAAAAAATTCCCGACGATCGGGAGAATCTGCTGCCGCACGACGCCATCCTCCTTATTGTCGAGGACGATCCGCACTACGCTCGCGTTTTGTGCGATCTCGCCCGCGACAAGGGCTTCAAGGTGCTGGTGGCAAACCGCGGCTCTGAAGCGTTGCAATTGGCCCAGGAATATCATCCGACCGCAGTCTCTCTCGATGTGTTCCTGCCCGACATGCTGGGCTGGACGGTTCTCAACCACCTGAAACAGGATCCCGCCACGCGCCACATCCCGGTGCAGATGCTGACGCTCGATGAAGACCGCCATCACGGCCTGGCGCGCGGAGCCTTCTCCTTCGTCACCAAGCCGACCACGACCGAAGGCCTGGAAGCGGCGCTGACGCGCATTAAAGATTACTCCGCGCCGCGGCGCAAGCGCCTTCTGCTGGTGGAGGACAATCCTGCCGAGCAGCTCAGCATCAAGGAGTTGCTGGGCTACGACGATATCGACGTGACCGTCGTCTCGACCGGAGAGGATGCGGTCGCGGCGGTAACCGAGCAATCATTTGACTGCGTGGTGCTCGACCTGCGTCTGCCCGATATCTCCGGCTTCGACGTGCTCGAGCGCTTCGGCAGCAATCCCGCTCTGGCGGATATGCCGGTGATCGTCTTTACCGGCAAGGAGCTATCGCCGGAAGAGGACGCGCGGTTGCACTCCCTGGCGCGCAGCGTCGTCGTGAAAGGCGTGGAATCGCCCGAACGCTTGCTGGATGAAACAGCGTTGTTCCTGCACCGCGTCGTCTCCGATCTGCCGATAGAGAAACAGCGAATGCTCGACCGGCTGCATCACTCCGACGATGCGCTGGTAGGCAAGAAGGTGCTGATTGTGGATGACGACGTCCGCAACATCTTCGCGCTGAGCAGCGTCATCGAGCGCCGCGGCATGAACGTGGTCACCGCGGGAACGGGCCGGGAAGCGATTGCCAAGCTGGAGTCGACGCCCGACATCGCCATCACGTTAATGGACATCATGATGCCCGAGATGGACGGCTATGAGACCATGCAGGTGATCCGCCAGAATCCGAATTTCCGGCGGCTGCCGATCATTGCCCTCACCGCCAAAGCCATGAAGGGCGATCGGGAAAAGTGCCTGGAAGCGGGTGCATCGGAATATCTGGCAAAGCCGGTGAATACCGAGCAACTGCTGTCGTCGTTGCGCATGTGGCTGCACCGCTAGCCGTCGCGGCTGCGCCGCTCGAGTAATGTGGGGAATGGGGTAACCGTAGTCGATGAGCCAATACGAGCAAGTCAACATTTTGATGGTCGATGACCAGCCGGCCAAGCTGCTGAGCTATGAAGTCATGCTGGGAGGGTTGGGTGAAAACCTGATCAAGGTGACATCTGCCAAGCAGGCCTTGGAAACTCTGCTCAACACCGATGTCGCGGTGGTGTTGATGGATGTGAGCATGCCCGAGCTCGACGGCTTTCAGCTCGCGGCCATGATTCGCCAGCATCCGCGTTTTCAACGCACCGCCATCATCTTTGTGTCGGCCGTGCATTTGACCGACGTCGACCAGCTCAAAGGCTACGAGCACGGTGCCGTGGACTACATCTCGGTCCCGGTGGTGCCCGAACTGCTGCGCGCGAAGGTGCGCGTGTTCGCCGAGTTGTATCGCAAAACACGCCAGCTGGAGACGCTGAACCGGGAGCTGGAACAGCGCGTCACCGAGCGCACCGAAGAAATCGCCAACAAGGCGGCACTGTTATTGAGCCTGAATACAGAGTTGGTCCGCAGGAATCAGGAGCTGGATGCGATTGTGCACACGGCTCCCGACATCATTTTCAGCCGCCAGGCCGATGGTTCCCGCGACTACATCAGCGATCGCTTTTACGACTACACCGGCGCGGAGCCCGATTCGGGCAGCGGTTTCGGCTGGGTCAAGTACGTGCACCCTGACGACCAGCCGCGAGCCACGGATCACTGGCAGGAATGCGTGGAAAGAAAAACCAACTATGAAGCAGAGTACCGCATGCGTTCCAAGAGCGGCGAGTACCGCTGGTTCCGGGCGCGCGCGATTCCCATTCGCGACGCCGAAGGGAACATTCAGAAGTGGTATGGCACCTGTTCCGATATCCACGACAGCAAGATGCTGGAGCAGTCGATCCGCGACAGTGCCGCGGAACTGGAAAAAATGGTGGACCGCCGCACCGACGAGTTGCGCCGGCTTTCCATTCGCCTCATGACGATGCAGGATCAGGAACGCCGCCGGCTGGCCCGCGACCTGCATGACGGCCTGGGCCAGGAACTCGCCGTCGCCAAAATGATGTTGGATCGCATGTCGTTGCAAAAAACTCCCACCAATGGAGACGGCTGGACGCAAGCCAGCATGATCGTGGAACGCGCCATCCAGCAGGTGCGCACCATGTCCCACCTTTTGCATCCGCCCCTGCTCGATGAAGTCGGCCTGTTTTCGGCGCTTTCCTGGTATCTCGATGGTCTCAGCAAGCGCAGCGGCATCGAAACATCTCTGAACGTGCCGGCGGAATTTCCCCGCCTTACTTCCGAAGTGGAGACTGCGATCTTCCGCATCGTGCAGGAAGCTTTGACCAACGTATTCCGCCACTCGGAAGCGAAAAAGGTCTGGATCACGCTGGAACAGAAAGAAGGCATGATTGTCGTCAGCGTGCGCGATGACGGCAAAGGCATCAACGAGCGCGTGGCCGCTTTGCAGCCGGAGAGCCTCGGTGTCGGCATTGGCGGCATGAAGCAACGCGCCAGGGAAATGGGAGGAGAAATTCGCCTCAGCAACGCGCAGCCCGGCACGCTCGTCGAGTTGACCGTTCCCGCCGCTGCTGCACAACGCGAGGCGACGCTGGTGCTGGACCCGATTCCCGCTCAGGGCATCGTTTAACTCTTTATTTCGCGCTCGCATTCTTGCGGCCAGTCTTCTGTCTACGCCTCGCTTTCCTTTCTTCTAGAGCTTTTCATGGATTGCACGGTCGGCGCACACTGGCGCACGCTGCCCTATGGACAAAATTCCTCAAGCGCACGACACCTCGGTCTTCGGAATTTATTTGACCCGCTCCGACGCGCAAGTTGCAGTCAAAGCGCTGCGCGATTCCGGATTTTCCATCTCCGACATTTCTGTCTTGCTGTCGGACGAAGAGAGCGCCCGCGACCTGGCCACTGATAAAAGCACGCGAGCCCCCGAGGGTGCGGCTCTCGGCTTGGGCTCGGGAGCGGCCGTGGGTGGCGCCTTAGGCTGGCTGGTCGGCGCCGGCGCTCTTGTGATTCCCGGCATCGGTCCCATGCTTGCAGCCGGCCCCATTGTCGCTGCGGTCGCGGGAATTGGCGTGGGATGCGCACTCGGAGGTTTTACCGGCGCTTTGGTTGGCGTCGGCATCTCCGAACCAGAGGCAGAGAAATATCAAGGCAGGCTTTCCATGGGCAGTGTGTTGATTGCAGTCAACTGCAAAAGTGAGGAAGACTGCCGTCGCGCTCAGCGTGTCTTGCAGGTTACCGGAGCGGAGGACATTTCATCCTCCGACCGGTCCTTGTCGAACGCGCGACCGGCAAGCCGACTGAGTGCCGCATAATGCTTCAACGTGATCTGAGCATCACGGCGGCCGCGATGTTCAAGGGCCCTCCTTCGAAGCCTTCTTGCTCACGCGTGCGTAGGTTTCGAGGCGCAAGCCTTCCAGGTCGAGGGCTTCTGTAAATTCGATCGCCAGCGCTGCCAACCGTTCTTCATCATTTTCGCGGGCCAAACTCTTCAGCGATTACGCGCCAGGATCGTACGGGTTTATCGAAAGATGAATCCATGCCCGATGTTTTCGGGGGAATTTACACGCAAAAAGGAAACTCGCGAGTACCGCTGAAGTGCGGCAGAACACTCTTGTTTTTGCTGCGAGAGCGGCCAGCACGGGCAAATTACAGTCTCTTCCCGATTCTTCCGGTCTGTTCCGTGCGGTACCTTTCTGCCATCGGAGGCGTGCTTTGGAACACCGCATTCGTGCCCTGTGCAGAGCTCTGATTGATACCGACGACGTGGAGCGGGCCCGCACGCTGTCGAAAGAGTTGCAGAAAGCCATTCACCAGCACTTGGTGCAGTTGCGCACGAATCTGCTTCGCGCGATGTATCCGCCTCCTTCCTCATCCTCACTCGATTCATCTGGCAGCCTCAGCTAGCCGCGCATGATCACTATCCTGCCTCGGCATGGGTACGGCAAAAACCTTACCCCGCGCCGGATTTCACACTAGACCACTGTAGGGGTGCGCCGACAGTTTTGGGAGGCCACCGGCGACAGCAGCTTGGTTTTACAGCGCGAACCGGATGGTTTGGCAAACGGGAAGCCGTTAACGTGTAACTCGTTGGAATAACAAGTTGCTCGCCTGGAGCACGAAAGAGGTTTTGACTTATGACATCCAAAGTTTTCAAATCCCGCCTTTTGGTGCTCACTGCTGGCGTCTTATTGTGTGCCAGCTTCGCCTGGGGCGCAGAAGACGAAAAAGATAAATCCGATATCGACAAGCGCCTCGACGCGTCGGCAAAAGTTCTCACGGAAATCATGGGCACGCCGGACAAAGCGATTCCCGACAAGGTCATGCGCGATGCGAAATGCATCGCGGTTATCCCGTCCATGATCAAGATTGCGGTCGGCTTCGGCGGTAATCACGGCAAAGGCGTTGCCACCTGCCGCACGGAAAGCGGCAAGTGGAGCGCTCCTGCCCCCATCACCATTACCGGTGGAAGCTGGGGCTTGCAATTGGGCGGACAGGCCATCGACCTCGTGATGGTTGTGACCAACCAGCAGGGGATGGATCACCTTCTGGCCAGCAAGTTCAAATTAGGTGCTGATGCTTCCGCGGCGGCCGGACCGGTTGGACGCGACGCCGGCGCCGACACTGACTGGAAGATGAAAGCCGAAGTGCTCACTTACTCGCGCGCGCGCGGACTGTTTGCCGGTATCGATCTGAACGGCGCCGCTTTGACGCAGGACAAGGACGAAACTCGCATTCTCTACGGCAAGTTCGTCCCCTTTAGCGACATCCTCCATGGTCAAGTTTCAGCTCACGCTGCTGCCGAGCCATTCTTGTCCGCGGTGAGGAAGTATTCCATGCAGGCGCACGAAAAGACGGAAGTGAAGAAAGCTGATGAAGACACCGCCAGCCGCTAGCGCGGACGGCGGGATAGCGAAGCCGGGTTTGTTCTGCAAGCCGGGCCCGCTTTCCAAATCCGGAAGCTGAATTCTGAACAACAAATTGGAGGCCAACCGTGGGAACGATCTTACTAGTCATCTTGGTTCTGTTGTTGCTTGGTGCGCTGCCGACCTGGCCGTACAGCCGCGGATGGGGCTATTACCCCAGCGGAGGCCTGGGCCTGGTTGTGGTTGTGCTGTTGGTTCTTCTTTTGGCCGGTCGCTTGTAGGGATCGGGGGCGTTCACGTTTTTTCAAACTACGAGGAGTGTCATGCCGAACCAGTCGAGTTCACGCCACACGGCTAACACATTTTTCCCCTTTACTTCGTCACCCGCAGTTGTGGATGGGCCTTACGCAGGCAGGGAGCGGATTGTGCGACCGGAAGTTTCGCGAGTGCGGGTCACCAAAGTGTCCCAACCAGACTCCATCTGGGGGCAGTTCAATAATTATCGCTCGAACGGTCTGGTGGGCTCTGCGATCGTGCACGTCGTGTTGCTCGGGTTGATTCTGGCCAGTGCCATGATTGCGCCGAAGGTCGTGCAGCAAGTGAAGCAGCACGAAGTCGTCACCTTGATCGCGCCTTCGAAAGATACCTATGCGTTGCCGGTGGCAAAGAAAGTGGCCAGCGGCGGCGGTGGCGGCGGCGACCACGACAAGCTGGAAGCTCCCAAGGGCAAGTTGCCCAAGACCGCCATGCAGCAGATCACGCCTCCCTCGATCGTGCTGCGCAATGAGCACCCCAAGCTGGCTGTGACCCCGACCGTCGTGATTCCTCCGCAGGTTCACTTGGCCGACAATCATATGCCGACGCTCGGCAATCCGTCGTCCGCGGTGATGCCTTCTGCTCCTCCCTCGAATGGAACAGGTTCCGGTGGTGGTATCGGTTCCGGATCCGGAGGTGGCGTTGGAGTTGGTCACGGACCGGGCGTAGGTGAAGGCAGCGGTGGCGGCATTGGCGGCGGCGTATTTAAGGTAGGCGGTGGGATTTCCGCTCCCAAGGCGGTTTCTACTCCCGATCCGGAATACACCGAGGAAGCGCGTAACGCCAAGACGCAGGGTACCTGCATTCTCTGGCTGATCGTCGATCAGAACGGAAATCCGCGTGACATTCGCGTCGTGCGCGGCCTGGGTTTCGGCCTGGACGCCAGAGCGATCGCTGCCGTCAAGCAGTGGCGCTTTGAGCCGGCCATGAAGGACGGGCACCCGGTCAACGTTCAGATCAGCGTAGAAGTCGGCTTCAAACTGTACTAGCAAATACTGACTGGCATGAGCCGGGTCCGAGCGCAACAAGCATCCCGCGGGATGAGCGCTCGCTCCCGGCTCGTTCAATTTTTGCAAACAAGATTAGAGTGCGCCAATGCGATTTGAGGCTGAAATGACGCGGGTTTTAACCATGCAGCCCTCAACCCGGCCGGCGCGAAAAAGTTGCGCGCCAACCAGCGCCAACACGACTTCTCAGGTTGTACAGCAAAGCAGGCAACCAATTACAGGAGGCTACTGATGGGACCCAAAGCGCGCTCTGGGTACTCTCAAAGTGGAAGTTGAAGCTTCTGTGCTGGGTTCAGCGCAAAAGACAAGCATCCAAGTTCGATCGGAGGAGACTACAGTGGCGACCTGCGTGATTTCAGCGACAGCGACGAATGTGATTCCTACCACCAGCCAAGAGACCGGCCGTCCTGAATCAGAAGGAACTCTGGTTCAGCGCGCCCAGCGCGGAGACGAGCAGGCCTTCGCCACGCTCTTCCAAACTCACCGGAAGCGTGTTTACTCGGTTTGCCTGTTGATGACCAAGGATATCGCCGAAGCCGAAGATCTTACCCAGGAAGCTTTCCTGCAGGTCTTTCGCAGTGTCGGCTCCTTCCGCGGAGACTCGGCGTTCTCCACCTGGCTGTATCGGGTCGCCGTCAACACCGTGCTCATGAAGCTGCGCCGCCGCAAAGCGCCGCCAATCGTATCCCTCGACGAGCCCGTTTCCTCCGAGTCGCCATCGCTGCGCCGCGACGTGGGTAAGGCCGATATGCGCCTGAGCGGAGCCATTGACCGTCTCGCTCTGCGCCGCGCCATGCAGGAACTGCCCGAGGGCTGCCGCCAGATCTTTGCTTTGCACGAAGTGGAAGGCTACCAGCATCACGAGATCGCCAAGATGCTCGACTGCTCGGTGGGCAATTCCAAGTCGCAGCTGCACAAGGCGAAGATGAAAATGCGCGATCTGCTCTTTCCCAAGCGCAAGATCATGCGCCGCCCCGCGGCCGCGCACGTGGAATCAAGTATCAAATCGGCAGCGCCAGTGGCTGCGCTTTAATTGTTACAGTTTGCAGAGGCGAGAGTAGAAAGCAGTTCAAAAAAGTAAAAAGAACGACGGAATTGAGATCGCGACCGAGAGGAAAAATTTGTGGGGCTGGGAGCCATTGTTGTAGTGGAAGTTGGGCGCGGGGGCTTCGGCTCAGCCGTCGCGCGTGCGGATCATGACGCGCTGCTAACCCAATCTTTAGCTTGCGTCGATGTTCTGGGACGTTCCACCGTTGATCGAACCATCGAACAGCTGGTGCGGGCCGATGTGGATGTGATTTCCGTGCTGCTCTGCGGGCGCGCCACTTACCAGATTCCGGACTCCGCCTGGGGTACGGGAAAAGTTCAGGTGCAACGCGTCGCCGATGCGTCGGCGGCCATCGCCGAGAAAGTTGCGCAATTTTCGCATGCCGGGATCGCGCACAGCTTTGTGATGTCGGCCAGCATCTACGCCGAAACCGATCTTCTCGACTTTTTCTACTTTCATCGCGAGGCGAAGCAAAAAGTTACGCGCGCCCGCGATCACGAAGGTTTTCTGAATTTGTGGGTCGTAAACTGCGCCCGGGTTTTGCAGTCCGATCTCGACGGGTTTGCGCAGGCTAAATCTGCCGGATCCACCTACTATGTGGGCGGGTATGTTCGGCGGCTGAACCATCCGCAGGATCTTCGCCGCCTGGCCTCGGACGCGTTGATGGGCCGCTGCGCCCTGCGTCCTGAAGGGCAAGCCATCCGCCCGGGCATTTGGGTCGATGAAGGCGCTGAGATCGACAAGCGCGCTCGCATCGTCGCTCCTGCCTACATCGGGCGCGGCGCTTGCATCAGCGAAGACGCCTTGATCACGCGCTGCAGCAGCGTGGAAGAAGGTTGTTCCGTCGAATGCGGCACCGTCGTAGAGGACAGCTCGCTTCTGCCGCATTCCCATGTGGGCATTTGGCTGGATGTGTGCCACGCGGTCGTAAACGGCAACAAGATGTGGAGCCTTGAGCACGAAGTATTGCTCGAAATCTCCGACCCGTCGATTCTGCGTTCAACTCGCGCGGCTGGCAAGAAAGTGGCCGCCGCCGTCGAATTGGTGCCAGTGCGGCGCGCAGCGGAAACGGTTGTGCCATTACAACAGGATCAGTCTTCGGAGCAGGAAGCTTGGCGCTTCGGGGCAAATCTTATTCAGGGGTGAAGCAATGTCTACCAGGAATCCCGTCATCGTCATGCAGGTTCCCCAGGAATTGAATTTTGCCGAAGGGAAAGATTTTTTGCAGGAACTTGAGCCGCTCCTCGAGAACGATCGCCCGCGCATCGTGTTGGATTGCTCCCAGGTGGAGCACGTCGACAGTGCCGGCATCGAAATGCTGCTGCAGTGCATGGAGCGGGCAATGAAGCGCGATGGCGACGTCAAGCTGGCCTCCGTGCCGCCCGCCACCGCCGCGATTCTGGAATTGATGCGCGCCGACCGTGTCTTTGAAATCTTCGATACGGCGGAGCAGGCGGTTTCCAGTTTCCATTATGTCCAGGCCCCCGAAGCTCCACAGACCCTGCCGTGGTATTCCACGCAGTACGCGCTCGGGAATGCCAGCTAACAATCGTCCCGTACGGAGGTGGCGATGCGGGTAGTCAGAAACATTTTTGCAGTCGGCGTCTGCAGTGTGTCCGCGGCTTGCTTCGCGGGGGCGCAGCAGGCGTCGTCCCCTTCGCAACCAGCTTCGTCGTCGGCTGCCGCGCAGAGCAGTATTACCGAGCTCCCGGATAGTCCAGGGACAGTTTTGGCCAGGCTCGATGCCGCTCAGCAGCAGGGGACTCTCCCTCCCGCAAATGCTTCCGGTCAAGCGGCGCAGACTCCAGCGCAGTCGCAGGCAACCGACTCTCAGGGCCAGCGCCCGGTCGGAACCGCTGCGTCGGAGGCGCCGAATGTCAGCGGTATCGCGGCTTCGCAGCCCGCGGGGGTAGCCATCGCCCCGGCCAAGCAGAGGCGCACGCGCACCATCATTTTGCGCATGGGAGCAATCATCGGAGCGGGTGCGGCCGTCGGTACCGTGATCGCTCTGACTGCCGCAACCGGTAGCAAGCCGCCGGGGGCGCACTAGCAGGTTTTCGTCAGATTCTTCGCAACTTGGGGCTTTGTGAAAATTGTCAGCTTCTCTGGAATCGACGGCGCCGGCAAATCCACGCAGATTGCCGCTTTCGAAAGTTGGCTTCGCTCCGCCGGCCTTAAGGTTAAGATTCTCACCTTCTGGGATAACGTCGTCGCCTTTTCTCGCTTTCGCGAAACCGTCTCCACCAAAGCGTTTGGCGGAGATCAGGGCGTAGGCAGCCCGGAGAAGCCGCTGAATCGTCGCGACAAAAATGTGAAGTCGTGGCCGGTCAGCGCCATGCGCTTCGGCCTCTACTGCGCCGACGCGATCAGCCTTCGCCGCACCATCGCCAATCTCAAGAATGACCCTCCTGACGTGGTCATCTTCGATCGCTATTTATACGACGAGCTCGCCAACTTGCCACTGCAGCGCAGCTTTGTTAGCGCCTTCGTGCGGATGCTGCTCTCTTCGGTCCCAGCCCCCGGCCCGGCGTATCTCATCGATGCTGACCCGGACGCCGCACGCGCCAGAAAGCCCGAATATCCCTTGGAGTTTTTGCGCGAGAATCGCGAGGCCTACTTGGCGCTCAGCCGCCTGACCAGCGCGATCTGCGTGATCTCACCTGGCACCGTCGAACAGATGGCTGACAAAATCCGGCAGGCATTTCTAGCCCGCACACCCGAACTGAACCTTCAGGCAGCGCCGGCGGCCGATAGGGGCTTAAGACCCTGCGACCCCGTGGAAGCCAATTTCTCTTAACCGGAATGCCCGCCCATCAGGCCTTTTCTTTTTAACACTACAGCAACATCTGCAGTCACGATCTCATCGAATCTGGGCTGTCTTGTGAGGGCGAATGAAGATTTGTCTGGTCACTACCTTCCCACCCAGTCAGGGAGGGTTGAGCGAGTACGGGCTTCACATTGCGGAAGAGCTGCGCCGCAATCCATTTTTAAGCGTTACGGTTCTTGCTGACCAGATTTCTCCCCCGCAGCCGGAATTGGAAGGTTTTTCTGTGGAACGTTGCTGGTCGTTTGACGATCCCAGCAGCGCCTATCGCCTGCTCGGCGCCATCAAGCGATTGCAGCCCGACGTAGTGTGGTTCAACCTGCTCTTTAGCACTTTCGGCCGCAAGCCCTGGAACGCCTTTCTCGGCTTGCTCACTCCGCTCCTGGCGCGCATGAGCGGCCGCTACACCCACGTTACCCTCCACCACCTGATGGACACGGTCGATCTGAAAGACGCGGGCGTTCGCCACGCGCGCATCTATCGCGCGGCCGGTTCGCTGGCCACGCGTATCCTACTGTTGTCCAACTCGGTTTCCGTCTTGATGCCGGGCTATCGCAAGATCCTGCACGACAAGTACGGCCGCGACAATGTGCATGTTCGCTCCCATGGCGTGCTCACGCGCCGCCCGGAGTATCCCCAGCTCGATCAGCGGGGCAATCCCGAGCACCGCATCCTCGCTTTCGGAAAGTGGGGAACGTACAAGCGCCTGGAGTTGATGATCGAAGCCTTCCAGATCGTCGCCCAGACCCTTCCCAACACGAAGTTGGTTATCGGCGGCGGCGATCATCCTCAGGCCGCGGGCTACGTGGACGCGATGAAGCGCAAGCACGCCAGCCACAACGTGGAATTCACCGGCTACGTGCACGAAGATCAGATTCCAGAACTGTTCCAGAAGTCGACGGTCGCGGTCATGCCCTACTCCTCGTCGACCGGCTGCAGTGGCGTCGCGCACCTGGCTTGCGCCTACGGCGTGCCCATCCTGTGCGCCGACCTGCCCGACTTTCGCCAGATGGCCGACGGCGAGGAATTGGCCATTGATTTCTACAAGCCCGGCGATGCGCAGGATCTGGCTCGCTCCCTCATCTCCTTGTTAACCAATCCCGAGCAGCAGGAAGCCATGGCCATCCAGAATTTTTCGACCGCTCTGCGCATGACCATGCCCACGATCGTGCAGAAATACCTGCGCCATTTCGAGCTGGAACAGCGCGCCGAGACCTTGCGTCAGATTACGCGATTCCGAAGGCTGCCCGCTTGGGTGCCTTCGAAATCGCTCATGCTGCGCGTGATGACGCGTCGCTCTCACGGTTGGGTGCATCGCTCCGCGATTCACCGCCCTGCGTGGAACTCCGCCGTCCGCCCCGCCTCACTGAACGGTGACGTTGACCGTGGTCGAAAATTGGCTGCCCCCACTGTTGCCTTGGAGGGTGACGGTGTATTGGCCGGGAGCATTGACGGCGCTCCGCTGAACGGCGCTGGGGCTGCTCCCGCCGCAGGCAACGGTAATCATGCCCAGGGCAAGAATGGCGATCAGCCCGAGAACCGCTCGCTTGCGCCGGCCCGGAACTCCCCCGAACCAGGTAAAGACGGAAATTCCCACCGGCAATAAATTGATCGAGAGCAAGGCCACGTTGCTCGTGCCTCGGTGCATCCCGTTCGCGCCAGTGGACGAGATCGTCACGCTCGAGCTGGTTCCGTTCGTACCCGGCTGGATCGTGCTGGGCGAGAACGCGCACGTGAAGTTGGCCGGCAGGCCGTTGCAGGAAAGCGACATCCCACCGGTCAGCACTCCCGATTGTAACTTCGCCGTCAGCGTCAACTGTCCCGACGCTCCGGGCGCGATCGTCAACGTGCTCGGCGACGCGCTCATGGCCACCTTGGCTGCCGACGACGGCGCGCCCGTGGTCGCCGCACACGACGGCGTGTAATTTATTGAACTCGACAGTTGATTGGCCAGGCTCGGCTTTCCCACCGCCTGCACAAACAGCTTGTAACTTCCCGATGGGATCGAATAGCTGCACAGGTTCAGCGTGCGGTTGCCCGGCGACGTGTCGCTGAGCGGCATCAGATTCTGTCCGTCGGTGCTGATGTAAACCGTGTAGTGGTCCACGGTGTTCTCATCTCCGCTGATCGACCACTGCAGGTTGTTGCTGGAAACCGATGCCGAGGAAATCGACAGGCAATTATCGATGCCGCTCTCGATTTCGGTCGCCTCCTCGTAATCATTCCACGTCACCAGCTGCATTTCCGGCAGCTGCTTTCCAGAGTTGTATAGCCCGTTCGCATCCGAGAACGTCTGCAGCCACGTCTGTCCGCATTGCTGCGACATCACCCGGTGCGATCCCCACGACGCCAGCTTATCGTTGAATCCTTTATACGTCGCGCCCACCGTGTGCTCGTTCGGATACGACTTGCCGGCGTCGTAGAAGCTGTTCAGGTAATCGATGCCGTAATCCGAGGCCGTCGGCATCACCCACGCATAGCTGCCTCCGCTCAGCACATGGTTGAAGCCGTTATTGTTCTGAAACACGAACAGCGGATGCGTGCTCATCGCGGCATTCGCCGCATTCCAGTCGACGCCGAAAGCCAGGTCGACATTAAAATTGGTCACCATCGGCTGGCCATTCAAGGTCATGTACGCCGGCGACGGGAAATACGTTTTCTCGATGTACTGCAGCTGATTGACCAGCGCCTGCTGCGGCGAGCATCCCCAACACGAATCCCACTTCAGCGCGCCTTCGTCGATCATGATCGCAAAGGTGAATCCGGGATGCTTCTCCGCCTCCGCCATCACCAGGCCGGTCGCCTGGTCGATGCGGTTGCCCGGCCCGTACCAGTCGATGATCACGCCGTCGATCCCGCGGCTGATCATGTCGGTGATCTGGTTATGGACCTGGTTGGGATCGATCGAACTGTAGCCGATGTTGATGTGGCTCGACTCGCCCCACCACATCACCATGTGCGCATACACCCGCGTCGTGTTGCCCGAATACAGCAGCGTATGCACATCCACCTTGCTGATGTTTCCCGCGCCCCGGTTGCCGTTAACCTGCGATCCGAAGCTGTTGGCCGCACTTGTATTGTTTCCGGTCAGCGCAGCGATGGTAGTGGTGGGAACGACGTAGCCGGAACTGCTCCAACTCACACTCGACAATGCCAAAAACGCGACAGCACATACCAATCTTGCAGAACGCATGGGGTCCTCAGGGCGGGGTCTTGCCTGGGATCTTGCATGTTGGTTCCATCTTGCGTCAGAGCGAGGAGAAGGCACGCCCGATGCCTGTAGATTTCCTCTGGGCTGACCTGGGTCTGTCTGGGAACTGGCGTCACGTTACGACGAACCGCTTTTAAAAGGAAAGGTAACAAGGGGTCAGGGACTTCCGGGTTACGACTCCCGTGCCATTCCTGGGCCCGCTAATATCACAATCGTTAATCACTTACGTGGATACTTTTGTATTTGACTCATGCTGATGAGTCCAGCCCATCCTGAGTTTCGACAGCGGATTCGACGCCTTCCCCGGCATCGTGCGCCTCAGTTGATCGCCGGCGGCTATAATCCGATTGGGCTGATCAACCACTGAGACCGACCGTTGCGCTTCGAACTCTTTATCGCAACCCGTTACTTGCGTGCGAAAAGGCGCCAGGCCTTCATCGGCGTCATCACTGCCATCTCCATCGCAGGAGTCGCCGCCGGAGTCGCTTCGCTCATCATCGCCCTCGCCATCAACAATGGCTTCCGCCAGGATTTGCAGGAGCGCCTCATCGGATCCACCTCGCACGTCAGCCTGCTTCGCATCGCCGATGACGGCATCAAGGACTGGCCTGCATTGCTCGATCGCCTGCAAAAGCAGCCGCATGTCGTTGCCGCCGCCCCTGCGATTTTTGAGCAGGTCCTGATCTCCCGTGGCCCGCGCGCCCGCGGCGCCGTCCTGAAAGGCATGATTCCCGCCGACGAGCGCAGAGTCGGCGATCTGCTGAATTCCATCAAAGAAGGATCGGCCTCGGACCTGGAAGAACCAAAAACGCCTGACAGTGCGCCAGCCGCCCCAGGCCATGTGGGGACAGCCGCCTCGGCTGTCCAGCGCAGCGAAGCGAGCGCCCCCGAACCGACCCCGGACTCTCCCGACTCCCTGGCCGATGTCCGCGCCCGCCAGGCTGCCATGCCGCCCATCATTCTCGGCAAAGATATGGCCGACAATCTCGGCGCCACCGTCGGCTCCATCGTTCTCGTCACCAGCCCGCAAGGCGAACTCACTCCCTTCGGCGTGGTCCCCAAATACAGCCGCTTCCGCGTGACCGGAATTTTCAACTCCGGCTTTTACGATTACGATTCTTCCTGGGCCTTCGCGCGCTTATCCGACGCGCAACGACTCTTCGGCCTCGGCGACCTCATCTCCGTCATCGAATTCAAGGTCGATGACATCTACAAGGCCGGCCAGGTTTCCCGCGAGCTCGAAGATGCCGCCGGCAAAGGCTTCATGGCCACCAACTGGATGGAACAGAACAAGGCGCTGTTCCACGCCCTCCGCCTCGAACGCCTGGTCACCTTCATCACCATCGGGCTGATCGTCTTCGTCGCCGCGCTGAACATTTTGATCTCTCTCATCATGATGGTGATGGAAAAAACGAAAGACATTGCCGTGCTCATGTCGATGGGCACGCGCACCTCCCAAGTGCGCAACATTTTTATCGCTCAAGGCGTGCTCATCGGCGTCATCGGCACGGCCATCGGGCTTATCCTCGGCTTTGCCATCTCCTACGCCGGAGGCCATTACCACATCATCACTCTTTCACCCGAGGTCTACTCGATCGACTACGTCCCTTTCGCGCCGCGCCCCATCGACGGCCTCCTCGTAGCCCTGGTCGCGGTCGGCGTATCTTTCGTCGCCACTCTGTACCCGTCCTGGTCGGCAGGCCGCACCCTCCCCGCCGCAGCCCTGCGCTACGAGTAAACCTCGAGAATTGTCATCCTGAGCGAAGATTTTGCGCAGCGAAGCGGAGCAAAATCGCGGTCAAAGGACCCTCACGGCCCGCAGAACCGAGAGCAAAGATAGGCGTTTCCACCACGGAACTTTCAGCGCAACTTCGACGTAGAATTTAGAGAAAGAAAAAGGAGGTCTCCCCATGTTCAGTTTCCTCCTCTGGTGCCTGCTCTTCGTGATCTGCTGGCCGCTAGCCCTGCTGGCCCTGATCGCCTATCCCTTCGTGTGGCTCATCCTGCTCCCATTCCGTATCGTAGGAGTAGCAGTCAAGGGCGTGCTCGAGGTCATCTACCTCGCGATCACGCTTCCATTCCGCCTGCTGAGCGCGCCATTCCGGGTTTAAAGCATGAGCTGATAAATGTCGCCTTTGGCGCTCAGCGGTGTGTATACTTCCCCCCTTGGAAGTCCTCGCTTGTCATGAGTGCGTATATGGAACGATTCTGTCTGTTATCGCTCCTCTTGCATTGCTGTTTCCTGTCGGCGCAAAGCACGATCTCCGTCGACGCCGTCGCCGCAATGCCGGTCTGCGACGCTCAGCACGCCGAAACTTCGGTAGCCTGCGCGAGTGCGCCCCACGTTCTTACGAGAGTGGATGCCATCTATCCCGAGCAAGCGCGTCGAGCCTACGTTCAAGGAGTGGTTGTTCTCAGCCTGGTCGTGCAAAAGGATGGCCTGCCGCGGGACATCCATACACTCAGCAGCCCGAGTGAAGCTCTGAGCCAGGCGGCTACTGACGCCGTGAAGCAATGGAAGTTCGACCCGCCCACGTACCATGGCAATCCGGTTGACGCTGAAATCAAGGTTGAAGTTAGCTTCCGGCTCGCCGATAATCCCGCCCCTTCCATTCAGCCGTCCCCCAACGTTCCCAAGAATGGGGCAGGAAGAAATTTGCATGTTGACGCCGACGAGGCGTACCGGCGCGAGGATTACCAAACGGCGGCCAATATCTGTCGCCGCATTCTCGAACTGGCCCCGCAAGATGCGGCGGCATGGAACACCCTCGGTAGATCGTTGCTGGCCCTCGGCGAGTCCGACGCAGCCATAGAGGCGTTTACAAATTCCATTAAGTTCTACCCCGCGAGCCCCGTGGCATATAACAATTCCGGACTGGCGTATTGGAGGCAGCACAAATATGACGATGCCGCCGCTCAATTTCGCAAACAAGTCCTCATCAATCCCGATGACCACTACGCTCATGCCAATCTTGGTCGCATGCTGCTCGAGGAAAAGAAGTGCGATGAAGCCTTGCCCGAGCTGGAAAAGGCCCTGGTCATCGCAGCCAACAATGCCGAACTTCTGGTCGCGCTTGGCGAATGCGACCTTGACCTGGGGAAACGGGAAAAAGGCGTCTCCGAACTGGAGCACGCCGTGGGAGCTTCGGCGACGGCGCATATCTGGAATGCCGCCGCCTATGTGCTTGCAGAGCACAACATCGAACTCGATCGCGCGGAGAAATGGTCCGACGCAAGCCTCAATATGCACTCTCCGCGCCTGGCCAGCGTTTCGCTCGATCACTTGACTTTCGAACAGTTAAACCTGGTGGCGGCCATCGCCTCCTATTGGGATACGCGGGGCTGGATTTACTTCCTGCGTGGCGATTACGCTAACGCGGAAGCCTTTCTGGAACCCTCGTGGCGGCTGGGGCTTAAAACCGTAATTGGAAGTCACCTTGCGCAAGTCTACGAAAAAACCGGCAGATCCGACTTGGCGATTCAAACTTATGCGATGGCCATCGCAGCGGCAAGCCGCCCCGGTCGATTCATCCCGTTGGAAACCGATGTCGCCGATGCCAGGGCCAAACTCGCCAAACTGGATTCCAATCCGGACAATTTAATCTCTAAAGCACGGCATGAGTTGGAAGCCCTCAACAGAATATCGGTTCAGAACACCTCACAAAGCGCCGGTGAAGGAGATTTCCTGGTGCTCATCGGCAGCGATCCCCCTGTCGCGCGGCAGCTTTCCGGTCAGGCCTCGCTTCACCCCGTTACCTCGTCCTTGGAAGCCACTCGATTCCCCATACGAATCCCTAAAAATGTGAACGTACAAATTCCTGTCCGCGGCAGCTTGGTGTGTAAATCGGACGAATCGCAGTGCCAGTTTTCCCTGCTTGCCGCTGACGCCGCAGTCGACCTGGCCCACAAGGAGATGGCGCGCGACACTGCACCGCCGCCGGCTTCGCCACGCGATCCTCACACCTTCGACAGCCCCGTCCTCGGCATGCGCATTTCGTTACCGGACGACTGGCAGGTCGTGAAAGAGGAGCCCGGCAGCTTCAGCCGTCCGCATAATGTGATATTTGGCAAGCCGGGCTCGCTGGCAATGTTCGTGCTCACTCGGGAGCATGTGGAAGGTGGCCCCGACCTCTATAAAAAAATGTTGGAAGCGTTCTTTGCGCGCGAGTCCAACTATGAGCGCAAAGGCGAAGAGAGCGTTACTCGCGACGGATTGTCAGGCACGCACTGGACCATGGCTTTGAGCAAGGAGAACGTCCCCTACATGTTCGTGATGGAATTTTTTTCGATAGGAGAGGACCATTACCGCTTGACCGGCCTTGCACCCAAGGAAGTCTACGATCGTTACGCAGAAACTTTCGCCAACATCATGCACTCCGTGAAATTTCCCATGGTTCACACTGATCCGCGGGTGCTCGAAGGATTAAAGTAGCGGAATAGAACTCGAAACCTGTCGCCGTTTTTGTCCTAGCTTTCCATCACCTTCAACTTCGCGTTGACGACCAGCCTTGCTTCAGTCGCCTTCTGCACATCTTCTACCGTCAATCCCGGCGCGGCTTCCTCTAGCACCAGCCCGTCTTTCGTCACGCGCATATACGCCATCTCGGTCACAATGGTGTCTACCACGCCCACGCCGGTCAGCGGCAGTGTGCATTTCGTCAGGATCTTCGGTGCGCCCTCGCGGGTCGTATGTTCCATCGCAATGATCACCCGCCGCGCTCCCGCCACCAGGTCCATCGCACCGCCCATGCCCTTCACCATTTTTCCCGGGATCATCCAGTTGGCCAGGTTTCCTTTTTCGTCGACTTCCATCGCGCCCAGCACGCTCAAATCCACGTGCGAGCCGCGAATCATCGCGAACGAGTCAGCGCTCGAAAAATACGAAGTTCCCGCCATCTCCGTCACCGTCTCCTTGCCCGCGTTGATCAGGTCGGCGTCTTCCGTGCCCTCCACTGGATACGGTCCAATTCCGAGCATCCCGTTTTCCGACTGAAGAATGACTTCCATCCCGGCGGGAACATAATTCGAAATCAGCGTTGGCATTCCGATGCCGAGATTCACGTAGAATCCGTCGCGCAGTTCGCGCGCAATGCGCTTCACGATGCGTTCGCGCTTCTCAACATCTTTACCGGGTTTGTTCGGCTCTGTCATTGATCCTACTTGACCTCTCGAAAGTCAGCAGTCGTGACTTTCCACTCGTCTCGATGAACATTAAACTCCCATTCCGCTTGATCGAGAGCTTCCTCAACCGTCTGATGCCAGGTATCTGTCATCATGCCGTCTTCGGAAATATGGAACAGGTAGCACTCCTTGCGCCCCGGATACTGGGCAATCTCAAGTCTCACGAAAGGTCGAAACTCCCTAGATCCCTTTTCGTCTGTGATCGTGTGACGTGTCCGTCCTGGTCGGAGGTGGCCCGGGCCAAGAGCAACACTCATCGTGGTCTGGAGGTCAGGCGTGCCCGGCATAGAGAATGCGACCGTTCTTCCAAATATTCTCACTCGGTACTGGGTACTCGGTACTATCTGGGGACCTTCCGCAACGTCCTTTTCTCGATCCTTTTCTCATACGACTCGCCCTGAAAAATTCTCTTCACGTAAACCGACGGTGTGTGCACCATGTCGCCATCCAGTTCGCCTGCCTCCACCAACTCTTCGACTTCCGCAATCGTGATCTTGCCCGCCGTCGCCATCATGGGATTAAAATTTCGCGCCGTTTTTCGATACACCAGGTTGCCCATGCGGTCGCCCTTCCACGCCTTCACAAAAGCGAAGTCGGCCTTCAGCCAGCGCTCCATCACGAAAGTCCGCCCTTCGAATTCGCGCGTTTCCTTGCCTTCCGCCACCATCGTGCCCACGCCGGTCGGCGTAAAAAATGCCGGGATGCCCGCGCCTCCCGCACGAATCCGCTCGGCAAACGTGCCCTGCGGCACCAGGTCGAGTTCCACCTTCCCGGTTAGCACCATCGATTCCAGCAGCTTGTTCTCACCCACGTAGGTGCCAATGTGCTTGCGGATCTGCCCCGCCGCCAGCAGCAATCCCACTCCAAAGCCGTCCACGCCGGCGTTGTTGCTGATGGTGGTCAGGTTCTTCGTCCCCTGTTTCACCAGCGCGCGAATCAGGTTTTCCGGAATCCCGCACAGGCCGAATCCCCCCAGCAGGATCGATGAGCCATCCACCACGTCGCGGATGGCTTCTTCCGCGCTCGCCACCACCTTATTCATAGCGTCCGAATTTTAAATGAAATTTTATTCCTTCGCCGGTGTCTTCTTCAGCCGGTGCGCGCGCTCAAACTCCTCGGCCAGCGCGCGCGAGGCCAGGTTTTCCCGGATGTGCGCCAGTCGCTGCTCCACTTTGTGCAGCGCCTGCTCCAGGTTGTGGCGGTTGCTGATGGCGATGTCGCGCCACATCGAGTACGGGCTGGCGGCAATGCGCGTCATTTCGCGTAGCGCCCGCCCGCCCGCCGGAAGCAGAGGCGCCTCTTCGCCGAACTCTTCCACCAGTTCCGCCGCCAGGGCCGTGGAAATCATCTGCGGCAAGTGGCTGATCCACGCGCACAGCAGGTCGTGGTCCTCGGCCGGCAGCATCGCCACCCGCGCCCCTATCTGGTCAATCCAGCCCACGAATTCAGCAAACAGTCCCGCGTTCAGGTTTTGTGCCGGCAGCGGCGTAAAAAACCACACCGCATTGCGGAACAATTCCGCATCCGCAAACTCAACGCCGCTTTGCTCCTTGCCCGCCATGGGATGCCCCGGCAGAAATCGCTGCCCGGCATTTTTGCCGAACACTTGCAGCGCCTGCTCCACCACTGCCGTCTTGGTGCTGCCAACGTCGGTCAGCAACGTGGTCGAGGGCAGCCCCGGCCCCAGCCGCGCGATCAGGTCCACAATCGCCAGCACCGGCGTGGCCAGCACCACCAGTTGGCTGCCCCGCACCGCGTCGGCCGGCTCGATCAATCCGGTGTCGATCGCCCCGCACATCTTCGCTTTCTTCAGCGCGGACTCGCGATCGCATCCCACGATCCGCCCCGCAAATCGCTTCCGGCGCAGCGCCAGCGCGAAAGATCCGCCGATCAGGCCGGTGCCAATGATCGTGATTTGCCGAATCGACATCAGAAGGACCATTTCACCACAGACACGGAGACACAGAGAAAAATCATGAAGGTCATGAATGATGTGGAGGAGAGAGCCGCCAGGTGGGTTTTACTGGAAATTGCTTTTCTCCGGGCCTCCGTGGTGAGAAAAAGGTGTCACGCAATCGCGCGCCCCACCGCCGGCGCAATCATCCGCAACTCGTCCATCAATTTTGCAAACTGCTCCGGCGACAGCGACTGCGCCCCGTCCGACCACGCTTTCTCCGGATTGCAGTGCACTTCAATCAGCAGCGCGTCCGCTCCCGCCGCCACCGACGCCCGCGCCATCGGCGCCACTTTGTCCCTGCGCCCCGTGCCGTGCGACGGGTCCGCCGTCATAGGCAGGTGCGACAGCTTGTGAATGATCGGGATCGCCGAAATGTCCATCGTATTTCGTGTGTAGGTCTCAAACGTGCGAATGCCGCGCTCGCACAGGATCACTTCATAATTCCCGCCCGCCATGATGTATTCCGCCGAAAGCAACAGCTCTTCCAGCGTCGCCGCTATGCCGCGCTTCAGCAGCACCGGCTTGCGCACCTTGCCCAACTCGCGCAGCAGATTGAAATTCTGCATGTTGCGCGCGCCCACCTGCAGGATGTCCACGTACGGCAGCATCAGCGGAATTTGCGCGATCTCCATCACTTCGCTCACCACCAGCAGCTTGAACGTGTCGCCCGCCTCGCGCAGCAGCTTCAGCGCCTCTTCCCCGTGACCTTGAAACGAATACGGCGAGCTCCTCGGCTTGAATGCTCCTCCCCGCAGTCCGCGCGCGCCCGCTTTCGCCACCGCCTCCGCCGTTGTAAACAGCTGCTCGCGCGTCTCCACCGAGCACGGCCCCGCCATCACCACCACTTGCCTGCCCCCGATCTCCACTCCGTTCCCCAGCTTGACGACCGTTCCCTCCGGACGGAATCCCTTTCCCGCGAGCTTGTACGGCGAGCTGATGCGATGCACTTCCTGCACGCCGGGCAACAGCTCCAGGTTGCGAACGTCGAAGTCGATCCCTGCGCCCACCGCGCCCAGCACGGTCTGCCGCGCTCCCGTCGAGCGGTGCACTTCAAACCCCATCTTCACCAGGTGATCGATCACCTGCTGAATCTGTTGCTCGTTCGCGACATCCTGCATGGCCACAATCATAAAAACCTACTCGCGCTTCATCTCTTCCTTCTGCATGTTCCGCATCACGTCCATGATGCGCTCAAAAATTCTTACCAGCTCCTGCGACGGCAGCGGCCCGGGATTGATCTCGCTCACGTTTTCAAACACCGCCCGCTCCCGCTCCGGCTCGTAAATCGGCAGGTTGGTATCGCGCTTCAGTCGCCCGATTTCCATCGCGGCCCGCGCGCGCTGGCTCAGCAGGTCCACCAGCCGCCGGTCCAGCTCATCGATTTTGCCCCTCCAATCCGCGATCTCCATAAATCAATGCTTCAGCATCCTCACGAACTCTCCCACCGCCTCCGCCTCGCGCCCGCGATTGCGTTCCACCACCTCCACGATCGCGCTGCCCACCACCACCGCGTCAGCAAATGCGCCAACCTCGCGGAACTGCTTCGCATTTGAAATCCCGAAGCCTACCGCGATCGGTAAGCGCGTGACTCGCCGCAGCCGTTTCACCAATTTCTGCGCGTCGCCTGCCAGTTGCTGCCGCGTTCCCGTCACTCCCGTGCGAGATACCGCGTACACGAAGCCGCGCGAAGCCTTCGCAATCCGCTTCAGCCGCGCCTCCGGGCTGGTCGGCGCTGCCAGAAAGACTGGCGCCAGGTCGTGCGTGCGCATCGCTTGCAAATATTCACCGGCTTCTTCCACCGGCAAATCCGTGATCAGCGCGCCATCCACGCCCGCCGCCCGCGCCACCTTGCAGAACTTGCCGATGCCCATCCGCATCACCGGATTGAGATACGAAAAAATAATCAAGCCGGTAGACTGCGCATGTTCTCGCACTTCGGCGGCCAGCGTCAACACCTGCGCCAGCGTCGTTCCCTTCGCCAGCGCGCGTTCGCTGGCCCGCTGAATCACCGGTCCATCCGCCACCGGATCGCTGAACGGCACACCCAGCTCGATCACATCCGCGCCCGCCGCAAGCGCCGCCCGCACGATCTCTCTCGTCGTGGCCAGGTCCGGATCGCCGCAGGTCAAATACGCCACCAGCGCCGGCTTGTTGTGGAAGGTCAAGGGCATGAGGTCTGGTGCGTCATCGCAGTTTCAACCGCGTGCCTCGAGCTTCAGATTGTCTCGCAAAATTCCGACATCCTTGTCCCCGCGCCCGGAAATATTCACGATCATCACGTCCGTCTTCTTCATCTTCGGCGCGCGCTTCACGCACTCCGCCACCGCGTGCGCCGATTCCAGCGCCGGAATGATTCCCTCCGTCCGCGCCAGCAGCGCCACCGCGTCGACTGCTTCCGCGTCCGAAGCCGCCACATATTCCGCCCGTCCAGCATCGCGCAGCGCCGCATGCTCCGGCCCGATCGACGGGTAGTCGAGCCCGGCCGACACTGAATGCGTATTCGCAATTTGCCCCGCCGCATCCTGCAGCACATACGAATACGTTCCCTGCAGAACTCCCGGCGTGCCGCCGCGAAACCGCGCTGCATGATCGCCCAGCCCCTCGCCGCGCCCGCCCGCTTCTACGCCGATCAGTCGCACATTTTTGTCTCGGATAAATTCGTGAAAAATTCCGATCGCATTCGATCCGCCGCCCACGCACGCAATCACTGCCGAGGGAAGTTTCTTCTCTGCTTTGCGGATTTGCGCCCGCGCCTCGAGGCCAATCACGCGGTGAAAATCCCGAACCATCGTCGGGTACGGATGCGCTCCCAGCACGCTCCCTAATAAATAGTGTGTGGTGCGTACATTCGTCACCCAGTCCCGCATCGCTTCGTTGATCGCGTCCTTCAACGTGCGCGATCCCGCATCCACTCCCCGCACCTCCGCTCCCAGCAGCCGCATGCGAAACACATTGAGTTCCTGTCGCCGCATATCTTCGGTGCCCATGTACACGACGCACTCGAGTCCGAACAGCGCGCACACGGTCGCGGTCGCCACGCCATGCTGTCCTGCGCCCGTCTCGGCAATCACCCGCCGCTTGCCCATGCGCTCCACCAGCAGCGCCTGTCCCAGGCAGTTGTTGATCTTGTGCGCGCCGGTGTGCAGCAAGTCTTCGCGCTTTAAGTAAATTTTCGCGCCGCCCAGTTTCTCAGTCAGCCGTCGCGCAAACGTCAGCGGCGTCGGACGTCCGGCATACGTGCGCAGCAACTCGTCGAGCTTCTTCTGAAATTTCCTGTCGCGCTTCGCCTTTTCGTACTCTCGTTCCAGTTCCTCCAGCGCCGCCATCAAGGTTTCCGGCACATAGCGCCCGCCGTAAGCCCCAAAACGCCCAGGTTCACTTGCGCGTTCTTTGCGCAGGGTGGGGACCTTGACTTTCATTCTTGTACTCGGAACCGTCGCCATTTTCTAACTCGCCTTCCGATCTGCTTCGCGCACCGCTTTCACAAAGGCCCGCACCTTCTCCGGATGTTTCTTACCCGGTCTAGCCTCAACACCGGAAGCCACATCCACGCCAAACGGTTGAAAAAGCCTCATTGCTTCACCCACATTCACTGGGGTCAGCCCACCCGCAACAATTACTGGCACCATCAGACTCATCGCTTGCACGGCCCCCTGGGTGGCTTCCCAATCGAACGTCGTCCCAGTTCCGCCGGTCGCCCCATTGGATCGCGAATCCAGCAAGATGGCGAAGATACTTTCACGGGCGGCGCGCTGCGCAATCAGGAAGTCGCCATCTTTTAGTGAGTCCCCGTGTAGCGTACGGATCAGTTTCGAGACGCCCGCGCACTCTTTCACCGGCCGCCGGTCCTTCCACACACTCTCCAAAGATCGATTCCCGTGCAACTGCACCACGGTCAGCCCAACCTTAAGCACGATCTCACGGATGCGCTCAGATTCGAGGTCAACAAACACCCCCACCTTCTCCACACTCTCCGGCAATTTCTCGCAAATTTCCCGCGCCGTCTCCACGCTCACGCACCGTGGGCTCTGCTCATAAAAGACGAATCCCACCGCGTCCGCGCCCGCATCCACCGCCGTCAGCGCATCCTCCAGATTCGTCATCCCACAGATTTTGATCCAAGTCATAACACTGTGCCTGTCATCCTGAGCGCAGCGAACGATCTATGCACTTGCAGTCTCCGAGCTCAGCGCTGCACTTTCAACTCGTCCCCACCCCGCGAAGCCGCGTCCGCAACCAGTTCCCGCAACGCCTCTCCCGGACGCTCCGCCCGCATCAACCTCTCGCCAATCAAAAACGCGCCATATCCCGCCGCGCGCAGGCGTGCCATCTCCTCCCCCGACCGGATGCCGCTCTCGGCCACCCGCACGACATTCTTCGGCATCTTCCCTGCCAGCCGGAACGCCGTCTCCGGATCGACTTCGAACGTCCGCAGATTGCGCGTATTCACGCCGATCAGATCGCATCCCGCGTCCATTGCCCGCTGCAGCTCCTGCTCATCGTGCACTTCGCACAGCACATCGAGACCATTCAACTGTGCGCCCAGCAATAAGACGTTCAGCTGCGCGCTGCTTAGCGCCGCCACAATCAGCAGCACGGCGTCCGCCCCGTTCGCCCGCGCTTCCAGCAGTTGGAATTCATCGACGATAAAATCCTTGCGCAGGCACGGAATTTTCACCGCCGCCGAAGCCGCCCGCAAATTGTCCAGCGAGCCCTGAAAGAATTCCGCGTCCGTCAGCACCGAAAGCGCAGCTGCCCCTCCGCTTTCCAGTTCGCGCGCCAGCCAGTCCACGGGAAAGTTCTCGCGAATCAATCCCTTCGATGGCGAAGCCTTCTTTAACTCGCCAATGACCGCCACGCCGGCTTTGCTCTTGTCCAGCAGCGCCCGGCGAAAGCCGCGCGGGACGTGCTGTTCCGCCCGCCGCCCCATCTCGCGCACATCTGCCGCCGCCTTCGCCGACGCCACTTTGCGCCGCGTCGCTTGCACGATTTCTTCCAGGAAGGCAGCCATGCCGGGTGTCTGAAATTATAAGGGAGGGATTGCCTGACAATGTCAGCGCTGCAGTTGCCCCGTCGCGCCGGCCTTCACTGGCAAACGCTTTCCAATTCCTTGTACGGCTTCTCCGCGTGCGGAGGAACTTTGATCTGCTTCACCACCATCCACTGGTCAAGCAGCGTCCCGGCATCGTGCAGGCCCGTATCCGGATCGCCCTTGTACGCTTCATCCGACTCCGCCTCATCCAGCGTCACCAGCTGAAATCCTTTTTTCTTCAGCAGCTCGAACGCATCCGGAAGAATCAAGCTGCTGAATGATCCCAGATGCAGCAGTAAAACGTAATTGATCTCGTGCCCGTAGATCAGCTTCGCCTGCGCTTGCGCCAGGTCGATATACTGCGACGCCGTCTCCAGGTAGCTCGAGCGCAGCCACTCGATCGCCTTCGCATCCTTCTTGGCCGCGCAGCGCGGGTACGCAAAATTCCACAAATAATCTTCCCAGTCGATCGTCACCTGCGCCACCTTGTATCCATGTGCCGTCAGGTAGCTTCGCACCGCGCGCCGCTTTTCTACCGTGTCGCCCTCGTGCAAATACGGATACCGCAGCCAGCGCCAGCTGTCATTCGCCTTCAGCAACTCGAGCGCCGGCTCGTTCTGTTCGACGTCGCGCTCGAATGCCTCGGCGGTCATCTGCTCCAGATCCGGATGCGAATAAGTATGATTGCCCACCGGTTCCTGCGCCGCCCATAGCTTCAGCGCCTGCGCCGCATCGGCGTTCCCCTCCAGCTTTTTCGCGTTCACGAACCCATACACCGGCGGCGCGTGCCGCTTCTTCAGCACCGCCAGCACATCCTTCGCGGTTTGCGTCAGCGTCACGCCGGGAGGCAATGTTCCATTCAAAGGAAGGTCGTCAAACGTGATTGCCAGCTTCTGCGCGCTGCACACCCCCGCCAGCCCAAACAGAAGGGAAAGAAGTATTGCTTGCCTCCACGCATTCTTCATGACGAAAGTCTAATCCATCGCGCGCCGCGCCTTGATCTCAACGTTCCCGCGCTGCATCGCCCCTGTGCGCTCACGCGCAGGCCGGCTCAAACCGCCGCTCGCCCGTTTGACAGCACAGGACCGACCTGTAAAATAGTACTGTTACTTCCTGACACGGCGGCCTCGCGGCCGCCGCTCGATTGTGTCCAGATTTGCCATCGTGGCGGAATTGGCAGACGCGCATGGTTCAGGTCCATGTACCGGCAACGGTGTGGGGGTTCGAGTCCCTTCGATGGCACCACTATTCAGATTTCCCGGCGAAACGGCGCGAGGCACAGTCACCGCGCCATCGAATTCCCGGGTCAGAAACGGCCTGAAGTTCGTGCCGGCATTTCCTATCCCAGCTTCGCCGTCATCGTAATCTTCGCGTTCAGCACCTTTGACACCGGGCAGCCCTTTTCCGCGGCTTCCGCATATTTCTGAAACGTCGCCGCGTCCGCACCCGGCACCTTCCCTACCACATCCAAATGGCTGGCCGTGATTGTCCATCCGGAATCCTGCTTCTCCATGGTGAGCGTCACGTTGGTCGAGATGCTCTCCGGCGTCAGGTTCGCGCCGCCCAACTGCGCCGACAACGCCATCGAGAAGCACGCCGCGTGCGCAGCCGCAATCAGTTCCTCCGGATTCGTTCCCGGCCCATTCTCAAATCTCGAAGTAAACGAGTATTGGCTGTTATTCAGCACGCCGCCTGGCGCCGAAATTTTTCCCTTGCCGTCCTTCAATCCGCCATTCCACACCGCACTTGCCTTCCGTTCCACTCGCATTGCGATCTCCTCTTATGATCTCGTCCAGAGATTTCATTTTATGCGCCATCGCTAATCCTTGTCAGCGCGCAGACAACTACGGACTTTCCCTGAGCCCTTCCGTCCGCAAAAATTCACACTCCCACGCTGCGTTTTGCGTTAGAATTCGTTTTGCACTGGGGCGGATTCCATCTGGCCGTGGGCGCCGCTCCTGGCCTTCCCCCAGGAGGTAGTAGATGTACCGGCCTTATTCAGGATCTACGGCGGATTCTCGTCCTTTCGCGGACGCCCAGTCTCTCATCCAGGACCTGGTTCAGGATTTCGTCACCAACTTCAACACCGGCAACTACGACAAGGTCGCGGCCCTGTTCGCCCAGGATGGCGTTTTCATGGCCCCGCATCACGAGCCCGCTTACGGGCCTAAGGCCGTCGAGCGCCAGCTCCGCCAGTTCGGCGAAGTCGGGTTCGAAGACCTTCGCCTGGAGACCGTGCGCGTCGAAGCTTCCGGCGATCTTGCCATGGAAATCGGCCGCTACACCGTTTCCATTCGCCGCGCCGACGGCACTGTCACCGCCGATCGCGGAAAGTACGTGAAGGCATGGCGCCGCCTGGGCGCGTGGCTGCTGCTTGCCGACTGCTGGAGTTCGAACCTGCCCGCCCTCGAAGTGGTGCGCCCCGCCACCAACGCCACCTCCACTCCCAACGCCGCCTGAGCATCCTGCGCTGTCGTCCTGACTCATGCCCACAACATTCTTGGAGAGCCGCCAGCGGGTCTCCACAGCTGCCGGCAGTGACGTGGAAGAGCGGCCCTTCAGGGCCGCGTCAGGATGCCCGAGAAGTTCGGGGCTTTAGGCCCTGCGGCGGTTTCGGGTCCAACCGCACCTTTGTTTGAGCCTGCCCTGAGCAAGCACAGCGCGCCGAAGGGCATCGCAAGCCCCCATAAAATCTCGACATTCCGATATGCCGACGCAACTACGCGGGGACCTTCTCGAGCTTGAGTACCATGGAGAGAGAAGCTCTGCCGGATTCTCGACGCTTTTGAGCGATGGTGGCCGCGTCCTTTATGACGGAAACGCAACGCCACAACCCCTGGTACTCCCACTTGTTGCTGCCTTTCTTCATGAAGATAGGGACGGCTTCCGCTTGTAGGGCAAGTTGCTCCGCCCAACGCCTCTTATCGTCAGTATCCGCGGGCAACACTTCCCAAGGCGCCCCCGGATTCAAGTCCTTTCGGAAGCATCCACAAACAACGTGTTTATCCCTATGCGGAAGATAGCTCTGCGTGCTGCCGCCCAATGTTTTCGCGATCTCTTTTCGGGAGTAGCACTCCCCGAGCCTGAAGCTGCTTCTCTCGGTCATTTGCTTCTTCCTAGCCATGACGCGCCTCAATCGCTCGGTCCTTATTTCGCTAAAGCCAAGTGCTCAAGCCACTGATTCAGCGATATGAACTTGGAGCAGGCGGTCTTGAGTTCGTGGTTTGCGTGATCCCAGAATGCAACATCGAACTTGACTCCCCGAGCGATCAAATCCTCGGCCACAGGGACGTAATCTCCATCACCAGCGACGAGAGTTACCTCATCAACCCCTGGCTTTATTCGCTCATACGAGTCCTTCGTGATGTCTCGAGTTATCGTTGTATCAATCTTCTTCTCGCGATTCGCGATGTTCCGGTCGTGCAGGACCACCTCGAATCCCATTTTCTTCGCAAACGACCAGAGGCTGTCGTTCTTCGGCGGCCTGGAACCATACAGCACCGCGCGCCCTATCTGGTCGCCCCCGGCAAACTCATGAAGCTTCCCGAAGTCCATTTTCCAAGTGTAGTCACAGATCTTGTTTGTCACGGCGCTCCACACGTCGGGCGCCAGCCCACGAACCGCCGCGGCGACGTGCATGCCTTCGATCCAAACATTTGAGTTGTCGACATACAGAAAATTTGCCATTGTGCCCCTTTGTCCTAGGCCGGAACAACGTCGAAGACGTACGCGCTCACTTTCGACGCATACTGCTGAACATCAAGGGCCTGCGGCCTCAGCATGCCCGGATGCGCGGCGCTGTTCCGGGTGCCGAGAAGTCGATCAAGTTCCTCGAAGACCTGAAGGTCGTACCTCCAAAGATCCATTCCAACCACAATGAGATCGAAGTCACGACAGCGCTGAAGCTCGGGAAGGCTTGCCACCACTGTTTTGGAAACCTTATTGAAAGGGCTCCCCCTCTTCTGAGTGGCCCGGTCCAGCGCGGCATTGTATGCGTTGAAGCCCAGCTTCTCAATCGCACCATGCAACCGCGCCATAGATGCAGCCCAAAGGAGGATAATGGCCGCGCGATTGCACCGTCCCGCCAAGCACCGCGCCGCCTCCTCAATGTAACTCTGTTCCTCCGCCGATACCTTACCTGCAAATTCGGCCGTTAGCTGACGAGCGGCCACCTGCGATGGGCTTCCCTCAAAGCGGATCATCGGCACCACAATGTTGTCCGTGAAAGACGAGATCACCGGCCCGAGTTTCTTGCGATAAGCGGATGACCGCGTGCGCGCAGTGGTGCCCTGCAGCAACAGTTTCAGGTGTGCGTCAACAAAGCTAAGGTTCTCGTTAGAAAGGGCGCCTATAGAACGAATGGCTTCCGAGAATCTCAACCAATCCCTCGCCACGGTTTTGATCTCTCCTACCGTCTCAGCCTTTCGTACTTCAGCCCCCTTGAGCTTCGAGAGGTCTCGATCGAGGCCGTGGAGCCGCTCCAGGAAGGCCTCAAGCTGGTCACTCGAGGGTGTCATTCTGCAGGTCCCTCCGCGAGCCTCTTGAGCAGCTTTTCCGCTTCTTTAATGCCGTCGGAGGACAGCTCAATGGCCTTGCCCGGTTCAACAACCTTAAACACGGCTCCTGCTCCCTTCTTGAGGTTGACTGCGTGATTACCCCCGTCGTAGCAGTTGTAGTCCACGCAAAGAGCCTTTACCTCCTGCCAATCTGCGGACCAGGAACCAGAAGCCAAGTAGGAGCGCGACGCCGCAATTAGGGCAACCTGACGGGCCTTCTCCGCGTTGTTTTTTCCCGTCAGCGCTACAGGGTGTACGACAAAAGGGTCGACGCTAAAGTCAAAGAGCGCATCGAGCTTTTCAACCGTAACGTTGAGCCTCTTTGCTGTGTTTTTGAAACGGAGAAGTGCAGTCGGCGGAATAGGCGATTCAGTAGCGGGAGTATCCTGTCTGGGCCGCTCCCTCTGTGAGGACTCTGCAGCCGTGGAAAGTGGTTTTGTACCGCCGACCTCCAGCTGTACGTATCCCAACAGCAGGCCCTCAAAACACTTTTCCTGAAGATCCTTCGGGCACTTAGCAACCAACTCCAAGATTCTGTCGAGGGCCGCTTCCCCATTCTTGTACATTGAACCTCCTTCGACATATAAAAAGGGACACGGCGCCCCGTGTCCCCCTCACAGTACGTCTACGATATTCTAAGTTCGGCCTCAGCGGCTAAAGCCGTAGAGGTTTGGTTACGGTTGCTGCACGGCTGAAGCCATGCCCTTTCAAACAATTCAACAGCAGATTCCTCGGTCGCGCGAAAGACGCGCTCGGTCGGAATGACAAAGCCTTAATAATCTAACTGCACCCGCTCGTGCTCCCGCAACTCATGCACCGATAGCACGAGCCGTTGCGCGTCATGATCGAGCCGCAGAAGCTGCAGGTTGGCGCGTCGCCGAGGTCCACAATGCTTGAGAGCGCATCCGCCGCGTGGTGGGAGCCGGCTCCCGGCATGCGGCTGCCGCCTTCCGGAGTCCGTCCGCCCGAAGCCTCTGGCAACTGGCCACTGGCAACTGACGGCTGCTGCGGAAACAGCATTTGCTGCTGCCCGGTCAGGAAGCGCAGCTGCAGCCAGCGGAAAATGTAGTCCATGATCGACTTGGCGAAGCCGATGTCCGGATTGCTCGTCCACCCGCTGGGCTCAAAGCGCGTGTGCGCGAACTTCTCGCACAACAGCTTGAGCGGCACGCCGTGTTGCAGCGCAATCGACGTGGTCAGCGCAAAGCTGTCCATCAGCCCGCTCACCGTCGAGCCTTCTTTCGCCATGGTGATGAACAGCTCGCCCGGGTTGCCGTCGGGGTAAAGCCCGACCGTGATGTAGCCCTCGTGCCCGCCGATGTTGAACTTGTGGGTCAGCGACCGGCGCTCTTCCTGCAGCTTGTGCCGCACCGCGCGCGGAGGCCCGTTGGGATTTTCTTCTTCGCGAAGCTGCGCCAGCGTTGGAGCCTCGTTCCCGGCAGATGCCGTCTTCGTTCCCGCCGCCGAGAGCGGCTGCGACTTCTTGCAGCCGTCGCGATAAATCGCCACTGCCTTCAGGCCCAGCTTCCAGGCCTGCAGATACGCTTCCATGATGTCTTCCACGGATGCGTTCTCCGGCAGATTCACCGTCTTTGAGATCGCCCCCGAGATGAATGGTTGCGTCGCCGCCATCATCCGCAGATGCCCCATGTAGGCGATCGAGCGAGTGCCTTTCGCCGGCTTGAACGAGCAATCGAACACGGCGAGATGATCGTCTTTGATATGCGGCGCGCCTTCGATGGTTCCGGTCGCGTCGATGTAGGAAACGATGGCATCGGCCTGCTCGTGCGTGTATGCCAGCTTGAACAGCGCCGTCGGCACGGTCTGGTTGACGATCTTGATCATGCCTCCGCCAACCAGCTTTTTGTATTTCACCAGCGCGAGGTCCGGCTCCACGCCGGTCGTATCGCAGTCCATCATGAAGCCGATGGTGCCGGTGGGGGCGAGCACGGTGACCTGGCTATTGCGATAGCCGTGCTTTTCGCCGTGGGCGAGGGCTTCGTCCCAGCATTGCTTGCTGGCCTCGTAGAGAGATGCGGGGACGTTGGTTTTGTTGATGTTGTTCACCGAAGCGCGGTGCATGCGGATGACGTCGAGGAAGGGCTCGCGATTGATGTACCAGCCGGGGCAGGCGCCGCCGGGCATGACGTTGGCACCGAGATTAGTCTCGGCGAGACCTTTCTTCGTGGCTTCCGTGGCGGGGGTGAGCGGGTCGCATTGCTCGGCGATGCGGCTGGACTGCAGATAGGCCTGGCCGCACATGATGGCGGTGACGCAAGCCGCGTAATCGCGGCCGGCATCGGAGTCGTAGGGAAGGCCGGCGGCCATGAGCAGCGCGCCAAGGTTCGCGTAGCCGAGGCCGAGCGGGCGATAGTCATGCGAATTCGACATGATCATCTGGGTCGGATAGCCGGCGTTATCGACCAGAATTTCCTGGGCGGTGATGAGAATGTCGACGGCGTGACGATAGGCTTCGACGTCGAAGGTTCCGTTGGGAGCGAACTTTAAAAGATTCAGGCTTGCCAGGTTGCAGGCGGAGTCGTCGAGGAACATGTACTCGCTGCAAGGATTGGAAGCGTTGATGCGGGCGGTGTTCTTCGACGTGTGCCAGCGATTGACAGTGGTGTCGTACTGCATGCCGGGATCGCCGCAGTGCCAGGTGGCCTCGGAAATTTTGTGCAGGAGATCTTTGGCCTTGTAAGTCTTCATCACGGAGTTGTCGGTGACGGACTTGGTGGAGAAGTCGGTGTCGCGGACGACGGCGTACATGAAGTCGTCGGTGACGCGGACGCTGTTGTTGGCGTTCTGGAAGAAGATGGACGAATAGGCGTCGGAATCGGGATGCGATCCGTCGTAGCCCTGAGCGACGAGGGCGTGTGCCTTGGCTTCTTCTTTCTGCTTGCACTCGATGAAGTCGAGGATATCGGGGTGATCGACGTTGAGGATGACCATCTTGGCGGCGCGGCGAGTTTTGCCGCCGGACTTGATGACGCCGGCGAAGGCGTCAAAACCTTTCATGAAACTGAGGGGGCCGCTGGCGGTGCCGCCGCCGGAGAGAGTTTCGGTGGATCCGCGCAGAGGCGAAAGATTGGTGCCGGTGCCGCTGCCCCACTTGAAGAGCATGCCTTCGGTTTTGGCGAGGGTCAGGATCGAATCGAGCGAATCTTTCACCGAGTTGATGAAGCAGGCGGAGCACTGCGGCTTGCTGTAGCCGGTGATGCCGAATTCGACCTGCTGCGTGGCGGAGTTCCAGTGCCAGTTTTGGCCGTCGGAGTTGGGCTCAATGCGGTCGCAGCCGACATTGAACCAGACGGGCGAATTGAAGGCGGCGTACTGGCGCAGCAGGATGTGGGCGAGCTCGTCGTGGAACGTGGCGGCGTCGTCGGAGGATTTGAAGTAGTTCTGGGCGGTTCCCCAATCGCGGATGGTCTCTGCGACACGGGCGACGAGCTGGCGCACGCCGGTTTCGCGGTCGGGGGTGCCGATCTTGCCGTGAAGATATTTGCTGGCGACGATGTTGGTGGCGGTCATCGACCAGTCTTTGGGGACTTCGACGTCTTTTTGCTCGAAGATCACGTTGCCCTGGGCATCGGTGATCTGAGCGGTGCGGACTTCCCAGTCGAGCTCGTCGTAAGGAGAGACGCCGGGCTTGGTAAAGAAGCGGCGGAAGGAGAGCCCGGTCTTTTTGGGCGAGGCGACATGGTTGGCGGCAGCGGCCGCAGGGGAGGCGACGGTAGTCGTTGTGGTTTCGGGCATTGATCTCTCCATTAATTAGATTCTAATCAACAGGGCTCGATTCGGGGTGCAGCGCGAGCCGGGGCGATTTTTAAAGAGCGCGGGGCTAAAGCCCCCGGTTTCAAATGTCAACTCTGAGGCGGCCCTAAAGGGCCGCTCTTCCACGTCACTGCCGGGGCGGCGGTTCAGGCCGCTCCTTCCACTTTCCTCGGGCTTAGAAGCCGGAGGGGAAGGGCTGGGGACAGTGAAGATTGCTGGCGGCGCCGGAGTGCACCGGCGTCGACGGGGCTGAGACTTCGTCGCCTCCAGCCGGTGCAGTTGCGATATCGCCATTGGCGGGCAGGAGTGCCGGCCCCACACTTGCTGTATCAGGCTGGAGCGCCTGCCCCACACTTGCTGTATCGGACTGGGGTGCCCGCCCCACATTTGCTGTGGACAGTTCCAGCGACGACGAAAAGTCGGCGGGAAGGCCGGTGGCTTTCTCCGCGGAGGCGATCAGCCATTGATTGAGAGCCTGGCAGATACTGTGGCGCTGAGACTTGTCTTCGACGACCACGAAACGCAGGAAGCAGGAGCCGGAGAGCAGGCGGTCGCGCATGGGGTTCGGGCGGGCGAAGATGCGGTCGAGAGTGAACGCCATGTCGTCGTCTTCGGAAAATTGAAGGACGGCGAGGAGGCGGCGGTGGGGGGCCGGCTTCTGGGAGTCGGATACCGCGTCTGCCGAGCTGCTTTCGGCCTGACAGCCGGGGGCGGCTGTCCCCACATCCATTATGTCTTCGGCGATGGCGAAGATGCCGGGCTTGCTGGGAACGGTGAGCAGGCTGCGAGGGGAATCGCAGCGGGACCAGCGCGACCAGCGGAGGCGGCGGGGATCGACCGGGCGATCAAGGCCATGACGGGCGAGAGAGGCGGAGACGAGTTGCGTCAGGGCTTCCATTGGGCTCCTAAAACCGGTCCGGAAACCGGCTTTCGGCTTCCGGATGAATTCAGTTCTGTTGGAATCGTGCTGTTGCGGCTCACCCGCACAGCGCACTTCATTGCCTGTCGTTCACCGGGGGAGGATCGGGGAACGGTCACCGCAAAACTGCATCCGGAAGCTGGCTTAGAGCTTCCGGAAAAATCTAAGTTTCCTGTTGTGGGAGTGGCGGCGGGTCACCTCTGGCCAGTCGCCACTCCACGTTATTTAGTTGGTTTACCGGTTTCCGAATCGCCGGCATTGGAAGCCAGTCTCGTTCCCGCGAGGCGGCTTCCAAGGGCTCATGGGATTGCAAAGTTACTCCAGCTTATAGTGCCTGTCAAGAAGGAAATACCATATGTAGTATCTCCAGCAATGACGGGCTTGGTGCGGGGATAAACGGCGAATTGGGGACGGATTTTCCACACGGGCAAATTCATCGGGCGTTTACATTCCATTTTTCGGCTTTCGGGGTTGAAACCCCTCGCAAGAATCGTTCGCTCTTCGCGGCCGGGGCTCACAGCCAGATTCCACCTGTCTCGCTGCGCTCGCGCGTCGGAATGACAAGGCGGCGGAGGAGTTCGCTTGGTGCGCCGGTGATGGCCGGGAATGCATAGGTCCTTCACTTCGCTCAGGATGACAGCCCGAAATTTCGTTTACAGTGAGCGCAACTCCTTGGGGGAGGGGCGACCGCTACAGGGTTGAGGAGATTTGCGAGCGAGAAGCGGCAGCGGGATGGCGATCTCGGAGAGGCGAGAGCGCGCAGGCGCGGGCCGCAGAGCGTTGTAAGTGGGCAAGTCAGAAGTGTCGCCGGCGTCGGACGGGAGTGCGACGTAGACGTCTTCAAAAATGCGGCGTGGGGCGATGCTGAGCACGCCGTCGGAGGATTCGACGAGATAGTCGCCTTTGGCACCGGAGTGGTGGCGGCCGAGATCGTCGGTGAAAGAGAGATTGGCGGTGAGTTGTTTGGCTTTGACGAGGAAGCGCGTGCGATATGTGATCCAGGGGCTCGATGGTCTCATACGGTGCTCTTAATAAAATTGCGCTTTGCTGCGGTGATGCGATGAGCGGGCTTAAGCCCGCTTCGTTTTTCTTCGCGCGGTCCCTTCCACTTCGCTCAGGTTGTTAAGGGCCGATCCGCATGGAGCGGAATGTTGTTGGTGGATTCCCGATGAGTGCGATGCCGAAACAGGTGAACGAGCCGATTCCAATCCTGGGCGCTTTGGTCTCGTTTTCTGTGTGCGGCGAATGCGAATGTACGGGTGAATGCGCGCGGGGTCAATTCAATATTTTTGGTGCAGTTGAGGAAAATGGGAGTACGGAAAACACCGTAGTGGGACGACGCGGGTTCAGCGAACGACAGGTGGCGCGGAGGCGCATGAAAGGCTCGACTCGCGCTTGGTGGAGGGAGAAGCGAAGTTGGAAAAGAAGAACGCGCGGGAAAATTGTTCACAGAGGATGCACAGGAAAAGAACAGAGCACCATGGCGGCGGGAGTGGAAATTCAATTGCGCATTCGGCAGCGAGTATAAGGTGCACAGGGGTGGAAGAATTTTCGCGGCGCGGTGCCGGAAAGAAAACCTGGCGCAAAAAAGATTTGCGGGCTCAGCAACTTGGAGACAGCGAGAAAGGCACGGTCTTTGCAACGAACGGGTTTGAACACAAGAAAAATTGTAGGGAGGAAATTATGACAATCGACCCGGTTTGCGGAGCGAAGTTGGAAGAAGGAAAGGCCGAAGCCCAAACGCAATTCGCAGGGAAGAAATATTTTTTCTGCTCGGAAGATTGCCGGAAAGAGTTTGAGGCCAATCCGGATGAGTTCGTGGAATCCCTGGCGGCGTAAAAATCTACCAGCAGAGTGAGGAAAGCCCCGCGGGATGCGCGGGGCTTTTTTGTTGCTCGAGTACTTTTCGATCTCCTCAAGTTCCCGTAAGCGGGCTCACAGCAGATTCCACCTGTCTGGCTGCGCTCGCGCGCCGGAATGACAAGGACTGATTAGCGAGCCATGGCCGGTTCGTGAAGAGCTTTGCCGCTCTTGAAGGCCTCGTAACGCTGGTTGATTTCGTCCCAATTGACCACGTTCCACCAGGCCGCCAGATATTCCGGACGGCGATTGTTGTACTTGAGATAGTAAGCGTGCTCCCACACGTCGTTGCCGAAGATCGGGAACAGGCCTTGGGAGATCGGGCTGTCCTGATTGGGAGTGGTGATGATCTGGACGTCGCCGCCGGACTTGCCGGCAAGCCAGACCCATCCGGAGCCGAACTGTTTCACGCCGGCGTCGTTGAACTTGGTCTGAAAGTCCTTGAAGTTGCCGAAGGATTTCTTGATGGCGTCGGAGATGGGGCCGTTGGGATCGCCGCCACCCTTGGGCTTCATGATCTTCCAGAACATGGTGTGATTGACGTGGCCTCCGCCGTTGTTGCGGACCGCGCCGCGAATGTCTTCGGGGATGGCGTTGAGATCTTTGATGAGCTCTTCAGCGGTTTTCTTGCCGAGTTCGGGATGTTTTTCGATGGCGGCGTTGAGATTCTTGACATAGGCGCCGTGATGCATGTCGTGATGCAGAGTCATCGTCTGCTTGTCGATGGTGGGTTCAAGAGCTGCGTAATCGTAGGGCAGCGGGGGTAGTTCGAAAGCCATGTTTTCTCCTCCAGAGTTCTCATTGTACTGATGATGAGAGGCGAAAGCCGGATTCAGAGTCGTTTGGTGGGTTAGAGACGGAGAAAGGGGCGGCGGTTGCGGGGAAATGTGGCGGGCAGCGTTTTTTGCGAAGGCAGACGGAAGGCTTCCAAAAGCGGGGCGAGTTCATCCAAAGACATTCAACGGAGGAGCGCCTGTCGATACCCATTGAAGATTACGCGATGATCGGAGACTGCCATACGGCGGGGCTGGTGTCGCGAGGAGGGTCGATTGACTGGCTCTGCCTGCCGTATTTCGATTCGGGGGCGTGTTTTGCGGCGCTGCTGGGAACGTGCGAAAACGGCTTCTGGTCGATCGCGCCGGCGGAGCCGATTCGGAAAGTGCGGCGCCAGTATCGCGATGGAAGCCTGATCCTGGAGACCGAGTTTGAGACGGAAAGCGGATCGGTCCGGCTGGTCGATTGCATGATGGCGCGCGAAGAAACGCCGGAACTGCTGCGCGTGGTGGAGGGCCTGCGAGGGCAGGTGCGGATGAAGCTGGAACTGGTGATCCGGTTCGATTACGGATCGGTGGCGCCATGGGTACGCAAGATGGAAAACGGGCTTTCGGCGATTGCCGGGCCGGACATGATCCGAGTGCGCGCGGATGTGCCGCTGCATAGCGAGGACATGAAGACGCAGGCGGAATTCACGGTGAGCGAGGGGCAACGGGTTGGGTTCGATCTGACGTGGTATCCCTCGAACCAGAAAGAACCGGCGGCGGTGGACATTGGCGAGGCGATCGAGAAGACGGAGAAGTGGTGGCGGGAGTGGTCGGGGCGCTGCGCGTACCGGGGGAAATGGCGCGACGCGGTGTTGCGGTCACTCATCACGCTGAAGGGGCTGACATTCTCGCCGACGGGAGGGATGGTCGCGGCGCCGACGACTTCGCTGCCGGAGCTGCCCGGCGGAGTGAGGAACTGGGATTACCGGTTTTGCTGGGTGCGGGATGCGACGCTCACGCTGCAGTCGTTGGTGCGGGCGGGATACCTGGACGAGGCGCGCGAATGGCGGGAATGGCTGCTGCGCGCGGTGGCAGGCAGCCCTTCGGAACTGAACATCGTGTACGGGCTGCGTGGGGAAAGACGGCTGACCGAGCTGGAATTGCCGTGGCTGTCGGGATACGAGGGCTCGGTGCCGGTGCGAGTTGGGAACGCGGCCTACAAACAATATCAGCTGGACATTTTTGGCGAAGTGACCAACACGCTTTTTGAGGCGCGCGCGGCGGGGCTGGGGCCCTCGGAACATGCGCGGCACGAAGTCGCGATTGCCATGCTGGAATTTCTGGAGACGGGTTGGAAAGAAAAAGATGAGGGGATTTGGGAGGTGCGAGGGCCGCGGCGGCACTTTGTACACTCGAAGATGATGGCCTGGGTGGCGGTGGACCGGCTGATCAAGATGGCAGCGATGGGGCGGTTCGCAACCGACATTCCGCGATGGGAGAAACTTCGAGACGCCATTCATGAGCAGGTTTGCCGGGAAGGATTCAACGCGGAGTTGAATTCGTTTGTGCAGTACTACGGAGGCAAGCATCTTGATGCCAGCCTGCTGATGATGCCGATCGTGGGCTTTCTTCCGGCAGATGATCCGCGAGTAGCGGGAACGGTGAAAGCGATCGAAACGCACCTCATGCGACATGGATTTGTGGGGCGCTACACGCAAGATCCGACGGTCGATGGACTGCCGCATGGAGAAGGGACGTTCTTGCCGTGCTCATTCTGGCTGGCGGATAACTATGAACTGCAAGGCCGCCACGAAGAGGCGGTGCGAATGTTCGAACGGCTGCTGGAGGTTCGAAATGACGTTGGGCTGCTGTCGGAAGAATATGACCCGGTGGGCAAGCGACAGCTGGGCAATTTTCCGCAGGCATTTTCTCACGTGGGGCTGGTGAATACAGCTTTCAATTTGAGTGACGGGTGGCATCAGCCGGCAGGACGCGGCAGGGAAGCAGCCGAGAAGCGTTGAAAGCGCCTGAGCGAAAAAGTCCTGCCACGATTTTTCAATCCAAGTTGAGTAAGCGAAGTCGTGCCGCGGCCGCGGCCTGACGATATCAATCTGAAAACTAATTTGCGGGGCCGAGAATCTCGCGGACCTTGCGGGAAAGGCTTTGCAGGGTGAAGGGCTTTTGCAGGAAAGTTTTCTGCGCGGCATCGCGGGGAATGGAGAAAGCTTCCTGGGCGTAGCCGGAGAGATAGAGAACCTTAAGGTCGGGACGTTCGGCCGCGAGTTGCTGCACGAGTTCCGGCCCACTGAGGCCGGGCATGACGACGTCGGTGATGACGAGGTCAATCGGTTCTGCGTGAGCGGCGGCGAGGGCGAGGGCGGCCTGGCCGTTGGGAGCCTCGAGGACGCGGTAGCCGCGAGCATCGAGAGTTTCGCGAACCAGCTGGCGAACGGAATCTTCGTCTTCGACGAGCAGAATGGTTTCGGAGCCGCCAATGGCGGCGGGAGTTCCGGCGACGACGCCGTGGGCTTCAGAGGGCTCGTCGACGCGAGGCAGATAAATGGTGAAGACGGTGCCGCGGCCAAGTTCGCTCTGCACAAAAATGTAACCGCCGCTCTGCTTGATGATGCCGTAGACGGTGGAGAGGCCGAGGCCGGTGCCCTTGCCTTTTTCTTTGGTGGTGAAAAACGGTTCGAAGATGCGAGCCTGAGTTTCGCGGTCCATGCCCTGGCCGTTATCGCTGACCGAGATCATGACGTAGGGGCCGTGCTGGATGAAAGTGTTTTCGGGGCGATAGGAATCGTCGAGGGTGACGCTGGCCGTGGCGATGGACAGCTTGCCGCCGTTGGGCATGGCGTCCTTGGCGTTGACCACGAGATTCATGATGACTTGCTCGAGCTGGCCGGCGTCGGCGCGGGTGCAGCCGATGTTGGGGGCAAGCTGCGTGGTGAGTTCGATGTCTTCGCCAATGAGCGGGCGAAGCAGGCGCTCCATGTCGTGGACGATGGAATTGACGTCGACGACCTTGAGTTCGAGAAGCTGCTTGCGGCTGAAGGCGAGGAGCTGTCGAGTGAGCGTGGTGGCGCGATCGGAAGCCTGCTGGATGGCCTCGGCCTTCGTGTGCAGAGGATGAGCAAGCTCGAGGTGGTCGAGCAAGACCTCGGTGTAGCCGCTGATGACCATGAGGAGGTTGTTGAAGTCGTGGGCAATGCCGCCGGCGAGACGGCCGACAGCCTCCATTTTCTGCGACTGGCGGAACTGATCTTCAAGGACGCGGCGCTCGGTCACGTCTTCGGCGATGGCTTCGAGAACGTCGGCGGGCCCATCGCCGGCGGCGACGGCGCGGCCGCTGATGCGAACCGTGATGGTAGCGCCATCCTTGCGCTTCCAGCGAACTTCGAAGCCGTCGACGCGGCCAGTGCGGCGAAATTCCTCGACCAGGCGCTGATACTCGCGGCAGTCGCCAAAAATCTGTTTCTTGGGATCGAGCGAGAGGACCTCGAGAGCCGAGTTGTAGCCGAGCATGCCAATGAGCGCGGGATTGACGTCGAGGAACTGGCCTTCGAAGGTGGCGCGATAGATGCCGTACGCGGCGGTCTGGACCAGCGAGCGGTAGCGCATTTCAGAGCGGCGCAGCGCCTGCTCGTTGCGCTTGTGGTCGATGGCGGCGGCGAGTTGCTGGGAAACGAGAGCGAGGACATCTTTATCGCGCTCGCCGAAGTGGACGCTCTTCGAATAGCTTTTCAGAACGAGCGCGCCGAAGACGCGCTGATTCACTTTGAGGGGCACGCCCAGCCACTGCAGGGCAGACTCGGCGCCGTGGCGCTTCATCTTGGCCGCCAGTTCGGGGGAGCAGAGAAGAGGCTCGGCGGTCTGGATGACGTGCTCGACGAGGCCGGAGTTGGGCTTGGCGGGAGCGGGCGCGGAGGAGCGCTCATCGACGAAGTAGGGATAGCTCAGGAGCTGCGATTCCTGGTCGAGGATGGCGATGGCGAAGTTGCGAGCGCACATGAGCTCATCGACGATGCCGTGAACGGCGGCGAAGAACTGCTGCAGATCCTGCGCCTGGCTGGCCTTTTCGGCGATGCGGTAGAGGGCGGAGCTGAGCGCTTCGGCGCGCTTGCGCTCGGAAATGTCGCGGTACATCGCGTAGAAGGCGACAATCTGGCCGTCGACGACGAGAGGAGCGGAGGAAACCGAAACATCGAGCAAGGAACCGTCGTGGCAACGGCGCTGGGTTTCAAGGGTAAGAGGCTCGCCGCGCTGGAGGCACTGCGCGATCCACTGCGCTTCAGCGGCGCGGTCGGCGGGAAATAAAAGATTTTCGATGTTGCGGCCGAGAATGTCGGCGGGAGCGTAGCCGAAGATGCGCTGAAATTCCTGATTGACGCACAACGCTTTGTAGGAGCGATCGACAATGAGAATGGGGTCGGCGAAGCTCTGCAGAATCTGCTCGAGGTACAGGCGGCGGAGGTTGAGAATTTCCGGCGAATCGTTGGCGCACTTCAGGGCCTTGGCAGATTCGGAGGTCCAGAGAAGAGGCGATGGCGCCGTGGCATTGGCGGGAGGAATGAGGGCAGGCGCGGCTCCGCTGTGCAAGGTGCGGCGCAGGCGCTTGGCGCGCGCCAGATCCTTGGATTGTGGTGGTCGTGTGACACGATCACCCATGCGGACGCCCCCCTCAGAAGCAAACCTGAGGCATCGTAAAACGTGCAGGGGTGCGTCGAAAGTTACAGAAGTAATTGTGTGAAGCAAGTTTCAAAGTTTCAAGGTTTCTGAGTTTCAGAGACAAGGGCGAGCCGGCATTTTTCGTTTCCCAGATGGGTGATCGCCATTGCTGCGCGGGCAGGAGTTGGCGCTGGTTCATGCGCGGGTGGCGGGGAATGCATAGGTCCCTTCGCCCTGCGGCTCAGGGCAGGCTCTTCGCTCCGCTCAGGATGACAACCGAAATTTCGTTTACCTTCGAGCCGGGTTGCAAGATCTTGCAACCTGTTCCCTGTAACAAAATATTTAGCGGCTAAACTTTGAAACTCAGCCGTTGCTGGCGAGGACTTCACAGACGCGCCGAAGCATGTCGCGCTGGGAGTCCGAGAGGGTGAGGAATTCGAAGCCGTAGCGGAGGCCTTGGCGATAGCGCACGATGGCGCGAACTTTCAGCGGGTACGGGCTGAGGGGCAAAGGGACTTCGAGCGATACGATTTCGCCGGTGGCGAGTTCCCCGGTGAGGGTTGCGCCGATGCCGTCCTGGCCGATTTCGGTGGAGTGGCCCCAGCAGGTTTGAAACTCGCCGTTCTGAAACATGCGGGCCCGGAGGCGGACGTCGATGGCAAAACGCGGAAAACGGCGGATATGTCCGGCGCCGGTTTTTCCGGGTCGAGTGGGAGCGAGTTTTCTGCCTGGACTGGCCATGTTGAAACTCACAAGCTAACGCCCCGATCTTTCATTACTCCTGGCGGCACCTCTACCACTTGGCGCGATGCCTGCCCGATCACGAACTCCTGCCTGATGCGAACCCTGTTCTACCTGAAAATAGCCGGCATTCCTTCACGGATGGTTCTAGTTTCCGTGAAGCAAGTAGCCGGGCTCGAGGGGAAGCTTGCCGGCGATCTTAATGACGGCCACGCTGCTGTTGATGGAATAGACGTCGACGATGCCGACGGCGCCGGGAATCGAGGCGACCTGGTTGACGAGATCCTCGTCGGAGTTGGCGATGAGGATCGCGGGATGATTCGTGCGGCCATGGTTGGCGGCGACGATCAGGCTGCTGACGTCCTGCTCAGGCATGGCGTAAACCTTCTCGATGAGCAATTTCATCTCAGGCGCGGAGGGAGCGCGCATGACAAAAGTAACCGCTTTGCCGTCGGGCCAGCGATTGTTCTGCGCCTTGCAGACCTTGATCAGGTCAGCGAGCGCAATGGGGCCGACTGCATTGCTTTTGTTGGCGATGAGGGCCAGGTCGCGCGCCGAGGCGAGCGAGGCGCTCAACAGCAGGAACAGCGAGATGCGAAGCGAGCGTTGGCGGAGCACTGTATCCTCGGAAACAAAAGTCTCGCCATGATTGTGAGGAAGGGAAGGTAATTGGGAAAGGTAACGAAGGTCACAGCGATGGGTGTGAAAAAAGGAAGAGGGCCCGGCGTGAGCCGCGCCCTCTTCGTTACCGGAAACAAGCTATTTGTGATGGACCGTGGCGGACCGGGCTCGCACGGCACTTCCGGGCATGAAGATTCCCGGCTCTGGACCAGGAGAACTGGTGGGACTTTGCAGTTCCGCGATGCCGGTTCCGATCTGTGTACCGTCGACTTCCAGAAGTAGGAAGGTCTGTGCGTTGACGGCATACATATTGAAGGAGAACAGGTTGCTGGTGGTGGTGTTGTACTCCCCCGTGGTAACGGTCTGGTAGTCGGAACTGAAGGCGTTCTTGAAAGTGGTGCTGCCTTCGTCGTTGAGATCGACGACGCCTGTAATTGAGCTGGAGCTGGTATTGAATTGGCCGATGTCGTCCTCTTCGAAAAAGCCACCCTGACCGTTGCCTACATTGATAGCAGTCAGGTTCAAGCCAAAGCTTTGCGAAGTGCCAAGCGATGTGCCGGTTTGCACGTAGGCAACACCCGAAGTGAGGAAGCCGGTGGTGTCACTTTCTAACAAGAACATGCCCGTGATGCCGTTGGAGGTGAAGGGATAGGCGGCGAAGGCATAGGCTCCGCCGATGTCGTTGGATTCGCCGTTCACGAACGAACTGACGCTGAGGACGGAGCGGCCGGCGGTAAGGGCGCTGAAACCTCCGGTGAACGAGCTGGTGGTTCCGATGTTGCCGCCGTCGTTAAAGTCTTCGCGGCCCGGGGCGAGAATGTTGCTGGCAGTATCGAGCGGCATGAAGCCGGCCACGCCGATGGGGAAGCCGCTGCTATCGCCGCCCGACATGGCGAAAGTGAGCGTGGAGGAAACGGGCAAAGACGCAGCCTGAGTGAAGGCATCCCCGGTGCCGTAAATGATGCCGTCGACTTCGATCAGCTTGAAGTGAGTGGTATCGATGGGGAAGACGTCATACGAATACGTGCCGATGGTGGCGCTTCCCGGAGTCGTGCCGCTGCCGACCGTAACCACGCCGCCAGGCGGAAGGGTGACGGTGGAAGCGGAGCCATTGTTGTTGATGTCTTCGGTGCCGCTGAGCACATTGCCGTTGGAATCGAGGGTCAAAGCGCCGGCCAGGGCGAAGGAAGAAGTGTTACCGCCGGCAAGCGCGAACGCGTAAGAAGAATTGAAGGTGCTCTGTGCGGGGGCGGCGGGCTGCAGATCGATGGTGCCGCTGCCGGAACCGTTGGTATCGAATTCGGTGACCAGGCCGTGGGTGTTGGAGGTCAGGACGAAGTCGAGGACGAAGGTTGCCGTGCCGGCGGGAACCGCGACATTAAAGGTGGCCTGGCCGCGGCCGTCGGAGCCAACACTGTAGCTGCCGCTGCTGATGGCGGCGTTGCGCGTGATGCCGTAGTTCCCGTCCGGAGCGACCACGTCCACAGTGCCGCTGAGGTTGCCGTTGCTGGCGGAGAGAATGCCGGCGAGGGTCAGCAGACCTCCGGTGTTGGCATCGCTGCCCTGAGTGGAAAATACATAAGTGCCGCTGAAGCTGGTGTTGGAGAAGCCAACGGAGTTGGCATGACCTGAATTGCTATTACTACTGCCGCAACCAACCAGCAGAGCAAGCATGGAGAATGCGAGGAAGAGAAAGATTCCCTTACGGACTAACGACATGTTGCCTCCCAGGACGGACGGATCGTGGAACGAGTCACCTATTATTTTCGAGGTTAGCACAGGTGAATTCGATTGCATCAAACCCGAACCAGAGGGATAAGTAGCGCCGAAACCGCGAAAAAAGCGTCTAACGATGACGATTCTTTACACAAGTTCCCTTGGCCCGACCGTTTGAAATGTGAGTTATTAAAGGAAGATGCGGACGCGGACCGGAAGGATGTGCGGGGTGGGGGAATCCGGTAGCATGGGGAGATGCGATTGAAGTTTGCGGTGCGAGCACAGGGTGTGGCCGCGCTTGCGATGTTGCTGATGACGGCCGCGCTATGGGGGCAATCGACGCCGTCGGGGCAGACCAGCGGCGAAGGCTTGGCGATCGAGCCGGCGCAAGTGCCGGAGACGTATCCACATGGAACGTATCACGTGATGCTGCGAGTGCGAGGCAACTACGTGCCGGTGTTGCAATGGAGCCTGGAGAAAGGAACGCTGCCGCCGGGAATTCGCCTGGACGACAAGGGAGCCTTGCAGGGAGAAGCCGAGAAGGCCGGGGAGTTTGAGTTTGTGGTAGCGGCACGAGACGGCGGCAAGCCGCAGCAGGTGGTGCGGCAGGCGTTCACAATCAAGGTTGTGGAGGCGATCACGCTGAAGTGGAAGGTCCCGGCGCACGTGAACGTGAACCGCATTGAAGGCAGCGTGGAAGTGACCAATAGCACAGCCGATGACATCGATTTTACGTTCGACGTGAAGGCGGTGGCGGAGAGCGGGCGAGCGACCGAGATCGGATATCAGCATTTTCCGCTGAAGAAGGGAACGATCGCGATGATGCTGCCGTTTGGGGAGACGCTGCCGCCGGGAAATTACACCGTGTATGTGAATGGAAATGGCGAGGTGGCAGCGCGGAAGGCGATTTACCGGCAAGGATTGAAGACGCCATCGGCGCTGCAGGTGACGACCGGGCCTTAGACGGCATCTGTGCTTATGAATCCGGGTGTCAGAATGATGGCCGCCGCTTACGGTGGTCACATTGACTTGCACGCGGAGTTTTTGAAAGACTGGCAGCAAATTCTGACTGTGGGACGCGCAAGGGGTTCGGAATCGTTCGAGCCTCGCATGCACCGATGACTGAGTTACTTCTCAATCTCGCGTGGCTACTGCTGGCGGTGCCGGCGTATTGGGTGTGGCGGCGGCGCGGCCAGCGATCGACGTGGGCGCAGGCGGTCCTGTCGCTAGCCTGCGTGCTGGTGCTGTTGTTCCCGGTGGTTTCAGCCACGGACGATTTGCACGCCATGCGGGCGGAGATGGAAGACTCGAGCACCAGCAAGCGCGCGGTGCGGCAAGCCGCGGGCGAAAAGCACTCGAGCGGGATGAGCCGGCTGCAGGGGACGATGGCCGCGGCGGTGAATGCCGCGTGGGTGTTCGTTCCGGAGATCGGGCAACTGCAGATTTTGCGTGCGCCCGCACGGGTGGAGGCGGGTCCGGCGATCCATTACGCGGGACGCGGCCCTCCTGATTTTCTCTTCTGTTAGTTCTTGTTCCCAAGAAATTTTAGAGTGCGGAACTGCGGGCGAAATCGAGAGATTCGCCGCGCCGCCCTTACCTACTTCGATTTACCAGCAGAAAGCGCGCGACTCGTGTAGCGAGCGGGCAACTGCGGAGCAGTGGATGCAGCAAAAACATTGGCGCAACCTGGGATGGGCGATGGTGCTGGCCGCCGGCCGGCTGGCGGCGCAACTGCCACAGCCGGTACCGCCGCCCGCCGCGCCAACGCCAAGGCCTGCGCCGCTGCAGGTGTGGACGTGGGAGCAGGTGAAGGATCGACTGGAGTTGAATAATCCGACACTGCTGGCGGGGAAACTGAACATCAGCGAAATGCAGGCGCAGGAAATCACGGCGCATTTGCGGCCGAATCCGAACCTGACGTTGCTGAGCGACCAGATCGATCCCTTCAACAGCGGGCAATCCCACGGTCCCTTCGCCTACCTGCTGCCATCGGCGACGATCAGCTACCTGCACGAGCGGGCGCACAAGCGGGAATTGCGCACGCAGGTGGCGAAGGAAGGAACGGCGATCGCGGTGGCGCAGCAAAACGATCTGGAGCGCGGGCTGCGGTTCAACCTGCGCAGCGCTTTTGTGCAGACGCTGCAGGCCAAGGCGGTGCTGGAAGTTTCCAAAACCAACCTGGAGTACTACGACCGCGTGCTGAAGATCAGCCGCGACCGGTACGAGGCGGGCGATATTGCGCAAATCGATCTGGACCGGCTGGAGTTGCAGCGGGTGCAATACGAGTCGGACGTGCAGCAGGCGGAAGTGAACCTGCGCACGCAAAAAATCCAAATGCTGATGCTGCTGAATGATCGCACGCCGATCGAGCAGTTCGACGTGGTGGGCGCGTTCGATTTCAGCGAACAGATGGAGACGCTGGACGCGTATCGGCAGATGGCGCTCGACAACCGGCCTGATTTGAAGGCGGCGGTGGAAACCGCCGAGCAGGCGAAAACCAGCTACAAGCTGGCGGTGGCGAACGGATCGACCGATCCCACGTTCAGCCTGGACGTGGGAAGAAATCCGCCGATTGATTTGTACTTTGGATTCGATGTGAGCTTTCCGCTGCGCATCTTCGACCGCAATCAGGGAGAGAAAGCGCGGACCAAGATCGACATTACACGCATGGAACGGCTGCGGGATGCGGCGCAGGCGCAGGTGTTCAACGACGTGGATTCGGCTTACACCACGGTAAACAGCGACCTCGTTCTGCTGCGGCCCTACAAGCAGAAATACCTGGCGCAGGCATTGAAGGTGCGAGACACGATTTTCTTTTCCTACCAGCACGGAGGGGCGTCGCTGCTGGATTTTCTGAACGCGGAGAGCGACTACCGCAGCGTGCAGCTGAGCTACGTGAACCTGGTGGGGTCGTACCTGACAGCGGCGGCGCAGCTGAACCAGGCGGTGGGCCGCGAGGTGATGCCATGAAGAAATATTTTTCCAGCGGCGCACTGCTGGCGGCGGGATTGAGCCTGGCGCTGGCGGGATGTAACAGCGGCAAGAGCGATCCCAAAGCGGAGGCGCCGCCGCCGGCCAAGGTTGAGCCGGAAATCGATGCCAACAATTTCAAGGCGGATCATCCCGAGCAGTTCCCGCTGGTTGCGGCGACGGAATACAAGACGGCGCCCACGCTCGACGTGACGGGGGTGGTGCAGCCCGATATTTCACGGGCGGTGCCGGTGATTTCGCTGGCGTCGGGGCGTGTGGTGGAAGTGCGGGCCAGGCTGGGCGACCAGGTGAAAAAGGGACAAGTGCTGTTGCGAGTGCAGAGCAATGATGTGTCCGGGGCCTACCAGACTTATCTGAAGGCGGAAAACCAGGAGCGGCTGGCGCGCATTCAACTGGAACGCCAGAAGCTGCTTTATGAAAAGGGAGCGGTCGCCAAGAGCGCGGTAGAGCAGGCGGAGGCGACCGAGAACGACGCGAAAACGGACTTGAACGCGGCGATGCAGCAATTGCAGTTGCTGCACGTGGACAAGGATCATCCTTCGCCGGTGGTGGATGTAACCGCGCCAATTTCGGGCATCATCACCGACCAGCAGGTGACGAGCGCGTCGGGCGTGCAGGGACTTTCGGGGCCGAACCCGTTCACCATCTCGGACCTTTCGCACGTGTGGATTGTTTGCGACGTTTACGAGAACGACCTGGACGCGGTGCGGGTGGGGGAATTTGCGGACGTGAAGCTTTCCGCGTATCCGGGGAAAAAATTTAAAGCGCGCGTGGAAAACATCCTGCCGATCCTGGATCCGACAATGCGCACGGCGAAGGTGAGGCTGGAGGTGCCGAACCCGGGCGAGATGCGCGTGGGCATGTTCGCGACGGCGACCTTCTACGGGAAACGGGCGGAGGCGCGGGCGCAGGTTCCGGCCAGCGCGATCCTGCACTTGCACGATCGCGACTGGGTCTATGTGCCGATCGGCAACGGGCATTTCAAGCGCGAAGAAGTGCACACGGGGAACATGTTGCCCAACAGCATGCAGGAAGTCACGTCGGGACTGAAGCCGGGAGATCAAGTGGTGACCAACGCGCTGCCGCTGCAGAACACGGTGGAACAATAGATGATTCGCCGGCTGGTCGATTTCGCGCTGGGCAATCGCCTGCTGGTGCTGGCGTTCGCGCTGCTGCTGTTCGCCGGAGGCATCGTCGCGTTTCGGCGGCTGCCCATCGAAGCGTATCCCGACGTGGCCGACAACTACGTGGAAGTGATCACGCAGTGGCCGGGGATTTCGGCGGAGCAGATCGAGCAGCAGGTGACGATTCCGCTGGAAATCGTGATGAACGGTATTCCCGGCGTGGTGCACCTGCGGTCGTTCTCGCTATTTGGACTTTCCGATCTGAAGCTGATTTTCGAAGATGGGACCGACAACGCGTGGAATCGCGAGCGCGTGCTGGAAAGATTGAGCCAGGTCACGCTGCCGCCGAACGTGGTGCCGCAGATGGGAACGGACTGGAGCCCGGTGGGGCAGATTTATTTCTTCACCTTGCGCAGCAGCAATCCCATGTACGACGCCATGGAGCTGAAGTCGCTGGAAGACTGGGTGGTGGAGAAGAATTTCAAGTCGATTCCGGACATCGTCGACGTATCGAGCTTCGGCGGCCCGACGCGGGAGTACCAGGTGCGCGTCGATCCCAACAAGCTGGTGGCGTACGGATTGAGCCTGGCGCAGGTGGAGCAGCAACTGGCCAATAACAACGCGAACGCCGGCGGCAGCTTCATCCAGCAAGGCCTGCAGCAGGTGAATGTGCGCTCGGTGGGGTTGGTGGGGCGGGTGCACGATATTGAAGAAACCGTACTGGTGACGAAAAACGGCACGCCGCTGCGGGTGAAAGACATTGCGGAAGTGTCGCAAGGGCCGAAGATCCGGCTGGGACAATTTGCGCGGGCGATTCACCGCGAAGACGGAAGAATCATCGACAACGACGACGTGGTGTCGGGAATCGTGCTGCTGCGTAAAGGCGCGGCCGCCGATACGGCGCTGCAGGACATTCACCGGAAGGTGCAGGAGATGAATGACCACATCCTGCCGCCGGGAGTGAAGATCGTTCCCTTCATCGACCGCAGCGACCTGGTGCACTTTACCAGCCACACGGTGCTGCACAACCTGACCGAAGGAATGATCCTGGTCTCGATCATTCTGTTTATATTTTTGGGCAACGTGCGCGGGGCGTTGATTGTGGCGGCCACGATTCCGTTCTCGCTGCTGTTCGCCTCGATCTGCCTGGACCTGCGGCACATTCCGGCGAACCTGCTGTCGCTGGGCGCACTTGATTTTGGCATGGTGGTGGATGGCGCGGTCGTGATGATTGAAAACATCGTGCGCCATATGAGTTACGCGAACGGCAGCGACACTCCGACGGAGAAAATCGGGGAGGCGGCGCATGAGGTGCAGCGGCCGGTGTTTTACGCGATTGGCATCATCATCACGGCATACTTGCCGATTTTCACGCTGCAGCGAGTGGAAGGGCGGCTGTTCCATCCCATGGCGTGGACGGTGGCGTTTGCGCTGCTGGGGGCGCTGATTTTTTCCATCGTGATTGCGCCGGTGCTGGCCAGTTTCGCCTTCGCCAAGGGAGCCAAGGAGTGGCACAACCCGATCTTGCATTTCCTGGTCGAGCGCTACCGCGTGGCGGTGCGCTGGGCGATCCGGCACCGCTGGGTCACGGTGGGAGTCGCGGGGGCGGGAGTGCTGCTGGCGGCGTGGCTGGGGTTCGGCGGAGCGATCGGTTCGGAATTTCTCCCGCATCTGGACGAAGGGGCGCTGTGGGTGCGGGGCACGCTGGCGCCGAGCACTGGGCCCAACGAAGGCATTCGCGTGGCCAATGAAGGCCGCGCCTTGTTGTGCTCGTTTCCGGAAGTGCCGCAATGCACCAGCCAGGTGGGGCGGCCGGATGATGGCACGGATACGACGGGGTTCTTCAACACCGAATTTTTTGTCGATCTGAAGCCCAAGGAAGATTGGCGGCCGGTGTTTCACGAAGACAAGGAAGAACTGGTTGCGGCGATGAACCGCGAGCTGGCGAAGATTCCCGGCGTAGTGTGGGGATTTTCGCAGCCCATTGAAGACAACATGGAAGAAGCGGTGAGCGGCGTGAAGGGCGAGCTGGCCACCAAGGTGTTTGGCGACGATTTGAAAGTGCTGGAACAGAAAGCCGACGAGATCGTGGCCCTGATGAGCAAGATCCAGGGCATTGAAGACCTGGGAGTCCTTCGCGTGCTTGGGCAGCCAAACCTGAACGTGGTGGTGGACCGGGCGGCGGCGGCGCGGCACCAGATCAATGTGGCCGATGTGCAGGACGCCATCCAGACTGCGGTCGGAGGCAATGCGCTGACGCAGGTGCTGCAGGGCGAGGCGCGCTACGACCTGGTGCTGCGCTACCTGCCGCAATACCGGGATACCAAAGAAGCGATCGAAAAAATCCGGCTGCTGGCGCCCTCGGGGGAACGCGTGGCGCTGGCGCAGTTGTGCAAGATTGAGGTGGTGGATGGAGGATCGGAGATTTATCGCGAGGGTAACCAGCGGTATATCGCGATCAAGTACAGCGTGCGCGGGCGCGACCTGGGCAGCGCGGTGGAAGAAGCCATCAAGAAAGTCACCGAGCAGGTGAAGCTGCCCAACGGCTATCACCTGAAGTGGGAGGGAGAGTACGCCAGCCAGAAGCGGGCGAACGAGCGGCTGCTGATCGTGCTGCCGATTACGATTTTGATCATCTTTATCCTGCTGTACACCATGTTTAAGTCGTTCAAGTGGGCGCTGCTGATCATGGCGAACATCGCCATTGCGCCGATCGGAGGCCTGCTGGCGCTGCTGCTGACGGGCACCAACTTCAGCGTGTCGTCAGGCGTCGGGTTTCTGGCGCTGTTCGGCGTGTGCGTGCAGACCGGCGTGATCATGCTGGAATACATCAACCAGCTGCGGGCGCGGCGCTACACCATCGAAGACGCGGCGGTGGAAGGCGCGGTGCTGCGCTTGCGGCCGATCCTGATGACCATGCTGGTGGCCACTCTGGGACTGTTGCCGGCGGCGATGTCGCACGCCATCGGATCGGATTCGCAACGCCCATTCGCGATTGTGATTGTAGGCGGACTCGTGGCGGCGCTGGTGATGAGCATCTTCCTGCTGCCCACGATCTACGTATGGGTGGCCGGCGAGCGGGATGTGTTGCCGAAGGCCGAGGCGGGCTTTGCCGAAGGCGAGCACGTGGATTGAGCGGTTCGCCGTCCTGAGGCAGCCGAGTTTTTGCGCAATGTGGCCGGGTTCGGATTGTGTATGCTATCGCGTACCGGTTCCGAGCTGAGCGATGCCCGAAAAATCCGACAACCTCGAACAGATTCTTTCCCAACAGCAACAGGAACTGGAGCGCATGAGGGACGCGCTGGCGCTGCTCGGCGTGTATCCCTGCGGAGCGTGCCTGAAATTTTTCCGGCGAACCGATGCCGGCATCTTGTTTGACGCCGGGGAACAGGTTTGCTACGGCTGCATCCGGGACTGGTGGCCGCGGCGCAGCGCGGGGATGGCTGAAAAAGAACGCGAAGACCTGGAAGGCAAGCTTGTGTTCTGGCTGCGTGACTATCATCACGCCGAAACCGTCAAAGATCCAGCCAAGCTGCCAGAACAGGAGCAGCAGGATTTGCAGATTGTGGCGAACTGCCTGGAGTGCCGGGGAACCGGGAGGTCGGGCGGGGATGAGCGTTGCCGTTTTTGCGATGGGCGAGGAACGGTGTGGGTGATTGTGCCGCGGAAGAAAGTCTGACCTCTGAAGTGAGATTCGGAGTCGTGTAGGGTTGTTCGAAGATGGTTAATGTTCGTTTGCCTGCGCATTTGCCGGCAGGAGTCGTTGGTCCCACTTCTCGACATTTGCGGCACTTTTCCCTTGCAGCAACGCGACGAATGCTTCCAGCGTTTTGCGGGCATCGCCGATCAGGAAGTAGAACGCTTCCCAATTGTCGCTGTCTTCTCCGTCGTGATTCGGAATCACGTAATCGAAATGGAAGGCTTGCTGCATCTCGCGGTAGGCGCTGGCGGCGCGGGTTTCGATGTCTTTGAGATCGGCGGAGGAAAGGATTCCCTTCTGCCGCGTAGTGCGGCGCAGCAGCTTGCGGCGCATGACGTCGGTCAGGAAATCTGGCAGAGATTGACTCCCTCCAGGCGCTTGCAGGGAGACGATTTCTTCCTGCGACAGCGGCGAAATGAAAACGGAAAGCTTCGATACGGCCGCCAGGAGTGGATGTTGCTGCAAGGCGCGGCCGACGTAGGGCGCGCCCTCGTAGAAAACGTCTCCGCGCTGAAGCAGCGATTGCAATTCCTGGACATCGAGCGCCTGCAGGTCCGTGCGAACTTCGATGATCGCGTACCGGTCGTCGTGCTGAAGGGCCTCGATCTGGGAGCGCGTGCGGAAGTGATAATCGACCCCTTCAGTTTCGCCGGGACGCGGTGAGCGGCTGTTGAAGAGGACGAGGCGATGCATCTTCGCGCGCAGCTCGGGATGAAATTTACCGAGCGCCTTGTAAAGCGGGGTTTTGCCGACACAGGACGGGCCGCTGACGATGACGAGGCGGCCGCTCGGCGGCTGAGAATTCTCTTGCCTGCGATGCGAGGCCGGCTTGGGCGCGGAGCGTGGCATGAAGTTCAGGTAAGAGTGTAAGGGAAAAAAGACTGCCAGGAACGCTGAGCGGCCGCCATGAACGGACATTGCACCGCAATTGCCCGAAGCTGCGACGGCCTTCAAAACTCACAGTCGGCTACCCGCTGCAAAAGGCGAAGAAGCGTGGCGCGGTCTTCCGGCGACATCTGCTGCTGGACTGCTTCGTCAGCGGCGATGCGGGCTTTGATGACTTCCTCGCGGTACTTGTTCCCCTTGGCGGTCAGATGCAAGGGAATGGCCCGCCCTGAGGAAGGTTTTTTCTCGGACACAAGTCCGTCGCGGACCATGGACTTGATGGCGCGGTGAACCACGGTCCGGTCGAAATCCAGCAGCGTGGCGATCTGGTTTTGGTTGAGCTGCGCGCCGTCGCGAAGCGTAGCCAGGATGAAGCCGCGCGTCGCCGAGCATTGCGTCTTCCGTTCCAATCTCCGGCCCACGGAAAAGTACGCCGCCGCGATGTGGGCAAGGACCGATTCCTTGAAAATGTTTTCCGGGATTTCCTTCTTCGGCAGAATCATAAGATCGTCACGGTTGCCTCGAGCGGCCTCCGCCACTGGGGCGGCTGAACGTAGGCATGCGATTTTTTTCCGATCGCAATCACCATAACAATCTCATGATTGCGCCGGGCCAGACCAAGATACCGGGAAAGCCGGCGGCCGTCGAAACCCTCCATCGGGCAGGATTGAATTCCGAGCGCTTCGGCGGCGATCATCAGATTCTGGCAGGCCAATGCGGCGCTCTTGGTCGCCCATTTGAACAAGTCCGGGCGGGACAACGGCGGCATGCCGCAGGTTCGAAACAGACTCAGCAACCAGAAAAGGGCGCGCTTGAAGCCGGTGAAGATGCCGAGGGGGCCGGGCATGAACAGGATGCGCCCGATCTTCGCGGTCCGCTCGAAGTCGCGAATCTTGGCCTCGGGGAAGCCGGTGCGGCGCATCCATTCCATCTGTCCCCGGGTGGTGGCGGACATCGATCCAATGTCGGCCACAGCTACCACCAGCGCCGAAGCGGTGGCGGCAGGCTTCTGCCCCATGCACAGTTTCGCGACCACTTGCTTGCCGCCCTCTGACGAAACCCAGTAGAAGCGATAAGGCTGGCTGTTGAAGCTGGAGGGCGCGTGGCGGGCGGCATCGAGAAGGTGGTTGCGCATCGCGGGCGAGATTTCGATGGGCTCGAAGAGCTTTACGGCGCGGCGTTGAAACATGGCATCGAGAAGGGTAGTCATGGAACGCTCCTTATGTTGTTATGACAACATAAATATGTTGTTATTGCAACATAAAAATGCTTGAGGATGAATGGGGAGCGGGGCCGATCCGCGGCATGTCTGGGGATGAATTTTGGCGGGACGGTTCCTGTACCGGACCATGTGTGTTGCGTCCCTGTGTGTTGCGTCCGAAGGACGCCTGATAGTAGCCCGGCGCCTTCAGCGCCAGGAGAGCTGAAAAGAAGGAAGCGGCATCCCGAAGGGATGCCTGAATCCGCTTCAACGAACGAACTCGGCGACTGCATCTTCCGGAGAAACTTACGGGGCTACGGCGGGAAGGGGACGGGCGCAAATAGAGAGTTCCGAGGTGATGTCGGGTCCATTCGTCTCGGCCAGTAGCTCGCGTTAGACCCTTGCCAAACCTGCTATCGAAGCTTCCCTTGCGGGGTGCCACGCGCGATTTGTACTCGGGCTCCGGGCTTACCGCCAACCGGAAAAACCTACCCAACGCCTCGGAACTCTATCCTGCCTCTGACTGGGTTTCTCGTTCGCCTCGACCAGCGCTTTGCTATAGACCCTTGCTTGCCTTCTCTTCGGATCTTGCGATCTGAAGAGCGACTGAGCTTGAGCCCCGGACGCCGCGCCAACCGGAAAAACTTAAGAAACTGTCAAAGAACGATTTAGTTCTACTCCTTTTAAAAATGGAGTCAACGAAAAGTAGGAGGCTGAATGTGATTTGTTTTCAGCAGAGTGCAGGCCGTCCACAGGCGGATGACAGGAATTGGTGCACCCCTAGTGTCGAACTTTGCGCACGGGCTGCGGCCGGGCGGATTTTGTCCACGCGTGCTTGCGGCAGATTGCGACGGTAACGGCGGGCAGGGGGAACGCAGGTTGTGCATATCTCGTAAAAGGTCCGCCGGGCAAGGGTTTTCATTGAATCAGAATTCCGCGCCAGGGTACAAATTCTCTATCACGGGAGAGGTTTGAGCGCCTCTTAACTAAACGTGCACAGTTTTTGCGAATGCGCGCGAGTTGGCCGCGTAAGCGCTTGACATCACATGGAACTCTGCTAAAGTGCGGTAAATGGCTGCGAAGCGCGCGGCCGAATTTTCCAGGTGCCCACTTTATGAAGAATGTTTACGAGGTTTTGCGCCAAAAAGAGATGGAACTCACCCGGTTAGAGAAAGAAGTGGAAGCGTTGCGGCTGGTGGCGCCGCTGCTTTCGGAAGAAAAAGAACTGGGGGCGGAAGTGACCAAGACGGCGCTGCCCACGGCCGTCAATGCCGGGCCATCGCAGCCGATCCGCATTCCCGCGCCGCCCGTGGTCGCCGCTGCGCAGCCGGTGCGCGCCGCCGGTTGGGACGATACCGCCAAGCGCTGGCCGTAAAGCCTGCTCCGCCGGCGGTATAAGCAAAAACAATCTCCTCGCGAACGGCACGGCTCAGGGTCGTGCCCTTCCCTTTTCCCAAAAATCTTCAAAATTCCGACGACTTCCTTACGTTTATGCGCCGATGACGGCTGGCAGCGCCGTCAGGAAACGATCGACCTCCTCGGCGGTGTTGTAGTGCGCGAGGCCGATACGCAGGAAGCCGCCGGATTTCTCCACGTCAAGTTTTTCCGTGACATTGAGGGCGTAATAGTTGCCGTCCCAGGTGAAGAAGCCGCGCTCGCCCAACTTGGTGGCGAGAGCGAGCGGCGTCTGCTGCGCCGTTTGATTGACGACGCGCACGGCCAGCGTGGGACAGCGCCACGCAAAGGCGGTGGGATCGGTGATGCCATAAATTTTGATTTGCGGCATCGCCTGCAGGCCGGCGATGAGGCGGCGCATCAGATCGTGCTCGTAGCGGCGGATGGCTTCGAAGGCAGAGACGATGGCGGCGCGCCGGGAACTGTGGCCTTGCGGCCTCGCGTCACTCGCCAGACCGTCGAGGCGGTTGTCCTCGCCTGATTCACGCTCGCGGCCGAGGTCAGCGATGTAATCGACGCAGGCCGTGATGCCGGCGATGCATTCGTGGTTCAGCGTGCCCCACTCCCAGCGAAAAGGAACGGTGTCGACGAGGGGGCGAACCTTGTAGGGGCGCAGGCGCTGCAAGTGCCCGCGCTTGCCGTAGAGCACTCCCAGGTGCGGGCCGAAGAACTTGTAGGTGGAGCAGACGAGGAAATCGCAGTCGAGATCGGCGACGTCGATCAGGCCGTGCGGGGCGTAGTGGACGGCGTCGACATAGGCCAGCGCTCCGTGGGAGTGCGCGAGGCGAACGATTTCTTTTACGGGGTTGATGGTGCCGACGGCATTGGACGCGTAGCCGACGGCGACCAGCTTCGTCTTCGAATTGAGCTTCGACTCGAGGTCTTCGACATCGAGCGTGCAGTCTTCGGTGTGGATCTCGGCCCAGCGGATGGTCACGCCTTTTTCTTCGAGCGCGAGCCAGGGGGAGACGTTGGCGTCGTGATCGAGGCGGGTGACCAGGATTTCGTCGCCGGGGCCGAGGTCGCGGCCAATGCTGCGGGACATCGCGTAAGTCAGCGAGGTCATGTTCTGGCCGAAGACGATTTCGTCGGAGGCGCAGTGCAGGAAGTCGGCCATGGCGGCGCGGGCTTCGGCGAGCATGGCGTCGGTGCGGCGGCTGGTGGCGTAGGCGCCGGCAGTGTTGGCGTTGTCGTGGCGAAGGTAGTGCGAGATCGCGTCGATGACGCGCTGCGGAACCTGCGTGCCGCCGGGGCCGTCAAGAAAAACGGCGGGGTGTCCGTTGACGGTTTGCGCGAGAGAGGGAAACTGGGCGCGGATGCGGGAGAGGTCGAGGGCGGGGGAGGCGATTTCAGTCGTCGGCATGGTCAATTTAGTTTTATCATGGCGGCGAAGAATCGAAAGTCTCGAGCTTCCCTGGAGATTGCATGGGTCTGCCCAGCTCGGTGCTTCTGCTAACAACGCTTCTGTATTCGTCCTTCACATCTTTTGCGTCAGATCAGGCTGTTTCCGCACCGGAAGGTTGGACTACTGTGTCCACGCCATTTCGTGCAGTCAACATTACAGCCAACGGAGACACCCTGTGGGTGTGTGGCGCAGACGAAATGATTCTTACCTCAAAGGATGGCGGTTCGACTTGGGAAACTAAGCACCAAAACCGCGACGGCGAGGTGCTCTTGAACATTTCGTTCGTGGACAACAAGGTCGGCTTCGCCGGTGGCACAGGCGGATTGCTGCTGTCGACCAGCGACGGTGGACAAACGTGGAAGTCTCACAAGCTAACCGACACGGTGCGCGTCTTTTCCTTCGCTGACGCACAGAACGGACTAGCGATCTTGGGCAGCGCCGACAGCCTGTTAAAAAGAGATCTACCGGCGGGCACAGTCTACACTTTTGGCGCGGTCGAAGTTACGCACGACGGGGGAGACCATTGGGAAAAGGTTACCGCTCTTGAGTCGGATGATCTCCGACCCTTTACGCAAGTCCTTTCCATAGCAGCGTTGGACAGTACGCACTATTTAATGATTCGACGCCATCCTGAGATAGAGGACGCTTTTGTGGTCACAAACGACGGGGCCAAGACCTGGAAGTTAGTTCACATGCAAAACGACTCGTCTAATCGAGTTATGGCTCGAACAGTACTGGTGCACCAAGGAGAATACTGTGCTTTCGGCCACGAATTGGTTCATCGCGAAAAGGGCGGTGGCTATGGCGTACCGTTGACCATGCACTCGAAGGATGGCGAGGCATGGACGCACGGCGTGGGCGGACCCAATGAATTTGGAGCGTGCAATTCTCAGGGTTGTAATTTGTGGGACGGTGTTGTGGAATCGTTATACGGCCAGCGCGAACAATCGTGGGATCTGCCACAAGACGGCTCGTTGACGGAGAAGTGGGCGCTCGCGGTCAATAAAGCATGTACCGTCAGCGATAGCCTTAAGTGCGCTACCGCTCGGCTCGTCGATAAGCCTCGACCGCGACCCGAAGGAATAGTCTTTATCTCGACCGACAATGGAAATTTTGCGGAGGGGTGTCTGGAGTGCAAAGCTCTGCCCATCATCCCCGACAAGCCGGGTGCCACGTCAATGACTCCTCTGCACGCTTCTATAGCGGTGCATCGTGACGGGACTGTGGCGAACGTAGCGGTTGACTGCCCCGCCAGCAAGCGGCTCGGTGACATCATCGCCGACCAGTTGTCTAAGTGGCTATTCGAGCCTGGACACGGCGAGACCGGCACAGTTGAGACCAAGAAAGATGTTTCAATGATACTCATGTGCCACGGATTCCCCGGGCAGCCTGAGACCTATCGCTGTACGTTGCGTCCTCAGAGTGAGTTCCCGACACCTACCGAATTGGCTCTCCAACAACGTGAGGGAGCTAGGTCGCACTCGTGCATGGCGGCTCCTTTCACGCTCCCTCCGGAGGCGCGAATTAAGAAACGGCCCGGATGAAATCCGCCAGCATCCCGTATGCCGTCGCGTACAAACCCGGATTTTCTTCCGTCATGGCGAGGCCGGGAAATATGTCGGTCTCAAAATAAATGTAGGACGAAGTTCCGGAAATTTTGCCCATCGGGCTGTGGCTCAAGACTTTTTCGGGAGCCACGCTCGCCTGCACCCGATCACCCACCCGCTTGGCGCGGCAGACGAGCTTGAAGGGCCAGCCATCGCGGCGGCCGTTGCGCAGGGCGTTGGTGGTCAGTTCGCGAATTCCTTCGCGATGAATTTCTTCGAGGCGAATCGGCGCGTCACTCGGGGCTGAGAGCATCAGGACGTTGATCAGTGCGGCGGTCTTAACCGCGGCGTCCCAACCGTCGATATCGTGGGTGGCATCCGTTTCGGCGACGCCAAGCTCTTGCGCCTTGGCGAGCGCCTCGGCGAAGCTGAGGCCATTTTCCATCTCGCCAAGGATGACGTTGGTGGTCGAGTTGAGGATGCCGTGAAATCCCTGCAGGTGGATGGCGGGCAATTGATCGAACAAAGAAAAGATAGGCACGCCGTCCATCACCGTCGACTCAAACAGGAAGCGCTTGCCGCGTGCGGCAGCCAGATCGCGCAGTTCGCGGTAGGCGTGAACGATGGGGCCCTTGTTGGCGGTGATGGCGTGGGCGCCATGCTCGAGCGCGGCGCGAATGTGGTCGACCGCAGGCTGGCCGTTTTGCACGTTGAGAGAAGTTGCTTCGAAGAGAACGTCGGCGCGCGCGGCGGCTAGCCAGTCGCGGACGGCTTGGGCTTGGGCTTGGCTCGCGCTCGGCTTTGAAGGTACTTTCGGCAGTTCGCGGGCAGGAGTGCCCGCGCCACACAGACCTGGTGCATCGAGACCGCGGACATCGGCGATCCAGCCCAGGCGGCGCGAGGCGATGCCGGTGATGTGAAAGGTGATGCCGTAACGATCACGCAATTCGCCGGCGCGATCGGCGAGCAGGCGCGCGAGCGCGCGGTTGACATTGCCGAAACCTAGAAAGCAGAGGTTGTATCGAGTCAGTTTCAAAGTTTCAAGGTTTCACGTTTCAAAGGAAAACCCAAGCCTTTGAAACGTGAACATGCCCGATATTTCCATTTTGGCCGCCAAAAAGGGGTTTCGTGTGGTTTCAACAACTTTGAACGCTGAAACCTTGAAACTTGTTTATCCCATCACCGTGGTGTGCTCGGGGCGAATCTTGTAGAGCACGCGCACCTCGCCGGGCTGGCCGTAGGGGTACTTGTCGACGCCGAGATATTTCTTGGCCATCTTGTTGATGTGGTCGGCGGCGCCGTCTTCGGTGATCTCGACCACGCGGCCGCGGATTTCCAGGTAGCGGTAAGGATTTTCGGGATCGATGATGGCTAGCGAAACGCGAGGATCACGGCGCACGTTCTTATCTTTCTGGCGGCCCTTGGCGGAATTAAAAATGACATGTTCGCCGTCAAAGTCGCACCAGACGGGCGTGACCTGAGGCCGGCCGTCGGGCATGAGCGTGCCCAGGCTGGCGAAGGCGCGTTTCTGAAAAAGGTCGCGATATTTCTCGGGGATCACTGCCGCCATGTAAGCCTCCTTGCAGAGCAGAAAGAATTCAGCACCCATTATAAAACGCGATGGCGCGGCGTGGATTTGCAGACCCGGTTGGCGCCGCGTATCCTTGCTGGTCATCTATTTCCCTGCAACGAATCAAGGAGGCTGCATGAGCGCCGCATGGCAGCGCCCGGGCGCGCGCAGAAGCTTTCGGCTGGTCGTGTTTCTTGCTCTCATCATTACCTTCCCAGGTGTTTTGTTCCCCCGCCAGGCTTCGCCGGGGCTGCTGTGGGCGCAGAGCGCGAAATATCCGCAGACAATCGTGTTCATGACCGATTTCGGCGTGGTCGACGATTCGGTGAACATCTGCCGCGGGGTCATGTACTCGATCATGCCCGATGTTCGCATCGTCGACCTGACGCACCAGGTGACGCCCTTCTCGATTCCGGATGGCGCACGATTTCTTTTCGGCGCGACCCCGTATTACCCGGCGGGAACGGTGTTTGTGGTGGTGATCGATCCGACGGTGGGAAGCACGCGCAAGGCGATCGTGGCGAAGTCGAAGCGGGGGCAATTTTTTGTGCTGCCCGATAACGGACTGCTGACGCTGGTGGAGCAGCGCGACGGCATCGAGGGCGTGCACGAAATTACGAATCCGGAGTGGATGATCGGAACCCGGCTGTCGTCGACTTTTCATGGGCGCGATATTTTCTCTCCGGTGGGCGCCCATGTGGCCCGGGGAGACGACTGGAACAAAGTAGGGCCGGAGATGCCGGTGGCGTCGCTGGTGCGCCTGGATTTGAAGGCGCCGCATTTTGACGATCGCGGCGTGACGGCGGAGGTGATTGCCACGGATGGGCCCTTCGGAAATTTGGTGACCAATTTGAGCGGCGAGGACTTCCTGAAACTCGGCTACCAGCGCGGGCAGGATGTGACGGTGAAGATTGGCGAAAAAGAGATGAAGATCAAGTTCGTGAAAACGTTCAGCGACGTGCCGCTGAATCAGCCGCTGATGTACATCGACTCGCGCGGGCGGCTGGGAGTGGCGGTGAACCAGAACAGCTTCGCGGCGACATACGGTGTGAAGCCGCCGGTGGAATTGTTTATTCCGCGAGCCGGGAAGTGAACATTGAATAACATCCGGCGGATGAGAAGTTTGTGCCGGGCGAACTGGAAGGAGACGAATATGAGGGGCGCATATTCATCAGTTTTGGTTCGATGGTTACGGAACACTGGTCTGGCGCTTCTGCTGGCGATGCCGGTGGTAGTGTCAGCTCAGAGCTACCGGGGATCGATCCGCGGCAAAGTTGCGGACCCTAGCGATGCGATGATGGCGAACGCGAAAGTGACCGCCAGGAGCCTGGAGAGCGGCCAGATTCGCGAGACCGTGACCGGAGCCGACGGAGCATATGTGCTGGCGGAATTGCCGGCGGGCAAGTATGAAGTCAGCGTCGAGGCGGCTGGGTTCGTTAAACCCACGCAGATCGCTGTGGTGGAAGTCGGCCAGGACACGGCAGTGGACTTCAAGCTGGCGCTGCACGGTGCGGATGTAGTTACAGTGAATGCGGCGCCGCCGATTGTGGAATCGACGCGGGACGTGCTGGGCGAGGTGGTGGACCAGCGGCTGGTGACGGAGTTGCCGCTGAACGGCCGCGATTTCGGAAAGCTGGTGGCGCTGGTGCCGGGTGCGACGGTCGAGCCCTCGGGCGTGGCGGCGATCCAGAGCGGCTTCGGGCAGTTTTCCATCAACGGCAACCGCGACCGATCGAACAATTACACCGTGGACGGCACCGATAATAACGACCCGTTCTTCAATAACTCCGCCTTCAATCAGACGGGAATCGGGGGCGCGCCGGCGTCGCTGCTGCCGATTGACGCGATCCAGGAATTCAATCTCGAATCGCAATTTCCCGCGGAGTACGGGCGCAACAGCGGATCGGTCATCAACATTCTGACCAAGTCCGGCAGCAACGAGCTGCACGGAAGCGCGTTCGAGTTTTTGCGCAACAGCGCCATGGACGCGCGGAATTACTTCAACCGCGAGCCCGCGGTAAAGAGTCCCTTCCGCAACAACAATTTTGGAGCCTCGCTGGGCGGGGCCATCATCAAGAACAAAACTTTCTTCTTTGGCGCGTATGAGGGGCAGCGCGAGCGAGTCGGTTCCGATTTCAGTTTTCTTGTGCCCACGCAGGCCGAAATTGCCGGGGCGCAAACTCTGGTTGCGAACAATGGCGGAAGCAGCGTCACGCCGAGCCCCGCGCTCACGAATATTTTGGGACTGTTCCAGGCATTGCCGGGATACAACGGAACCTCGGGAACGATTTCCGGAACCGACCTGGATAAAAACAGCGTCGACAGTTTTATCGTGAAGATCGATCACCAGATCACGTCCTCGGAATCTCTTACCGGACGTTACGCACTGGCGCGAAGCCAGCAGACGTTTCCGTTGGGCGGGTTGGGATTCGGCGCGGGATCGCGGCTGCCGGAGTTCGCGCAGACGTCGCCGGCAAGAGTGCAACTGGTATCGGCGAGCCTGCTGACGACTTTGAGCGGCACCCGGATTAATGAGGTGCGCTTCGGGTACAGCCGTTACCGCACATCATTCAGTTCGCTGGATGGCAATACCGACCCTGCGAGCTTCGGAACTCCGGCCGTTCCATTCAATCTTGGGACGGGCCAGTTGGGCCTGCCGGAGATCGATTTCGGAGGTGCTTTCGAAAACCTGGGCGCCAGCGGCTTCAGCATTCCGCGCGGGCGCACCAGCCAGAGCTTTCAGATTCTTGATAACTTCACGTGGCTAAAAGGGCGGCACACGGTGAAGTTCGGCGGAGAATACCGCCGCGCCGTGATCTCGAGTTTCAACAACAATCTGGAGCGCGGACTTTTCTCCTTCAGTTCCGACCCCACCAGCTTCAGTATGTGTCCGGCGTCGCCGCTGTGCAACGATCCGGGAACGGTGACGCTGGCCAACTACTACATCGGCAACACATTCCCGTCGATTGACGCCGGCAATACGCAGCGCGATACGTTTAACAACGGCCTGGCATTTTTTTTGCAGGACGATTTCCGCGTTGCGCCGGCTTTCACGCTGAACTACGGCCTGCGCTGGGAATATTTTGGGCCGTTGGGCGAAACGCACAACCTGTTATCGAACCTGGGCGCGGACGGAAATCTTGCAATGGTGGGGACCGATGGCCTGCACGGTGTCTACAACCGGGACCTGAACAACTTCGGACCCCGGATTGGATTTGCCTGGAACGCGTTGCACGATACCGTGTTGCGCGCCGGGTATGGAATTTATTACGACTACATTCCGCAAGACCTGCTGATCGCGAACTTCACCAACTCGGCGGGATTGGCGACCAATCCGATCGGGCCGCAAGCGGTGCTTTCTCTGTCGAACGCATATAACCAGGGTGCGTGGAGCGGGCAGTCTCCGCTGCAGACGGTGGTGAGCCCGATTGCGCCGCCGTATCCGCCCAGCGGATCGGACATATTCTTTACGCCGCGAAACCTGGTGACGCCCTATTCGCAGAACTGGAATTTCAATCTTGAGCAGACGTTGACTTCAGCCATGGCTCTGCAACTGGGATACGTGGGCAGCAAGGGAACGAAGCTGGTGCGGCTGAGAGACGCGAATCAGCCGCTTGCCGACGGAACTCGCCCGAACGGGAACTACGGCTTCATGGATGAGTTCGCGACCATCAGCGCGTCCACCTACAACGCACTCCAGGCAACCTTGCGGCTGCGCGATTGGCATGGGCTTTCGGGCTTCGCCGGGTACACGTTCTCGAAGTCGCTGGATGACGCCTCCGATGGCATCGACTTCAACTTCGCGACGGTAGCCTTGCCCCAGGATTCCAACAACCTGGCGGCGGAGCATGGGCCGTCGAACTTCGATACGCGCCACCGCTTTACGGCGGCATTTTCTTATCGCATACCGGCAGGGGGCGGGCCGAAGCGGCTGACCGAAGGTTGGGAGTTGAATACGATCATCACGGCGCAAAGCGGGCGCCCGGTGCCGATCGTGAACTCCGACGATACCAGCGGCTTGACTTTCGATCAGTTCCCCAGCCCATCGAACTTTCACCAGAGGCCGAACCTGGTTCCTGGAATCAATCCCATCAATTCCAACTGGGAGTCGTCGCCGGACACGATTGGATATCTCAACGGAAACGCGTTTGCCGACCCGCCGCTGGGAACATTCGGAACGTTCGGGCGCAACGAACTGTACGGCCCGCATTTCTGGAATGTGGACTTCGCGGTGGCGAAAAGCACGCGGCTGACCGAGCGGGTCAATCTGCAATTGCGGGCGGAGTTATTCAATATTTTCAATCATCCGAATTTCGCGCTGCCCAATTTCTTCGTGAGCCCGGGAATCGCCAACCAGGGCCTGATCACGCAGACGCCGGACCAGGCGCAAACCAATCCCGGCCTGGGCGGCGGCGGACCGCGAGTGGTGCAAGTGGCTGCGAAGTTTGTGTTCTGAGCCGGCGCGGGAACGAGCCGAGCGCTTACGCGGCGGACGATTCCTTCTGGATGCGGGGCAGGACCGCGCGCAGCAAGGCTTCAAAGCTGCCCTTGACGCGCTCGCCGGTTTCGATGACTTCCTGGTGAGAGAGCGGCTGATCGAGAATTCCTGCGGCCATGTTGGTGACGCAGGAAATGGCGAGCACCTTGATTTCCATGTGACGGGCGGCAATGACTTCCGCTACGGTCGACATACCAACCAGGTCGGCGCCGATGATGCGCAGGTAATTGATCTCCGCTGGTGTCTCGTAACTTGGCCCTTGCAGCGCGGCGTAAACCCCTTCGTGCAGGGTCATGCCAAGCTCGGCCGCTTCCTCACGGGCGAGCGCTCGATAGGATTTCGAATACGCTTCCGTCATGTCGGGAAAACGCACGCCATGGCGGTCGTCGTTGGGGCCGATCAGAGGGCTGGTCGATTGCAAGTTGATGTGATCGCGGATTAGCACCAGCGCGCCCTGTGAAAAGTTGCGATTGATTCCGCCGGCGGCGTTGGTCAGGATGACGGAGCGAATCCCAATGCGAGCGAAGACGCGAATGGGAAACGCAATCTGGTGCGCCGAGTATCCCTCGTAAAGATGGACGCGACCCTGCATGGCCGCGACGGCGACGTCGCCGGCTTTGCCGATGACCATTTGGCCGGCGTGTCCGATGGCGGTGGATCGGGGAAACGAGGGAATCTCCGAATACGGAATCCGCGCCGCTTCGGCGAGAGAATCGGCGAAGCTTCCCAGGCCGGAGCCGAGGACGAGGCCGATGCGCGGCCGCAGGGCGGTTTGCTGCAACACGGTTTGCGCGGCGGCTTCGGCGAGGGTGAATTGGTCGTCCATGATCGTCAAGTCTATAAATCGCCATCGGCCAGGTACCGTCCGTGGCCATTGCGATCGAGCCAGTCGTACAAAAATGTCTGATAGAGATAGGAAGCGACCATCTCTTCGCCGAGTTCGTGCGTTTCGGTGCACAGGAATGGCAGGCGCATTCCGGCGAGCAAGGCAATCAGCGATTGCGTGACCTGGTTGGCGGTGGAGCGGCGCGCATACGGGTACGCGCTCTTAATCTGGCTGAGCGGGGCGGTGATCACGAGCAAAGAATGCGGAAGTTCGCTCATGCGGCGCAAGCGGCCCAGGAACGCCTTGCGGTTTTGGGTAAAGGAACAAACCAGGTCCGATAAATCCTTCCGCTCGACCGCGCAGGAATCTTCCATGCCGGCGATGCTGTAATCGCCAAGCTTGAGCGTGCGCATTTCGACGCCGGCGAACCATCCGGAAAAACGGCGCAGACAGAATGGAATCTGCTCGCGGGTGTCGACGACGGCAACCGGGAGCGGCGTGCGTAGTTGCGTGCCGCCGCGCTCAGCCAGCACGGGAATGATGGGAGGAGCGACCGGAGTCGGGCTCATCTGCCACGCGAGCGGCGAAGCGATGAGAGTTCGCTTGCGCGATTGAGAGGAGCGGCGTCCTTCGGGCAAAAGCTCTCGTACCGGCATTTCTTGTACCTCGAATCTCCCTGAGCGCGGCGATCGAATCGGCGCTCCTTAGTATTTCCTTTCGAACTTTGCGAACTCGCCCTCAAGCCGCCACTGCTCGCGAGCGCGCTCGTTTGCGGCGAGAAACTTTTCGCACGCGGCAGAGGGTTTGTCCGCGCCCATGGCATCTGCCGCGCAGGCCGGGGCCGCGCGAAAGACAATTTTTGTTTGCTCCCACAAGCTTTCGCCGGGCAAAAAACTGTGTTCCAGACTCTGCCGCGCCATGCGCTTCAAATCGGGGTAGGTGAAGTGATAGGTTTCCACTGCCCGCAGGTATTCGTGCGTCATGTCGGAGCGCGATACGCCTTCATCGTCGCTGGCCAGCGCGACGGGAACGCCGTTTTTGATGTAGGTGGGCAGAGGATGATCGTCGCCACTTATGCCAAGAATCAGATCGTTGGAGGTGAGCGCGATCTCGACGAGCACATTGCGCTCCGCCATTTCATGCATGAGCCCGATCGGATCTTTTTCGTTCATGACTGAGACGCCGTGGCCAATGCGCTCGGCGTGGCCGCGCTCGACTGATTCCCGAATGTGGTAGGCGAGATCTTCGGGGGGAACGAGGCCCAACGCCAGTTCTCCCGCGTGCAGCGTGATGTGGACCTTGGGATAAACGCTGTGCAGGTAATCGATCATGGCCATGTGTTCGCGGAAGTCGTGCACGCACACGTACCAGTCTTCGGGCATAACCAGATTGAAGCCGACAAAATGAGGATCGGAGGAGGCCAGCTCAAAGCCGAGCAGGATCTGCGCGAAGACGATTTCGTGGGGCAGGCCGCGCAGCACCTGGTACAAATAGCGCACGGTGACGGCACAGCCCTCGGCCGCTTCGGGCGTGCCGCATTTCATCAGGGCGTGGGCCCGGGCGTCGATGTCGGCCATGCGCTTGCTGGTTTCAGAAGCGACGTCCTTCATACCTGCGGCCAGCAAGGCCTCCCGCATCTTGGCGAAATCAGAATTCCATTCGACTTTGGCGGCCAGCTGAGCCGCCGCGCCCGAGTCGGCGGTATGCATGTATTCGATGTACTGCAGGTGGTCGCGGCCGGCGCGGTTGGTGGAGGTGGCAATGGCTTCCGCCACGTGCGTGTGCGAGGCGGGGCCAAATTTTTCGAAGGTGGCGAAAAAATGATCGTGGCCGGACTCATTTCCGGCGGTCCAGTTGCGCATCGACCAGGCATCGACCATCTGGTTATAGAGCACGTGATCGCCGTAGGCGCAGCGCGCCGCGGGCTTCGCCGTGTAGGTTTCGCAGCCGTCGCAGGGACCGGGCAACAGACGCGAGGAAGTGCGATCGACGCACAGGCTGGAGTCGGCTGCGAAATCGATCAGGTCCTCGGCGTAGATGGCGCCATCGAGATGGTTGTGCAGATCTCCGCCCTTGGGAAGTTCGCGCAGGAAGGCCTGCAGAAGCGGCGGCTGCTTGCGGATCGAATCGAGATAGCGCGCGGTTCGTAGCTCTGCGCTCTGAGCGGCGGCAAAGACGGGCAGCAGGAGCAGCAAAGCTCCAAGAGACTGGTCGCGCCAAAGCGTTCTCAATTGGAACCTCCAAGGGGAAGTGGAAATTCAGGAAAGGAATTGTAATCGGTCGCGGAGGAGAAGTTCACGGAAAAGATTGGCTCGAACGGAATCCGTAGAAGCTAGCGGAGGAAAGCGATCACAGCGATCACGATTGCCAGCAGCAGGACAGCGCCGAGGATGAATCGGTTGGCGAATAGCCAGGATTCGGATTCGGCGGCGGCGCCGAAAAGCGTGGGTTCGGGGGAAACGGCGATCGTTTCTTCGGGAGGGGTCGAGGCAATTTCTTCCGGCGGAGCGGCTGGCGGTTCGGTAGCGATGGCGGGCGCTGCGGCAATAGCCTGAGGAAGATTGACGGCCGGTGCGACCGAGAGTGTTTCCGGAGCAGCGGGCGGTTGCGGGGCTGGCTTGGGCGCGGCGGGTTTGGGAAGTTGCCCGCGCCACTGTTTTTCTTCGCACTCCACGCAAAAGGTGCGCCCGTGCGAGATGGGGAAGCCGCATGCCTGGCACTTGCGCAGATCCCGGAGAACCGGAGGCACGGCGACCGAGTCTTCGGCGTTTTCCGCGCTGGTGGCGCTGCCATGCGCGTGCGCCGAGGACGACCAGAACAGTGGCTGCCTGGGAGATGAAATTTTCTCGTGAGGTAGCGGCTCGAGCTTCGTTGCCGGCAACGATTCTGTCTTCACTTCCGGCGCCCGTGGCGGGAGATCGACCTTCGCGGGCTGCGCAGGTTCTTTTATGGGATCCGGGAGGGGGTGCGTTTGGATCGATGCAGGCTGCGGAGGCGACATGACGGGCGCAGGGTTGACCTCAGGCTCGGGACTTGTCGCGATGACATCCCGAGGGGCCGGCGGGGCTACCGCGGCCGGCTCTGCCGTGGCAGGTTGCAGCGCGACCGCTGGATCGAGGGAAGGAGCTTCCTGCGCGGCGGCGGCATGCTTCACCGCGACTTCCACCATGGCACTGAGGCGCTGCAAAGCCGAAACATCGCGCGGCTGGAAGGCGCGGGGGCGGCCGGAGAACAACTCGAACACTCCAAGGACGTGGTCGTCGCTGACAATCGGCATGAGCACGACCGAAGCGATTCCCAGTTGCCGGCAGACTTCGTGATTCACGCGGAGATCGCGCTCGGCATCGTCGCAGCGCAGGGGCTGGCGCGTGCGGACGCACTCTCCGGAGAGGCCAAATTCCATCGACAGCAAAGCGCCGAGTTCGGGGGCGCTGGAACCGATCGAAGCGCGGCAGAGCATGTCATGGTCGCCGCGACGCAGGGCAATGGCAGCGCCGCTGGCGTCGGTAATGTACTGGGCGCGCTCTGCAAGGAGTTGAAGGGCGGCGTCGAGATCACGATGCGCCATGTGCGCCACGGAGTGCGAGGGATCGCGATCGTAGGGTGCAAGGGCGGAGGCGGTTCCCAACGCGGCCGCGGATTGCCGCGGCTTGCCGGCGCCGGCAGGTGTGGCTTGGCGTCCTGCAAAGGACGCAGGGGCAGGCTCGAATCTGGATTCAGGATCCATGGCGCGCTAGCTTGTAGAAGCGTTAATGGAGTCTCGCGCGGGCATTCAACCGTGTCAAGGTCCCGAGAGTAAGCGACGAGGAACTAAGGACGGAAGGCTGCTACTGACGCCGGCGGACGGCTGTGCTGGCCAGGAGGTTGGCCTCGGCGTTGCGTTCGCGGGGAACATGAGAAATGGAAAAGCTGAGCGCGCGAGCCAGCTTGCGGCAGGTCCAATGCAGGGAATAAAGACGGGAGCTGCGGCAGGTGTACTCGCCGCGCATCTGGCGCACCACCACTTCCGAGTCGGAATAAACGTGCAGCGCCTTGGCCTTCGCGGAAACCGCATATTGCAGGGCTTCCATCAGCGCGACGTATTCGGCGACGTTGTTGTCCTGGTGGCCGATCCACTTGGAGATGCGGATGGGCCCGCTGGATAAGCCGTCGATGATGACTCCAATGCCCGACGGCCCCGGATTGCCCAAGGAACCGCCGTCCACGTACGCCACAAGTTCCGACATCAGAGTCTGCACGCTTAGTAGCAAGATGCACCCAGAAAGTTTTCCCGTCAAGGTGAATGTTAGGTTCTGGCGCACTTGCGGACGACTTAGGCACCTGTGCAATTTCGTGTGCAAAATTGGCACTAATTGCTGTGCTTGCTTGCCTAAGTGTGAAAATTCAATGAATTACATTTCTGATTATCCACAGGATGCACGAGAGGCATTGCACCATTAGTTTGCGTTGACATTTATCAATGCTCTGTTAAGGTGATCTCCGTCGACGGTTGAAAGGGACAGCGAAATAAACCTTGCTGACCCGAAGTAAACTGGGTGATCAGCTCAGCGGGGCAACCTGAGGAGCAGCCAAACCGCACAAAACCGACGGCGCTGCGAGGTGCAGTTGGGGTTTGGGACTGTGAAAACAGTGATCGCATCAAGGGGCTGTGACGGTACATGCGTCCACGCTGTTGGCTCCCTCGCAGGAGGCGGCGGCTAGAGCATAACCAATGTCACGGCCCTTTCAATTTTTTCCGCCGCTACTTTCACTTCCTAACCATAAGCTTGCGCTCCAGCCTTGAAAAAAAGACAAAGAGAAGCATCGATTCGATGAAGGACACGGGAACCACATATAGCGTTCCCAAAATAAGGCGCGGCAACAGCTGCCCGAAGACCAGCCACATCGCGAATACGTGCAGAACCAGGCACGCCGTCCAGAAAATCCAGAAAATCCAGAAAATCCAGAGCGCTCGTTTTTTACGACCGAATATTAGAAGACCAAATAACGCACAAAAGGTCCACATGATTGCCGCGTGCCATTTGTGTGGGGAACTCCGGTAGTCGAGGATGATCATCGCGACTAATCCAAGGGCGATTCCGATCCAGCCCAAGAAATTGTCGCTCAAAACCCTTCCCCTCGACTTCTGACTCCTCTCGTAAGCATGTTGCAAATGCCGTTTCACCCCGCGGCCTCGCCCGCCATCACTTCGTCCACATAACACCAGACCCAATTTTCTCCAGGCTGAACCGACCGCATGACGGGGTGCCCGCTTTCTTTGAAGTGCCTGGTGGCGTGCTTGTTTTTGGACGAATCGCAACAGCCGACCTTGCCGCACGACATGCACATGCGCAAGTGAACCCAGGTATCGCCGGTCTTAACGCACTCCTCGCAAACATGCTTGTCGGTGGTAGTGATCTTGACCTGATCCAGGTGCTTACACTTCGTCGCCATCTTCACTCCTCGAAAAACTAAGGATGAGAGGCATTCTAGAACAGATGCGAGAGTTCGAGCAGACCGTAGAGGCTGAGCAGGGCGAGGATGGGTCCGCCCCAGATCATCAGCGAGCACTTCCAACCGAGCGAACGGGCGAGGTCGCGCTGGCTGCGCCAGGAAATCAAGAACGTGGAATTGTTCTTGCCTTTCATGAGGACCACCGGCGGGTGGGAATCGAAGCCGTCGATGGCCTCCGGAGCTTGCACCTGCACGCCCGGCCGTGTCTGGCCGTGGACATCGCTGGCGGCGCCGTTGGGCGTTACGCCGGCAGCCGCCCATGCGGCAGGACTGGTGATTCCGGCCTTCATCAGCGCGGCAGCAATCTTCTGCTGCTGCGTCATCTCGGAAGTCTTCGGCTGAGCCTGGTCCGGCGACAGCCGGATGACCTGGGTCGACCGCATGACCGTCTTGTCGGAAGCGGAGGCCGGCAATTCGGCCATGACCGATTCCATAAAGGCCTGCTCGCGCTCGCTGGATAACCCGTTCAGGAACGATGGCGCGTTGAAGCTGGGTGCGCCGATGCGCGGCAGCGAAAATGGCGAGCCGCCGAGAGAAAGTGAAAAGCCGGAGCCCGAGCCAAAGCCGGCCGGCTCCGCGTCGGCAATGGCATGGGAAGTGAGTTCGAGGCCCGGATTCTCGTCGAGTGTGCCGAGCACGAAGAGCCAGTTTTTTGGCTTGATACAGAATTCCTCGACTTTGATTTTGTTAGTGGTGCTTACGCCGTGGCGCATAAGAAAGTCGCGCACGTTCGGAGGCGCTTCCTCTTTTGTGGTGAAAAAGCCGTCGCAGAATTCCTGCTGGAAGTCGCGGTGCAGGTCAAGATCGGCGCCGCGCGGATCGATCATGACTTTGCCGGTATTGTCGTCTAGGAAAAAAGGAAGGTGCATGCACTCGCCGGCCACCTTCACCCACTGCTTGTTCTTGCCCGCTTGCTTCCACTCCCACACGACGGTTCGGTAGTAGTAGCAGGCGCGTGCGGTAATCGGCGCCGCCATGGTGTAGGGACCGACGGCGAGTCCGTTCATCTCGACCAGACCCATGGATGCGCTGCGCACCTTCGAGACCGGTGTGTCGAGAATCAGCTTGCGGCGCTGCAACATGCGGAAACCCTGAACGAACAGATAGAGTCCCGCCCCAAGACCGATGACGCACCAGAAAAGCAGTCCGGCGGGATTGGAAGAACGAAGTAGGATGGCGGCGGTCAATGGCTGGCCTGTCGGGCAGGATTCGGGGGACACGCCCTAATCGAGGCTAGCGGAGCGGCGCTGTTGCAGGCAGCAGAAAACGGCGGGAACGGCTTACGTTGGTAACGAAAATTGAGCGGATTCTAACTTTGCGCCGATGGGCGGCGGCCCCGCAAGAATAAGTACGCGACGGTGAGAACTACGAAAAACATGAAGCCGCCTACTTCGTTGATGCGGGAGGCGAAAAGAGTCCGCAGAATGGTGGCGCTGGCGAGGACAAAACCGACGATCGAACCCCACAGGCCCAGCGGAGAACGCAAGGGCAGTGCAGCCAGCTCGCGAGGCCCAAGAGCGCGGCGAAAACTGACGTGCGCCGCGAGAGAGACGACCCAGGAAAAAATCAGTCCGGAGAAAGCGGCGCCCATGATGTAGAGGAACGCGTCTTTGGGCGCCCAGTTTTCGATCACGAGCGCGGTCACGATTCCGTACGAAGAAATCAGCACAGCCGTACGCGGGGAACCGGCGGCGTTGAGCTTGCCGACTTTAGCCGGCGCCCATCCGGTACGGCCCATTGAGAACAGCAGCCGCGACGCGACATACAGCTTGGCGTTGGCGCCGGAAAGAGCGGCGGTGAGGACGACAAAATTCATGACGGCCGCAGCCGCCGGAATTCTGGCCGTTCGCAGCACGCTGACGAAGGGACTCTCCGAAACGCCGGCATGATTCCAGGGCATGACGCCCGCCAGAACGATGATTGCGCCAAGATAGACGGTGGCCAGCAGGAAGATCGTGATCCGCGTGGCGCGGGGAATGTCCTCGGCGGAGCGCGTCTCGCCGCTTGTGACGGCCAGAATTTCGATTCCGCCAAAACTGTAAATCGCCCAGAAGACGGCGATCAAAGGAGCGATGGGGCCCTTGGGAAAAAATCCGCCGTGCGCGGTGTATTGCGGCGCGACGCGGCCGCCGGCGAGCAGCGCTGCTCCCGCCACGATGAAGCCTGCAATCGTGATCAGCTTGATCATGGAGAACCAGAACTCGAACCGCCCGAAATTGTGCACGCTGCCCAGGTTCACCAGCAGCAGTAACGCAGAAAACACAATCACCCATGCCATAGCGGGAACTCCGGGCAGCCAGAATCCCATGTACGTGGCGGAAGCGACCAGTTCGGCTCCGATGGAGAAAGCGATGGCGGCCCAATAAGCGGCACGACCGAGAAATCCCAGGTACGCATTCAGGTAAAGCTCGCCGTAGAGGCCGAACGATCCGGCGGCGGGATGCACGCTGGCGAGTTCGCCCAATGCCATGGCGACGGTGAATGCGATGAAGGCGGCGATGACATAGCTGACGATAACCGCGGGGCCGGCCACTTCGAGCGCCGCGGCCGAGCCCAGAAGCAGGCCGGTACCGATGGAGCCGCCGACCGCGACCATGGTCATCTGGCCGGGAGAAAGTTGATGGCGAAGGCCTTGCTCGTGGGAATGTTCGAGATCGAAGCCGCGATCGGAAGGGCCGGAGGGCATGCGGCACGATAACAGAAAACCGAAGGAGTCGCCCAAGTTGTGCTTGACATTCGCCTTCTCTTCGCCAACAATGGCCGCATGGCGATCACACGCAGGCAGCACGAAGTGTATGACTTCATCTCCCGTTTCGTGGCGGAGCATGGTTACGCGCCTTCGTATGAGGAGATCCGCAGCGGCATGGGATTGAATTCGCTGGCCACGGTGCACAAGCACATCACGAATCTGGAGAAGAAAGAACTGCTGACGCGGGATTACAATCGCAGCCGTTCGATCGATTTGCTTCCTCCGAAGGGCCGCCTGAAGCAGGCCATGAGCGTGAATACAGGAGTGATCCTGCAGGTGGCGGGGCGCATCTCTGCCGGCCAGCCGATTGAGGCGATTGAGAATCCGGAGACCATTTCGCTCGCCGACTTTGTGCGCTCGAAAGAAGTGTTTGTGCTGGAAGTGCGCGGAGATTCCATGCAGGACGAGGCCATCCTCGATGGAGACTATGTGCTGGTGGAGAAATTAAAGACCGCGCACAATGGCGACATCGTGGTGGCGATCGTCAATAAAGACGATGCGACGCTGAAACGGTTTTACCGCGAAGGCGAAAGCATCCGCCTCCAACCCTCGAATTCGAATATGAAACCGATCATCGTGCCCGCGGCCGCGGTGGAAATTCAGGGAAGAGTGATAGGGGTATTGAGGAAGTACTGATCGTCATCCCGTTGAACCTTTCCGCCCATCAATAGAGACGGAAGTCGATTTCGAGGTTTACGGTTGTGTCAGCAGGAACCCCGTCGTTGATAGCGGGGCTGAAGTGCCAACTCAAGACGGTCTCTACTGCTTTCCGGTCGAGCCCCATGCCAAGGGGTTTTTCGATTTGCACATCCCGCACATCGCCGGTCTTGTCGACGACCACCGATAGAAACGTCGTGCCTTGATATTTGGCACGCCGGGCTGCCTGTGAAAATTGCGGATTCGTTTGCGAAATTACCTTGGGAGGTGCCGCTCCCTTGCGCATTCTGAAAGTGGCAGAACGCGGTGGACGATTCTCGCTGGTTGAGTTTTGTCCCTGAGCGTCTGCAGAAGCAACGCCCGGCAACGCGGAGAACTCAGGAGAGAAGCGGCAACCCACCCACTGTCGGTCTTCGCTGCGGCCCAGGCCTGCCAGAATGCATGGCTTCCAATAGTCCGGCACGAGGTCGGCGAAGCGATCACCAGAGGTAAGAAAAATTTTGGCGAGGACGGAGTCGACTGCGGCGGGATTGGTCGCGCCCAGTTCGGCTTCAATTTTCAACGCCCTGTCCGTTTTTTCGCTCGGGGCATACGGACCAGTCTGGTCGTGCATCTCTTGAAAGACACCGTCCGGCCAGCCCACGTGCATGCGCCGTGCCTCGATCTTGATACGGCCGCCGGTCACTTGAATTCTTTCAACGTGAACTACTCCTGCAACAGTCCAATCGTCCGGCGGATCGGGATTGAGGGCATTACCGCGCGCGTCATATTTCAAATTGTGTCCGGAATAAAAACCGCGCAGGATGAACGTCTTGTCTTTGTATCGCTGGTCGAGAGACTGTGCGAGGTCACTTTGACAGAAGGATGGAGCGGTGGCCGCGAGAAAGATGGCGGCGGAAGCAACGATCAGTGCGTTCCTGGTTGGCACAACACACCTAAGCCCTGATTTTACTCGGGAACGCGTAAGGCGAGGTATGTCTAAAAAACGAAACGCCCGGGATTACCCCGGGCGCAACCGCAGATCTTAACCGTTCTGCTCAGCCAACGTACTTGTCGAGGGCCTGGGCAATCGCCTCTTTCGGGCGATAGCCTACCAGCTGCTCCACCACCTGTCCGCCCTTGAAGACGAGCAGAGTCGGAATGCCGGTCACTTTGTAGCGCATGGGGGTCGCGCTATTGGCATCAACATCCATCTTGCCGATTTTGACCTTGCCCTGGTAATCCTTGGCGAGCTCTTCCACGATCGGGGCAATGGCGCGGCAGGGACCGCACCAGGTCGCCCAAAAATCCACCAGCACGGGCTTATCCGACTTCAACACATCCGCGTCGAAGTTTGCATCGGTGACTTCGACGATTCCATTACCTGCCATTGGTTTCTCCTAGTTATAAGGCCGAGCGCTATCGGAAGACTCTCTTATGTAATTTCAATATCGAGCTGCCGCGCGAATCCGGCGATCTCATGATTTCGTGCCCCAGAAGGGGCACCTATTATCGTATCACCGTCATTCGATGCGGGGAACGAGGAGAAAGTCGCAGGGAGGGCTGGGTCAGGGCGCCGGTTCCGCAAACGGCACCAACGATTTGACATAGCTAACAATCTGCCAGCGCTGGGGTTCCGGCAGCTTGGACCAGACGGGCATCCCCTTGCGAACCACGCCATTGGTGAGCAGCCAGAAAAGCGCCCCGGGAGCGGCGTCATGAACTTCCGGCACGCGCAGGCTTGGGCCTTTGCGCGCACCTTGCTCTCCGTGGCACTCGGCGCAGTGCTGATCGAAGAGTTTGGCGCCGGCCGCGATGGCGTCGGGATCGCGCTCCATCGGATTCCGCTTGCGCGCGGCTTTGGCAGGAGCCTTCGCCAGCTCCAGATAAACCGATTTGTCGAACTTTCGCGGCGCGTTGCTTTCGGCTGAAGGCGAATTTTGCGCTGCCAGCGGAATGGCGATCTGGGAAAGCAGAACGAGCACGAGCCATGGTTTTGCGGACGTCATCGTTTCGCTCCCAGCAGCTTTGCGACAGTTTCTCCGAAGTTGTCAAATTCCCGAGAAACTCCCCAGCGCAGAAGAAATCGATGACTGTTGTCGTTCAGCCCAAAGCCGGGTGAAAGGCGAAGCGTCCAGTCGGAGGGGAGATTCCAGGCGACGACGGGCGCGAGGTAGTGCGAGGTATCGCGCAAGCCGAAGCTGTAGCGGTCGCCGAGGCCGCCATACATTTCGACTCCGCCCACAAAGTTTTCCGGGCAGAAGCTGCAATGCTGCGCCGAGGCCTTCAAGGCAAGGGGACGGCTGGTCCCGAGTGCGTAGCCGAATTCCCAGGGATTGCCGCCGGTCAGATTTTTCACCGCCAGAGTATTTTCGGAGATGTTCCAGCCGTGAAATGTCTTCGAAAGGATCAACTTCAGTTCGAGTTCGTGGTCGTGCTCGGTCCGCGAAATTGCGTTCGGCACCGCGTAATCGGATTCGACGTCGTGTCCCTCGACTTCTTTGAGGATTTTGTCGGCGCCGCTGGTCTGCTCGTATTCCACGTAAAAAACCGGGTTGATGAAATGTTCCTGCTGCAGGAGTCGAAAGCGATTCTCCACGCGGAAGCCGGTGAAGACGGTGCTGTCGCCGAACGTCGTCTGGCCGTCGAGGTAAAGCTCGGCCGTCCACCATGCGGTAGCGCCATATTCGAGCTCCGCCCAGAAGGCGTGAAAGTCATTGCCCGCGCGCTGTGTGCCGAAGGTGGAAAAATATTCCACCTCGAGATTGCCGGGCTCTTCCAGGTAGTGGTCGTAGGTGACGATGTAGGGATTTTCTTGCGCCGCCGCGAAGGCGACGAGAAGGAGCGGGAGGAACAAGAGCGTCGCGAAATTTAGTTGCGGCCGCATGATTGGGAGATCAACCTGAGTTGTCGCAATAGGGACAGTGAAAATGCTGCCTGACCTGGCGTCGAGCGTCAAGCGGACCGCGGAAAATCCGTTGGAACTTTGCGGGAAAATATGGGATTTGGCAGCGATGTTTTCGAAACTTTCACGGGACAGGCGGGGAAGGATTGACGCTTCCGGATCGTGGTTTCGCGCCTGGAGATCGGCGGTTCCTGTTCGACCTGCTCAACGTAAAGGTGCGGGCTCTTGCCGAAATCGCGGGCAAATAAAAAGCGCCCGGAACCTTTCAGTTCAGGACGCCTCGGCAGCCCTCCCCCAGAACTGCCAAACCACGAAGCGATAGTAAGAACTTCCTCATTTTGTGTAAACGTCACTTTGGTAATGGATTCGTTGCGCTGCAAATGGACCGCAAGTCATTTCGCCAGATGCAGTTAGGAAGGTTCGGGGAGCGCGAAGTTTACTGTGTTTTCTGCCAAGTCAAGCCGTCATCCGCGGTGATCCAGGTTTGCGGCGCGGTGGTGGTGACGCTGCCATGTTGCGGGTCGGAAAATTCAATCCGGATGACGTCGCCGCTGAGCACGACGCCGCCGGCGCCGGGTGTGACGCGCGTCCAGTGATCGCCGCCATCGACGCTGTGATACAAGCTGGCGCCGGAACCTCCCGCCCAAACTTCGGTGTCTGAAGCTACTGCGAGGGCGCGAATGATGGGCGCACCTGCGGCGATGGCCGCGAGCATTTTCTTTCGGGTGTTCATTTGCAGCGCCGAATTGTATTTTTCCGGCGACGGGGCGGATGGGGAGCGCGCCGCGCGGGCATCGGCTGACTGATCTTTCTGGACCTCTGGGGCCGCTCCCGCAACCTCTACGGCCGAGCTATTCGCCGAAGCCACGAAATCGGACTTGTTGGACTGATCGACGGCGATGTCCTGCCAGACCTGGCCGCCGTCGAAAGAGCGGCGCAAAGTACCATTGTCTGTAATCGTCCAACGAACCGGACCTTGCGCCAGGCCGGATGCGGAATGCAAGCCCGGCGGCGGAGCCAACTCCCGCACGACTGATTCGTGCTGGGCGGGCTTCGCCTTGCCCACGGCTTCCACCTGAGGAACCGAAAGGCCGGCAATTGTGTCGGCTGAATTCTGTGAGGATGCTTGAGGTTGGGGCAGGAAGGCACGCGAAGCGGCCTCTGGACCTCCAGAAATACCTTTTCGGACCGAATCTGACTGTGTTGACGCCCCTGCGCGCGGGCCGTTGCTGTCAGCCATGATTTGATGATTCACGATTTGATGATTCACGGGAACGCTCGGCGCATTGGCCTGAACTGCGGGAGCGGCCTGGAGCGTTTCCCTCTGCGAAGGAAGTTGGGCGCGATCCTGTGGCGAAGCTTTCGCGCTCGCGCTGTGTTCCGAATTTCCAGACTCGGCAGCGGTCAGCCGCTCATAAACCGTGCTTTTTGCGACCAAGGACGGTTGCGCCGACTGCTGCCGATAGCGCAGCACTCCCACCGAAGCCACCAACGCGACCCCCGCGACCGCAACGCCCCAGCGCAGCACTGGCCATGTGAACCAGTTGCGTCCATGGGGCAGGAGCACGGGCTGGACTTCCATCTCGGGGAGGGCTAAGGCGACGACGTCGCGGCAGTCCGCGCAGAGGGAGAGGTGCTCAAGCACCTCATCGCGCTCGCGGCCGTGAATCGATTGCTCGGCAAACGCGGTGAGCAGGTCCGCATCGGGATGGGGCCCGACAGGCTTTGCGCGGAGCCGCTCGATCACGATTTTGGGTACATTTTCCATCGATAAAACCACTACGTCTTCGATTGCGGCGCTTTGGGCTGCGGCCGCAGTACGGTCCCTTTCCCGGAGAACGGCGCTACCGGCGATTCTTGCGTGAGATTACGGCGAATATCCACCTGCAGGTCACGCACATCCACCTCCAGGGCTTCTTCGACCTGGCGCCGGCTCATGCCCTGCTGCGACAGTCCGGCGGAGATCTTTTTCCTCATTTGTTTCACCAGCTTATCCACTTTGCGGCTGATGGTGGATTCATGCACCCCCAGCATGCGGGCGATTTCGGCCAGCGTGCGGCCGTCCAGATAATAAGCCGCCAGCACCATGCGATCCTCGCTCGAAAGTGCTGACATGGCCGCATGGGTAGCTGATTCCAGGCGAGGATCGGCGCTGGGGAGTGGCTCCGGTTCGGGAGCGGCGAACTGCGATCCTTCTTCGCTTTCTTCATCCAGGCTGACCAATCGCCGGGTGCGGCGGTAACGGTTGACGAACTCCTGCGCCAGCACCGTGCGCAACCATCCTTCGAGCGAACCTCGTCCGGTGAACGAAGTCAGCTTGGAAACGCGCACGCCTTCGCGCGTGCTGGTGCCGTAGAGGTCGGCGAAGAGGCTGTCGGCAAGATCGCGCGCGGCCGAATCTTCGCGCGCAATGCGCAACGCCGATAAGTAAAGCTTTTCGCGATAGCGGGTCAGGAAAACTTCCCAGGCAGAATTATGGCCGGCGGCACACGCATGCGCGAGAGCTAATTCGTCGATGCGCAGTGCCTGCAGGAACGCGCGCGCCTCCGAGAGCTCCGTACTCTCCGGAAGATATTTTGCGCCGACTTCGGCAAGGATTTCCGCGAACGCCTCGCGGCTGAGTTCGAACTTTTCGCAACCGCTTTTCGCATAGAGTTCCGGCAGCAGTTCCGCGACTGCCGACCGCACTTCATCCGAGACTGGCTTGCGAACGCGCATAAAAAATTACGAATAAAGAAGAGGCGGCGGTTCCTGTAGTCAATAACGTCCGCGCCGGCCGCGGCGAAACGAACGTAACCTGCCGATGCTACCAATTCATTAGACGCTTGCAAGTTAAATTTTGGCCGCAAGCCGTACAACGATTTTCGTTCCTTCGATGAGTCGATAGGCGGCGCGTCCCGTGAGGCTGCTACCACGTCCTCCTGGGAAACGGGGCGCGCTGCCTGCGCGGGGGAGGGAGCATGCGTCGAAAATCAGTTGCGGGAGTAGTATGTGCGCTGGCCGTCGCATTGGTTTTGGGAAACTTCGAGGCGGCGCAGGCTGGGGAACAATCTTCCGTTTCCGGCTACAGAGTTCTCGATCCGATTCGTCACGACAGCCTGATGGTCTTTCCGGTTGTCGCTCCAAAATCTTTCAGCACTGGCGAATTTCTGACGCTGGATGAGGGGTTGCGCTCGGGCGAGGTGGTCGTCACTGAGTATGGAAATGTGCGCGGGCTGATTCGGCGCCCGAGGACGCGGCCACTGCTGCAATCCAACGCCGAGGTGAATCGCCTCGTCCTGGTCAACAACTCCAAGCGGCCGCTGCTGCTGCTGGCCGGCGAAATCGTCGCTGGAGGCAAGCAGGATCGAGTCATCGGAAAAGATCGGATCGTTCCGCCGGAGAGCGATCCGGTGGACCTGGGCGTATTTTGCGTGGAACCGGGGCGGTGGGTGGGCACGAGCGAACATTTCGGCGCTTCCGGAGCCATTTACAACGCGGGGAAAACGGGCGAAGCGAGCGGAGTCGCACCCGCGCCGAGCACGCTGATGGCGCAGCCTTCCATCCGCGCCAAGGCCATGGGCGACAAAGATCAGAACGAGGTTTGGGCGGAAGTGCGCAAGCAGCGGGAGTCGGTGGTCGAAGTCACCAATAGCGCGCCTGCTGTAAGCGCGGAGTTGGGATCAACGTCGTCCTACGCGCGGGTTATGGAAAACCAGGCGGTAAAGCAAAAAGTGGACGAGGTTGCCAAGCCGATCGAGCGCAATTATCAAAGCCTGATCAAACAGCTGCGAGATCGCAAGGCGGTCGGAGTGGTGGTTGCGGTGAATGGGCGCATCATTTGGGCCGATGTTTTTGCCAGCACCGAATTGCTGGAAAGATATTGGCCCAAACTGGTGCGCTCCTACGCCTCCGAGGCGGTGGTGTCGCGCGCCAAAGGCGGAGAAGCCAGCGTAACCCAGGCCGAAGCGTTTCTGGCTGACATGGAAGGTCGCCGCGAAACCATCGAGAACGAGCCTGGGGTCTATCGCCACACGGAAGTGAATGGCGATGGATTCAAAGCATTCGCGCTGACGTCGCTTCTACCGAAGACCGGGTTCGAAGTGCACGTCGCCAAGATGGCGGAGTAACGCCCGCTGCCGCCGGTTCTTGCGCGTAAGCGTGAGGCGCAAAAGGGTCGGCGCTGCCAGCGACAGCGCAAGCCTGAAATGCGCAGGAACCGGCGGTTAGTTTTGCGAAGGAGCGCCGAACGAGCGATACCACTCGCGCCATGCGGCCGACTCGTTGGGCAGTCGCTGGCGAGTGATGTCCGCTAGCGCCTGAAAGGCCCAGGTGTGGGTTTGAGCATCCAGCGACGGATCGTCGGTGTAGTTGATCAGCTGGGGAATTGCGGCCATGCGCTGCTCGCGGCTCAGGGTGCCGGATTCGGCGAGGCTGGCCGCAGCGCGCTCGCGCACGAGCGGCGAGGGATCGTCATGCATGGCGGCAAGCAACGGTACGATGGTTGGCGTGGTGCCGACCAGAGCCAGGCCTTCGACCGCCCAGCGCCGCGTATCCGCATCGTTGGCGTCGTTGTCGGTGGCTGCGCTCGTCCTGGTCATGGTCGCGAGGAAACCTACGATCTCATCGGTGGCGATGCCGCGATTGCCCAGCAAGCCCAATGTCCAGAGAGCCCAGATTTTCTGCGCGTGATCGCTCGACTGCGCCTGATGGCTGAGCCTGTGAACCGTGGCTGCGTTCTTGCTTAACCCGTAAGCGGCGATTTGGACTTCGATAGCCGCTGCCTGGGCGTCATGGTCGTTGGAATTCAGCGCCGCAGTCGTGAGCTGGCCGAGGTGCGCGTCTAATTTAAGTTGGCCGCGCCAGCCAGGGGCGCGCCGCTCAATCTCCGCGGCGATCTCGGGCGTACCTTGGTTCGTGGTTTGTGTGGACCGGCTGACGGCGCGTTCAAGCAGCACTTCCGCCTGACGTTGCGGTTTCTGTTTTTCCAGATCGCGATCGGAAATTTGCGAAGACGCTGCATCGTTCGGAGCGCTTTTGCCGGAGACAAGCAAGCGGCCAATCCTGTCTCGCAGGCCCGATGCACGTCCGCTGTTAAACACAAGCGCCACAAACATTCCGAGAAGCGCCGCGAAAATCTGAAGCACAATTCTCTTATTGACCGGGATTTGCCGGCGCGCGGCCGGGTCGTTGTTCGGCGACGCCAGCTTTGCGAAGTCGGAGTCCGGCGCGTAGGTGCCGAAATCCGGATTAGGCTGCAGCCGAGCGTCGGGCACGCCTGTTGCCGTCGGTGCTGGCGCCTTCTCCTCGTGAACTGGGGAAAATACATCCATGGTCAAAGTTTAGGGATGGGTGGGGGATAGGGTAAAGTTACTTCCGGGGCCCCATCCGTGGAAGTTTGATGCAATCGCGCGGCTACCCGCAGCGGGGAAATGGCATCGGAATAGCTTTGCGCCGGCCCGGAAAGCGAGTCAGATCATGAAACGTAGTTGCATGCGCCTGTGCTTGTCGTTTGCGTCGATTTTGTTCCTGGCGGTTCTGGCCCTGGCCGCATCAGGCCCGGGATATAAAGTGGTCAACACAATCAAGATTGGCGGCGAAGGCGGCTGGGATTACCTTACGGCCGACTCTTCGGCGCGTCGTCTGTATATTTCGCGCGCCACTCACGTCATCGTTCTCGATCTGGATTCAGGCAAAACGGTTGGCGATATCGCCGACACACCCGGCGTGCACGGCATTGCGCTGGCTCCGGAACTGGGGCGCGGCTTTGTCAGCAACGGGCGCGAAGGAACGGTCAGCATTTTCGATCTTAAATCTCTCGCAACCACGAGCAAGGTGAAGGTAGGCGACAATCCCGACGCGATTCTGTACGATCCCGCCACCAAGCGCGTGTTTACATTCAACGGGCGCAGTCAGGATTCCACGGCGATCGATGCGGACAAGGGGACGGTGCTCGGTACGATCAAGTTGGGCGGCAAGCCGGAATTCGCCGCGAGCGACGGGAAAGGCGAAATCTTCGTGAATATCGAGGATAAGAGCGAACTGGATGCCATCGATCCCGCGAAACTCGAAGTGAAAGCCAAGTGGCCGCTGGCGCCGTGCCAGGAGCCGAGCGGGCTGTCCATGGACCGCAAGAATCGCCGCCTCTTTGTGGGCTGCGATAACAAGATGATGGCGGTGGTGAATGCCGACAACGGAAAAGTTCTGGCCACTCCCGCGATCGGCGATGGAGTCGACGCTACGGCGTTCGATGAAGAAACCGGGCTGGCCTTCGCGTCTTGCGGCGAAGGAGTGCTCACGGTCGTGCGCGAGGAGTCGGCGGACAAATTCAGCGTGGCCGAAAGCGTTCCCACGCAGCAGGGCGCGCGCACTCTTGCGCTCGACGGCAAGACGCATAACGTGTATGTCGTGACTGCAAAATTTGGTCCTCCTCCGGCTGCCAGCGCGGACAATCCTCATCCCCGGCGTTCCATCATGCCCGACACCTTTGTCGTTCTGGTCGTGGGCAAATGAGGGTCACCTCGCGCTTCGGGCGCGTCCTGGTTTGGTTGACGGTGGTGCTGGCGCAATTTGCCGGACTGCGGCCCTGCATGGCTTACTCAGTCTTGACCCACGAGCAAATCGTTGACCTGGTGTGGAAAGACAAACTCGAGCCGCTGCTGAAGAAGCGCTTTCCCGACGCGACTGACGACGATTTGAAAAAGGCCCACGCGTTCGCCTATGGCGGTTCGCTGATCCAGGACATGGGCTACTACCCATTCGGCAACAAATATTTCAGCGATCTGACGCATTACGTGCGCAGCGGCGACTTCATTGTCAACCTGCTGCACGAAGCATCGGACTTGAATGAGTATGCCTTCGCCCTGGGGGCATTGGCGCATTACTCGGCCGACAATGTGGGGCATCCCACCATCAACAAGGTGGTGGCGCTCGAATTCCCCAAATTGCGCAAGAAGTACGGCGACGTCGTCACCTACGAAGACAATCCCAAGGCGCACATTCGCACCGAATTTGGATTCGACCTGATTCAGGTGGCGAAAAACCGCTACACCTCGGACCGCTACCATGATTTCATCGGTTTCGAAATTGCGAAGCCTGTGCTCGAGCGCGCCTTCCAGGACACCTACGGCATTCCGTTGAACGAGATTCTGACCAAGGAAGATCTTGCCTTCGGCACATTCCGGCGGGCAATCAGCACCGTGATTCCGGAGATGACGCGGGTCGCGCTGATCGCGCGCCGCAAAGAAATGGTGGCGGAGACGCCAAACTTTCGCGCGCGCCAGTTTCGTTACTATCTTTCACGCACCAATTATCAGAAGGAGTGGGGTAAAGGGTATCGGCGACCGGGCGTGGGCGCGCACATTCTGGCTTTTATTCTGAGGTTCGTGCCGAAGATCGGTCCGTTCAAAGCGCTGGCCTTTAAAGTTCCTTCGAAAAAAGCGGAGGATTTATACATCGCCAGTGTAGACCTCACGGTTGAAAACTATACCAAGCTGCTGCAAGAGGCTGCCGCGGGGCAGGTGCATCTCACCAATACCGACTTCGATACGGGGCATGATACGCGGGCGGGCGAATACAAATTGAGCGACGATGCCTATGCCCGGCTGCTCGATGAACTCGCGGCCCGGCACTTTGACCTGATCACTCCAGAACTTCGCAGCAGTATCCTCACATTTTATTCTGATTCCACCGCGCCGCCCAAAACGCTGAAGAAGCCGCAGAACTGGGCAAAGACGCAAACCGAACTCGAGGAACTTCGCGCCCTGAAGGTGGCGCCGCCGGAAAACAAGAGCACGTCGCAGATCGATCCGGAGATCATCGACCTCATCTGTGATCTGGCCGCTCGCGTGAACTTGCCGGAAGGTGACGACCCGGCCGCACCCTCCAATCGTTAGAACGACCGTTCGGTTGTCAGGGCTCGCCTTTCCCTGTATTATTCTCCCCACTTTTTCCAACCTACCGAGCGCCCCAGGAAGCGGACGCTCCAACAGGATTTCTTCGGGACCAAAATATGGCTTCGACGGACGACAGATTTTTTCATGCACAGGTGACGCAACGTTCGGACTTCGCCCCGGACCTTTGGATGATGCGGGTGCGGACGGGTGGAGACTTTACTTTTCTTCCCGGGCAATATGCGACGCTCGGCGTGGAACACGATGGCAAGCGGACCGAGCGGCCGTACTCCATCGTGTCGGCGCCCTCGGAGGAGGAAGTCGAGTTTTTTTTCGAGCTGGTGCCGGAGGGCGCGCTCACGCCGAGGCTCTATCAACTGCAAGCCGGCGATTCCCTGCTCATGCGGAAGGTGCCGAAAGGCAAATTTACGCTCGACACAACCAGCGGGCGCAAGCACCACCTTCTGGTTTCAACCGTGACGGGAGTGGCGCCGTTTGTGAGTTTTATTCGAACGCTCTCGAAAGAGTGGAAGGAGGGCCGCTTCGATGGCGGCCATCAATTGTATTTGCTGAATGGCGCAAGCCGGCCCTGGGAGTTTGGCTACAAGGAAGAGTTGAACCGCTTCGATGCGCAATTGCCGTGGTTCAAGTATGTGCCTACCGTGAGCCGTCCCTGGGATCACTCCGATTGGCCGGGCGAAATCGGCCGCGCCGACGACATCCTGCGCAAATACGCCGATCACTGGGAACTGGACGCGACCAACACGACCGCGTATTTATGCGGCCATCCCGACATGATCGCCAACAGCAAGGCGATCTTGAAGCGGAGAGGATTTCTTGACCGCGACGCCATCAAAGAAGAGATTTACTGGATCCCGCCCAAGTAGCTGCACGCCTCGCTGCTGTCCTGGCTGAGGATCGAACCTCTCACGACCCCACGGTCGAACTCCGCCGCTCCAGCAGCAGCACGTCCCGCCAGCGATTGCCCATTTTACCGAGCCGCTGACGAACCCCAACTTCCCGGAAGCCGCACGATTTATGCAAAGCGACGCTGGCGACATTCTCGGGAAAGATTCCCGCCTGCAGGGTCCAGATTTCGTTTTGTTCCGATTGTTCGATCAGAGCCTTCAACAATGCTTTGCCGACGCCGCGGCCACGCGCGGATTCCGACACATAGACTGAAACTTCCGCCACTCCCGCATAAACGGCGCGCGCCGAGACCGCGCTCAGCGCTGCCCAACCCAAAACCTGCGCATTTTGTCGAGCGACCAGCCGGCACTCGTTGCGGTGAGCTTTGTCCCAGTGCTCCCAATCCTGCGGCTCAGTGGCAAACGTCGCGTCTCCAGTCGCGATGCCCTGCCGATAAATTTCGCTCGCCGAGGGCCAATCCTCCGCGCTCATGAGGTCGATTTCGAAATCCATGGAACCGGTGAGCTAACTTTCCGCCGGCGCAAAGAAAACCAGCACCGCCAGTTCTTCGGCAATGTCGTAGAAGCGATGTTCCACGTCAGCGGCCACAAAAAGCACGTCTCCGGCAGATACATCGCGATGCTCCTGGTCGGCGGTAAAACGGGCTCGGCCACGCAGGACGTAATAGATTTCATCTTCTTTGTGCGGTCTTTGCAGGTCCGATGCTCCGGGCGCAAGCACGTAAAGGCCCGCGCTCATGGCGGGCACGCGTAAAAATTCGCGATAAGGTTTGGCGCTGACCGAGCGTTCATGCTCGACTTCGCGCAGATTGAGGGACAGGGTCTTCACGCGAAAATGCCTCCGAGGATCAAATCCGTGAATTGGGGAACCAGGTTGTGCACCTGCAAGTCGCCTTCGGGTTTATACCACTGGTAGATCCAGTTGATCATGCCGAGCAGCGCGAAGGCGGCAGCGCGCGGGCTGACTTTGGATTTTGATGGTTGCGGTGAATCGCGCCCCGCCTGCGGCTTGGCCTGCTGGACGTCCGCCATCAGGTGCTCGAGAAAATGGATGTACTCTTTTTTCCGCGCGTTGATGCGCTTGCGGAGCGCCGGGGGCAGGGGATGGTTCTCGTGCAGCATGACCGTGATCTCGCGGTCGCGCGGGCTCAATACCACCTCGATGTGCCGGCGGATGAGGGCGCGCAGGCGCTGTTCCGGATCGGCAATTCCTTTTACCGGTTCCAGCACGCGCTCGTGCGTGATTTCCATCGCGTGATTCATGATCTCGAAAAGGATTTCGTCTTTACTCTGGAAATGATGGTAAAGCCCGCCCTTGCTCAGCCGGAGTGCGGCGGCGACGTCGTTCATGGAAGTCGCGTCATATCCGCGCTGCTGAAACAGGCGCGCAGCGGTGCGCAGAATCTCCTGGCGCGAATCGGCGGTCTCGCGGGGCATCGGGAGAATGGTAACGCAGCGAGAGGGGTCGAGGTGGGGAATCTAAGAAAACGGGAGCCAGTGGAGTAGGGGCGGGTGGACCGGCATCGCACACTGCATCGGTGCGACCGATGCTCGCCATTCAAACTTCCACCTTGACAGGCCCGGAACCAAACGATAGCATCCGTAGATTAACCGACCGACCGGTCGGTCAGTTGAAGAGGCTGGTGGTTTTTATTTTCGTCCTTGGAGGAAGCTTCGATGGCAACGATCTTTTATGAGCACGATGCCAACCCCAGCGCGCTGAAAGGCAAGACGATCGCGATCCTTGGCTATGGCAGCCAGGGACACGCGCAAGCGCAAAACTTGCGGGACAGCGGCGCCAAAGTGATCGTGGGGCTGGAAGCAGGCCGGCCCAGCGCTGCCCAGGCGCGTGCCGACGGCATGGTGGTGGTCGCTCCCGACGAGGCGGCCAAGCGCGCCCAGTGGATTCAGGTCTTAACCCCGGATGAAACGCAAGCGGCGGTTTACGAGAAATACGTCAAGCAGTATCTGCATCCCGGCAAAGTCCTCGGGTTTTCGCACGGCTTCAGCATCCATTTCAAGACGATCACGCCGCCTGACGATGTCGATGTGGTGATGATCGCGCCGAAATCTCCGGGTCACCTGTTGCGGCGCGTGTATCAGGAAGGGCGCGGCGTGCCATCGCTGATCGCGGTGAGCCAGGACGCGAGCCGCCGGGCGCACGAATTTGCACTGGCCTACGCGCACGGAATTGGTTCTACGCGGGCGGGCGTTTTGCAGACAACGTTTCGCGAAGAGACCGAGAGCGATTTATTTGGCGAGCAGGCAGTGTTGTGCGGCGGATTGACGTCGCTCATCAAGAAGGGCTTCGAGACCCTGGTCGAGGCAGGATACGCACCGGAGATGGCCTACTTCGAGTGTTTGCATGAGATGAAGCTCATCGTGGATCTCATCTACGAAGGCGGCTTGGGACGCATGCGGCATTCGATTTCGAACACGGCCGAATACGGCGACCTGACTCGCGGCCCCGAAGCGGTAGGGGATGAGACGCGAACCGCGATGCGGAAAATTCTTTCGGGCATCCAGGATGGCACGTTTGCCCGCGAATGGATTGCCGAGAGTGCAGCCGGCGGAAGCAAGTTAGCCGAATTGAGGGCGGCGGAGAAGCGGCATCCCATCGAAGTGGTCGGCGAGCAGTTGAGGGGGATGATGAGCTGGCTGCCGGGCCGGGACGCGAAAGCACCGGCGACGTCCGCCAAGCGCGCCGAGCGAGAGGCGGTCAACGCCTAAGCGGAAGGAATTCATCCTGCAACCATGGGAGAGATGCTCAAGGGCGGCGAAATCGTGTTGCGGTGCCTGCGCGCCGAGGGAGTCGAACTCGTGTTCGGCTATCCCGGCGGCGCGATTATGCCGCTGTACGATGCGCTCGAAGGCAGCGGCGTGCGCCATATCCTGACCCGTCACGAGCAAGGCGCGGTGTTTGCCGCCTCGGGCTGGGCGCGCGCGACGGGAAAAACCGGCGTGGCCATCGCCACCAGTGGCCCGGGTGCGACGAACCTGGTCACCGGCATTGCCGATGCGAAGATGGATTCGGTGCCGCTGGTATGTATCACCGGGCAGGTGCGGACGGCGATGATCGGGTCGGACGCATTCCAGGAAACTGATGTTTTCGGCCTGACGTTGTCGCTGACCAAGTGGAGCCGCCTGGTGCGCAGCATTGAGGAAATTCCGCTGGTGATCGCGGAAGGTTTTCACTGGGCGCGCAGCGGCCGGCCCGGGCCGGTGGTGATCGATATTCCCACCGACATTCTGAAAGCCCAATCAGAATTTTCCGGCGCAGAAAAATTCGTTGCCCATGTGCGGCCGGCCGAGGCGCACGCCGACGGCGCATTTAGCGACACGATTGTGGCGCTGCTGCAGCGGTCCGAGCGTCCCATGGCTCTGGTCGGTGCGGGAGCGAAATTGTCGGGCGCACATGCCCAGATACGCCGATTGCTGGATGAATTGAATATCCCGACAGGCGTGACCCTGCATGGGCTGGGAGCAGTCCGGCCTGAAGCTGATTATTACCTGGGCATGGTCGGAATGCATGGCACGGCGGCGGCCAACCTGGCGCTGCATGAAACGGATCTGTTACTGGTGATTGGGGCGCGGCTGGACGACCGCGTGACCGGCGATCCGGCGCGCTTTGCGCCGCACGCCCGCATCATTCATTTCGAGATTGACCCGGCGCAACTGGATCGTGTGCGGGCGTGTGAACTGCCGGTGATCGGCGACTTGGCCGAGACGATTCCGGCGTTTCACGAAGAGGTGAGCCGTCATTCATTGCCTGACTGGAGCGCCTGGCGGGCGATGGCGTGCGAGCCTCGGCAAGTCACAACTCCGACTTACAACGCGGCGCAGCCCACCCGCCGCTTCCTCGACGAACTGTTCGGCCGGCTGCCGGCAAACAGCGTGGTGATTGCCGATGTGGGGCAGCACCAGATGTGGTGCGCACAACAGTATCGCGGCTCATCCCCGCGTGGATTTATCACCTCCGGCGGTTTGGGGGCGATGGGGTTTGCGCTGCCGGCGGCGATCGGCGCGCAGCTGGCGAAGCCGCAGGCTTGCGTGTTGTGCATTTCGGGCGATGGCGGGTTTCAAATGAACATCCAGGAACTCGCCACTGCGCGCCGGCTTGGCTTGCCCATCAAAATGGTGATCATCGATAACAAGTTTCTGGGCATGGTGCGGCAGTGGCAGCAGCTTTTTTACCAGCGCAACTATGCCGAGACCGATCTGCGCGACAACCCTGATTTTGTCGCGATCGCGCAGGCTTACAAGATTCGCGGCTGGCGGCTGGACGAGAGCGCAATGATGCCAACGCAACTCGGCGAAGAAACCTACGCGCACATCGATCACTTCCTGCAATCGCCGGAGCCGGAGTTGCTGGTGTTTGAATGTCATCCCGAAGCCAACGTTTATCCCATGGTGCCGGCGGGAGCGGCTTTAGCAGAGATGGTTTTCAACGATGTCGATTGATTCCAGCAGATCGCAAATTTGAGGAGAGGACGAAGATGCAACTATTTCACATTCGCTATCGCAACGCGCAAGGGGCGTTGATGCGCATTTTGAATGCGGTCTCGCGCCGCGGCCTGGACTTCACTTCCGTGCACGCGGAATACGACGGGCAACAGCATTCGGTCACCATGCTGTTGCAGGTCACGCCGAAGCAGACTGGTCAGCTGTGCCGCGAGTGGTACGCGATCGTGGATGTGATTCATGTGCACGCGGGCGCGGCGGTGCGCGGAAGCGAAGCCGCCGTGTGGGCGCCGCATCCGCCAGCTCCTGCCGGGTTGGTGGAGCGGGCGCGGGCGGCAATGGCATAGTTCGACGAACCGCCGGCATAAATGCGGCGGCGGGCATGGTGAGCCGCATGATGTTCCCTGGGTAAGCATCATGCGAATCGGGGAACCTGCAAGAGCGCGGATAGGTTGGGCGCGCGCTTTTGAGCAGGTTCCCCATTTTTCGTAACGGTGCAGTTGGGCGTCAGGTGGTAGCGATCTCATCTGTGTGGTGCGCTGTTGTAATCTTCTGGCATGGAACTCAAGCATCGAAGTCGCGGCATCACGGAAGGGCGCGAGCGCGCGCCGGCACGGTCGATGTTTAAAGCCATCGGCTTCACCGACGATGACCTGCGCAAGCCGCTCATCGGCGTGGCGAATACGTGGATCGAAACCATGCCCTGCAATTTTCATTTGCGCCGGCTCTCGGCCAAGGTGAAAGAAGGCATTCGCGCCGCCGGGGGCACGCCCATGGAGTTCAACACCATCGCCATTTCCGATGGTGAGACGATGGGGACCGAAGGCATGCGAGCCTCGCTGGTGAGCCGCGATCTGATTGCGGACTCGATTGAACTGGTCTGCCGCGGGCAGTTGTTCGACGCCGTGGTGTGCGTGGTGGGCTGCGACAAGACCATTCCGGCGGCGGCGATGGCGCTGGCGCGTATGAGTCTGCCGGGGCTGGTGCTCTACGGCGGAACCATTGCCCCCGGCAGCTATCGCGGCAAAGACGTCACCATCCAGGATGTGTTTGAAGCGGTGGGAGCGAACGCCGCGGGAACGATGACGGACCAGGAACTGCAGGATTTAGAAAATGTGGCTTGCCCGGGTGCCGGCGCTTGCGGAGGCCAATATACGGCGAACACCATGTCGACGGTGATGGAGATGATTGGATTATCGCCGATGGGCTTCAACAGCGTGCCGGCGATGGATGCGGCAAAAGATCAAGTGGCGTACGAAAGCGGCGCGATCGTGATGAAGCTGCTGCACGACGGACTATTGCCACGCACGATCCTGACGCGCGCCGCGTTCGAGAACGCGATTGCCGCAGTGGCGGCCACGGGAGGATCGACGAATGCGGTGCTGCATCTGCTGGCCATTGCGCGGGAAGCGGGCGTGGAGTTGCAGATCGAGGATTTTCAAACCGTCAGCGAAAGAACCCCGCTGCTGGCCGACTTAAAACCTTCGGGAAGGTTTGTAGCCGCCGACATGCATCGAGCGGGAGGAGTTCGACTGCTGGCGAAGCGACTGCTGGCGGCCAAGATACTTCACGGCGACGCCGGCACGGTGAGTGGAAAATCTTTGCATCAGGAAGCGGAGAGCGCGGAGGAAGTGCAGGGACAGCAAGTGATTGCGCCGCTGGAGAAGCCATTGAAAAAGAGCGGCGGCCTCGTCATTCTGATGGGGAACCTGGCGCCGGAAGGATGTGTGGCCAAAATCAGCGGCCACGAGCGGCTGGAACATCGCGGGCCGGCGCGGGTTTTCGAATCCGAAGAAGATGCCATGGCGGCGGTGACGCAAAAACAGATCAAAAGCGGCGACGTGGTCGTGATTCGTAACGAAGGCCCCAAGGGCGGCCCGGGGATGCGCGAGATGCTGAGCGTGACCGGCGCTCTGGTGGGCCAGGGGCTGGGGCCCTCGGTCGCATTGTTAACGGATGGACGATTCAGCGGCGCGACCCACGGCCTGATGGCTGGGCACGTCTCGCCTGAGGCTGCCCGCGGCGGGCCGATTGCCGCGGTCCGCGACGGGGACATCATCCGTTTCGACGTGAACCGGAGGCTGCTGCAACTCGAAGTCGATGACAAAGTTTTACAAAAGCGAATGAAGGAATGGAAACCACTTCCTGCGCAATATTCCTCAGGCGTATTTGCCAAGTATGCAGCTCTGGTGTCGTCGGCGTCGCAGGGCGCGATCACGCGGCCGAACTCATAGCGGCGGGCCGCGCCAACCTCGCCTGATCCCAAAGTGCAACTGCTTTTGGAAGTGGTGCAGTTTGGCTTACGCGCGAGGCCGGCTGAGCAGGAGATCCCTTCGCCATGGGCTCAGGGCAGCTCTTCGCTCCGCCTGAAGAAACGACTACGCAGGATGACTGCACAGATTCAAACGGCAAACTACACCACCAGTCCCTTTTTCAACAGGTTTTTGAGTGAATCGCCCGCCGCCTCACTTGAAAAGCGTTTCGACAGCAACCCCGCTGTTGCGTTCGGCCTCAAAACTTGGTGGCTTCTCCGACCGTAAATCCGCCGGTGAGGCAGGCACCACGAACGACGGATCGGCAGAGATCCTCGCGCACGCTCGTCCTCGTCGCCGCCTTGGTGGTTGCAGTTTTGTGCGTTGGCGGGCTTCTTTTGCGGCGATACTGGCCTTTCTCCGAAGCCGAAGTGTTGCAGGATCTGCGCGAGGCCAGCGACAGCCAGGTGAAAGTCCGGTCCTTTCGTGAAACGTTTTTTCCTCCCGGCTGCGTTTTGGAAGGAGTCGTTTTTGAGCACAAAAGCGGCGAACTGAAGCCTCTGATCACGATCGAAAAACTTACCGTCGAGGGCAGCTATGCGGGCTTGCTGGCGCAACGCGTGAGCAAGATCGTCGCCGACCGCATGATCGTTTCCGTGCCCGCTTTTGGAACGGGGAGCGCGCTGCGCACTTCGCGTTCGAAAATCACGATCGGCGAAATCGTGGCCAATGGCGCGGTGCTGGAATTCGCTTATGACGATGCCAAGCGAGCACCGTTACGCTTCGACGTCCACGAGGCCGAATTGCACAGCGTAGGCTGGAGCGGCCCTCTCACGTACCACCTCAAAGTGCACAATCCCGAGCCGCCGGGGGAAGTTACGACCGACGGAAAGTTCGGCGTATGGGTACAGGAGGATCCGGGAGAGACACCGATTTCCGGCAAATACACGTTCGAACAGGCCGACCTCGGCATCTACGACGGCATCTCGGGAACGCTATCTTCGAATGGAAAATTCGACGGGCGGCTGAAGCACATCGACATTGCTGGCACGACCGACACGCCGGACTTCCAGGTGAAATCGAGCAGCCACAAGCAGAAATTAACTACGCAATTCAGCGCCTACGTGGATGCGATTCACGGCGATACCTTTCTAAAGCAGGTGGAGGCTGATTTTCGCAAGACTCATGTGAGCGCGGCGGGAAGCATTGCCAAGTCGGAAAACGGCAAGGGCAAAACTGCATTGATCGATCTCAAGTCGAAAAATGCCAGGATTGAGGACGTACTGCTGTTATTCATCAAGGCCAATCGATCGCCGATGTCGGGAGCGGTGGGTCTGCAGGCACGCGTCGAAATTCCTCCCGGACCAGAAAAATTCCTCGAGAAGGTTAAACTGCGCGGGCAGTTTGGAATTCAGGGCGGAGAATTTACCAAGCCTGAGACTCAGCAGGGTGTCGACAAGCTGAGCGCGGGAGCCCGCGGGGAGAAAAATGCGAGCGATCCGGAGACGGTCCTGACTGACCTGTTAGGGAAGGTGGACCTGGACCGAGGCAATGCGCTGTTCCGCGATCTTTCCTTTGGAGTGCCGGGCGCCAAGGCGAAAATGCGCGGCACCTACAACCTGTTGAACGAAAAAATTGATCTGCGCGGCCAGATGCAGGTCGATACCAAAATTTCAAACACCGAGAGCGGGGCGAAGGCGCTGTTTCTGAAAGTCATGGAACCTTTTTTCAAGAAGCGGAAGAAGGGCGAGATTGTGCCGGTGCGCATTTCGGGGACCTACGACCATCCGTCATTCGGGCTGGATTTAAACGACAAGAAAGCGCAGGGCGCGCCCGCAGATTCGTCAAAAAAGTAGCGCACCATGGCGTTTCCGGCAGCAATGGGAATACAACCTTAGCGCCTGAAATCACCCTCCAATGAGTGTGCTTCGGGTTACGTTCGTGATGTCCTGCTTTGCTTGCGGCTGCGCCGACGATATGTTAGAAAGGCGTAGATTCCAACCGTAGAGCTTTTCCAGATGCAAAGGTCGGCAAATTTCGATTTGAAGCGCCGCGCGTGGTGGTGCGCCCCGGTGATTTTGCTGGCTGTGTGCTCGCTGACCATCAGCGTTGCCACGCGCTATTGCTCGCCCGAGGGCATTGCTACCTACGCTAGCAAGACCTTGCATAAACACTCCCCCATCGAAAAGGCGCGGCAGAGATTGAACAAAGAAGCCGCAAACTGGATACCGCCGGTAGTTCACACGGTGGTGTTGCATGCGCCTTCTTCCTACCCGCGCATCGCTCCTTCGGGCCCGCCCATGCCCACAATTCTTTTTGACGAAAGTCTGTATAACCGGCCACCTCCACAGGCCTAATTTCTCCGCTTACATATAAAAAGATTCGTATTTCGATCGAGTGGTCGAGTACTCCGGAGCCATTTTAGGCGCCGGATTCAACGATTTGCCGTCGCGGCTGCGCCGGAGACCTTGTAGGCCTCTCATGCAGATGGGTCGTGCACTTGGCTGAATTACGGCGAGAGGACTGGGCCATGGCGCGGCTGGTAAGCGGCAGCAGCCTGGGATTTGATCGCAATACATTTTTGTAGTGAGAGGAAAGTTGCATGGCGGCTGCATCTCCATTAACTCAAGAGCAATTGGACGAGCTGCGAAATTTCGATACCTGCATGGTGGCCAACGCGGTGGAACGGTTTGATGTGCGATTGCGCAACACCGGCTTCACCGACGGGCGCATTCGTTGCATGTTTCCTGACGAGCCGCCGATGGTGGGCTATGCGGTGACGGCACGCCTGCGTTCGGGAGAGCCTCCCATCGTGGGCGGATCGTTTACCGACCGGACCGAATTCTGGAACCACTTGCTGCAAGTTCCCCCGCCGCGAATCGTGGTTCTGCAGGACATGGATGAACCTGCGGGAAGGGGCGCATTAGTCGGCGACGTGCATGCGGCCGTGCTGAAAGCGCTGGGCTGCATCGGGTATGTCACGAACGGAGCGGTGCGGGAATTACCCTCGGTGCGCAGCAACGGCGTTCTTCTGTTTGCCGGAAGCATCACGGTCTCGCACGCCTATGCGCACATCTTCGACGTGGGCGACCCGATTCAAGTCGGCGGCATGGACGTGCGCCCGGGCGATCTGTTACACGGCGACCGCCACGGCGTGTTGATGATCCCCGGACGCATCGCCGCCGAGGTTGCAGGGGTTGCTGCGGACGTGCAGCGGGCCGAGAAGAATGTGATCGAGTTTTGCCGGTCGAGCGCCTTCTCCGTGGAAAAACTGCGCGAGGTGATGAAGCCATTGAAGTAGGCCGCACACGATTTGAATCAGAGCCAATGAGATTGCCCGAGGTCACAAAATGACGGGACTGACGAATGAGCCGCACCGAATGAAAAAAAGGGAACTTCCTGCTGTCGCGCTCGCGACCTGGGTTACGGGATTGCTGCTGCTGTCGTCCGCTTGCTCCTCGAATGAGGCTAAGCAGGTGCAGGCCAGCGGTCCCACGGTCACAGTGGGGGTCACGCAAGTGGCAAAAAAGTCTCTGGGCCGCGAATTGACGCTCTCCTCCGAGCTTGTGCCCTTTCAAGAAATCGACGTTTATGCCAAAGAATCCGGTTACGTGAAGAAACTGACAGTGGATTACGGATCGAAAGTGAAGGCCGGGCAGGTGATGGCGATTCTCGAGATTCCGGAATTGCAGGCGCAATTGCAGGAGGACGAGGCGGAAATCAAAAACGCGCACAACCAGGTGACGCGCGCGCAGCACGAATGGGCGCGCTACCAGGCGCAGTACCAATCGCTCCATCTTGAATACACGCGCCTGAACGGCGTTTTCCAGAGCCAGCCCGGCATCGTGGCGCAACAGGAGGTCGATGACGCGCAGGGCAAGGATCTAGCCGCGGCCTCGCAGGCGGAGGCGGGCCAGGCCGCGCTGGAAGCGGCGCAGAGCCAGCTTTCGGTCGCCAGGGCGAAGCTCGCGCGCGACCAGAGCCTGTTCGATTATTCGAAAATCACCGCGCCGTTTTCCGGCGTTGTCACCGAACGCTACGCCAACCTGGGCACGTTGATGCAGGCCGGCACCGGTTCCAGCACACAGGCCATGCCGCTGGTGCGGTTATCGCAAGACGATCTGTTTCGCCTGGTCATTCCTGTGCCCGAATCCTATGTGCGCTACATCAAGGTTGGCGACCCGGTGAATGTAAAGGTGCCCTCGCTGAACCGCAGCTTCCCGGGCAAAGTCGCGCGATTCTCCGTCGATGTTCGTTCCGACACGCGAACCATGCACACCGAGGTGGATGTGCCGAATCCGCAACATGTGCTCTTGCCCGGGCTCTATGCGGATGCCGGACTGCAACTGGATCAGACGGCGGAGATTCCGGCGGTGCCGGTGCAGGCCGTGAGCCGCGAGCGCAACAAGGCCGCGGTTTTCGTGGTCAACTCCGATGGAGTTTTGGAGCAGCGACAAGTGGAGACCGGGGTCCAGACCAGCAGCGACGTGCAAATCCTGTCGGGGTTGAAGGTGGGCGAGCAGGTCGTCGTAAGCGACCGCAGTGGTTTGAAGGCTGGCCAAAAAGTTTTGACCAAGGATGTGGGAGTGCTCGAGTACCAGGAGCCGCAGCAATAAGTCACGAGCGATCGGATCGATTCTTATGCCGGGATTTTCAATTCGTAATCCATATTTCATTGTGGTGATTTGCCTGGTCTTGCTGGTGATCGGCGTGACCAGCCTGGCGCGGATGCCGGTGGACTTGTTTCCGCCCATCAACTTGCCCGAGGTTGTGGTCGCGACCTTTTACTCGGGCATGCCGCCAGAGGATGTCGAAACGGATATCACCGATCCGCTGGAACGATTTTTCACCCTGGCCGCGGGCGTCGATCACATGGAATCGCGCTCATTGCTGGGGGTGAGCATCATCAAGGTTTATTTTCAGCCGGGAACCAGTCCCGATGCCGATGTGACGCAGCTCTCCAACCTCGCGCTTGCTGACCTGAAGCGCCTGCCGCCCGGAACGCTGCCGCCGGTTGTGCTGAAGTTCGATGCCTCCAGCCTGCCGGTGGCGTTAGTCACGGTTAAGGGCGAAGGCCTGAACGAAACCCAGCTTCACGACTACGCCCAGTTTCAGATTCGCAACCAGATCGCCGTGGTGCCCGGCGCCGAGATCCCCGGCGTCTTTGGCGGAATTTACCGGCAGATCATGGTCTACGTCGATCCCTACAAACTGGCGTCGCGTCAATTGAGCCCCATGGATGTTGTCGGGGCGGTGAACGACGCAAACCTGATTCTGCCGGCGGGCGACGTGAAGATGGGGCCCTACGACTACTTCGTGTATTCCAACAGCCTGGTCGACAACATGGACCAGCTGGGACAGCTTCCCATCAAGGTGAAAGGAAAATCCTGGGTCACGGTGAATGATGTGGGCAAAGCGGAGGACGCCCACGGCATCCAGACCAACATCGTTCGCATCGATGGGCAGAAGTCGGCCTACATCCCGATCATGAAGCAGGGCGGCGACACCAACACGATCGCGGTGGTCGATGGTGTGCGCCAGCTGATCAAGCATCTCTACGACATTCCCAAGCAGATGACGACCAGCATCGTCTTCGATCAATCGGTGTTCGTGAAGGAAGCGATCGATACGGTGTTGCACGAAGGCCTTCTCGGCCTGATTCTGACCAGCCTGATGATCCTGCTTTTCCTGGGCAGCTTTCGCGCAACCTCGGCGGTGCTGCTCTCCATTCCGCTTTCGGCGCTGGCCGCGTTTGTGGTGCTCGCGCTGATGGGCGGAACGATCAACACCATGATTCTGGGAGGCATGGCTCTGGCGTTCTCCCGCGTGATCGACAACTCGGTGATCTCGCTGGAAAACATTTATCGGCACCTGGAATTAGGGGCGGCGCCAATGATCGCCGCCGAGGTGGGCGGCTCGGAGGTGAATCTTGCCGTCCTGGCAGCCACCTTGGTGGACGTGGTTGATTTTTTCCCGGTGATCTTTCTCTACGGTGTGGCGAAATTTCTGTTCTCGGCGCTGGCGCTGGCGTTCTGCCTGTCACTGCTGGCTTCTTTCGTAGTGGCGATGACCGTAATTCCCCTGTTCTGTTCGCGATTCCTGAAGGCGGTGCCGCACGGTGGTGAGCATTCCCACCCGGAATATGAGGTTGAGCCCCACGCGACCACCAGCCGGTCGTTCATGGATCGTTTCAACGCGCGTTTCAACCAGATGTTCAACCGGTTACTCGACTATTACGAGCACTGGGTACGGCGCGCCGTCGAACGTCCGGGCCTCACCGTGGCCGTGCTCGCCGGAGTGTTCCTGGTAAGCCTGGCGATTTACCCGTTGATGGGTCTGGCGTTCTTTCCCAAGACCGATGCCGGCCAATTCACTATCAATCTGAAAGTTCCGACCGGCACGCGCATTGAAGTGACCGATCAATATGTGGCGAAGGTCGAGGACTTGATTCGCAAAACGGTGGATGCCCCCGACCTGCGGCGCATCGTCTCGAACATCGGCGTGGTTCCGGATTTTTCCGCGCTTTACACCAGCAATGCCGGGCCGTACACCGCGACGGTGCAGGTGCAACTCAGCGAGAAGCATCGCGGCACCAGTTTCGAGTACATGGACCGCGTGCAGGAAAAGATGGCGAGCGAGTTTCCCGAGGTTCGCACCTTCTTTTCGACAGGTTCGATGGTGGACGCCATTTTGAACATGGGCATGCCGGCTCCGATTGATGTGCAAGTGAGCAGCCCCGACCTGCACGAGATTCATGGGATCGCGGAAAATCTGGCGACCGAGATTCGACAGATTCACGGTGTGGGGCAGGTTTATCTGCCGCAGGACATGAATTATCCAGCGCTGCGGCTGGATGTCGATCGCGTGCACGCGGGCGAGTTGGGCCTGACGCAGAAGCAAGTGGTCGACAACGTCATTACCGCGCTCAATTCCAATTACATGATCGCGCCCAACTACTGGGTAGATCGCAAGAGCGGTAACGACTACTACTTGACCGTTCAGTTTTTCGAAAAAGGGGAAGGCGCGATCCACAACCTCGCCGACCTTGGACAGATTCCTTTGCGCAGCCCCATGGAAGGCGGTGGAGTAAATTGCGGCCCGGCGCGCGGTGGGCAGGAATCGTGGACCTGCTCGGGCGAGGCCGCAACGACCACGGTGCTGAATAATGTCGTCAGCGTGAAGCAGGTGCAGACGCCTACGGAAGTCGATCACTACCAGATTCAGCGCGTCATGGATGTGTATGTGACCCCGAAAGCGGAAGACCTGGGGCGCGTGACTGGCAAGATCCGAGACATACTCGCGAAAGAAAAGATTCCTTCCAATGTGCGGGTGAACCTGCGCGGCATGGTGCAAGGCATGGAGGCCTCGTTCAAGAGCTTCGCTTTTGGATTTCTCATTTCCTTCCTGCTGCTTTATTTGATCCTGACGGCACAGTTCAAGTCGTTTGTGGATCCCTTCCTGATCATGCTGGCGATTCCCATGGGATTCGTCGGCGTGCTGATCATCTTGCCGCTGACCGGCGCCACACTGAACGTGATGTCGCTGATGGGGGTGCTGATGCTGGTCGGCATCGCGGACTCGAACAGCATTCTGATCGTGGATTTCGCCCACAACCTGGAGCGGCAGGGGCTGGCGCCGAAAGATGCCGTGATCACGGCTTGCCGCGTGCGGCTGCGCCCCATCCTGATGACGTCGCTGGCGACCATTATCGGAATGATTCCGATGGCGCTCAAGATGGGCACGGGGGCGGAACAATACGCGCCCATGGCCAAGGCGATTATCGGCGGTCTGACGTCCTCCGTGGTCTTGACCGTTTTCATCGTACCCGCAGCATATCTGCTGGTGTATGGCAAAAAGAATCAGCCCGGTTCCAGCGTTGAACCTGGAGAGGCCGTGGTGTAAGCCGGTTCAGCGACGGGCCGCAAGAGGCGAATTTAATGAGGAAAAGAAATTTCTACGCAAGCGTGATTGTGCTGACCTGCGCGCTGCTACCGCCGGCCTTCGGCCAAACCGGCGGGGCTCCAAGTCTCGACGAGAGTCTTCCTTCGGCGCCCCAGCCGCAAGTGCAAAAGAAATTTGACACTGGCGTCGGCCCGGCGGAACTGCAGGCGGCCGTGATCGCGAACTCTTCTCGAGCGTTGGAGTTGCCGGCGCAAGCGCCGCAGAATTCAACGCCCGCTCTCCCAACCAACGGCATGCTGCAACTGACGCGCGCGCAAGCGGAGCAACTCGCGATCAGGAACAATCCCCGCATTAGTGTGGGAAAGTTGCTCGCGCTGGCCCAACACCAGGTGTATCGCGAAGCCCGCGCCGCCGAACTGCCGAATCTGAATGGCGCGATCACCGCTGTCGACGGCAATGAGGGCAGCCGCATCGGCGCAGGCTCGCTGACCGCCTCCCGTTTGCTGGAGCACGCTGGAGCAGGAGTGACGCTCAGCCAGTTGATCACCGACTTTGGCCGCACCGCCAATCTGGTCTCGTCGTCGAAACTCATCGAGAAAGCGCAGAACGCCAACGCCCTCGCGACGCAGGAGGATATTGTTCTCGCCATCGACCAGGCCTTTTATGGCGTCCTGCAGGCACAGGCTCTGCTCAAGGTGGCCCAGCAAACTGTGTCTACCCGGCAATCCGTCGAGAATCAGATCGGGCAGCTCACCAGGAACAAGCTGAAATCGGATCTGGATCTTGCCTTCGCCGATGTAAATCTATCGCAGGCCAAACTGCTGCAACTCGACGCGCAGAACAATGTGGATTCGGCGCTGGCGGCGCTGACTGCACTTCTCGGCTTCGACAAGCAGACGAATTACGAACTGCTGAGCGACGATGGCGAGGCTCCCGCCCCTCCCGCCGACGTAGATGCCCTGATCCAGACCGCGCTGCAGCAGCGTCCCGATCTGCAGGCGCTTACCTTCAATCAGCAGGCGGCAGAAAAGTTCCATCGCGCGCAACGCGATCAGCTATTCCCCACTGTAAGCGCGCTCGGCATCGCCGGCGTTACCCCGGTTCGGCCGGACTGTTTCGGCGGGTGCTTTCCGAACTATTTTATTTCCAGCTGGTACGGCGCCATCGGCGTGAACATGAGCGTGCCGCTCTTCAACGGGTTTCAGTTCGTCTCGCAAGCATCCGAGGCCAATTACCGCGCCAAGGCTGCAGCGGAGAATGCGCGCGACCTCCACGACAGCGTGGTGCGGGACGTGCGAACGGCGTGGCTGGCCGCGAACACAGCATTCCAACGCGTGTCGGTGGCCGGCGAACTGGCGAAAAACGCCGACCTCGGACTGCGCCTGGCGCAGGGCCGCTACCAGCTCGGCTTGGCGTCCATCGCCGAATTGAGCCAGGCGCAGTTGCAGCAGACCGACGCCGCGATTGGTTACGTCAACTCGCAATACCAGTACCGCCTTGCGCTATCGACTCTAAATTTTGAGATCGGAGCTCGCCCCTGATCGAAGCCCGACTTACACACCACATAGAAGGTCATGAGGAGAAGTCTCAAGAAGGGAAATTCGACGCTGAGTACGCGCCAGGGAATTTTGCTGACGCTTTCCATCGGGCTGCTGATGGCTCTGATGTTTGTGCTGGTCTACTACGCCTATGTTCTGCCGCTGCAGAAGTCGATAGAATAAGGAGCGGCATCGAACGGGATCTATGGTTCCTTTTGTCATTTATTTCGTCACCGGCATCGTTACTGCTCTTCATGTCGGCAGCCTGCTGGTGGTCGCACTCTACGGCATCCCGGTCAGCCCGTTGGAAGTGGTGGCGCTGGCCGGCTCGTTCTGCCTGCTACTGGCCGCCTATGTGACGCTGTATCGCCCCCGGGCTGCGGCCAAAATCGCATTGATAGCGACGTTCATCCTGTGGAGTTTTTACGGCCCGGCCATTGCCGGCAGGATTCGCGCAGGATCGCTGAAGCCGGCTCCGATTTCGCGGGATGACGGCCGATCGCCAACCTTCGCAGCGGTTGATCAACCCGCATGACTCTGCCCTACCTCGCGATTGTTTTATTGATTCTTGTCACCGTTTACTCTGCGGCGGCCACTTTTCGTTCGCCGGAAAAAGAACGATCGAGCTGGATTTTCCCCTCCGGGGCGAACAAATGGGTGCGCCGCCTGATCGTGCTGTTCACCTTGGCGATTGTGTTGGGCGCAGTTTTGTGGTTCCTCGCGGCCAGCCGGAGTTCAACGCCGCGGCCGCTGAAAATTATCGTTCCGCAAGACTATAGCGGCTGGGTGCGAGTCGATTTTGGAGTCAAGGATGCGCCCGCGCTTCCCATCGAATCCGGGGAAATGCTGGCCAGAATTCCCGCCGATGGGCGGATCAAGACGTCTTCTCCGCAACAATTCGGATTGTCCAAGGACTCCTATCTGTTTCAGTCCGCCGCTGGCCTTCGTCCCATCCCGTATTCCGGCGCGAATCGAATGATTTGGGGGAAAATTGACGGCGAGTCGAGCGGGGCGTCGGGGAAACAGACCTATGAAGAGTTTTTTGTGGGAAACGAGCAGCAATACCGGGATGCGGTCCGGGGGACCAAAAGCTCGAGCACGCCGTGAAGCTTCCGCCCGTCCGCAGGCCTGCTTTCTACCCGAGCTTCCATTAGATCTTTTTTAGCCTGGAACTCCGGGTCGCAGGTCGGCACGGTCCCATTTTTGCAACTGCCCTGGGCCCCATTTTGACCGTTTTTCTGCATCCAGCCGACGCCGCCGGGTATATACTTTGCTCTACCAGTGCGGCTCCGTTCGGGGTGTTTGATCTGGTCCCCAGCCAGGCAGAGTCATGCAGAACAAGAATCCACGGTTCGATCCCGGGGCGCGACCCAATTCGCCCGCCCAGGGAGGCGTTAGCGCTCCTGCCAAAGGTGACAGTTCGGGCGCGTACCCCCTCGATCCCGATGCGACTCTCGTAGATCTCCCGGGCAGTTCCGATCCCGGCGCCACTCTTATCGAGTTCAAAAAGCCGCAGGCCGATCCCGACGCGACCCTGGTTGACCTGGAAGCGACTCAGGTCGATCTGAAGCAGCCCGCTTCGTTTCAACCTGCCGGCCGGCGGCCAGCTCGAGTGCAGGTGAGCGTCACCGTGTTCGAGACCGGCGACGTTCTGGGTGACCGTTACGAAATTCTGCAACTGCTCGGAGAAGGCGGGATGGGAGCGGTCTACAAAGCGATGGACCGCGAGCTGGGCCGGCCAGTGGCGCTGAAAGTGATTCGGCCTGAGCTGGCCGCCAATCCGTCCATCCTGGCGCGGTTCAAGCAGGAACTCCTGCTTGCCCATCAAGTGACGCACAAAAACGTCATCCGTATCTACGATCTTGGCGACGCCGACGGCGTGAAATTCATCACCATGGAATTCGTCGAGGGCGAAGACCTGCGTTCGCTCATCAAGGAGAAGACGAAATTCTCCGCCGAGGAAGCGGTTGAAATTATTCAGCAGGTTTGCCGGGCGCTGGAAGCGGCGCATGGCGTGGGCGTCATTCATCGCGACCTGAAGCCGCAGAACGTCATGCGCGACAAGTCTGGCCGCATCCTGGTGATGGATTTCGGCCTGGCGCGCACGCTTGACGGCGACGGCATGACCCAGACGGGCGCCCTGGTCGGGACGATGGAGTACATGTCGCCCGAACAGGCCCTGGCCAAGGATCTGGACCAGCGCTCCGACCTCTTTACTGTGGGATTGATTCTGTACGAGCTGCTGACGGGCGTCACGCCATTCCGCGCGGAAAGCGCTGTCGCCAGCCTGATCAAGCGAACCTCCGAGCGGGCGATTCCCGTGTCGGACCATGACGGGCGCATTCCTCGCGCGCTGAGCAACATTGTGAGCAAGTGCCTGGAGCGCGATCCAGCTCAGCGCTACCAGAATGCGACCGAACTGCTGCACGATCTGGAAATCTGGCAAGGGAAGAGCGCCGCGGCGACGCTCGGGTTCCAGCCCGCGGTCGAGCCCTGGGGACGCACGGTCCATTGGCCGTTGGTGAGCGGGATTGCCGCAGTCGTCCTGCTCGGCATTCTCGGCTACATCTTTCGTGGGCCGCTGTTCACGCCGTCGAAAAAAGCAGCGACGGGCGCGCCCATGTCGCTGGCGATCCTGCCGTTCCGCAATGCCTCCGGCGATGCAGGCATGGATTGGCTGGGATCAAGCCTGGCCGACATGCTGAGCACGGACGTGGGCCAGTCGGAACGATTGCGCATGGTTTCACAGGAGCGCCTGCATCAACTGCTCTCCGACCTGCGGGTCACGCCGAATACTTCGATTGAACCCGCCACGCTGCGGCGGCTGGCCGAGTTCAGCAACGCCGACACCGTGGTGTCGGGCCAGTATGTCCGCTTTGGCAACCAGATTCGCATCGATGCGACGGTGCAGGACATCAAGCACGATCGCACTGTTCCCATCAAGATCGATGGGGTTGACGAAAAAGATATTCCGGGAGCGGTGGATAAGCTGGCGGCTTCCATACGCAACAATCTGGCATTTTCGAAAGATGTGGTGGAAGAGTTGAAGGCCAGCTCGTTCCAGCCGAGTTCGCACTCGGCTGAGGCGCTACGCGCTTACAATCAGGGCCTGCAACTGGCGCGGGACGGCAAGAACGTGGATGCGGTGAAGGCGTTTCAAGCGGCTACAACCGCGGATCCCGGCTTAGCCCTGGCGTACGCGAGATTGGCCGATGCCAACGCTGCGCTGGGTTACGACGGCGACGCCGAAGCGGCCTCCCGCAAAGCTCTGGATTTGAGCCAAAGCCTGCCGCCGGCGGAAAAGTATCTCATTCAGGCCACGCACGCGCGCATCGTGAAGGACAACAAAAAAGCGATTGAGGCCTACGAGACTCTCTCGCGGACCATGCCGGACAATGCCGACGTGCAATCTGCGCTGGCCAGCCTCTATACCGAAACGGGCAAGTTTGAGCAGGCGAGAACGCAGTTGTCGAAGCTGCTGGAAGCTGACCCAAAAAACGTCAAGGCGTTGTGGCAGATGGGTGTACTGGAAATCGTGAGCGGCAATCCGCAGGGCGCTCTCGATCCGCTTAACAAAGGCTTGTCGCTGGCGGTGCAGGTCGATGCTGTCGAACTGAAAGCGCTCATCCTGCAATCCATGGGCATCTCCTACCGCATGATGAATAAATCCGAGGAGGCGGTGCGCAACTATCAGGACGCGATGGCCATCAATCAGAAACTGGGGTTGAAGCGAGCCCTGGCCAGCAATCTGGTCGAGATGGCGGTGGTGCAGAACGGGCAAGGCAAGCCCGATGCCGCCCTTTCCGATTATTCGCAGGCGCTGCGCCTGCAACGCGACATCGGTATGAAAAAGGAAGTGGGCGATACGCTGATCGATATGGGCGTGGTCTACGAGTCAAAGGGCGATTACGACAAGGCACTGGAAAACTACAAGGAGTCGTTGCAGATTCAGCGCGACGCCGGCGACGAAAATTATCAGGCTTTGTGCCTGAGCAACATTGGCGGCGTGTACCTCGGAAAGGGCGATAGCGACAACGCGCTTACCTATCTGCAGCAGGCCCTGGCCATCCGCGAGAAGCTCAATATTCCCGCCGGAATTGCCGAAACCCTGGCAGAGACCGGCCAGGTGTACATTCACACCGGCCAGTATGATCAGGCGCTGTCTACCTCAATGCGCGCCCTGGACCTGTGGCGCAAGGCAGGCAATGCGCGCGGCGCTGCGGAAGAATCGCACGACATCGGGCAGATCTTCGGCTATCAGGGGCGTTTCGGCGCCGCGATCAACTCCTTGCAGGATGCGGTGAACGGCTATCGCTCCGCAGGCGATCACAGCGTGGACATGGCTGAAGCGCTCAACGACCTGGCGGACGCTCTGGCGCAGGCGGGCCGCGGCGCGGAATCCGAGCCATTTCTGCATGAAGCGCAGACCATCGTGCGCGATTTGAAAAATCAGAGCATGCAGGCGGAGTTGCTCACCACGCAGTCGGATATGAAGCGCTTTAGCGGGGATTTTGCCGCGGCTGCATCCTTGTACCAGCAGGCGCTGCAGGCGGCGTCGCACGGCACTGATCCCGACGAGACTTTGACCTGCCGGCTGCGATCGGCCGAGAGCAGCATCGGCAAGGGCAACGCCGACGCTGCCATTCGCGAGTTGCGCAAAGTGATGCAGCAGGCGGACAGCCGTAACCTGAAATATTTGTCGCTGGAAAGCTCGGTCGATGCAGCCGAGGCTACGATCCAGCGTAAGGCGTACGCCGACGCCCGCCAGGAACTTCAAAATGATCTGGAGAAGAGCGAGAAGCTGGGATCGCGGTATCAGACGATGCGAATCCAGTTCCTGCTGGGCCGGGCGCTGCGCTTGAGCGGGAACTCGGCAGATGCTGCCCCTCACTACAATCAGACGGTCAGCCTGCTGAATGACATGCGCAAAGAAGCGGGGGCGGAAAAGTTACTCGACCGCGCCGACTTGAAGACGCTGGCGGCTGAGGCCTCGCAGTTTGCTTCCTCGAAATAAAGTTCGCGATCCCTGGAAACGCCAGGGCTCTTTCCCACAATTAAGCCGCTTCGCGGTCGCGAGCAGCAGGGCCACCTGACCCCGCCGCTCATGGGGTGCGAGTGCGCGATCAGCGTTCGTTCGATCCTGTCAGCGAGACCGACTGCGGACTTCCCGCCGCGCCATCGGTTATGACCAGGTTGGCGGTGGCGGGGCTATTGTCGCGGTCCGCGGTGAAGGTCACCGTGATCACGCAACTCCCGCCTGGAGCCAGGCTGCTTCCGCACTTATTGCTCTGGCGGTAGTCGTCGGGATCGTTTCCGCCGGAGATCTTAATGCTGGTGATCTTTAGCGAGGCGTTGCCCGTGTTGCTCAACGTCACCGTCTTCGAAACAGAGTGCCCGCTCCTGACACTGCCGAAGTTGAGGCTGGTGGGCGAGACCATGGCGATCGCGCCCGAGATCACGAACGTGCCGCTGGTCGAGCCGACGTAGTTCGAGTTCGTGATGGTCGCCGTTACCGGATACGATCCGATGTTGGTGTCGGGCGCTCCAGTCAACAGGTAGGCCAGCCCCGCCGGCGTGGTGGTCACCGTTGGCGAAAGCGGCGTGCCAGTGTAGTTCTGGGTCAGGTTGCCCAGGGTGATGTTCGCCGGGGCGGGCGAGATAACGAACGAGCCCGTGGCCGGAGTTGCGGTGTAGTTCGGGTTCGTAATGGTGGCAGTCACGGGATACGCACCCGCGTTGGTATCAGGCGCGCCCGACAGTAAGTAGCTCAGACCGCTCGGCGTGGTCGTCACGGTAGGCGACAACGGTGCGCCGGTGTAAGTCTGCGTCAGATTGGTGAGACTGATCGTTGCCGTAGCCTGAGTAATCACGAACGAGCCTGTGGCCGGGGTTGCAGTGTAGTTCGGATTCGTGATGGTTGCGCTGACGGGGTACGATCCCACGTTCGTGTCCGGCGCTCCCGACAGCAGGTAGCTCAGGCCGGAGGGCGAGGTCGTGACCGTGGGCGAAAGCGGGCTGCCCGTATAGGATTGCGTCAGGTTGGTCAGGTTGATGGTTGCCGGAGCAGTCCCAATCACAAAGGTTCCGGTCGCAGGGCTGCCGGTATAGTTCGTGTCGGTGATGGTAGCCGTCACCGGATACGAGCCGGCATTCGTATCGGGAGCTCCACTCAGGCTGAATTGCACGCCGGGCGGCGTGGTGGTGACCGTCGGCGATAAGGGGCTTCCGGTAAAAGTCTGATTCAGATTTGTGAGATTGATCGTGGCGGGCGCCGGATTGACCGTCACGGTTCCTCCGACGTAGCTGATCATGTAATTGGGATCGACCGCGCCCGTGCATGAAGTCGGATATGTTCCCACCGGGCTGGTGCTGGTCGCCGTGGTGGAGCATGTGGGCTGCGTGGTGAGGCTCCCCTGTCCATCTCCGCCAACGAAGCCGCTAAAGCCTGGGTTGATTGCGGGCGGCGTGGCGCCGTACAGCATGGTTGCGCTGCTCGCGGTGATGACCAGCGGCACTGCGGTCACCGAATACGGAATGCTGGTTGCGCCGCCTTGATTGCCTGCCTGATCGAGGGCTGCAGGCAGGGGATAGGCTTGCGATCCCACTGCGTTTGTCGGCAAGGTCACGGTCACCGTGACCGTCGGCGTGGTGGTTAACGGAGGATAGCTCTGCGGTGTGGTTGCCTGGCCGCCGCAATTTGAAATGCCCGATGCCACGCCATTCGAAACCGGATCCGTGCAGGTGACAGAGGCGGTCAAAGTCGAAGCGTAGGGAACGGACGAGCCGGGATTCAATAGATAAGAAACCGTGGGCGCGGTCAAATCGACGTTAAACGGCTGCGTCTTGAAGGTTGCGACGTTTCCTCCCGGCGGTCCCGGCTGGAAGTTGAGGGATGTGGGGTAGACAAGCTCTTCGAACGCATCGCAATCCACGGAGAAATAGTGTGCGTCGTACTGACCCTCGACCAGCGCGACCGCTGTTCCATTGTTGTCGTAGTTGGTAATCGTTCCATTGACGCTGAAGGTCTGCGGATTCTGCGTGGACCACGGGGTTTGCGGAGGCACGCCCAGCGCTGGGCACGAGATTGCATTGTTCAGCGTTTGTTCTCCGGGTAATGGATAGGTAGTGTCGAGCGCCGTGCCATGGGGTTCAGCCCCGACCACGACCGAAGCGCCTTGCGCCGCATGGAAGTTGTTCGTATCCGGGTTCGGTGTAGGCGGCGGATTGCTGGTAAATGCTGCCGGGACGCTGGTCGTGTTGTTCCATAGGGCAATCGTCGGCGTGGTCTGCCATTCCGGCTCGCAGCAGAAAAACACGTAAGTGGAGTTCGTGGTGGTTCCCGTGCCGCCAGGATGAGGAGAATTATCCTGCAGCTCGGTCATGATGCTCTGCGGGCACAGTTGCGATGCCAGCGGAATGCCCGAGGGGAAGGTGCACTCCGCGCCGGAGACCAGCGCGTCGGGCGCCATGGCCATTCCGGGTGCGTACCCCGGCGGAATCGTCAAAATTCCATTCACAATGTTGGTCTGGTTTTGCGCGACATCCACTTCCTGATCGAACAGAATGTTGCGCTCGGTCGATTGCGGGCAGTTGGCTCCCGTTGCATTGGGGTTCGAACTGGTGGTGCAGGTCATCGTGTTCAAGGCGCAGACCGTCTGGTTGGCGGCGATGAAGCAAGGGGCGTCGGCCATCGCGGTTCCATTCACAATCGTCGCCCAATCGAACTGGCTGATGCCGGAGCTGTTGATGAAGGGCGTGGTTCCGGGCTGGACGGTGAGCGTTCCGCCCGCGTTCGAGACGGTGTCGTCAAAATTGAACGACAGGGTTTGCCCGGTCGTGTTGTTGATGACAAACGTCTGATTCAGGCTGGTCGGATTATTCGGGTCGATTTGCTGGCCTTGCTGGGTTGGAGCAAAAGTCCAGCTTAAAAGGTCCTGCGTCTCGAAATCTGCACCCGTGGCGCCGGTGAAGCCAACAAACGCAGTTCCGCCGTCTCCCAGACCGATCGTACTCAGGTCGATATTGATTCCGCTGGGATAGAGGTTCACGCCGTCGAGGATGACTTGAATATTGGCGACGGTGGCCGGATTGCACGTGGAGCAGGCAGGCGTGTAGTTGACCGTGGCGCTGTGCACGGCGCCATCGGCGATATTAATGCCGCTGTTTTCGGTGGAGACTGGTTGGCCGATGGTGGAATTCGCGCCCGTCGTCCCCCCGCAAAGAAAGTTGTGGTGCGAAGTATTCGGGCCGGTTCCGCAGCTTTGGATGGCCACGTGGCTATCGACCGTGCCGATCGCGGCCGGATCCCAGGTGTTTTTGAAAGAGTCGAACTCGATGGCAAGACTGTTCGGTATGCCTTCGCCGCGGCTCGGATTTCTGTTGCCGTCATCGTCGCCATAGCCAAGCGCGCCGCCATTTCCGCCGGTGTAGCCAATCGCGCTGGTGCCCGAGTTCTGAATGATGAACGCGATGCCGTCGGCCGGGGTGCTGGTGGGGTTCGTGAACTGAAAGGTAAATGTGGTGGTGAAGCCATTCTCCACGGTCTGCGCCTGGGTATACCACGCTGAACCGACCTGGTTGCCTTGACTCGCCGTCACCTGCAGGGACGTGCTGGTTCCATTTACCACCAGGGCAGCATTGTGATTCAAAGTGAGGCATCCGCCATTCACGCTGAAGTCGGGCGTGTAGTTGGGAGAAGCCGGGCACGATTGGTTGGCAGCCGAAGTGTGGAAGGGCGCCGCGAGCATCAAAATCGCGATCCAGGCGCCGAGGCGCAGGATTCGGCTCGGCGCAAACCTTGCGCGCCTTTTTTCTTCGTGTTTGTGCTCGGGAAAAGCTTGAGCGAAAACAGAGGCCAGTTTTTTTGCCGTCATTACGGCATTCCGATTCCACTGCGCAGTCGTGGCGCTAGACATGGCGCATGTCTCCTTGCTGAAGGCTTGATTGTCCGAATACTGGGTCGGGCTCGGAGGAAGAGGCCCGCTACATTGTTGAATCAGCGTTCACAGCGGGCACCGCACTGATCCCAACCACGATACGCCAGCATCGCGGAAAGTCAAGAAGGATTCGCGAAGTTGCAAGAATCTGCAAACTCAATTTTCCGCAGGATTCTTATGCAGTAGATATCCCAGGTCGGCTGCCGGCCGATGCGTCGTTGTGATCGTTAGCAGCATGGTCGGATTATACGAGTTGTATTTGGCGCCACCGCCCTTAACTGGGGCTGAAGAGCCTTACAGTTGCGATACGCATTTCTGGTTTCACAGCACTCAGGGTTATTTGTTGTCGGGTGGCTTGAGGCGGGCTGGCTCTTCGAGGATATCCAGGAGAGCAGTCGCGCAATAGACTCGGTCGCGTTTCGCATCGCCCATCCGTTTTACGATCTTCGCGCGTTCGAGTCGTTCGACGGCGCGCTGCGCGGTGGTAAACGCGATTTTCAATTTGTCCGCCGCGCCTTTTATCGTGATGAAGGGATTTGCCCCCAGGAGTTCAACTACACGCAATGGGTTGTTGCTTGATTCTCCGGATGCTTTCCTCTGCCACTCCGCCAATAGCGCGTTGATGCGCATCGCTCGGCTCAAAGCATCCTCAGACATGCGAGCGACGCCCAGCAGGAAATACTCTAACCAATCGTTCCAAGCCCCGCGTTCGCTGATCCCGCGCAAACCGTCGTAGTAGTCTCGCCTTGCTGCTTCAAAGAACGCCGACAAATAAAGTAGTGGTGTCGGAAGGATTCTGTGCTCGATCAGAAATAAACTGATGAGAAGACGTCCGACGCGGCCATTGCCATCGAGGAATGGGTGAATCGCTTCGAACTGGTAATGCGCGAGTGCAATGGTCACCAGAGGCGGCAGCGTCGATTCATGCAGGAATTTTTCCCATGACGCCAGACAATTCTCGATCTCTCCTGGAGGGGGCGGGATGTAGGAAGCAGTTGCGATGGTGCTGCCAGGCTTGCCAATCCAATTCTGGATTTTCCGAAAACGTCCCGGCGCTGCTTGGTGACCCTGAACGCCCGTCATGAGTTTTTCGTGCAACTCGCGGGTTAGCCTGACGCAGAGTGAAAGTTTCTTGAGGCGAAAAATTCCGTGCTCGAGGGCCACTACGTAGTTGCCGACCTCCCGAAGATCCTCGGGACTTCGATCGACGATCGCTCCCGCCTCGGCGGCAAGCAACTCACCTAGAGTGGCCTGTGTGCCTTCTATCCTGCTCGATAGAACGGCTTCACGCTGTACGAAAGGCCGGATCAAAATGTGAGGATTGGGCAGCCGACCACCTTCGCCCGCTAATCTTCCGACTAGCCGGTCTGCGTCCGAGAGCGCTCCAATCAGCCGGGGTGTCCACTCCAGTTCAGGAGGGAGGGGCGCTGGTACAAAGGCCGAATAGCTGCCCTGCGATACTCTCTGGCCGGGAATGTTGGTAGAGTGGGCCACATCTGCCTTCCTAGGGTCGAAAATAGCGATCCGCGCTATTTTCACAATTTATGATAATCGAAAATAGCGAGATTGGCTATTTGCTGTGGTTTTGTAGCCCTTGAAAAGCTACGAGGGAAAGATGCGCTGACCGTTGCAACGCCGCGATGACTCCGGAAGCGGCGGCTGCGGCAGATCGATGGGCGGATTCGCTTTCTCACCAAGCGCATCGAAGCCGCGGAAGTGGTGGACCCGGAGGCTCGGAGAGCCGAGAAGGCCGCTAAGCGTCTGAACTTCCCGTCCGTTCCCGCGTTTTGTCCATTTCTTCCCTTTTACCGAGCTAACTGAAGCGCATGCACTGGCGCCATGTTTGTGACCGGTGGTACGGTGCCGGCCGGTTTGAGCATGGCCCAGAGAATTCGATTAAATAACGCATCATCAATGCGATCAGGGGCACTAAAATCGAGACCTTCTGACATTCTGGCAGCCGCGCCCTGTGCCGGGTTCATCTCGTTCAAATCCACTTTCGGGACAACGTGGCTGTACGGTGTGAGGTCTGGCGTCGCGGCAAACATGTCTGCCAGAGAGCGGCTGAAGTAATCGAATTTGGACATACGTCCCATTCCCAGAATATCTTCGATGGCCGCTATTACATCCGTAGTGTTAGCGAATCTGTGGACCGTAGCAGAGCGGCCATAAGCCGAGATGGCGAGAAACGGTGAGCGGTGCGAGTCCACATGGTCAGGACCAGCCTGCGAATCGTCCTCTAATACAAAGACCACCGTGTCCCGCCAAAATGGAGTTTGCGAAAGCGCTTCCACGATTCGGCCCAGTGCAAGATCATTGTCGGCCATGCAGGCCCGAGGCGACGTATGGCCCGCGGCGCCGCCAAGCGTGTGATCTCTTGGCAAGTACATGAGGGACAGCGCCGGCATGTCGCCTTTGCGAACAAAATCGTGCAGCTCCTCGATCCAGGCGTCGGCGCGCTTTTGATCGGGAATCTCCAGGTTGGTTTCGGGATAGCTGGAGCTTACGTCAGCCGGAAGATCGTGCTGCGTATCGGGCCCGACCACTATATCGCCGTAGTCGCGGAACCAGATTCCTTTCTTGGCGGCAAGGTTCCACAGATACCCACCCAGCGGGTTGTCGGCTTCGTCGCCTGCAAGGTCGGCCCGCCGGTCGGAATACATTGAAGGAACTGTCTTTTCGCCGTAATCAGTAACATAAGCCGCCAAGGACCAGACGTGTCCCTGTCCACTCACTTCCGCATTAGTGAAAAAGCGGTCAAAGAGCCCGAAGCGAAGCGCCAGGGCATGATGGTTCGGCGAGACGTCCTGGCCGAAGAACACCAGGTCAGGGTCACCGTCCCCTTCTTTCATATCACCAAGAACTTGATCGTAGGTACGGTTCTCCTTAACGATGTAAACCACATGCTTGAAGGGCGGATATTGTTTGGTGGATCGCTTCTGTCCCCAACCATTCGCTTCCGCTACCCTGCGCGAATCCTGAGCCAATCGCGCGGGACTAAGATCAGCGGAAACGATCCGTAGCGTTCCATTGAGCTGGCCAAGGTCATAGCCTAACGGGCGTTGGATCCCCTTTCCGGGAGTTGGCCCGTCTGGGTTCGCGTGGCTACCGTGCCCCTTTCCATTTAGGATGAGCAACTCCTTATCTACTTCCAGAACATCGGTCGGATACCAGTCTGTAGGAATGCGGCCAACCGGACGTAATCCACCTTGCGCGGCTCCTTCCGCAGTATTAAAGACGGCGACGGCATTGTTGTCGGCTTCGGCCACAAATAGCTTGGAGCCGTCCCGCGAAAGGCCAAGTGCATTGGGTGTACTTCCCTGGGAAGGAGCGCCGGGGGCCTCGTCTTTGAGATAGCGCAAGACTTTTCTCGCATGTGTATCTACCACTGCAATCCGGTCTGTGCCCGCTAAGGCGACAAACAACCGCGATCCGGATGGATTCGACTTAAGCGCCGAGGGCCGCTGCCCAACCTCGAGCCGGCCGATATACAACAATGTCCCGTCCGGGTTGGTCCGGAACATCGAAAGAGTGTGACCGCCCCACGCGGAGACATACACGTTGCCATCCGCAGCCACTTCTACTGCGTAAGGATAATGGTCGGTAGGAAATCGCTGCACGACCTTCCCCAAAGACGGGTCCACCACGGCCAGGCTGTCGCCGACATTCTCCACAACGTAAAGAAAATTTCCCCGCTTCGAGGCGGCAAGGCCCGCCGGATATCGTGATCCTGTTTTGTCTTCTTTCTTTTGTCCCAGGACAATGTGTTTGTCCAGGGCCGCAACCCCGTCGCGCCACGAATAGCAGTAGATCAAATCTTCATTGCCGCCGGAAACGTACAGCTGTTTGCCATCGGCAGAAAATGCCGCACCATAAAACGCCGCTTCCTGAGGAAGAGTCTGGGTCACGCGCCGGGTGGCAAGATCCACAACCTGGACTCCCTGCTCGCGCCAGCCGCTCAGGACTACAACAAGCTTTTTACCATCTGGCGCCAGCGTCATTCCCAGAGGCATGCTGCTCAAATCAACGAATTCTCCTGCGGGATCAAGGCGCAGTCCGGTGGCCAACGGAGTGGCGTAGGTTGGGGCCGAAGCCGGCTTTTGCTCCTGCGACAACATCAACGCCGGCATGAAAAAGAAGAAGCCGGCGGTCAGAAGAGATCGCAGCGTGCGGGTACCTCGCGGTGCGCAATTATTTCCACCATGAACCATAGTTTGCGCAACTCCTACAACGGAACGCAGGGCATGCCCCTGCTGTTGCATAGACGTCTTAGCGCTGTATGAGTGAGCCATTTCTGTGGGTCCACGCGAACCCTCGGCAAGAATGCCTGGGCCGGTTCACGCAACGATTTGACACGGGAGGTAGTCCGTGGGGTGCCGCTCTGCCATTGCGACAACTAGAAGCCTTGCTTCGCGGGAATCTCAGCAACACGGGTTCTCAGCCGGCGCAGGAAGTGTATCCGGCATGGGAATTCGGGCGGGTCGCCCACTTCCGATTTTCTCGCACCCCACAACAACTCGGCGTGCCCCATTTCTCGCGCACTTTGCGAGAAATGGGGCACGATGCTGCGGGCCCTCGAGTGAGATTGCGTTGAGTGGTAAAATCTCACACGGATGTCCTCGTTATTGTTTAGCCAGGTGGACATCGTCACCCGAGGAGAGCCGCAAAGCACTCCATGGGCACGTGACAAGAATCTGTGGAAGTCCATGAATGCTTCCACAGTTACTTGCACAGTTTCACAATCGTTGTCTGGGATGAAAAAGACCGAGAATGTGAAATAAGCTGTAAAATCAGCACTTCCACGAAGCGCCGGGATGGCGGAACTGGCAGACGCAGCGGACTCAAAATCCGCCGGTACTTGGTACCTTGGGGGTTCGACTCCCCCTCCCGGCACCAGCCTAATTCGCCGATGCGATTGCGCTTACGTGAGAGCGCGTGACGCCATCGGACGTGGCGCCGGCACTGCTATGCAACAGAAGTGCCACGACTTGTCTCACTATCCTGTTGGGAGTCGATAGACGTCCTCTCGACAGGAATGCTGATGACGACCGTCGTTCCTGCTCGATCAGATCGTATTTCGAGCGACCCACCTAACTCGCGAATGCGTTCCCGCATTCCAGCTAGACCGACTCCAGCCTCGGCAGCGCCTTCGATGAGACTCCTCAAACGTTTCGGAGGTATGCCCCGCCCATCGTCCCTAATCTGCAATCGAAGTTGCTGAGTGTTCATACTGAGGGAAACGTCCACCACGGAACAGCCCGAATGTCGGTGAACGTTCGTGAGACCCTCTTGCACCGCACGGAAAAGAGCGACTTCTACATCCCTGTGCATCCGACCAAGAGTTGGCGGTAGGTTCAGATTCACCTTGATCCCACTTCGCCGGGAGAAGCCGTCCACGTACCAGCGAGTCGCAGAGCCAAGTCCCGCCTCATCGAGCATCGGCGGATGTAATAGGTAGGAGATCGTGCGTGTCTCGGTAAGGCACTTGTCAACAATTCCTGCACCTTTCAAAGCCAGTGCGGCGTTGCCATTGTCTGACGCTGAAAGACGGTCGAGGGTTATTTTTAGAGCAGTCAAATATTGCCCCAAGCTGTCATGCAGACCTCGTGCGATCCTACGCCGTTCATCATCCTGCAAGGTCAGGATTCGACCGCTCAGGCTTCGAGCAGATTCCTCAGCCCGTTTGCGAGCGGTTATGTCGGTATTGATTTCCAGCCAACCTAACGGTCTGCCACTTTGATCTCGCAACGTCGTCCAGCGGCTTGCGACTGTAATTTGGGAGCCATCCTTGGTTGTGTGTCGAAGCTCTCCCTCCCATCGGTCGGCGTGGATAATTTCCGACAAAGGCACGGGAAACTCAGTGTGAAGAATTTCGTGGACCGACCTGCCGAGCACTTCTCCGCTTGCCCAGCCGTAGAGTCGTTCGGCTCCCTCATTCCAATAAGAAATTTTGTCGGCGGCGTTTCGAATAAATATCGCATCATTGGCTAAATCAAGCAGCTTGGCTTGATACGCCAGTTGCGCGGTGTTCTGCTCAAGTTCCCGGGTGCGCTCCTTCACACGCTCTTCCAGTCTCTCTTTCGCAGCTTCGCTTTCGCTCAGAAGTCGTTTCTCGCTCTCAAACGCCTCGCCGATGTGTTCTCGTTCGCTAATGACCGCCGCCAAAATAAGTCCGGTTAGCGAGGTCACAGCAACAAAAACCTGAAGCAGCACTGCATTGTGGAGCGGAGAATGGTTCACAAAGGGACCGTACCCCCGTGCCGTTCCCCAAACGGCAACACTGGCAGAGAGAAGACAAGCGAGCGCCGCTCCAGCCACACGGAATCGAAGAGCAGCCCAGATGACGAACGGGAACGCAACGAACGCCAACACGTCATCGCGCACGCCTGCACCACCGAAAATCGCGGCGGAAGTGACGAGGATCGCGACTAACAGAACACAACCCTCCAGTAGACGCCAGCCCCGGAAAATGAAAACCAAATCCCGACCAGTGAGCAATAACGGCGAGACCACCAGCACACCCATCGCATCGCCCAGCCACCAGATTCGCCATGCTGAACCGTACCCAGACCATGCCTTTGTGTGTGCCAGGGTCAAAGCGGTGACTCCTACGGAAGCCGCGAGTGTCGTCGTCAACATCGCTGCCACGGTGACGAGTTTCAGCACGTCTTTTAGCCGAGGAAGCGAAGTCTGGAAATCAGAACGCCTCAACAAGTAGCCCGCAACGACGGCGCTGGAGGCATTCCCCAGTCCAATAGCGACGGACGCGGAAGTAGGGATCGGGGTTAGGAAGTTGACGAGAAAAGCAGCGAACGCGATAGCCGGGGCGACCCGAATGCCCCAGATCAGCACCGCTGCGACTGCTATCCCCGCCGAAAGCCAAATGGGAGAAACGTTGGAACTCGTGAAAGGAATAGCGAGACCGAGTTTGCCCGCTCCGAAATAGAGGGCAAACACAATCGCCAGTTCCCAAACATACCGATAGCCCAGTCGCGCACGATCCTGCGGTTTCCACCAATCGAGAAAGAATACTCGTGAGGACGCCATGCCGGCACGCTCAATGATTACGTCAATGCTCTCTCGGTTTGAGGAAAGAAGCCGAACCGAGACCAACCCCTGGCGCTCATTTTAAGCGAACTCAGGGCCACTTGCGGCAATTACCTTGTATCGCCAGTCAGCAGCAGTTCGGTTTCGAAGGGGCGCTATTTGTCGCCGAGAACGAGGTTGTTGCCAGGCGAGTAAATACAGGGAATCCCGTATCGCAAAATTGCAAAATCAAAGGATAAGTTTTTACGCCGCGTTTGAAGAAACCGTAGTAGTTAGAACGACTTAAGGTCATGGCACCATACATGCTCCCTGTGGCGGCAGCATTCGCGAGCATTTCGCACCGGAATAGCGGAGGTGAATATGGCTGACGGCATGCAGAAAGACTGGCGCGAACTTTGTGTTGCGGTCACAAACGAAAGCGACTCCACTAAACTGACTTCGTTGGTTCAAGAACTGATTGAAGCGTTGGATAAGGGTGAACGAAGCTGGCGACACCCCAGTCTCGCGCCTGACGCAATCGCGGCGAATCAGGAATCCGCTTGAGAGCGACGGTCTTCGCCGCCGGTCCCGGCACTGGCTACACCCGCTTTCGAACGTGCCAGATCAGCACGGAAACCGTCAGCCAAGCCAGAGTGGCACTCATCAGCACCGTCCATGTGTTATAGCGGGGCGCGAATTGCCAGACTATCAAAGCGAAAACTAATAGTCCTACGCTCCCCATCGCCGAACCTGCGGCATCAACGCTGGCTGCCTCTCTTCCACGCCGAGTTCCGCGTAGCCCTTTCTCCTCTTTTTTCTCCTTCTCATGCTTCTCAATCAGCGTTGCAGTGGCTGGAAAGATCGCTGGAAACGCCAGGAACAGCCCACCGATGCCCGGGCCAAACTTCTTGGCGATGATGCCTGCGACAGCCGTAATGAGTCCTCCGAAAAGGAATCGAATGGCGTACTCATACCATCTGGTTTGCCCGATAACCGAGGGATCGACCTTGATCTGCATCGCTATTTCAGCCAGATGTACCAAAGTCCGAACGCTATTCCAAACCACAGAGGCATTGAGCAGATCGCGACCAACAGAGCGCTCACTTTGTAACGCATCATGACCCAACTGACGCAGGAGGCGAAAGCCATGAATGCTATTGCTCCCGCTATCATGGAGTGCGATTCAGTGGCGGCATAGGATGCGCCTTCCGTCGCTATCGTCAGCCCCAACGTGGCAAGCGCGACTGACGGTGCAGCGCCAAATAACCCGGCGAAGCTCTTCGGTTTTAACAGATCGCCTATGATTGCGAACGCAGATACGACTGCACCTCCGACGAGGAACCGGATGAGAATTTGGCTCATCTGTTTCGATCCCTCATCGCATCCCTGATTTCACGAGTTTTCGAGCTTGATCCGGTCCCTTTAGTCCCAGCACGCGGTATTGTTCCCCGGAAAGCTTGTGGTAGTTCACAAAGAACTCTTCCAGTTCTCGACAGAATTCCTTCCCCAGATCAGAAATCGTCTTTATGTCTGCCCAACTGTGCGCATCTTTCTCAACAGCAATGATTCGATCATTGCGTTCTTTGTCTTTTTTATCCCCCTGCTCGCCTTCGATCACACCGATAGGACGGCACGATAGTACGCACCCTGCAAATGCAGGCTCGTCCATCAGAACCAAAACGTCTACTGGGTCCCCGTCGTCGGCTTTGGTTGAAGGAACGAATCCGAAGTCATAAGGAAAAGTCATGCCCGCTGGCAATACCTTCTTCAATTCGAAGATGTGCTCATCGGAATCAAAAGCGAACTTGTTTCGGCTTCCTTTCGGCGTTTCGATCACGACCCGGAGCAACTGCTTGTCATCGGAGTCGAAGGGCTTGAGGCGGGTGGGGTCTGCGAGACCATTCTTTTTGCTCATTCCGGTTCCGATCTCTACTGCAACGTGGATGCTTTATGAGAGAGGAAGGTTTGTTCTCTTCGCAGAAGATTGAGGGCAAAACGGGAGGTAGACGATTGAAGTATACGCAAGCGCCCCATCACGACGGCTTCGCAGAATGCTCCGCACCTTGACGAAGGCTGAAACGAAATCACCTGTGGAAACTCATACTCGACTCTGTATCACATCACGGCTTGGGCGAACTCGAACCCGAAGTTGGCGGGGGACTCCAATTGCCACTCGTCAGGCACGTGATAGGAAAGCAGAGTGAAGAAGTTTTCGCCGAATTCGCGAATTTAGCCTTCGCTGGTTAGCAGCCTCGCTTAAATTTCCAATGGGAGTTTCCAGTTGCGTGCCGAGGCTCGGCCAGCGGCGATCCAGCCGATTCGTGTGAGGAGCGATCCCGCGATCGATGACCATGCGGCCATCGTTCGCAGGCGCTGAGAATGTTCTCGTTCGGAAAACAGGCTGGCTGCTCGCAATAATGCCGGCAGCGGGCCGGCGAGCGCGCCGCCGGTGCGCGTGATCCAGCCGCTCGGGCCTCGCTTCAGCGGTTCGAGAGATTCATGGAAGCGCGACTCCAAGCGAAAGCCCTCCAAGGTTTCGAAAATCGCCGCACCTAAACCCAGCGCCTGCAGCGCCCGGCTTTTGCGGTGACCGAGCAGTTCCAGAATGCCAACCGCGGCGCTCAATCCCGAGGCCCCGAAATGAAGTGGCAGGTTGCCGACGTTGCGGTTCCACGCCGGGATTGTGGTTGCTCCAATCAGCACGCCGGTGTAATTGGAAAACGGAAGCCCGAAGGCAAGCGATGCGGCCTGGCCGGCATTTTCCACTACGCGCAAAGGAAGCGACGGCCCGTAACGATCTTGCAGGTGTCCGGCGAACGCCGCCGCAGTGGCGCCCGAGGAAAACCCGACTAGCGTCCACACTCCCACCGACATGGGACTGCGCCACTTGAACACGCGCAACATCGCCAGAAAGCGCTCAGACCGCCCCAGATCCGAGATGAGCAACGCGGGTGAGATCACGGAACCGGCTGCTGCAATCCAGCGCGCATCGCGCACGAGTTTGCGATCGGCGCCGGTGTAGTCGGCGATCGCTCCGATGACGGCCGCTGCGCCCGCCGCTCCTCCAACAAAAAAATAGAGTGGGATTTCCCACGTCCACGGAGGCTCCTTCAGTAGGGGGATCTGGTAATAACCATTTTCCGGCGACGCCTGCGGGAAAGCCGCGCCCGCCGTGGCAGGCTGCGAAAGTGCCTTCTGCCCGGCTTCCTGCCGGATGACTTCGAGACGCTGCTCTCGAGTGAATTGGTCGCTGGTGGCCGGCAAAGATGAAGGCTTGCCCATAGGTGCTTCCGTATTGATTTCCTTCGCGGATTTATCGCGCACGTCGCGTCCCGCGATCGCCATCGCTCAAAAAAGCCAGCACGGTGCCGCCGAGCAGAAGCCCGGCCGCGATGGCGGACGACATCCACGCTTTTTTCAAGTACACCGTCGGCACTTCCGGAGACGGCGGTAAGTTATAAGTTCGGGAATCTCCGCGCAGGATGAAGATGGCATGCGTGCCCTGCACGCTGCTGTCCTCAGGATCATAGATCTTCGCATCCTCGAGGCCGCGGCGATGCAACTCTTCCAGCCTGCGATTCGCGCGCTCCCGCAGCTCGCCAATCTCGCCGAACTGGATGGATTCGGTGGGACAAACTTTCGCGCAGGCCGGCATCAGGTCTGCTTTCTGGCGGTCGTAGCAGAACGTGCATTTGAACGCGCGCCCGTCGCCAGGATTGCGCTCGACCACGCCGAAGGGGCACGAAGTCACGCAATAACCGCAACCGTTGCAAACGTCCGGTTGAATGAAGACGCCGCCGAACTCCGTTCTCACGATCGAACCTGTCGGGCAGGCTTCCAGGCATCCGGCCTGTTCGCAGTGCTTGCATACGTCGGATGAGAATGCCCATGAGGCTTGCTCCCCGGCATTTCCGCCGAGGCCGGGGACGGGCGATTGCTCAACAAATTTCACGTGCCGCCACGTCGAGGCGCCCAGCGACCTTGTATTGTCCAGCGAGAATCCGCTCCAGTCGAGCCCGTCTTCGCCCACGCCATTCCACTCCTTGCAGGCAACTTCGCAAGCCTTGCAGCCAATGCACAAGGTGGAATCTGTCAAAAATGCGGTGACACTCATGCCGTCCGTCCTGTGAGCGAGCGATGTTGGTCGAGCGCTTCAGAACCGCGAGCGCGCCGCCCTTCCATGATGTTGCAGGTTAGAGCTTTCGTTTCCATAATGCGGACATTCGGTTCTTCGCTGATCGCCAGCAGATCATTGACGATGTCGCCGGTCACGCTGCCCCGGTAGCCCCAGTGATAAGGCAGGCCCACCTGGTGAACCGTGCGGCCATCGATGCGCAGCGGTCTCATCCTGCGCGTCACCAGCACGCGTGCTTCGATCAAGGCGCGAGCAGTGATGATCGTGGCCCAGCCGCCGTGCTCCAAGCCAAGTTCCTTCGCCAGTTCGGGCGAGACTTCCGTGAAGAGCTCCGGTTGCAGTTCACTCAAGTGCGAGAGATTGCGGCTCATGCCGCCCGCGGTGTGATGCTCGGTCAGCCGATACGTGGTGAGGATATATGGAAACCGGGCGTCATTCGCCGCAGCGTACGGATTGTCGGGGCGCTTCTTTCGATCCGCGGCGGGATTCGCCTGCTGATCGTAGAGCGGATTTTCGATGAGCGATTCCAACGCTTCATAGTGTGCCGGCAAAGGACCATCCTTCAGCCCGCTGGCCACGTACAACCAGCCTACGCCGTCCGGATGCAGAGTAAATGGTTTCGCTCCGCCAAGCGCTTCCACGCCGTGTCCGCCGGGAAAATCGGATGGAGCGTCGGGTGGCGTTTTCTTTTCGTAATCGGGTACGTCGGTTCCCGTCCATTCCTGCTTGGCTTGATCCCACCATATAAGCTTTTTTCGCTCGCTCCAGGGCGTGCCATCGGGACGGGCGGAGGCGCGGTTATAAATAATGCGGCAGTCATTGGGCCACGCGAATCCCCAGCCATGCCCGAGTAAATCTTTCGGCTGTCGTTCATTGGCTCGATTGCGGCTTTCTTCGGGAAAGACGCCGCAATAGATCCATGCGCCGCAAGCCGTCGAGCCGTCGTCCTTCAGTTCCTTGATATGCCCTAACTGCTTGTGGTCGGGCAATGACCAGCCGTTGATTTCACGAAGCACTTCGTCGACGCGCGGCTCCGCCAAGGGGCCTTCGGTGCTGTAGTTCCAGGTGAGTGCGTTCAGGGCCGCGTTGCGTGGCCCCGCGTTCTTCTCGGCCATCGCTTTGAGGCGGCGGCCAAGGTGAAATAGGAACCAGGTCTCGCTGCGCGCATCACCCGGAGGATCAACTGCCTGCTCGCGATGCTGCAGCAGGCGCTGCGTGTTGGTGAAGGTCCCCGATTTCTCAGCCGTGCCGGCGGCGGGAAATAAAAACACTTCGGTTGCGATCGACTCCGGCGAGAGTTCGCCGCGTTCGACTTCCGGAGATGCATACCAGAACGACGCGGTTTCAGTCTCGACCATGTCCCGCACGACCAGCCATTTGAGCTTGGCCAGGGCTTTGCGCTCGAGTCGTCCGTTGGAAGCTCCGACCGCCGGATTCTGTCCCATGACAAACAGGCCTTCCAGCTTTCCGTCGGCCATGTCGAGCCAATATCCGAAATGCGAATGGTCGCCCGTGACCCGCGGCAGCCAGTGGAAGCCCCATTCGTTCGCCCGCGTGGCGCGATCGCCGTAATACGCTCGCATCAGGCTGATGAAGTATTTTCCGAAGGCAGACCAAAGTCCGGTTCGGGAGCTGTGCTGTTTCAGATAAGCATCGAGGCTGCGCGACTCTTCTCCGAAAGTTGGCATGGGCAGGTAGCCGGGCAGAATGTCGTAGAGAGTTGGAATGTCGGTGGAGCCCTGAATGGAAGCGTGTCCGCGCAACGCAAGAATTCCGCCGCCCGGCCGGCCAATATTTCCTAAAAGCAGCTGCAGGATCGAAGCCGTGCGAATGATCTGCACGCCCTTCGAATGGTGCGTCCAGCCCACGGCGTAGCAGATCGCGGCAGTTTTTTCCGGCCCCGAAGCCGATGAAAAGATTTCTGCGACCTTTAAGAAAACGTCTTGTGGAACTCCACAGAACTTCTCGACCATCTCCGGCGTGTAGCGCGCGAAATGCCGCTTGAGGACCTGAAACACGCAGCGCGGGTGCTGCAGCGACGGATCCGATTCGTACACGGCTGCGTCCTGCGCTTCCCCGCCGCGATCCTTTCCGTGTCCTCCACTCGCTTCCGAGTGTCCCGGGGCGCTGCCGTCTCCCTTCTCGGGCGTGCCCTGGTAAAACCAGGATTTCGGATCATACTTTTTGTCTTTGTCGTTCCAGCCGGAGAACAGGCCATCCAAATCATCGGTATCGCGGAAATCTTCGCGCAAAATCGTCGACGCGTTCGTGTAAGGTACGACATAGTCGCGAAATTCTTTGCCGTTTTCCAGAACGTATCGAACCAGCGCTCCCAGAAAAATGATGTCGCTGCCCGCGCGCAAAGGAACCCAAACATCGGCCATGGCCGACGTTCGTGTGTAGCGGGGGTCGACGTGGATGATCTTCGCGCCTTTTTCGCGCGCTTCCATCACCCACTGAAATCCAACAGGATGATTTTCCGCCATCGACGATCCCATGATCAGGATGGCGTCCGCATTGCTCAAGTCCTGCTGCGCAGTCGTGGCTCCGCCGCGCCCGAAGGAGGTGCCCAGACCGGGCACGGTTGAGCTATGTCATATCCGCGCCTGATTGCTCAGGCACACCATCCCCAGCCCCGCGGTGAAGAGCTTTTTGATCAAGTAGTTTTCTTCGCAGTCGAGAGTTGCGCCGCCAAGGTGCGCCAGCGCCGTGGTTTGCATCAGGGACTGGCCATCCCGCGTTTCCACAAAACTCCCTTCGCGTGTGCTCCAGACTCTTTCCGCGACCATATCCATCGCTTGTTCGAGCGGGAGTTCCTGCCACTCGCGAGAGTAGGGGGCGCGGTATTTCACCTTCTTCAGCCGTCCAGGATGAGTGTGCAATTCAAAAGTATCTGCGCCCTTGGGACAGAGGTGTCCGCGGGAAATGGGCGACTGAGGATCGCCTTCGATTGAGACGAGCTTGCCCGCTTTGTGAAAAACGAGTTGTCCGCAGCCCACTCCGCAGTAGGGGCAGATCGAGCGCGCTACTTCCGCGCCGCTGGTTTTCGGCTTCAGCTCTCGAGTGCGCTGCGTCATGGCCTCGATGCCTGTTCCGTCGCTTCCCGTCAGGATTTGTTGAATGAGCGGCCAGCGGAAAAGAAAGTCTTTCTTGAATTGCATGAAAATTGCCTTGCGGCCACCTTGAACCCTGCTGCTTCCATGTTCGGCAAAGGCGAGGTCCCAGTCTATACAGCAATTGGTGTAAAAAGCGCGCGGAGTGAGCAAATCGGAGCGTTCTCGGCAGAACTCACTCGGGCAAGCAAAAATCGGGTAAGCAAGAAAGTGGGCCGACTTTGCTGCCTCACAGCCGCGAAGTCAGCCCGGTTTCCATCCACTCTAGGCGAGGTCGTAGCGATCCTGGTTCATGACCTTGCCCCATGCTGCCGCGAAATCTTTGGCAAACTTCTCCTTGGAGTCTGAGCAGGCGTAAACTTCAGCCAGCGCACGCAGCTGCGAGTGCGATCCGAAGATCAAGTCGACACGGCTGGCCGTCCACTTCACGTGGTTCGTCTTCCGGTCGCGCCCCTCGTACACGGGGCCCGATCCATTGGACTCGGCCGAGGGTTGCCACTGCGTGCCCATATCGAGCAGGTGGACGAAGAAATCGTTCGTCAGCGTCCCCGGCTTGTTGGTGAACACGCCGTGCTTCGACTTGCCTGCGTTGGCGCCCAGCACGCGCATGCCCCCGACCAGAACCGTCATCTCCGGCGCCGTCAACCCGAGCAGTTGCGCCTTGTCGACCAGCAACTCTTCCGGGGTCAAGCGCGACTTGCCGCCCAGATAATTGCGGAAGCCGTCGGCTTTCGGCTCCAGTGGCTCAAACGATTCCACATCGGTCTGCTCCTGCGACGCGTCCATGCGCCCCGGCTTGAAGGGCACGGTCACTTCGACGCCCGCGTCCTTGGCAGCTTTCTCGACCGCGGCCGAGCCCCCCAGCACAATCAGGTCCGCCAGAGAAACCCGCTTTCCACCCGAACTGGAGCCATTGAAATCCTTCTGGATGGCTTCCAGTTTCTCCAACACCTTCGCCAGTTCGGTCGGCTGGTTCACCTCCCAGAACTTCTGCGGGACCAGGCGAACGCGCGCCCCATTCGCTCCGCCGCGCTTGTCGGAACTGCGGAACGTCGAAGCCGAGGCCCACGCGGTCGAGACCAACTGGGAAACGCTCAGTCCTGACGCGAGAATCTTTGACTTCAACGCAGCGATATCCTGCTCGTTGATCAATGGATGATTCACCGCGGGAATCGGATCCTGCCACGGCAATTGCTCCTTGGGAACCAAGGGACCGAGATAGCGTGCGATCGGACCCATGTCGCGGTGCGTGAGCTTGTACCAGGCTCGCGCGAACGCGTCGGCGAACTGGTCCGGGTGCTCGTAGAATCGCCGGGAAATTTTCTCGTACGCCGGATCGAAGCGCAAAGAGAGATCCGTCGTCAGCATGGCAGGAGCATGATGCTTGGAAGGATCGTGCGCGTCGGGAACGGTTCCCTTGCCCGCTCCATTTTTCGGCGTCCACTGGTTCGCGCCGGCTGGGCTCTTGGTCAGCTCCCAGTCGTACTTGAAGAGATTGTCAAAAAAGTTGTTGCTCCACTTCGTTGGCGTGGTTGTCCAGGTGACTTCCAGGCCGCTGCCGATGGTGTCGGCACCGAAGCCCTTGCCGAATTTATTTTTCCAGCCAAAGCCCTGGTCTTCGATGTCGGCCCCCTCGGGTTCAGCGCCCACGTAGTCCGCGGGAACGGCGGCACCGTGCGTTTTTCCGAACGTATGTCCGCCTGCGATCAGGGCCACCGTCTCTTCATCATTCATGGCCATGCGATGGAAGGTCTCTCGAATGTCCCTGGCTGCTGCAATGGGATCAGGCTTGCCGTTCGGTCCTTCCGGATTCACGTAAATCAGTCCCATCTGCACCGCGCCCAGCGGATTCTGCAAATCGCGATCGCCGCTGTAACGCTCGTCGGCCAACCACGTGCCTTCCGGTCCCCAATAAATTTCTTCTTCCGGCTCCCAGACATCGGGGCGTCCGCCGCCGAAACCGAAAGTCTTGAAGCCCATGGATTCCAGAGCCACGTTGCCGGCAAGAATCATCAAGTCTGCCCAGGAAATTTTTTGCCCGTATTTCTGCTTGACAGGCCAAAGCAACCGGCGAGCTTTGTCGAGGTTGACGTTGTCAGGCCAGCTGTTGAGCGGGGCAAAGCGCTGCTGCCCCGATCCGCCGCCGCCGCGCCCGTCTCCAATGCGGTACGTGCCGGCGCTGTGCCAGGCCATGCGAATGAACAGCGGTCCGTAGTGGCCAAAATCCGCAGGCCACCACTCTTGCGAGTCGGTCATCAGGGCATGCAGGTCCTTCACGACCGCATTCAAATCGAGGCTTTTGAATTCCTTCGCGTAGTTGAAGTCCTTGCCCATGGGATCCGATTTTTCCGAATGCTGGTGCAGCACGCGGAGATCCACCTGGTTCGGCCACCACTCGGAATTGGTTAAAGATCGGCGGCCGCGGTGCGCGACGGGGCACTTGGATTCAGTTGGGGTAGTTTGTGGCTGACTTTCGGGGGAAACGGTCCCCGAGGACGAGGCAAGCGTATTTTCCATACGACTTGAATATTCCATATGTTTTCCTTCGAATGATTTCAAGACCCTGATGACTTGCGAGTCTGCGAGATTTGCGTTTGATTCGGTGGGTGGCGCGCCTTCCGGAGCGACACCTCAATAATTTTCCAGACCTGTATCGCGCTCAACTTTGCCGAGAGGCGCGCAGCCGAGCGCACCGGGTGCATAGCCCTCGAAAAATGATTTCGCATTCCCGCAGAACGCGCTTGCCGAGGGAGCGCGTCGCGGGCGTTGGAACGCCGTACCAGTCGATGTCTTCGACGTTGCCGCAACGATCGCAGATGAAGTGGTGATGCCGCATTCCTTTGGCATCAAAGCGGGCAGCGCGGCCCTCCACGGCAACTTCGCGGACCAGGCCCGCCTTCACCAGGTCGCGCAGATTATTGTAGGTGGTGGCCCTCGAGGAGCGAGGATCGACCCGGTTCACGGCTTCAAAGATCTCCGCCACCGTGGGATGCCCAGTGTGATCCATCAGGAAAGCCATGACCGCGAAGCGCTGCGGCGTGCAGCGCAAACCGGTATCTAGCAGCGATCGCCTGATGGTTTCGGCGTTCATCTGCAATTAGATTATATCTAATGTAATCTTTTGTCGAGATTGTGGCTCCGGTGCGATGGGCGCATTCTCGGAACCGTTGCTCGCGAGCGTCAGCGGCTTAGGCCGCCGCCGATTCTCAAGAATTATTTCGCGCCGGGAGCCGTGTGAACGTCGAGAAAATATCCTTTGGACGAAGGATCGTAGAGCAGATACCAGTAAAGCCGGCGAGTGGATGCGGCCAGGCATTGGTGCAGCAACTCCCGCGCCGCGACTTTGCTGCCGCCGACCGTCGCCTTGGTATAGGCGAGGGTTTTTTGTGGAGCCACGCCGAGCGTGATGGGAACGTGAATTTGAGCCGTGATGGCGTCGCCGACCGCCTGTATGGTGTCCGCCAGCGGCCGCTCCTGCGAGGGAAGAGTAACGATTGAGTCGAAAGCCGCCGGCTGCGGAGAAACCGCATCCTTTTCATCGCGCGCGGCCGTACCGACCAGGTAGAACTGCGCGTCGGGAGCGGGCCGCACTTCAAAACGACCGGGGTTATTGCTGTGATTGTAAGCATCGACGATGAGGCGCAGAGTTTTTTCCGGGTCAGGCGCCTTGGCCGGAAATTCCACCGTGAACTCGCCTCCAGAAGGAATGTCAGACTGGGTCGGGCTCTTTGCCGCTTCGATCACATCCAGGCGGGAACTGTAACGTGGCTCTTCATAATTCACGATCCATCCAAATTGCTGGCGGAGGGCCTCGATCATCTGCAGCAACGGGCGGGGGCTGTTGGCAGTGATGCGCATCCGATCCCCTTCCTGGGAAACGGTGGCTTGTTTCAAATAGTGCGAGGTCGGCTGCGGCGCAGCTTTCGGCGCCCCCTGCCAAAGAAGTAGAGCGATAAGAAGGTTTGCTCCCCGGATCATAGTGTCTCGCCTTTGCGATTCGAAGTTTTAGTAGTTCAGACCGGGGGCGTCCGCTCGGAGGGAGATTCTAGCATTGTTTTTCCGCTGGCGAAAATACCACCATTGAAAAAAGGGGCCAGCGATGGTCACGCCACCAAGGCGTTTGGCGAGTTTCGAGCGATAAACTTGCCGGCTAATTCATTTGGAGTTTTGCCATCGAGCCGCAACCGCGCTATAACGCTGATCCTGGGAAGTGAGGACCACGCCATGGCAACTCCTCCAACGCAATGGGATTCCGAGCAGGAATGGATCGCAAAATATCGCGCCGCTCTCGAAGCCGAGTCGGCGAAGTCCCAAACTGAGCACGACGCAGGCACAAAATTTCGGGACGCCGTCACAAACTTGTGGCAGCAGGCTTGTGCCCGCTCCGCCAAGTCTAAAAGCACGGCCGCGCCTGAAGTTGCGCCCACGAAAACCGCCTGATGATTTCTCCGCGATTTCGATCCGCCGGAGCTGGTGGTTCGGTGCAAATCTGGGTCGTAATCTTTTCGGCTAATACTAAAGACTGCACAAAAAGTTGCAACTTTCGCGTTTCCGGCTAACCCACGGATGGATTTTTGTGGCTAGGCTATTTGGCTAATGCGAAATGGTTAATTCTTATGTATATGCGGCGGTTTGTTGTTGACATAACCCATTTGGATTAGGACAATGCACAAGTCGTGAAAACTGCCTTCCCCCCGGGGGAAACGCTTGGCAATGTTTCCAACCCCACCCCGGCAGTTATTGCCTTGCAGGAAACACCATAAGAGATTGTAGTTTTGCTCCGCAGCAAATGCGCCTGGAATCGCGCGATGAATGCTGCGTGAGTGGGGCCCCCGCTACGGGTCTTTTGGTCCGAGATCAAGTCATTTCGTCTGGCGTTCTGTCCTTGCCCGGGCAGTCCGCAAAAAGGGGAACCAGTGCATACTGCTCCGACCCTTCCGGGTCTGATCGTAATGGATGCCTCGTTGGGCGTAGTGGCCTACAACGGGGAAGCGCTAAAGATTCTTAGTTACCCCGAGCTGCCCAGCCAGATAAGGCATCCGGACTCCTGGCTGAGCAACAAGATTCGCAGCGAGCTCGCGGGCAAGCTTTCTCCTCCACGTTTCGTGGACGAATTTCGTTCGGCCCGGCGGACCTATCTTTGCCGGTCATTCTCATTGGACTTGCGGGCGCAAGGCACGAACGGGTCCACGCCTTCGCCGGCTGCCAATGGCTCGCTGCCACAACCGGCAACCAACGGTTCCGGATCTTCGACGGCCCTGCGCGTCGTCATGTTAGAAAGACGATGTAACGGGGCGGTCCGTATTCACGAGATCGCGGAGCGCTTTAGCTTGACCGCGCGCGAACAGGAAACGGTTCAGTACCTGGTCGAGGGATTCACCAGCAAGGAGATTGCCCAGCGCATGGGTATTAGTCCGAACACGGTGAAGGCGTTCCTGCGGCTGGTGATGGTGAAGATGAATGTGACCACGCGATCCGGAATTATTGGCCGGATCGTGGGGCCAAGAGCGTAAGCTGCGTTGGGGCCCCGGGGTTAGTAACATCGGGCTAGTGCATCTGGGGTCTTGTTCCCAGCGGATTTCAGGATAGAGTACGGACGCGCCAACAAATCCCAAGCACCCTCCCCCTGCTTGGCGGGCGTAACTCGTACGGAGGACAATCAATGAAGAAAATCACTCTGCTCGTAGTGTGTACATTGGCTCTGGCCCTCTGTGTCGGATCCGCATTTGCTCAGACCAGCGAGCCTGCCGACACGTTGAAGGTCGATTATTTTTCCAATGCCAACACAGCCGGCGCGCCGGATGCAACTCTGCGCGTCGACAATCCGGGGACGTCGGGCGGCAACTTGTGCGCGGCGATCTTTGTTTTCGATGTGCATCAGGAAATGTCCGAGTGCTGCAGCTGCTTGGTCACTCCAGATGGTCGGCGTGACTTCTCAGTCAACACCGATCTGACCAGCAACCCGGAAATCGGCAAGATCCTGACCGATGGCATCATCAAAATCGTTTCGGTCAAGACCTCGGGCGGCAACTGCGCCAATCCGACCGGCCCTGCCGGCCTGACGCCGGTCGCTGCTGTGCGCGCTTGGGCGACTCACATCCAGAACAGCAACTTCACGATCACTGAGACCAACTCGCAAGACGCGACTCTCAGCGCCACTGAAGTTTCCAGCCTGCAGAACGGCTGCCACGCGATTCACCTCGTCGGCAGCGGCTCTGGTATCTGCTCTTGCGGAACCGGAGACTAATCGTCTGAACTTGGGTGTCGGGTGGGACGTCAAACGTCCCACCTTTCGCTCAACTCCGCACCATCAAGTTTCGATCGTTAATTCAAGTGAGATGGGGGATCTCATGTCTGTTGCAAAGAAAGTGTTGGGGTTTGGGTTAGGCGCTGCGCTGGCTCTGCTGGGCACCGGACGCATGGTGGCTCAGAGCGACGGCGAAGTGGTCGCGGAAGTGGGCGGCGTTAAAGTAACGATGGGTGAGCTGGAGCAGGAAGAATCGGCACGATTGTTAACGGCCCATTATCAGTATTACCAAGCGGAAGCAAAAGCTCTGAATGATCTGATTGACAAGCGGTTGATTGAGCAGAAGGCCAAGAGTGAGCACCTCACGGTTGATCAATATCTGGAACGGGAAGTCAATTCCAAGGTGAAAGATCCGACCGAAGACCAGATGAGGGTCTATTACGAGGGCGTAGAAACCGATCAGCCCTTCGAGCAAGTCCGCGGCAAGATCCTGGAAAAAATCCGCAAGCTGCGCGCCGACCGGATGCGCGGCGAGCTGCTTCAGACTCTGCGAGAGCAAACCACCGTCTACGTCGCGCTGGCTCCCCCCAAGGCCAACGTCGAGAAACCGAATGCACAGATGACGGTGGGCGCTGAGAATCCGCAGGTCACGCTGGTGGAATTCGCCGACTACGAATGCCCGTACTGCCAGAAGGTCGCGACCGACTTGAAGAAGCTGGCCGCAGATTTTGGCGACAAGATGGCTTTCACCTATAAAGATTTCCCGCTTCCCATGCACGCGCGCGCAGAGAAGGCTGCAGAAGCGGCGCGATGCGCGAGCAAGCAGAATAAGTTTTGGGAATTTCACGATTCGCTCTTCCGCAGCAGGGAACTCGATGTCGCTGAGCTGAAGGCTCAGGCGCGAACCTTGAAGCTGGACGGCGAGCAGTTCGACAAGTGCCTCGACTCCGGCGAAGTCGCCGCTGAGGTCGACAAGGATCGCAAAGAAGGCAACCGGCTTGGGATCAACGGCACTCCGAGCTTCTTTATCAACGGCCACTACTTGAGCGGAGCTCTGGATTACGCGGCGCTGCGCCAGGTCGTGGAGCAGCAACTGGCGACGCCCGGGCAGGGCACTCGCTAGATTGGTGCCAGCAATCGGCCCCTCCCCCACTTCGATAACTAGCGGGCCTGAGCCGGAGACTCAAACCGATTGAGTCTCCGGTTTTCTAGCCCTCCCGTTCGATTAACCATTTGGAACTAACCCAAATGGGTGATTGAACAACTAGATACCGTACGATAAGTTACGCAGGTTTAGAGCCTCAAGTCTTAACCCCCATCTGGCTCCGAGCAATATCCCCCACCTCAACCCAGGTTCTCCCCCGGAACGCCTTGCGGCGTATCTACGCGTTTGGTTTCACCAAGTTCCGATTTAGAGGTCGACCCAGGAGGCCGAATGTCGAGCCAGAAGCTGGCGTTTGCACTTGTTGTGTATCTCGTCGTCGGGGCGCTCTGCGCCCATGCCGGACAATTTCTAGAAGCCCCGCAATATACCGTGGGCATCAATCCTCAGGCTGTGGCCAGCGGGGATTTCAACGGCGACGGCAAGCTCGACTTGGCTGTGGCAAATTCGACCAGCAACACCGTGAGCGTGTTGTTGGGTACAGGAAGCGGTGGCACATTATTCGGCGCCAAAGTCGATTACCCCGTCGGGGTCAAGCCGCTCGGTGTCGCCGTGGGCGATTTCAATGGCGACGGGCACCTCGATCTCGCCGTAACCAATTCGGGCAGTAATACCGTCAGCATTCTTTTGGGCAATGGCGATGGAACCTTTCAGCCCCACCAGGATTACACCACCGGCGTGGAGCCTCGCGGCGTAGCAGTCGGCGATCTGAATGGCGATGGCCATCTTGACCTGGTTGTGGCCAACGCCACCGACAACACGGTTGGAGTTCTCCTGGGTAAAGGCAATGGCACATTTGGAGCCCAGACCACCTACAAGATGGGTGTCAATCCTTACTCGGTCGCTTTGGGCGACGTGAATAACGACGGCATCCTCGACATGGTCGTGGCTAATGCCAACAATACCAACAACGTGAGCGTTCGGCTGGGCAACGGCGACGGAACATTCCAGACCCAATTCCAGTACGCGACCGGCAACACACCCGTGTGGGTTGCTTTGGCCGACCTGAATGGCGACAACAAGCTCGACATCGTAGTTGCCGACCAGGCGGGAAACTCCGTCAGCGTCCTTCTGGGATCCGGCAACGGCGCCTTCTCGACCCACGTGGAATATCCCACGTCCGCCTTCCCAACCGCGGTCGCGGTGGGGGACTTCAATGGCGACGGAAAACCCGACCTGGCTGTTTCCGGCGGTAACGGAAACACGGTGAGCGTTTTGTGGGGCAATGGAGACGGCACCTTCCAGGGGCAAGTCAATTGCGGCACAGGCGACATTCCTTATTCGGTCATCGCCGGCGACTTCAACGGCGACGGCAAAACGGACATGGTGGTGACAAATTCTGGAGGCGGCAGCGTCAGCGTAATTGTGAATAACGGAAATGAGACCTTCCAGTCGCGCGAAGACTACCCCGCCGGAAGCGAACCGTACTCGGTCGCGGTCGCCGATTTTAATGGCGATGGGAAGATGGATCTCGCCGTGGCAGCTGGCGATTGCGTGGTTTATCCGACCTGCGGACCGTCGAATATTTCCATTCTCTTAGGCAACGGCGACGGCACCTTCCAAAGCCCGAGCTCGCTTTCCACCGGCACCGATACTTATCCCTATTCGGTAGTGGTAGGCGATTTCAATGGCGACGGCGTCCCCGACATTGCGGTCGCGAATTACGCCACGAACACCTTAGGAGTCTTGCTCGGAGTCGGCGACGGAACATTCCTTTCCCACGTGGATTACGCCGTGGGGCGCCAGCCAACGTCGGTGGGCGTAGGAGACTTCAACGGCGACGGCAAGCTCGACCTGGTAGCGGTGAATTTTAATGACGACACCATCAGCGTGCTCCTGGGCAACGGCAATGGCACGTTCAAGCCCTCGACGCTGTACAACGTAGGCCACGGTCCCATTTCCGTGGCGGTCGGGGATTTCAACGGCGACAAGAAGTTGGACCTCGCCGTTGTGAACGAGACCGACAACAACGTCAGCGTTCTTCTCGGCAATGGCGATGGCACCTTCCGATCGCAGGTCACCTATTCGACAGGGGCGGGAGGAAATCCGCTGTCGGTCGCGGCCGGCGACTTCAACCGCGACGGCCATCTGGACCTGGCAATTGCCGATTTTCACTCGCAGCAAGTCAGCATCCTGATCGGCAATGGCGACGGCACGTTCCAAACGGTGAAGGCCTATGCCACAGGTGCGAACCCTTCTTCCGTCGTTGTGGCCGACTTCAATGGTGATGGCAAAGTGGACCTGGCTCTGGCCAGCACCCCGCTTGCGGGATCGCCCGGCAACGTTGTCAGTTTGCTTCCGGGGAACGGGGACGGCACCTTCGCCGCGCCGAACGTATTCGGTACCGGCTCGCTGGCGTACTCTCTCGCGGTCGGCGACTTCAATGGCGACACCACGATGGACCTGGTGGTAGCCAATGGTGGTAGCGACACAGTCACCATCCTGCTGAATTCGCAGGGAACCCAGATCCCGTTCGTTTCCTCAAGTGATCCGTCGGTGTACGGGCAGTCGGTCACGTTTAGCGGATCGGTGAGCGCGAGCGTTCCCGGGCTGGCTTCGCCAACCGGCACCGTTACAATCAGCAGCGGCAGCACGGTTCTAGGCAGCGGGGCGCTGGTCGGCGGCACGTTCTCGGCGACTTCGAACTCTTTGCCTTCCGGCAGCGATTCAGTCTCGGCCGTCTATTCGGGCGACGCCAACTTCCTGACACACACGGTGACCCTTACGCAGACCGTGAATGCCGCCAGCAGCAACACCGGGCTGCAATCCTCCTCGAACCCGTCGGCACAAGGGGAATCGGTGATTTTCACGGCGACGGTCAGTTCAACGACCATCGGAACTCCTACCGGCACGGTGACGTTCCTGGATGGAGGCAAGTCGCTGGGCTCGGCCGGCCTGAACAGCAGCGGCGTGGCCACATTCCCGACCTCGTCCCTGTCATTGGGCTCGCATAGCATCACTGCGTCCTATGGAGGCGATGGAAATTTCAAAGCCAGTGTCTCCTCGGTATTGAATCAGGTAGTGCAGACCGGTAACACAGCCACAGGTCTCACTAGCACCCCCAATCCTTCGAGCAGCGGGCAGTTGGTCACGCTGACGGCCTCGGTAACTTCCGGATCCTCCGGAACTCCAAGCGGGAGCGTGACCTTCTACAACGGAACCACCGCACTCGGAAGCGGCACGCTGAACGGTGCCGGTGTAGCCACTTACACGACGGCCGCGTTGCCCGTGGCTACCAACGCGATCACCGCAATTTATAGCGGAGACGGGAACTTCACCGGCAGCACCTCGACCCCCATGAATCAAGTCGTGAACAAAGCCGGTTCGTCAGTCAGTTTGAGCGCCAGTTCTGGCGCCGCCGCGCTCACCTTGACCGCGACGGTCAGCCCCGCCACCAGCGGCACTCCTACCGGATCGGTTTCGTTCCTCGACGGAACCACGACCCTGGGGACGGCGCCGTTGAATGCGAGCGGAGTCGCCACCTTCACTTCCTCAGCGCTTACGGCGGGCGCGAACAGCGTCACCGCGTCGTATAGCGGAGACTCTGACTTCAACACCAGTTCGTCCGGCGCGCAATCGGTGACCGCCGGCTTCACGCTGACGGATTCGGCGTTGTCCACATCTTCGATTGCGCCGGGATCGTCGGCCACCTCCACCATCGGCATCACGCCTTCGAACGGCTTCGCCGTGGGAACGGTGAGCCTCACTTGTGCCGTGACGCCCGCAGTGGCACCGCCCGTAACTTGCGCCGTAGGAGCGGTCACCGTCGCCAGCGGCAGCGGCAGCGCCCAGCTCACGTTGAAAACGTCTGGGCCGGTGGCCTCGAACAAGGGAACGAGCGCTCCCGGAATGCGGCTTGCGTTCGGATTGATCCTCCCCGCGTTGCTGTTCGCGGTGGGCGCCGGCACGCAGCAGGGCAGAAAGCTGTTGCTGTTCTGCGTCGCTTTCGCCGCCATCGGCGCGTGCCTGGTGCAGATGGGATGTTCCAGCGGAAGCGGTTCGAGCGGCAACGGCGGAGGCAGTAGCAGCACTCCGGCGGGTCAGTACACAGTCACTGTGACTGGCACGGCGAACGGAGTACAGCATACTGCTCCGACGCTTACGCTGACCGTTCAGTAAAAGCGCTCTACGATTGGCAGCGATGTTTGTGCGCGCGACAGTTTGGCAAGCGCGCCGGATTGACAAAACAAAGCTGCCAATCCGACAATCGACGTGCGCTGCGCCCGTAGCTCAACTGGATAGAGCATCTGCCTTCGGAGCAGAGGGTTGGGAGTTCGAGTCTCTCCGGGCGCACCACGAAGCTTAGACCGCGCTGGCCGCTTCCTGCTTCAGCTTCTCCGCCTGGTAGTGCGTGGTCAGCGCTTCGATCAGCGGCTGCAGCTTTCCATCCATCACCGCTTCGAGCTGATGCAGCGTGAATCCGATGCGATGGTCGGTGACGCGGTTCTGCGGAAAATTGTAGGTGCGAATCTTTTCGCTGCGGTCGCCCGATTTCACCATCGCGCGGCGCTCTTTCGCCAGCGCCTCCTGCTGCTTTTCCATTTCGATCTCATACAACCGGGCGCGCAGCACACGCATGCCTTTTTCCCGGTTTTTGATTTGCGATTTCTCGTCCTGGCAGCTGACCACGGTGTTGGTCGGAATGTGCGTGATGCGTACCGCTGAATAGGTGGTGTTCACCGATTGCCCGCCGGGGCCGGAAGAACAGAACGTGTCGATGCGGAGGTCTTTGGCTTCAATCTTGATATCGACATCTTCGGCTTCGGGCAGCACGGCAACGGTGACCGCGGAAGTGTGCACGCGACCCTGCTGTTCCGTGGCGGGAACGCGCTGTACGCGATGCACCCCGCTTTCATACTTCAGCTGGGAATAAACCCGTGTCCCCTCAAAGATGGCGATAACTTCTTTCAAGCCGCCCACCGACGATTCGGAGGTTGAAAGTACTTCGACCTTCCAGCGCTGAGTTTCGGCGTAACGCGTATACATGCGGAAGATTTCCGCGGCGAACAGAGTGGCCTCGTCGCCGCCGGTACCGGCGCGGATTTCGAGAATGATATTTTTTTCGTCGTTGGGATCTTTGGGCAGCAACAGCACTTTCAGTTCTTCTTCGACCGCGCCCACGCGGGCTTGCAGCTGGTCGAGCTCCTCCTGCGCATAAGCGCGCATGTCGGCATCTTTTTCCTCGGCCAGCATCGCCTTGCTGTCCGCGATCCCTTTTGTCAGGTCTTTAAACTGGCGGTACTTCTCCACCACGTCCGTCAGTTCGGAGTGGGCCTTGGCAGTCTTCTGGTACTTCGCCGAGTCATTCATCATGTCCGGCGAGGCCAGAGCCTGGGTCAGCTCGTCGTACCGCTTCTCGATTTGGTCTAAGCGTTCAAACATGGTTTCGTCGTTGGCCGTCCGTGGTTAATCGTTCGTCGCTGCTTGGTACGGGCTGCGCTGCCGCGGAGCGAGTTTATCAGCATTGCCAGACTCTCAAATCCGCTGGCATTGTCGTGACCTCTTGTCTTCAAATTAGACCGCTCGTCACAAGAGGCCCACGACGAACGACAAAATGCTAGCAGTATTTCCCAAGGTGGAACGTCGAGGAGGAATGTTTGGGGGTGAACCCCTAGGCAATCACCAGTTCGCCGCCGTGCTCTTTTTCCAGCGCCATGGCATGGTCGAGCGCGGTGATCGCGCACTGCGCCATTTCGTCGGTGGGAGGCTGCGTCGTGATCCGCTGCAGCCAAAGCCCGGGAGCTGTCATCACCGCAAACAGCGATCCACGGTGTTTCGCGGCAAAGCGGATGATCTCGTAAGAGACGCCTGCGATCAGCGGCAGCAGCGCAAGGCGAGATGCGAAACGCGCCCAGAATGTCGTGTACGGGATCAGCATGTAAAAGCCGATCGAGATCAGCATCACGGTCATCAGGAAGCTGGTGCCGCAGCGCGGATGGTAGGTGGAGTAACTTTGCACCTCGCGCGTTTCGAGCGGCTTGCCGTCTTCGAAGGCGAACACCGTTTTGTGCTCGGCGCCATGGTATTGGTAGACCCGGTGAATATCCCGGAACAGCGAAACGCCCCAAATGAACAGCAGAAACAGAATCAGCCGGATGCCGCCATCCACCAGGTTGAAAGCGATCCGGCCCCCCAGCGCGGGATCGATTTTTTTCAACTCGGTCGCCGCCAACAGCGGCAGATACTTGTACATGAAAATGAAAAATGCCAACGAGAGGATGACATTCAAAGCAGCCATCCAACCGCTCAGCATCGCCGCCTGTTCGCGCGCCTGCGGGGTTGTGGCCTGCGGCTTCGGAAGCGGGGCTCCGGCCGCTGGCTTGTCGCCTCTTTCGCTGCTCATCACTTCTTCAATGGCAACGTTGGCCGAGAATCGCAGCGCGCGATAGCCCAGATTCATCGCGTACCCGAGCGTCATCACTCCGCGAACAATGGGCCATCCCATCCATTTGTGCTTTTCCGACGGGCGCTCCAGCGGTTCGCTCATGGTCACCACTTCGCCGGAAGGCTTGCGGCAAGCTATAGCCCAGGCATGCGGCGAGCGCATCATGACGCCTTCCAGCACGGCCTGGCCGCCCACCAGCGTCTCCTCGCCGCTTTCGAGGGCGGGCAAAAGCTGCACGGCGACGAGAAAACGCACTAGATTTCGCAGGGAACGCACGATGGTTAGATGCTCCGGGCGTGAGAACGCACCAAGCACTAGGGTATCACAGCAAACCAGGCTTCTTCACCGTAGATTAGTGGGAATGCGAGGGTTCGGGGCGGGCCGGATCAGCCGTTCCAGACGTCCAAACGTAGGACCAGAAAGGTTTTCCGTTTGCGTCCATGGATCGCAAACAACGACCGCGCAACTGGAATTTTGCAGGGGATGCCGTAGAACGGGACAGCACTCGAAGGCTCGCTATTTTGGAGAAGAGGGAGCGAAGGCGGTCGTCTAACACGGGGGAGGGCATGCTCAAAATATTGTAATCCCGCAGTCGGTAACTCAATACAGTGCATCCTGTAACTGTGTTGCCGAAGTCGGCACCGGGCGCGGGTTTTCGGTTATGCTCGAATGAAAGTGCATGCGTCAACTCGCTCAGACCTGCGAAGCCGTTGCAGCGACCACCAAGAAGTTGCAAAAAATTGCAATCGTCGCCGACGATCTGGCGCAGCTGCCCGCTGCCGAAGCGGCAGCCGCTGCCATTTTTCTTTCCGGCAGGGTCTTTCCGGCATGGGAAGAAATGACGTTGCAGGTCGGAGGTTCGACTCTGTGGCGCGTCGTGGCCGAGCTTTCGGGGCAAAGCGAATCCGCGCTCGCGACGTCGTACCGCAAGCACGGCGACCTGGGCGCCATTGCCGCAGAAGTCTTGCCGGACCGCCCCAGTAGCGACTTGAGCGTCGTCGCAGTCGCCGATATTTTTCGCCAGATCGCTGCCGCTCGCGGAGCCGCCGCCAAAACCGTTCTGTTGAAAGACCTGCTGTCTCGCGTCTCGCCGCTCCAGGCCAAGTACATCATCAAAATCATCACCGGCGATCTGCGCATCGGGCTCAAGGAGAGCCTGGTGGAAGAATCGATTGCGAAGGCTTTTGGCGGAACCCTGGCTGAGGTTCAGCGAGCCAACATGCTGCTTGGAGACCTGGGCGAAACCGTTCAGCTTGCCGCCAGCGGGCGTCTGGCGGAAGCGAAGATGAGGATGTTTCATCCCATCGGATTTATGCTCGCCAGCCCAGTCGAGTCGCCGGAGCAAGCCTTGGAATATTTCACCGACGCGGCGGTGGAAGACAAATATGACGGCATCCGCGCGCAAGCTCACATCTCGGGCGGCGAGGTGAAGTTGTTCTCGCGCACCCGCGACGAGATCACCGCGTCTTTTCCCGAATTGCTTCCCGCCCTCGCAGGTCTGTCGGGGGACGCCATCCTGGACGGCGAAATCGTTGCCTGGCAATACCCGCCGAATCCCTCGGAAGCATTGCCGGTGGTCGACGAGCCTCTCTCGGAAGAAGGAGAACAGAAGGCTACGCGCCTCGGCCAGGCACGGCCGTTCACGGTTCTCCAGCAACGGCTGGGCCGGAAGAAGGTGAGCGACAAAATGCTGCGCGAGGCGCCCGTGGCTTTTATCGCGTTCGATGTTCTGTATGCAGGCGGCCAGTTGCTCATCGATCTTCCCTTGACCCGGCGGGCGGAAATTCTCGATCCCTTGCTCGAAAATCTTCCTGAGCCCATCGCAAAAAGTGACACGCGGGCCCAGAGCACTCTCGGGTTCGCGGCAGAGCAGGATTCGCCGGCGATCGTCGCGCGCGCGATTCGAGCGCCCGTTTTCCGCGCGTCCTCCCCGGACCAGCTTGAATTGTTGTTCGCTGCGGCGCAGGCGCGCGGCAACGAAGGCCTCATGATCAAGGATCTCAATTCTTCCTACCTGCCGGGTAAGCGCGGGAAATGGTGGCTGAAGATGAAGCGCGAGCTGGCCACGCTCGATGTGGTGGTGACCGCCGTGGAATACGGGCACGGCAGGCGCGTGAGCGTGCTCAGCGACTATACGTTCGCCGTGCAGGATGGCGACCGGCTGGTGAATATTGGCAAGGCTTATTCGGGATTGACCGACGCCGAAATCGCCGAGATGACCCAGTGGTTTCTTGAGCACACCATCGAAGATCAGGGTTTCCGCCGTACCGTCGAGCCAAAGATTGTGCTGGAGGTCGCATTCAACAACATGATGAAGTCTGACCGCCATGAAAGCGGCTACGCGCTGCGGTTTCCGAGGATCGTGCGATTGCGCCCGGACAAGGCTGCGGAGGACGCCGATACGATCGAAACGGCAAGAGAAATCTTCGAACGACAGAGCAAATCCTGACGACGGAACACGGGAGCGCGAGATCGAGAGCATCAGATTCGATCCAGCGGATTTTCATTAGCCATCGTCCGCTCGATGGCTCCAGATGCAGATTCGGTTCAGTGCCCGTGATGGTGATGCCCGTCCGCCTCTCCGACCGGCATTACGCATCCATGCGCCACTTCGCACTCCACATGCTCGAACTGGATGGTGGTGTGGTCGATGCGGAAATCGTGGTGCAGGCACTCTTTCACGTCGCGCAAAATGCGCTCGCTGACCGACGGCGGAATATCGGCGATGGCAATGTGGCAGGAAAGCGCGTGCGTCTCCGAGCCAATGCTCCAGCAGTGCAGATCGTGCACGTCGTTGACGCCGTCGACCGATCGAATCGCCTGCGCAACTAATTCCAGCTTCACGCCGCGCGGCGTTCCTTCCAGCAGGATGTTCAAGGTCTCGCGGACAATGCCGAAGCCCGACCACAGAATCAACGCGCCGATGGCGAACGACAGCGCGGGGTCGATCCAGTAATCGCCCGTGGCAAGAATCACCCAGCCGCCGGCAATCACGGCAGCGGTGGAAAGCGTGTCGCCCACTTCGTGCAGCAGGGCGCTGCGAATATTTACGTCGCCGCCGGATCGGTACAGCAATAGCGCAATCACGCCGTTCATCACGAATCCGGCTGCCGCGACCCACATCATGGTCGCCGCCTGCACGTGCTCAGGGTGCTGCAACCGGTGGAAGGCCTCGTAGAAAATGAAAAACGAAACCGCAACCAGGGAAACGGCATTTACCAGCGCTGCCAGCACTCCCGCTCGATGGTAGCCGTAGGTCTTGGTGGAGCTGGCAGGACGAGATTGCAAAAAAACCGCGACCAGCGAGAGCAGCAACGCCAGAAAATCTGACAGGTTGTGCCCGGCTTCCGACAGCAGGGCTAGCGAATGCGAGCGAACCCCGGCCACAACCAGCAGCACGATGTAGGCGAGGGTCACCCCAAGGGAGATCTTCAACACTTGCTTGGGTCCGCTGCCGTGAGCGTGCACGTGCATCCTTTAAGTGTACGGGCGGAAAATCAGAGCTTCAAGCTTGGGAATTTACCGACTTAGCGGCGGGAAAGGGTCTGCATGTACCGGTCGTTATAGAGGGCGGTCGAGTTCTGCACGAATTCGAGAACCCGATACATCTTTTCCCGCGTCTCCCGGCTCATTTCTTTGAACTGCAGCGCGATACCCGACCCGGGATGTACCCGGGCAACTGTTCCCTCGGCGATCAAGGTGCCATCGTCGATGGAGAAGATCAACTTGACTGAGGCTTTAGGAGCGAGGATCGTACTGGTTTCGACATAACATCCGCCCAGGCTGATGTCGATTAAGTTGCCGAAGATCGGCCCGCCGCCTTCCTGCGGATGCATCTCGATGGTCAGCCGGCACTTGATACGCGTGTGCAGCCGCTGATCCTTCCGCGCCGGCTGTTTTTGTTTTTCTTCGTACATGCGGCGATCGGCTTGGGTGAGAAGTTGTTCCGCGTCGTTGCCATCTTCGGGAGAAATCGCCAGCCCGATGCTCAGCGAGACGATCTCTTCGCCGCATACTTCGAACCCGGCCTGCCGCGCCAGCGGGCGAATCTGCTCCGCCTTCTTCAAGGCGGCATCGCGAGCCAGTCCCGGGGCAATCACCACAAACTCATCTCCGCCCATACGCGCGACGTAATCGTATTCGCGGCAACTGTCCTTCAGAGCCTGCGCAAAGAGCCGAAGCACCCGGTTTCCTTCCAGGTGGCCGAAGCGGTCGTTAATTTTCTTGAAGCCGTTCATGTCGCAGACCATCAACGTCAGCGACGTGTTATCGCGCTTGCAGCGCGCTAATTCCCGGTCCAATTGCAGGAACAGCGAGCGCGCATTGGGCAGTCCGGTCAGGTAGTCGGTGATCGCCGAGTTTTCCGCCTGCTGATACTTCAGCGCGTTTTCGATCGCCAGAGCCATCTTGCCGCTCACCGCCAGCAGAATGCGCAAGTGATCGGAAGTGAAGCTATCTTTTTCGGACCGATAGAGCGCCAGCACACCAATGATGCCGCCCACTCCCTCTAAAGGCACGGCCAGGGCCGAGCGCAGGGTGCTGAACTTGCTGGGATCGTTCAGATAGCCGGGTTCTACTGAAGGATTTCCGTTGATGATCGGCTTCCGGTTTTGTGCGACCCACCCGGACAGCCCATCGCCGACCGGAATTCGCAAGGAAGCGAAGAGCCGGTAATTGTCTCCGTTCACGTATTCCGGAACCAGTTCGTCTTCGCGGCGCACGTAAATGGCGATCGCATCGTAGGGAACCATGGGCTTCAGTTTCACGGAAAAGACTGAGAGCGTTTCCCCCAGGCTGAGCGACGCCCCGAGGTCCTGGCTGAGTTCGAAAAGGGACTGCGCTTCCTGCCGCGCCGCCGCGATGGAAGCGAGGAAGCGCGCTTCCTGACCGGGCATATCGGGGGCGACGTTGCTTTCAAAGCCGGCGTCCGGCGCAGGCCCCAAATGCGTTTTCGGTTTCGAAGGCAGGAGAGTCGGGCTTTCTTGCCGCGCCGACTGCGCCACGGCCAGGCTTTCCAGCGAGCGGTAACGCCGCTTGAGCACCTCGACCACTCTTGGATCGAAAGCCTTGCCCGCTTCTGCCGCCAGCTTCTGCATGACTTCGTCGAGCGGCATTGCCCTGCGGTATTGCCGATCCGAGGCGAGCGCGTCCAGGTAGTCGACGGCTGAAAGAATTCTCGCTCCCACCGGAATTTCTTCGCCCTTCAAGCCGAAGGGATAGCCAGAACCATCCCACTTCTCGTGATGGGCGCGCACAATCGGGACGACGGGATAAGGGAAGCGTACGCGCTCCAGAATCTCCGCCCCCACGATGGTGTGAATCTTCATCTTTTCGAATTCTTCCGGGGTCAGCCGGCCGGGTTTCGAAATGATGTGTTCCGGCACCGCGAGCTTACCGATGTCGTGGAGCAACGCCGCCGCATGCAGCGCCTCTAATTCCGGTCCCTTTACACCCAGCTCTTTTGCCACTTCAATGGCATAGACGCGTACGCGCTGCAGGTGGTCGTGCGTTGTCTGATCTTTGGCTTCGATTGCGAGGGCCAGGGCTTCGATGGTTCGCAGGTGCAAGTCGGCCATTTCGCCGACGTGCCGTTTCTCGTCATCCAGCTTGCCCAGATACAGGCGATACGATCGGTAGATCAAGTAGCTTGCTGGCACAAACAGCAAAGAGCTTTCCCAGTTGAAGGCCTGATTGAACCAGCCGATGGCTCCCGCAATACCGGCTCCCACCAGGTAGTAAGGGAAAGACCAGAAATAGCAATCCACCAGGATCCGTTGCAGCGGCTTGCTTTCACTGAGCGAGATGACCAGGGCAATGCTGCCGGCGTTCAGGATGAAGTAAACCGATGCTGCTACGCACAGTACCAGCGGCCCGCTTCCCAGCGTCTGGTTCAACAGCGGAAGGTGGTCGATTCCATAAGCCGCTGCCGTCGACATGGTGCCGGCGCACACGTTGAAGGTCAGCTGGAGGGCGCTCGGCCGATTGGGGTAGACGCTCTGCGCCAGCATCGCGACCGCGGCCAGCGTGATGGCCTCGGAGAAGCTCAGCTCCGAAATTCCGACCAGGATGAAAAGAAAGTTAACCGAAAGAGTGCCCGTGATGCCGGGCAACGTCACCCTCAAGCGGGAGGCTAGAACCGCAACGCCCAGGTAGCAAATAAACTCCGCTATGTTCTTGCTGGTCTGATGGATGGCAGCTTGCAGCAGCGATGCCAGGCCGGCTGTGATCACCAGCAGCACGAACCCCTGCGCCCCGCGGGGCAATTCTCTCCACGAATGTGAACTGGCAGACATTTTTTGGTCTTCGCTTGCCGCTGACCGGTCGCGGGGCACACAAATTCCTAGTCTTCAGGGTAATGATGCAAGGTACGCCGAACAACCCTGCTGCGAGGGAATTGGAAACTTCCGTAATCGCGCTTCGTTACCGAATTTGTTTGATTTCATGCAACTTTTTTGCTCTCAGCACGTATATAAAGCTGGACGTTTTAGCCGAGGGACGTCCTTCGGCTTCTCCCCCTCTCCCGGGCGGTCCGTGATACCGGTTAAAATGCTTGTATGCGCATCATTCTGGACATCTTCGCGCAAATCTTCCGCACCCTGTGGGCGCATAAGCTGCGCTCGTTCTTGACCATGTTTGGCATTGCGTGGGGGGTCGGATCGCTGCTTTTGCTTGTCGGCTTAGGAGAAGGCTTTCGTTCCGGCAACAAGCGAGAACTTGCTCAGTATGGCAAAGACATTATGTTTGTATTTCCGGGGCGAGCCCCGGCGGTCGCCGGCAGCATGAGCTCGGCCCGCAATTATCTCCTGACTTATCAGGATTTTAGGGATATCCAAACGGAGGCTCCGCACGTCCGGAACGCGTCTCCGGTTCTGGTCCGCACCGACGTTCGAGCGGTCAGCGAGTTTGCCAGCGCCAGCGGAGAAATCGCCGGCGTCGAACCCCAATACAGCCAGATTCGCTACCTGCCCATTAAAACCGGGCGCTGGATGAACGGCTTGGACGAGACGCAGCGGCGCAACGTGATCGTTCTCGGCGATGAACTGGTCAAGAATCTGTTTCCCGGCCGCCCTGCTCTTGGCGCCGACATAATCCTGAATGACATCACCTTCGAAGTGATTGGCACCGTCGAGCGAGTGGGCCGCGGCGATGATAATTCCACGAACATGCGCGGCTACATTCCCTTTCGCGTGATGGCGACCTTGTTTCCGCTGAAAGGCGAAAACCACGAGAATTCCATTTCTTTTATCAACTATCAACCCCGCGTCACCTCCGAGCACTTGATCGCCCGCGACGAGGTGCAGAGGATCATCGCGCGCAATCATGACTTCGACTATCACGACAAAGACGCCTTCGAGGGCTGGGACACAATCCAGAATTCCCAGGCCGTGGGCATGATCTTCGATGCCATGAATATGTTCCTGGGGTCTGTGGGATTGATTACTTTGGCCCTGGGAGCGATTGGCGTGATCAACATCATGCTCGTCACCGTGTCGGAGCGCACGCGCGAGATCGGGTTGCGGATGGCTCTCGGAGCCACGCGGCGCAGCATCCTGGCGCAGTTTTTTCTGGAAGGAATCATGCTCACGCTGCTGAGCGGCCTCATCGGTATGGGCTTCGCGGCAGGATTGATGGCTTTGATGAGCAATATCCAGGGGCAGGGAGGATTCGATCCTCCCAAGCTGGTGCCTTCCACCGCAGTTCTGGCAATCGGCAGCTTGGCGCTTGCAGGCGTGGTGGCCGGCCTTTATCCGGCGCGCAAAGCCGCGATGCTGCAGCCGGTGGAAGCTTTGAGGCAGGAGTAAGAATATGCTGCGAGACCTACTCCAGGAAGCCTATGGCGCCATGCGCTTCAATCGCCGGCGCACTGCCCTCACCATGCTCGGCATGGCGTGGGGCATCGCGACCGTGGTCATGCTTCTGGCTTATGGCAACGGTTTCGGCGAGGCCTGCGCCCATATCTTCGCCAATTTCGGAACCAAGCTGATGATCCTGGTTCCGGGCCGCAGTTCCATGCAAGCCGGCGGACAAAAAGCCGGTACACAAGTTCGTTTTACGATCGACGACATCGAGACCCTGACCACGAACATCCCGCAGATCACCAACATCACGCCTTCGGTCGATAAGCAGTGCAATATTCAGTTTGACACGCGCACCTACACCTTCGACGTTGATGGAGACTATCCCAACGTCGAATCGGTTCGCGCCCTCAAGCTCGCCGCCGGCCGCTTTCACAACGCGCAGGACCAGGCGCAGCGCGCTCACGTTGCGGTCATTGGATCCGAAGCCAAGCAGAAGCTGTTCTCCGGCCGGAATGCGGTTGGGGAACGCATTCGCATCGATGGCGCCAGCTACGAGGTCATCGGGGTGCTTGCCGCCAAGATGCAGGAGGGCGATGACGACATCAACCGCGTCATCTATGTTCCCTTCACCACCATGAGTGACTTCAAGGACACTCACTATCTCGACAGCATCTGGTTCAACTACGAAACGCCCGAATACGAGCGCCTGGAGCAGTCAGCGAGAATTGTGATGGCGGGGCAGCATAAGTTCAATCCCACCGACCGGCGCGCGGTTCGCATCTTCAACCTGATGGAGCAGGTGCACCAGTTTGAAGTCATCACGATTGGCTTGAAAATTCTGCTGGGTTTCATTGGCACGCTTACGCTGGGCATCGGCGGCGTGGGCCTGATGAACATCATGCTGGTCTCGGTTACGCAACGCACGCGCGAAATCGGCGTGGAAAAAGCTTTGGGCGCCAGCCGCGCCAACATTCTGTTTCAATTTCTCGCGGAAGCGCTCACCATTACTTTTATCGGCGGCCTGCTCGGCGTGATCCTCGCCTACGGTGTTTCGCTTTCCGTTGGACGCCTCACCCTTTACAGCGCGGTAGCCAAGAATGCCGAAGGCGGCGACATTCGCCTGCTGATTGCGCCGGGCACGCTGATTGCCGCGACGATTATTCTCGGCTTGGTGGGCCTCATCAGCGGCATGATTCCGGCCATTCGCGCCTCGCGCCTCGATCCCATCGAAGCGCTGCGTTACGAGTAAATTCAGGCGGAACTTTCTCACATCGCGACGCGTCCCTGAACCTGAAACATAACGTCGGCAACTGTCCTTCGCGCGCTTTCATCCAATCTTCACTACTTCTTAGGAGCAATGATGACTGGGAAAAATACCGCGGTTTTTGGGATTTATCAAACTCAGGCTGAAGTTGAATTCGCGATCGACGCTTTGCGCGAACAAGGTTATCGAAATACCGATATTTCTGTCCTCTTTCCCGACAACCAGGGGACCAAGGATTTCGCGGTGGAGAAAAACACCAAGGCGCCCGAAGGCGCTGCCGCTGGTGTGACCACTGGCGGAGTACTCGGCGGAGTGCTCGGCTGGCTGGTGGGCATCGGCGCCATCGCGATTCCGGGCATCGGGCCGTTTATTGCCGCCGGCCCCATCGTTGCGGCGCTCGCCGGTGCGGGAGTGGGCGGCGCGGTCGGCGGCATCGCCGGCGCGCTCGCTGGCATGGGCATTCCTGAGTACGAAGCCAAGCGCTTTGAAGGAAGGATTCGCAGCGGAGGGATCCTTCTCTCCGTGCATTGCGATGACAGCAATTGGACGACGAAAGCAAAACAGATTCTGGAACGGACCGGCGCACAGGATGTCGCGTCGGCCGGAGAAGCCTCTGCGGACTGGCAAAAAAGCGATAAGCCTTTGCCGCGCGCAAGCTAGCTGTGATCACGCCGCGGCCCGTACCTTGTGGCCGCCGCGATACGAGGTCTGCCATGAAAAAGCAATTTTTTCTCTTCGTCTTGAGTTTCGCGCTTTGTGCTGCACTCTCGGCGCAGGATAACAATCCTGCGCCCATGTATCCCACCTCTCCGCATCCGCAGCAGGCGCCGGATAACGGCCAGGATGCGGCTCCCACACAAATGAATCAGAACACCGGCCAGAACAGTGACATACCGGTGTTTCGCGTCAGCGTCTACGGCCGCACCACCAAGGCCGTGAATTACCGCCATCGCGGCGGCTCGACCACAGTGGATTTCCGCGGCACCGACCTCATGCCTGCGGTGGATGGCCATGCGCGCGTAGACGGCAAGGCCGGCCGGCTTACGATCAATGCTGAACTCGCGCACCTGCAGCCCGCCTCGACCTTGGGCGGTCAATTTCTAACGTATGTGTTGTGGGCCGTCACGCCCGAAGGCCGCGCGGTGAACCTCGGCGAGATTCTTCCCGGCGACAATGGCAAGGACAAGATCGAGGTGACCACCGACCTGCAGGCGTTCGGCCTCATCATTACCGCCGAGCCGTATTTTTCCGTCACGCATCCCAGCAACAAGGTGATCGCGGAAAACATTATCCGCACCGAAACCAAAGGTTTTGAAGAGCCGATCGATGCCAAGTTCGACGTGCTGGAAGGCACGCAATACACCATCGACGTTCGTGCCGACCAGCTTCCCGCCAGCCATTCCAACGGCAAAGTTCCTCTGGATCTTCTGGAAGCGCGCAATGCCGTGGCCATCGCCAAGGCTGCCGGCGCTCAGCAGTGGGCTGCCGACAGCTTGACCAAGGCCGAAGACATGCTGCAGCGCGCCGAAGATTATTACCAGCGCAAGCAGGGCCGTACTCCGATCGGCACGGCCGCGCGAGGAGCGACGCAGATGGCAGAAGACGCGCGCGTGATTACGTTGCGCCGCATCGAGCAGAACAAGCTGGACGAAGAGGCGCGCGCTCGCCGCGAAGCCCAGGAAAAGGCTGAGGCCGATGCCCGCGCCGCCCAGGAACAGGCGGCCCAGGCACAGGCTCAGTCTGAGGAAGATGCCCGCCGTCGCGCGGAAGCGGAACAGGCTCGCCAGGCAGCCGAGCAGCAACAGGCCGCCGCGCTGGCTCAACAGCAGGCGGCGCAGGCCGAGTCGGCTGCCGCCCAACAAGCGGCGGCGGAAGCGGAGCGTCAGCGCCAGGAAGCCGAACGCCAGCGCCAGGAAGCGATCCGGCAGAAAGAGGAGATGCGCGCCCGCCTGCTGGCTCAGTTGAACCAGGTGCTGCAGACTCGCGACACCGTGCGCGGCTTGATCGTCAGCATGCCCGACGTTCTGTTCGACTTCAACAAGTACACGCTGAAACCGGAAGCGCGCGAGCGCTTGGCTCGCATTTCCGGCATCGTCCTCGCGTATCCCGACCTGAAACTGCAGATCGAGGGGTACACCGATTCCATCGGCAGCGATGAATACAACCAGACGCTCTCCGAGAAGCGTGCCGAGTCTGTGCGCGATTACCTGGTGAGCTCGGGCGTGTCCATGAATAACGTGGCGGCAGCGGGTATGGGAAAAGCCGATCCCGTTGCCGATAACAGCACCGCAGCCGGGCGCAAGCTAAACCGGCGCGTGGAAATGATCGTCTCCGGCGACGTGATTGGTACGCAGCTTTCTCCGATCGCGCCGGCGGACGCGCCGAGCGCTCGCGTTCCGCAATAACTTTGCGGAATAAAAAGCGGATGCTTTGAAAATTGCAGGAGTCAGAATCGCGGGGCGCCAGGATTGCAATGGCGCCCCGCATTCGTTTGCGAAAGCGCGAAAACTCTGGTGGCGGCGAGTGGACTCGAACCACTGACCTACGGATTATGAGACCGTCGCTCTAACCACCTGAGCTACGCCGCCATTTTGCGAATCAGCACCCCGATTATAACAAGGGAGCGATGCAGCCCTCGCGCATCCTCCCCGTTCTGCCTTCCTGCTACAATCGTTGGCCGAAGCCTCAGGAGGCGCCCGTGCACAGAACCTTTCCCGTCTTCTTCCTCATTCTGATTGCCAACTTTGCATTTGCCGCTGCGCCTGCATCTTCTTCTCACGCGGCGGGGACCTCGGACGAAATGCAAGGCGCCTTCCGGCTGCCCAAAAAGAACGGTTGGACTTACGTCCACCTGCAGGGCGCCCCACACGCCATCGGATATCAGAATGGCTATTTGCTGGCTCCCGAAATCGAAGACGACCTTCGCGTCACGATGCTGGAAGCCTCTCACGATTACCATCGCGAATGGGCGTTCTTCCGCGATGCGGCGCAGAACGTGCTGTGGCCGCACATCGAGCAGGAATACCGCGACGAGTTACAAGGCATTGCCGACGGCGCGACCGCGCACGGCGTCAAAATCGATGTATGGGATATTGTGGCCCTGAACGCTCAAACCGAGTGGAGCTACTACCTGAAACAGCTCAAGCGGGAACACGGGAGCGTAGCCTCTGCGGCGGTGCCCGAGCACTGCAGCGCATTTGTCGCGACCGGCGCTTACACCAAAGACGGGAAAGTCGTGATCGCGCACAACAACTGGTCCACCTACATGGAAGGCGAGCGCTGGACCGTGATTTTCGACATCGTGCCTGCCAACGGTTACCGCTTCCTCATGGACGGCCTGCCCGGCGTCATTCATAGCGCCGACGACTATGTGGTGAACTCGGCCGGAATTGCCATTACAGAAACTACCATCGGCCACTTCTCCGGATTCGATACCAACGGCATTCCCGAGTTCGTGCGCGCCCGCAAGGCGGCACAATACTCGGCGTCCATCGATGATTTCGCCCGCATTATGAAGGAAGGCAACAACGGCGGCTACGCCAACACCTGGCTGGTCGCCGACGTTCACAAAAACGAAATCGCGCGCCTCGAACTGGGACTGAAAAACGTTACTCTCGAGCGCACCGGCGACGGCTACTTCGTGGGCTCGAATTTCCCCATCGCTGAAAAGCTCATTCGTGAAGAGACCGATTTCGATCCCAAGGATGTGGCGCAGAGCTCGGTGGCGCGCCACACCCGCTGGGAACAGCTGATGGCCGAGAACAAGGGCAAGATCGACGTTGCCGCAGCGGAAGGTTTTCTCGCCGACCATTACGATGTCATCGAAAAGAAAGTCGATCCCGATGAGCGCACGCTCGACGGCCACGTGGATCTTTCGCCGCGCGGTTCGGGCGATTGGGTTGGGCCCTACGGCACGGCCGGCGCGGTGCAGAATAAAGCTGCCGACGCGGCTATGATCGAGAAGATGACGTTCGCCGCCGCTGCCGGTCACGCGTGCGGCAAGGATTTCAAGGCCGCGCAACATCTCGGCGCGCATCCCGAGTATGACTGGCAAAAACCTTTGCAGCGCGATATGGACGCATATCCGTGGACGAGCTTCAGCGCCTCGAAATAATTTCTAGCCACGCCCGCTATCGTTGGACGATGCATCGGTTGCTGCGGCGCGCGATGGCGTCCCGCGCATGAAAGCCGTCGCCATCATACCCGCGCGGCTTGCATCCACGCGCCTGCCACGCAAGATGCTGCGAGAGATCGCGGGCAAGCCGCTGGTCGGCTGGGTCTACGAGGCAGCGCGCGCCGCTCGCGACCTTACCGACGTTCTCATCGCTACCGACTCTGACGAAATCCTGGAAGTCTGCCGGAAGCACGGGTGGGGTTCGCGCCTGACTTCATCGAAACACCGCAGCGGCACCGAGCGCGTGCATGAAATTTCGAATACGCTCGCTGCTGACGTCTACGTGAACATTCAGGGCGACGAACCTCTGGTGCGCCCCGAGCAAATCAGCACCCTGCTTGAGGTGATGCGCGATCCGCAGGTGCAGGTGGGCACGCTGAAGACGCGATGTCCGCGGGAGGAAGTGCAAAATCCGAATGCGGTGAAGGTGGTCACCGCGCCCGACGGCCGCGCTCTCTATTTTTCTCGCGCGACCATTCCGTTTGATCGAGATGCCGCATCTCCACCGTACTTCAAACACCTGGGCCTGTACGCCTATCGAAAAGCCGCGCTCGACTTGTTCGTGGGCTGGCCGGAATCCGCGCTGGAACAGTCGGAGCGGCTGGAGCAATTGCGCTTCCTCGAAAATGGGATCTCCATCTTCGTTGGCGAAACACCCTACGATTCGATTGGCGTGGATACGGAGGAAGACCTGCAGCGCGCAGCGAAAATTCTGGGTGGCCGCGCTTAGAAAACTCTAGGGCTCAGGAACCGCGATCTGCCCTTCCTGCGTACGAGCCCACGCTTTGGCGGCTGTAATCCTGCTTGAGAGCGCGGGATGCGAATGAAAAAGCACCTCGACCCAACGTGCGGGCGTACGTTCCGCCAGATTCTGCTCCGCCAGTTTATTCATCGAGGAAATGAACGGTTCGACGCTGGCAATGGATTCGAATGCATAGCGATCGGCCTGGCGCTCATTGAAGCGAGAATACGCGTTGAGTGCCGGCATCAGCAGCAAAGAGAGCACGGTCGCGGTGAGCGCCAGCAGCGGCAGGTTCGCGAAATCGGAAAGCTCCTCGAACATTTGATGGTCGACCGAATAATGCAGCACCCAGTTTGCCGCCCAAAAACCAAGCAAAGTGATGCCGGCCTGGACTGCGATGCTCTTGAGAATGTGCTTGTGCACATGGTGGCCGAGTTCGTGCGCCAGCACCGCTTCAATCTCTTCGGGCGCATAGTTATCGAGCAGCGTGTCCGCCAGGATGATGCGTCGCGTGCTGCCCAGCCCGGTTAACGCCGCATTCGCTTTCTTGCTTTTTTCTGACAGCTTCCAGCGATAAATGCCCCTCACGCGCGTGCCGGCGTGTTCGCTCAGCTGCACCAGCCGCCGCCGCAGGTCTTCATTGTCCAGCGGTTCGAACTTGTAAAAAATGGGGAACAGGGCCACGGGCGCCAATTGCGCGAGCGCGATAAAAAGCCCCATGAAAATTGCCCACGTGAGGAGCCACCAATGCTGGGGAAACTCGCGAACCATGAAATACAGCAACTCGACCACGATGGTTGCGAACAACAGCCCGATCAGGAACGATTTGCTTTCGTCCCACAACCACGAACGGAATTGCTGGTTGGAGAGTTGATAATTCTTTTCGAGACGAAAACTGTAAAAATCAAATCCGAACCCAAGCGTCTTGCCGATGATTAAGAGGAGAAATAGATAAATGAAAAGCGAGGGAGCGTAGCTTTGACGTCCATAGCGCAGCGCCAGGTCGCGCAGCCATTCCGACCATCCCATGGCTAATAGAACGATCAGGAACGCGGCGCCGATGACGAAGTCCGCGATCCCCAGCCAGCGATGGATTCGGTTATACCGTTGCGCGGCTGGCGAATCGCCCGCGGGCGCGGTGCTCCCAGAAGAAGTCATGCTTGCATAGAAGTATCGCATCAAAGCCGCATGAAAGGTGAGTTTTCGCGAAGCGGATTCGACGGTTAACCGCCGCTGCGCACAAAGTTTTCCGCTTCGCTCAGGATCTCACCAACCAGTTCCGGCGAGGCTGCCTCCGCGTAAGCTCGCAGCAGAGGTTCCGTTCCGGAGGCGCGAAAAAGTATCCACGCCTCCGCGCCGTTTCCGTTCGTTGGCGCATCGAGGAAAAATTTGATGCCGTCGACGTTTTCTTTCTTGAGCACGCGATAGCGTCCGAGCTTTTGCGTACCCTCCGCTCGCGCTCTTTGGATGGCGCCCTGCTTGATCTGTTCGGGAATGTGCAGGTCGCGCCGCCCGTAATAGTGCGGTCCGAACTCTCGCTGCAGATCGGCGACCAGTTGGCCCAGCGGCTTGCCTTCCTCCGCCATCACGTTGGCCAGCAGCAGGCAATTCAGAATGCCGTCGCGTTCCGGAAGGAATCGCGAATACCCAATGCCGCCCGATTCTTCGCCGCCGATCAGGACTTCGTGCTCCATCATGATGTCGGCGGTGTACTTGAAGCCGATTGGCGTTTCGTGAAGCTTGCGCCCGTACTTAGCGGAGATCCGGTCGAGCATGCGCGTGGTATTGAAGGCGCGCACCACGTCGCCGGTCCACTTCTTGCGTTCCAGCAACCAACGCAACAGGACGCAGAAAATCTTGTGCGAATCCACGAAGCTTCCATCCTCGGCGACGGCGCCGATGCGATCGGCGTCCCCGTCAGTGGCCAGGCCGGCATCGCATTTTTCATCGACGACGGTCTTTTGCAGAAGCGAAATGTGGGGCTCGATCGGTTCGGGGTTGATGCCGGGGAACAGCGGATTCACTTCCTGGCGAATCGCGACATGCTGCACTCCGCGCTCGCCAAAAACTCCGGCCAGCACGCCGCGCCCCGAGCCATACATGGAATCCACCGCCACCTTGAACTTGGCGCGGCCAATCAAATCCATGTCAGCGAACTGGCACACTGCCGCAACGTACGGCGCCTTCAGATCGGTCTCTTCTACGGCAGCTTTTGTGCCCTGGGGCATGGCGCCGGCACGAAGTTCGTCTTCCACTTTCTTCATGATCGCCGGCGTTGCCGATCCGCCGAACTTTCCCTTAAATTTCACTCCGTTCCAGTTCCAGGGATTATGGCTGGAAGTGACCATGACTCCGCCGGCCGCGGAGTTGTTCTTCACGCAATACGAAACGGCCGGCGTTGGCGTGTAATCGTTGGCGAGCTTCACCGGAATGCCGGCAGCGGCAATGACTTCGGCCACGGCCTGCGCGGCGCGCTGCGAGGCAAAACGCGTGTCGTAACCGACCACCACGCCTCGCTTGGCGTCCTCATGCTTCAAAACATAGGAAGCAATCGCGCCCGCCACTCTTCGCACGTTCTCGAAAGTAAAATCGTCGGCGATGATGCCGCGCCAGCCGTCGGTTCCGAACTTGATTTCTTGAGCCATGTTGAATTATTTCGTCGCAGGCCAGCGTGATGAAGCATCTGGCAGCCGGCTGCCCGCAGGCCGCCGATCCTCGAGTGTCGGTCACACGAGTTTGTGCAGCTTCTTGTCGTCCAGGTATTTCACCACTTTGCCTACGTCCTGCGCCTGCTGGCGCGTCGTGATCAGCAGGGAATCGCCGGCATCCACCACCACCACGTCGGTTACGCCCACCACCGCGATGAACTTGCCCGGCGCGTGCACATAGTTGCCGTGAGCGTTGAGCACAAAAAGTCCTTTGCCCTGGAACAAGTTGTTTTCCGGCGAGTTCCGTTTCGCGGTGTGGTGCTCATGCAGAGCGGTCCACGATCCCAGATCGTTCCAGCCAAAGTCGGCGGGCAGGCAAAAAATGTTGCCGGCTTCCTCGCCCTTTGCCGATCGCGGCTCGAGCACCGCGTAATCGATGCTGATGTTTTCGCAGTTGGGATAAAGCTTGCGGAACTTCGCGCCGAATCGGCTGGTGCCATACGCTGCGGCTATCTCTTGCAGCACAGCCGCGGTTTTCGGGAGGTGTTCGGTAAGCGCATTGGCCAGCGTACGCGCGCTCCATAGAAACATCCCGCTGTTCCAGAAGTAATTTCCCGCCGCCACAAACGCAGCCGCCTTTTCGGCGTTCGGCTTCTCCGTGAAGCGGCGTACCCGCAGTGCCGAGCCTTCGAACAATCCCCCGGCTTCGATGTACCCGTAGCCGGTTTCGGCGCGAGTCGGCCGGATTCCCAACACAACGATATTTTCTCCAGCCGACGCGATCTCTGCCCCGCGCTCGATCGTCGTGCGGTAGGCCTTTTCATCGGCGATGACATGATCGGACGGGAACATTCCGATTACGGCATCCGGATTTCCGCGCATCAGCAGGAAGGCCGCCAGGCCGATGGCCGGCGCGGTATTTCGTCCAACGGGCTCAGCCACTACTTTGTCCTTGCTTAGCCGGGGGAGTTGCTGCAGAATCGCTGGCCGCAGATCTTCGTTGGTGATGATCCAGAAATTCTTGGCAGGCGCGAGTGGCAGCAGGCGAGCTACGGTCTGTTGGATCATGGTCTGCTTGCCGTCGAGCGCGAGCAATTGCTTGGCGCGCTTTTTGCGGCTTAACGGCCAGAAGCGCGTGCCGCGCCCGCCGGCTAGAATTACGGGATAGAAATTTGAGCTCTTCGCCACTGTCCTTGCTGTCCTGGCTATAACCGCGTTTCGGGATCGGGCAACGCCGTGCCCGGCACTCGTGCCCGCAAAAATTCAACATTCCATTGCGCACGCACGCTGAACTTTCCCAGCGCGGCGGGAATGACTACCGCATCGCCTTTGGCCATGGTCACAGGTTCCGCTCCCGCGGCCTCGACGATGCCGCATCCTTCAATCGCAACCAGGATCTGCACCGAACTCTTGCCCGACTCATCGCGCGTGTGCAATTCCTGCGCGTCTTTCAATTCGAACATATCAACCACAAAATACGGCCCCGCCACCAGCGCGGCCTGCCTGCTTTTGCTCCCGAGCATTTGGGAGGGCGCCGGGCGCACCACTTTTCCTGAAGCGCACTCCAGCTTTACCGCCGCCAGGCCATGCTTCAGGTGGAGTTCCCGCGGCCTGCCGTAATCGTAGAGCCGGTACGTGGTGTCCGATTGCTGTTGCGTCTCCACGATCACGGAGCCGGGACCGAGCGTGTGCACCGTCCCGCCACAAACGTAAATCATGTCGCCGGTATAAACATTCACCCAGTTGAGCAAGTCCTCGGCGGTTTTTTCATGAATGGACCGTTCCAACTGATCAAGGCTCACGCCGGGCTTCAGTCCCAGCGCGATCTGCGCTCCCGGCTTGGCGTGCGCGACATACCAGCACTCGGTTTTACCCCAGGGCTCTCCGACTTCTTTCGCGCGCTCATCGTCGGGATGCACTTGCACGGAAAGCTTCTCGTGCGGAAAAAGAAACTTCAGGAGTAGCGGAAAACGCTGGCCGTCCCGGGCCGCATTGCCCACCAGTGCGCGCTCATACTTCGTGCTGATTTGCGCCAACGTTTGCCCGGCGAGCGGTCCGTTGGCAACCTTGCAGTCGTCCCCGGTCAACCAGGACTCCCCGATCTTCTCGTCGAATTTGCGGTTATAGATCGGCGACAAGTCGAACGTTCCCCACGGCCGCGCATCGAACGCCGGAAGCATCAGCAGTGGATAAAGCTCACTCATACATGGGCCTGCGACAAAAAAGGCCGTTCGCGAGGGGACGGCCTTTGCCTGATTGAAATTCTAAATGTTTACCCGGTTCGTCGACTACAGCGCGGCGAAAAACTTTCGCATCCGCTCCAGGCCGCGATCCAATTCGGCCTTCGAGGTCGCATACGACACGCGAATGTGGTCGCCGGTTCCAAAGCCTTCGCCCGGCACCGTGGCCACATGAGCTTCTCTCAGAAGCTTTCCCGCTACGTCCGCCGCCGACTTCACCCCGCCGCGTCCCAGAAACGACGCAATGTTCGGATACGCGTAGAACGCGCCCTCCGGCATTGTGCAGGTCACGCCCGGGATCGACCGCAATCCCTTCACCACGTGGTCGCGCAATTCGATGTACTCGCGCCGCATCTTCTCCACGCATTCTTGCGGGCCTCTCAGCGCGGCGACCGCCGCCTTCTGCACAATGGAAGTCGGGTTCGAAGTCGACTGGCTCTGCAGCTTCGACATGGCGCCGATTACCGCCGCTGGCCCGAGCGCGTAGCCCAGGCGCCAGCCGGTCATGGCATAAGTCTTCGAGAGGGATCCCAGCACGACCACATGATCCTTGAACTCGCGCAGCGCACCCACTGAAAAATTTTTTCCCGTGTAGTTCAGGTACACATAGCACTCATCCGACAGCACCCAGATGCCGCGCTCATGGGCCAAGCGCACAACTTCGGTCAGGTCCTGTGCGCTCATCACCGCGCCGGACGGGTTTGACGGCGAATTCAGGATGATGACCTTGGTCCGCGGCGTGAGCAGCCGCGCCACCATTTCCGCGGTCACGCGGAAGCCTTGCGACTCGTTCGAGTGCAGCAACACGCACTCGCCGCCCGCATAGCGGACAATATCCTTGAAAGAAACCCAATAGGGTACCGGCAAAATCACTTCGTCGCCGTGATCCACCAGCACCTGCACCGCATTGAACAATGCATTCTTGCCGCCGGTGGCGGCGATGGCTTCTTCGCGGCGATAGTCCGAATCGAAATCGACGGCGTGGCGGTGGACGATGGCATCGCGCAATTCAGGCGTTCCCGGCACCGCCGTGTACTTGGTGAAATTGCTTTGAATGGCCGCGATGGCCGCGTCTTTGATGTGCTGCGGCGTCGCGAAATGGGGTTCGCCCGCGCCGAAATCGACGACGTCGATGCCCTGCGCGCGTAACTTGTCCGCCTCCGCCACCACCGCCATGGTGGCTGAGGGCTCGATGCGATTGATTCTTTCCGTCAGCCGGAGCGCTTCTGTAGTCGCCGTCGTCATGCCTTCTTTTTCCTTCGTCTCTCGCCCCCGCCGGCCATTCCGCGCGAGATCTCCACCGGCTCGTCCTGGAATTTGTAGGCGGGTTCGAATTTTTCACGCAACTTCTGTTCGACGATCTCCGGGACCAGCCCCTTCACCGGGCCGCCCGCCTGCGCCACCTCGCGCACCAGGCGCGAGCTGACATAGGAGTACTTATCGGCTGGCATCATGAAAACGGTTTCCAGCGTCGGCTCGAGCTTGCGGTTCATCAAGGCCATCTGCAACTCGTATTCATAATCGCTGATGGCGCGAATGCCCCGCAGAATGCAGGTTGCCTCCTGCGATTTTGCATATTCCACCATCAGCCCGTGGAAGGAATCGATGCGGACATTGGGGAAGTCCGTGGTGAGCTGGCGCAACATTTCCAGCCGCTCCGGCAGGCTGAACAGGGGGCTTTTTTCCGAGTTTCTCAGGACCGCGACCACCAGCTCCTCGAAAATCTTGGCGCCGCGGCCAATCAGGTCGAGATGCCCGTTGGTGGGCGGATCGAAACTTCCAGGATAGATGGCGAGCCCTTTATGCAATCGTCCTCTCAGGGAACGAATACGATATCGGACATTCTATGCGGCAGGGACGGAGATGGCAATTTGAAAGGGAGGCGGGGCGCAGCCCCAAAGCGCTGCGCCCCGGCAACGAATTCAGCGGCGCGCCGCGACGATCGGCGCCTTCACGGCCTCAGTTCCGGTTGGCATGGTCGCCACTTTCCCGCTGGAAGCGGGAGCGGCCGGGTTCGTCGCGGCAGGCGGCGTAGCGATCAGCCCGAGCGCTTTGCGCACCTCGAGATCGAGCTTGGCCAAGGTGTCTTTATTGTCTTTCAGGAACTGCCGTGCGTTTTCGCGCCCCTGGCCGATGCGCTCGCCTTTGTAGCTGAACCACGAGCCGGATTTCTCGACGATATTCTGGGTCACCGCCAGGTCGAGCAGGTCGCCCTCCCGCGAGATGCCTTCGCCATACAGGATGTCGAACTCGGCATCGCGGAATGGCGGCGCCACTTTGTTCTTCACGATTTTGACTTTTGTGCGCGAGCCGATGACCGTGTCGCCTTCCTTCACGGCGGCGATGCGGCGAATATCGATGCGCACCGTGGAGTAAAACTTGAGCGCCTTGCCGCCGGTCGTGGTTTCCGGATTGCCGAACATGACCCCGATTTTTTCGCGAATCTGGTTGATGAAAATCAGGCAGGTGCGCGATTTCGCGACCGAACCGGTCAGCTTGCGCAGCGCCTGCGACATCAGCCGCGCCTGCAGGCCCATGTGGCTATCGCCCATTTCGCCATCGAGTTCGGCCTTGGGCACCAGCGCCGCGACCGAGTCGACCACCAGCACATCCATCGCGTTCGACCGCACCAGCGCTTCCGTAATTTCCAGCGCCTGCTCGCCGTAGTCCGGTTGTGAGACCAGCAAGTTGTCCACGTCCACCCCCAGCTTCTTGGCATAACTGGGATCGAGCGCATGCTCGGCATCGATGAAGCCCGCCATGCCGCCAGTCTTCTGCGCCTCGGCAATCACTTGCAGCGTGATGGTGGTTTTGCCCGACGACTCCGGGCCAAATACCTCGATGACCCGGCCGCGGGGAAATCCCCCCACTCCTAGCGCCGCATCGAACGAGATGGACCCGGTCGGGATCACGGAAATCGGCAGGATCGCGTCTTTCGATCCCAGCCGCATGATCGAGCCTTTACCGAATTGTTTTTCAATTTGCGAAACCGCCAGCTCGATTGCCTTGCCTCGCTCGTCCGCCATGATGAAGTGGCTCCTTAGAAAACAAAATTCCGCTGATGGGCGGATTATATACTCTGGTGAAAGCGAAATAAAAGCGAAAACGTAATTATTCTGTGGAATCTTCCCGATTCGGTAGCGCTATAATTTCCGCACGCGCTATTCCCTTGGAAACTTCTTCGTATGCCTGTCACTTTGCTGGTCAACGGTAGTGTCCACACGGTTGACGCGGCCGCCGATGAAACCCTTCTTTCCGTGCTTCGCGGGAAACTTGATCTCACCGGCACAAAATACGGGTGCGGCGAAGGCCAATGCGGGGCCTGCACCGTTCTGCTGGGCGACAAGCCCATTCGCTCCTGCCGCACGCCGCTGAGTTCTGTCGCCGGCAAGCCGATCACCACCATTGAGGGGCTGGAGCAAAATGGCCGCCTGCATCCCGTACAGGAGGCCTTCCTGAAGGTGGAAGCCTTCGAGTGCGGCTACTGCACTTCCGGAATGATTCTGTCGGCGGTCGCTCTGCTGGCGAAGAATCCCGTGCCCGGCGAGCGCGAAATCCAGGAGTTCATGAATGGCAATATCTGCCGCTGCTGCACCTATCCTCGAATTGTAGATGCAGTCAGGCTGGCGGCGGGTCGCGGGAAGGAGCAAACGCGATGAGCGTTCCCTCCGGTGCTGCCCGTGCCTTCGACCTCGAAAACGCGGAGCAATCTTCTACGCCGAAGCTTCACGATGCCTTCCAGTTGCAGCGTCGAGAGTTTTTCAAAGTGCTTGGCGGCGGGTTGCTGGTAGGAATGTGCGTGTCTTCCCTGGCGCAGGAGTCCGGCCGCAAACCGGGCGGGGAGAGCGAAGACGACCTGCCCAAATCTTTGTCGGCCTGGCTCCATGTGGCCGAGGACGGCAAAGTCACGGTCTACACCGGCAAAGTCGAAGTCGGGCAGAATATCCGAACATCGCTGAGTCAGCAGGTTGCGGAAGAGCTACGCGTCCCGGTCAATTCCATCGCGATGGTCATGGGCGATACCGCTCTGACTCCCTTCGATATGGGAACGTTCGGCAGTCGCACCACGCCAATCATGGGCACGCGCTTGCGAGCTGTCGCGGCGACAGCGCGGGAAGCGCTCCTCGGACTGGCGGCCGAGCACTGGCAGGTCTCGCGCGACTCCCTCGCAGCCGATAACGGTGTCATCACCGACTCGCACAGTAAGCAAACCATCTCCTACGGCGAATTGACTCGCGGCCAGCAACTGGTCAGCCTGGTGCCGGATGCTCCGCCGCTCGAACCCGCGAAAGACTGGCATATTGCGGGAACGCCTGCTGCGAAGGTCGACGGGCGCGCCTTTGTCACCGGCCAGCACAAATACACGCCTGACATGACCAGGCCGGGAATGCTCGTGGGAAAAGTTGTGCGGCCCAGCGCCTTCCGCGCTTCGCCGATTTCAGTGGATGGTGGCGAAGCCGGCAAAATCCCGGGCGTCACCTTGATTCACGACGGGGATTTTGTCGGGCTCACCGCCCCGGATGAGGCTGCTGCCGAGAAAGCGCTCAAGGCAGTTCGCGCCGAGTGGAAGGCGCCGGCACAATCATCGGCTGCGACCCTGTTCGCCGATCTGCGCAAGCCGACATCGGAAGCGGGCGAGACTTACGGCATGGACCCGACCCACACCCAAGGTTCGGTTGAACAAGCTCTGGCCGGCGCCGACAAAACTTTGGCGCAGACTTACACGGTTGCCTACATTGCGCATGCACCGCTTGAGCCGCGGGCCGCGGTTGCCGAGTGGAACGGCGGGAAACTGACGGTCTGGACCGGAACGCAGCGCCCGTTTGCCGTGCGCGACGATCTGGCTAACACTTTTCGATTGCCGATCGAAAACGTGCGCGTCATCGTCCCGGACACGGGCTCGGCCTATGGCGGCAAGCACATCGGGGACGCGGCCGTGGAAGCGGCCCGCCTCGCCCGAACTGCGGGCAAGCCGGTAAAACTCATGTGGACGCGCGAAGAGGAATTCACGTGGGCCTACTTCCGCCCCGCCGGGGTGATTGACGTAAAAAGCGGCGTCAGCAAGGAGGGCAAGATCGTCGCCTGGCAGTTTGACAATTACAATTCCGGACCATCGGCAATTGGCACGCCCTACGAAATCGCAAATCAGAAGATTCAGTTTCATGGTTCGGATGCGCCGCTGCGCCAGGGTTCCTACCGCGGCCTGGCAGCGACGGCGAATCATTTTGCGCGGGAAACTCACATGGATGAACTGGCGCATCTATGCGGCATGGAACCGCTCGAGTTCCGGCTGAAAAATCTGAATGACCCGCGCCTGGTCGCGGTGTTCCACGCAGCCGCGGAGAAATTCGGCTGGGGACGCGAGAAAAGTTCGCCGACGCGAGGCTTTGGCATCGCCGGGGGAACCGAAAAGGGCAGTTACATTGCGACCTGCGCCGAAGTTGAAATTGATCCTGCCTCGCGCGAGGTCTCCGTCAAGCGGATGGTCGCTGCGTTCGAGTGCGGCGCGATCGTCAATCCCGACGGCCTGCGCAATCAGATCATGGGTTCGGTGATCCAGGGACTTGGCGGTGCCATGTTTGAGGCGATCACTTTCGACAACGGCAAAATCACCAATCCTCACTTTGCCGAATATCGCATGCCCCGCTTTGCCGACGTGCCGCAACTGGAAATCGTGATGATCGACCGCAAAGACCTGCCGCCCGCCGGGGCCGGAGAAACTCCGATCGTCGGTACGGCGCCGGCGGTGGGAAACGCCATCTTCGCCGCCTCAGGCATTCGCCTGCGATCGATGCCCCTAGTTCCCGACGGACTGCCCAAAACGAGTTGAGCGTTTCACCGGTGTATCGTTTCCAGCTGGTTGGTATCTTCAGTGCTGCGCCGCGTCGTGCCTTTGGGAGGGTGATCTAGCGCTGGAGCAAATCCACGGCTGCGGTCACGTCGTGCACGCGAAAATACTTTGCCAGCGCGGGATACTTGCGCGCGATGGCTTCATACATCGCGTACGCGACATTGCGGTAAGAGATATGTCCCGCGGGCGTGGTGCGCAGCTCCGCAATGTAAACCGCCTCGGCAAAATCCATCTTGAACAGGGCCCGCTTCTTGAAGGCCAGTGGAATCGCGTACTGCGAATTCTCCTCCGCTTCGGCAGACTTGCTGGCAGCAATCGTCTCCACGGTGCTCTGCGTGCGGCGCATCGCCGCTTCAAATCGCCCGCGCACTCCCGCATCTTCCATGTCGAGCAGCATCTCGTAGCCGTGCTGCGTCGTCGATGGTTGCATCACCTGGATGCAGCGGCGATGCCGGTGCATGTCGCGAAAGCCTCCGCAATCCATGAGGATGTCGAAACGGAATTGTTGCCCGGCGCGAAAAGCGCGCAGCATCTCGTCGTATTTTCCGCGATGGCGCAAGCCCAGGTCGACGATCTCGCGACGCTTTCGTTCTCCTGCCACCTGCACCGCCTGCCGGATCTGGCGATAGGAAAAATGGCAATGCTCGTAAAGCAGCGTGGTTGCGATCTCGACTTCCAGCGGTTCCTCATCCAGCAGGTCGACAATCGCTTTCGAGGGCGCCAGCTGTTCGTGCGCCATCAGTTCCCGCGCCGCCTGTCGCAGTTCCCGGCGCGTCTCCATCTCATAAATATTCGGGTCGGCATACTTGACCAGCGTCGGCGCCACCCGAACCTCGTGCAACAATTCCTGCTCGGCACGCGCTCCCAAAGCGGCGTCAGCGCTGCGAATCCTCTCCACCAGATCCTGCAGCGATTCCGCATTCACGTTGTAAGCCGCCCCCGTCGCTGCCTTCTTCAGCGCTTCGCCGAGTTGCCGCACCTCTTTGTGGGTGTGCGAAAGCAGATGCGATACCTGCACTTCCAGCGTGCGCGCATTCACAATCTCGCCCAGCGAAGTATTCGTCGCCAGCGGCAGCAGGTAGCGCGTAATGTCAAACGCCCGCGCCTTCAGCGTGCGCTCGTAGGCCTCCTGCTTCATTTCAGCAGGCTTGGGCGTTATGCTGATCAGGTAGCCCGCCATGTGCGCGGAAAGCGCTTCGTATTCCGCAAAAAGAAAATCCAGCGTCTCCGTGTAAAGCTTCCGACCTGCCTGGTCGGTGCCAAAATCGGGCGTGTAATAGCCGCTCTTTTTAAAATCCTGATAGCGCGTCGAACGCTCCTGCCCGTCCCATCGCTGTTCATCGGCCAACTCAATCGCCGCCAGAATCGAGAGCCTCTCCACCGCCAGTGCGATGTGCGCCAGGTCGGCAATCGACCGGTGTCCATATTGAAAATAAAAAGTGTTGAGAAACTTCTCGGCTTTCTGCGAACTGATTTCGCGCAGCGATTCCTTCATCGAAAGTGCCGACCGCGAGTACTTCGCCATGGCGTACGCCTGAATCTCTGGCTCGACCCCATAGACCGCAAAGACTTCGGTGGAAGGCTCAGCCTGTGTGGAGCGGGCACTCATGCCCGGGTCGCCCATGGGCGCAGCCTGTGCGTCCATGGAAGAGCTTGACGCCGCGTCCCGCTGGGTAGATCGATGTCCCGGCCCAGTGATCGGTACAACGTTGCCGGGTTTCTTTTCGGACGGTTCAGGCATGGCGATCGCTTCGCGCGAAAAAGGTTGAGACATGGAAGTGCTCGCATGTTACTTGGCGACCCCATGGTTGCGCAATCGTTAGACAAATGACAACGCGCCGTGCGCGTATACTTTTCATTTCATCGAAGCGGAGAACTCGCATGTCGCTTTCTGGAAAAGTGGCGTTCGTCACCGGCGCGTCGCAGGGTATAGGTCGCGCCTGCGCGCTGAAATTGGTCAAAGCGGGTGCAGTGGCAGTTGTCGCCGCCCGTACTCAAGAGAAGCTCGACGAACTCGTGAAAGAAATTATCGCCAGCGGTGGCCAGGCCGCCGCCTTCGCCCTCGACGTGACCGACGAAGAGCAGGTCAAATCCGCAACCAAAGCCGCCGTCGCGCAATTTGGCAAAATCGACATCCTGGTCAACAACGCCGGCATCACCCGCGATCAGCTCGTCCTGCGCATGAAGCGCGCCGACTGGGATGCGGTCCTGCAGACCAACCTCACCTCGGCCTATCTCTGCACGCAGGCCGTCACCAGCTCCATGATCAAGCAGCGCTGGGGACGAATCGTGAACATCACCAGCGTATTCGGGCAGATGGGGCAGGCGGGACAGGCGAATTACGCCGCGTCGAAGGCCGGCTTGATCGGACTCACCATGGCCATCGCGCGCGAACTGGGCTCGCGCAACATCACGTGCAACGCGGTCGCGCCCGGCTTCATCGAAACCGCTATGACCGAAGTGCTGGGCGAGGAATTCAAGCAAAATGCCGCTAAGCAGATTCCGCTCGGCCGCGTCGGAACTGTCGAGGATGTCGCTGCCGCGGTCGCATTTCTCGCTTCCGACGAGGCTTCTTACATCACCGGGCACGTGCTCAACGTGAACGGCGGCATGTTGATGGGATAGAGATGCTTTAGCACTGGCCCAGGAGATTACGTGTATGCAGGCCAAAGATGTGACTGCGCAGAGTAGCGCTAATTCGTTTGCGCCCCCGGACAAGGATTTGACATTCGCGCAGGCCGAATCGCCGGTGCAGATTGCGCAAGTCCGCGAATTATTTCTGGAGTACGCACAAACTCTCGGTTTCAGCCTGTGCTTTCAGGATTTCGAAAAAGAACTGGCCGGGCTGCCCGGTTACTACGCGCCGCCGCGCGGCCGCCTGTTGCTGGTCGAGTGTAAGGGCCAACTCGCCGCTTGCGTCGCGCTACGGCCCCTCGAAACCTGGAGCTGCGAGATGAAGCGCCTTTACCTGCGTCCGCAGTTTCGCGGCAAAGGCATCGGACGTATACTCGCGGAGCGCATCATCGCCGAGGCGCGGCAGGCCGGTTACCGGCGCATGCGTCTTGATACGGTTGAGCCCGTGATGCAAGATGCCGTCGGCTTGTATCGCAAGCTGGGATTCCGCGAGATTGCTCCCTACTGCGCGAACCCGATTGCGGGAGCGCTCTACATGGAGTTGGAATTGTAAAACGTCATAGTCGCATTCGCCCGGCCCGTTGCTTCCAGGAGGAAGTCATGAAGAAGTTCGCAATGCTCTTTCTCGCCACCATGATGCTGTCGCTATGCGCTGTTGCAGCGTTCGCCGTCGACAGCAAAAACGTGTCCTACAAAAGCGGCGACGAAACCGTTCAGGCGGTGCTTTACACGCCCGCTGGAAAAGGGCCCTTTCCCGCCGTCATTGTCATCCACGAATGGTGGGGCCTGAACGACTGGGTGAAGGAACAGGCGTCAAAGTTGGCCGACCAGGGCTATGAAAGTCTGGCCGTCGATCTGTATCGCGGCAAAGTCGCCACCACGCCGGAGACGGCGCACGAAATCATGCGCGGCATGCCCGAAGACCGCGCCGTTCGCGACCTGCGCGCGGCTTTTGACTTCCTCCAGGCGCAAGCCAATGTGCGCAAGGATCGCATCGGCGCCATCGGCTGGTGCATGGGCGGCGGCTACTCGCTCGCGGTTGCGCTGGAAGAACCTACGCTTGCCGCCGATGTCATCAACTATGGCCGCCTCGCCACCGATCCCGCCTCGCTCAAAAATATTCACGCGCCCATCCTCGGCCTTTTCGGCGCCAAGGATCAGGGCATCAGCCCGGATGACGTTCACAAATTCGAGGGGGCGATGAAACAACTGGGCAAGAAGGTCGACATCAAGATTTACGACGATGCCGGCCACGGCTTCGAGAATCCCAACAACAAAGACGGCTATCGCGCCGACGATACGGCGGATGCGTGGAAGCGCACCGTAAATTTTCTCGCGGAGAATCTGAAAAAGTAGCGCTTGCGGTTCCCGGCGCGGCGTTCGCGGTGAGTTGCACGGCGTAAAAGTATCGGCGCCGTTCCGGCTACGCCGTTTTTCAGTTGCACCATTTTTGATATAGCACGAATTTCCCCTTGCCAGAAAATCCCGATCTGGTTACTATGTCGCATCTGCAATGCTCCCCCAGATCAACATCGGCGAGACGATTCGTAACTACCGGTTGCAGAAAGGCATGTCCCAGGGCGACATCGAGAAACGCACCGGCTTGCTTCGCTGCTATCTTTCCCGCGTAGAAAACGGCCACACCATTCCGTCGCTCGACACGCTTTCCAAGATTGCCGGCGCGATGGAAATCGCGCTCTCGCAATTCTTTTCAGAATCCGGGCACAGCAACGGATCCAAGGGGCTGCCTCAGCTTTCCGACGACGAGGTCCGCTTCCTCAGCCAAGTCCGCCGCTACGCCGCCAACCTCAACGACAGCGACCGCAAGCTGGTCCTGGCCATGGTCCGGAAGATGGCCGCGAATTCGAAGTGAGCGGCGAGCTGCGAGCTTCGAGCCGTCCGCGCCCTTCAGATCACCCAATCACACGATAAATCCTGGTCGGCCTAGCTCGTAGCTCACCGCCCGTAGCTCGAAGCTGCTTACTTTCGTACCATCCCCTTTGTGACCGCTGGGTACCTCGCTTAATCGTTCGCAACCTCACTACACTGTTGAGGTGACCACCGACGAAGAACTTACCGTGCTCGAAAGCCAGCTGCGCCGGCTGAAGATCGAGTACGAAATTTACTTCAGCAATCCGCAGAAAAAACCGCCCACCGATATCGAGTGGAAGGTGCTTTCGCTGCTGCGCAAGTTCTCCGACGGCGGCCGCATGAATTTTTCCCAGCGCTTCCGCTACAACGAAATGGCGCAGCGCTATGCCATCTACAGCGATCTCTGGCGCAAGAAGTCCCGCATCCGCGAAGAAGGTTATCGCCGCCCGCAGGATGCCATCCTGTCGGTCCAGGGAGTCCGGCCGGAAGAGGAGCATAAAGCCCAGCATCCGGTGTATGGACTGAACCACGGCACCAACAGCGACGCGGGTGCCGTCACGTCCCAGCCGTTCACCATGCACGAAAGCGAAGCCGGCCGCGAGCAACTGGAGCGCCTCTACAACACGCTGGTTGCAGCCAAGCAGAAGACCGGCGAAAAAGTCTCCGGCAACCTGGAATCATTCTCCAGCTTCGTGCAGAAAAAGACCGACCAGATTCGCAAGCAGTACGGCTGCCACGACGTGGAATTCTCGGTGGAAGTGGCCGACGGCCAGGTCAAGCTGAAGGCTAAAGCAAAAACCTAGGACCTTTTCCTTACTCTATTTTTCCTCCGCCGCAAATCCTGAAACGTGCGAGAATGGCTCCGCGCGCCGTGACCGCCCCCAGACCCAGAGATTCCGCCGCGCTTCGCTTCCGTAAATCATGCACCGTTTTGCTGCAGTGTTCCCGCTTTTTTTTCGGCCGCCGGCCTTGTCCATCAATCGGCCGGTCAGCGCCCCGAGGCTTGTTGGTTTGAAGTTGCTTTTGTTTTCCTTGCTGCTATCCGCCCCTGCATTGCTGCAGGCGAGCACCATCTCCGGTACGGTGCAGGATCCATCGAACGCAGTCATTTCCGGCGCGAGGGTCGAGATTGCAGGCGGCGATCTGTCGCAGCCCATCCTGCTCTCGACCGATGCAGTCGGCAAATTCGTTTCTCCCGAACTGAAGCCGGGAAACTATTCCGTGCGGATTACGCACCAAGGCTTCGAACCGTTGGCCAAAACCGTCATCTTGCTCGAATCGGTGGAACTACAGCTGACGCTGGCGATCGCAGAGCAGAAGGTCCAAATCTCGGTCGCAGGAAAGAGCCTGGCATTCGCGAACTCCGACCCGGTATATCGCCAATTGCGCGAGCTCGGCTTAGGGCAGACTTTCCGCTTCGACAATTTCACTCTTGCCGTCGACGCTGGCACGTTTCAGTTTCGCAAGGGCACTCTGACGATGCTGAAGCCGGTCAATGGCGTCGTCACCGGCGCGATTTTCATCGGGGATGGGCATTTCAACCTTAAGCCGCTCAGGGCCATCGACACGCGCGAACTCAATCGCCGTACGGGCGCCGACGAGGTCAACGAAGACTTCAGAGAAATTGTTTTTCGCTTTACCGGCAACCTCCGTATGAATTTTCTACCCGGTTTTGGGGAGCGGGTTGAGCCGCCTTCGGAAGCAGCCTCAGTACTGAACCGGTGGCGCGAGAAAATGCGCCATCGCCACGAGCCTGCCATCGCCTTCACGGAACATATTTTCGAGGGCGAATCCATCGACAACGTCGATGCCGACGTGCTGGCCGCCATCTACAATCCCGCGCATCCCAGTTTTCTCAACGCCTACATTCGCGGCGAAAAGCACAAAGACCTTCGCTTCTTCGTCCGCACCCGCGTCGGCGCCGTGCCCCAGATCGATTCCCCGGAAGAAGTCGCGCTGATCAATTACAACCCCGAGGGCATGGGCCTCGACGATGGCATCTGGTACCTGGCGCATCTCAAGGTGGAATACGCTGCGCGCACCGCCAGCTCCGCGGAAGATCGCCGCCTGTTCGCCACGCACGGCTACAAGATCGAGACTGTCATCGCCAAGAACGGGCACTTGTTCAGCAGCGCGGCTATCACGGTGGAACCGCTGGTAGCCGGCGAGCGGGTTCTCAAATTCGCCTTGCTTCCAAACTTGAGGGTTACCCGAGTTTCCGATGAGCAGGGCCAGGATCTTTATTTCATCCAGGAGGGCCACAAGGAAGACGGATCGTTTTATGCGATTCTTCCGCAGGCGCCGCCGCTCGGCAAGGAACTCTCCCTGCACATTGAGTACGCGGGCGACAAGGTGCTGGCCGAGGCCGGGGAAGGCAGTTATTACGTCGGCGCCCGCACCTCGTGGTATCCGAACCTCAACGGATTCGGCGAAAGAGCGCTCTACGACCTCACCTTCAAAGTGCCGCGGAAATATAAAGTCGTCAGCGTTGGAACTTTGCAGTCGGAGTCCGTCGAAGACGATCTGGCGGTGACGCACTGGGTCACGCCGCTGGCGGTCGCCGTGGCCGGGTTTAATTACGGCGCTTACGAAAAAATCGAAGTCCCGGACGATCTCACCGGCTACAAGATCTCGGGCTATTATCTGACCGAACTTCCCGACAATCTCCGGCACATTCCGGCCTTGCAAACCCTGGCCCCCCATGCCATGACGAAATATGCCCTCGAGCAAACGCGCGCCCAGCTGCAGTTATGCTCGTTTTACTTCGGCAAGATTCCTTACGGAGAGATTCACATCACCGAACAGCCCAATTTCAATTTCGGGCAGTCGTGGCCTACGCTGGTTTACCTTCCCATCTCTGCCTACACCGATTCCACCCAGAGATGGTTAATGTTCGGGCAGATCAACAACAAGTTCACCGGCTTCGTGCAGGAAGTGACGCCGCACGAAGTCGCACACCAGTGGTGGGGACACGCCGTGGGCTGGGCTTCCTATCACGATCAGTGGCTTTCGGAAGGGTTTGCGGAGTTCTCCGCCGGCTTATTTCTGCAGCAAGCCGTAGCCGGAGACTGGCGCAAAGATTACGTCGAATTCTGGAACCGCCTGAGGCAGCGCGTTCTCGACAAAAACACCTTTGGCATCGCCCCCAACGATGCTGGGCCGCTCTGGATGGGGGAGCGCCTCATCTCGCCTCGCACCGGCGACGCCTACCAAAACGTGACCTACCCCAAGGGCGCGTACGTTCTGCAAATGTTGCGCTCGATGATGCGCAGCCTCGATGAGCAGGATAAAGATAAAGCCTTCATCGCCATGATGCACGATTTCGTTGAAACCCATCGCGACCGGCCGGCCACCACTGAATCCTTCAGGGATGTCGCGCAAAAACACATGACCAAGGTCATGGACCTGCAGGGCAACGGTCGCCTTGACTGGTTTTTCGATGAATGGGTTTACGGTACCCAGGTTCCTCGCTACCACTTCGAGTATCAAACAAGTCCGGTCGAGGGCGGGAAGGTCAAGCTGCACATGACCGTGACCCAAAGCGACGTGGACGAGCACTTCGCCATGCTGGTTCCCGTTTTCGTCGATTTCGGCAAAGGCATGGGCCGCATCGGCCAGATCGGTATCATCGGCAACACGACCCGCAGCACCGACGTCCTTCTTCCCTCCCAGCCGAAAAAAGTGGCGTTGAACGCCTATAAAGAAATCCTGGAACGATAATTCTGGTTTCGCGAAGCATCGGATCGGCTGTCTGCGGTTTCCGCGCCGCGCGATCAATCGCCAATTGCTGATAGAATTTTCGTTCGCTCCGCGTTCATCGTGGAGCTCACCATCATCATGCCTTCCAGCCATTCCCATATCTCCCGAGCCCTCCTCAGTGTCACCGACAAGACCGGCCTCGCCGATTTCGCCCGCAAGCTTTCCGGGCTCGGCATCGAGTTGCTCTCCACCGGCGGCACCGCCAAGCTGCTGCGCGACTCCGGCATCCCCGTGAAAGACATTTCCGAATTCACCGGCTTTCCCGAAATGCTCGATGGCCGCGTCAAGACGCTCCATCCTAAGGTTCACGGTGGCATCCTTCATCGCCGCGACGACCCCAGGCACGCTGCCGCAGTCGCCGAACACGGCATCCAGCCCATCGACATGGTTGTCGTCAATCTCTACCCATTCGAAAAAACCGCGGCCAAGCCGGGCGTTACTCTGGATGAACTGATCGAAAACATCGACATTGGCGGGCCGTCGATGATCCGCTCCGCCGCCAAGAATTTTCACGATGTCGCGGTCGTGACCTCACCCGCCGATTACAACGCGATCGCAGAAGAACTTTCCCGCGCCGGCGGAACGCTTCCGCTGGAAACAAGGTGGAAGCTGGCGAAGAAAGCTTTCGCAACCACTGCAGCATACGACTCTGCCATCGCCTCAACGCTCGAGGGAATTCCGGCCATCGATAACTTGCAGTCGCCGGGTGCGGATGTTCCCGCATTTCCGCCCACTCTCCGCCTCTCCTTCACAAAAACCCTCGACCTGCGCTACGGCGAAAACCCTCACCAGAAGGCCGCCATGTATTCTGACGGCTCCGGCGTGGGCGTGGCCAATGCCCGCCAACTTCAGGGCAAGGAACTTTCCTACAACAACATCGTGGACTTGCAGGCGGCCTGGGATCTGGCACAGGAGTTCGAGGATCCTGTTTGCGCCATCATCAAGCACACCAATCCTGCCGGTGCCGCAACCGGCAAGACGCTTGCCGATGCTTACCAGCGTGCTCTCGAATGCGATCCCGTTTCGGCCTTCGGAGGTGTCATCGGTGTAAACCGTCCCGTCGACGCAGCAGCCGCCGAGCAGATGCACCAGCTATTCCTCGAAGTGATCGCTGCCCCCTCCTTCGACGAAGCAGCCAAAGCTCGCTTTGCTACCAAGAAAAATCTGCGCCTCGTCGAGGTCAACGCTGCGCCGCAGAAGTGGATCCTCAAAAATGTTTCAGGCGGAATTCTTCTGCAAGATAACGACGTTCGCCTCTTGCAGGAAGTGGACCTGAAGGTCGTCACGCAACGTGCGCCTACGCCGGAGGAAACCCGGGCCCTCCTTTTCGCCTGGAAGGTCTGTAAGCACGTAAAATCGAACGCCATCGTCTACGCGCGCGACGGCCAGACGGTGGGAGTGGGCGCCGGCCAGATGAGCCGCGTGGATGCGGCCAAAATTGGCGCCTTGAAAGCGCAATTGCCGCTCAAAGGAACTGTCGCCGCCTCCGACGCATTCTTCCCCTTCCCCGACGGAGTCGAGGAAATTGCTAAAGCCGGGGCGACCGCCATCATTCAGCCCGGCGGCTCGCAGCGCGACGCCGAGGTCATCGCCGCTGCCGACCGCCTCGGCCTGGCCATGCTCTTCACCGGCGTGCGCCACTTCCGCCACTAGATTTCATTACTTAACTTGACACTCGAAACCTAACTGGACACTCGAAACATGGCTTCCCGCGGTCCTAGTACTTCCGGTCCCGCCGGGATTTCGCCGGGCGCGAGTTTTTCGCCCAATCCCGCCCGAGGCAGGGTAAAATCGATACATACCACCCCCGCCATTTTGCATCCAATGGCTATGGTTTCGGGAAGTACGGCAGGTCGAACGGCACATCAACAATAATCGGTTCGGTACGATTAATTCCAGCAACGCCAGGTCGAGCATGAACAGAATTTTCCGCATCCTCTTCGCGTTTTCGGTTCTCGCGGCTGTTGCCGCGGCGCAGACCAGTCCTGCATCGCCGGCGGGTTCCACGTCCGACCAGGCTAAAACTTCGCAAGAGGATTCCCGCAAGGCAGATCGCGCCGCCGCGTATTACCACTACACGCTGGCTCACATGTATGAAGAGCAGGTCACGATGTACGGCCGCAGCGAGCTGGCCAACAAGGCGATGGAGGAATATCGCCTTGCCATCGAAGCCGACCCTTCGTCTGAATTCCTGACCTCCGGCCTGGCCGAGCTTTACGTCAAAACCGGCCGCATCCGCGACGCCGTGCTGCAGGCGCAGGAAATTCTCAAGCGTGATCCCAACAATCTCGAAGCCCACAAATTGCTCGGCCGCATTTACCTGCGTTCGCTCGGAGACATGCCCGGCGGCGGAAACGGGTCGGAAAATGTCTTGAAGCTGGCCATCGAGCAGTACGAGCAGATCGTCAAAATCGAGCCCAAGAACGTGGACGATCACCTCCTGCTCGGCCGCCTCTATCGCCTCAACAACGACTTGCAGAAAGCGGAAAGCGAACTGAAGACCGCGGTGAAGCTCGATCCGGATTCCGAAGAAGCCGTCACCACGCTTTCGCTGCTTTACACCGATGAAGGCGATACCGCCAAGGCGCTGCAGGTGCTTAGCGCGATTCCTGACAGCGGCCGCTCGGCCAAGCTGTATGCCGCGCTCGGCGCTACCTACGAACAGCGCAAGGAATACAAAAGCGCCATCGACGCTTACAAGCACGCCATCCAGCTCGATCGCGACAATCTCGACGCCATCCGCGGGCTCGCGGAAAATCTTTTGAATGATGGCCAGATCGATGCCGCTCTCGACCAGTATCGCGTCATCGCCGATGCCAATCCCGAAGACGCGCAGACCTACCTTCGCATCTCTGAAATTTATCGCCGCCAAGGCAAGTATGAGGATGCCCTCGAGAGCCTGAAAAAAGCCCAGGCGATGGTTCCCGACGCTCTCGAAGTGCCTTACAACATGGCGGTCGTTTACGAGGCTCAGGCCCGCTACGACGAGGCCATCAAGATTTTGCAGGACCTGGTTAAGAAAACCGAAAAGTCGGACAGCGCCTACTCGCAGGCCGATCGCAATAATCGCGCTATCTTTTTCGAGCGCCTCGGAATGGTCTATCGCGATCAGGAAAATTACGCCGACGCCGCCGAGGCCTTCCGCAAGATGATTCCTCTGGGCGACGACAACGCCCGCACCGGCTATCAGGACATCATCGACACTTATCGCGATGCCAAGGATTGGTCGAAGGCTACCGCCGTCGCCAGGGAAGCCGCGCAGAAGATGCCCAATGATCGCGATCTGCGCATGGTGCTGGACGCGCAGCTTGCCGATTCCGGCGATCCCGAAAAGCCGCTGGCCGATGTCCGCTCGCTGCTCAAAGGCAACAACGAGGATCGCGACGTCTACCTCCGCTTGGCGATCATGTACACGCGCCTCAAGCGCTGGAGCGATGCCGAACAATCTCTCGACAAGGCCGAGAAGCTCTCGCTCAAGTCCGAAGACAAGGAATACGTTTACTTCCTGCGTGGTTCCACCCTCGAGCGCGAAAAGAAGTACGAGCAGGCCGAGGCGGAATTCAAAAAGATTCTCGTCCTCAATCCGCAGAGCGCCGTTACGCTGAACTATCTCGGTTACATGAATGTCGATCGCGGCGTGGAACTCGACGAATCGCTCAATTACATCAAAACCGCCGTCAGCCTCGATCCCACCAACGGCTCCTACCTCGATTCGCTTGGCTGGGCTTATTTCAAGCTGGGCAAGTACGATCTCGCGGAAGAAAATCTTTCCAAGGCGTCTCTGCGCATGGGTTCTGATCCCACGGTGCAGGATCATCTCGGCGATCTTTACCAGAAAACGGGGCGCCTGAAGCTGGCCGCCGCCCACTGGGAGCGCGCCGTTCAGGAGTGGAATAAGACGGACGCGCCGGACGTGGATGGAGATCTGTTCGCCGCGACCCAGAAAAAGCTCGACGCGGCCAAGGTTCGTCTCGCCCAGGAATCCGGCAAGCAGCAGTAACATTCAGTCGTGTGAATGAGCCGCGCTACAAAAAGTGCGGCGCCTGGATGCCGCCGAGTCGGCTGCTTCAGCGCCGCCGCGTCAGCTTCTTCCGACTCCCTGCCTGCAACCCGGTTCAATAGAACCTGCTAAACTTTCCACATGCTGGCAGGCTACGCGGTGAATGTGCAGCGCTCCCGCGGACGCCGTTTCCCGGAATCGCCGCATCCCTACCGCAACGATTTCCAGCGCGACCGCGACCGCGTCATTCACGCTCGCGCCTTTCGCCGCCTCGAGGCCAAAACTCAAGTCTTCACCCGCCGCTACTCCGATCACTTCCGCAACCGCCTCACCCATACCATCGAGGTCGCGCAGATCACGCGCACCATCGCCGCCGCGCTTCATCTCAATGTTGATCTCGCCGAGGCCCTCGCCCTGGTTCACGATATCGGGCACCCGCCCTTCGGCCATGCCGGAGAAAAATCGCTCGACGCCGTCATGCGCTCGCACGGTTCGTTCTTCGATCACAATCTTCACGCCCTGCGCATCGTGGAAGACTTCGAGCAGCGCTATGCCGCCTTCCGCGGTCTTAATCTTACGTTCGAAGTGCGCGAAGGCATTGTGAAGCACTCCCGCGATTACAGTTCCGCTGACCATCCGGAACTCGCCGAATATTTGCTGGTGCAGCGCCCTCCGCTTGAAGCCCAACTCGTCGATTGGACCGACGAGATCGGCTACTGCACTGCCGACCTCGATGACGGCTTCGAATCTCATTTGCTCACTTTGCCGCAGATTCGCGGGGGCGTGCCCGTCTTCGACCGCTTCTTTCGCAAGGTCGAGAACACTTATCCAGACGCTCCCGAGAAGTTGCAATTCAATGAAGCTCTCAAGCTCGTCTTCAACCGCCTGGCCGGCGATTTGATCGAGAATACCCAAGCCCGCATTCAGCAGGAAGGAATCCAGACACTCGCCGACATTCGCGAAAGCAAAACGCGCCTGGCAGGCTTTAGCGCCGAAGTGGAATCCGAGCGGAGCCAAATCAAGCAGTTTCTTTACGACCATCTTTACTACAGCCCGTCGCTGGCTGGCGAAAAAGACGACGCCGAGCGCATCGTTACGGAACTTTTCGCTTTCTGGCTGGAAAACCCTTCCGCTCTGCCCCAGAATTACCGCGACAAGGCGGGACAGGAAGCGCTGCCGCGCGTGGTCTGCGATTACATCGCCGGCATGACCGACCACTTCATCATCGAGCAGCATGAAAAATATTGCGGAGGCAATAATTTTCACTCGGCGCAAATTCCGCAAACCCGCCTTCAGACCTGAGAATCTTTGCTCGTCGGAAGCTTGTCTCCAGCCGCTTCCGTCACACGCAGTTTTTATACATCTTTGCCAAATTTACCCGCCGAATCGCCCACGTGACTATCGTGCCCGTCCCCGGCCGCGCTACAATACCCTGAGATATCAGTAAGTTAGAGCTTCAACCCGAAAGTCGAATTTGGCATCTGAACTGTATGATGGGATAGCGGGCCGGGGCGGTATGGCCCAGGTTTTGTGAGTTCAGTTTGTGAGTTCAGGATGTGCGTCGCGTCAGCGCACGTCGTCAGTTTTTAGGGGACGCAATCAATAAATCACGCAACACGCCCGTTTGAGCGTGCTGGAGTGGAGCCCCAATGCTCCCCCAAAATCGGAGGAAGTTTTTATGAACAGCCGCATTCTTGTGACTCTGCCGCTGGCTGCGATGCTTGCATTTCCCGCCTTCGCGCAGACTTCGTCTTCAGATCAGTCCAACACCCCCGCTGCTACACAGCAGACCCAGTCGACCGAAAACGCCACCGGCAAGCAGCCGCTGCAGCCGCCCAGCCGGGAAGGCTTCTGGGGCCGAGTCAATCCATTCGCGCGCAAAAACTATGTCAAGCGCCAGACTGAGCCGATTCGTGATCGCATCAACGAGCTCGATGATCTGACCGCAGCCAACAGCAAGTCCATCAAAGACACCGATTCCCGCGCGCAGGCCGGGATCAAGATGGCTTCCGACAAGGCCAACGAGGCCGATCAGCACGCCATCGACGCCGGCAACAAGGCCACCCAGGCGCAACAGAGCGCCCAGCAGGCTTCTACTCGCATCCAGAACGTCGAGACCGTGGTCAGCAACATCGACCAGTACAAGGCCTCGAACCAGACTGAAATCCGCTTCAAGCCCGGCCAGACCCTGCTCAGCAAGAACGCAAAAGACGCTCTCGATGAAATGGCGAACGGCGTGAAGGGACAGCGCGGCTACATCATCGAAGTCCAGGGCTTCTCTTCGGGCAAGGGCCAGATGGCGATTCAGAATTCGCAGAAGATGGCCGAATCGGTGGTCCGCTACCTCGTGCTCAACCACGAGATCCCGGTCTATCGCATTTACCTGGTCGGCATGGGCAACGCGCCGGTCGGAACTGATGAGACCGCCAAATCGAAGCACATCAGCGGCGGCCGCGTCGAAATCAGCCTGCTGAAGAATGACCTGGAGCAGCTTTCCAGCAATTCCGCCGCTCCCATGAGCGATCAGCAACAGCAGCCGAAATAGTTACTGGGACCACGGGCGCCTCGCCCGCAAGTCCCTCCCCCGAAAAAGCCTCTCGCACTGCGAGAGGCTTTTTACTCTCGATACGATTCCGGCTTGATCTTGAGCTGATCGAGTTTCGACTGTAATGTGGTGCGCTTCAGGCCCAGGCGAGCTGCCGCTCCATCCGGTCCCCCAAGCCGTCCATGGCAAGCTTTCAGCGCCTCCACAATCCTCTCGCGTTCATTCTCACGCAGGGTCTTCAAAACATCCGGCGTATCCACGGCGGAGCTTTCCAGTTCCGCCAGCGGCGATTGAAGCACCGAGCCCGGCGTCAGAATGACCGACCGCTCAAGAAAATTCTCCAGCTCGCGGATATTTCCCGGCCAATGCCATCGCACCAGCGCCTCCATGGTTTTCAAGGGAATGCTGGTGATTGTCTTCTTCATGCGGGTGGCGAACTTGCCGACGAAATGCTCGACCAGCGGCCGGATATCTTCCCTTCGCTCCCGCAGCGCCGGCAACACGATCGGGAATACGTTCAGCCGGTAATACAGGTCACTGCGGAACTCCTTGGCCTGCACGCTCTGCAACAAATCGCGGTTGGTCGCTGCCACCAGCCGGAAATTCACCTTGATCGTGTGCGTGCTGCCCAGCCGCTCGAATTCCATGTCCTGCAGCACGCGCAGCAATTTGGGCTGCAGCGCGAGCGGGATCTCTCCGATTTCATCCAGGAACAGCGTCCCCTTGTCGGCCAGCTCCAGCCGTCCGATTTTGCGCGTGACCGCACCCGTGAACGCTCCCTTTTCGAAGCCGAACAGTTCGCTTTCCAGCAGCCCGGAAGGAACTGCCGCGCAGTTTATCTTGATGAAGGCGTTGTTTTTTCTCTCGCTCATGCGGTGCAGCGCCCGCGCCGCCAGTTCCTTGCCGGTGCCCGTTTCTCCCAGGAGCAACACGGTCGCGTCACTGGGCGCGACCCGCGCCAACCGCGCCATTACGTCCTTTAATTTGTCGCTCTGGCCGATGACTTGCCCGAAGCCGAGGTCCACGTCAATCGCTTTTTCCAGGTAGAGCTTTTCTTCGGCCAGCTTCTCCCGGGCTGCCGCCAACTCCTGGTTAACCGTTGCCAATTGCAGAAAAAGGCGCTGCAGAGCCTCCTCGGTTTGTCTGCGCTCTGTGATGTCCTGCACGATCCCCATATGCCACAATCGGTTCTCTTCATCGCGGCCCATGGCGACAATGTCGGCCATTACCCAGCGCACTTCTCCGTCGGGACGCTCGTATCGCTTCTCAATCTGATAGTGCTGCAACTGCCCATCCGCCAGTTGCCGCATTCTGTCCTTGGTCAATCGGCGGTCTTCGGGATGGGTAATGTCCCACACCGTGCATGCCAGCAGTTGCTGCTCGCTCCGCCCGGCGATTTCGCAGAACTTCGGATTCACCCCCAGCAACCGCCCGGTCTCGGTCTCCACCCAGCTCACGCCCATCGGGGAACGCTCATGCAGCGCGCGATAGCGCTTTTCGCTCGCCTGAAACCGCTCTTCCGTGCGGCTTCTCTCCGTCAGGTCGCGCGCAATTACCACGATGTATTCCCGGTCCACAACGACGAGTCGCATGCTGATTTCCACCGCAAAGGTCGACCCATCTTTGCGCCGGTGTACCGTGTCCATCACCATGAATCCCGACTTCCGCAACTCCTCTACTACTTTCTTTGTTGTCGCTTCATTCACTTTCGGATCGATGTCGAACACCCTCATCCCCAGCAGCTCTTCCCGCGTATATCCCAGTGCAACGCAAGCCTTCTCGTTGATGTCCAGGAAGCGCATCGTCGCCGGATCCACGATCTCAATGCCATCGTTGCTATATTCCAACAGCATCCGGAACAGCTTCAATTCCCGGAGTGACTGGTCGAGAACCGCGGCGGAACCCGCGGTGGGTCCGTCGTTCCCGCTCGCCTGCGCCTTTCGCCGATCCGTGACATCGCGAGCCGTGCCTTTCACAATCGGCCCCGCCTCGCCTTCACTCTGCAAAACGTTGTGGTATTCCCAAAGCAGGTGCTCGCCCGCGCGCGTCCTGACTGCCAGCAATCCGTGAGCTTCGCCCTCCCGCGCTATTTTGCGAAGGTAGTCGTCGAATTCATCGCGGAATTGCGGAACAATCAAGTCCCGCATGGGGATTTGGAGGATTTCTTCTACTTCGTAGCCAAGCAGCCGCGCGGGTTTTGGGTCCACAGCAAGGAGCTTTCCATTCAAATCGTGGAAGCAAAATAAATCCTGTCTCTCGGCTCCTTCGGGTGGAGGGCCGTTTCCTCGGAGGTTTTGCTCCGAGTCGGGCGACTTTGAGCTCGGATTGATGTCGGTACGGGGCACGGCTCCCCCGCCTCTGCACGCCCCCTTACCTCTGATTTACGGCCCGAAGGCAACCATTGTCAAGTGTCAGCGCCAACTGGCTGGTTCGTTTCCTAAACCAGTCCCTCGGGTTGTCGGGACCTTGGCGCACCGAACCTTCGTGTGCAAAGCAAAGGGTATCCTCCGCGAATTCTGATTTTGTCGAACGGGGAGCGGTTGACCCTGGCAGGTGCTCGTCATAGACTTCTTGCGGGGTTCCCCATGAAACGCATTTTGTTCGTTCCACTGCTTTGCGTGGCCCTCTCCGCGTTCGCTTTCACCGATGACGAACATGGCCAGCATCACCATGAAGGCCTCACCGACGAGCAGCTTGGCTCTGTTCACTTCCCGGTGACCTGCGCCGCTTCAGTGCAAAAACCTTTTGAACGCGGGATCGCGCTTCTGCACTCTTTCTGGTACGAGGAAGCGCAGAAGCAATTCGAGCAAATCGCCGGCGAAGATCCCCGCTGCGCCATGGCGCACTGGGGCATTGCCTTGAGCCTTTGGCACCAGCTCTGGAACCAGCCCGACGAGCAGGTGATCCAGCACGGCGCCAGTGAAGTCCGCAAGGCCAAGGCTCTCGAAGGCAATGTCATGCCGCGGGAAAAGGCCTACATCAGCGCCATCGCCGCCTTTTATGGCAGCGCGAAAGTGGACCATCTCGTCCGCGCCAAGGCTTACTCCGACAAAATGAAAAAGGTCTACGACGGCTATCCCGACGACCACGAGGGCGCCGCGTTCTATGCGCTGTCGCTGCTCGCCTCCGAGCCGCACGACGACACCACCTTTGCCAATCGCAAGCAAGCTGCCGCCGTGCTCGAAAAGCTTTTCGCCATTGAGCCGGATCACCCCGGCGTGGCACATTACCTGATTCACAGCTACGACAAGCCGCAACTGGCGCATCTCGGGCTGCCCGCGGCGCGCCGCTACGCCGAGATCGCGCCCGCGTCGCCGCACGCACTGCATATGCCTTCGCACATCTTCGCGCGGGTCGGATTGTGGCAGGACGACATCAACTCCAACCTCGCCTCCATCGCCGCCACCCGCAAGACCGCGGCCATGCACATGGGCGGCGAAGACCACCAGTTCCACGCCATGGATTTCTTGTTTTACGCCTACATGCAGAGCGGGCGCGATGCCGAGGCCAAAGCTCTCATCGATGAAATTCGCGCCATGCCTCATCAGAAGAACGACATGTACGGCAAGGGCTACGATCCGCACATGGCCGCGCTCGCGCATCTCAGCGCGCTCTATCCCATCGAGATGCGCGACTGGGCCGCCGCCGCCGCGTTGCCTCCGATGGAGTCGGTCGGAAACTCTGAAAACGCCAGCATCTATTGGGCGCGCGCGATCGGAGCGGCTCACTTGCGCAAGGCCGATGAAGTTCGCAAAGATATGGCCGAGCTGAATCGCATTCACCAGGCGTTGATGAAAGAAGGAGAAAAAGGTGCGGCTGATATCGTGAGCAGCGATGAAAAGGAAGCGCAAGCCTGGCTCGCGTTTGCCGACGGCAAATTGGACGACGCAGTCGAGGCCTTGCGCCCCGTCGCCGACCGGGAGGAAGCCATCGGCGATGAGCCCGAAGGCATTCCTGCTCGCGAAATGATTGCCGAAATCCTGATGGAGGCGAAGCGCCCACAGCAGGCTTTGACGGAATATCAGGCTGATTTGAAAAATAATCCCAATCGCTTCAACGGCCTGTACGGCGCGGCGCGCGCCGCCGAAGCCGCCGGCAAGCAGACCGACGCCATGGAATACTATGCCCTGCTGCTGAAAGTCTGCGACGGATCGAATTCGACGAGGCCGGAATTGACGCGAGCGGGGGAGTTGGTGGCGAAAAAACAGTAGCGAACAGCTCGCGCCGAAGTAGGAGGTGGGAGAATGCTGTTTCTAAAGCTTCTGCTCGTTGTATTCGCCACCGTCTGCGTGCTGGTGCTGTTTACGATTGCATGGGTCGTCGCCCAAACCCCGGGAGCAAAGGGGCTCTCCAGCCAAAGCCAGGGGACAACAGGGATAGATCTCTACGCGTTGTCTGCCATGACGCTGCGTTCGCCACTGTATTGGATGGCCGCAGTTGCCGTACTGGCCGCGGCTGCGTGGCTTTGTCGGCACTGGGTGTTCTCACCTTAGAATTCCTCGTGCATTGGCGCGGCGGCCGCTTGCGGACTCACAATGACGGATCCCTGAGGCAAGCGCCTCAACGCCGAAAAAAGCTCATCTTGACGATCAGCGCTGTCATCATTCCCAGTGCCCCCAACAGCGCGTTGTACTCGCGGTGCCTCAGATACAGCTCCAAAGAGAATCCCGCCGGGGTATCTCTCTGATCGCAAGAATGCGGAGCAAGCCGCGGCAACATCCTCGGCACCTGCCGCGCATACTCCTCAAACTCAGGAAACTTCGTCCGCAGAAAAGCCTCTTCATCGCGGATCACGGGAAGATAGATCGCGAAAAACATCACCACCAGAGCGAGGCCGATCCACGCGCTGCGCGCGGCAATCGCGAATCCAATCCCGATCAACAGCGATCCCAGGTACAGCGGATTGCGCGTGTAAGCGTACGGTCCAGAAGTTGCCAGCGCTTCATTCTTTCGCACATGACCCGACGCAAGCGCGCGAACCAGCAGGCCCGGGACAATCAGGATGAGCCCGAGCAGAAGCGAACGCCAGGTCGGCCGTGCCAGCCAGAAATAAATCACCGCGAGCGCAAATCCCAAGGGTACGCGAATGCGGCGCGCGATTTTGGACCATGAAGTCATTGCGGCTCATCCGACAGCAAGGTTCGTGCCGCGCTCACGACGTCGCCGCTGGTGATTTCCAGCATGGCGTCGTCCGCGGCGGCGCGGCGCGCGTGCGAAGTTACGCTCTCGGCGCTGCGCAGCACCACGCTTCGCGTTCCATACGGGCCATTGCGCGCTGGATGGGTCGGACCATAGATCCCCACCACGGGGACTTGCAGCGCGGCGGCCAGATGCAACGGCCCGGTATCGCCGCCTACGAACAATCGCGCGCGTCGCGTCAGTGCGATCAACTCAGAAATTGTGCACTTCATGGCGCGGGCTGCGCCACCGCTTGCGGTCTCGGCTACGCGAACCAGGTTTTCTTCGCCGGGACCATAATTCAGAATCGACCGCAATCCGCTTTTCGCCAGTTCGCGCGCGACTTCTCCATAGCGCTCCGCAGGCCAGCGTTTTGCGCCCCAGCCCGCTCCCGGATTCAGAATTGCAAACCTGGCCGTATCAAGTTGGGCCAGTCGCCGCTCAATTTCTTGCTTGGCTGCCGTATCGCGAGGAATATCCTCGGCAATCACAGGCGCGGCCGTACCCCGATTTCCCGTCAACGAGCGAACGATCGATAAATTCTGCTCGATCACATGGCTTCCGCGCGGGATCACCTGGCGCGAGTACCACAGGCTCGCCGGCGATTCCCGCGGATCGGCGCTGCCGTAAACTTCCCTCGCTCCCGACCATTGCGCCAGCACGGCGGAGCGGATCGCCCCCTGCAAATCGATGGCGGCATCGTGACGCTCCGCGCGCACGTCATGCCACACTGTAGAAATTTTCTGCAAGGTGGAGACAGACGCGAGCGACTTGCCCCAGGTTTTCAGGTTCACCACGTGCACTTCATCCACGAGCGGGCGCTGCGAGTTTCGCGGCCCCCGGCGCCGAAAGCCCGGAGCGCACAGCAGTTCAACCCAGCGTTCCTCGATGAGCCACGCAAGGTGCGCGTTCGGAAAAGAATCGCGCAGCGCCCGAACCGCGGGGAGCGTATGAATCACATCTCCCATCGCGCTAAGGCGCACAATCAGAAAACGTGTCTCTTTCGCGTCCGGCCGGGTTCTTTCGCCGCTCGCCTGGTTCACGGCGTCTTGGGCTCCAACCGGGAGCGGATGAAGCTGCTGGTCGAATGATCTTTTGCATCGCCGACGATTGCGACGCGGCCTCCGTATTCGGCCAGCGCATCGCGTTCAGGCACGGAGTCGATCGTGTAGTCGGTGCCTTTCGCCTGGATGTCGGGCCGGATCTCGCGAATCAGCGGGCGCACGTCGAGTTCGGGAAAGATTACGACCGCATCGACCACCGCGAGCGCGGCCACGATTTCGGCGCGTTCGTGGCCGGGAGTGAGCGGACGTCCTGGGCCTTTCAGCGAACGCACGGACTCATCGGAATTGACCGCAACCACGAGCTTGCCACCCAGGTCCTTCGCACCGCGCAAATAGCGGACGTGGCCCACGTGCAGCAGGTCGAAATTGCCGTTGGCGAGGATGACGCGCTCACCGGCTCGCCGCCAGGCCTCGACGCGGGAGCGCAGCTGCTCACGGCTCAGGATTTTGGGCTCGCTCATCTTGATCGTGCTACGAATGCGCGCGCGTTTGCGGCGGAGACTTTTCAATGGCTGCAAGCAGCTCGGCGGGTGAAACGGTGGCTGTGCCGCGCTTCATAACGACGATGCCGCCCGCGTAGTTCGCCAACTGCGCGGCCTCCTCTGTTTGCGCCCCCGCTGCCAGTGCTGCGGTAAAAGCGGCGATCACGGTGTCGCCGGCTCCGGTCACGTCGGCAATTTCATCGGTGCCGAAAATCGGAATGTCGACGGGAGCATGCTTTTGATCGAAGGCCACCATGCCATCCTTGCCGCGCGTGATCAAAAGCGACTGCAACTTCATGCGATCCATGACTTCGCGGCCTGCGGCTGCCAGCTTCGGCCAGTCCTGGCCGATACGAATGCCCAGCGCAGCTTCCACTTCGGGCTCGTTCGGCGTGGCCGCCGTGACGCCGGAGAACTCGAGCAGGCGATAGCGCGAGTCCAGGATGACGGGTACGTTGCGGCGCCGCCCGCGCTCGCGCAACGCGTTCAGCATGGACGGGGTTGCCGAGCCGTAGCCGTAATCGGAGATGAGCAACGCGTCCGACGCCCGCAGATATTCCCGGGCGGCAAGAAAAAGCTCACGCGTGAGATGCCGGTCGGGCGGAGCGTCGGGTTCGCGATCGACGCGCACGACCTGCTGGCGCGTGTTGTGCGTCATACCGGCGAGAATGCGGGTCTTGGTGACGGTGCGGTAGTTTCGGTCCTTGAGAACGCCGCTGGTGGGAATATGCTTGTGGCGAAGGAATTTCAGCAACAGGCGTCCGGGCTCGTCGTCGCCGATGGCGCCCACGGGAAGTACATTCACGCCCAGGTCGGCCAGATTATTTACTGCATTGGCGCCACCGCCGGGAACGACTGTTCTTTCACGATGCTTGAGAATGAGCACTGGCGCTTCGCGGGAGACGCGCGAAATCTCTCCAAACACAAACTCATCGGCTACGAGATCCCCGAGGACCGTGATGGTGACCTTGGGAAACTCCTCGACGATTTTCCGCAGACGGTCGGCTTCCTTGAAATGTCTGGTCATCGAAAAATTTAGAGTCGCAAGCGGGACCCAGCCGCACGACGCGGAGCAGCCCGCGTCCTGGGGGAAATTGTCTCACGCCCGCCGACGCCGCTCGTCTATCACGCGCAACATGGCATCCAGAGCGTTATCAGGCTCGGCCAGTTCCATCCTGACCGGGACGACGGCGAGCGGCGAAAGCGCCGCGAGAAAACCGCCGAGATTCACCGCATCTTTTTCGGTGGTGACAAATCCGCCGGCCTGGCTGCGTTCGCGCAGCTGCAATAAATCGCGAATGTCTTTTTCGGAATATGAGTAATGATCGCGAAACAGCGCCTCGGCCACGGGATCAACTCCCGCAGTTCTCAATTGCAGGAGGAAATTTTGCGGCCGGGCGATGCCGCAGAACACGATCGGCCGAGGCGGAATATTCTGCGCCACGATGCCGCGGCGAACCTTCCAGACTAACTGTTGGGACAGCGGAAAAGAATCGGCCGTCGCGCCGTTGGCCAGCACCACGGCATGGGCACGCCGTAGAGAGGTGAGAGGCTCGCGCAGACGCCCGGCGGGAAGCATCCGGTCGCGCGCATCTTCGGGAGTTACGAGAACGATATCGAAATCGCGGGCGAGGGCGCGATGCTGGAAGCCGTCGTCGAGCAAATGCAGTTGCGCGCCGAAGCGGGCTTCTGCTGACTGCCCGGCCTCAAACCTGTTTTCCCCGACGATGACCGGAACCTGCAGGCGGCGCGCGATGAGCAAAGGTTCGTCACCGAAATCCTGCGGCAGGCCGGAAGGGTCGACCAGGCGAACGCCGCGAGTCTTGCGCCCGTATCCCCGCGAGAGAACGTCGAAACGAATGCCCCGCGCCTGCAACAAATCGCCCAGCAGAATCACGAATGGGGTTTTGCCGGAACCTCCCGTGGAAACGTTCCCGACGCTGACGACTGGGCCCTCCAACGACTGCGCTGCAAGCCAGCGGCGCGCATAGAGCGCGTTGCGCGCGCCCACGACTCCGCCGTAGATCGCTGCCAGGGGATTCCAGTTCATGGCCGTGCCAGCAATTCCATGAGAGCGTCCGCTGTCCGCTGGGTCGCGCCCGCCTGCGAACGCAAGGTTTCGGACGCGCGCAAGCCCAGAGCCCGGCGCTCGGGCTCGTTGGCGAGCAGTTCGAGAAAAACAAGCGGCAACTCGGCTGGGCCCACGATACGCACGGCGCGGTTGCGCTCGAACAAGCCGACCATGTCGCGAAAATTGTCCGTGTGATTTCCAGTAACAACAGCCACGCCGTATTGAGCGGGCTCAAGGATGTTGTGGCCTCCATGCGGGACCAGGCTCCCGCCGACGAAGGCGAGATCGGCCAGCGCGTAGAGAGCCGCCAGTTCGCCGATCGTGTCGAGCAGCAAGACGCTGCCCGCCAGCGGCTGGTGACTCCAGGTGGAACGCTTGTGATATGGGATCGACATTTGCGAAAGCAGTTTTTCCACTCCTGCAAAGCGCTCGGGACGCCGCGGCGCCAGGATCATGACGGCTCGCGGAAATTGCACTAGAAGATTCTGAAAGGCCTTCAGCAGGAGCGGTTCCTCGCCGTCCACAGTGCTGCCGCATACCAGAACGGGCGCAGACGGTTCGGCGACGAATTGCCTTCGCAACTGGTCGACAATTGCCGGAGGTTGTGGCGCGGCCACGTCGAATTTCAAGTTTCCCGCGACATGCACGCGGTCCGGCGCTGCGCCCAGACCCTTCAGCCGCTCGCAGTCCTGTGAAGTCTGCGCAAGAAATACGTCCACATAGTTGAGAAGGATGTGCATCACGCCGCGAAGCCGCCGGTAGCGCGGCCAGGACCGGTCGGAGATCCGGGCGTTCACGACGGCGATGCGCGCGCGGCTTTCGTGAGCCAGGCGAAAAAAGTTGGGCCAGAATTCAGTTTCCGCGATCACCACCATGCGCGGCCGAATCGTTTGCAGGTAGCGCCGGATCGAGAAGGCGAAATCCATCGGGAAATAAAAAACGCAATCGTCGCCCAGGCGCTTGCGGGCCAGCGCCTGTCCCGTGTCGGTGGTGGTAGAGACCAGGATGCGCGAGCGCGGCAGGCGCTTGCGAAGCTCCTCCACCAGGCCTTGAATCGCGAGCACCTCGCCGACCGAGACAGCGTGGATCCAGATGGTTTCTTCGCTTGAGCCATGCGAATGCAGGCGCGCGGGGACCTCGCCCAGCCGCTGCGCCAGGCCTTGGCGATACTTGCCATGGCGCGCCATCTGAAACAGCCAATACGGCAGGCTGACCACCAATGCCAGCGCCAGGGCGAGGCTGTAAAGAAAACTGTAAACAATGATCAAGTGCAGCCATTCTAATCAAAGTGGTGCGGTGGCGGGTCTGGGGAATGGAGCACTCGGTGCTCCGACTACAGGTGCATCGATCAGCCGCGGCGAGGGCAAAACCTCTATAATCATGGTTCATGCTGGCGCGAAGAAGTTTAGTGTGCGTTTCGCTTGCGGCAATCTTTGCAAGTTCGCTGTGGGCGAAGGACTTTGCCAAGCCTGTTGCCCACGCCGCGAAAACGTATCCCGCGCATGATGAACATCCGGAGGAGAAAGTGGCGATTGCGGCGGACCCTTACGACACGCCCGATAAAGCCAAGATCTTTTCGATCAACTTCGGCGAGCACGGATTGCTGCCGGTATTTTTCATTGTGACCAATGACGGCGAGCAGCCCATCTCGATCGCCAACATGGAAGTAACATTCACTACAAATAACCGCTCCAAACTGACGCCGACTGCGGCGGAAGACATTTACCGCCGCATCTCGAACCCGCAAGCGGCCACGCGCCCGCAAGTGCCGATTCCGTTCCCGCGCGACAAAGTAAAGGGCGCCATCACCGACAAGCAGCGCATGGAAGTGGAAGCGTCGCAATTCGCCGCCAAGGCGGTAGAGCCGCACACCACGCAGTCGGGGTTCATGTTCTTCGATGTGCAGGGCATCGCCGCTCCGGTGGCGGGCGCGCATGTGTACATCACGGGCGTGGACGATGCCAAGGGCACGGAGCTGATGTACTTTGAAATTCCGCTCGAGAAATATCTGAACGCGCCGGCACCATAGGCGAATAGGTCAAATTCCTGAAAAGCATGACTCGTACAACCACTGCAGTATCGACGGCCCTGCCAAACCAACAGGGCGAGATCAAATCCTTCCCCTCGCCTGCGGCCACGATTGGCATGAAGTGGTTCTTTGCCATGTTCGTGGCGTCGGGTTTCTGCAGCATCCTTTACGAAGTGATCTGGCTGCGCTCGGCGATGGCGCAGTTTGGAGTTACTTCAGCGATCGTGTCGCTGGTCCTTTCGTCGTTCATGATCGGCCTGGGACTGGGATCTTACGTCTCGGGATGGATCGCGCGCCGGCAAAGCGCGTCGCGATATCCGATGTTGCGGTTATACGCGCTGACCGAATTACTGATCGGAATTTCGGCGCTCACGGTGCCGCTGGAATTTCATGGCGGGCGCGAGATCCTGCTGCGGGCGCGCGAAATGTCGTTTTCGTCCTTCGCCTACTACGTGCCGGCGGGATTCTGGATCGCGCTCACGCTCGTGCCGTGGTGCGCGTGCATGGGTTCGACTTTCCCGTTTGCCATGGCCGCGATCCGGCAATACGCCGGGCAGCACACCGAACGATCTTTCAGTTATCTCTATCTCGCCAATGTGCTGGGAGCGGTTACCGGCGCCGTCATTCCGCTGGCCTTGATCGAGTTGCTCGGCTTTCAGCGCACTTTGCTCGTAGGCGCGGGGCTGAACGGACTGCTGGCGATTTGCGCGTTCTGCCTGACGCTGGTGGCGGGGCATCCGGATGCCGCGAAGGCTGCGAAAAATGAGCGCGTGGTTGCGGGAATGGCCGCGGCCGCGACCGGCGACCGAAAACTGTTGTGGTTGCTGTTTGGCACCGGCCTGACCAGCATGGGTGCGGAGGTGGTGTGGTCGCGGCTTTATACGCCCTCCTTGGGAACGTTTGTTTACGCCTTTGCCGCGATTCTGGCCATTTACCTGGTCGGGACATATAGCGGATCGTGGCTCTACCGGCGACGGCAGCAGGCGGGCTCGATCGACAACGGCGCGCTGTGGATTGTCTTCGGCATCCTCGTGCTTGTAGCTTTTCTCACGGCAGACCCGCGGTTGCATGTTCCGGGCCTGGTGCGAGTGATTGTCGGCATCATGCCGTTCGCGGCGCTGGCCGGGGTGGTGACGCCGATGATTCTGGATCGCTATTCGGCGGGCGATCCCGATCGCGCGGGGACCGGATACGCCGTGAATATTCTCGGCTGCGTGCTGGGCCCGCTGATCGCTGGATTCGTACTCCTGCCGGCCATTGGCGAAAAACTTTCCTTGTGCATTCTGGCGCTGCCCTGGCTGATTTTCGGGCTGAGTTCCATGTTCATGGCCACCGCGACCCCTCAGCCACGGCGAACCACGGCCATGGTGTACGTGTTGATCGTCATTTCGGCGGTCCTTCTTTTCCAGGCAAAAGGCTATGAAGAGCAATTCCTGCCGCGGCGGGTGCTGCGCGACAGCACCGCGACCGTGGTTGCGACCGGCACGGGCATGGAGAAGCGCCTGCTGGTCAACGGCGTGGGCATGACCACGCTGACGCCGATCACGAAAATGATGGCGCACCTGCCGCTGGCATTTTTGGACCATCCTCCGCAAAAAGCGCTGGTGATTTGCTTCGGCATGGGCACCAGCGAAATGGCGATGCTCTCGTGGGGGATTCAAGCGACGGCGGTCGAGCTGGTGCCCAGCGTGCCTCGCATCGTCACATTTTTTCAGCCCCGCGCCGCGGAAGTGCTGAAGCCGCCTCTGGCGCACGTGGTCGTGGATGACGGGCGATCGTACCTGGAACGGCCGTCGGAGATGTACGACGTCATCATCATCGATCCGCCACCTCCGGTGGAAGCGGCAGGATCAAGCCTGCTGTATTCAAAAGAATTTTATGCCACCGCGCGGCAGCACTTGCGGCCAGGCGGAATTCTGGCGCAATGGTTCCCCGGCGGAGGCGACCCTGCCATTACGGTTTCGGTGGCACGGGCCATTCAGGAATCGTTTCCTTACGTGCGCACCTTTCCCTCGGTCGAGGGCTGGGGAACACATTTTTTGGCCAGCATGACGCCAATTCCGCAGCGTTCGGCCGAGGAGATGGCGAAGCGGTTGCCGCCGGAAGCCGCGCGCAACCTGATGGAATGGGGACCCGCGTCAACCCCGACCGAGCAGTTCGACCGCGTTCTCAGCCACGAATTTCCGCTGACCAACATTTTGCAGCAGGATCCGGCGGTTCCCGCTCTCACCGATGATCGCCCGCTCAACGAATACTTCCTGCTGCGCCGGTTGCACGAACCGAAATTCGAGCGCAAGATCTGGGATTTCGTTCGGGGAAACAAGAATCCGTTTGCGCTGGCGCTGCCGAACTGAAGAGCGGTTGGCAGCGCCGCTGCCAACACTTATTTCTTTCCGCCCACCGCCGAGCGGCACTTGCCGTACAACTCCAGCAGGTGGGAGGCATATTCTTCGGGCTTAGCCGCGGCGCCGCCACCAGTGAACCCGGCTCCGCCGCTGCTGGAGGTGCGGCCGTAGCCGGTGGTCATGGCGATAAATTTCATGAGATCGAGCGCGATGTCTTCGTCCCGGCGCGCGCTCGAATGGGTTGCGGCAGCTTCTTCCATGAGTCCTTCTCCTGTACCGGAGACATAAGGAATATTCGCATCGTCTTCCATGTCTTCCATAAGCTTCACCACTTCGAGACGATGATAGCAGGATCGAGGACGGCTGCGGCGCGCTCTTAGGCCGCGGCCGATGTCTTGGCCAAGGCGTCCACGCGCTTGCCGAAGATGGTTCCGTGAATCGTCAGGGCCGGGCCGATAACCAGATAGAACCAGCCGGCAAAGTCGGGACGGCGGGTGGCAATCAGGAAAGAGCCAACGCCGATCAGCAGGAGAATGATATTTTCCTGCAGGGTATAGCGCGTGATCAAGACTTCCACCGGGTTCAAATTCAGCTCGCGGCGCAACTGGTAGGCCCGCGCATACATGAGCACGAATAGAAGGAAGACGGAGGCGAAGCCGGCGGCGTAGATGCACATCAGAACCGCACCTTCATGCCATCCGAGCGGGCCGGGCGCCGCACCTCCGGTAATTTCAAGGAAGAGCATGCTGAAAACGAATTTCAGCGGATAGACGTAAAACAGCACCAGGAAAAGTAAGACCATGTTCAAAAACACGGTATAGGGATCTTCCAACCCGTAGCGGCGCGAGAATTTGTAGTGCGTGCGCCAGATCATGATCAGCTGCGCAAAGCAGGCGGCAAAGGGCAAAAAGCCGCGCATGTCGGCCATCAATTCGGCATAGGTGTGGGGAACTTCCAGGGACACCACGAGCAACGTGATAGCAAAGCCGAAGATGACGTCGCAAAAGGCTTCCAGGCGCGTGATCTCGCCGGCGCGCCAGCGAAAGTGTTCTTCCGGGGCCAGGGCGCGGATGCGGCGGTTGTGACTCGAAGGAATGGGTGCAGTAGACTCCGCGCTGGAAGTTTCCGTCATGCGGATGATTGTCCATGCCGAGGCGATGGTTGGCAATGGGTATTGCGGAGGCGCTCCCGGCAGCGTTTTGGGTGGCGCATGAAAAATACACAGGGCCTTCGCTTCGCTCAGGATGACAAACCTGTAAGGGCGCAGGTGACGAGCTACCGGGCTGACTTGGACGCGCCTTTCTGCGTAGAGGGCGTCACGGTATACGATTCGGCGGCGCTACTCTGCTACATTGGAGCGCTATGGACAAGATGGCCAGCCCCTCCGCGCGAAGTTTTGCCAGCGACAACAATGCCGGGGTTCATCCCGAAATCCTGGAGGCGATCGCGCGTGCCAACCAAGGGCATGTGGTCGCATACGGAGCCGATCCTTACACGCGCTCGGCGATGCGGAAATTTGAAGAGCATTTCGGGGAAGGCATTGCCGTATTTTTTTCCTTCAACGGCACCGGCGCCAACGTGCTCAGCCTGCAAGCCCTGACCCGGCCGTTTCATTCGGTTTTGTGCAGCGATTACGCTCACATCTATGTCGACGAGTGCGGCGCGCCGGAGAAGCACACGGGTTGCAAGCTGCTGCCTCTTCCCCAGCAGAATGGGAAAATCACGCTGGATTCGGTGAAGCATGCCTACCACGGCATTGGCGATGAGCACCACTCGCAACCGCGCGTCATTTCGATTACGCAGTCGACGGAGATGGGGACGGTTTACAAGCCGGAAGAGATCAAGGCGCTGGCGCAATTTGCCCACGAGCACAACATGTTTTTGCACGTGGACGGCGCGCGCATCGCGAATGCCGCGGCGTCGCTGGGGCAGAATCTGAGGCAGGCGACGCGCGATCTGGGCGTGGATGTGCTCTCATTCGGCGGAACCAAGAACGGCATTTTGGGCGGGGAGGCCGTGGTGTTTTTTCACGCCGAGCTTAGCGAAAATTTCCTGTACCTGCGCAAGCAGTCGATGCAGCTTGCTTCGAAAATGCGCTTCATCGCGGCACAGTTTGAAGCGCTCTTGACGGATGATTTATGGCGCCGCAGCGCCGAGCACGCCAACCGCATGGCGAAGCTTCTGGAGGCCGAAATCCGGCGCATCCCCCAGGTCAAAATTGTCTGGAGCGTCGAGGCGAACGGCGTATTCGCACAGGTGCCAAGGCATGCCATCGAAAAGATCAAACAGCAGTACTTCTTCTATATGTGGATGGAGGAGGAGTCGATCGTGCGCTGGATGTGCTCGTTCGATACCACAGAAGAAGACGTGCGCAAGTTCGCGCAGGTGGTGGCAGAAGCCGTGAAATAACGCCGCGGTCCAGGATCAAGTGCGCTCGCCCCAAACTTGTACGGCGTCTCTCAGCCGGTTGGCATTGGCTCAGTTTGAAACCCCGCGAGTGCGGCGTCATTCCGAAGCCCCGCTTTTTCACCAGCGGGGCGAGGTATCTCCCACACTGAGAACCAGCAGGTGGAAAATCCCTTCAAAAAGAAACAGCGTTGGATTTCAAACCACCACTGCCAGCCGGTTCGTCCTATTGCTTTTTGCCCCGCCATTGACTACATTGGCCCATTCCCCAGTGCGCGGGTTGTCACGAGTGCCCTGATCTCAGGAGTCCTAAATGAGCCGGAAGTGGTGCTGCATTCTTGCCCTAGTGGTGGCTGCGACAATACTGTTCAGTGTATCGAGTTGCGGTTTTAACCAGCATCTGATCAGCATACAAGTCCAACCTTCCGCCGGGGCGACCTTTGGAGCGATCGACCCCACCCTCTTTGTGAACTTCACAGCGTCAGGCACGTACGAGCACCCGCCGGCAACCAAAGACATCACCACGCAGGTGACGTGGCAGTCGGACACTCCGCAGGTAGCTCAGGTCACGACCGGCGGTGTCGTCAGCCCCGCCACTAACTGCGGCTCGGCGAACGTTTTCGCTACTTTTTACGACAGCCCGAATCTGGTAACCAGCAATGAGGCTCATGTCATTGTGGATGGTCCGGCTAGCTTGGGCTGCCCGCAAAGCAATGTCACCAGCACGCTTGCTGTCACGATCGGCGGCGGGACTGGAACCGTTACAAGTTCGCCGGGTGGAATCACCTGCCCAAGCGTGTGCATCGCGCAGTTTACGACCGGAACACCCGTCACACTCACAGCCACCCCTGCGAATCCTTCGACCACCGTGAGTTGGGTTGGTTGCACGCCCGGCAGCGATCCCCTGGTTTGCACCGTCCTCTTGGAAACCAGTGTGTCGGTGACCGCAACCTTCCAATAGCGAAGCGTCGCGCCTGTCGTGGCAAGTTGAAACGAGATTGGCCTTAAGAATTCTCGTCGCTCAAAATCGCGCCCAGCGTGGGCTTGTGCTTCTCCGTTTTTTTCTTCTTGTCGGGTACAACTCTGGCGACCGGAGGCGCGCCCACGCGCTCGCGCGCCAGTTCCTTGACGGCCTTCACGGCGCGAAACGGCTTCACTTTCCTCTTGCGGGCCATGGCGACTATGTTGCCATAGCTTTGCGCCGCGCAAAACTGTAATAATCGGTATGTCATGGAAGAACGAGATTTTTTTGATGAGCGCACAGAAAAAAAACCGGCAACCCTCCATTGCCCTCATTGCCAGCAGGCTGGGGAATACGAAGTGACCTGGCTGGTTCGCACCAAGAAACGGCAACTGGGCGGGCGCGCGGATGAGCGCGATCGCGCCCGCTTCGCCAAGGCCCGCTCGTACATGTTGCGCAAAGACGATTTGATGGCCTGCAAAAATATGCGCTGCCGCAAGCGCTTTGAAATTTCGGGAGTACAGTCGGTGGTGTTTACAGAGTGAAGGCCCGCGCAACAGCGGTTCCAAAACAGGAATTGATCTGAGAAATCCCGCGCTTTTCCGCCGCATTCGATTGCCCTGCTGCCAGAGCGGAAACGACAATGGAATGGCGTGGTCATTCCTTGTGCGCGGGAGGGCCTTATGTCTACGGCGGCGGCGCCAACCTTCTTTTTCAACCGCATCGACTCCATCAGCGAAGCCGAACTGGATTCCAAGCCTTACGGCGTCATCCAACTGGATGGCGAAGGTCGAGTCCTCCGCTATAACGCATTCGAATCGCAGCTTTCCGGCCTGAATCAGCAGAAAGTTATCGGGAAAAACTTCTTTACGCAGATCGCGCCCTGCACCGGCGTGCAGGAGTTTTACGGACGATTCAAAGAAGGGATGGCCGCTGGAAAGCTGCACTGTACCTTCCGTTTTTATTTCCCCTTCAAACGCCGGCCTTGCGATGTGACCATCACGCTGTTTTATAACAGCCGGGATAAGACCATGTGGGTGATGGTGCAACCCCTCGAACACCAGGAACAAGCCCGCAAAAACTGATCGTTGGTCGGTTGCGAATCTAAGTCTCATTGCGGGGCGTCGACCTCTCGCGCGCCTTGGCTCGGCCGACTCCGCGCGATGAAACGGCCGCACCGCACCCTCTCGCGCCGCTGCACACTTTCCTCTCCTGCTCGTTTATACTGAGAGGTTTGCTGTGGCGTGGCGAAGCCGCAGGTAACAAGGAGTCGGGTTTTGAAAATCCTGGTTTGCATGAAGCAAGTTCCGCAGAAGGATGCGCCCTTGAAGCTGAATGAGACCGGCGCGTGGATTCGCGAAGACGTTTCCTACGAAGTGAACGAGCCGGATGCGTACGCGCTGGAAGAGGCGCTGCGGCAGAAAGAGAAGCATACGGGCGAGGTGGTCGTCATTACCTCGGGCCCGGCGCGCGCACAACAGGTGCTGCGCGAGGCGCTGGCCAAGGGCGCAGACCGAGCCATTCACCTGGAAGATAATGCGTTTGTCGGCTTCGATGCTTTCAATACGGCGAAGGCCTTCGCCGCAGCCATCAAAGAAGAGAAGTTCGATCTCATTTTCACCGGGTTGCAGTCGGACGACTACGGTTATGCGCAGACCGGCGTGATTCTGGCGGAACTGATGGGCTGGCCGCACGCAACCATCATCATGCAGATTGAGAAGAACGAAGGCGGCATTCGCGTGAAGCGCGAACTCGAGGCCGGGTACTTTCAATTTGTCGACATGCCGCTACCGGCAGTGCTGACGATTCAGTCCGGCATCAACAAGCTGCGATATGCGACGCTGATCGGCATCAAGCAGGCCAAGAATAAACCCATTCGCAAGGTCACGCTCGCGGACGTGCAATCGGAAGTTGGCGGGAACTTGCAGAAGATTGAACGGCTGTATGTGCCGCAGAAGACCAAGAAGACGGAGCACATCGAAGGCGCTCCGGGCGAAATTGCGAAGAAGCTGGTGGACAAGTTGCGGAACGAGTTGCGGGTGATGTGATCGCCGGCGTTTCGGGCGATGCAGGCAGAAAGCAGACTCCTGGCGGGCTTGGCCCGCTCGGAATGACAAGAAATTAAGTGGGCCCATCCTTAGGCAAAATGGTGAGCTGATTCAATCGCAATGACAATGACAAAGAGATCGAGACCCTATGGCAGATAACATTTTGGTTGTGGTGGAACAACGCGAAGGCAAGTTGAATCGCGTTTCATGGGAAACCATTGCCGGCGGTCAGGCGGTCGCAGCGGCTACCGGCTGGACGCTGGAGGCTGTGGTGGCCGGCAGCGGCGTGGCTGGAATCGCCGGCGAAGTTGCGGCGAAGAAGGTTGCGAAGGTGTATGCGGTCGAGTCGCCCAAGCTTGAGCCTTACACGCCGGATGCATTCGCGGCAGGGCTGAAACAGCTGATCAGCGCCAAGCAACCCAAGCTCGTCTTAATGCCGCATACCTACCAGGTACGCGACTTCGTACCGAAATTGGCCACCGCGATGGGGCGGACGGTGATCAGCGACTGCATTGGCTTCAGGTATGAAGGCGGTAAGCTGGTGTTCACGCGGCAGATGTTCCAGGGCAAGCTGGCGGCAGACGTCAGCTTTACCGGGGACGCGCCGTGGTTCGCGACTTTCCAGAACGGGGCCTTTCGCGGAGATAAGGCCGAGGCCGGCGCCAGCGCGGCTCCGGTCGAGACAGTGAAGGTCGAAATCGCCGACGGCGTCATTCGCAACAAGCCGCAGGAAGTGTTCAAGGAAGCGAAGCAGGCGGTGGACCTGACCCAGGCCGAGATCATCGTTTCCATCGGCCGCGGCATCAAGGAACAAAAAAATATCGACATGGTGAAGCAGTTGGCCGATGCGCTGGGCGGCGACCTGGCGGCGTCGCGTCCCATCTGCGATTCCGGCTGGCTGCCCATGGACCGGCAAATTGGGTCGTCGGGGCAGACAGTGGCGCCGAAGCTGTATCTCGCTCTCGGCATCAGCGGCGCGATTCAGCACATTGTCGGCATGAAGGGCTCGCGGACCATCATCGCGGTGAACAAGGATTCCGAGGCGCCGATTTTTGAGATCGCGGATTACGCGGTGGTAGGCAATCTGTTCGACATCGTTCCGCCCTTGATCGAAGAAGTGAAGAAGGCCAAAGCGGGAAGCTAGCGCATGCTGATTTTCCGCAAACCCATCGAGGGCATCGAGCGGCCGCAGATGCCGGCTGACGTCGTAATCGTTGGCGGCGGCCCCGCAGGCATGGCGTGCGCGCTGCGCCTGGCGCAGCTCATCGACGCGCATAATGCCGCGCATCCCGATTCGCAACTCAGCAAAGAAAATATCTACGTTCTCGAGAAGGCGCGAGAAATCGGCCAGCACTGCCTCTCGGGTGCGTTGCTGGATCCGCGCTCGATGCGCGAATTACTGCCCGGCTTCGAAAAGGAAGCGCCTCTGGACGCCGAGGTGAAGAAAGAAGCGGTCTATTTCTTCACGCAAAAGGGCAAGTTCAAAATTCCCACCCCGCCGTTTCTGCGCGACCACGGCAATTACGTCATCTCGCTGAACCGGTTTGTGAAATGGCTGGGCAGTAAGGTGGAGGAAACCGGCATCACGATTTTTACCGGCTTTGCGGGATCGGAATTGCTTTACGATGGCGACCGCGTTTCCGGCGTGCGCACCGACGACAAAGGCGTCGACAAGGAAGGGCGTCAGAAGTCCAACTTCGAGCCGGGGTACGATTTGCAGGCCAAAGTGGTCATCCTGGCCGAGGGGCCAAGAGGATCACTCACCAAGCAACTGGTATCGAAATTCAACCTGGCGCGGGAGGGCAATCCGCAAACCTACGGCGTGGGTGTGAAGGAACTCTGGGAGGTTCCCCCCGGGCGCATCGCCGCCGGAGAAGTCATCTACACCATGGGATGGCCGCTCACCACGAAAGAATATGGCGGGGCTTGGATTTACGGCGGCAAAGATAATGTCGTATCACTCGGCTTCGTCACCGGACTCGACTATCCCGATCCCCGGCTTGATCCGCAGCATGTGCTGCAGGATTTCAAGCAGCATCCCTTCGTGGCCAAGCTGCTGGAAGGCGGGAAGATGATCCGCTACGGGGCGAAGTCGATGCCGTACGGCGGATGGTGGGCGATTCCTCCAGTCGCAGGCAATGGCTGGATGCTTCTCGGCGACTCTGCCGGATTCCTGAACTCCGCTCGCCTCAAAGGCATTCATCTGGCCATCAAAAGCGGAATGCTGGCGGCGGAGACGGCATTCGAAGCGCTGCAGAAAGATGATTCGTCCGCGGCATCGCTGGCTGCCTACCAGAAAAAAGTCGAAGCCAGCTGGATCAAGGATGAACTCTGGAAAGTTCGCAACATGCACCAGGGTTTTGAGAACGGGCTTTACGCGGGCATGTTTCACACGGCGTTGCAGTTTGTTACCGGCGGGCGCGGAATGCGCGACCGTTATCCCGGCAGCGCCGGGTACGAGCACATGAAAAAGCTTGCCTCACTGCCGCAGGACGGCGGCGCCGAGGCGCATCTGATCGGACCTGCTCGCGGCGACGGCAAAGTCACCTTCGACAAGCTTACCGACCTCTATCACTCGGGCACGAAGCACGAGGAAGATCAGCCATCCCACCTCGTGATCCACGACACCAATATCTGCAATTCCCGTTGCGTGAAGGAATATGGCAGCCCGTGCCAGAATTTCTGCCCGGCGAATGTTTACGAAATGGTAGACGACGCGAGCGAACCGAACGGCAAGCGCATCAGCCTGAACCCATCCAATTGCGTCCACTGCAAGACTTGCGACATTGCCGACCCGTACCAGATCATCACCTGGGTTCCGCCGGAGGGCGGAGGCGGGCCTAATTACGACGGGATGTGAGTGGGTGCTTCGATTTCGGGAAGAGCCGGAAGAATTCCAATCAAGAGGGAAATGCGCCTGCGGAGATCCGCCTAGCGGACTGCGAGAACAAGCCGCGCGAGCAGTAACAGAGCCAGCCCAACGGACGCCAGGCAATTCACGCGTACCGCGCGGTAGCTGGCTGCCCAGGGGAACAACAACACATCGAAAATCGGCATGAGCTTCTCCGGCCAGAACAGGCCAGCCACGCCGAACGCCAGACAGATTTGAACCGCGACACACAATTCCAGATTCATAGCAGTGAGAGCGCCTTATTCGTCTATTTCACCGCAGAACGCCTGCTTGAGGGGAGATTACGAAGGTACCGCATTGGCAGGCAGGAATCCAGCAAAAATTCGGTTAATGGCGCGGAATATGGCTTGGAATGCGGCTTTTGGCGGTTAAAGGCCACGGCGCGGTGAGCCGCATTCTTGTCCTGAAGGTCCGCTCCTGCGCTGAATTTCCTTGAAGCGGACCGTCAATTTGGCCTGGCGCGTTTCTTCCCCGGCTTCACTTTTGCGCCCCTGCTTTTCGTATTCCGCTCCGCGCGGAGCTTCCACGCTGCGTGGAGCGCTCCGGCGAGCACGTCTTCGCTGACGTCGGCGAGCCGGACGTGGGTCATTCCCATCCGTCCCCAGCCGCCCGGAATCGGCAGGAAAATCTCCGGCAGCTCGCGCACGAAGTCGGCTTGCTGCTCCGGAGTCAGTTTCAGGTTCCCGTACCCCTGCTTTTCGGAGGCGAGCGTGGCGAAGATGCGTCCGCCCACGCGAAAATCGGCCGCGCCCATATGCGAGGCTTCTTCAGTACCGGGAAGGCTGAGCGCGATGCGACGGAAATCGGCGGGGGTCATTGGTGAAATGCACAAACTAAATTTGAGCCTCGAATCGCAACCAGAGCCGGACTCACAACAAATCAGTCGCCGAAGCCGATGCCGATGGCGCGCGCCGTCCGGACTAATTCGCCGCTCGGATTCACCGATTTCAGCAATCCGATGGCGTGAGCCACGTCCACCGAGATGATGGAATCGCCGTGCAGAGCCACCATCATGCCAAAGCCACCCGCCGCGACCAGATCGACCGCAGCTACACCGAAGCGGGTGGCCAGAATGCGGTCAAAGGGAGAAGGCGAACCTCCGCGCTGGATGTGGCCGAGTACGCTGACGCGCACTTCTTTTTTCGAACCGTGCGCGATGGCATTGCCGATCAGGTTGCCGATGGAGCTGGCGCGGCGATTCTCTTTCATCTCCGGCGGAAGCTTCACGCCTTCGGCCACCACCACGATGGTGAAATGCTTGCCGATTTTTTCCCGCTCGCGGATGTGCCGGCAAACGTTTTCGATGCTGAAGGCAATCTCGGGAATCAGGATTACGTGAGCGCCGCCGGCGATGCCGGCTTCCAGCGCAATCCAGCCGCAATCGCGCCCCATGACTTCGACCACCATCACGCGATGATGCGACGCAGCGGTGGTATGGATTTTATCAATGGCGTCGGTGACCGTGTGCAGGGCGGTGTCGAAACCAAAGGTGACCTCGGTGGCGGAAAGATCGTTGTCGATCGTCTTTGGCACGCCGACGATCCTCATGCCCTTCTGGAACAATTCGTAGCCGATTTTTTGCGATCCATCGCCGCCGATCGTGATGATGGCGTCGATGCCGAGCTTGGCGGCATTGGCGATGACTTGCCCGGAAATATCCCGGGAGATTTCTTTTCCGTCCTCGACGCTGCGGTAGTGGAAGGGGTCGCCGCGGTTGGTGGTCCCCAGAATCGTGCCACCGCGGGGCAAGATTCCGCTCACTTCCTTCAGCGTCAGCTCGAAAGACTTTTCCGGCCAGATCAGGCCGTCAAAGCCGTCAGGGATGCCAATCACTTTCCAGCCGTACTTTACGATGGCGGCCTTGGTGGCCGCGCGGATCACGGCGTTGAGGCCGGGCGCGTCCCCGCCTCCGGTAGCGATGCCGATGCAGCGAATGTTGGACATAGGTAGATCCCCGCTGGCTGCCGCCCGTCATCAGACCTGGGTGGTTTGCAGGCCGGCAGAAGCTTTGGATCTCACCTCGATCATACTGCGCGGGAGGAGGCGAGTTGCAACTTACGTGTGGGCATACCTCTTCCGCAACATGGAAAGCCCGGAAACGCAGTTCCTCAGAAGCCCGTCAGATTAATCGTCACAACGTTACTGGTGACGCCCCCTGACGAAGCCGAAATGGTCACCGGAGAATCGAGGCCCGCAGTTTCCGTCGCAGTCGCTAAGCCCGCCGAAACTGTTACCTCGCTGGTGTTGCTGGACGACCAGTTCGCGAACTGGGTAATGTCGACGATTCCATTGCACGTCGTTGCATTGGCTGTGTATTGCTGCGACAGCGTGCCTCCGGTCGGCGGCCCGAACGTCACCGGGGACGTGGGAGTAATCGCGATCGATTCAATGCAACCGACCGTCACGGTCACGGTTTGCGTACCGGTGATCGACGGGTTTACGTTGGCCGTCGCAGTAATGGTGGCCGTGCCGGTGCTCACTGACGTCACCAGGCCTGAAGCGCTTACCGTAGCGATGGATGAGTTGCTCGTCGTCCAGCTCACCGAGGGGTTGCCCGTGCTGCCATCGTTATAAGTGCCGACCGAGGTCATCTGTACGGTGTTGTTGGTGGTGCCGGTTTGAATCGTGGGATTGGCCGGGCCCACGGCGATGGAAGAGAGCGTCGGTTTTACGAAAAAGCCCGTGCAGCTGACAGCCAGAGCCAGGGTGGCAAGCGCGCCGAAAGCCCCCATCATGCGGATGTTCCGTTTGAAGAACGACATTTGACCTTATACCCCTCGGGCAATGTTGACGCGCAGACGACAACCATTCGTGACGCTGGTTCCCGACCGCTGACCAAGCCTCTTCCTGCGCTTTGGCCGCGCCAGGCCGGTCTATTTCGTCGAATGGCTTGCCAAAATTGTAGCAGAGAACTTTTACCGGGAACCGGTAACTGCACTTTCGTGCAACCGCCTTGTACCAGCGTAGCTAATGCGCTTCCTGCTCAGGAACGCCTGCCCGCGAGGAACTTGCACAGGATTTTCCGCCTGCGGATGCCCGCCTTTCTCTGGCTTTATAATCGCGCGTATGCCGAGTCGGGCCCAGACCAATGTTGGCGCCAGCACCGAGTACGAACCGGTGATCGGGCTGGAAGTGCATGTGCAGCTTTTGACGGCGTCGAAGATCTTCTGTTCCTGCTCCACCCGGTTCGGAGCGCCGCCCAATACCAACGTTTGCCCAGTCTGCCTGGGCATGCCGGGAGCCTTGCCGGTGCTGAACCGCAGGGCCGTGGAGTTTGCCACCTTGGCAGCGATGGCGCTGAACTGCCGCATCAACCAAACCTCGATTTTCGCGCGCAAAAACTACTTCTACCCCGATTTGCCCAAGGGCTACCAGATATCCCAATACGACAAGCCATTGGCGGAGCATGGGTCTATCGAAGTGCCGGCAGCCGCGGGGAAGAAGAAAATTGGCATCACCCGCGTGCACCTGGAGGAGGACGCTGGGAAAAGCCTGCATGAGGGTTTTCCTGATTCCGACGAAAAGACTGCGATCGACCTGAACCGCACCGGCGTGCCGCTGATCGAAATTGTGAGCGAGCCCGACCTCGCCACCCCCGACGAAGCCTGTGAATACCTCGTGCGGCTGAAAGAAATCATCCTCTATACCGGGGTTAGCGATTGCAACATGGAGGAAGGATCGCTGCGCGCCGATGCCAACGTGAGCGTGCGGCCGCGCGGCCAAAAAGCTCTGGGCACCAAAACTGAAATCAAAAACGTGAATTCCTTCCGCTTCATCCGTGAGGCCCTGGTCTACGAAATTGCCCGCCAGATCGAAGTGGTGGAATCGGGCGGCGCCATCACGCAGGAGACTCGGCTCTATAACTCGCACGAGGGCAGAACTTACAGCATGCGTTCGAAAGAGCAGGCCCACGATTACCGCTATTTCCCCGAGCCCGACCTGCTGCCTTTGGTAATCGGCGAGAAGTGGAAAGCCGAAATTGCGCGGACACTGCCCGAATTGCCGGAGGCGCGCCGGGCGCGGCTGGTGAAAGAGTACGGCATTACCGAGTACGATGCGCAGGTGCTGACCGTCTCGAAATCGCTGGCTGATCAGTTTGAGTCGGCGGCGAGAGCGGCCAAAACTCCCAAGCGCGTGGCCAACCTGGTGCAGGCGGAATTGATGGGGCGGTTGAAAGCCAAAGGCTTGGAAATTGAGCAATCGCCAGTCTCGATGCGGGGCGTGGCCGAATCTGCTGATCTGGTGGAGAGCGGCACCATCTCAGGGAAAATGCTCAAAGAGCTTTACGACCTCTGCTTCGAGCGCGGCCGGGATTTCCCGCTCGTATATGAAGAGCAGGGCCGGCCTCAGCAATCCAGCGACACTTCGGCGTTGGAAAAAGTCGTCGATGAGATCATCGCCGCCAACCCCAAGCAGGTAGAGCAATATCGCGCCGGCAAGAAATCGATGCTGGGATTTTTTGTCGGCCAAGTCATGAAGGTCTCCAAAGGCCAGGCCAATCCCCAGATCGTGAATGAACTGCTCACCAAGAAGTTGGGTTAAGCGAGCCATTTCCGCGCTGAATGGTCCCCTCACTTCGGTTACCTGATGTTTCGATCGCGTTTCGCTAGCATGGAAACATCCTCCGTCACTGAGCGTTGCCATGAAATTCAAAATCGATCGCATCATCAGTATCGCCATGCTCCTGGCGTCGGTCGTGACGCTGATCCTGGTGCTGAAAAAGCCGGCGCCCGTCGCGCAGCCTCAAAGCGCCACTGCGATTGCCGCCAACGCGCAATCGTTCGATCAAAAAATTGCGGAGTTGGAACGTGCGACGCGGCCTGCGCCAGCTGGCGTCTTTACGCCATCCGCAACCGTAACCGATCCAAACACGGCGTCGAAATATGAAGTCCGCTTGAGCTCGGACGAAGTGGGAGCGGTGCTGGCGCAAGCTTCAGGGCTGGCCGGCTCGCTGACTCCGGATTCGAATGTGGGCGAGGGTGCGCCCGCCATCAAAGACCAGCGTGTCAGCTTCGAGGGCGACGAAGTGCATGGTCAATTTTTGACCGAGATTGCCGGCAAGGAGGTTTGGGTGACGGTGTCGGGGCGCCTCGGCTCCAGAGATGGTTACGCCACCTTCGACCCCACCGAGTTCAAGGTCGGCGACCTGAGTGTGCCGGTGTCGCTGGTGAATCCAGCCCTGCAAAAAAAGTTATCCGAGCAACGTGACCGGCTGAAGCTTCCTGACTTTGTAGGCGACGTCAAGGTGCAGAACGGCGAGCTGGTCATGCAGCAGAAGTAGCCGAATTCTGGATGGCGCCTGCTTTATCCCTTTTTCCCGTCTCCGCCTCTACGCGGTTCTGTGCCGCCGTCTTTGCATACCATCGGCCTGAATCCTTGATGGTTCGCTGTTGCGTCTTGAAATCCACGTAAGCCAAGCCGAAGCGCTGGCTGAAGCCCTCTGCCCACTCGAAGTTGTCCATCAGACTCCAAGCGTGGTATCCGCGCACGTCGGCGCCATCGGCGATCGCGCGAGCGAGCGCCTGCAGATACTGGCAGTGATAGGCAATGCGCCGCGCGTCATGGATCACGTCAGTGGCGTCGGGGCCGTCATCATAAGCGCAGCCGCTTTCAGTGATCTCGATCTGCGGCCGGTTGAAGTCGCGGCTGATGCGAGTGACGATCGCGTACAGCGCATGCGGCCAGACCTCCCATCCGTTGCCGGTCTTGGGGCCCTGCTGGCCGGCGGCCAGCTTCACGGGAAAGAGCCACTCCTGCGCGTGCGACAGCCGTTCCAGTCCGCGGGAAGCCGAGGCGAGGGTGCGGTAGTAAAGGTTGATACCAATGAAATCGAGCGGCGCGCGCATCTCGTCAAGATCTCGCGACTTGATCCCCATCAACGTTTCCGGCAGGAATGCCAGCGCCTCGGGATAGCGCCCTTTCATCGCCGTATCCAAAAACCACAGGTTGGTGATGGCGTGCGCGCGCTCGGCCGCGAGACGGTCTTCCTCGGAATTCGTGGCCGGTTCGCACGACGACATGCTAAAAGCAGTTCCCACGCGGGCGTTCGGACGAAGGGCTTTTAATGCGTGAAAACCCGCGCCTTGGGCGAGGTTGACGGTATGCGAAGCGCGCAGAAAGTCGATCAGGCTCTTTCGTCCCGGCGCATGTTTCCCCTCAAGGTAGCCGAGGTCGAGAAAAGCGGAGGGCTCGTTAAAAAGCATCCAGTCCTTCACGCGATCGCCAAGCGCCTGCACGGTCACGTTTACATAATCCGCGAAACGGGATGCGGTATCTCGATTGGGCCAGCCGCCGGCATCTTCGAGAGCCTGCGGGAGGTCCCAGTGGTAGAGAGTGACGAAGGGCCGAATATGCGCCTCGAGCAGCGCATCGACGATGCGGCTGTAATAGTCGAGGCCTTTCGCGTTCGCGGCACCAGCGCCGGTGGGCTGGATGCGGGGCCACGAAATGGAGAAGCGGTAGCTGTTGAGATTCATCGCGCGCGCGAGCGCAATGTCGTCGCGCCAGCGATGGTACGAATCGCAGGCACTGTCTCCTGTGTCGCCCCCCTTGATCTTGCCCGGAGCATGAGAGAAGCGGTCCCAGATGGATTCGCCTTTGCCGTCCTCCTTCCAGCCGCCCTCGATCTGATATGCGGAGGTAGCAGCGCCCCAGAAGAAATTATCCGGGAACGTGGCATCGGCGGAAAAATCAATCTGCGGGGAACCAGCGCCTGTCGGAGGCGGGCCCGCCGCTTTTGAAACCGTGCATGCCGAAAAAAGTCCCGGCAGCGCGGCGGTGAGGCCGGCGCTTAACGCTGCCTGGGCGAACTCGCGACGATTCACAGTGAAAAAGCGCTCCTTGGTCGAATCGCAAGACTGCGAAATTGCGCGGATGCGCCAGGCTTCGATCCCGGTTCTTCGATCCCGGCTCTGCGCAGGCGACGAACGATATTTTAACCGGAAGTGGAAGACCTTTTCGGCGTCCTGGTTTTTATCTTGAATCCTCGCCGCGGAAGCCTGACAATCCTCACCTGCCCGAACATCAGCAATTTGGAGGGACGCGTGAAAACCATCGCAGCCGGCTTATGTACCGCCATCGTGCTGGCGTTGCCTTGTTGCTGCCAGGATCAACCGGCCGCATCCGCCAACTACGGCTCCGCGCCCTCTCGCGCTCCGGGCCAGGATGATGGACGGCCGGGAGCGCTGTGGAGTTTTGTCGTCTCCGGCGATTCGCGCAACTGCGGCGACGTGGTCGTGCCGGCCATTGCCCACGGCGCTCACAAGGACGGCGCCACCTTCTACTGGCACCTGGGAGATTTGCGTGCGATTTACGATTTCGATGAAGACATGCTGCAAGAGGCGGCTGTGAAACGGAAACATCCGGCGAAAGAGCAGCAGGCTGACACTGCAAAACAGCCACAGGCTGCAGATGAAGAAAAGCTGCCGCTCACCATCATCGCTTACGAAAACGATTCCTGGGAAGATTTCAAGCGCAACCAGATCGCGCCGTTCGACCAATTGTCCATTCCTTACTATGTCGGCATCGGCAATCACGAAACCATTCCGCCGAAAAGCCGCTGCGAGTTTGCGAACAGTTTTCGGGCGTGGCTGGACAAGCCGGAACTGCGCGACAAGCTGACCCCCGCCTCGTCAGCCCAGCCTTCGCGCACCGGCGCCAAGCTTCCCGCAAAAGCCGCGGAGAATGAAGCTTCCGCCAAGACACCGTCGTGTCCGCAATGCAGCAACGACGCGGTAAAAACTTACTACCATTTCGTGAAGGCGGGAGTCGATTTCATCTTTCTCGACAATGCAACCGGCGAGCAATTCGATCAGCCGCAATTATCCTGGCTCGATCGCGTTCTGAATGCGGACCGGGAGAACAAGAGCATCACAACCGTCGTCGTCGGCATGCATAAAGCTTTGCCCTGGAGCGTCACCTGCGACCACAGCATGAATGAAACGCCAGACGGCACCCGGAGCGGCACCGAGGTTTATCGGAAATTGCTTCGCCTGCAGAAGGACAAAAAAGTTTACGTGCTGGCCAGCCACTCTCACTATTTCATGCGCGACATCTACGACACGCCGCACTGGCAACAGGAAGGCGTGCTGCCGGGATGGATCATCGGCACTGCCGGCGCGCAGCGCTACCCGCTGCCGCCAGGAGCGGACCTGAGCAAGTCCAGAACTCACGTGTATGGATACTTGCTGGGAAGGGTCTACGACGACGGGAGCATCGATTTCGCGTTTACGGAGGTAAAAGAAGACGACGTTCCCGACGGCGTGAACACTCGCTACACCAAAGACTGGATCCGGAATTTCTGCTTCAACAGTAATTACAAGCAAACCGTCGATCCCGAGCCAGCGTATTGTAAGGGGACCGAAGCCCGGCACTAATCAAAGCTTCTTCAAGCTCTCCTGCCGTTGGCGCGGGCGTTTTTCCGGGCCAAAGCCTTCTTCTTTTTCGCTGCGCGGCGGCGGCGTACTTTGGCCATCCATTCGCGCGAGTACATCGTGCCGCGGCACTTCGGCGACCCGCAATAGCAGGGCGCGGGATCGTCATCGTCATACAAGTTGTAATCCCACAGAAGCTCTTCGCCGGCGGCGATATCTCGCAGCGCGAAGATCCAGACTCGACCCTTGACCTCGTCTATTTCACAGTTCGGATCGCAGGAGTGATTCAGGTACGCGCCCATGCCTTCGCCGTCGATCACGCTCTTGCCATCCTCCAACCCGTAGAGGTAAGTGCGGGGCGCGCCGTCGTAGCGGCGGTCGGCTTCGTCGGGGCTCAGGCGCGGCCCGGAGTATTCGACCACGCGCGCACCTTTGCGAATCGCGGTCGTGGTGAATACGCCGGCCGAATGAATGCGGGAGGGGCGAACGACCAGGGCCATACTACTAATTTCGCATGGCGGAGGCGATTGCGGAAGCCCGTCAAAATCCTTGTGTGGCGCGGACTCTGCCGTGGTAGACTTTCCGGGCTTTCAGAAACGTGTGTCGATCACGGGGGAAGAAGGTATGCAAAAAATGAAACCCATCGTTCTGGTCGCGGTTGTCGGCGTGCTCGCCACCAGTGTCGCCGGCGCGCAGGCGGCGAAGTCCGCGAAGGCTGCAACCTCAGCGGCCGAAACTTATTGCACCGGCACCGGAGGCCAGGTCGAGGTCCGCATTCCCGTGTACAACACCAACGGCCCCATCACCGCTTGGCTGAAGCTGGCGGGCACTGAGGAGTTCTGCCAATATCTTTCGGCAGCCGATCACTCCCGCATCCACCTTTCGCTGCAGACCTTGTACACGACGCAGCCGAGTCTGGCGGCGCTGGCCTATTATTCGCAGACGGCGTGGGATGGCAAGGGGCAGGGCAATCCGGCATCGCTCTACTGCACGCAGCTGGGCGGATCAGACTTGTTCGGCGGCGCGACGGCGGCCGGCGGCGGCTGGGTGAAGACCGACAGCATTGACGAAGTTCTCGAGGCTTGCATCTTTCCCGATAACTCAACCATCGACTCGTGGGGGCTGTTCTATCACAGCGACGGCACCATTCGCGGCATCGATCTTTCGACGGTGCTGCGCTATGCGAATCCTTACGCGGCGGCGAGTCCAAAAAAGCCCTGACCACCGCTTTCAATCAGCATAAAAAGGCCGCCATGTTTGGCGGCCGATCCTTTTGGTACCTTCTTCTCACGCGCCGGTCTACGGATCGTAAACTCCGCTCCCGTACCCTTGTTTGCGAGCGGCGTCTTGCATGTCGTCGAGGCGCCGCTTCTCCTCTTCGAGTTGCGCCTGCATGCGTTCCACGCGCTGCTGCTTTTCCCGCTGACGCTCATTCCATCCCACGCAATTGGCCACGCAGTTGGGCGGCGCGAAGCGGATCGATTCGCTCAGTTCATCCATTTGCCGTTGCAGCGAATCGATTTGGCGCTTCTGCGCCAGAATCTGCCCGCGCCAGTGCTCGGGCGGTTGCTTAGGCCCGTCCTGGCTGGGGACCACGTTCCGGCTTCCGGTTTGGGCCGGCGCAGGCGAAGGCGCCGATCGCTCCGGTAGATCGGCGTTGGTGATGATTTTCGACTTGGAATCTTTGCTCAGATCTTTCTGCTGGCGTTGTTGCCGCGCCAGGTCTCCGAGCGACGGAGCATCTTGAGCCGGCGCAATGGCGGTCATCAAAAAGACGATGCCAGCCAGCCAAAGAATACATTTTGGAGTCTTCCCCATCCCAATCTCCCGATGGTTCTAGAACTACGCTGACTTCGAAATGGTATGCGGGAAACAGTCGCAGGCAACGATTACGAACGTACCTTGGACCAGGAGAAGAAGGCGCGATGGAAAGCGGCGACTAAAGTGCCCAGGGTCGTTTGCCGCAGAGTTATGCCGGCGCGGGAAGGCCCGAAAGCCGGGTGCCCGCGATTTCCGGTACCACCTGAATCTGCACCAGGCTCGGGGCGGGATTTTCTTTTTTGGCCAACAGGTTGGCGGACGGAATGCCCGTGCGGGCATAAGATTTTTCGCAATCGGCGGTGGATGGCCCGCGCATGTTCCCCTCCATAAACGCCAACCCAGGGCAGCGGGTGCAGGTTGCCCCGTGCGCGCACTGCGAGCAACCGGTCAGGTTTCTCAGCCGGATGGATCGCACCTCTTTCAGTTGCGGCGAGTTGCGCCAGATATCGAGGAAGGGTTGCTGGCGCACATTCCCGCAGGAAAGCGGAAACTGCACGCACGGATAAAACTCGCCATAGGGAGAGACGTAACAAGCCGTGTGCCCGGCGCTGCATGGAAGCGCGTCCATGCTGTCTTCGGTAACCGGCGGCGGCGGGGCGCAGAATTGCTCCGCATCATGCACCAGCGTTTCATCCCGGAAAAGACTGTGCAGCGAGGATCCTCCGGCATTCAGCCCCACCGTAGCCCGGCTGCCATCCATCATGGGAGTGATCGTGGGATCGAGAGTGTATTCGGCGCCGAGTTGCGCCGCCAGGTCGCGCACTCCGCCATAGTCGCTCATGTTCGAAGTCATTAGCACATTGGCCATGATGACTTTCAGCCCTTGCGCCTTCAGGAAACGAATGGCCTGGATCGATCGCTGTAACGAGCCGGGTAGCTTGGTGATGGCGTCGTGCACATCGGGGCGGTGGGAATAAATGCTGATCTGCACCGATGCCACGCCCAGGTCGCGAATTCTTGCCGCCTGTTCTTCGCGAATGAGAACGGCGTTGGTCTTGAGCTTGATGCAGAAACTCAACTCTCGCGCGTAGTCGAGAATTTCGAACAAGTCTTTCCGCAGAAAGATTTCGCCGCCGCTGAAGGTCAAAAAGAAAACGCCCGCTTCCGCCATCTCTTCCAGCAGGCGTTTGATTTCGACGGTCGTCATTTCGCCGTGATCGTGGTGATCGAGATAGCAGTGAACACACTTCTCGTTGCAGCGGTAGGTGAGATCGAGATGCGCGCTGAAAGGCACGCCCAGCCGAAGGGCGCGATTGCTCATCTCCTGGAGTAATCCGCTCATGCTTTCGAAGACGCGGCGCCCGCAATCGGGCGGTCGGAAACCACCAGGATGCCGTGGCGCGCTAAGGTTTCGGCAAGCATTTCGGCGTCGCGCAAGGCCTCAGGCTGCGCCACGTCGAACTCGCCGCAAATTCTGCGCTCCACGATTTGCTGCAGCGGAGTTTCGCCGTCGGCGGCCTGCCATAAAATCGTGGCCGTGGCATTCAGCGTGAACAGCGTCGAATCCAGGCCCGACATCACCAGCATTTCTTCGCCGAGTTTTCGTGCCGCAATGCGGGAGCTGCGCGCGATATACATTTCTTACTGACTCCTCCTGCTCTATCCGATGAGTTCCCACACTCGTTGGTCGGGAACGAAGGTCAAGCGGTAAACCGGCACGCACTTCACAAAATCGCAGGCCGCCTCAAACGCCTTGTGAACCATGTCCGGCTCTTCGGCAAAAAACAGCAGGTTCGCCAGCACTCCGCGGCCGGCATCGGCCTCACCGACGGGCTCGACTCGATTCGTGTCTCCCTGCGCGAGCAAGTACACAGCGGAGACCGGAGCCGAAACATTCTCACCCAGCTTCGCCAGTTCTCCGGCAAAAGGAGTGCCGAACGCCTGATAGACTTCACCGCTCTTCCGCACGTAAGAAATTTCGTCGGTAAGCAGTGTGGCATCTCTGGGCGCGAGGCGCGCGATGGTCGTCTTGCCGGCTCCGGAAACTCCGGCAAACAGAAACGCCTTGCCATTTCGGACCGCGCTTGCCGAATGCAGCAGGAAGCCGCCGTGCCGGGCCAGCAAAAGGCTGTGCGTAATGCGAAGCACGGCATCGATCGAGTAGGGGTTCGCCGTCTGCCGAATCCTGCCGCGCCCGCTCGCGGGCTCCAACTCCGCCTGGAAATCGCCGCGCTGCATGTACCAGCGCCCGTCGCGGCAGGTCACTTGCACCGGCGCGTCGGGCTGCAATCCCACGGGACGTCGCAGGTCGATGTCGAATTCAAATTCCGCCGCCGCGGCATCGTCGACGAATCCCGAGTAACGCTCCTGCAGCAATGCGAAGAATGCGGAGTCGGTTGTATTCACAGCCACCGCGACGCCGCCAATGGCAATCACGATTCGATGAGTTGCGACCTCCGCTAAGGCTGGCAAGAAAGTATGCGCTCCCGTCGATGTTGCAATTTGTGGCGCAGGCGTGCGAGCCAGCAGACGACCGGGTAGAAGCGGCAAAACCCTTTAGCGACCCAGCGCTGCCCGGTGCCGGTCGCGGCCTCAAGTTTCATGATCCTGCCCCTGCGGACCACAGACGCGACCTTGCCCAAGACCTCGCTTTCATCCGCCGGCCGATCAGGTTGAGCCACCGCGTCGCCTTTGGTCACGATTCGTTTCCCCAAGGCTGACGCTTGAACCGAAATCACACGGTGATCGACCAGGCCGCCTTCGTTCTGCATCACAACCACGTCTCCGACCGCGACCTGGTTCGCCCCTGCGCGCTCTACAACCAGCACATCGCCGGGGCGGATCGCGGGAAACATGCTCCATCCTGTCGCTGTGACCTGCAAGGTTCCGAACGATCGTAGAAGCTCGCAAGCCAGCGCAGATTTTATTTCCAGAGGCGCGGTTTTTGCGCCCGGGCTCACGACGCGCTAAGGCCGCCAATATTGCATAGGCCTTCCGTCCCTGTCTTGCTACAGGAGATGGCTGAAGTTACAAAAACTTGCTCGCAACGAAACGCAGGCTTTTCGTAAGGCTTTTTCTGCGGGGCCGCAGCAATCGGCTCTTCGCCTGATGACTGTGTGATAGCCATGATGATCTTTCCCTCGTAATCACGGCCACGCGCACCTTGGCGCGTCCGCAATCGGCTTGGCTGGGCTGTTGGAAAATCATCATACACGCCTGCGCGGGAGCGGACAGGGCTAAAATCCCTGCACAACCGCCAGATTTCCACAGAATTTCCACCCGCCTGTTGCCGGTTTATTCGGGCAGCGCGACCGTGGGAAGTTGCTGGGCCTTGTTGCGGAGTTCTTCGAAAAGAATCGTGCTCAGGTAGCGTTCGCCAAACGAGGGCAGGATGACGACAATCAGTTTGCCGGCGTTTTCCTGGCGTCGCGCGACCTGCAACGCGGCATGAACCGCTGCGCCCGACGAGATGCCGACGAACAGGCCTTCTTCCAGCGGCAGCCGCCGTGCCATGCGGATGGCCTCATCGTTCGTCACCGTGATGACTTCATCAATGTAGTCGGTGCGCAGAATCTTCGGCACGAAGCCGGCGCCGATACCTTGAATCTTGTGCGGCGACGGCTTGCCGCCAGAGAGCACCGCGCTGTCGGCAGGCTCGACCGCGATCGCCTTGAACGAAGGCTTTTTCGGCTTGATGTACTCGCAAACTCCGGAGATCGTGCCGCCGGTGCCCACGCCGGAAATCAGAATGTCAGCGCGCCCGTCGGTGTCGTGCCAAATCTCCGGCCCCGTTGTCTCGAAGTGAATTTTAGGATTTGCCGGATTATCGAATTGCTGCAGCATGAAGCTGTTGGGAGTGCTCTTGAGCAGTTCCTCGGCTTTGGCGATGGCCCCTTTCATTCCTTTCGGCCCCGGGGTCAGCACGATCTCAGCGCCGAACGCCAGCAGCAGCACCCGCCGTTCCAGGCTCATGGTTTCCGGCATTGTGAGGATCAGCCGATAACCTTTCACCGCCGCTACGAACGCCAGGCCAATGCCGGTGTTGCCGCTGGTCGGCTCGATCAGCACCGTTTTGCCGGGCTGGATTCTGCCCGCGCTCTCGGCTTCTCCAATCATGCTCACGCCGATGCGGTCTTTCACGCTCGACATCGGATTCATGCTTTCCAGCTTGACCACCACGTCGGCGGTGCATCCGCCGGTGACCTTGCGCAGCCGCACCAGCGGCGTGTGCCCGATCAATTCGGTTACGTCGTTCGCGATTTTCATAAACTCGTCTTTCTATGTGCCGGTTTTTATGTGCCGGGCGCGCGCATGCCGCCGCGCGCGTCATTTCGCCTGCGGCGACTTCGCGACCTCACCTGTGTTCAGCGGCAAAGACAAGATGCCCTGCACATAACCGGGCAGTTTGTCCGCGTGCGCCACCAGCAGGCTGACCTGCCACATCTGCGTTTCCGAAAGATTCGATTTGAATCCCGGCATGCCCGTGAGCCGGATGCCATTGGCGACCTTCCAATAACTTTCACCGGGCTCATCGTCCGTGACGCCTTTGCCTTCCATCAATTTTGGGGGACGAGGATACATGCCGCGGGCAATCGCAGTCTCCGGCTGCCCGGCCAGGCCGTGGCAAACGGCGCAGTGCTCGCGGTACACCTGCGCGCCGGCGGCCAGATTGGCGTTGTCCGCCTGAATCGGCACCTGTTTCGGCATCTCGCGCTCCACCGCCGCGTTCAGCGCCTTGTGCGCCAGGCTTTTCTCAAACGGCATCGGCTCCGCCGAGGTTGCGACCGGAGCCCGCCCGGTGGCGAAGTAAGCATAAAGACAGAACAGAACAACGGCGGCTCCGAGAATCAATCCGGCGATCAGCGTGCCCAACGTGCGCATTCAGACTCCCCTTGAAGATTTGCCAGCTTTGGAAACGATGATAACCCGTCACCGATGAAGGTGTGGCGGAAGCGAGTGGGGGTCGAACCCACCGGCGACAGGAGTGCCTGCCGCCCGCCGGTTTTGAAGATCATCTAGTCTGTTCTGACTGCTTATGAAAATTCTCTACTCTACATGATTCTTCAACTGCTTACCAGAACCAAGTTCTGATGCGTTCTGATCGACATTGACCCATGCTGAACATGGAACTATCACGTTTTTATCACAGCAGGTCCCAAATCCTTGGCGGAGCGACCTATCACCGTGCCAGTCTAATTCTGTGTTGCTAGGCTCCAAACTGGTGAGTGATGCCCAGACAGATGAAGTCTTGGAGATGAGCGTCAATGTTTCCCCAGTCGCCCCCTTTAGGGCCTCGATACTCGAAAAGGAGCGCCATGTGGATGCCGGGGTCGATCCACTGCGCCAGTATGGTGCCGGGGGAGGAGGTTGCGCTGTAGCTGCTGGGTAGTCCAACCGCACCGATCACTTGCGAAAGAGTCTTGCCGCGAAGAGCGCCTAGCTGTTGGAACTTGCCAAGGGAAGGACGATTTACTAAGTTGACGATACCAATGACGACGCCGATGACGACGGCGATTAGGAGCACAAATTCCATATGTTTGAGATGGTCCTGCTTCGGAAGCAAAACTATTCTAATCGAGACGTTGGGGACCGCGCCATAACTCGGGCCGCGAGACTGACCCAACTGTCAACCGGTGCGACTTGGGCGAGAGTGTCTAAAATCTGCGAGTTCCGTAATCAGTTGATCCGCCATGGAAAATCTTGGCAATAAAATACTTGGCAAAACAGGATCAAATTTCGGGGCTAAAAATCACTCTCAGTATGAACCCAAAACCCTCGCGGACGGTGCCGTAGATAAATCCAATCGCCACAAGCAAACCTAAAATCCACTTTGCCCACTTAAGGAGTGGATCGACAATCTTGTCTACGGCTCTTGACATCAGACCCATGTACGCAATCCAATCAGGAGTCGAATCGCTCTAAGTCCGTTTTGCGCGGTACGTGCGGTGCTGGCAGAGGTTTCATTTTCGACTCCAATTCTAGCTCACTTCTCAGGTAATAGATTTATCCGATTTGGGCTTCTTCTTGGAGGTAGCCCCAAATGTGGAGGGGCCTTGGGAACCGCTGTGCTGCTGCCGCCGATTGCTGCGCATGATCCGTTTTGGTCGTCCAACCGTTACAATCTCATCACAGCCTGCCAGATCAACTGGTTGCCGTGATCGCGCCAGAAGCACATTCCCGTGAGCGCGTCTCTGTCAGCGGCGTAGAGCGAATGGCTTCAGAGGAGCAAGTATGCTGCATAGAATGGAGATCAAGAATCTGACTGTCTTTCCGGATCTCAATCTCGGATTTGCTCGCAATCTGAACGTGATCGTTGGTGAGAATGGTACAGGGAAAACTCACCTTCTAAAGATCGCGTACACGGCACTCGCAGTGAGCTCAGAGCAACGACGAAAACTGACAGAACCATCTTCTCCTCCTTCCCAGAGAGCCCTGGAGGTACGGCTGGCTGACAAACTAGTGAGCGTTTTTCGACCTGAGCAGCTCGGCCATCTGGTCCACCACAGACCCGGACGCGGTTCGAAGGATTGCGAGGTCACGGTGCACTTTGATAGGCAGAATTTGGACATCGCTTTTCGATTTTCCACCAAGGCAGAGGCAGAAGTCGAGGTTCGCCAAGTGCCAACCGCATGGTTGGAGACCCCACCCGCGTATCTTCCAACGAGGGAGCTGTTGACGATTTATCCCAACTTCGTTGCGGTCTATGAGAATCACTACCTAAACTTCGAGGAGACATGGCGGGATACCTGCATACTTCTTGGAGCGCTCTTGGAGAGAGGTCCCAGAGAAAAGCAAATTAGAAATCTTCTTAAGCCCCTTGAAGACGCAATGGGTGGTGAGCTCGAACTTAACAAGAATGGGCGCTTCTATCTAAAGACCAAGAACAACAGGACTGAGATGCCTCTACTAGCGGAAGGCTTTCGAAAACTCGGGATGCTAGCCCGCTTGGTCGCTACGGGCATTTTTCTTGACAAAGGTTTTTTGTTCTGGGACGAACCAGAAGCCAATCTGAACCCAAAGCTTGTTCAGCAAGTTGCACAAAGCATCCTCGCGTTGTGCAGTCGAGGGGTTCAAGTATTCATTGCGACACACAGTCTGTTTCTACTGCGGGAACTGGAAATTCTCCTGGCGTCCGAGGCTTCCGGTGCGGTGGAGTCGACATTTGTGGGTTTACACCGCGGGCCGAGCGGAGTCTTTGCTAAGCAAGGAAAGACCGTGGATGAAATAGGTGACATCGCGGCGCTAGACGAAACGCTGCGGCAATCCGATCGCTTCCTAGCGGACACATAGAAGATGCCAAGACTTGTCGTGGACACTCTGACGTTCGATTTTCCTGCCGGATGGACAGCCAGCCAGTACGATGGCTGGTCGTTCTATCGGCATCGGTTTAACCGTTTCCTCCATGGAATAAAGGCCGTCGATATCCTGGCGATTGACCCAAATGGGACCGTGTTTTTGGTCGAAGTAAAAGACTATCGCAGACATCCTCGCAAAAAGACGATCAGATTGGCGGACGAAGTCGCCAAGAAAGTGTTGGACACTCTTGCAGCCATGCTTCCTTCCAGGGTCAATGGCGATGTTGATTCGGAGGTGCTTTTTTCGACTCAGGTGCTGAACACAACTCGATTGAGAGTCGTTTTGCACTTAGAACAGCCTGCGAAGCATTCCAAATTGTTCCCTCGTGCCATCGATCCCGCAGACGTTGAGTCAAAGATGCGTCAATTGAAACCTGTTGATGCTCATCCGGTGGTCGTCGAGAGAGGCAATATGCGAGGTATGCCATGGGTAGTGCATTAGGACAATCGAGCATCCCGGACGAAGCACGAAATCCGCGCGCGGTCGTTGGAGCATGGCCGCATCGGGGCATCTGCGCTTGCTGAAAGCCCCGGTTCACCAAATCATGACGTTAAGCCGATAGCGAGGCTATCGCCAGATCCTCCCGCGCCGATCCAGTCCACGATCCCCCATTTGCGGAGCATTCCTAGGAGACAGCCTAAAGCAGTCCCGGCGGCTATAATGCTGTGCTGACTTTTCTAGTCCGTGGAATCATCAGGACTTGACTCGCAGCCCGTAAGTGCCCTCATCGATCCAAAGGTGAAGGCGGCCGGGTAGGACATCTCCGTTTTACTGTACCGATGTGGTAAACGCAAAGGCTTCAAGGCTGCATTTGCTGTTGCGAAAGGATCAAGATGAGCCAACTGGTTACGCCATTCGGGACTTTCAAGCAAACTAAGTACGAAACTGAAAACGAGTTTGAACGAGCAGTCGTATCCAAGGTTGCTGATCTTTTCGGGGAGCGTCGAATCTACCTCGATTGTAAGCGGCGGATTGGGGCAAAGGACGGAAAGCAAAGTGTCCCTGATGCCTACCTCATTGATGTGAGCAGCCCACGCGATCCGCACTTGTACGTTGTAGAGAACGAAATCAGCAGCCACGATCTTTTTAAGCACATTGGCGTTCAGCTTTTGCAGTTTTCGGTTTCATTCGCTCAGGCAGGAAGGACGATTAAACAAATTCTTTTTGATGAGTTGTGCTCCGAGCCCAGTGCAAAGGCGCGCTGCGAAAAGTACGCTCAAGAAGGCGGTTTCAGAAACCTAGATCATTTCTTGGATGCGCTGGTTCTCGATAAGGAATTCCGTGCTCTTGTTATCATCGACGACGAAACAGATGATCTGCACGCTGTAACGAGAAACTTGGGTTTTCCTGTGGAGATTATTGAGTTCAGTACCTATGTCAACGACAAAGGGGAGCGGATCCATCGCTTTGAACCATTCCTCGCTGATGTTGAGGCTGTAGATGTCGAAACAATCGATAATGTGCCCATTCAAGACCAGCGACCTCGCGATCCATCAGGGCTGGATACGATTGTGGTTCCAGCACGGGAGGACGGATTCAAAGAAGTTTTTCTTGGAGAGAATCGTTGGTGGCAAGTTCGCATTCACCCATCAATGATCTCCCAATTGAAATACGCTGCAGTCTACCGGACTGCCCCAATCTCCGCGATTACGCACTACGCTCCAATTCGTTCAATTGAGCCGTGGAAGAATACAGGCAAAATGGTGATCAACTTTGCGGAGCCTGCGCGAGAACTCGGGCCATTGAAGTTAGCGAAGAACGGCCGAGTAGCGCACTTGCAAGGATTGCGCTACACGAACTTCGACAAACTGCAAAAGGCATCCAGCCTAGACGACGCTTTCTGACGGGGTTCTGTTGGCGATGTCATTGCCGAATCCTCAGCCAAGATATTGTTCTCCTCAGGCTGCAATCAAGCGTGCGCGTCTTTCGGCCTCGGTGTGCGCTCCACCGCTCCACCCTTGAATTCCACCCTGAAACGGGAAGGGATTCCGCATTCGCCTGATTGACTTGCAGCATGAAGGGGGCCTAGCATTCGTAGCCATGCTGGGCCAGGTCATTTCGCATTACAGGGTAGT